>SKEU01000001.1_pt1 | contig 882320 bp, 818 predicted proteins | sample 4819571 | NCBI WGS metagenome assembly SKEU01 (sample SAMN11008801, study PRJNA524170) | human gut metagenome | biome: Human fecal sample; material: Feces; isolation source: fecal sample from pouch patient p8, p16 | host: Homo sapiens | place: Israel: Tel-Aviv | collected 2015-06-23
TCAATCATAGTTAAGTGACGATAGCCTAGGAGATACACCTGTTCCCATGCCGAACACAGAAGTTAAGCCCTAGCACGCCTGATGTAGTTGGGGGTTGCCCCCTGTTAGATATGGTAGTCGCTTAGCAAAAGGGAGTTTAGCTCAGCTGGGAGAGCATCTGCCTTACAAGCAGAGGGTCAGCGGTTCGATCCCGTTAACTCCCATTTACAATGGTATATAAACCAAAAGGTCCCGTGGTGTAGCGGTTATCACGTCGCCCTGTCACGGCGAAGATCGCGGGTTCGATTCCCGTCGGGACCGTTTGACTCGTTAGCTCAGTTGGTAGAGCATCTGACTTTTAATCAGAGGGTCACTGGTTCGAGCCCAGTACGGGTCATATTAATATGCGGGTTTGGCGGAATTGGCAGACGCACCAGATTTAGGATCTGGCGCTTAACGGCGTGGGGGTTCAAGTCCCTTAACCCGCATTAAATAAGAAGTTGCCGGCTTAGCTCAGTTGGTAGAGCATCTGATTTGTAATCAGAGGGTCGCGTGTTCAAGTCATGTAGCCGGCATTACCTTTTGTTAATATTATTTTAGCTTAGGGCGCATAGCTCAGCTGGTTAGAGCGCACGCCTGATAAGCGTGAGGTCGGTGGTTCGAGTCCACTTGTGCCCATTATAAATATGGTCCGTTGGTCAAGGGGTTAAGACACCGCCTTTTCACGGCGGTAACACGGGTTCGAATCCCGTACGGACTATTGTTTTATCACAAAAAAAGAAGGCTAATGCCTTCTTTTTTTTTTAATCTAGTTCGTGTGGCAGCAAAAGTGTTTCTGTTCCTGCTTGATCAATAATGTATACTATATTTGGAAAGAATGGATCAAATGGGTAGTTATAGTCAAATTCAATCTTAGTTTGGTGGTTTTGACTGCTGTATAGGATCGTTAGTTTTTCATTTTTTTCGATTAGGTGAAAAGTTAGAATTGAGTCAAGTTTAAATACTCCTTTGAGGTAATTATCTAGTATATCCCAAAATGTGTCGATGATTTCATTTGGAAGGTTCGTGGCAGCTCCAAAGCTTGCGTATCTTTCTTTGCTAAATTCAAATGCCATATTATTTCTCCTTTCTGTAGCGTAAAAGCACCCCAGTTGGAGTGCTTGCAACTTTAACGATTCTTAAGTTCAAGATAACGTTTGTACCAAATATTAATATACGCTTCTGAGAATGGCCCTTTACCGTTGTTAATCCAGTCAACAAGTATTTTTACATTCTCTTTTAGAATAAAATCAATGTCTGGGGAGTAGCCCATTTCTTCTTTGTGTACTTCGTACTCATCAACGTCAAGTAGTCTTTTTTCTCCGTCTGCAAAGACTTTGACATCTAAATCGTAGTCGATGTACTTTAGAGCTTCCTCGTCCATGACGTATGGACTAGCAAGATTGCAGTAGTATGAAACACCGTTATCTCTTATCATCGCAATGATATTGAACCAGTATTTTTTATGGAAATAAACAATGGCTGGCTCACGCGTAACCCAACGTCGTCCGTCACTTTCCGTTACTAATGTATGGTCATTAACTCCTATGACAGCATTGTCTGTTGTTTTTAGTACCATAGTATCGCGCCATGTACGGTGCAAACTACCATCATGCTTATAACTTTGAATTGTAATAAAGTCGCCTTCCTTAGGTAATTTCATGCCTTACCAACTTTCTACAATTAAACTTATCTGTTATAGTTTATCATAATTTTCTGAAAAAAACACTTAGAAAAGTAAATTATTTCACAAATAATCTCGTAAAGCGCTATTAATATCGTCATAAGAGAAGCCTTTTCGTGCTAAGTTCTGAGTTAGTCGTTGCTTTAATTCGTATCCTTCGTATTTTTTACTAAATTTTCGATATTGTTTTTCGAGTTCTTTGTTTAAAAGATAAAATTCTTGTTCTTCGTCTTTTTCAATTTCAAGTGTGTCAAAGGCATCTTTGGCTTCAGAATAAGAGAAACCTTTTGTCATCATTGTTTGTATAATTTTGTCTTTGAGTGTTTTTGTTGATAATTTGTTTTGATATTTTCGTAAAAGTTTTTCTGAAACTTTTTCTGCAAGGCTTGAGAAGTCAAGAACTGCTAATTTTTGGTCAATAAGGCTAGCTTTAATACCTTTTTGAAGTAATTTTTGCTTTAGAACATAGCCACCTTTATCACCTGATGTCAGGTTTTGTGACAAATAAGTTTCAACATATTGAGCATCGTTAATCCAATTTTCTTTTTTGAGGTTTTCGATGATTTCTGGAATGTATTTGTCTTCTATTTCATGTTTTTCAAGATATTTTTTGACTTCATCAGCTGTGCGTTGTTTAAAAGAGATTTGATAAAGTGCAAGATTTTTTCCGTATGAAAACTGAGCGTACTTTTGGATTTTTTTTAAGGTTTCGTCATCAATTTCCATATTTTTACTTAACATAAAGTGCACAATTGTGTCTTCTGTTACGTAAAGTTTATCGTCTTCGTCGATTTCTAGAAGGTAGAGTCGTGTTTTTTTTTCTATTTTAGTAATTTTCATATATTCATTATAACAAAAATGATAAAATAGAAGTGATTAAAGTATAGGGAGGTGAAATGGTGAAAGATGGTAAAATCATTGATTTGGCTGAGTATCGTGTGTTAAAGGAATTTAATGAATTAGAATTCATAGATGACATTGAAGATGATGATTTTTTTGATGATGAGGACTTTGCTTCGGTCAATTGGAATTTGTTTGAAGATTTATCAGAGCTAAAAAAGCGTGTTGATTATTACCAAAGCCTTTATGAAAAAAGTGAGATTTCTGATAAGGATTATTATTTTTCAAAAGTGAATCTTGGTATGCTTTATAAGCAAAATGGGCTTTATCAAAAGGCAATCGAGGAGTTTAGAGCAGTCTATCAAATGGATTCTGAAGATAAGTTTTCTTGTCGTTATGAGATACTATCACTTTGGATTTTGATGTCTCAGTATGATAGTGCGCTAGCATTTTTTAAGGAAATTTCTACTGGAGAGCACGATATCTTGCTTGAAGTGCCTTTACTTGTCGGAGCTATTTTAAATGGTGATGATGAGATGGCGCATTATTTGTTAGAAATCTTGAATGCTGATGTCAGGGATTTTACTACCTTTTGCCAATCACCTGAGTTTATGATGGATAAAATTTCTGCTGTTGGTGCATCTGGCATTCATCGTCGTGAAAGTATTGAAACTGTGTATGCTGGATTTTATCATATTTTACCTTTGTTGATGACAGCGGGAAATTATGTTCAAGCATATCTAAATGATTATTTTTCTGAGCAGGACGAGGAAAGTGAAATTGAATCTTTGCCTTTTTTGACAGAATATCAAATAGAAGTTTTAATGGCGCATGATATTTATGATTTACAGGATTTTCAACTTTGGACAGAAGATGAGATTTTAGCTTTTCCTCAGTTTGGTAAAGATACTTTAGAAAAATTAAAAGAAGTAGGAGTTATATTTAGTCACTAATGAATTTGAAAGTAAAGCAAAGAATTCCTTTGAAAATTAAGCGTATGGGAATCAACGGTGAAGGCATTGGTTTTTATAAGAAAACCTTAGTTTTTGTTCCTGGTGCTTTGAAAGGTGAAGATATTTTTTGTCAGATTACTGCGGTTAAGCGAAATTTTGCGCAGGCAAGACTTTTGACAATTAATAAAAAATCAAAATTTCGTGTGGAGCCTAAGTGCCCTATTTATAAAAAATGTGGTGGCTGTCAGATCATGCACTTGCGTTATGACAAGCAGTTAGAGTTTAAGGATGATTTGATTGCACAATCATTGAAGAAATTTAAACCTGCTGGTTATGAGAATTATGAGATTCGTCACACGCTTGGTATGGATGTTCCATATCATTATCGTGCAAAATTGCAATTCCAGACACGTTCATTTAAGGGAAATGTTAAGGCTGGGCTTTTTGAGGAAGGTAGTCACCGCCTTGTTGACATCAAAGAGTGCTTTGTTCAGGATGAATTGACTCAAAAAATTATTAATCGTGTTGCAGAGCTTTTGGAAAAACATCATGTGCCAATCTATGATGAACGCAAGATTGCTGGAATTCGTACGGTTATGATTCGTAAAGCCAAGGCAACTGGAGAAGTTCAGATTATCTTTATTACAAGTCGTGACGTCTTTTTAGCACCAGTAATCAAGGCTCTAACAGCTGAATTTAAAGAAATTAAAGGGATTGCTCTAAACTTCAATCGTTCAAAATCAAGTGAGATTTATGGTGAGAAAACGGAGGTTATCTGGGGAAATGCTGATATTTCGGAAGAGGTTTTGGATTATCAATTTTCTCTTTCTCCACGTGCATTTTATCAGCTAAATCCTGAGCAGACGCAAGTTCTATATAGTCAAGCTGTTGCAGCACTTGATGTGACTGAAAATGACAATATCATTGATGCTTATTGTGGTGTTGGAACTATTGGTTTTGCATTTGCTGGTAAGGTCAAGAGTGTTCGTGGGATGGATATTATTCCTGAAGCTATTGAAGATGCTAAGAAAAATGCGCAACGTATGGGATTTGATAACACTTACTATGAAGCTGGTCGTGCTGAGGATATTATTCCTAAATGGTATAAAGAAGGCTATCGTGCAGATGCCTTAGTTGTTGACCCACCACGTACAGGTCTTGATGATAAGCTTTTGGACACTATTTTAAAATACCAACCAGCTAAAATGGTTTACGTGTCATGTAATACAGCAACTTTGGCTCGTGATTTAGTTAAATTGAGTAAAGTTTATGATGTAAATTACATTCAGTCGGTAGATATGTTCCCGCATACAGCGAGAACAGAAGCGGTGGTTAAATTGGTCCGCAAATAATTTCTGCTGCTTTCTGATTTTTAGGCAACAGCCTGAAATCATCCGCAGGATAATTTCACTCCCGCATACAGCGAGAACAGAAGCAGTCGTTAAACTGGTCAAAAAATAAAATTAAGCGTATGAACTGTTGTTCTTACGCTTTTTATGACAAATAATGTGACATAGCTTTTGACAGCTGAGCTTTTTATCGCTATACTAAGATGTTATTTCATTTTGAAGGAGTGTCGAGAAATGGCGGTTACTGTCCGTTTTGCAGCGCTGGAAGATGCAGAAAAATTGCTTGAGATTTATACTTATTATATTGAAGATACAGCTATTACTTTTGAATATGATGTGCCATCTTTAGAGGAATTTACTGAGCGTATGCGCTCAATTATGGCTTTTTATCCGTATTTGGTGGCAGAAGAAGATGGCAAGATTCTCGGCTATGCTTATGCTTCAAAATTCCATCCTAGGGCAGCTTATGCTTGGTCTGCTGAAGCAACAGTTTATCTAGATAAAAATGCGCGTGGTAAAGGCCTTGGGCGACAATTGTACACGTGCTTAGAAGAGTATTTAAAGCAAATGGGAATTCTAAATCTCAATGCTTGTATCGCGTCAACTGATGCGGAAGATGCTTATTTGACAAATGGAAGTGAGAAATTTCATCGTGCTCTTGGTTATCAATTGGTTGGGAAATTCCATCATTCTGGTTATAAATTTAATCGCTGGTACGACATGATTTGGATGGAGAAGATGCTTGGTGAGCATACTGAAAATGTTCAAACGGTGAAATCAATTCATGAGGTAAAGTAAAAAAGCTTGACTTTAAATCAAGCTTTTTATTTATGTTTTTAAAGTTATGCAAGTGTTTCTTGTCCCACTGTTTCTTCACTTTGGCTTTTCTTCCAAATCATAATACCAACGAAACCTTGTGCAATCATACCAAGGTAACTAAAGGCAACGATTGGATTTCCAACTGATAAGAAAAGCAAGAAACTTAGGAAATCAACGACTAACCAGATGTAGTAACCATCTATATGCCCTTTGACTTGTCGTTGTTGGGCAGTAAATGAAAGTCCATTTGTCATGGCGTCAAGGATGATTTTTTGTCCACCCATCCAGTATGAAAGAAAGCCAAGTCCGATTGTCCAAAAGAAGATAGCGATAAGGACGTCCTTTAGACTGAACTTCTTATCAACGATTAATTGTCCGTCATCGCTACGACGTTTTTTCCAGTTATAGTGACCGATAAATTCGGTAGCAAGGTAATAACAACTTTTGAACATGTCGCCGTAAACACCTTGAATCCCAGCAACTAAAATCCCAGCGACGTTTTGAACACCATTGGCTTTAAAAGTGTGCTGCCACTGAATAGCTAATGTCCATGTCCCGATAAAACCAAAAACTGCCATGATGATTGACAAAATATTTAGCAGGTCAAAATCTCTTGCAGTAAGTGTCGGTAAGATTCCGTAAAGGTTAAATCCAAGAGAAACAAGAAAGGCAAAGACAACAAAAATCTTTTCCTTTAAGTCAAAACGATTCCAAGCGATGTTAAATGATTCTTTGAGTGAAAGTTGTTTTTTCAAAAAATGTTAATCTCCAATTCCAATTGATTTCATTTCTTGACGGATCATTTGGTACACTTTATCCCAGTCCTCAGCTTTTGTAACGTCAAAACTGTCTGTGTTAATTTTCATTTTAGGACTGTATTGGTAATCTTCATACCATTTTGTGTAGTGTTTGTGAAGGAGTTTGTAATAATCTGTGAGTCCATTTTCGTTATCTGGTTGCTCAAAATCACGTCCACGTTTTTTGATGTTATTCATGATGTGGTCGAAACTACCTTCAAGGTAGATTAGCAAGTCAGGAGCTTTTTTAGGAAGTCCGTCAATTTCCTCCATCATGTTGTCTAGCAATTCCAAATAGATATTGTATTCTTGATCGCTGATGCTTCCTTGAAGAGTGTTGATATAAGTAAATAGAGCATCTTCATAGATTGAGCGGTCTAGGACATTGTTGTCAGCTTCATAAGCTTCTTTAATTGATTTGAAGCGTTTGTTCAAGAAGTAAATTTGCAATGCAAACCCGTATTTTTCAGGGTCTTCATAATATTTATCTAAGATTGGGTTATTGTCAACAGGTTCAAAGAAAGCTGTTGTGCCAAGTTCTTTGGCTAAAAGAGAAGTGTAGGTAGTTTTTCCGACTCCTATCATTCCTGCTAGAATAATCACGATGGTAATGCACCTCCAATATGCTAATTAAAAAATTTGTGAAATGTGTAAATGTATAGTTGTGATAGCAGAGCTATCTGTCTAGAAATAGGCAAGTAAACAGATGTTTTATTTGAAAATAGTAGTGTCGTTTCTATCTTTTCAAAATAATATCTATATGTGACAAAGCTGAGGCCTCGACTTGTCATATTAAAGAATAGTTAGGCACAATATCTTGTGTCCGGATAAAATAGTAGCACTATATTTTGTGTTTGACAAGAGATAAAAATTAACTTTTTTTGTCGAAAAAGTCAAAGATACCTTAATATCAGGGCTTGAGCAATGATAAAAAATTTTCAAAAAAACTCAGCCGCAATAGCTGAGTGAAAAATTTTTATTCAAATAATTCAGTAGCAAAATTTAAGGCAATATTTGCAATGCGGTCTTTGGTTTCAAGGTCAGCATCATTTGCTAGTGTGCGAGGGTCCCAACTTTCGGTATCTAGATTGTCTGCTGAGTAGAAAAATTGAAAATGATTAATGTTTCGAAAATCTGCTAGCGCAGCAATAGCGGAGCATTCCATATCGACAGCGATTGCCCCTTGAGCTTTTCGATTAGCCATTTTTTGCTGTGTTTCACGATAAATGCCGTCTGTCGTCCAGACTTTTCCTTCGGTGTATGAGATATTTTTTTGTTTGAGAAATTCTTTAAAAAGGTTACGATGTCTGACATTTAGTGATATTTCCTGACCAGCAGGGGCGTAGTGGTAGCTAGTTCCTTCATCACGAATAGCAGCGCTTGGAATGATGATTGAAGTTTCTTTGATATTGCTATCAAGGACGCCACAAGTTCCAAAAATAAGCAGATTTTCAGCGCCCATGGCAATGATGTCTTCTAAGATAGCAACGCAGCCACTGGCACCAACATAAGAGTTGAAAAATCCAATTTTTTGTCCTTTAAACTCTAATTCATAAATTGGAATCTCGAGATTTGCCACGCTAGTTTTGGCAATTTGGCGATGAGGGACGTCAGCTAAAATTCTTGCAAAAGTAGCTCTTGCAAAACAAGTGACGACTGTTTTTGGAAAATCAGGTAGATTTGCGACAACATCTTTTGGGTTGATGATGGCAGTTTTAGTTGGGTCAAATTGAGATAAAATCATGTCAGCACCTCTTTCTTAAACAGTAATGTCGAAATATTTTTAATATTCTACATTATATAGTAGAAAAAGACAAGGTAATTTATCATATTTTCAGAAAAAATTATTGCAAACGTCAATTATTCTCGGAAATCATGTTACAAATCCTTTACAAACTTCTCTTTTTGCCAAGGTTTGTGTTATAATATGACCTAGGAAATCAGACGAGAGGTATTTATGACTTACGAACAAGAATTTTTAAAAGAATTTGAAGCTTGGGTAGATTCACAAATTACAGTTAATGAAATGGCTATGGAAGCCAGTCGTAAAATTGTGGAAGAAGATAAAGATGAACGCGCAGCTGATGCTTATATTCGTTATGAAAGTAAGTTAGATGCTTACCGTTATATCCAAGGCAAATTTGCTAATTATAAAGCCGGTAAAGGTTTCCACGAATTACCAGATAATCTTTTAGGGGAGAGAAATTACTAAAAATGGCAAAGAAAAAGAATCGTAAAAAAGAGTATTTATTGAAATTAAAACGCGCAGGTATCATCAAAACAGCTGCCACTTCAACTGTTAAAGCTGCTGCTAACGTTGTTTCAAAAGCAACTCTTAGTTTGGAAGAATTTTCAGCGATTTCTGCCGTAGAAGGCATCCGACCAAAACTTGTTGAAACACTTTACAACGAAGGAATCAAATCAGTATCAGATTTCCAAAAATTCACTGAAAAAGAAGTTTTGGCCTTTAAAGGAATTGGCCCAGCAACTGTTAATAAACTTAAAGAAAATGGCGTAGCTTTCAAAGCCTAAACCATTTGCGTTAGCTGACCAAATCTGTTAAAATAAAAACATTCAGAGGTGTCTTGAAGACCATTTGTTACAGAAAGCGGTGGCGCTGAGAAATCCGCACAAATGTCAGGACTAGTTGCTGAGTGTTGTAACTAAATATCAAAGTCGCGAGTGCTAGTCACTCGAATGTGGGTGGTACCGCGGATTTATACACAAGTTCGTCCCTGTCGAAAGACAGGGGCGATTTTTTGTTTGATATTGAATCATATGGTTACGATATTAATACTCACTAAATGCGCGTGAGTAGCAAGGCACCTGATAATTTGAATTAATTAACTTACTGAAAAAATTGTAGAAAGGACACATTATGTCAAAAGAACTTTCACCAAAATATAACCCAGCTGAAGTTGAAGCTGGGCGTTATCAAAAATGGTTAGATGAGGATGTTTTCAAGCCTTCTGGCGATAAGAAAGCACATCCGTATTCAATCGTTATTCCACCACCAAACGTTACAGGTAAACTTCACCTTGGTCACGCTTGGGATACAACTTTGCAAGATATTATTATCCGTCAAAAACGTATGCAAGGTTTTGATACTTTATGGCTTCCAGGTATGGACCACGCTGGTATCGCAACACAAGCAAAAGTTGAAGCACGTCTTGCTGAAGATGGTATCTCACGTTACGACCTTGGTCGTGAAAAATTCCTTGATAAAGTTTGGGAATGGAAAGATGAATACGCATCAACAATCAAACAACAATGGGGTAAAATGGGTATCTCTGTAGATTACTCACGTGAACGTTTCACCCTTGACGAAGGTTTGTCAAAAGCAGTTCGTAAAGTCTTTGTTCAACTTTACAAAAAAGGTTGGATTTACCGTGGTGAATTTATCATCAACTGGGATCCAAAAGCTCGTACAGCTCTTTCTGATATCGAAGTTATCCACAAAGATGTCGAAGGTGCATTCTACCACATGAACTACATGTTGGAAGATGGTTCACGTAGCCTTGAAGTGGCAACAACTCGTCCTGAAACAATGTTTGGTGACGTTGCCGTTGCGGTTAACCCAAATGATGACCGTTACAAAGATTTGATTGGTAAAAATGTTATCCTTCCAATCGTTAACAAAGCTATTCCAATCGTTGGTGACGAACATGCTGACCCAGAATTCGGTACTGGTGTGGTTAAAATCACTCCTGCACATGACCCTAACGACTTCCTAGTTGGTCAACGTCACAACTTGCCACAAATTAACGTTATGAACGACGATGGTACAATGAACGAACTTGCTGGTGAATTTGCTGGTATGGATCGTTTCGAAGCACGTAAAGCTGTCGTTAAAAAATTGGAAGAAATCGGTGCGCTTGTTGAAATCGAAAAAATGGTTCACAGCGTTGGTCACTCAGAACGTACTGGTGTGCCAGTTGAACCTCGTTTGTCAACACAATGGTTCGTTAAAATGGATCAATTGGCTAAAAATGCCATTGCTAACCAAGACACTGATGATGAGGTGAAATTCTACCCACCACGTTTCAACGATACTTTCCTTCAATGGATGGAAAATGTTCACGACTGGGTTATTTCTCGTCAATTATGGTGGGGTCACCAAATCCCAGCATGGTACAATGCTGAAGGTGAAATGTACGTTGGTGAAGAAGCTCCAGAAGGTGACGGATGGACTCAAGACGAAGACGTTCTTGATACTTGGTTTAGTTCAGCTCTATGGCCATTCTCAACAATGGGTTGGCCTGACACAGAAGCAGAAGACTTCAAACGTTACTTCCCAACTTCAACATTGGTAACTGGTTATGATATCATCTTCTTCTGGGTATCACGTATGATTTTCCAATCATTGGAATTCACAGGACGCCGTCCATTTGAAAACGTGCTTATCCACGGTCTTATCCGTGACGAACAAGGACGTAAAATGTCTAAATCACTTGGTAACGGTATTGACCCAATGGACGTTATCGAAAAATACGGTGCTGACGCCCTTCGTTGGTTCTTGTCAAATGGTTCTGCACCAGGTCAAGACGTTCGTTTCTCTTACGAAAAAATGGATGCTGCTTGGAACTTCATTAACAAAATCTGGAACATTTCTCGTTACATTTTGATGAACAATGAAGATCTTACACTTGAACAAGCTAGCGCTAACGTTGAAAAAGTTGCTGCTGGTACAGCTGGTAACGTTACTGACCGTTGGATCCTTCACAACTTGAATGAAACAATCGGAAAAGTCACTGAAAACTTTGATAAATTTGAATTTGGTGTAGCTGGTCACATCCTTTACAACTTCATCTGGGATGAATTTGCTGACTGGTACGTTGAATTGACTAAAGAAGTTCTTTACAGCGACAATGAAGACGAAAAAGTTATCACTCGTTCAGTTCTTCTTTACACACTTGATAAAATCCTTCGTTTGCTTCACCCAATCATGCCATTCGTAACTGAAGAAATCTTTGAACAAATTTCTGAAGGTTCAATCGTAACAGCTGAATACCCAACTGTTAACCCAGCATTTGAAAATGAAGCTGCGCACAAAGGTGTTGAAAGTCTTAAAGACCTTATCCGTGCCGTTCGTAACGCACGTAGCGAAGTGAACGTTGCACCAAGCAAACCAATCACACTTCTTGTTAAGACAAGCGACAAAGAATTGGAAGACTTCTTCAACAGCAATGTGAACTACATCAAACGTTTCACAAACCCTGAAAAACTTGAAATTTCTTCTGATATTGAAGCTCCAGAATTGGCAATGTCTAGCGTTATCACTGGTGCTGAAATCTTCTTGCCACTTGCTGACCTTCTTAACGTTGAAGAAGAATTGGCACGTCTTGACAAAGAACTTGCTAAATGGCAAAAAGAATTGGACATGGTTGCTCGCAAGCTTGGTAACGAAAAATTCGTCGCTAACGCTAAACCAGAAGTTGTCCAAAAAGAACGTGATAAACAAGTTGATTACCAAGCTAAATACGACGCAACTGTTGCTCGTATTGAAGACATGAAAAAATTGGTGAAATAACTGATTTTTATGTATTTTAAATCAATAAAAGCGTTAATTTTATAAAATTAACGCTTTTTATTGATGATTTTATGTGAAAATGTTAAAATTATATGTAATATAAACGGGAGTTGTGGTTATTTTGAAGATATTAAATTTAAAACTTTCAGGTGCTTATTTATTGAAAAATGAATTAACTATTGATTTTTGGGTAAAATCAAATGTAAGTTCTCAAAATAAGAGGATTTTCTACAATCTATTTAAAAATATATATATAAATTCAAGTATAGCTTTTACTGGTATTAATGCTGCAGGAAAGACAACGATTTTGAATATGCTTCCGCTGCTTATTCGTTTATTAAATGGAGAGTCTATAAATAACTATCGGAAAAGTCAGACTCTTCTCCAAAACGAAAATATATTGCAAATTCAATGTGATGAAACATTTAAGGCTGAAATAATATTTTATAGTGAAGATAATAATTTGAACAAGTTAGTTGTTGAAATTAAACGTGTTAAAGAGGATCATGAAGATAAATATATTATTGCTGATGAAGTATTATATGTAAAACCTTTAACTTCTGTACATAAAAAATCTGATATATATTATTTTGATGAAACTCACTTTTCTATGAAGAGAAGTAAAGATGAATTATACCTTAATGATGATACTAGTATATTAATTTCAAAAGTTAAATCAAAAAGTTATAAAAAAATATTCTTACAAGATTTAACTGGTGGAACAAATATAAATGTAATTAATGGAATTATGTCAGAATTTCCAGCTGAATTATTATCATTTTTAGATCCTACAATTGAATTCTTGAAATGTGCAAAAATGAAGGGTGGTAAAGGTGAGAAGTTTGATTTTCAACTTAAATTTTATAATGGAGAAATTATTCACTTAACTGAAGCACCACAATTAAATGCATACTTATCTTCTGGAACAATAAGGGGACTTGGATTATTTTTAAGTTCTTTATTGGTATTAAAATATGGAGGGTATTTAATTGTTGATGAATTAGAAAATCATTTTAATAGTGAAATTGTTGCAACATTATTACGCTTGTTTTTAGATAAAGAAACAAATCCAAAAGGCGCAACGATTATTTTTTCTACTCATTATCCAGAACTTTTGAATGAATTTGCTATAAATGATGGAATCTATATTGTAAAAAATAAATCTGGAATAGACATTCAAAGTCTTACTGATCTTATTTCTAGGAGCGATTTGAAAAAAAGCGAAGTGGTTAGTGATATCTTATTAAGTGGAGTTTTAGATGGGACAACTCCGTCGTATGATTCTTATCAAGCTTTATCACAATTTTTTAAGCAAAAGATAAATTCATTAGATTTAGGACGAGGTGAGGAGAAGAATTCGCATGGTAAATAGTGCCATTATTTGTGAAGGGACTGCTGAGGAGGTTGTCATCAATCTATTACTTGATAATAATAAGTTAATAATCAAAAGAGAAGAACTGATTGAAGGGGGACCGCTTAAAACTCGTGGAGCAGATGATTTTCAACGAAAACATCTAAGAAAGAGGTTCAATAATAAAATAAAAATTTATCGTATTTTAGATTCACATACAGAAAGCTTCAAACTTAAAAGTCCATACAATATAAAAGCAGAAGTAATAAATGTTGTTACTGCCCCTGAAATTGAGATGCTTGTCATTCATGGTGAAAAAAAATATGATGATTATAAAAAATCGAAGAAAAAACCTAGTGAATTTTGTAAGCAAGATTTAAAAATGCCGGATATCAAAAAAGAAGGATTTTTAAAAAATTATTTTAAAGATATTGATAAACTGATTGATTGCATTAAAATTCATAGAAAAAAGGCAAAACGTAAAAACAATGAGAAGTTTTTAGCTGAAATTCTTGCGGAAAGTTGAAGGAACAGACATTGAAAAACTTTTACGAGATTATCACTTGATTAAATAATGAAAAGAAAGAGCTGGAAAATGTTATTCCAGACTTTTTTTGTTATACTTATGCTAAACGAAAGGAGTCCCTATGTCATTTGAATCAGATATTTTTAGAAAAAAACGTGTGGTCTTTGAACGCTTGGTGGTGTTTGGATTTGAGAAAAATCAGGCTGGTTATGACTACGCGGAGCTGATTTTGAATGGCGATTTTGAGGTGCGAATTCATGTTTCACTGGATGGTCAGGTGTCAGCAAGGGTGATTGATACTGATTTAAATGAAGAGTATCTTGCTCTTCATGTGGCTGGTGCGAGTGGCAATTTTGTTGGGAAGGTTCGTGAAGCTTATCAAGACGTTCTTGAAAGAGTGGCTGAAGCTTGCTTTGAAGCTCTGCCATTTGCCAGTGACCAAATGAATCGTCTTGCAAATCACCTAAAGACCACTTATGGCGATGATTTTGACCATCCTTTTGAAAAATATCCTGAGTTTTCTTCTTTTCGCTATCCTGAAAATCAGAAGTGGTATGGTCTTGTGATGACGCTTGCGCGTGGCAAATTAGACCTTGGTGAGGAGCAGTGGTCGCAAGAAGAGCTAGACGAGAAAGTTGAAATCATTAACATCAAGGTTGACAAAGAATCTCTGCCAGAACTGCTTGCGACAAAAGGGATTTATCCCTCTTATCATATGAATAAAAAATCTTGGGTGACGCTGGTTTTTGATGACGCTTTGTCTGATGAGCAGTTATTTTCTTTGGTGGAAAATAGCAGAGCTTTGGTCGCTGGAAAGCAATTGGGAAGTTTATCTGGACCTGATTATTGGCTAATTCCAGCCAATCCTAAGTACTATGACATTGATGCTGAGTTTGCAGAAAGTAAGACTATTTTATGGACGCAGAAAGCGAGCCTTAAAAAAGGTGATTTTGTGGCGATTTATATCACTGCACCGACGAAAGCAGTTCGTTATTTTTGTCAGGTCTTAGAAGTTGATTTGCCAAATGATGCTTATCGAGATGAACCCTCCATCAAAAAATTAATGAAGATTCAGTTACTCCACACTTTTTCTGATGAGCAAGTGACGTTTGATATCTTAAAATCCTGTGGTGTCAGAGCAGTTCGTGGCCCACGTCGTATGACAAAAGAATTAATTGAAAAAATCGATTCACTCAGAAATAAATAGATAAGCCGTGCCGTTAGGTGCGGTTTTTTGAAAATAAAATTGAAAGAATATTGCAAAAATAGTTTTTGAAGAGTATACTATCTAACAATCGGGAGGTGCTTATGAGAAAAATTGATCGGAAAAACACAAATTTTCTAGTAGCGAGTAGTACGATTTCAAGAATCGGTGATACCTTATTTGATTATGTCAATAATTCATTTCTTGCAAGTGTGAACATGAAATCCATGGTTTTGGTAGGAGTTTATCAGGCACTTGAAAATATCATCGGAGCAATGTTTAATTTATTTGGAGGAGTGATAGCTGACCGGTTTCGTCGCAAGAAAATTATCATTTTGACTGATTTTTTGAGTGGTGTTATTTGTATTTTTCTTTCTTTTGTGACCAGTCAAACTTGGTTGATGTATGCCATCATTCTAGCTAACGCGGTCTTGGCGCTTTTGTCAGCATTTGCAACACCAGCTTACAATGCATTTACTAAAGAAATTGTAGAAAAAGATGAGATTACTTTGGTGAATTCCTATCTTCAAACGTCGACGACTCTTGTAAAAATCATTGTTCCTATGCTTTCAGTAGGTATTTATAAATGGATTGGCATTCATGGTGCGCTTCTGTTAGATGGTGTTTCATTTTTATTTTCAGCGATTATAATTGCATTGATTCAGCCGATTTTAGAAGAGACAAGGAAAACTGATGATTTTTCAGCTAGGTTAATCATTGATGACTTGATTAGTGGTTTTAGGTATGTGGCTAGAAATCGTCAAATTTATCTGCTAATTGCTCTTTCTGCAGGGGTTAATTTTTTCATGGCTGGCTACAGTTTGTTACTACCTTATAGTAATCAAATGTTTCCTAAAATTCCTGAAAATGTTTATGCAACTTTTTTGACTGCAGAAGCACTTGGAGGTCTTATCGGTGCAGTGATTAGTGGAAGGATTTCCCGCAAACTCTCAACTAGTCAATTGATGCTGTTGCTAGTTACTTTTGGGTGTTTTGTTGCGGCTGCTCCCATTTTTTATATTATTAGACCTAGCATTTTTCTTTTAGTTTTGTCTCCAATTGGCTCAGGGATTTTTATGACCCTATTTAACATTCATTCGTTTTCTTTAATTCAAAGAGAAGTTGCAAGTGATTATTTAGGGCGCGTGCTTGGTATTATTTTTACGGTAGCCATTTTATTTATGCCGTTAGGGACAACTCTTTTTACGATTTTATTACGACCTGATAATTCTTTAAATTTTTTATTTATCGGAGTTGCTGTTATTGCGCTTGTTTTCTTGCAGTTTTTACGCAATGAAAAACAAGCGTCGTGAATTGTCTTTATCGCTAAAAAATTTTAAAAAGATTAGAAAATATCTTTTTGTTTTTATGGATTTTCAAGGTGAAATCTTATTTTTGAAAATTAGTGTTCCAATATGAAAGCTTTATTTCATTGAATAAGCGTGATGTTGTCAGCTTTTCTGACATAAAATTCAAAAATATTGCGAAAATTTGCAAAAAAGTATTTATTTTTTCAAGGCATAGGTGTATAATATCTCTATCGTTGTAAAGCGATCATGAAATACAAAGTTTTATTATTATTGTTCGTTGTGATTTTGGTATTTCAATTAAAAATTTTTTAAGGAGGAGCATATGAAGAAAAGCTTTATTCATCAACAGCAGGAGATTTCTTTTGTCAAGAATACTTTTACTCAATATTTGATTGATAAACTTGACATTGTTGAAGTGCAAGGACCTATTCTTAGCCAGGTCGGGGATGGTATGCAAGATAATTTGAACGGCGTTGAACACCCTGTATCTGTGCACGTCAAACGTATTCCTGATGCTGAATATGAAGTTGTTCATTCACTTGCTAAGTGGAAACGTCATACCTTAGCACGTTTCGGCTTTAATGAAGGAGAAGGGCTTTTCGTACATATGAAAGCTCTTCGACCTGATGAAGATGATTTGGATCCTATCCATTCTATTTATGTTGACCAATGGGACTGGGAAAAAGTTATTCCAAATGGTCGTCGTAATATCGAATACTTGAAAGAAACAGTTGAACAAGTTTACAAAGCTATTCGCTTGACTGAATTAGCAGTTGAAGCTCGCTTTGATATTGAAGCTGTTTTGCCTAAGAAAATCACTTTTATCCACACTGAAGAGTTGGTAGAACGTTATCCAGATTTGACACCAAAAGAACGTGAAAATGCAGTAGCCAAAGAGTTTGGTGCAGTGTTCTTGATTGGTATTGGTGGCATTTTGCCAAATGGTGAACGTCATGATGGTCGTGCACCTGACTACGATGACTGGACTTCTGAATCTGAAAATGGTTACCATGGTCTAAATGGTGATATCATTGTTTGGAATGATGTTCTTGGCTCTGCATTCGAATTATCTTCAATGGGAATCCGCGTTGATGAAGAAGCTCTTAAACGCCAAGTCAAAATTACTGGCGACGAAGATCGCTTGCAATTAGAATGGCATAAAGCTCTTCTTAATGGACTTTTCCCACTTACAATTGGTGGTGGTATTGGTCAATCACGTATGGCAATGTTCTTGCTTCGTAAAAAACATATCGGAGAAGTTCAATCAAGCGTTTGGCCAAAAGAAGTTCGTGATTCTTACGAAAACATTCTTTAATGAAAGAAACTTTGTTTTAAGGACAAAAAGTCGACTGGAGTTCAGTCGGCTTTTTGTATATTAAAAAGCTGAGATAATGTTATCTCAGCTTGCCATTATTTACTTAAATTACCATTGTAATCCAGCCTCGGCTATTTCAGCCTTAGAAGCATATTGACCATTAGATCTATGCCATCTACCACGATAGTCTTTGGTATAACCACCAGCAGATTGTTGATTTGCTTGTTCTTGGGCTTGTCTAGCAGCCTCTTCAGCAGCAGCTTGTTCTTGAGCTTGACGTGCTGCTTCGGCTTCCTGTGCTTTTCTAGCTTCTTCAGCTTGACGTGCTGCCTCAGCTTCCCTTGCTTCAATTGCTGAAACAACGGCGTTGATACGGTTATTAAAGGCATCTTTTTTACTTGAATCAGATACAGCGTTGACTTTATTTTTAGCATCATCAACATTTTCTCGAGTTTGATTTGCTTCTAAGTTTGCAACAGCAGCCTCAGCAGTAGTTTGTGCTGCTTGTTCTTGTTTTTTAGCCTCTATTACAGCTTTTACAGAGGCGATGCGTTTTTTCAGCTCTTTTTTAGTTTTTTTATTTTTGACGACTTTAACTTTTTTATTTGCTAAATCGAGATTTTCCTGAGTTTGTTCTTTTTCAAGTTTTTTAACAGCTTTTTTAGCTGCTTTGGTTGTTTTGTCTTCGTTTTTACTTTTTGATTTAGTATCAGCTAAGACAACATGGCTATTTCCAAATGATGTTGGTGTTAAAAATTCTTGATTTTGGGATGTCCCCAAAAGAAGGGTTGCCATTAATAACAGGGCAAGTTTTAGTTTCTTTTTCATTGTATCCTCCAGAAAAAAACTTTGAAACATGAAAGTTTTATTAACAGTAAAATAATACCACTTTGGAGTATTTCTGTAAATCATTTTTTGGAAATCGCTTTCTAAAAAGTGATAAAAAAATGCTAGAAAAATTCTAGCAAATTAGATGAATTATTCAAATTTACAACGTGTGTATCCTGCTGCAATAGCATTTGATAGTGTAGTTGGTGTAGTACTGTTTGAACGATTAAGACCACGGCAATAAGGACTTAGGTGGTAACGATGACCAGTATTTGTGATATAAACAGTAGTTGCATCACCTTGTTGTGCAGCGGCTGCCGCTTGCTCTTGCGCTTGACGTGCCGCTTCGGCTTCCTGTGCTTTTCTAGCTTCTTCAGCTTGACGTGCTGCCTCAGCTTCCTTTGCGTCAATAGCTGATACTACAGCATTGATACGGTTATTAAAGGCATCTTTCTTATTTGAATCAGAAACAGCGTTGACTTTATTTTTAGCATTATCAACATTTTCTCGTTTTTGATCGGTTTCAAGTTTTTTAACCGCAGTTTCAGCTGCACTGATAGCTTCTTGCTGTTTTTTAGCCTCGATAGCTGTTTTTACGGTAGTGATTCGTTTTTGAAATTTTTCTTTAACTTTTGAATCGCTAACAGCATCGACTTTTTTTGTCGCTGCGTCAAGATTTTCTTGAGTTTGGTTGTTTTCCAATTTTGCGACAGCCGCCTCGGCTTCGTCTTCGATAGCTTTTACTTTTTGAAATTCTTTTTTACCAAGCTCAATGTATTTAGCATTTTCTTCTTTGAAATCGCTAAGCTCTTCTTGGCTATCAATTAAATCTGATTTTGTATTATCAATTTCTTGATTGAGTTGCTCAATTTTTGCTTCAGCTTGAGTAAGTTCATGATTTTTTGTTCCTTGTGCAGAGAAACTACCAATCAATAAGACCGACAAGATAGTAAGGGCGACATTTTTCTTGTCTTTAAAGAATTTTTTAAAATCCATCATAACTCCTTTATCCTAAAAAACTTTGATATTTAAAATTATCTTAATTATCATATCAAATCTCAATTTTTGTGTAAACCTTATCAATAATTTTTTAAGGCAATTTACTTGAAATTTGCTATAATGGTTGTTATGAGAGTTGTAGCAGGAAAATTTGGTGGGCGTCCTTTGAAGACGCTCGATGGTAAGATTACTCGCCCAACAACTGATAAAGTTAAGGGTGCTATTTTTAGTATGATTGGTCCATTCTTTGATGGTGGACGTGTTTTGGATTTGTTTTCTGGTAGCGGTAGCTTAGCTATTGAAGCTGTCTCACGCGGGATGGATGAAGCGGTTATGGTGGAACGTAATCGTCAAGCGCAAGCTATTATTACAGAAAATATCAAAATGACCAAGTCTGAAAAACAGTTTCATTTGATGAAAATGGATGCCAATAAAGCTTTAGGTGTCGTTAGTGGCAAATTTGACTTGGTACTTTTGGATCCGCCTTATGCTAAGGAAGAAATCGTAAAAAATATCATGACAATGGAGGAAAAAGGACTTTTGTCTGAAGATGTTATCATTGTCTGTGAGACAGACAAATCAGTGGATTTGCCTGAAGAGATTTTAAGCTTTGGCATTTGGAAGCAAAAGACATATGGAATCAGTAAGGTGACGGTTTACATCAGATAGAAAGTATCATGATATCCTTGATGGAGGTAATATGGCAAAAATTGGTTTGGTGACAGGGTCTTTTGATCCGGTGACAAATGGGCATCTTGATATTATCGCTCGCGCAAGTAAACTTTTTGACACGCTCTACGTGGGAATTTTGTACAATCAAAATAAATCTGGTCTGTTTACGATTGCGGAGAGAAAGCAGATGATAGAAGAGGCTGTTGCAAACTTTTCAAATGTGAAAGTGGTAATGGCACAAGATTCTTTAGCTGTTGATGTAGCAAGAGAACTTCATGCTGGGTATTTGGTTCGCGGAATTCGTGATGCTAAAGATTTTGAGTATGAGGCTAGCATGGACTTTTTCAATCATCATTTGGCTAATGATATTGAGAGTGTTTATTTGCTCACTGCACCAGATTGGCGTTATGTTTCATCAAGTCGTGTGCGTGAATTGATGCATTTTCATGCTGATATTTCAGCTTTTGTTCCAGAAAGTGTTGTCAAAAAAGTGGAGGAAAAATATGACAATCTTAAACGCATTTAAAGGGATTTTGAAAAAGATAGGTCGTATTTTGTATCGCTTAAAATGGTGGATTTTAGGTATTGTTGGCACTGCTTTTATTATTTTCAGCCTTTTTTGCCCACTTGGTTATTATGTTGAAATGCCTGGTGGTGCTTATGATGTTCGCAGTGTTTTAACGGTTAATAATAAAGCTGATAAAGAAGATGGCTCTTATAATTTTGTAGCTGTTGGGGTTAGTCAAGCAACGCTTGCTCAGTTGGTTTATGCTTGGTTGACGCCGCACACTGAAATTACAACTGAAGCAGCAACGACTGGTGGTTACAGCAATGCAGACTATATGCGCATTAACCAATATTATATGGAAACTTCTCAAAATACAGCGACCTATCAAGCACTAACTTTGGCAGGAAAGAATGTTAGTTTGGATTATGAAGGTGTGTATGTTTTGAATGTTGATAAGCATTCGACCTTCAAAGGTCTGTTGCACCTTGCTGATACTGTGACAGGAGTTAACGGTAAAACTTTCAATAGTTCTGCGGAATTAATGGCTTATGTTGCTGATTTAGATTTGGGTTCTGATGTGACTGTCCAAGAGACTTCTAACGGTAAGAGTAAAGAAGTTTCTGGGAAAATCATTGAATTGCCAAATGGTAAAAATGGAATTGGTATCGGATTAGTCGACCATACAGAAGTTTCATCAGACGTTGATGTTGATTTTGAAACGAGCGGTTTTGGCGGACCAAGTGCTGGTTTGATGTTCACTCTAGATATTTACGACCAAGTCAATAATGAAGATTTGAGAAAAGGTCGTAAGATTGCTGGTACTGGTACGATCAATTCGGATGGTTCAGTTGGTGATATTGGCGGTGCTGGGTTAAAAGTAGTGTCAGCTGCTAAGGCTGGTGCGGATGTTTTCTTTGTGCCTAATAACCCTGTGGATGAGGAAACGAAAAAAGAAAATCCAGATGCTAAGACTAACTATCAAGAAGCAAAAGAAGCTGCAAAAGATTTAGATACTGATATGAAGATTGTTCCTGTGACAACTGTTCAGGAAGCAATTGATTATTTGCGTAGCACAGATTAAAAATATCATCCCTCCAACTTGGTGGGGTGATTTTTTTATGCTAGTTAATTTTTCCTTAAGATTTATGCGTTACAATGTTCTAAAATAAAGTAAGAATAGATTGGAGGAGCACATGACAAACTGGCAGAAACGATTAATAATCGGTCTTAACTTTGCGGTATTGTTCATTTTTTTAGATGTTAGTCTGCTAATTTTTGTTAGGTCTGTTAACAGTCACGGGATTTATCAGACTGCCGAAATGAAGTGGCTGACATTTTCAGTTTGGATGCTCTGCTATTCTTTGTTCTGGATGATTCAAGGAATGTTTTACTTGATAATAAAATATATGATGCTTGTTCGAAAACATCAGAAAAGTTAGACGGCTGGTCTAGCTTTTTTTGTTGGCAAAATTTGTAAAATGACTGAAATATCATTATTTATGTAGAAAATGCTATAATGATTCTATGACAGAAAAGCTAACGATTTTGCACTTAAATGACTTGCATTCTCACTTTGAGAACTATCCAAAAATTAAGCGATATCTTCAAGAATTTCCTAAGTCTGACGAAGAAGTGATTCAGGTTGATGTGGGAGATAGTATTGACCGCTGGCATCCGATGACTGATATTACTAAAGGGCGTTTTAATGTTCAGTTGATGAATGAGCTTAAGATTGACTTTGCGACGATTGGCAATAATGAAGGAATTGGTTTGGCTAAAAATTGGCTAAATCACGTTTACCAAGACGCTGATTTCAAAGTTATTTTAGGCAATTTAGAAGATGAAAATGGACGTCCAGATTGGGCTGAACCATATCAGATTTATGAGACAAAAGCTGGGACAAGGATTGCTTTTTTAGCTTATACTTTTCCGTATTATTTGACTTATAAGCCTGGCGGATGGACGGTCCTTGACCCGCTGGCATGCTTGAAACGTGATGTTGAGATTCCAGAGGTGAAAAATGCAGACTTTTGTATTTTGTTAAGCCATCTTGGATTGCCAGTAGATGAGAAGATTACTGCAGCTGTTCCAGAGATTGATTTAATTATTGGTGCGCATACGCATCATGTTTTTGAGGATGGCGCGTGCCTTAATGGGACTTATATGGCTGCCGCAGGAAAATACGGACAGTTTGTCGGCAAGATTAATTTGACTTTTGAAAATCATGAATTGGAAGATATTACGATTCATGCCCATGAAACGAGTCATATGGCAAGTAAGCCTGGCGATAAAGAATGGATAGAAAAAGTTGTTTCAGATGGTCGCAGTCTTTTAAGAAAAGAAAGCGTCAAGAAATTTGATACTGAGTTGACTTTGGAGCAATCTTGTCAACTAGTCATGGATGCCATGAAAGATTATGCGAGAGCTGATGTTGCCATGATTAACTCAGGTTTGGTGGTTGAGGCATTCGGTAGAGAAGTGACAAAGGATACGCTCCATCATTCTCTTCCACACCAAATGCGCTTGGCAAGGCTAGAAGTAACGACATCTGAGCTTGAGGAGATTTGTCAGGATGTTTATTCACAAGCAGAATTGTTAGCAAAACAGCAGATACGCGGAATGGGATTTCGTGGGAAAGAATTTGGGACCGTTTTAACGAGCGGCTTTGATTACAAAAATGGAAAAATAGTGTATAATGAAAAGGTTACGAATAAAAAGGATACTGTCAGTCTCATCTTGGTTGACCAATATTACTTTGCACGCTATTTTGAAAGTATCAAATCACATCAAGCAGAGCTGCTTTTTCCTGAATTGCTTCGAGAACTGGTAGAAGACTACCTCAAACATAAAGAATAAGTTTTAAGATGAATGAAGAGAGGAGACCGATGAGAAAAGATATCTCTCCTGAAATGTTTAATTACAATAAATTCCCTGGTCCACAGTTTGTGGCATTTTCTGACCGAGTTAAAAGTGATGATATTGAATTTTTGATTTTAGAAAATAAAAAAGATGCTTTTGATGCGACTGTTTTCAGTCAACGTTTTTCTGATATTCTACTAAAATATGATTACATCGTCGGAGATTGGGGAAATGAGCAATTACGTCTAAAAGGTTTTTACAAAGATGACCGAGATGTTAAAAAAGCTAATCGTATCTCACGTTTAGATGATTATCTTAAAGAATATTGTAACTTTGGCTGTGCTTATTTCGTACTTGAAAATCAAGAACCTCGTCCAGTTAAGTCTGAAGAGGAAAAGCATTCAAGACGTCATAAATCACAAAAACGTTCATCTGGTAAGAAAAAATCAGACCGCTCAGCTAATCAGCATTTTACCAGCCAAAAACGCAAAGAAAGCAAAGGTCGTAGCGAGCGTCATCAAAAACGTGAACAACAAAAAGAAATACAATCGGCAAAACAATTTGTCATTCGCCGCAAAGAGAAATAGGAAGGAACTAATTTTACAGAATGCAAACAGAAACTAAGGACATTAAGCCCTCTATTTATGGATTAACACGTGATGAATTGATTGAATGGGCAATCGAACACGGTGAAAAGAAATTCCGCGCAACACAAATTTGGGATTGGCTTTATCGTAAACGTGTCCAATCTTTTGAAGAAATGACAAACATTTCAAAAGATTTCATCGCTATTTTGAATGAAAATTTCTGCGTCAATCCATTGAAACAACGTGTTGTCCAAGAAGCATCAGATGGTACTGTCAAATATTTGTTTGAATTGCCTGATGGTATGTTGATTGAAACAGTTTTGATGCGTCAACACTATGGCTTGTCAGTCTGTGTAACATCACAAGTTGGTTGTAACATGGGATGTTCATTCTGTGCCAGTGGTTTGATTAAAAAACAACGTGATTTGACAAGTGGTGAGATTACTTCACAAATCATGATGGTACAAAAATATTTCGACGAACGTGGTCAAGATGAGCGCGTGAGTCACGTCGTTGTTATGGGGATTGGTGAACCATTTGATAACTACGACAACGTGCTTCGTTTCGTACGTACAATCAATAATGATAATGGTCTTGCTATCGGTGCACGTCACATCACAATTTCAACATCAGGTTTGGCACACAAAATCCGTGAATTTGCTCACGAAAGCTTGCAAGTTAACCTTGCGGTATCACTTCACGCACCAAACAACGAACTTCGTTCACAAATCATGCGTGTTAACCGTTCATTCCCGCTTGAAAAACTTTTTGCTGCGATTGAATATTACGTTGAAACAACTAACCGTCGTGTGACATTTGAGTATATCATGCTAAATGACGTTAATGATTCACCAGAAAATGCACAAGAATTAGCTGATTTAACGAAAAAAATTCGCAAATTGTCATACATTAACTTGATTCCATACAACCCAGTTTCTGAACATGACCAATACAGCCGTTCTAGCAAAGAACATGTTGCTGCTTTCTACGATGTTCTTAAGAAAAATGGTGTAAACTGTGTGGTTCGTCAAGAGCACGGAACTGATATTGATGCGGCTTGTGGTCAATTGCGTTCAAATACAATGAAACGTGACCGCCAAAAAGCAGCAAAAGCAAAATAAAAAGAGAAAAATGAAAAAGCTATTTGATGAAGAGTTTGAATTAACAAGTTTTGGGCGTAAGGTGACAAAGGTTTTGGTGGCGATGTACATCATTGCTATCTGTTTCTTGTGCTTTAGCCCACAACCTTTCAAGATTGAAGGGGTTGAGACGCCCAATATCATCTCTTATGGTCGCTTGCGTCTCTTGCTGGTTCCTTTTAATAGTTTTATTGGAATTGGGAAGCTGGATAGCAGTTTAGAAGTTTTTTGGGTTTTCGCACAAAATGTCACTAATATATTTCTTATTTTTCCATTGATGCTGGGAGTGATTTGCCTTTATCCTAGTCTTCGTAATTGGAAAAAAGCTTGGCTTGCAGCGTTTGGAGTAAGTTTGACCATTGAAACAACTCAGTTGATTGTTGACTTGCTTTATAATGCTAATCGGGTCTTTGAAATTGATGACCTTTGGACCAACTCATTGGGTGGCTTGCTAGCTCTTTGGCTGTATAGCGTTTTTCGTAAAAAATATCAAAAACAATAAAAAGAGGTTGGGTAAATCCCCAGCCTTTTGTTTTTTCCTAGATAAGACGTTCAACTTGACTTAGAGTTTACTTTAAGGTATATAATATCAGCTAGAAAGTAGGTTTTCATGAAAATTATAAAAGAACTCTGGTGGTTTTTTAAGCTGGAGAAAAAACGATACATTGTAGGAATTCTGGCTCTTATTTTAGTAGCCGTTTTAAATCTTATTCCTCCAAAAGTCATGGGAAATGTAATCGACCATGTGACAAGCAGCGAGTTAACGCAACACGAGCTTCTTTTGAGCTTGTTTTATTTGATTTTGTCAGCTCTTGCGATGTATGCTTTGCGTTATATTTGGCGTATGTACATCTTGGGGACGTCTTACAGACTTGGTCAAATTATGCGTTTTCGACTCTTTGAGCATTTTACAAAAATGTCGCCTAGTTTTTATCAAAAACATCGTACAGGTGATTTGATGGCGCATGCTACAAATGATATTAACTCGCTAACGCGTCTTGCAGGTGGTGGCGTGATGTCCGCTGTTGATGCTTCCATTACAGCTTTGGTGACTTTGGTGACAATGGCTTTTAGCATTTCATGGCAGATGACTTTGATTGCTGTGATTCCTTTGCCTTTTATGGCGTACGCTACAAGTCGTCTTGGTCGCAAAACTCATCAGGCATTTGGAAAATCTCAAGCAGCCTTTTCAGAATTGAACAACAAAGTTCAAGAATCAGTGTCTGGTATTAAGGTCATCAAATCTTTTGGTTACCAAGAAGATGAACTTCAATCTTTTCAAGATATTAATAACATGACTTTTAAGAAAAATATGACAACAATGAAGTATGATGTCATGTTTGACCCATTGGTTTTGTTATTTATCGGAGCTAGTTATGTTTTGTCTCTTTTGATGGGTGCTGTTATGGTGTCTGCTGGTCAGGTGACTGTCGGAAATTTGGTAACTTTTATTACTTATCTTGATATGCTGGTTTGGCCACTGATGGCGATTGGATTTCTTTTTAACATGATTCAACGTGGGACAGTGTCTTATGAGCGAATCAGTCATTTATTAAGAGAACAATCTGATGTCAAAGAGTCTGAAAATCCTCTTTCAGAAATAAAAAATGGAACATTGGTTTATGATATTGATGCTTTCCATTATGATAATGAACAGACTTTATCTGATATCCACTTTGCTTTGAAACAAGGTCAAACTTTGGGCTTAGTTGGTCAGACTGGTTCTGGAAAGACGACTTTACTTCGTTTGCTTTTACGTGAATATGACTTGCAAGATGGTCAGATTACGCTTGATGGTCATGACATCAAAGATTATAAGTTGTCTGATTTACGTCAGTTGATTGGTTATGTGCCACAAGACCAGTTCTTATTTGCGACAAGTATTTTAGATAATATTCGTTTTGGAAATCCTGATGCTAAGTTAGAAGAAGTCGAAGCAGCGACTAAACTCTCTCGAGTATATGATGACATCGTAGCCATGCCAGATGGTTTTAAGACCTTGATTGGTGAGAAGGGTGTGAGTCTTTCTGGTGGGCAAAAACAAAGGATTGCGATGAGTCGAGCTATGATTTTAAATCCTGAGATTTTGATTTTGGATGATTCTTTGTCAGCTGTGGATGCAAAGACTGAGCATGCCATTATTGAAAATCTGAAAGAAACTCGAAAAGATAAATCAACGATTATTACAGCCCACCGTTTGAGTGCAGTTGTGCATGCTGATTTGATTTTGGTCATGCAAGATGGAAAAATTATTGAGCGTGGTCGTCATGAGGACTTGATTGAACAGGGTGGATGGTATGCTGACACCTATGAAGCTCAGCAATTAGAAATGGAAGGAGATAGTGATGAAGAATAATGCAAATCAGTGGCGTGTTTTTAAACGTCTTATGAGCTATCTCAAGCCATATAAGTTTTTAACTGCACTTGCTCTGGGGCTTTTGCTTTTGACGACGGTCGTTAAAAGTTTGATTCCTTTAGTAGCATCTTACTTTATTGACCACTTTTTGACAGATATGAACCAAACGGCTATGTTAATTCTGCTTGGCTATTATCTGATGTATGTCGTGCAGACAATTATCCAATATTTTGGGAATTTCTTTTTTGCGCGTGTGTCGTACAGCATTGTCAGAGATATTAGGCGTGATGCTTTTGCCAACATGGAAAAACTAGGAATGTCTTATTTTGATAAGACTCCAGCCGGTTCTATCGTATCTCGTATTACAAATGATACCGAAGCGATTAGCGACATGTTTTCTGGGCTTTTGTCTAGTTTCATTTCAGCTATTTTTGTTTTTACCGTGACGCTTTTTACAATGCTAAAACTAAATGCTGTGCTGACAGCTTGGGTGGCTCTCTTTTTGCCATTTATCTTTATTTTAGTCAACCTTTATCGTAAAAAATCAGTTAAAGTTATTGCAAAGACGCGTGCGCTTTTATCTGACATTAACAGCAAGTTGTCTGAAAGTATTGAAGGAATTCGCATTATTCAAGCTTTTGGACAAGAAGAACGTTTGAAAGGTGAATTTGAAGAGATTAACCAAGAGCATGTTCAGTATGCCAATCGTTCTATTGCTTTGGATAGTATTTTCCTACGCCCAGCTATGTCACTGTTGAAGTTGCTAGCTTATGCGATTTTGATGGCTTATTTTGGATTTCGTGGTATGGAAGTTGGCATTTCAGCAGGGCTAATGTACGCTTTCATCCAATACGTCAATCGTTTGTTTGACCCACTTATCGAGGTAACACAGAATTTTTCAACTTTGCAAACCTCGATGGTTTCAGCTGGTCGTGTTTTTGATTTGATTGATGAGAAGCAATACGAGCCTGAACAGGTCGGTGTCCAAGAAGAAGTGCCATTTGGCAATATTGAATTTAAAAATGTGAGCTTTTCTTATGACGGCAAACGTCAGATTTTAGATGATATTTCATTTAAGGTAAATCAAGGTGAGACGATTGCGTTTGTCGGGGCGACTGGTTCTGGAAAATCATCAATCATTAATGTCTTCATGCGTTTTTATGAGTTTCAGTCAGGGCAAGTGCTGTTGGACGGTGTGGATATTCGTAAGTATTCTAAGGAAGCTTTGCGCAAGCATATCGGTCTTGTCTTGCAAGAACCTTTCTTATATCATGGTACGATTAAATCAAATATTAAAATGTATCAAGATATTTCTGATGAAACTGTTCAGTCAGCAGCTAAGTTTGTCGACGCGGATCAATTTATCCAAAAACTGCCTGAAAAATACGATACCAAAGTTACTGAGCGTGGCTCAAGTTTCTCAACAGGACAACGTCAATTGCTTGCTTTTGCGCGAACTGTAGCGAGTCAGCCGAAGATTCTGATTCTTGATGAAGCAACAGCAAATATCGATTCTGAGACAGAAAATATTGTTCAAGAATCGTTGAAAAAAATGCGCCAAGGGCGAACAACTATCGCGATTGCTCACCGCTTATCAACCATTCAAGATGCGGATTGCATTTATGTTTTGGACAAAGGTAAGATTATTGAGTCAGGTAATCACGAGAAATTGCTCAGCCAAAAAGGCACATACTATCGCATGTATCAATTACAAGCTGGTATGATGGAAAATTAATAGAATTAAATAAACCAATCTGTGAAAACAGGTTGGTTTTTTGTTATTTTACTTACGGTTCTTGTTTTACAACTTCTGATTGTCATATTATAATGATGATATGGAAAATAAAAGAGTAAGTATTGTGTTAGATCAGGCGATAGTTGATCAGCTTGCTTTATCGAAAGGACAGCAATTAAAGGCAGAATTGTATGAGAATAAGTTAGTTCTGCAAAAAGATGAGCCTCCTAAGCAAGGTCGACTAGCCAGTTGGGTTTTGATTGCAGCTACAGTTTTGTTGTGTATCCTTTTTTATGCTGTTAGCTCGATTGAAAAAAGGAATCAGATTTTATTGGTTGGTGATTATTCTATCATCACTTTCTTGGTCGGTTTTGGTGGCGTTTTGGGGATGACCATCTTTACGACAACATTGATTAGTAACCGGAAGTTATTTCTTGGTGGCATCAAAGCGCGTGTTTTTTGGCGGATGCTTCCAGTTATTGTCGCATCGTTTGCTGTTATTTTGTTGCTTGCTCTTCTTGGTTTTGGTTGGCTTTTAGAGCAGATTTTTACAGGCGCAACTTTTGATAAGTTGACATCGACGTTAATCTTAGGTGCATCGATTTATGCGGTTAGTCTTTTCTTAGGGCAAATAGCAGAGCAGATTAGAGCTTCTTGGTTGACCACGGTTTTTACGGTGATTATGGTCAGCGGTGTTTTTGTCTCAATGGCAACCAACCGCTCACTTCAGTGGTGGCATTTTAATCTTAGTTTTTTAGGAACACAAGCGGCTAAGGAGAGTTGGCAATTTAACCTAACATTGATGTTATCAGCTTTGATTTTAGTTGCTTTGGTTGATTATTTATTTGTCGCTCTTGGTGAGAAATACGGTAAAAACTGGAAATTAATGGCAATGCGTGTCATGTTGACACTACTTGGGTTAGATTTGGGAGCTGTTGGGTATTTCCCAAATAATGCTAGTTCACACTTCTTGCATACAAGAGTAGCAGGTTATCTGGTTTTAATCATCATTGTCCTTATTATCAGTGTAAAATGGCTTTTGCCAGAAGTAACAAAAGATTTTTTGATTATGTCTTATGCCATTGGTGGCATGCTGGTCGGTTTAGAAATTGCATTTCAAGGCATTCATTATTTATCGCTAACAGCTTTTGAGCTAAGTGCTTTCTTGTTAGCATTTGCTTGGTTAATCCGCTTAATCACTCATTTAGAGGGATTGTTGTTACCTGATACAAAAGAATTGACATTGACAATTGAATAAAAAAGAATCTCTGATTTTACTTTGTGTCGGCATGGTAAATTCAGAGCTTTTTTTGATTTTAAAAAGAAAATAAATAATTTTTAGAAAATTCGCAAAAAACACTTGACAAGAAAGAAATTGGTGTTTATAATGATAATCAATCAGAAAGTAGCAAGGATTTGCTTACAGGGAGCTCGTGGTTACTGTGAACGAGTAGCAGGTGGTTGTGAAATTGGGCTGATGGTATTATTGAAGATAAGAAATATTTTTCAGGTATGCACCCCTTATCGTGCAGCTCCTTGTTGGAGGAGATTGAGATGGCGAAAGCAAAATGATTTTCGTTAAATGAGGTGGCACCACGCTATACAATAGACGTCCTCACACAGATTTTTCTGTGTGAGGTTTTTTGTTTAGTTTGTGCTTGAAAAAGTTTCGAGATACAGTTGAGACAAACATTAGTTATGAAGGTGATTAATGGTAAGTTTCAGGTATGCACCCCTTATCGTGCAACTCCTTGTTAGAGGAGATTGAGATGACGAAAGCAAAATGATTTTCGTTAAATGAGGTGGCACCGCGCTATGATTAGACGCCCTCACACAGATATTTTTTCTGTGTGGGGCTTTTTGTTTTGGTGAAAAGGAGATAATCATGAAAAGACGAGATAAAGGCTGGCAAAGCAGTTATGAATTAAAAGCATAAACAAAAAAAGAGAGGTTATGATATGCAAAAAATTCTAACTGCTGATACTTTAACCCCTATCCTTGCTTATATGCGAGTTCAAGGGGAACACAAAGTTATTCTTGAATCTATTCCACGTGAGAAAGAAAATGCACGATTTTCAATCGTGGCTTACAATCCAGTTTTTGAGATTAAGTACGAAGATGGCAAGTTAACTGAAAATGGCAAAGAAGTCGCAGGTAATCCCTTGGATTATCTTAATCAAGTGACGGTAAAAGGAAAATCAAACGCTAATCTTCCGTTTGGTGGCGGTGCTATCGGATTTGTTGGCTACGATATGATTGGTCTTTATGAAAATATCGGAGATATTCCTGAGGATACTATCGGAACACCAGACATGCATTTCTTTGTTTATGAATCTTATCTGATTTTTGACCATAAGACAGAAAAAGTTTATGTGGTTGAAGATAATATTTACAGTCATCGTGATAATGACATGGTGAGACAAGCACTTGGCAAGGTTGTTAAGGATTTACAGACACAAGCGCCAAATGAATTTTCGCCACAAGAATTGCAGCCACTGCAGTTTAAACATCATATCGAAAAAGAGGCTTTTGTGCAGATGGTTGATAAGGCTAAAGCGTTGATTCGCCAGGGCGACATGTTTCAGTGTGTGTTAAGCCAGCGTTTCTCAAGCGAATTTAGTGGGGACCCGCTTGATTATTATCGTAATTTGCGCGTGACAAATCCATCGAATTACCTTTATTTTTATGATTTTGGCGATTATCAGATTATTGGTGCAAGTCCAGAAAGTTTGGTTTCTGTGAAAAATGGAGAAGTGACAACGAATCCAATTGCAGGCACTCGTCCGCGTGGAGCTAACGATGCTGAGGATGTCGCGCTAGCTAAAGACTTGCAAGCTGATATCAAAGAAACAGCTGAGCACCGCATGCTTGTAGATTTAGGTCGAAACGATATTGGAAGAATTTCCCAAAACGGTACAGTCAAGGTGACGAAATATATGGAAGTTGAGTATTTCCGCTATGTCATGCATTTGACTAGTGTTGTCAAAGGTCAGTTGTTGCCTGATGTACAGAGCATTGATGCTTTGAAAACGACTTTACCAGCTGGAACGGTCTCAGGTGCTCCGAAGATTCGTGCCATGAAGCGCATTTATGAAATGGAAACCGAGAAACGCGGCGTCTACGCGGGAGCGATTGGTTATCTTTCGGCAACAGGTGATATGGATTTTGCCATTGCCATTCGGACAATGATTCTAAAAAATCAAAAAGCTTACGTGCAAGCAGGAGCAGGGATTGTTTATGACAGTGTTGCTGAAAATGAATTTTACGAAACAATCAATAAAGCTAAAGCCATGACACGGATTGGAGAGTGCAAATGATTTTATTAATTGATAATTATGACTCTTTTACTTATAACTTAGCGCAGTACCTTGGGACATTTACAGATGTTGAGGTTTTGAGAAATGATGTCGGCAATTTGGAAGAAGTTGCCCAAAAAGCAGATGCACTAGTCTTATCCCCAGGGCCTGGTTGGCCCGCTGACGCTGGAAAATTAGAAGAAATGATTCAGAAATTTGCTGGGAAAAAGCCAATTTTAGGAATTTGTCTGGGGCATCAAGCGATTGCTGAAACATTTGGTGGAAAGCTTGGCTTAGCAAAAAATGTCATGCATGGCAAGCAAAGCGACATCGAGCTTCTTTTGAAATCACCAATTTTTGCAGGACTTGATAATATCATGCCAATCATGCGCTACCATTCTATCGTGGTAACAGAAATGCCAAAGGATTTTGAGGTGGTAGCCGTAACGACTGATGACAAAGAAATCATGGCAATCCAGCACAAACATTTGCCAATTTACGGACTTCAATTTCACCCAGAAAGTATCGGCTCGCCTGATGGGCTTAAGATGATTGAAAACTTTGTGCGACTAATTGTTGAAAAGTAAAGCGAGGAAAGACAATGAAAGAACTATTTAATCACATTGCAAACCGAGAAGATTTATCAGAAGAGGAAGTAGAACATCTCTTTGATGAGATTTTAAACAATGATATTTCAGAAAGTGAGATTGCAGCTTTTCTGATGGGATTAAAAGTCAAGGGAGAAACACCTTCTGAGATTACGGGGATTGTACGTGCACTTAAAAATCACGCGGTGCTTTTGCCAAGAGAATTTGATGACGCTATGTGCAATTGTGGCACTGGTGGCGACCAATCTTACAGTTTTAATATTTCAACGACAGCAAGTTTTGTTTTAGCAGCTGGCGGTATTCGTGTGGCAAAAGCCGGCAACCGTTCAGTTTCTTCAAAATCTGGTTCGGCTGATGTACTTGAAGCGCTCGGTATCAACATTTCAGCAACCCCAGCAACTCTTTCAAGAGCACTTGATGAGGTTGGACTTGCCTTTATCTTTGCCCAAAGCATGCACCCTGCTATGCGATTTATCGGTCCAGCAAGAAAAGTTTTAGGGATTCCTACAATTATGAACATCGTTGGCCCGCTTGCAAATCCAGTTGACCTTGAAACTCAGCTCATGGGACTTTATCGTGTGGATTTACAAGAAACAGCAGCAAAAGTTATGCAAAAACTTGGTCGTAAGCGTGCACTGATTATCACTGGTCCAAATAACATGGATGAAGCAGCACTTTATGGTGAAAATACCTATACTTTACTTGAAAATGACAGAATTAGCCAGCACAGTTTTACTTACCAAGAACTTGGCATGCCAAGAGTGGAACTGTCAGATATTGTCGGTGGAGATGCCAAACAAAATGCAGAGATTTTATTAAGTGTACTTGAAAATCAAGCAAGTCCTTATCTAGAAACAACGGTTCTAAATGCTGGGCTTGGCTTTTACGCAAATGGAAAAGTTGATAATTTAGTAGATGGTATAGAGCTTGCTCGTCAATTAATTGCGGATGGTTCTGCTCTTGCTAAACTTCGTCAACTGCAAGAGGTACAAGTATGAGTGAGACGTTTTTACCAAACATTTTAAAGCAAAAAGCTAAAGAAGTTGAGAAAATGGAGCTTGAGTCATTGTTGCCACGTCGTGAGACTTACAAACTTTATGATTATCTTAAAAATAACACTCAAAAGCTTCAAGTCATAGCTGAGGTGAAAAAGGCAAGCCCGAGTCTTGGTGACATTAATCTTGAAGTTGATATTGTCAAACAAGCTAAAACTTATCAAGACAGTGGCGCGTGTATGATATCTGTTTTGACAGACCCATTTTTCTTCAAAGGTAATATTGATTATCTACGTCAGATTTCAAGTCAAGTGAAGATTCCAACCTTGGCAAAAGATTTTATTATTGATGAAAAGCAAATCATTCGTAGCCGTAATGCAGGGGCAAGTGTGATTCTGTTAATTGTCGCTGCGCTTTCTGAGAAACGATTGAAAGAACTTTATGACTTTGCGACGGGATTAGGGTTAGAAGTTTTACTTGAAACGCATCATTTATCAGAATTAGAAGTGGCTCATCGCATCGGTGCTAAAATTATCGGCGTTAATAACCGTAACTTAGTAACCTTTGAAACAGATATTAATACTAGCCTAGCGATGTCAACGCATTTCAAAGAAGGTCCTGTCTACATTTCAGAATCAGCTATTTTTACCAAAGAAGACGCTGCCCTGGTTGCCCCATTTTTCAATGGGATACTTGTTGGGACAGCACTTATGAAAGCAGATAATGTTTCTGAAAAAGTGAAGGAGTTGCAAATTGACAAAGGTTAAAATTTGCGGGCTCACAACAAAAGAAGCTGTTGAAGTAGCGGTTAATAGCGGAGCTGATTACATTGGTTTCGTCTTTGCCAAAAGTAAACGGCAGGTCGGCATAAAACAAGCTAGCCATTTAGCTCAGTTTATTCCAAAAACTGTCCAGAAAGTGGGTGTTTTTGTAAGTCCGACCCTCATGGAACTTCAAGAAGCCATTGTCAAAGTTCCTCTTGATCTTGTGCAAATTCACGGAGAGTTTTCTGATGAGGACTTTGAAAAGCTTGATGTTCCAAGTATTCGTGCCATTCCTGTCGAAAAAACACTGGAAGAAATTCAAACTAAAGCGGATTTTCTATTATTTGACGCCCCCTTGGCTGGCTCTGGCAAGACATTTGATTGGGAATTGTTAAAAGATGAAAATATTGAAAAGCCTTATTTTTTAGCAGGTGGATTAACTGTCGATAATGTCAAGCAAGCTATAACTTTCTTTCGACCATACGCTGTTGATGTTTCTTCTGGTGTTGAGACGGATGGTAAAAAAGATTTATTGAAAATTATGAGATTTATAGAAAGTGTGAAAAAATGAGTTATAACCAACCAGATAGTAATGGATTTTACGGGAAATTCGGTGGTCAATTTGTCCCTGAAACGCTGATGACTGCAGTTATTGAACTTGATAAAGCTTATCGCAAAGCAAAAGCTGACCCAAGCTTTCAAGCAGAACTTGATGAATTGCTTAAAAATTATGTTGGTCGTGAAACACCGCTATATTATGCGGAGCGTTTAACAAAGCATATTGGTGGCGCTAAGATCTATCTTAAACGTGAAGACCTTAACCACACAGGTGCTCATAAAATTAATAACGCCCTTGGTCAGGTTCTTCTTGCTAAACGCATGGGCAAAAAGAAAGTCATTGCCGAAACAGGTGCAGGTCAACACGGGGTTGCTACTGCAACAGCGGCTGCACTTTTTGACATGGAATGTACGATTTACATGGGTGAAGAAGATGTGAAGCGTCAAGCACTTAATGTATTTCGTATGGAGTTGCTTGGTGCTAAAGTGCATGCGGTGACGGACGGTTCACGTGTTTTGAAAGATGCTGTGAATGCAGCTCTTCGCGCGTGGGTGGCTAACATCGAAGATACTCACTACATCATGGGGTCAGCACTTGGACCTGCTCCATTTCCTGAAATCGTGCGTGACTTTCAATCAGTTATTGGTAAAGAAGCCAAAAAACAATATGCTGAAATTTCTGGTGGAAAGCTACCTGATGCGGTTCTAGCATGTATCGGTGGCGGCTCAAATGCAATTGGCCTTTTTTATCCATTTGTCGAAGATGAATTTGTCGCACTTTACGGTGCTGAAGCAGCAGGGCACGGACTTGATACGGAAGAACACGCGGCTACATTTGCAAAAGGTCGTCCAGGTATTTTGCACGGTGCATTGATGAATGTCCTTCAAGACCGCCATGGACAAATTATGGAAGCATTCTCTATTTCAGCTGGTCTTGATTATCCTGGGGTTGGTCCTGAACACTGCCACTTCAAAGATATTGGACGTGCAACATATGATTCGATTACGGATGCTGAAGCCCTCGAAGCTTTTATGCTATTGTCTCGACTTGAAGGGATTATTCCAGCGCTTGAATCAAGTCACGCTGTTGCGCTTACCCAAAAAGTTGCTAAGGAGCTTGGGCCAGATAAATCAATTATCGTTTGTCTCTCAGGACGTGGGGATAAGGATGTTGTGCAAGTAAAAGAACGTTTAGAAGCAGAGGGAAAATAGATTATGACTAAGACACTCACCAAACATTTAAAAGACATTAAAGCAAGTGGCAAAGGACTTTTTATTCCATATATCATGGCTGGCGACCATAAGCAAGGTCTTGATGGCTTATTTGATACCATTTCTCTTTTGGAAAATAGCGGAGCTTCTGCCATTGAAGTGGGCATTCCTTGGTCAGATCCCGTGGCTGATGGCCCTGTCATCGAATTAGCTGGACAAAGAAGTCTTGCTAAGGGTGTTAATTTGCAAGCAATCGTTAAGAAGTTGCAAGAAAAAAACGTTGACGTTCCTTTGGTCATCATGACTTACATCAACCCTATTTATCAATATGGCATTGAAAAGCTAATCGCTGATTTGGCAAAGACATCTGTTAAAGGTCTGATTATTCCTGATTTGCCGCACGAACACGAAAATCTCATTAAACCATATCTTGAAAATACAGACATTGCGCTTGTGCCACTCGTTAGTCTGACAACTGGCATTGAACGTCAAAAAGTACTTTGCAAAGATGCTGAAGGGTTCATTTATGCGGTTGCCGTTAACGGCGTTACTGGTAAGACTGGTGGTTATCGTGCTGATTTAGATAAGCATTTGGAAAATCTAAAAGCAGTTGCTGACATTCCTGTTTTGACAGGATTTGGCGTGTCGACTAAAAACGATATTGAGCGTTTTAATAAGGTGTCAGACGGTGTTATTGTCGGGACAAAAATTGTTCGTGACTTGCACGAAGGAAGAGTAGATGACGTCGCAGCATTTGTAACATACGGTTCAAGTTATCAAAAATAAATAAAGCCACTCTGAAAGAGTGGCTTTTTGCTTGCGCTAAAATAAGTCAATGATAAGCTTGATATTTAAAATGGTCAAAATACTTGCCACCAAATAGCCTAAAATGGTATTCCATTTAGCATTGACAAATTCTCCCATAAGTTTGCGGTTTGACGTGAAATAAACCAAAGGAAAAATGGAAAATGGCAAAGCTGCTGACAGAAATACTTGTGAATAGACAATGAGTTGGTCAAGGACACTTTCTCGACTACCATAGAGAACAGCAATGATGAGGACAGGAAGAAGAGCAGCAAGTCGAGTTACAAGCCGAATCAACCATTGCGGTAAGCGTAATTTTAAAAATCCTTCCATGACAATTTGTCCAGTCAAAGTACCCGTGATAGTTGAATTTTGTCCACTAGCAAGCAGAGCAATCGCAAATAAAGTTGATAAAGCAGAGCTTGCCACCGCGCCAGCGATAGTTGAGTCTTGTAAAGCATTATACATCTGTGAAAAGGCGCTAATCTCACTAGCATGGCCATAAAACAGCGATGCTCCTAAAATGAGCAACAGTGAATTGACCACGAAAGCCACTGTAAGCTGAAGATTGGAATCCCAAGTCATGAAACGCACTGCTTGTTTGATTGAAGTGGGATTTTGATAGTCAACTTTTCGAGTTTGTGAAATCGAAGAGTGAAGATAAAGATTGTGTGGCATAACTGTCGCACCGATAATTCCCAATGCTAGTGTCAATTTGCTATTAACACCACTTTGATGTAAATCGATGATTTGAGCATTTGGAATATAGCCTTGTAAAATTCCTGAAAGACTTGGTTTTGACAAGATGACCAAGTAAAGGAAAATAATCAATATTGTTGCAATCAAAGTGGAGACAATAGCTTCGATTTTACGAAAACCTAATCTCATTAACGATAGTAGGATGAAAACATCTAAAATGGTAATCAAAATTGAAAATAACAAAGACCAGCCAAAGAGTAAATGAAGTGCAATCCCTGAGCCGATAACCTCAGCAAGGTCTGTCGCCATTAGGGCTAATTCAATGATAATAAATAGAAGAAAACGTAACTTTTTTGGTAAATGTGCAGCTGTTGCTTGCGCCAAATCTTTACGCGTTACAATGCCAAGTTTTCCAGCCATCTGCTGCAGTTGCATAGCTATTAACGATGACACAAGAATAACTGATAACAGTAAGTATTTATAAGTAGCCCCACCGACAACACTAGTAATCCAATTACCAGGGTCCATGTAACCAACAGCAACTAAAGCTCCTGGTCCAATGAAGGCTCTAAGTGTTCGCCAAAATGAGGCATTCTTCGGAACAGCAACACTCTGATTAACCTCACTCAGCGATTTTTGAGAATTGACAATAGTTTCCAAAAGGCAGCCCTCTTTTCTAAAACTCTTATTTAAGGCCTATTATAGCAGAAGAATTTTAAAAATAAAGTATTTTTAACTATATTTAATAAAAAAATTAAGTGTACTTAAAAAACGATACAAGAAGGTATCCGAAAAAGAGAAAAGGCACAAAAGGAATTCGTTTATTTTTGTGTAAAAGACAAAAAATAATTCCTGTAAATGACCCGATTTCTACAATCCATAAAATGTTTTGTAAGTCCAAAAAAAGGCTCAAAGTTGCTAGATAAAAACAATCTCCACTACCGAGTTTCACATCAATCAGCTCTGCAATGATTCCAAATAACAAAAGGATAATAGTGAGAGTTTTGATTGGTGTAAGTGGGAGTAAACAACAACTCGGGAGCAACCATATTAGTAAAGGAAATGATTGGTATTTTAAATCATAGATACTGAGCGTGAGACTTAAAAAGATAATAAAGAGTGTCGAGAGTGGTAGCATTCCTTGATAGCAGACGGCAGTTAATATTCCGCAGATGAATTCAAAAATGCCATACCAAATTGGGAGTTTTGTGTGACAAAAACGGCAGCGCGACCGATTGATAATTTGTGAAAACACAGGAATCAAGTCACGAACCTCAAGCTTCTTACCACAAGTTTCACAATGACTAGCTGGAAAAAGAATGGATTCGTCTGGAAAACGTTCAATTATTAAGCCGATGAAAGAAGCAAAGGATGCTCCGAGAAAAAAGAATAATAAAATGTCCATATCTTATTATTCGAAAAATTTTTAAAAGTTGTGAGCATATTATTTGTTCTTTATTTAGAATTATTCTAAAATAGACTTACAAAAGAAAAGGATAACATTTCCTAAAAAATGTTGCATTTTTTTAAGAGGAGGTCTACTTATGACTCAAACAATGACTGAAACTATCTACGCATCTGTAACACACAACATTTCACAAAATACAAAAAACGCTAAAACAAAGGCGGTGCTAAATCAAGCAGTTGCTGACCTTTCAAAAGCAGCATCAATTGTTCACCAAATTCACTGGTACATGCGAGGCGCAGGTTTCTTCTATCTTCACCCAAAAATGGATGAATTGATGGACGGACTTAACGCTAACTTGGATGAAATGAGTGAACGCTTGATTACAATCGGTGGCGCACCATTTTCTACACTTAAAGAGTTCGATGACAATTCTAAATTAGAAGAAACAAAAGGTTCATTTGATAAATCAATGGATGAAAATCTTGCTCGCTTGGTTGAGGTTTACACATATCTTGCAGCGCTTTACCAAGTCGGTCTTGACGTGACTGATGAAGAAGGAGATGCACCATCAAATGATATCTTCACAGCAGCAAAAGCTGATGCTGAAAAAACAATCTGGATGCTCCAAGCAGAACGTGGGCAAGCACCAGGGCTTAAATAATTTTTGAACAATTTTGCGGGTTGAAAGACCCGCTTTTTTATGAAAATAAATGAAAATGATGAAATATCGAAACCGATTGCATAACCCTGTTGAAAAACACTATTATTTTTGATAAAATGCTTTGTATGAAAACTTTATTTGATGTGCAGCAATTGCTAAAGCGATTCGGCATCTTTGTCTATATCGGAAAACGTCTTTATGATATAGAGGTCATGAAACTCGAACTTGAGAAATTGTATGAAAATGGGTTGATTGACAAGGTTGACTACCTAAATGCTGAGTTAATTTTGCGACGCGAGCACCGTTTAGAAATGGAGAAAGAAAATAATGACTAAAAAACTTTTAGGGATTGACCTAGGTGGGACAACGATTAAATTCGGTATCCTAACTCTTGAAGGTGAAGTTCAAGAAAAATGGGCAATCGATACAAATACACTTGAAGATGGGAAACACATCGTTCCTGATATCGTAGAATCAATCAAACACCGCATGAGCCTTTATGGTTTGACAAAAGATGATTTTGCAGGTATTGGTATGGGTTCACCAGGTGCTGTTGACCGTGAAAATAAAACCGTTACAGGTGCCTTCAACTTGAACTGGGCTCACACTGAAGAAGTTGGTTCAGTAATCGAACGTGAATTAGGTATTCCATTTGCTATCGACAACGATGCTAACGTTGCTGCTCTTGGTGAACGTTGGACAGGTGCTGGTGCTAACAACCCAGACGTTGTCTTTGTAACACTTGGAACTGGTGTTGGTGGTGGTGTTATCGCTGACGGTAACCTTATCCACGGTGTTGCTGGTGCTGGTGGAGAAATCGGTCACATGAACGTTGAACCATTTGATGGTTTTGAATGTACATGTGGTAACAAAGGATGTCTTGAAACAGTTGCTTCAGCTACAGGTATTGTACGTGTAGCTCGTCACTTGGCAGAAGAATACGAAGGCGATTCTAAAATCAAAGCTTCTATCGACAATGGTGATGTTGTGACAAGTAAAGATATCTTTGAAGCTGCTGAAGCTGGTGATAAATTTGCTGATTCAGTTGTTGAAAAAGTTGGTTTCTACCTTGGACAAGCAGCTGCAAACATCTCAAATATCTTGAACCCTGATTCAGTTGTTATCGGTGGTGGTGTATCTGCAGCAGGTGAATTCCTACGTAGCCGTGTTGAAAAATACTTTGTAAACTATGCTTTCCCACAAGTTCGTAAAACAACTAAAGTTAAAATTGCTGAACTTGGTAACGACGCAGGTATCATCGGTGCAGCAAGTCTTGCAAGTAAATTTGTAGATTAAGAGGCAAAAAATGAACTGGATTATTTTTCTAATTGTTTTAATTGCTATCATTGGATGGTTTGCTTGGTCATATTTTAGCGTTCGTCGCGCAGCAAAATTCATTGATAATGCAGAATTTGAAAGCATGCTTCACACAAGTCAAGTGATTGATGTTCGCGAAGCAGCAGCATTCAAAGCAAAACACATCATGGGAGCACGTAATCTCCCAGCTAGCCAAATTCAAATGTCTTACACAGCTATTCGTAAAGACAAGCCAGTTCTTTTATACGACAGCAGCAGAAGCGCTGCCTTACCACGAGTTATCAAAATGCTCAAAAAAGCTGGATACACAGACCTTTACGTTTTGAAAGACGGTTTTGATTACTGGACTGGTAAAATTAAAGAAGGTTAATAAAAAGAAAGCCATTAGGCTTTCTTTTTTTACACAAAAACAGGAACATTTATGAGCTTTAAATGAATATTATATAGTAAATTCACTGTCTGAAAACATTTACACAGCATTTGACGATGTTTTTTTATGGGAAATATGATATAATTCAAAAGTTAGAATAAATTTAAAAAATAAATCGAGGAATCATGACTAAATTAAGAGAAGATATTCGTAACGTGGCTATCATCGCCCACGTTGACCACGGGAAAACAACCCTTGTTGATGAATTGTTGAAACAATCACACACACTTGACGAACGTAAAGAATTGCAAGAACGTGCAATGGACTCAAACGATCTTGAAAAAGAACGTGGTATTACAATCCTTGCTAAAAACACTGCAGTTGCTTACAACGGTGTTCGTATCAATATCATGGACACACCAGGACACGCGGACTTCGGTGGAGAAGTTGAACGTATCATGAAAATGGTTGATGGTGTTGTTCTTGTTGTCGATGCTTACGAAGGTACTATGCCTCAAACACGTTTCGTGTTGAAAAAAGCTCTTGAACAAAACTTGACACCTATCGTCGTTGTTAATAAAATTGATAAACCATCAGCTCGTCCAGCAGAAGTTGTTGACGAAGTTCTTGAACTTTTCATCGAACTTGGTGCCGATGATGATCAATTAGAGTTCCCAGTTGTTTACGCATCAGCTATCAACGGTACATCATCACTTTCTGATGATCCAGCTGATCAAGAACACACAATGGCTCCAGTCTTTGATACAATCATTGACCACATTCCAGCTCCAGTTGATAACTCAGAAGAACCACTTCAATTCCAAGTGTCACTTCTTGACTACAACGATTTCGTTGGACGTATCGGTATCGGACGTATCTTCCGTGGTACTGTTAAAGTTGGTGACCAAGTTACACTTTCAAAACTTGATGGTTCAACTAAAAACTTCCGCGTTACAAAACTATTTGGTTTCTTCGGACTTGAACGTCGTGAAATCCAAGAAGCAAAAGCTGGTGATTTGATTGCAATCTCAGGTATGGAAGATATCTTCGTTGGTGAAACAATCACTCCAACTGATTGTGTTGAACCACTTCCAATTCTTCACATTGATGAACCAACTCTTCAAATGACATTCTTGGCAAATAACTCACCATTTGCAGGTCGTGAAGGTAAATATGTAACATCTCGTAAAGTTGAAGAACGTTTGCTTGCTGAACTTCAAACTGACGTGTCACTTCGTGTTGAAGCAACTGACTCACCAGATAAATGGACTGTATCAGGTCGTGGTGAATTACACTTGTCAATCCTTATCGAAACTATGCGTCGTGAAGGATACGAACTTCAAGTATCACGTCCAGAAGTTATCATCAAAGAAATCGATGGCGTGAAATGCGAACCATTCGAACGTGTTCAAATCGATACACCAGAAGAATACCAAGGTTCAGTTATTCAATCATTGTCAGAACGTAAAGGTGAAATGATTGATATGCAATCAACTGGTAACGGTCAAACACGTCTTGTCTTCTTGGCACCAGCTCGTGGACTTATCGGTTACCCAACTGAGTTCCTTTCAATGACTCACGGTTACGGTATCATGAACCACACATTCGACCAATACATGCCAGTTATCAACGCTGAAATCGGTGGACGTCGTCGTGGTGCTCTTGTATCTATCGATACTGGTAAAGCAACAACATACTCAATCATGTCTGTTGAAGAACGTGGTACAATCTTCGTTAACCCAGGTACTGAAGTATACGAAGGTATGATTATCGGTGAAAACTCACGTGAAAATGACTTGACAGTTAACATCACTAAAGCTAAACAAATGACTAACGTCCGTTCAGCTACTAAAGACCAAACTGCAGTTATCAAAACTCCACGTATCTTGACTCTTGAAGAATCACTTGAATTCTTGAACGATGATGAATACATGGAAGTAACACCAGAATCAATCCGCTTGCGTAAACAAATCCTTGATAAAAACTTGCGTGCTAAAGCGGCTAAAAAGAAAAAATCATCTGAAGAGTAGGGAGTGGGACAGAAATCGGTAATTTCGAGGAAATTCGATTTCGTCGTCTCACCACCGCAAGGTTGAGTAGGGTTGTAAAAGCTGATTTATCAGCGTATTAGAACCCACTCAACTACTGCGCCTTGTATATAATAACTATGTAAACAAAGAGCTGGGTATTATTCTCCCAGACTCTAAAACTAATAAATGAATTGTAGAAAGGAATCATGAAATGTTTTATTTAATTATTGCAATCTTAATTGTTTCATACTATATTTTCATGGCTCCTAAAACAATTCGTAATACGCTAGGAATGATTGGGTTTGTAGGATTAATCGCTTTATTACTTGTATTAGCAGGAATGAGCTTTATTAAAATCATGCAATCTCCACCTGAAATCTTTCTTGCACTTGCTATGGTTGCCTTGGGATTTTTCGCGTTAAGAGATGTTTATCGCTTACCAGTTAAGAAAAATGATGAAGAGCAATATAGCGACAGAGGCTGAGTATTTACTCAGCTTTTTTTGTCATAAACACTCTATCAGACATTGCGACACTAAGATTGTCTTAAATGCCATAGAATGATTGAAAAACGCTTTAAATAAAGGTAGAATAATATTATATTTGCAATGTTAGAATGGATATATCATGAAAAAAATTGAAACATTTGAAAATAAAAAAGTCTTAGTTCTTGGTTTAGCAAAATCTGGAGAAGCTGCAGCACGTCTCCTTGAAAAATTAGGTGCAATCGTTACGGTTAACGATGGTAAACCTTTTGATGAAAATCCAGCTGCACAATCTCTTCTTGAAGAAGGGATTAAAGTTGTCTGCGGTAGCCACCCGTTGGAACTTTTGGATGAAAACTTTGAGTTAATGGTTAAAAACCCTGGTATTCGTTACGACAATCCAATGGTAGCACGTGCTATTGAAAAAAATATTCCAGTTATCACTGAAGTTGAATTGGCTTACATGATTTCTGATGCACCAATTATTGGTATTACAGGATCAAACGGTAAAACAACTACAACAACGATGATTGCTGAAACACTTAATAACGGTGGTCAATCAGGTCTTCTTTCAGGAAATATTGGTTTTCCTGCTTCAGAAGTTGCTCAAACTGCAACTGATAAAGACACATTGGTTATGGAATTGTCATCATTCCAATTGATGGGAACAGATACTTTCCACCCACACATTGCTGTTATCACAAACCTTATGCCGACTCATATTGATTATCATGGAACATTTGAAAACTATGTTGCGGCTAAATGGAATATCCAAAAAAATATGACAGCAGATGATTTCGTTGTTCTTAATTTCAACCAAGATTTGGCAAAAGAATTAGCTAAAAAAACGGCAGCACAAGTTGTACCATTTTCTACAACAGAAAAAGTTGATGGTGCTTATCTTGATGGAGACACATTGTACTTCAAAGGTGAAGCAATCATGAAAGCATCTGAAATCGGTGTACCTGGTAGCCACAATGTTGAGAATGCTTTGGCAACAATCGCTGTAGCAAAATTATCTGGAATTGCAAACGAAGCAATCAAAGAAACTTTGGCTCATTTCGGAGGTGTTAAACACCGTCTTCAAGCTCTTGGTGAAGTTAACGGCGTTAAATTCTACAATGACTCTAAATCAACTAACATTTTAGCAACACAAAAAGCTCTATCAGGATTTGATAATTCTAAAGTTATCTTGATTGCTGGTGGTCTTGACCGTGGTAATGAATTTGATGAACTTGTTCCTGATATTACAGGTGTTAAATTGATGGTCATTCTTGGAGAATCAGCTCCGCGTGTTAAACGTGCAGCTGACAAAGCAAATGTGCCATATGTTGATGCTAAAGACGTCGCTGACGCAGCACGCATCGCATACAGTAAAGCAGAAGCAGGCGAAGTTGTTCTTTTGAGTCCTGCAAATGCAAGCTGGGATATGTATAAGAGCTTTGAAGTTCGTGGTGATGAATTCATCGCAACGTTTGAAGCCATTAAAGGAGAATAAGCATGACTAAAAAAATTGTCTTCACTGGTGGAGGTACTGTTGGTCATGTGACCTTAAACCTTATTCTGATTCCAAAATTCATCAAAGATGGCTGGGAAGTTCACTACATTGGTGATAAACATGGAATCGAACACGAACAGATTGAAAAGTCAGGCTTAGATGTCACTTTCCATTCAATTGCAACAGGAAAATTAAGACGTTATTTCTCATGGCAAAATATGCTTGATGTCTTCAAAGTTTCATTTGGTATTTTGCAATCTATCGCAATCATCGCGAAGATTCGCCCACAAGCACTCTTTTCAAAAGGTGGGTTTGTGTCTGTACCACCTGTAATTGCTGCTAAGACATTAGGTGTTCCTGTTTTTGTTCATGAATCTGACCTATCAATGGGACTTGCCAATAAGATTGCTTACAAGTTTGCAACAACTATGTATACAACATTTGAACAAGCTCATGGTTTGACAAAAGCAAAACATGTTGGAGCGATCACAAAAGTTGGCAGTAAAGTAGCCTACGATGAAAGTAAGATTGAAGATATTAAAAAGCACTTTAACCCTGATTTGAAGACTCTTCTTTTTATCGGTGGTTCAGCTGGTGCTCGTGTCTTCAACGACTTTATTACAAACACACCTGAATTAACTGAGCATTATAATGTAATCAATATTTCAGGAGATAAAAGTTTAAATGGATTGAGTCAAAATCTCTATCGAGTTGATTATGTCACAGACCTTTATCAGCCATTGATGGATATGGCAGATGCTGTTGTGACACGTGGTGGTTCGAATACTATTTTTGAATTAGTTGCTATGGATAAATTGCATTTGATTGTGCCTCTTGGAAAAGAAGCAAGTCGTGGTGACCAATTGGAAAATGCAGCTTACTTTGAGAAAAAAGGCTATGCTCGCCAACTATCTGAAGATAAGCTTACTTTTGCTCACTTGCAAGAAGAATTGACACAGCTTTTTGATCAAGAAAATAGTTATCATGAACAAATGAAAAATTCCACTGAAATCAAGTCACAAGAAGAATTTTATGATCTGCTTAAGCACGATATTTCTAAGACTGCAAAAGGAATTTAAATGACAAAAAAGAAAGAGTCACAAAAAAGTCAAAAAGATAAATCAGAAAAAAAGTCAGTGATGACTGAGTGGCAAAAACGTAATATTGAGTTTTTGAAGAAAAAAGAAGCTGAAAAAGTTGAAAAGAAAAAACGTCAAGAAAAATTACGTTTAGAAAGAACTCACAAAAAAGAAGAAGCTACCGAGGAAGATAAGGCTGATTCTAAGGCTGATAAGAAATTAACTGCTGAAGAAAAGAAGAAAGCAAAAGAAGTTAAAAAAGAAGAGGCTAAAAAGGCAAAAGAAGCTAAAAAGTTACAAAAACTTGAAGCTAAAAAAGAAAAAACACCTCTTCAAAAAGCGATTCATCATGCGCTTCCAGTTTTGATTACTTCAGGGTTAGTTCTTCTGATTTCAATCTTTTTAGTAACTCCATTTAGTAAGAAGAAAGTGGTCACTGTTTCAGGTGTTTCTGTCGCGAGTCAGGACGAAGTGATTAAAGATTCAGGCATTAAAGCTTCTGATTATGTCTTTTCTATGATTTTGCATCATTCAACTTATGAAAAGAATATTATTAGCAAAAACAAGCTTGTAAAAAGTGCTAGTTTAAAATATCGTTTTCCAAATAAGTTTGACATTGCTGTCAGGGAATACAATATTGTAGCTTATGCTCAGACAGATGACGGCTATCAGCCGATTCTTGAAAATGGGGCACGCCTAAATGTTGTCGGTGCATCTGAGCTGCCAGATAGTTTCTTAACTATTAATTTGTCATCTGAAAAAGATATTAAAACACTTATCAAAGCATTCTCAAAATTAGATAAGGATTTGGTTAATCAGATTCAAATTATTAGTTCAGCAGACTCATCAACAACTTCAGATTTATTAAAATTAGAGATGCATGATGGCAATGTTGTTCGTGTGCCCTTATCTGAGATAACTAAGAAATTACCTTATTATCTAAAAATCAAAGATGGCTTACCGGAAAATAGCATCGTTGATATGGAGGTCGGTATTTTTGCGACATCTGAATCAATTGAAGCCTCAGTTGCAGAAGATAAAGAAAAAGCAAAACAGCAAGCTGAAAATAAAGACTCATCAGAATCTGAAAGTGCTGAAGAGTCTCAAACTGAGTCTAGTGAAGGTGATGCTTCGACAGAATCATCTGAAGCCGAAAATGCTGAAAATCAAACAGTGGAATCGGAAACAACAGAACAAACGAACAATGTTGTTGCCGGAGAACAAGATGTTCAGCAATAAAATTAAGTTTCAATAACAAAAAACGTAAAATGATAACATTTTACGTTTTTTTATGATATAATATTCTCTGAATAATTCTGATTTTATGCAGATTTTAGATTAGTAAATGATTGGAAAGATAGTGAGGTCGAGTGAATGGCTAGAAATGGCTTTTTTACAGGATTAGATATTGGAACAAGCTCGATTAAAGTTCTAGTAGCCGAATTTGTTTCTGGTGAAATGAACGTGATTGGCGTGAGTAACGTTCCCAGTACGGGAGTAAAAGACGGTATTATTATAGATATTGAAGCAGCTGCAGAATCAATCAAAAAAGCGGTTGAACAAGCTGAAGAAAAAGCTGGAATGACAATTGATAAAATTAACGTTGGTCTTCCTGCTAATCTCCTTCAAATCGAACCAACTCAAGGTATGATTCCTGTTCCTAGTGAATCAAAAGAAATCAAAGATGAAGATGTTGACAGTGTTGTCAAATCAGCATTAACAAAAAGCATCACTCCAGAACGTGAAGTTATTTCTTTGATTCCAGAAGAATTTATCGTTGATGGTTTCCAAGGAATTCGTGATCCACGTGGCATGATGGGTATCCGTCTAGAAATGCGTGGCTTGATTTATACTGGACCAACCACAATTCTTCATAATCTTCGTAAAACTGTTGAACGTGCAGGCATTAGCGTTGAAAATGTAATCATTTCACCTCTTGCTTTGACAAAATCAGTTCTTAACGAAGGTGAACGTGAGTTCGGTGCTACAGTGATTGATATGGGTGGTGGTCAAACTACCGTTGCGTCAATGCGTGCACAAGAATTGCAATACACAAATATCTACCCTGAAGGTGGCGAATACGTTACTAAGGACATTTCAAAAGTCTTGAAAACTTCTATGGAAATTGCTGAAGCACTTAAATTTAATTTTGGTCAAGCAAACTTAGAAGAAGCAAGTACTTCAGAAACTGTTCAAGTTGATGTTGTGGGAAGTGAATCTCCAATTTCAGTTAGTGAACGTTACTTGTCAGAAATTATTTCTGCACGAGTTCGTCACATTTTAGATCGTGTAAAACAAGATTTAGAACGTGGTCGTTTACTTGACTTACCAGGAGGAATTATTCTTGTTGGTGGTGGAGCAATCATGCCAGGTGTTGTTGAAGTTGCTCAAGAAATCTTTGGAACAACTGTTAAATTACATGTTCCAAATCAAGTCGGAATCCGTAACCCAATGTTTGCTAACGTTATTAGCTTAGTTGAATACGTTGGTACAATGAGTGAAGTTGACGTTATTGCTCAACGCGCGGTTTCTGGTGAAGAATTACTTCGTCGTAAACCTGTTGATTTTGAACCACAACCACAAGTTCAACCACGAGTAGTTTATAACAATGAACCAGCTGTAACTGCTAACGAAAACATGGTTCCGCAGCCAGCTCCAGTTCAACCTGTTCAAAGACACGAAGAGCCAAAATCAAAATTTAGCGAACGTGTTCGTGGTATTTTTGGAAGTATGTTTGACTAAACAATAAGTGAGGAATAAAAATGGCATTTTCATTTGACACAGCATCTGTACAAGGTGCAGTTATTAAAGTTATTGGTGTCGGTGGTGGCGGAGGTAACGCCATCAACCGCATGATTGATGAAGGAGTTGCTGGTGTTGAATTTATCGCAGCAAACACAGATATCCAAGCATTGAGCTCATCAAAAGCTGAAACTGTTATTCAGTTAGGCCCTAAATTGACTCGTGGACTTGGTGCTGGAGGACAACCTGAGGTTGGTCGTAAAGCTGCTGAAGAAAGCGAAGAAGTATTGACAGAAGCTCTTACAGGAGCTGATATGGTCTTCATTACTGCTGGTATGGGTGGAGGATCTGGTACAGGTGCTGCACCAGTTATTGCTCGCATTGCTAAAAGCTTAGGTGCTCTTACAGTTGCAGTTGTAACACGTCCATTTGGTTTTGAAGGTAACAAACGTAGCAACTTTGCTGCAGAAGGGATTCAAGAACTTCGTGAACAAGTTGATACATTGCTTATCATCTCAAACAACAACCTTCTTGAAATTGTTGATAAGAAAACTCCACTTCTTGAAGCTCTTAGTGAAGCAGATAACGTTCTTCGCCAAGGTGTTCAAGGTATCACTGATTTGATTACAAATCCTGGTCTTATCAACCTTGACTTTGCCGATGTTAAAACAGTTATGGCTAATAAAGGTAATGCTCTTATGGGTATCGGTATCGGTACTGGTGAAGAACGTATTACTGAAGCTGCTCGCAAAGCAATCTTCTCACCACTTCTTGAAACTACAATTGATGGTGCTGAAGATGTTATCGTTAACGTAACAGGTGGTCTTGACATGACTCTTACTGAAGCAGAAGAAGCTTCTGAAATCATCAGTCAAGCAGCTGGTAAAGGTGTTAACATCTGGCTTGGTACATCTATTGATGATACAATGAAAGATGAAATCCGTGTAACAGTTGTTGCTACAGGTGTTCATCAAGATCGTGCAGAACAAGTTGCTGGTTTCCGTACTCAACCAACTACTCGTTCATTTACAAATAATAATGCACAACAAGCAGCAGGAGCACAATATGCATCAGAACGTTCACAACAACCTAGCCAAGCAGCATTTGAACGTCGTTCAAACTTTGACTATGATATGAGTGAAAATCATGCAATGCCAACTCCACAACAACCTGCTAACCAATCACAACAAAAAGAAAATTCATTTGGAAACTGGGATCTTCGTCGCGACAACATCGCACGCCCAACAGAAGGTGAATTAGATAGCAAATTAACAATGTCAACATTTACAGCAAATGAAGATGCTGATGATGAACTTGAAACACCACCATTCTTCAAAAATCGTTAATGACCGATTTTCAAAAGAATAAGGACCTTGTTTTTGAACAGGTTGCTAATGCAACTAAAGCAGCCAATCGTTCACAAGAAAGTGTCAAAGTTATTGCTGTGACGAAGTATGTTGATAGTGGTGTTGCTGCTCGTCTTATTGACACAGGTATTGAACATATTGGTGAAAATAGGGTCGATATGTTTTTGGATAAATACGAGGCGCTTAAAGATAAGAATTTAACGTGGCATCTGATTGGAACACTTCAGCGACGTAAAGTTAAAAATGTTATTAACTATGTCGATTATTTCCATGCCTTGGATTCTGTTAAGTTAGCGGCTGAAATTCAGAAACGAGCAGAACATCCCATTAAATGCTTCTTGCAGATTAATATTTCTGAGGAAGAGAGTAAACATGGCTTTAAAGTCTCTGAGATTGATGAGGCTTTAGAGCAAATCTCTGACTTTGATAAAGTAGAAATTGTTGGATTGATGACGATGGCTCCTAAAAATGCTTCTGACAGTGAAATTGATGACATTTTTGGGAAAGCTGACCAATTGAGACAAGACTTACAAGAACGACACTTACCTCATATGCCTTTTACTGAATTGAGTATGGGGATGAGCGGAGACTTTCCAATTGCGATTCGTAATGGAGCAACCTTTGTTCGAATTGGTTCATCATTCTTTAAATAATGGGAGAAAAACATGGTATTTAAAGATAAATTTGACAAACTAATCTCTTATTTCGATACTGATGAGGTAAGTGATGTTGAAGAAACAGTTGAAGACGATGTGCAACAGCCTCGTGTTCAACCAAAAGTAGAGGTTAAACCGCAGCCAGCACAAAGACGAGTTGAGTCACAACCAGTTTCATCTATTCGTACTCAACAGTCTCAATCTGCTGCAGCTCGTCAACGTGTACAGCCTCAACCTCGTCGTGCTTTTGATGAAAATCAGCACGCTCATTTAAATCAACGTCGTGAAGAGCAATTACAAGCTCGTAACAGTCAAGCAACTACAACAATTGCTTTGAAATATCCTCGTAAATATGAGGATGCTCAAGAAATTGTTGATTTGTTGATTGTTAACGAATGTGTTCTAATTGATTTTCAATACATGCTTGATGCACAAGCTCGTCGTTGTTTAGATTTTATTGATGGTGCAAGTAAAGTTCTTTATGGAAGTCTTCAAAAAGTTGGCAGCTCAATGTATTTATTGACACCATCAAATGTCATTGTCAATCTTGAAGAACTTCCTATCCCAAATGCGGGACAAGATGTTGGTTTTGACTTTGACATGAAGAGACGCTAATATATGATTTTTGTATTGATTGTACTATTAAAAACCATTCAATTTTACTCTTATCTGCTAATTGCGTATGCACTTTTATCTTGGTTCCCAGGTGCGTATGATACTGGTTTAGGTCGCTTATTGGTTCAAGTTGTTGATCCAATAGTTAAACCATTTCGACGTTTAAATCTACAATTTATGGGACTTGATTTTACGATTTGGGCTGTGTTTATTGCTTTAAATCTACTAAGTCGCTTTCTCGTAATGCTTTTACTCGGATGAAAAAAGATATTTATCAGCACTTTAGACCAGATGAGTATGATTTCATCGAGAAAATTGATGATATCGCTCAGCGCGTTGAAGAGACATACGCTTATTCATTAACAGATTTTTTAAATCCTCGACAGCTTGAGATTGCTAGAAGCGTTCTTGGGAATAGGGGCTTGCGTTACTTTGTTTCGAGTGATTATTACCCAGCGGAGTACGCACGACTACTAGTTGCTCCTGATTATTATGAGCTTAATCTTGATGACTTTGAATTAGCTTTGTTAGAAGTGAAGTATAATTCAAAGTTCAATCAACTAACTCATGCTCAAATAATGGGAACTTTGCTTAATAGACTTGGAATTAAGCGACATATCATTGGTGATATTTTGGTTGAATCTGGTTATGCTCAGCTATTAGTGACTAGAAATATGGTTGATTATTTTAGAGCTAATGTTACTAAGATAGCTAAAGCTAGCGTAAACTTAAAAGAGATTCCACTTGATAATTTAATTGTCGGTGAAAAAGAGTCACAGCAATTAGACATCATGGTTTCAAGCATGCGATTGGATAAGGTTTTAGCAACAGTATTGAAGCTTTCCAGAAGTCAAGCAATTCAGTTAGTAAATGCTGAAAAGGTAAAACTCAACTATCAGTCGATTGATAGGCCTTCGGAAATACTTCAAGTTGGAGATTTGATTAGTGTTAGAGGATTTGGTCGATTTTCTATTTTAAGCGAGAATGGGCTTACTAAAAATGGAAAAATCAAATTGACCGTAGATAAGATGATACATAAATAAGGAGAAATCAATGGCACTCACAGCACTTGATATTAAAGATAAAACATTTAAACTAAAATTTCGTGGATATGACGAAGAAGAAGTTAACGAATTTCTTGATATCGTTGTAGAAGACTACGAAGACTTGGTTCGTCGTAATCATGAACAAGAAAACAGAATTAAAGACTTAGAAGATAAACTTGCTTACTTCGATGAAATGAAAGAATCTTTGAGCCAATCTGTTATTCTTGCTCAAGAAACTGCTGAAAAAGTAAAAACTTCAGCTAACGATGAAGCAGCTAACCTTGTTAGCAAAGCAAACTACGATGCACAACATCTTATTGATGAAGCTAAATCAAAAGCTAATCAAATTTTGCGTGATGCAACTGATGAAGCTAAACGTGTTGCAGTGGAAACAGAAGATTTGAAACGTCAAACACGTGTCTTCCACCAACGTTTGGTTGCTGCTATCGAAGGTCAACTTGGTTTGACAAATTCGCCAGAATGGACAGAATTGTTGCAACCAACTGCAGTTTACCTTCAAAATTCTGATGCAGCTTTCCGTGAAGTTGTTGAAAAAGTTTTGGAAGAAGAAATGCCTGAAACTGACGATGAAATGTCAATGGATGCTACTCGTCAATTCACTCCAGAAGAAATGGAAGAATTGCAACGTCGTGTTGAAGCAGGAAACAAACACCTTGAAGAAACACAAAAACTTCCAGTAATTGATGATAGCGAAGCAGACGACATCAATCTTAACGAAACTCAAACATTTAAACTAAATATTGAAGAATAAGAAAAACGCGATTGATATTCTACATTTACAGCGAGCAGGCGATGGTGCGAGGCCAGCAATCTCTGGGATATCAGTTATCCTTTTCTAATATTTTATCTGAATTGAGTAAGATAAAAGGGACAAACTCACCTTACGGGTTTAAAGAGGGAAATTTAGATTTTCACTCCATTATTTGGTGTGCCTAAATTTCTAAACTAAGGTGGTACCACGAGCTTTCGTCCTTATTGAGACGAAGGCTCTTTTGTTTTATCACCTAAGAAACATTGTCATTTTTCTGTCGTTGGTTAACAATCCTTTGACAGTTGAATATTATTTATTATAAGGAGTAGTCATGAAATTAAAAGAAACGCTTAATCTTGGAAAAACTGCTTTTCCAATGCGTGCTGGACTCCCAAACAAAGAGCCTAAATGGCAAAAAGAATGGGAAGAAGCTGACATCTACGCAAAACGTCAACAATTAAACGAAGGTAAACCTTCATTCAACCTCCACGATGGACCTCCATACGCTAACGGAAACATCCACGTTGGTCACGCCATGAATAAAATTTCTAAAGATATTATTGTGCGTTCTAAATCAATGTCTGGTTTCCGTGCTCCTTATATTCCTGGTTGGGACACACACGGACTTCCAATTGAACAAGTTTTGGCTAAAAAAGGTGTAAAACGTAAAGAAATTCCTTTGACTGAATACCTTGCAATGTGTCGTGAATACGCACTTAGCCAAGTAGATAAACAACGTGAAGATTTCAAACGTCTTGGTGTATCTGCTGACTGGGAAAATCCATACGTGACTCTTATTCCTGCGTATGAAGCAGCTCAAATTCGTGTATTTGGTGCGATGGCTGATAAAGGTTACATCTACCGTGGTGCTAAACCAGTTTACTGGTCATGGTCATCAGAATCTGCTCTTGCAGAAGCTGAAATTGAATATCACGATATTGACTCAACATCACTTTACTACGCTAACAAAGTTAAAGATGGTAAAGGTGTTCTTGATACTGATACTTACATCGTTGTTTGGACAACAACTCCATTTACAGTAACAGCTTCACGTGGTTTGACAGTTGGTCCTGATATGGATTATGTTGTTGTAAAACCTGCTAACGATGATCGTAAATTTGTTGTTGCAGAAGCACTTCTTGATAGCCTTGCTGGAAAATTTGGTTGGGAATCATTTGAAGTTCTTGCAAAACACAAAGGTACTGAACTTGAATACATCGTTACTGAACACCCATGGGATACAGAAGTAGACGAACTTGTTATCCTTGGTGACCACGTTACACTTGACTCAGGTACTGGTGTTGTCCACACTGCCCCTGGTTTTGGTGAAGATGACTACAATGTTGGTGTTAAATACAACCTTGAAGTTGCTGTTACAGTTGACGAACGTGGTATCATGATGGAAAATGCTGGCCCTGAATTCCAAGGTCAATTCTACGATAAAGTTGTTCCAACTGTTAAAGAAAAACTTGGTGATCTTTTGCTTGCTAGCGAAGTTATCACTCACTCATACCCATTTGACTGGCGTACTAAAAAACCTATCATCTGGCGTGCAGTACCACAATGGTTTGCATCTGTTTCTAAATTCCGTCAAGATATTCTTGATGAAATTGACCGCACAACATTCTATCCAGAATGGGGTCGCACTCGTCTTTACAACATGATTCGTGACCGTGGTGACTGGGTTATCTCACGTCAACGTGCATGGGGTGTTCCACTTCCAATCTTCTACGCTGAAGATGGTACAGCTATTATGACAAAAGAAGTAACTGACCACGTTGCTGACTTGTTTGAAGAATTTGGTTCAATTGTATGGTGGGAACGTGACGCTAAAGACCTTCTTCCAGAAGGATTCACACACCCAGGTTCACCAAATGGTGAATTCACTAAAGAAACTGATATCATGGATGTATGGTTCGATTCAGGTTCTTCATGGAATGGTGTTATGAACGCTCGAGAAGGTTTGGAATATCCAGCTGACCTTTACCTTGAAGGTTCTGACCAATACCGTGGTTGGTTCAACTCTTCATTGATTACTTCAGTTGCCGTTAATGGACATGCACCTTACAAAGCTGTGCTTTCTCAAGGATTCGTTCTTGATGGTAAAGGTGAAAAAATGTCTAAATCTAAAGGTAACATCATTTCACCAAACGACGTTGCTAAACAATATGGTGCAGAAATCCTTCGTTTGTGGGTTGCTTCAGTAGATACAGATGCTGACGTACGTGTTTCTATGGAAATTCTTGGTCAAGTTTCAGAAACTTACCGTAAAATCCGTAACACACTTCGTTTCTTGATTGCTAACACAACTGATTTCAATCCAAATACAGATGCGGTAGCTTACGAAGATTTGCGTTCAGTTGATAAATACATGACTGTTAAATTCAACCAATTGGTAGCAACAATCCGTAAAGCTTATGAAGATTATGATTTCATGACAATTTACAAAGCTGTTGTTAACTTTATCACAGTTGATTTGTCAGCCTTCTACCTTGATTTTGCCAAAGACGTTGTTTACATCGAAGCAGCAGATAACATTGCTCGTCGTCAAATGCAAACCGTCTTCTACGACATCTTGGTTAAAATCACTAAATTGTTGACACCAATTCTTCCTCACACTGCTGAAGAAATCTGGTCATACCTTGAATTCGAACCAGAAGAATTTGTTCAATTATCTGAATTACCAGATGCTGAAGTCTTCGAAGGACAAGAAAATATTCTTGAAGAATGGGATGCCTTCATGACACTTCGTAACCAAGCTCAAAAAGCTTTAGAAGAAGCTCGTAACGCTAAAGTTATCGGTAAATCATTGGAAGCTCATTTGACTATCTATGCTGGCGAAGAAGTGAAAACTCTTCTTGCTGCCCTTGATAGTGATATTGCTCAATTGCTTATCGTATCACAATTGACAGTTACTGATGAAGCTGCTCCAGCTGATGCTGTTGCTTTTGATGGTGTCGCATTTACAGTTGCTCACGCTGAAGGTGAAGTTTGTGATCGTTGCCGTCGCGTAGACCCAACATCTAAAGAACGTTCATACGGTGTTACAGTTTGTGATCACTGTGCTGAAATCGTTGAAGCTAACTTCCCAGAAGCAGTAGCAGAAGGTTTTGAAGTAAAAGCAAAATAATAACACTATAGTTATCAGAAAAACGAACTCAATTTGAGTTCGTTTTTTTAGTTTTATGAAAATAAAAAATCAGGTTACGAGAACCTGATTAAAGAGCTGTTGGGAAGGAAATTTCAATTAGATTTGAAGTATGTAATGTCTTCAGTTGATCTAATTGAACGGTTGACTTGTCAATTTTGCGTTTGAGGAAAAATTCTCGGATGGCTTCGATTTCACTGTCTTTAATAGCACGATACTTGTTTGAAATCAACAGCTCGTAGTGACTAGGTGCTTGTGTGAAAATCACATCAGTATTTCCTGCTGAGTATGTCTCAACGAGTTTTGCGTCCGTATTGCGAAGCTGATTGCGGACTAGCTCGGAATGACTACTTGTTGTGTTGATTAACCTCATAAATTTCCTCCTATGGACTTTTCTATCATTATTATAACACTATTTTAGGTGAAAAACCTATAATATGAGAGATTAATGGTGATTTTTTTTCCAAGCCACAACACCCCATTTGTGACTGCCACGTTTTAGTTTTAAAATAGCTTCCTCAATTGAGAACCAAGCAAGATTGTTAAAGTCTTCAAGTGGAGCGCCAAGTTGTTCGTAGTGAGTTACTTCGTAGATATAAGCTGGATTGTAAAAATAAGTATCACGATGACGAGAGTAGAAGTACTCATCAGCTTGTCCGTAATAATAACCAAGTTCAGCTGAAAATCCTAATTCTTCGATAAGTTCGCGCTTTAAAGCTGAAAAATGGTCTTCACCTTCTTCAATTTCACCGCCTGGAAGAAACCATGAGCCGTTAGGCGCTTGTACTAGAATAATCTGGTCTTTAGTTGCATTTGGAATGACTGCATACACTCCATAACGTGCTTTGTAGTCAACATTGTCAAGTTTTTCACCAAAAGTTGGGTTTGTCATAATATTCTCCTCTGATAGAAATAACGGAGGTAACAAGTTTTTGTTAGCGTTATCTTTTTAGCCTATTAGATTCATTATACTAAATTTTTTTCTCTTTTGCTAGAAAATTGTCGGAATATTTCGATTATGAAGCAACAAAAAAGTCTAGAAAGTATTAACTTTCTAGACTGTCATTGTTATTCTGCTGAAACAGATTCTTCGGTTTCAACTTTTTTAGCTGATTTAATGATGATCTTACCATTACTTGTCATCACGGCTTTCAAATCTTTTTCAGTTGGGTGTTCAAGATAGAAGTCAGTGATGGCATCTTCGATGTAATCTTGAATAGTTCGACGAAGCGGACGAGCTCCCATCTTAGGATCATATCCAAGATCGACAAGTTTTTCTTTAACTTTGTCTGTGACATCAAGATGAATATCATTTGTAGCTAAACGTTTATTAACATCATCAAGCATGATGTTTACGATTTGAAGAAGATTGTCCTTGCTAAGGGCTTTGAATTCGATGATGCCGTCAAAACGGTTCATAAATTCTGGGCTGAAGAAATCTCCAAGTTGACCAAGAACGGAATTAGTTCGACCTTCACGAGCAGCACCAAAACCAACAGAGGCTTCAGCTTTACCAGTACCAGCATTTGAAGTCATGATGATAATAGTATCCTTAAAGCTTACTGTACGACCTTGACCGTCAGTCAAACGACCATCGTCAAGCACTTGCAAGAACATGTGCATAACGTCAGGGTGTGCTTTTTCAACTTCATCAAGAAGAATGAGTGAGTATGGATTACGACGAACTTTTTCAGTCAATTGACCAGCTTCTTCGTAACCAACATATCCTGGAGGAGCTCCGACAAGTTTAGCAACAGCGTGTTTTTCCATGTATTCAGACATGTCAAAGCGAATCATGCTGTCAGCTGAGCCAAAGAGTTCAATTGCTAGTTGTTTTGAAAGCTCTGTTTTACCAACACCGGTTGGTCCGACAAAGAGGAATGAACCAATTGGTCGATTTGGTGTGCCAAGTCCAACACGGTTACGACGGATGGCTTTGGCAATCTTATCAACGGCTTCATCTTGGCCGATAACGTGCTCTTTCAAGTCATCAGCAAGGTGAATCAATTGTGATTGTTCTTTTTCTTTCAAATCACCAACAGGGATATTTGTTTTTTCTTCAACGATGGCTTCGATGGTCTTTTCGGTAATCACTGGGATGTCATCTTCGTCAATCGTTTGTTTTTGCATTTCTTTGTATTTTGCGATTTGATCACGGAAATAAGCTGCGCGTTCATAATCTTCATCGCGAGTAGCTTGTGTTTTTAGATTTTCAGCTTGAATCAAACGCTTGTCAATTTCTTTTGGATCAACAAAGTTGAGTGTCAAGTTCATCTTAGAACCTGCTTCATCAAGCAAGTCGATTGCCTTATCTGGAAGGAAACGGTCTTGGATGTAGCGATTTGAGAGGTTGGCAGCAGCTTCGATAGCATCATCGCTATATTTGACATGGTGATAGTCTTCGTATTTCTTTTGAATACCACGAAGAATTGTAATAGTTTCTTCAACACTTGGTTCGTCAACTTTTACAGGTTGCATACGACGTTCAAGTGCTGCATCTTTTTCGATAATACGGTATTCGTTAAGAGTAGTAGCACCGACTAATTGTAATTCACCACGTGCAAGAGCTGGTTTGAGAATGTTACCAGCATCCATATTACCGTCGCCAGCATTACCAGCACCAACAATTTCATGGATTTCATCGATAAACAAAATCACGTCTTTGCGTTCACGAATTTCTTCCATGAGTTTTTGCATGCGTTCTTCAAATTGTCCACGGATACCAGTTCCTTGAACAAGGCTTACGACATCGAGACGAATGACTTGTTTGTTTTGGAGTTTTTGAGGAACGTTACCATCAACGATTTTTTGAGCGAGCCCCTCAACAACAGCTGTTTTACCAACACCGGGTTCACCGATTAAGACAGGATTGTTTTTGGTACGGCGGTTAAGAATTTCGATAACTCGAATGATTTCAGAATCACGTCCTACAACAGGGTCGATATCACCGCGTCGTGCAATATCAGTGACGTTGATACCGAATTCTTCTAACAAGCCTTTGGGCTCTTGTTGTTGAGCTTGAGCGCCTTGACGGAAGTTGCCATTTCCGTTGCCGCCACGTCCATTATTTCCTCCACCAGGTTGTGTTGGAGGGGTATTTTGAAATCCTTGACCTCCAAATGCAGGGAAGCCACCGAGATTGCTAAAGAAATCATCGAAAGGATTTGTTGATTGATTAGTTGCGTTAGAGGTTGGTTGAGAATTTCCACCCAAACCTCCTAAGATAGCGTTATTTGGGTCAGTTTTCATGATTTGATAGCAGTTTTGGCACAAATCAATTTGTCTTTGCTGACCATTAACATTTGTATACAGGTGAATTGTTGATTCGTTTAAATGACAATTCTGACAGAGCATATAAAATACCCTCCTTTCGTAATGGTCTGACTAATGTCCTAAAGGTCAAAGATAGTCAGATTTCATACTTACATTATAGCACTAGCGATTAGGAAATCAAGTAAAAAGCATCAAAAATTAGCACTCTTATAAAAAGAGTGCTAATCCTTAAGGGCTAATTGAGAAAGCCCTAATGTGGTATGATATTCTTTGACTTGGTTCATTTTTTCTCCTTATTAATAATCATTAGCATAGTAAATTATATGTGACATATCAATTATAAATGACATAAAGATGAATAACTATTTTATTTTTATTCAGAAATCACTTGACAAGATGTATAATTATGCTAGAATTAGGTATATTATTCAAAAAGAAAAGGTGGATAGAAGTATGGCGTATCAAGATTCATTTTTGAAAGAGATTGATTTTACTAAGGAAGAGCTGCTTAATCTTATTGATTTAGGATTGAAATTTAAATCATTGAAAAAAGAAAAAATTCCTCATAAATATTTAGAAGGATTGAATATTGCACTAATTTTTGAAAAAACAAGTACACGAACACGTTCTGCGTTTACAGTGGCTGGTCAAGACCTCGGAATGAATGTGACTTACCTTGGCAGCAGTGAAATTCAACTTGGTAAAAAAGAATCTGTCATTGATACCGCAAAGGTGCTTGGTTCGATGTTTGATGGTATTGAGTACCGCGGCTTTAAGCAAGAAGACGTTGAAACTTTGGCAGAATATTCAGGAGTGCCAGTCTGGAATGGCTTGACTGATACTTGGCATCCAACTCAGATGATTGCTGATTTTATGACATTAAAAGAAGTATTTGGAAAGCTAGAAGGTCTTACAATTGCTTATGTTGGAGATGGTCGTAATAACATGGCGAATTCCTTGCTTGTTACTTCAGCTATCTTAGGTGTTAATGTCAAAATTATCGCTCCAGCTAGTTTGCAGCCTGAAGCTGAGATTGTTGAGCTTGCAAAACAGCACAATTCCGGCGCAGAATTGACGATTACAGATAATCTTGATGCTGTCAAAGGTGTAGATATGCTTTATACTGACGTTTGGGTTTCAATGGGAGAAAAAGTTGATTTTAAAGAACGTATCGACCTTTTACTTCCTTATCAAATTAATGCTGAGTTGGTAGAAAAAACAGAAAATCCTGATGTGGTTGTTATGCATTGCCTGCCAGCTTTTCATGATTTAAATACTGAAATTGGAAAAGAAATTTTTGAAAAATATGGTTTGTCTGAGTTAGAGATTACCGATGAAATCTTTCAAAAATACAGTTCAGTCATCTTTAGAGAGGCTGAAAATCGTATGCATTCAATCAAAGCAATCATCTATAATTCCTTTAAATAGACGCAAAGCGTTAGATTTTGACAAGAAATTGTTATAAATGTGAGAAAATGCACTCCTTTGTTGTTTGTTTAGTAGAATTTATGTTAAAATAGATAAGACAATAAACGAAGAGGAGAATAGTCATGGAATCACATTTGGTGAGAATTATCAATCGTCTTGAATTGATGACGACTGATGGTAGCAATCTTAAACGTAATTTTGAACGTGATGGTGTCGTTGTGGCAGAAGTGTCTTTCAGCAATGACCCTGAAAATGGTCCAGTTTTCACTTTGCGTGATGTTGAAGCTCGTGAGTCATACTCATTCGATAGCATCGACTTGATCGCAATGGAAATTTACGATCTTCTTTACTAAGATAAAGAAAAATTCAGGACAGAGTATAAGGGCAAAGGGTGTATTTTTTCGCCCTTTCCATCCTATTTAGTGTGGTTTCTATGCTTTCTTATATTGCTATTTTGAATTGATAAGGGTCCGCAGATGCGGGCTTTTTATTTTTAACAAAGCTATTTAATACTTATGAATTATTGGTATTTTTATTCAATGTGTGCTATAATTAATTGATTATTGCATATAGGAGACATAAATGGATTTTTCATTTTTACCAAAGTATTGGGCTTATTTTAACTATGGTGTCCTTGTTACTATCATGATTTCAGCATGTGTTGTCTTTTTTGGGACAATCATTGGTATCTTGGTTGCTTTAGTTAAGCGTACGAATATTAAAATTTTAAATTGGATTGCTAGTTTTTATGTTTGGGTTTTCCGTGGAACTCCGATGGTCGTTCAGATTATGATTGCCTTTGCTTGGATGCACTTTAGCAATGCTCCGATCGTAGGATTTGGTGTCTTGGACCTTGATTTTTCACGTTTGCTTCCAGGTATCATTATTATTTCACTAAATAGCGGAGCTTATATTTCTGAAATTGTCAGAGCAGGTATTGAGGCAGTGCCAAAAGGTCAGCTTGAAGCGGCTTATTCATTAGGGATTCGTCCTGTGAATGCTATGCGTTACGTCATTTTGCCACAAGCACTTAAAAATATTTTGCCAGCCCTTGGGAATGAATTTATTACAATTATCAAAGATAGCTCACTTCTTCAAACAATTGGTGTTATGGAATTGTGGAATGGTGCTCAATCAGTTGTAACAGCAACTTACCTACCAATCACACCATTACTATTTGCAGCTTTCTATTACTTAATGGTTACTACAGTTTTGTCATTTTTACTTAAAAAACTTGAAACTCGTATGGGAAATGGAGGCAATAACTAATGTCAGAAACACTAATTTCAATTAAAGGCCTTCATAAGTATTTCGGGAAAAATGAAGTTCTAAAAGGTATTGATCTTGATATTAAAGCAGGAGAAGTGGTTGTTATTATTGGACCTTCTGGTTCAGGAAAATCAACATTCCTTCGTACAATGAACTTGCTTGAAACACCAACAAAAGGTGTGATTACTTTTGAAGGTGTCGATATTACTGATAAGAAAAATGATATTTTCAAAATGCGTGAAAAAATGGGAATGGTTTTCCAACAATTTAATCTTTTCCCTAATATGACAGTCCTTGAAAATATTACTCTATCACCGATTAAGACTAAAGGTGTTCCAAAAGCAGAGGCAGAAGCTAAGGCTTATGATTTGCTTGATAAAGTTGGTCTTCGTGATAAAGCCAATGCTTATCCAACAAGTCTTTCTGGTGGTCAACAACAACGTATTGCTATTGCACGTGGACTTGCTATGGATCCAGATGTTCTTCTCTTTGATGAACCAACATCAGCTCTTGACCCAGAAATGGTTGGAGAAGTTCTTGGTGTTATGCAAGATTTGGCAAAATCAGGTATGACAATGGCTATTGTAACTCACGAAATGGGATTTGCGCGCGAAGTCGCTGACCGTGTTATTTTCATGGACGGTGGTGTCATTGTTGAGCAAGGTTCACCAAAAGACGTTTTTGAAAATACTAAAGAAGCTCGTACAAAAGATTTCTTGAGTAAGGTATTGTAATATTAAAAAACTCAGTTGGTTTTGAATTCAACTGAGTTTTTTATATATAGTAGAAAAGTTAAATACGGTTAAAAATAATAAGTATATTAGCGAAAAATGAGTATATTTTATACATTAAGTACACTTAATTATTATAATTTAGTCATCTTTTTAAGGATGCTTAAAAAGAAAACGATAGTGAAAACAGCTAGATTATAACGATTCTAAAATTAAGTGTGCTTTATTTAGAATGATTACAATTAATGCATAAATAGAGAAAAAAATTAATTTTTATAGGTTTATCTGCTCACTTTTATGATATAATGAATCGGACGGAAGGTCAAATATTTTACCAAAAAAATTTGAGGAGGTCAAGAAATTTGATTTTGCAGAATGCTAAAGTTGGTATTCCTTATACTATTGTCAGTGTTGACTTGCCCGATGATAGTGCTAGACACTTGTCTGATTTGGGGTTAAAAGTCGGTGCTTCAGTTAAAGTTGTTTCGAAAACACCAACTAGCGCGATTGTTATGCTTAAATCAAGTCGTTTGGCTTTTGATCAATCGATTTTAAGCCAGATTGATGTCACAGAAGAAGAAGGTGCTCTTTTATCACTTCCTCTTTCAGAATTAAAAGTAGGTGACTACGCTTATGTTGATAGTATTTATGCTGTCAATGAAGCAAAACGCCGTCTCATGGATATGGGATTAACGCGTCACACAAAAATTTACCTACGAAAAGTTGCTCCGTTAGGAGATCCAATTGAAATTAGCTTACGCGGTTACGAATTGACACTTCGTAAGTCTGAAGCGCAAATGATTAGTGTCGTAAAAGTAGATAGCGAGGAGGAAAAATGACAGAGATAGCCTTAATCGGTAATCCGAATAGTGGTAAAACAAGTCTTTTTAACTTATTGACTGGTACAAGTCAACGTGTTGGTAACTGGCCAGGTGTTACGGTTGAACGTAAAAGTGGTACGGTGAAAAAACATGCTGACTGGAAAGTTCAGGATTTACCAGGTATTTATTCAATGTCACCTTATACGCCTGAAGAAAAAGTTGCGCGTGATTATTTATTGAGTAATGACGCCGACAGCATTCTTAATGTTGTTGATGCGACAAACTTGGAACGTAACCTTTACTTGACAACTCAATTGATTGAAACTGGTATTCCAGTAACTGTTGCGCTTAATATGAGTGATGCGCTTAAAGCTCAAGGCAAAACAATCAATGTTGATAAATTGTCTTATCAATTAGGTGTTCCAGTTGTTTCAACAAGTGCTGTTAAAAATACTGGTGTTGATAAAGCTATCAAAAAGGTTGCTAACACAACAAAAGCTAATGTTGATTTGATTCAATACCCAACATATAGCGACCAATTTGAAGCAGCGATTAAACAAATCATTGACATATTGGGTGATGTTGTCCCAGAACGTTCTGCACGTTTTTATGCTATTAAACTCTTTGAACGAGATGCCCTTGTTAAAGAAGAACTTGATTTGTCTGATTTCCAAAAAGGTGAAATTAACCAAGTCATTAAAATCACAGAAGAAATCTTCACAGAAGATTCAGAGTCAATTGTGATTAATGAACGTTATGCCTTCATTGAAAAAGTTGCTAAAATGGCTCAAAACCAAACTAGCGACTTCAAGATGACAGCTTCTGATAAGATTGACCGAATTGTTACAAACCGTATCTTGGCTTTGCCAATTTTTGCAGTAGCTATGTTCTTGGTTTACTATCTTTCAATTCAAACTGTTGGTACAATGGGGACTGACTGGGTTAATGATGTGCTCTTTGGTGAATTGGTGCCTGGTTGGGTTCAATCTGGACTTGATGCTCTTCATGTTTCTGGTTGGCTTGAATCTCTTATCATTGATGGTATCGTGGCTGGTGTTGGTACAGTTCTTGGATTTTTGCCACAAATCTTTGTTCTATTCATCTGTTTAGGAATTTTGGAAGATATTGGTTACATGAGTCGTATCGCTTTTGTCATGGACCGTGTCTTCAGACGTTTTGGTTTGTCAGGTAAATCATTCATTCCAATGTTGATTGCTACTGGATGTGGTGTGCCAGCGGTTATGGCAAGTCGTACCATTGAAAATGAACGTGACCGTCGTATCACAATCATGACAGCGACATTTATGCCATGTTCTGCTAAATTAGCTATTATCGCCTTGATTGCAGGTGCTTTCTTCCCAGATAATCCATTTGTTGCGCCATCAACATACTTCATCGGCGTTATTACTATTATTCTTTCAGGTATTGCTCTTAAGAAAACAAAATTACTTGGAAGTTATGTTAGTCCGTTTATCATGGAATTACCAGCTTATCACATGCCAAAAATCGCAAGTGTTCTTCGCTACGCTTTTGGTAAAGCCCTTAGCTTTGTGAAACGTGCTGGTACAGTTATCTTTAGCTTGACAGTTATTATTTGGTTCATGTCAACTTACAATTTTGCTTTCCAAGCAGTTGATACAGACAATTCAATCTTGGCTTCACTTGGTAAATTGATTTCTTGGATTTTTGCACCACTTGGATTTGGTAACTGGAAGGCGACTGTGGCTGCTGCAACAGGTCTTGCTGCCAAAGAAGCTGTTGTCGGAACATTTGGTATCTTGTACAACGACAGTACAACACGTGGCTTGTATCACGCATTGCAACTTGATTATTCAGCTCTTGCAGGATATTCATTCTTAATCTTTAACCTTCTTTGTGCACCATGTTTTGCAGCTATGGGAGCTATTAAACGTGAAATGGGTGACGCTAAGTGGACACTTGGTGCTATCGGATTCCAAACAGGTCTTGCTTACGTCGTTAGTCTGATTATTTATCAATTAGGTCTTGTTGTTTTATACGGTAAAGGTATCACTTTCTGGACAATCGTTGCAGTAGCGCTATTGATTGCAATTATTTACTTTATCGTTAGAAAACCAGCTCAAGAACCTGAAAAAGTGATTACTTTAGATAATCTAGGAGAAGTTGGAGAATAAGCCTATGGCTACAATTATAATTGCATTGTTGATTGCAGTTGGTGTTGTTATGGGATTGCGCAGTTATATCAAGGGCAAAGGCTCTTGTGGCGACTGCAATTGCTCATGCCCAGTCAAAGACAATCAACGTAAAAGTGCAAAAACAAAATAAAAAAATTTCCTCTACTCATTGAGTAGAGGAAATTTTTTACTTATTATTCAATGGTAATGTGATTGAAGTTTGGAAAAATTTTCCCTGTTCACTTGTAATATCCATTGTCCCCTGGTGTAAATCGATAATTTGTTTAGAAATTTTTAGTCCCATCCCGCTTCTTCGAACACCGGAAATATCAAAATCAAATTTTCCTATTTCATTAATATTATTTAATTTATCAGGAGAAGCTCCAATACCATTGTCTTTTACAATGATTAAAAATTTATTTTCATCAATATTTTTTAATCTGATATTGACCGTACAGCCTTTGTTATTGTGAAGTACAGAGTTATAAATTAAATTATGAATTACACGAGAAATTAGTGCTTTTTCTATATACATCTTTTTACCTAATAAACAATCATCAGCTTCAAATTCAAAGTCGAAATTATCCCAAATTTCTTGGTTAATAATTTGAATGATAATTTGTCTGAAAAATGGAATGATATCTACATATTCTTTGTTAAGTTTTAAATCTCCATTAGTAAGTCTGGCAAATATGTTTAAATCATTTAATAAGTTTTGAATATAATTACTCTCAACCAGTATTGTATTAAGATGTTTTGAGATGTCATTGCCCGCTGATTTTTCGATAGCTAGTGATGTATTAGAAACAATAACAGATAATGGTGTTTTTATGTCATGAGCTATACCTGATATCCATTCTTCTTTAAATTTTGAATTTTGTTTTAAAAGATTATCAGTTTTATTAATAGCTTTAGTTAGAGTGTTTAATTCAGTTATTGAATTAATTTTACTGTTTAAGCCACTAGGGAGTTTGTTGATAGCTGTAATCAACGGAGACAGATTTTTAGAGATATAATTACTACTATAACGATAAAGTAAGAAAAAGTAGAAGCAGTTGAAAAGTAGGGTTCCTATTACGATGATTGGTAATGTTCTGACGCTATTTAAATCGAGATAATTAGTAAGATATCGAGCAATTCGATTTTTAGGGAAGGCAATTAGTATTATTTTCCCATTTTTTTCTTGAGAAAAAATGGGGTAGTCATTTAGATAATATTTTGAAAATTTAATAGCGTCAGAATAGGTGAAGTGTGATTGAACATTTTGAGGTTTGTTAATATTAAAAACTTCATTTCCGTCAGTATCATTAATTATCATAATCCATAAATCATTATTTTTTATGATATTTTTTCCTTTTTGGGTGATGCTAATATGATTTTTTTGAATTGAAATATTATCTACGAGCTGATTTATTGTAGGAGTAACAATTTGTTGATTTTTAACATAAAAGACTGTTAGTGAAAGTATAAAAAAGTTAAAACCTAGAATAAAAATAAAAGAAAAAATATATTTCAAACTAGTATCTTTTAGAATATTGTTATTCATGACGTTCCCTCTATAAAACGAATTTATAACCTAGTCCTCTAACGGTTAATAAGTGGTTGGGCTTAGAGGGGTTATCTTCAATTTTTTCACGAATATTTCGAATGTGAACAATTAGTGAATTTTCGTAACCGTAGCTTTCGGGTCCCCAAATTGTTCTACATAGGGAGTCTATTGAGACAATGTAATTCTTGTTGGCAATTAATTTTTTTAGGATTTGTAATTCTGTAGGGGTTACTGGAATACAAGTACCATTTTTTTCAATGATGGCATTTTTTATATTTAATGTACAGTTTCCTACAGAAATGGTCTCAAGTTCATTTTTATAAGTTCTTCTAAGTAGAGCAAGGATTCTATATATAAGATTCTTGGGGATGAAGGGTTTAGTAATGTAGTCATCTCCCCCAGCATCAAAACCTGCAATTTCATCGTTAGGATTATCCTTTGCGGTTAAAAATAAAATGGGAATTTCAGATTTTTCATTGCGAATAAATTTAGAAAGAGTAAAGCCTTCTCCGTCGGGTAACATTACATCTAGTATAATAAGTTCAATTTTATCTGATAAAAAAATATCAATAGCTTCACCAATAGAGTATGCACTTGAGATGTTTAAAAATCCCTTGCTTAGTAAAACTGCCTTTATTGATTGGTTTAATGCGTAATCATCATCGACAATTAAAATATTTTTCGTTAATAAACTTTCCTCGAAATTCATCATAAATCCTCTAATTATTAATAATATGTGCCTTAATTATATCATATCAGAATTACTTGTATAATTAAGATAATCTCTTCTTAATGTAAATTTTGTGTAAATTTTAGCTAATCTTTATGTGCGAATTTTAGACTTATTTATGTAACGAAGGTAAAGTGATTGCTGTGCAATGTTATATTAAATTTAAGAGGAGATTTTGATGAAAAATACAAATATTATTGATATTAAGGCAACTGAAGCTTTACAAGAATTAAGTTTAGAAGAACTTGATACAATTATTGGAGCTAAAAAAGGGAGTGGCGTAGTACCAACAGTTTCTCATGATTGCCATATGAATTCATGGCAATTTTTGTTTACCTGCTGTTCATAATTAAAAAACTAAATTATTAAATCTATCTTTACCAAAGTTACATGTAGATAAGCTTATGGTGTTTGATATAGTTCAAAATTTGAGTTATGAATTATTTCAATATGCCTTAGCTTATTTTTTGTACATGATATGTTTTTAATATGAGGAAATGAGAAGTTAGTTAATATGAATAAAGAAGTTAATCTATTTAACAATTATATCGACTTGATTATGAAAAAATATTTTACTGATGTCGATAATTTATTTTATGATGAAGTCCATAGTCTAATATTGGATCTTCAGATGAATTTATTAATCTATATTATCAATAAGAAACGACTTTTAGGAGAATTAAAGGGCGATACTCCTGAAGAGCGGTATAAATATTTTAATGAAGTTTTATGTTCAAAAGGATTAATTCTTAAAGAGATTGAGGAAAGTTATCCTGAGATTATTCAACGTACGCAGATACAGGTAAATAAATATATAAAGTTGTATAAAGAAGTTAAAGATAAATTTTATAGAGATTTTGAGCTACTAAAAAAGGAAAAATTTATCTTAACTGATGATTACTTTGTAGATGATAGTAAGTTATCCATTAAGGTTAGTGGAGATATTCATAATGGTAAAGGGGTTTGTATTGTTTCTTACTATAATCAAAAAGTCGTTTATAAAAACAAAAAAATTGAATCAAATAGATTTATAATTGATTTTTTAAAAATTATTAACGATAAACTTGAAGATGAGATGGTTTTAATTCCTGATTTTATCGGACGTGATGGATACTATTGGGAAAAATATATTTTCCACAAACAGATTAGTAACATAAATGATGGTAAAAAATTTTATACAAATTTGGGGCGTTTATTATGTATATCTTATGCATTAAATATTTCTGATTTACATTTTGAGAATTTAATTGCTTTTGGGAAATATCCTATTTTAGTTGATGTGGAAACTATTTGGAATATAGGAGCTTTTAAAACAATTGCTAAAGATGATTCAACAAAAATTCTTATAGATAAGAACTATGATTCTATATTAAACACTGGACTTTTACCTATTTCTTCATTAAATCATTCATTTGGAGGTGATACAAGTGGAATTTTAGGAGGTAAGTTTTTAGGTGAGATTCGGGATATAGTAAACTTATATCGTGATGATATTCACATTGAACGTAAACAAATAAAAAAAGAAAATTATAATCATTTACCTTTTATAGTTAAGAAATGCGAAGTTAACTATTTGGAAATACTAGATTATATAGAGGATATTTTGAATGGCTTTGATGAAGTAGGGAAAATTTTAATATGTGATAGAGGAAAAATTGTAAAGTTAGTTGAAAAATATAAAAGTAAAATAGAAGTTAGAGTACTTTTTAGAAATACAAGGGAGTACGGAATTATTCAAGCATTACTGCTTTCGCCCGTTTATTCAAAGCAAGAAAAGCTTCTTTTTAAAAAAATATCTCAGAAATTAGATTATTATTCTCATGAAGAGTTATCACTATCTGAAGAAAAGCAATTATTAAATATGGATATTCCATATTTTTCTCTAAAGGCAAATCAGTTAACTATTTGTGAAAATGGGCGTAGAGTTTGGTCATTACAGGAGACTCCTGAACAAAAAGTTTCTATCAAAATTAATAAAATTAGTAGAGAACTTTTGGAAGAACAAAAAAAATTAATCATATTTTCGATTCAAGTATCAAAGGCTTTATATTCACCTAAGCTAAAGCAATTGTATTCTAGATTTTTGGATTATTCAGTTAATGTAGAAGAGATAAATAAGGGATTGGAGGAACTTGTTGAGAGTATTTTAGATAAAGAAGTAATTTCAGAGAAGGATGGAACCTCGAATTGGTTAACATTAACAGTTAATGATTTTGATGGTTTAGAATTAGAACCTATGGATTATTCGATTTATAGTGGAATCTCTGGGGTAAGTTTAGCATTCTTGGAATGTTATGATATTTTAAATGATAACTTAAAAAAGCGTGTGAAGGAAACAGTTCTAAGAATCTATCATACCATTAGAAATGCATATAAACAGTATAGTGATAACTACTCGTTGTACGTAGGAAAGTTAGGAATGCTAATAACGTTGAATAAAATTGAATCTTTTTTTAATTTACCCACTAATTTAGATTTTTTAGATGAATTAAGGAATATATGTAGTAATTTATGTGATAGCAAAAATCCTGATTTACTAGACGGCTTATCGAGTATTGTTGATATCATTTTTTCAGAGGATTATTTAACTGATAATTTCAGAGAAGAGTTGGTTGAGATAAAAGAAGTTCTTTTAAATACTGTTTGTTTTAATGAAGATGGAAATGCATTTTGGAATAAAGATTCTAAACCCAATGTCAGTTTAGCACATGGTAATTTAGGAATTGAGATAGCACTATTAGAGTTATATATTCTACTTGGGGAGCCTAAAATAAAAGAAATTTTTATGAAAGCAGTTAATTTTGATAATTCAAGAAAGTTAAATCAAGGGTGGTTAGATATTAGGAATTCTTCACATAGTGCAAATTGGTGTCACGGTTCAACAGGCGTTTTAATATCAAGAATAAAATTATTACAAATGCATGATTGTCATAGTTGCTTGAGCAAAAATGAAATTATTATGTTTATTGATGATATACAACATGCGATTGAAGATATACAGGAAGTTGGAATTGAAATGACTAATTTTTCTTTATGTCATGGAGTGTGTGGAAATTTGCTGTCACTTTCATACTGTATAAGGAATGATATTCCAATTAACTTAAAAACATTTATAAATTCAAATTTTTTATTAGATAATTTTAGTAAATTAAATTGTTTCGGTCAAAAAAATGGATGGATGTGTGGATATGGTACAAGTTATGAATCGTTGGGACTTTTTACAGGCATATCAGGTATTATTTTTGCAAATGCGAAGTTTTTAAAGGAATCAATGATATCAAAAAGTAGTTTACTTGACATATAATTGTAATAAGAAAAGGTGATGTCCATGAAGATTATTCTACAAAATAATGAGGAAGATTGTCTGCTAGCCTGTTATACTATGTTGTTAAATGATTTGGGAATTAATATTCCTTTATATGAAGTGTATACTAAAGATTCCTTACCGGCAGATGGTCTTAATTTGTCTTATCTTTTAACATTGAATAATCGATTTAATGTTTTTATAAAGGGGTTCCATGCTGATTTTGATAATTTGTATAAAATCTACAAAGAAAGTCGGAGAAGAATGATTCTTCATTGGAATCAAGATCATTTTGTAGTTGCTGAAAAAATTATGACTGATAGAGTAATAATTGTCGATCCAGCAATTGGAAGAGTACAGTATAGTCGTGAAGAATTTTTGAGCCATTATTCTGGGACACTGGTACTAGTTGGCAAGAACGATAATTTTCAAAGAATGAAGTGTAAGCCAATTTTTTGGAAATATTTTAAACAAACATTAAATGTAAAGCCAATTATTTTATTTGTAATTTCTCTACTATTTGTCCAATTAAGTGTTTTATTATTTTCTGTGACTATACGTCAAATGACATCAAAAGACTATGCATATTGTTCGAGTTTATTTCTTTTAGGTAGTGTTATTATTTTTCAAATATTAGGATTTTTTATAAAGAATAGCGCTTTGGATAAGTACAATTCAGATTTTGATGTTTTTTATAGTAAATCACTTTTTCAAAAATTATTAGAAAAGCCACTCCTGTATTTTAGAAACCATTTGAGCGGAGAAATTTCTGAAAAGATTAATTTTAAGTCAAGTTTAAGAGATAGTGTTACACTAAAGATTATTCCTTCATGCGTTAGTTTTATATCTGGTATTGCGATTTTCTTCTACTTGATGACAATTTCAGTGAATTTAACATTCATTCTTGTAGGGATTATTTCTATCTATGGTATAATTTCTGCAACAATTTATTTAAAACAAATTGAATACAATCAGACGTACTTACAGTATTTGATTGATTTTAATTCAGAATTTCAGTTAGATATAGATGATATTGACTATATCAAGATTATGAGACGAGAAGAAGTAGTGTTTAATTCTTGGATGACAAATAATAAAAAAGTTACAGAAAAATATTCTAATATTATTAAAATTGAAAGTTTATCACAGTTAATTGGTACTATATTTAATTATTTGAGTTTGTCATCAATAATAATTATTTCTATTTATTGTAAAGATTATGTAAAAATATCATTTTCGGATTTGTTAGTTTATCAAACCAGTATTTCTTTGTTGATATCAGCGATTGAGCAGATTAAGAATGCGATTTTTGAAGTTGTTCGCTTAGGTATTTACGCAGAAAAGCAAAGTGATTTATTGAAAGATAGTAAACCGATTATTGTACCGAATACTAATTTAGATGAGTACTTAATAAAGGCAGAAAATTTAAATTTTACGTACGATATCCAACCAATTTATAAGGATATTAATTTAACAATTCATAAAGGAGAAAAAATTGCTATTTTAGGTAGATCAGGTAGTGGAAAAACAACTCTTTTAATGCTTTTAGCTGGAGTATTGCGCTACAGTGGTTCATTAAAATATGGTGTAGAGAATTTTGAAAAGTATTTGAGTATTGTTCTACAAAATATGACTCTTCGAAAGGGGAGTATTTTAGACAATTTAGAATGGAGTTCGGATAATTTGAGCCCATTATACAAAGTTCTAGAAGATACTTCAGCTGATAAAATTATCAACAATATGCCAAATAAAATTTATTCGAAGATTTTAAAGCAGGGTAAAAATCTTTCAGGCGGTCAGATTCAAAAAATACTTATTGCAAAGTCGTTGTTGAAAAAAGAAGCAATTATATTTTGGGATGAAGTTTTTAGTAATTTAGATGAGGAAAGTAAGAAAAAAATTTATAAAAACGTTCTGCAAAGTAGCTATTATTCAGATGAAACAATGCTCATAGTAAGTCATCATTTGGATATAGTTGACTATGTTGATTATGTTATTTTTATAGACGATACTACTGGTGAGGTTATAAAAGATAGTCATAGCAATCTATTAAAAACAAATAGAAGATATTCGGAATTTATAAATTCTAAAAAGTTAAGCTAGGATTTGTAGAAAATTAATCTTATCTTTATCTTTTATAGGTATAATCACTTGTATAAGAAAGGGTTGAGTCAGTAGGTTTGCAGAAAGGTAAAAAAGATGAACAATATTATTGAACTAAAAAATCTTACTAAAGTTTACAAAGATATCACGACAGTAAATATTGAAAGAATCACTGTTCGCCGGGGAGAAATTTACGGATTTTTAGGCCCCAATGGTGCAGGTAAGACAACAACAATGAAGATGATTTTATCTCTTGTTTCACCATCTTCTGGTGAAATCTTAGTAAATGGTAAAGATATTAAGAAAGATTATGACTATTTAAGTCAGATTGGATCGATGATTGAGGAGCCATCTTATTATCCAAATTTGACAGGATATGAAAATTTGTTGGTTTTCCAAAAAATGATTGGATTTGATAAGAATAATATTTGGCCAACTTTGAAACTAGTAGGATTAGCTGAAGAAAAGAATCGGAAAAAACTTGTAAAAGCATATTCTTTGGGAATGAAACAACGCTTGGCTTTGGCGTTTGCGTTAGTAAAGAAACCTAGTATTTTACTTTTAGATGAGCCAACTAATGGACTTGATCCTGCTGGAATTCATGAAATTCGTGAGCTAATTTTAAAATTAGCCAAGCAAGAAGGATTAACAGTCTTTATTTCAAGTCATATATTATCTGAGATTGAGCATATTGCTGATCGAGTAGGAATTATTAATCATGGTCAACTTGTCTATGAAGGTGAAATAGAAAAAATTAAATCAAATACCTGGATTAAGATTGGTGGTGATTTTTCACATAAAAATATAGTTCAAGATTTGTTGAAATTTGGCGATTTGCACATAATGGGGGCTTCTACAAATCATATAAAGATTGGCAATATTGAAGATGATCTATTAGCAGACGTTGTGACTTTTTTAGTAGAACATAAATATCGTATTTTTGAGGTTGTTCGTGAGAAAGAAAGCCTTGAAGATATTTTTCTTTCTTTAACTAGGGAGGTTTAAATATGGTAAAAGTCATTCAAATTGAATTATTAAAAAGTAAAAGAACGAAATCTTTTATGATATCGTTTGTAATAATGCTAGTGGCAGTTGTTTGGTCTTTGCTCGCAGCTTCTAGAAGTATTAACTCTCCTAAGTTAAGAACGATGGGATTATTTTTTAATAATCTTCAGGCAATTCCTGTTTTTTTACCTATTGCAACCTGTTTATTTGTTTCTCGGATTGTAAGTAATGAAAAAGATGGCAATACTTTAAAACTTCAAAATTCAAATAATATTAAGTTGATGACAGTGTTCAATAGTAAATTATTTTTTTCAAATGTTGTATTTTTTGTGTTAAATATCTTTCAAATATTGATAGTCTATTTGGATACAGTTAGCCATGATATTGAGGCACCTCTTTCTAATTTGGCTTTACAACTAATTGGGCTAACAATGTCTAGCTTTTCATTGTTAACAATTTTTTTATACCTAGCTATGATACTTGAGAAGCAAGGTGTTTTATTGGGAATTGGATTTTTATCTGGCTTTTTGGGGATAATAATGTCAGAAACATCAAAGTGGTTAAATCTTTTTTTCCCTTTTGGAGGTTCAAGTTTTTTGGCGCTATATCGTATTAAAGTTTTGCAGTCGGGTGAGCATTTAGATTATGTTTTTGTTTGGGATAAAACAGTTCCATTAAATTTTATATTGTACTTTATTTATTGTATCTTGATTTATTTTATGGTTAGGTATCTATTGCTTAAAAAACAGGGGGAGAATTATGCTTAGTTATTTTAAAGCTGAATGGTTAAAAACTCGTAAAATAGCTATTTTATCCGTTGGTTTAATTTTCTTAGCTTTATCAAGTTTTATTGGTCTTGCAAATTTTTTTATTAATTATAATGTTTTAATTGATAATCAAATGAGCAGAGTACTTTGGGGGCAGTTAACTTTTTATAATGCTCAACTACTATTTCCTGCTATGTTAGCCATTTTTTCAGGAATGATTATTATACCTGAGTTTGAACGTAAAACACTTGAAATGTTACGTGTTAATTGTATATCGATTCCTAAATTGATTATTAATAAATTGGTGTTATCGTTGATTTTAGTAGCAGCAATTCAAGGACTATTATTTTTAATTTATTTAGTAACTCTTCTGATAAGTCAAACATCGTTTAATATTTCTGATTTATTATTATTTTTTAAAGCGACAATTTTATCTATTGTAGGTTCTAGCTCAATTTTAATGATTCATTACTATATTGTGTCTAAAACAAAAAATTTTGCTAAGTCTGTTGGGATTGCTGCAATAGGTTCTTTCATTGGTTTTATTTTTATTATGCTAGGAGGAGTGTTAAATAAATTTTTTCCTTACTCACAACCAATGATTGCGTTAAGGAGTAGGTCGTTAGATAGTATGAGTGCCACTGAGTTGATTATTTTTATCCTTGTTAATATTTTTTATACTTATATTTTCTATAGATTAACAGTTCAAACTTTAGTGAAGAAACAGTAATGACTTATTGAAAATCCATAAAATACTATATATTGTTTAAAATTTGATATTGATTGCTCTTTATTTTGCAGAATATTCAGAAATTAGTTTCAAAAATATTTTATTATGGAGTCGCTTTCTGATATAATAAAAGAAATATATTTTTTGGAGAATGATATGGCAACAATTATAGATGGAAAAGCTTTAGCCGTCAAAAAACAGACTGAATTAGTTGAAAAAGTTGAAAAATTAAAAGCTGAGATGGGTGTTGTGCCTGGTTTGGTCGTTATTCTTGTTGGTGATGACCCAGCTAGTCAAGTTTATGTCCGAAATAAAGAACGTTCTGCTAAGAAAGCAGGATTTTTAAGTGAAACTGTTCGCCTTTCAGAATCAATCAGTGAAGAAGAATTGATTCAAGTGATTGAACAATATAACGAAGATGACCGTTTCCATGGTATTTTGGTGCAATTGCCACTTCCTGCACACATTAATGATAAGCGTGTGATTCTAGCAATTGACCCTAAAAAAGACGTAGATGGTTTCCACCCAATCAATACAGGACACCTTTGGAATGGACGTCCTGTCATGGTACCGTGTACGCCAGCTGGCATTATGGAATTGCTTCGTGAGTATGACATTGATTTAGAAGGTAAAACAGCTGTCATCATTGGTCGTTCAAATATCGTCGGAAAACCAATGGCGCAGCTATTATTGGACAAAAATGCAACGGTTACCTTGGCGCATTCTCGCACACGTCATTTGGCGCGCGTGACAAAACAAGCAGATGTTTTGATTGTTGCAATCGGACAAGGTCACTTTGTAACCAAAGAATTCGTCAAAGAAGGCGCTGTGGTTATTGATGTCGGCATGAATCGTGATGAAAATGGCAAACTTATCGGAGATGTCAAGTTTGACGAAGTTGAACCATTAGCAAGTTATATCACACCGGTTCCTGGTGGTGTTGGTCCAATGACGATTACGATGCTTTTGGAACAAACTTATCAATCTGCACTTAGAAGCGTGAAAGCATGATTATCGACGATAAATTAGCCAGAAAAGTTGTGACAAAGCGCAAGGCAGATTCTCATAAAGGAACCTACGGACGTGTGCTTTTGATTGGAGGATTTTATCCTTATGGAGGAGCAATCATCATGTCAGCTCTAGCAACAGTAAAAAGCGGTGCTGGTTTGGTGACAGTGGCGACAGAGCGTGACAATATCCCTGCCCTTCATGCACATCTCCCAGAAGCTATGGCGTTTGACTATGAGGATGAAGAATTACTGGCAGAAAATCTGGCTAAAGCAGATGTGGTTTTGATTGGCCCTGGTTTAGGGGAAAATAGCAAAGCTAAACATGTGTTTGATTTTGTACTTTCAGAAGCAGTTGAAAAGCAGATCTTGATTGTTGATGGCTCTGCTTTAAATTTACTTGCAAAAGCTATGCCGATTTCTATTAAGACATGTCACCTTATTTTGACACCGCACCAGAAAGAGTGGGAACGATTGTCTGGACTAGCAATTGCTGACCAAAGCCTAGAGAAAACTCAAATGGCGCTTGAAAAATTTTCAAACGGGACAATTTTAGTGGCTAAAAGTCATCACACAAAAATCTTACAAGGTAGCCAAGTTGCTGAATTAGTAGTTGGAGGTCCTTATCAAGCAACTGGTGGCATGGGAGATACTCTTTGTGGCATGATTGCAGGATTTGTCGCTCAGTTCAAGGATAATCTTTTTGATACGGTTGCTGTAGCCACTTATTTGCACTCAGCAATTGCAGAGAAACTTAGCCAAGAGGCTTATGTTGTTTTGCCAACGACCATTAGTGCAGAATTGCCAAAAGTTATGAAACAATTATCAGAATAATGTCGTAAGGTACACTTTTCTTTTGGAAAAGTGTACTTTTTTAGTTCAAAAAACACGTATAAAACAAAATGTTTCAAAAATGTTACAAATATTACATTTTTGTGTTGACTTAACTGAAAAACTACTCTATAATATTTTCAGAATTGGCCGATTCTAAAAAAATAAAGTCAAATAAACGTTGAAATATAAATGTTTATATGATGAAACGATTTAATTGTCTGGGAGATTTTTTATGAAAAAAGGATGTAAAAGAACTGTAATATTACTATCTTCACTCTTTTTACTAGGAGCATGTTCAAAAAACGAAAAAGGAACATCAGCAAGTAGTAGTCATGCTAAGGTGATTCAAACAAGTAATAGTACTGCTGCAAAGAAAGTTGTAAAATCTAGTGCTTCAAGCTATCAAGAATCAGTAGCCTCATCATCTTCTGTTACAGAAATCGAGCCTACAGTAGGTGTAGCTGAAGTGGTAGAGACTACACAAACATTGCCTAGTCAAAGTCAGTCAAGTTCAAATGAAGATAGGCTTGATTTAGAACAAATTGCATATGGTGATTTTTCTAGCCTTTCAGGTACTTGGACAAACGATTTAGGAGAATCAATAACACTAACACAAGATGGGCAAGTAAGTCTTTCGCAAAGTCAGGCGCTGTATCAAATCACGACAAACATCGTTAAAGATGATGTTTATTTTGGAACTATTTATAATCCTGACTCGATGACTGATAGCGCAGCATTTATTGTAGTTCCAAAGGGAGTTGCTGATCCGTTTCTAGGCGAGGTTGGAACGAATGATAGACTTATTGTTGGACAATGTGGTTCTGCATCTGAGCATCCATTTTTCAAACATTAAATTGGGATTTTAAGGTAGAAAAATTATGAAAAAAGTATATTAAATTTGGAGACTGCTAAGTAAAATGACATTTCATGAAGTTCACTATAATATGGGTAAATTTCGTATATTAGTTATGGTGGCATAAGACGTTATGTATTGCTAGATTAAAAGGAGAAGGGGGCTTCTGCCAAGGGTTAAACTGGCAGAGGTAGGTTTTAGAAAAGGGAAATGCGAAAGAAGTTTTCAAAAAAAGTTTTTATCTTACTTTTGACTTTTGCTAACTTAGTGGTTGGCTATAGTCTTTGTCGACAATTAATGAATATTCGTCACGAATCTGAGGTTAAAATTGATGCGTATGCTTTTGATAAAAATGTTAAAAAATCTCAGAAGAAAATTTATCCTGATTTGTCAGAGCTTGATCATTTGAGTATCTTGGTGTCTATTTCTCAACAAAAAATGATTGTATACTCAGGAAATAAAGTGATTTTTAAAACCAAGGTTTCGACTGGCGCCAAAGAGACGCCAACACCGACAGGCAAATTTGCTATTGAAGCAGAACGTGGTGAATTTTTGTATGATGATAGTTTGAATCGAGGTGCGTGTGATTGGGTATCTTTTAAAGATCATGGCGGTTATCGATTTGAAAGTCTCCCGACAGATTGGAAGGGGAAAATCTTAAAGGGAGAATCTAAAAAAATTGGAACGGCTTGTACAGATGGCAATGTCAGACTTTCAAAAGAAGATGCAAAATGGCTTTTTGAAAATATACCAGAGGGAGTGATTGTGAGCATTCACTAGAACTGTCCACTGGACATAACTCGCTTTTAGATTTCTATGCTCGTGAAAAAACTGTCCACTGGACGTAACTCGCTTTTAGATTTCTATGCTCGTGAAAAAACTGTCCACTGGACATAACTCGCTTTTAGATTTCTGTGCTCGTGAAAAAACTGTCCACTGGACGTAACTCGCTTTTAGATTTCTGTGCTCGTGAAAAAACTGTCCACTGGACAGTTTTTTTCTGTTATAATAATAAGTGATATGCAAAATTTGTGTAAGGCAAGAAAAAACAAGGAAAGGGGCCTGTGATGTCAGATTATTTAAGTGTGTCAACTTTGACAAAATACCTTAAATTGAAGTTTGATCGCGATCCTTATTTGGAACGGGTTTATTTGACTGGTCAGGTTTCTAATTTTCGTCGTCGTCCGACGCATCAATATTTTTCTTTAAAAGATGAAAATGCGGTAATTCAGGCGACTATGTGGGCTGGAACGTTTAAAAAACTTGGTTTTGAGCTGGAAGAAGGTATGAAAATCAATGTTGTGGGCCGTGTCCAACTCTATGAGCCTAGTGGGTCATATTCAATTATTATTGAAAAAGCGGAGCCAGACGGTATTGGGGCTTTAGCGGTTCAATTTGAACAGTTGAAGAAAAAACTAGCTGAGGCTGGGTATTTTGATGAGCGACATAAGCGTCAATTACCGCAATTTGTTAAGAAAATTGGTGTGGTAACGAGTCCAAGTGGAGCGGTTATTCGAGATATTATCACAACCGTATCGCGTCGTTTTCCAGGTGTCGAGATTCTACTTTTCCCAACTAAGGTTCAGGGTGAAGGTGCTAGTCAAGAAGTAGCAGATAATATTGCGAAGGCAAATGAACGTGATGATTTAGACCTTCTGATTGTTGGTCGTGGTGGTGGTTCTATTGAAGACCTTTGGGCATTTAATGAAGAGATTGTTGTCCAAGCAATCTTTGAATCACGTTTGCCAGTTATTTCTAGTGTTGGACACGAGACGGATACGACTTTAGCAGATTATGTTGCTGACCGCAGAGCTGCAACTCCTACGGCAGCGGCTGAACTTGCAACACCTGTAACAAAATCTGATATTATTTCTTGGATTGCTGAGCGTGAAAATCGTATGTATCAAGCGAGTCTTCGTCGCATTAAACAAAATCAAGAACGTCTTGACAAGTTGGTAAATTCAGTTATTTTTAGGCAGCCAGAACGTTTGTATGATGGTTACGTTCAGAAGTTAGATCGTTTGACGATGTCTTTGACAAATACGATGCAAAATCAGTTTAGCAAAGCTAAGCAAAGTCATGCACTCTTGCATCAACGTTTGCTTGCGCTTGATTTTGAAAGTCAGATTAAGCACTATCAAGATAAATTGCAGAGTCTAGAGCGTTTGCTACTTTCAAATATGACTAGTCAGTACGATAGTAAACTAGCACGATTTGAAAAAGCACAAGATGCGTTACTTTCTCTTGATACGAGCCGAATTATTGCCAGAGGTTATGCTATGGTGCAAAAAAATGAAAAAGTCATCTCAAGCGTGAGTGATGTAAAAGTGGGAGACCAGTTAACGATTCAATTGAAAGATGGTCAACTTGAAGCGGAGGTAAAAGATGCCAAGTAAGAAAACATTTGAAGAAAATTTACAAGATTTAGAAGCGATTGTGACAAAACTTGAAAACGGAGATGTGGCTTTAGAAGATGCCATCTCTGAATTCCAAAAAGGAATGGTTTTGTCAAAAGAACTGCAAAAAACATTGGATCAAGCAGAAAAAACACTTGTTAAAGTCATGCAAGATGATGGAGTAGAAACGGAATTAGATGCCTAATGGATAAAGTTAAAAAAATTGGTCAAGCCATTCATCGTTATTATGAACAAAAAGATATTGTGTCACCAGATTTGATTGAAGCTATTTTGTATTCAGTTGATGCAGGTGGTAAACGTGTTCGTCCTTTGATTTTCCTAGAATTGCTTGAAGGATTTGGAGTAGCACTAACAGATGCTCACTATGATGTAGCTGCTGCCCTTGAAATGATTCACACAGGAAGCTTGATTCACGATGATTTACCAGCTATGGATAATGATGACTATCGTCGTGGACGTTTGACAAACCACAAAAAATTTAATGAAGCGACAGCTATTTTAGCTGGAGATAGTCTCTTTTTAGACCCTTATGATTTGGTGGCAAATGCTGAGCTATCAGCTGAAGTGAAAGTTGCTTTGATTGCTGAATTGGCACATGCTTCAGGGACATATGGCATGGTCGGTGGCCAAATGCTTGATATGGAAGGTGAAGAGCGCAAGCTCAGCCTCTCAGAGTTACAATTGATTCACGCCAACAAAACAGGAAAATTACTGACTTTTCCTGTAGTTGCAGCTGGAATTGTTGCTGGACTAGCAGATGAGTATATTAAGAATTTACGTAAAGCAGGTAGTTTGATTGGGCTTGCTTTCCAAGTGCGTGATGACATTTTAGATGTGACAGCAAGCTTTGAAGAAATCGGAAAAACACCGAAAAAAGACTTGTTGGCTGATAAAGCAACCTATCCAAGCTTGCTTGGTTTAGATAAATCTTATGATATTTTAAATGAGTCATTGGATGAAGCGTTAGCTATTTTCCAAAAACTCTCAGAGACTCAAGGATTACAGACAGAAAAAATTGCAGAAATGATAGAAAGGTTACGACTAAATGCCTAAGGAAAGAGTTGATGTACTTGCCTATAAACAAGGGCTTTTTGAAACACGCGAGCAGGCAAAGCGTGGTGTCATGGCAGGCTTGGTTGTTAATGTGATTAACGGCGAACGCTATGATAAACCAGGTGAAAAGATTGATGATGGAACAGAATTAAAACTAAAAGGCGAAAAATTGAAGTATGTTAGCCGAGGAGGGCTAAAACTTGAAAAAGCCTTGCAAGTTTTTGAGATTTCTGTTGATGGTCAAACAACAATTGACATCGGTGCCTCAACTGGTGGATTTACGGATGTTATGCTACAAAATGGTGCCAAATTGGTTTATGCTGTTGATGTTGGTACAAATCAATTGGTCTGGAAACTTCGCCAAGACGAACGTGTTCGCAGTATGGAACAATACAATTTCCGTTACGCTGAATTGGCTGATTTTACAGAAGGTCAACCAACTTTTGCTAGTATTGATGTGAGTTTTATTTCATTGAATCTCATTTTGCCAGCTCTTCACAATATTTTAGCTGAAAATGGTCAAGTCGTAGCTCTTATCAAACCACAATTTGAAGCTGGTCGTGACCAAATTGGTAAAAATGGAATTATTCGAGATAAAGCAGTTCATCAAAAAGTTTTGGAAACTGTGACAAGTTTTGCTGTCGATTACGGATTTACAGTTAAGGGGCTTGATTTTTCACCAATTCAAGGTGGACATGGTAACATTGAGTTTTTAGCACACTTGGAAAAATCATCTAACGCTCAGAATTTGGTAGCGACTCTTATCCCAGAAATTGTAGAAAAAGCGCATAAGGAATTTAAAGATGAAAAAGAGTGAACGTTTAGAATTAATTAAAAAGATTGTTGCTGAAAATGCTGTTGAAACTCAGCATGATTTGTTGAAATTACTTGAAGCTGAAGGTTTGACTTTGACTCAAGCTACCATTTCACGTGACATGAACGAAATTGGTATCATCAAAGTTCCATCAGTTGATGGTCCGTATATTTACGGTCTTTCAAAAGATAAAACTAAAAAAGTGGGACAAGTTTCTGTTCCGATTAAAAGCACAGTCCTTGCGATTTCAGAAGAGACAGCAGGACTTGAAAATATGATTAATCTTGATGTTATTCCAGGAAATAGTCGCTTGATTAAACGTTATTTGCTAGAAGATTTCAAAGATAGTCTCTTTAGTGTTATTGCTGATGATGATAGTTTGTTAGTGGTCGCAAAGACAGCTGAAGCTGCTAATGCCATTCGTCAAGAAGTTCGTAAATGGATGACAGACCACAAATAAGAAAGGTCGCCTATGCTTTTAGAAATTTCCATTAAAAATTTTGCTATTATTGAGGAAATCTCCCTAACTTTTGAAAATGGTATGACTGTTTTGACTGGTGAAACAGGTGCCGGAAAATCGATTATTATTGATGCTATGAACCTTATGTTAGGAGCGCGCGCTAGTCTTGATGTTATTCGACATGGTGCCAAAAAAGCTGAGATTGAAGGACTTTTTTCGGTCGGTGAAAATGCTGCGCTGACACACATTTTGGAAGAAAATGGTATTGATATTTCTGATGAATTGATTATTCGTCGTGAGATTTTGCAAAATGGTCGTTCTATTAGCCGTATCAACGGTCAAATGGTTAATCTGACAACCCTTCGTGCGGTTGGACAGTACTTGGTTGATATTCACGGTCAACATGACCAAGAAGAATTAATGAAACCAAACATGCACATCCGTATGCTTGATGAATTTGGGGATGAACATTTTTCAGCTGTCAAAAAACACTATCGAGAAATTTTTGAAAGTTACCGCACATTGCGTAAGCGTGTTTTGACTAAGCAAAAAAATGAACAAGAGCATAAAGCACGTATTGAAATGCTTGAATTTCAAATTGCTGAAATTGAGGCAGCGGCTCTAAAATCAGGCGAAGACCAAGCACTCAATCAAAAACGTGATAAGTTACTTAATCACAAACATATTGCTGACACTTTAACAAATGCTTACGTTATGCTTGATGATGAAGAGTTTTCTAGTCTGTCAAATATCCGCTCAGCTATGAATGATTTGATGAGTCTTGAAGAATTTGATCAAGACTATAAAGAAATGTCTGCAAATGTTTCGGAAGCTTATTACATTTTAGAGGAAGTTACTAAACATTTGGGTGATGTTATTGACGATCTTGATTTTGATGCGGGTAGTCTTCAACAAATTGAAGCTCGTTTAGAAGTGATTTACAGCATCACTCGTAAATATGGTGGCAGTGTCGATGACGTATTAGACTACTATGAAAACATTACGAAAGAATATAATCTTTTAACTGGTAGTGATGAGTCATCTGACGATATGGAAAAAGAGCTTAAACATCTGGAAAAAGAATTAATTTTAGCTGCAGATGAGCTTGCTCAAGAACGTCACAAACTTGCCAAAGATTTAGAAGCAGAAATCAAGCAAGAATTAGCTGATTTGTATATGGAAAAAGCAGATTTTCAAGTGCAATTCACCAAAGGAAAATTCAATCGAGACGGAAATGAAGTTGTTGAATTTTACATTTCGACAAACCCTGGTGAAGGCTTTAAACCACTTGTTAAAGTAGCATCTGGTGGTGAAATTTCACGTCTTATGCTTGCCATTAAATCAGCCTTTTCACGCAAGGAAGATAAGACAAGTATCGTCTTTGACGAGGTTGATACAGGGGTTTCTGGTCGTGTAGCGCAAGCTATTGCCCAAAAAATCTACAAAATTGGAAGTCACGGACAAGTTCTTGCAATTTCACACTTGCCTCAAGTCATTGCGATTGCTGATTATCAATTCTTTATTGAAAAACGCAGTGATGAAAATACAACCGTATCAACAGTCCGTCTGTTGACTGAAGAAGAACGTGTTGAAGAAATTGCTAAAATGCTTGCAGGTAGTGATATTACTGAGATGGCGCGTGAACAAGCGCGTGAACTTTTGAAAAAATAAGAAGAAGCCAAAGTGGCTTCTTTTTGCTTGTTTAAGAAAATATCCCCGAACTGCTAAAAATTTGGTATAATGAATGTTAGAATAAAATTTGAAATAAAGTTTTGAAAGTATGATAGGATAAAAAATGAGTAAAATTAAAATTGTTACAGATTCATCTTTAACGATTGAACCAGAATTAGTTGAAAAATATGATATTACAGTAGTGCCATTGTCAGTTATGATTGACGGTGTTGTTTATTCTGATAACGATATGAAAGAAGAAGGTAAATTCCTTAATTTGATGCGTAATAGCAAGGAATTACCAAAAACAAGTCAACCGCCTGTAGGTGTTTTTGCAGAAGTTTATGAAAACTTGATGAAAGATGGTGCTGAGCATATTGTTTCTATCCATATTACTCACACTCTTTCAGGAACAGTTGAAGCAGCTCGCCAAGGAGCAAATCTTGCTGGTGCTGACGTGACTGTCATTGATTCAACATTCACTGACCAATGTCAAAAATTCCAAGTTGTCCAAGCTGCGAAATTAGCACAAGAAGGTGCAAGTCTTGAGGAAGTTATCGCTAAAGTTGAAGAAGTTCGCCAAAAATCTGAACTTTTTATCGGTGTGTCTACACTTGAAAATCTTGTTAAGGGCGGACGTATTGGACGTGTAACAGGTCTTCTTAGCTCATTACTTAATATTCGAGTAGTGATGGAAATGATTGATTGTGAGCTTAACACAGTTATCAAAGGGCGCGGTGTTAAGACATTTAACAAGTGGCTTGATAGCTTTATCGAACACGCTCAAGCTTCAGGTAAAAAAGTTGCTGAAATCGGTATTTCATACTGCGGAACTGCTGATATGGCAAATGGCTTTAAAGAAAAATTGGAAGTTTTGGGTGCCCCAATTGCTGTTTTAGAGACAGGTTCAATCATCCAAACGCATACTGGAGAAGACGCTTTTGCGGTTATGGTACGCTATGAGTAATAAAAAGAATTTTTTAATCGGGTTTGCTTTCTTTTTAGCAAGCCTTCTTCTGTTTATCGTTGTTTTTAATCTCTTGATTCCAAAATCAGATCAAGAATTAACTAAAAAGGATTTTCTAGCTCAAGAAGCTAAGCATTTCAATTATGTAGCTGTTGGGGATTCTTTGACAGAAGGTGTTGGAGATACGACCAATCAAGGTGGTTTTGTTCCACTTTTGTCCCAAGCTATGACAGATACCTATAATTACCAAGTAACCTATAGCAATTATGGAATTTCTGGTAATACCAGCCAGCAAATCTTGTCACGCATGACAAAGCAAGAAGCTATTCAAAAATCTCTTGCTAAAGCTGATATGATGACGCTTACTGTCGGTGGTAACGATGTTATGGCGGTGATTCGAAAACATTTAACACAACTATCTGTTTCAACTTTTAAAAAGCCAGCAACGGCTTATCAGAAACGCCTACGTCAGATTATTGAATTAGCTCGCTCAGAAAATGAAGATTTGCCAATTTATGTCTTGGGAATTTATAACCCTTTCTACTTGAACTTTCCAGAAATGACTGAAATGCAGGAAATCATTGACAATTGGAATGAATCGACTGAAAGTGTCACAGATGAGTATGACAATGTTTACTTCGTGCCAATTAATGATCAACTTTACAAAGGAATTGATGGCGAAGAAGGAATAGTGTCAACGTCTGGTGACCAAACGACAGTCATCAACGATGCTTTATTCAGTGGAGACCATTTTCACCCAAATAATATTGGCTATCAAATTATGTCAGATGTAACAATGGAGAAAATTAATGAAACTAAACAAGAATGGAACAAAGACTAATTGGTGGAAGTGGGGATTTCTTCTCATTTTAGCCATTAATGTTGCTTTTGTAGGAGTGATTGCCAGTCGCCTGATTCAAGTCAGAGAGCCTGCAGCTCAAAGTATAAGCTCTAAAAAGGCTGATAATGTCAAAGTTGGTACCATTTCAACCACACGTGAGCAATTAAATGATACGGTGGCATCATACTTGAAGGAGTACCAGACTAAAAAAACGTCTTACAGTGTTTATGCGACATCTTCAGCGATTATGTTTGAAGGAACATATACATTTTTAGGGTATGAAGTGCCCTTGTACATTTATTTTCAACCAAGTCGCTTGGAATCAGGTGCTATTCAGTTGAAGATTACGTCGTTTTCAGTTGGAACTCTTACATTACCAGAATCTGAAGTTTTGAAGTATCTAAAATCAAGTATCAATCTGCCAGATTTTGTGGAAGTTTTGCCAAAAGAGTCTGTCATTAACATCAATATTCAGGACATAAAAAATGATGCAGATATCTTTTTGAAAGCGACAACAATTGACCTTGTCGGCGACCAATTTAACTTTGATATTTACAAGAAAAACAGCTAAAAAAACGTTTAATACTTGACCAGAATAGTATTTTTGGGTATCATAGAATTTGTTAAAGTGTTAACGCTTAGAAATTAATTGGAGGATTTGTTAAATGGCTAACAAACAAGATTTAATCGCTAAAGTTGCAGAAGCAACTGAGCTTACTAAAAAAGATTCAGCAGCAGCTGTAGATGCAGTATTCTCAGCAATCGAAAGCTTCCTTTCTGAAGGCGAAAAAGTTCAATTAATCGGTTTTGGTAACTTTGAAGTTCGCGAACGCGCAGCTCGTAAAGGTCGTAACCCACAAACTGGTGAAGAAATTGAAATTGCAGCTTCAAAAGTACCTGCATTCAAAGCTGGTAAAGCACTTAAAGACGCTGTAAAATAATTAAATAGAAAAGAACCTTGTCTATTGACTTCTGTTGATGTGACAGGGTTCTTTTTGCCATATAAGACAAATTTCGAGTGCTGACAAAAGTGTTTTGATGATTTATGTTATAATCAATTTACTGATGAAAAATAGAAAGAATTATAATTATGGATAAATCACTTTTGCTTGTTGTTATTTTTTTAGGAGCCTTTTCTTTGTTCAAAGCCGCTATGTTAATTATGGTTGGTATGGCAATGAAACCAAAAGTTGATGAAGATGGCAACATTGTGAAACCAGTGGAGGAAGAAGACGAAGAGAAACAACCTTCAATTAACGAGGATGACAGCGATTTTTGGGATAATTGGTGATGAAAAAAAACGTCCAGTGGACGTTTTTTTCATGAGCCAAGAAATTCGAAAGCGAGTTGCGTCCAGTGGACGTTTTTTCATGAGCTAAAATCGGGGTGCGATTTTAGCCAGCTAACTTTTTACGCAATTCTAAGGCAATTGAAGAAAGTTAGTGATAAAATGCACGTTTGTGAAATTTTTCAAAACTTGTTTAATTATGCAGTAAGAAAAAAATGAATAGTTGATTACACTGGCAAAAAGGGCGAAAAATTGGGGGTTTTCGGACCTTATTAATATAAAAATTTCAAATTATGTGAAAATTTTGTATTGCTAAACTAAACAAAGACCATTATAATGGATAGTATGGAAAATAATAAAATAGAACAAACTTTTTTTGGACAACCTAAAGCTTTGTTTACACTATTCCAAACAGAACTTTGGGAACGTTTTTCTTACTATGGCATGCGTGCCATCTTGATTTACTACTTGTATGCATCAGTTACTGCGCCGAACGCAGGTTTGGGACTTCCTAAACCACAAGCGATGGCGATTGTTAGTATCTATGGTGCATTAGTATATCTTTCAGGTATTATTGGTGGATGGTTCGCAGACCGTGTTCTGGGAGCATCTCAAACAATCTTCATCGGTGGTATTCTTATCACTCTTGGGCACATTGTTTTAGCCGTTCCTTTTGGATTAACATCTCTGTTTATCTCCCTTTTCTTCATTATCTTGGGAACTGGGATGTTAAAACCAAACATTTCAAATATGGTCGGTCACTTATATGCTGCAGATGACCCACGTCGCGATACAGGATTTAACATCTTTGTTATTGGTATTAATATTGGTTCATTGCTTGCGCCGATTGTAGTAGGTACAGTTGGTCAAAGTATCAACTACCACCTAGGTTTCTCACTTGCTGCGATTGGTATGGTGCTTGCATTGTTCGTTTACTGGTTTGGTCGTATGAAACAATTCCCAGAATTGGGAAATAAACCATCAAACCCAATGACTTCAGCAGAAAAACGAGGATTATTAGTAAAATTAGCTATCGGTCTTGTTATCTGTGCTGTTGGTGGAACTTTCCTTTACCGAGCAAACCCATCTAATTTTGTTAATAATCTAGTAAATATTCTTTCAATGGCTGGTATTTTCATCCCATTCATTTACTTTGTCATGATGTTTACTTCTAAGAAAGTATCAAGCACTGAACGTAAACAATTGATGGCATACCTTCCACTGTTCTTATCTTCAATCATCTTCTGGTTGGTTGAAGAACAAAGTGCAACAGTTATCGCTGTTTGGGGTGAAACTCGTTCAAACTTACATCCAACTATCTTTGGAATGAACTTGTACATTGATCCATCATGGTATCAATTGCTTAACCCATTGTTCATCGTTGCTTTAACACCTGCCTTCGTATGGCTTTGGAACAAAATGGGTGAACGTCAACCTTCTCCAGTAACTAAATTTGGACTTGGTCTTTTGTTAACTGGTGTTTCATACTTGATTATGGCGTTGCCAGGTATCTTATATGGAACTGATAAACGTGTAAGCTTCATGTGGTTGGTTATCATGTTTGCTGTTCAAATGGCTGGTGAATTGCTTGTTTCTCCAGTTGGTCTATCTGTTTCAACTCGTCTTGCACCACTTGCTTTCCAATCTCAAATGGTTGCTCTTTGGTTCTTGGCAGATTCAACTTCACAAGCTGTGAACGCTTTGATTACACCATACTTCACTAAAGAAACAGAAGTTGCATTCTTCGGTATTTTAGGTTTGGTTTGTCTTGCTGTAGGTGTTATGCTACTCTTCATTAACAAACCTGTATTGAAATTAATGCGTAACGATAAATAATAAAATAAAACAAAGAGGTTTTTGTCAATTAATAGGAGGTGACAATCAAAACCTCGAGCGAGAACAAATGTTCTCGCTTTTTTGTTGCTCGAAGTTAAGAATGTTCACTAAAACAGGTAGTACAAAATCTTTGTGACCTGTTTTTTATTAATCAATGTAATGTAATTTTCCGCGGAAGTCATCTAGTGTTTCATAGCCTTTTTCTTCCATGATAGCTTTCAATTCGTCAGTAATACGTGCAAAAGCAGCAGGACCTTCTTGGTGTAGAATTGTTCCGAGTTGAACCATGCTTGCTCCGCAAAGAATATGTTCAAATGCATCGCGACCAGATTTGACACCACCAGTTCCGATGATTTGGATAGATGGATTTAAACGTTTGTAAAATGCATGAACGTTAGCTAGTGCAGTTGGTTTAACATAATCACCACCGATTCCACCAAAACCATTTTTAGGCTTGATAACAACAGTCTCGTCGTCAATGACTAAGCCGTTTCCAACTGAGTTAATGCAGTTAACAAAAGTAAGTGGGAATTTGTTAAAAATGGCAGCTGCTCGGTCAAAATGAGCAATATCAAAGTAAGGTGGAAGTTTGACACCAAGTGGTTTTGTAAAGTATTTGAAGATATCCGTTAAGATTCTTTCAGTGGTTTCAAAGTCATAGGCGATTTGTGGTTTACCAGGGACATTTGGACAAGAAAGGTTTAATTCAACTAGTCCTTGATAATCAGAAGCTTGGACAGCTTTCAAAATAGTATGAGTTTCTTCTTCTGACATACCAACAAGTGACAAGAAGTGATTTTTGCTTTCTGGGTTATTTTGGAGTTCTGTGACATAATCAAGATAATATTGATAGCCATGGTTTGGTAAGCCCATAGAATTAATTGAACCAAGTGCAGTATCAGCGTAACGTGGTTCAGGATTGCCTGGTCGTGCAACGAGCGTTCCTGTTTTTGTCACAAAAGAACCAGCAGCTGAATCTTCAATCTCAGCCAATTCTTCACGTGTCATACAATAAACGCCAGCGGCATTCATAAGGCAATTATCAAAATCGAATGAACCGATTTTAGTAGCAGTTGAAACCATAAAGTCCTCCAAGGTATATTAATGAAAGTGACAAATGTCCTAAAATATTACTGCTTTCATTGTACTATTTTATAGATGCAAATTCAAGTGTTTTCCGAACGATATTTTATAATATGCGTAAAAATAGAAAGATTTAGCGAACTGAATAGAATAAAAGATACTTTTGTAGCAGAAAAATGGCACAAAAAAGGAATGAATAGAATTTTTGATGATATGAATGTAAAGACTTGCTAGCATTTTATAAAAGTGGTATATTAAACTTGCTAGAACAATTGAGCAAATGTTCAAGTGTTCTAGTGATAGAGGAGAAGAATAATGAAAGATAATAATAAATCACAAAACTTGCTACAGGGTGATTTGTTAAACGATGTTTCTAGTTTTTTTAAAGCACTTGGAAATACTACGCGTTTGCAAATCATTTGTTGCTTAAGTAAAGGAGAGTTGAAATCTAGCGAATTAGCAGAAATTCTTGGAATGACACCGTCAGCTGTTTCGCATCAGTTGAGTCTGCTTAAAAATCTCAAGATTGTTTCTGTTCGTCGTGATGGAAAAAATCAGATTTATGCCCTTGCTGATAGGCATATCAGTCAAGTTTTGGAGTCTGTTGTAGAGCATTATCAGGAGGACTAAAGATGTCAGATAAACATAAAAAATCCCTTTATCGGATTTTGCTAGCAACGCTAGTTTTTATTGCCGTTTTTATCATTGTGAAGGTTAGCCGTGCTAATCTAGTATTGCAGGCACTTCTGTATGCTATTCCATTTTTGATGGCTGGCTATGATGTTTTGAAAAAAGCTGTGCTGAAAATCAGTCAAGGTAAAGTCTTTAGTGAGCATTTTTTGATGTCTCTAGCGACGCTTGGAGCATTTGCACTTAGTTTTATGACGGGAGAATCAGAGTTTGCAGAAGCAGTATTTGTTATGATTTTCTATCAAGTCGGTGAATTCTTTGAGCACATCGCAGAAGGAAGTAGCGAGAAATCAATTTCAGAATTGCTAAATTTGCGACCTGATTTGGTTCATTTAGAAGTGGATGGCAATATCAGTGATGTTGAACCAAAAGATGTGCAAGAAGGTCAAGTAATTGTCATTCGACCTGGTGAAAAGGTGGCGATTGATGGTATTTTGATTTCGGGTGAATCATCTGTTGATACTGCAGCTCTGACTGGAGAAAGTTTACCTCAAAGTGTTCAAGTTGGTGACCAAGTTCTTTCGGGAATGATTAACATGACTGGAGTCATTCGGGTCAAAGTTCTTCATACCGTTGAAAATTCAACCTTGAGCAAAATTTTGGACTTACTTGAAAATTCATCTGCCAATAAGTCAAAAAGTGAACGTTTCATGAGCAAGTTCGCAGCGATTTACACGCCAACGGTTGTGATTGCAGCTCTTGTTTTGGCATTTCTACCACCATTATTGTCAGGAAATTTCTTGGCTAATTTTCCAGAGTGGTTAAGCCGTGCATTGACTTTCCTTGTAATTTCTTGCCCATGTGCTTTGGTGATTTCGATTCCACTAAGTTTCTTTGGAGGACTCGGAGCAAGTTCGAAGGCTGGTGTTTTAATTAAAGGGTCAAATTATCTTGAAAGTTTGGCTAATCTTGAAACTTTGTTGCTTGATAAAACAGGGACATTGACAGAAGGTGTTTTTGAAGTGACAGCTCTTCACCCAAATGACATCAAGAAAGAACACTTGTTGCATCTTGCAAGTCATGTTGAACGTTTTTCAAGTCATCCAATTGCTCAATCATTGCGTGAAGCTTATGAAAAAGAAGCTGATGATTGTTCGATTACTGATGTGGCTGAAAAATCTGGCTACGGTATTACTGCCAAAGTTAATGGACACGATGTTGCAGTTGGTAATACTAAGTTTATGGATAGCCTAGGTGCTGATTGGAAGACTTGTCATAAAGTAGGGACAATTGTTCATGTTGCTATTGATGGTAAATACGCTGGGCACATTGTTATTTCAGATTGTATCAAATCAGATACGAAAGAAGCTTTAGAGCAGCTTCGAAAAGCTGGTGTTAAGAATTTAGTCATGTTGACAGGAGACCGTCACGAAGTTGCAGAGAAGGTGGCTGGTGAGCTTTCTATGACTGACTACAAAGCTGAGCTATTACCAGCAGATAAAGTGACTGAACTTGAAAATTATTTAGCTCAAAAAAATCTCCGTTCGACAGTTGGTTTTGTTGGTGATGGGATTAATGATGCTCCAGTTTTGGCGCGTGCTGATGTTGGTATTGCAATGGGAGGACTCGGTAGTGATGTTGCCATTGAGGCTGCAGATGTTGTTGTGATGAATGACCGTTTATCAAAAATCGCGCAAGCCATTAAAATTGCACGAAAAACAATCACTATTGCACGAGAAAATATTGTTTTTTCAATTGGAATTAAAGTTCTTGTCTTAATCCTAGCAAGTCTTGGCTTAGCTAATATGTGGCTTGCCATCTTTGCTGATGTTGGTGTAACAGTACTTGCTACGCTTAATGCCATGCGAACAATGAAATTGACATAAAAAATAATTTGAACTATAATAGCTTTAATCATATAGAAAGCTACACTTTCTTTTGAAAGTGGGAATGACGATGACATCTTTTTCAGAATATCCTTTTGGGGATGAGAAATTGATGTTATCGTCGTTTTTTATTTAAAAGTAGTAGGACTCTTTAGAGAAAATTAGCAATTATACTAGCTTTTTTACAGCTTTTTGGGTAGAATAGTAAGGGTAAACGACTTATCGGTCGTAATAAAAATTGGTTAAAATGCTGAGCCAAAAATAGTTTAATTATATATCTGTTTTCAGAAAAAAGGTTAATATCTATTTTTCGCTGTGTATTTATAGCCTTTGGACTATTTTAAAGGAGACTTTATCTAATGGTAAAATTAGTGTTTGCACGCCACGGTCAATCTGAATGGAACAAAGCTAACCTTTTCACTGGTTGGGCTGACGTTGACCTTACAGAAGAAGGAACTAAACAAGCTACTGAAGCTGGTAAATTGATCAAAGAAGCAGGAATCGAATTCGATGTTGCTTTCACTTCAGTTCTTAAACGTGCTATCAAAACAACTAACCTTGCTCTTGAAGCTTCTGACCAACTTTGGGTTCCAGTTGAAAAATCATGGCGCTTGAACGAACGTCACTACGGTGGTTTGACTGGTCAAAACAAAGCTGAAGCAGCTGAAAAATGGGGTGACGAACAAGTTCACATCTGGCGTCGTTCTTACGATGTATTGCCACCAGCTATGGCTAAAGATGACCAATACTCAGCACACACTGACCGTCGTTACGCTAACCTTGACGACAAAGTTGTTCCAGATGCTGAAAACTTGAAAGTTACTTTGGAACGCGCTCTTCCATTCTGGGAAGATAAAATCGCTCCAGCTCTTAAAGATGGTAAAAACGTCTTTGTAGGTGCTCACGGTAACTCAATCCGCGCTCTTGTAAAACACATCAAACAATTGTCAGATGACGAAATTATGGATGTTGAAATCCCTAACTTCCCACCACTTGTATTCGAATTTGACGAAAAATTGAACGTTACTAACGAATACTTCTTGGGTAAATAATCTGATATAGGATTATAAGGCTTAAAACCCTTGATATGAAAGCATTCTAGGCTAGTCCCTAGGGTGCTTTTTTTGAATTTGTTACCCTTTTTATTACGAAAATATTTTATTAAGTCATACCCCTTCTATATTTTTAAGGTTTTATGGTATGATTAATAGTAAGTATTAAATTATTAAAGGGGGCTTTTATGAAAGCAGCAGAGCGCCGTCAAAAAATTATTGATATTTTAAGTCAGACACAAGTTCCCATTTCAGCTAGTACTTTAGCAAGCCAGCTTGGTGTTAGTCGTCAAATCATCGTTGGAGACGTTGCTTTACTTCGAGCAGCAAATCATGATGTGATTTCAACACCTAAAGGATATGTTTTGTCACAAGCACTTTATTCGCATCAATTTATTGGAAAGATTGCTTGTCAACACGGTCCAGAAAGAACAAAAGAAGAATTGGACTGTGTGGTTTCTAAAGGTGGTATTATGGTTGATGTGGAGGTTGAGCATCCGGTTTACGGGATGTTAACGGCACCACTTAATATTAAAAGCAAAGAAGATATTGATAATTTTGTAGACAAGGTTGAGCATTCTAATGCGACACTTTTATCATCTTTAACAGAAGGTATTCATACACATACATTGTCATGTCATTCAAAAGATGAATTTGAAGAAATCAAAGCACTTTTATCTGACAAAGGCATTCTTTTAAAATCAAATTAGAACAACTACAGGTGTCTTGACACCTGTTCTTTTTTTATTTATAATAGGCAAGGTCAATTAACTAATTTCAAAAAAACGTCAAATTGCCTTTGGTTAATTGATTAAAGCTATCTTCAGTACCTGGGTGATAATTGGGGATCATGCCAGGTATTATCATATATAAATAAAAGGAGTTACCATATGAGACGTCATCAAACTAAGTCTCTTGCTTTTACAGCAATTTTAGTTGCTTTTGGGATTTTGATTCCAATGATTATGCCTGTTAAGGTCGTTATTGGTCCAGCATCATTTACTTTGGCTAGTCATGTTCCAGTGTTTATGGCTATGTTTATTTCACCACAAGTGGCAGCATTAGTTGCACTTGGAACAAGTCTTGGATTCTTGTTAGCAGGTTTTCCGATTGTCATTGTTTTGCGAGCAGTGTCACACTTACTTTTTGCATTAGTTGGTGCAATTTTGGTCAAAAAACGTCCAACTTTGCTTGAAAAACCAGCTTTGACATTTGGCTTAGCTTTATTTCTAAATATTTTACACGGTTTAGCTGAATTTATTGTTGTTTTGGTCTTGACTGCTGGCGCACATACAGGAGCAGCCTATGTTTGGTCATTAGTTGGATTGATTGGTGTAGGTTCTCTTGTTCACGGTGCTATTGATTTTTATATTGCCTATTTCCTTTGGAAATTCTTGCGTGATAAAGTTGGCGTTGATTTTTCAGTTGACGCAAAATAATTTTAAGTTGGTGAGGAATGGAATAATTCCTCACTTTTTTATATCTAAAATGAGCTGATTTTTTCTTGAAAAAAGGATATGTAAAAAAGTGAAACTTTTACATTTTGAGCCGCTCTCTTTTAAGTAAATTGTGATAAAATATAAAACGAAGCTTTTAATTGTGAGGAAAGAATGTCAGTTAAGAAGAGATTGGGCAAGATTAAAATTGTCAAAAAAAGAACTAGTATCACAAAGCGTATTTATTTGATTTTTGCGGTTATTGTTGTTTTATTTTCAATTATCGTTTTAAGATTAGCTCAGATGCAAATTTTGAATAAATCATTTTATGACACTAAGTTGAATTCATCAACTACCTATAAAGTAACTTCGTCAAGTCCGCGTGGACAGATTTTTGATGCGGCGGGAAACCTATTGGTTTCTAATAATGTTAAGCAGGTTGTTGCTTTCACACGTAGCAATACCATTACCGCTGAAGAAATGAAAAAACTTGCTAAGACTTTGTCAACTTTGGTAGATTTCACAGAGACAAACGTTACTACTCGTCAGAAGAAAGATTATTACCTAGCTGATTCTGATACTTATGCTAAAGTGGTTAAGAGTCTGCCAGATAAAGAAAAATATGATAACTACGGTAACAATTTGACGGAATCTAAAGTCTATGCGAATGCTGTAAAAGCAGTGACCGATGATGAGATTAATTACTCTGAAGATGAATTGAAATTGGTATACATTTTTAGTCAAATGAACGCTGCCTCAACATTTAGCACGGTCAATTTGACAACTGGTGATTTAACAGACGAGCAAATTGCTTATATCACAGCAAATCGTTCAAAATTATCAGGTATTTCAATTGCGACTGATTGGGATCGTCAAACATCAGAAAGTTCATTGTCATCAGTCATTGGTACGGTTTCTTCAAAACAATCTGGTCTACCAGCTGAAGAAGCAGAAGAATACCTTGCTAAAGGTTACTCTATGAATGACCGTGTTGGAACATCTTATCTTGAAAAATCCTATGAAGACGAGCTTCAAGGTACACACACCGTTCGTAAAATTACTACAGATAAGACTGGTAGTGTGGTTTCAGATGATGTGACTAGCGAGGGAAAAGCTGGTAAAAACTTGAAATTGACGGTTAATTCAGAATTCCAATCTGGTGTTGAAAATATTTTAAATCAATATTATAGCGCTGAGATTGCTGCGGGCTATGCAACTTATTCAGAAGGTGCTTATGCGGTCGCTTTGAATCCTCAAACAGGTGCTATTCTAGCTATGGCTGGTCTGTCTCATGAAACTGGAGAAGCAACAACTACTCTAGACGCACTAGGTGCCATTAATGACATTTTCGTACCAGGGTCTGTTGTCAAAGCCGCGACAATTAGTTCAGGTTGGGAAAACAATGCTATTTCTGGAAATCAGGTTATTGCAGACCAATCAATCAACCTAGCTGGTTCACCAGCCATCAAGTCTTGGTTCACTGGTAGTGGTGCAACGAATATTACAGCTGTCCAAGCACTTGAGTACTCTTCAAATACTTACATGGTTCAAGTTGCTCTTAAGATGATGGGACAAGAGTATTATTCTGGTATGGCACTTTCAACTGATGGTATGAAAGATGCGATGGAAGAACTTCGTGCGACATATGCTGAGTATGGTCTTGGTACAAGTACTGGTATTGATCTTCCTGAAACAACAACGGGTTATCTTGAAGATGATTACTCTGCTGGTAATGTTTTGACAGAAGCTTTTGGTCAGTATGATTCATATACACCAATGCAATTGGCTCAGTATGCTGCAACAGTAGCAAATGGTGGTAAACGTGTTGCCCCACACTTAGTTGATAGTATTTATGACAACGATGGAACAACAGGCATCGGAACATTGTCTAAAACTATTGAGACTAATGTTTTGAATAAGGTTAATATTTCAAATAGTGAGATGGCGCTTCTTCAACAAGGTTTCTACCAAGTAGTTAATAGTACAAGTGGTTACGCAACTGGTACTCACATGAGAGGAAATGTAACTATCGCTGGTAAAACTGGTACAGCCGAAACTTATGCGGTTGATAATGGTAATGTCATTACAACTGTTAACTTAAGTGTCCTTGCTTATGATTATTCAACAAGTGATGATTCTAAAATTGCGGTAGCCGTAATTATTCCTCACTTGACAAGTGATGAAAGTCACCCTAACCAATTAATTGCGCGTGATATTATTAATCTGTACATGTCAACTTACGCAAATCAATAATAAAATGAGTGCGAGTCGTCCTATGTCGGTCGGCTCGTGACTTTATCGAAAGGAGAAGTTATGCTTTATCCAGCACCTATTGCAAAATTAATTGATAGTTTTACAAAACTACCTGGAATCGGGATTAAAACAGCAACTCGCTTAGCTTTCTATACTATTGGAATGTCTGATGAAGATGTGAATGAATTTGCCAAAAATTTGTTGTCAGCTAAGCGTGAATTGACTTATTGTTCTGTCTGTGGCAATCTAACTGATGACGATCCTTGCAGTATTTGTACTGATAAAACACGAAAACGTTCAGTGATTTTGGTCGTTGAAGATTCAAAAGATGTTTCTGCCATGGAAAAAATTCAAGAATATCATGGGCTTTATCACGTTTTGCATGGATTGATTTCACCGATGAACGGCGTTGGACCTGATGATATTAATTTGAAATCATTAATCACACGTTTGATGGACAGCGAAGTGAGCGAAGTCATCATTGCAACTAATGCTACAGCAGACGGCGAGGCAACTGCTATGTATATTTCACGTGTCTTAAAACCAGCAGGCATTAAAGTGACACGCTTAGCACGTGGGCTAGCTGTTGGGTCTGATATCGAATACGCCGACGAAGTGACCCTACTTCGCGCCATTGAAAATCGAACAGAATTGTAAACTAAGAAAGCAGCGGTTTGCTGCTTTTTTGTTTGTCAAATTTTCTATCATCAAAACACTTAAGGTGATTTGAAAGGTGGCTTTATTTGTGGTATCATAAGTAGGAAATTGTAATAGAAAAGGAATTGAACTTGAACCGAGTTTTAGCTTATTTGGTGGAGTTGCTCGGTTCGATGAGAAATGTATTGAGCGTTGGTCAAGCTTGGTATGTTTTCTGTTCAGGTAGTTAAAGTTTATGGCAAAAGAAACGCTTGTTTTACTTTATGGTGGACGTTCTGCAGAACGTGAAGTATCTGTTTTATCAGCTGAAAGCGTCATGCGTGCGATTAATTATGACAAATTTTTTGTGAAAACTTATTTCATCACAAAATCTGGTGATTTTATCAAAACACAAGAATTTTCAAGCAAACCTGCTGACGATGAAAAATTGATGACTAACGACACTGTTGTTGAAAGTCAAAAAATTAAACCAAGTGATATTTATGAAGAAGGGGCAGTTGTTTTCCCTGTTCTTCACGGTCCAATGGGAGAAGATGGTTCTGTTCAAGGTTTCTTAGAAGTTCTTAAAATGCCTTATGTCGGAACTAACATTTTGTCATCAAGTGTTGCAATGGATAAGATTGCTACAAAACACGTTCTTGAATCTGCTGGTGTGCCACTTGTTCCTTACGTGACATATGTTGAAGGTTCTGACCTTGATGCAGCTGTAGCAGAAGTAAATGACAAATTAACTTACCCAGTCTTTGTTAAACCAGCTAACATGGGTTCTTCAGTAGGTATCTCAAAAGCTGAAGATGAAGCAGCACTTCGCTCTGCAATTGAATTTGCCCTTAAATATGATAGCCGTATTCTTATTGAAACTGGTGTCAATGCCCGTGAAATCGAAGTTGGTATTTTAGGAAATACTGACGTGAAAACAACTCTTCCAGGTGAAGTTGTTAAAGACGTTGCTTTCTACGATTACGACGCTAAATATATCGATAATAAAATTACTATGGATATTCCAGCACATATTGATAGCAAAATTATGGAAGAAATGCGTGGCTATGCTGAAACAGCTTTCCGTGCTATTGGTGGCTGTGGTTTGTCACGTTGTGATTTCTTCTTGACAGAAGATGGACATGTTTACCTCAACGAATTGAACACAATGCCTGGTTTCACACAATGGTCAATGTATCCACTTCTTTGGGAAAACATGGGGCTTGCTTACACAGATTTAGTTGAAAAACTAGTTGAGTTTGCTAAAGAAATGTTTGAAAAACGTGAAAGTCATTTGATTTAAAAAAGAAAGCACCCTTGAGGTGCTTTTTTACTGCACAAAAATAACCTCAGAGATGGGATAACTCTCTGAGGTTTTTGTTTATAGATTTGCAAGCTTGCGTAGTTCTGGGATGCGCTGCAGTCTCGGAACAACAAGCATTGTAATAATAATACGGAGTGGAATTTCAAAGATTTTTAACCAACGTCCAGCGACATATTGTGCCCAAAATGGAACACCAAAATAAATCTGAATGAGCAGTGGTGTAAAGATAAAGGTTCCAATTAGCATGGTTATAAGTGTCGCGATTGTGACATGAAGCCAATCTTTTTTGCTTGACCAGCGTAATTCTCTACCATAAAAGAAAAATCCATAGAAAAAGCCCTGTACAGCTTCCATCAATGTCCACCAAATGATGAAGTTTCCTTCGCCACTTGAGAGATTATCAACGACATCAAGAATTGCCAAACTGATAAATCCCCAAATAGGACCTGCAATCATTCCGATAATGGTATTAACGATAAATGTCAAACTAACCACTAATTGTTGTGGAATGATTGGAATTGAAAATTTTCCAACAATGAAAGCAAGCGCAATCAGCATAGCTAAGCTGACTAAACGCTTAGGGGTAGGTTTAGGTGTTTGAAAAATGTTTTTCATGATTGCTCCTTTTAAACATAAAACTGGAGCTGTTAAAAAATAACAGCGGATGCAACGATTCACCGCGCAAATTGCTTCGTTGTGTGACGACATCCCATTCACACACACTTAACGCGAATCATCTACTCTGTGCAAAACAAGCTTTGCAGTTACATTGTATCATAAAAATCGCTGCATGATTAACAAAATGTGGTATAATAAAAAGCGTTAACACTAGATTTTTTAAAAAATTAAAAAGGATTGAAAATGAAATTAACATTGCATGAAGTCGCCAAAGTTGTTGGCGCTAAAAATACTATTTCGGAGTTTGATGACGTTCCCCTGCGACAAATTGAGTTTGACAGTCGCAAGATTGAAAAAGGCGATTTGTTCTTACCTCTAAAGGGTGCGCGTGATGGACATGACTTTATTGAAACAGCTTTTGAGAATGGTGCTGTCGCTACTTTCTCAGAACGTAAAGTAGAAGGTCATCCTTATATTTTAGTTGATGATTGTTTGCAGGCTTTCCAAGAGTTAGCAAGCTATTATCTTGAAAAACAACGTGTTGATGTCATCGCAGTTACTGGTTCAAACGGTAAAACAACGACAAAAGATATGATTGCGGCTGTTTTATCAACAGAATACAAAACTTACAAGACTCAAGGAAACTATAACAATGAGATTGGTTTGCCTTACACAGCTCTTCACATGCCTGACGATACTGAGAAGATTGTCCTTGAAATGGGACAAGATCACATGGGTGATATTCATCTTCTATCAGAACTTGCTAAACCACATATCGGTGTTGTGACATTGATTGGTGAAGCTCACTTAGAGTTTTTCGGTAGTCGTGATAAGATTGCAAAAGGTAAACTTCAAATCGTTGACGGTATGGATTCAGATGGTATTTTGATTGCACCGGCAGATTCAATTGTTGATCCTTACTTGCCAGAAGGTCAAATGGTTATTCGATTTGGTGATGGTGCAGAGATTTCTGTGAATGACTTGCAAGAAAGCAAGGATTCTTTGACTTTTACAACAAATGTCATCAATCGACCAATTACGCTTCCTGTACCAGGAAAATACAACGCTACAAATGCAATGGTAGCAGCCTATGTTGGTAAATTACTAGCGATTTCTGACGATGATATCGTTGAGGCTCTTGAGAATATTGAATTGACTCGTAATCGTACGGAATGGAAAAAAGCAGCAAATGGAGCTGACATTCTTTCAGATGTGTACAATGCCAACCCGACAGCTATGCGTTTGATTTTAGAAACATTTTCTAAAATTCCTGCTAATGAAGGTGGTAAAAAAATTGCTGTTCTTGCTGATATGAAAGAACTTGGTGAACAATCTGTTGAACTTCATAAGCGTATGATTATGAGTTTGTCACCAGATGTACTTGATACGCTCATTTTCTACGGAGAAGATATTGCAGAGCTTGCTCAACTAGCTAGCCAAATGTTCCCACTTGGAAAAGTTTATTACTTTAAGAAAACAGCTGATGAAGACCAATTTGACGACATGCTAAAAACAGTTCAAACAGTTTTGCAACCAGCTGACCAAATCTTGCTAAAAGGAAGTAATTCAATGCATCTTGCTAAAGTAGTAGAAGCATTAGAGGGGTAGAATAGTAGGAGATGGTAAAGAAAGTATTTAGGGATAAAAACGAAGAGTGGCTTTTTGTTTATCGAGTGCTCTATTTCATCGAATTTTGTATTTTATTTCTAGCGTGGTTTTTAAAACGCTATCCATTTCCACAACCGTTTTTCTTGTTCATGTCTAGCGTGTCAATTATCGGTGGATTTGCAATTTATTTGTGGAACCTACGTCGAACAGGCTTTTCAATTGAGAAAATTTTAGCTGGAATTTTTGCACTTGCTTTTTTGATTTTATTGCCAACATCAGACTATCTTGACACGGCAGTAGATGATTTGAATATGATTCTCTTCTTTCTATTGTCTGTAAGTGTTGATAGAGATGACGATAAGCTAATTAAAGCGCTGTTTTATTTCAAGATGGTTGTAGGTATCTTGGTATTATTTGCCTATAATGGGCATGTTATTCAGGATGTTTCTGGAATAAGACCTCATACAGATATTGTAAGACATTCTTATGGCTTTATGCATCCAAATTCTCTGGGAATGTTTTTCATTAGCTTAGTTTTTGATTTTTCATTGATTAAGAAATCATATAACTTTACGGGTGGATTAGTCATGTTGCTAGCGGCTTTGCTTGTTTTTGCAGTCACTGATTCAAGAACCTCATTCTTTATTGCTCTAGCAATTATTTTGTGCTATTTCTTGAAGCCGATTTTATCAAAGGTCAAGGTTTCAGGTTATGCTATTATGCCATTTGTGGTAGGAATGTTTGCACTTGGTCTTGCTTTGCCACGATATTTTACGCCAGATAATCCTATCTTTGTTACATTAAATCACTTATTTACCGGACGAACAGGAATTGGGCATGCGTATTTGGAACAATTCGGTTTGAACTGGATGCCAAGAAATATTCCAACTTTTACAGAAATTAATGGTATTCCAATGTACGATGATAGTTTCTATGTCGACTCGCTTTTGCGTCAAGGTATTATACTGTTTTGTTTGTATCCAATCTTTTTATTGGTTCAGTTAAAGGGTAAAAAATTCACGCTTTTCCATAGCTTACTTTTCTTGTTAACGTTCTTTATCAATACGATGGAACATTATGGTGCAACTGTTCAAATTTGTAGCATCTTATTGCTAAATTATTTTGCGCTTTCTGAGGATAAGCTAGAGGACAAATATTGAAATAGCGGCTAATTTTCGTTATAATAATAGAGTTATGGAGTCCCATGACTCTATTTTTCTATTGCAAAAAGGAGTGGACCAATGTAGCCACTAATTAAAACTGTGATATCGTAATTTAAGAATTTACTAAAAGTGATAAGGAAATAAAATGACAATTCAAGATGATATTAAAAAACGTCGTACATTTGCCATCATCAGTCACCCGGATGCTGGTAAAACGACAATTACAGAACAATTACTTTATTTTGGTGGAGAAATCCGTGAAGCTGGTACTGTTAAAGGTAAAAAAACAGGTAACTTCGCAAAATCTGACTGGATGGATATTGAAAAACAACGTGGTATCTCTGTAACATCATCAGTGATGCAATTTGACTACGCTGGTAAACGTGTTAATATCCTCGATACACCGGGGCACGAGGACTTCTCTGAAGATACTTACCGTACACTTATGGCCGTCGATGCCGCAGTCATGGTTGTTGACTCTGCCAAAGGTATCGAAGCACAAACGAAAAAACTTTTTGAAGTTGTAAAACACCGTAATATTCCAGTTTTCACTTTCATTAACAAACTTGACCGTGATGGTCGTGAACCACTTGATCTTTTGGAAGAATTGGAAGAAGTGCTTGGTATCGCAAGCTATCCAATGAACTGGCCAATTGGTATGGGAAAATCATTTGAAGGGCTTTATGATTTGTACAACAAACGTTTGGAACTTTACAAAGGTGATGAACGTTTTGCAGCGCTTGAAGATGGTGACAAATTATTTGCTAACAACCCATTCTACCAACAAGTCTTGGAAGATGTTGAGTTGCTAGAAGAAGCAGGAAATGAATTCTCAGAAGAAGCTATTTTATCAGGTGATTTGACACCAGTCTTCTTTGGTTCTGCCCTTACAAACTTTGGTGTGCAAACTTTCCTTGATACATTCTTGCAATTTGCTCCAGAACCTCATGGTCACAAAACAACTGAAGGTAATGAAATCGATCCTTACGATAAAGATTTCTCAGGATTTGTCTTCAAAATCCAAGCCAACATGGACCCTCGTCACCGTGACCGTATTGCCTTTGTACGTATTGTCTCAGGTGAATTTGAACGTGGTATGAGCGTGAATCTTGCTCGTACGAAAAAATCAGTTAAATTGTCAAACGTGACACAGTTTATGGCAGAATCACGTGAAAATGTTGAAAATGCCGTTGCTGGTGATATTATCGGTGTTTACGATACAGGAACTTACCAAGTTGGTGATACATTGACAGTTGGTAAAAATAAATTTGAATTTGAACCACTACCAACCTTCACACCAGAATTGTTCATGAAAGTTGCTGCTAAAAACGTCATGAAACAAAAATCATTCCACAAAGGTATCGAACAATTGGTACAAGAAGGAGCAATCCAATTGTACAAAAACTATCAAACTGGTGATTACATGCTTGGTGCTGTTGGTCAGTTGCAGTTTGAAGTGTTCAAACACCGTATGGAAAATGAATACAATTCTGAAGTTATCATGACACCAATGGGTAAAAAGACTGTTCGTTGGATTAAACCAGAAGATCTTGACGAACGTATGTCATCTAGCCGAAACATTTTGGCTAAAGACCGCTTTGATCAACCTGTTTTCCTTTTCGAAAATGATTTTGCTCTTCGTTGGTTCGCAGATAAATACCCAGAAGTTGAACTAGAAGAAAAAATGTAATAAATAAAAAAGTCTGAGTCTAGCTCAGGCTTTTTTTCTAGTTAATATTTGGCATAAAAAAACAGCCCTGACGAATCAGAGCTGTTTTCTTGAGATTATGAAAAAGAAAAGTTTTAGGATGCTTATATTATATGTATCAATCCTTAAAGAAACCTTAAAATTCTTTCAAAAACTGTCAAAAACATTTTTTACAGAAAATTTAAAATTGTTAGATTTATGAAAGCGTGTTAATGATTTAAATGGACCTGTTTCCTATCTTTTTGTTCTAGAATATGTTACACTAGAAAAGTTGTTAAACAACGAAATTAAAGTTTAATAAGGCAGCTTCGCACTGCCTTTTAGAAAAGAGAAAAATTTGAAATTTACAGAACTTAACTTATCGGAAGCAATCCTTGCTGCTGTTGAAAAAGCAGGCTTTGTTGAGCCATCACCAATCCAAGAGTTGACAATCCCTTTGGCATTGGAAGGTAAGGATGTTATCGGACAAGCGCAAACTGGTACTGGGAAGACAGCAGCTTTTGGTCTTCCAACTTTAGATAAAATTGATACAAGTCGCAATCTTGTTCAAGCTTTGGTGATTGCGCCAACACGTGAATTAGCGGTTCAAGGTCAAGAAGAATTGTTCCGTTTTGGTCGTGAAAAAGGAGTTAAAGTCCGTTCAGTTTACGGCGGTTCAAGCATTGAAAAACAAATCAAAGCCCTTCGCTCAGGTGCACATATCGTTGTTGGTACACCAGGACGTTTGCTTGATTTGATTAAACGCAAAGCTTTAAAACTTGAACATGTTGAAACATTGATTCTAGATGAAGCAGATGAAATGCTTAACATGGGATTCTTAGAAGATATTGAAGCTATTATCAGCCGTGTACCAGAAACACGTCAGACGCTTCTTTTCTCAGCTACAATGCCAGAAGCAATCAAACGTATCGGGGTTAAATTCATGCAAAATCCTGAACACGTTAAAGTAGCTGCTAAAGAATTAACAACTGACCTTGTTGATCAGTACTATATCCGTGTTAAAGAACAAGATAAATTTGATACTATGACTCGTCTTATGGACGTTGACCAACCAGAATTGTCAATTGTCTTTGGTCGTACAAAACGTCGTGTCGATGAATTGACACGTGGTTTGAAATTGCGTGGCTACCGTGCTGAAGGAATTCACGGTGATCTTGACCAAGGTAAACGTCTTCGTGTCCTTCGTGATTTTAAAAATGATAATATCGACATCTTAGTTGCGACTGACGTTGCAGCTCGTGGACTTGATATTTCAGGTGTGACACACGTTTATAACTACGATATTCCACAAGACCCAGAAAGCTACGTTCACCGTATTGGTCGTACAGGTCGTGCAGGTAAACATGGTCAATCTATCACTTTTGTAGCACCAAACGAAATGGGTTACTTGTCAATTATTGAAAAATTGACGAAAAAACGCATGAAAGGTTTGAAACCAGCTACAGCTGACGAAGCCTTTAAAGCTAAGAAAAAAGTTGCACTTAAGAAAATTGAACGTGATTTTGCTGATGAAAAAATCCGTAATAGCTTTGATAAATTCAAGGGTGATGCGGTTAAATTGGCAGCAGAATTCACACCAGAAGAGTTAGCTCTTTACATTTTGAGCTTAACAGTGAAAGACCCTGAAACTCTTCCAAAAGTTGAAATTGCGCGTGAAAAACCATTACCATTTAAACCTTCAGGTGGTGGATTTAACAACCGTAAAGGTGGACGCAATAACGGTCGTGGTCGTGATAATCGTCGTGGTGGACGTGACCGTAAACGTGATGACCGTGATAACGGCTACCGCGATTTCAAACGTACATCATCTAAGAACAAACGTGATTTCCAAAATAAAGATAACAAACGCCCACACCGCACATCAAGTGAAAAGAAACCTGGATTTGTTATCCGAAATAAAGGTGAAAGATAATAACTGAGACACTCTGCTTAAGCAGGGTGTTTTTTGTATGAAAAAAGCTTCTGCAAATCAGCAGAAGCGGTTGATATTAAGCAAGATATTGCTTGAAGAAGTCTAAAATTTCTAAATTACATTTTGTTGCTACAGGGTCTTTGACATTGTAGTTAAAGACATGAGCTTTAGGCTCTTCGGGCGTGCCGTAGCTACGAAAAACATGGTCGATGTGTTTAGCAGTTAAGAAACCATCTAGTCGAACAGTACAATCACGAATGAAATCTTGGTTTGCTGTTGTGAGAAGAAGCGGTGGAATATCTTGTGTGATATATTCTTCTGTTTCAAGCATATCCTTTTTAGTTTCTAACACATTGTCTGTAAAGTAAGCTTGCGGTGCTCCTTCAATCATACCTGGAAGATTAAGGAATGCTGCGCCGCAATTGATTGCAGCAGCTCGAACGATAAAGTTAGGCTTTTCATATCCAAATTTTTGACGGAAGTCATCATTTGTAAGAATTGTTAAATATTGCATAGCCATCTGTCCGCCAGCGCTATCTCCAATGATAAAAATATTATCTAAATCCAAATGATACTCACTGCCGTGTTTTGCAACCCAGTGCATAGCACGGTTAACATCGTCGAGTTCACCAGGAAATTCAACTTCGGGAGCTAGCTGATAGTTAAAGTTAACAAAAGCAAATCCGTTTTTAGCTAAACTGAGTCCAAAGAATTGGTAGGTTTCTTTTGTTCCATAAACCCAGCCTCCACCGTGGATGCTGATAATGGTTGGAACTTTTTCACCTCTTTTTCTAGGAAGGTAGACGTCCAACAAGTTCCATTTCTCTTTTGGACCATAAGCAATATCATCAAAACGTTCCACTTCAGGAATATCATGTGGCAAGCCTGCGTCACGTTTGTCATCGTTTTCTTTGCACATAGCATTCATAGCTTTAGCAGCTTTTAAAATGTTTTCTTTAACTACCATTTTGAGGCCTCGTTTCTATTTTTATAATTTGATTTTAAGTTAAAAAAGGTCGAAAATCTAGTACTATCTTATCTAAAAATAGGCGCCTAGTGACCTAATTATTAAATGAATGTGTTTAAAAAGGTTACTGAGCGCCTTTTTATGGTAACTATTGCTATTTTAACAAAAGCTTTAAGCGACTATAATAAAACTGTAAATCATTTAATAGCGCTTGCAAGGCTCTTGAATAAGGAAGATTTGTACTTTAGGAGGATTTTGCTATGAAACCAGTGAAAGATCGATTATCTTTTAAAATATCTTTGCTTTCTATTTCTCTCTTTTTGATGATAGCACCGCAGATTTCAGCGGCGTTGCCACTAATGTATGATGCGTTTCCGGGAGTTAGCCAGAGCGGTGTTGAAACTTTGGCGACCGTTCCGAATTTTGGAATCATGGTTGGCTTGTTTATCAGCCCATTTTTGATTCGTTTTTTAGGGCAAAAATCGACAGTTTTGGCAGGTTTGGTAATTACTTTACTAGCTGGAACTTTTCCAATGTACGCAACAGCCTTTACGCCGATTTTGATTTCACGTTTTTTACTTGGTGCAGGGATTGGTTTGTTTAATTCTTTGGCAGTTAGTTTAATTCCTCAATTTTATGATGATAATGAGGAAGAACGTGCAACGATGCTTGGTTTTCAAAATGTTATGAGTAGTATTGGTGCAGCAATTTCTTCTTTCTTGGTAGGATACCTAGTCACAATTAGTTGGCATGCTGCTTTTGTGATTTATTTCCTTGTTATTCCAGCTTTGATTCTGTTTACTTTGTTTGTACCATTGAAAAAAGAAAGTGGGCAAACAGTACAAAATGATAGCACTCAAAAACAATCTGTTAATGGTAAGGTAATTCTTATCGCCGTTTTGATGTTCTTTATTTTCATGTTTTATTTGCCAATGAGCTATAAATTGCCAAACATGATTATCGAAAATGGTATCGGGACAAGTTCGACAGCAGCCATGGTCGCAGGATTTTCAACTTTAGTCGGAATTCCAATTGGGGCATCATTTGGATTTTTCTTCAAGAAATTGCGTGATAAAATTTTTCCAATTGGCTTTTTGCTAGTGACTTTAGGATTCTTTTTGACAGCGATTTCTCATAATCTGTTTACATTGCTTTTATCTATGGTTATTAGTGGTATTGGTTTTGGATTTGCGGTACCATATATGTATAATTGGCTTGGTTGGGCAGCTCCTCAAAATTCTGTTAACTTGGCAACAACAATTGTTCTTGTCATGGTAAATGTTGGTTGTTTCTTGTCACCAAGTATTATGGGACTTCTTTCAAGTTTTTTAGGCACAGCAGCAAGCAATACTTTGCTGATTTCAGCAATTGGTTTTGCATTTATTACAATTTATGCTGTCGCTCATTACGTGAGAGTGCATAAACTTCACGTTAGTAATGTCAAAGAAGAAAAAATCTGAGAGTGAATTCTTTTTTATCAGGAGGTATTTTTTGGAACAAAGTCAGCATGAAGTTATCAATCCCAACCAAGGACTACTTTCTTTTTTAATCGTTCATGATAATCAGGATTCAACTTATATTTCGCCACATTGGCATAGGGCAGTTGAGCTGAGTTATACCTTAAAAGGTTCGATTGACCAGTTTTATGTCGCAGGTGAAAATTTTCAAACGCATTCTGGTCAGATTTTAGTGATTAACACGCAAGAGGTTCATAGTATCCGTGTTTTAAAGCACAAGGAAGAGTCTAATTTGGCTCTGACAATAACTTATCCTTATCCTTTTTTGATTGGACAGTGCGAAAAAATTGCTTATAGTCGTTTCGATATTAATCATCCAGAACGATTTTCAGCAAAACAAAAAAGGGCGTATAAGGAACTTCAAGAGATTCTAGAAAAAATAGTTTTAGATTGTCATTCTGATAGGTCTGATAAAAATTTAAAATTAAATCTTGGAATTTTAAAAGTCTTAGAAATATTAATCGACTTTTTCTTGGTGGATGATTTTTCTGCAACTCGTAGGGATAATCGACTGCAAGTTGCTGAGCGCATTAAAGAGATTGACGAATATTTGCAGCAACATTACCAAGACGATATCCATTTGGAAGATTTGGCAGCATATTGCCATCTTTCACGTTCTTATATGGCTCGATTTTTAAAAAAACATCTTGGAGTCACTTTAGGAGAATATTTGAGAAATATTCGTGCTCAACGGGCGCGTGATAGTTTGATAGAAACGAATGATAGTTTTACAAGTATTGCTTTAGAGCATGGATTTAGTGGCTTAAGGTCGATGAATCGCGCTTTGGAAGCAAGTTTTGGGCAAAATGCTAGACAAATTCGAAGTAATACAAATAGTTGAGGAGAGAAAATGGCTACATTTTTGAGCTTTGATGTTGGTGGAACACGCATAAAATACGCATTGATTACTGATAAAAGAGAAATAATTGAAAAGAATTCTACGTACACACCGGATAACAGTCAAGAGTTTTGGCAAAAGATTGATGAAATTATTGAACAATATAGGGAAACTATCAGTGGAATTGCCTTTAGTGTCCCTGGTCGTGTCGATACCGAAAAAGGAATTATTTATATCGGCGGTGCCATACCTTATCTGAAAGATATTCATATCAAAGACGTCTTCTTTGAAAAGTATGGCTTGCCTGTGGCAGTCGTTAATGATGCAAAAGCAGCAGCACTTGCCGAAATCTGGCATGGCAGTCTAAAAGGAATCAGAGATGGTGCAGTTATTGTTCTAGGAACTGGTGTTGGTGGCGGTTTGATTTTAGATGGCAAACTCCGAAATGGTTCACATTTTCAAGCTGGTGAGTTGAGTTTCTTGGCACTAAATCTCACAAACAAAGGCTTTGAGCGTACTAGTGGTTGCTTGGGCTCGGCAGTCGGAATGGTTTCTGCCGTTAATAAAGCAATTGGAAATGCTGATGAAAAAGACGGCAAGAAAGCTTTCTCTGCCATCAACGGCAATCATCCAAAGGCTCGTGCGATTTTTGAAAGTTACTGTCGGACAATTGCACAGATTATCTTGAATGTCCACACGACTTTGGATTTAGAATGTTTTGCAATTGGTGGTGGTATCAGTTCCCAACCAATTCTTGTTGATGAAATTAATCGTCAGTATGATTTGCTGTTAGATGAGGACGAAGTGACTAAACACGTTTTGACACGTCCTAAAATTGTGCCGACAACCTTTAAAAATGATGCCAATCTTCTCGGGGCTCTTTACCAATTATTACATTCATAAAAAAAGCACACTTTTTATAAAGTGTGTTCTTTTATATACTCTAATTTTTGTTTTCGTGTTTTCTGTTTGAAATAACTTTCGGCAGACATGGCGGCTTCTTTGCTATCAAAACTTTCTTGATAAATGAGTTTTACTGGTCGTCTAGCTCGAGTGTACTTGGCACCTTTGCCACTATTATGAGTCTTTATACGATGCTCGACATCTGTTGTATAACCAGTGTAAAGAGTGCCATCCGAACACTCAACCACATACATGTAAGCTTTTTTAGTCTTTTTTGCCGTTTTTTCCATAATAAATTTCAAAAATTTCGTCAGTGTAGTCGCCGTTTTCTTTGTGAACAAAGAGTGGCGGAAGAATTTTAAGTCCGTCAGTTGAGCCATCTTTTATAGCTTCAACGAGGAGTAAGTTGGCGTCTTTTCCAACTTTCGGGTAAACAAATTGAATGCGTTTTGGAGCCAGATTATATTGACGTAGTGTGTCAATGATGTCTAAAAATCTATCAGGGCGGTGAACGAGTGCTAGACGTCCATTTGATTTGAGAGCATGGCGTGCAATGTCACAAATTTCTTCAAGGTTGGTTGTGATTTCATGCCTTGCAAGCAAGTAATGTTCAGAGAGATTCTTCTTTGATGTCTCTGACACTTTGAAATACGGCGGGTTGCACAGAATCAAATCAACACCAGTTCGTGGCACATGGTTAAGAAGATTTTTCAAATCATCATTAATCATCTGAACTTGTTCACCGAGGTCATTTAACTGGATTGAACGCACTGCCATGTCTGCTAAACGCTCTTGAATCTCTACCTCAATGATAGGCGCTTTGGTACGAGTACTGGCAAAAAGTCCAACGGCACCGTTACCAGAACAAAGGTCAACGATTAAGCCACGTGATGGGATTTTTGGAAATCGTGACAAAAGCACGCTATCGATAGAATAACTGAATACTTCTCTATTTTGAATAATTTTTACGTCTGTCGAAAAGAGCTGATCAATACGCTCGCCTTCTTTTAAAATTGATTTAGTCATGACAATTATTATAGCAGATTTTGTTTGTTCTCACTAGCGAGCCAGCTAATTTTTACTTTCTAAAACCGCTTAAGAATGGTACAATGTTATGGAATGATTGAAAAAAAGGAGTAAATCTGTGTTTTATACTTATTTACGCGGGCTAGTGGTTTTCCTACTTTGGATTATCAACGGTAATGCTCACTATCACAATGAAGACAAAATCTTGAGTAAAGATGAAAATTATATTTTGGTTGCCCCTCACCGTACATGGTGGGATCCCGTTTACATGGCATTTGCTGCGCGACCAAAACAATTTATTTTTATGGCTAAAAAAGAATTGTTTGAAAATCGTATTTTTGGTTGGTGGATTCGCATGTGTGGTGCCTTCCCAATCGACCGTGAAAATCCTGGTCAAAAAGCCATTAAATACCCTATCAATATGTTGCGAAAAAGCAATCGCTCACTTGTCATGTTTCCAAGTGGTAGCCGCCATTCTACAGACGTTAAAGGTGGCGTAGCTGTTATTGCTAAAATGGCTAAGGTTAAAATCATGCCTGTTGTTTACGCAGGACCAATGCAATTAAAAGGTCTTTTGACTGGTGAACGTGTGGACATGAACTTCGGTAATCCAATCGATATTTCTGATATTAAACGCATGAACGATGAAGGTATCGAAGAAGTAGCTAACCGTATTCAAACTGAATTTGACCGTTTGGATGCTGAAAATGCAACTTTCCACATCAATAAAAAACCAAATCCACTAACTTATATTTATCGTATCCCACTTGGGCTAGTTGCTATTGTTGTTGTGCTTTTGACCCTTCTCTTTAGCTACATTGCAAGTTTTGTTTGGGACCCAGATAAACACCGTAAAATGAAATAATTTATAAAAGCTCAGCGATTTTGCTGGGCTTTTTCGAATAAATAAGTAAAGGCTCACATGAGTCTTTTTTAGTGCCAAAAAGTGAGGTAGTGAGATGATTGAAGAGATGAAAGAAAAAATTTTAGAGCATAAAACTGTGGCATCAGTTTTGGGGACAGTTCTTGTTATGCTAGTGATGTTTTTTGCTTGGTCTAGTATGGAAAGCCACAAAGCTGAAGTGCAAAATGATTTACCAGCATTGAGCACTAGCTTTTCAGCAAGCAGTGGGGAAACATCTCAGCCAAAAACAGTAACATCTGCTTCAAAAACTGAATCAGATAAGATTTTCGTTGATATTAAAGGTGCCGTCAGAAAAGAAGGTGTTTATGAATTAACATCAGGTAGTCGTGTGACAGATGTGGTCAAATTAGCTGGCGGTTTTACAGATGATGCGGATAAGAAATCTGTTAATTTAGCTGAAAAAGTAGCGGACGAAGCAGTGATTTACGTGGCAAGAGTTGGTGAAGAGGTCACACCAGCAAGTACCCCGTCTCAAGCTAAAAATACAACAGCAAGTGGAGCGCAGCAAGATGCGGACTCAGCACAAATCAATCTTAATACTGCGACTTTAGAAGAACTTCAGACGATTTCTGGCATCGGTGCCAAACGTGCTCAAGACATCATCGATTATCGTGATAACAACGGTGGATTTTCGTCAGTTGATGATTTAAAAAATGTGTCAGGTATTGGTGAGAAGACCTTAGAAAAACTAAAAGCTGAGGTGACAGTTGATTAAACATTTTTCCATTAAGCCAATTCAATTGGCTTTTTTGCTCATTCTCGTTTATTATTTTTGCTTTTTAAAGGTCTTTTGGTGCCTAGTCCTCCTTTTATTAGCCCTGATCTGCTTATGGAAAAACTATGGTTTTAAAAAATTATGGCAAACCTTGATAATTCTGATGTGCTTTGCTAGTTTTATTAGTTTTAAAAATCAGCAAGCAGAGCAAGCTGACAAAGTAGCGCCAGCTCATTTATCAAAAATTCAGATGATTCCAGACACGATTTCGGTCAATGGTGACTTGCTGTCTTTTCGAGGAAAGGAGGCTGGACAGACTTATCAGGTCTTTTATACTTTGAAGTCAGAAAAGGAGCAGCAATTTTTTAAAATTCTTAATCAAACACTTGTCTTGTCTGGTGAGATTGACTTGGAGAAAGCAACGCCTCAGCGTAATTTTGGTGGGTTTGACTATCGTACTTACCTGAAACATGAAGGTATTTATCGCATTGGGAATCTTTCTTCAATTGTTGGGATGAGACGTCAAACTTCTTTGACTTTGGTTGAGCGACTGCATGATTTGCGGCGAAAAGCTATTGTTAGCATCCAGCAAAATTTTCCAGCACCCATGCAGCATTATATGACTGGGCTTTTGTTTGGTTATCTGGATAAATCTTTTGATGAGATGAGCGATATTTACACGAGTTTGGGGATTATTCACCTCTTTGCTCTTTCCGGTATGCAGGTTGGCTTTTTTGTCGGTGTTTTTCGCTATTTCTTTTTGCGACTTGGCTTAAGGCGTGATTATGTTGATATTCTTCAAATTCCTTTTTCGCTTGTATATGCTGGTTTGACAGGATTTTCAGTGTCAGTTGTCCGAAGTCTCATTCAGTCAGGTTTAGGCAATATTGGCGTTAAGCGACTTGATAATCTTGCTTTGACCATGATGATTCTTTTCTGTATTATGCCTAATTTCCTGCTGACAACGGGAGGCATTTTGTCATTTGCTTATGCCTTTATCTTAAGTTTTATTGATTTTGAGGAACTTGAAAGTTATCAGAAGAAAATTGTAGAAAGTTTGGCAATTTCATTAGGTAGCTTACCAATTTTGATTTACTTTTTTTCAGTTTTTCAACCGATGTCCATTCTTTTGACAGCTATTTTTTCATTGGCATTTGATACGCTTATGTTGCCAGTTCTGTCAGTTGTTTTCTTGCTTTCGCCACTCGTGAGATTATCAATTTTTAATAGCTTTTTTATCGTTTTAGAAGATGTGATAAAACTGACTATGAATTTCCTTGGTGGTCCGATTGTTTTTGGCAAACCAAGTATTGGTATTTTGGTATTCCTATTATTTAGCTTGGGTGTTCTTTATGATTACAGGCAGAAAAGGAAAGTTATGATTTTTCTTGTCAGCTTAGTAGCTCTGCTATTTTTCCAAATCAAGCATCCGCTGGAAAACGAAGTGACGGTGGTTGACATTGGGCAGGGAGATAGTATTTTTGTGCGTGATGTCAAAGGGCGTACGCTGTTAATTGATGTCGGAGGAAAGGTGAGTTTTAGCCAAAAAGAAGGCTGGCAGGAGCGTTTGTCTGACAGTAATGCAGATCGAACCTTGATTCCTTATCTCAATAGCCGTGGCGTTGGAAAAATTGACCAGCTGGTTCTGACGCACACGGATACTGACCACATGGGAGATATGTTGGAAGTGGCAAAGCAGGTGAAAATTGGTGAAGTTTTGGTTAGTCAAGGAAGTTTGACAAAGCCAGATTTTGTAGCAAAGCTGAAAGCCATGAAGACTAGAGTTCGCGTAGTTTCTGCTGGAGATAGTCTGCCGATTATGGGAAGTAGCTTGCAAGTGCTTTATCCTATTAGAGTTGGCGATGGTTCTAATAATGATTCGGTGGTGTTGTATGGCAAGCTTCTAGGTAAAAATTTTCTGTTTACAGGAGATTTGGAAGAAGAAGGTGAGCGTGAGGTGATGGCGACTTATCCTAATTTGCCAGTTGATGTTTTAAAAGCAGGACACCATGGTTCAAAAGGGTCATCAAGCCCGGCATTTCTAGCTCATATTTCACCGCAAATTGCTTTGATTTCTGCTGGACAAAATAACCGATACAAACATCCTCACCAAGAAACGCTTGAACGATTTCAAGCGCAAAATATGACCATTTACCGCACAGACGAACAAGGTGCTATCCGCTTTCGAGGCTTAAACCACTGGAAAATTGAGACGGTGAGGTGAGTTTCTTTTTGCAAACTTTCTTTGGTGATTGTGTTAAAAAGAAAGCAGTTTTGGTATAATATTCCTATGATTGCAATCGAAGAAATTGATAAATTACGAAAAGAAAATCTTAGCTTGATTACGGTGGTGACGGGCGATGATTTGGGACAATTTTCTCAGCTGAAAGAACGCATGGTGGAGCGTGTTGGCTATGATAAGGATGATTTGACTTATTCTTATTTTGATATGGCTGAGGTTGATTACCAAGATGCGGAAATGGACCTTGAAAGTCTGCCATTTTTTGCTGACCAAAAGGTGGTTATTTTTGATAATCTGCTTGATATCACGACGGCTAAAAAATCTTATTTGGATGATAAGGCACTCAAACGTTTTGAGGCCTATTTGGAAAATCCCTTGGATACGACACGTTTGATTATCTTTGCGCCAGGGAAATTGGACGGCAAACGTCGTTTAGTAAAGATTCTTAAGCGAGATGCCAAGATTTTTGAAGCGAGTGAATTAAAAGAAGCAGAGCTAAAAACGTATTTCCAAAAATTGGCTCACAAAGAAAATCTGACCTTTGATTCAGGTGTTTTTGAGGCTTTGCTTTTAAAATCAAATTATGATTTCAGCGAGATTTTGAAAAACATTGCCTTTTTGAAATCTTATAAAAAAGACGGACACATCACAGCAGAAGACATCAATCAAGCCATTCCAAAAACACTTCAAGATAATATTTTTGATTTAACACAGTTTGTTTTGAGTGGCAAAATCGATGAAGCGCGTGAGCTGATTCGCGATTTACGTCTTCAAGGTGAGGATGAAATAAAGCTCATTGCCATTATGCTTGGTCAATTCCGCACATTTTTACAGGTCAGCATTTTAGCCAGTCAAGGAAAAACAGAACAGCAGATGGTTGTTAGCCTGTCTGATTATCTTGGACGCCGTGTTAATCCTTATCAAGTTAAGTTCGCTGTGCGTGATTCGCGGACTCTTTCTATGACTTTCTTGAAAAAAGCTATTGCTATTTTGATTGAGACGGATTATGCTATAAAAACTGGAACTTACGATAAAGATTATCTCTTTGATGTGGCTATTTTAAAAATCGCTCACGAGCATCGCTAAAGGAATTAAAAAAATATCGGTCAAATAATTTGCTAGCTTTGCCATTTTTCTATAGAATGATGATAACAAATAACGAAGAGAAAGAAGGTAACTAGCATGGCTATTATTTTACCAGAACTACCATACGCATACGATGCTCTTGAACCATATATCGATGCAGAAACAATGACATTACACCATGATAAACATCACGCAACTTATGTAGCAAACGCCAATGCGGCTCTTGAAAAACATCCTGAACTTGGAGATGATTTGGAAGTTATCTTGGCAGATGTTGACAAGATTCCAGCTGATATTCGTCAAGCAGTGATTAACAACGGTGGAGGTGCTCTCAACCACTCACTTTTCTGGGAATTCTTGTCTCCAGAAAAACAAGAACCAACAGCAGATGTCCTAGCTGCGATTGAGGCTGCATTTGGTTCATTTGATAATTTTAAAGCTGAGTTTACAAAAGCTGCAACAACACGTTTTGGTTCAGGTTGGGCTTGGCTTGTGGTTAACAAAGAAGGCAAACTTGAAGTGACTTCAACAGCTAACCAAGACAACCCAATTTCAGAAGGTAAGAAACCAATTCTTGCTCTTGATGTTTGGGAACATGCTTACTATCTCAAATACCGTAATGTTCGTCCAGACTATATCAAAGCTTTCTTTGATATTATTAACTGGGCAAAAGTTGCTGAATTGTATCAAGCAGCAGTTGCTGATTAAGTATCATTATCATAGCACTCTCTAATCTACGAGGATAGGCACAGCCCTATCCTCTTTTTATGTCGCAAATATGATATAATAGCAAGGAATAGGGAGGAATTTTGCATGTCAGGACATAATAAATGGAGCAAAATTAAAAACAAAAAAGGTGAAGCAGATGCTAAGCGCGGAGCAATTTTCAATAAATTGTCACGTGAAATTTTTGTAGCTGCTAAAGCTGGTGGTGGCGACCCATCAATGAACGCTAGCCTTCGCATGGTTTTGGATAAAGCGCGTGCGGCTAACATGCCAAAAGACAACATTAATCGTGCTATCAAAAAGGCAACTGATGTTGGCGATACAACAAACTATGATGAAATCACTTATGAAGGCTATGGACCTGGTGGAGTAGCTATTCTCGTTCACACACTAACTGACAATAAAAAACGTACAGATGCGAACATGCACACTATTTTCACACGTAATGGTGGTAACATGGGTTCAACTGGTTCAGTTGCTTACATGTTTGACCGTAAAGGTTACATTGTCATTGACCGTGAAAATTTGGACTTGGACGAAGACAGCATGCTTGAGTTGATTTTGGATGCTGGGGCAGAAGATTTGAAAACATCAGATGATGCCTTTGAAATCTTCACTGAACCAAAAGAATTTCCAGCTGTTAAAGAAGCTTTGCAAGCACAAAATCTTGAATTTGCACAAGCTCAACTTAGCATGATTCCACAAAACTACGTTAGCCTTGATGCAGAACAAGCAGACATTTTGGAAACTCTCGTTGATAAACTTGAAGATGATGATGACGTCCAAGATGTTTACACAAACATGGCAGATTAAGAGTAAAAAAAGAACTTCGAAAAATCGAAGTTCTTTTTTACAGTTATTATTTTACAAACATAGCATCGCCGAAACTAAAGAAACGATAGCGTTCGTCGATAGCGTGTTGGTAAGCTTCAAGGACAAATTCACGTCCTGCAAATGCTGAAACAAGCATGACAAGAGTTGATTTTGGTAAGTGGAAGTTTGTTGAAAAGGCATCAACTACTTTGAATTCGTAACCAGGTTTGATGAAGATGTTTGTCCAACCGCTGTCAGCTTTAATTTCGCCGTTGAATTTTGAACCGATTGTTTCAAGTGTACGGATAGAAGTTGTTCCGACAGCAACGATACGACCGCCAGCAGCTTTAACATCACGAAGTGTTTGAGCAGCTTCTTCAGACAGACGATAAAATTCTGAATGCATTTCGTGTTCTTCAACATTGTCAACAGAAACTGGACGGAATGTTCCAAGTCCGACGTGCAAAGTGACGTAGACAAGTTTAACACCTTTTGCTTCAATTTTTTCAAGCAATTCTTTGGTGAAGTGAAGTCCAGCAGTTGGGGCAGCAGCAGAGCCATTTTCTTTGGCATAAACAGTTTGGTAACGATCTGGGTCATCTAATTTTTCGTGAATGTATGGTGGAAGTGGCATTTCACCAAGGCTTTCCAAAACTTCAAGGAAGATGCCGTCGTAATCAAATTCAACGATACGACCACCGTGATCCAATTCTTCGACGACAGTAGCAGTCAAACGTCCATCACCGAAAGAAACTTTAGCTCCGACACGAAGACGTTTTGCTGGTTTTGCAAGAACTTCCCATTTATCCCCTTCAGTATTTTTCAAAAGAAGAAGTTCAACGTGTCCGTGTGTTTCAGGTTTTTCACCATAAAGACGTGCTGGAAGTACGCGAGTGTTGTTCATGACAAGTGCATCACCTGGGTTTAGCTCATCAAGAATGTGGTCAAAATGCGCATCGACCATTTCGTGAGTATTGCGGTCAATAACCAAAAGTTTAGAACTGTCTCGTTTTTCAAGAGGAGTTTGTGCGATTAACTCCTCTGGTAAATTAAAATCAAAATCGTTGGTATTCATAATATGTCCTTAATAATTAATTATATTCTCAACTTTACATTATAACACGAGAAATCTTTTCCGTCATCTGGTCGAGTTTTAATTGTAACTATTCTAAAGAAATGTTATAATGAAAGCAATTAGGGAAAACGCTTTAAAATTTATGGAAAGTGATGAAAAATAGATGAAAGAAAAATTTGGAGATTACGCAAAATCTATCGTCTATGGTGGTATGGATGGTATTGTAACAACCTTTGCGGTTGTTGCTGGTGCGGTCGGTGGAAATCTTGGTATCACACCAATTGTTATACTTGGTTTTTCAAATCTACTAGCTGACGGTTTTTCAATGGCTGTTGGTGATTATCTGAGCTCGACGACTGAAGAATCAGTGGTTAAGGGTAAAGCCATAAAAAATGCAGGTGCAACATTTGTTTCATTTATCTTTTTTGGTTTGATTCCTCTTTTGTCTTATCTTTTGATTAACGTCTTTAGTATTTTCAAAGTTCACACTTTCATGATGGCATGCATCTTGGTATCATTTGCCCTTACGCTTTTGGGATTTGTTAAAGCTTTGATAACCAAAAAGAGCAAGTTCAAAGAAATTTTCAGAACGCTTTTGATTGGCTTAATCGCTGCGCTTTTTGCATACTATGTCGGAGAATTCTTAGGTGAAATAGCTGGAACAAGATAAAAAATCAAAGTCTGAGATTAGTTCTCAGGCTTTTTTTAGAACATTTTTCTTGACAATAATTGGTATATACCATATAATGATTTTAGATAAATGGTATATACCAAAAAAACAAAAAGTAAGAATGGGGAAGTGTCATGAAAGTAATTCGTGTTAATAATCAAGTTGAAGGTGGAAAAAAAGCTTTTGAACTGTTGAAAGCGGAAATGGAAAATGGTATTAAGACACTTGGTCTTGCGACTGGTAGCACACCTTTGTCATTTTATAATGAGCTAGCAAATAGTGAACTTGATTTTTCAGAAATGACAAGTATTAATCTGGATGAATATGTTGGCTTGGCTGCTAAAAATGACCAAAGTTATTACCATTTTATGCAGGAAAATCTATTTCAATACAAACCTTTCAAGGAAAGTTTTTTGCCAAATGGTTTAGCTAAAGACTTGCAAGCAGAAGCTAAGCATTATGACCAAATTATTGCTGAGCACCCAATTGATTTTCAAATTTTAGGAATTGGGCGAAATGGTCATATTGGATTTAACGAGCCAGGGACTCCGTTTGACATGACAACACATATCGTTGATTTAACGCAGGATACGATTGAAGCAAATAGTCGTTTCTTTGACAGCATGGAAGAAGTGCCAAAACAAGCTATTTCAATGGGAATTCACTCAATCATGCAATCAAAAATGGTTGTTTTAATGGCTTATGGCAAGGATAAAGCTGACGCTATCAATCAAATGATTAATGGTCCAATCAGCGAAGATTTGCCAGCAAGCGTTCTTCAAAATCACCCAAATGTTGTAGTAATTGTTGATGAGGCTGCAGCGAGTGAATTAGACTAAAAAATTGCTTCAGAACATGGTAAAATAGGAGCATGCGTTTAGATAAATTATTAGGACAAGCGGGCTTTGGCTCAAGAAATCAAGTCAAAAAGCTCATCAGAAGTCGTCAAGTTTATGTGGATGGCAGGCTAGTTGAGGCAGACAATTTGAATGTTGAGCCAAGTCTGCAAGAGATAACTGTTTCGGGCAAACAGGTTACACTATCTACAGAAAAATATTTCATTTTAAATAAGCCAGCGGGTGTTGTTTCTGCGGTTTCTGATAAGGAACATCAGACGGTGATTGATTTGATTGCAGAATCCGACCGAGTGCCAAAACTCTACCCAGTTGGAAGATTAGACCGCGACACGGAAGGCTTTCTTCTGATTACTAATAACGGTCCGCTTGGCTACCGCATGCTTCATCCAAAATACCATGTCACAAAGACTTATTACGTCGAAGTTAATGGACGCTTAGCAGATGATGCGCCAGCATTTTTTGAAAATGGGGTGACCTTTGATGATGGAACAGTTTGTAAACCTGCGAAACTTGAGATTATCAAATCAAGTTCTGAAAAAAGCTCTGCTTATATCACGATTGCAGAAGGAAAATTTCATCAGGTTAAGAAAATGTTTTTAGCTTATGGCGTCAAGGTGACCTACCTCAAACGAATGACCTTTGGTGAATTTGAACTTGGCGATTTACCAACAGGAAACTATCGTGAACTAACTATAAATGAAAAAGAGATCCTGAAAAATTATTTGGATTAATCCAAAGTTTTTCAGGATTTTTTTCGAATAGTAAAATAGGAGGTTTATTATGCTGTCTGCGCTTGATGAAAATGGAAAATTAGTGTTTTCGTTAGATGAAGTCCCAAAACAGCAAAATTTTTGCTGTCCAGCTTGTCACTCACCAGTTCGTCTCAAAAATGGTACGGTCATGCGGGCTCATTTTGCTCATGTCTCTTTAGAAAATTGTGATTTTTACAGTGAAAATGAAAGCAGCGAGCACCTAGGGTTAAAAGCGGAGCTGTATCGCAGCATTTCACGAACAGATGAAGTTGTTATTGAAAAGATTTTGCCTGAACTAGGGCAGGTGGCAGATTTATTTGTGAATGATAAGCTAGCTCTTGAGGTGCAGTGCTCACGTTTATCAGAAAAACGACTCAGACAACGGACGATTTCATATCAAAATGCAGGCTATTCTGTCCTCTGGCTTTTAGGTGAGAAATTATGGCTTCGTCATCATTTAACGCCGTTACATCGCCAGTTCCTTTATTTTTCGCAGAATATGGGCTTTCACATGTGGGAATTAGATTTAAAGAAATCGGAGATACGGCTTAATTATCTTATTTATGAGGATTTGCATGGGCAGGTTCATTATTTGACAAAGTCGTGTGCTTTTTCGGCTGATGTCATGGCATTTTTACGACTTCCTTATCAAAGACAAACTTTGTCTGCATATCAAGTCACTCAAGATTCAAAGATAACGTCTTACATTCAAAAGCAGCTCATCGCTCGAAATTCTCGTTGGTTAGAACGTCAAGAAGAGGCATATTTAAAGGGAAAAAATCTCCTTACTCAATCTTTGTCGGAATTCTATCCGCAAGTGAAACCACCCGAATTTAAGGAAGGATTTTGTCAGATTAAGCAGGATTTGACCACCTTTTACAAGACTTTTGAGGATTATTATCAAAATCAAGGTCAAAAACGAATTCAAACGCTTTACCCACCAGCATATTATGGTAGAATGGTTAATAATGCCCAGAAAAGGAGAAAATGATGTCAGATAATCGTAGTCATATTGATGAAAAGTATAAATGGGATTTGAGTACTGTCTTTGTGACAGATGATGCTTGGGAAGAAGCACTAGCTGAGCTTGATTCAGATTTAGAAGATGCTAAAAAATTTAAAGGGCACTTGATTGAATCAAGTAAGACTTTGCTCGATATCACTGAAAGTTATCTTGAATTGTCACGCCGCTTGGAAAAAGTTTATGTCTATGCGTCAATGAAAAATGACCAAGATACAACAGTTGCTAAATACCAAGAATTTGAAGCAAAAGCAACAACACTTTATGCCAAATACAGCGAAGTTTTTGCATTTTATGAACCAGAATTGATGCAATTATCTCAAGATGATTTCGCCAAATTCGTAGCTGAAACACCAGAGCTTTCAGCTTATGCTCATTTCTTTGAAAAACTTTTCAAACGTCAAGAACACGTTTTGTCACAAAAAGAAGAAGAGCTGCTAGCAGGTGCTCACGAAATCTTTGGTGCAGCTGGAGAGACTTTTGAAATTTTAGATAATGCTGATATTGTCTTTCCTGTTGTTTTGGATGATGAGGGCAATGAAGTTCAACTAACACATGGTAACTTCATCAGTCTTTTGGAATCAAAAAATCGCGATGTTCGAAAAGCGGCTTACGAGGCTATGTATGCTACGTATGAACAATATCAACATACTTATGCCAAAACACTTCAAACAAATGTAAAAGTTCATAACTTTGATGCTCGTGTTCACCATTTCAAATCAGCGCGTGAAGCAGCACTTTCAGCAAACTTCATTCCTGAATCTGTCTACGATACTTTGATTGAACGAGTGAATGCACACTTGCCATTGCTTCATCGTTATGTGGAACTTCGTAAGAAAGTTCTTAAACTTGATGATTTGAAAATGTATGATATTCATACACCTTTGTCTGAAATGGATATGAGTTTCACTTACGAGGAAGCTCTGAAAAAAGCAGAAGAGGTTTTGTCTGTCTTTGGTAAAGATTATTCAGAACGAGTTCATCGAGCTTTCACAGAACGCTGGATTGACGTTCATGTCAACAAAGGAAAACGTTCAGGAGCTTATTCTGGTGGGGCTTATGATACAAATGCCTTTATGCTTTTGAACTGGCAAGATACACTTGATAATCTTTTCACTTTGGTACACGAAACAGGGCACAGCCTTCATTCGACTTTTACGCGTGAAACTCAACCATACGTTTACGGTGATTACAGCATTTTCTTGGCTGAAATTGCTTCAACGACGAATGAAAATATCTTAACAGAAACACTTTTAAAAGAAGTTGATGATGACAAAGCACGCTTTGCAATTTTGAATCACTACTTGGATGGTTTCAAAGGGACTATTTTCCGTCAAGCACAATTCGCTGAATTTGAAGATATTATCCATAAAGCTGACCAAAATGGTGAAGTCTTGACGAGTGAATACCTCAATGGCATTTATGCTGACTTAAATGAAAAATACTATGGACTCAGCAAAGAAGATAATCCAGAAATTCAATACGAATGGGCACGCATTCCGCATTTCTACTATAATTACTATGTTTATCAATATGCGACAGGTTTTGCGGCAGCGAGTTATCTAGCTGACAAAGTAGTTCACGGTACATCAGATGACATTAACCGTTACCTTGATTATCTCAAGGCTGGTAATTCTGATTATCCGCTAAATGTGATTAAAAAAGCTGGTGTGGACATGACAAGCAGTGATTATTTGGATGCTGCATTCAAGATTTTTGAAGAACGTCTAAATGAATTAGAAACTTTGGTTGAAAAAGGGGCACACCTTTAAAATAATTTTTGAGATTGGATGATTCCAGTCTCTTTTATGTTATAATGGAAAAAATTTGGAGGTGCTGTTATGGAAATTCGACCAATTGACTTTTGTGATGAAGAAACTTATCGCTCTTTTCTAGCGTCTTTTAGAAATGATGATAATCCTTTTGTCTCTCCTGAGACAACACGCGAAGTTACTGATTTTAAGGCGTTTGTGGAAAATAGCAGAGCTCAAGAAAGAAAAGCAGCTCATCCAGATTATTCGACAGTGACCACTTTTTATGCGTTTGTAGATGGTAGTATTGCTGCGCGAATTGCTTGTCGTTGGCAACTTGAAAAAGGGAATCTATCGACTGTTGGTGGACATATCGGCTATCAAACCTCACCAAAATTTAGACGGCAAGGTATTATGACAAAACTTCTTAACTTTGCCCTTGAAGAATATGCTAAACGTGGCATCAGTCCGGTACTCATCACAGCACGAGAGGACAATACTGCCAGTCGCAAAACCATTGAAAAAGCTGGTGGCATTTTAGAAAAAGTGATTGATTTAGAAAATGGGCATCGTTTGGCTCGTTATTGGATTAGATTGGAGAAATAGTTTGACAACATTTATTTGGGACTTTGATGGGACTTTGGTTGATTCTTATGAGGCAATCGGCGAGGCTCTGAAGGTTACTTATGCGCATTATGGCTTAACTTTTGATGAAGAATGGGTGATGGATTTTATTATCAAAGAATCTGTAAAAGCTCTCTTGTATCAAGTGGCAGCACAGGAGCAGTTGAATTTTGAAGAGTTATCAAGTTTCTTTAAAAAAGAACAAGAAGCGCGTGACCATATGATTAAGCCTATGCCGAACTTGGCTAATGTGCTTGAAGCAACGTGGCAAAAAGGAATTCAGCATTTTGTCTACACGCATAAGGGTATAACGGCAAATAATGTTTTAGAGAGACTAGGTGTTCGAAAATATTTCACAGAAGTAGTGACTTCAGCAAATGGCTTTGCTCGCAAACCACAGCCAGAAGCGATTGATTATCTTGTGGAAAAATATGGTTTAGACAAAGCAAGTACTTATTATGTCGGCGACCGCCGTATTGATGTGGAAGCAGCTGAAAATGCAGGTGTCAAGTCAATCAATCTTGGTCAGCCAGATTCAAAAAATAATCAAAAGATTGCAAATCTATCAGAACTTATCACACTTTTTAAGGCGTAAAAGAAAAGCTAAGTATTCACATCGACTTTATTTTGCTATATAATAAGAGTTATGGTTAAATCATATTCAAAAACAGCAAATCACAATATGCGACGCCCCGTTGTTAAAGAGGGAATTTTGCGTTACATGCGAACACGTCAAAAACAAAACGATGGCTTTTTAGCTGAATTAGAAGCTTTTGCGCATCAAGAAAATATTCCAATTATTCAGCACGAAGTTGTGGCTTATTTCCGATTTTTAATGCAAACAATGCAACCTAAGAATATTTTGGAAATCGGTACAGCGATTGGATTTTCAGCATTATTGATGGCAGAAAATGCACCAGAAGCTAAAATTACTACTCTAGACCGTAATCCAGAAATGATTGCTTTTGCGAAAGAAAATTTTTCAAAATACGATACACGTAATCAGATTACTTTGGTTGAAGGTGATGCGGTTGACACATTGTCAACACTTGAAGATGAGTACGATTTTGTTTTCATGGATTCAGCAAAATCAAAATATATCGTTTTCTTGCCAGAAGTATTAAAACGCTTGAAAGTTGGTGGTGTCGTTGTCTTTGATGATGTCTTCCAAGGTGGAGACATTGTCAAACCTATCGAAGAAGTGCGCCGCGGTCAACGAACAATTTACCGTGGTCTTCAACATCTTTTTGATTCAACACTAGACAATCCAAACTTGACAGCAACCTTGTTGCCACTTAGCGATGGTTTGCTAATGCTTCGAAAAAATGCAGAAGACGTAGAACTGTAAAATTAAGCAATATTTAAGTTAATGTGATATACTAATGGGGTTAAAGACAAATTAAGGAGTTAATATCAATGGCCAACAAAGAAAAATCAGGATTTACAAAAATGATCCAAAGCAAGGCTTTTAAAGGTGTTTCTATTGCCGTAGCATCAGCTCTTATCGGTGCAGGCGTTACTTACCTTGCTACAAACAGCAACTCTGAAACAAAAGCTCTAGTTACAATGAAAGGTAACACAATCACTGTATCAGACTTTTACAGTGCTGCAAAAAGTTCAACATCTTCACAACAAACAATGTTGAATTTGATTTTGGCACGTGTATTTGAAGACCAATATGGAAGCAAAGTTTCAGATAAAGAAGTGACTGAAGCTTACAACAAAACTGCTTCATCATATGGTTCATCATTCTCAAGTGCACTTCAAGCTGCTGGTTTGACAACAGATACTTACAAACAACAAATTCGCACATCAATGTTAGTGGAATATGCTGTTAAAGAAGCTGCCAAAGATAAATTGACAACTAAAAACTATAAAGAAGCTTACAAAGATTACAACCCTGACACAACAGCTACAGTTATTGCTTTGAGCGACGAAGACAAAGCTAACTCAGTTCACGACCAAGCAACTGCAGATGGCGCTGATTTTGATAAAATCGCTAAAGAAAACACAACAGCTAAGAAAACTGAATACACATTTGACTCAGCAGATACAAAACTTCCAACAGATGTTATGGATGCTGCATTCAAACAAGATGAAGGTTCAGTTTCAGATGTTATCAAAGTAATGAATTCTTCAACATATTCATACACTTACTACATTGTTAAGACAACTAAGAAAACAGATAAAAACTCTGATTGGAAGACATACAAAAAACGTTTGAAGAAAGCTATCATGGCTAAATATCAAAACGACACAAACTTCCAAAATCAAGTTATTGCCAAAGCTCTTGATAAAGCTAACGTGAAGATTAAAGATAACAGCTTTGCAAGCATTCTTTCACAATATGCAACAAGCTCATCATCAAGTTCTTCAGCTTCATCATCAAAAGCTTCATCAACTTCTTCTGAAGCAAGCTCATCAAGTTCAACAGAAGAATCATCAACAACTGAATCATCTACAGATTCAGCTGAATAAGCTACTTGACCAGAAGCTTAAAATACAGTACAATTAAAAAGATTGAGAATCGTTTTTAAAAATTCAGATTCAGAAAAGTGGCGGTTGCTGCGAGCCATGGATGAAGTTAAAAATGTGCTACTCATGATTTCTGATTGTAAGTTTGTAACGTGGTTTACAAACGTTGATTTAAGAAAAACAATTTAACAGATAAATGAAGAATGACAGGTTCATTGAAAAGAGGTGGTACCGTGGCTAACGTCACCCTCTATGAGATGAACTTGTCGTTTTTTGTTAAATTGCAGTAGTAAAAATGATGTCAATCTATGGCAAGCGATTATCGCTTAGTAACAAGAAAAGGAAAGATGTAATGAAACAATTAACTAGTGCGCAAGTCCGCCAAATGTGGTTAGACTTTTGGAAATCAAAAGGTCACTCTGTTGAGCCTTCAGCAAACTTGGTTCCTGTAAACGACCCAACTCTTCTTTGGATTAACTCAGGTGTTGCCACACTTAAAAAATATTTCGATGGTTCAGTAATTCCTGAAAATCCACGTATTACAAATGCTCAAAAAGCTATTCGTACAAACGATATTGAAAACGTTGGTAAGACTGCACGTCACCACACAATGTTTGAAATGTTGGGTAACTTCTCAGTTGGTGATTACTTCCGTGATGAAGCTATCACTTGGGGATTTGAACTTTTGACAAGCCCAGAATGGTTTGATTTCCCTAAAGACAAACTTTACATGACTTACTACCCAGATGATAAAGATACTTACAACCGTTGGATCTCACTTGGTGTTGAACCAAGTCACTTGATTCCAATCGAAGATAACTTCTGGGAAATTGGTGCTGGACCTTCAGGACCAGATACTGAAATCTTCTTTGACCGTGGTGAAGAATTCGACCCAGATCACGTTGGTATCAAACTTCTTGCTGAAGATATCGAAAACGATCGTTATATCGAAATCTGGAACATCGTATTGTCACAATTTAACGCTGACCCAGCTGTTCCACGTTCAGAATACAAAGAACTTCCACACAAAAACATTGATACTGGTGCTGGTTTGGAACGTTTGGTTGCTGTTATGCAAGGGGCTAAAACAAACTTTGAAACTGACCTCTTCATGCCAATCATTCGTGAAATCGAAAAATTATCTGGTAAAACTTACGATCCAGATGGCGACAACATGAGCTTTAAAGTTATCGCTGACCACATCCGTTCACTTTCATTTGCAATCGGTGATGGTGCTCTTCCAGGTAACGAAGGTCGCGGATACGTTCTTCGTCGTTTGCTTCGCCGTGCTGTTATGCATGGTCGTCGCCTTGGTATCAATGAAACATTCTTGTACAAATTGGTTCCAACTGTTGGTAAAATCATGGAATCATACTACCCAGAAGTACTTGAAAAACGTGAATTTATCGAAAAAATCGTTCGTCGTGAAGAAGAAACTTTTGCACGTACAATCGATGCTGGTTCAAACATGCTTGACCAATTGTTGGCTGATTTGAAAGCTGCAGGTAAAGACACTGTTGAAGGTAAAGATATCTTCAAATTGTATGATACATACGGATTCCCAGTTGAATTGACTGAAGAATTGGCTGAAGATAAAGGATTCAAGATTGACCACGCTGGCTTTGAAGCTGCCATGAAAGAACAACAAGAACGCGCTCGCGCAAGCGTTGTTAAAGGTGGTTCAATGGGTATGCAAAATGAAACATTGTCAAACATCACCGAAGAATCAGTCTTTAGCTACGAAGAAGAAGTTCTTGACTCTACATTGTCAGTAATCATTGCTGATAACGAACGTACTGAAGCTGTTTCAGAAGGTCAAGCATTGCTTGTCTTTGCTAAAACACCATTCTACGCTGAAATGGGTGGACAAGTGGCTGACCACGGTGTTATCAAAAACGATAAAGGTGATATCGTTGCTCGTGTGACAGATGTTCAAAAAGCACCAAACGGTCAAGCACTTCACACAGTTGAAGTTCTTGCAAGCTTGTCTGTTGGTACAACATATACACTTGAAATTGATAGCAAACGTCGTCACAGTGTTATTAAAAACCACACAGCTACTCACTTGCTTCACGCTGCACTTCACCACGTTATCGGTGACCACGCTACTCAAGCTGGTTCTCTTAACGAAGAAGGCTTCTTGCGTTTTGACTTTACTCACTTTGAAGCTGTAACTGCTGATGAATTGCGCCAAATCGAAGAAGAAGTTAACCAACAAATCTGGAATGCTATCCCAGTTGTTACTGTTGAAACTGATATTGATACAGCTAAATCAATGGGTGCTATGGCATTGTTCGGTGAAAAATATGGTAAAAACGTACGTGTTGTAACAATCGGTGACTATTCAATTGAACTTTGTGGTGGTACACACGTTTCAAATACAGCTGAAATCGGAATCTTCAAGATTGTTAAAGAAGAAGGTATCGGTTCAGGAACTCGCCGTATCCTTGCTGTAACTGGTAAAGAAGCCTTTGAAGCATACCGTCAAGAAGAAGAAGACCTTAAAGCAATCGCTGAAACTCTTAAAGTACCTCAACTTAAAGAAGTTACTAAGAAAGTTGTAAGCTTGCAAGAACAATTGCATAAATTGCAAAAAGAAAATGCTGAATTGAAAGAAAAAGCAGCAGCAGCTCAAGCTGGTGACGTCTTCAAAGATGTTAAAGAAGCAAATGGTCTTCGCTTTATTGCTAGCCAAGTAACTGTTTCTGACGCTGGAGCTCTTCGTACATTTGCTGATAACTGGAAACAAAAAGATTACTCTGATGTTCTTGTATTGGCAGCAGCTATTGGTGAAAAAGTAAACGTCCTTGTTGCAAGCAAATCTAAAGATGTTCATGCTGGTAACTTGATTAAAGCTTTGGCACCAATCGTATCAGGTCGTGGTGGTGGTAAACCAGACATGGCTATGGCTGGTGGTTCAGATGCTGCTAAAATCGCTGACCTTCTTGCAGCAGTAGCAGAAAATCTATAAGATGACATCAAAAAATATCTTTCTAAAACTTGCAATTGCCCTAATCAGTGCAACTATAGTCATTCTAACTTGCGTGCTTATTTTAAATAGCATTCAAGGAAGAGTAAATTGGGTACTTATTGTCATTCTCTTTGCAGAAGCAAGTCTACTCAGTAGCCTGATTAAAACCTTGCAAGAAAGAAAATAAAATGAAAGCTCACCAAACGGTGAGCTTTTTGTTATAGTTTTTAACTATTGACTTTATTTAAAATAACTATTTTACGGGGGAAGTTCAGGCTGCTATAATAGAAAATAAGATTTCAGAAAATTTTCACAGTTTAGAGATAGGATGGAGAAAATGATGAAAATTTCGCTTATTCAGATGTCAATTCGCGAAGCGGAGCCGGATAAAAATGCAAGGAAAGTTCTTGCTTTGTTAGAAAAAGCGATGCTTGATAAACCTGATGTAATTGTATTGCCTGAGATGTGGAACACTGGCTATGCTTTGGAGCAAATGGCTGAGCTTTCTGATAAGGATGGTCAGCAAACGAAAGATTTGTTAGGAAAGTTTGCCAAAGAAAATCAGGTTAATCTTGTAGCTGGTTCGGTCGCGACAGCAAAGAAAAATCAATTTTTTAATACTACTTATGTTTTTAACCGAGCTGGTCAGGTGATTGCTGATTATGATAAAGTTCATCTTTTTGGCTTGATGGGAGAAAATCGTTTTTTGCAGGCTGGGCATCGTGAAAGTACTTTTGAGCTTGATGGTGTCAAGGCAGCTAGTGTCATTTGCTATGATATCCGATTTCCGGAATGGGTGAGAACCTTGATGGCGACTGGGGGTAAGGTTTTATTTGTTGTAGCTGAGTGGCCAAAAAAACGTGTGCCACAGTGGGAGATTTTGCTGCGTGCGCGTGCAGTTGAAAATCAAGCTTTTGTAGTGGCTGTCAACCGTGTTGGTCAAGGAGCGTTGGACGATTTTTCTGGGCATTCATTGGTTATTGACCCGCTAGGAAATGTTATTTTGCAGGCGCCAGATAATCAAGAAGGTGTTTTTTCGGTAGATATTGACTTATCAGAAGTTGAAAAAGTTCGTGGGCATATTCCTGTTTTTGCTGACCGAAAACCAGAGTTGTATCATTAAGGGGGAGTTAGGATGTTTTCACAATCAGATATTTTACAAACATTGCCAAAACAATTTTTTGCAAGTCTTGTCGCTAAGGTCAATGCTAAAGTGGCACAAGGTTATGATGTGATAAATCTTGGGCAGGGAAATCCTGATCAGCCGACCTACGATTATATCGTTGATGCCTTGATTGAATCTGCTAAAAATCCTGCTTCGCATAAATACTCGCAATTTCGTGGAAATGCTAATTTTAAAGAGGCAGCAAGTCAATTTTATAAGGACAATTATCAAGTAGACCTTGATAGCGAGAAAGAGATTTGTGTCCTTGGTGGTGCAAAGATTGGTCTGGTAGAATTTCCAGTAGCCACCATGAATCCTGGTGATTTGCTTTTGCTGCCTGACCCTGGTTATCCAGATTATTTATCAAGCGTTTCTCTTGGAAAAATTGAGTTTGAAACTTTTCCTTTGAAGGCGGAAAATGATTTTTTGCCTGATTTGTCAGCGATTCCTGAAGATGTGGCGAAGCGCGCAAAATTTATCTATATCAATTACCCTAACAATCCTACCGGAGCTGTGGCAACGGCAGCATTTTATGAAGAATTAGTTGCTTGGGCGAAAAAATTTGACGTTGGTGTGGTCAGTGACTTTGCCTATGGTGCCTTGGGAGCGGATGGTTTTAAAAATCCAAGTTTTCTATCAACGCCAGGTGCAAAAGAAGTTGGCATTGAACTCTATACATTTTCCAAAACTTTTAACATGGCAGGTTGGCGTTTGGCTTTTGCGGCGGGAAATGCGGAGTTGATTGAGGCGCTTAACTTATTACAAGACCACCTTTTTGTCAGCATTTTTCCAGCTATCCAAGACGCTGGCGCAGTAGCTCTTTTAGATGAGCGCGCTAAAGCGGCAATCGCAGAGCTAAATCACAAATATGACGAGCGACGCCATGCTTTTGTCAAAGCTGCTGCTAAAATTGGCTGGAACGCCTTTGACTCAAAAGGTTCGTTTTATGCCTGGATGCCGGTGCCAGAAGGTTATAACAGTGAAAGCTTCGCTGATTTACTCTTAAACGAAGCTCACGTCGCAGTCGCACCGGGAAAAGGATTTGGTGAACAAGGTGACAGCTACGTCAGAATTGGACTCTTGGTCGAACCAGAGCGTTTGATTGAGGCGGTCGAGAGAATAGAGAAATTAGGGGTGTTTTAAAAAATACCGAAAGTACGAATGAAAATTCGTACTTTTTTAATAATTTATGCAAAAAACGCTTGACTTATGAATAAATATACTATAAAATTGAATACATATTTATTCAAGAGGTGTATATTATGAGAGTGTCGATTGTTGGTATCACTGGATACAGTGGACTAGAATTAGTTAAATTATTGAATAATCATAAAAAAGTTACGATTGCTTCGATTCACGCCACTAAGGAAATCGGTCGACGATTGTCAGAGCTATACCCTTACTTAGTTGGTGTTTGTGATTTGGTTATCGAAGAGTTTGATGCAGAGAAAATCATGGCAAAATCAGACTTGGTCTTCTTTGCGACACCAAGTGGTGTAGCTAGCAAATTAGCAGAGCCATTTGTTGAAGCTGATTTTCCTGTGATTGACTTATCAGGCGACCATCGCTTACCAGCCTATCTTTATGAAAAATGGTATAAAAAAACACCAGCTAGTGATAAGATTTTGAATAAATTTACATATTCTTTGGCTGAGTTTACGGATGTTAAAGACAAGAAATTCATTTCTAACCCAGGTTGCTACGCGACAGCGACAGAGTTAGCTTTGATTCCTTTACTAAAAGCTGATGTTGTTGAAGAAGATTCTATCATTGTTGATGCTAAAAGTGGTTTGACAGGTGCTGGTAAAGCTCTTTCTGAATCAAGTCATTTCGTTAACGTGCATGATAATTATGTGACTTACAAATTGAATCGTCACCAGCATATTCCAGAAATTGTACAAGAGTTGAAACTTTTCAATGATCAGGTTCATCATATTCAATTTTCAACATCACTTTTGCCAGTTAATCGTGGCATCATGTCAACGGTTTACGTGAAATTGAAAAAGCCCCTAACAGCAGCAAATCTCTTTGCCATTTATGAAGATTCTTACAAGGACACACCGTTTGTTCGTGTGCAGGATGATTTGCCAGAGTTGCACAATGTGATTGGGTCAAATTTTACAGATATCGGTTTTCTATACAACAAGGTGACAAATGTTTTAACGATTGTCTCGGTTATTGATAATTTGATTAAAGGTGCTGCTGGTCAAGCTGTCCAAAATCTCAATCTGATGAATGGTTGGGATGAGACAGAAGGATTATTGATTTCACCAAATTATTTGTAATTTAGAAAGGGAATAGCACTTAAAAGATTTAAGTGTTTCAGGTATGAGATATGAAAGTAATTAAAGGAAATGTTGCCAGTCCGCTTGGTTTTTCAGCTGATGGCTTGCATGCAGGATTTAAGAAAAGAAAACTTGATTTTGGTTGGATTGTCTCAGAAGTTCCAGCTAGCGTAGCGGGAGTTTATACGACAAATAAAGTTATCGCAGCGCCATTGATTGTGACGCGTCAGTCAGTCAAAAAAGCACAAAAAATGAAAGCTATCGTTGTCAATTCCGGTGTTGCTAATTCTTGTACGGGTGTGCAAGGGATGGAAGATGCCTACACTATGCAAAAGTGGACAGCTGAAAAGCTTGGCGTCGAACCTGATTTGGTCGGCGTTGCCTCAACAGGTGTCATTGGTGATTTATTGCCAATGGATACTTTAAAAACAGGTCTTTCTAAACTTGTGGTTAATGGCAATTCAGATGATTTTTCAAAAGCAATTTTGACAACTGATACCATGGTTAAAACTGTTGCAGTGACAGAAAAATTTGGTCGTGACGAGGTAACCATGGCGGGTGTTGCAAAGGGGTCAGGCATGATTCACCCAAATATGGCGACAATGCTAGCTTTTATCACTTGTGATGCTAATATTTCAAGTGAAACCTTGCAACTTGCGTTAAGTCAGAACGTTGAAACGACTTTCAATCAAATCACGGTTGATGGTGATACTTCAACGAATGATATGGTTCTTGTCATGTCAAATGGTTGCACTTTGAATGAAGAAATTTTGCCAAACACACCTGAATTTGATAAATTCTCAAGCATGCTTAACTATGTCATGCAAGAATTAGCTAAAATGATTGCAAAAGACGGTGAAGGCGCAAGCAAACTCATTGAAGTCAATGTCAAAAATGCTCCCAATGCACTTGATGCGCGCATGATGGCAAAAAGTGTTGTTGGTTCAAGTCTTGTTAAGACAGCGATTTTTGGTGAAGACCCTAACTGGGGACGCATTTTAGCAGCTGTAGGCTATGCAGGTGTCGATGTACCAGTTGATAATATTGATATTTTCCTTGGAGATGTTCCAGTGATGTTGAAATCAAGTCCAGTTGATTTTGAAAAAGAAGAAATGCAAGACGTCATGCATGAAGATGAGATTACTATTACCGTTGATTTGCATGCAGGGGAAGCGCAAGGAAAAGCATGGGGCTGCGATTTGTCATATGATTATGTCAAAATCAATGCTCTTTACCGTACGTAAAGGGATGAGATAATGAAAGATACAATTGTGATTAAAATCGGAGGCGTTGCTAGTCAAAACCTCACACAACAGTTTATTAATCAGGTCAAAACTTGGAAAGAGTCTGGAAAAAAACTTGTGATTGTGCACGGTGGTGGCTTTGCAATTAATAAACTAATGGAAGATAATCATGTTCCTGTTAAAAAAATCAATGGTCTTCGTGTGACAAATAAATCTGACATGCGATTAGTCAGCTACGCTCTTTTAAACATGGTCGGTCACAATCTGACTAAAAAGTTGAATCAGTCGTCAGTCGATAGTATCCAGCTTTTGTCAGGTTTAAAAAGGGTGGTCAAAGCAGATTTTCTTGATAAAGGAACTTACGGGTATGTTGGTGATGTGGCGCAAATTCAAACACTAGTTTTGGAGCAAATGCTTGATAACAACATGTTGCCAGTTCTTGCATCACTTGGCTATTCTAAAGATGGTGAGCTTTTAAACATCAACGCAGATTATTTGGCAACAGCGGTAGCTGTCGCTTTAGAGGCTGAAAAGTTGGTCCTAATGACTGATGTTAAAGGCGTTTTGGAAAATGGAGCTGTGCTTGATAGCTTAACATCGACAGAATTTCAAGAGAAAATTGACAAAGGAATTATCACAGGTGGCATGATTCCTAAAATCGAATCAGCAGTGAACACTGTTTTAGCAGGTGTGGGTGAAGTATTGATTGGCGACAATCTTGTAACAGGAACTTCAATCATCTGCTAACGTAAAGGAGCGACGAATGACAAAACTATTTCAAAATTATAAACGCGCAGCTATCGAATTTGTTAAAGCGGAAGGTAATTATCTTTTTGACCAGGACGGCAAAAAATACCTTGATTTTTCATCTGGTATTGGTGTGACTAATCTTGGTTTTCACCCACAAGTCAAAGCAGCTTTGCTTAAGCAGGCTGAGGAGATTTGGCACATGCCAAATTTGTACCACAACTCCTTGCAAGAAGAAGTAGCAGGAAAATTAATCGGGAATAAAGATTATCTTGCTTTCTTTGCAAATAGCGGTGCAGAAGCCAATGAAGCTGCGATTAAGATTGCTCGTAAGGCGACTGGTAAGCAAGAAATTATCACTTTTGTGAATTCTTTTCACGGTCGTACCTTTGGGTCAATGTCTGCGACTGGTCAGGACAAAATTAAAGCAGGTTTTGGTGATGTTGTCCCACATTTTAGCTATGCGACATATAATGATTTGGATAGTGTTAAAGCCTTGGTGACTGAGGATACTGCAGCGGTCATGTTAGAATTGGTTCAAGGGGAGTCGGGAGTTCGCCCAGCAGATAAAACTTTTGTAACAGCCTTGAGCGAATTTTGTCACAATACAGGGATTTTGCTTATTGTCGATGAAGTCCAAACAGGTATGGGACGTACTGGGAAACTCTTTTCATTTGAACATTATGGCATTGAGCCAGACATTTTTACTTTGGCAAAAGGTCTTGGAAATGGCGTGCCAGTTGGTGCAATGATTGCAAAAGAAAAACTTGGTTCAGCTTTTTCTTACGGCAGTCATGGGTCAACCTTTGGTGGCAATAAACTTGTCATGTCAGCAGCCTCAAGCGTACTAGATATTATGCTTACTGACGGTTTCTTGCCCCAAGCTCTTGACAATGGTAATTATTTGCAAGCTGAGTTGAAGAAAGCTCTAGCTGGTAATCCAAAAGTAACTGAGGTTCGTGGGCTTGGTTACATGATTGGTATTGAAACAACTGAAAATCTTGTTGACTTGGTTGAAAAGGCACGTGACAAAGGTCTTGTTGTTTTAACTGCAGGAACAAATGTTATTCGTCTCTTGCCACCATTGACTTTGACAAAAGAGCAAATTGATCAAGGTGTTGCTATTTTGAAAGACGTTTTTGCGTAAGGAAAAAGGACTTCTCTAACGAGAGGTTCTTTTTCAAGTTGACAAATTGCATTTAATTGTATAGAATTTTCTAAAAATAGAAGGAGTGACAAAATTGGCTAAAAAAGTTCTTGTTGTTTCAGGGCATCCTGATTTGAAAAATGATTCACTTGCAAATAAAACGATTTTAAAAGAAATTAAAAAGCTTTATCCAGAGGTTGAATTGGATATTTTGAGTAATTTGTATCCTGATTATCAGATTAATGTGGCAGCTGAGCAGGAAAAATTACGTCGAGCTGATGTTATTGTTTTTCAGTATCCACTTTACTGGTATATGACACCATCTTTAATGAATAAATGGATTGAAAAAGTTTTTGTGCATGGTTTTTCACATGGTTCAAATGGCAATGCCTTGAAAGATAAAGTTTTGATTGCTTCTTTGACGACTGGTGCAGGAGAAGCAGCTTATAGCGCAGAAACAGGCACAACGATTGACGAGCTTTTGGCACCGATTCGTTTGACAGCTAAATTGACTCAGCTGAATTTTGTAGGCCATGTTGTAACACACGGCGTTTCTTACTCACTTCGAAACGACGCTGAAAAAGCCCAAGAAATGATTGCAAAATCACAAGCTCATGCCAAGAAATTGGTTGAAATGATTGAAAGTTTGTAGAAAATAATAAAAAAATTGACAGCTTTTCCAATTCGTGATAATCTTAAGAAGAATTGAATAGTTTTCTTCGGGGCAGGGTGAAATTCCCGACCGACGGTGTTGTTGTCTCGTTGATTGTTACTTGTTTTTATTTCTCGCTGATGTTTCGCTATGTCTGTGAGGAGAAGCAATTACTAATCAACTTTATTTGAAAAATGAGAGAGCTAAGTCCGTGAGCGTAAGCTGATCTGGTGTGATTCCAGAGCCGACAGTATAGTCTGGATGGGAGAAGAATTGATTGAGTGTCAAAAAGCATACTCTCGCTTTTTGAATTACTTTTTTAGTTGTCTTTAATTGCCTCGTAGTCTAGTGCTACGGGGATTTTTATTTTGGTATATTTTATATGTCAGAAAATTCAAACAACTACAGGCGGTACCCGATGAAAATGACTGATTAGTGCAAGCTAGTCGGATAATTTTTGTCGGGATTTTTTTATTTGAAAGGAGGAAGATATGGATAAAAACTATATGTTGCAAGCGATAGAAGAAGCTAAGCGTGGCTTTAGGCAAACTTACACCAATCCTTTGGTTGGTGCGGTGATTGTCAAAGATAATCATGTGATTGCTCGTGGTGCACACCTGCAGTATGGTCATGAGCATGCTGAAAAGAACGCGATTTTACATTGTCAAACTCCGGAAGAACTATTTAATTCAACTCTTTATGTGACCTTGGAACCTTGTCATCATAGGGGAAAACAGCCACCCTGTACCCAAGCGATTGTTGAGGCAGGTATCAAAAAGGTAGTTGTTGGCCAGCTTGACCCCAATCCTTTAGTAGCAGGAAAAGGTGTGGCTTTCTTAAAAGAGCAAGGAATAGAAGTAGTCACTCATGTTTTAGAAGAAGAGGCACGCGCACTCAACAAGCACTACAATGTTTACTATGAGCGCAAGCGTCCTTATGTTGTTTTGAAACAAGCAGTTAGTCTGGATGGAAAGATTGCTGTGCTTGGCAAACGAACGGCTTTGACTGATGACGAGACAAATCGTTTTGTTCACGATGAACGTGATGATTTTCATGCGATATTGGTTGGTGCTGATACGGTCTTGATTGACAATCCACGTTTGCTGGGGAGTGGGACAAGTTTTTGTCCGCCAGTGCGTGTGATTTTGGATGAAAAGGGGCGTGTTTTTGACCAGCTAGATTTACAGATTTTTAAAGATAATTCGGCTCCAGTTTATATTTTTAGTGATCGGAAGGTTTCGGATTTACCAAAGCATGTCACAGTAATTGATTTGCCAGAGTTTTCGATTGAAAATATTTTGCAGGTGCTTTATGAGAAGAAGCTTCAGTCTGTTTATGTCGAGGGCGGAGCTGGTGTTCATGATGCCTTTCTGGAAAGTGATCTTTGGGATGAAATCATTTCTTATGTGACTCCTAAGCTTATTGGTGGTAATGGCAAAGCAGCTATGTCGAGTTTTCGTCTGGTTAGTCAAGCCTTAGAGTTAGACGATTTTGCTTGCCAGAAAATCGGAAATAATATTAGACTTTCGGCTAGAAGGAGGGTGTGATGTTTACCGGATTAATTCAAGAACAAGGTCGTATTAGCCGGATTGTCAAACACCAGCACAATATCAAATTAACTTGCAAGGCTTCACGAAAGTTGTTAGCTGATTATAAAATTGGCGATAGTATGGCAATCAATGGTGTCTGCTTGACTTGCGTGGCTAAAGCAGGAGATGCATTTACAGTGGATATCATGCCAGAAACCTTTAGGCGAACGATTTTTTCAGAGAGTCGTGTCGGTGATTTGGTGAATCTTGAGTTAGCTATGTCAGCCAATGCTCCCTTTGAAGGGCACCTTGTGACAGGGCACGTGGATAGTGTGGCAAGGCTTGTCAAAAAAGAAAGTGATGAAAATGCACTTGTACTTAGCTTTGCTTTTCCAAAAGAATTTGAAGGGCAGATTGTTGGGCAAGGCTCAATCGCGGTCAACGGTGTTAGTCTGACGGTGGTATCCGCTGAGAAGGGGCAATTTAGCGTGTCGTTGATTCCACATACGGCAAAAGAGACTAACCTGGCAAGGCTCAAAACAGGTGACAAAGTCAATATTGAGACGGATATTTTAGCAAAATACATGCAAAAACAGCTAAGAATGATGAAAGGAGACTAGATGTTTAAGGATGTTGAAATGGCAATTTCTGATTTGAAAGCAGGAAAATTAATCGTAGTTGTCGACGATGATGACCGTGAGGCAGAAGGAGATTTGGTTGGTCTTGCGGAGTTAGCGAGTCCTGAAAATGTGAATTTCATGACTAAATACGCGCGTGGTTTGATTTGTGCGCCCGTATCTAAAAGCATCGCTGAGCGTTTGGAACTTGTTCCTATGTCAGAAGAAAATACAGATGCACATGGCACAGCATTTACTATTAGTGTAGACCACAAGACGACTTCAACAGGTATTTCAGCATTTGACCGTGCTAAAACCATTCAAGAATTAGCCTCACAAAGTAGTAAAGCAAGTGATTTTCATTATCCAGGTCATATGTTCCCTTTGGTTGGACGAAGTGGTGGTGTTCTTAAACGTCGTGGACATACAGAAGCAAGTCTTGAATTGGCACGCTTGGCGGGGAGTCGAGAAGCAACTTATATTTGTGAGATTTTAAAAGATGACGGCACAATGGCACGAAAAAGTGATCTCAGGGAATTTGCTCAAAAATGGGATTTGACCATGATTGAAGTTGGTGATATCGCACGTTACGTTAGTTTTCAAGATAGTCCCAAGGTGAAATTGCCATCAAGTTATGGTGATTTTGACCTTCGTTTATTTGAAGATGAGTTTCATCGTGAGCATATCTTGTTGTCAAAAGGTGAGTTGACATCTGATGAACCGCTTTTGCTTCGTCTGCATTCAGAATGTTTGACAGGGGATATTTTTGGGTCTTATCGTTGTGATTGTGGGGAACAGCTGCACGCTGCCATGAAGAAAATCAATGAAATTGGTCGTGGAGCAATTTTGTATCTTCGCCAAGAAGGACGTGGCATCGGACTAAAAAACAAGCTCAAAGCTTATCAGTTGCAAGAAAATGGTTTTGATACTTATGATGCCAATGTTGAGTTGGGCTTTGCGCCTGATGCGCGAGATTATCAGATTGCTGCAGATATTTTATCATTTTTGAAAATCAAGCAAGTCAAGCTTTTGACAAATAATCCTGATAAGCTGGAACAACTTATAGCTGCTGGCATTGAGATTGTTGAACGCTTGCCTTTACAGGTGCCGGCTCACCAAGAAAATCGGGCTTACCTACAAACCAAACAAGAAAAATTTCATCATTTATTACACATTGTTTAAGGAGAAAAATCATGACAACGTTTGAAGGAAAATTTATTGGAAAAAATGTCAAAATTGCTATCGTCGTTGCACGTTTTAACGAATTTATCACCTCAAAATTATTGGGTGGAGCAATGGACGGCTTAATTCGTAATGAAGTGGCTGAAGAAGACATTGATGTTTACTGGGTTCCAGGTGCTTTTGAAATTCCTTTTATGACGAAAAAAATCGTTGCCAGCGGAAAATACGACGGTGTCATTACACTTGGTAGTGTTATCCGTGGGTCAACCAGCCATTACGACCTTGTCTGTAACGAAGTAGCTAAAGGCGTTGGTCAGATTAATCTTACTAGTGACATTCCAGTTATGTTTGGCGTGATTACGACTGAAGATATTGAGCAAGCTATCGAACGCTCAGGCTCAAAAGCTGGCAATAAAGGTAGCGAATGTGCGCAAGGTGTGCTTGAAATGATTGACTTAGCAAGACAACTTTAAGTTGAAAACGAGAAAAAGCTAGGAAGTTGTCCTAGCTTTTTAGTATTAAACAAAAAGAAGATATTATCTCTTAACTAAAAACATTTTTCCTTGTGTCGGAATGATAATGGCTAGTGCTAAAATGACGAAAACCAAAGTTAGAAGACCAGCTGTGCCATTTACTATAAATGAATATAAGTAAGGCGACATACCTTTTGGAGCGTAGCTTCCCCAGAAGATAAAACCAGCTACAAAGTGCCAGAAGTAGCGGACAAAGACAGCTAAGAGAGCCCCACCTGTTGCGTAAAATAAAGCGCGTCCTTTATTGTCTTTTGAAAGAGCATTTTGAAACGGTACTGACAAAAATCCTGCTAACCCCATTGAGACGAAAGCGATAATGTATTCGATGATAACTTGCGATAAAGCCAAATACCAAACTTTACCTAAAATGAAGTAAAGTAATCCCCAGATAAGTCCGGCTAAAGTACCATATTTTGGACCACGACGGAGCGCAAAGAGTACTAGAGGAATAGCTCCAAACGAAGGTGTGAACCAGCTAGCAAAATCTGGAATATAAGATAAAGCCATGGCTAGTGCAGCAACAAGGGCAGTCTCAATCAAAGCAGACAGTTGAGAATTTTTCGACGACATAAAAAGCTCCTTCTAATACAAAGGAGCTTTCTTTTTATCTGATAATTGTACAAGGCGATTTCAAATCATTGTTTTAAAAAAGTCATGTCACAATCCCTACGCTCGTACTAACGAGATCAGGTTATCAGGATTTCGCGTCATGCGATCTCAGCCAGAAGCACTCCTTTGTGAAATTTTGATTATCTATAGTCTAGCACTTTTGAAAATGACTTGTCAAGAACTTTTCTAATCGCTTTCAAGAAAATTAAAGTCCGTAATTGTAGTCATCGTCTTTCATGGCTTCAACCGAGCCAAGAAGATAACCATTCCCGACCTGACTAAAGAAGTCGTGGTTGGAAGTTCCAGTTGAAATACCATTCATGACAATTGGATTAACATCATTAGCGTTGTCTGGGAAAAGAGGGTCTTGTCCCAAATTCATAAGAGCTTTGTTGGCATTGTAGCGTAAGAAGGTCATGACTTCTTCAGTCCATCCAACTTCATCATAAAGTGATTTGGTATAATTTTCTTCATTTTCATAAAGCTGGTAAAGTAAATCGTACATCCAATCACGCAGCTCATCTTGCTTGTCTTCTGACAATTCATTAAAGCCTAGCTGGAATTTATAACCAATGTAAGTTCCGTGGACAGACTCATCGCGGATAATCAGTTTAATGATTTCAGCGACGTTAGCTAGTTTGTTATTGCCAAGGTAATAAAGCGGGGTAAAGAAACCTGAATAGAAAAGGAAAGTTTCTAGAAATGTTGAGGCAACTTTCTTTTGCAGGGCATCGCCGTTTTCATAAATATCGTTGATGATTTTTGCTTTTTTCTGTAAAAATTCATTCTTGTTTGTCCATTCGAAAATGGCTTCAATTTCTGATTTGGTGTTAAGCGTTGAAAAAATTGAAGAATAAGATTTGGCGTGGACAGATTCCATGAATTGGATATTGTTAAGAACAGCTTCCTCATGCGGTGTACGGACGTCAGCGCGAATAGCTTCAACGCCGGATTCTGATTGCATGGTATCAAGCAGCGTCAAACCACCGAAGACTTTGCCAACCAGGTCTTTTTCCTGATCAGAGAGTTTGCGCCAGTCATCGAGGTCGTTCGACAGTGGAATACGAGTATCAAGCCAAAATTGTTCAGTCAACTTTTCCCAAGTTGACTTATCGATGACATCCTCAATCTCGTTCCAATTGATGGCTTTATAATACATTTGTGACATCTATTTTCTCCTAATGGATTTGAGTAAAGTTAATAAATGAATAACATAGCGTTTAACGTCTTGTTATTAGCTCTTTTAGGACCAAAGTAAGTTTGCAAGAGTTACGACGCGGAACCAAATGGCTCGATACTAGTCATTTGGTGAAGTTAGTAAGTGAACTAGGCAAGCCGCCCTAGCGGTTGCCGTCTCGTTATTAGGTCCTTTAGGACCAATAACAAGTGTTCAGTTAGATTACACAGCTTTCGCATTGGTTTGAGCCGACTTCGTCCCCGTCATCTGTAAAGGTACGAATGTAGTAGATTGATTTAATACCTTTGTTAAAAGCATAGTGACGAAGGATTGATAAATCTCGTGTGGTTTGCTTGCTTTGCGTTTTCCATTCGTAGAGCCCTTCTGGAATATCGCTGCGCAAAAACAATGTGAGTGACAAACCTTGGTCAACGTGTTCAGTCGCAGCAGCGTAGACGTCTATGACTTTTCGCATATCCATGTCATAGGCAGAAGTGTAATACGGGATAGTCTCAGTTGAAAGCCCTGTCGCTGGGTAGTAAATTTTTCCGATTTTCTTTTCTTGACGCTCTTCGATACGTTGCGTAATTGGGTGCAGCGAAGCAGACACATCATTGATGTAAGAAATTGACCCGTTTGGAGCAACAGCTAATCGGTTTTGATGATAAAGCCCATCTCTCATAACAGCATCACGAAGCTCAAGCCAGTCTTTTTCGCTTGGAATGAAATGCTTAGTAAATAATTCTTTGATTCGGTCTGATTTTGGAACATAATCACCCGTAATATATTTATCAAAATATGAGCCATCAGCGTAGCTTGATTTTTCAAAGCCTACAAAAGTTTGTTTGCGTTCACGAGCGATGTTATTTGACTCCACCAAAGTCCAGTAATTCAGTAACATGAAATAAATATTGGTAAATTCAATGGATTCTGGACTGCCGTATTGAATATGATTTTGGGCTAAGAAGGTGTGAAGCCCCATGGCACCGAGTCCAAAAGTATGAGCTTGTTCATTGCCGCGCTTGATTGTTGGAACGGATTCGATAGAAGATGTATCAGATACGAATGTCAAGGCGCGTGTCATAGCCTTGATAGAGCGACCAAAATCAGGTGAAGTCATCATATTAACAATGTTTGTTGAACCAAGATTACATGAGATATCTGTTCCCATTTTGGTGAATTCCTGAGCATCGTTAATCACGCTAGGTGTCTGTACTTGTAATACTTCTGAACAAAGGTTTGACATGATGATTTTGCCATCGATAGGATTTGTACGATTTGCAGTGTCGATATTTACCACATAAGGATAACCAGATTCTTGTTGTAATTTTGAAATCTCAGTTTCCAAATCACGCGCTTTAATCTTCGTTTTAACGATATTTGGATTGGCTACCATGTTGTCGTATTCAGCTGTGATGTCGACGTAGCTATAAGGAACACCGTACTCACGTTCAACGCTAAATGGGCTAAAGAGATACATGTCTTCGTTGTTACGAGTCAATTCGTAAAATTTATCGGGAACGGTAATACCAAGTGAAAGTGTTTTGACGCGAACTTTCTCATCGGCGTTCTCTTTTTTAGTTGATAAGAAAGCTAGGATATCTGGGTGAAAGACATCGAGATAAACGGCACCGGCTCCCTGACGTTGTCCAAGTTGATTTGAATATGAAAAGCTGTCTTCAAATAACTTCATAACTGGAACAACACCTGACGCAGCGCCTTCGTATCCTTTAATTGGAGCGCCAGCTTCGCGAAGATTTGACAAATTAATGCCGACCCCTCCACCAATGCGAGACAATTGTAGTGCTGAGTTGATTGAACGACCGATTGAATTCATATCATCTGTCATGGAAATCAAGAAACATGACACAAATTCGCCACGTCGACTGCGACCAGCATTTAAAAACGAAGGAGTAGCAGGCTGATAACGCTGATTAATCATTTCAGTAGCTAAATCTTTTGCCAAGTCTTCATTGCCGTCAGCAAAATAAAGGGCGTTAAATAATATTCGGTCCTCGATGCTTTCAAGATATTGGCTCCCGTCATTAGTCTTTAAGGCGTATTGCTGGTAAAACTTGTAGGCTGCCATGAAAGATTTGAAACGAAAACGGTGAGCGTGTAAGTCTTTTGCCAAGTTTTCGATAAATTCAGGGGAATAGCTACGAATGAAAGCTTCTTCGAGGTAATCATGTTCAATCAGATAGTTGATTTTATCGGTGATGGAATCAAAGGTCATCGTATTTGGAATAACATTTTCCGAAAAGAAAGCCTGAAGCGCTTCTTTGTCTTTATTTAGAGGGATTTGACCATTGATTGGGCGGTTAATTTCGTTATTTAGGCGAAAGTATGAAACGTCGCCGAGATTATTGAGGCTCATAAAGTTAGTTACCACTTTATTATCAGTGTGGTAATTCCTTTCTAATTTTGAATTTTTTTATCTAGATAATCTCTTTTAGTTTGCTTGGTTGAAAACCTGAAAAAGAAATGTCGCCAGCCTTAATAACTGGAGCAGAAGTGAAACCTAGGCTTTTAACGTAGTCGACCATATCAGGCTGCTCATCGATATTAATTTCTTGGTAATCGGCACCTTCCTTGTCTAAAAGTTTTTTGGTCATTTTGCATTGCATGCAATTATTTTTTGAAAATAGTGTAATTTTATTAGTCATGAGGCTTTCCTCCATAATTCGTTATATTTTTTTAAATCAATGTTTAATTAGAATATCCAAAAAATACTAAAAAGGCAAATGATATAGCTTACAAAACCACAACATCTTGTATCTAAACACTTAAAACCGCACAAAATATAGTGTTTGTGTACTTTTCGCTAGCTCAATTAACGACGTCACATGACATGTCATATAATCTAACACGAAACTGTAAATTAATGTTGACAAAATTTTCTGAATTTTGTATAATTAAAACACTAAAATTATATTCGGGGGTCCGTACATGACAGAATTTTTATCAAAATTTTCTTTCAAAGAGAATGACTATTCTTATTTCAATCTTGAAGAAGCCGTTTCTCATTATGGAGGAAATATCAAAAGAATCCCTTATACAATTCGTATATTACTTGAAAGTTTACTCAGAAAGTATGATGGTGTAGATGTTACAAAAAGTAACATTGAAAATTTAGCAACTTATAATCCTAAAAAAATCCATGGCGAAGTACCATTCAAACCAAGTCGTGTTATTTTGCAAGACTTTACTGGTGTGCCAGTTGTCGTTGATTTGGCATCAATGCGTGATGCGATTGTTGCAAACGGTGGCGATGCTGAATTGATTAACCCTGAAATTCCAGTTGATTTGGTAATCGACCATAGTGTTCAAGTTGATTTCTTTGGCTGTGACACAGCTCTAGAAGACAACATTAACATGGAGTTTAAACGTAATAACGAGCGCTACGAATTCTTGAAATGGGCTGAAAAATCATTTGATAATTATCGTGCGGTCCCACCAGCAACAGGTATTATTCACCAAGTTAATATCGAGTATCTCAGTGATGTGGTCATTGAAAAAGACGGTGTTCTTTATCCTGATTCAATGTTTGGTACAGATAGTCACACAACAATGATTAATGGTATTGGTGTTCTTGGTTGGGGCGTCGGAGGAATCGAAGCAGAAGCTGCTATGCTTGGTGAGGCTTCGTTCTTCCCAATTCCAGAAGTTATTGGTGTTCGTTTGACTGGTAAATTACCTAAGATTGCGACGGCGACTGACTTGGCACTTAAAGTGACACAGGTGCTTCGTCAAGAAAAAGTTGTCGGCAAATTCGTTGAGTACTTTGGTGATGGTCTTTCAAACCTTAGTCTTGCTGAACGTGCAACTATTGCTAATATGGCACCTGAGTACGGGGCAACATGCGGATATTTCCCAATCGATGACGAAACGCTTAATTACATGCGTTTAACAAATCGTGATGAAGATCATATTGCGCTAACAAAAGAATATGCTAAACGCAATAATCTTTTCTACGATCCAGAGCACCAAGCAGAATACACTAAAGTGGTTGAAATTGATTTATCTACCATTTCGCCAAGTATTTCTGGGCCAAAACGTCCGCAAGATTTGATTGATTTGACACAAGCTAAGCAAACCTTCCAAGAAAGTTTAACACGTGAAGCCGGTGTTCAAGGATTTGGCTTGGGGGCTGATGAGATTAACAAAACAGCGACCGTTCATTTTGAAGACAAAGATGTCGAAATCAAGACTGGACATGTTGCTATTGCAGCTATCACATCATGTACGAATACTTCAAATCCTTACGTGCTCATGTCAGCTGGACTACTTGCTAAAAAAGCTGTTGAAAAAGGGTTGTGCGTAGCTCCAACGGTCAAAACGTCGCTTGCTCCAGGTTCAAAAGTAGTAACAGGCTATCTTCGTAATTCTGGTTTGCAAGATTATCTTGATACGCTTGGCTTTAACATCGTTGGATATGGTTGTACGACATGTATCGGTAACTCAGGTAGCCTACGTCCAGAAGTTGCAAAAGCTATTACTGACACTGATTTGCTAGCATCAGCCGTTTTGTCAGGTAACCGTAACTTTGAAGGTCGTGTTAATCCACTCGTCAAAGCAAACTTCCTTGCTAGTCCACCGTTAGTTGTGGCTTATGCGCTTGCTGGAAATACGAATATTGATTTGACAACTGAGCCGCTTGGTTTCGACCAAAATAATGAGCCTGTGTACCTTAAAGACATCATGCCAACAAATGACGAAGTTGCCAAATACGTTGATAAATTTGTCACTCGTGAATTGTTTGAACATGAGTATGAACATGTCTTTACTGATAGTGAAAAATGGAATCAAATTCCAACTGAAGAAAGCCAGATTTATCACTGGAATGAAGCGTCAACTTACATTCAAAATCCGCCATATTTTGACCATTTAGGTGATGATTTGGTTATCAAACCGCTTAAAAATTTGAAACCTTTAGCAAAATTTGGTGATAGTGTGACAACAGACCACATTTCTCCAGCGGGTAACATTGCTAGAAATAGCCCTGCTGCTAACTATTTGACAGAACACGGTGTTGATTATCTTGATTTCAACTCATATGGTAGCCGTCGTGGTAATCACGAAGTCATGATGCGAGGCACATTTGCGAATATCCGTATCCAAAACCAATTGGCTGATGGAAAAATTGGTGGTTACACAAAATATAAAGGCGAGCTTATGCCAATTTACGATGCAGCTATGCATTATAAGGAAGATAATGTTGGCACATTAGTGATTGCTGGTAAAGATTATGGTATGGGGTCAAGTCGTGACTGGGCAGCAAAAGGTTCAAACCTTCTTGGTGTCAAAGCTGTGCTTGCTGAAAGTTTTGAACGTATTCATCGCTCAAACCTTGTGATGATGGGCGTTTTGCCACTTCAATTTTTAGAAGGAAATACCGCTGCAAGTCTTGGCTTAACTGGCTACGAAACTTATGATATTAACCTTTCAGAAAATCCTGGCATTCACGATATTGTTGATATCGTTGCCTGTGATGAGTCAGGTGAAAAACACTTTAAAGCCATGGTACGTTTTGATGCTGATGCTGACATCCGCTATTACAAAAACGGTGGCATTCTACCAATGGTTGTTAGAAAGAAATTAGGGGGTGCTTAATATATGACAGGAGCAAGTGGATTAAAAGATTTAATTGCCTGCAATACCCGTATTAGTTCAATTATTAATGATAATTTATCTTATGCAGGTTACAATATTTCAGAATTAATGGATAACGATGCTAGCTTTGAAGAAGTCATTTACCTTCTTTGGAATTTGCATTTGCCAAATAAAACAGAACTTGATGATTTTGTAAAATTGCTACGCGATAATTACGAAATCAGCGATGCCGTTGTGCAATGTATTATGATTCAATCACGTAATCATTTGCATCCAATGAGTGTACTTCGCTCAACTGTCAGTCTCCTTGGTGTTTATAATATCAATGCCGAAGATAACTCTGAAGAAGCAACATACGAACAATCTATTCAATTGATGGCAAAGATGCCAACAATTATCGCTACTTTTGCACGCTTACGTGAAGGCAAAACACCAGTGGCACCGCGTAAAGATTTGTGTTTTGCAGCTAATTTTCTTTACATGTTAAATGGAGAAGAACCAACCGACTTACAAGTTAAAGCCCTTAATCGTGCTTTGGTTTTACATGCTGACCATGAATTAAACGCCTCAACATTTGCAGCGCGCGTGTGTGCTTCAACTTTAGCTGATATTTATTCTTGTGTGACGACAGCGATTGGGACACTAAAAGGACCACTTCATGGTGGAGCTAATGAACGTGTCTTTGACATGCTCAAAGAAATTCGTGAAATGGGTGATACCAAAGCTTATCTTAAGGAAAAACTTGATTCACAAGAAAAAATCATGGGATTTGGTCACCGTGTTTACAAAACACAAGACCCTCGGGAAAAATACCTTCGTGAAATGGCAAAAGCTTTGACAGAGGGTACAGAAAATGAAGTTTGGTATAAGTTGTCACGCGAAATTGAAGACTACATGAAGCATACCAAGGGTCTTATTCCAAATGTCGATTTTTATTCAGCAACGGTTTATCATGTGCTTGGCATTGATAGTTCAATCTTCACACTTATCTTTGCGATGAGTCGTGTGTCAGGTTGGATTGCTCACATCCAAGAACAACAAAAACACAACAAACTTATTCGACCTCGTTCACGTTACAAAGGTGAACTTGGTTTGAAGTATGTACCGCTTGACGAACGTTAAAAGATAGGAAAGGAAAATGAATTATGGCAGATAAAATCACTTTAGAAAATGGTCAGTTGGCTGTTTCTAATCATCCGATTATCCCTTTCATCGAAGGTGATGGTGTAGGGCGTGATATTTGGAAAAATGCGCGTGCAGTCTTTGATGCAGCGGTTGAAAAAGCTTATCAAGGTGAGAAAAAAGTTGCGTGGCATGAGCTTTTAGCTGGTAAAAAAGCACATGAAGTAACTGGTGAATGGTTGCCTAAAGAAACACTTGATACTATTAAAGAAGATTTGATTGCTATCAAAGGACCTCTTGAAACGCCTGTTGGTGGTGGGATTCGCTCACTTAATGTGACCCTTCGTCAAGAATTAGATTTATATGCATGTGTTCGTCCAGTTCGCTATTTTAAGGGAATTGAAAGTCCGCTTAAAGAACCTGAAAAGACAAGTATTACTATTTTCCGTGAAAATACTGAAGATATTTACGCTGGTATTGAATGGGAAGCCGGCACAGCAGAAGTGAAAAAAGTCATTGAGTTCTTGCAAAATGAAATGTCTGTCAAGAAGATTCGTTTCCCTGAAACAAGTAGTATCGGCATTAAACCCATTTCAAAAGAAGGTAGCGAACGTCTTATCCGTTCTGCTATCGAGTATGCTTTAACAAACGGTTTGACTCATGTGACAATTGTTCATAAAGGAAATATTCAAAAATTCACTGAGGGTGGTTTCCGCAAATGGGGTTATGAACTTGCTGAACGTGAATATGCTGATGAGTTGGCAAATGGAAAATTAATTATCAACGATATTATTGCTGATAATTTCCTTCAACAAATTCTTCTTAATCCTGAAAAGTTTGATGTTGTCGCTTTAACAAACCTAAATGGAGATTATGCCAGTGATGCGCTTGCTGCTCAAGTTGGAGGTATCGGTATCTCGCCTGGTGCTAATATCAACTACGTCACTGGTCATGCAATTTTCGAAGCAACTCATGGAACGGCTCCTGATATCGCTGGTAAAGACATTGCAAATCCATGTTCTGTTCTTTTGTCAGGTTGTATGTTGTTTGATTATATCGGATGGACAGAAGTAGCTTCGCTGATTACAAAAGCTATTGAAACAACTTTTGCTAAGGGTCAATTTACAGCGGATTTAGCACAAGGAAAACAAGCGTATTCAACAAGTGATTTTGCAGCAAAACTAATCGAAAATATGTAAAAGCTAACCTAGAACAAGTCTTGTTCTAGGTTTTTTGTTATAATAAAAATAGTTTTTATTTTTAGAGGTTGGAATGTTATGGGGTATTCAGTAACGGATATTGTATTCCTTTTTTTTATTTACTCATTTGTCGGTTGGCTTTGGGAGACTATCTATTGTTCGATTAAGGATAAAAAGTTTGCTTATCGTGGTTTTTTGGTCGGACCTTATTGTCCTGTTTATGGGTTTGCGGTCACGACCGTTTTACTAGCAACGGAGCCGTTTCAAAGTAATCTTTTATGGCTGTTCTTAAGTGGCATGCTCATTGCGACCCTTTTTGAGTTTATTGCTGGCTGGTTTTTAGAGTACTTTTTCCATATGAAACTTTGGGATTATAGTCACTTATGGGGAAATATCAGAGGATGGATTGCTCCGAAAATTTCTTTATTCTGGGGCTTTAGTATTCTTATCTTGGTAAAATGGGTTCAGCCAGTTGTCATGTCAATCATTGAGCGATTGAATGTCTGGTATGCTCTTGGCATTGTTAGCATGATGACGGCTGACCTGATTTGGACTGTCATGGATACCGTAAAATTCCAACAAGCAGCAGCAACGTTTGAAAACTATGTTCGAACAGAACAAGCAAAAATGTTAAAATCTGTCAGAGAAGAATTCAATGATTGGACAAAACAAAAAGAAGTATTCGCTAAGCGTTTAGAAAATCTTCGTTTGCGTTTAAATGAAAATTTAAAAATCAAGGGTGTTCAACCTTTTCGTTTCAACCAACGTCGTATGCTTAGAAACTATAGTCAATTTAGTTTGACAACAGCGCCATTCTTTAATGAAATTCGAAAACAAACACAAGCTTTGAAGAAGAAAAAGGCAGAAAAGAAAAACCATTAATTAATTCATCAAAAGTCTGAAATCAAATTGTTTCAGGCTTGTTTTATTTTCAAAATAATGGTATGTTAAAAAGTTTAAGCACATTTGCAGATTTATTTTCCGGAAAAACAAAAAATTTCCAGCTTAAAAGTGCTGATTTTCCTTATTTTTTCAAAAATGAAAGCACATACAGAGCGTGAAACTATTGAAATAAAAAAGTGTTTATGCTATAATTATGGCTTGTAAGGGTTATCATAAGATAATCCGAAAAAACACAAATAAAAGGAGAACCATAATATGGCTTCAAAAGATTTTCACATTGTTGCAGAAACAGGTATTCACGCACGTCCAGCTACTTTGCTTGTTCAAACAGCTAGCAAATTTGCTTCAGACATCACTCTTGACTACAAAGGTAAAGCAGTAAACCTTAAATCAATCATGGGTGTTATGAGCCTTGGTGTTGGTCAAGGTGCTGACGTTACTATCTCAGCTGAAGGTGCAGACGCTGATGACGCACTTGCAGCAATCGAAGAAACAATGACAAAAGAAGGATTGGCTTAAGAAAATGACAGAAATGCTTAAAGGAATTGCCGCATCTGATGGTGTTGCTGTTGCTAAAGCGTATCTACTCGTTCAACCTGATTTGTCATTTGAAACTGTTACAGTTGAAGATACAAGTGCAGAGGAAGCTCGCCTAGATGCAGCATTAAAAGCATCTCAAGACGAGCTTTCTATTATACGTGAAAAAGCAGTAGAAACACTTGGCGAAGAAGCAGCTGCCGTATTTGACGCACATTTAATGGTTCTTGCTGACCCAGAAATGATCAGCCAAATTAAAGAAACTATTCGTGCAAAACAAGTTAACGCAGAAGCAGGACTTAAAGAAGTGACTGACATGTTCATCACTATCTTTGAAGGAATGGAAGACAACCCATACATGCAAGAACGTGCCGCAGATATCCGCGACGTTGCTAAACGTGTATTGGCTCACCTTATCGGTGCTAAACTTCCTAACCCTGCAACAATTGATGAAGAATCAATCGTTATTGCACACGATTTGACACCTTCTGATACTGCCCAATTGAACAAACAATTTGTTAAAGCCTTTGTTACTAACATTGGTGGACGTACAAGCCACTCAGCTATCATGGCTCGTACTCTTGAAATTGCTGCTGTTCTTGGTACAAATGATATCACTAGCCGTGTTAAAGATGGCGACATTGTTGCTGTAAACGGTATCACAGGTGATGTTATCATCAATCCAACAGATGAAGAAATTGCTGAATTTAAAGCTGCTGGTGAAGCATATGCTAAACAAAAAGCTGAATGGGCTCTTCTTAAAGACGCTGAAACAGTGACAGCAGATGGTAAACACTTCGAATTGGCAGCTAACATTGGTACACCTAAAGACGTTGAAGGTGTAAACGCTAATGGTGCTGAAGCAGTTGGTCTTTACCGTACAGAATTCTTGTACATGGATTCACAAGATTTCCCAACTGAAGATGAACAATATGAAGCATACAAAGCAGTTCTTGAAGGCATGAACGGTAAACCAGTTGTCGTTCGTACAATGGATATCGGTGGAGACAAAGAACTTCCATACTTTGATCTTCCAAACGAAATGAACCCATTCCTTGGATTCCGTGCACTTCGTATTTCTATCTCAGAAACAGGAAATGCAATGTTCCGTACACAAATCCGTGCACTTCTTCGTGCATCTGTACACGGACAACTTCGTATCATGTTCCCAATGGTTGCACTTCTTAAAGAATTCCGTGCTGCTAAAGCAATCTTTGATGAAGAAAAAGCTAACCTTAAAGCTGAAGGTGTTGCCGTTTCAGATGATATCCAAGTTGGTATCATGATTGAAATCCCAGCTGCAGCTATGCTTGCTGACCAATTTGCAAAAGAAGTTGACTTCTTCTCAATCGGAACAAACGACCTTATCCAATACACAATGGCTGCTGACCGTATGAATGAACAAGTTTCATACCTTTACCAACCATATAACCCATCAATCCTTCGTTTGATTAACAACGTTATCAAAGCAGCTCACGCTGAAGGTAAATGGGCTGGTATGTGTGGTGAAATGGCTGGTGACCAAAAAGCTGTTCCACTTCTTGTCGGAATGGGACTTGACGAGTTCTCTATGTCAGCTACATCAATTCTTCGTACTCGTAGCTTGATGAAGAAACTTGACACAGCTAAAATGCAAGAATACGCTAACCGTGCTCTTACAGAATGTTCAACAATGGAAGAAGTTCTTGAACTTAGCAAAGAATACGTTAACGTTGACTAATAACATATAAAGAATCTGAGAATTATCTCAGGTTCTTTTTTATAATTGTTATAAAAGTGTTAAAAAATACTTGACTTGGAGTCGACTTTAAGGTGTATTATTTTTTTGGAAGAAGGTTTTATCGCTAGTAAACTTTATTCAGTAATTTTATAAATATGAAAATTTGAAGGTACAAAGTATTTGTCAAAATTTTCAGAATTTTTTCGTGTTAAAATATTGAAAAAAGTTAAAAAAGTGATAAAATGGAATTATCACATTTAAAGGAGATATCACTTGACTAAACAGTATAAAAATTACGTCAACGGTGAGTGGAAACTTTCTAAAGAAGAAATTAAAATTTACGCTCCCGCAACTGGTGAAGAGCTTGGTTCTGTTCCTTCAATGAGCCATGAAGAAGTTGATTACGTTTATGCTTCTGCAAAAGCAGCTCAAAAAGCATGGCGTGCACTTTCATACGTAGAACGTGCAGAATACCTTCACAAAGCAGCAGATATTTTGATGCGTGATGCTGAAAAAATCGGTGCAGTACTTTCAAAAGAAATTGCGAAAGGTTACAAATCAGCTGTAGGTGAAGTTATCCGTACTGCTGAAATCATCAACTACGCAGCTGAAGAAGGAGTTCGTCTTGAAGGTGAAGTCCTTGAAGGTGGCAGCTTTGACCCAGCAAGCAAGAAAAAAATCGCTATTGTTCGTCGCGAACCAGTAGGTTTGGTACTTGCTATCTCACCATTTAACTATCCAATTAACCTTGCAGGTTCTAAGATTGCTCCTGCCCTTATTTCAGGGAACGTAGTTGCCCTTAAACCACCTACGCAAGGTTCTATTTCAGGTCTTCTTTTGGCTGAAGCATTTGCTGAAGCTGGACTTCCTGCAGGTGTATTTAACACAATCACTGGACGTGGTTCAGTAATTGGTGACTACATTGTAGAACACGAAGCTGTTAACTACATCAACTTTACAGGTTCAACTCCAGTTGGTGAACACATTGGTCGCTTGGCTGGTATGCGTCCAATCATGCTTGAACTTGGTGGTAAAGACTCAGCTATCATTCTTGAAGATGCTGACCTTGACTTGGCTGCTAAAAATATCGTAGCTGGTGCTTACGGTTATTCAGGTCAACGTTGTACTGCCGTAAAACGTGTTCTTGTTATGGATAGCATTGCTGATAAATTGGTTGAAAAAGTTTCTGCTCTTGTTAAAAACTTGACTGTTGGTATGCCAGAAGACAATGCCGACATTACACCACTTATCGATACAAAAGCTGCTGATTATGTTGAAGGTCTTATCAAAGACGCTCAAGATAAAGGAGCAACAGAAGTTATCTCATTCAAACGCGAAGGTAACCTTATCAGCCCAGTATTGTTTGACAATGTAACAACTGATATGCGTTTGGCTTGGGAAGAACCATTTGGTCCAGTCCTTCCATTTATCCGTGTAAACTCAGTTGAAGAAGCAATTGAAATCTCAAACAAATCTGAATACGGTCTTCAAGCTTCTGTATTTACAAATAACTTCCCATTGGCATTCAAGATTGCTGAACAACTTGAAGTGGGTACTGTTCACATCAACAACAAAACTCAACGTGGTACAGATAACTTCCCATTCCTTGGTGCTAAGAAATCTGGTGCTGGAACACAAGGTGTGAAATACTCTATTGAAGCTATGACAACTGTTAAATCTACTGTATTTGACATTGCCAAATAATAGATATTAATAGAAAGGTTGGAACATTTGTTCTGACCTTTTTTTGTTTTTTAAAATGCGATTTATTGAATTTTTAGAAAATATATTTATTTTCTAATGGTTTTACGTTTTTAATTATGAAAACGCATACTTTTTTGGTAGAATGAAAGTAACCATAAAATAGGAGGTAGAAAATGGTAACACGTAATCAATTTTCAACGTCAGAAATGCGAAAAAGTAGTCCGTATTTCTCTCCATTAAAAACGATTGTCGAAACTGCATTTTATGAAAATCAGGTTCATCCGATAAAAACTTTAGAAGAGGCCTATCAATTAGCTTCAGTGGCAGCTGGAACTGTGATTTTGGACATGCCAGTTATCCATACTAAGGAGCTTGGTTTGCCTTCTTATGCTCGAGTGTTATTGACAAATTCGGGTGCTATAGTTGGACGTACAGCAAAAGCCCGTCGTATTTACGGACAGGATGACGAGGAAGATGAGCGTTTGTTATCCATTGTCAGAAGTGCTATTTATCAGGCACACCGTCGTCAATTTTACAAAGCAGATGCTATTGTAGGTTTGGACGAAAAATTTATGGTTCGAGCACATCTGATGGTGCCAGAAGAAGAAATCAATAATCTCTATTCATGGTTGCTAAATTTCCAAATTTTGGACGAAGAGTTTAAGAATCGTTTGAAAGAGTCTAAAGCTTACGACGAAGACGATATTTTTGTTTTCTTCAATCCTAGATGGTCTCACCCTGACTATCCAGATGGACTTGTTTATTTTGATACAAATCACAATTGTGTGGCTATTTTAGGGCTTAATTATTTTGGTGAATTGAAGAAGGCAACTTTGACGCTTGCTTGGGGTACAGCAGCTCGTAATGGTTATGTATCTTGTCATGGTGGATTGAAAATCTTCCAAGGTAAAGGTGAACGAAATGATTTTGTTGCCTCATTTTTTGGCCTTTCAGGTTCTGGAAAATCAACGCTTACTCACGCTAAGCATAATGGAAAATATGATATCAAAGTTTTGCACGATGATGCCTTTGTCATTTCTGAAAAGGACGGTTCATCAATTGCACTTGAACCATCATATTTTGATAAAACAAATGATTACCCAACAGGTCATCCTGAACAAGATTTCTTTGTGACAGTTCAAAACTGTGGTGTGACTTTGGACGAAAATGGTCGTAAGAAATTGATGACTGAAGATATCCGAAATGGCAATGGTCGTACAGTTAAATCACGTTTTGCCACACCAAATCGTGTTGACCACATTGAAGAGCCTATCAATGCCATTTTCTGGATTATGAAAGATGATTCCCTACCTCCATTGATTAAGGTAAATGACCCATTAATGGCAGCGACTATGGGTTGTACTTTAATGACAAAACGTTCAAGCGCTGAAAATATCGAAGGTAATAAACAAACACTTGTTATCGAACCATTTGCAAATCCATTTAGGGTCTACCCATTAGTTGAAGATTATCAAAAATTCCGTTCTTTATTTGAAGGCGATGTTGATTGTTACATCATTAATACGGGAACTTACTTGGGACAAAGTATTCCAAAAGAAGTTACTCTTGGAATCATTGAAAAAATTGTTGATGGTGATGCTGAATTCAAAGATTTCGGAACAATTGAAGGCTTTGAATACCTAGATTTACCAGATTATCCTGTTCATGAATTTGATAATAAATACAAACAACTGATTCGTTCTCGCATGCAGTTCCGTTTGAATTATCTATTGTCATTTAACCAAAATAATCCAAAACTTGCTTTGCCAGTTGAAGCTATTTCACGTTTGGAAAAAGTCATTAATAATTTGAAATAATTTTTCTAATCCTTGAGAGAAATCTCAAGGATTTTTTATGCTTTTATGCAAGGTATAGACTTTATTTATATATACTTATAACAATAAAAAATATCATAAGATATAGAATTTTCAGAAAAAATATTGAATTTATTTTTTGTTTGTGTTTTAATGTGTTTTATATTGGTTGAACCAGTATGCAAAATTTTTTTTGGAGGTTTATTTATGGGTAAAAAAGAACGTTTCTCGTTGAGAAAGTACAAGGTCGGATTGGTTTCTGTGTTGATTGGAGCAGTCTTCTTAGCGGGTCATGCAGCAGCTGATGAGGTTAATTCTACGGTACAGCCTAATCAGGTGGGAACAGAACAGGTTGTTCAAGTAGTTGATAGCAGTCAGCCGGTAGATGAAAATCAAGCTGAGCTTGCTACAGAACAAACATCAGAAGTTTTGTCTCAGACTGTTAATCAAGGTGATGTCACTTTGTCTGACAATCAAGAAGCAAGTCTTCCTGCAGAAAATGAAGTGACTGACAACACTCAAGATAAAATTAGTACTGTCAGCAATCAAATACTTGAAGCGCCAGCACAGCAAGAAGAAAGTCAGGAAAAACAATCAGAAACTCCACAAAGTATCGATACAGATGAGCAAATCAAAGTTCCAGAGGTTTGGGAGAGCGGCTATAAAGGTCAAGGAACTGTTGTAGCAATCATTGATTCAGGTTTGGATGTTGATCATGATGTTTTGCACATCACAGATCCATCAAAAGCAAAATACAAGAGTCAAGAGGAAATGGATGCGGCTAAAGCTGCTGCAGGCATTACTTACGGAAAATGGTTTAATGACAAGGTTATTTTCGGTTATAACTACGTTGATGGAAATACCAATTTGAAAGAGGGAATTGAAGATTCTCATGGTATGCACGTTACGGGTATTGCAGCTGGTAACCCAACTCAAAAAGCTGGAGATGAGTATATCTATGGTGTGGCACCAGAAGCTCAAGTCATTTTCTTGCGAGTCTTTTCAGATTTGAAAAATACAACTGGTCCGGCATTGTATGTTAGAGCAATCGAAGACGCTGTTAAGCTTGGAGCAGATTCTATTAATCTAAGCCTCGGTAGTACCACGGGTTCAACAGCAAATATTGAGGAGAGCCTGCTTGAGGCTATTGAAGCAGCCCAACGAGCAGGTGTAACGGTTGTTATTTCAGCAGGGAACGATGGGGCATTTGGTGATGGTCAAAAACCTTTTGCTGAAAATATTGATTATGGCTTAGTTGGCAATCCTTCAACAGCAAAAGGAGCTATTTCTGTTGCGTCTTACAATAGCGATTATACCAGAGGTCAAGCCATTACATTTGTTGGAATGGAGAATAATGCGGACTTAAACTACGGAAGATGCCCATTTTCTGACCCAAATAAAAGTGAAAAGAAATTTGAAATTGGTAGAGATTATGACTATGTCTACGTAGGTACAGGTACATCAGAAGAAGTGCAAGGGGTTGATTTAACAGGAAAAATTGCTCTTATTAAGCGTGGTGGTTTAACCTTCTCTGAAAAAATTGCTAACGCTATTGCTCAAGGAGCTGAAGGAGTCGTTATTTTTAACAACGACCCTCAAGGAGCAAATATCAGCATGTCCCTTGATGATACAGCTGTTGCTATTCCAGCCGTATTTATTCCGTATAAATTTGGTAATGCTCTTGCAAACGGTAATTATAAAATTCGTTTCAATGGTAATCATGAAAAATTTGATAATATTGAAGCTGGGCGTTTTTCAAGTTTTAGTAGCTGGGGATTGACAAGTGATGGTGAGTTAAAACCTGATGTTTCAGCACCAGGAGGAAGCATTTATTCATCGTTTAATGATGGTCAATACGGTTTGATGAGTGGTACAAGTATGGCTGCTCCTCACGTAACAGGTGTTGTAGATTTGGTTAAGCAGTACCTCAAGGAAAAATTCCCAGAAAAATCAGACGCCGAATTAGCTTATTTGGTGAAAGCCTTGATTATGAGTAATGCTAAGGCGCATTATGATGAACAAGCAGGTGAATTTAGTTCGCCACGCCAACAAGGAGCAGGGCTAGTTGATACAGCATCAGCTATTAGTTCTGGTTTATATCTGACAGGTGATGACGGTTACGGCAGTATCACTCTAGGAAATGTTGGAGATACTTTTAGTTTTGATGTAACTATTCATAACATTAGCGATCAAGATAAGACATTAACCTATGAAACAAATCTTCAAACAGATGCTGTCGAGAACGGAAAAATCACTTTGTCGCCACGACACTTGGCAACTATCGCTGGTAGAACCGTTACTGTGAAGGCTAACAGTTCTGAAAAAGTAACGATTACTGTTGATGCACGTCAATTTGCTGACTTGTTAACAAAAGAAATGCCAAATGGTTATTATCTTGAAGGATTTGTTCGTTTCTTGGATTCGGTTGATTTTGCTGAAGTTGTCAGCCTTCCGTTTGTTGGATTTAGAGGTGATTTCCAAAATCTAGCTGTTGTGGAAGATCCTGTCTACAAATTGGTGGCTGATGGTAAAGAAGGTTTTTATCTAGAAATTGATGATGACCATATTGTTTCTGGTTCTGATGATACGACAGCTTTGCTAACAAATTCGACTGATAGTTCAAGACCAATCGTTCTCGGTACTTATGCCAACAATGCTGGAGACTTTGTCTTGCACGTGGATGAAAATGGCACAACTCGACTTGCTATTTCACCAAATAATGACGGCAAGCAAGATTTCGTAGCTTTCAAAGGTGTCTTTTTGAGAAATTACACGGATGCTAGCGCTGCAGTATATGCAGCAGATGATGTCAATTTTGAGCATCCTTTATGGCAAAGTGAGACTTTTTCTGGAGTTAAAAATTATAAGAGCGAAAAAGGTTCAACGGCTCTTTCATCAACGATTTGGTATGGTGATAATCTGGACGGTAAGGACTTGTCAGATGGTTCATACAAGTATGTCTTGACTTACTATCCAACCGTTATTGGTGCACAAGCTCAACATTTAGCATTTGATATTATTGTCGATCGTAAAAATCCAGTTATCACAACAGCAACTTATGATGAAGCTAGCCGAAACTTTAATCCTAGAAAAGCTTTAGATGATGGTTCAGGCGTTTTACGTGGACGTGTTTATTATATTGATGACCATTACACCCCTGTTTATCTTGAACAAAATCCAGATGGTTCGTTTACTTTGCCGCTTGATGCTGCTTCGCTAGAAGATTTTTACTATGTGGTAGAAGATTTTGCTGGCAATACGGAAACGGCTAAAGTTAGTGATTTGGTCAATGTCGGAAATGAAAGTGGGCGCGTTACAATCAACCTTCTTGATGGTCAGACAAATGTTGCAAGTTATGTTGATTATACGTTTATTGTCAAAGACCATGATGGTAATGTTATCACTGATTTGAAGTATTATGGCAATGATTTATCTACAGTTAATTTGCCATTTGGTGATTATACTGTAGAACTTGCACTTTATGATACAGATGCTGCTGAATTAGCTGGTCCAACTAGCCAAGCTATTAATCTTTCAGATGCGGATAGTTACAAAACAGTGAATTTCTATGTTCATACGCGTAATCAGGCAGCGTTGGTACTTGATTTTGATAAGGAACTTCCAAAAGGTACAACAGTTTCTATTTCAAATAAAAATGGCAAACTGACAGTTATTCCAGCAGCAAAATATGCTAAAAAAGATTATGGTAAAAACGTATATGTTGGAGACTACACACTAGAATTGCCACTTCCAGTTGGTTATGAGCTTTATGAGGATCCACATTTCACAGTTGTTTATGGAAAACAAAATCATATTGCTTTTAGTATTATTGATAAAACTGCTTTGATTGCGGCGACACAAGCAACAAATGGTATTGAAAATGAAGCGCGTTATTATAATGCCTCACTAGAAAAACTCTTAGCTTATCGAGATGCATTGACAAGCGCGCAAGCCATTTTGTCAGGAAAATACACCCAAGAAGAAGTTGATACAGCACTTCAAGTATTACAAGACGCTATTGAAGCTTTAGATGGCAAAACGACAGACTTTAAGGCATTGACTGAAGAAGATAGTCAGTTTCAAGCTGAACAAGAAGACCCAGCTTATTACAATGCTGGAGTCGCAGCACGTACCACTTATGACACTCAGTATCGTAAAGCGAATTTAGTGCTTGCAAAAGGTTCAGCAACCCAAGAAGAAGTTGATGCGACATTGAAAAATTTGAAATCTGCGCGTGAAGCTCTTGATGGAAAGGCAACAGATTTCCGAGCACTTTCAAATCTTTCAAACAAATCAAAAGTCTTGAAAGTCACATCAGCAAAATATAAAAATGCAAGTGAATCAGCAAAAACAGCCTATAATCAAGCTTTAGTCGAAGCACAAGCTGTTTTGAGCAACTCAGAAGCAACTCAAGGTGAGGTCGATGCTGCCTTAGCTAACCTAAAAGCTGCAGAATCTGAGCTTGATGGAAAAGAAAATCAAACCACATCTACTCAAACTGAGCTTAATGATTTCATTCCAAAGGAGGTTATTAAGAGTGAAACACCACCACAATCGATGAGAACTCAAAGTGCCAGTGAGAAAGGAGGAGAGGTAGTAGCCCTAGGGGTGAATAAACGAGGTTTAGCAGGAAAATCTGCTTCGTCACTTAAACAATCCAAAGAGACTGCTTATCTTCCTACGACATCTAGTCAATCAGAATCATTCTTAGTTTCATTAGGATTTGTAATCTTAGCAGGTGTTTCCCTTATCTGGGAAAAACGAAAATATAAACAAGAATAAAAAATAATGCATAGCCTAGATGGCTATGCATTTTTGGATATTATTTTTTCAAATGAAGTTCTTGTTTTTTAAGATAAACTTCTGAGACATCAGCGAATTTTTTAAGCTTTTTCAAGTCTTCTTTGTGGCTGACAAATGTGATAACAACACCGGATTTGCCCATGCGTCCAGTTCGTCCAGCACGGTGTGTGTAGGTTTCCTTATCACGAGCAACTTCAAAATTGATGACATATTCAAGGTTATCAATATCAATACCACGTGCCACCAAATCTGTTCCCAGAAGAAGTGAGATATCATGATTCTTGAATTTTTCAAGGATGACTTTACGGAATTTTACGTTGATATCTGAGGCTAAAGAAACAGCAGATGCACGGTTGAATTGCAAGCGTTCTTCCGCAGCACCGAGGTCTGAAAGGCTATTGAAGAAGACAAGACCACGAAAATCAGGAATGTTTGCGAATTTACGAAGCAATTCAACACGGTCACGCTTGTCAACTGAAATGTAGTAGTGAGCAATCTGGTCAAGTTTTTGGTCAGAAAGATCGATAGTAATCGTATTTTCAGCTAAAACTTCAGGATCAACTTTATCTGTTGCGCTCATGTAAATCATTTGATGGTCGCGCGGAACACGGTGAATGATATTTTCAACAAAATGATATTGAGAGTCACTTAATAATTCATCAAATTCATCTAGGATGATAGTGTCAACATTCATCATTTTGATTTTCTTTAGTTTGACAAGTTCAAAGACACGCCCTGGCGTTCCAATTAAAATTTCAGGACCTTTTTTCAAACGTTCGATTTGGCGTTTTTGGCTAGAACCTGAAATGAAAAGTTGTGTTGATAGATTTAAAGGCTCAGCCCATGTTTTGGTAACGTCAAAGATTTGTCCAGCTAGCTCAGTATTTGGCGCTAAAATAAGTAATTGTTGTGATTTTTTAGGTTTTAATTTTAGCAATGCTGGAAACAAGTAAGCTAATGTTTTACCTGTACCTGTTGGGCTAATACCAAGAAGGTTATCTCCTTGTGAAATTGGTTCAAAGACTTGTTTTTGAATGTCTGTTAGTTCAGAAAAGCCTGCTTCTTTTAGTTGGTCTTGCCATACTTGTGGAAATTGTGAAATCATAGTTTTCCTTTTCTTTGTATAAGTTCTTTACCCCATTATAACATATAAAAAGTCAACTTTTTTCAAATAAAAGACAAGTAAGGGATTACAATATTTGAAAAATTTAAAAAAAGTAGTAGAATAGATAGGAAATATTTTTTATTTGGAGTAATAAATGCGTAAAAAACCTATTATTATTGGTGTTACTGGTGGATCTGGTGGCGGAAAAACCAGCGTTTCTAAAGCAATTTTGGCTAACTTCCAAGATCAAAAAATTGCAATGATTCAACACGATTCTTACTACAAAGATCAAAGTCATTTGACTTTTGAAGAACGTGCTACAACTAACTATGACCACCCACTTGCTTTTGATACAGATTTGATGATTGAACACATCAACGAATTGATTGCAGGTCGTCCAGTTGATATTCCAATTTATGACTACACATTGCACACACGTAGTGATAAAACATACCGTCAAGAACCTCAAGACGTTATTATCGTTGAAGGTATCATGGTTCTTGAAGACAAACGTCTTCGTGACTTGATGGATATCAAACTTTTCGTTGACACTGATGATGATATTCGTATTATCCGTCGTATTAAACGCGATATGGAAGAACGTGGACGTAGCCTTGATAGTGTTATTGAACAATACACTTCAGTGGTTAAACCAATGTTCCACCAATTTATCGAACCAACAAAACGTTATGCTGACATCATCATTCCTGAAGGTGCTTCAAACGTTGTTGCGATTGACGTTATTAACACTAAGATTGCAGCGATTTTGAAAGAAAACGAAGAATAAGAAGGGGCTGGTTACACCAGCTCTTTTACTTTTTGTAAATATTTTCAGAAAATTTATTTTATTTTGATTATTCTGTTGACTTTTAATTAATAAAAGAGTATTATGTAAAAAAACGAAAAACATCGAAGGGAAAAAAGTCAATGACATTCACAACAATGACAGTCTTGCTATTGCGTGATGAGGGCTAGTGCATAAGAGCATTAGTCCTGTTTGGCTTACCAAGCGGGATGAAAACATCTCGCTTAACCGTGAGATGTTTTTATTTTTATCTTAATGTTTTTGCTAGAATTAGAAAGAGGTTACTATGCGTAAAGTTGAATTTCTTGATACCACTCTTCGTGACGGTGAACAGACCCCAGGCGTGAATTTTTCTGTGAAAGAAAAAGTTGCTATTGCTAAGCAGCTTGAAAAATGGGGAATTGCATCTATTGAAGCTGGTTTTCCAGCAGCAAGTCCAGATTCATTTGAAGCGGTTCGTCAAATTTCAGAAGCAATGACAACAACTGCAGTGTCTGGTTTAGCACGTTCTGTTAAGTCAGATATTGATGCGTGTTATGAAGCATTGAAAGATGCTAAATACCCACAATGTCATGTCTTCATTGCTACAAGTCCTATTCACCGCGAATACAAATTGAAAAAGACAAAAGAAGAAATTCTTGATATCATCAAAGAGCATGTAACTTATGCGCGTAGTAAATTTGATGTGGTTGAATTTTCACCGGAAGATGCTACACGTACTGAACTTGATTATCTGCTTGAGGTAGTTCAAACAGCAGTTGATGCTGGTGCTACTTACATTAATATTCCTGATACTGTCGGCTTTACGACACCAGAAGAGTTCGGAAATATCTTTAAATATCTTATTGAAAATGTAACATCTGACCATGAGATTATTTTTAGCCCGCACTGCCACGATGACCTTGGTATGGCAACGGCTAATACGCTAGCAGCTATTAAAAATGGTGCTGGCCGTGTTGAAGGTACGGTAAATGGAATCGGAGAACGAGCTGGTAACGTAGCACTCGAAGAAATTGCTGTTGCTCTTAATATTCGCGAAGACTACTACCAAGCAACCTCTGATATTGTTCTTAACGAAACGGTTAACACTTCAGAATTGATTTCTCGCTTCTCAGGAATTCCAATTCCTAAAAATAAAGCAGTGGTCGGTGGCAATGCCTTCTCACACGAATCAGGTATTCACCAAGATGGTGTGCTTAAAAATCCTCTTACTTATGAAATCATTACGCCAGAGCTTGTCGGTGTTAAGCACAATTCACTTCCTCTTGGTAAACTTTCGGGTCGCCACGCCTTTGTTGAAAAATTAAAAGAACTAGAGCTTGCTTTTGAAGAAGCAGAAATCAAACCACTCTTTAGCAAATTTAAAAAATTGGCTGATAAGAAAACAGAAATCACAGATGCTGATATCAGAGCTTTGGTTGCTGGTACAGAGATTGAAAATCCAGAAGGCTTCCATTTTGGAGATTTGAAACTCACATCTAACGCTGATGAAACCGTCACTGCAGAAGTTAGCATGGTAAATGCTGATGGAGAAGAGGTTGAAGTTCTAGCTGATGGTAAAGGTTCTGTTGAAGCTATCTATAATGCGGTTGATAAATTCTTTAATCAAAAAGTTCGTCTTCTCAGCTATACAATGGATGCTGTGACTGATGGCATTGATTCTCAAGCTCGCGTGTCTGTATCAGTTGAAAACAGTGATTCAGGTACGATTTTTAATGCTTCAGGTATTGATTTTGATGTGTTAAAAGCTGGTGCGATTGCTTACGTGAATGCAAATGCGCTTGTTCAAAAAGAAAATGCGGGAGAAATTGGCAAATCTGTTTCATTTCGTGATGTGCCAACAAATGACTAAGAAAGGAAGTCGCGTGAAAATTTGATTATTTCACGCAAGGGATAAAGATGACTAAAAAAATTGTAACGTTAGCAGGAGACGGAATTGGTCCAGAGATTATGGCAGCAGGTCTTGAAGTTCTCGAAGCTGTCGCTAATAAAATTGGTTTTGATTATGATATTGATGCTAAACCTTTTGGTGGTGCGGGGATTGATGCCTGTGGGCATCCTCTGCCAAAAGACACTTTAGATGCGGCAAAAGCAGCGGATGCTATTTTGTTGGCAGCAATCGGTGGACCAAAATATGACAATGCGACAGTTCGACCAGAACAAGGTCTTCTTGCCATCCGTAAAGAATTGAATCTTTTTGCCAATATTCGTCCCGTTCGAATTTTTGATGCGCTAAAACACTTGTCACCATTAAAACCTGAACGCATTGAAGGTGTTGATTTTGTGGTGGTACGTGAACTAACCGGTGGCATTTATTTTGGTGAACACAAATTAGAAGATGAAGCTGCGCGTGACATCAACGATTATTCAGCCCAAGAAATCCGTCGTATCATCCGTAAAGCTTTTGAACTAGCCCAAGTCCGTGGCAAGAAAGTCACTAGCATCGATAAACAAAATGTTTTGGCAACGTCAAAATTATGGCGTAAAGTTGCTGAAGAAGTTGCTCTAGAATTTCCTGATGTGACTCTGGAGCATCAATTGGTTGATAGCGCGGCTATGATTATGATTACAAACCCAGCTCGTTTTGATGTTATCGTCACTGAGAACTTATTCGGTGATATTTTGTCAGATGAGTCAAGTGTCCTTCCTGGTACGCTTGGTGTGATGCCATCGGCTAGCCATTCAGAAAATGGTCCAAGCCTTTATGAACCTATCCATGGTTCTGCCCCAGATATTGCTGGAAAAGGCATTGCAAACCCAGTCAGCATGATTTTGTCTGTAGCGATGATGCTTCGTGAAAGTTTTGGAGAATTAGCTGGTGCTGAAATGATTGAAGAAGCAGTTGATAAGACTTTTAACCAAGGCATTTTGACACGAGATTTAGGAGGTCAGGCAACTACAGCTGAAATGACAGCAGCCATTATTGCAAATCTATGAGTATAAAACAGTATGTCGTCTTTGTTTTCATTTTATGGAATGTTTTTGTCTTTATCACATATGGTGTTGATAAGATTAGGGCTATCAAGGGAAAATGGCGAATTCCAGAGAAAACCTTATTATGGGAGAGCATCTTATTTGGCGGTTTAGGTGCTTTTCTGGGCGGTAGTTTCTTTCATCATAAAACCTTAAAATGGTATTTTAGAACTTGTTGGTATCTTGGAATTATCATCAATGTTGTTTTTGCCTATTGGTGTTTCGTGATGTGGAAATGATGACAAGGACAGTGGAGGAAAATATGAGCGGAAAATCGATTTTTGATAAGCTTTGGGAGCGTCATGTGATTACAGGTGAAGAAGGCGAACCTCAGCTTATGTATGTTGACCAGCATTATATTCATGAAGTGACAAGTCCGCAAGCCTTTCAAGGACTTCGTGATGCTGGACGAAAGGTACGTCGACCTGAGTTAACATTTGGTACAACAGACCATAATGTGCCGACGGTAGATATTTTTAATATCCGTGATTTGATTTCTAAAAATCAAATTGACACGCTTGCTAAAAATGTCGAAGAATTTGGTATTGATGCTGCAACGCATGGAACTGAGCGTCAAGGGATTGTTCATATGGTTGGTCCAGAAACAGGACGCAGTCAACCTGGAAAATTTATTGTCTGCGGGGACAGCCATACAGCGACACACGGTGCTTTTGGGGCGATTGCCTTTGGTATCGGTACTTCAGAAGTTGAGCATGTGTTTGCAACACAATGTATCTGGCAAGTGAAACCTAAAAAAATGAAAGTTGAATTTGTCGGGAAACCACAAAAAGGCGTGTATTCAAAAGATTTTATCCTTGCTTTGATTGCCAAGTACGGTGTTGATGCTGGTGTCGGATATGCGGTCGAATATTGTGGTGAAGCTATCGATGCTCTTTCAATGGATGAGCGTATGACCATTGCTAATATGTCTATCGAATTTGGTGCGAAAATGGGCTTGATGAACCCAGACCAAAAAACATTTGATTATGTTAAAGGTCGTGAAGCAGCACCTAAAGGTGAGAAATTTGACCAAGCAGTAGAAGACTGGAAGACGTTAGTTTCTGACCCTGATGCAAAATACGACAAAGTCATCACTATCGACGTATCGGAACTGGCACCAATGGTGACTTGGGGAACCAATCCTGAAATGGGCGTTGAATTTGGTCAACCATTCCCAGAAATTAAAGATATGAATGATGAACGTGCTTATCACTACATGGACATTAAACCTGGTGATAAAGCTGAAGATATCGACCTTGGCTATGTCTTCATCGGTTCTTGTACCAATGCTCGATTGTCAGATCTTCAATTGGCAGCGAAGATTGTTAAAGGAAAACATATCTCACCAAAATTGACAGCAATTGTTGTTCCGGGGTCTCGTCCAGTTAAGAAAGAAGCAGAGCGTCTTGGACTTGATAAAATTTTCACGGATGCTGGTTTTGAGTGGCGTGAGCCTGGTTGCTCAATGTGTCTTGGTATGAACCCAGACCATGTGCCAGAAGGTGTTCATTGCGCTTCAACAAGTAATCGTAATTTTGAAGGTCGCCAAGGATTTGGAGCTCGTACTCACCTTTGTAGTCCAGCTATGGCGGCAGCGGCAGCGATTGCTGGAAAATTTGTCGATGTGCGTCAATTATCAGAAATTCAGTAAAGGAGAGAAATGATGGAAAAATTTACAGTTTATACCGGGAAATCTGTTCCTTTGATGAATGATAACATTGATACTGACCAGCTTATTCCAAAGCAATTTCTAAAGGCAGTTGACAAAAAAGGATTTGGGAAAAATCTTTTGTTTGAGTGGCGTTATTTGAATGATAATTACGATGAAAATCCAGATTTTATCTTTAATAAACCTGAGTACAGAGATGCCACAATCTTGATTTCAGGTGACAATTTTGGTTCAGGGTCATCGCGCGAACACGCTGCTTGGGCGCTGGAAGACTATGGCTTTCGTTGTGTGATTGCAGGTTCATTTTCAGATATTCATTATAACAATGAGTTGAAAAATGGGATGCTTCCGATTGTTCAGCCGCTGGAAGTTCGTCAGAAACTAGCAGCACTTCCTGCAGGTGAAGAAATTACCATTGATTTACCAAATCAAGTTATCAAATCTTCAGCAGGTGAATTTCCATTTGAGATTGATGGTGAATGGAAACGTAAGTTAGTTCTAGGTCTGGATGATATTGGTATTACTCTTCAGTATGAAGAATTGATTTCAACTTACGAAAAAAATCGTCCAAGTTATTGGCAATAATAGATTGTCGCAGTCATTTAATCATATAAAAAATCTGGGATGAAATTGTCTCAGATTTTTTAGTGAATTAGCTTTCAAGACAAATGACGTTACCTCATTTTTTTGATATAATTAACCTTATGGAAAATACTAAGAAAATTGAGAATTATGAAATCATGTTAGCGCAAGCAAATGCTTTATTTGCTAACGAAAGAAACTTGTTGTCAAATCTTTCAAATGCTAGCGCACTTTTGAAGATGACCTTGCCAAATTCTGTTTTTACTGGCTTTTACCTTTTCAATGGTGAAGAATTGCTTCTTGGACCATTTCAAGGTGGGGTATCTTGTGTGCACATTAAGCTTGGTAAGGGTGTTTGTGGAGAATCAGCTCAAAATCGTGAAACAATGATTGTCGCTGACGTTACAAAACACGCAAACTATATCGCCTGTGATTCAGCTGCCATGAGTGAAATTGTAGTACCAATGGTCAAAGATGGAAAATTAGTTGGTGTCTTAGACCTAGATTCACGCTTGACAGATGACTATGATGCGATTGACCAAGAATATCTTGAAAAATTTGTGGCTGTACTTATCGAAAAATCATATTGGAATCTAGATATGTTTGGAGTTGAAAAATAATGTATCAAGCCCTTTATCGAAAGTACCGTAGTCAGACCTTTGATGAAATGGTCGGGCAAACGGTTATTTCAACAACTCTGAAACAAGCAGTGTCTTCTGGAAAAATTAGTCACGCCTATTTGTTTTCAGGTCCACGAGGTACGGGTAAAACCAGTGCCGCTAAAATTTTTGCAAAGGCAATGAACTGTCCTCACCAAGTCAATGGTGAGCCTTGTAACCAGTGTGATATCTGTCGTGATATTACAAATGGTAGTCTTGAAGATGTCATTGAAATCGATGCTGCTTCAAACAATGGTGTTGATGAAATTCGTGATATCCGAGATAAATCAACTTACGCACCAAGTCGTGCGACTTACAAAGTTTATATCATCGATGAAGTGCACATGTTGTCAACTGGAGCTTTTAATGCGCTTTTGAAAACTTTAGAAGAACCGACTGCAAATGTTGTCTTTATTTTAGCAACGACAGAGTTGCACAAAATTCCAGCAACAATTCTTTCTCGTGTTCAACGTTTTGAGTTTAAGGCGATTAAGCTAGCAGCAATTCGTGAGCATCTGGGTCACATTCTTGATAAAGAAGGTATCTCTTATGACGAAGATGCTCTAACACTTATTGCTCGTTGTGCAGAAGGTGGTATGCGTGATGCACTATCTATCCTTGACCAAGCTCTTAGCTTAACAACTGACAATCATGTCTCGCTTGCGATTGCTGAAGAAATTACAGGTAGTGTTTCAATGGCTGCTTTGGATGATTTTGTGGCAAATGTTTTGGCGCAAGAAACAAGCAAGGCTTTGGAAAATCTGGAAACAATTTTTGACAGTGGTAAGAGCATGAGTCGCTTTGCGACGGATTTGTTGAATTATCTTCGTGATTTGTTGGTTGTTCAAAGCGGTGGTGAAAATACTCACACCAGCCAAGCCTTCCAAGAAAATTTATCAGGCGTTCAGCAGGATCGAATTTTTGAAATGATTAATCTGGTGACTAAGATTTTACCTGAAATCAAAAATGGTGTTCAACCTAAAATTTACGCTGAAATGCTTGCAATTCAACTATCTGAGTCTGGTAAGCCAGTTGTAAGTGCTCAAGTGCCAGAAGGTTTATCAGATGAGTTGGCAAGACTTAAAGCAGAGATCAAAGATTTGAAAGATCAGCTAGCTAATCTTGATAGCTCAGCTATTTCTCAAAAATCAACCAAACGTCAAAAATCAAACTCAACTTATCAGTACAAGGTTGATCGCACGAAGATTTTGACCATCATGCAAGAAACAATCGTTGATAGTCAAAAATCGCGCGAGTATCTTGAAGCGCTTAAAGGTGCTTGGAATGAGATCTTGGACAGTATCTCTGCTCAAGACCGTGCCTTGTTGCTTGGATCGGAGCCTGTTCTTGCAAATAGTGAGAACGCTATTCTGGCTTTTGATGCTGCTTTTAATGCAGAGCAAGCCATGAAACGAACTGACCTTAATGACATGTTTGGAAATATCATGAGTAAGGCTGCAGGTTTTTCACCAAATATCTTGGCAGTTCCTCGTAAGGATTTCAACAGCATTCGTACAGAATTTGCTCAAAGTCTGAAAAAGAAAAAACAAACCCCAGCCCAAGAAGAAGTAAAAGATGATTCTTTCATTCCAGAGGGATTTGATTTTCTAGCAGACAAGATTAACAAAATCGAAGACTAAAAAGAGGTATTCAATGAATACCTCTTTTGCTTTAAAATAGTGATATTATCTGATAAAAATAACTAACTATGTTATAATAATTCTATGACTATAAGACGTTTTTTATTAATGGCATTGGTATGTGCCTTTGAGACTTACTTTTTTAATGAATGTATATTAGATGGTGATTATTTCTTTGCTATCTTTTGGGGTTTGTTGTTGTTGCGCGATATTCAACGTGTCTACACACTTGATAAATTGCTTCAAACCTTGACATCTACTCCCAAGAAGAAAGACTAATTTCACCACTGCGTAATAATTTTTCTTGACCATTGTCAAGCTTAACTAGCAGGTGCCCTTGATTGGTAATGTCAATGGCAAGTCCTGAAAATTCAATATCATTTTCGCTGAAAGTCACTTGTTTGTTCAAAACGAGTGATTTTTCTTTGTACACTTTTACCAAATCTTTTTCTGGAATCGTCAAGAAAAGTTTCCAAATTTCTGTAATCAGCTCATTACGCGTGATAGTTGGTTGGGATGAAAAGAGTGAACCAGCTTTTTGCGAAATAGCTTTTGGAAAATCAGTGATATGAAAATTGATACCGACACCGATGATAACATCTGTAATAAGCCCGGTTTCAACTGATGAGATTGCCTCAGTTAGAATACCAGCAATTTTTTTACCATTGTAATAAATGTCGTTAACCCATTTGATGTCTGTTTCAATACCTGTCAAGCGAGAAATAGCTTTTACAATGCTTGAAGCAACCATAAGAGTGTATGGCTTGATTTCTTCAAAAGGTACATTTGGTTTAAGGTGGAGAGACATGTAAATGCCTCCTTGTTTTGAAGCAAAAAACTGTCTGCCAAAACGTCCTTTTGCCTTTTCTTGGCTAGGGGCAAGGTAAAGGTGAGATTGTTTGTCAAATTCCATGTTATTCTTAGCATCAAGCTGAGTTGATTCACTTTTTTCGTTGATAGTAACTGGAATTTTAAGCTCTTTAGCAATGACTTCGGGAAGCAGAAGGTCGCCTGAGATAATTTTATAGCCACGTTTTTTAACAGAGTCAATTTTGACTCCCTTTTCTTCTAAAGTTTTGATTGCTTTCCAAATCGCTGTGCGAGAAAGTTCGAATTCTTTTGCGAGAGTTTCTCCGCTGATATAATCGTCTTTGTTTTGAAGATAGTCGTAGATTTTTTCGTAGGTTTTCATAACTATTAGTATAATATATTTTTTCTAAATCTTCTTAGTTAAAAGTGAATTTGTTACAAAATGGTAAGAAATTTACTATAGGCATTTGTGATGAAACGTGGTACAATATTCTAGTTAATGAGTCCCGATAAGACAATCTGGCGGTTTAATAACGTGTTACTCTTCGTTAGCCTATCTTGATAGACTTCAGTATTATCTGCGATTTTGCTGCCTTGACTAACTCGCCATTAATCGCGCCATCTCCTATTTGGAAGATGCAGATTGGTACTTTGTAACTCTCTTTGTTTTTTGATGAGTAAAGTCATTCATAAAACAATGAAAATCCTATGGAATCTTCGTGATAGGCTAAGTAAGTTGATTTGGGAAGAAACTATGGAATTTTTAACAAAATGCTTTTTATGGTAACGTAATAAGCAATTTTTAAAATTTTTAAGGGGGGACATTTTTATGTCAGAACGTAAACTTTTCACGTCTGAATCTGTTTCTGAGGGGCATCCAGATAAGATTGCAGACCAAATTTCAGATGCTATTTTAGATGCTGTGTTGGAACAAGATCCTGATGCGCACGTTGCAGCAGAAACTGCTGTATACACTGGATCAGTCCATGTTTTTGGTGAAATTTCAACTACAGCATATGTTGATATTAACCGCATTGTTCGCGATACAATCGCAGAAATCGGTTATACAAATGCTGAGTACGGCTTTGCTGCTGAATCAGTTGGGGTTCATCCATCATTGGTTGAACAATCACCTGATATTGCACAAGGGGTTAACGAAGCTTTGGAAGTCCGTGGTAACGCAGACCAAGATCCACTTGATTTGATTGGTGCTGGTGACCAAGGTTTGATGTTTGGTTTTGCAGTCAATGAAACACCTGAATTGATGCCACTACCAATTTCACTTTCTCACAAATTGGTTAAAAAATTGGCAGATTTGCGTAAATCAGGCGAAATTTCATATCTTCGCCCAGATGCTAAATCTCAGGTAACTGTTGAATATGATGAAAATGACAAACCAGTTCGTGTAGATACTGTCGTTATCTCAACTCAACATGACCCAGAAGCAACAAATGAACAAATTCACAACGATGTGATTGAAAAAGTCATCAAAGCTGTTATTCCAGAAAAATATCTTGATGATAAGACAAAATTCTTCATCAACCCAACTGGTCGTTTCGTAATCGGTGGTCCTCAAGGGGATTCTGGTTTGACTGGTCGTAAGATTATCGTTGATACTTACGGTGGTTATGCACGTCACGGTGGTGGTGCTTTCTCTGGTAAAGACGCTACAAAAGTTGACCGTTCTGCATCATATGCTGCACGTTACATCGCTAAAAATATTGTCGCTGCTGGTTTTGCAACTAAAGCAGAAGTGCAATTGGCTTACGCTATCGGTGTAGCACACCCAGTTTCAGTTCGTGTTGATACATTTGGCACAAATACTGTAGCAGAAAGTAAATTGGAAGCAGCTGTTCGTGAAGTCTTTGACCTTCGTCCAGCTGGTATCATTAAAATGCTTGATTTGAAACGCCCAATTTACCGTCAAACAGCTGCATATGGACACATGGGACGTACAGATATTGATCTTCCATGGGAAAAACTTGATAAAGTAGATGCTTTGAAAGAAGCAGTAAAATAAAAATATAAATCGTTGTACCTTCGGTGCAGCGATTTTTTTAATCCCATAAAATTTGTTCAAAGATTCTAGGGAACCTTTGTCTTTCTTTTGATAAACTATATATAGATAGGGAGGTGCTTGAAATGATTTATCGTTTTAATCAGACAATGACTTACATTGAAAGTGTACTTGATTCTAAAATTGATAAGAAGAAAATTCAACAACTTTCAGGGTATTCATATTCAATGTTTTCTCGTTTGTTTTCTATCTTAGCTGAGATGACTTTGTCGGAGTATATACGCAAACGTAGATTATCTGAAGCAGTTAATGATTTGAAAACAACATCTCAAAAAATTGTTGATATAGCTATGAAATATGGTTATGATTCAGCGGATAGTTTTAGTGCAGCTTTTAAAAAATTTCATGGTGTAACACCTTCTGAAGTTCGTCGAGGGATGACTTATAAAGTCTTTCCAAAATTACAGCTATCTTTAAAAGTAATGGGAGGACGAGATATGAACATTACGATTGAGAAGAAACAAGCTTTTGCTGTTGCTGGTGTGTTGGCTTCTGGTATTGAAAGTAAAGATTGCCCGAAAGTTTGGGACAAGTTGTATGCTACTTATGACTGTGATAGTCTAAAAAAACTGGGCAATGCAACCATGATTGGAGTTTGCTCAGAGACCATTGAAAATACAAGAGTTAATTATTTAGCTGGCTATGATGTGGCTGATAAAAAAGTGGCGCAAGAATTAGGATTAGATGTTTTGGAGGTGGATGAGGCAGAATATGCTGTTGTGCCAGTGAAAGGAAATGTTCCTGATTCTATTCATGAAGCTTGGAAATACGTTCTTGAGGTGTTCTTTCCAGAAAACGGCTATAGACATTCAGGTGCCCCAGATTTTGAAGTTTATAAAGAAGGTAATATACACGCTGATGATTATGAAATGGCCTTATGGATACCAATTATAAAAGAGAAGTGACATAAAATATAAATCGTTGTACCTTCGGTGCAGCGATTTTTAACATAATTCCTTCGTCCTGTTACATTTGCAATGGAATGGTCATTATAAAGCGGTTAATATGACATTTTTAAAAATGAAATTTGAAGATTCAAAATAGAAGTTTTATGATATACTATTAAAACGAGAGGAAATATTACAAAACCTTTACAAATTGTCAAAATATTCTTCGTAATCTGTTTGTAAAATTGAATAATCTATGATAAAATGAAAAGGTTGAATTCTAGCAGAAAGTTTTGAATGTATGCGTAAAATTGTTATTAATGGTGGCAAACCTTTAAAGGGAGAGGTTGCTATTTCAGGTGCTAAGAATAGTGTTGTGGCTTTGATTCCAGCAGCTATTCTATCTGATGATATTGTTATTTTGGATGGCGTTCCTGCCATTTCCGATGTCGATAGTTTAATCGAGATTATGGAAGTGATGGGAGCTAAGATTAAGAGAGAAGGCGAAACGCTCGAAATTGACCCACGTGGTGTTAAAAATCAACCAATGCCATATGGAAAAATCAATAGCTTGCGTGCTTCTTACTATTTCTATGGTAGCCTTCTTAGCCGTTTTGGTGAAGCGACTGTAGGGCTTCCTGGTGGATGTGACCTTGGACCTCGTCCGATTGACCTCCACTTGAAAGCTTTTGAAGCTATGGGTGCAAATGTATCTTATGAAGGCGAAGCAATGCGCTTGGCAACAGATGGTCAACCAATTCATGGTGCTCACATCTACATGGATACTGTTAGTGTTGGTGCGACAATCAATACCATGCTTGCTGCGACAAAAGCAAATGGTCGTACGATCATTGAAAATGCAGCTCGTGAACCAGAAATCATCGATGTAGCTACTTTGTTGAATAACATGGGTGCTCACATTCGTGGTGCAGGTACTGATGTTATCACAATTGAAGGTGTTGAGAGTCTTCATGGAACACGTCATCAAGTTATTCCAGACCGTATCGAAGCAGGTACTTACATTGCTATGGCGGCAGCGATTGGTGAAGGTGTTCGCGTTACTAATGTTCTTTATGAACACTTAGAGAGCTATATTGCTAAGCTTGAAGAGATGGGTGTTCGTATGACAGTCGAAGAAGATGCCATCTTTGTTGAAAAACAATCAGGTCTAAAAGCTGTGTCAGTTAAAACATCACCATATCCTGGTTTTGCAACTGACTTGCAACAGCCTATCACTCCATTGTTATTGACAGCTGAAGGTCGCGGAACTATCCTAGATACTATTTACGAAAAACGTACTAACCACGTTGCTGAATTGGTTCGTATGGGTGCTGACATTTCTATTGTTGGTGGTCGTATTGCTTACCAAGGCCCTAATAAATTAACGGGTGCTCCAGTTAAAGCCTCAGACTTGCGTGCAGGTGCTGCACTTGTAACAGCAGGTTTGATGGCTGAAGGAACAACAGAGATTACTAATGTTGAATTTATCTTACGTGGTTACTCAAATATTATCGAAAAATTAACAGCTCTTGGTGCTGATATTAAATTAATCGAAGAATAAGAAGAAGCCTGTGAAGGCTTTTTCTTTTGCCTTTTTTACGCTAAAGTGCAACGATTCATTTTTTGACATCGTATGTTATAATAGAAACATGGATATTTGGACGCGTTTAGGACGCTATGCTTTTGCTGAGACAGAACGCATGTATTTACGTCCTTTTGCATATACGGATAGTCAGGATTTTTTTGAGATTTGTCATAATCCAGACAATCTTCGTTTTATTTTTCCTAGCCGTGCGACACGTGAGGAAAGTGATTTTCTCATGGTTCATTATTTTATGAAAGAACCACTTGGAGTGTGGGCGATTGAAGATAAAAAAACTCGTAAAATGATTGGCTGTATACGTTTTGAAAAAATTGATGTCAATTATTCGTCTGCGGAGATTGGTTATTTTATAAACCAAGCATTCTGGGGAAATGGGTTGATGACTGAGTGTTTAAAGACAATTGCTTTTTTGAGCTTCCAAGAAATTGGTTTAAAAGAGCTGCATGTTATTGCTCACGCAGAAAATCTTGCTAGTCAGCGAGTTGCGCAGAAATCAGGTTTTACCTTGAAACATCAATTTAAGGGAAGTGATCGATACACTCGAAAGATGCGTGATTATGTCGATTATCAGTTGAAAAAAGGTGACTATCGTTATGAGTAAACATCAGAAAATATTAGAGTATCTTGAAAATCTAGCTGTTGGAAAGCGCGTGAGTGTGCGTAGTATTTCTAACCATTTGAATGTTAGTGATGGTACAGCTTACCGTGCAATTAAAGAGGCTGAAAATAGAGGAATTGTTGAGACAAGACCGCGAAGTGGTACGGTCAGAATTGAAAAGAAAGCTACTGTTCGTATTGAACGTTTGACTTATTCTGAAATTGCTAGAATCAGTGATTCTGAGGTGTTAGCTGGAAAATCAGGGCTAACACGAGAGTTTAGCAAGTTTTCTATCGGTGCCATGACTCAGGAAAATATTTCACGTTACCTAGTTAAAGGTGGCTTGTTAATTGTCGGAGACCGTGAAAATATTCAATTGCTAGCGCTTGAAAATCACAATGCCATTTTGGTTACGGGTGGTTTTTCTGTGTCAGAAGCCGTTATTCGCTTAGCAGATGAACTCGGAATCCCTGTCATGGTGACTAACTACGACACATTTACCGTTGCGACGATGATTAATCACGCTTTATCAAACGTCCGAATCAAAACGGATTTAACAACAGTTGATCAAGTTTATCAAGTGAAAGCAGAATACGGTTTCCTGCGTGAAGGTGATACGATTCGTGATTTCAATACCTTGATGAAGCAAACCAAAAATGTTCGTTTTCCTGTTGTCAATAACAAAAATATTGTTATTGGTGTTGTCAGTATGCTTGATGTGGTCGGTCAAGAAAATAATGTTGACATAAAAAGCATCATGTCTCGTAATTTGATTGTCGCAAAACCTCAAGCAAGTCTTGCCAATATCAGTCAAAAGATGATTTTTGAAGACCTTAACATGTTACCGGTTGTGGCAGATGACTTGACTTTACTAGGTGTGATTACAAGACGTCAAGCTGTTGAGAACTTGCAAAATTTGCAACACTCTAGTCTTTATACATACAGTGAGCAGATGTTGTCAAATTTGAAGCATGAAGATGGTGTCTATCAATTTGTCGTTGAGCCTGCGATGATTGACCACGCAGGAAATTTCGCTCAAGGTGTTTTAACTGAATTTATCAAAGAAATCAGTGTTCGTGTTTTAACTAAAAAACATCAAAAGAACATTATTATTGAACAATTGATGCTTTACTTTTTACAAGCTGTTCAGATTGATGACCGTTTGGTTATTCAACCAAGGATTATTACTGAAAAACGTCGTAGTTCGGTGATTGATTTTGAAATTCTTTTAGATGATCAAATCGTTGCCAAAGCCTTGGTAACAACAAAAATTAACTATTAATTTCCATATCTTATAGAAATAAAGTGTCGAACACGTGACATTTTTGACAGTTTAGTAACTATCAGTGTATAATTAAGGTTACCAATACACTTTTTATAGATATTATTATAGGAGTATATATTTTTATGATTACATTAAAATCAGCTCGTGAAATCGAGGCAATGGACCGTGCAGGGGATTTCCTTGCTTCTATTCACATCGGTCTTCGCGATCTTATCAAACCAGGTGTTGATATGTGGGAAGTTGAAGAGTATGTTCGCCGTCGTTGTAAAGAAGAAAATGTTCTTCCACTTCAAATCGGTGTCGATGGCTCTATCATGGACTATCCATACACTGTTTGCTGTAGTTTAAATGACGAAGTTGCACACGCATTTCCACGTCACTACATCTTAAAAGAAGGCGATTTGCTTAAAGTTGATACTGTTTTGTCTGAACCACTTGATAAATCAGTTGTTGACGTATCAAAATTGAACTTTGACAATGTTGAACAAGTTAAAAAATACACTGAATCATATACTGGTGGATTGGCTGACTCATGTTGGGCATACGCTGTTGGTGAAGTATCACACGAAGTAAAAGACCTTATGGATGTAACCAAAGAATGTCTTTATATCGGTATTGAAAAAGCAGTTGTTGGAAACCGTATTGGTGATATCGGTGCAGCAATCCAAGAATATGCTGAAAGCCGTGGATACGGTGTTGTTCGTGACCTAGTAGGTCATGGTGTTGGTCCTACAATGCACGAAGAACCAATGGTTCCTCACTACGGTAAAGCAGGTCGTGGTCTTCGCTTACGTGAAGGTATGGTTATTACTGTTGAACCAATGATTACTACAGGAACTTGGGAAATTGATACTGACATGAAAACTGGCTGGGCTCACAAAACACTTGATGGTAGCTTATCATGTCAATACGAACACCAATTTGTGATTACAAAAGATGGTCCTGTAATTCTAACAAGCCAAGGAGAAGAAAGAACGTACTAAGAGATGAAGCGAAAGCAGTTCTTAGACAAATTATGGTCTAAACTAGAGTGGCAACCGCTGCAGGTTTATTTAAAACATTATCGTAGTGCTGAAATTGACTTATCGGCAATCGCAGTTGCTTACTACTTGTTGCTGACAGCTTTCCCGCTGATTGTTATCGCAGCAAATATTTTCCCTTACCTGAATATTGATGTTAATATTTTGTTAGCTTTCATGAAAAAGAATTTGCCGACAAATTTATATCCGTCTGTATCGGCTATTACGATTGATATTTTTTCAAAACCTTCAGGTAGTATTTTGGGAGTTGCCACTTTAACGGCGTTTTGGACCATGTCTAAATCGTTGACCTCTCTTCAAAAAGCAATTAATAAAGCATATGGTGTAGCGCAACACAGAGATGTTGTCATTGGTCGATTAGTTGGTGTTATTGGGAGTCTTTTGATTCTTTTCTTACTAACTTTCGTTTTACTATTTTCGACTTTCTTAAAAGTCGTTTTGCAAATTATCAATTCGAATTATGATTTGAGTGATACGATGGCAACTGCTATTTTGCATTTGTCACAGCCAGTGACAGTTATAACGATTGTTATTGGGCTGATGTTACTGTATTTTATTCTGCCTAACGTAAAAATCAAACGTCTACGCTATATTTTACCAGGGACGATATTCACATCCGTTGTTATTGTGTTCTTGAATAACTTGTTTAGTAGTTATATTTTGAGAACCTTTGAACGAATGGTGGACATTAAAACGTTTGGATCTGTCGTGATTTTTGTTTTGATGTTATGGTTTATCTTTCTTGCACACATCTTGATTTTAGGAGCTATCTTTAATGCGACTTATCAAGAAGTACGTCAAGGGAAAATGGAAAGCCGTCGAGGCGATTTGTTGTCTATCTTGACACAACGAGGAAAAAAATAACACCCAAGGGTGTTATTTTTTATCTTTAAAAACAAGTAATTTACTGAGAACGTAATTCAAAACGATGACTAAAACTTGAGCAAAGAGAGTTTCAATAGCATTTACCATTGACAGATTGTCACCGACAAATTGTCCGATAATATGTGGAAATTTTGTCACTAAAAGGTAAGCTAAGACTAAGTCAAGAATCAGTGTTGATAGACGAGCAACAGCAAACTTGATTAAACGTTTGAACCAACCTTTTCTAGCTTGGTTGAAAACAAAATAATCATTGGTAAAGAAAGCAAAAACAATAGCTGTAACGTTTGCGATAACGGCAGAAAGAGTTGCTGATTCAGCGATTGAGAAGACGATTAAACGTGTCCCCATGTAGACAATAGTTGCCAGAACTCCGAAAAATAGATATTTAAAAACTTCGCTAGTAATTATTTTTTTCATAGGACTACTATATCAAATTTTTAGTATTTGTGCTATACTTTAAAGCGTTGTCTCTACAACCCTTGGTGCTTTTTCCCTTTCGCCAAGCATATTAGAAACGTAGAAGGGACTAACTTTCTAACGTTAAAGGAGAAGAATTTATAATGAAAAAATTCACTATTCGTGATTTTACTCAGGTTGCTCTTGTTGCAGCAATTTACGTCGTTTTAACGGTTACACCGCCTTTGAATGCTATTTCTTATGGTGCATACCAATTCCGAGTGTCAGAAATGCTTGTATTTTTGTCTTTTTATAATCGAAAATATATTGCTGGTATTACACTAGGATGTATGATTGCTAATCTTTATAGTTTTGGTTTGATTGATGTTATCGTTGGTGGCAGTCAAACATTTGTTTTCTTGACTTTAGGTGTTATCTTGTTTGACCGTTATAAAGACCAATATTTGTTTAACGGCTTGTTTAACAAAGCGTTCTTTTACTTTTCACTTTTATTTGCAGCATCAATGTTTACTATCGCTGCAGAATTGTATGTGGTTTCAAATGCGCCATTCTTGATGACTTGGTTCACATCAGCTGTAGGAGAATTTGCTTCCTTGCTAATTGGCTCACTTGTGATGGATAAATTAGGAAAACGCATTGAGTTGACAGCTTAATAGATGGAAAAGCTTCCAAAGTTGGGAGCTTTTTTCTTGTGAAATTTTAAAAAAACAAAGCTTTTGAGAAGTTTTTTTAATTAGATGTGTTAAAATAGTATGTATGAAAGAACGTATTCAAAAGTTGGTTGATGAACTCAACCAGTATAGAAAAGAGTATTATACCCAGGACCAACCAACGGTCTCTGATAGTGAATATGACAAGCTCTATCGTGAATTGGTAGAGCTTGAAAAGGCTAATCCAGACTTAGTTTTGCCAGATAGTCCGACTCAGGCAGTTGGTGGTCTTATTTTAGATGGTTTTGAAAAATATCAGCATGAAACACCGCTTTATAGTCTTCAAGATGCTTTTTCACGTGAAGAACTTGATGACTTTGACCGACGTGTAAAGGCTGAATTTCCAAATGCCTCTTACATGGCTGAACTTAAGATTGATGGTTTATCGGTATCACTTGTCTACGTTGACGGTGAATTACAAGTTGGGGCTACACGTGGTGATGGTTCTATTGGTGAAAATATTACTGAGAATGTTAAGCGTATCAAAGATATCCCACATAAATTAGAGCAACCGTTGACGATTACAGTTCGAGGCGAAGCTTATTTACCAAGAAAATCATTTGATAAAATCAATGAAGAACGTCGTGAAAGTGGTCAGTCAGAATTTGCCAATCCTCGTAATGCCGCAGCTGGAACTTTGCGCCAGTTAAACACTGCCGTTGTTGCAAAACGAAATTTGGCAACTTTCCTTTATCAAGAAGTCGCGTCAACTGACAAAACAACACAAAATGATGTTTTAGAAGAATTAGCAGGTTACGGTTTTTCGGTTAATCCAAGACGTATTACGACGTCATCTATGGATGATATTTGGAAATTTATCCAAGAAGTAGCAGCTGAACGTGATGAACTTGCCTACGATATTGATGGTATTGTTATCAAGGTCAATAGTTTAGCTATGCAAGAAGAACTAGGCTTTACGGTTAAGGCACCACGTTGGGCAATCGCTTATAAATTCCCAGCAGAAGAAAAAGAAGCTGAGATTTTATCAGTTGACTGGACAGTTGGACGTACAGGTGTTGTAACACCAACTGCGAATTTGACTCCTGTCCAACTTGCGGGAACTACAGTTAGCCGTGCTACCTTGCACAATGTTGATTACATTGCTGAAAAAGATATTCGTATTGGCGACACGGTTATTGTCTATAAAGCAGGAGATATTATTCCAGCGGTGCTTCACGTTGTTGAAAGCAAACGTGATAAGCAAGTGCCAATGCCGATTCCCGAGGCTTGTCCGTCTTGTGGTAGTGAGCTGATTCATTACGAGGATGAAGTAGCACTTCGTTGTATTAATCCGCTTTGCCCAAGTCAGATTCAAGAACGATTGACTCACTTTGCAAGTCGTGATGCGATGAACATTACAGGTCTTGGTCCATCAATTGTTAAGAAGCTCTTTAAGGCTGATTTGGTTCATGATGTTGCAGATATTTATAGACTAAGTGTTGAAGATTTATTAACGCTTGATGGTTTCAAGGAAAAATCTGCTGAGAAGCTTTATGATGCTATCCAAACGTCTAAGTCTAATTCAGCTGAAAAATTGCTATTTGGTCTAGGCATTCGTCATGTTGGTGCTAAAGCCAGTCGTCAGCTTTTAGAAGTTTTTGAAAGCATTGAAAATCTAGTGGCAGCAGATGAAGAAGCTATTGCAAATATCGATGGTCTTGGAACTGTTATTGCCAAATCATTGCGTAGCTATTTTGCTAAAGATGAAGCAGAAAAACTTTTAAGCGAATTGAAAAATGCGGGTGTTAACTTTGCATATCTTGGAAAGAAAGTCTCTAAAGATGCTCAATTAGCCGGCTTAACAGTTGTTTTAACCGGAAAATTGCAACGTTTGACACGTAATGAAGCAAAGGAAAAATTGCAAGATTTAGGAGCAAAAGTCACTGGAAGTGTTTCTAAAAAGACAGATATTGTCGTTGCAGGAGCAGATGCAGGTTCAAAATTGACAAAAGCCCAAGCACTTGGAATTGAAGTCCGTGATGAAGCTTGGTTAGAAAGTTTATAATTTTTGAGGTAATAAAATGGTCAAAAAACAAAAACGAGCACGTTTAATCTATAATCCGACCTCTGGCCAGGAAATTATGAAGAAAAATGTTGCAGAAGTTCTAGATATTTTGGAAGGATTTGGATATGAAACTTCAGCATTCCAAACGACTCCTGAAGAAAATTCTGCACGTGATGAAGCAGCTAGAGCTGCTAAAGCAGGTTTTGATTTAGTCATTGCTGCTGGTGGTGATGGAACAATTAATGAAGTGGTTAACGGAATTGCTCCGCTTCCTAAACGTCCAAAGATGGCGATTATCCCGACAGGTACCACAAATGATTTTGCGCGTGCTCTGAAAATTCCGCGTGGAAATCCAGTTGAAGCAGCAAAAATCATTGGTAAGAATCAGTTGATTCACATGGATATTGGTCAAGCGCGTGAGGATACTTACTTCATTAATATTGCAGCAGCTGGTTCATTCACTGAATTGACTTACAGTGTGCCAAGCCAATTGAAAACAATGTTTGGATACTTAGCTTATTTAGCAAAAGGTGTAGAACTTTTACCAGGTATCCGCACAGTTCCAGTTCGCATCAAGCACGATAAAGGTGTTTTCGAAGGCGATGTGTCAATGATTTTTGCAGCCATCACAAACTCTGTTGGTGGTTTTGAGCAAATTGCTCCTGATGCAAAACTTGATGACGGTAAATTCACTCTTATCTTGGTTAAAACAGCTAACTTGATTGAAATTCTTCGCTTAATTCGCTTGGTACTTGATGGCGGTAAGCACATTGGTGACAAACGTATCGAATATATTAAGACAGGTTCTCTAGAAATTGAACCATTATCTGATAAGAGAATGATGATTAATTTGGACGGTGAATACGGCGGTGACGCCCCAATCAAACTTCGTAACCTTAAAAATCACATTACTTTCTTTGCAAATACTGATGAAATTTCTGATGACGCTCTAGTTTGGGACCAAGAGGAACTTGCTTTAGAGGCTATCGCTCAAAAATTCGCGCATGAAGTTGAAGATTTAGATGATTCAATGGACAATTAGTTCTAAAATGTTCAAATTGTAAACAATATTATAGTAGAAAGTTGTCACATTTTTGGTGTTCATGTAATCCTTTAAAAGAAATCTTGTTCTTTGATGGCAAATTAAGTCATTTTCTACACATTTTTTAGAAATAAACGCCATTAATTATTAGTGAATTATGGCTAAAAATACTAGAGAGAAGCGGATGATATCGTTTCTCTTTTTTTAAAATAAAAAAACTAAACAGAGGTTAAGTATAGTTTGGGAAAACGTTTCCTAAATCAGCGATTTCGTTGACAATTTTCTAAAATAGGACTAGAATAACAAGGTAAAAAATTTTAAAAGGAGATTCATATCATGTTGAATTTAAAAATCTTAGCACTTGGTCTTGCCGTACTAGGAGTTAGTCTTGGTGAAGGTATCCTTGTTGCCAATATTGCAAAATCTGCAGCACGTCAACCTGAAATGTTCAGCAAATTGCAAACAATTATGTTCCTTGGGGTAGCCTTTATCGAAGGTACATTCTTCGTCCTTCTTGCATCAACATTCTTCGTTGGATAATTCTAACTTAGAACATTAAAAAGAAGGAGGGATAGAGTTGGAAACATCTGTAAATCCAACAGCGCAGTTCTTTGGTATTGAGTTTGACTTAACCATTTTAGCGATGTCTCTCTTGACGGTGATTATTTCCTTCGGTATCATTTTTTGGGCTACTCGAAAAATGACTTTAAAGCCTAAAGGAAAGCAGAATTTCATTGAGTACGTCTACGAGTTTGTACAAAATACGATTAAACCTAATCTAGGGAAATACACTCCCAACTACAGCTTGTTGATGTTCACGATTTTCTTTTTCATTCTGATTGCTAACAACCTTGGGTTGGTAGTGAAATTGGAGTCTGATAACTATAACTTTTGGACATCTCCAACATCAACTTTCATGGTTGATTTCACGCTATCTTTGATTATAGCGATTGTTGTCCATTTTGAAGGTGTACGAAAAAAAGGTGTAGGTGCATACTTGAAAGGGTACTTAAGCCCATTTCCAATGATGCTTCCAATGAACATTTTAGAGCAATTTACAAATCTTTTGTCACTTGCTTTGCGTTTATTTGGTAATATCTATGCCGGTGAAGTTGTTACAGCTTTGATTGTTGGCTTTGGTACAAAAAGCTTAATTTTTGCGCCATTTGCCTTTGCCCTTAACTTGGCTTGGGTTGCTTTCTCAGCCTTTATCGGATGCATTCAAGCGTACGTATTCACAATTTTGTCATCTAAATATATTTCAGAAAAACTCCCAGAAGATGAGGATGAATCTTAAGAAAGGAATAATCAATGGAAACACTAATCAATAGTACAAGTATTGGTAATATCATTATTACTGCTGGTTCAGTGATCCTTTTGTTGGTTCTCATCAAACTTTTTGCTTGGGAACAATTGACAGGGATCTTTGCCGCTCGTGAAGAAAAAATTGCTAATGATATTGATGGTGCAGAAGCAGCTCGTAAAGAAGCAGAAGCTCTTGCTGCTAAACGCCAAGAAGAGTTAGCTGGCGCTCGTACTGAGGCAACACAAATTATTGATGATGCCAAAGAAACTGGTAAAAATCAAGAGGCTAAAATCGTCGCTGAAGCACGCGAAGAAGCTAGTCGCTTGAAAGCTAAAGCTAATCAAGATATCGAACAAAGTAAAGCAGAAGCTCTTTCAAGTGTGAAAGGTGATGTCGCTGATTTAACTGTCCTTTTGGCAGAAAAAATCATGACAGCAAATCTTGACAAAGAAGCTCAAAGCAATCTCATTGATAGCTATCTTGACAAGCTAGGAGATGCCTAATGGATAAAAAGACACAAGCTCTTGTTGAGCAATATGCGAAAAGTCTCGTAGAAATTGCTATTGAAAAAGACAGTTTAGCTGAACTCCAATCAGAAACAGAAGCTTTGTTGTCTGTTTTTGAAGAGACAAACTTAGCTGACTCTTTGTCAAGTTTAGTTGTTTCACGTGATGAAAAAGTAAAACTTGTTAGGTTGCTTCAAGAGTCTAGTTCAGTTTACATGAACAATTTTCTTGAGGTAATTTTACAAAATGAACGAGAAGCGCTCTTGAAAGCCATCTTAGAAGGCGTTCAGAAAGATTTTGTTATTGCAACTAATCAACACGACATTGTTGTGACAACTGCGGTAGCATTGACTGATGAACAAAAAGAACGTATCCTTGCTTTGGCAGCTGAAAAATTTGGTGTTCAAGCAGGTAAACTCGTTGAAAACATCGATGAATCAATCCTTGGTGGATTTATCATCAATGTTAACAATCAAGTAATTGACACAAGCATTCGCCGTCAATTGCAAGAATTTAAAATGAATTTGAAATAGAAAGTGGTGTGACTTTTGGCAATTAATGCACAAGAAATTAGCGCTTTAATTAAAAAGCAAATTGAAAACTTCCAGCCAAATTTTGACGTCACAGAAACTGGTGTTGTCACTTATATCGGTGATGGTATCGCTCGTGCTCGTGGTCTTGATAATGCCATGAGTGGAGAACTTCTTGAATTTTCAAATGGTGCTTTCGGTATGGCTCAAAACCTTGAGTCAAATGACGTAGGTATCATCATTCTTGGAGATTTCTCTTCAATTCGTGAAGGTGATGAAGTTAAACGTACTGGTAAAATCATGGAAGTACCAGTAGGTGAAGCTCTTATCGGTCGTGTTGTTAACCCACTTGGTCAACCAGTAGATGGTCTTGGCGATATCGAGACAACTGCTACACGTCCAGTGGAAACACCTGCACCAGGCGTTATGCAACGTAAATCAGTTTCTGAACCACTCCAAACAGGTATTAAAGCGATTGACGCTTTGGTTCCAATTGGACGTGGTCAACGTGAATTAATCATTGGTGACCGTCAAACAGGTAAAACTTCTGTTGCGATTGACGCAATTTTGAACCAAAAAGGACAAGATATGATTTGTATCTATGTTGCTATTGGTCAAAAAGAATCAACTGTTCGTACACAAGTTGAAACACTTCGTAAATACGGTGCCCTTGATTACACAATTGTTGTGACAGCATCTGCTTCACAACCTTCTCCATTACTTTACATCGCTCCATATGCTGGTGTTGCAATGGCAGAAGAATTCATGTACAACGGAAAACACGTATTGATTGTTTATGATGATCTATCAAAACAAGCGGTAGCTTACCGTGAACTGTCACTTCTTCTTCGTCGTCCACCAGGACGTGAAGCTTACCCAGGTGATGTCTTCTATCTTCACAGCCGCTTGCTTGAACGTTCTGCGAAAGTTTCTGATGCACTTGGTGGTGGATCTATTACAGCTCTTCCATTCATCGAAACTCAAGCTGGTGATATCTCAGCTTACATCGCAACTAACGTAATCTCAATCACTGACGGACAAATCTTCTTGCAAGAAAATCTTTTCAACTCAGGTATTCGTCCTGCGATCGATGCTGGTTCTTCAGTATCACGTGTTGGTGGTTCAGCTCAAATCAAAGCAATGAAGAAAGTTGCTGGTACACTTCGTCTTGACTTGGCTTCTTACCGTGAACTTGAAGCCTTCACTCAATTTGGTTCAGACTTGGATGCTGCAACTCAAGCTAAACTTAACCGTGGACGTCGTACAGTAGAAGTGCTTAAACAACCTGTTCACAAACCACTTCCTGTTGAAAAACAAGTTGTGATTCTTTATGCACTTACTCATGGTTTCTTGGATGATGTGCCAGTAAATGACATCCTAGCATTCGAAGAAGCTTTGTATGATTACTTTGATGCACACTACGAATCAATCTTTGAAACTATCCGTACAACAAAAGATTTACCTGAAGAATCTGTCTTAGATGCAGCTATCAAAGCCTTTAAAGATCAGTCAGAATTCAAATAAGAGGGAGGTAGCATATGGCAGGCTCTCTTAGTGAAATCAAAGGGAAAATTATTTCAACTCAGAAAACTAGTCATATCACTGGTGCCATGCAAATGGTATCAGCTGCAAAATTGACTAAATCTGAGCAGGCAGCAAAAGATTTCCAAGTTTACGCATCAAAAATTCGTCAAATCACAACTGACTTATTGAAATCAGAACTTGTTAATGGTTCAAAAAATCCAATGCTTGCAGCACGTCCTGTTAAAAAGACTGGTTACATTGTAATCACATCTGATAAAGGACTTGTTGGTGGTTATAACTCAAAAATCCTTAAAGCAATGATGGATCTTATTGAGGAATATCACAAAGATGATAGCTATGCTATTATCGCCATTGGTGGTATTGGAGCTGATTTCTTTAAAGCTCGTGGTATGAACGTTGTCTTTGAATTGCGTGGTTTGGAAGATCAGCCATCATTTGAACAAGTTGGAAATATCATTTCAAAATCTGTTGAAATGTATAAAAACGAATTGTTCGATGAATTATATGTATGTTACAATCACCATGTGAATAGCTTGACTAGTCAAGTTCGTGTACAACAAATGCTTCCAATCGCTGAATTAGACGCTGACGAAGCAGCAGAAGAAGGTGTTACTGGTTTTGAATTGGAACCAAATCGTGAAATGATTTTGGAACAACTCTTGCCACAATACACTGAAAGTCTAATTTACGGAGCAATTGTTGATGCGAAAACTGCTGAGCATGCGGCAGGTATGACTGCTATGCAAACAGCAACTGATAACGCTAAAAACGTTATTAACGATTTGACTATTCAGTATAACCGTGCGCGTCAAGCTGCTATTACGCAAGAAATCACTGAAATTGTAGCAGGTGCTAACGCACTAGAATAATGTGAGTGCTTTTTAGCCTCATAAAAAAGGGAGTGACTCCCTAAAAAATCTAAAAGGAGAAAAACATGAGCTCAGGCAAAATTGCTCAGGTTGTTGGTCCAGTTGTCGACGTAGCGTTTGCAGCTGGTGACAAATTACCTGAGATTAATAATGCATTGATTGTTTATAAAAATGGCGATAAATCTCAAAAAATCGTGCTCGAAGTTGCTCTTGAACTTGGAGACGGTCTTGTTCGTACTATCGCTATGGAATCAACTGATGGGCTTACACGTGGATTAGAAGTTTTCGATACTGGTCGTCCAATTAGTGTACCAGTTGGTAAAGAAACTTTGGGTCGTGTGTTCAACGTTCTTGGTGATACAATTGACCTTGATGAACCATTTGCAGAAGATGCACCTCGCGAACCAATCCACAAAAAAGCACCAGCTTTTGATGAATTATCAACATCATCAGAAATCCTTGAAACAGGTATCAAAGTTATTGACCTTCTTGCCCCATACCTTAAAGGTGGTAAAGTCGGACTTTTCGGTGGTGCCGGTGTTGGTAAAACCGTTCTTATCCAAGAATTGATTCACAACATTGCCCAAGAACACGGTGGTATCTCAGTATTTACCGGTGTTGGGGAACGTACACGTGAAGGTAATGACCTTTACTGGGAAATGAAAGAATCTGGCGTTATCGAAAAAACAGCCATGGTCTTCGGTCAAATGAATGAACCACCTGGAGCACGTATGCGTGTTGCCCTTACTGGTTTGACAATTGCGGAATACTTCCGTGATGTTGAAGGACAAGACGTACTTCTCTTCATCGATAACATCTTCCGTTTCACTCAAGCAGGTTCTGAAGTATCAGCCCTTCTTGGTCGTATGCCATCTGCCGTTGGTTACCAACCAACATTGGCTACTGAAATGGGTCAATTGCAAGAACGTATCACATCAACTAAAAAAGGTTCTGTTACATCTATCCAAGCCATCTACGTACCAGCCGATGACTACACTGACCCAGCGCCAGCAACAGCATTCGCTCACTTGGATTCAACAACCAACCTTGAACGTAAGTTGACTCAAATGGGTATCTACCCAGCCGTTGACCCTCTTGCTTCAAGCTCACGTGCCCTTGCCCCAGAAATTGTTGGTCAAGAACACTATGAAGTAGCAACAGAAGTTCAACGTGTTCTTCAACGTTACCGTGAATTGCAAGATATCATCGCAATCCTTGGTATGGATGAATTGTCTGACGAAGAAAAAACATTGGTTGGACGTGCTCGTCGTATCCAATTCTTCTTGTCACAAAACTTCAACGTTGCTGAACAATTTACAGGTATGCCTGGTTCATACGTTCCAGTTGCTGAAACTGTTCGTGGATTCAAAGAAATCTTGGAAGGTAAATACGATGATCTTCCAGAAGATGCTTTCCGTAACGTAGGTCCAATCGAGGATGTAGTTGAAAAAGCTAAGAAAATGAATTACTAATGAGGTGATACCATGACATATATGACTGTTCAGGTAGTAACACCAGATGGTATTCGCTATGATCACCATGCTAATTTTATTTCAGTAAAAACACCGGATGGTGAGATGGGGATTTTGCCAGAACACATTAACCTCATTGCTCCGCTAACTGTCCACGAAATGAAGATTCATCGTACTGATGATCCTAATCATGTGGATTGGGTAGCTATCAACGGTGGTATTATTGAGATTAAAGATAATCTTGTGACAATTGTTGCAGACTCTGCAGAACGTGAACGCGATATCGATGTTAGCCGTGCTGAACGTGCTAAACTTCGTGCAGAACGTAAATTGGAACAAGCTCAAAGTACTCACGATATCGACGAAGTACGTCGTGCACAAGTTGCTCTTCGTCGTGCTTTGAACCGTATCAGTGTTGGTAATAAATAATATAAGAAAGTCTGAGATTTTTGTCTCAGACTTTTTTGTTCCATAAGCACTTTCTGTTACAATTTAATTGCCACTGTGTAAAGAAGTTTGACATTTTATAAGTTTTTTGTTGTTGGCTTTGAATTCTGATATAATAGCCTTATGGAAATTTTAAATAGTTCAGTGACTCTGATTAGTCATCTAATCTTTATTGCGATGACTCACCAAGTGCTTCGCAATTTGTTTGATTGGTCAAAAGTGATTAAAAATACTCCTGAGAATATCGGACGTCTCAAAGTTTTTATTCTTTTGTTGAGTATTGCCATTGGCTACATGGTAAGCCATTTTATTTTGGAAATTATCACTGTTAGCCAGACTTTCTTCTTTGGTTTTCAATAAAAGCAATAATTGCTAAACTATGATATAATTCTAGGTATTATAATATAAGAATGGAGTTCATTTTGGATAAAATTATAATTGAAGGTGGTAATACTCGCCTTGAAGGAGAAGTAATCATAGAAGGAGCTAAGAACGCTGTCCTTCCTCTTCTTGCTGCGACAATTTTACCAAAGGAAGGAAAAACAATTTTAACAAATGTTCCAATCCTTTCAGACGTATATACAATGAACAATGTTGTTCGTGGTTTAGATATTCAAGTTGATTTTGATGAGGCTAAAAATACTATTGAAGTAGATGCTTCAGGCGATATCTTGGATGTTGCACCGTATGAGTATGTCAGCAAAATGCGTGCTTCAATCGTTGTTTTAGGACCAATTCTAGCTCGTAAGGGTCATGCCAAAGTTTCAATGCCAGGTGGTTGTACAATTGGTAGCCGCCCAATTGACCTTCACCTCAAAGGTTTGGAGGCTATGGGTGCAAAAATCACACAATCCGGTGGTGATATTACAGCAACAGTTGATGGAAAACTTAAAGGAACAACAATCTATATGGATTTCCCATCAGTTGGCGCGACACAAAACTTGATGATGGCAGCAACTCTTGCTGAAGGTACTACAGTTATTGAGAATGTTGCTCGTGAACCAGAAATTGTTGATTTGGCGATGCTTCTAAATAAAATGGGAGCGGTTGTTAAGGGTGCTGGTACTGAAACACTTACTATCGTTGGTGTCGACAGTCTTCACGGCGCTGAACACGATGTGGTTCAAGACCGTATCGAAGCAGGTACATTTATGGTTGCGGCAGCGATGACATCTGGTAATGTTCTCATTAAAGATGCTATCTGGGAACACAATCGTCCATTGATTTCAAAATTGATTGAAATGGGTGTGACTGTAATTGATGAACCAGAAGGTATTCGTGTGGTTGCTGATACAGCTAAATTAAAACCTGTAACAGTTAAAACACTTCCTCATCCAGGATTTCCTACAGACATGCAGGCTCAGTTCACAGCCTTGATGGCAGTGGTTAACGGTGAGTCAACAATGATTGAAACAGTTTTTGAAAATCGTTTCCAACATTTAGAAGAAATGCGCCGTATGGGATTGCAATCTGAAATCATGCGTGATACGGCAATGATTCACGGTGGTCAAGAACTTCAAGGTGCTCCTGTGATGTCAACAGACCTTCGTGCTAGCGCAGCTTTGATTTTAACAGGAATGGTCGCTAAAGGGACAACAACTGTTGGGCGTTTGAACCATCTTGACCGTGGTTATTATAAATTCCATGAAAAATTGGCAAAACTAGGTGCAAATATTAAACGTGTAAGCGAGGCTTAAAAATGACAAGTGGCTGGAAATATGTGGTAAGACAAATAGGATTAGTTTTATTGGTTGCTCTCTTAGCCTGCTTATTTTTAGCGATTGGATTGATGGTTGGATATGGAGTTATCGGCGATGGTAAAAATCCATTTTCAATTCTATCACTCGATAAATGGCAATCTATTATTGCTAAGTTTACAGGTCAATAATTAGAGCAGTTTCGAGAAACTTTGTTGTAGAATTTAGAGGTGGAATCATCGAATCTATTTTTAGGTTTGGTATTCCACTTTTTTGGTGAAAGGACGTTAATGGCAAAAAAATCAAATCTGTCTAAAAAGACAAAATCAATTATCTCTTTACTGATTTTATTAGTTGGTATCGGTACAGGGTGGGTAACGACATCTGATTCTAGTGACCCAGTCAGTCAAGTTTTATCCCTTGTTACGGGAGAATCATCATCGGTTGCTTCAAATCATTCAAGTGCTAATGAATCAGCACCAAGTCAGGAATTGGCTGAGTCAGTTTTAACTGATAATGTTAAAGCACAATTAGGCTCAACTATTGAATGGAATGGAGCAGGGGCTTATCTTGTAAATGGAAATAAAACCTCTTTGAATGCCAAGGTTGCAAGCAAACCTTATGCCAATAATAAGACGAAAGTTGTACAAGGACAGTCAGTTCCGACAGTTGCTAACGCACTTTTGAGTAAGTCAACCCGTCAATACCGAAGCCGTGAGGAAACAGGTAATGGCTCAACCTCTTGGACGCCAGCTGGTTGGCATCAAGTACAAAATCTATCTGGAACTTATAGCCATGCGGTTGATCGTGGGCATTTGCTTGGATACGCTTTAGTTGGTGGGCTAAAAGGTTTTGATGCCTCAACAAGTAACCCTGAAAATGTTGCTACTCAGACAGCTTGGGCAAATGAGGCTAGATCAGAAGATTCAACAGGACAGAATTACTATGAAGGGCTTGTCCGTCGAGCACTTGATCAGAATAAACGCGTTCGCTATCGTGTGACTTTGATTTATGATGGGGACAATATTTTAGCTAGTGGAACACATTTAGAAGCAAAATCATCTGACGGTAGCTTAGAGTTTAATGTCTTTGTTCCAAATGTTCAAAGTGGACTTACGATTGACTATTATTCTGGTCAGGTTAGTGTGAATTAATTTGGCTTGACCTTGTCAAATGGTGAAAAATTTGCTAGAATGAGGAGTAAATTGAATAGTGTCTTATGAGACTAGTAACCTTATGGCAGTTTAACAGGGAATGGAAGTCGTGACTGGAAGCTTCCTAGATGAAAGTTTGGCGAATTCACTCATGATAAAGACGATGAATTAAGGTCTGCTAGTCAGATAAAAAACGGATGGTACCGCGTGTCAACGCTCCGCTATTGGAGTGTGGCACGCTTTTTTCGTTTTCAATTAAATCGGGCTTGACCCAAGGAAGGAAATTTAATGGATTTACAAGCGCAGTTAGAGGAATTAAAATCATCTACGCAAGCTAAATTGGCTGAAATGCGTGGAAACAATGCAAAAGAACTTCAAGAATTACGTGTTCAAGTTCTTGGTAAAAAAGGATCATTGACAGAATTGTTGAAAGGTTTGAAAGATCTTTCTAAAGAAATGCGTCCAGTTGTCGGAAAACAAGTCAATGAAGTGCGTGACGTTTTGACAAAAGCTTTTGAAGAACAAGCTAAAATTGTTGAAGCCGCTAAAATCAAAGCACAATTGGAATCAGAAAGCTTGGATGTGACTCTTCCAGGACGTCAAATCAATCTTGGTAACCGTCATGTCTTGTCACAAACAAGTGAAGAAATCGAAGATATCTTCCTTGGTATGGGATTCCAAGTTGTTGATGGTTTTGAAGTTGAATCAGATTACTACAACTTCGAACGTATGAACTTGCCTAAAGATCACCCAGCACGTGATATGCAAGATACTTTCTACATCACTGAAGAAATCTTGCTTCGTACACACACAAGTCCTGTTCAAGCTCGTACACTTGATAAACATGACTTCTCTAAAGGTCCATTGAAAATGATCTCACCAGGACGTGTGTTCCGTCGTGATACTGACGATGCAACTCACAGTCACCAATTCCACCAAATCGAAGGTCTTGTTGTTGGTGAAAACATTTCTATGGGTGATCTTAAAGGAACTCTTGAAATGATTATCAAGAAAATGTTTGGTGAAGATCGTAAAATCCGTCTTCGTCCATCATACTTCCCATTCACTGAACCATCAGTAGAAGTTGACGTTTCATGTTTCAAATGTGGCGGTAAAGGATGTAACGTATGTAAGAAAACAGGTTGGATTGAAATCCTTGGTGCTGGTATGGTACACCCTCGTGTTCTTGAAATGTCTGGCGTTGACTCAGAAAAATATTCTGGATTTGCTTTTGGTCTTGGTCAAGAACGTATTGCAATGCTTCGTTATGGTATCAACGATATTCGTGGCTTCTATCAAGGCGATGTCCGTTTCTCAGATCAATTTAAATAATCATTATTAAGAAAAAGAATTGGAGGTCATCATGGCAGAAATCAGAGTTGAAAAAGTGACCTTGGATAAGTTGGATGTGCTACAGAAACTTAGCATCGATACTTTTCGTGAAACTTTTGGTTTTGATAACACCGAGGAAGAACTTCAACAATTTTTCGATGACAATTACACTTTAGAGCAACTTGAAAAAGATGTGACAGATGCTGAATCTGATGTTCGCTTTGTTTTGGTTGATGGACGTGAAGTCGGTTTTATGAAAGTCAACTGGGGAGCTGCACAGACTGAGCATGAGTTAGAAAATGCTTTTGAAATTCAACGTATTTATATTCTTAGTGAATGTCAGGGCTTGGGCTTAGGTAAAAAATTATTTGAGCTAGCGCTTGATATGGCTAAAAAAGGTGGATTTGATTGGGCTTGGTTAGGCGTCTGGGAAGACAACGTTAAAGCGCAAGGATTCTATCGTAAATATGGTTTTGAGAAATTTTCAGAACACTCATTTGAAGTTGGCGATAAAGTAGATACAGATTGGCTTATGAGAAAAGCCTTAAAAGAATAACAGTAGAAAGGGATAAAGAAGCTTGCAGGTCAATTAATCTTTGACTGCGAAAGCTTTTAACACATTATTATGTTAGTAAGTTATAAATGGTTAAAAGAGCTTGTCGATGTTGATGTTACAACTCATGAGCTTTCTGAAAAAATGTCAACTACAGGGATTGAGGTTGAAGGAGTATCAACACCATCTGAAGGTTTGACAAAATTAGTTGTTGGTCACGTTGTATCTTGTGAAGATGTTCCTGAAACACACTTGCATCTTTGCCAAGTAGATACTGGTGATGATGAATTGCGCCAAATCGTTTGTGGTGCTCCAAATGTTACTGCAGGAATTAAAGTAATCGTTGCCGTTCCAGGTGCTCGTATTGCGGACAACTACAAAATCAAAAAAGGTAAAATCCGTGGTATGGAATCTCTTGGTATGATTTGCTCACTCCAAGAACTTGGTTTGCCAGAATCAATCATTCCAAAAGAATTTTCAGACGGAATTCAAATCTTGCCAGAAGATGCTAAACCAGGTGACAGCATTTTCCCATACCTTGATTTGGATGATGAAATCGTTGAATTGTCAATCACACCAAACCGTGCAGATGCTCTTTCAATGCGCGGTGTAGCTCACGAAGTAGCAGCTATCTACGGAAAAGAAGTTCACTTCCCAGAAAAAGAAGTTAAAGAAGTTTCTAAAGCTGCTAAAGATGTTATCGATGTTGCAATCGAGTCTGACAAAGTCTTGACTTACAAAGCACGTGTCGTTGAAAATGTGACTGTTAAACCAAGCCCACAATGGTTGCAAAACCTTTTGATGAACGCTGGAATCCGTCCAATCAACAACGTTGTTGACGTGACAAACTATGTTCTATTGTACTTTGGTCAACCAATGCACGCCTTTGATTTGAACAAATTTGAAGGAAATAAAATTGTTGCACGTAACGCGCGTGAAGGTGAAAAATTAGTCACTCTTGATGGCGAAGAACGTGAATTGATTGCTGAAGACCTTGTTATCACAGTTGCTGATAAACCAGTTGCACTTGCAGGTGTCATGGGTGGACAAGATACTGAAATCGACAGCAATTCTAAAAATGTTGTTCTTGAAGCTGCTGTCTTTGACGGTACATCAATTCGTCGCACAAGCGGTCGTTTGAACCTTCGTTCTGAAAGTTCAGCTCGTTTTGAAAAAGGTATCAACTATGCAACTGTCGATGAAGCTCTTGACTTTGCAGCTGCAATGCTTACAGAACTAGCTGAAGGTGATGTTCTTGCTGGTCGTGTTGAAGCTGGTTCAGTACCAACTGAAGATGTAGAAGTATCAACTACACTTGATTACGTTAACGTTCGTTTAGGAACAGAATTGACATATGCTGATATCGAAGATGTCTTTGCAAAACTTGGCTTTGGTTTGTCAGGAAATGCTGATAAATTTACAGTTTCAGTACCACGTCGTCGTTGGGATATTGCTATCCAAGCTGACTTGGTTGAAGAAATTGCTCGTATTTACGGTTACGAAAATCTTCCAACAACATTGCCACAAGCAGCTGGTACTGCAGGTGAATTGACAGCAACTCAAAAATTGCGTCGTAAAATGCGCTCAATCGCTGAAGCAGCAGGTTTGTCTGAAATTGTATCATATGCTTTGACAACACCTGAAAAAGCAACTGAATTCACATTGCAACCAAGCAACTTGACTGAATTAATGTGGCCAATGTCCGTAGAACGTTCAGTTCTTCGTCAAAACGTTGTTTCAGGTATGCTTGATACAATTGCTTACAACGTTGCTCGTAAAAACAGCAACTTGGCTATCTACGAAATTGGTAAAGTCTTCGAACAAAAAGGTAATCCAAAAGAAGACCTTCCAAATGAAATCAGCACATTTGCATTTGCCATTTCTGGTTTGGTAGCTGAAAAAGATTTCCAAACAAAAGCTACACCAGTTGATTTCTTCTATGCTAAAGGTATCGTTGAAGCAATCTTTAACAAACTTGACTTGACAGTTGATTACGTTGCCGAAAAAGGTCTTGATAGCATGCACCCAGGCCGTACAGCAAGCATTTACTTGGACGACAAATTAGTTGGTTTTGTTGGTCAAATTCACCCACAAACTGCTAAAAACTACAACGTTCCAGAAACTTATGTTGCTGAATTGAATTTGGATGTTATCGAAGCTGCTCTTGAAGCTGATAAAGCATTCGTAGAAATCACTAAATTCCCTGCAGTTTCGCGTGATATTGCTTTGCTATTGCCAGCAGCAACAACTCACAAAGATATTGTAACTGCAATCGAATCAGCTAAAGTGAAACGTTTGACTGATATCAAACTCTTCGACGTGTACGCTGGTGCAAACATTGCTGAAGGTATGAAATCAATGGCTTACAGCCTAACATTCCAAAATCCAAATGACAACTTGACTGATGAAGAAGTTACAAAATACATGGATAAAATCACTAAAGTCCTTGTTGAACAACTCGGAGCAGAAGTTCGTTAATTGTTAACTGTACAGTAGGCTATTTGGGTTAATATAAATAAACCACCGCTGCAAAGTGGTGGTTTTGTTTTGTCAGAAATCCAAAGGCACTTAGAATTTGATATAATAAAACTATCTACTGCATGACGAAGGATTATTATGAAATTATTATATACAGATATTCAGTTTGATATGACTGAGATTTTAACGAAAGAGGCAATTGAACAAGCAAAAGCTAATAAGCGAGTTTTTTACATTGCCCCAAACTCTTTGTCTTTTGAAAAGGAAAGAGCAGTTTTAGAGCTTTTGCCTGAGCAGGCTTCTTTTGCAATTACTATTACGCGTTTTGCTCAGATGGCGCGCTATTTTGTCTTAAATGAGCCACAGACAACAGAAACAATTGATGACAATGGTTTAGCCATGATTTTTTACCGTGCGCTTTCACATTTTTCTGATACAGATTTGAAAGTCTTTGGACGTTTAAAAAAGGATACCAATTTTATCAAACAATTGGTTGATTTGTATAAAGAGTTGAAGTCGGCTAATATGACTGTGCTTGATTTGAATGGGCTTCAATCTGAGGAAAAGCAAGAGGATTTGGTGAAAATTTTCTTGGCTGTCAATGATATTTTGTTAGCCAATCAGTATGATACTCAGTCAAAAATTGCTTTTTTTGCTAAGCAAGTTGAATCAGGGCACTTGGACAAGGCTCTTGAAAATGTAGCACTTGTCATTGATGGTTTTACGCGTTTTTCAGCAGAAGAAGAGCACTTGGTTAGCTTACTTGAGCAAAAATGTGCGCAAGTAATTATCGGGACGTACAGCAGCCAAAAGGCTTATAAGGCTACCTTTACAGCGGGAAATGTTTATCAAGCTAGTTTGGATTTCTTGCGCTCTTTAGCAATGAAATTTCAAGCGCAGCCACATTATGTTGAGAGTTCTCAACAATCACACGAAGCTTTTGCTAAGTTGTCAAAATTATTTGAAGCTAAGCATGATTTTACAACAGCAGAGTTAACCTTGACAGATGATGATAAGAAACACTACGCTATCTGGGATGTTATCAACCAAAAAGAAGAAGTTGAACATGTGGCTAAGGCGATTCGTCATAAGCTTTATGAGGGTTACCGTTATAAAGATATCTTGGTTCTTTTAGGTGATGTAGATAGCTATCGTCTTCAAATTGGAAAGATTTTTGACAAGTATGAAATTCCATATTATTTTGGGAAAGCAGAGTCGATGAGTGATCACCCGTTGGTGCATTTTATTGATTCTTTGGAGCGCGTGAAACGCTATCGCTTCCGAACAGAAGATGTTATCAATCTCTTGAAGACGGGGCTTTATGGACAATTCAAGCAAGATGATTTAGATCTTTTTGAGCAATATTTGATTTATGCTGATATTAAAGGACAAAGCAAGTTTGCAAAGGAATTTACGGTTAACTATAAAGGAAAAGAGCACTTAGCTTTTATGAATCAAATGCGCGAGCAAATCATGGTGCCTTTGCTTACGCTCTTTAAAGCACAAAAGCAGCTTGGTTCAAGTTTGCTTGGAAAATTAATGACTTTCTTGCGTGCTATTAGTCTTCCAGACAATCTTGAAAGCATGGTTGCCACTTTCCCAGAGATTGAGCAAGAAAGACACGAGCAAGTTTGGCGAACATTTACAGGAATTTTAAACCAGTTCCAAACGATTTTCGGTAAAGAAAAATTGTCTTTGGATGAATGTTTATCGCTGGTCAGAAGTGGTATGCTTGCTGCTCAGTACCGTGTTGTACCTGCGACTGTCGACGTTGTTTCGGTAAAATCGTATGACCTTGTCGAACCACATACGAATAAATTTGTTTTTGCACTCGGTATGACGCAGTCGCATTTTCCTAAAATTGCCCAAAATCGCAGTTTAATCTCAGATGAAGAACGTGCCAAGGTCAACGAAAACACAGATGAAAACCAACGTTTTGATGTCATTAGTCGTGAGAACATCAAGAAAAATCACTTTGCAGCACTTTCGCTTTTCAATGCTGCAACAGAAGAATTGGTTCTCAGTTTGCCACAAATTGTTAACGAATCAGAAGACAAAGAATCATCATATCTTGCTGAGCTAGCTAGCTTTGGTGTTCCTGTTGTGAAAAAAGGTCGCAATCGTTTATCAGCAAATCTTGAAGATATCGGAAACTACAAGGCGCTGTTGTCTCGAGTGATTGAGGTTAATCGTTTGGCGATTGAAGAAGAACGTGAGCTCAGCAAAGAAGAGCAAACATTTTGGTCTGTTGCTGTTCGATATCTTCGAAAAAAACTTGAGACACAAGGTATTGATCTGCCATTGATTAAAGATAATATGCAGACTAAGCCAGTAGCTTCTGAAGTTATTGAGACTCGTTTCCCAAGTGATAAGCCAATTAATTTGTCATCATCAGCTGTGACAACTTTCTATAATAACCAGTACAAGTATTTCTTGCAGTATGTTCTTGGCTTGCAAGAAGTTGAAACGATTCATCCGGATGCTAGAAACCACGGAACATATCTTCACCGTGTCTTTGAACTTGTCATGAAAGATGAGTCTGATCAGCCATTTGATACCAAGTTAAATCAAGCTATTCAAAAGACTAATTCTGAAGATGAATTTAAATTTGTCTATGAAGAAGACGAAGAAAGTCGTTATTCTCTGACCGTTTTGGAAGATATTGCAAGAAGTACGGCAAGCATTTTGAAAAATGATGCTCAGATTCAAGTTGAAAACGAGGAAGAGCCATTTGAATTGATGATTGCAAATGCAGTGCGTATTCGAGGTATTATTGACCGTGTTGACCGCTTGAGCGATGGCAGTCTTGGTGTGGTTGACTATAAATCGAGTCACAATACTTTTGACATTCAGAAATTTTATAATGGTTTGAATCCGCAATTGGTGACATATATGCAAGCTTTGCGTGATAAAAAAGGAAGAAGCGAGTCAGATAAAATTTTTGGCGCCATGTATCTTCACATGCAAGAACCCAAGGTTGATTTGTCAGCGGTAGCAACGACAGATAAAATTTTGGAGAATTTGTCAAAAGAGCTACGCTATCGTGGCCTATTCTTAGACGAAGAAAAAGGTTATCTATCAAATGGAAATTATCATTTAAATGATTCTGTTTACACTCAAGAAGAGCTCGATATTCTTCTTGCTTACAACCAAAAATTATTTATTCAAGCAGCAGAGCAAATCAAAAAAGGACATTTTCTGATTAATCCATACAGCGAAGATGGCAAGTCTGTTCAAGGTGACCAGCTAAAAGCTATCACACGCTTTGAAGCCAATCGCCACATGCCATACGCGAGAAAATGGTATAAACTACCAAGAAAAGAAAGACGTCAAGGCTTTTTGAGTCTAATGCTAAAAGAAGAGGAGGAAAAAGATGAACTTTAAGCCGTTTTTGACATCAGAAGAGATTTCCTTTTTGCAAGCTCAAGAAGCAAAGTCATCAAGTAAACAAAAGCGCACACCTGAACAGATTGAAGCGATTTATAGTTCTGGCAATAACATTTTAGTCTCAGCCTCAGCGGGTTCTGGTAAAACCTTTGTCATGGTTGAGCGCATTATTGATAAGATTTTACGTGGTGTCACTGTTGACCAGCTTTTCATCTCAACTTTTACTGTTAAAGCAGCAGGTGAGTTAAAAGAACGTCTTGCGAAAAAAATTAGTCAGGTTTTACAAGTAACCACAGATAACGACACAAAAACATATTTGAATGAGCAATTGTTGGGTCTTCAGACAGCTGACATTGGGACAATGGATGCCTTCACGCAAAAATTGGTTAACCAATATGGCTACACGCTTGGTATTTCGCCAACTTTCCGTATTATGACTGATAAGAGCGAGCAAGATCTTGTCAAAAATGAAGTATTTGCAGATTTATTTTCTGATTATATGCTTGGTGAGAACCAAGACATTTTCCGTAAATTGGTGCGTAATTTTTCAGGAAATCGCAAGGATAGCTCAGCGTTTAGAGAAATCATTTATAAGATTTATGACTTCAGTCAAGCTACGGATAATCCAAAAAAATGGATGTCTGAGGTATTTTTAAAAGGAGCTAAAACTTATACGGATTTTTCTGCTATTCCAGACCAAGAAGTCAATGACTTTCTAAGTTGCTTACATGATACGGCAAATCATTTGCAAGATGTAACGGACTTAGAGGATTATAAGCAGGTTACAGCTAAGGGGACACCTACAGCCAATTATAAAAAACACTTAAATATGATTGAACATTTGCATGAATGGGCAATGCATTTTGAGACGCTTTACGGGCGTGAAGGTTTGGGACGTCTGGCTTCTGATGTGGCGGATTTAATTCCATCTAGCCCAGCTGTGACAGTTGCAGGAACGAAATATCCTGTTTTTAAAAATTTACAAGGGCGCTTGACCGGGCTTAAACACCTAGAGACGATTTTTAATTATCAATCAGAAAGTCTTCCTTTGTTAGAATTATTGCAGAATTTTGTGCAAGATTTTTCTGAACAATATTTACAAGCCAAAATCCAAGAAAACTCTTTTGAATTCTCAGATATTGCACACTTTGCGATTGAGATTTTAGAGGAAAATCCAGATATTCGTAAGCTTTATCAAGATAAGTACCACGAAGTGATGGTCGATGAGTACCAAGATAACAACCACACGCAGGAGCGTATGTTGGAATTGCTATCAAATGGTCATAATCGTTTTATGGTGGGAGATATCAAGCAATCGATTTATCGTTTCCGTCAGGCTGACCCACAGATTTTCAATCAAAAATTCAAAGATTTTCAAGAAAATCCTGAGCATGGAAAATTAATTTTGCTCAAAGAAAATTTCCGTAGCCAGTCAGAAGTTCTAGATGCAACAAATAGCATTTTTACACACTTGATGGACGAGTCTGTTGGTGAGATTTTGTATGATGGCATGCATCAACTTGTTGCAGGAAGTGATTCTCAGAAAGAAGCTCACCCCGAAAATGAAACAAAAGTGCTTATTTACGACACTGATGAGGCAAATGGTGCTCCAGAAGGTACTGAAGAAGAGTCAATCAATCCAAACGAAGTCAAGTTAGTCGCAAAAGAAATCATTCGTTTGCATAATGAGGAACACGTTCCTTTTGAAGATATTACTCTTCTAGTTTCGCTTCGTACACGAAATAATGCGATTTTGCAGACCTTTGAACATTACGGGATTCCTTTGGTAACGGATGGTGGCGAACAAAATTATCTCAAATCGGTTGAGGTCATGGTGATGCTTGATACGCTTAGAGCTCTTGATAATCCGCTTAATGATTATGCCCTAGTTGCTCTGATGCGGTCACCCATGTTTGCCTTTAATGAGGATGATCTAGCTAGACTAGCACTTCAGACTCTTGAAGATGAACACAAGGCTAATCTTTATCAAAAACTCGAACACGCTTTGAGTGGCACAGGTGAACATGCTGAATTGATGACGACAGCTCTTCAGAATAAATTGAAAGATTTCATGGACTGTCTTGCAAGCTGGCGTGAATTTGCCAAATGGCACTCGCTTTATGACTTGATTTGGAAGATTTACAATGAGCGCTTCTATTATGATTACGTTGGAAATCTGCCTCGTGCAGAGCAACGTCAAGCCAATCTTTATGCGCTTGCCCTTCGTGCCAATAATTTTGAACGAGGCGGCTTTAAAGGCTTATCACGCTTTATTCGTATGATTGACAAAGTTCTTGAGAGTGAAAATGATTTGGCAGATGTTGAAGTGGCACTGCCTAAAAATGCTGTAAACTTGATGACCATTCACAAGAGTAAGGGACTTGAGTTTAAGTATGTTTTCATTTTAAATCTTGATAAGAGATTTAGTATTCAAGACATGACTTCGCCTTTGATTCTGTCACGCCAAAATGGAGCAGGTATCAAGTATTTAGCTGATATGCGAGAAGAATTGGAAACTGATTATTTCCCTGCAGTAAAAGTTAGCATGGATACTATGCCTTATCAACTGAACAAACGAGAACTGCGTTTAGCAATGCTATCTGAACAAATGCGTCTGCTTTACGTTGCAATGACTCGTGCAGAAAAGAGATTGTATTTAGTCGGAAAAGCAAGTGCAGAAAAATTAGTGGACAAATACAGTGGAAAATCAGAAAATAATCATATTCCAGTATCTGAGCGTGAAACCTTCATGACATTTCAAGACTGGATTCTTGCTATTTATGATACTTACAAGAATTTGCCATTTAAAGTTGAATTTGTCACAGACGATGATTTGACAGAGGAAAAAATTGGTCAAATTGAAATGACGTCTGCCATTAAACCAGATGACTTGAAAGATAATCGTCAGACAGAAAATATTGCAGAAGCCTTGGATAGGTTAGAGGCTGTAGAAAAGCTAAATACTGAATATAAGGCTGCGATTAATTTGCCAAGTTTGAGAACACCAAGTCAAGTTAAAAAACTTTATGAGCCAGTTATGGACGTTGATGGTGTTGATGTCATGGCAAAACCATATCAAGCTAAGCCAACGTTTGAGCTTCCAGATTTTTCAAAGAAAGCAAAAGTAGAAGCGACAGCGATTGGTTCTGCGATGCACGAACTCATGCAGAGAATTACACTATCAGAGCAAGTGACACTTGACGATATCACATCAGCATTAGCACAAGTTTCAGCTGAAGATGATGTCAAATCACGTATTCGTCTTGAGCATGTGCTTGATTTCTTTGAAGGTTCAGAACTCGGACAAATGATTCAGAAGAATGTTGACAAGATTCATCGTGAAGCTCCATTTGCCATGCTAAAAGAAGATCCAGAAAGCAAAGAAAAGTTTGTTGTGCGTGGGATTGTCGATGGTTATCTTTTATTCGACGACCGAATTGTTCTGTTTGATTATAAAACAGACAAATACACTAACAGCGAAGACATCAAAAAACGCTATCAGGGACAAATGGCGTTATATGCCGAAGCCCTTAGCAAGTCTTACCATATCGAACAAGTTGACAAATACCTTGTTTTACTTGGCGGAGAAAACTTAGAAGTAGTTAAACTGTAATTTAAAAGCGACCGATTTTCGGTCGCCTTTTGTATAGTATTGTTATTGTATATAGAAAAATAAAGGTGAGTTTTTTGATTAATTCCAGAATTTAGCAGCGATTTCTTGACCTTGTTTGATTTTAGCCCATTGTTGTGGAATGGCTAGCTCATTTCCTGAGTCACATGATGCAAAGCCACATTGATGTGAAAGGAAAAGGCGTTCTTTTGGAATAATCTTGCTAGCTTCTTCGAGCATTTTAAGTGCACGTTCTTCGTCATCAAGTTCAGTTGTTTTACTTGAAAGAAGTCCAAGCACAACTTCAGCATCAGAGTCTTTCAAGCTTTCAAGTGCTTTAAGGTCACCAGAAACTTCGCTATCCCACTCTAGGAAGAAACGATCATAGTGTTGGTCTTTCAAGAATTTTGTAGCGATAGCTTCATAAGTTCCACCAGCAGCAGAACGGCTTTCATAGTTTCCGCGGCAATTGTGTGTCCAAACTTTAAGTCCAAGCTCGTGACCATAATCAGCCACTTCATTGTTGACTGAGATGAATTCATCAGCTAGATTAGCAAGGGCGCTATTTCCTTGAGCAAAGAAACCAGATGGGTTTGTTTCGTCAAAAAGTTCCCAAAGACAATCGTCGAATTGGATGATTTCACCACCAGCTTCTTTGTATTCTTTCAAGAATTCTTTATAGGCATTGATAAGACCAGCTTTTAGTTCTTCGTTAGTTTTGTAAACTTGATTTTCACCAGCTAGTTTATTGAAAACAGTGAATTCTGTGTAAGCGTGGGCAGGTCCCCAGATTGTTAGTTTTGTGTCAGTTTCACCAGCTTCTTCTTTAAGAAGTTTGTAAATATCTAGGAAGTGGTGATTTTTGCCAGAAAGTGGTTCTGTGATACGGATACCAATATCCTTACGTGTTTCAAAATGACCGCCATCATGGTCTTGGAAAGTGTATCCGTGGTCAGCGATGTAACGTTCAATACCTTTTAAGCCCCAAACGAAATCAAGGTGCCACATAGATTTTGAGTATTCGCCGTCAGTTAGGACATCGATACCTGCCGCTTTTTCTTCAGCGATAACTTTTTTAATATCAGCTGTTTCTGTTTCTTTGTAGCCTTCGAATGCATCGTAGAAAGGATATTTGATATCATCACGGTGTTCGATAGCGATTTTGTATTCGCGTAAATCTGCTGGTCGTAAAAGTGAACCAACTAGTTGAAATCTTGATTTAGCCATTTTCTATACCTCGTTTATTTTTTTGTGATTCCTATTTTAGCTGAGCTTTTCAGTTTTGAAAAATAGTTATTTATATGGGGTAATGTATAGTTATAAACTATAACTGAAAAAATATGTTTTTCTATGAAAATGACAGAAAATTTGGTAAAATGAAAAAAGACTGACAATTTTTACAGGAGTTTTATAATGGATATTTGGGAGAGACTGTACGAAGCAGCAAAAAATGACTATAATCCACATTATGTGACGCCTTTTATTTATTCAAATCATGTTGTTGCAGCAATTGAAGCAGAAGATGGACAGATTTTCACAGGCTACTGTTTTGAAGCTACGTCTGGTGTATTTCATCTTTGTGCGGAACGAGCTGCAGCATTTAATATGTTCCAGCAATCTGGTCAAACGACTATAAAGCGTATCATTGCCTTTCGTGATAAAGCGCCAAATGGTGGTGGTTCAGGTATGCCTTGTGGTGCCTGCCGTGAATTTTTGATGCAATTGTCACCTAAAAATAAAGATTTGGAATTTATGATTGACTATGACAAGCGTGAAACCATTACACTTGGTGAGTTGATGCCAAATTGGTGGGGAGAAGAGCGCATGGCAGCTGGTATTGAGGATTTAGATTAGTCACAAGTAAAGATAAGCGAGGTAGAGGATGCGAGATAATCATTTACACACACATTTTTCATATGATTCAGAGGCTCAGTTTGAAGATTATTTAACTCATTATGATGGTGATATTGTGACAACAGAGCACTATGATTTGTCAAATCCTTATACTAAGCAAGATGATGTGCCGGATTATGACGCTTATTCGCGTGAAATAGCTGAGCTTAATCGAAAATATGGCAATCGTATCAAAAAAGGAATTGAAATTGGCTATTATGAGCCACGTGAAGATGATATTATTGCTTATTTAGCAGATAAGGACTATGACTTAAAATTGTTATCAGTTCACCATAATGGGACAAATGATTACCTTGATGACGAAGTGGCAGATATGGATAAAGCAAAGATTATTCAAGAATATCTGGATAAGTTGGAGTACGCTATAGGGCGCGTGGATGCGGATGTTTTAGCGCATTTTGATTATGGCTTTCGAATTTTTGATATGACAGTCGAGGATTTAAAAGTTTATGAACCTCAATTAAAGCGTATCTTCCAGAAAATGATTGACCATGATTTAGCTTTTGAGTTAAATAGTAAATCCATGTATTTGTATGGCAAAGAAGAGCTTTATCGATATGCACTAAGTCTAGTAAAAGAACTTGGTTGCCATAAATATTCCATTGGTTCAGATGGACATAAATTAGAGCATTTTCGTTTGGCATTTGATAAGATTCAAGCATTATTGGATGAATTTGGCATTGAAGAGTGGGAGATTTTGTAAAAAGATACATAAAAAAGCTATGAGCAACAGGCTCATAGCTTTTAGTTTGTTCAGCAATTAGTGAGAAATACGTTTACGTGCTGCTTTTTTACGATTTTCTTGAATGAAAGCAGCTTTTTCTTCTTCAGGTTCAATAATTTTTTTCTTAACTGCAAAGATAGCGCCAGCAACTGTAGCTGCAGTGGCTACCACACCAGTAGCAAGACCTTTAGCAAATGCGAATTTTTTAGCCATAATAATTCTCCTCCTTACTGATAAGAACAGGGAGTATAAAGAGTTCTTTATACTCTTTTGTAGCAGTAGGATTGGTTTTCTTGTCCTACCACCTTATGTTATAATAATGGTAACTAAAATTGCCTAAAAGTTCAAGTGAAAACGTTATATTTACTAAAAAAATCAGGCTTAGGACGGATAAGAAATAAATGTCAAAAAAAATAAAACTGCTAGCTGTAGTTGGACCGACTGCTGTTGGAAAAACAGCACTGGGAATTGAGCTAGCTAAACAATTCAATGGAGAAATTATCAGTGGTGACAGTCAACAAGTCTATCGTCAATTAGATATTGGAACGGCAAAAGCAACTCCCGAAGAACAAGCTAAAGCAGTGCACCATTTGATTGATGTGCGCAATGTTGATGAGACTTACTCGGTTTATGATTTTGTTCAGGAAGCTAGCGCAGCCATTTCAGATATTGTCAGTCGAGGCAAACTTCCGATTATCGTCGGGGGAACAGGACTTTATCTTCAAAGCTTACTAGAAGGTTACCATCTGGGTGGTCAAGTAGATCAAGAAAAGGTTCTTACTTATCGAAAAGAGCTTGACCTTTTATCAGACGACGAGCTTTTTGAAAAAATAGCAGAGCAAAAAATTGAAATTCCTCAGATTAATCGACGACGAGCTATCCGAGCACTTGAGTTAGCTAAATTTGGAAAAGATTTAGAAAACAAAGAAACAGATTATGATGCTTACCTGATTGGTCTAAATGACGATCGACAAGTTCTGTATGACCGCATTAATCATCGCGTTGATCTCATGGTTGAAAATGGGGTTTTGGATGAGGCAAAATGGCTCTATGACAATTATCGTGAGGTCCAAGCAGCACGAGCTATTGGCTACAAAGAACTTTTCCCATACTTTTCAGGAGAAGATTCTCTTGAAAACTGTGTTGAAAAATTAAAACAAAACACACGACGCTTTGCCAAACGCCAGCTAACTTGGTTTAGAAATCGAATGGCAGTTCAGTTTTATAATGTTTCTGAAACAGATTTTAAAACAAAAGTTACAGAAGATGTTGACCGTTTCTTAAATGATAAGAAAATGTAAGGTAGAGCAAAAACTCCTTTACCCTTTTCAAATAAAATTTATGTTATAATGATATTTACGGATTAATTAAGTAAAGGGGTGAGTACAAGATGATTGAAACAAGCAAGCACCAAGAACGAGTGATTTTGCTAGGGGTTGAGTTGCCTGACACAGAAAATTTTGAAATGTCAATGGAAGAATTGGCATCACTCGCAGAAACAGCAGGTGCTGAGGTAGTCTCATCTTACCGTCAAAAGCGTGAAAAATACGATAGCAAATCTTTGATTGGTTCAGGGAAATTAGCTGAAATCAAAGCGATTGTTGACGCTGATGAGATTGATACTGTGATTGTCAATGACCGCTTAACACCGCGTCAAAATGTTAATTTGGAAGCAGAACTTGGCGTTAAAGTTATTGACCGCATGCAGTTGATTCTAGATATTTTTGCCATGCGTGCCCGTAGTCACGAAGGTAAATTGCAAGTTCATCTGGCTCAACTCAAATACATGTTGCCACGTCTTGTTGGTCAGGGTGTTATGCTTAGCCGACAAGCAGGTGGAATTGGTAGTCGTGGACCTGGTGAAAGTCAGTTAGAGCTTAATCGTCGTTCGATTCGCAATCAAATTTCAGATATTGAACGTCAACTGAAAATCGTTGAGAAAAATCGTGAAACTGGTCGAGAAAAACGCACTGAGTCACAAGTTTTTAAAATTGGTTTGATTGGCTACACAAATGCTGGTAAATCAACGATTATGAACGTTTTGACAAATGATAAGCAGTACGAAGCTGATGAATTGTTTGCGACTTTGGATGCGACGACAAAGCAAATTTATTTGCAAAATCAATTTCAAGTGACTCTCACGGACACGGTTGGATTTATTCAAAATTTACCGACAGAATTGGTAGCGGCGTTTAAGTCAACATTGGAAGAAAGTCGAAATGTTGATTTGCTTTTGCATGTCATCGATGCCAGCGACCCAAATCATGCTGAACACGAAAAAGTGGTTATGAATTTGTTAAAAGAGTTGGATATGCTTGATATTCCTCGTTTAGCGGTTTATAACAAAATGGATGTGGCAGAGCATTTTGCAGCGACAGCTTTTCCAAATGTTCGCATTTCAGCGCGTGATAAGGATGCTCGTTCACTCTTGCGTCGATTGATTATTAATGAAATTCGTGAGATTTTTGAACCTTTTAGCATTCGTGTGCATCAAAGTCAGGCTTATAAGCTTTATGATTTGAATAAAATTGCGCTTCTTGACCGTTATGACTTTGCACAAGAATACGAAACGATTACAGGTTACATTAATCCAAAAAATAAATGGAGACTAGAAGAATTCTATGACTGATTATATAAGCTTAGCTTTAAAATATGGTGGTTTTACATCACTTGATAAAGTGTATTTGAAAAATACTTTGGAAGATTTAACTGATGCGCAAAAATTGAGTTTTATCACACCACCACCAAGTGTTATTAACGCTTATTTTGCAGAAATGTATCAAAAACAATCTCCACAAGCAGCAACGGATTATTATTTTGAACTGTCAAAAGAACTTGATTTGTTAAATGACAAACCATCTTTTGATGAGCATAAGCCGTTTATTCGCTTGAATTTATCTGGAAAATCATATGGTTTCACCTATGAAAATGACAAAGAAGTTGCGCGTGTTTTCTCTGAAAAGGATGAAGCATTGACAACGGATGTCTTATTTGAATTGGCTCAGGTTTTCCCACAATACAAAGTCTATGTTGAAGCTGATAAGATTAAAATGTCAAAAATGGACTTTGATGATGAAGAACTAGAAGACTTAACGCCAGAAAGCAGTCTGCTCAGCCATGTTTCAAAATTAAAAGGCAACATGGTTAAGCTAAAAAGTTTTAATCGTGATGAATTATCAGATTTGTTGGCGCATTATCAAGGGCAAGTCTACTATACCTTTGATCAGCGTGAATTCATTGCGTATGTAAAAGTAACGAAATAGGAAGGATAACTAAAAACTTCGGTTTTTATTGGTATATATGGAATTACAATTTTTGGGAACAGGAGCGGGTCAGCCCTCAAAGTCACGTAATGTGTCAAGTTTAGTGTTAAAGTTACTTGATGAGATCAACGAAGTCTGGATGTTTGATTGCGGCGAGGGCACACAACGCCAAATTTTGGAAACTGCAATTCGTCCACGTAAAATAAAACGCATTTTTATCACACACTTACACGGTGACCACATTTTTGGATTGCCAGGATTTCTAGCAAGCCGTGCCTTTCAAGCTAATGAAGAACAGACTGACCTTGATCTTTATGGTCCAGTAGGTATTCGTTCTTATGTTTTAAATAGCTTGCGCTTGTCAGGTGCACGTTTGCCATATCGTATTCATTTCCATGAATTTGACGAAAATAATCTTGGAAAAATCATGGAGACAGATAAATTTGTGGTTTATGCTGAAAAGCTCGATCACACTATTTTCTGTATTGGCTACCGTGTGATGCAAAAAGATCTTGAAGGAACGCTTGATGCGGAAGCTTTGAAAGCGGCTGGTGTGCCATTTGGCCCATTGTTTGGAAAAATCAAGAGCGGACAAGATGTTGTGCTTGAAGATGGCACAAAAATCATTGCTAAAGATTATATTTCAGCACCGAAAAAAGGAAAAGTGGTTACTATTTTAGGTGACACACGTAAGACTGATGCTAGTGTTCGTCTTGGCCTTGGCGCTGATATTTTGGTCCACGAATCAACCTATGGTAAGGGTGATGAGAAAATTGCTCGTAAGCATGGCCACTCAACGGGGACACAAGCTGCTCAAATTGCAAAAGAAGCGTCAGCAAAATGTCTGCTGCTTAACCACGTCAGTGCTCGTTTCTTGGGTCGCGAATGCAAGCAAATCGAAAATGATGCCAAAGTCATTTTTGAAAATACACACTTAGTTAAAGATTTGGAAGAAGTTAGCTTATGAGAATAATCGCAATCACAGGGGCAACAGGTGGTCTTGCTCAAGAAATCGTAAAACAACTGCCGACAGATGATTTTGTTATTGCTTTAGGACGAAATCTTAAGCGTTTGGAAGCATGTTATGCCAACCGACCAAATACAGCCTGTTATGAATTAGACATGACAAGTGATGAAGCGATTGGTGACATGGTTGAAAAATTGTACGCTAAGCATGGTCACATTGATGTCTTTATTAACAATGCTGGTTACGGTGATTTTAGTGAATTTGATGCTTATACAACAGCACAAATCCGTGATATGTTTGATATCAACACATTTGCAACCATGACTTTTTCACGTTTAGTTGGTCACAAGATGAAAGAAGCAGGACACGGGCATATTGTTAATATCGCAAGTATTGCTGGCTTGATTTCGTCGGTTAAGTCATCTGTTTATTCTGCAACAAAATTTGCAGTGATTGGCTTTTCAAATGCTCTTCGTTTGGAACTTGCTGATAGTAATGTCTATGTGACCACTATTAACCCTGGACCGATTGCAACGACATTCTTTGACAAGGCAGACCCATCTGGCGAGTACTTAAAGAGCGTTGACAAATTTGTTCTTCAACCTGATTATGTTGCCCGTCGTACGGTTGCTATTTTAGGTAAGAATAAACGTGAAGTGAATATGCCATTTTCAATGGCAGCAGCTCATAAATTCTATACACTTTTCCCAAAAGTTGCCGATTTTCTAGCACGAAAAGTGTTTAACTACAAATAACCTCCTTTCAATTCTACGTAAGAAGTGAGAAGTGAATGATAACAAGTAAATACCATTGGAAAAATATTGAAAAAGAGCCAGATGATGGCTTTTTTGACCTAACAAAAAAAGAAAAAATAACTGCCTTGGCTAGTAAGATTATTTACAGTCGAGGTATTGATACAGAAGAAAAATTAACTCAATTTTTGTCAAATGATTTATCAAAATTGCATGACCCATATCTCTTACATGATATGGACAAAGCTGTTGCCCGTATTCGTCAAGCAATTGAAAATTATGAACAGATCTTAGTGTACGGTGACTATGATGCTGACGGTATGACAAGTGCAAGTATCATGAAAGAAGCACTTGAAATGCTAGGTGCGGAAGCTCAAGTCTACTTGCCAAATCGTTTTGTGGACGGTTATGGTCCAAATGAATCCGTTTATAAATATTTCATCGAACAACAGCAGGTTTCGTTGATTATTACAGTTGACAACGGTGTGGCTGGACATGAAGCGATTAGCTACGCACAAAGTCAGGGTGTTGATGTTATCGTGACAGACCACCATGGTTTGCCAGCAGAGCTTCCGGAAGCTTTTGCGATTGTGCATCCAGAGCATCCAGAAGGAAATTATCCGTTTAAGTATTTAGCTGGTTGCGGCGTTGCTTTCAAAGTAGCTTGTGCTTTGCTTGAATCTATTCCGACAGAAATGCTTGATTTGGTTGCTATCGGTACGATTGCAGATATGGTCAGCTTGACTGATGAAAATCGAATCATGGTTAAAGTTGGACTTGAAATGCTTAAGCAGACTGAACGCATTGGTTTAATGGAATTGATGAAAGTGTCTGATATTGACATGTTGGATGTTAATGAAGAGACTGTTGGTTTTAAAATCGCTCCGCAATTAAATGCTCTAGGACGTCTTGATGATCCAAATCCTGCTGTTGAATTATTAACGGGATTTGATGATGAAGAAGCGCTAAGCATTGTTCAGATGATTAATGCTAAGAACGAAGAGCGTAAAGAAATCGTTCAAAAAATTTACGACGAAGCTATGAACATGGTGGATTTGGATAAGCCGGTTCAAGTTTTAGCCAAGGAAGGTTGGCATCCAGGTGTTTTGGGGATTGTAGCTGGACGTATTTTAGAGCATATTGCTCAGCCTGTTATCGTTTTAAACATTGAAGATGGCATGGCGAAAGGTTCGGCAAGAAGTATTGAGGCTATCAATATCTTCCAAGCACTCGATGACCATCGTGATTTATTTGAGGCTTTTGGTGGACATGCTGGCGCTGCCGGAATGACTTTGCCAGTTGAAAATCTTGAACAACTATCTCAGGTGTTGTGCGACTATATTGCTGATAATGATATTGATTTGTCACAGAAAAAGACGCTGACAATTGACGAAGTTTTGCCACTAGCTGAAATTGATTTAGACACGGTTAAGAGCCTTGAAAAAATTGCACCGTTTGGTATGGACAATCCAAAACCAGTTTTTGAGATTAAGGATTTTGAAGTTAAGCAAGCGCGTACCATGGGGCAAAATGGTGCTCACTTGAAATTGAAAATTACGCAAGGTTCAACAGCTGTTGATTTGGTTGCTTTTAACCAAGGACACCTAGTCCAAGAGTTCCAACAAGCACAAAATCTTTGCCTTGCTGTGACTTTGTCAATCAATAAATGGAATGGTCAGACTACTGTGCAATTGATGCTGGAAGATGCGCGTGTTGACGGTGTTCAGTTGATTGATATTCGTGCTAAGAATGCAAGCCTTCCTGAGCGTGTGCCTGTTCTAGATGAAGATACAACTGCAAGTGAGGTAGTTGTTCTAGACGTTCCAGAGAGCGCTGATGAATTAAAATCACTTTTTGTAGGTAGACAATTTGATGCTATTTATTTCAAAAACCACATCAAGCGTGCTTATTACCTAACAGGATACGGTACACGAGATCAATTTGCCAAGCTTTATAAAACGATTTATCAATTCCCTGAATTTGATGTTCGTTACAAGCTGAAAGAATTGAGTCATTATCTTAATATCCCTGATATTCTTTTGGTTAAAATGATTCAGATTTTTGATGAATTGGATTTTGTAACCATCACAGATGGAGTGATGGTCGTCAATAAAGATGCTGAGAAGCGCAGCATTTCTGACAGTAAAATTTACCAAAATCTTAAGCAAGAAGTGAAATTCCAAGAGCTTATGGCACTTGGAACGCCACAAGAAATTTATGACTGGTTGATGAACTAGACTAAAAAGTTACGTTGCTTAGCTCAGCGTAGCTTTTTTAGTTTTTTGCCATAGAAAACGTTTACTTAAAAATTGAAAACTTTTTAAATTGGAACTATAATGAGACTGTAGGGTTATAGATGACTTTTAAGGTATTTTTTAAAGGAGGTTTCTTATGTGTACTGCAATTACTTATACAACTAAAGATAATTACTTTGGTCGAAATCTTGATTTGGACTTTTCTTACAATGAAACGGTAACGATTTGTCCTCGAAATTATCCTTTTTCGTTTAGACACCAAGGAGAAAATAACAGCCATTTTGCCATGATTGGTATGGCGACTGTAGTTGATGATTATCCACTTTTTTATGAAGCCGTTAATGAAAAAGGTTTGGGTATGGCAGGATTGAATTTTCCGGACAATGCTAACTATCAAGAAGTAGCAGAAGATAAGGTTAATGTTGCATCCTTTGAATTCATTCCTTGGTTATTGTCACAATGTGAATCTGTTGCAGAAGTTAAGGAACTATGTAAAAATCTTATTATAACAAACGAAGCTTTCAGCTCAGATTTTCAACCAAGTCCGCTACACTGGTTGGTAGCAGACCGTCGTGAATCAATTGTGCTAGAACCACTTGCTAAAGGGTTAAAAGTTTACGATAACTCAACAGGTGTTTTGACTAATAACCCAACTTTTGATAAACAATTATTCAATTTGAATAACTATCGTCATCTCTCTCCAAAGGTTTCAGAAAATCGTTTTGCAAAAGAATTAGAACTTGAAACTTATAGCCGTGGTATGGGTGGGCTTGGTTTGCCTGGTGATTTATCATCAATGTCACGTTATGTAAAAGTTGCTTTTACAAAATTAAATTCTGTGGCTGAAGAAACAGAAGAAAGCAGTGTTAATCAATTCTTCCATATTTTGAAATCTGTTGAACAACAAAAAGGGCTTTGCTATGTCGATGAAAGTGGCAAATATGAGTACACTATTTACAGCTCATGCATCAACACTGATAAGGGAATTTACTACTACACAACTTACGACAACTCACAGATAACAGCGGTTGATATGCATAAAGAAAATTTGGATGATAGCAAGTTGGTTTCTTATCCATTAGTAAAAGAATGGCAAGTCAACTATCAGAACTAAGGCCTCAAAATTTAATTGCCAAAATCTCTTCCCTTTTAGAGAAAATATGGTATAATAAAATGTAAAAACATTTTTTGGCAAAAAGCCCATAGAAAGAAGAAAATGGATTTAAAAGATTATATCGCTACAATTGAAAACTATCCTAAAGAAGGAATCACTTTCCGTGATATTTCTCCTTTGATGGCAGATGGAAATGCTTATAGCTATGCTGTTCGCGAAATTGTACAGTATGCTACTGACAAGAAAATTGACATGATTGTTGGGCCAGAAGCTCGCGGATTTATCGTAGGTTGCCCAGTTGCATTTGAGCTTGGAATTGGTTTCGCACCAGTTCGTAAACCTGGTAAATTACCACGTGAAGTAATCACAGCAGATTACGAAAAAGAGTACGGTACAGATACTTTATGTATGCATGCCGATGCTATTAAACCTGGACAACGTGTCCTTATCGTTGATGACCTTTTGGCAACAGGTGGTACTGTAAAAGCAACTATCGAAATGGTAGAACGCCTTGGTGGTGTTGTTGCTGGATGTGCTTTCCTTGTTGAATTAGACGGCCTAAACGGACGTAAAGCAATCGAAGGTTACGATACGAAAGTTTTGATGAATTTCCCAGGATAATTATAGCTAAAAACTATAACTACCTAAAGAAATTATATAATTGAAAACTATATCTCCATCTCTTATAATATTACTTAAAAATAATATTATAGAGTGGAGATATTTTCATGCCAATAAAACTTGATAAAGAATTACCGGCCTTAGACATTTTGCGCAAAGAGAATGTCTTCATCATGGATAATAAACGTGCAAAACACCAAGATATTCGTCCGATGGATTTTCTCATTGTCAATCTAATGCCGACAAAAGAAGTGACGGAAACGCAACTTTTACGTTTACTTGCCAACACACCATTGCAAATTAATGTAGAATTTCTTTATATGACAAGCCATGAGTCGAAAAATACAACAGCTGAGCATTTGGAAACTTTTTATAAAACTTTTTCAGATGTTAAGCACAAGTATTATGATGGTCTGATTATTACTGGTGCGCCAGTTGAGACGATGCCTTTTGAAGAAGTGGATTATTGGGAAGAGCTCTGTGATATTTTTGACTGGGCAAAAACTCATGTTTATTCGACGCTTCATCTTTGTTGGGGAGCTCAAGCAGGGCTTTATTACAAATATGGCATTAAAAAGGTCATGTTAGAACAAAAATTATCGGGTATCTTTTCTCAAACGGTAAAAGAACCATCAAATCCAATTGTTCGAGGTTTTGATGACTCCTTTATGGCTCCGCATTCTAGGCATACAGAAGTTCGCCATGAAGATGTTGACAAAATCGATAATCTTGAGGTAATTGCTGAGGGACCGTCGGTTGGGTTGTCTATTGTGGCAAGTAAAGATTTGCGTGAGGTTTATAGTTTTGGGCATTTGGAATATGACCGTGAAACTTTGGACCGTGAATACAAACGTGATTTGAAAGCTGGGAAAAATCCGAATCTTCCTGAGCATTATTATACCAACGATAATCCAGAGCAAGATATTCCAATGAAGTGGAATATGGCAGCAACGACATTTTTTAGTAACTGGATTAATTATGCCGTTTATCAAGAAACCCCATATTTGTTAGAGGAGTTAGAAAAAGAGCCTTCATTTTATGGTTTTCTATGATTAGCTGGAGTTGAAAAGTTAGCCGTCTTTTGATATGTTAAGTTTTAGTGGATGTGAAAATCTTTTAGGAATGATATTATGAGTTATTTAGAAAATTATAAATCTGGTAATTTGGTGTTACCAAGTGCTCTTTTGTTTCATTACAAAGACATTTTCAAAAGTTCAGATGACTTTTTGATTTGGCAATTTATTTATTTACAAAATACGACTAAAATGGATGATTTGGCACCAAGTCAAATTGCTAGTGCTCTTGATAAAACAGTTGCTGAAGTGAATCGTTCAATATCTGATTTGACAGCACAAGGTCTACTTGATATGAAGACCATTGAGCTTGAAAATGAAATAGAAGTGATTTTTGATGCTAGCCCAGTATTAGAATTGTTGGATCACTTGGTAGAAGCACCAAAACAAGTGGCTAAAAAGCAAGCTTCTAATCCATTAAAAGAGTTAGTTGAAGATTTTGAACGTGAATTAGGTCGTATGTTGAGTCCATTTGAATTGGAAGATTTGCAAAAAACCATTCGTGAGGATAAGACTGAGCCTGACTTGGTACGTGCGGCTTTGCGCGAAGCTGTTTTCAACGGAAAAACAAACTGGAATTACATCAATGCCATTTTGCGCAATTGGCGTCGTGAAGGTATAACAACGCTGCGTCAAGTTGAAGAACGACGTAAAGAACACGAAGATTCTAAGGCTGGTAAGGTCAATGTATCAGACGACTTTTTGGCTGCTATGGATTTGTGGAGTGACTGATGAGAATTGGACGAGAACGTTTAAAGAAAGTCTTAGACATTATCGGTGATATGTATCCTGATGCCCGTTGTGAGTTGGATTGGCAAACGCCGTTTCAACTTTTGGTTGCGGTGATATTGTCTGCGCAAACGACGGATAAAGCCGTTAATAAAGTTACACCAAATCTTTGGAAGAAATATCCTGAGATTGAGGATTTGGCGACGGCTAATCTATCTGATGTGGAAGATTGTCTTCGTGCGATTGGGCTTTATAAAAATAAAGCTAAGAATATCATCAAGACTGCGCGTGCGATTTTGCAAGATTTTGATGGCAAAGTACCTAAGACACATAAAGAACTAGAAACCTTGCCTGGTGTTGGTAGAAAGACGGCTAATGTCGTGTTAGCTGAAGTTTATGGTGTACCGTCGATTGCTGTCGATACGCATGTTTCACGAATTGCAAAACGTCTTAACATTTCTGCACCAGATGCTGATGTTAAGGAGATTGAACAGGATTTGATGAAAAAAATTCCAAAGAAAGATTGGATTTTGACGCATCACCGCTTGATTTTCTTTGGACGCTATCATTGCTTGGCTAAAAAGCCTAATTGCGATATCTGTCCAGTCCAAACTTATTGCAAGTTTTATAAAGAAAATATCAAAAATAATTAGCAGTTCATATGGACTGCTTTTTATTGTGCTTTTGTAAGGAGAAGTCGTTTTTGATATAATAAAATGAATGATATTTTAGAAGGAAGAATTATGCAAACAGTATTATCACAGCGCTTAGCTGATGTGGCTGAATTTGTGCCACAAGGAGCGCGTTTATTGGACGTTGGAAGTGACCACGCTTACTTACCGATTGCTCTAATGGAAGAAGGAAAAATTGATTTTGCCATTGCTGGAGAAGTTGTGAAGGGACCTTATGAATCTGCAGTTCACAACGTTTCTGGAGCGGCTTTATCAGACAAGATTGATGTTCGCTTGGCTGATGGACTAGCAGCATTTGAAGCATCTGATAACATTACAACAATCACAATTTGCGGCATGGGTGGCGGATTAATTGCTGATATTTTAGCTGCTGGCGCTGAAAAATTAGCAAATGTAGAACGCCTTATTTTGCAACCTAACAACCGTGAAGATGAGCTTCGTACTTGGTTGATGAACAATGGTTTCAAGTTGGTTGCTGAAAAAATCATGACTGAAAATGATAAATTCTACGAAATCATGGTGGTTGAACACGGTCAAATGGAGTTATCAGCGACAGAATTGCGTTTTGGTCCATTTCTGAATCAAGAAAAATCTGATGTCTTTAAGGCGCGCTGGCAACGAGAATTGAAAAAGCTTGAAATCGCTTTATCACATGTTCCAGAAAATCGTGTTGATGACCGCTCTGCTATTTTACAAAAAATGGCGGCTATCAAGGAGGCAATCAATGAAGGCTAGTGAAATTATTGCACGTTATGAAGCTTATTGCCCTCGCGAACTCTCAATGGAAGGCGATATTTCAGGACTTCAAATCGGAACACTTGACAAAGAAGTGAATCGAGTTATGATTGCACTTGATGTGCGTGAAACAACTGTCGCTGAAGCAATTGAAAATAATGTTGATTTGATTATTGTTAAACATGCACCGATTTTCCGTCCGCTTAAAAATCTAGTGGCAACTCCTCAAAATCAGATTTATCTGGATTTGGTTAAGCACGATATCGCAGTTTATGTCAGTCATACGAATATTGACATCGTTCCAGATGGTCTGAATGACTGGTTCTGTGAGCTTTTGGAAATTACTGATACTGAGATTTTGAGTCCGACTTCTGATGGCTATGGTATCGGTCGTGTCGGCAACATCAAAGAACAAACTTTTTCAGAATTTGCTCTAAAAGTTAAAGAAAAATTCCAGCTTGACAGTGTTCGTTTGGTGGCATACGGCAATCAAGAACAACTTATTAATCGTGTTGCTATTTGTGGTGGAAGTGGCCAAAGCTTTTATCGTGATGCAATGGCAAAAGGTGCCCAAGTTTATATTACAGGAGACATTTATTATCATACAGCCCAAGAAATGATTACAAATGGTATGCTAGCTATCGACCCAGGACATCATATCGAAGTGCTTATGGTTGACAAGCTACTTGAAAAATTTAATGCTTGGAAAGCAGAAAACGACTGGAACGTCGACTTTTTAGCAAGTAAAGCTGAGACGAATCCGTTTTATCATTTGTAGGATTTTCAGCTGACATTTGTCAATAATAGTTTCTAATTGCCTGTAAAATTAGGAAAATTAGTGACAGCATTTGCAAAAAATGATAAAATAGTTCTGATAATTGATATTTATTTATAAAGAGGGAGACCTAACTATGAAAGGTATTATTCTTGCAGGAGGCTCAGGAACACGTTTGTATCCTTTGACTCGTGCAGCTTCAAAACAACTTATGCCAGTGTATGATAAACCAATGATTTATTATCCACTATCAACATTGATGTTGGCTGGTATCCGAGATATCCTAATCATCTCAACACCAACTGATATTCACCGTTTTGAAGAATTACTAGGTGATGGTTCTGAATTTGGTATTTCACTTTCTTATGCTGTACAACCAAGTCCAGACGGATTGGCACAAGCATTTATCATTGGTGAAGACTTCATCGGTGATGACAACGTAGCACTTGTTTTGGGTGATAACATTTATCACGGTGCTGGACTTAGCAAAATGCTTCAAAAAGCAGCAAGCAAAGAAAAAGGTGCTACAGTATTTGGTTACCAAGTTAAAGATCCAGAACGTTTTGGTGTTGTTGAATTCGACGAAGATTTCAACGCTCTTTCAATCGAAGAAAAACCAGAACATCCAAAATCACACTATGCCGTAACAGGTCTTTACTTCTACGATAACGATGTTGTTGAAATTGCTAAAAGCATTAAACCAAGTGCTCGTGGAGAACTTGAAATCACAGATGTCAACAAAGTTTACCTAGAACGCGGAGATCTTTCAGTAGAAGTTATGGGTCGAGGATTTGCATGGCTTGATACTGGTACACATGAAAGTCTTCTTGAAGCAGCTCAATACATCGAAACAGTGCAACGTATGCAAAACCTTCAAGTGGCAAACTTGGAAGAAATTGCATACCGCATGGGCTACATCACAAAAGATGATGTGCGCGAACTTGCACAACCACTTAAGAAAAACGAATACGGAAAATACTTGCTCCGTTTGATTGGAGAAGAATAATGACAGAACAATTTTTTGGTAAAGAATTAGCAGCACGAAAAATCGAAGCTATTCCTGGAATGATTGAATTCGATATTCCAGTTCATGGCGATAACCGTGGTTGGTTCAAAGAAAACTTCCAAAAGGAAAAAATGTTACCACTTGGTTTCCCAGAATCATTCTTTGCAGAAGGAAAATTGCAAAATAACGTCAGCTTCTCACACAAAAATGTTTTGCGTGGACTTCACGCAGAACCATGGGATAAATACATCTCAGTTGCAGACGAAGGTAAAGTTCTAGGTTCATGGGTTGATTTGCGTGAAGGTGAAAGCTTTGGTCATGTTTATCAAACTGTTATCGACGCTTCAAAAGGTATCTTTGTTCCTCGTGGTGTCGCTAATGGTTTCCAAGTATTGTCTGATAAAGTATCATACAGCTACTTAGTCAATGACTACTGGGCACTTGAACTTAAACCAAAATACGCTTTTGTAAACTACGCAGATCCAACTCTTGGTATTAAATGGGAAAACTTGGAAGAAGCAGAAGTTTCTGAAGCAGATAAAAATCACCCATTGCTTAAAGATGTTAAACCTTTGAGCAAAGATGATTTGAACTAAGGTTTTAATTCTAATTATTATTTGAATTTAAAAGAGCGAGCAAAGCGAGCTTTAAACGATATTTGACGCAGTGGTGAAAGTGAAATCTAATATTTTTTTAGATTTCACCGGAAATTTTGAGACTTTTGGCTCAAAATTTAGGCATGGAATTCCACAGGAAGTCGCTGCCGTCCGCACCACATAAGTCGAATATCAAAAATAAATAAAATTTCGGAGAAATTTAAAAGATGTCTGAATACAAAAATATCATCGTAACCGGTGGTGCAGGTTTCATCGGTTCAAACTTTGTACACTACGTTTACAATAACCACCCAGATGTACACGTTACAGTACTTGATAAATTAACATATGCTGGTAACCGTGCAAACTTGGAAGAAATCCTTGGTGACCGTGTTGAGTTGGTTGTTGGTGATATCGCTGACGCAGAATTGGTTGACAAATTGGCTGCTAAAGCTGATGCAATCGTTCACTACGCTGCAGAAAGCCACAACGATAACTCATTGAAAGATCCAAGTCCATTTATCCAAACAAACTTTGTTGGTACATACACACTTTTGGAAGCAGCTCGTAAATACGACCTTCGTTTCCACCACGTATCAACTGACGAAGTTTACGGAGATCTTCCACTTCGTGAAGACCTTCCAGGACATGGTGAAGGCCCAGGTGAAAAATTCACTGCAGAAACAAAATACAACCCAAGTTCACCATATTCATCAACAAAAGCTGCATCAGACTTGATCGTAAAAGCTTGGGTACGTTCATTTGGCGTTAAAGCAACTATCTCTAACTGCTCTAACAACTATGGACCATACCAACACATCGAAAAATTCATTCCTCGTCAAATCACAAACATTTTGTCAGGAATTAAACCAAAACTTTACGGTGATGGTAAAAACGTTCGTGACTGGATTCACACAAACGATCACTCAACAGGTGTTTGGGCAATTTTGACAAAAGGACGTATCGGTGAAACTTACCTTATCGGTGCAGATGGTGAAAAGAACAACAAAGAAGTTCTTGAACTTATCCTTGAAAAAATGGGTCAACCAAAAGACGCTTACGATCACGTAACAGACCGTGCAGGTCATGACCTTCGTTACGCTATCGATTCAACTAAACTTCGTGAAGAACTTGGTTGGGAACCAAAATACACTAACTTCGAAGAAGGACTTGAAGCAACAATCAAATGGTATACAGATAACCAAGATTGGTGGAAAGCTGAAAAAGAAGCTGTTGAAGCTAACTACGCTAAAACACAAAAAGTTCTTGACTAATAAATTAAAAAGCCTATCACATCAAGCTTTTTCAGCTTGTGTGAAGGGCTTTTTTATGTAGAAGTGGCATTTAGGGGGCAAAATACAGGAAGAAAAATGTTATAATAAGTTTACTTTTTGGATAAAGGAGGAGCAGTGATGAGAGATGACGTCAAATTAGCTCACGAAATTGCTAAAAGAGCGCATAAAGGTCAAGTTGACAAAGCCGGTACACCTTATATTTTACACCCTGAGACTGTAGCGTCATTCGTCACGAAAGATGATGAAAAAATTGTTGCCTATTTACATGATGTGATAGAAGACACTCCTTGTCAGCTGAGAGATTTAGAAAATGCAGGATTCTCATCTGAGATTATAAAAGCAGTTGATTTATTGACTAGAAAAACTGGTCAATCGTATAAGCAATATCTTAAACTTGTTAAAACAAATGAATTAGCACGTGTTGTCAAGTTAGCAGATTTGAAGCACAATTCGGATTTATCAAGGCTTACTCATGTTACTGAAAATGACATTAAACGTTTGAAAAAGTACCAAGATGCTATTGTCTTTTTAAGCACTTAGAAGTTCTATGTGCTTTTTCTCACTTTACATTAGGAAAACAACTCATAAGTTAACCTTTGATGTCAGAATTGTTCTTATTTTTCTTGATGTCAAATTCAGAATAATAGCTATTTTTCTGGTACAATAGAAGAAAACGAGAAAGAAGAGAATGATGACAAAGTTAGCAACGATTTGTTATATTGATAATGGTGAGGCACTTTTGCTTTTGCACCGTAATAAAAAGCCAAATGATGTTCATGAAGGAAAATGGATTTCAGTTGGTGGTAAGCTTGAAGCAGGTGAGACTCCTGATGAATGCGCAAAGCGTGAAATTTTTGAAGAAACTCATTTTATCGTTAAAGAAATGGACTTTAAAGGAGTGATTACTTTCCCTGAATTTACACCTGGTCATGATTGGTACACATATGTGTTTAAAGTGACTGATTTTGAGGGTGAGTTGATTTCTGACGAAGAATCACGTGAAGGTACATTGGAATGGGTTCCTTATGATAAAGTTCTTTCAAAACCGACTTGGGAAGGTGATTACGAAATCTTTAAGTGGATTTTGGATGATGTTCCATTCTTTTCAGCTAAATTTACTTATGATGACCAACAACGTTTAGTTGATAAAAGTGTCACTTTCTATGATAATAAGTAGCACTTAAAGAATAGATTTACGTGAGTGAGGTTTTTTATGGACAGTCATAAAGAAAAAAAGTTTACAGATTCCTGGTTTTTCAAATGGGTATTAAATAGTCAAGCGACAGTAGCTATTTTGGTTACGTTTATTGTCTTTTTGACACTTTATTTGTTTACTAAGATTTCATTTTTATTTGAACCGGTTCTGGCATTTCTTGCGATCATCATGCTTCCTTTGGTTATATCAGCCATTCTTTATTATCTGATTAAGCCTTTGGTTGCTTTTATTGAACGTCGTGGTTTTAGTCGAACGACTTCAATTTTTATTGTTTTTGCCATTATTATTGCTTTGATTATTTGGGCAGGTGCAAGCTTTATTCCGATGATTGAAGGGCAAGTTAAGTCATTTATTGAAAATTTACCTGCCTATGTTAAAAGTGTTAACGTTGAAGGTTCTAAGCTTTTAAGAAGTCCATGGCTTGCTAATTATCAGACTGAGCTGCAGGATATGCTGGTAAATATTAGCAACAAGGCTGTTGATTACGCTGAAAGTTTTTCTAAGAATGCTTTTGATTGGGCATCTAATTTTGCCAGTGCTATAGCTCGTGTAACTGTTGCTATTATTATGTCACCTTTCATTCTATTTTATTTCTTACGTGATAGTCATAAGATGAAGGATGGTTTAATCAAGGCTTTGCCAACAAAAATGCGTCGTCCCTCAGCACGAATTCTTGGTGACATTAATAAACAACTTGCTGGATATGTTCAAGGTCAAGTTACGGTTGCTATCGTTGTTGGAATTATGTTTACGGTCTTCTTTAATATTATAGGCTTGCGTTATGCGGCAACTTTTGGTATTATTGCAGGGTTTCTTAATATGATTCCGTATCTTGGTAGCTTTTTAGCTATGGTTCCTGTTGTAATTATGGGGATTGTTCAAGGACCGATTATGCTTGTTAAGGTTTTAGTCACTTTTGTGATTGAACAAACTATTGAAGGACGTTTTGTGGCACCATTGGTTTTGGGAAGCAAGTTGAGCATTCACCCAATTACCATTATGTTTATTTTGCTAACGTCTGGTTCGATGTTTGGTATTTGGGGAGTTTTCCTAGGAATTCCAATCTATGCGTCTATCAAGGTTGTTGTAAAAGAAATTTTTGACTGGTACAAAGGTGTCAGTGGTTTATACGAAGAAGATTTTATTGACGAAAAAGGAGAAGAAAAAACAGAGAATGTTAAATAGTGAAAAAATGGTTGCTTCGCTTCAAAGTCAAGATTTGGAGCATGCTAATAAATACTTTAAACGTGCTTTAAAAGAAGATGATGCGGAAACGCTCTTAGAATTGGCTGAATATCTTGAAAGCATTGGATTTTTACCACAGGCAAAAGAAATCTATTTGCAAGAGCGTGAAGAATACCCAGAAGTTAATGTCAATCTTGCACAAATTGCTACAGAAGACGGCGATATTGAGGGGGCATTCTTGTATCTTGATGCGATTTCACCTGATAGTGATGCCTATTTGTCAGCACTTCTTGTTATGGCAGACATTTATGAAATGGAAGGTCTTGCGGATGTGGCGCGTGAGAAACTTTTGTTAGCTAATGAAATCAGTGATGAACCATTGGTTATCTTTGGTCTTGCTGAAATTGAACTTGAGCTTGGCAATTATAATCAAGCGATTAAAGAATACGCTAAGTTAGATAATCGTGAGATTTTGGAATTAACTGGTATCTCAACTTACCAACGTATTGGTCGAGCTTACGCTAGCCTTGGTAAATTTGAAGCTGCGATTGAGTTCCTTGAAAAAGCTGTAGAAATCGAATACGATGACAATACTGTCTTTGAATTGGCAACAATCTTGTATGACCAAGAAGAGTACCAAAAAGCAAATATTTACTTCAAACAATTGGAAACAATGAATCCAGACTTTGAAGGTTACGAATATGTCTACGCCCAATCTCTTCACGAAGAAAATAAAACTGAAGAAGCTCTTCGTTTAATTCAAAAAGGGTTAGCAAAAAATGAATTTGATACCAATCTTTTACTTGCTGCATCACAATTCTCATATGAATTACATGATCCAAAACAAGCTGAAAGCTATTTAGTGAAAGCAAAAGAAGTTGCTGTAGACGATGAAGATGTGCTTATGCGTTTGACGAACTTGTATTTGGAAGAAGAGCGCTACGAAGATGTGATTGCACTAAATCGTGATAATATCGATAATGTTCTTACAAAATGGAACATTGCTAAAGCTTATCAAGCACTTGAAGCTGATAAAAAAGCTCTTAAGATTTATGATGATTTAGCGACAGATTTAGCAGACAATCCTGAGTTCTTACAAGATTATGCTTATATTTTGCGTGAATTTGGCTATATCGATCGTGCAAAAGACGTTGCAAAACGCTATTTAACCTTTGTTCCAGATGATGTTAATATGGTGGAATTTATAGATGAAGATGAATTTTAAAAGTCTTTTAGCTGGTAATCTCATAACAGTTATTATCATTTTTGTTTTGTTATCATTCTTTGATCAAAGTGGAGATCCAGTGCGCAATATTATTGTTGTGTTTGTCGGATTTGTCTTGATGACTAGCTATGATTTTATCAGAACAAGAAAAGATAAGAAGAAATAGAACGTAGCAATTGCTACGTTTTTTCATGCTGTTTTCATAGATATTTTCATTAACATAGGTTAAAGATAAATAAAAATTTCACAAGCGAAATTTCACAAACTTTTCGTAAAACTATGGTATAATTGATTCATATTTGTGAAAAAATAAAATTTTGTGATTTAGATTTGACTAATTTTATCACCAAGCATATTAATAAGTGATGTATTTTGAAGGGAATACCTTTCTTGATTAGTCATCTAAATATAGGAGATAAAATGACAGAACAAAAGCAATATGGGGCTGACTTAGTTGTAGACAGTCTCATTAACCATGACATCGAGTACGTATTTGGTATTCCAGGGGCAAAAATTGACCGAGTTTTTGATACCCTTGAAGACAAAGGACCAAAATTAATCGTTGCTCGTCATGAACAAAATGCTGCCTTTATGGCACAAGGTATCGGACGTATCACAGGAAATCCTGGTGTTGTGATTACAACAAGTGGACCTGGTGTGTCAAACTTGGCAACAGGTTTGGTTACAGCGACTGACGAAGGTGATCCAGTTCTTGCTATTTCAGGACAAGTAAAACGCTGTGATTTGTTGAAACGTTCGCACCAATCAATGAAAAACGTTGCGATGATGGAACCTGTGACAAAATTAGCAGTTGAAGTTCATGATCCAAATACTCTTTCTGAAACAATTGCTAATGCTTATCGTGCTGCAAAATCAGGCAAACGTGGAGCAAGTTTTGTATCAATTCCACAAGATGTGACAGACAGTCCAGTATCAGTTAAAGCTATCAAACCATTGACAGACCCTAAACTTGGTTCAGCATCTGTTGATGATATTAACTACCTTGCACAAGCTATTCGCAATGCCAAATTGCCAGTTCTACTTTTGGGGAACGGTGCTTCTACACGAGCTGTGACAAAATCAATTCGTAAACTGTTAGAAGCTGTTAAATTGCCAGTTGTTGAAACATTCCAAGGTGCTGGTATTGTATCACGTGAACTCGAAGAAGATACTTTCTTTGGTCGTGTTGGACTTTTCCGCAATCAACCAGGTGACATGCTTCTTAAAAAAGCTGACCTTGTTATCGCAATCGGTTATGACCCAATCGAGTATGAAGCTCGTAACTGGAATGCTGAAATTTCAGCACGTATCATTGTTATCGATGTAGCTCAAGCAGAAATCGATACTTATTTCCAACCAGAACGCGAATTGATTGGTGATATTTCTGATACCATTGACTTGTTGTTGCCAGCAGTTAATGGCTACACATTACCAGCATGCTCAGTAGATTATCTCCAAAATCTTAAGAAAAACGTTGTTGAGGATGTGAAATTTGACCGAAACTCTAAAGAAGGTCTTGTTCACCCACTTGATGTTATTGACGTTTTACAAGAAAACACTACAGATGACATGACTGTTACTGTTGACGTCGGTAGTCACTACATTTGGATGGCACGTTACTTCAAATCATACGAAGCACGTCATTTGCTATTTTCAAATGGTATGCAAACTCTTGGCGTGGCTCTTCCATGGGCGATTTCAGCTGCGCTTGTCCGTCCAAATACAAAAGTCATTTCTGTCTCTGGTGACGGTGGATTCTTATTCTCAGCACAAGAATTAGAAACAGCTGTTCGCCTTAATTTACCAATCGTACACATCATCTGGAACGATGGAAAATACAACATGGTTGAATTCCAAGAAGAGATGAAATATGGTCGTTCTGCCGGTGTTGACTTTGGACCAGTTGACTTTGTTAAATATGCTGAAAGTTTTGGTGCTAAAGGTTACCGAGTTGATAGCAAAGATTCATTTGAAGTGACGCTTAAAAAAGCTATCGCTGAAGCTGAAAATGGTCCAGTCTTGATTGATATTCCTATTGACTACAAAGATAACATCAAACTTGGTGAAACAATTTTACCTGATGAATTTTATTAAGCCTTGCATTTTAGAGAATTTGGCAATAAAATAGATTAGTATTATTTAATTTTAAAATGACGAAAGTGAAGGAGAATATGTCAGAAACAATTAAACTTTTCCAATACAATACCTTGAGTGCCCTTATGGCTGGTCTTTATGGTGGTACATTAACAATCGGTGAACTTTTAGAGCACGGTGATTTGGGAATTGGAACACTTGATTCTATTGATGGAGAGTTGATTATTCTAGACGGTAAAGCCTATCAAGCTATCGGTTCAAACGGAAAACCTGAAATTGTTGAGGTTTCTGATGATGTCAAAGTTCCTTATGCTGCAGTTGTCCCTCATCAAGCAGAAGTGATTTTCAAACAACGTTATGAAATGGATGATGTTGAATTGAAAAAACGCATTGAATCATATTATGATGGGGTAAACTTGTTCCGTTCGATTAAAATTAAAGGGACTTTTTCTAAAATGCATGTTCGCATGATTCCAAAATCTGCACCAAATACAAAATTTGCAGAAGTAGCGACACGTCAACCAGAATATACTCGTGAAAACGTGACTGGTACCATTGTCGGTATTTGGACACCACAGATGTTCCATGGTGTTAGTGTTGCAGGGTATCATTTGCACTTTATTTCAGATGATTTAACTTTTGGTGGTCATGTGATGGATTTTGTGATTTCAGAAGGTGTTGTTGAAGTAGGACCTGTTGACCAACTAGATCAACGTTTCCCAGTTCAAGACCGCAAATACCTTTTTGCAAAATTTAATATGGATGAGCTAAAAGAAGACATCAATAAAAGCGAGTAAATCGTCTAGTTACGCATAAGAAAAAGCACATTACTAAATAAGGGTTATCCTTATTTTAGCAATGTGTTTTTTGTAAGATAAAATCTAATATAAAGTTGATTTTTATACGATTTTATCATAAACTATAATTTGTTGTGTATGAATTTTTTATCAATTTTGAAAATATTTGAAAATGAATTAATTCAACAATTTTATTAAATTTACAGGAGAATGTATGGATATTTTTCGAAAGACCCCAATGGCGCAAAAGACAAGTCATTTGCAACGACGCTTGGGGCTTGCTGAACTTATCTTTTTAGGGGTAGGTTCGATGGTCGGGACTGGTATTTTTACCATAACAGGAGTGGGTGCTTCGCAATATGCAGGACCTTCCATTACCATCTCGATTATTATTGCTGCTATTTGTGTGACGATGTCAGCATTGTTCTTTGCTGAATTTGCTTCAAGATTGCCTCATTCAGGCGGTGTTTATCGCTATTTGTATACTGTTTTTGGTGAGTATCCGGCTTGGATTGCTGGTTGGTTTATGATGATTGAATTCGCAGGAGCTATTTCATCGGCTGCTTCAGGTTGGGGTGAGTACTTAAAAGCTTTCTTAAGAACTTTTGGCATTAATCTGCCAACGGCATTGAGTGGCCCATTTAACCCAGCAAAGGGAACTTACATTGATATTGTTCCAGTTATCTTGTTATTTTTTGTAACGGTGCTGGTTGTCATGGGAGTGCAGACAGTATTACGCTTCAATTCAATCTTGGTTATTTTTAAATTAGCTGTGCTAGTCATCTTTATCGCTCTTGGTTTAACAGCTATTAACACCAACAATTGGAGTGATTTTGCACCGTATGGTTTTGGTCAAATTTATGGCGGAAAAGTTGGTATCGTGGCAGGAGCTTCATTGATGTTCTTTGCCTTTCTTGGATTTGAATCAATTTCAATGGCGGCTGATGAAACAAAAGAGCCACAAAGAAAAATTCCACAAGGTATTTTCGCATCAATTGGTTTGACAACTTTATTGTACATTTTAGTGACATTGGTTCTAACAGGAACAGTTCACTATTCTAAGTTGAATACTGCAGACGTTGTTCCTTTTGTACTTCGCAGCATTGGATTCCCTTTGGTTGGTAATATTGTTTCTGTTGTGGTTATTTTCACATTGGTGACTGTATGTATCTCAATGATGTTTGCCTTGTCTCGTGTGATTTACAACATTAGCTGTGATGGGTTATTGCCAAAACTATTCCAAGAATTGACACCTAAAAGTAAGGTGCCTAAAAAAGCAACAATCTTTGTTGGGATTGTGACAATGCTCTTTTCAGGGATTTTCCCTTTGGAAATCCTTGCTTTGTTAGTTAATATTGTGACACTTGCATACCTTATCTTGCTTGCTTTTGGGGTTATCAAACTTCGTAAAGACTTTGGCGAACCAAAAGAAGGAGAATTCAAAACACCTTGGGTGCCTGTTCTTCCAATTTTATCAATTATAGTTTGCTTGTCATTGATGACACAATGTAAGGTTGAGACATGGATTAGCTTTATTGTTGCCTTCATTATCGGAAGTTTAATCTATTTTGGTTTTGGTTACAGACATTCTCAATTTGGAAAAGAAACTGAAGAAGAAAAATAATAAAAAGTGATTCGTTTAAACGAATCACTTTTTGTTTTCGATGCGCATGCTATTAATTTTTTCTTCAGTCGGTGTGACACGAAGTGTTTTTTGACCAGTGTAAGTGACAAAACCAGGTTTGGCACCGGTTGGCTTGTTAAGCTTTTTAGCTTCAATCATATCAACTTGGATAAGATTTGATAGGCGAGCTTTAGAGTAATAGGCGGCAAGTTCAGCAGCATCAGTCTTGACTTCGTCGCTTGGGTTGAGGTTGTCTTTGATAAGAACGTGACTACCAGGAATATCTTTGGCGTGGAACCAAAGTTCACCTTTTTTAGCCATTTTGAAAGTCAATTCATCGTTTTGAAGATTATTTCGTCCAACCATGATGATTGTCTTGCCGTCTGAAGCCAGATATTGTTCTGGTTTTTTACGTTTGTGACGTTTATCTTTTGTGCGACGTTTGACAAATCCTGTCTCAACTAATTCTTCACGGATATCAGCAATGTCTGAGATAGAAGCATGGCTCAAAGATGTTTCAACACTTTCAAGGTAAGTAATCGTATGTTTAGTCTCTTCGATTAGACCAGTTAAATGTTTAACAGCTTCTTTAAGTTTCTGGTATTTTTTGAAATAACGCTGCGCATTTTGGTTAGGGGTCAAACTTTTATCAAGAGCAATCGTGATTTTTTCGTTAGTGTAGTAGTTGTCAAGTTCCACTTGGTCTTGGTTGTTTGGCACCATTGAGAGATAAGTGGTTAAAAGTTCACCTTTTTGGCGGAACTCTTCGGCGTTTTCAGTCGCTTGGAGTTCTTTTTCTTGTTTTTTGAGTTTTTTAATATTTTTGTCTAACTCTGTTTGAACGCGGTGAATTAAATCACTTGATTGTTGGTTAACACGATCGCGCTCGGCTTTATCTTGGTAGAAAACATCTAGAAGTTCTGAAAGACTATCAAATGTTTTTTCTTTATTACTGTTGTCAAATAGCACAGCGGCAAATGATTTATCAGTCATATTTGGCTGAACATCTCTAGCAAAGAAGGCTCGGAATTGTTTGATTTTGTCATCGCTAAGCTGAGCTGACAGATTTTCAGCAGTGTCACGTCCCAAGCCTTGGAAAAGTTTTTGAAGGTGACGAGGTGCTAAATCCTCAGTTTGTAAGATTTCAAATAATTTTTCATCTGAAACCGTAAATGGATTTTTGGCATCTGTTTTTGGTGGAGCGATGTAAGTAGAACCAGGCAAAATTGTTCGGTAGCTATTTTGTGAAAAGCCGATATGTTTGATAGACTCGATAATCTTGCTTTCAGCTTTATCAATCAAAATAATGTTACTGTGTTTGCCCATGATTTCAACGACCAAAGTGACTTTGACATTATCACCAATTTCGTTTTTATTTGAAAAGGCAATTTCTAAAATACGGTCGTTATCGATTTGTTCGAGACTTTCAATGACAGCACCTTGCAGGTATTTACGCATAATCATGGTAAATGTGTTTGGTGTTTGTGGATTTTGAAAATCTGTTTTGGTAATTTGCACACGCCCAAAAACAGGGTGAGCAGAAAGTAGTAGTTTATAATTTTTACGGTTATTACGAATAGTTAAAACAAGCTCATGCTCAAAGGGTTGATTGACCTTTTGAATGCGTCCGTAGAGGAGCTCATCTTGTAATTCTTTGGTTAAATGATGTAGAAAAAAACCATCAAATGACATGATTAAAGTTGTCAAAAGTCTTATCAGCAGAAAAAATGGCAAATAAGACTTGCGACGTCTCCTTTCTAATCTCGTGATTTCAATTCTTTTATTATACCATATTCACTGTGAAAACTGGACTCTGCGATATGGGAAAGTTTGCCCCTTACGATTTTTTTAATTTTTGAATGATTGTTAGAAGGTCTTGGTAATGTTTATTTTCCATTTTGACGATGGCATAGGTCTTGATGAAAATGTCTTTTAGTTTTTTAGAGCTTGAAATGATATTTGGATTTTCAAGCAGACGTTCAGCGATGTCTTGACTGACAATGGTAATGCCAGTACCTTTAAGCACTTCGTGTTCGATAAGTGAGAGGTTATCGATAGAAATATGGTGTTGGGTTGGTAGCTGATTAATCTTGATAAATTCTTTTAAGAAATTATGGTAGCTGCTGGTCATGTGATAAAGTAAGAAAAGCGATTCTTCCCCCTTGTCGAATTTTTCGATGAGCTCTCTTTGCCCGAGAATCATCAATTTATCAGAGCGAAGTGGAAGTTTGAGCACACCTTTTTGGGTGTAGCTACCTGACATAATTCCAAGATCGATTTGGTCATCCAAAAGCGCTTGAAAAATCTGATGGGAATTACTGTAAGTTTGGACATTGAGTTTACGGTTTTCTGGCAAATATTTTTGAATGGTTGACAAATAAGTCTTGAGATAAGAAGTGTCGGAACCAAGAATGATACTTTGCTCAAAGGTAGAGTCCAAATTATCAAGTAAGCTGTTAAAAGCAAGTAAAGTCTGATTAGCAAATTGATAAATGTCTTTTCCCTTAGGTGTCAGGGAGATTTTTTTATTTTTACGTAAGAAAACCTCACATAAATTGCTGTTAATTTCTTTTACACGCTTAGAAACAGCTGGTTGACTGATATTATTAAGCTTAGCAGCTTCAGAGAAACTCTGTGTTTCATAAATGTCTTTGATTAATTTGAAGTCGAAAATAGATAATTTATAACTAGATTTCATATTTTTGATTTTATCATAAATAAAAGTTATAGACAAGGATTCGAAAGCAAGGAAAATAATCGCTGAAATGATAAAAAAATAGGAAAAAACCACACATATGTTATAAAATCTAACACAGACTATTGAAATAAAATTCTGAAAATTATAAAATATTGACATCAATTAAGAAAGAGGTCTGCGGTATGGTGGCTTTGGAAGAGGAGTTGGCGACTTTCGATTTGACAGCGAAGTATATGATCGAAATGAAGGGCATTCGAAAAAGTTATGGTAAGCAAGAAGTCCTAAAAAATATCAACCTGTCTGTTAAAAAAGGTGAGGTTGTGGTTTTGATTGGACCATCTGGAAGTGGAAAATCAACCTTGATTCGAACGATTAATAAATTGGAAAAGGTTGACGGTGGTGAAATTGCGGTTATGGGAAAGAACATTTACGACCTGAACATGAATGACAATTTGCTACGAGAACATGTCAATATGGTCTTTCAACACTTTAACCTTTTTAATAACATGACCATTGCTAAAAATATTGGTATCGGTCCAGAAAAATTACACCGAAAAAGCAGTGAAGAAGTGGATGAAATTGTTTTTCGATTGTTAATGGCAGTTGGTTTGCTTGATAAGAAAGATGCTTATCCTGAAAATCTGTCTGGCGGTCAGAAACAACGTGTTGCTATAGCAAGAGCTTTGGCAATGCAACCTGACATTATTTTATTTGATGAGCCGACTTCAGCACTTGATCCTGAGATGGTTGGTGAGGTTTTGCAGGTGATGAAAGCTATTGCTAAAAGTGGTACGACAATGATTATTGTGACACACGAGATTGGTTTTGCAAAAGAAGTGGCAGATCGTATTGTATTTCTTGAAAATGGTGAGTTAATCGCAGACATGCTACCTGAAGAGGTGAATCGTTCTTATCCCAATCAACGTGTGGCAAGTTTTTTGAAGCAAATTCTATAAGTTAGGTTTAGGAGAGAGTTATGTTTGGTGGGTTTCTGGAAAGTTATGGTGGTTTTATTTTAGATGGTGCCCTGATGACAGTCTTTTTGTCGGTGGTTTCCATGGTTTTAGCCCTGATTTTAGGGGGTGTTGTCACCGCAGCTAGGATGAGTGACAATCTTTTGATTAGTGGATTGACAAAACTTTACATTGAAGTGATTCGTGGTTTGCCGATGCTAGTCATTTTGTCACTCTTCTTTTATGGTTTGCCCATGCTGGGGCTAAATATTCCTAAAAGTACGCTTTTTGGTGTTGATTTAGACCGTTTGATTGCAGCCATAACGGGTTTAACGGTTGGGGAATCGGTCTTTGTTGCTGAGATTTATAGGTCTGGGATTCAAGCGGTAGATTCAGGACAATTTGAAGGGGCTAGAAGTATTGGTTTTAATAAATTTCAAGCTTATCGGTACGTGATTATCCCGCAGGCGTTTAAAAATATTTTGCCAACTTTGGGAAATGAATTTGCGAATAACATTAAGTCAAGTTCGCAAGCATCGGTAATTGGGGTTGCTGATTTGATGTTTACAGCAAGCACTATTCAGGGAATTTCTTATAAACCTTTTCAAGCGGTAATTGCCGTTGGGATTGTTTATTTGGTTTTTACTTTTTCAACCACACGTATCGTTGCACATTACGAAAACAAGATGAATCGCAATGCAGAAGAATTAACTTTGCGTGATAAATGGGATGAGCTGGTGCAAACTATTAAAGCTAGCTGGAAGAGTTTGCTAGTGACAGCAGCTTTTATAGTAATGATAATTGGTGCTTTTACTCTTAATCATAGGGAAATAAACACGGCTGCTGGAAGCATCGAGAAGATTCAGAATTCTGGACAGCTGGTTGTTGCAACTAACATTGGCTACGCTCCTTATGAGTTTTACGATTTGTCATCAGGTCACAAGAAAGCTGTTGGAGTTGACTTAGCTTTTGCCAAGCAATTAGCAAATAAATTGCAGGTGAAATTAGTGGTTAAAAATATGAATTTTGATTCGATTCTAGGAACTATCACGTCAGGAAATGCTGATATCGCCATTGCCGGGATGACAAAAACAAAAGAACGTGAAAAGTCGGTCGATTTCACACAAAACTACGTTAAGCAAATCAATAAAGTTGTTGTTCGGAAAGATTCAGCTCCTCAGTACACTGCGATTGCTGATTTAGCACAAAGTTCGATTGCAGTACAAAAATCAACAACGCAAGAAGATGTGGTCAAAGAGAACATCAAACCTAAGCAGATAGTTGCCTTATCAAGTTTGCCAGATGCGTTTTTGAATTTAGCACAAGGTAAAGTTGATGCTGTGGTTGCAGATGATACGGTAGCTGACCAATATATCGCAAGTAACAGTGAATTGACTTATGCTGATATTGATTTACCAGGGACAACTGAGACAGCTATGGCAATAACTAAAGGCAATCAATCGCTCAAGGCTTACGTGGATAAATTGATTGAGCAAGATAAAAAAGATGGTAGCTTTGATAAATGGATGAAAACCTATAGTGCTTTAGCACAAAAAAATACGGGAGAAAATGAGTAGGAGGAGATTCTTATGGCAGTAATTGATGGGACCAGCCGTTTACGAAAAGTGTTAATGTGCCGACCAGATTTTCTGGTAAGTGCGGCACCGATTAATGTGATTTCAGAGCAATACACTGAACCTTTGGACCACGACAAAATGATGCAAGAGTACAGCGCTGTGGTCAAAGCTTACCAGGATAATGGCGTGGAAGTGGTCCAGGTCACTTCTGGTAAAAAAATGCCAAATGCAGTTTTTGCTAGAGATTTTGGAGGTGATGTTAAGGAAGGATATATCTTAGGGCGTTTTAAAAAGCCTATTCGTTTTGAGGAACGTCGTCATTACGAAGACATTATGGCGGGGTTTGGCATTCCAAAAATTGCTGAAGTTACTGAAGGTTACTTTGAAGGGGGTGATTTTGCATTTATTGATGAGAAGACATTAGCGATTGGGGTGATTGATCGCACCAATCTCACAGGTGTTGATGAAATTCGTAAGCAATTAGAACCATATGGTTACAAGGTCTACGCTGTTAAGGCAAATCCAGACTATCTTCATCTGGATATGTGCTTTAACTTAGTGGCACCGAAACTTGCTATTGCTTATGAAGCTGGATTGCCAGAAGATTTTGTTACCTTGGTCAAGGAAAAAGGCATTAAGATTATTTCTGGAACGCAAGACATGATTTTTAAACATGGTTATAACGTTGAAGCTTTAGGAGATAATCGTGTGATGAGTTTAAAACAAAATATTTTTATTAACGAAGCACTTCGCAGTGAAGGCATGGAAGTCATAGAGGTCGATATGACGGAGTTATTGAAAGCAGGTGGTGGCGTGCATTGCATGACTTTCCCGCTTGAACGTTATTAATCACTTTTAATTATCATTTGTAGATGTGGATTGCCACGTAAAAAACAATTTAGAAAGTTTGTTATGTCAACATTTTTAGCTAAATCATTTGAAACTATTGTCGCTTACAAACCTGGTGAACAACTTGGAGATGATTACCTTAAATTAAATGCCAATGAAAGTTCACAAGAGCCTAGTCCTCGTGTTTTAGAGGTTTTGAAAAATGCTCAGAATTTAAATTATTACAACGATCCTTGTCAGCACAAATTACGTCAAAAATTAGCTGATTTGAATTCTTTGGATAAAACAAACATCATTGTTGGAACAGGAGCAGATGATGTTTTAGATTTAATCTTTAGAACATTTTTTGAACGAGGCGATAAACTTGCTTTTCCTAAAGTGACTTATCCTTTTTATAAAGGATATGCTGACACCTTTGGGTATGATGCGTTAGAAGTGCCTTTGACAAAAGATTTACGCGTTGATTTATCAGATTATGAAAAACTTCCCCACGCCGTTATAGTGGTGAATCCAGATGCCCCAACAGGATTTTTGAAACCTTTGTCAGCTATCAAAAAGTTACTTGTTTCAAACCCAGAACGACTGGTGATTGTTGATGAAGCTTATATTGATTTTGGTGGAGATTCACAATCAGCGATTCCCTTGGTTGAGGAGTTTTCAAATTTGATTGTGGTTCGTACTTTTTCCAAATCGCGTCAATTAGCCGGCGGTCGTATTGGTTACGCGGTTGCTTGTAAAGAACTTATCAAAGATATGGAAGATTTAAAAATGACGGTTAATCCATTCAATGTGAGTTTGCTACAAGAAGAAGTTGCTCTAGCAAGTCTTGAAGATGAATTTCATTTTGAAAGACATGTTAAGGAAATTATCGAAAATCGTGATTTTTTGACATCAGCTTTGCGAATTTTAGGTTTCAAGGTTTTAAACAGCAAAACAAACTTTATTTATGCCTCTTCACCTGTGATTTCAGGAGAGGAATTGTATGAGAAATTGCGTGAGCGCCATATTTTGGTTCGTCGTTATGACATAGCAGAGGTTAAAGATTATGTTCGTATCACAATTGGAACCAAGCAAGAAATGCACCGCTTAGTCAGTGAGGTGGATGCAATTTTAAAGGAGAAAGATCATGTTAAAAGTGTTAATTTCTGATTATCCAAATGTTTTGGCGGAGCGTGATTTGAGTATCGAAGTTAACCTTTTAAAGGAACTTTTACCTGCCGATAGCGAAATTTCTGTTTACCCTTATATCAATGAGGATGAGTTCATCGAGCGAATGTCTGGTGTGGATGTTCTTTTGACAGCCTTTCTTCCCTTGAAGGAAAATATTCTGGCAAAATTTCCAGATTTGAAAGGTATTGCGGTTAATGCTACGGGAACAAATACCATTGACTGTGAGTATGCTGAGAAGTTAGGCATTGCTATTCGAAATTTAGGAGCTTATTCGACAGAAGACGTTGCCAACCACACGATTGCTCTATTACTAGCACTAAATCAAAAACTCTTTATTCATCGTAAATACATTGAAGCTGGTTTTTGGAGTTATCAAAAAGCTGGTGAAGTGAAGCGTTTGTCCTCGCAAACTTTGGCGATTTTTGGGCTTGGTCGAATTGGTCAAGCAGTGGCAAAACGTGCGAAAAGTTTTGGCATGTCAGTGATTGCCTACGATCCTTTTTTGCCAGAAGAAGTGGCAGAAGAAATTGGGGTCAAATTGGTCTCGGTTGAGACTATCCAAGCAGAAGCTGATGTGATTAGCTTGCATTTATTTGCTAATTCGGCAAATGAGCATTTCTTTAATCGTGATTTCTTTAAGAAATTGAAGAAACCGGTGATTTTTATCAATGTGGCGCGTGGTAGTCTGGTTGACGAAGCAGCCTTGGTAGAAGCACTTGATGAGGGCAAAGTGATTGGTGCTGGCTTGGATGTTTTAGAAAGTGAAAATCCAGATCTGCTTAACAATCCTTTGCTTGGGCGCGAGAATGTTATTCTAACGCCGCATTCAGCCTTTTACAGTCAAGAAAGTCTAAATACCTTGCAAGTTCAAACGGTTAAAAATGCAGTTGCCATTTTAAAGGAGTATCATCATGAAATTTGAAACTATTGAAGCCTACAGTTTGCCAGAGCGCATCGAAGCAATTGCTAAATATTTGGTGTCCATTCTTTCGGTAAATGGTACAGCAGGAGAGGTCAAGTTGGCAGATGCTATTTATGAGTTATTGCAGTCAGCACCTTATTTTAAAGCTCACCCAGAAGACCTTTGGCAGCAGGTTTTGGAAAACGACTCCTTGAGACGAAAAAATAATTTTGCACTGCTCAAAAAAACGGGAACAACTAAGACTGTCATTCTACATTCGCACATGGACACCGTAGGCATAGAGGATTGTGGTCCACTAAAGACAATCGCAAATGATCCAGATGCTCTGCTAGATTTTTTTAAAGATTATGACGATGACCCTGTCGTTCAAGAGCATGCTAAATCAGGTGATTGGCTCTTTGGACGAGGTATTCTTGACATGAAATCGGGCGATGCGGTCAATATTGCAACACTTTTGTATTACATGGAACACATGGATGAACTTCCCTGTAATTTACTTGTGATGACCAATTGTGTTGAGGAAAATGACCATACGGGTGCTATTCAAGCCTCAAGTGAACTTTTACGTTTGCGTAAAGCTGGCTATGATTTTAAAGTGGCTATCAATACAGATTTTATTTCGCCATCATATGACGGTGATGATAAGAAATATATCTACACGGGCGCAGCTGGAAAAATGCTGACATGTTTTTACATCAAAGGGAGAGAAACGCATGTTGGCAGTTGTTTGATGGGTATTGATGCCACGATGATTTCCAGTGCGATTAATCTTAAAATCAATACTAACCTTGATTTAGTTGAAAAAATTGACAATGAAGATATATTGCCAAGTTCTGTGCTTTTACAACGAGATTGCAAGGATTTTTATAATGTTCAAACAAACAAGCGTGCCAATCTTTACTTCAATACTTTCTTATATGAAAAAAGTGCAGATACCATTTTGCACACCTTAATGGAAGCTAGTCGTGAGGCTGTCCATGAGGTTTCAAGACATTATAAAGAACGATTTAAGATTTATTCGGAAAGAAGTCATATTCATAGCCAGATTTCGCATGATATTACTGTGATGACTTTTTCGCAGTATCTAGATGTTTTGGAGAAAAAAGGTTTTGATAGCCAAGCCTTGATTAGGGAGTTCTTTGAAACTATCGGAGATTTTGACAAACGAGAAGTTGGCTTTGATTTGATTGATTACCTTGAGGAAAAAACACAGTCAGATGAAGCAAAAGTGATTGTCTTTTTAGCACCGCCGTTTTGTCCCCACAATTATACTGATAAAGACAGTGATGTTGACCAAGCGCTTGAAAAAATGATGGCAGAATTTCCTGGAGAACATTTTGTGAAACGTCGTTTTTTCCCATTTTTAAGTGATTCTAGCTATCTTGCGATGCGAGAAAGTCCAGAAGACATTGAAAAACTAAAAGCGAATTTTCCTCTGATGGATGCAATTTATCCATTGCCAGTTGATACCATCAGAAAGCTTGACATTCCAGCTCTTGACTTGGGTGTTTACGGTATTGGAGCTCATACTTGGAAAGAAAGACTCTACAAACCTTATTCTTATCACACTCTTCCAAAGGTTATTAGAAGTTTTATCAAGCATTTAAGCTAAAGTTTGAGCATGGCAAATAAGTGTTTTGAATAAAAATAAGAAAATTTCGAAAAGAACTTGAAATTTTCAGAATTTAGGTTATAATTATTAAAAAACACAGGAGGAAGCTAAGATATGAACATGACACAAACTCTTACAAGTTGGCAAAGTTGGCGTATGTAAAAGTTGTGTTTATGTTGTTGCATAGATACGACTTTTGGAGTACTTCTAAAAAGTATCTATGCGCTAATCTTAGTTAAAAGATAAAAAAGCGTGTAGTAAGCAATTACTAGACGCTTTTCTTTTTAGTTGACTCATCAAATTGAAAATAAGGTATTAAATAAATTAGATTGTTCAACGGAGAAAAATATGAAAAATAAAGCACTTATTGGAACACTTATTGGTCTTGTGATTTTGGTAGTTGGTTCAATGATTTATGACCAAACTAAAAGTGATTCAAGTAAAAATGATGTGGTTAAAATTGGTATTTTGCAGTATGTTACTCACGATGCGCTTGATGAGATTGAAAAAGGAATCGAAGATGGCTTAGCCGATGCTGGTTATGATAAGAGTAATGCTAAAATTACGGTTCTCAATGCAGAAGCTGACCAAAGTAAAATTCAAACCATGAGTAAACAATTGGTTAGCGCCAAAAACGATGTTCTTATTGGAATTGCTACACCAGCAGCTCAAGGTTTGGCATCAGCTACGAGTGATACTCCAGTTGTGATGGGAGCAATTTCAGACCCAGTTGGTGCAAAATTGGTGAAAAATCTTAAACAACCAGAAGCAAATGTCACTGGTGTTTCAAACCAAGTTCCAATTGAACAAACAGTTGAAATGATTCAAGAAATCACGCCAAACGCCAAAACAATCGGTGTTCTGTATGCTAGCAGCGAGGATAATTCTGTTTCGCAAGTTGCTGAATTCAAAAAATACGCTGAAGCAGCAGGAATCAATGTCGTTAAATACGCTGTTCCATCAACAAATGAAATCAAAACGACAATGTCAGTAATGACTAGCAAGGTTGATGCGGTTTTCGTGCCACAAGATAACACGATTGCTTCAGCATTTACGACAGTTGTCAATTCAGCAAATGCTGCTAAAGTTCCTGTTTACTCATGTGTTGATACTATGGTTGAACAAGGAAGTCTTGCATCAGTTGCACAAAGTCAATATGATTTAGGTGTGGAAACAGCTAAAATTGCAGTTAAATTACTTGCAGGTAAAAAAGTGTCTGATGTTCCTGTAAAAATTGTTAATACTGGTACACCAACGCTTAATTTGAAAGAAGCAAAAGAGCTTGGCATTACGATTCCTGACAGCATGTTGTCAAAAGCAACAGTAGCAGTCAAAGCAGATGAAAATTAAGAGAGGAAGAGAAAAAATATGATTATTTCGTCAGTTTCACAAGGACTTTTGTGGGGAATTCTTGGATTAGGAATTTACCTCACATTCCGAATCCTTAATTTTCCAGATATGACAACAGAAGGGTCATTTCCACTTGGTGGTGCAGTAGCCGTTACCTTGATGAACAATGGTTTACATCCGCTTTTAGCGACTTTAGCAGGAATGTTTGCGGGATGTTTGGCTGGGTTGGTTACTGGTCTTCTTTATACGAAAGGAAAAATTCCAACACTTCTAGCAGGGATTTTGGTGATGACGTCATGTAACTCTGTCATGCTTATGGTTATGAAGCGTGCTAATCTTGGTTTACTTGATATCAAACCACTGCAAGCAATGCTTCCATTTTCAGATAGCACAAATCTTTTGGTGATTGGGTTATTAGCAGTTGTCATTGTGATTTCTGCACTGATTTTCTTCCTGTATACTCGCCTAGGTCAAGCTTATATTGCAACGGGTGATAATCGAGATATGGCAAAAAGTTTTGGTATCAACACTGACCGCATGGAAGTTATGGGACTTGTTGTTTCAAATGGTTTGATTGCTTTGTCAGGTGCCCTTGTTAGTCAACAAGATGGCTACGCGGATGTCTCAAAAGGAATCGGTGTTATCGTTATCGGGCTTGCAAGTATTATTATCGGAGAAGTGCTCTACTCAACAGGCTTGACTCTACTTGAACGTTTGATTGCGATTGTGGTTGGTTCAATTTTGTATCAATTCTTAATTACAGGTGTTATTGCACTTGGATTTAATACGAATTATCTTAAATTGTTTAGTGCGATTGTCCTAGCAATCTGCTTAATGGTTCCAGTTCTTAAAAATAAATTCTTTAAAGGAGTGACCTTATCACGATGAAAAAAATTGTAGAATTAAAAAATGCAACAGTTCAAGTCAACAATGGTCTTGATGAGGTCAAAACAATCCTTGATGATGTGAATTTGACCATTTATGAACATGATTTTTTAACCATCTTAGGTGGAAATGGTGCTGGTAAATCAACACTCTTTAATGTGATTGCTGGAACGTTGATGTTGACTAGCGGAAAAATTTGCATTTTGGGTAAAGATGTGACGCATCTGCCAGCTGAAAAGCGTGCCAATTATCTTGCGCGTGTTTTCCAAGATCCGAAAATGGGAACAGCACCACGTATGACGGTGGCTGAAAATCTTCTCATTGCTAAATATCGTGGTGAAAAACGTGGACTTTTGCCTAGAAAAATTCATCATTTCACTGACGAGTTTAAAACATTGGTCGCACGAACTGGAAATGGTCTTGAAAAACATTTGGATACACCGACGGGGCTTTTATCAGGTGGGCAACGTCAAGCGCTCAGCCTTTTAATGGCAACCTTAAAACGACCAGAATTGTTGCTTCTTGATGAACACACAGCTGCGCTTGATCCAAAAACAAGTGTATCTTTGATGAATCTGACAGACGAATTTGTAACTGGTGATGAGCTAACAGCGCTCATGATTACACACCACATGGAAGATGCGCTCAAGTATGGTAATCGTTTGATTGTTATGAAAGATGGAAAAATCATTAAGGATCTCAATCAAGAAGAAAAAGCTCAGATGGCAATTGCTGATTACTATCAATTGTTTGAATAAGAAAAAATGCCTTAGGGCGTTTTTTTTGTGCTCTTAATAACATTTCCAAATTCAAAAGAAGAAAATCTTCTGAAAATATGTTACAATGAAATTGCTGTAATTCGACTTGCTAACCTTTTTTGGAGGCAAGGACCGTTAGTAAGATTTCATAAGCAAAGTAATTTGCACGTATAAAAAATTAAAATAAGGAGAAAACATCGACATGAGCGATATTAAAATTATTGCCCTAGGTGGGGTTCGTGAAAATGCTAAGAACCTCTATGTGGTAGAAGTTAATGACTCGATTTTCGTTTTGGATGCTGGGTTAAGATATCCTGAAAACGAGCAACTTGGTGTGGATGAAGTTATTCCAAACCTTGATTACTTGATTGAAAATAAAAAACGTGTTCAAGGGATTTTCCTAACACACGGGCACGCGGATGCTATCGGAGCTCTTCCATACATCTTATCTGAATTCAAAGCGCCAGTCTTTGGTTCACCACTTACAATTGAATTAGCAAAACTTTTTGTTAAAAAGAACACTAATGTTAAAAAATTCAATAATTTCCACGTTATTGATGCTGAAACAGAGATTGAATTTGCGGATGCAACTATTTCATTCTTTAAAACTACTCACTCAGTTCCAGAAAGTTTAGGGATTGTTGTAGGGACAGACGAAGGAAACATTGTTTACACAGGTGACTTCAAATTTGACCAAGCTGCACGTAAATATTACCGCACTGATTTGTCACGCTTGACAGAAATTGGTCGTGAAGGAGTGCTTGCTCTTCTTTCTGATTCAGCTAACGCAACTAGCCATGTGATGACAGCTAGTGAAGCAGAAGTTGCGGCTGAAATGGATAGCGCAATCGCTGACGCTGAAGGTCGTGTTATCATCGCTGCCGTTGCTTCAAACCTTGTTCGTATCCAACAAGTTTTTGATTCAGCTGCAGAATATGGTCGCCGTGTGGTTCTTACAGGTTTTGATGCTGAAAACATTGTTCGCACAGCGATTCGTATGAAACGTCTTCGTTTGGTAGATGAAAAACTTATCATCAAGCCAAAAGATATGCACAAATACGAAGACCACGAATTGATTATTCTTGAAGCTGGTCGTATGGGTGAACCAATCAATGGTTTGCATAAGATGGCTCTTGGTCGTCACCGTTACGTTCAAATTAAAGACGGTGATTTGGTATACATCGTTACAACACCAAGCCTTTCAAAAGAAGCTGCTGTTGCACGCGTTGAAAACTTGATTTACAAAGCAGGTGGGATTGTTCACCTTATTTCACAAAGCCTTAACGTGTCTGGTCATGCCAATGCGCGTGACTTGCAATTGATGCTTAACCTTCTTCAACCGAAATACCTCTTCCCAGTTCAAGGTGAGTACCGTAATTTAGCTGCTCACGCTGAATTGGCAGAAGAAGTTGGTATGTATCCTGAAAATATCTACATCGTTAAACGTGGTGATGTCATGGTTCTTGGTAAAAATGGCTTTAACCACGAAGGTAGCGTGCCAGCTGGAGATGTCATGATTGATGGTAATGCTATCGGTGATGTTGGTAACATCGTTCTTCGTGACCGTAAAGTCTTGTCAGAAGATGGTATTTTCATCGTTGCTTTGACTGTTAATAAACGTGAGAAGAAAATCGTTTCTAAAGCGAAGATTCACACACGTGGATTTGTCTATGTTAAGAAGAGTCGTGATATTCTTCGTGAGTCAGCTGAATTGGTTAACCAAACTGTTGAAAATTATCTTGAACAAGAAAACTTTGACTGGGGTGAATTAAAAGGAGCTGTTCGCGATGAAGTCGCTAAGTTCTTATTTGACCAAACAAAACGTCGCCCAGCGATTTTACCAGTCGTCATGGAAGTAAGATAAAAATAAAGAGAGGGTGAGCAGTGCTCAATCCTCTTTTTTCTTGTTTTTTTAAGCTTTGCTTGTTATACTAAAGCCCAGGGTAATTTGTTTATCTAAAAACCCGATAAAGAAAGGCTATGTATGAGAACTTTATTTAAGATTATCTTTTTTATTCCAAGTCTTATCATTAATATTATTTGGAGTTTTTTCTGGGCAATTATCAAGACCATCGTCTTGTTTGCTATTGTTTGCTTTGGTCTGCTTTATTATGCTAATAACAGTAGCTCGCAGTTAGCAAATTCTATTTCAAATATTGCAAACAGTGTAACGACTTATTTTGCAGACAATAAAGACGATATTGCCACTAATTTAAAAGAATTGTCAACGGATGACTTTACGCATTATTCTGGTGCTCGCTGGTCTAGCAATTCAGCAAATGTTTATATTGAAACAACAGATGAGACCTTGGTTTCTGCTTACGAAGAAGCTATTAATGCTTGGAATGCGACTGGCGCTTTTACGTTTAATCTTGTTGAGGATGAAAGCTCTGCTGATATTGTTGCGACGGAATACTCTGATGCTAGCTCGAAAGCAGCAGGGCTTGCTGAGACTGAGACTAATGCTTTGACAAATCAAATCACTCATGTCGATGTGAAGTTGAACACGTATTATTTGCTTGAAAATGATTATGGCTACACGCACAACCGTATCGTCTACACTGCCGAGCATGAACTTGGGCATGCAATCGGATTAGATCATGACGATGACGAAGAATCAGTGATGCAGTCATCAGGCTCTTACTATGGTATTCAAAGCGTCGATATCGAAAAAGTGAATGAGATTTATAATTCTTAATGAAAAAGATTTTGAAAAATCTGCTGAATTTGGCAGATTTTTTAACATTCTCCTAGTTTAACGGGTGAGGATTTGTTAAAATATAACTATGATTATTTTACAAGGAAACAAAATTGAACGCTCTTTTTCGGGCGATGTATTATTTGATAATATTAATATTCAAGTTGATGAAAAGGACCGTATTGCGCTTGTTGGGCGAAATGGTGCTGGTAAATCAACGTTGTTAAAAATTTTAGTTGGGGAAGAAGCACCAACATCAGGTGAAATTAACACAAAACGTGATTTGAGTTTGTCATATTTGGCACAAGATAGCCGCTTCGAGTCTGAAAATACGATTTTTGATGAAATGCTCCATGTTTTTGATGATGTGCGAAGCATGGAATCACGTCTTCGTAAGATGGAAATGCAAATGGCTGAGCTAACAGGCGATGCCTTTGATAAATTGATGTCAGATTATGACCGCTTATCAGAAGAATTTCGTGTTAAGGGTGGTTTCACCTACGAAGCAGAAATCAAAGCGATTTTGAACGGGTTCAAATTTGATGAATCGATGTGGCAAATGAAGATTTCTGAGTTGTCTGGTGGTCAAAATACACGTTTGGCACTTGCCAAAATGTTGCTTGAAAAGCCTGAACTTTTGGTACTTGACGAACCAACCAACCACTTGGATATCGAAACGATTGCTTGGCTTGAAAATTATTTGGTCAACTACCAAGGCGCATTGATTATCGTCAGTCACGACCGTTACTTCCTAGATAAAGTTGCAACGATTACTCTTGACTTGACAAAACATTCGCTTGACCGTTATGTTGGTAATTACTCAAAATTCATGGATTTGAAAGCTGAGAAATTGGCACTTGAAGCCAAAAATTACGAAAAACAAGCTAAAGAAATTGCTAAGCTGGAAGATTTTGTGCAACGTAACCTTGTACGTGCTTCAACGACAAAACGTGCGCAAGCTCGCCGCAAACAATTGGAAAAAATGGAACGCTTGGATAAACCGTCAGCTGGTCAAAAATCTGCTAACATGACCTTCCATGCAGACAAAGTATCAGGTAACGTTGTTTTGACAGTGGCGGATGCTGCCATTGGCTATGACGACCAAATCTTATCTGAACCAATCAACATTGATGTTAAGAAATTTGATGCCATTGCCATTGTTGGACCAAACGGTATCGGAAAATCAACGTTGATTAAATCAATCGTCGGTCAGATTCCATTTATCAAAGGAACATCAACTTATGGTGCCAACGTCGAAGTGGGTTACTATGATCAAACGCAATCAAACTTGACTCGTACCAATACTGTACTTGATGAGCTTTGGAATGATTTTTCAACAACACCAGAAGTTGAAATTAGAAATCGTCTTGGTGCTTTCTTATTCTCAGGTGATGACGTTAAAAAATCTGTGAGCATGCTTTCAGGTGGCGAACGAGCTCGTCTTTTGTTAGCAAAATTGTCAATGCAAAACAACAATTTCCTTATCCTTGACGAACCAACCAACCACTTGGATATTGACAGTAAGGAAGTTCTGGAAGATGCCTTGATTGATTTTGACGGCACGCTTCTATTTGTCAGCCACGACCGTTATTTCATTAACCGTGTAGCGACAAAGGTGCTTGAAATCTCCGAAGAAGGTTCAACACTTTACCTTGGTGATTACGATTATTACCTTGAGAAAAAAGCAGAGCTGGAAGAATTAGCTCGCTTGAAAGCTGAAGAAGCACAAGAAAAAGCAACAGTTGTCGTTGAAAAAGCGCCAGCTAATGATTATCAAGCGCAAAAAGCAAATCAAAAAGAACTTCGCAAACTCACACGCCGAATCACTGAAATTGAAAATCAATTAGAAGAAATTGAAGCGCGTGAAGAAGAAATCAACCAAGCCATGCTTGCTACAAACGAAGCAAGTGAGTTGATTGATTTGCAAAAAGAACTCGATGAACTAACTGAACAACAGGAAAATCTCATGCTTGAATGGGAAGAACTCAGCGAAAAGGTTGAAGGTTAAAATACTAGTAATCTCGGCAGAAATGTCGGGATTTTTTGTTTTAAAAAATCAATAGCAGGCTATTGACTTTCGCCTTTAAAGTTTTATAATAGTGTTGGAAATAAAATGAAATGTTTAGCAAATCTTAAAGAGTGTCTGCTGGTATGGAGTGGCATTTTTTGAAATTGCTTTTTTATTGTTGGAGGTTACTATGAATCCTAAAAATGCTCCATATGGTTGGCTGGTTAAGCGGATTGCGCATCGTTTGGAACAAAATATGAATAACTTTCTAAAACCTTATAACATCACTATTATGCAGTCTTGGGTTTTGCTTTATTTGAAGGATACCAAGGCATGCTGTACTTATAAGGAACTTGAGAAGGCGTTTGAGGTTTCGCAACCAACGATGGTTGGGATTATCTCACGTTTAGAGCAAAAGAATTTAGTCAATTCTGTTCAGGATGAAAAGGATAAGCGCATCAAGAAGGTTCATATTACTGACAAGGGGCTTGAAGTGATTATTCTGGTGTGTGACCACTTGAAAGAATCAGAAGATGATATCATTAGTGGTTTTTTTGATAATGAAAAAGAAACATTTCATTCTTTGCTTGAAAGAGCTTATTATAATGTTGTAGAAAGAGGTGACAAGAATGATTAAAACTCTTTTAGCTCAAGTTAAGGAGTACAAGACACCGTCTTTGCTTGCTCCTTTGTGTGCGGCTTTAGAAGTTTTCTTCGATATGTCAGTCCCTTTTGTCATTGCTAAATTGATTGACCAAGGGGTTCAAGCTGGAAATCTAGCTGTTGCCATGAAATATGGTATTTTAATGTTAATCCTTGCCACATGTGGCTTGACGACTGGTTTTTTAGCTGGTAAATTTGCTGCGCAAGCATCTGCAGGTTTCGCCGCTAATTTGCGTGAAGGTATGTATGATAATATTCAAACCTTTGCTTTTTCAAATATTGATAAATACAGCACAGCTGGTCTTGTCACCCGTATGACAACAGACGTTACAAACGTGCAAAATGCTTATCAGATGATTATTCGTGTGGTTGTGCGTGCACCTCTTACAATCATTGTCAGCATGATTATGTGTTTTGTGGTTGATCATCGCTTGAGTTTGATTTTCCTTGCTGCTGTCTTGATTCTTGGAGCTTCTCTTTTATTTATCATGCGTAAGGCGATGTCTACTTTTAATTATGTCTTTCGCAAATACGATGATTTGAATGCTAGTGTTCAAGAAAATATTTCAGCCATTCGAGTTGTCAAAGCATTTGTACGTGAAAAATACGAAAACAAAAAATTCACGAAAGCAGCTGAAAACATTTATAACCTTTTTGTTAAAGCTGAAAAAATCATTATTTTTAACGTTCCAGTTATGATGACAATCATCTTCGGATGTATCATTTGCTTGTCATGGTTTGGGGCACAGTTTATCGTTGGCGGAACACTTACAACAGGTGAATTGACTTCTTTGATGTCTTATATCTTTGCCATGATGATGTCACTCATGATGCTATCAATGATTATGGTTATGGTTTCAATGAGTACTGCCAGTGCAGAACGTATAGCTGAAGTTTTGAATGAAAAAGCTGATATTGTTAATCCTGAAAATCCATTAATGGAAGTTCCAAATGGAGAAATCAATTTTGACCACGTGCATTTTTCATACAAACATGGCGGTGGCGAAGAAGTGCTTTCTGATATTGATTTGAGCATCAAGTCAGGTGAAATTATCGGTGTTATCGGTGGCACAGGTTCAGGGAAAACATCATTTGCTAACTTGATTTCTCGCCTTTACGATGTTGATGCTGGGTCAATTAAAGTTGGTGGACATGATGTTCGTGAATATGATTTGGAAGTTCTTCGTGACCAAGTTGCGGTTGTTCTTCAAAAAAATGTCCTTTTCTCAGGTACTATTTTAGACAACCTTCGTTGGGGTAATGAAAATGCGACTGACGAAGAATGTATCGAAGCTTGTCGTCAAGCTTGCGCTGATGAATTCATCGAGCGTTTCCCTGACAAATATAACACTTGGATTGAGCAAGGCGGAAGCAACGTTTCTGGTGGTCAAAAACAACGTCTATGTATCGCCCGCGCATTGCTTAAAAAACCAAAAGTCTTGATTCTTGATGATTCAACAAGTGCCGTTGATACAGCAACGGATGCCAATATTCGTAAGTCATTTGAAGAAACTATCCCAGGAACAACAAAAATTATCATTGCACAACGTATCTCAAGTGTGCAACATGCTGATAAGATTTTGGTTCTTGATGATGGTAAAATCTCAGGCTTCGCTAGCCATGATGAATTACTTAAAACAAATGCTATCTATCGTGAAATCAATGATGTTCAACAACAAGGTAGCGGTGATTTTGATGAGGAAGGAGGTAATAACTAATGTCTCAATCTAAAACTCAAGTGAATAAACAGGCAACGCTAAAACGTGTTTTGGCTTATATTTTCAAAAACTATAAGTGGCGATTTATGGCAGTGTTTGTTTTGATTTTAATCTCTGCCCTTTGTATGGTTCGTTTTAGTTTGTTTATGCAAACCTTGATTGATAGTTATATTACCCCTCTTTTAGCAGCTAAGAATCCTGATTTTTCAGGATTGGCACACGCTATTTTCCAATTGATTATTATTGGGATTATCGGGGTAGCAAGTACTTATACTTTTAACCGTCTTATGGTTTATGTTGGGCAAGGAACAATGCGTCGTATTCGTGTTGATTTGTTCACACACATGGAAAGCTTGCCAATTAAGTACTTTGATACACATGCCCACGGTGATATCATGTCAATCTACACTAACGACGTTGATACTCTTCGTCAGTTGATTAGTCAAAGTATTCCGCAAGTGGTGAATTCAACTTTTTCTATTGTGACAACATTTGTCAGCATGCTTGTTTTGAACGTGCCGTTATCAATTTTGTCATTGTTTATGGTTGTTATTCTACTTTACGTGGCTCGTAAAATCGCTGCGCAATCATCAAAATATTTCCATGACCAACAAAATGATCTCGGTCGTGTCAATGGGTTCATTGAAGAAATGATGGATGGTCAGAAAGTCGTTAAAGTTTTCAACCACGAAGAGCGTGCTAAGGAAGATTTCCGAAAACTTAACCAAGAACTTCGTGAATCTGCTACAAATGCCAACATCTTTGCGAATATCTTGATGCCAGTTTCTGCTAACATCGGTCACTTTTCATATGTTCTTTGCGCCATGCTTGGAGCAGTTCTTGCTCTTAATGGTTATGCTGGCTTGACTTTGGGGACTTTGGTTTCTTTCCTAGCATTAAACCGTGGTTTTACTAATCCGATTACTCAAATTAGCCAACAAATCAACTCTGTTGTTATGGCGATGGCGGGTGCTGACCGTGTTTTCCAACTGCTAGATGCAGAACCTGAATTGGATGAAGGTTACGTTGAATTGGTTAATGCAAAAGAAGATGCTGCTGGAAATCTGCAAGAAGTGGAAGAATCAACTGGTACTTGGGCTTGGAAACATCCACACGAAGACGGTACAGTGACTTATCATAAACAAGAAGGTCGTGTAACTTTCACAGATGTAACTTTTGGTTATAACGATGATAAGATGGTTTTACATGACATTAATTTATTTGCGGAACCTGGTCAAAAAATCGCTTTTGTCGGCTCAACTGGAGCAGGTAAAACAACCATTACAAACTTGATTAACCGTTTCTACGATATCCAAGAAGGTAAGATTCATTACGATGGTATTAACATTCGTAAAATCAAAAAAGCTGACCTTCGTCGTAGTTTAGGAATTGTATTGCAAGACACACACCTCTTTACAGGAACTGTTATGGATAATATCCGTTACGGACGTTTGAATGCGACTGATGAAGAGTGTATTGAAGCAGCTAAATTAGCTAATGCACATGATTTCATTAAACGCTTGCCAGATGGTTATGATACTATTTTGACAGGTGACGGAAGCAATCTTTCTCAAGGACAACGTCAATTACTTGCGATTGCGCGTGCAGCCGTGGCAAATCCACCTGCTTTGATTTTGGATGAAGCAACATCATCAATTGATACGCGTACCGAAGTCCACGTGCAAGAAGGTATGGATGCTCTTATGAAAGGTCGTACAACATTTGTTATCGCTCACCGCTTGTCGACTGTTCGTAATGCTGATTGTATCATGGTTCTTGAACAAGGACGCATCATCGAACGTGGTAACCACGACGAGTTGATTGCGCAAAAAGGACGTTATTACCAACTTTACACAGGTAATGCCATTAGTGAATAATAGATTTAAACAATCTTTGGAAGATAGCACAGCTGTTTTTCAAGGGTTGTTTTTTATTTTAGGTATATATTTTATTTGAAAATGTTAAATTGTCGTGATACACTTTGTTCAAAAAAAGGAGGGTTATCATGGCGAAATCTATCGACATTCGGCAACTTTCAGATGCTATTTCGGTTGAAAAAGATAATGGAACAAAGGTGAATTATTTCTTACATCCCGAATTTGAAATTCATCAAAATGTTTTACCTGCAAATACCATTCAAGATTGGCATAAGCATCAAGCTATCGAGGAAATTATTGTACCAACAAAAGGAAATGTAACTATTCAAGTCTTGGAAGACAATGCTGTAAGGACCTACACTGCGAATTGCGGTGAAGTTTTGCGTGTCAAACAATCTATACACAGAATCATTGGTGATGTCAAAGAGGAAACAGAGTTTATCGTTTTCCGATTTGTACCGACTGGTAGCGACCAATCTGACAAAATAAAACATGACAAAGTCGATTGCGAAAAATTGGTAGCAGAAATTTTGAAAAGGAAATAGGGCTAGAAGGCGCATTTGGCGCCTTTTTTAGTCTATCTTTTTAAAACGGTTGCAAATAACGGTTAAATAATTTGTGATTTGAGACATAATATCATATGATGAATGGACTAAGAAAAAGATATTTGGAGGGCAATGTGATGAATTTGTCTCTAGAACAATATATAGATATGTATCTCAAAATGCAGCGTATTCGTGAGTTTGATATGCGCATTAATAAGTTAGTCCGACGCGGCTTTGTCCAAGGCATGACGCACTTTTCAGTTGGAGAAGAAGCAGCAAGTGTTGGGGCAATGGCACATTTGACTTATGATGATATTATTTTTTCAAATCATCGTGGGCATGGGCAGTGCATTGCTAAGGATATGGATTTGAATAAGATGATGGCTGAGCTTGCTGGCAAGGTGACTGGTGTGTCAAAAGGTCGTGGTGGTTCCATGCATTTGGCAGATTTTGAAAAAGGTAATTATGGCACGAATGGTATTGTTGGTGGTGGCTATGCACTTGCTGTTGGTGCTGCCTTGACACAACAATATAAAAAGACAAATAACATTGTTGTTGCTTTTTCTGGTGACGGTGCAACCAACGAAGGCTCTTTTCATGAATCAGTAAACCTAGCAGCCACTTGGAGATTACCTGTCATTTTCTTTATTATCAATAACCGTTATGGTATTTCTATGGATATTAGGAGAGCGACCAACACGCCGCATCTTTACACACGTGCTGAAGCTTATGGTATTCCTGGGTTTTACTGTGAAGATGGTAATGATGTCCTAGCAGTTTATGAGACAATGGGCAAAGCGGTTGAACATGTGCGTTCTGGAAATGGTCCAGCCATTGTTGAGGTGGAATCCTACCGTTGGTTTGGGCATTCGACAGCTGACGCAGGCAAATACCGAAGCAAAGAGGAAGTTAATGACTGGAAGAAAAAAGACCCGCTTGTCAAATTCCGTACGTACTTGACTGAAAATCATTTAGTAAGCCATGACGAATTGGATGCTATCGATGCGCAAGTAGTTAAAGAAATCGATGATGCTTATGCATTTGCACAAAATAGTCCTGAACCAGATTTGTCAGTAGCGTTCGAAGATATCTGGGTAGATTAAGTGCCTTTCAATCACGAAGAGGAGAAAGACAATGACTATGACTGAAACAAAACAAATGGCATTTCGTGAAGCTGTCAATCTTGCGATGACAGAGGAAATGCGAAAAGATGAGACGATTTTTTTGATGGGTGAAGATGTTGGCATTTACGGTGGTGACTTCGGCACGTCTGTCGGCATGTTTGAGGAGTTTGGTCCTGAACGAGTCAAGGATACCCCAATTTCAGAAGCTGCAATTGCAGGAAGTGCTATCGGTGCTGCGATAACTGGGCTTCGTCCGATTGTTGATGTGACTTTTATGGATTTCATCACTATTGCGCTTGATGCCATTGTTAATAACGGCGCTAAAAATAATTACATGTTTGGTGGTGGTTTGAAAACGCCAGTGACCTTTAGGGTGGCATCGGGTTCTGGGATTGGTTCTGCAGCGCAACACTCTCAGTCTCTAGAAGCTTGGCTGACTCATATTCCTGGCATCAAGGTTGTTGCACCAGGAAATGCTAATGATGCTAAAGGGCTTTTAAAATCAGCTATTCGAGATAATAATATCGTCATTTTCATGGAGCCAAAGGCGCTTTATGGCAAGAAAGAGGAAGTCAGTTTGGACTCTGATTTTTATTTGCCACTTGGAAAGGGTGAGATTAAGCGTGAAGGAAATGATTTGACCATTGTTTCTTATGGTCGCATGCTGGAACGCGTCCTTCAAGCAGCAGATGAAGTGGCGTCTGACGGCATTAGCGTTGAAGTTGTTGATCCGCGGACGCTTATTCCACTTGATAAGGAGTTAATTATCAATTCTGTTAAAAAAACTGGAAAGCTCATGCTGGTTAATGACGCTTATAAGACAGGTGGTTTTATTGGAGAAATAGCTGCGCTGGTTACAGAAAGTGAAGCTTTTGATTACCTTGATTATCCGATTGTGCGCTTGGCAAGTGAAGATGTGCCAGTTCCATATGCCCGTGTTTTGGAAGAAGGTATTTTGCCAGACGTTGCTAAGATTAAAGCAGCCATTTATCAGATGGCACGTAACGGTCGGAAGTCTTGAAAGGAGTCTCTGTGGTAAATGAAATGATTATGCCAAAGGCATCTGAAATTGGAAAAGTTCGTGCCACACCAGCTGCTAGAAAGTTGGCACGTGAGCGCAGCATTAATCTAGAAAAAATCAGTGGTAGTGGCGAAAATGGACGAATTCACAAGGAAGATGTCGAACAATTTAGCAAGATTCGTGTGACGCCACTAGCTCGCAGAATTGCTAAGGACAGAGGTGTTGACCTTGAAAAGCTAGTTGGAACAGGTGTTTCTGGCAAGATTACTAAGGAAGATGTTCTAGCGAGTCTAGGTGAAACTGTTGCTCAAAAAGAGGGCAAGGGCAGCCAAGTACCACCACATCAACCTGTAGCTGTGTCAGATACATCACTTGCCAGTGACGGAGTTGAGGTAGTTAAAATGTCTGCCATGCGTAAAGCCATTTCAAAAGGAATGAGCCATTCATATTTTACGGCGCCAACTTTTACGCTTAATTACGACGTTGATATGACAAATTTGATTGCTCTTCGAAAACAACTTGTTGAACCAATTAAGGAAAAGACTGGCTACAAGGTAACTTTCACTGACTTGATTGGGCTTGCTACGGTTAAGGCTTTGATGAAAAAAGAGCATCGTTTTCTGAACGCTTCTTTGATTAATGATGCTCAGGAAATTGAAGTGCATCATTTTGTCAATCTTGGAATTGCTGTTGGACTTTCTGAAGGATTAGTGGTTCCTGTGATTCATGGCGCTGAACAGATGAGCTTGTCAGACTTTGTGGTAGCTTCAAAAAATGTTATTCAAAAAGCACAGACTGGCAAATTGAAATCTGCTGACATGTCTGGCTCAACTTTCACCATAACAAATCTTGGAATGTTTGGAACCAAGTCGTTTAATCCGATTATAAATCAACCAAATTCGGCGATTCTTGGTATTTCAGCAACCATTGATACACCTGTTGCTCATGAGGGTGAAGTGGTTATTCGACCAATTATGGGAATGAGTTTGACCATTGACCACCGTTTGGTTGACGGAATGAATGGTGCAAAATTCATGTTGGATTTAAAAGCACTTCTTGAAAATCCGTTGGAATTATTAATTTAGCTAATGAACTGAAAAGAAAGGTAATTTATGGCAATAGAAATTATCATGCCAAAGCTTGGCGTTGACATGCAAGAAGGCGAAATCATTGAATGGAAAAAAGCGGAGGGCGATTCTGTTCAAGAAGGCGATATTTTGCTTGAAATTATGTCTGACAAGACAAATATGGAAATCGAAGCCGAAGACTCTGGAGTACTTTTGAAAATTGTTCACAAGGCTGGCGAGGTTGTCCCAGTCACAGAAATTATTGGCTACCTCGGTGCTGAAGGTGAGGTGGTCGAGAAAATTGAACAAGCCACAGCAGACTTAACTGCAGCAGGATTGGAAGTACCTAAGGAAGTGGCAGCTGATGCGACTTTTGAACAAAAAGCTCCGCTTGCAGCTGATGAGTATGACATGATTGTGGTTGGTGGAGGTCCTGCAGGCTATTATGCAGCTATCCGTGGTGCCCAGCTTGGAGGAAAAATTGCAATCGTTGAAAAATCAGAGTTTGGCGGTACCTGCCTAAATGTTGGCTGTATCCCAACCAAAACTTATCTTAAAAATGCTGAAATCCTTGATGGGCTAAAAATCGCCGCAGGTCGTGGTATCAATCTAGCCTCAACTAGCCACAGTATTGACATGGATAAGACAGTTGCATTTAAAAATTCTGTTGTCAAAACACTGACAAGTGGTGTTCATAGTCTTTTGAAAGCCAATAAAGTAACTATCTTTGAAGGACTGGCTCAAGTCAATCCTGACAAGACAGTTACGATTGGCTCGCAAGTGATTAAGGGGCATAGTATCATTTTGGCAACAGGTTCAAAAGTATCACGCATTAATATTCCAGGTATTGATTCTCCACTTGTTTTGACCTCTGATGATATCCTTGATTTGCGAGAAGTTCCGAAATCATTAGCTGTTATTGGCGGCGGTGTTGTTGGAGTTGAACTTGGCTTGGTTTGGTCGTCTTACGGCGTTGATGTGACCGTTATTGAAATGTCAGACCGCATTATTCCAGCAATGGACAAGGAAATCTCACAGGAATTGCAAAAAATTCTGACCAAAAAAGGCATGACTATTAAAACAAATGTTGGAGTGTCAGAAATTATTGAAAAAAACAATCAGCTTGAGTTGACGCTGACAAATGGCGAGAAAATCCAATCAGACAAAGCTCTGCTATCGATTGGACGAGTTCCACAACTGCAAGGTCTTGAAAATCTCAACTTTGACATGGAAGGTAATCGCATCAAAGTTAATGCTTATCAAGAAACGTCAATCTCTGGTATTTATGCTCCTGGTGATGTCAATGGTCAAAAAATGCTAGCGCACGCTGCTTATCGTATGGGAGAAGTGGCTGCTGAAAATGCTCTACGTGGTAATCATCGCAAAGCCAATCTCACATATACTCCAGCAGCGGTTTATACTCATCCAGAAGTTGCTATGGTTGGGTTAACTGAAGAGGCTGCGCGTGAACAATATGGTGATATTTTGATTGGAAAGTCAAGCTTTGCTGGTAATGGACGAGCTATTGCGTCTAACGAAGCACAAGGTTTTGTCAAAGTCATTGCTGACAGCAAGTACCATGAAATCCTTGGGGTGCATATTATTGGACCATCAGCAGCTGAGCTCATTAACGAAGCGGCAACTATTATGGAAAATGAATTGACCGTTGATGATGTTGCCCGAGCCATCCACGGACACCCGACCTTTTCTGAAAACATGTATGAAGCCTTCCTTGATACCATTGGTGAAGCTATTCATAACATGCCAAAGAGATAGATTGACATGCGCTATGATTCAGCAAGTTAGTATAAATCAAAAAGAGTATGAGATAGAATTCTCATACTCTTTTATGACTCTAAACAGTTTAGATTTCCTCTTCAACGAGTTTGTTTGAAGTTTGTGTTTTAGCGAGGTAGACGCCTGTCAACGTGATGATAATAGCGATAATAGATTGCAGGTTTAAATGTTCTTGGAAAATGACCCAAGCGTAAAGAGCTGCAACGACGGGTTGTGATAGAGTGATTAACGATGACAGACTAGCATTGACTTTTCCTAGGCAATAAGCGAGTAGTCCTTGTCCTAAAATTTGTGACACAAGAGCTAGGGCCAAAAGTGGCCAGAGTTCTTCAAAGTTTTTAGGCACGTAAAAACCTTCTGTAAAGAAGATAACAGCAGCCAATACGAGCAATGTTCCAAAAGCGCTGAGGAACATGATAACATTTGATTTGACCGTATCACGTAGCTTGTAAACGGTAATCATGAACATTGCGTAGAAGACTGAAGCACCTAGGCTCATTGAATCGCCAAGAAGTCTTTCAGGTGACACAGTGACTTTATTTGCCATAAGGACAAAAACGCCTAGCAAAGTAACAAGTCCACCTAAAAGAAATTTTGGTGTCATTTTTTCTTTGAACAGAAAATAACTGACTGGAATCACCGTAAATGGTGTTAGATTAACTAGCAAATTTGAATTTGCCACAGTTGTGTAAGAAAAAGAACTGTTCCAAAAAGTCAAATCCCCTGCTAGAAAAGCGCCTGCTAAAACGATAGTGACAACTTGTTTATAGCTGAGTGATTGCAAATCTGATTTCTTGATAAAAGGCAGTAACATTGGGATAGAAAATAAAACTCGGTAAAAGCCAGTGTTGATTGGTGGCAATGGGCTGAGTTTTACAAAAATACCACCTGTTGCCAAAAAACAGATTGCTAAAAAGATTAGAAAGATGTATTTTGCTGAGTTACAGCGGTTGTTATTCATGTATTTTTTCACCTCGTGTAAAATTTTAAAGGATAAGTGGTATAATAAAAAGTACCAGTATTTAAAAATTTTTAGGTGCCACTTCGGAGGAAAAATGATTCATTTAGATAGAACAGCAGGTGCTAGCCCACTGTACCAGCAGATTTACCAGCAAATCAAGGCAGATATTTTGCAGGGCTATTTATCACCTGATGAGAAACTTTTAGGGACAAGAACGCTTGCTAAAATGCTTGAGGTCAGTCGAAATACGGTTGATAGAGCTTATGTGCAATTGACCTTGGAAGGATATATTGAAAGCCGTCAAAATGCAGGCTTTTATGTTTTGAAATTACCAAAATCATTTAAATCAGAGAAAAAATTTAGCGAGCAAGTTCCGACGAATGAGGACTGTGTTTCTGATGAAGAGATTATTTATGATTTGACAAATAGTAGCCATACCAGCAATTTATTTCCCAAAAAAGTGTGGAAAAAGCATTACTTAAATGCACTTGATGAGTTGGATGATGCTGAGAAGTTGTCGACACTTCAGCCGTTTCAAGGCGAATATAAACTCAGAAAAGAGATTAGTCGCTATTTGGAACGTATTCGTGGGGTTAGGTGCCACCCGAGCCAGATTATTATCACGAGTGGTCTTCAGCAGTCGTTAGACTATCTTTGCCAATTTTTAGGAAATACTCAAGAAAGTGTTTTGATGGAAGACCCAAGTTATCCCAAAGCGCGTGCAACTTTTAAGAAAAACCATTATCAAATTGTGACAGCTGAGGTCGATGACAAAGGGCTTGATTTGACAAAGGTTGACAAAAATGCCGCAATCAAAATGATTTACACAACACCGTCGCATCAATTTCCGCTGGGGATGATTATGCCCATATCAAGGCGTCAAGAGCTTTTAACGTTTGCAAAAGAAAGAAATTCTTTCATTATCGAGGATGATTATGATAGTGAGCTCCGCTATTATCAAAGACCAATTCCAGCTCTTAAATCGATTGACTACCTTGATCGTGTGATTTACTTGGGGACTTTTTCAAAGATATTATCGCCATCTTTTCGTATGGGCTACATGGTTTTGCCAGAACAGTTTACGGAAAAATTCTTAGAAAAAGGGAAACTTTATAATAGCACCGTTAATCTTTTGAACCAAATCGCGCTTGCTAATATCTTATCAAGTGGTGATTATGACCGCTTGGTTCGTAAGATGAATCATGTTTTTAAGAAACGTTATGAAGCATTTAAACAGGAATTTCAAAAATTTAAAACACCGATAGAGTTGTCTTCAAACGTTAGTGGTCAGTATTTTTTGTTGCACTTATCAAATGGGATGCAGCAGGATGAGTTGATTAAAAAAGCTGAAAAAGAAGGTGTCCGAGTTTATGACACCATGCAATTTTGGCAGGAAAAAGCAGCCTGCCCTCAGGAAAGTCTTTTTCTAGGTTTTAGTAAAATTGATTTGGAAGATATTCCAGATTGCGTTAGCCGCCTCAGAAGGGCATGGGAGAAGTAGTGAGCATATTAAGAGACGGTGGGATAGGATTCTGATATACTAAGCCTAATGAAAATGAAGGAGCTTTCATATGAAGTATATCGTCAATAAGTCTCATAATCCTGCCTACAATATTGCGTTAGAAGCTTACGCTTTTCGTGAATTGTTAGCTGAAGATGAGCTTTTCATTCTTTGGATTAATGAGCCTGCGATTATCATTGGCAAACACCAAAATGCTATCGAAGAGATTAACAAAGCTTATACAGATGAGCATGGCATTCATGTAGTCCGTCGCTTGTCAGGTGGCGGTGCGGTTTATCATGACCTCAATAATTTAAACTACACGATTATTTCTAATAAATCACAAGAAGGTACCTTTGATTTTAAGACCTTTTCAAGACCTGTCATTGAAACCTTAGCTGATTTAGGGGTGACAGCGACCTTTACTGGTCGTAATGACCTTGAAATTGATGGCAAGAAGTTTTGTGGCAATGCGCAAGCTTATTTCAAAGGAAGGATGATGCATCACGGCTGTTTGTTGTTTGATGTTGATATGACGGTGCTTGAAAATGCTCTGCAAGTTTCAAAGGATAAAATTGAATCAAAAGGTGTCAAATCAGTTCGTGCGCGTGTGACAAATATCTTAGATGAATTGCCAGAAAAAATGACTGTTGAAGTATTTTCAGAACAATTACTTAATAAAATAAAAGGACAATACCCTGACATGACAGAGTATGTTCTTTCTGAAGCTGATTTAGAAAACATTCAAAATCTAGCCGATAACCAATTTGCTACTTGGGATTGGACTTACGGACAATCACCAGAATATACTATTAAGCGTTCAGTCCGTTATCCAGCAGGAAAAATTACAACATACGCCAATATTGAAAAATCAGTTATCAAAGGAATTAAAATTTATGGAGATTTTTTTGGCATCAAAGATGTGGTTGAGGTTGAACAATCTCTAATCGGACTTCGATACGACTATCCTGACGTTCTAAAAAAACTCCAAACAATTGACACCACTAAATATTTCACTAATATAGCCCCACAAGAAATCGCGGGAGCAATCGTGGAGTGAAAAAGAACCCAGCTAGCAATTACTAGCTGGGTTTTATAGTTCTGTAAAAATTATGATTTTTTGATTGTATAACTTCGGTTAAGTTTACTTTTATCTGTCATAAATGTTTTTATTTTTCGGTTTCTTCTTGCATCAGCTTAAGAAAGAGTTTGGTACTTGGTGACTGAGTGCTTTGCTTTTTCCAGAGAATCTGAAGTGAATCGTTCTTTTGAGTCGTAAATGGAATAAATTTTAGTTCAGAATCAGTGTAGGCAGTGTTGATAATATCACTGAGACAAATCGCAATACCAAGTCCAGCTTTGACTAGAAGTGACGCGTTGTAGAGAAGATTATAGGTTGCAACGATGTGATAGTCGCCAAGTCCAGCTAGCTCTCGGAGGTCATTATTGGTTTGAGCAGAAGTGATTAGTGGATAGGACAAAATATCTGTTAATTCAACTTTATCAAACTTAGTCAACGGATGATTTTTGGGGACCAAGACTCCCCATTGGTCACGATTTTTAAGAGCAAGCGCATTGTATTTTCGGTTGTCAAAATCACCAATTGTGATGCCTAAATCGTAGACTCCTTTATTCAAATGCTCCAAAATGTCATCAGCGTTTCCGCTACGAATGTGAATACGAATCTCAGGGTACTGGTCTGTCATTTTTTTGATGACAGTTGCGACAATATCAAGTGAGTGAGTTTCAGCAGCACCAATGTAAATTTCTCCAGAAATCTCTTCTGATTTTCGGATATTATTTTCTGTTTTTTCGACTAAAGCAAGAATTTCGATGGCACGATTGTAGAGGTATTGCCCATCATCTGTCAATTGAATTTCTCGACTGCCACGGTGAAAAAGTACAGTATCAAGTTCTTCTTCCAAATCTTTGATTTGGCGTGATAGTGTCGGTTGTGTTACGTGTAAGGTATTTGCAGCGTTTGAAATACTTTTCGTTTGGACAATGGTTACAAAATAATTAAGAACGCGAATATCCATGTTTTTCTCCTATACATTTTAGCTATATTAAGTATGTAATATAAGTATTTGCTATGTTTATTGTAGCGTGTTAGAGTATTTTTGTAAATTAAAAAACAAAAAATCCTTGACTTAGAGTCGACTACAAGGTGTAGACTAAGTGACGTTTCGGTCCTAGAAGGACTTTGAAAATGGAGGAATAAAAATGAAAATCATTAATCAAGAATTATTGACTGGTGAGCGTGCTTGTTTTAAAGCAGAAAATACAAAAATCACTCAATCAGTTTTTGCGGACGGTGAATCACCTTTAAAAGAAAGCCGCAATATCATTTTAGAAAATGATATTTTCCGTTGGAAATACCCGCTTTGGTACTCAAAACATGTTACAGCTGAAAATGTTCAGCTACTTGATACTGCACGTTCTGGAATCTGGTATACGCATGATATTAAAATCAAAAATAGTGTCATTCAAGCCCCCAAGACTTTCCGTCGCAGCTCAGCTATTGTTCTAGAAAATGTTCAAATGCCAAATGCTTTAGAAAGTTTGTGGTCATGTGAAGATATCGAATTAACAAATGTTAATGTGACGGGTGACTATTTTGGCATGAATAGTAAGAATGTTAAGCTTGAAAATGTGACCATTACTGGTAATTATTGCTTTGATGGTGCTGAAAATGTGGAAGTCTCAAATAGTACTTTGCTATCCAAAGATGCTTTTTGGAACTGTAAGCATGTGGTTGTACGTGATTCGACAATTGTTGGCGAATACCTTGCTTGGAATACTGAAGACATTACTTTTATCAATTGTACGATTGAAAGTAATCAAGGGCTTTGTTATATGAAGCATGTTACGCTCGATAATTGTAAATTAATCCATTCAGATTTGGTCTTTGAGTACGTTGAGGATTTGCAAGCAGACATCAAGTCTGACATTATCAGCGTTAAAAATCCAATTTCGGGTTCTATTGTAGCTGACAATATCGGTGAGATTATTTTTGATGACCCTAACATTGATAGCAATAAAACTAAGATTAGCTTGAGAAAGGCTGTGTGATTCGTGAAAAAATATCATTTTGACAAGGTTGTTAATCGTCGCAATCTTAATTCTTATAAGTGGGATGTTGGTGAGGATGAACTCCCAATGTGGGTTGCAGATATGGATTTTGATACGGCTCCTGAAATCAAATGTGCTATTCAGACACGTTTAAATCAGGGTGCTCTTGGTTACAATACCGTGCCAGATTCATTTTTTGAGTCTTATATTTCATGGTGGGAGCGTCGACATGGTTTCACGCTTCAAAAAGAGTGGCTGATGTTTTGTACAGGTGCTGTTCCAGCGATTTCATCAATTGTCCGCAAGATGACGAAAGAAAATGACAAAGTCTTGCTCATCACGCCAGTCTATAACATTTTTTACAATTCTATCTTGAACAACGGTCGTGAAGTTTTAGAGAGCCGCATGCTGTATGAGGATGGAAAGTACAGTATCGATTATGAGGATTTGGAAAATAAGCTAGCGCAAGCTGAGACGACTTTGATGATTTTTTGCAATCCACACAATCCAACAGGTTATGTCTGGACAAAAGCTGAGCTCGAAAAAATTGGTCAACTTTGTCTAAAACATGGTGTTCTTATCTTATCAGACGAAGTGCATTGTGATTTGACACATCCAGGTAGCAAGTATACGCCTTTTGCATCAGTATCAGAGGCTATTTCAAATATCAGCATGACTTGTATGGCACCGTCAAAAGCTTTTAATATCGCAGGGCTCCAGACATCGGTGATTTCTGTGCCAAATGAAGCCCTTCGCAAACAAGTCAATCGTGGTATCAATACAGATGAAGTAGCAGAGCCAAATTCATTTGCCATTCAAGCGACAGAAGCAGCTTTTAATGATTCTGAAGGTTGGTTAGATGAATTGAATCGCTATTTGGCAACTAACCGCGCCTACCTAATTGAGCAAGTGAGTAAGACTTTCCCTGAAATTAAAATCGTTGAGGCAAAGGCGACTTACCTTGCCTGGCTTGACTGCTCTGCTATTTCACAAGATACAACAGACTTATGTGACTTTATCCGCCACGAAACAGGCTTAATCTTATCAAGCGGTGAGATTTTTGGTGGTAACGGGAAGTCATTTATCAGATGGAACTATGCTTGCCCACTTGAGCTATTAATTGATGGTGTGGAACGTTTTAAAAAAGCAGTTAGAAAATATAGCGAGCAGTAAATGAAAAAATATCTAAGGATTTTGTTCATTGTGATGGTTGTGCTTTTATCAGCTTGCCAGCCAAGTCAGCAAAATCACATACATAAAAAGGTTTCAGGTGAAAAAATGATTAAAGTAAGCATAAATAATAAAACGTTTAAACTTCTTTTAAATGATTCGACTGCCGCGCGTGAGTTTCAAGACAGTCTTCCTTTGACGTTAAAGATGAGCGATGTCAACGGCAATGAAAAATATGCTGTGCTAGATAGAGACTTCACTTCAAATAACCACCGAGCTGGAAAAATCCACTCTGGTGATTTGAAATTGTGGGCTGGCAACGGTTTGGTCTTGTTTTATGATGATTTTTCATCAAGCTATTCCTACACCGATTTAGGAAAGATAGTGGATAATAGCGGACTAGCAGACAGTCTTGGACGTGGTAGTGTTACGGTGACATTCGAAGAGGAGAATTAGTATGGCATTTCTTGTAACGATTGCTGGCGAAAGCTTTGAGTTGATTTTGGAAAATAATGCTAGCGCGAAAGCATTTGCCAAACTTTTACCACTTGAGCTTGATATGGCTGATGTTAATGGCAATGAAAAATTTTATTTATTAGCTGACCACTTGCCACGCAAAGAACAATGCTCATGCTCGATTAAAACAGGTGACTTATTGCTCTGCCAGACGAATGAACTGACCTTTTTCTATGATGATTGCAAGACTTGTTTTAAATACACTTATCTAGGACATATCAAAGACACGACCAACTTTAGCAAAGCCATGGCTGGAAAAAACGTTACTGTTGTTTTTGAAGAAAAATAAAAAATTCTCTTGACCTAGAGTGAGCTCCAAGGTATAAAGTATAGGTGATATTAAAAAGAGGAGGAAATTATGGAAAGTGACGTAGTCGCAACACAGCAACACACGTATTTTTTTAGCAATCGTGATTTAGCAAAATTGTTCATTCCTTTGATTATTGAACAAGGTTTGGAATATCTGGTGGGCTTAATTGCCTCGATTTTGGTTTCAAGAGTTGGTGAAGCAGCAGTGTCAGGAGTATCCTTGGTTGAATTTCTTATGGCACTCTTTATCAGTATTTTTGCCGCATTTGCAACGGGTGGTGGCATTGTTGCAGGTCAATACTTAGGTGACCGTGATAGTAAAAATGCTAATAAAGCTGTCAATCAGTTGGTCAAATTCACATTGTATTTTAGCTTAATGATCACTATTTTGATTTTTGCGATTAAGCCATTTATCTTAAGTCATTTATTTGGAACGATTACACCTGAGGTTCATTCGCAAGCAGATCGTTACTTTAATATCGTTGCTTTATCAACACCGTTTATTGCTCTTTATAATTCGGGTGCAGCGATTTTTAGAACCTTAAATAAATCACGCTTGCCGATGAATATTATGCTAGTCATGAATGGATTGAATATTTTAATGGGGATTAGTCTAATTTATGGCCTTGGATGGGGTGTTGAAGGAGTAGCTGTACCGATTTTGCTATCACGTGTTGGTGCCATGGTGCTAGTTCTTTGGTTTGCACATCACTTGACATCTGAATTAACTTTGGGAAACTTTTTGAAAGAAAAAGTTGACTGGAAAATGATTAAGAAGGTTCTTGGTATTGGACTACCATTTGGTTTTGAAAATGGTATGTTTTTCCTTGGGCGTTTGATTGTCTTGTCTGTTGTATCACTTTTTGGTACAGCTGCCATCGCTGCAAATTCGGTTGGTGGAACCATTATCATGTTTCAAGGATTGCCGGGTATTTCAATCGTGTTGGGCTTAGCAGTCATTATTTCAAAATGTGTTGGTGCTGGAGATTATGTGCAAGCAGAATATTACAAACGTAAAGTTAGCCGAATCATCCATATTACAAATGCTTGTTTTTCAGCTGCTGTTATAGCTTTAATGCCTTTGTTAATGAAATTATATGATTTATCAGCACAAGCAACACACTATGTTTGGATTATTGTCCTTGCTCATGGGATTTTAGTCAGCCTTTTTTGGAATTCTGGCTATGTTTTACCTGTTGTCTTTCGTAGTGCGGGTGATGCGAATTTCCCAATGGTCATCAGTATTTCTTCTATGCTTTTAGTTCGTGTAGTATGTGCCTACTTTTTTTCTGTTAACCTTGGTATGGGGATGCTAGGAACTTGGGCAGCTATGTTTCTAGACTGGTTTGTTAAAGGAATTATTTATGAAATCCGTTACCATAAGGGGACATGGAAAAATTATAAGTTAGTGTAAGAAAAGATTTCCTCACTAGTTTGGTGGGGAATTTTTATTGGAAAACCATGCTTTTTAGGCATTGGATATATCAAATATAAGTATTTGTAATGGACGACATTCCTTGTTATGATAATGGTAGAAGTTAAGGAAAGGAAGTGTCGAATGCAGAAAACTTCAAACCGTTCATTGGTTTTACTGTTAACAATCGGTGTATTTGGGATTTTGAATACTGAAATGGGGATAACGGGCATCTTGCCACATATTTCTGAGCATTATGGTATTTCCCTAACTACAGCCAGTCTGTTGGTATCTGGATTTGCTTTAGTCGTGGCTATCGCAGGACCAACCATGCCCTTACTGTTTTCAAAGGTCAACCGAAGGTCTGTCATGCTTTTGGCTACCGGTGCTTTTGCTTTGAGCACTATCGTTTCGATTTTTGCGCCAAACTTTACTGTTTTACTGATTGCGCGTGTTTTACCAGCAATTTTTCATCCTGTATATGTTTCTATGGCAATGACGGTCGCAGCTACATCAGTTCCTGAAAATGAATCGCAAAAAGCAGTTGCTCAAGTTTTTATGGGAGTTTCAGCTGGAACGCTGCTTGGAGTGCCAGTTTCTAATTTTTTAGCTAGCCAATTCTCGCTCAGCTTAGCCATGCTTTTCTTTGCTGTTATTAATTTACTTGTTTTTATCGGAACCATAGTTTTAGTGCCATCGATGCCAGTGACACGTGGCTTGTCTTATGGACAACAAGTAAGTATTTTAAAACGAAAAACGATATGGATTTCTATTATAAGCGTTCTTTTATTGAATGGAGCTGTGCTTGGTTTTAATTCCTATATGTCAGATTTCTTAGCGACTTTCTCACAAATCAACGTTAATTTAATCGCCTTGGTTTTGTTAAGTATTGGCTTGGCTAATATTATCGGTAATGCTCTGGCTGGAAAATTCTTAGACAAAAATGCTCATCAATTATTGATTAGTTTACCGCTCGTCCTAATTATTAATCTAGCTTTGCTATTTTTCTTTGGAAATCAAGCAATAGCCATGCTGATTTTAGTTGTCATTTTTGGAATGTTTGGTGGACTTGCAGGAAATGTGAATCAATATATGATTTATAGCGTTGGTGATGATGCACCCGATTTTGCTAACGGCTTATTTTTAGCGGCTGCCAATCTTGGTGTGACTGTCGGGACATCGTTTACAGGTAAATTTATTGACATCGGAAATGGTAGTCAGTTTAGCATCTGGGGAAGTATCATAATGTTGCTATTTGCTTTCTTAACAATTCAAATTCGACAGAAGTGGCTTTCAAACAAATAATTTTATTGAAATTTTGGTAAATCACCTTGACTTAGAGCGGACTTCAAGGTGTAAAGTAACTACTAGAAAAAGATTTCAAAGTTTTTTGCCGACAAATTTTTTAAATTATTTTAGGTTAGTGTTACACTTTAAGTAACATCATAAACACACATGAAAAGGAGAATAAGATGACTGAACAATTACATTTGGTACAAGAATGGGATAAAGTTTTCCCAAAAAGTGACAAAGTTGACCACAAAAAAGTGACTTTCCATAATCACTTTGGCATTACTTTAGCTGCTGATATGTATATTCCTAAGAATGCTTCAGGGAAATTACCAGCACTTGCTGTGTCAGGACCTTTTGGTGCGGTGAAAGAACAATCTTCAGGGCTTTATGCGCAAGAAATGGCAGAGCGTGGTTTCTTGACAATTGCTTTTGATCCATCTTATACAGGCGAATCAGGCGGTACTCCACGTTATATGCAATCTCCAGACATTAATACCGAAGATTTTCAAGCAGCTGTTGATTATCTATCAACTCTTGAAAATGTTGATGCGGATAAAATTGGTATCATCGGTATTTGTGGTTGGGGAGGCATTGCCCTTAATGCAGCAGCGATTGACCCACGTATCAAAGTAACAGTGGCCTCAACTATGTATGACATGTCTCGAATTGCTGGAAATGGTTATTTTGATTCAGCTGATAATGAAGAAGCACGTTACCAAGCTCGTCTAGCTCTTGCAAATCAACGTACCAAAGATTATCAAAATGGTGATTACGCTCTAGCTGGTGGTGTGGTTGACCCGCTTCCAGACGACGCACCGCAATTTGTCAAAGACTATTATGCTTATTACAAACAACCACGTGGTTATCATGCACGTAGCCTTAATTCTAATAATGGTTGGGCAGTTCAATCAAATACAAGTTTCCTAAATACGCGTTTCCTTCACTATACTGATGAAATTCGTAATGCTGTACTTGTCGTTCATGGTGATAAAGCTCACTCATATTACATGGGTAAAGATGCCTTTGAAAAATTAACGGGTGACAACAAGAAGATGATTTCTGTCGCAGGTGCAAGTCACTGTGACCTTTATGACCAAAAAGATATCATCCCATTTGATGACATTGAAAAATTCATCAACGAAAATCTATAATTAGGTCTATAACATTCATAAATTAACTTTCTTTGCGAACATGAAAAAACTTCCGTCTGTTAAGGCGGAAGTTTTTGGTTTAACGAAGTAATTCTTGATAAAGAGCAACTTCGTCATCTTCAGCAACGTTGAAAATAATTTTCTTAACGTATTTACTTTGTGCCAAGAAATTTTTGACTGTATTTACAGCGATTCTAGCAGCATCTTCGTTAACGAAATGTTTATCGTGATTTGTTGCTAGCGACGCTAGTGCTACAGACTCTAACTGATTTTTTTCAGCTAAGGTCAAGCAAGAAAGATAACTTTGTGCAAGTAAATCAGCATCAGATTCTGTCAAATGTTCATTAATAGCTGGTCCAACAGTGTGGAGAATGAATTTTGCTGGAAGATTATAACCAGGTGTGATTTTAGCACTACCTTCTGGTTCATCATGACCTTGATCCTTCATCAGATTGTAGCATTCCAAACGTAGTTGAACACCAGCGTAAGTATGAATCGTATTGTCAGCACATTCGTGAAGAGGTTGGAAACAACCAAGCATTTGGCGGTTTGCCATATTGACAATAGCATCAACCTGAAGACGTGAAATATCTCCTTTCCACACATATAATCGATCATCTGTGGCGAGAGGTTGAATGTGATTTAAAAAGACAACAACGCGCTCAGCTTTTTTTAATTGAAGATAGTCATTTTGCATAATCAAAAAGCGTGTTGAAACAGCCATAGGCGGTCTAACATTGAGAAGAGCTCGCAAAAGTGCTTCTTGTCCAGGTAAATCTTCAGGCACATCGATAGCTTTGAATTGTGGATTTTCCATAATCAGGTAATCTAAAAGGAAGTTTACCATTTCTTTCTTAGTCATACGGACTCCTTACTAAATATAAAATCGCTTACTCAGACTTTAGTATATCACCTTTTTAAGGAATTCGCATTAAGAAAAAATAGACTTTCTTAGCCTATTTTTTGATAATCATCTCAATAACTTTAGCAAGTTTTTCTTCTTGAAGTTCAGGATCTTGTACAGGTTCCTCAATGACTTGATTGATTTTGTTTCCGATGACAATGCCGATTGTACGATTGATACTTGATCTGACTGCTGTAAGTTGAGTCACGATATCTATGCATTCTTGCTCTTCGTCAATCATTTTTTGAATGCCGCGAAGTTGCCCTTCAGCACGTTTTAAACGATTGAGAATATCTTTTTTATCTGTTTTCATGAGGCCTCCTTTTTTATACATTATACTGGTGGTGGGTATAATTGTCAAACTTGAAACCTTTTCGTTGACAGAACAAAAGTCTCTATGATATCATTCTTTTATACCTATAGGGGTATTCTATAAAAGGAGGAGAAGCTCATTTTTCTTAAAAAACTTTTTACTCAACCAGTGAGAACAATTACAACAACTGAGCTTGAGAACAAGATGCAAGACAAGTCTACTGTCTTATTAGATGTGCGAACAGCTCAAGAATACATGGGGGGGCATATTAAGGGAGCACGACTTTTTTCACTTGATAGGATTCATACCTATGAGGGTAAAAAAGATAAGTCTATTTACCTTATCTGTCACTCTGGAGCACGCAGTAAGCGTGCCGCAAAAATCTTAAAAGCTAAAGGTTATGATGCTATTTCTGTTAAAGGTGGCATGTTAGCTTGGCACGGAAAAATTGTTGGAGGAAATAGATGACTAAAATTCTTATTGTTGGTGGTGTCGCTGGGGGCATGTCAGCTGCGACACGTCTTCGCCGTTTGATGGAAGATGCTGAAATTATTGTTTTTGATAAAGGACCATACGTTTCATTTGCTAACTGTGGCTTACCTTTCCACGTTTCTGGAGAAATTGCAGAGCGTAGCAATTTACTAGTTCAGACACCTGAGCGATTGAAAGCACGCTTTAACATTGATGTACGTCCAGAATCAGAAGTATTATCAGTTGATGCAGACAAGAAAGAAATCACAGTTCGTCATGGTGACAAAGACTACACAGAATCATATGATAAATTAATTTTATCACCAGGTGCTAAACCATTTGTTCCAGAGATGGAAGGATTAGACAGTGCAGATAATGTTTATGTGCTACGCAATATTCCAGATTTGGATAAAATCATGGCTGCTTTGTCTGATGTTGAATCAGGAAATGCAACAGTCATTGGTGCAGGGTTTATCGGTCTTGAAATGGCAGAAAGCTTAGCCAAAAAAGGTTTGAAAGTGACCATCGTTGAAAGAGCACCGCATGTCTTACCGCCACTCGATGAAGAAATGGCAGCTTTTGTTAAGCAGGAGTTGGAAGAAAATGGTATCAAAGTTTATACCAATCAATCTGCTAAAGCTTTCAAAGATAATGGCAAAACGATCATTTTAGAAGATGATAGTGAGTTGACATCAGATATTACGATTATGTCTGTCGGGGTTCAACCAGAATCTAGTCTAGCAAAAGAAGCTGGTCTTGAACTTGGTCTTCGTGGTGGTATTTTGGTTAATCAAAATTACCAAACAAGTAATCCAGATATTTACGCAGTTGGTGATGCTATCATCGTCAAACAAGAAATAACTGGTCAGGATGCACTGATTTCTCTGGCAAGCCCAGCTAACCGTCAAGGTCGTCAAGTCGCTGACAATATTGCTGGCATAGCGCATCAAAATAAAGGTAGTATTGGAACAGCGATTGTGCGAGTCTTTGATTTAGCAGCGGCTTCAACAGGGCTAAGTGAGCGTATTGCTCGTCAGCATTTTGAAGATGTAGCTGTTGTTCACGTAAATACCAAAGATCATGCGGGCTACTATCCAGGAGCAACTGATATTTTGCTGAAATTAATTTTCAACAAGAAAACTGGAGTTATCTATGGTGCTCAGGCTGTGGGACAAAAAGGTGTCGACAAACGTATCGATGTTTTAGCCACTGCCATCAAAGCGGGCTTAACTGTGGCAGACCTTCCAGAACTAGAGTTCACTTATGCGCCACCATTTGGTGCTGCTAAAGACCCAGTTAATATGGCTGGATATGCTGCACTTAATATCATCGAAGGCGTTAGTGAAAATGTTCAATGGTATGATTTGGCTGACGAATTAGCAAAAGGTAAAATCTTACTTGATGTGCGTACAAAAGCAGAAGTGCTTAATGGATATTTTGAAAATAGTATTAACATACCACTTGACGAATTACGTGAGTGTCTATCTGAACTAGACACTAGTAAGGAATATATCATCAGCTGTCACAGCGGTCTTCGTTCTTACATTGGAGAACGCATTTTGAAACAAAACGGCTTTAAAGTGAAGAATCTTGATGGTGCTTACCACCTCTATAGTACTGTAAAACCAGAGGTTATTAAACATGATTAAAGAAATCTCAGCAACTCACCTACATGAAAAAATGAAAAGCGAAAGCTGTAATATTATTGATGTGCGTGAAAGAGTAGAATTTGCTACGGGGCATGTTCCAGCTGCTGTTAATATGCCTTTAAGTGAGTTTGTATCAAGCTACCAAACGCTTGAAAAAGATAAAACTTATCATATCATCTGCCAGAGTGGTGCACGTTCTGGGCAGGCTTGTCTTTTTCTTGATGCACAAGGCTATAATGTCGTCAATATTGCTGGTGGTACTTCAGCATGGCCAGGAGTGTTAGAATACTAATTAAACATTTTCTAATTTTTTAGCAGGGCAAATTTACCCTGCTTTTATGTTATAATCATTTTATGATTGATAAGAATACCATTTTACAAGAAGCCGAAAAGCTTGTTTATGATAAATTGCATACGGATGCAAGCGGGCACGATTGGTGGCATGCGGTTCGTGTGAGAAATACGGCGCGTGAGTTGGCGGAAAAAGAAGGAGCAGATAGTTTCATTTGTCAATTGACTGCTTTGGTGCATGACATGGCTGATGAGAAATTAAATGATAATCCAGAGCAAGCTTTAGCAGAATTGAAGGGTTGGTTGACTAATCAAGGCTTAGCTGAGAGCGATGTAAATCATATTATCCAAATCATCAATACCATGTCATTTAAGGGCGATGGTAGCAGTATACCAGAAACACTAGAAGGAAAAATTGTACAAGATGCTGACCGACTAGATGCTATTGGCGCAATTGGGATTGCCAGATGTATGGCGTATTCAGGTAGCAAAGGTCGTCCAATTCATGACCCAGACATGAAAGCTCGCAAGCATTTAAGTCACGATGAATATCGTAACGGCAAGGATACAGCAATTATTCACTTCTATGAAAAATTGCTCAAACTTAAAGATTTGATGAATACTGATTATGCACGCAAAATGGCAGAGCACCGTCACAAAATTTTAGAAGAATTTTTACAAGAATTTTATGCAGAATGGGATGGCAAATTATAGCATTGCAAATAAAAAAGAAAATGCTATAATTGAAAGACCAAAATTGTGGAGGTTTGTTATATGACAATTAGACGTGCAAAAGAAGCAGATATTCCAAAACTGATAGACTTGTTAGAGCAAGTTCTTTTAGTGCACCACAAGGTGAGACCAGATTTATTTCAAGAAAAGGGAGTCAAGTACACCGAAAGTGAATTGGCAGAGCTTATCGCTGATGATAGCCGTCCTATTTTTGTTTATGAAGATGAAAGCGGGACAGTGCTTGGGCATATGTTTACCGTGATTGAAGAATCACATGCGCCAAAAGTTTCTCACAAAACGTTGTTTATTGATGATTTGTGTGTGGATGAGGCTGCGCGTGGGCAAAAGATTGGTGAACAACTTTACCGCTTTGCTCTTCAATATGCCAAAGAAATTGGCTGCTATAATCTCACATTAAATGTTTGGAGTGCTAATAAATCTGCTGTGCGTTTCTATGAACGTCAAGGTTTGACACCACAAGAAACCCGTATGGAACAAATTATTGATTAATAAAATGAGAAGTAAATGTGTAAAACGTTTACTTCTATTTTTTTGTCAAAAAATGCTTACGAAGAAAAATTTTTTATGGTAGACTGAATCCTGTTGACTGTAAACTGGAGTTGTTTGGAAAGAGTGCAAAACATCTATTTTAAGCACTATCCTAGCGGAGGACATCATGTTGTACGCCGACCTAGGTTGAGGGTTGATGAATAATTACATGAATGGAGATTGATAGAATGCCTCGTAATTTTAAAGAAGCAATGGTGTTTACATGTTTGATGTGTGGAATGATGGTTTTTGGAATGAGTATGTGGAACTTATTTGTTGCAGGAGCATTTTCATGGAAACACGTTTTTCTAGGATTCATTCCTGGGTTTATCGTTGCTTTCATTTTAGATACTCTAATTGTTGGACCAATTGCCCGTTTCTTCCTTGGAGAAATTCAAAAACAAGGTCTTTTGGCACCAGCGCCAGCACCTGCTGAAGTAACTGAATAATATGAAGAAAGTTGGAAGGTTTCTTCCAGCTTTTTTTGTACACATATGAAATTCTGTTGAAAATACTTTGGAAAGCAAGGCTTATTTACCTTGGTGGTTTGAAAAAGTAGTATAATGAGCTTAAGGACGTGTAACCGTTTTTAGAAATCGAGGAACAAGTTATGAGTAATCGAACAAATGAAAAAAATGTTCAACTTGACCTTGAAACTTACGCAGCTAACGACGTTTACAAAGCCGCTGCTACGCAAAGCTCAGGCCTAAGTCATAAACAAGTCAAAGAACGTCAAAAACAATATGGTCCAAATCGACTAAAAGAAGCCGAAAAAGAACCAGTCATTGTAACTTTTATTAGGAATTTTACAAGCCTTATGGCAATCCTTCTCTGGGTAGGAGGTGCTGTGGCGATTTTATCTCACAGTGTTGAACTTGGTCTTGCCATTTGGTTTGTTAATATCATCAACGGTGTTTTCAGTTTTGTTCAAGAATACCGTGCTAGCCAAGCAACCGAAGCTCTTAAAAAAATGCTTCCTTCTTATGCACGTGTTATTCGTGATGGACAAGAAGAAAAAGTGCTTGCTGAAGAGTTGGTACCTGGTGACCTTGTTTTGATTGAAGAAGGTGACCGCATCTCTGCAGATGGTCGTGTCATTTTTGCAACAGATTTGCAGGTCAATCAATCCGCCCTCACAGGTGAATCAAATCCTGTCTATAAAAACAGTGAGGCTGACACAGATGCTCAAAAGACAGCTCTTGAATACGACAACATGGTCTTTGCAGGTACGACTGTTTCATCGGGTTCAGCCAAGATGATTGTCTCAGCGACTGGTATGGCAACCCAATTTGGACAAATCGCTCACCTGACAGAAAATATGGCTGATGATAAGAGCCCACTTCAAAAAGAATTAGACCATTTGACAAAACAAATTTCAGTAATTGCAATTACTGTTGGGGTTATTTTCTTTATCGCAGCGACACTTTTTGTCCACCAACCATTTGCAAAAGCCTTTATTTTCGCACTTGGTATGATTGTCGCCTTTATCCCAGAAGGATTACTTCCGACAGTTACTCTTTCTTTGGCAATGGCTGTGCAACGCATGGCAAAATCAAACGCCTTGGTTAAAAAATTATCATCCGTTGAAACTTTGGGAGCAACTTCGGTTATTTGTTCGGATAAGACAGGTACATTGACCCAAAATGCTATGACGGTTAATCACCTCTGGCAAGTATCTGGTCAGTATGATGTGACAGGACTAGGCTATGCTGCTGAAGGAGATATCCGCAAAAGTGGAGGTAAGAAAGCTGCGCTTATCGAAAGCCAACCACTTGAACACCTTGTCCGCTTTGCTCACCTCTGTAGCAATGCACAAGTTTTGCCACCTAATGACGAAAATGCTTCGTACACTGTCCTTGGTGACCCGACTGAAGCTTGCTTGAATATCTTGGCTGAAAAAGCAGGTCTAACCCTTGAGAAAAATAAATCTTGGGGACCACGTTTGAAAGAATTGCCTTTTGATTCTGTGCGCAAGCGCATGACAACTATCAATCGAGTAGATGGTCTAGTTGACGGCAGCTCTTTGGTGTCAATCACCAAAGGTGCACCAAAAGAAATGGTAGAGCTCTGCCATTTCTACAAAGACCAAACTGGCATTCATGAAATGACGGCTGATGTTCAATCACGTATCTTAGCAGCAAATGATGCATTTGCCAAAGATGGTTTGCGAGTTTTGGCACTTGCTTACCGAACTTTGGAAAGCGATCGATTGACTCAAGAAGAGCAATGGACACAAGATATTCTTGAAAAGAATATGATTTTTCTTGGTTTGATTGCCATGAGTGACCCACCTCGTGAAGGTGTGCGTGAGGCAGTCGAAAAATGTCACCGTGCAAGTATTCGAATTATCATGGTGACAGGAGATTATGGCTTAACGGCACTTAGCATTGCGAAGAAAATTGGTATTGTGCGTGGCGATGATGCACGCGTGGTGACTGGATTAGAGTTGGAAAACATGTCAGATGACCAACTTAAAGAAGCCCTTAAAGGTGAGATTGTTTTTGCGCGTGTCGCTCCTGAACAAAAATACCGAGTTGTGTCAGCTTTGCAAGAATTAGGCGAAGTTGTCGCTGTGACGGGAGACGGAGTCAACGATGCTCCTGCCCTTAAAAAAGCGGATATTGGTGTCGCCATGGGGATTACAGGTACAGATGTCGCAAAAGAATCTGCTGATATGATTTTAGCTGATGACCATTTTGCATCGATTGTTAAAGCAGTAGAAGAAGGTCGTGCAGTTTACCATAACATCAAGAAATTCTTGACTTACATTTTCAACTCTAACACTCCAGAAGCAGTACCGTCAGCTTTCTTCCTATTATCACGTGGTTTTGTACCACTTCCTTTGACGGTCATGCAAATTTTAGCAGTCGATTTGGGGACTGACATGATTCCTGCTCTTGGTTTGGGGGTTGAACCGCCTGAACCAGGTGTGATGAATCGACCACCTCGCAAACTGACTGACCGTTTACTTGATAAAAAATTACTTATCAAAGCTTTTCTTTGGTATGGTTTGATTGAGTCAACTCTTGCTATGGGTGCGTTCTTCATTACTTACCTTTTGCATAATGGAAATTTGGCTGTGCTTGCAAGCTCTGGTCAATTGTACCAAGAAGCAACAACCATGACTTTGGGTGCCATTATTTTCTGCCAAATTGGTATGGTCATGAACAGCAGAACCTCTGACCAATCTATTCGTAAGTTGCAATTGTTTGGTAATCCTTTGATTAATATCGGTTTAGTTGTTGAGTTGATTATCTTTGTGATTCTGGTTTATGTGCCTGTTTTTCATGATTTGTTCAACACAGCAAGTCTTGGTGTTTGGCACTGGCTTTACCTTATGCTCTGCCCATTTGTCATCGTAGGACTTGAAGAATGGCGTAAGAGACTTATGCGAAAATAAGCTTACTTTGGGTGTCTGTCTTTTCCTTGACACTTTCTGAAAATCTCTGTAAAATTCAAAAGAGTTAGAGGAGAATTATGGCGACAATTAATGACTATTTAGATTACAACAAAAATCGTTCTTTTGAAGATTTTGCCTTTAATGAAGCGGATATTCTATGCTTGAATGAGCTTGGTTATTTCTGTTTTGAGGAGTTAGATGCATCGATTGATTTTTCAAAAGAAGTGAATCTTCACGAGGTCTTAATGCCTTACATAACAGGTGAAAAAGTCTTTAATCATAGTTTTTTGGTGACAAAAGCCCGAGTAGATTTGTTAAAGAGTGTTGTCACTTCACAGCGTTTTAAAAATCTTGTGCTATCAGATTACATCAACGATGTTGACTCAGAGTACGAAAGACAATTTTCAGCAATGGTCTTTCGTTTGCCTGAACTTAATCATCATCAGATTGTTTTTCGTGGGACAGATGATACCTTGATTGGCTGGAAAGAGGACTTCAAACTAGCCTACGTCCGAGAGATTCCTGCTCATCGAGCAGCGGTAGCCTATCTTGAATCTTATCTTGAAAAATATGCTGGTAAAGTGACCGTCAGTGGTCATTCTAAAGGTGGTAATTTAGCGCTTTATGCGGTGGCACATGTTAATGACTTGCTTCGACCTCAGGTAGAAAAAGTTTATATGCTTGATGCGCCAGGTTTACAAGAAAAAGGGCTTGATAGTGAGGGTTATAAGGCTGTTCGCGAGCGCGTGACGGTTATTCGACCAGAAGAATCTATCGTCGGTATTATGCTCTATAATGACATCACCCCGATAGTTGTTAAGAGTAACGCTACAGGTATCATGCAACATGCTCTTACCTCATGGCAGCTTAATGAAGAAACTGGTGAGTTTATTTTAGCGGAATGTCAGACAGCTTTAAGTCAGAACCTTGAGAAGACTTTCAAACAATGGATGACAGAGTTGTCTAGTCAAGAATTAAAAGTACTTTTTGATACTCTTTTTGATACTCTGATGTCGAGTGGTATTAATAGCATTAATGACGTGACCATTGATAGAAAGTTTGCTACAAAATTAGCCAAAAGCATCGCCTCATTCTACTCAGTCGGGACAGAAAAGAAAATGCTCCTTGCAAAATCCGCAAAGCTCTTCGTTGAAGCGTTTGTCGGACACAGTAAGTTTGGCAGTTTTGGAAAAGATAGTATTCCTTTTAGCTTACCAGACTTTAATAGTTTGCTAGCTAATTTGAATAATAGAAAATCAAAATAAAACTTGAGATTTTTCTCAAGTTTTTTTCTTGACTTAGAGTTAACTTCAAGGTATATACTGAAGTAAAGTTAGAAAGGAGATGACCTATGAATATCAAAAAAGTCAGCGAACAGACTGGAGTTTCTGCAGATACGATTCGCTACTATGAACGGATTGGCTTGCTGCCGCGTGTACGTCGAAATAAATCAGGAATTCGTGATTTTTCTGAACAAGACATTGCAACACTTGAGTTTATTCGCTGTTTCAGACGAGCTGGAATGAGTGTTGAATCCTTGATTGAGTACATGAATTTGGTTGAACAAGGTGAAGGTACTGAAGAAGCCCGCATGCACCTCTTGCAAGAACAACGTGATAAATTAGATGCTCGTATTGAGGAATTACTGGCAACTAGAAATCGCATGGATTATAAGATTAAAAATTATCAAAACATATTACTTGAAAAGGAAAATGTCCTTTTTGATGAGAAATCAGAGGAATAAGGCAGAAGAGAAATGGAATATAAAACACTTTCAAATGGAGTCAAAATGCCTATTTTAGGATTTGGTGTTTATCAAGTGCCAGATCTTGACGAATGTGAGCGCGTGGTTAGTGATGCCATTTCAGTTGGTTACCGCTCAATTGACACTGCGCAAGCTTATATGAATGAAGAAGCAGTTGGTAGTGCTATTCGAAAATCTGGAATTGCGCGTGAGGAGTTTTTCATCACTACTAAAATCTGGATTAGCAATTATGGCTATGAAAAAGCTAAAGCCTCTCTTGATGCTTCTTTAGCGAAACTTCAAACAGACTACATTGATTTGGTGCTTTTACATCAACCATTTGGTGATTATTATGGTGCTTATCGTGCCATGGAAGAATATTACAAAGCTGGTAAAATCAAAGCAATCGGTATCAGCAATTTTGCACCAGACCGTGTAGCAGATTTAGCTATTTTTTCTGATGTCACTCCAATGGTAAATCAAGTTGAAACGCATGTTTTTAATCAGCAAGTAAATGCTCGTAAAACCATGGATGAATACGGTGTTCAAATTGAATCTTGGGGTCCATTTGCAGAAGGAAGTAATCATTTATTTACTAATGAAACTTTAGTTGCTATCGGTTCAAAATATCATAAAACAGCAGCACAAGTTGCTCTTCGTTACTTGATTCAACGTGATGTTATTGTTATTCCTAAAACGGTTCATAAAAATCGTATGGAACAAAATTTTGATGTCTTTGACTTTGTTTTAACAGATGATGACATGGCAGAAATTTTGAAACTTGATATGGGTGAAAGCCAATTCTTCTCACATGCTGACCCTGAAACAGTTAAAGCAATGAGTACTTTTAAAGTTTGATTATGCCTCAGAAGCATAACACTGTATTTAAAATGAGTATTTGTTATTTTACTTAAGCAGGATTACAATAGCTTTAGAAAGAATTCTTGGTGTTGAAAGGAGTCAAAAATGACAATTAAACAAACTGCAGGTCGTGACCAATTGGGTGAATTTGCCCCTGATTTTGCGCACTTTAACGATGATATTCTTTTTGGTGAAAACTGGAACAATACTGACATTGATGTCAAAACTCGCTGTATTATCACAGTTGTTGCCCTTATGACACAAGGAATTACAGATAGCTCACTTGTGTATCATTTGCAAAATGCCAAAGCTAATGGTGTTAGCAAAGAAGAAATTTCAGCTATCGTGACACACGTAGCATTTTACGCAGGTTGGCCAAAAGCTTGGGCAGTATTTAACCTTGCAAAAGATGTTTGGAGCGAAGATTAAGCATACGAAAGAAAGGATAGAAGATGGTAGATAAAGAACTTTTTGATAAAGAAAATGTATTTGGACAAGGTCAGCCAAATGACGCTTTTGCACAATATTTTGATGGACAATCCTTCCTGAATCCTCTTGTTGATCAAGAGTCAACACTGTTTTTGGCAAATGTGACTTTTGAACCAGGTTGTCGTAATCATTGGCATATTCACAATGCTAGTAAAGGTGGCGGACAAATTTTGATTTGCACAGCAGGTCAAGGTTGGTATCAAGAAGAAGGCAAAGAAGCAGTTAGTCTTGAACCAGGAAAAGTTATCGTGATTCCAGCAAATGTCAAACACTGGCATGGTGCTAAGAAAGATTCATGGTTTAGCCATATTTAAGTAGAAGTGCCAGGTGAAAATACTTCAAATACTTGGCTAGAAGCAGTTAGCGAAGCTGATTACAACGCACTTTAAGACATTTTTATTGTCATATATTTAAACAAAACTAATCTCTCATTCATTAGATACCCAGTACAAATCTGGGTATTTTTTGTGTCGTGACAATTTTATTTTGCCGTGTTAAACTAGAAATTATGACGCAAGAAAAACATATTAGGATAGTTAAAGCTGGGCCATTTCTTAAACTTTTTAAAAGGGATACTCAGTATGCCACTCCGATTTTTAGAATAGACCAGAAACGAAAAAATTTACAATTTGTTATTGTTTTTAAATTGGATGAGTCGGCTGATTTTTACGTGCTTAATCGCTCGGAAAAAGGTTATAGCAAAGAATTAAAACGTATTAAGGTATTTACAACATCACAGCTTTATAATGCGATGGCGAAAATTCCTGTTAAAGCGCGTGAGACGATTCAGATTTTGCAAGTGCCAAGTGATAAAAAACAGCTGAAAGATTACATCACTTATTATGACAAAGCAAGCATAGACTGGTTGAGTTACGGTAAGACAGTAGCTCTTGATGATGTCTACAATCCTTTTCGTGATGCGCACTCATCGCTTTTTCACACAGATAGCACTGACAGTGCAGTATCTTACGATGATTATCAAGGAATTCAAGACTTTCATCCTTTTTCTGTTTTAGAAAATCATGCGCAAGCTCTGCCATGTCGTTATCAAGACCCGATAAGACAGAAGACTATTTCACTGCAACTGATGGGCTGGTATTTTCTTGGACAACAGTTGAAAATTAGTTGGAAACCTGACAATCAGCACAATGCACGCTGGCGCTCGTCGGTTGTGGCGATTGACCGAAAGACTCGCCGTTATTTCTTTCAAGGAAATATTTATCAAGAAAAAGGAACTGATCCCGTCTTTTTAGAGAATCTTTCATTTGATTGTGATTTGAAAAATAGCAGAGCAGCAAAAGCAGAATTTGACAGATTTATCCAAGAGATAAAAGAACAAGAGCGCGAGGCTTTGTTAAAGCTGCGCTGACAATCAAAGAGGTTTTTGAGTCCTCTTTTTATTTGTGCTATAATATTTTCTGACTGAAAACAATATTAGAAAGTATGAAAATGACAGATATTGACATTGAACGTTATCATGAACTAGCTCAACAAAAACAAAAAGAACACCGCAAATTTTTAGCAACGCTCAAGAAAAAAGCTCCTAAAAATCTTGATAAAATCACTCAAGAAATTCACACAGAAGTTTTTAACGAGATTGATTGTACAAAATGTGCTAACTGCTGCAAAAGCTTGGGGCCTCTGTTTACAGAAGCAGATATTACACGCATTTCAAAAGTCTTTCGCATGAAACTTGGCGTATTTGAAGACATGTACCTTCGTGTCGATGAAGATGGCGACAAAGTCTTTCAATCAATGCCTTGTCCATTTTTAGGCGATGACAACCTTTGTACCATTTACGACGTCCGACCAAAAGCATGCCGTGAATTTCCGCACACAGACCGCAAAAAAATCTATCAAATTAATAACCTAACTATCAAAAACACCCTTTTCTGCCCCGCAGCCTACCTCTTTGTTGAAAAACTCAAAGAACGATTGGAAGGGAAATAGAGAAGTTGCCCTCAAGAATGATTGAGGGTCATTCTTATATCTTAAAAAATAAAATGTATATATATTTGAGGTGAATGATGAACGATCAGGAAAGAATTTTATCAATCGGTTTGAAAATGCATAATGGAGAGCATTTATCTAAAACAGAACTTGCTAATGAATTTGAAGTAAGTGAAAAAACAATTCAGCGTGATTTTTCTTTGCTGAGGGATTTTGTGGATTGTCAATCAGCAGTATTCGGTGAAATAGTATATGACAACAAGGAACATACCCGTTATTTTAATGGCAAAACATCTTTCAATAAAAAAGATATTTTAGTCATTTCAAAAATCTTGCTTGAAAATCGAGCGTTGAACAAAGAAGAAAATGAAAATTTACTTCAGAGTTTATTAGCTTTGCTCTCAAAAGCTGATAGGAAAGAAATTGAAACAATTATTGCTAGTGAACGTTGTAATTATGCGCCAATTACTGATAGACAAAATCGTATTGAAAAAATTTGGGCTTTCTCTGAAGCGATTCGTAAAGAAAGAGTTTTAGATATCATCTACAAATCTCCTTATAAAGAGAATGAGAAACAACATACAATTTTTCCCGTTTCCCTATATTATGATGCTCACTATTTTTATATTGTTGCTTTTAATATAAAATATGAAACTTATATGACTTTGAGAATTGATCGAATTAAGGAATGGAAAATTTCTCATGTAAAGAAGCCGGCAATATCATACAGTAAAAAATTTCGAGACGGTGATGTACGTAATCAACATGTAGATGCTTTTTTAGGACAGTCGATAACGGTTTGTATTGAGTTTAGTTATGATCCTGATATTGTTCGTGATCAGTTCCCAAATGCAAAAATATTATCAAAGTCGAATGGTAAAACAGTACTATCATTTACAAGTCAAAATACTTCTGGTTTAAAACGTTGGCTTCTTAGTCAAGGTGAGGGGTTGGTCGTTCTAAAACCTGAAAGTTTAGTTGAAGAAATGAAAACTTTTATACAAAAAATGCAAAAAAATTATAAAAAATAATAGCGTGGACAAATATTGTCTATGCTATTTTATATAATAAACGTATCAAAAAATAAAAAATTATTTAAGGAGTTAAAAAAATGCAAGAATGGGTAGTTATTGATCAATTTGGAAATGTGATTGCACAAGGATTTTTTAATAAACAGGTAGCAGAAACTTATGCACAAAATATTCCAAATGCAAGTGTTGTCAGAAAAAACAGTTAATCATGATTTTTTAAAAATCAACTACTTTTGAAAAGAGAGGAAAAATTTGACAGTATGGCACATACTGATGAGATAACATTTAAGGGGATGAGCCTAGGGGAGGTTTTAGCAAATTCGAGGCTAAACATTCCTAATTATCAGAGACCATATAGTTGGAAAGCAAAGAATGTTCGAAATCTTTTCTATGATATAAAAGAGGCTAAACAAAAAGAAAATTATCATCTTGGAACTTTGATTTTACATGAAAATGATAAGACAATTGATATTGTCGATGGGCAGCAACGTTTAATATCAGTTGCTTTGTTTTTAAAAGCGATGGAACGCTCTACAGGTGAAAAGTATCTTGGAGCTCAACATCTACTGGAACAAGAATACAGTGAGCAGTCTTGTCAGCACGCTAAAGAGAATTTTGAAGAGTGGCAAAGACTGATTGAATCAGAAGGAAAAGATGAAGCTGAGAAAATTTTAGAGTTTTTATTGAAAAAATGCGAAGTTTCTGTCATTACCATGCCGAAAGACCATTTAGCTGAAGCTTTTCAATTATTTGATTCACAGAATAATCGTGGAAAATCTCTAGAACCACATGATTTGCTAAAAGCTTATCATTTGAGAAGTATTGATTCACCTGAAGAAAGTGATATTGAGAATTGGGAGAATGCTGTTTCAGATGAGCAACTGCCGTTGAAAGAACTCTTTGATCAGTACTTATTTCGAATGCGTCGTTGGTCCCATGGTGAAACAGGTTTAACAAAGGTGAATAATAAAAGTTATTTACGTTTTACAGAAGCGTATATTGATGACTTTAAAGGAAATGATTTATCACAAGATTATCCTTACTTGAAATTGTATAAAATTTTAGATGATAAAAAAATTGAATTTCCAAAATCACTATTAATGCCAATAATTAATGGAAAAACTTTCTTTGACTATATTGCGTATGCACATGAAAAAATCAAGTATTGTCAAGTTCAACAAAGGAAAACGGGTGATGAAGATTCGTCAAATAGCTTAGATTTTAAAAGCTATAAATTAGATGAACAGATGATTTCTATTTTAAAAAGCAAAAAATCGCGATATAGTCGCAATCGTAATCTTTTTGAAAATCTCTTAATGCTGTATGTTGACCGTTTCGGAGAGAGTAAAGTTAAAGTTGATAAATCTGTTCTTGAACTGATTTATGTCTGGGCTTATTATCCACGTATCAAAATGAGTGCCATTTATGATGCGACGCAAGCAAATTATGCTGTTGGTAAAAAAATTAGTAATCGCAGTAATTTTCAGAATGTCTTTCAACTTTTGCAGCAATCATCGACACCAGAAGCGTTTAAAATGAATTTTGATCATGAAATCTTTGAAAATATATCTATTCAGGATATTTATGAAAAAGAGGAGTCTAAGAAATGAGCGAGAAAAACACTTGTTTAACAGTTAAAGATTTGTTGCAGGATGTCTATAAAATCCCACTTTATCAGAGAAATTTTGCTTGGACTTATGATGAGATTGAACAGTTGATTGTCGATGTTGCTGATGCTTGTAAGGAAAAGAAGAATGCTTATTATATTGGAACACTCGTTGTAGATTCAGGTAATAACATTATTGATGGTCAGCAGCGTACGACAGCATTGACGCTAATTGCACTAGCTTTGAGAAAATGTGATAGTGATCATTTAATAAAATTCGAAGCACGACGGCAGTCTAACAAGACCCTAGCAAAGCTTTTAGAATATGTAAGCAATTCAAATGAAGAACTTAAAGAGGTGAAGACTTCACATGATTTTGAATCAGATGAATTAACGATTGGATTTGACAATGCGATTAAAGCTTTGAAGAAAGTTCTTGATGATGATAAAAAGTTAGATAGAGAAATCTTTGCAGACTATCTTTTCAACAACGTCAAGATTTTTCAAACACAATTGTCGTCTGATTTAGACTTAAATCTGTATTTTGAGCGCTTTAACTCTCGTGGAGAGCAGCTGCAAGCACATGAGATTATCAAGGCACAGATGATGGATGTCCTAAGAGACAATGCTGAAGAAACACAGAAATTTGCTAAAATATGGGAAGCTTGCTCACAAATGGATAAAGCTGTGATTCTATCCTTTAACCATAAAAGTGATGATAATTTAGAACGTGAAAAGATTTTTTCGAAAAATTATAACGATTATCAACTGAAAAATATTTATAACAGTATGGAGTCGAAAGAAATTGGACGGCAGAAGCTTGTAGATTATCTTAATTCTGATAAGCCGAAGGCAGAAGGAAGTCAGGAAAAAGATTTGACAACTTATCGTCCCTTGGTTAATTTTGAAACGTTTTTATATTATGTTTTTTACTTAACTGAAGGTACAGAAAGTAATGAAATTACACTTGATGATAAGAAATTACTTGCAACGTTTGAACAAAAACTAAATGCTTTGAATGATGATACAAAACACGATTGGGTTATCAAATTTAGTGAAAACTTACTTCGATTGCGTTTTATTTTTGATAATTTCATTATTCAAAATTCTTTTGAGGATAACAATCGAGATGAGACTAACTGGACGTTGAAAAAGGCTGTTAGACAAGATAAGACTAAGTTCCAAAATACATTTAATAACAATCAAGGCACAATTATTCAACTACAATCTATGTTTGCTGTTACTTTTACCTCAAATCGAGATACAAAATGGCTTTATGAAACCATGTCCTTTTTATTTAAGAATAGTAGTCAACTGGTTAACGACAATTTTTCGGTAGAATTCAAATATTTTCTTGAAAAATTAGCAGTGAAATTTGCAGAAGAACGTATCTTTATTGACCATGAAATAAAGAGTTATCAAGAATCTGTTCCAGTTTATGCCTTTAATTTTATTGATTACGTTCTTTGGACAAGATGTGATGAAGAGCAATTTAAAAAAGTGTTTTCTGACGCAAAGAATTTTAAATTCAGATATCGTCAGTCAATTGAACATTGGTACCCGCAGAATCCAAATGAAGAAGACACTAATCTAAAAAAATTAGATGATAATTATCTTCATTCTATTGGAAATCTTTGTCTCATTACACAGAGTCAAAATTCAAAATTCAGTAATTTACGTCCTGAATCAAAGGCAAAGTGGAAAGATGACTTTAGCACTCAAAGTTTAAAGTTACAGTGGATGAAATACATTACAGATAAAGAACAACAGTGGTCTAAGAAACAAATTGATAAAATGTCAAAAGTAGTTAATCAATGTGTAAATGATTTTATTGATTCAGTCTCTAAATCTTAAACTGCTCACCTTCCCTCATTTTGAGGGGAGGTTTTTTCTATTCCTTGCTGTGCTTGCGTTTTCGTGAAAGCGGTAAAATTTGCAATCAAATAAATGTACTTTGTATGAAAATCATAGTAAGCTAACAGTAATCGAAATAGAGGAGGGCACTTATGTTTTTAGCCTGGAATGAAATAAAACACTCGAAGTTACGTTATGGATTGGTAGTAGGAGTGATATTTTTAATTGCTTACCTAGTATTTTTCCTGACAAGTTTAGCTAATGGCTTGGCACAGACCAATCGTTCGGCGGTTGATTCTTGGAAATCTGATTATGTCATTTTAAATGAGCAAGCTAATAAAAATCTGCGCATGTCACGCTTTTCAGTCGACTTAAAAAATGATGTTAACGCTGATAAAATGGCAGAATTGACACAAGCTTCTGCAACAATTAAAGACAAGGAAAAAAATAAAATTAATGTCAATTTATTCGCGATTAAGCAGGATGAATTTCTACGTCCGAAGTTGAGTGAAGGAAGGCTTTTCTCAACAACAGGAGAAGTCGTCGCTGATAGTAGCTTAAAAAAATCATATCAATTAAAAATTGGTGACAAAATTACTCTTGGAGATAGTACTAAAAAGCTGACTATTACTGGTTTTACGGATAATGCGAGCTTTAATGTTCAGCCAGTCCTTTACATGACAAAAGAAACACTGGCAAGCGTCCTTGCGGATAATGCTCAAGTAAATACAATCAGTGCTCTTGTGATTCGTGGCAAAGTAAGTCAGGTTCCAAAAGGTCTTGAGAGCATGACAACATCAACGTTTATTGAAAATCTTCCGGGTTATAAAGCTCAGAATCTGACTTTTTCCTTTATGATTGGCTTTTTGATTGTGATAGCAGCGATAGTCATTGGAATATTTATCTATATTTTGACACTGCAGAAAAAAGCAATCTTTGGTGTTTTAAAAGCGCAAGGAATTTCGAACTTTTATTTGTCAAAAATGTTTTTTGCACAGACCTTCATTTTAGCCATATTAGCGGTTAGTCTCGGCTTAGCGTTAACCCTGCTCAGTGCCGTTTTTCTACCAACATCAGTTCCGTTTCAGGTAAATCCACTCTTTTTTGCAGGAATCAGTGTGATGATGGTTCTTATCGCAGTCTTTGGCGCACTATTCTCAGTGATTAGTATCGTTAAAGTTGACCCGCTGAAAGCAATCGGTTAGGAGAATTTATGACAGCAATTGAGTTAATAAAAATCAAAAAATATTTTAAAGATGGATCCGAACAAATTGAAGCTCTGAAAGAAACCAATTTGACCATTAATAAGGGAGAATTTGTAGCAGTTATTGGGCCATCAGGCTCTGGGAAAAGTACCTTTTTGACCATTATCGGCGGGCTACAATCCCCCTCACAAGGTGAGGTCAGACTCAATGGTCAATCATTTAGCCAGAAAAAAGAAAAAGAACGCGCTAAAATGCGTTTTGACCAGATTGGATTTATTCTGCAAGCTTCAAACTTAGTGCCATTTTTAAAAATCAAAGACCAGCTACGTTTGGTTGATAAGGTGGATAAGAAAAAGCAACGTGAGTCGATTGATAGCCTTTTTGCTCAGCTTGGCATCACTGATATCGCAGATAAATATCCTGAAGAGATCTCTGGTGGACAAAGGCAGCGTGTCGCTATCGCTAGAGCTTTGTACAATGACCCAACTATTATCCTTGCAGATGAACCAACAGCGAGCTTGGATACTGAAAAAGCAATGGAAGTTGTCAAAATATTAGCCGATGAAGCTAAAGAAAAAAATAAAGCGGTCTTGATGGTAACGCATGACAGACGCTTGGTTGCTTACTGTGATCGATTATTAGTTATGGAAGACGGTGTTTTGCGCGAAGAGAAGATTAGTACATTCCAGCAATAAGACTCTGTGTGTGATATAATGAAGTCAAAACTGACTGAGTTTAAAACGGGTCGTTAGTAAAGGAGACGTCATGATTACTTTTTTCTTGCAAATGCGTCGGACTATTCGTGTCTTGTGGTCACTTCTAAAAGATGAAGAGACTCGAGGAATAGCAGGGGTTACTGCTGTAGTGCTTTTAAGTGGTACACTTTTTTATGCCAATGTCGAGCATTTTTCATACCTTGATGCTTTGTACTTTTCCTTTACAACCTTAACAACGATTGGTTATGGTGATATTTACCCGGTGACGGCAGTCGGCAAAATCTTCACCATGGCATACTCTGTCATTGGTCTTGGAATCATGGCAAGTTTCTTGGCTGTTGTTGTTAAGAAATTGGATAGAAGAAAGTGAGAGAAGATCTGTGATTTATCGTGATTTATTGTTTGATTTGGACCATACTTTGCTTGATTTTAACGCGGCAGAAGATGTTGCTTTGACAGAGCTTTTGACAGAAGCGCGTGTGGGTGATGTTGAGACTTATAAAGAAGTTTATATTCCCATGAATCGTAAACTTTGGAATGATTTAAGTCTGAAAAAGATTACTAAGAAAGAGTTAGTTGACACGCGTTTCTCTCGTTTATTTGCCCATTTTGGGCACGAGGTTGATGGTCATGCCTTTGCCATGCGCTATCAAGATTTCCTTAGCCAACAAGGTCAGATTCTTCCAGGAGCAGATAAGTTGTTAGAGCAGCTAAATCAAGAAGGTTACCGCATTTTTGGTGCAACAAATGGCATTACCAAGATTCAAACTGGTCGTATGGCCAATTCAGGAATTAAAGATTATTTTGAGCACGTCTTTATCTCTGATGAAGTTGGTTTTCAAAAGCCAGATAAAGGTTTTTATGATGCGATTTCTGGAGCCATTTCACGATTTAATCAGGATAAAGCGCTGATGATTGGTGATAATCTGCTGGCGGATATCCAAGGTGGCAATAATGCTGGCATCGATACTGTCTGGTATAACCCAGATAAAAAAGCCAACCACACCGCAGCCAACCCTACCTACACCGTCCACAACTATCAAGAATTGTTAAAATTATTACGATAAAAACAAAAAGCTAGAAGTTTTAACTTCTAGCTTTTATCTTTAATAGTCGATTTTACGTTCTTCTGTGATGAGTTTTGCCATTTGTGTTGGATTTGTGATGTGAATCTGGTGGCCGCATTTATCAATCATATCTTCAGCGCGCAAAGCCTTAACCATTCGTGCAATGGTCACAGAGTGCATACCAAGGTAGCAAGCAATTTCTTGATAAGTAAAGAAAGTGTCTAAAACAAGATCGCCTTTATCGCTTGCTTCGGCTTGATCAAGCAAGAAACGACAGAATTGAACCAAAGCAGGCTCATTTTTACTGCTGTGAAAATGCTCCATCAGATAAATATGATTTTCAGTCAGTGTATTGAGCATCAGACTAACAACTGATGGAAATCCAAGCAACTCTTGAAATTGTCGACTTGAGATACGATAAGCAATGCACGGCGTTTTTGCCACGATTGAAAATGATTTTTTTCCATAGTAGTTCAGATGAACAGTGTTCATCAAGGGAACAAATCCAACGAATTGTTGTTTTTTAAAATAGAGGTAGGTTGTCTCTCTACCGTCAGAAGAAATAGAAGAAAGAGCACATATGCCTGAGCATAGGATATAAATATCACCGCTTGTTTCTCCAGCGACGGACTGTGCTAAATATTCACCCTTTTGAAAAGCTACACGTTCGCCGTATTGATAAAGTTCTGTAATATCTAGTGTAGATTGCATAATTGCCCTTTCTAAAAATTAACATAGGCTATATAACTATATAGTTTACGAAAAAAAAACGTTTTTATCAAGCCAAAAAATCAGAAAAAGAGCTTAAAAATATCTTGATAATGATTTTTAAAATGACTATTTTTGCGCCAAATAAAGGTAAAATCATGACTCATGGCAGAAATATCCAAATTAATTTTTTGGAGTTTACCTGCAGAAATTTCTTTTTGAACCACGCTTTGATAAACAAAACTAATTCCCAGATTTTTTTGGACCAGCTCGCAAATGGTATTTAGATTACCAATTTCAGTAATTTTATGGAAATCAGAAATGGTTAGATTGGCCTCTTTGAGCATGATTTCAAGTATTTCACGGGTACCTGACCCTTGCTCGCGCACAATGATAGGATAGGTTAGTAGGTCTTCTAAAGAATAGCTTCCGCTTGCTAGGGGTGAGCCGGGAGAAGCGACCGCGATGAAAGGTTCTGTGCGATAAGGCAGAAAATCGTATTTTTCTTTTGAAAAGAAACCTTCGATCAAGGCAAAATCAATCTGTCCATTATCAATAGCTTTTAACAGTTTCTTGGTATTATCCACCAGCATTTTGACTTGGAAATTCGGGTGATTTGCCAAAATATCAACTAAAGAATCGGTCAAAACATACTCGCCAATGGTCAAAGTAGCCCCAAAATTTAGCGGCTGTAAATCTTGCTTAAGCTGTGTCTTGAAATGCTTAATATCTGTGTCCATAGTCGTCAGCAAATCAAGCAATTCTTTGCCACTTTGTGTCAGCCGACATTGCTTGCCAGAAAAGGTAAAAAGCTTAGTTTGATACTCTGTCTCTAAAGTTTTGATATGCTTAGTGACTGCAGGTTGAGTGATATGCAATTCTTTAGCAGCTTGGGTAAAATTAAGCGTTTCGCAGACTTTCATAAAGGTAAAAACACGGTAATCAAGCATAATAATCTCCTATTATTTTTTTTTATTATATCATAATAAATCATAATTTTACATTATAACTTGTCCGGGTTATAATGTTTTGTGAAAAGGAGTTTTTATTATGATGACAATTGAGAAAAAATTGCCGGGAATTATGTTTTGTGTGATTCTGGCTTTACCAGCCTGGTTTTTAGGGCATTTATTTCCACTTGTAGGAGCACCAGTTTTTGCCATTTTGTTAGGAATGATTGTCGGAAGTTTTTATCACAACCGCACGAAAACAGCAGCAGGTATTGCCTTTACTTCAAAATACATTTTGCAAACAGCAGTTGTTTTACTTGGTTTTGGACTTAATTTGATGCAAGTTGTCAAAGTTGGTGTACAGTCGTTGCCAATTATCATCTCGACAATTGCGACGTCTTTGATTGTAGCCTTTTGTTTGCAAAAATGGTTGAAGTTAGACGTTAATACAGCAACCTTGGTCGGTGTTGGCTCTTCTATCTGCGGTGGTTCAGCTATTGCGGCAACAGCACCAGTTATCAAAGCAAAAGACGAAGAAGTAGCTAAGAGTATCTCAGTTATCTTTCTTTTTAACATTCTTGCAGCGCTGATTTTCCCAACTTTGGGAGACATGCTTGGCTTGACAAACCATGGTTTTGCTCTCTTTGCGGGAACTGCGGTTAATGATACTTCATCTGTAACGGCAACAGCAGCGGCTTGGGACGCGATTCACCATTCAAATACGCTTGATGGCGCAACAATCGTTAAATTGACTCGAACACTAGCGATTATCCCGATTACGCTTGTTTTATCATTTTACACAGCCTTCAAGGAAAGTAAAAATGGCGGAGCTTCTGAGAAAACATTCAGCCTCAAAAAAGCATTTCCAATGTTTGTGTTGTATTTCTTGTTAGCTTCAATCGTCACAACAGTAGTTAGTGGCTTAGGAATGTCTGTGGAACTTTTTGACCAACTCAAACTTCTCTCAAAATTCTTCATCGTCATGGCAATGGGGGCTATCGGATTAAATACAAATCCTATCAAGTTAGTCAAAACAGGCGGTCAAGCAATCGGCGTTGGTGCAGCTTGCTGGCTTGCAATCACCTGCGTCAGTCTCTTGATGCAACATGTTTTAGGTATTTGGTAGGAGAAATTTAGACTAAAAATTCCTTAGAAAAATCTAGGGAATTTTTGTGTTTGAAAACGTTATCAAAAATGGTATAATAAACTAGGTAAACTGAACGGTCATTTATTTTACAATTAGCTCGCTCTCCTTTTATTAAAATCTTATACGAAAAAGTCGTCTACTGAGCTCTTAGGCGGCTTTTTGATGTCTAAATCTCACAGCGAGCAAAGGAAAATTCTTTTTGCTATAATAAAAACATGAATGAACTGATTAAACACAAATTGGAATTGCTTCCAGATAGCCCTGGTTGCTATATCCATAAAGATAAAAACGGCAAAATTATCTATGTCGGAAAGGCAAAAAATCTCAAGAATCGTGTGCGCAGCTATTTTCACGGCAGCCACAATACCAAGACAGAACTTTTGGTTTCTGAGATTGAAGATTTTGAATATATTGTTACTGGGTCAAATACAGAAGCCCTTCTTCTTGAAATCAATCTGATTCAAGAAAACATGCCAAAGTATAACATCAAGCTAAAAGATGACAAATCTTACCCATTTATCAAAATTACTGTGAATGAACAGTACCCACGCTTGATGATTACCCGCCAAATCAAAAAAGATGGTGCCATGTATTTTGGACCTTACCCAGATTCTGGTGCTGCGACAGAAATCAAACGTCTGCTAGACCGCATTTTCCCATTCAAAAAATGTACAAATCCTGCTAACAAGGTTTGTTTTTATTACCATTTGGGGCAATGTAAAGCTCACACAATTTGTCATGTTGACCATGATTATTTTGTTGAAATGGCGCAAGATGTCAAGAATTTTCTTGATGGCAAAGACGATAAAATCGTCGATGGCTTGAAAGACAAAATGCAAAAAGCGTCAGACATGATGGAATTTGAACGTGCGGCAGAATACCGTGATTTATTGCAAGCTATCTCAACACTTCGTACCAAACAACGTGTCATGAACCAAGATATGATGGACCGTGATATTTTTGGTTATTATGTCGACAAAGGTTGGATGTGTGTGCAGGTCTTCTTTGTTCGCCAAGGAAAACTTATCCAACGTGATGTCAATATGTTCCCGTATTACAATGACCCAGAGGAAGATTTCTTAACCTATGTCGGACAATTTTACCGAGACAGCAAGCATTTTGTGCCGAAAGAAGTCTTTATTCCTCAGGACATTGACGAAGAATTAGTCAAAGCAGTGGTAGATACTAAGGTCATTAAACCGCAACGCGGTGAGAAGAAACAGCTGGTAAATCTCGCGACAAAAAACGCACGTGTCAGCCTGCAACAAAAATTTGACCTGCTAGAAAAAGATATTCGTAAAACACACGGCGCTATTGAAAACATCGGTGAATTGCTCAATATTCCAAAACCTGTGCGCATTGAAGCCTTTGATAACTCAAATATTCAAGGAACAAGCCCAGTTGCGGGGATGGTTGTCTTTGTAAATGGAAAACCAAGTAAGAAAGACTACCGTAAATTCAAGATTAAAACTGTGGTTGGACCAGATGACTATGCCAGCATGCGCGAGGTCATTTATCGTAGATACAGTCGCGTGATGAAAGACGGATTGACTCCACCAGATTTGATTATCATCGATGGTGGTCAAGGTCAGGTTAATGTTGCGCGTGATGTCATTGAAAATAAACTAGGTCTTGATATTCCAATCGCTGGTCTGCAAAAAAATGACAAGCACCAAACGCACGAATTGCTCTTTGGTGACCCATTAGAAGTGGTCGAATTGCCACGAAACTCTGAAGAATTCTTCCTCTTACAGCGTATTCAAGATGAAGTTCACCGATTTGCCATTACTTTCCACCGTCAATTACGCTCTAAAAATTCATTCTCATCAAAACTCGATGGCATTGCTGGCTTGGGTCCAAAGCGCAAGCAATTACTCATGAAACACTTCAAGAGCTTGCCAAATATTCAAAAAGCAGACGTGGACGACATCGTTAACTGCGGTGTCCCACGAAACGTTGCCATTGCTGTGAAAGAAAAACTAAGTGAGGAGAAGAAATAGTAAGGAGATAATTCGTGGTAAATAATATTTTAATATTGGGAAACGGCTTTGATTTAGCGATGGGACGAAAAACCAGTTATGGAGACTTTTTAAGATTTTTGAATTCAATATCTGTTCAATCTTCTAATTCAGAAGAATTTTTTGATACTAATATAATTGATGGCTTAATTCAAGAGAAAAAGATTGAAAAAGATGACTACTTTTCAAAAATTTCCAAAAATCTTTTTTTGACATATATAAACGATAATCAAAAAAAGTTTGGCAAAAAATGGTCAAGTATTGAGCTTGTAATTTCTGATATTGCAGAAGCCATTGTCTATATTAGAGATTATTCAAAGAAAGAAGACACAAAATTTGGAAGTGCTTTTTTTAGGACTTTAATGAAGCAAAGTGTTTCTGAATCAAATTTTATGGCAATAAAATATGTGAGTGATAACATAGAGAAGTTTGTTCCTGAATATTCGCAGATTTTAAATGATAGTGGCGTCCAAAAAGCTATGGATGCGTGTAATGAAAAATTTATTCAATCACTTGAAGAACTGACTGATTATCTAGAGTTTTATTTAACTTATCTTGATAAATTAGATTTTGATTCTGAACAAAGAATCGTTAAACAAGACAGTAGTTTAGATGCAATTGAAGAACTTGAAAGTGCTAAAGTGTTAACATTCAACTACACAGATACTGCAAATAGATTATTTGGTATTCCTGAAGAAAATACTCATTTTATTCATGGAAGAATTGATTTTGCTCGTGATAAAAAATCAATTAATACTATGGTTTTTGGTATTGAGGATAAAACTGAAAACATTAATCCTGATTTAATTTCTTATCAAAAATTTTATCAAAGAATAATAAAAGAGACAGGAAGTGACTATAGAAAATTCTTTGAAAAACCTAAAAATTCAGGTGAAGCTGTTGATGATATGAATATTATTGTTTTTGGACACTCGGTCGACCCTTTGGATAAGGAAATTTTCGAAAAATGTTTTGATTTAGCCGAAGAAAGAGGCGGAAAGTATAAGTTTATATTTAACTGTTATGATGAAAAAGCTAAAAGAGAGATTGTTAAGAATTTAACTATAATTTTAGGAAAAGAAAGAATGATATCATTAACAGCTGAACAAAAAGTTGCATTTGTAAAATGTGATGATGTCCAAAGAATGGAAAGAGAACTTTTGTAGTTGAAGTTAATACCATCTGAAAATTTTCATGAAACTTTCTTTTTCTGATTGTAATCTATTTTAAACTGTGCTAACATGGATAGGGATTTTTAAGGAGATACGCATGTTTAAAAAAATGAAGCAAGGCCTCTCTCAGTTAAGTCAAAAGAGCACTTGGCTTCCAAGCATTGTGATTGTTTTGGTCGCCGTGTTACTCTTGCTTCCCCAATTAACGTCTCGTGGAGTGATTGCGGGTAGTGATTTCCTATTTCACTACAATCGTTTTTATGAGACGGCTATGCAAATTAAGACGGGTAACTTTAGTTATTTTATGTCACTGTATGGCTTTTACAGTTCAGGTCGAATTGTTAATGCTTTATATGGCCCGTATTTTGCTTATTTTCAAGGAATTTTGGTACTCATTAGCAAAAACTGGTATACCTATCAGCTTTTGTCACGTTTCTTGTTGAGTGTGATTGCTGGCTTTTCGATGTATCGTTTGAATCGCAGAGCTTCTGTCAAATCGAAAATAGCCCTTGGTGTAGCAGTCTTTTACATGATGACCTTCTCGGTTCAATACTGGACGTTTAGACAAGGATTTTCAAGCTGGGGTGCTGCTTTTATGCCGTGGTGCTTGATTCCAGCAGTTGATTTTGTCAGAACAAAAAGAGTTGGAGTGCTTCGTCTAGCAGTATCAGTTGCTGTTATGATGCAAGTCCACATGCTTAGCTGTTTCTTGTTAATCTTGGCTTACTTGCCATTTTACTTGTACGGATTTTTCAAGTCTGACGAGAAAAAAGAAGTCTTTTTCAAGGGTGTCCAAGCAGTCTTGCTAAGCCTTTTATTAACAGCAAACGTCTGGGCAGCTTTGGTTGATGTCGGTCGAAGTAATAACCTGGTTGAACCTTTTGTCAATTCAAAACTCTATATTATGACGGTTAACCAGCGTAGCATTGAATGGCTACTAACGCCAAAAGCATTGGTTCTTGTGGTCTTGTATCAATTGTACTTCTCATTTAGACACTGGCGTCATTACGACACACTCTTGCGAGTAGTGACAGGGGCATTCTTTATTTTCTTGGTTTTATCAAGTAGTATTTTCCCATGGTACACGGTCAATAAGTTGAATCTTCCTTTGGTAAATCTAATTCAATTTCCATTTAGATTCTTTGTGCCAGCAACGGTATTATTGTTGTTAGCGGCAGCTATGATTTTAGACAAATACTTCGATAAAAAATGGTCAAAATTTGTAGCTGTTGGGCTAATCTTGGTGAATATCTTGAGTTTTGTGCAGTTGTCGCAATTGCAAGAAGAAAAGATTGATGATTATTACAACACGAAACACCCTATTCAACGTAAAAAACATACTTTTATCTGGGGTGACCCTGCAGATGTCAGAGCAAGTTTTTATGATTCAGATAAATTCAAGCTACTAGATATCGTTTCAAAATCAACCCCAGATTATCTGCCAGCTGATAAATCAAATGATGATAACAAGTATGTCTTGTATGAGGAGTTTGTCCTTGGACACACGGATGCTTACAAAAAGACACAGGGCGACAACGAGCTGATATATACTTGGACAGCTGATGCGAGTGATTGGGCAATCATTCCAGTTGCAAAATACGCTGACACTGAGCTTATGCTTAATGGTAAGAAACTTAGCCATAAGGATTACACTTTATCAGGAATTGGCACGCCTACTGTTCAGCAAAAAGCTGGGAAAAATACCTTGAAGATTACTTACCGTATTGGTACATGGTTTAAAGCTTTGATAGTGGTTAATATTTTATCTTGGCTTTCAGTTGTGATTTATCTCGGTATTAAAAAAATAAATTTGAGTAAGAAAGGCTAGGAAAAAACCTAGTTTTTTCTTTTTCACATTTTATGTATGCGCTTCCGTAGCAAATAGCTGTAAAGTCTTTTTAAAAATGATAAAATAAAGGAGCATAAAAAAATAAAAAAGGAGGGTCGCTTAATGAAGTTTCTAGAATTGAACAAAAAGCGCCATGCCGTCAAAACATTCAATAGTAAACCTGTAGAATATAAAGATTTACGCACTGCAATTGAAATTGCTACCTTAGCACCTAGTGCTAACAATATTCAACCATGGAAATTTGTCATCGTCGAAGAAAAAAAAGCAGAACTTGCTAAAGATCTTCCAAGTTTGAACAAAAAACAAGTTGAAGAAGCTCAGTACGTCGTTGCACTTTTTACAGATACTGATTTGGTTCAACGTTCTCGTAAGATTGCTCGTATTGGTGTTAAATCATTGGATAATTCAAAACTTGGTTACTATATGGAAACATTGCCTGCTAGATATGCAGAATACGACGACAAGCGTAAAGGTGAATATCTTGCTTTAAACGCAGGACTTGTTGCAATGAACCTTGTGTTAGCTTTGACTGACCAAGATATTTCATCAAATATTCTTCTTGGATTTGACAAGTCTTTGACAAATGATATTCTAGATATTGATAAACGTTTTCGTCCAGAACTCTTGATTACTGTTGGCTACAGTGATGATAAACCTGAACCAAGTTATCGTTTACCAGTTGACGAAATCATTGAGCGCCGCTAAGAGATTTTTAACGTTTATGCACCAAATCTAGTTAAGAATTTTCGCAAAACTAGGTTTACAAATCTTAAAATATGAGTTACTATGGGTTAGTTGACTCAAATGATAAACAATATAGTAGTTTTTCTGGTAAGGAAGAGCTACATTTATGGAGGAGTTATAAGAAATGACAGTAGACTTTAAAGCAGAAGTTGAAAAACGTAAAGATGCCATGATGGAAGACCTCTTTGCACTTTTGCGTATCAACTCTGAACGTGATGACAGCAAAGCTGACAAAGAACACCCATTTGGACCTGGTCCAGCAAAAGCTTTGGAACACTTCCTTGCAATGGCTGAACGCGATGGCTACAAAACTCGTAACATCGACAACTATGCTGGTGACTTTGAATTTGGTGAAGGTGACGAAGTACTTGGTATCTTTGCTCACTTGGACGTTGTGCCAGCAGGTAGCGGTTGGGATACAGATCCTTACGAACCAGTTATCAAAGACGGACGTCTTTATGCGCGTGGATCATCAGATGATAAAGGTCCTACAATGGCATGTTACTATGCCCTAAAAATCATCAAAGAACTTGGTCTTCCAGTATCTAAACGTGTTCGTTTCATCGTTGGTACTGACGAAGAATCAGGTTGGGGCGATATGGAATACTATTTCGCACATAACGGTTTGAAAGATCCTGATTTCGGATTCTCTCCAGATGCTGAATTCCCAATCATCAACGGTGAAAAAGGTAACATTACTGAATACCTTCACTTCGCTGGTGAAAACAACGGAGCTTTCACTTTGAATACTTTTGAAGCTGGTCTTCGTGACAACATGGTTCCAGAATCAGCAACAGCAGTATTTACAGCAGACAGCACTTTGGCTGAACTTCAAGAAAAACTTGCTGCTTTTGCGGCTGCTGAAGATCTTAAAGCTGAGCTTGTTCAAGAAGGTGATGCTTTCCGCGCTACAGTAATCGGTAAATCAGCTCACGGTTCAACTCCAGAACTTGGTCTTAACGCTGCAACTTACCTTGCTAAATTCTTGGATCAATTTGCCTTTGATGGTGCAGCTAAAGTTTACCTTGATACAACAGCTAACGTTCTTCACAAAGATTTTGCTGGTGAAAACCTTGGTGTTGCATACACTGATGCAAAAATGGGTGCACTTAGCATGAACGCAGGTGTCTTCAAATTTGACCGCAACTCAGATGACAACACAATCACACTTAACTTCCGTTACCCACAAGGTACTGACGCTCAAACAATCAAAGCTGAACTTGAAAAACTTAACGGTGTAACTAAAGTGACTCTTTCAGATCATGAACACACACCTCACTACGTTCCAGCTGATGATCCATTGGTATCAACACTTCTTTCAGTTTACGAAAAACAAACTGGTTTGAAAGGTTACGAACAAGTTATCGGTGGTGGTACATTCGGTCGTCTTCTTAAACGTGGTGTTGCCTTTGGTGCTATGTTCCCAGATTACGTGAACACAATGCACCAAGCAAATGAATTCGCTGATGTTGAAGACCTTTACCGTGCAGCTGCTATTTACGCTGAAGCACTTTACGAATTGATTAAATAATAGGTGACTGAAGAGTTTTTTTGCAATAGCAAAAAGCTCTTCTTTATTTTTAGGAAGAAGTGATATGTATGGATAGTTATGAGCGACTAGTCGCTGATATTATGGCTGATGAGCAAAATGCAGCTTATACCGAGCAGGGAATCAAGCCACTTTTCACAGTTCCAAAAACTGCCAGAATCAATATCGTCGGTCAAGCACCAGGCATACGTGCTCAAGAATCAGGGCTGTATTGGAATGATCCAAGCGGCGATAATTTACGGAAATGGCTTGGCGTTGACCGTGAAATTTTCTATGAATCCGGACTTTTTGCGGTGGTACCTATGGATTTCTATTTTCCTGGAAAGGGTAAGTCGGGTGATTTAGCTCCACGAAAAGGGTTTGCGGATAAATGGCATAAGCGTGCTCTTGATTTAGCTCCAAATATTGAATTGCATATCTTGGTTGGGTCATATGCGCAGCGCTACTATCTTCACCAAAAATCATCTGCAAAGCTGACTGAAACTGTTAAGCATTACAAAGATTATTTGCCTGAATTTTTCCCATTGGTGCACCCATCTCCGCGAAATAATATATGGCAACGCAAAAATCCTTGGTTCGAACAAGAAGTCATTCCAGATTTGCAGAAACGTGTCAGAGAAATTCTTAAAAAATAAAAAAACTCGCCAGTGTTTGGCGAGTTTTTGTTGTTATTTTCCAAGACAGAATTGGGTGAAGAGTTGGTTGATGAGTTCGTCTGGCGCAGCATCACCAGTGATTTCACCAAGAATTTCCCAACAACGCGTCAAATCAATTTGAAGAAGGTCAACAGGCATTCCCATTTCAAGTCCTTCATTGACAGATTGTAAGCTTTGAACAGCTTTTTCAATCAATGAAATGTGACGAGCATTTGAAAGGTAAGTGGCATCTTTTTCAACGATTCCAGCATTGTCAAAGAAGAGTTGGTTGATGCGTTCTTCAATTAAATCAATGTTTTCATTTTTAAGAACAGAAATGCGAATCACATCGTCTGGTAATTGGTCAGCCTCGATTTTTTCTGGTAAATCTGTTTTGTTAAGTAAAATAATGCGGTTGCTATCTTTGCTGAGTTCAAGAAGTGCACGGTCTTGGTCAGTCAAAGGTTCAGAACTATTGAGGACAAGAAGTACTAAATCAGCTTCCTCAAGAGCTTTTTTAGAACGTTCAACACCGATTTTTTCAACCACGTCGTCAGTTTCACGGATACCAGCTGTATCGACTAGTTTCAAAGGAACACCTTTGATGTTGACGTATTCTTCGATAACGTCACGTGTTGTCCCTTCAATATCAGTAACGATGGCTTTGTCTTCGCGAAGCAAATTGTTCAAAAGACTAGATTTTCCAACGTTTGGACGACCAATGATAGCAGTAGAAAGACCTTCACGAAGGATTTTACCACGACGTGCTGTGCGCAAAAGATTTTCCAAAAGTGATTGGAATTCTTGTGTTTTTTCACGAATTAGCGCTGTTGTCATTTCTTCGACATCGTCATACTCTGGGTAATCAATGTTAACCTCAACTTGAGCAAGGGTATTTAGGATTTCTTGGCGCGTGTCGTTGATGAGTTTTGATAGTGAACCATCAAGCTGTTTGACAGCGATGTTCATGGCTTTATCAGTTTTAGCACGGATAATATCCATGACAGCCTCAGCTTGAGTCAAGTCAACACGACCATTCAAGAAAGCACGTTTTGTAAATTCACCAGGTTCAGCAAGACGAGCACCATGTCGCAAGACAAGTTGCAAAATCTCATTAGTGACAGCCACACCACCGTGTGTATTGATTTCGATGACATCTTCACGGGTAAATGTCTTTGGTGAAAGCATGACAGATACCATAACTTCGTCAAGAATTTCATCGTTGTCAGGGTCAACAATATGACCATAGTTGATAGTGTGAGAGTCGACTTTGCTTAGGTCTTTACCGCGATAGACTTTTTTTGCAATAGCTAGCGCGTCCGTACCAGAAAGTCGGACAATTCCGATTGCCCCTTCACCGAGCGGTGTTGAAATCGCAGCAATCGTATCGAATTCTTTAGTAATCATTCGTATTCATTCCAATCTATTTCTTTAAGTATTATTTTCAAAAAATATCTTATTTAATTGTAACGCAAATAGAACATTCAAGCAATAGAAGAGGATTGAAAGACGCCTGAAACTCTCTAAAATTTGAGTAATTCAATCTAGCTAAAACACCCCAAGTCATGGTATAATGGTTAGTTGGAAATAGGTATATTTGTTTTACATATAAATTTAGGTGAGGTTGTTATGGAAAAACTTAAAAAAATGGCTGGGGTGACTGCTGCCCAGTATGTTAAAGATGGCATGGTTGTTGGACTTGGAACAGGTTCAACTGCGTATTTCTTCGTTGAAGAAATTGGACGCCGTATGAAAGAAGAAGGACTTAAAGTTGTTGGTGTTACAACTTCAAGCCAAACAACTGCTCAAGCAGAAGGTCTAGGTATTCCTTTGAAAGCTGTTGATGACATTGATGTTATTGATGTAACTGTTGATGGTGCTGACGAAGTTGATAAAAACTTCAACGGTATCAAAGGTGGCGGCGGAGCCCTTCTTATGGAAAAAATCGTTGCTACACCAAGTAAAGAATACATCTGGGTTGTTGACGAATCTAAGATGGTCGATAAACTTGGAGCCTTCAAATTGCCTGTAGAAGTTGTACAATACGGTGCAGACCGCATTTTCCGTGAATTTGAGAAAAAAGGTTACAAACCATCATACCGTATGGCAGATGGCGAACGCTTTGTGACTGATATGAAAAACTACATCATCGACCTTGACCTTGGCGTGATTGAAAATCCAGTTGAGTTTGGTAAAGAATTGAAAGCTATGGTTGGTGTCGTTGAGCACGGTCTTTTCAATGGTATGGTTAACAAAGTCATCGTTGCTGGCAAAGATGGCGTTAAAATTCTAGAAGCTAAATAAGACAGTTTACAGGAGATGTTTTGACTGGTTCAGCCGAGAGTCTCCTGTTTGCATGTTGTCGTCATTATGATTTCTAATCGATTTGATTAGGAGGTTTTGGGTGCCAACCGTAACCACCCTAGAGTAGGAAAACTATGTCAACATTTAATCGTATTCATCTTGTCGTACTTGATTCTGTCGGAATCGGTGCTGCACCAGATGCTAACAACTTTGTCAACGCTGGTGTGCCAGACGGTGCGTCAGACACACTTGGTCACATTTCAAAAACTGTAGGACTTAACGTTCCAAACATGGCTAAAGTTGGTCTTGGAAATATTCCTCGTGAAACTCCTCTAAAAACAGTTCCAGCTGAAGCTCGACCAACAGGTTATGCAACTAAACTTGAAGAAGTTTCTCTTGGTAAAGACACAATGACTGGTCACTGGGAAATCATGGGTCTTAACATTACAGAGCCATTTGATACATTCCTTGGTGGATTCCCAGAAGAAATTTTAACTAAAATCGAAGAATTTTCAGGACGTAAAGTCATTCGTGAAGCTAACAAACCTTACTCAGGTACAGCAGTTATCGATGACTTCGGTCCACGTCAAATGGAAACTGGCGAGTTAATCATCTACACATCAGCTGACCCAGTACTTCAAATCGCTGCTCACGAAGATGTAATCCCAGTAGAAGAACTTTACAAAATCTGTGAATACGCTCGTTCAATCACTCAAGAACGTCCAGCTCTTCTTGGTCGTATCATTGCACGTCCATACGTTGGTGAACCTGGTAACTTTACACGTACAGCAAATCGTCGTGACTATGCCTTGTCACCATTTGGCCCAACAGTTTTGAATAAATTGGCTGATGCTGGTATTCCAACATACGGTGTTGGTAAAATCAATGATATTTTCAACGGTTCAGGTATCACAAACGACATGGGACACAACAAATCAAACATGCACGGTGTTGATACTCTTCTTAAAACAATGCAATTGCCTGAATTCACAAAAGGCTTGTCATTTACAAACTTAGTTGACTTTGATGCCATGTACGGTCACCGTCGTAACGCTCAAGGTTACCGTGATTGCCTTGAAGATTTCGACAAACGTATGCCGGAAATCTTGGAAAGCATGAAAGAAGATGACCTTCTTCTAATCACTGCTGACCACGGTAATGACCCAACTTACACTGGTACAGACCATACTCGTGAATACATTCCATTGTTGGCATACAGCCCAGCATTTAAAGGAAATGGTGTCTTGCCAGTTGGTCATTTTGCAGATATCTCAGCAACAATTGCTGAAAACTTTGGTGTTGAAAAAGCAATGATTGGTGAATCATTCTTAGATAAATTAGTATAAGAGGTAATTATGTCTACAATTATTGAAAAAATTGAAGAAGCACGTCAGTTTTTAGTGTCACAAGCGTGTGACGCTCCAGAATTTGGACTTATTCTTGGTTCAGGTCTTGGTGAACTGGCTGAAGAAATCGAAAACGCTGTTGTTATTCCTTACGAAAAAATCCCAAACTGGGGTAAATCAACAGTTGCTGGTCACGCTGGTCAATTGGTTTATGGTGACCTTGGTGGTCACAAAGTTCTTGCTCTTCAAGGACGTTTCCATTTCTACGAAGGAAATCCAATGGAATTGGTGACTTTTCCAGTGCGCGTGATGAAAGCTCTTGGTTGTAAAGGTCTTATCGTGACAAATGCTGCTGGTGGTATCGGCTTTGGTCCTGGTACATTGATGGCAATTTCTGACCACATCAATATGACTGGTCAAAATCCATTGATTGGTGCTAACCTTGATGACTTTGGACCACGCTTCCCAGATATGTCAGATGCTTACACTGCTGAATACCGCGCTATCGCTCATAAAGTTGCTGAAAAAATTGGTATCAAACTTGACGAAGGTGTTTACCTTGGTGTGTCAGGTCCTTGTTACGAAACACCTGCTGAAATTCGTGCCTTCCAAACTCTTGGCGCAGATGCTGTAGGTATGTCAACTGTTCCAGAAGTTATCGTTGCAGCTCACTCAGGCTTGAAAGTTCTTGGAATCTCAGCTATTACAAACCACGCTGCAGGTTTCCAAAGCTCACTTAACCACGAAGAAGTTGTTGCTGTTACACAACAAATCAAAGAAGACTTCAAAACACTTGTCAAATCAGTTTTGGCAGAACTATAATTTAGGAAATTTACCTTAAAACGTATTTAAAAAGTATTTTTTAGATGCATTTACAAAATAATCGATTTAAACATTTTAGCTACTGTTTACGTTTTGGAGGAGTGCTGATTTTAACAGCTTTGATAGCTGGTTTGGGTGGCATCTTACTTCATGAATTTTTAGACTTAATTGAGTACTTAGTTTTTGGTCATGGCGAGGCATCGACCGCTCAAACAGTTTCGACTAAGCAGTTCATTTTAATTGTCCTTGCAGGGATTATCTCAGCAATTCTATGGTATTTTTTACAACGAAAAAATCGTCAGATTATTTCTGTCAAATCTCAGATGAAAGCTGAAAATCCAGCATCGAGAATGCCAAAACTTTGGATTCATTTGACCAATATTTTCTTGCAAGTGGCCTCTGTCGGTGCAGGCTCACCAATCGGAAAAGAAGGAGCACCTCGCGAGCTTGGTGCGCTGGGAGCTGGACGCGTATCGGACTACTTGAAACTAACCTTACAAGATAGAAAGCTCGCAATTGCCTGCGGAGCCTCAGCTGGTCTTGCAGCAGTTTATCAAGTACCAATTGCCAGTATCTTTTTCGCCTTTGAAACGCTTGGGTTGGGAATTTCAGTTCTTAATCTGATTTCTGTCTCAGTAACGACGATCTTGGCAAGCCTCGTAGCTGGAGTAGTCATTTCAGATGTTCCACTTTATGAGGCTGCTCAAGTAACGCTGGATGTAAAGACCGCCATTTTGGCGATTGTTCTTGCGGTTCTCATCTCGCCGATAGCGCAGCTATTTCGTAGACTTACCCAAAAAGCACAAGCACAAAAAGTGACTGATCGCACCATTTTATGGCGCTTACCACTGACTTTTCTACTATTAGCTAGTTTATCGCTTGTTTTTCCTGAGATTTTGGGAAATGGCGGAGCTATGGCGCAAGCTGTATTTGATGGTATGACAGCTCAGTATGCTGCTATGATTGTTGTCGTCAAGGCATTCGTGGTCTTGCTGACGCTAAAAAACGGCGCATACGGTGGAACCTTGACTCCCTCATTTTCAATGGGAGCAGTTCTGGGATTTTTAGGTGCTGTGCTATGCGCTCAAATCTTTCCAGCTATTTCACTAGCCTCAGCTATGCTAATCGGTTCAAGTGTATTCTTAGCAATCACAATGAATGCACCGCTCACAGCGATTGGCTTAGTCGTCTCATTTACAGGTCAAAAACTTCAAGCTCTTCCAATCTTATTAATTGCAGTAGCGGTAGCTATTTTCATAAAACAACTTATTGAAAGGAATTCTTATGTCAATCCATATCGAAGCCAAACAAGGCGAAATCGCAGATAAAATCTTACTTCCAGGAGATCCACTCCGTGCAAAATTCATCGCAGAAAACTTCTTAGAAGATGCTGTATGTTTTAACAACGTTCGCGGAATGCTTGGTTTCACAGGAACTTACAAAGGTCACCGTGTCAGTGTTATGGGAACAGGTATGGGAATGCCTTCAATCTCAATCTACGCAACTGAACTTATCCAATCATACGGCGTTAAAAAACTAATCCGTGTTGGTACAGCTGGTTCACTTAACAAAGACGTTCATGTGCGTGAACTTGTTCTTGCTCAAGCAGCAGCAACAACTTCAAGCATGATTAAAAATGAATGGCCACAATACGATTTCCCACAAATCGCTGACTTCACATTGCTTGATAAAGCTTACCACATTGCCCAAGATCTCGGTATGACAACTCACGTTGGTAGCGTTTTGTCAATCGATGCATTCTACTCAGACTTTGCTGAAAACAATATTAAACTTGGTCAACTTGGTATTAAAGCCGTTGAAATGGAAGCAGCTGCGCTTTACTACCTTGCTGCAAAATACGGTGTTCAAGCACTTGGTATCATGACAATCTCTGACAGCTTGGTTGCTGACGAAGACACAACAGCACAAGAACGCCAAACAACTTTCACAGACATGATGAAAGTCGGACTAGAAACACTTATTGCAGAATAATACAAAAAGGAACTGAAATATTTCAGTTCCTTTTTTGCTAATCTATTAATCAAATTGTACTTCTTCAAGGAGATAGTCGATGAAACGTTCTCCCATTTTTGAAAGGTTTGCTTTTTCATGGCGAATATAGATGATATCAATCATATCTTCAACATCAAGTGGAATTGAAACGATACCGTCTCCATTTAGGTTGCTATTTAGGATACCTGTCGCGATTGTGTAACCATCAAGACCAATCAAAAGATTGAAAAGCGTTGCGCGGTCGCTGACAACGATGGATTTTTTATGCGGAATTTGTGAAAAAATCTCTTCAGAGAAGTAGAAGGAGTTGTGAATTCCTTGGTCGTAGCTTAGATAAGGAAAGTCCTCCAAATCTTCCATAGTTACCATTTTCTTCTTGGCTAGTGGGTTATTTTTGCTGACAAAGATGTGTGGACGAGTTTTGAAAAGACTTGTATAGGTCAAATGATTGTCGTCGAACATCTTAGTCAAGACATCACGGTTATAGCTGTTTAAGAACAAAACGCCAATCTCAGAACGAAAATTTTTCACGTCATCAATGATTTCGTATGTTCGTGTTTCACGAAGGAAAAGCTCATAACGTGTCATATCAGTCCCTTTTAATAAAGACACGAAAGCATTCACCACGAAAGCATAGTGCTGCGCTGAGACACTAAAAAGTTCACGGTTGGTGTTTTTACTCTTGTAGCGCTCTTCAAGAAGGGCCGTTTGCTCCAAAATCTGGCGAGCATAAGATAGAAATTCTACACCGTCTTTTGTTAGCGTGATGCCTTTTGGGTTACGGATAAAAATCTCAATCCCCATTTCTCGCTCTAAATCACGAACGGCATTAGATAGACTAGGTTGCGTGATGAAAAGCTGTTTTGCAGCTTCGTTCATGCTCCCTGTTTCAACGATTTTAACGATATAATGTAACTGTTGTATTCTCATAGCCTTAGTTTAGCTCAAAAAAGGAAATCCCGCAAGTAGTGGCCTTGTTACTGATGTGAAAGCGATAAAAAAGTGAACATTGCTCATCTAGTATCATTAAAAAAATCTAATGAATTTAGTTATCTCACTTTAATACTTCTAAAAAAATCGTTTGGGAAATTATGTTAAAAATGTACAAAATCTCGAAAAATGTACAAAAATGAGAGCAAAAAGCGAATGATTTCGAAAATGAGACAATTTTACAGTTTTGTAACTAAAACGTAACTGTTATTTTAAAATGGCTTGTTATAGCTGAATAAAACGTTATCAACGATGTGTTTTATTAAAAGTAAACGAATTACTTTGTAAAGTTTCAGAAAAGTTTAGAATTGCATTACATTTTACAAAGTGATAAAATAAGAACGTTAACAAATTATTTAGGAAGCGGAGATTTATTAAAAAATGCCGACTCATTCACATCATCATGGTAGTGAAATGCATCATCATCACCACCATCATCACAGTCATCATGGTGGACATCACAAGAGTTCACGGCGGCGGTCTCGGTTTACAGGACTAACTTATGTAAACTATGCACTCTTGGTTCTGTATGCTTTGCTTGCTGGAATTACGATGTACACAATGTATGCGCATCAGATTTTGGCATTCAGACATCTGAACGTCGTGTATACGATTGTATTAGTAGCTGTTTTTGCAGTTTGCTTGGCATTGGCGCTTCGTAAGAAAAAGAAAGTTTTAACAACATCACTTTTGGTCATTTTCTCTACCATTGCTGCGATATCTTTATTTGCTTTCAAATCTTTAGTCGATGTAGCGCATAACATGAACGAAACAGCCTCATATTCAGAAATTGAGATGAGTGTCGTTGTTCCAATAAACAGCAATGTAACAGATGTTACTGAGCTTTCAAGTGTTCAAGCGCCGACGGGAGCTGACGGTAGTAATATCGATACTCTTTTATCACACATTAAGTCTGATAAGGGCGTTGATTTAGCGACTGAAAAGGTAGTTTCTTACCAAGAAGCCTATGAAAACTTGATCAATGGTTCAAGTAAAGCTATGGTCTTTAACAGCGCCTATTCAAGTTTGCTTGAAATGTCTTATGATAACTATGAATCAAACTTTAAGACAATCTACTCTTATAAGATTAAGCAAAGCATCAAAGATAACGAAAAAACGTCAAATAGCAATGTTTTCAATATCTATATCAGTGGTATTGATACCTATGGTTCGATTTCAACCGTATCGCGTTCAGATGTCAACCTGATTTTGACGGTCAATATTAACACACATAAGATTTTGATGACAGAGACACCTCGTGACTCCTACGTTAAGATTCCTGATGGTGGAGCTAATCAGTATGATAAGTTAACCCACGCAGGTATTTATGGTGTTGAAACTTCAGAAAAGACACTTGAAAATCTTTATGGAATTAACATTGATTACTATGCACGACTTAACTTTGATTCATTCTTGAAGTTAATTGATGCCTTAGGTGGTATTACGGTTTATAATGACCAAGCCTTTACAGCCTATACTAATAGAAATTATTCTTTTGAAGTTGGTAATATTAATTTAACTTCTGGTGAGGAAGCATTGGCTTTTGTTCGTGAACGTTATAGCCTCGAACATGGTGATTATGACCGCGGTAATAACCAAATGAAAGTCATTCAAGCGATCTTAGATAAGATGACTTCATTGAAATCCGTTTCTAATTACTCAACGATTATTTCAAATGTACAAGATTCAATTCAGACAGATATGAAACTTGATACAATGATGAAATTGGTCAACAGTCAGTTGGATTCAGGTAAGAAATTCAATGTTATATCACAAGAAGTAACAGGTACAGGTTCTACTGGTGAGTTGACTTCGTATGCGATGCCATCATCAAGTCTTTATATGATTAAGCTAGATGATGCTAGTGTGGCAAAAGCTTCTCAAGCCATTAAAGATGTTATGGAAGGAAAGTAAGTTAGATGATTGATATTCACTCGCATATCGTTTTTGACGTGGATGATGGACCATCTACTATTGAAGAAAGTTTAGCCCTTATTGGTGAAAGTTATCGCCAAGGAGTGCGAACGATTGTTTCAACATCACACAGAAGACGAGATTTATTTAAGACATCAGAAGAAAAAATCTACGAGAACTTTAAACAGGTCAAAGAAGCGGCAGAGGCTAAGTTTGACGACTTAACTATCCTATATGGTGGAGAACTCTACTATAATAATAAGCTTCTTGATAAATTGAAAGACAACAAAGTTCCTCGTATGAATGATACACAGTTTGCTTTGATTGAGTTTAGTATGGCAACACCATGGAAAGAAATTCATGACGGCTTATCACAAGTCATCATGCTCGGTGTGACTCCAATTATCGCTCACATCGAACGTTACAATGCTCTTGAAAATCAAGAAGAGCGTGTGCGTGAGTTGATTAACATGGGCTGTTACACACAGATTAATAGCGAACATGTCTTAAAACCTAGACTTTTCGGAGATAAGGTTCGAAGATTTAAAAAACGAGCTCATTATTTCTTAGAAAAGAATTTAGTTCATATTGTGTCGAGTGATATGCATAATCTAGATAAACGCCCACCGTATATGGATCAAGCGCGTGAGATTATCGAAGAGTTATATGGCAGCAATCGTGCTTATAATCTCTTTGAAGGAAATGCTAAAACTTTATTAGAAAATAAATATTTATAGGAGAATGTATGAATACAAATGATAATGCAAGCATCGAAATTGACGTTTTGTACTTGTTGAGAAAGTTATGGAGTAAGAAATTCTTTATCGTCTTTGTCGGATTGCTTGTGGGAACAGTCGCTCTTTTAGGAAGTGTCTTCTTTATTAAGCCTAAGTACACATCAACTACACGTATTTATGTTGTTAGCAGATCTAGTGATACTACTCTTACTAACCAAGACCTTCAAGCAGGGTCATACTTGGTTAATGACTATAAAGAAGTCATTACATCAAGTGAAGTTTTAGCATCAGTTATTGATCAAGAAAAACTATCAATGTCAGCAGGTAAGCTTTCTGGTGAAATTTCAGTTAACATTCCAACTGATACTCGTGTGATTTCAATCTCAGTCACAGACACAGATGCTCAACGTGCTTGCGATATCGCAAATACGGTTCGTGAGGTGGCTGCTGAAAAGATTAAAGCCGTTACAAAAGTTGATGATGTTACAACACTTGAGTCTGCAACAAAAGCTAGTCATCCTTCATCACCAAATGTTAAGAGAAATGCTGTTATGGGAATTTTAACAGGTGCTTTTTTAGCTATAGTTGGAATTTTGATAGCAGAGTTACTTGATGATCGTGTTCGTCGTCCAGAAGATATCGAAGAAGTTCTTGGCTTGACACTTCTTGGTGTTGTACCAGATGCTGATAAATTATAAGGAGAGGAATTGTAATGCCAACATTAGAATTAGCAAAATCACAAGCTGAAATGATTAAAAAACTGGAAGAATATTACAATTCTATCCGAACAAATATTCAATTCAGTGGTCGTAATCTTAAAGTTATCGCATTGACTTCATCACAGCCAAATGAGGGAAAATCAACAACAGCAACTAATCTTGCTATTTCATTTGCAAGAGCTGGTCTTCGAACTCTTTTGATTGATGCTGATACACGTAACTCTGTTATGTCTGGAACATTTAGATCAAAAGAATCTTATGATGGATTGACTAGTTATTTATCAGGAAACGCCGAGTTATCAGATGTTATCTGCAACACATCAATTGACAATCTTATGGTCATCCCATCTGGGAAGATTCCACCAAATCCAACATCTCTTATCCAAAATGATAATTATGAAAGAATGATTGAGACTGTACGTGATCTTTATGACTATGTCATTATTGATACACCACCACTTGGTCGTGTTGTTGATGCGGCAATTATCGCTCACAGTTCTGATGCAAGCCTTCTTGTTGCAAAACCTGGTGTTGATAAACGCCGTTCTATTACGAAACTAAAAGATCAATTGGAACAAAGTGGATCAGTTTTCCTTGGTGTCATTTTAAATAAATTTGACTTCAAAGCAGATAAATATGGTTATGGTTATGGTTACGGCTATGGCTATGGATATGGATATGGATATGGATATGGATACGGTAAGTATGGGAAAGATGAAAAAGACAAATCAGGTAAATCTAACCGTAAAAAAGCAAAAAAATAAGCTATATATGTAAAGTTTGAAAGGGATAGGGAGAATGTATAGCGAAGATTCGAAAAAGAAAGTTTATTATCTTCTATCTGACATTGTAGCGCTATTAATAGCTTATAAGATTTTGGCCAGCTTTTATTCCTATCACTTTTTGGGGAGTAATTTCTTTGGCATTATCTTTGCAGCTCTTCTAGCTTTTATCAGTGTCATGAATGATGAGTATTCAAATGTTTTAAATAGAGGTTATTTTCAAGAGTTTAAAGCATCAATTGTCTATGGTACTAGAACGGTTGTTCTGTTATCTTTGGTTCTGATTTTAGGAAAATTTAGATTCATCCATGATATTGCAAGTATGTCATATTATTTTTTGGTGTATCTTTTCCTTGTTGTGACGGCTTTAGTATTTTTAGGACGAATTTTTGTCAAGAGATGTCTTAAGCCTAAGAAATCAGATTCTAAGAAAATTCTTTTGGTGACAGATTTTAGTGACGAGGACAAACTTGAGGAAGTACTTCAAAGTAACAACTATCAAGTTCTTGCTTATGTTAGTCACAATAAGCGTAGCGATTTGGAGTACCCAGTTATCTGGGAACTCGATGAGATTCGTGATTTTGTCGCTAACCATCAGGTTGATGAAATTTTTATCAATACTAATTATCAGAGTGATTTTAGAGAAATTGGTCGTTATATCAGACTACTCGGTATTCCAACGACCATTAAAGCTGGTAATCTATCTGATTATTATGTCTCAGATAGTGTTGTTAAAAAGCTAGGTGATTTGACCTTTGTCACAACAGCGGTCAATATCGTTAAATGCCGTCAGTTGATTCTTAAACGTTTACTTGATATTGTAGGAGCATTAGTTGGTATTATTCTAACAGGAATTGCTGCTATTATTATTGCTCCGATTGTCAAGAAAGAATCACCAGGTCCTTTAATCTTTAAGCAAAAAAGGGTCGGTAAAAACGGTAAAGCTTTTGACATTTACAAATTCCGAAGCATGTATACAGATGCTGAGGAGCGAAAAAAAGAATTGTTAGCGCAGAATGATTTGGATACTAATTTGATGTTCAAGATGGAAGATGACCCTCGAATCTTTCCATTTGGGCACAAGCTTCGCGACTGGTCTATTGATGAATTACCACAATTTATCAATGTCCTAAAAGGAGATATGTCTCTTGTCGGGACACGTCCACCAACGCTTGATGAATACCATCATTATGAATTACATCATTTCAAACGACTAACTACAAAGCCTGGTATCACAGGACTTTGGCAAGTTAGCGGTCGTAGTGATATCACTGATTTTGAGGAAGTTGTCGCACTTGATATGAAGTACATTCAAGATTGGAGCTTTAGCGAAGATATCAAAATCCTCGCAAAAACAGTTAAAGTAGTATTGAAGAGAGAGGGAAGCAGATAACATCTGCAACTCTCTTTTTTGTTTAGTAGAAATGAGAAAAATGGTTCAGAAAAAAGTTGATATAATTTGTCCATTGTACAATGCACAGGACTATATTAAAGGATTGCACGCTTCTTTACTTAATCAGAAAAAAGTTACTATTAATAAATTTAGGTATGTTCTTACAGAATGTTCAGACAATACCGAAACCTTTTTAAAGGAGAATAGTATTAATTATAAGAAAATCAATAAAAATGATTTCTCACATAGTTTGACTCGAGAAACAGAAGCTTTAGAAAGCGATGCTGATATCTTAGTTTTCGTTACACAGGATATTGTTATTGAAGACGAGTTATGGCTATATAATTTAGTTAAAGATATTAATGATGAAGATATCGTTGCAACTTATTCTCGCCAGTTAACAAAATTTAATAACTTGGAAAAATACACCAGAGAGTCTAACTATCCTGAAGATGATATTATTAAAACAAAAGATAATATTGACGAGATGGGATTAAAGACATTTTTCTTTAGTGATGCGACAAGTGCTATTAGTGCGAAAGTTTTTAGAGAGTTAAATGGTTATGATCATAAAAACTTACCTATTTCAGAAGATATGTATATAGCTTATAAAATTATCATGAATGGTTATAAGATTAAATATTGTTCTGAATCAAAAGTATATCATTCACATGATTTTACTTTGAAAGAAATTTATGATCGTTATAAATTAACTGGACAATTCTTTAAAGAAAATAGTTATTTAGATAATTATGGTACTACTGATAGCGGGGCAAAATTAGCGTTTTATATCCTAAAAAGAATTTTTGAAGAAAAACGATTTGAATTACTATTAAGGTATCCATTTGATATGGGAGCTAGATATATTGGGATGAAGGTAGGGAAAAATGGAAAGTGATAAAATTTTGTATCTATCGCAATCTTTTTTTAGAAGAGTATATAAAAAAATAACCCATCATCCAGATTATCTGTTTTATAAAGCTGTTACTATCCATAGAAAATATAGAATGGCAAAAGATGAAAAGAGATGGGTGAAGACATTTTGTTACTCGATTTTAGCAAATAGAATATCATCTAAATATAATTTAGAACTATATGGTAAATTTGGAGAACAGCTTAGAATTTGGCATGGTAACATCGTAATAAATGGATCAGCGGTTTTAGGAAATAATGTCAATCTTCATGGAAATAATTGTATTGGTGAAAATCATGGTAAAGCTCCTAAAATTGGAAATAATGTGGATATTGGTTATGGAAGTACAATTATAGGAGATGTGGTAATTGCGGATAATGTTACTATTGGAGCTAATTCTGTCGTAACGAAGAGTTTTGATGAGAAGGGTGTGGTGATTGCAGGGTGTCCGGCAAAGATAATAAAAAAATAAAAAATGTTTTAATAATTAATGACTTTGATTATATACAGGGTGGTGCAAGCAAGGTTGCGATACAGACTGCGAATCTTTTAAAAGAAAATGATCCAAATTTAAATGTTTATTTTTTCTCTGGTGCTCATGACTTGAAATCGAATTTAAGAGAAGATGTCATCAATATTTGTACCAATCAAGGAGAATCTTTAAGAGATAAGAATAAGCTACGTGGTGCTATAAATAATCTTTATAACTTTAAGGCTAAAAAAAGGCTAAAAGAGTTGTTGTTGACTCTTGATCGGGATGAAACAATTATCCATGTTCACGGGTGGACAAAATGTCTATCATCAAGTGTTTTTGATATTGCTTTTAAGATGAAGTTTAAGATTGTATTGACTTTACATGATTACTTTACAGCTTTTCCAAACGGTGGATATTTTAATTATCAAAAAAATGAAATCTGTACTTTAGAACCTTTTTCAATGAAATATATAATGACTAATTGTGACTCAAGAAGTTATTTTTTCCACTTGTATAGATTATTAAGATTTTTTATTCAGAATAAAATCGTTAAACTAAACGATAAACTTAGTGATGTTATTACAATATCTGATTTCAGTGAAAAAATTTTGAAGAAAACTTTAAATCCTAAAACTCGTATTCACAGAGTATATAATCCTATTGATTTAGATCCAAATAGAGAAATTGTTGATTATACCAAAAATGATTATTTCTTGTATGTTGGACGTGTCTCTAAAGAAAAAGGAGTAGATATTTTTTGTGAAGGAGTTACTAAAGCGAATAAAAAAGGAGTAGTTGTTGGTGACGGTTCTGAATTAGAAAAACTTAAAAAAGAGTATCCAAATATTGAGTTTGTTGGTTGGAAAAATAGTCAAGAAGTTAAGGAATATATGAAAAAAGCTAGGGCTTTAGTTATTCCAAGTCGTTGGTATGAAGCAGCACCACTGACTCCAATCGAAGCACTTCAATATGGTATTCCAGTTATTTCAAGTGATAATAATGCGACTGTTGATTATATAAAAAATGATCAATTGATTTTTAATTTAAATAATATTGATGATTTAGTAAAATCAATTAACTATGTTGATGAAGATAATTTAGGAGAGTATTTTAATGAATCACTATTTCAGCATAGGTACAATGATGATTTAATCGCTTGTTATAATCAATTTTTGTGAGTATATGATGAATTTGAACTAGAAAGGTTTTATAAATGAGAACATATGCAATTTATTTACCAGCTTTCCATGAAGTAGAAATAAATAATAGAACTTGGGGGAAAGGTTTTACAGAGTGGGATAATGTAAGAAAAGGTACTCCGCTATTTAAGGGGCACCAACAGCCAGTCGAACCTCTGGATGATAATTATTATAATTTAAGTAAAAAAAATGATATTGAAAGACAAATTGATTTAGCAAATGATTTTGGTGTAGAAGGCTTTATTTTTTATCATTATTGGTTTGGAAATGGTCACATGGCATTGGAAAAGCCTGCTGAAATTTTGAGAGATGAAATTGATAAAAAAATTAACTATTGCTTTTGTTGGGCAAATCAAAGCTGGTTTACAACTTGGCACGGAAAATCATCTGAAGTGATTGAAAATCAAATATATTCTGATGATGAAGATAACATGAGACATATTGAGTATTTTTATTCATTTTTTAAGGATGATAGGTACTTAAAAATCAACAATAGGCCTGTATTATTTATATATAACATGTCTGATATTCCAGATTTTAAGCATATTATTTCAATGTGGAATAACTTTCTGAAAGAAAATGGGATGGATAGTATTTATATAATTGAATACATTTCATCAAAAAATAGAGATTTATCATTTGAAGGAAGTGATGGAGTTACTGAATTTGAACCGCTTTACACAACTTATTTTGATATTTCAAAAGTAAATCTTTTTAAACGATTTATTAACAAAAAGACGAAAACTATTGATTTTCAAAATTATAATTCTCTTTGGAATAAAATAATCAATAGAACAAGAACATATAACCATAAAGAAATTTTTAAGGGTTGTTTTGTTGGATGGGACAATTCTCCTAGAAAAGGGAAAAATAGTATGATTGTAAAAGGAGGGACACCTGAGAATTTTAAAGCTAATTTAAGAAAATTAGTTACTCAGAAACGTAAAGACTCTAATAATGATTTTATCATCATAAATGCATGGAATGAATGGAGTGAAGGCGCAATGCTAGAACCTTCAAAACAATATGGTAATGGATATTTAGAAGCAATTAAGGAAATAAATGATGAAACAAAATAAAGTTCAAATTTTGTTATCCACCTATAATGGCGAAAAGTATGTAGAGCAATTACTAGACAGTCTGGTAAATCAAGAGTATGTGGATATTTCAATTTTAATTAGGGATGATGGCTCAACTGATGATACTTTATCTATAATAGAAAGCTATATTGATTCCAATAAAGATGTAGAAATTTTTTTGATTAAAGGAAAAAATATTGGATATCAAAAAAGTTTTTTTGAATTAGTTAAATTAGCAGGTGATGCTGATTACTATGCTTTTTGTGATCAAGATGATTACTGGCTAAGTGATAAGATGTACTCAGCAGTAAAATTACTGAAAATGGAAAATAATAATATTCCTTTACTTTATACGAGTAACGTTACTACTGTTGACTCAGATTTACAACCTCTAAATAAAAATTTATTTAAAGAAAATAGGGTTTTGGATATTTATGAGTCCTTTCAAAAATCTATTTTGCCAGGATGTACTTTTGTTTTTAACAACAGTGCTCGCGAAGTAATTTCTAAATATGATGGTTATTGTGAATCACATGACTGGGCGATTTATTGTATTTGCAACACATTAGGAAAAGTTGTCTTTGATAATAATCCTAAAATATTATATAGATTACATGGAAGTAATACTATAGGACAATCAGAGAACTCCTTTTTTGAGATTGTTGAAAAGATAAAAAGATTTTTAAAGAAGAGTAGTTGCGCAAGATCCAGATTTGCATCAGACTTTTTTGCTTGCTATAAAGCAGAAGTTCCAATTGAATGTAGGAACAGTATTAAAAATCTTGGAGATTATAGAGTTTCATTTTTGTCTAAGAAAGAGCTGCTTTTTGATAAAAATTTTAAGGGAATAATTTTTAAGTTGTATGTATTGTTGAATAGAGTCTGAGTTTGGAGGTTTTAATGCTGAATGTTTTTTACTGTTTCTCAACTGTATGGAGTATGATATTAATCCTTTATAGTATAGGGCTTTCAGAATTATGTGTTCCTCTTGATCCAAAATTATTACTTTTTTTATTGTTTATAATTATTATTACTTTTATTTTAGGTAAGAAATTTGATAAATATTTTAAATTTATAAAATTAGAGGAAAATCCTCATAAGACTAGTTGGGTTACAGTCTTTCTAGCTATTTATTTTATTCTTGAAATGTTATACGCACACCAGATACCACTATTGAATGTACTGAGAGGACAATCATTTTTGGGATATACTGGCATACCTATTTTTAATGTTTTATTTTCAGCGTTCTCGATTTTTTATAGTATTTATCTCTCTTATTTATATGCATGTTTTAAAAGAAGGAAAGAATTGATAGAGTTCTTAGTAATTCTTTTGTATTTTCTTTTGTTAGTGCAAAGACAGAATATTTTTATTTGTATTATATTTTTTATAAATAATCTTTTTGCTGAGAGAAGAAGTAATGGGAATAATTTAAGTGCTAAGAAAAAAATACTTGCAGTGCTGATAGGTGTACTCATATTGTCAATAGTTTTATATATCTTTGGTATTATTGGAAATATGAGATACGGTACTTGGGAGTGGAATGATTCTTCGATGATTACTACTTTAGGAAAAATGAGTGATAGTTATCCTAATTGGCTCCCAAAGGAATATTTTTGGTCATATTTGTATCTTGTGTCCCCATTGGTAAATTTAAATGCAAATGTGATGTTACCATTAAGAGTTAATTTATTTAATTATTTGATGGAATTTATTCCAGAATTAATTAGAAATAATCTTTTTGTGTCATTTCATAAAATTAGTATTTATTTACCTGTTACTTCGTTAAATGCAAGTACAGCATATTCTAGATCTTATATTTTTGAAGGTTTCTTTGGGATGCTATTAATGTACGGAGTTCAAATAACTCTTTGTATTATTTTACTTCTTACTACCTACAACAGGAATCGTAGGTATTTTATCGTATCTTGTAATGTTGCTTTGTATTTTTTAGTATTTACTTTTTTTGATAATACTATTGTATACTCTACTTCAGCATTAATGCTTATTTTTTCTCTTTTTAGCAGTGTTAATTTTGTAATAAAGGGAAAAAATAACAATTTCTATAGGAATTAGAATAAAAACATAAATAAAGGAGATATTGATTTTGAAAAATAAGAAAATCTACATTGCTGGAGCGTTTGATAGATATAATTATGGTGATGTACTTCTTCCAATTATTTTAGAAAAAAGGCTACGAGCTGTTGGTTTTAATGACATTGAGTTTTGTTCAACTAAAGAAGCTGATTTGTCATATTGTGGTGGATTCAAAACAATTCCATTGAGTTCGATTTATGATAAAAGTAAAGGTTCAACCATTATTTTAACAGGTGGTGATGTGATTGGGGCTTCTATTGGTACAATGTTTTTACATCTTAGTGAAAATAAGGGTAAAACATTTATTTTAAAGGTTTTTAGAAAGATATTAGGAAACAATATTTTTAACAACCTTTGTTCTAAGTACACTAAATTGGATATTTTTCCTTGGGTTATAGATAAAGAAAAATTCAAATGTGATAGTATTATCTATAATGCAGTAGGAGCAACAAATGCCCAAGGCTTGGATTCTAAATCACTTGACTTAATCGAACACTTGATGCAAGATGCTGATTATACTTCTTTTAGGGAAAGTTATTCACAGTCTTTAATAAAGAATATTGATTCAAGTGTTTATCCTGATTCTGCAATTAGTATGTCTGAATTTTTTTCTCGAGAACAGTTGAAGCAGCTATCTACTGAAAAAATAAATGATTTTGTTAATAAATATAAAAATCAGTACATTTGTGTACAAGTCAATAGAGAATATTTGAAGGACAAGAATCTAGATGAGATTTGTAAGGAATTGACACGAGTTATCAATCAAGGCTATAAAATACTATTATTGCCGATTGGATTTGCAGCTCTTCATGAAGATTTACATTCTCTAGACCTAATATATAAATCAATGGAATCAAAAGATGTATTTCTATTTGATGAGATTTCGATATTTGAAATTATGAATTTGATTGCAAATTCTTATTTCTTTGCTGGTACAAGTCTGCATGGGAATATTACGGCTATGTCGTATGCTGTTAAACATTTTTGTATTTCTAGGAAAATGACAAAAGTGATTGAGTTCTTAAATGAGTGGGATATTCCTGAACAGCAAGGATATTATGAGTTAAGTAATTTATCTGATTGCGTAGAAAAGGCTAAGGACATAAAGGAAGAGGATTTGCTTTCTAATCTTGAGGTATTGTTAAAATGTTCAGATGATAATTTTAATAATATAGTTTCTGCCATCAGTAAGGAGAGTAATTCATGAATTCTACAAGAACTAAGAATTCTATAAAAAATGTTAAAGTAACTGCTTTTACAGAAATTTCTAATAAAATACTTGCTTTTGTTATTAGAACAGTATTTATTAAAACTCTTAGTGCTGATTTACTTGGTTTAAATGGACTTTTCACGAATATTTTAACGATGCTCTCATTGGCAGAGTTAGGCTTTGGTACGGCAATTATTTTTAGTATGTACAAGCCTGTTGCAGATGGTGACAAAGAGAAAGTAAAAGTTCTTCTTAACCTCTATAAAAAAGTTTACAATATAGTTGGTTTTATTGTTTTTGGTGGAGGATTATGTTTACTGCCATTCATTCCATATTTTGTTAATGGAACTGTAGATGCAAATATCCATCTTGTTTTTTTACTTTTCTTAATAAATACGACAATTTCATACTTTTTTACTTATAAAAGATCAATTATAATTGCTAACCAAGAACAAAGAAAAATTTCTTTAATTGAATTTTTAACGTATTTAATGCGAGCAATTTTTGAAATTATTTTTCTTTATTTGACAAGGAATTTCATTATTTACTTAGTTATAGAGATTATTTGTACTTTTTTACAAAATTTGGTGATTTCTATAGTTGCTGATAAAAGTTATCCATATATTTGTGAGCAAAGCAATATAGAATTACCTGAAATTGAAAAAAAAGAAATTTTTGATAATGTTAAATCATTAATGGTATATAAGGTTGGTTCGGTTATAATGGGTGGAACTGACAATATTATAATGTCAAAAATGATTAATATAACTATTGTCGGGGTTTGCTCAAATTATATAATGATTATTAATGCTGTGAAAGGAATTTTATCACAGGTAATTAATAGTATAAGTGGTAGTATTGGAAACTTGAATAGTACAAGTGATACTAAGAAAAAAGAAAAAGTTTTTTATAATTTAACTTTTTTACATTTTGTTTTGTACCTAAATATTTCTGTGCTATTTTTAAGTTTACTCACACCATTTATAAAGATTTGGGCTGGGAAAAGTTACGTTCTTGATGATTTCACACTAATTTTTCTTGTTTTAAGCATATATATTGAAGGTTTAAGAAGGCCAGCCTTGATGTATAGAGAGACCCTAGGAATATTTAAATATGGTAAACAGACTCCGTATATAGGAACTGTTGTAAATATTTTTAGTTCAATTGTATTATGTAAGATGTTAGGTGTTGCAGGTATATTTATAGGTACATCACTTGCACAGTTATCATCATATTCGTGGATTGATCCATATTTAATTCATAAAAAAGTTTTTAAAACTTCTTTTAGCAAGTATCTATATAAAACTTTTGAATATGCAGTGTTTTTTCTAGTCGTTGTTTTAGTCAATAAGGTTTTATCGATTTTTCTGTTTGGTGACTCTATTTATGTGATAGTTTTAAAAACATTTCTTAATATTGTCATTATAAACATGTTTGTTGTTCTCAGGTATTTAAAAGATCAAGATTTTAATAATTTGATTCATCTATTACAAAGATTTGTGACAAAGGTTTAATAAAGAGGGAGATTTAACTATGAAAGGTATTATTCTTGCAGGAGGCTCAGGAACACGTTTGTATCCTTTGACTCGTGCAGCTTCAAAACAACTTATGCCAGTGTATGATAAACCAATGATTTATTATCCACTATCAACATTGATGTTGGCTGGTATCCGAGATATCCTAATCATCTCAACACCAACTGATATTCACCGTTTTGAAGAATTACTAGGTGATGGTTCTGAATTTGGTATTTCACTTTCTTATGCTGTACAACCAAGTCCAGACGGATTGGCACAAGCATTTATCATTGGTGAAGACTTCATCGGTGATGACAACGTAGCACTTGTTTTGGGTGATAACATTTATCACGGTGCTGGACTTAGCAAAATGCTTCAAAAAGCAGCAAGCAAAGAAAAAGGTGCTACAGTATTTGGTTACCAAGTTAAAGATCCAGAACGTTTTGGTGTTGTTGAATTCGACGAAGATTTCAACGCTCTTTCAATCGAAGAAAAACCAGAACATCCAAAATCACACTATGCCGTAACAGGTCTTTACTTCTACGATAACGATGTTGTTGAAATTGCTAAAAGCATTAAACCAAGTGCTCGTGGAGAACTTGAAATCACAGATGTCAACAAAGTTTACCTAGAACGCGGAGATCTTTCAGTAGAAGTTATGGGTCGAGGATTTGCATGGCTTGATACTGGTACACATGAAAGTCTTCTTGAAGCAGCTCAATACATCGAAACAGTGCAACGTATGCAAAACCTTCAAGTGGCAAACTTGGAAGAAATTGCATACCGCATGGGCTACATCACAAAAGATGATGTGCGCGAACTTGCACAACCACTTAAGAAAAACGAATACGGAAAATACTTGCTCCGTTTGATTGGAGAAGAATAATGACAGAACAATTTTTTGGTAAAGAATTAGCAGCACGAAAAATCGAAGCTATTCCTGGAATGATTGAATTCGATATTCCAGTTCATGGCGATAACCGTGGTTGGTTCAAAGAAAACTTCCAAAAGGAAAAAATGTTACCACTTGGTTTCCCAGAATCATTCTTTGCAGAAGGAAAATTGCAAAATAACGTCAGCTTCTCACACAAAAATGTTTTGCGTGGACTTCACGCAGAACCATGGGATAAATACATCTCAGTTGCAGACGAAGGTAAAGTTCTAGGTTCATGGGTTGATTTGCGTGAAGGTGAAAGCTTTGGTCATGTTTATCAAACTGTTATCGACGCTTCAAAAGGTATCTTTGTTCCTCGTGGTGTCGCTAATGGTTTCCAAGTATTGTCTGATAAAGTATCATACAGCTACTTAGTCAATGACTACTGGGCACTTGAACTTAAACCAAAATACGCTTTTGTAAACTACGCAGATCCAACTCTTGGTATTAAATGGGAAAACTTGGAAGAAGCAGAAGTTTCTGAAGCAGATAAAAATCACCCATTGCTTAAAGATGTTAAACCTTTGAGCAAAGATGATTTGAACTAAGGTTTTAATTCTAATTATTATTTGAATTTAAAAGAGCGAGCAAAGCGAGCTTTAAACGATATTTGACGCAGTGGTGAAAGTGAAATCTAATATTTTTTTAGATTTCACCGGAAATTTTGAGACTTTTGGCTCAAAATTTAGGCATGGAATTCCACAGGAAGTCGCTGCCGTCCGCACCACATAAGTCGAATATCAAAAATAAATAAAATTTCGGAGAAATTTAAAAGATGTCTGAATACAAAAATATCATCGTAACCGGTGGTGCAGGTTTCATCGGTTCAAACTTTGTACACTACGTTTACAATAACCACCCAGATGTACACGTTACAGTACTTGATAAATTAACATATGCTGGTAACCGTGCAAACTTGGAAGAAATCCTTGGTGACCGTGTTGAGTTGGTTGTTGGTGATATCGCTGACGCAGAATTGGTTGACAAATTGGCTGCTAAAGCTGATGCAATCGTTCACTACGCTGCAGAAAGCCACAACGATAACTCATTGAAAGATCCAAGTCCATTTATCCAAACAAACTTTGTTGGTACATACACACTTTTGGAAGCAGCTCGTAAATACGACCTTCGTTTCCACCACGTATCAACTGACGAAGTTTACGGAGATCTTCCACTTCGTGAAGACCTTCCAGGACATGGTGAAGGCCCAGGTGAAAAATTCACTGCAGAAACAAAATACAACCCAAGTTCACCATATTCATCAACAAAAGCTGCATCAGACTTGATCGTAAAAGCTTGGGTACGTTCATTTGGCGTTAAAGCAACTATCTCTAACTGCTCTAACAACTATGGACCATACCAACACATCGAAAAATTCATTCCTCGTCAAATCACAAACATTTTGTCAGGAATTAAACCAAAACTTTACGGTGATGGTAAAAACGTTCGTGACTGGATTCACACAAACGATCACTCAACAGGTGTTTGGGCAATTTTGACAAAAGGACGTATCGGTGAAACTTACCTTATCGGTGCAGATGGTGAAAAGAACAACAAAGAAGTTCTTGAACTTATCCTTGAAAAAATGGGTCAACCAAAAGACGCTTACGATCACGTAACAGACCGTGCAGGTCATGACCTTCGTTACGCTATCGATTCAACTAAACTTCGTGAAGAACTTGGTTGGGAACCAAAATACACTAACTTCGAAGAAGGACTTGAAGCAACAATCAAATGGTATACAGATAACCAAGATTGGTGGAAAGCTGAAAAAGAAGCTGTTGAAGCTAACTACGCTAAAACACAAAAAGTTCTTGACTAATAAATTAAAAATACTAAATAAGGTATACAATTCCTTCTGATTACTGCTTTTTCTGAAAAAATAGTGTAAAATAGTAGGGAATGATTTAAAAGGTTTACAGGCCTTTAGATATTAAAAAAACGAGGAGTGCTAAAATGATTTTAGTTACAGGTGCCAATGGGCAATTAGGAACAGAATTACGTTATCTTTTGGATGAACGTGGTGAGGAGTATGTAGCGGTTGACGTTGCAGAAATGGACATCACTAATGCTGAAAAAGTTGATGAAGTATTTGCACAAGTAAAACCAACACTTGTTTACCACTGTGCGGCATACACTGCGGTTGATGCGGCTGAAGATGAAGGCAAAGAACTTGATTATGCGATCAACGTGACAGGTACTGAAATCGTAGCTAAAGCTGCAGCAAAATATGGTGCAACTCTTGTTTACATTTCAACTGACTACGTTTTTGATGGTAAAAAACCAGTTGGTCAAGAATGGGAAGTTGATGATACTCCAGATCCTCAAACTGAATATGGTCGTACAAAACGTTTGGGTGAAGAAGCAGTTGAAAAATACGCTAAAAACTTCTACATCATCCGTACTGCTTGGGTGTTTGGTAACTACGGTAAAAACTTTGTCTTCACAATGCAAAATCTTGCCAAAACTCATGACACATTGACTGTTGTTAATGACCAACACGGTCGTCCAACTTGGACTCGTACTTTGGCAGAATTCATGACTTATTTGACAGAAAACCAAAAAGAATTTGGTTACTACCACTTGTCAAATGATGCTGACGAAGATACAACTTGGTATGACTTCGCGGTTGAAATCTTGAAAGATACTGATGTTGTCGTTAAACCAGTTGATTCAAGCCAATTCCCAGCAAAAGCAAAACGTCCACTTAACTCAACAATGAGTCTTAAAAAAGCAAAAGCTACTGGCTTTGTTATTCCAACTTGGCAAGAAGCTTTGCAAGAATTCTACAAACAAGACGTTAAAAAATAATGATTAATAACGAGGGTGTAAGCCCTCGTTTTTTTTTATTGAGTATAAGAGTATAAAAAACATTTTATATTGATTTCTTCCTCGTTCGGTTTTTCTTTAATTTTTAAGTCTTCTTCCTTTTTTTCATTGTCCTTTTACCTATTATGTGATATATTAGTAGTAACGTACTGTAATAGAAATGTAATATAAGTTATAAGGTGAGTGTGGTGGTAGTGATGAAAGATACAAATTCAAATGGGCATCGTTTATTAATTCAAAAGTTACTTGTCAGCATTCATTACCTAACACTTTTTAGAGATGAGATTGTTTTGGTCGAAAAGACACCATCATTGCTTGGTGATTCTTTTTCACTTAATACTGTCCAATCAGAGTTGGGTGAAATTTTGTCTGCTGTGGATGCGCTTTCTAAACAAGAAAAGCTGATTAAATCAACTTTTTGGTATGATGAGCCTTCATTCAGATTGATGAATCATGCTTTGGATATTGTAGGTAGCTGGGTGCGTGGCATTGATCACGTTATAGAGATTTGTGAGTCTAAGTCAGTTTTCCAAGCGATTTTAGGTGACAATCGTCAGCGTGTTTTCGGAGTTTTGATTGATGTGTTTACGTCTTTGCGAGTGACTAATATGTCAATTAAGGAAGAGTCTGAATATCCTGTTTTGATTGACCCTCTACAAGTTGTTGAGTATAAAAAAAGAGAAGTCAAAAAAGCTGAATTATTTGCTAAGATTGATGCTTTAGTTCCGAGAAAATCAGAACAAGTTTACACTGAAAGCGAAGAGACTAAAGAAGAGTCTATTCCAGAATTACTGGCGAAAGAATTAGCCAAAAGAGAAGAAGCTGTAAATCCAGAAAAAGTTCTTGGACCAACTGAGTTAGAAGAAGTTGCCCCTGAAGTTAGTGAAGAAGTTGAAAATCAAGAAGTTAATGAGGATACAGCTGAACCTGCTATTGCTGAAGTGTCAGAGGAACCTGAATCAGTTGAAGAAAACTCTTCTCAAGAAGAAGTGCCAGCCGAAGAAGAAAATGGGGCAACTGATGATGAGGAAGTTTCTCAGCTTGATCTAGAAGATTCTGCTGATGATGAGAAAGTCGCTCAAGAAGAATCAAGTCAGCTTTCTGAAGAAAAATCAGAACAAGAAGATTCAGAAGATGAAGTCTCTGAAGAAGTTCCTGTTGAAATTGCTGAGCAAGAAGTAGATGATGAGCTTACTGAATCAGAAGAGTTAGAGGTATCTGAAGCTGATAATCAAGCAGAAGCAACTGAATTAGATGTAGACGAAAAAGCATCAACTAGTGAAAGTGAAGTATCTGATACTGAGGAAGAAGTACAAGAGTCTGATTATCCAGAAATTACTCGTGAAGATGCTATTAAGCAATTCCGCAGCTTCTTATTTGACCATAAAGGTCTGGTGTGTGTCTTGGATGCTAGAGACGATTTGAAGCATGAAATCAAGTTCTACAATGCTTTTGACCGTTTCTACGGGGCTTTTGACAACGTATCGGACTGTTTGATTCTTTTGGAAAATATTTTAGATGATATTCGAAAACGTCCAAAAGAAGTTTTTGATAAAGAAGGAAACTTGATTAGTGAGCCGACTGAACCAATCAACCTTTTGGTTTATGGAGGAGATATTTTGATGAAGGACAGTCGTTTTGAAACGCTGATGTCTGAATTATCACCATTTTATCATCGCTCAGATTTACATGTTTATTCTTATAAAGCTTATGAATAGTAAAAACGTCCTTTGGGCGTTTTTTTTGTAAATGAGTGTTGACAATCAAAAAAAATAGCGATATAATGATAAAAATTTGAAAACCTTTAATTAAGTCCAGAGAGACTTTCAAGGTTACTGTAAAAAAAGAGTTTTATCTCTAATAAAAGGTGTGTGTATGCGTTTGTGTACACTGCTTATTTTGCTGTAACCTTGCCTTCTGGCGAGGTTTTTTTGTGTGAAAGGAAGACTATGACTTCTAAAGAAAAAGCATCTGTGCTAAAAGAAGATTTGTTGATTGTTAGTCAAAGAGAGATTGCACCTCGTATTTTTGAGATGAAACTTTCTGGTGAGATGGTTTTGGATATGGCTCCAGGGCAGTTCTTGCATCTTCGTGTTCCAGATCCAAGCAAGTTACTTCGCCGTCCAATTTCAATCTGTCAGATTGATAAGCTAAATAAAATTGCAACAATTGTTTATCGTGTTGAGCGTGCTGGTACAGCAATTTTATCACAGCTAAAAGCAGGTGACCGTGTCGATGCTATGGGACCTCAAGGAAATGGTTTTGATTTGTCAGTGGTATCTGCTGGACAAACAGCTTTGCTTATCGGTGGAGGAATTGGGGTCCCACCATTGGTTGAAACAGCTAAACAGCTAGCTGCCAAAGGTGTGAAAGTGATTTCTGTGCTTGGGTTTGCTAATAAGGACGCAGTCATCTTAGAAGATGAACTCTCAGCCTACGGTGAGGTTTATGTGACAACTGATGACGGATCATATGGTATTAAGGGTTATGTCTCAACTGTTGTAGATGAATTGGTTGAAAAGCAGTCCTTCGATGCGATTTATTCTTGTGGAGCGCCAGGCATGCTCAAATATGTTGACAAGAAATTTGAAAATCACCCACACGCCTTTTTGTCAATGGAATCTCGAATGGCTTGCGGTATGGGAGCTTGTTACGCTTGTGTGGTTCATTTGCGAAATGCTAAAGAAGCAGCTAACAAGCGTGTCTGTGAAGATGGGCCAGTCTTTGAAACTGGTAAAATCATTTTATAGGGAGGTAGGATGATGTCAGAAAATCGTTTAGCAGTTAGTCTTCCAGGACTTGATTTGAAAAATCCGATTATTCCAGCGTCAGGTTGTTTTGGTTTTGGGCAAGAATACGCCAAATACTATGATTTGGACAAACTTGGTTCTATCATGATTAAGGCAACGACGCAGGAAGCACGTTTTGGAAATCCTACGCCTCGAGTGGCAGAAACACCTTCAGGAATGTTGAATGCTATTGGTCTTCAAAATCCTGGTGTTGATGTGGTCTTATCAGAAAAACTTCCGTGGTTAGCTGAGCATTTTCCAGAATTACCCATCATTGCAAATGTCGCTGGTTTTTCAAATGATGAATACGCTTATGTGTCTGAAAAAATCTCAAAAGCACCAAACGTTAAGGCTATTGAGCTTAACATCTCATGTCCAAACGTTGACCATGGAAATCATGGGCTTTTGATTGGTCAGGTACCAGAATTAGCATATGCTGCTGTTAAGGCTAGTGTTGAGAATTCAGAGGTTCCCGTCTATGTGAAATTAACACCGAGTGTTGCTGATATTACAACGGTTGCTAAAGCAGTTGAAGAAGCTGGTGCGACAGGATTTACCATGATTAATACTTTGGTTGGTATGCGTTTTGATTTGAAGACTCGTAAACCAATTATTGCTAATGGTACAGGTGGGATGAGTGGCCCAGCGGTCTTTCCAGTTGCACTTAAACTCATTCGTCAAGTAGCTCAAAGTTCTGATTTGCCGATTATCGGTATGGGTGGTGTTGATTCGGCAGAAGCTGCACTTGAGATGATGATTGCTGGCGCGTCAGCAATCGGTGTTGGAACAGCTAACTTTGCTGATCCATATGCGTGTCCAAATATTATTGACCGTTTGCCTGAGGTTATGGATCAATATGGTATCACTGATCTCGAAACACTCCGCCGTGAAGTCAGACAAGAATTACGCGGCAAATAAGCTCTGCTATTTTATTAAAAAGTCAGTAAATTTTTGACTTTGAAATTCAAAAAAGCTATAATAATTACAACTGAATAACCTTTAATTGAGTCCAGAGAGGCGAGAAAGGTTCGTGAAAAAATAAAAAGATATTTTCTTTGACTAATGGGTGTTTGCTACCCTAGTTTTCGTGTAACCTCGCCCTCGGGCGGGGTTTTCTTTATAGAAAAAGGAGAAAAAATGCACGAAAGTCGTCCGATTATTGCTCTTGATTTTCCGTCGTTTGATGATGTGAAATCATTTCTTGCTTTGTTTCCAGCTGATGAGAAACTTTATGTCAAGATTGGTATGGAACTTTATTATGCTGAAGGACCAGAGGTTGTACGCTATGTCAAATCTTTAGGACATTCAGTCTTCCTAGATTTGAAGTTACACGACATTCCAAATACGGTCAAATCAGCTATGCGAGTCCTTTCAAATCTGGGTGTGGATATGACTAATGTCCATGCAGCTGGTGGCGTTGAGATGATGAAAGCTGCGCGTGAAGGACTTGGGCAAGGTCCGAAACTTATAGCAGTTACTCAGTTAACGTCAACATCTGATGAGCAAATGAAATCTGACCAAAATATCCAGACAAGTCTTGTTCAATCAGTTTTGCATTATGCGAAGAAAACTCAAGAGGCAGGACTTGATGGTGTTGTTTGCTCAGCAAATGAAGTGGCTGTAATCAAGGATGAAACATCAGATGATTTTATTTGCTTGACGCCTGGTATTCGACCAGCTGGGTCAGCTGTCGGAGACCAAAAACGTGTCATGACGCCGAGTCAAGCAAGTGCAATTGGATCAAGCTATATCGTTGTTGGACGTCCAATTACAAAAGCAGAAGATCCGGTTGCAGCCTACAAGGCTATTTACGACGAATGGAACGCTTAGTACTTGAATACTAACGCTAATATAATTTTTAAAAGTTTAGAAAAGAGGAATATTATGACTTTAGCATCACAAATTGCATTAGATTTGCTTGATATTCAAGCTGTTTACTTGAAACCAAATGATCCATTTACTTGGGCATCTGGTATTAAATCACCAATTTACACAGATAACCGTGTGACTTTATCATACCCTGAAACACGTACTTTGATTGAAAATGGTTTTGTTGAAAAAATCAAAGAAGAGTTTCCAGAAGTTGAAGTCATCGCTGGTACTGCAACAGCAGGTATCCCACACGGTGCCATTATTGCCGACAAGATGAATCTTCCATTTGCCTACATTCGTAGTAAACCAAAAGATCACGGTGCAGGTAACCAAATCGAAGGTCGCGTAAGAAAAGGTCAAAAAATGGTTGTCGTTGAAGACCTTATCTCAACTGGTGGTTCAGTGCTTGAAGCTGTAGCTGCTGCAGAACGTGAAGGTGCTGATGTTATTGGTGTTGTAGCAATTTTCACTTATGAATTGCCAAAAGCAACTGAAAACTTTGAAAAAGCAGGGGTAAAACTTGTAACACTTTCTAATTACACAGAATTAATCAAAGTTGCTAAGGTTCAAGGTTACATCACTGCAGATGATTTGAATTTATTGCGTAAATTTAAAGAAAATCAAGAAACTTGGCGTGATTAAAAAGTTAGTATTTGGCTACTAAGGTTAAAAACTTTGGTGGCCTTCTTGGTTTAAAGGTTGAAAGGAGTTATAATGAAAGTATCATCAACATTTAAAAATAATGTTTTACCAGATGCTTATGCTAAAAAAGCTAGCGTTCAGGTGAGAGGAAATGCGGTGATTTCTTTCCCGTTCACGATTGAGGATGTACCTGAAGGAACTAAAACATTTGCCTGGACATTTGTAGACTATGATTCGATTCCAGTTTGTGGCTTTGCTTACATTCATTGGGTAGTTGCTAATGTGCCAGCAGATATGACAGTAGTTCCTGAAGATTTCTCTCGTTTGGATGCTAAGCATACACATGGTAAAAATAGCTTAGTTAGCAAATTTTTAAATGAGGACAATTCTGATATTTATGATGGCTATATGGGGCCATATCCACCGGATAAAGACCATATCTATACCCTTACAGTCTACGCTTTAGATTGTGAATTACCATTGGAAAATGGATTCTACATGAATGATTTGCTACATGCTATGGATGGTCATATCTTGGCAAAAGAAAAGCTAGATTTAGTAGGGAAATACTAAAACTAACGAGGAGTGAACATGCAACATTCAACATGGCATGAGTTAATCAAACAGGAATTACCAGAGCATTATTTTGGACGAATTAATCAATTTATGGATAGTGTTTATCAGCAGGAATTGGTTTATCCGCCACGTGAAAAAGTCTTTAATGCGATTCAGACAACAGCATTAGAAGACGTTAAAGTCGTTATCATTGGTCAGGATCCTTATCATGGTCCTAATCAAGCACAAGGACTATCATTTTCAGTACCAGAAGATATTCCAGCTCCGCCATCTCTTCAAAATATTTTGAAGGAATTGGCTGAAGATTTAGGACAACGTGATCATCATGATTTGACGCCGTGGGCTCAACAAGGAGTGCTTCTATTAAATGCTTGTCTGACTGTTCCTGCGGGTCGAGCTAATGGGCATGCTGGCCAAATTTGGGAACCATTCACAGATGCTATTATCAAGGTGGTTAATCAAAAAGAAACGCCAGTCGTCTTCATCTTGTGGGGCGGATTTGCTCGTAAGAAAAAAGCTTTGATTACTAATCCGATTCACCATGTCATTGAAAGTGCGCATCCAAGTCCACTCTCAGCTTATCGAGGATTTTTTGGTAGTCATCCTTTCTCAAAAGCTAATGCTTACTTAACAGAGGATGGCCTTGAACCAATTGATTGGTTGAAATAATAGGAGTTTAACATGTTACTTATTAAAAATGGTCGTGTCGTTGATCCAAAATCTGGTTTTGATCAGGTAGCGGACGTTCTTGTTGATGGTAAAAAAGTCGTGAAAATTGCTGATTCTATTGAAGAAGCTAGCGCTGAAGTGATTGATGCGACAGGTCTTGTTGTGGCACCTGGTTTGGTAGATATTCATGTGCATTTCCGTGAACCTGGCCAAACGCACAAAGAGGATATTCATACTGGTGCACTCGCTGCGGCGGCAGGAGGCTTTACATCAGTTGTTATGATGGCAAATACGACGCCGACCATTTCTGATGTTAAAACATTGAAAGAAGTACTAGCTAGCGCTAGCAAAGAAAAAGTTCACGTCTATACAAATGCGACTGTCACTAAAAATTTTGATGGTCAAAATTTGACTGATTTTAAAGCACTGCTTGAAAATGGAGCACTTAGCTTTTCTGATGATGGTATTCCGCTTCAAAGTTCAAAAGTTTTAAAAGAAGCGCTTGATTTGGCAAAAGAAAATAATACCTTTGTTGCTGTGCACGAAGAAGATCCTGAGTTAAATGGTATTCTTGGATTTAACGAAGGTATTGCACATGATAAATTCCATTTTTGTGGTGCTACAGGTGTAGCAGAATATAGCATGATTGCGCGTGATGTTATGATTGCTTACGACCGTGGTGCTCACTTGCACATCCAACACTTATCAAAAGCTGAATCTGTGAAAGTGGTTGAATTTGCTCAACAATTAGGTGCTAATGTGACTGCAGAAGCAGCTCCGCAACATTTCTCAAAAACAGAGGATTTACTTTTGATTAAAGGGTCTGCAGCTAAGATGAATCCACCACTTCGTACGGAAAAAGACCGCTTGGCTGTTATTGAAGGATTGAAATCTGGAGTTATTTCAGTGATTGCGACAGACCATGCACCGCATCACGCTGATGAAAAGAATGTCGAAGACATCACAAAAGCCCCATCAGGTATGACAGGACTTGAAACATCATTGTCACTAGGTTTAACAAATTTAGTGGCTACAGGTGATTTGACACTTTCAGAATTGTTGGCTAAGATGACTATTAATCCATCATCAATGTATGACTTTGATGCAGGTTATTTGGCTGAAAATGGCCCTGCAGATATCGTTATCTTCGCTGATAAGGAAGAACGCATTGTCTCTGATAAATTCGCCTCTAAAGCCTCAAATTCGCCATTTATCGGTGAAAAACTACAAGGTGTGGTCAAATACACTATCTGTGACGGTGAAGTTGTTTATCAAGCTTAATAAGTGCAGAAGAAAAGGATTAGCCTAAAGCTAGTCCTTTTTAGTTTTTTCTTGATGACTTAGATTTAATCCCCAAGGAACCAAGTTTTCCTCGTGGTTTTGGATACGTGTAATATTATCTTTGTGTCGTACAATAATAATACTTGCAATAAGGATAATCAGTAAAGTAAACAACAAATCATAGTGTGGTAGCAAAAAGCCAAAGGCTGGGAAAATCAGAACGCTAAGCACTGCAACACCCGCTGCAACAACACTTGATAATGAAATCATACTGAAAAGATAAAGAGTGATAACAAAGATTACAACAAGATATAGAAGAAATAGCGGTGCAAATCCAAGAAGGACACCAGCGCTTGTTGCAACAGCTTTACCCCCTTTAAAGTTTGCAAAAATCGGGAAAGTGTGTCCGATAATAGCAAATAAACCAATCAAAACTGCAGATACCTCTGGAGTGCTAAAAATAACCGGCAGGAGAGCTGCTAGAGTCCCTTTTAGCATGTCAATAATAAACGTAATGATACCTGCTTTAGCGCCTAGTACTCGGAAAGTATTGGTCGTTCCAGTATTTCCGCTACCATGCTCTCTTAAATTAGTGTGGTAGAAGTACTGACCAATCCAAAGTCCAGTTGGGATTGACCCCAACAAGTAAGCAATCACAATCATAACTAAAATTTTCATGTTTTCATTATAACATAATAGACCGCTATGAAAAGGGAAAATTTGAAAAATAAATAACTTGAAAAGTCAAAGTAAATTTGTGATAACGCTTTAAATTTGATATACTATTTCATGCAAAAATTGGTGATTTTCCTTGTAAAATCGTCATTGGTTTTGATTTTTTTTTGCAAAAATCTGAAAAAACTTGTAAGATAAAAAAGATGAATTATTTGGAGGTCGCTTTTGGCTAAAAAAGAAATTAATGTAAATAATTATAATGACGATGCCATTCAAGTATTAGAAGGACTGGATGCTGTACGCAAACGTCCCGGAATGTACATCGGTTCAACAGATGCGACAGGACTACATCACTTAGTTTGGGAGATTGTTGATAATGCCGTTGATGAGGCGCTTTCTGGTTTTGGTAATCAGATTGATGTCATCCTTAACCAAGATGGTAGTGTTACCGTAAAAGACCAAGGACGCGGTATGCCAACTGGTAAGCATGCTATGGGGATTCCTACGGTAGAAGTTATCTTCACAGTGCTTCACGCTGGTGGTAAATTTGGTCAAGGAGGCTACAAGACTTCTGGAGGTCTGCATGGTGTAGGTTCTTCAGTTGTTAATGCTCTTTCAAGCTGGCTTGAAGTTGAAATCACTCGTGATGGTGCAGTTTACAAGCAACGTTTTGAAAATGGTGGAAAACCTGTAACTACACTTAAGAAAATTGGTACAGCACCTAAATCAAAATCAGGGACAACTGTTACATTCATGCCTGATGATAAGATTTTTTCAACGACAGATTTCAAGTTCAATACCATTGCTGAACGTTTGAAAGAATCAGCCTTCTTGCTTAAGGATGTCACCTTGACATTAACAGACGAACGTCCAGAAGAAGCAGAACATTTGGAATTCCACTATGAAAATGGTGTTCAAGATTTTGTTGAGTATCTGAACGAAGACAAGGAAACATTGACACCAGTCATTTGGGTTACTGGTGAAGACCAAGGCTTCCAAGTTGAGGTTGCTCTCCAGTACAATGATGGTTTCTCTGATAATATTCTTTCTTTTGTTAATAATGTTCGTACAAAAGACGGTGGTACTCATGAGACTGGTCTAAAATCTGCTATTACCAAAGCAATGAATGACTACGCTCGTAAGTCAGGACTTTTGAAGGAAAAAGATAAGAATCTTGAGGGGTCAGATTACCGTGAAGGTCTTTCAGCTGTGCTTTCTATCCTTGTCCCAGAAGAACACTTGCAATTTGAAGGGCAAACGAAAGACAAACTCGGAAGCCCACTAGCTCGTCCGATTGTTGATAGTATTGTCTCTGAAAAATTGACTTTCTTCCTTTTGGAAAATGGTGAAGTAGCATCAAATCTTGTTCGCAAAGCGATTAAAGCGCGTGATGCCAGAGAAGCGGCACGTAAAGCGCGTGATGAATCTCGTAACGGCAAGAAGAATAAGAAAGACAAAGGTTTACTTTCTGGTAAATTGACACCAGCGCAATCTAAAAATCCTAAGAAAAATGAGCTTTATCTGGTCGAAGGGGATTCTGCCGGTGGTTCAGCTAAACAAGGACGTGACCGCAAGTTCCAAGCCATTTTGCCATTGCGTGGTAAAGTCTTAAATACAGCAAAAGCTAAGATGTCTGACATTGTGAAAAACGAAGAAATCAATACCATGATTTACACAATTGGTGCAGGCGTCGGTGCAGATTTTAAAGTTGAAAATTCAAACTATGATAAGATTATTATCATGACCGATGCGGATACCGATGGTGCTCACATTCAGACACTTTTGCTAACATTCTTTTACCGTTACATGCGTCCGCTTGTTGAGACTGGACATGTTTATATTGCCCTTCCTCCTTTGTACAAAATGTCAAAAGGAAAAGGCAAAAAAGAGCAAGTTGAGTACGCTTGGACAGATGGTGAGTTAGAAGAACTTCGTCAAAAATTTGGTAAGGGTGCTCAATTGCAACGTTACAAAGGTCTTGGTGAAATGAACGCAGACCAGCTTTGGGAAACAACTATGAATCCTGAAACACGTACTCTAATTCGTGTAACGATTGAAGACTTGGCGCGTGCTGAACGCCGTGTCAACGTCCTTATGGGCGACAAAGTTGAGCCGCGTCGTAAATGGATTGAAGACAACGTTAAATTTACTCTAGAAGAAAATACAGTGTTCTAAGCTCACAGTTTCTGATTCTGGAGAAACTTATTTTTAACGTTTATTTGATGAGTCTTTACATAAATATGATTATGTGAAATGTTTTAGACAGAGCGACTCAAATTTAATTATTTATTTGTGATAAAAAGGATAAGAAACATGTCAAATGTACAAAATATGTCTCTTGAAGACATTATGGGGGATCGTTTCGGACGATATTCCAAATATATTATTCAAGAGCGGGCTTTGCCAGATATTCGTGATGGTTTGAAGCCTGTTCAACGTCGTATCCTTTATTCAATGAATAAGGACGGCAATACTTTTGATAAAGGTTTCCGTAAATCGGCAAAATCTGTCGGTAACGTTATGGGTAATTTCCACCCACATGGTGATTCATCTATTTATGACGCTATGGTGCGCATGAGTCAGGATTGGAAAAATCGTGAAACCTTGATTGAAATGCATGGTAACAATGGTTCTATGGACGGTGATCCACCGGCAGCCATGCGTTATACCGAAGCACGTTTGTCAGAGATTGCTGGCTACTTGCTTCACGATATTGAAAAAAATACTGTTCCGTTTGCTTGGAACTTTGATGATACTGAAAAAGAACCAACTGTTTTGCCAGCTGCTTTCCCTAACCTTTTGGTTAATGGTGCAACAGGTATTTCAGCTGGTTATGCGACTGATATCCCGCCACACAACTTGGCTGAAGTGATTGATGCGGTTGTTTACCTTATCGATCATCCAAATGCAAAACTAGATAAATTGATGGAATTCTTGCCGGGACCTGATTTCCCTACTGGGGCGATTATTCAAGGTAAAGATGGTATTCGTAAGGCTTACGAAACTGGTAAGGGACGTGTTGTTGTCCGTTCACGCACTGATATTGAGACTCTTCGTGGTGGCAAAAAACAAATTGTTGTCACAGAAATTCCATATGAAGTCAATAAAGCAGTACTTGTCAAGAAGATTGATGATGTTCGTGTGAATAATAAGGTTCCCGGCATTGCTGAAGTGCGTGACGAGTCAGACCGTGATGGACTTCGTATTGCTATTGAACTCAAAAAAGATGCTGACGAACAAACTATTCTCAACTATCTTTTGAAATACACTGACTTGCAAGTCAACTATAACTTCAATATGGTTGCTATTGATAACTACACACCGCGTCAAGTTGGTATTATTCCGATGTTGACAAGTTACATTGCGCACCGTAAAGAAATTATCGTTGCACGTTCAAAATTTGATAAAGAAAAAGCTGAAAAACGTCTTCACATCGTCGAAGGTTTGATTCGTGTGATTTCAATTCTTGATGACGTTATTGCGCTTATTCGTGCGTCTGAAAATAAAGCTGACGCTAAGGAAAACTTAAAAGTCAGCTACGATTTTTCAGAAGAACAAGCTGAAGCAATCGTAACCTTGCAATTGTATCGCTTGTCAAATACCGACATTGTTGCACTTGAAAACGAAGAAGCAGAGCTTCGTGAACGTATCACGATGCTTAAAGCTATTATCGGTGACGAGCGTACTATGTACAATGTTATGAAACGTGAGTTACGTGAAGTTAAGAAAAAATTTGCAAATCCACGTTTAACAGAATTGCAAGCAGAAGCAGAAACAATCGAAATTGATGTTGCAAGCTTGATTGTGGAAGAAGATACGTTTGTCAGCGTGACAAAAGGTGGTTACATCAAACGTACAAGCCCACGTTCATTTAATGCTTCTACGGTTGAAGAAATTGGTAAACGTGATGATGATGAATTAATCTTCGTTTCTCAAGCCAAGACAACACAGCATTTGCTGATTTTTACAAATCTTGGAAATGTGATTTATCGTCCAGTTCATGAGTTGACAGATATTCGTTGGAAAGATATCGGTGAACACTTATCACAAACAATCACTAATTTTGCAACGGATGAGTGTGTCCTTTATGCGGAAATCGTTGATGAATTTGGACCTCAGACGTATTTTGCTGCTACAAAACTAGGTCAAATCAAACGCTTTGAACGCAAGGAAATATCGCCTTGGCGTACTTATAAATCAAAAGCGGTTAAATATGCTAAATTGAAGAATGACGATGATATGATTGTGACAATTTCACCAATTGCACTTGATGATGTCATGGTGATTACGCACAATGGTTATGCCCTTCATTTCAATATTGATGAGGTGCCGGTTGTGGGTTCGAAAGCCGCAGGGGTTAAATCTATCAACCTCAAGGATGATGATTTTGTTGTGTCAACTTTCATCGCCAACACAGAAAGCTTCTTTATTTTGACACAACGTGGTAGCTTGAAACGTATGTCAACTGACTTGATTCCAGCTACAAGTCGTGCTAACCGTGGTTTGCAAGTGCTTCGTGAGCTCAAGTCTAAACCACACCGCGTCTTCATGGCAGGAGCAGTACACGCTTCAAATGACGTGCAAAATATTGATTTATTTAGCGTTGAGCCACTTGATTCTGATAAGATTGAAACTCTAGAAGTTTATTCAAACAAAGGCAATATCTACAATGCTATCTTGGAAGATTTGACACTTTCAGAACGTACAAGTAATGGTTCGTTCATTTCAGATAAAATTTCTGATGAAGGCGTCTTTAGCGCAAGAATTAAATAATTACAAAAGGAGGCTGAGACAAATGTTCTCAGCTTCTTTTTTTGAAGCTGTAATGAGTAAAATGCATTTAGTTAACTTAGAATTTTCCATGCACAAATGAAATAAGTGATTTACTGTCAATCACTGCTGATAAATCAAGTTTCTAAGAAAATACTAACTCACTTTTCGGCTTTTAAACTCATAAATAAAGTCTTCACCTTTTTTTGAATAAATTTTCAGAATTTTGTGAAAAGTACTTGAAAAATGTTTTAAAAAGCGTACAATAGGATAAAAATAAAGAAAGAGGAATTGTTATGACAGTAGATTTAGACTGGGAAAATCTAGGCTTTGCCTATCGCAAATTACCATTTCGCTATATTTCATATTACAAAGACGGTAAATGGGATGAAGGAAAATTAACAGAAGATTCAATGCTCCATATTTCAGAAGCTTCACCAGCTTTGCACTATGGACAACAAGCTTTTGAAGGATTGAAAGCTTATCGCACAAAAGATGGTTCTGTTCAATTGTTCCGTCCAAATATGAATGCGGAACGCTTGCAACGCACAGCAGATCGTCTTCTCATGCCACAAGTGCCAACAGAAAAATTTATCGATGCTGCAAAGCAAGTTGTTCGCGCTAACGAAGAATTTGTCCCACCTTATGGAACAGGTGCGACACTTTATCTACGTCCTCTTTTGATCGGTGTTGGTGATATTATCGGGGTTCACCCAGCAGACGAATATATTTTTACAATCTTTGCAATGCCTGTTGGAAATTATTTCAAAGGTGGTTTGGTTCCAACAAACTTCTTGATTCAAGATGAATACGACCGTGCTGCACCACATGGAACAGGTGCTGCTAAAGTTGGTGGTAACTATGCATCAAGTCTTCTTCCAGGTAAAATGGCACATGAACGCAAGTTCTCTGATGTTATTTACCTAGACCCAGCTACACATACCAAGATTGAAGAAGTGGGTTCTGCAAACTTCTTTGGTATTACAGCAGATAATGAGTTTATCACACCACTTAGCCCTTCTATTTTGCCATCAATTACAAAATATTCACTTCTTTATTTGGCTGAACATCGCTTTGGCATGAAAGCTATTCAAGGTGATGTTAAACTTAATGAATTGGATAAATTTGTCGAAGCAGGTGCCTGCGGTACAGCAGCAGTCATTTCACCAATTGGTGGTGTCCAACATGGTGATGATTTCCATGTATTCTATAGTGAAACAGAAGTAGGACCAGTGACACGTAAATTGTATGATGAACTTGTAGGTATTCAATTCGGTGATGTGGAAGCACCTGAAGGATGGATTTACAAAGTTGACTAATATTTTAAAGCTTGCTCTTGCAAGCTTTTTTGTTTTTCGGTAAAATATAGCGTGAGGTGGAAAAATGAGCAAAAAAGATAAAAAAATCGAAATTCAACTTGCTGATGCAAAAGTTGCTATTAACAACGCTAATGTTGATGGTTACAACTTGACTGCCGGTAAAAAAGTTATCGGTGAAATTGCTGAGCTTGACAACAAGTTTGCAGTTGTAAAAAACGGTGAAGTTGAGTCACTTTTCAAGACATTAGAGCAAGCAATTGAAAGTATTATTGAAAATTACAACTTAAATCGCTAAAAAATCGCGAAAAGTACTTGTCAGAGAACAAAAACTATGCTAGAATAGTTTTTGTCGTAACGGAAGGGTAGCGAAGAGGCTAAACGCGGCGGACTGTAAATCCGCTCCTTCGGGTTCGGGGGTTCGAATCCCTCCCCTTCCATTCTAAGATTTGATTCTTAGATTAATTGAACATTCTTTTTTGGGGTATAGCCAAGCGGTAAGGCAAGGGACTTTGACTCCCTCATGCGTTGGTTCGAATCCAGCTACCCCAGTCAAAGGTATCGAGTTTCGGCTTGACACCGTCAAAGATAAAAGTTGTTGTCGTTGCGGGTTACCTTGAGAAATATTATTGTTGTCAAAAGCTAGCTTAAGCTAGCTTTTGTTGGAGGATTTTTTAGAATGAATGAATTTGAAGATTTGCTAAACAGTGTTAGCGAAGTAAACCCTGGTGATGTTGTCACTGCGGAAGTTTTAACTGTTGATAATGATCAAGCAAACGTTGTTATCGAAGGAACAGGTGTTGAAGGTGTTCTTACACTTCGTGAATTGACTAACGATCGTGATGCTGATATTAACGATTTCGTTAAAACTGGCGACACAGTTGAAGTTCTTGTTCTTCGTCAAGTTGTAGGTAAAGATACTGATACAGTTACTTTCCTTGTCTCTAAAAAACGCTTGGAAGCTCGCAAAGCTTGGGATAAACTTGTTGGTCGCGAAGGCGAAGTTGTTACTGTTAAAGGTACACGTGCTGTTAAAGGTGGTCTTTCAGTTGAATTTGAAGGACTTCGTGGTTTCATCCCTGCTTCAATGATCGATACACGTTTCGTACGTAACACTGAAAAATTTGTTGGTCAAGAATTTGAAGCTAAAATCAAAGAAGTTGTTCCAGCTGAAAACCGCTTCATCCTTTCACGTCGTGAAGTAGTTGAAGAAAAAGCTGCTGCAGCTCGTAAAGAAGTCTTCTCTAAACTTGAAGAAGGTTCAATCGTTAAAGGTAAAGTTGCTCGCTTGACAAGCTTCGGTGCTTTCGTTGACCTTGGTGGTGTTGATGGACTTGTTCACGTGACTGAATTGTCTCACGAACGTAACGTTTCACCTAAATCAGTTGTTTCAGTTGGTGAAGAAATCGAAGTTAAAGTTCTTTCAATCGATGAAGAAGCAGGTCGTGTATCACTTTCACTTAAAGCTACAACACCTGGACCATGGGATGGTGTAGAACAAAAACTTGCTGCTGGCGATGTTGTTGAAGGTAAAGTTAAACGTTTGACTGACTTCGGTGCTTTTGTTGAAGTATTGCCTGGTATCGATGGACTTGTTCACATCTCACAAATTTCACACAAACGTGTTGAAAATCCTAAAGATGTTCTTTCAGTTGGTCAAGAAGTTAAAGTTAAAGTTCTTGATGTTAACGCTGATGCAGAACGTGTATCACTTTCAATCAAAGCTCTTGAAGAACGTCCAGCACAAGCTGAAAACGAAGAAAAACGTCAATCTCGTCCACGTCGTCCAAAACGTGAAGCTAAACGTGATTACGAACTTCCAGAAACTCAAACTGGATTCTCAATGGCTGACCTATTCGGCGATATTGAATTGTAATTATAAATCAAGAAAAGACTTACATTGTAAGTCTTTTCTTTTTGTTTTGATATGGTATAATAGAATAGTTGCCACCCTTAGTGTAATGGATATCACGCAAGATTCCGGTTCTTGAAATAGGGGTTCGATTCCCTTAGGGTGGAGTTATTGAGTGTAAAAAGCCAGAAATGGCTTTTTTCTTTGCGATAAAATCGATTCTAATTGCCTTGTAGCAGTTTTTATGAGGAGGTATTGGGGTTTATAGGATAAAATGTAAAAAGTGCTTTAAAAAGCAATTCTGCAGTGATTAGGGCGTTAAAAAAGCAGTCTAATAATTATAGACTGCTTAATACATTATTTTAAGATAATTTGTGCGATAATTGGGCTAACGATAACATACATAATTCCGGTAACACCGATAGCAAGACCTGCCATGGCACCTTCAACTAGGCCATATTTCAGAGCTGTTCCAGTACCGATAGCATGCCCTGTTCCACCAAGACTAAGTCCGATAGCAACAGGGTCTTCAATTTTTAAAAGTTTTAAGAATACAGGACCAAGAACACTGGTTAAAATTCCTGTAATAACAACAACAACTAGGGTTACAGTTGTAATTCCTCCCATTTTATCAGTAATACCGACTGCCATAGCAGTTGTAACTGATTTAGGGAATAATGAAATAGCTAGCAAGTATTTAATACCAAAACTTTTAGCAACGATTGCTGTAAAAGTAGTATTTACGACACAAGCAATGAGGATTCCAGATAAAATACTTCTAATATGGTGTTTCATTAAATGAAATGAACGATAGAGCGGAATACCAAGTGCAACTGTCGATGGAACGATAAGTGTATTTAGATAACTTCCTCCGACATAATAGTCTGAGTATGAAATTTTTGTGATTTTTAAAAATGCAATAATGAAAAATGTTGCAAGAAGTAAAGGGGTAGTAATAGGGTGAGGAAATCTCCGGTAAATCAACATTCCCATTAGATAGGCTAAAATTGAAAGCATAATACCAAAGATTGGATTGGTTAGAATATTAGTCATGGTGTCCTCCTTTATCGACATAATCTCCTTCAAAACGTGTTTTGATGAATTGTACAACAAAACCAATTGTAGCGACGTTTAAAAAGATTGCTACTAGGATGATAATAGTGATAGGAAGCAGATAATCTTTGATATCATTAAATCTGTCCATAATACCAACAGCAGCTGGTAAAAATAGGATTGTCATATTATTGAGCAGAAAATTTCCAACTACATCAATATGCCTCAGACGAATGATTTTGAATTCGAGGGCAAGAAAAAGTAGCACTAATCCAATAATGCTACCAGGAACAGGCAAATTGAGTAAATTAGAAATCGCCTCCCCTATAAATGAAAAGATGAGAATAATCATAAATTGAACGTATAATTTCATTAGTAAACTCCTTCGTTATAAGTCTACTACTATAGATATATTTTTCAAGGCTATGAAACGTTTACATGTAAATTTTTTGAAAAATTACAAATGTCATCTTTCTTTAACATAAAAAAACTGAGTTTAACTCAGTTTTAGTGATTTAATATCAATTTTAAGACGTTTCCTCCAAAAATCCAGATATAGCTATAAGAGATAATTGAAATTGGTTTTGTAAGTAGGATAATTAGAATGAAACGCTTCAGAGAAATTCTTGAAAGACCAGTAATCATTACGACAATATCTGCAGGTGAAACTGGTGATAACATACAAAGGATAAAGAAATTCTCGTAATTTTGTGTATCAAGTTTAGCTTCATACTTGTAAAATGTCTTTTCGTCAATAAACAGTAGGATAAATCTTCGTCCGTATTGTCTGACAAGTAGGAAAAGTATAATACTACCAATAACGATTCCAAGGTAGTTGTAAATGAATGCTAAAACAGGGTTAAAAATTAAAAATCCAGCTACAGTTGTAACTCCACCAGGAATTACTGGGAACACAACTTGGAAAATTTGTACCAAAATAAAAACCAAGGGGCCGCAGAATCGGTGTTGGTTGACAAAATCTTTGAGTGCATTGCTATCATTTAAAATACCTAAGTGGTAGAACCAGATAACTAAGACAAAGGTCCCTAATAAAGCTAGAATACCTAAGAATTGAATCAGTCGCTGGCAAAAAGCATAGCTGTCAAACTTCTTCATTTTCATATTTTTATGATAACATAAGACTTTGTTTTTTTGAAATACAAACTGTAAAATGAACATTTTTGAACAAAAATACTAGCTTATAGTGGCATAACATTCTATTTCAAAATTATTTTTTGCCATTTTCCGTATTATTTGCTATAATATTCTTCGTAGCTTTTGATTACTTTATAATTTCTGGGGTCGTTACGGATTCGACAGGCATTATGAGGTACATTCTGCGACTCATCGGCAGATGTAAAAATGCCAGTTAAATATAACTGCAAAAAATACAAATTCTTACGCTGTAGCTGCCTAAAAACCAGCTCGCGTGATCTCTACAGGATTGCTTGTGTTTTGCTAGAGGTTTCATTGATTAACAAGCTACGTTTGACTATTGCCTAGCTAGTCAAAAAGAGATTTATAGGCTCGCTTAATCTAGGTTTGAGTTATGTATCGAGCTTGAGTTAAAATAAAGACATAACCTATGGTTGTAGACGAATGTATTGGCAGGTGTTTGGACGTGGGTTCGACTCCCACCGGCTCCATAAAAGCTTTTCATAGTTTAGCAAAGTTACGCAAAACGTTGATATATCAACGTTTTTTGTTTTTACGTTTTGCCTAGTTTTGCCTTTTACCCAGATACAATTCCAGATACAAAAACAGACCTAATTGGTCTGTTTTAAAAATCTATATAATCAGAAAATTGTTTCCAAATATCATCAATGGCTTTTTGTGTAAAATAGAATACTCCCTAATATTCGTCAATAAAATCGGTGGTTATTTTTGAGTATCAAAATTCTTTAAAAATCCCTTACCGATTTGGTAGGGATTTTTTATTATTGAATATTAATTTTGTTTTTTAGTAAGTAGTGGGTAGCAAGGTAGAAGATAATGCCTTCAATGAGATTTTCAATAATTGATAATGGAAGTAAATCCCAGCTTAAATTGTTATCAATCAATTGTCCACTAGTTAGTTCAGAAGCAATAATTAAAATAATGCTTAGAACACAGTATGCGATAAATGCCATTAGACCTCGTTTGTTAGCAAAAAGCTGTCCGATTGAAATAGCTAGATAAATCATCAATATTCCAGATAGTACTGATGTAATTTCAAGAAGAAGTAGCAAGAACCAATCTTTAAGTGTTAGCATCTTTCCAATTTGTGGGAGTATTGCTAAGAAATGCCCTAGTCCAGAAATTGGCAGGATTAGTATTGTAATACCAATCAGCACAATCAAGAGATTAAAAGCAGTCCAAATCGCTGATGCAACAAGTTTAGATAAAATGATTTGGTGTGTTGATACAGGTAGTGTCAGGGTTAGATAACCTTCTCGACCAAAGAGGTTTTTATAGAAGCGTCTGACGATGATAACTACAGTAGCAATACAAGCACTTGCAACTAGTACTCCAAAAATCAAAGCTAGAATGATTGGGATTAACTGTGCAAAGTTATTGGAACTAATATTTGAATGTTCTTCAGCGAAGTTTGTTAGAGATTTTATGCTGAAACCAAGGAAGAATGACATGGCAATGATTGAAGCGTTGAGTGCGAAATACCATTTACCAACGGATTTTAATTCATATTTTAAAAGTTTTGAAAACATAATTCCCCCTAAGCTTTGTAAGTCTCACGGAAAAGTGAATCAATAGATTTTCCGTGTTCTTCACGAATATCATCGGTATTACCTTGTAAAATGATTTTGCCGTCTTTTAGGAAAATAATCTCATCAAGAATTGGTTCAATTTCTGAGATGAGGTGTGTTGAAATAATGACAGAAGCGTCTTCACAATAGTTGTTGATAATCGTGCGTAAAATATAATCACGAGCAGCAGGATCCACCCCGCCAATTGGCTCATCAAGAATGTATAGTTTTGCTTGACGGCTCATGACCAAAATTAATTGGACTTTTTCCTTATTCCCTTTTGATAAATTTTTAAGAATGTCCTCAGGGTCTAGATTTAAATCTTTTAAAAGGTGCTCGGCTTTTTCACGAGAAAAATCTTCGTAGAAATCCTCGAAAAGGGTTAAAGCATCGTTGATTTTCATATCGTCTCTGAGGTATGAAGTATCAGGAAGATATGAAATAATTTTCTTTGTGTCAACAGAAGGGCGATAGCCGTCAACGACGATTTCTCCACTTGTTGGGTGAAGAAGACCGTTGATTAGCTTAATAAGTGTTGTCTTTCCGCTTCCGTTTGGTCCAAGCAACCCAATGATTTTTCCAGCTGGTAAACTGAGGGTCACATCATCAACAGCTACACGTTTTTTATATTTTTTAGTAACGTGATGTAGTTGGAGTAATTGACTCATCCTATTTTTTCTCCTTAATATACGATTCTAATACAGTCACAATGTCGTCGATATTATATCCCATTTTTTGCATGTTATTAACAAATGATTGAAGTTCTGCTTCAGCAACTTCACGACGTTTTTGCTTAATCAAATCTTTATCATCAGTGACAAAACGCCCAGAAGTTCGTTGGGAGTAAACCATTCCTTCGCGTTCTAGTTCTGAAAAGGCGCGTTGCATAGTGTTGGGATTGACGCCAGCTTCTTCAGCTAATTCGCGAACTGTTGGGAGTTGATCACCGCTTTTTATTTCTTGGCTGATAATCTGCATTTTAATGTGTTGTGCAATTTGGACATAAATAGGTGATTTTTCATCAAATTTCCAGGACATACGATAACCCCTTTCTATATAAAAATTAAAGAAGTCTTGTACTACATTCATGGTACAAAAATAAGTTTGAAATGTCAAGGAATCAGAAGCTTCCGTATATGATTTGGATTAAAACATAAATAAGCTTTCATTTTTAGTGTATAATAAGATAGAAGAAGTGAATCGAAGAAAGGAGGGGGCTTTATGTTTGCCCAATTAGACACCAAGACAGTCTATTCTTTTATGGACAGTTTAATTGACTTAGAAGGCTATGTTAAAGAAGCAAAAGTATTAGGCTACCAAACTATTGGGATTATGGACAAAGATAATCTCTATGCCGCCTTTCATTTTATTGAAATAGCTAAAAAGCAAGGTATTCGTCCTGTTTTAGGTTTAGAATTGACACTTGACATTCAAGAAAATCTGTCGGTGACTTTCTACTTAATTGCGCGTGATACACAAGGTTATAAAAATCTGATGAAGGTGTCTAGTCGCCAAATGACGAATGGTATTCAGTTAGAAGATTTAAATAATTACCTACAAGGGATAGCAGTCATCATTCCTTACTTTGAGGATTTAGAAAGTATTAGCGTACCTTTTGATTACTATATTGGTGTCGATATTCATTCGGAGGAAAAAGAATATAACAAACCGATTTTTCCATTGCACACAGTTCGGTATTTTAATACTAACGAAGTAGAAACGCTGCATATGCTGCATGCTATTCGAGACAACGTTAGTTTAAAAGACGCTTCGTTAGTACCACAAAACCAACATTTGGTAGCTTGTGATATTTTAACACAGGCTTTTGAACAGAAATTTCCAAAGGCTTTAGAAAATCTTGAACAGCTGGTTTCTACCATTCAGTACGATTTTAATAGTGAGTTGAAATTGCCAAGGTTTAACCGTCAAAAGCCTGCTCAAGAAGAGTTAGTTGAGTTGACTCAATCAGGACTTAAGGAAAAAGGCCTTTGGCTACCAGAGTATCAAGAACGATTATCAAAAGAGTTATTCGTCATTCACAAAATGGGATTTGACGACTATTTTTTGATTGTTTGGGATTTATTGCGTTTTGGTCGTAGTCGTGGCTATTATATGGGAATGGGACGTGGTTCTGCAGCAGGAAGTTTAGTTTCTTACGCTCTTGATATTACAGGGATTGATCCAGTTAAAAATAACTTGCTTTTTGAACGTTTCCTAAATGAAGAACGTTATAGTATGCCGGATATTGATATTGACCTACCAGACGTTTATCGTAGTGAATTTCTTCATTATGTACGCAATCGTTATGGAAGCCTTCATTCAGCGCAGATTGTGACGTTCTCGACGTTTGGTGCTAAACAGGCTATCCGCGATGTTTTTAAACGCTTTGGAGCTCCCGAGCATGAATTGACTAATATCACTAAGAAAATTAGCTTTAGAGATAATTTGACGACAGTCTATGAAAAAAATCTTTCTTTCCGCCAGATTATCAATGCAAAAATTGAATACCAAAAAGCGTTTGCGATTGCTAAGCGAATTGAAGGCAACCCACGTCAAACTTCTATCCACGCAGCCGGTGTCGTTATGAGTGATGACAATCTGACAGAACATATTCCACTAAAAGCTGGTGAGGATATGATGATAACTCAGTATGATGCTTCTGCAGTTGAGGCTAACGGTCTTCTTAAGATGGACTTCTTGGGCCTACGAAATCTGACTTTTGTTCAACGAATGCAAGAAAAAGTAGCAAAAGATTATGGTGTTAATATCGATATTAAATCAATTAATTTAGAAGATGAGAAGACACTTGCTCTTTTTGCAGCTGGAAGAACAAAGGGGATTTTTCAGTTTGAACAAGCTGGGGCAATTAATCTATTGAAACGTATTAAACCACGTAAATTTGAAGATATTGTAGCTACTACGAGTTTAAATCGTCCTGGGGCTAGTGATTATACCGAGAACTTTATTAAACGTCGTTTTGGAAAAGAAACTGTTGATTTGATTGATCCTTTAGTGGCTCATATCTTGGAACCGACGTATGGTATTATGCTTTATCAGGAGCAAGTTATGCAGATTGCTCAAGTATATGCTGGCTTTACTCTTGGGAAGGCGGATTTGTTGCGCCGCGCTATGTCGAAGAAAAAAGTAGAAGACATGCAAAAAATGGAAAGTGAATTTTTAAAAGGAGCACAAGCACTTGGTCGTCCTCTTGATGTTGCTAAGGATTTGTTTTCTCGCATGGCAAAATTCGCTGGTTACGGCTTCAACAGAAGTCACGCATTTGCCTATTCAGCTTTAGCTTTTCAACTAGCATACTTTAAAGCTCATTACCCTGCTGTCTTTTACGATGTCATGCTCAATTATTCAAGTGCGGACTACATTACTGATGCGCTTGAGTCAGAGTTCAGTGTCAATAAAATTGATATAAACACTGTTCCCTATAATGATAAGATTTCAGATGGTCGTATTTATCTTGGATTGAAAAATCTAAAGGGCGTACCACGAGATATGTGTTATTGGATTATTGAGAATCGTCCGTTTTCAAGCATTGAAGACTTTTTGACTAAGTTACCTGAAAACTATCAGAAAAAAGAATTTGTCACTCCACTGATTGAAATTGGTGCATTTGATAAATTTGAAAAAAATCGTCGTAAGATTATTGAAAATCTAGAACCTTTATTTATGTTTGTAAATGAACTAGGAAGTTTATTTGCTGAAACTTCCTACAGTTGGATTGAAGTTGAAGATTTTCCAAGTGCAGAGAAGTACCGTCAAGAACAAGGATTGGTTGGTGTTGGTATTAGTCCACATCCGCTTTTGGAAATCGCTAAAAAATCATCAGTTCCATTTACAGCCTTAGCTGACTTACATGAAAATACTGAAGCAACAATTCTTGTCGAATTGAACCAAATTCGTGTAATTCGGACAAAGACAAAGGGAGAACAAATGGCGTTTTTGAACGTAACGGACACGAAAAAAAAATTTGATGTGACACTGTTTCCAGAATTCTTTGCTCAATATAAGGATACGCTTCAAGAAGGTAGATTTTATTATCTAACCGGGAAAATTCAAAAACGTAACGACAGATTGCAGATGGTACTGAATCGTGTTCAAGAGGCAAGCAGCGAGCGTTTGTGGTTGCTGGTTGAAAATCATCTGCATGATGCAGAAATATCACAAATCCTGTCTCAGTTTCCTGGCAAGATTCCTGTTATTTTGCACTATCAAGATAGTAAGCAGACGTTACAGAGTCAAAAGCATTTAGTTAGTAAGGATGTAGAGTTAACACAAGCTCTAAAACCATATACGCTGAAAACGATTTATCAATAAAATTTTAGTAAAAATAAAATAAAGTAAAGCATTTTACAAAGTAATGTGCTATAATAAGAACGTTAGATTAATAAAAGGAGTATTAGCAAAATGAAACGTATTGCTGTTTTGACTAGTGGCGGCGACGCTCCTGGTATGAATGCTGCTGTTCGTGCAGTTGTTCGTAAAGCAATTAAAGAAGGAATGGAAGTCTTCGGAATCAACCGCGGTTATGCTGGTATGGTCGATGGCGACATTTTCCCATTGGACGCTCAAAGTGTTTCAAACATTTTGTCTCGTGGTGGTACTTTCCTTCAATCAGCTCGTTACCCTGAGTTTGCAACTCTTGAAGGACAACTTGCTGGTATCGAACAACTTAAAAAACACGGTATCGAAGGTGTCGTTGTTATCGGTGGTGACGGTTCTTATCACGGTGCTATGCGCTTGACAGAACACGGATTCCCAGCAGTTGGTATCCCAGGTACAATCGATAACGATATCGCTGGTACAGATTACACACTAGGGTTTGACACAGCTGTAAACACAGCTATGGAAGCTCTTGACAAAATCCGTGATACATCTTACAGTCACAAACGTACTTTCGTTGTTGAAGTAATGGGACGTAACGCTGGTGATATCGCTCTTTGGGCAGGTATTGCTTCTGGTGCAGACCAAATCATTATTCCTGAAGAAGGATATGACATCAACGAAGTTGTTGCAAAAGTTAAAGATGGTTACGAAAACAAAGGTAAAGAACGTCACCTTATCGTTCTTGCTGAAGGTGTAATGCATGCAGAAAAATTTGCAGAGTTGATGAAAGAAGCTGGTGATACTAGCGACCTTCGTGCAACAAACCTTGGTCACATCCTTCGTGGTGGTGCACCATCACCTCGTGATCGTGTTCTTGCTTCTTGGATGGGTGCTCACGCTGTTGAATTGCTTCAACAAGGTCGTGGTGGACTTGCCGTTGGTATCCACAACGAAGAATTAGTAGAAAGCCCAATTCTTGGTACAAAAGAAGAAGGTGCTCTATTCTCATTGGCAGAAGATGGTAGTATTATCGTCAACATGCCGCACAAAGCACGTCTTGACTTCGCTAAATTGAATCGAGACATCGCTCATTTATAGTATAGTATTTATAGATTAAAACTTATTGTTATTAATAGTCGTTCATTCGGCTTAAAAATAAAGGGAGTTTCATATTATCATGAATAAACGCGTAAAAATCGTTGCAACACTTGGTCCTGCGGTAGAACTCCGCGGTGGTAAAAAATTCGGTGAAGACGGATATTGGGGTGAAAGCCTTGATGTTGAAGCATCAGCACAAAAAATCGCTCAATTGATTAAAGAAGGTGCAAACGTCTTCCGTTTCAACTTCTCACACGGTGACCACGCAGAACAAGGTGCTCGTATGGCTACAGTTCGTCGTGCAGAAGAAATCGCTGGTCAAAAAGTTGGTTTCCTTCTTGATACAAAAGGTCCTGAAATCCGTACAGAACTTTTTGAAGGCGAAGCTAAAGAATATTCATACAAAACTGGTGAACAAATCCGCGTTGCTACTAAACAAGGTATCAAATCAACTCGTGACGTTATCGCTTTGAACGTTGCTGGTGGTCTTGACATCTTTGACGACGTTGAAGTTGGTAAACAAGTCCTTGTTGACGATGGTAAACTTGGTCTTCGTGTTGTAGCTAAAGATGATGCAACTCGTGAATTTGTTGTTGAAGTTGAAAACGATGGTATTATCGCTAAACAAAAAGGTGTAAACATTCCTTACACTAAAATCCCATTCCCAGCTCTTGCTGAACGTGATAACGCTGATATCCGTTTTGGTCTTGAACAAGGTCTTAACTTCATCGCTATCTCATTCGTACGTACTGCGAAAGACGTTGAAGAAGTTCGTGCAATCTGTGAAGAAACTGGTAACGGACACGTTCGTTTGTTCGCTAAAATCGAAAACCAACAAGGTATCGAAAACATTGACGAAATCATCGAAGCTGCTGATGGTATCATGATCGCTCGTGGTGACATGGGTATTGAAGTTCCATTTGAAATGGTTCCAGTTTACCAAAAAATGATCATCACTAAAGTTAACGCAGCTGGTAAAGCAGTTATTACAGCAACAAACATGCTTGAATCAATGACTGAAAAACCACGTGCAACTCGTTCAGAAGTATCTGACGTGTTCAACGCTGTTATCGATGGTACTGACGCAACAATGCTTTCTGGTGAATCTGCAAATGGTAAATACCCAGTTGAAGCTGTTCGTGCAATGGCTACAATCGATAAAAACGCTCAAACTCTTCTTAACGAATACGGACGTCTTGATTCATCATCATTCGCTCGTACTTCTAAAACAGAAGTAGTAGCTTCAGCAGTTAAAGATGCTACAAGCTCAATGGATATTAAACTTGTAGTTGCTCTTACTGAATCTGGTAACACTGCTCGTCTTATCTCTAAATACCGTCCAGATGCTGACATCTTGGCTGTAACATTTGACGAAAAAACTCAAAAATCATTGATGATTAACTGGGGTGTTATTCCAGTTGTAACTGAAAAACCTGCATCAACTGATGACATGTTTGAAGTTGCTGAAAAAGCTGCTCTTGAATCTGGATTGGTTCAATCAGGTGATAACATTGTTATCGTCGCTGGTGTTCCTGTTGGTTCAGGTGGTACAAACACAATGCGTATCCGCACTGTAAAATAAGGTGGTAAGTCAGAAATCTTTGATTTCGTTGACGCACCCCCGTCAGGAATGCTAGGATGGTCACAGTTCTTTGAACGAAGAGCATCCAGCAGTCTACGACGAAAATAAGGAAGTCCTATCATATCAAGCTTTACAGCCTGTTTGATAGGGCTTTTTTTATGCTGTGGGGCATTTTGGGGGCACAAAAGGGGCAAAAGAGCTCTACATAATTTCGACTTGACTCTGTGTTAAAATTCACATGCATACTTTTTTTATATTTCAAAACATGATATAATAGAAAAAGAATAGGAGAAATTATGGTTAAACGCGATTTTATACGAAATATTATTATAGTTTTAATTGCCATTTTGGTACTGTTTTTGTTGAGAATTTTTGTATTTTCAACATTTAAGGTGCATAAGGATGCTGCTAATTCTTATTTGTCGAATGGCGATGTAGTAGTAGTTAATCGAAATCGTGAGCCCCGTTATAAAGATTTTATCGTTTATAAGAAAGATGATATCTTTTATATCAGTCGTGTTGTTGCTACAGCTGGACAAAGCGTGACCGTAATGGATGATATTCTTTATGTTAATAATGAAGTTAAAGAAGAGCCTTATATTGGTAAAATTAAATCTGAGTATTCTTCAACATCAGATACACAGCAACCGTTTACTTCTGATTTTTCTGTAAGTACTATTACCAATGGGAAATACGATAAAATTCCAAAAGGTTATTATTTGGTATTGAATGACGATCGTCAAAATACCAATGATAGTCGTGATTTTGGTTTGATTAAAGAAAGTCAGATTCGTGGTGTTGTAACGTTTAAGATTTTGCCACTTAATAAATTTGGATTTATTACAACAGAGTAGTTTAACTGCTCTGTTTTTTTGCTATTTGTACCAATCTATAATTGGTATAGCTAAAATCATACCAATTATATTATTGACAATGCTATATCAAAGTTATATACTGTTGCTGTAGGGTTTTGGAGAGTCTTTATTAGACTATACCAATTTAATTTTATAAGAAAGAGGTAGCAAGATTCTTCTTGCTAAAGGTAATAAATATGTGTGGTATTGTTGGTGTTGTTGGAAATAAAAATGCAACAGACATCTTAATGCAAGGTCTTGAAAAACTTGAATATCGTGGTTATGATTCAGCAGGAATCTACGTAACTAACGGTTCAAATCAAGGACGATTAATTAAATCAGTCGGACGTATTGCTGACCTACGTGCTAAAATCGGGATTGATATGGCAGGTTATACTGGAATTGGTCATACTCGTTGGGCAACTCATGGTCAACCAACTGAATCAAATGCTCACCCACATACATCTGAAACTGGACGCTTTGTCTTGGTTCACAATGGTGTTATTGAAAATTATCTACAAATTAAAGAAACATACCTTTCAAATCACCATCTAAAAGGTGAAACTGATACTGAAATTGCGGTTCACTTGGTTGGTGAATTTGTTGAACAAGGTCTTTCAGTTCTTGAAGCTTTCAAAAAAGCTTTGAACATTATTGAAGGTTCATATGCTTTTGCGCTTATTGACGCTGAAGATTCTGATACTATTTATGTTGCTAAGAACAAATCACCACTTTTGATTGGTTTAGGTGATGGCTACAACATGGTATGTTCTGATGCTATGGCAATGATTCGCGAAACGAGTGAATTTATGGAAATCCATGATAAAGAGTTGGTCGTTTTAACAAAAGATTCTGTATCAGTTATGGATTATGATGGAAATGCAGTAGAACGTGATTCTTACACAGCTGAACTTGATTTGTCAGATATCGGTAAAGGAACTTATCCTTACTATATGTTAAAAGAAATCGACGAACAACCAACTGTTATGCGTAAATTGATTACTGCTTACACAGATGATAACAACAATATTGCTGTTGATCCTGAAATCATCAAAGCAGTTCAAGAAGCTGACCGTATCTATATTTTAGCTGCTGGTACTTCTTACCACGCTGGTTTTGCATCAAAATCATTCCTTGAAACATTGACAGATACTCCAGTTGAGCTTGGTATTGCTTCAGAATGGGGTTATAACATGCCATTGTTGAGCAAAAAACCACTGTTTGTGATGATTTCTCAATCAGGTGAAACTGCTGATAGCCGTCAAGTTTTGGTTAAAGCTAATCAAATGGGAATTCCAAGTTTGACAATTACAAACGTTCCTGGATCTACCTTGTCACGTGAAGCAACTTACACAATGCTTTTGCATGCTGGTCCTGAAATTGCCGTTGCATCAACTAAAGCTTATACAGCTCAAATTGCTACACTAGCTATTTTGGCTAAAGCAGTTGGTGATGTTAATGGGAATAAAGCTGCTGCCGAATTTGACTTGGTACACGAACTTTCAATCGTTGCGCAGTCTATTGAAGCTACGCTTTCTGAAAAAGATACAATTGCTGAAAAAGCAGAAGCACTTCTTAAAGAAACACGCAATGCGTTCTATATTGGACGTGGTTCTGATTACTATGTTGCTATGGAAGCAAGCTTGAAACTAAAAGAAATTTCTTATATTCAATGTGAAGGTTTTGCTGCTGGCGAATTGAAACATGGTACAATTTCATTGATTGAAGATGGTGTGCCTGTAATTGCTCTTATTTCAAGCAATCCTATCCTTGCATCTCATACTCGTGGTAATATTCAAGAAGTTGCAGCACGCGGAGCAAGTGTTCTAACAATCGTTGACGAAAGTCAAGCACGTGAAGGTGACGATATTATTGTAACGACTGTTCACCCATTCTTGTCTGCAATTGCAATGGTCGTTCCTGCACAATTAATTGCTTACTATGCAACACTTCAACGCGGCTTGGATGTTGATAAACCACGTAATCTTGCAAAATCTGTAACTGTTGAATAAAGTTCTTGCCAAATTTTACTTTCTAGGGTAGAATGGATAATGTAACTTTTTGCTAAAGGACAGCTAAGAAAGTTATAGCTATTTTTGATAAGGAGAAATTATGTCTTTACCAAATTGTCCAAAATGTAACTCTGAGTATGTTTACGAAGATGGATTAATGTTAGTTTGCCCAGAGTGTGCTTATGAATGGAACCCAAGTGATTCAGCTGAAGAAGAAGATGGCTTGGTTGTTCTTGATAGCAACGGTACTCGTCTTGCTGATGGTGATAGTGTTACTATCGTTAAAAACTTGAAAGTAAAAGGTGCACCAAAAGATCTTAAACAAGGTACACGTGTGAAAAACATTCGTCTTGTTGAAGGTGATCACAACATCGATTGTAAAATTGATGGTTTTGGCGCAATGAAATTAAAATCAGAGTTTGTTAAAAAACTATAATGACTTTTAAGCTGTGAGTAGATTTACTCACAGCTTTTTTGCAAAAAAAATGTATACATATATAAAATTATGTAAAAATAATTTATTTTTATTACAAGAAGTGAGAAATTATTCTTGATTACTCCCAATTTATTCTAAAATCTGTTATAATAAAAGGTACTATTAATTCTTTTTAGGAGAAAATATGTCATATATTTCACAAATTCTGCCTAGCTTGTTAGATGGTGCAGCAGTGACATTGCAGGTTTTCTGTATTGTTATTGTGTTATCAATTCCATTTGGTGCTATCTTAGCTTTTTTGATGCAGATTAAATTTAAACCGTTACAATGGTTGTTGACTCTGTACGTGTGGATTATGCGTGGGACTCCATTGTTACTACAATTAATTTTCTTTTACTATGTCTTGCCAAGCGTGGGCGTAGTTATGGATAGACTTCCAGCAGCTATTTTAGCTTTCACGTTAAATTATGCAGCTTATTTTGCTGAGATTTTCCGTGGTGGTATTTCAGCTATCCCTAAAGGGCAATATGAAGCTGCTAAAGTTTTGAAATTAAATCAACTTCAAACGATTCATTATATTATTTTGCCACAAGTTTTCAAAATTGTTTTGCCGAGCGTTTTCAATGAAATCATTAACCTCGTTAAGGATTCTTCACTTGTTTACGTGCTTGGTGTTGGTGATTTGTTGCTTGCTAGTAAAACAGCAGCCAATCGTGATGCCTCTTTAGCACCTATGTTTGTAGCGGGAGCTATTTACTTACTGATGATTGGTATTGTAACACTAATTTCAAAACAAACTGAGAAAAAATTTGATTATTACAAATAAGAGGTGACCAGATGTTAGAATTAAAAAATATTTCAAAACAATTTGGTCAAAAAAAGATTTTTGATCAATTTAATTTGACCATTGAAGATGGAAAAATTTTGTCATTAGTAGGTCCTTCAGGTGGTGGTAAAACAACTTTGCTACGTATGCTTGCAGGTCTTGAAACAATTGATTCAGGCGAAATCATTTATAATGGTGAAGTGGTTCCAATTGATCACTTGGAGAACCTTAATTTACTAGGATTTGTTTTCCAAGATTTCCAATTATTCCCACACTTGTCTGTTTTAGATAACTTGATTTTGTCACCTGTTAAAACAATGGGAATGTCAAAAGAAGAAGCAAAAGAAAAAGCCCTAGGACTTCTTAAACGTCTTGGGTTGGGTGAGCATGCGGGAGCTTATCCTTATTCATTGTCTGGTGGTCAAAAGCAACGTGTGGCACTAGCTCGTGCTATGATGATTGATCCTCAGATTATCGGGTATGACGAACCGACTTCAGCGCTTGATCCTGAGTTACGCCAAGAAGTTGAAAAATTGATTTTACAAAATCGTGAAGCAGGAATGACTCAAATCGTGGTTACCCATGATTTGCAATTTGCTGAAACAATTTCAGATCACATTTTAAAAATTAATCCAAAATAACAGAAAGTTTATTAGGTGTGTCTATGAAAATCAAAAAAATTCTTTTAAGCGCTTTGGTGCTTGTTTCGACTGTAGCGCTAGCTGCCTGTGGTTCATCGTCTTCAAAAAAAGCTTCTAACACTGACCAGTGGGATTCTTATGTAAAAGATGGTAAGATTACGATTGGTTTCGATAATACCTTTGTTCCAATGGGATATGAAGATGAAGACGGAAAAAACGTTGGTTTTGATATTGATTTAGCAAATGCTGTTTTTGCTGAATACGGTATTAAAGTTAAATGGCAGTCAATCAACTGGGATATGAAAGAAACTGAATTAAACAATGGAACAATTGATTTGATTTGGAACGGTTATTCAATCACAGATGAACGTTCAGAAAAAGTTCGTTTCACAAATCCTTATATGGTAAATGAGCAAGTTTTGGTGACTAAAAAGTCATCAGACATTACAAGTTTTGCTGGTATGAAAGGCAAAGTCCTTGGTGCCCAATCAGGTTCATCAGGTTATGATGCTTTTAATGCGAATCCTAAAGTATTAAAAGACATTGTTTCTGGCGGAGATGCGACACAATATGAAACATTTACACAAGCTTTGATTGACCTTAAAAACGATCGTATCGATGGTTTGTTGATTGATAAAGTTTATGCTAATTACTATCTTGAACAAGAAGGCGAGCTTGACAAGTATAACATTATTTCAAGTGAATTTGATGGTGAAGACTTTGCTGTTGGAGCTAGAAAAGCAGATAAAACACTTGTTAAGAAAATTAATCAAGCATTCCAAAAACTTTATAAAGACGGTAAATTCCAAGAGATTTCAAATAAATGGTTTGGTGAAGACGTTGCAACTGATGCCGTCAAAAACTAAAAAAGAAGTTCTAAGTTTAACAACTTAGAGCTTTTTTCATTATAAAAAGCTAGAGTAGAAGCTCTAGCTTTTGTTTATTTTTGTGGTTTAGGTGTGATTTGATGGAAAACAAGGAACCAATTTTCCTTACGACGCCAAATACTTGTGTGTGTTTGGCCATCGAGCTCATAAGTGATTAGTTTTGTTTTTTGACTAATTGAAGTCATCTCAAAGCCTTCAAAATTACTCATGTAGTGTTTGGCGCGTGAAACCATTTCGTATTTTGTATAAGTTTGTCCATCAGCATCAACGAGTTTGAAGTTATCTGAAATCAATTCTTCGTAATCAGGGATTTTTGCAAGGATGGTTTTCTCTGCTTTGAATAGTTTGCGATAGACGTTGTCCCAAATTTCATCTTCTGGGATAGATCCAGGTTCAACGTGAACATCGGTGTCATAGACTGAAAATTCTTTCCGAAGAATATCTTCGATTTGTTCAGTGACTTCGTGACTTTCATAAACTGATAAATCTGGATTCATTTCAACAACGATGTCAAGGTAGATGTTACTTCCATAAGAGCGACCACGTTGAGATTTAACATTTGAAACTTTTGGAAGTTTTAAAATGGCTTCCTTGTATTTTTTTAATTCTTTTTGATCAAATCCATCCGACAAACTAAAGGCGCTTTCCATAAAGATATCGTAGGCTGTTTTCAAAATGAAGTAAGTGATGACGATAGCAGCGAGTCTATCGATGATAACGAGATTGAAAGAAGCGGCTAGAATGGCGATAGAAGTACCGATTGATGTTACGGCATCGGATAAGTTATCCTTTGAAGCAGCTAAAAGAGCACTTGATTTGACACGTTGAGAGAGACGTTTGTTGTGGAGGTAGACACCGTACATGATTAAAGCTGAGATGACTCCGATGATAGCACCTTCTGGATCAAGTGGTGTTAGACTACCAGTGATGATTTTTTCAACGGTTTGAAAGAGGACTTTAAAACCAATGTAAAACATGATAAATGAAGTAATCAAACTTGATAGATCTTCGATTTTCCAATGTCCAAAACGATGATCTTCATCAGCTGGCTTACTTGCTAGATGTAATCCAATTAATAGGACAACATTTCCCAAAATATCAGATAAGTTATTAAAACCATCAGCGATTAAAGAAGATGAATTAAGAAAATAACCAGTGATTAATTTTAGTAAAGTAATGACAAAGTATGCGACAATACTGACGATTGGTCCACGCTTAGCTAAGCGAAGATTTTCTTCTGGTGTTGACATATATAAAGCCTCCTTTGTTAGAAATGGCGGTATGTATATTAAATTAAGGCTACCTTTTATTATATCATTAAAACAGCTTTTTGGGACAAAAGAATCCTGTCAAGAAGCGCTTTCTTAGCAGGATTTTGCTGAGTTTGACAAGAATAAAAGACTAGGATTAAGCCTAGTCTTTATTTTGATAATTATTAAAATATTGTTTAGTTTCTTTGATAATAATTGGTGAAAGAGCAAGCAGTGCAATCAAGTTTGGAATAGCCATTAAACCATTTACAATATCTGCAATAACCCAGATTGTTTCAAGGCTAATGTATCCGCCCAAGGCAACCATGATAATGAAAATAACACGGTAAACTGGAATTGCTTTAGTCCCAAAAAGAAATTCGAAACAACGTTCTCCGTAGTAACCCCATCCAAGAATTGTTGTAAAGGCAAAGAGAATTAAACTAATTGTCAATGCGTAAACACCAAAGTTACCAAAGACAGTAGAGAACGCTGATTGCGTTAGAGTTGCTCCATTGAGGTTGCTTGTCCAGCCACCAGTAACGATGATTGATAGACCTGTTAGTGTACAAATAATGATGGTATCAATGAAAGTACCAGTCATAGAAACAAGGCCTTGTTCAACGGGTTCTTCGGTTTTGGCAGCAGCAGCAGCAATTGGTGCAGAACCAAGACCAGATTCATTTGAGAAGATACCACGCGCAATACCAGCTTGGATTGCTGTAATAACAGTTGCTCCAGCGAAACCACCTGTAGCAGCTTTACCAGTAAAAGCAGATTTAACGACTAAAGCAATACCTGGAATGATTTGGTCGTAGTGGAAAGCAAGGATAGAAATTGTTGCGAGAATATAAATAATCGCCATGAAAGGCACAATTTTTTCAGCAACTTTTGAAATTGATTGAATACCACCAAAGATGATAATGCTAACTAAAACAGCTAAAACCAAGCTAATAATTTTTGGTGACCAACCGACAGTATTGCTGAGAGAGTCAGTAATTGAGTTAACCTGTGTAAATGTACCTGAACCAAATAGCGCCACCATAACACCAAAGATTGAAAAGGCGATTGCTAGAGGTTTCCAGCGTTTTCCCATTCCGTTAACGATATAATGCATTGGACCGCCGGCAATTTCACCATTTGCGTCTGTTGTACGGTATTTAATCGCCAAGACACCTTCTGAGTATTTAGTCGCCATACCAAAGAATGCGGCCAACCACATCCATAGAAGTGCACCAGGGCCACCAAGTTTAATAGCAGTCGCAACACCTACAATGTTACCAGTACCTACTGTAGCAGCAAGAGCTGTTGCAAGAGCTGCAAAACTTGAAATATCACCTTTTCCTTTCGCTTCAGATGCGAAAATAAGTTTTAAAGCTTTTGGAAGTCGAAAAACTTGCAGCAGTCCTAAACGAATAGATAGATAAATTCCTGTTCCGACGAGCAGAACAAGAAGAGGTGGTCCCCAGACTAGACTGTCTAAAGACGATAGAAAATTATACATAATCAAACTCCTAAGTCAGTCATAGTACTATAATCATTGGTTAAAGGGTAAATCATCTGGTGATTCTTTACCTTTTAGCCATTAAATAAGTACTACTTAATTAAAATTTTCTTCCCATTTTCAGAAAAAATAGAATAATTTCAACTAATTAATTATATAGATAGAATGGGCTTTTGTCAAATTTTCTTCTATAAAAGGACTTCAAAATGAGCGCATTTCATTGCAATTTCGGATAATTTCAAGAAAATGTTTCAGCTAAAGTAAGATTATTTTGTCAATAGTTTGTCATAGTATTAGTTTTTAAGATTATAGTGATAGAAAGCACTTACATTTCCAGCTATAATACAAGAGTAAACTTAAGTATGAGGTGAAATAATATGACAAAACAATTTCCAAAAGATTTTTTATGGGGTGGTGCAACAGCTGCCAATCAATTTGAAGGGTCATGGAATGTTGATGGACGTGGTCCAGCAACTTCAGATACTTCACGCGCTGTAGCTCCAGAAGAACGAAAATCAATGGGAAGTGAATTTAATACGCCAATGAATCGTGCAAAATTAGATGCTGCCTTAAACGATAAAGAAGGACTTTATCCAAAACGTTGGGGATCTGATTTTTATCACCGCTATAAAGAAGATATCGCTCTTTATGCTGAAATGGGCTTCAAAACATTTCGTATGTCAATTGCTTGGTCACGTATTTTCCCAAATGGTGATGATGCAACACCAAATGAAGCTGGTTTAGCATTTTATGACAAAGTTTTCGATGAGTTAAATAAATATGGTATTGAACCACTTGTAACACTTTCTCACTATGAATTTCCAATTCATTTAATTACAGAATACGGCGGTTGGAAGAATCGTAAGGTGATTGATTTCTTTGTTCGCTATGCAGAAACTGTTTTTAATCGTTACAAAGATAAAGTTAAATATTGGTTAACGTTCAATGAAATTAACATCATTGGAATGACTGGTTACCTTTCTGGTGGACTTTTGTTTGAAGATGGAAAATTAAATCTTCAAGAAATGTATCAAGCAGCACACCACCAATTTGTGGCATCAAGTCTTGCTACAAAAGTTGGTCATGAGATTAATCCTGACTTTAAGATTGGTTGTATGTTAGCTCGTATGCAAGCTTACCCTGCAACATGTAATCCTGACGATGTCATGGAAGAAATTAAAAAAGACCATGAAAATCTCTTCTTCTCTGATGTTCAAGTTCGTGGTAAATACCCTTCATATGCAAAACGTTTCTTCAAAGAAAACAATATTAAACTAGATATTGCTGAAGGTGATCTTGAAATCCTTGAAAAATACCCTGTCGATTTCATGTCATTCTCTTATTACATGAGTTCAATTGCTCGTAAAGAAAAAACAGAAGATCAAACTGCAGGAAATCTTATGCTCAGTGAACCAAATCCATATCTAGAAGCATCTGATTGGGGTTGGCAAATCGATCCAGTTGGTCTTCGCATTACCCTTAATAAGCTTTACGATCGCTATCAAGTGCCACTTATGGTTGTTGAAAATGGTCTTGGTGCTCTTGATAAAGTCGAAGAAGATGGCTCAATTCATGACCAATACCGCATTGATTATCTTCAATCACACGTTAAACAAATGTATGAAGCCATTGAAGACGGCGTTGATTTGATGGGGTACACTTGGTGGGGCTGTACAGACCTTGTTTCAGCGTCAACATCAGAAATGTCAAAACGTTATGGATTTGTCTATGTTGATGCAGATGACCAAGGAAATGGTAGCTTTGATCGATCACGTAAAGATTCATTCTTCTTCTATAAAGATTTGATTGCATCACGTGGTGCTAATATCCTAAATGATTAATAAGCTAACTCAGTTGGAAATTCCAACTGGGTTACTTTTCTAGAAAGGAAATGTATGGGAAAAAAACTGTATCTAATGCGTCATGGCGAGACTCTTTTTAATACTCAAGGTCGTGTTCAAGGAGCTTGTGATTCTCCTTTGACACAACTTGGTATAGATCAAGCTATGCTCGCTAAGAAATATTTTGATGACAATGCGATTTCTTTTGATAAAGTCTATTCATCAACGCAGGAAAGGGCGACAGATACTGTAAAATTGGTTTCTGGGCAAGAGAACGTTGTTCAGCTAAAAGGCATCAAAGAAATGGATTTTGGACAGTTTGAAGCGCAGCCAGAGTTTTTATTGCCAAAGTTTCGACCAGGTGCAAATTCATTCGAAGATTTATTAGTTCCATTTGGTGGAGAAGATATTATGGCGGTTGGTGCGCGTGCTTTAAAGACTATCCTTAAGGCTTTGCAAGAAGAAGACAATGCCGAGAGCCTACTTATGGTTAGCCACGGTGCAACGATGTGGGGACTTTGTCTCCAATTAAAAATAGCATTTCCAAAAGGTGTTGGCTTTTCAAATTGTGCTATTTGTGAGTTTGATTATGACGGTGAATTGCATCTTGATAAATTAATTTTGCCAACAAAAGATTTTGAAACGTATTTATTTGAAAGGGATGAGAATCAGTGAAGACATTTTATTTAATGCGACATGGACAAACACGTTTTAACTTACAAGGTAGAATTCAGGGAGCTTGTGATTCTCCTTTAACAGAACTTGGTATTGAGCAAGCAAAATCAGCAAGACGCCATTTTGAAGAAGAAGGCATTACATTTACTCGAGTCTACTCATCAACGCAGGAGCGTGCTTGTGATACCGCAGAGCTTGCAACTGGAAGAGATGATTATATTCGATTAAAAGGCATTAAAGAGATGGATTTTGGCTCTTATGAAGCTCATCAAGAGTACCTAAATCCGCCTGTTCACCGTGAAGATGGTTCAGGTTATCGTGATTTCTTTGTGCGCTATGGCGGTGAGTCGAATGTTCAAGTATATGAGCGCGTGAGCCGTACGATTCGTGAGGTATTAAATCAGAGCAAAGACGATGAGACACTCTTATTTGTCAGTCATGGCGGAGCCATTACGCAGTTTTATCTTCATGCAACAAAAAATCCGCCTGTTTTAAAGAAACGCATGTCAAATTGTGCAATTCTGGAAATTGCTTATGATGGCACAGACATGGAAGTAAAATCGATTTATAATCCAGTTGACCAAGAGTATATTTTTAAGCGTGATAATAAAGAATAAAGCAGCAGACTCTTCGCTATTTTAATATATTTTGCTATAATGGGAATAACTGTATTAAGGAGAATTTATTCCCCATGAAATTAGAGAAAAAACATGTTTATTATATAGTGATTGCTTTTGCAATTTGTTATGCGATTCAGGCTTACTGGAGTGCTGGTGCATCAATTATTTCTACCATTTTTAAGGCAAGTCAACCCTTTATGATTGGGGCAGGTATTGCTTATATTGTCAATATTGTGATGAGCCTTTACGAGATGATTTTTACACGCTTGATTAAAAATAAGTATCTACTAAAATTAAAACGTGCAGTTTCAATGATTTTAGCCTATCTCACTTTTATGCTACTTATTAGCTGGTTATTTTCAATTGTATTGCCTGACTTGATTGCAAGTATTAATTCTCTTTTGAAAATTGATACTAGTGGTTTTTCAAAATTTATCAAGGAAGTCAGTGATAATAAAGCTGTACAAGAGTTTCTTGCTTATTTTGGGTCTTCATCAGACATTACAGCAACCTTGTCGGACTACAGTAAACAAATATTGAATCAGGTTTTAGCTGTTCTAACAAATATTTTAACTTCGGTGAGCACCATTGCATCGACTTTGTTAAATGTCTTTATTAGTTTTGTCTTTTCAATCTATGTTTTGGCAAGTAAGGAGCAGTTGGGACGTCAGTTTAATCTTTTGATTGATTCTTACCTTGGAAAATATGCTAAAACTGTGCACTATGTTTTGGATATTTTGCATAAGAGATTCCATGGTTTCTTTGTCGGTCAGACTCTAGAGGCGATGATTCTTGGAAGTTTGACAGCTATCGGTATGTTCTTATTCAAATTACCATATGCAGCAACAATTGGTATTTTAGTGGCGTTTACGGCATTAATTCCGGTTGTAGGAGCATATATCGGTGTAACAATCGGATTTATCCTCATTGCGACACAAGACGTGTCACAGGCGATATTCTTTGTTATTTACTTAGTTGTTCTACAGCAATTTGAAGGAAACGTAATTTACCCGCGCGTGGTAGGTGGCTCAATTGGATTACCTGGTATGTGGGTACTGATGGCAATTACCATTGGTGCGTCACTATGGGGAGTTCTAGGAATGCTTGTTGCAGTACCACTAGCAGCAAGCTTATATCAAATGATTAAAGATAACGTCGCAAAACGTCAGAAAAATTGATTACAATAATTAAAATTAAAAGGAAATACCTCCAACTTACGAATAAATAAGTGGAGGTATTTTTATGTACACAATTGAGATGAGAGCAGATGCCATGCTACCGCGTGAGCGTTTGCGAGATTTAGGAGCAGAGCAACTAAGCAATCAGGAATTATTGTCGATTTTATTACGTACAGGCACAAAGACTAGACCTGTTTTGGAAGTGGCAAATGATATTTTAAAACATATTGATAGTTTAGCCGATTTCCAGCATCTATCTTTACAAGAATTGCAAAAAATTAAGGGAATTGGTCACGTGAAGTCCATTGAAATTAAAGCGATGCTTGAATTAGCTAAGCGCATTAGCAAGGCAGAGTACGTCCAAAAAGAGCGTATTATGAGCAGTGAACGTCTAGCTAGAAAGATGATGCTAGAACTTAGTGACCAAAAGCAAGAGCATCTAGTAGCCATTTACCTAGATACGCAAAATCGAATTATCGAGCAACGTACTATTTTTATTGGTTCGGTTCGTCGTTCAATTGCTGAACCACGTGAAATCTTGTATTATGCTTGTAAAAACATGGCAACTTCAGTGATTATCGTTCATAACCACCCTTCTGGTTCGCCAGAACCTAGCGAAAATGATTTACGCTTTACTGAAAAAATAAAGCGTTCATGTGAAGATATTGGACTTATTTGCTTAGATCATATCATAGTAGGCAAATACCAATATTACAGTTTTAGAGAAGAAACGGATGTTTTATAAGTAATAAAAAAGCCTGAGAAGAATTCTCAGACTTTGAAAAAAGTATTTAAATACTAAATTTCTTGAGCAAGGCATTATTGATTTGATTGGCTCATAAAATAGAGAAGTGTTTGAAGTTCACTAGTCAAATCAACGTATTGAACAATCACATCTTTAGGAACATTAAGGTGTACAGGTGAGAAACTTAGGATTCCATGGATTCCAGCTTCAACTAAAATATCAGCAACTTCCTGAGCTTTAGTACTTGGTACAGTTAAAATAGCTGTTTCTATCCCAGCTTCATGAGCATGTTCTTTAAGAGATGAGATACCATAGATTGGAATACCATCAGAGGTTTGATGTCCAACAATCTCGTTATCATCAGTATCAAATGCCATTGCAATTTGCATTTTATTACGGTCATGGAAACGGTAATGAAGTAGTGCACGTCCGATATTTCCACATCCTACTAAAAGAACGTTTGTTGTAGAATGGTCATTTAAAATATCAGCAAAGAAATTCATTAATTTTTTGACGTCGTAGCCAAAGCCGCGTCGTCCGAGTTCACCAAAATATGAAAAATCTCGACGAACTGTTGCAGAATCAATTCCCATAGCATCCGCAATTTGTTTTGAACTTGCTTTTTCAACATTATCAGTATTAAAACGTTTGAAAATACGATAATAAAGCGAGAGTCGCTTTGCTGTTGCTTTAGGAATAGATTTCTCAGTAGTCACAATACCATCTCCCTTTTACTTACTACATCTATTGTAACAAAAACTTTGTGAAATTAAAAACAAATTTTTGAATTAATTAAAAAAAACAACTCTCAATCTGCCTTGAAGCAGGTAAAGAGTTGTTTTTTTATTAAACTTCTTTTTTAGTGAAAATATCACGTTCAACGAGACTATCCATCAAGAAGTAGAATTTTTCTTGGAGGATTTTGTTATCTTCAGATTTGAAGATGTTAACAAAACGTAGTCCAGATTTATCAGTGATGCTTAATTTAAATCCTGTTAAATCTTTGTTGATTGTAATTTTCAATGGAAAACCGTCGCCTGAATTTGGAACTTTTTCCAACAAGCGAGTTAATTCGTAATTACCAATACGGTTTTGAGTAAAGGTTGTATCACGAAGTGTGTATTTTTTGATGTTATTGCTAATAGCATAGCTGTAAAGACAGTCTTGCAGTGTGATTTCTTTTTCAAATGCCATCCTAGTTTCCTACGATTTCTTTTAATTTTTGTGCGAGTTCTTGAACTTCTTCGATAGTATTAAGCTCTGAGAAGCTAACGCGGATTGATTCAGTTAAACGATGAGAGTCGTCACCGTATAGGCTTGCCAAAACATGACTTGGATCAACGGTACCAGCAGTACAAGCAGAACCTGTCGAAACAGCAATTCCTTCTAAGTCAAGACGTGTTAGAAGCATACCATTGTTTTGATTTGGAAAACCAATATTAAGCACATGAGGCATTCTATTTTCGCTACCGTTGATATAGTAATCTAGTCCAGAAATACCATCGAGAAAGGCTTGGTTAAGCTCTTCAACATGCTTAAAGTTTTTGTCTTTGTTAGCAACGGCATCAGATAAGGCTTGTGCCATACCAACGATACCAATCATATTTTCAGTGCTGGCTCTTCGTTTGTCTTCTTGTTCACCACCGTGGAGCAAGTTATCAAAATGTTGCGGTGTTGAGTAAAGAATACCGACACCTTTTGGTCCATGGAATTTGTGAGCAGAAGCAGAAAGAAAATCAGCTTTAATGTCTTCAGGGAAAACATCGATTTTTCCGATAGCTTGAACAGCATCAACGTGGAAAGCAGCTTGGTGGTCTTGAAGGAGTTCACCAATTTCTTTAACTGGAAGTAAATCACCAGTTTCATTGTTTGCAAACATTGTGCTGACTAAGATGGTATCATCACGCAAAGCATCAGCAACTTGTTTAGCAGTAATTTGATTATTTTCGGGTTTCAAATAAGTGACTTCAAAACCAAAGCGTTTTTCCAAGTACTCCATTGTAAGAAGAACTGAATGGTGTTCAATAGAAGTTGTAATAATGTGCTTACCTTTAGCTTGGTTAGCAAGGGCATACCCCTTGATAGCTGTATTGTTGCTTTCAGTAGCACCTGATGTAAAGATAATGCGGCGTGGGTCAGTTTTTAAAGCTGAGGCAATGGTTTGGCGAGCTGAACGAAGACGCTGATTAGCGCGACGCCCAATGCCATGAATGCTTGATGGGTTACCAAAGTCATTCTCCATAATTTCTGTCATTGCATCAATAACAGAAGGGGTGAGAGGGGTAGTTGCAGCATTATCAAGATATATCATATATTATTAGTCCTTTTTAGCGTTATATGAGAATAGTGGGCTGAGCGGAGCTTTTTCGTGGATACGAGTGATCGCATCAGCAATCAATTGGCTTGCAGAAAGATATTTGATATTTTTTGGCAAGCGTTCTTTAGTATCGACAGAGTCAGTTACTAAGATTTCTTTGATAGGAGCAGCATCAAGACTGTCAGCGGCAGCACCAGCGAATAGACCGTGACTTGCTACTGCATAGATTTCTGTTGCGCCACCACGTTCAACGATTTTAGCTGCCTCAGCAAATGTTTTACCAGTGTTTAAGATGTCATCTATAAGGATTGCTTTTTTACCAGCAACATCACCGATGATGTAACCTTCTTCACGGTGTGAGTCATCTTCAGCGTAGTCGATGATAGCGATTGGTGAATCAAGAGTTTGAGCCAAGCTACGAGCACGTTTGATTCCAGAGTTTTTAGGGCTGACAACAACAACGTCTTCACCTTTCAAACCTTGTTCACAGTAGTATTTAGCAAACAATGGAACAGTAAAGAGGTTATCAACTGGGACATCAAAGAAACCTTGTACTTGAACAGCGTGAAGGTCAAGAGTCAAAAGACGGTCAACACCAGCTTTAACTAGCATGTTTGCAATAAGTTTAGCTGTGATTGGTTCACGTGAAGCAGCGATGCGGTCTTGACGTGAGTATCCAAAGTATGGGATAACGACATTGACAGTGTGTGCGCTGGCACGTTTACAAGCGTCTACCATAATTAATAGTTCCCAAAGGTTATCATTAACAGGGTAGCTAGTTGATTGGATGATGTAGATATCATCTCCACGAACTGTTTCTTCGATGTTAATCATGATTTCGCCGTCTGAAAACTTGCGTGTTGATACTTTTCCAAGAGGGACACCTAAAGCATCCGCAATTTTTTGTGCAATCTCTACGTTAGAAGATAGAGAAAAAAGCTTGAATTGTTTGTCGGCGTAAAGTTCTGCCATGATATAAATAAACTCCTTTAAAATTAATACTTATATTTTACCAAAAAAAATGAAATAATTCAGCATTTTCTAAGGAAAAGCGTGTTTAATTTCGCTTAAGTGTTGCACTAAAGCGAGCGACCTTGCTTTTAGCATACTTGAAATCAATGTCATGCTGAGCTAGGAAGTCATCAAAGTCTTTTTTGCCTTTTTCGGCATTTTCAACTTCGAGTTCAAGTTCATAGTCTTTGATATCAGCGTATTGGTTGCTATCAAGTGCCATAAGACCAATGTTTGTCATCGTTTCTCGGCGTGTTGTCGTAAGGCTACCGAAGTTTTTTAAGCTTGATAATTTTACACCGTTTTCTTCGATAAGCTTAAGGAAGTCAACGTCAGGAAATTTTCCAGACTTAATAATACTTTTTGCTTCTTCGACGCTTAAATCATAGTTGTATTCCAAATTTCCAACTTCTTTTGGAATTTTTAGGGTGATTTCAGCGCGATTTGGCAATGTCCGGATACGAAGTGACATGCGGTGAGCTTTCATGTCAAAATTATCTGAATCAAAGTAATAGTTAGTCTGTGTTACGGGCGTAACATGAGACAGTTGATTGTTGAGACGATTGAACTCGTCTTTAGTGAGTAACGTTTTGTACTCAATTTCAAGGTGTGTCATAAAAATTTTTTCCTTTTTTCACCATTAGGTTTTATGTTATAATAAGTTCGTTATATTAATTCTATACAAAAGTCAATTTTTTGACAAGGATTGGTTATGTCGACGTGACAAGCCCATCCCATTAGGAAGGAAATGTGATGGACTGGGAGAAATTTTTAGATCCTTATATACAAACAGTTGGGGAGTTGAAGATTAAACTTCGCGGAATTCGTAAGCAATTTCGTAAACAAAATCGACATTCACCAATTGAATTTGTAACTGGTCGCGTAAAATCTGTTGAGAGTATCAAGGAAAAAATGGTACTGCGCGGAATTAAGCCAGAAAATATTGAACAAGATTTGCAAGATATTGCAGGTCTGCGTATTATGGTTCAATTTGTTGATGACGTTGATGAAGTTTTAGCGCTTTTACGTAGTCGACGAGATATGAAAATCGTTCAAGAACGTGATTATATCACCCACATGAAAGCAAGTGGATATCGTTCTTATCACGTGATTGTCGAATATCCTGTTGACACAATTGATGGTCAAAAAGTGGTTCTAGCTGAGATTCAAATTAGAACGCTCGCGATGAACTTCTGGGCAACAATCGAACATTCATTGAACTATAAATATAAAGGCGACTTTCCAGATGAGATTAAAAAACGTTTGGAAACAACAGCAAAAATCGCTCTTGAGTTGGATGAAGAAATGCGAAAAATTCGCGAGGACATTAGGGAAGCACAGCTTTTATTTGATCCCGCAAGTCGGAAATTAAATGATGGTGTAGGAAATAGTGATGACACAGACGAATATTACAGATAAAGCGACGCGTGTCGCTATCATAGCAAACGGGAAATATCAGAGTAGACGAGTAGCTTCAAAGTTATTTGCAGCTTTCAAAGAGGATAAGGATTTTTATTTATCTAAGAAAGATCCAGATATTGTCATTTCCATTGGTGGTGATGGCATGCTTTTATCTGCTTTTCATACTTACGAAAAAATCCTTGATAGAGTTCGTTTTGTAGGAATTCATACAGGTCATCTTGGTTTTTACACTGATTATCGAGATTTTGAAGTTGAAAAGTTGATAGAGAATTTGCGTGCTGATAAGGGGAGAAAGGCTTCTTATCCGATTTTACGTGCTAAGATAACACTGGATGATGGACGTGTTGTTAAGGCGCGCGCGCTTAATGAAGTAGCCATTAAACGTATTGAAAAGACAATGGTTGCTGATGTGATTATTGATAAAGTAAAATTAGAACGTTTCCGTGGTGATGGTATTTCGGTATCAACGCCAACAGGAAGCACAGCTTATAATAAATCTTTGGGCGGAGCTATTTTGCATCCAACGATGGAAGCAATGCAACTGACCGAGATTTCTAGCTTGAACAATCGTGTTTATCGCACTTTGGGATCTTCAGTGATTGTTCCTAAAAAGGATAAAATTGAAATTATTCCTAAGCGCCAAGGCGTTTATACTGTGTCAATCGATAACAAGACGATGCATTATAAAAATGTGTCGAAGATTGAATATTGCATTGACAATAAAAAAATTAGTTTTGTGGCAACACCCTTCCATACAAGTTTTTGGGAGCGCGTGAGAGATGCCTTTATAGGAGAAGTAGATTCGTGAGATTTGATTTTGTTGCGGACCGACGAACAAAAGTAAAAACATTTTTAAAGGGACATGATGTCTCAAAAGGCTTACTTGCAAAAGTAAAGTTTAAAGGTGGAAATATTTGGGTAAATGGCGTTGAGCAAAATGCCATTTATTTATTGGATGAGGGAGATGTCGTAACGATTGAAATCCCTGATGAGCAAGAACATGAGACTTTGATTCCAGTCAAACATGATTTGAATATTGCTTATGAAGATGAGCATTTTTTGATTTTGAATAAGCCACATGGCTATGCCAGCATTCCAAGTATTTTACACTCAAATACCATTGCTAACTTTGTAAAAAATTACTATCTTGAGCAGAATTATCCTAACAAACAAGTTCACATTGTGACGCGTTTGGACAAGGATACAAGTGGTTTGATGCTCTTTGCTAAACACGGCTATGCACATGCAAGGCTTGATAAACAACTGCAAAATAAAACAATTGAAAAGCGCTACTATGCCTTGGTTTCTGGGCAAGGTGATTTGGCAGACGAGGGTGAAATTATTGCACCGATTGCTCGAGATGAAGATAGCATTATCACACGTCGTGTGCACCCTTCAGGAAAATATGCTCACACAAGTTATAAAGTTGTTGAGAGATTTGGCGATGTGGCTCTAGTAGATATTCGTTTGCATACTGGACGTACACACCAAATTCGAGTACATTTTTCTCATATTGGTTTCCCACTTTTGGGGGATGATTTGTATGGCGGTCGTATGGATCTTGGCATTACTCGTCAGGCATTACATTGCCATTATCTGCGTTTTGTTAACCCTTACACAAATGAAGAGATAATTCAAAGCACAAACTTGACAGATGACTTTGATAGCGTTATCATGGAGCTACAAAACAATTAGATGGAAGGTTAATTTATATGGGAATTCGATCTTTATTTGGTAGCTTGAGGGAAAAAATTATTGGTAAAAACCTTAAAATTGTTTTTCCTGAAGGAAATGACGAACGTGTTCTTCGTGCCGCCGCTCGTTTGAAATTTGAAGGTTTGATTGAACCGATTATTCTTGGTGATGCTACAGAAGTTCGAGAGTTATTGACTAAGTTTGGTTTTGCTGATCAAAATTATATTGTCATCAATCCCCAAAATTACGATAAACTTGATGAAATGAAAGAAGCTTTTCTTGAAATTCGTAAAGGAAAAGCTACTCCAGAAGATGCAGATCGTTTATTGAAAGACGTTAACTATTTTGGTGTAATGCTTGTTAAGTTAGGTTTGGCTGATGGTATGGTTTCTGGAGCTATTCATTCGACAGCTGATACTGTCCGTCCAGCGCTTCAAATCATTAAAACAAAACCTGGCATTTCTAGAACATCTGGTGTTTTCTTGATGAACCGTGAAAGTACAGATCACCGTTTGATTTTTGCTGACTGTGCTATCAATATTAATCCGAATGCTCAGGAATTATCTGAAATTGCTTTAAACACGGCTGAAACAGCTAGAATTTTTGATATTGATCCTAAAATTGCTATGTTGAGTTTTTCAACTAAAGGAAGTGCAAATGCTCCTGAAGTTGAAAAAGTTCGCGAAGCAACTCAGTTGGCAAAAGGACGTCAACCTGAATTAGCTATCGATGGTGAATTGCAATTTGATGCGGCATTTGTACCAAGTACAGCAGCAGTTAAAGCACCAGATAGTAAAGTGGCTGGACAAGCAAACGTCTTTATCTTCCCAGACCTTCAGTCAGGAAATATTGGGTATAAGATTGCACAACGTCTTGGTATGTTTGAAGCAATCGGTCCAATTCTTCAAGGACTTAACAAACCTGTGAATGATTTGTCACGTGGTTCAAGTGCTGAAGATATTTATAAATTAGCAATTATTACAGCAGCACAAGCTGTAGATGATATGGAATAAAGAAAAATCAGTTGGTTAACCGCCAACTGACTTTCTTATATAGCGTTTTAGAAAGAGAATAAAATGACAAAAATTGCATTAGTAACAGGAGCTTCGGCTGGTTTTGGTAAAGCTATTGTTAAAAAGTTAGTATCAGATGGCTATCGTGTTATTGCTAGCGCTCGTCGTTTGGAAAAATTGCAGAGCTTACAAACTGAATTCGGTGAAGACAAAGTTTATCCGCTACAAATGGATGTTTCACAGACTGACTTGATTGATCAAGCTTTAGCAAGTCTACCAGAAGACTGGAAGCAGATTGATCTTTTAGTCAATAATGCTGGTTTAGCGCTTGGTTTAGACAAGGCATATGAGGCAGAAATTTCAGACTGGATGACGATGATTAATACAAATATCGTAGGTCTTGTTTATTTAACGCGCCAAATTTTGCCAAGCATGGTTAAGCGTAATTCAGGGATGATTATCAATCTTGGTTCAACAGCTGGAACAATTCCATACCCAGGTGCGAATATTTACGGTGCTTCAAAAGCTTTTGTGAAACAATTCTCGTTGAACTTGCGTGCTGACCTTGCTGGTACTAAGATTCGTGTGACAAATATCGAACCAGGGCTTTGTGAAGGCACAGAGTTTTCGAACGTACGCTTTAAAGGCGATGATGAACGTGCTGAAAAACTTTACGAAGGAGCGCATGCCATTACGCCAGAAGATATCGCAAACACCGTCTCATGGGTGGCTAGCCAACCAGAACACGTTAATTTCAACCGCATTGAAATGATGCCAGTGTCTCAAACCTACGGAGCACAGCCAGTTTATCGCGATTAGTCTTTATATCACTTAAAGAGCCAAGAGGCTCTTTTTTAGTTTTATGAAATTTTGAAAAAGCATGAAAATAAGACTTGAAAATAGAAGAGAAAAGTATCACTTTTTCATAAGATATAACTATCGTTTTTAAAAAGTTCTTAGTAAAATAGAGAAAATAAGATTGAAGAGGGTATTGCTGTGCGTAAAATTGTGTTTTTAGATGTTGATGGAACTTTGGTTGATTATCACAATCGTATTCCAGAATCTGCGATAATAGCAATCCGCAAAGCGCGTGAAAACGGGCATAAAGTATTTGTGTGTACAGGTCGCAGCCGTGCAGAAATGCAGCCTGAACTTTGGGAGATTGGTCTTGATGGCATGATTGGTGGAAATGGTTCATATGTTGAATATGATAACCAAGTTATCATGCATCAGATGCTTTCAGAAGGGGACTCAAAAGCAATTGTGGATTGGTTACATGAGCGCGGATTAGAGTTTTATTTGGAGTCAAATAATGGTTTGTTTGCTTCAGAAAATTTCAAAGAAGCAGCACGACCAGTCATGAGACAATACGCTCTTCAGAAAGGAAAAACAGCAGCAGAAGTTGAAGACATGGAAGCTGAAGATGCCCTTCATGGCTTGGTTTATGGTGAAGAATTATATCGTAACGATCTCAATAAAGTTAGTTTTATCTTGAATTCTTACCAAGACCATTTGGATTCTGCCACAGCTTTTCCAAATCTTAAAGCAGGAACTTGGGGCGGACGTGGTGAGACGGCACTTTTTGGCGATTTAGGTGTTAAAGACATCACTAAAGCGCATGCGATTGAGGTTTTACTTGAACATTTGCAGGCTAGTCAAAAAGATACCATAGCTTTTGGAGATGCAAAAGTCGATATTCCAATGCTTGAGTATTGTGATTTTGGAGTTTCTATGGGAAATGGTGGTCCTGAAATCTTGGCAATGGCAGATATGGTGACTGATGATGTTGAAGAAGATGGCATTTATAATGCCTTTGAAAAATTAGGTCTGATTTAGTAAGAGAGTGCTTGGCAGGTGTGCTGAGCATTTTTTTGATATTTTTATCCGCTTTTTAATATTGAATCATATGATAGTATAAAGAATGCATTGGATAACATTAGTATTTCATAAATGATAGCGCTATAATGAAGTCAATGAAAAGTGAAAGGGAGATTTACATGTTACACAAAACTTTAAAACCATTTCCAGAACATTTCTTGTGGGGGGCATCAACTTCAGCTTATCAAGTTGAAGGCGCAGCATTAGAAGATGGTAAAGGTCCTTCTTGTCAAGATGTCAAAGAATTACCAGCAGGAACTGCAGATTTGTCAGTTTCAGTGGACCATTACCATCACTACAAAGAAGACATTGCTTTGATGGCAGAAATGGGATTTAAGTCATACCGTTTTTCAATTTCATGGTCACGTATTTTGCCAAACGGGACAGGTGAAGTGAATCCAAAAGGAATTGAATTTTATAATAACTTGATTGATGAATGCTTGAAATATAATATTCAACCAATCGTGACAATGTTCCACTTTGATATGCCAGCAGCGCTTGATGAACGTGGTTCTTGGTCAACACATGAGTCAGTAGATTGGTTTGCAGAATACGCGCGTGTTTTGTTTGAAAACTTTGGTGACCGTGTCAAATATTGGTTAACCATCAACGAACAAAATATGCTAACTTTGGTTGGTCCAGTTATCGGTACACTTCATGTGCCAGAAGGAACAACAAATCTCACTAAGGAAATCTACCAACAAAACCATCACCAATTGGTTGCGCAAGCAAAAGCCATGCAACTTTGTCATGAAATGTTGCCAGATGCTAAAATTGGTCCTGCTCCAAATATTTCTTTGGTCTATCCAGCTTCTTCAAAACCAGAAGATATTATTGCTGCTCAAAACTTTAATGCCCTACGTAACTGGCTTTACCTTGATGCGTATGTCTTTGGTGAATATAACAACCTTGCATGGGCTTATATGGAAGAAAATGATGCTTTGCCTACAGTTACAGATGAAGACCGTGCTATCATGAAAGCAGCTAAACCTGATTTTATCGGATTTAACTATTACAATACCGCAACTGTTGAAGCTTCTGACGGTAGCGAGGTAGCAGGAGCAAATGGTGACCAACAATCAAATCAAACATTCCCTGGTTTTGCTAAAAGCGTTGATAATCCAAACCTTGTAAAAACAGAATTCGGTTGGGAAATTGACCCTGTTGGATTCCGTGCGACAGTTCGTGAAATGTACAGTCGTTACCGCTTGCCACTTTTAGTTACTGAAAATGGTCTTGGAGCATATGATACGTTAACAGAAGATGGCAAAATTCACGATGATTATCGTATTGAATATCTCCGTCAACACATCGCTCAAATTCATTTAGCAATCTCTGATGGTGTTGATATGCTTGGTTATAATCCTTGGTCAGCAATCGACCTTATCTCAACACACGAAGGTATCCGTAAACGTTACGGCTTTATCTACGTGGACCGCACAGATGAAGAAATCGGAAGTCTTAAACGTTATCGTAAAGATTCATTCTTCTGGTACAAGAAAGTCATTGCCACAAACGGTCAAGATTTATCTGATTAATAATATTAAAAGCACTCAGCTAATTGCTGAGTGCTTCTTTTAAATTTGAGTGAATTGTTTTTTCTTGAGTTCGAAAATAACATCAGTTTCTTTGGCGACAGCTGTTTCGTGAGTTACGATAATGACTGTTTTATTTTGCTGATGTGCGATTTCTTTGAAAATCGAAACGATATCTTGCGTGGTTTCTTCGTCTAAGTTTCCTGTCGGTTCATCCGCGATAATTAAATCATGTCCAGTTGCTAAGGCGCGTACGATAGCAACACGTTGCTGTTGACCTCCAGAAAGTTTGAGAACTGGCTTATCAATCATTTCTCTAGGGATGCCAACGAGTTCGAAAAGCTCTTCAATTTTAGCATTATCAACGGATTTATTAGATATTTCTAGCGCCGTTTGAACGTTTTGACGAGCAGTCATGTAGGTCATTAAGTTGTAGGCTTGGAAAATAGTCGATACTGCATTTCGACGATAATTGGTCAAGCCAGATTTGTTAATATCTGTGTCATCCAAGTAGATTTGTCCAGTTTTAGGACTGTCAAGTCCAGCTAGTAGTGAGAGGAAAGTTGTTTTTCCGCTTCCTGACTGACCTAGGATTGAATAAACTTTTCCTTTTTCAAAAGTTAGATTCACATCTTTAAACAGATAATCGTCGGGATTATTGGTGTACCAGTAGCCGATATTTTTAGTTTGTAACGTCATGTGATTGTCCTTTCTAGTTAGAAGTTAAGATGTCTTTTGGTTTCATTCGGATAATACCGATACTTGCTAAAATCGTTGACACAAATGAAATAAGAAGAGCAATTCCACCGAGTTTTGCAACATCTGTTCCGGTTAATTTGATATCAAGGTCGTTGATTTCTTGGCTAGAAGACGTAGCCATAGCAACCATGTTACCCATGCCACGACCTCCGCCATTTCCAGGCGCAGATGGTTTTTGATTCGAATTAGTGTCTGTGTTGCTGTCAGATGATTTAGTATCTTGTCCAGGTCCGCCAGCCCCAGATCCGGCATTTTGAGTTGTTTGTTCAGTAGAAGTTGATGACGATAGCAATTGATTTCCAAGGGCATTACCGACAAAATTACCTGCAAATGAAGCAATGACAAGCGAAACCACAGTTACCATAAGAAGTTCTGTGAAGAATTGACCGATAATCTTCAAACGATTTTCACCAAGACTCATCAAAACACCAATCTCATAACGGCGTTCGCGGATGCTTAAGATGACGATAAGGGTCAAAATAACGGCACCTGCAACAGCAACTAAAATAACAATGTTTTGTGCGATTGATGAAATGTTATTTAATGGTGAAAGCATTTGTTCATAGATTTCATCACTTGAAGTTACTGAGTAAGAATCTGTGTCGATGTCAGACTTAATTTCTTTGACGAAAGCATCCATATTTTTAGGATTTGAAAGTGTGTAAACAGCTGAATCAAGCGTGTCAGTTTCACCTTTCATGGTATTTGCAGTTGTAAGATTTGTGTAGATGTTATTTTGCGGATTAGATGCATTTGACATCATTTGTGCTGTTGTGGCAGTAGATGAATTGTCATAAATGCCGACAACGGTAAGTGTATAGCTTGTTTCGGTATCGTCTACAGTTGTTGATACTGTTAAAGTATCTCCAACGCTTAAATCATTTTCATCTGCCAAATCTGATGAAATTACAGCTGAATTATTTGCGGTATCACTTGTAATGCCAACACCTTTTTTAATTTCACTTGTGCCTGATGTAAAATTAGCAACGTAATCTGTACTATTGACACCAGTAATCGTAAAGTCTCCTGATGCCATCATACCACCGCGGTCAGGTTGATTAGAGTCTGTTGAAGCGCTATCGCTTGTATCATCAGAAGATGAAGAAGTTGAAATTGCAGAGATTCCATCACCAGCAGTTGCTGTGGTAGTTGTTGTGAAGAGATAAGATGCAACATCATCTTTTTCTGCGATTGATTTGGCTGTTGCGAGATCGACAGAAGTTACTGCTGAGCTATCATCTGAACTATCGCCACTTGATTCACTGCTGTCTGAACTGTTTTCACTATCAGGTTTGAAAGCTTTCATCATTGCTTCGCGGTTAACTGATAAGGTAACCGTAGCGCCAGCTTTGCTTTTTGCGGACTCAACAGCAGAATTTGCTGCATTTTTAATGGTTAGACCAGCTAACACAAAAATCAATATAGCGCTAGTTACTAGAACCAGTAATCCAGTTCGTCCTTTTTTAGCTTTGGTCACAAGCCAAGCTCTTTTAAAAAAATTCATATAAAACTCCTTTGCATTTGTTACAAAAAGTTTAGGTAAAATTACTTAACAGAAACTGAAATAAAGCTAAAACAAAACTTAAAGTTACAAAATTCAGATATTGGACAACGTACGTAAATAACGAACAATACAAAAATATATTTTGAAAAGAGTTGACATAAAACGAATAAAGATATAAAATAATAATGGAAGGGTAAGGAATTACCTAGCGATGCTCTGCTATTTAACAGGAGTAGGAGAGTTATAGGAAGGTCATTTTTTAATGAAAGAGTCGATGTATTTTTGGCTACTCTATTAAGTGAAAAGTGATTACTATTATTCCTAAACTGAGTTGCCAATGATACAAAGACTATGGAGAAACTTATATGTATAATGAAATGCCTGTCTTTGATTACGAAGATATCCAATTGATTCCTAACAAATGTATCATTAAGAGTCGCTCAGAAGCTGATACACATGTGACACTCGGTGATTATACTTTTAAGTTGCCAGTTGTGCCAGCAAATATGCAAACGATTATCGATGAAGATATTGCTGAACAGCTTGCTAAGGATGGCTATTTTTACATCATGCACCGTTTTGATGAAACTTCTCGTAAGCCATTTGTTAAACGTATGCATGACCAAGATTTGATTGCTTCAATCTCAGTAGGTGTTAAAGATTATGAGTACGATTTTGTCTCAAGTTTAAAAGATGACGCACCAGAATTCATTACTATTGATATTGCTCACGGGCATTCTGACAGCGTGATTAATATGATTAAACATATTAAAAAAGAGTTGCCAGATACTTTTGTTATTGCTGGTAATGTCGGAACGCCTGAGGCTGTTCGTGAGTTGGAAAATGCTGGTGCAGATGCTACAAAAGTTGGTATCGGCCCAGGTAAAGTATGTATTACAAAAGTGAAAACTGGTTTTGGTACAGGTGGCTGGCAATTGGCTGCGCTTCGTTGGTGTGCAAAAGCTGCCCGCAAGCCGATTATTGCTGATGGCGGTATTCGTACGCACGGTGACATCGCAAAATCAATTCGCTTCGGTGCCACAATGGTTATGATTGGTTCGCTTTTTGCTGGTCATTTAGAAAGTCCAGGAAAATTGGTAGAAGTAGATGGCAAACAGTACAAAGAATATTATGGCTCTGCTTCTGAATACCAAAAAGGTGAACACAAAAACGTTGAAGGTAAGAAAATCTTGTTACCTGTTAAAGGTCATTTGAAAGACACGCTTGTAGAAATGAAAGAAGACCTTCAAAGTTCGATTTCATACGCTGGCGGACGTGATCTTCATGCCCTAACACGAGTAGATTATGTTATCGTTAAAAATTCAATTTGGAACGGTGACTCGATTTAAAGATGGAAGATGTCAGTATCTTCAGAAAATTACTTCTTTAATAATCAAGCCGATTTCATCTTGAAATCCCAAATTAAAATGATACAATATCTATAATATTAATGTGATAGTTAAAATTTAATAAAGCTTATTTATGCTACGAATGGGCGTAGCGTTTCTACAAGACACCGTAATGTCTAACAATAAGTCAATTTCTCAGTAAGTAACTGAGAAGCGTTTTTACGTAACTGTAAAAGCGAGACCGAGTTTTACAAAAAGGTGTTTACGATTCGTAAACACCTTTTTTATATATTTTGTCTTCGTTAAGATTGCCCTAAAAAGCTTCATAGTAAGTTGTTAGTTTTGACAATCCAATTTTTAATAAGATTTAAAAGGAGAATCCATGAAATTATTGGAAGAACGCATCTTAAAAGATGGGAATGTTTTGGGTGAGGATATCTTAAAAGTAGATAGTTTCCTTACACACCAAGTTGACTTTGAACTAATGCAAGAAATTGGTAAAGTTTTTGCCGAAGCTTATAAAGAAGCTGGTATCACAAAAGTCGTTACAATCGAAGCATCAGGTATTGCGCCAGCTCTTTATGCAGCACAAGCTATGGGTGTTCCGATGATTTTTGCTAAAAAAGCTAAAAACATCACAATGACAGAAGGCATCCTAACTGCTGAGGTCTACTCATTCACTAAGCGTGTGACAAGCACGGTATCAATTGCAAGTAAATTCTTGTCAGAAGATGATACAGTTCTTATCGTTGATGATTTCTTGGCAAATGGTCAAGCAGCTAAAGGTCTTCTTGAAATCATTGGTCAAGCAGGTGCCAAAGTCGCTGGTATCGGTATCGTTATTGAAAAATCTTTCCAAACAGGTCGTCAATTACTTGACGAAGCAGGCGTTCCTGTAACATCACTTGCTCGTATCAAAGAATTCAAAGACGGAAAAGTCATCTTTACGGAGGCAGATGCATAAAATGGAAATGAATGAACAAAAACACTCACAAGCAGCAATCCTAGGTTTGCAACATTTACTTGCTATGTACGCAGGTTCAATCCTCGTACCAATTATGATTGCAAGCGCACTTAATTATTCAGCTGAGCAATTAACTTACCTAATCTCAACTGATATTTTCATGTGTGGGGTTGCCACTTTCTTACAGCTCCAATTGCGTAAGCATTTTGGAGTAGGGCTTCCAGTTGTTCTTGGTTGTGCCTTCCAATCTGTAGCTCCATTATCAATCATCGGTGCAAAACAAGGTTCAGGTTACATGTTTGGTGCTTTGATTGTCTCTGGTATCTATGTGATTTTGATTTCAGGTATTTTCTCAAAAATCGCTGATTTCTTCCCACCAGTTGTAACAGGTTCTGTCATCACAACAATTGGTCTGACATTGATTCCAGTTGCGATTGGTAATATGGGTGATAACGCTGATGCACCAACAGCTCAGTCTTTGATTTTAGCACTTGTGACAATTGCTATTGTGTTTGTGGTTAATATCTTTGCTAAAGGTTTTATTAAATCAATTTCTATCTTGATTGGTTTGATTGGTGGTACGATTGTAGCAGCGTTTATGGGCTTAGTTGATACTTCAGTTGTTGCTAACGCACCGCTTGTTCATATTCCACAACCATTTTATTTTGGTGCACCAAAATTTGAAATCACATCAATCATTATGATGTGTATCATTGCTACAGTTTCAATGGTAGAATCAACAGGTGTATACCTTGCTTTGTCAGATTTAACTGGCGAAAAATTAGACAGCAAACGTCTTCGTAACGGATATCGCGCAGAAGGTGCAGCTGTTCTTCTCGGTGGTATTTTCAATACTTTCCCATATACAGGATTCTCTCAAAACGTTGGTTTGGTTCGTATTTCTGGAATCAAAACACGTCGTCCAATTTATTACACTGCATTGTTCCTTGTTATTCTTGGTCTTCTTCCAAAATTTGGTGCAATGGCACAAATGATTCCAAGTCCAGTTCTTGGTGGTGCCATGATTGTCCTATTTGGTATGGTTGCCCTTCAAGGGATTCAAATGTTAAATAAAGTTGATTTTGAAAATAACGAATATAACTTTATCATTGCTGCGGTCTCAATCGCTTGTGGTGTTGGTTTTAACGGAACAAATCTCTTTGTTAGCCTTCCAAACACAGTTCAAATGTTCTTAACAAACGGTATCGTCATTGCCGCATTATTCGCTGTTGTTCTTAATTTGATTTTAAACGGGAAACCAAAAAAATAAGCGTTTAGATAATAAATAAGCCATTCTAGAATTATCTAGAATGGCTTTTAATTTATCGTAGCATCTGAAAATGCGATTGTAACCCGCTAGTAATGGCTAGGCGATTGTCTTTTGTGATGAGAATGCCTTCGATATTTGGTGTATTTTGAATGGTGGTTAGAGCTTGCATGATTGGTAGCCCAAAGAGTTTTGTTGTCCATATTTCACAGTCAACAGACAAATCAGAAACAATGGTTAGACTTACCATGTCAGTTTCAATTGGATAGCCAGTTTTTCGGTCAAAAATGTGGTGGTAATCTTTGTGACCAACTCGCAAATGTCGTTCGTAAATGCCAGATGTAACAACAGATTTATTTTTGAGAGATAAAATTCCGATATTATTCCCACGAGTGGTTTTCGGATTTTGGATACCAATTCGCCAAATGCCATTTTCTTGTTTTGGATTGTCACCGTAAACGAGAACATTGCCACCGAGGTTAATCATGGCAGAAGTGACCTTTTCAGACTTTAGATAGTCCATAACTTTATCAGCGATATAACCTTTGGCTAGAGCACCGAGGTCAATTTTCATTCCTTTTTGGCTGAGGAAAATACTCTTCGTGTCAGGATTTAGAATAATATTATTAGGATTTGACAAAGCTAGCGCTTTTTGAATTTTTTTAGGATTTGGGACATTCGCATCGTCAAAACCAATGCGCCAGCTTTGCACCAGTGGACCGATAGCAATATTGAGATTTCCTGGATGAGTGAGGCTGTGCATTTTACCAAGCTGTGTCAGCTCAAATAAATCTGGGTGAACACTGACAGGAGCAATGCCGGAGCTGTTGTTAATCACCGTAAGCTCAGAATCATTGTCATTTGCGCTGAAACGATTTTTATAGATGGTTAATAGGTGGCAGACGTCATTGATATGCTTTTCAGGAGTATCAGACTCAATAAGGATATCGATGATTGTTCCCATCATTTTTATGCTATGAGTTAATTGCACGTGTTCACCTCCAAAAATCTTTCTTAGTTTAGCATAATGTTTTCTAGTTTAAAAAGCAATTATTTAATGATGATAAAAAAGCCACCTTTTATAGGTGGCTTTTTAGTTATAATGAAAAATTAGTTTTTCTTTTTCATTTCGCCGTGTGGGTAGTAAGTACCTTCAGGCATATCGTTGATGAAAACGTGGATAGCTTCTTTTGGAGCTTTTGCGATACGTGAAACAACTTCAGTTACTTCGCGAGCAAGTTCAACTTTTTGTTCTTGAGTACGACCTTCGAATAAATCGATTTTTACGAATGGCATAATAATCTCCTTTAAAATAAATTAACACTACAATTTTAGCACATTTAGCAGTAAAATTCAGTGTTTATCGGGAAAATAAGGAATGTTTTTTTATTCTATTTAAAAAGTTTTAAAATATCAGATAAGCCAAATGTTGTTTTATGATAAACCTTATTGTAGGCCGCTTTTTTAGGATTTTTAATCCAGCCAGATCCTTTTTTGCCATATCCTGGAATAATAGCCTTTTTGGCTTGCCTTTTCCATTTAGCAGTAGTGCGAGCTTTCAAACTCTTTTTTAAACTTGGTTTTCTAAATCCGATTTTCATGACTACAGCCTCCACAAATTAGTATATTTCTTTCAATGTATAAAATACTCCAAAGTAATTTTTCCGTCAATAAGTTTTGAAAATTTGTATACACATTCTCGTAATACAATTGTGATTCTTTTAATGAAATGTTATCTAATCTACATGAGTGCTATGCTATAATATAACTAAGCTTTAACAACTTAACCGCAGGATGGGTGACGTTTTGTCGCTCTTTAATGCGTTAGGTATTTTTTTGTGTTGGTTACTGATTTTTTATGAGTAATAAGGGCTAGTAGTGTGTTGCTACTAGCTTTTTTGTGCTTTCAAATGTTACTCGTATCGCATTTATTAAGCAGATACTTTTTGAATTGCTGGTTACCTGGTTTAATCCACGGTGATTTTATGGTAAAATAGTAAAATATTAGTAGAAGGTAGGATTGTCACTTTTGGCTCAACTCTATTATAAGTATGGAACCATGAATTCTGGTAAAACCATCGAAATTTTAAAAGTAGCTCACAATTATGAAGAACAAGGAAAACCTGTTGTTATCATGACATCAGCCCTTGATACACGTGATGGGTATGGTATTGTTTCAAGTCGTATCGGTATGCGTCGTGAAGCTATTGCAATTACAAATGAGATGGATGTTTTTGAATACGTCAAAGCTTTGCCAGAAAAACCTTATTGTGTTTTGATTGATGAATGTCAGTTTTTAACGAAAAAGCACGTTTACGAATTGGCGCGTGTTGTTGATGAATTAGAAGTCCCAGTAATGGCTTTTGGGTTAAAAAATGATTTTCAGAATGAATTATTCGAGGGTTCAAAATATCTACTTTTATTAGCAGATAAAATTGATGAAATTAAAACCATTTGCCAATTTTGTTCTAAAAAGGCAACTATGGTGTTGCGAACTAAAAATGGAAAACCTGTTTACGAAGGTGACCAGATTCAAATTGGTGGAAATGAAACTTACATTCCAGTGTGTCGCAAGCACTATTTTAAACCAATGATTTCAAACGAAGATTAAGAAATTAAACGTATTTTAAAGAGAGGATAATCAAAAAAAGATGAACATTTATGATCAGCTACAAGCGGTTGAAGACCGTTATGAAGAATTGGGAGAATTGCTAAGTGACCCAGATGTCGTTAGTGACACAAAACGCTTCATGACTTTGTCTAAAGAAGAAGCAAGTACACGTGAAACTGTAGCCGTTTACCGTGAATACAAAAAAGTTCTTCAAAACATTGAAGATGCCGAAGAAATGATTAAAGATGCTGGTGGTGATCCAGAACTTGAAGAAATGGCAAAAGAAGAGCTTAAAGAATCTAAAGCAGCAAAAGAAGAATATGAAGAAAAACTAAAAATCCTTCTATTGCCAAAAGATCCTAATGATGATAAAAATATCATCTTGGAAATTCGCGGTGCTGCTGGTGGTGATGAAGCAGCTCTATTTGCTGGAGACCTTCTTCAAATGTATCAAAAATACGCTGAAAGCCAAGGTTGGAAATTTGACGTCATGGAAGCTTCTTACAACGGTGTCGGAGGTATCAAAGAAGTTGTTGTCATGGTTTCAGGTCAATCAGTTTACTCTAAATTGAAATATGAATCAGGTGCTCACCGTGTTCAACGTGTCCCTGTAACTGAAAGCCAAGGTCGTGTTCACACATCAACAGCTACTGTCCTTGTTATGCCAGAAGTAGAAGAAGTTGAATACGAAATCGATCCAAAAGATTTGCGTGTAGATATCTACCACGCATCAGGTGCTGGTGGACAAAACGTCAACAAAGTTGCGACTGCCGTTCGTATGGTCCACATTCCAACTGGTATCAAAGTTGAAATGCAAGAAGAACGTACACAACAAAAGAACCGCGATAAAGCCATGAAAGTTATCCGTGCGCGTGTCGCTGACCACTTTGCTCAAATCGCTCAAGATGAACAAGATGCAGAACGTAAATCTACAGTCGGAACTGGTGATCGTTCTGAACGTATCCGTACATATAACTTCCCACAAAACCGTGTGACTGACCACCGTATTGGCTTGACATTGCAAAAACTTGATAGCATTTTGTCTGGTAAACTAGACGAAGTTATCGATGCCCTTATTTTGTTTGATCAAACTAAGAAACTAGAAGAGTTGAATAAATAATGAATTACGCTGAAACAATCAGCCAATTGGAAAAACAATTACAAGAAATTGGTGAGGATCCAGAAAATTTGGCTTACGTTTTTCGTGAGCTAAAGGGCTGGAGCCTGCTCGATTTCATTTTACATCAAAATAAAGATGTTTCTGCTCAAGATCAAACTCTGATAGAAGACATCATGAACCAGTTAAAAGATCACCGTTCGCCTCAGTACATCACTGGGAAAGCTTACTTTCGTGATTTAGAACTTGCTGTTGATGAGCGTGTTTTGATTCCGCGTCCTGAGACAGAAGAGCTAGTTGATTTGGTTTTGAAGGAAAATAGCCAAGCTGACTTGCAGATTTTAGATATTGGCACTGGTAGTGGAGCGATTGCGATTTCACTTAAGAGTGCGCGTCCTGATTGGCACGTGACAGCATCAGATATCTCATCAGAAGCTCTGCAATTGGCAAAAGAAAACAGCGGGAAAAATCAAGCATCAGTTGATTTTATTGAGTCAGATGTTTTTAATCAGATTTCAGGAAAATTTGATGTGATTATCTCAAACCCTCCTTACATTGCTTATGATGACGAGGATGAGGTTGGTGTTAATGTTCTTGCTTCAGAACCACATTTGGCGCTTTTTGCGGATGAAGATGGTTTTGCGATTTATCGTCGCATTATCGAAGGTGCAAGTAGTCACTTGACTGAAAATGGAAAACTTTATTTTGAAATTGGATACAAGCAGGGAGATGGCATGCGTCGTCTGTTAGCGCAGCATTTCCCTGAAAAACGTGTCCGTGTTCTACAAGATATATTTGGTAAAGATAGAATGGTCGTGATGGATAATGGCTAATTTGGAAGAAATTCTTCAGTCAGGTGGGGCGGTGATTCTGCCGACAGAAACGGTTTATGGATTATTTGCTCAAGCGATGAATGAGGATGCAGTAGAGCATGTTTACCAACTCAAGCGTCGTCCAAAAGAAAAAGCTATGAATTTAAACGTAGCAGATTACGAGACTATTTTAGCTTTTTCGAAAAATCAACCTAGCTATTTGAAAAAAATATATGATACTTTTTTACCTGGTCCGTTGACGATTATTTTACAAGCAAATGACCGTGTGCCAGCTTGGATCAATTCTGGCTTATCAACAATTGGTTTTAGAATTCCAAAACATCCACAGACTCTAGAATTGATAAAAAAGACAGGCCCATTGATTGGTCCGTCAGCTAACATTTCTGGACAAGAAAGTGGGAAAATATTTGCTGATATTAAAAAGCAATTCGGCAATGGCAATAATGTAACAGGACTTTCTGATGATGCTGCGCTTACAGGTGTTGATTCGACAATTTTAGATTTGTCTGGTGAGTCTGCTCGTATTCTTCGTCAAGGTGCCATCACTAAGGAAGAGTTGTTAGCTTGTGTGCCAGAGTTGACTTTTGCGGATTAGGTATTTTTTGGATATTCTTTTTACTGTTTCGGCTTTTACAGACTTTAAAGAGTAATTCTTGCGATTTAAGGAATGTGACGTGATCTTATCAAAAGGAGATAAGGATATGATTTTTGACAAGGAAAACTACGAAGCATTTGACCCAGAACTTTGGGCAGCAATTTCTGCTGAAGAAGTTCGTCAACAAAATAATATTGAGCTAATTGCCTCAGAAAATGTTGTCTCTAAAGCTGTTATGGCAGCACAAGGAAGTTTACTAACGAATAAGTACGCTGAAGGTTATCCTGGTAAACGTTACTATGGAGGAACCGACTGCGTGGATGTTGTCGAAAATTTGGCTATCGAACGCGCAAAGCAACTATTTGGAGCTAAATTTGCTAATGTTCAACCGCACTCAGGAAGTCAAGCTAATGCCGCTGCTTATATGGCTTTAATCCAACCAGGTGATACTGTGATGGGGATGGATTTAGCAGCTGGTGGACACTTGACACACGGTGCTGCTGTGAGCTTTTCAGGAAAAACATATCACTTTGTCTCTTACACAGTTGATCCTGTCACAGAATGTATTGACTATGATAAGTTAGCTGAGCAAGCAAAAGAAGTGAAGCCAAAACTTATCGTTGCAGGCGCGTCTGCTTACTCACGTATCATTGATTTCAAACGTTTCCGTGAAATCGCAGATAGCGTCGGTGCATACTTGATGGTTGATATGGCTCACATTGCTGGTTTAGTTGCAGCAGGTCTTCATCCAAGTCCAGTTCCTTATGCGCATGTCACAACGACAACAACTCACAAAACTCTTCGTGGTCCTCGAGGTGGTTTGATTTTGACAAATGATGAAGCTATCGCTAAAAAGATTAATTCCGCTGTCTTTCCTGGACTTCAAGGTGGTCCTTTGATGCATGTCATTGCAGGTAAAGCTGTCGCTTTGAAAGAAGCACTAGATCCAGCATTCAAAGAATATGGTGAGCAAGTGATTAAAAACGCTGCAGCTATGGTTGAAGTGTTTGCAAATCACTCTGAATTTCGTGTCATTTCAGGTGGAACAGATAACCATGTCTTTCTTGTAGATGTGACAAAAGTGGTTGAAAATGGGAAATTAGCCCAAAATATCCTTGAGTCTGTAAATATCACACTTAATAAGAATTCAATTCCATTTGAAACACTTTCTCCATTTAAAACTTCTGGTATCCGTATCGGAACACCAGCTATTACAAGCCGTGGAATGGGAGAAAAAGAATCACGAACTATAGCTGAGTTGATTGTTAAAACTCTTGAAAATTATCAAAATGAAACTATTTTAGAGGAGGTTCGTCGTGAGGTTAAAGCATTGACTGATGCTTTCCCACTTTATTAACGAACAGCTGAGTCTAACTTTTAGGCTCGCTCGCAAATAACCATGATTGATTTATATATAAAACGTATTGTTATCCATCAATTTACTCCGAATGATACTGAGCTAATTTTGTCAGATCAGTTATTGACAATTACACCTCGTATTGACGAGTATTTTCGTAAAAAATTGAGCAAAGTTTTTTCTGACGAAGCTAAACGTGGAACTTTTTTAGAAGACAATGTTTTTCTTAGTTATTTGAGTGATGATTTGATGGAATCATCAGTTAAGATTGCACAGCTTTGGAAAGAAGAATTTGTCATCTCTGATAATCAAAAGACAAATGATTTGGTTTTTATCCAATTTGATAAAGATGGTGTTGAACACTTTGCTTTTCTTCGTGTGGCATTGAGAGAGAACTTCACTCACATTTCAAGTGATAGCGAAAGTCCGATCAAAGTAACACAAAATAATTTTCCATCAGCAGCGCAGACGCCTGATGAAGCTTTAGTCATTAATCGTAGCAATCGCAATTATTATCTGATTGAAAAACGTATTAAGCATAATGGAAGCTTTGCTAATTATTTTTCAGAGAATTTGTTGCAAGTCCAACCAGAGCAATCTGTCAAAAAATCGATTAAGATGGTTGAGCAAACCGCACAAAAAATTGCTGAAAACTTCCAGCAAGATGATTTTGCTTTCCAATCTAAAATGAAAGCAGCCATTTACAAAAATTTGGAAGAAGAGCAAGAACTCTCACCTGAAAAATTGGCAGATCAGCTTTTTGACAATAATTTGACAGCTCGTTTGACTTTTGTCGATGAATTGAAAGAAAGCATTCCAGAGCCTATTCAGGTATCGGATATCGATCATTCACGTCAGACAAAAAAATTAGAGAACCAGAAACTTTCTCTGTCAAATGGGATTCAGTTGATTGTTCCTAATAATGTTTATGAGGATGCCGAATCGGTAGAATTCATTCAAAATCCAAATGGAACTTATTCCATCTTGATAAAAAACATAGAGGATATTCAAAATAAATAATGTTTAAGTTCTTAAAACGTCTGATTGTCCTTGCTTTTGTTCTTTTCTGTGGCTACCAATTTTATGTCACACACGAAAATGTTAAAAACGTTTTGCAGTACAAAAGCATGGTTAAAGAGATTTTAGATGACAATGATACAACAGCAAATGTTGAGCTGGTTTTGGCCATGATTTACACGGAAACTAAAGGAAACGATGGTGACGTCATGCAATCAAGCGAAAGCTCTGATGGTGTTGTCAATTCCATTTCTGATAGTAAGACCAGCATTCGTCAAGGTGTCACTGTTCTTTCGGAAAATCTTTCCTTAGCTGATGAGGCAGGAGTTGATGTTTGGACAGCTGTTCAGGCATACAACTTTGGGACATCATACATTGATTATGTTGCAAAACACGGTAGTAAAAATACAATTGCTTTAGCTAAAACTTACTCGCGCGACGTAGTAGCTCCAAGTCTTGGTAATACGACTGGTGAATCTTATTTTTACTATCATCCACTTGCGTTGATTTCAGGCGGACAATTATATCGAAATGGTGGAAATATCTACTACTCGCGTGAAGTTCATTTTAATCTTTATTTGATTGAATTAATGAGCTTATTCTAACTAGTAAGGTTTAGAGAGAAGTATGAGAGAATTAAGTCGTTATTTTAAAGGGTACCTTAAGGAGACAATCTTAGGTCCCCTTTTCAAATTGTTTGAAGCAACCTTTGAACTGTTAGTTCCAATTATTATTGCAAGGATTGTTGATACAATCATTCCAAGTGAGAATAAAGGCAGTCTTGTTTTGATGATTGGACTCTTGTTCTTGTTTGCGATTATTGGTGTCATTGTTGCACTTACTGCACAATATTTTTCTTCAAAAGCCGCAGTTGGCTATACTCGTCAGCTGACAAAAGATTTATTCAAAAAAATCATGGGCTTGAGTAAAGAAGATCGAGATAAGTTGACAACATCAAGTTTGGTGACGCGTCTAACCAGTGATACCTACCAGATTCAAACTGGAATTAACCAGTTTTTACGTTTGTTTTTACGCGCACCAATTATTGTTTTTGGCGCTATCATTATGGCATTTAACATTAGTCCAAAGATGACCTTAGACTTTTTGGTTATGGTTGTGATTTTGTTTGTCATTGTTTTTGCCATGTCACATTTATTGAATCCGATTTATGCTAAGATTCGTCAGGCAACGGATAAAATTGTTAATATGACCCGCCAACAATTGGAAGGTGTCCGCGTCATTCGCGCCTTTGGTCAAGTTGATAAAGAAGAAAAAGAATTTGCTGCTGCCAACCAAGATTATACAGATTTACAGTTAAAAGCAGGGCGTCTATCAAGTTTGGTAACACCGCTAACTTATCTTGTTGTTAATAGCACGCTTATCCTAGTTATCTGGCAAGGAAATCTTCAAATTGGAAAAGGTTTGCTATCTCAAGGGATGTTAATCGCCTTGGTTAACTATCTTTTGCAAATTTTGACAGAGCTGCTTAAGATGACGATGCTTGTGACATCTTTGAATCAATCATTTATCAGTGCAAAACGTATCACGGAAGTATTTGAAAAAGAGTCTGAAGATTTGGCAATGGCGTTTGAGCAAGTGTCATCTGATTACGCGGTTTGTGTAGACGATATGAGTTTTACCTATCCAACAGCTGCGGAGCCATCTCTATCTCACATTGCTTTTAACTTAAATCCTGGTGATTTTTTAGGCGTTATTGGCGGAACTGGTTCAGGAAAATCTACCTTGGTTGATTTGCTTGTCCACCTTTATACCCCACAAGCTGGTAGCTTAGCTATTTTCCAAAATCATCAGTCACCCAAAACACTTGGTCAGTGGCGTTCTTGGGTTAATGTTGTGCCACAAAAAGCAGAGCTTTTCCAAGGAACAATTCGCTCTAACTTGACGTTGGGAATCAATCGCGAAGTGAGCGATGATGAACTTTGGCGTGCTTTGGATATTGCGCAAGCCAGTGATTTTGTTTCAGAAAAAGAAGGCCAGTTGGATGCAGTGGTTGAAGCTTTTGGACGCAACTTTTCTGGCGGGCAGCGTCAGCGTTTGACAATTGCGCGTGCTTTGGTTCAAAAAGCTCCACTATTGATTTTAGATGACTCAACGTCAGCACTTGATTATTTGACAGAAGCGAAGCTGCTGTCTGCCATTCATGAAAAACTCAGTGATGTGACGCTTATTTTGATTTCGCAACGTACTAATAGTTTAAAAGCAGCAGATAAAATCTTGCTTTTAGATAAAGGTCAACAGCTTGGTTTTGCAAGCCATGAAGAATTGTTAGCGGATAATGATGTTTATCGAGCAATTCACTATTCACAACACCAAAAAGAGGAGGTCTAGAGCATGAAAGCAAGAAATCAATCAACTACAACTCGTCGCTTGTTTAAAGACCTCTTCTCTCAAAAAGGACTTGTTATTGGAGCAACGCTTGGAACGATTGCCCAAGTCGCATTGACTGTTTACCTTCCTGTTTTGATTGGTAACGCAGTCGATGTCGTTCTTTCTCCAAAATCATTGACTTTGATTTTGCCAATCATCGTGAAAATGCTTGTCGTTGTCGCACTGAATACTTTAATTCAGTGGCTTAATCCATTGATTTATAATCGTTTAACATTCGGTTATATTTACGATTTGCGTCAAAGGGTAATGGAAAAATTAAATCAAATGCCGATTGCTTATCTTGATAAGAAAAGTTCTGGAGATTTGGTTAGTCGTGTAACGACTGATGCAGAGCAATTAAGTAATGGTCTTTTGATGGTCTTTAATCAGTTTTTCATTGGTATTTTGACCATTATCATTACCATTGTTACGATGGCTGATATTGATCTTCTGATGCTTGGTTTGGTATTGATTTTAACACCACTTTCTCTTTTCTTAGCACGATTTATTGCTAATAAGAGTTATCATCTTTACCAAAAGCAAACCAAATCTCGCGGTCGTCAGACACAATATATTGAAGAGATGATTCGTCAAGAGAGCTTATTGCATGTCTTTAACGCACAAGAAGCAGCGATTGATACTTTCACTGAAATCAATGATACCTACGCAGATTATTCACAAGGTGCAATTTTCTACTCATCAACCGTCAACCCTTCAACGCGTTTTATCAATAGTTTGATTTATGCGTTGCTGGCAGGAGTGGGAGCGTTGCGCATCATGTCAGGTGCCTTTACAGTTGGTCAGTTAACAACGTTTTTGAATTATGTTAACCAATATACTAAACCTTTCAATGATATTTCATCAGTCTTGTCAGAATTGCAAGGAGCTATCGCTTGTGCAGATCGCCTGTATGCTATCTTGGATGAAGAAAACGAGCCACTTCCAGTGACTGCACAACTTGACGAGGACAAGATTCAAGGACAAATTGAATTTAAAGATGTGTCATTTGGTTACACTCCTCAGAAAACGTTGATTAATCACTTGAGTTTGTCTATTCCAGCAGCTTCAAAAGTGGCTATTGTAGGTCCGACAGGAGCAGGAAAATCAACGTTGATTAATCTCTTGATGCGTTTTTATGAAGTAAATAGCGGAGCTATTTATTTGGATGGTGTATCTATGGCTGATTATTCTGTTGAAGAACTTCGCAAGCAAATTGGTATGGTTCTGCAAGAGACTTGGCTAAAAGTTGGAACAATCCATGATAATATTGCTTATGGTAATCCTCAAGCAACACGAGAAGAAGTTATCCAAGCAGCAAAAGCAGCTAACGCAGATTTCTTCATCCGTCAATTACCAAATGGCTATGACACATATTTGGCTGATGCTGGAGCTTCACTGTCTCAAGGACAACGTCAGCTTTTGACGATTGCACGTATTTTTGTGAAATTACCAAAAATCTTGATACTTGATGAAGCAACGTCATCTATTGATACACGTACAGAAGTGCTAGTTCAAGAAGCCTTCGAAAAATTAATGCAGGGTCGTACTAGTTTTATCATTGCTCACCGTTTATCAACTATCCAATCAGCTGACTGTATTTTAGTCATGGTTGATGGAGATATTGTTGAACATGGCACACACGCAGAATTAATGGCAAAACAAGGTGTTTACTATCAAATGCAAACAGCACAAGCTGGATGATCTAATACATAAAAATAATTATGTAAAAACGATTAGATTTAAAGTCTAATCGTTTTTTTGTTTTATAAGATTTATTGATCTTGTGGAATATAAGCAGAGACAGATTCTGCGCCAACTGGAAAACTGCCGTAACCTTCTTCGTCGATAGTGATAGTAGCATTTTGATTTCCGAGATAATCTGTAAAAGTTTTTCCTGCCCATTTTTTGCCAACAAACATTCGTTTTGCTGTAGAATGAGCGTTGTTGATTAAAACAGCAAGAGAAGTAGGATGTTCTTCATCTCCAAGATATGACCAACCAATGCAGTTTGGATTGTCAAAATAGTTCATTTCTTTGCCATAAACAGCTGCTTGTCTTAAGAAAAGTAATTTATCAATATCATCTTGAAAGTCTTGTTGCGCAAATTCACCTGAAATGCCGTAGTAGTCACCGTAGAAGATGCAAGGAAGACCAGTTTGGCGAAGTAAGATGAGAGCGTAAGCTGCAGGCTTAAACCATTCTTCAATTGTAGATTCAAGTGCTTGCCCTCGTTGGGTATCATGGTTGTCAACGAAAGTAACAGCAGAGTTAGGCTGATTTTTCACCAAAGTATGATTAAAAATTTGTCGTAAATCGTAATGAGCTTTTTCTTTGCTTGCTTCAAAAAGATTTTGGTGGAGTCGAACGTCGATTAGGTCAAAGCGGTGCCCAGTCGTTTCAAGATAATCGTTGTTTGTTTTTTCATCACCGTTCCAGAATTCGCCAAAAACATAAAAGTCTTTACCGTATTTTTCCTTCATATCGCGGATGAAATTGCTCATAAAGAATGAATCGATATGTTTGATAGCATCCAAGCGAAAACCACAAACTCCTGTTGTTTTGACGAACCATTCTGCCCAGTCATAGATATTTTTGATAACTTCTGGGTGTTTAAAATCAAGGTCAGCATACATAAGATAGTCGTAATTGCCATTTTCGCCATCAACCAAATCTTGATTTGCCCAACCTTTGTTGTCACCTTGAATTTGGAAAATACCGTTTTTACCAGTTTTTACATCATAATCCGTTCCAGTAAAGTGGTACCAATGCCATTCAAAATCATTGTAAGCTTTATGTCGACCATCAAAAGTGAAGTTTGTCCAGCCTTCAATGTCAAAAGGTTTACTGATGATTTTTGTACGGTCATCGGGGGCAACTTCGACAACGGAAAAAGTTTCAGTATGGTCAGCAGCAGCTTTGTGATTTAAGACAACATCAGCTAAAGGTGCAATATGATTTGCTTTTAAAGCAGAAATTGCTTGTAGATAGTCAGCTTTTGTTCCGTATTTTGTTCGGACAGTTCCTTTTTGGTCAAATTCACCGAGGTCAAAAAGGTCATAAACGCCATAACCAACGTCGCCATCATGCGTAGCTTTAAACGCTGGAGGCATCCAAATTTTTGTGATACCTTTTTGAGCAAGTGTAGGAGCATCGGCCGCTAATCGCATCCAGTGTTTACCATCGTTTGGCAGGTACCATTCAAAGTACTGCATTAAAGTTTCATTTGTCATTAAAAACACCTCAAAAGGAAAGTTCTTTCTTTCATTTTACCAAAAAAAGGAAATTATGCAAACGTTTGCGCTATAAAAAATAAAAACAAGCCCGAGATTTTTCTCAGACTTTTACATAATGTGTAAAAACCATTCACCACCATAAAAAAGAAGTAGAATGTGACCGATGATTGAAATAGGTTTGCAGATGACAATGATTTTTGAAAATGTTTTGAGTGACATGTTACTCAAGGCAGCTAACATGACAAGTAAATCTGCTGGTGCAAAAGGCAATATCATACCAATAATAAAGATTACTGTAAATGACTTATGTTGTTCGATTAAATCTTCGTATTTTTTAAGCGTGTTTTCTTTAATAAAGAGAAGGCAGAAGCATTTGCCATACCAACGCGTGAGTAAAAACAAAATTGTTGACCCTAGGATAATACCAATACAGCTTGTTAAAACACCAACTACTGGATGAAAGGTCATCACAGCAAGCATCATTGTTAAGCTAGCAGGAACGATAGGGACGACGACTTGCATCATCTGAAAAACGGTAAAGAAAATTGCTCCCCAAACTTTATCCTGACCGATAAGCATCTGTATTTTTTCTTGGTTAGTCAAATAACCATGCTGATAAAGCCAGAAAATACAGATACATGATGTAATGAAAATAGCTGCAGACAGAATGTGAATCAGCTTTTGAATTAGTTTGTAATGTTGAAACAGAAAGCGCCATCTCCAATCTACTTTTGCATGATATTATTGTAAAACTTTTTTTAAAGATATGCTAACGATTTTATCAAAATAGGTCTTAAGACGGATGTAGTAGAAGTCAGAAAATCATATAATATAATCATCCTAAAAACTTTTCATATAACTCCTAAGCAAGTGGTTATCCCGGCCGCTTGCTTTTTGTGCTTTAAATTTTAATAAGATACCTAAAATCTACTGCCAAATGTGTAAATTTATGCTACAATTAAAGTGAATACTGTTAGCCAAAGGGGCTGACGTTAATAGAAAGGGTAATAATGACTGACAATTCTACTTTGAACGATGTTCAAAAAATCATTGTTCTTGACTATGGTAGCCAGTACAACCAATTGATTGCTCGTCGTATTCGTGAATTTGGTGTCTTCTCAGAATTACGAAGCCACAAAATCACAGCAGACGAAGTTCGTGAAATCAACCCAATTGGTATCGTACTTTCAGGTGGTCCAAATTCAGTTTATGCTGATAATGCTTTTGGCATTGACGAAGAAATTTTTGAATTGGGTATTCCAATTCTTGGTATCTGCTATGGTATGCAATTGTTGACTGATAAACTCGGTGGTAAAGTTGTCCCTGCTGGACAAACTGGTCACAGTGAGTATGGCCAATCAACACTTCGCTTGAAAGCAAAATCAGAACTTTTTGCTGAAACACCAGAAGAGCAAACTGTTTTGATGAGCCACGGTGATGCCGTTACTGAAATTCCTGCAGGCTTCCACTTGGTTGGGGACTCTGCCGATTGCCCTTACGCAGCAATTGAAAATACTGAGAAAAACATCTACGGTATCCAATTCCATCCAGAAGTTCGCCACTCAGTATATGGTAATGATATTTTACGTAACTTTGCTTTCCGAATCTGTGGTGCTAAAGGCGATTGGTCAATGGATAACTTCATTGATTTGCAAATTAATGAAATTCGTCAAAAAGTTGGTGACCGTAAAGTTCTTCTTGGACTTTCAGGTGGTGTTGACTCATCAGTTGTAGGTGTTCTTTTGCAACGCGCTATCGGTGATCAATTGACATGTATTTTTGTTGACCACGGTCTTCTTCGTAAAGGAGAAGGTGACCAAGTTATGAACATGCTTGGTGGTAAATTCGGTTTGAACATCATTCGTGTTGATGCTTCAAAACGTTTCTTAGACCTTCTTGCTGGCGTTGATGATCCAGAGAAAAAACGTAAAATCATCGGTAATGAATTTGTCAGTGTATTTGACGACGAAGCAAGCAAACTTAAAGGTGTTGACTTCTTAGCACAAGGTACTCTTTACACAGACGTTATCGAATCAGGTACTGATACAGCACAAACAATCAAATCACACCACAACGTTGGTGGTCTTCCAGAAGACATGCAATTTGAATTGATTGAACCACTTAACACACTTTTCAAAGACGAAGTTCGTGCTCTTGGTACAGCTCTTGGTATGCCAGATGAAATCGTTTGGCGCCAACCATTCCCAGGACCAGGTCTTGCTATCCGTGTTATGGGTGAAATCACAGCAGAACGTCTTGAAACTGTTCGTGAATCTGATGCTATCCTTCGTGAAGAAATCGCTAAAGCAGGTCTTGACCGCGATATCTGGCAATACTTCACAGTTAACACAGGTGTTCGTTCAGTTGGTGTTATGGGTGACGGACGTACTTACGATTACACAATCGCAATCCGTGCTATCACATCAATCGACGGTATGACTGCAGACTTTGCTCGCATCCCATGGGATGTCCTTCAAAAAATCTCAGTACGTATCGTAAATGAAGTTGACCACGTTAACCGCATCGTCTACGATATTACAAGTAAACCACCAGCAACAGTAGAGTGGGAATAAACGATAAAATGTGGGAATCCGCTTAAACAGTGGGTTCCCTTTTTTAATGGTTGCAAAAATTTTGCATTCACTCTTTTTAAGAATCTTAAGCCGGATAGTATGACCGGCATCAATCACTCATTCGAGTAATTTTCACATAAAACATTCTACAAACATTTTCGGATTATCGAAAATTATATGCCACATATCTTTTGAAAAAGATAGAGAAACTTTAGTAATCAGTTCTGATTCCTGAAAAGTTCATGCTTTAAATGTTTTAAAATCATTACCATAGTGAAATGATAGAACGGATGTACGCGAATAAATCTTGATATAGAGTACACTATAGTTTATAATGTATTGTGTAATTACGGGAACACAAGATGTTGAGTATAGAAAGATAAAAATATGAGTATAAGTTATAAAAAACTTAGAAGGAGAAGGATATGGACTTAAGTGGAATTGATCCAACAATTGGTAGTGCGCTAATTGAGTTAGGAACATCGTTGAGTACTCTTGTATTAAAGGGGACCACTACAGCGATTCAGGGGAAAATTGCATCATTAAAAAATGAGAAAAATGTTGATACCGTGCGTGGTGCTTATAATGAGATGATTAATCAATTAATGGCAGAGCGTGAAGAGGCTTTGATGATAGCTCAATCATATAAAAATGAGCTGGATCGCGTTGTTATAAGCGATGAAGATATTGAGTATTTACAGCAGACTGTTTCGAAGGTGCTTGATCTATTAGTAGGCATGCAGTTTTTTGACATTAATAATGAAAATGAAGCAGTTCAAGAAAAAGCGAGAGCGCAAATCGATGCAATAAACGGAGTAAAAGGATTGATTAGTAAAGATGTCTTGAAGACCATGCAACTATTAGGGTTTAATTATAAAGCTGCAATTGGCGAACCATTAACAGAACTTTGTGCCAATAAGATTAAAGGAGTAGCAAATAGTTCACAGCGTAAGAAGAGGTGATTGGATGAAATGGTTATACCGAATATTACTTGATTGTAATGCAATAAGCCTCTTTTTTGTCGTATATCTGATAAAAGAACATCGGTCTATTATGCTTATGAAAATAGATATTTCGTATGCTGTTTATTTGGGAGGCATTATATTTTTTACAGCTATTTGTTTGGTCTTGTCAAGATTTTTACCTGATGAAACAATATCTGGAGGAATTAAGGAAGTAGAACTCGCGGATGGTTCATATCTTCCAAGTTTTTTAGGGTATTTTTTTGTAGCGCTTAGTATCGTGGATGATATAACATTGATAGTAATGGCGGTTGTTATTTTTATTTTTACCTATTATTCACAAACGTTATATTTTAATCCGTTGTTTTTGGTTTTTAGGTACAAATTCTATTATATTACTATGAATAACGGAATGAGATTGTTTGTATTAAGTAGGAAAAGAATAAAGAGCATAAATGGACTGAGATTTGATTCTTTGAAAAGGATAAATGATTATACATTTATAGATAGGAGCCAGGAAAAATGAATCATGTAATTGCAAAGATTAAAAGCAGAGAAAATATATTTGAAAAGTTATACTCAGGTGACAGTATTTATGAATTACCTACTGATACTGAATTGCGAGGGGCTGTTGAGTATAATCCGGAGACTATTCTTGAAGAAGATGATTGGTACAAAATTGACCAGTTCTCTAGTACGGCATACGCTATTGAGGTGTTAAAGAAAGATTTTAATACAGTGGAATACGATGAAGCAAACAGAGTAAGAACTAAAAGTGTTGAATATATTATATCAGTTCAAGACAATGTATATTATTTTCAAAGAATTTTAAAACATAGTATTATGATGAAAAAAAGAATTACATTGGGTGATACGATACGTTTGGATCAAGGAGAAAAAAGTATCGTAATTAATTCCACGCCAGATGCTATATATGTAAAAGATGATGATATCCTATATTTTAAGAAATTGTCGACAATTTCGCCTATTTTTAAAGGGATAGATGAATTGTATAGAGAAGCTACTGAAGAGGAAACGAAAGAATTTCTCCAGAATGATTTTATAGAGCTGGGAGATGGTTATGGGGTTGAAAAAGTCAAAAAAAGTAACCGCAAAAGAATTGCTATGGCAATGGATACTCTAAGTAGTTTTACGCCAAAAGGTAAGCAAAAAATATTGAAATATACCCGTGAGTATTATCCTAAATTGAAGTATGATGAGAAGAAAAAGGTATTTACAATTGGAAGTGAGGAAGAGTTGAAATATCTTCTCTGGGGAATTGAGCAAAGATATTATACGACTCCAGTTACCAATGAGCGTAGAGTTGCAAATTCTATAATGCAATTGGAATAGTGAATCCGTGGTTGCAATTTGGTTGCAAAAACTTTTAGAAAAAATAAAATTACGTAGAATGAGTGGAATTCCACCACAATATTTAGACCACAAAGCACGATATAGAGCCAATATAAAGTATCGTGACTAGAATGGGAATAATGTACAGCGATTCGCAGTACATTATTACAAGAGAGCTGATGCATTACCTCTGCAATAGTGGCCTAAGAACAAGGAGTAGAAACGACACAGTGATTAGCTAGCCACGAACTGCTGGGAGTTTAAACGATATAACCACTTAGAGGAAAATCTTCTAGGTGGTTTTTTGTTGAATTTATCAAATCAAGTGGTATAATATCAAAGCTTATTAACGGTATTTGTTTGGAATAAAGGAGGTTTGAAATGGAACTTTGGGATGCTTATGATGCGCATTTGAATGTTATTGCTGGTCAAGTTTTGGTTCGTGGGGAAAAGATTCCAAAGGGTGTTTATCATTTGGTGAGTGAAGTTATCGTGAGACACCAAGACGGGACATATCTGCTGACACAAAGGGATGAGCGTAAAAATTTTGGTGGCATGTGGGAAGCGACTGCTGGTGGTTCAGCTTTGCAAGGCGAAAGTCCTTTAGAGTGTGTCAAACGCGAATTGCGTGAAGAGACAGGAATTTTGACAGATGAATTTATCGAAGTGGGGCGCGTGTTGCACCAGAGACATCAGACCTATTATGTCAATTATCTCTGTCACACAGATGTCGATAAGGATAGTATCGTTTTACAAGAAGGGGAAACATCAGCTTACAAATGGGTGACAGCTGAAGAACTACGTCAAATGTCCCGAGAGGAACTAGCTACGCAAAGAATACAGAACTTTATTGAAGAATTGAGCTAACCAGATTTGGTTAGCTTTTTTCTTTGCTTTTAGTTACCTTTTATCACAATAAATTTACCTCTTATCCCAAACTATTGCGGATTGACGGTGAGTATGGTTTACTATAATCAAAAGGAGGGTTGAAGGAGTGAAAATCACCATTGATGTCGATGATTCTTTGGAGCAAGATTACATTACCATTCATTGTAAAGAGTTGACAGATGATATCTTGGAGCTGCAAAAGACTTTGGTCAGTCAATCTTCTGGCAGGCTTCGTTTATCGGCTTTTCAAGATGATGTTGAGCATTTCTTAGAGCTCAAAAGCATTATTTTCATGGAATCTGATGGCAATTACATCTTGATTCACACGTCAACAGACATTTACAAAACAAGGCGAAAATTATACGAGCTGGAAGAGCTTCTTCCAAGGGACTTTGTCAGAGTTTCGCGCTCAACGATTGTGAATACGCTAAGGATTTCTGGCATTAAGAAAAATATCACGGGAGCTAGTGAGATTTCCTTTAGCCATTCCAGCAAAAAAGCTTACGCATCAAGAAATTACATTAAGGCACTTATTGATATTATGAATGAAAAGAGGTTAAAAAGATGAAAAGACATAGAATCAATTCCATTATCACAGGACTTTTATTAATTTTATTTGCTGCCATGCTAATGCTTAATAAAATGGGTATTCTGGCAGCATTTCCACCTGTAAAACTGATGCTGAAAGTCGTTTTAATTGCGATTTTAATCTACTTTATCATTGTAAATGGTTTTGGCAAACGTAGTTTTTTGGGAGTGACAGTGCCACTTGGAATCATTGCTTGCTTATTCTCTGACTTGCTTGGAATTGGCATGGTTTCACCCGTTACCATTATCCTAGTGTCAGTTCTTGTAGGGATTGGGTTATCAATGATTTTTGGTCACACACCAAGGGTAAATGTCGCATCAACTAAATACGAACACCGACAAAGCAATGGTTTTAGTTCTAAAGAATATTCTGATAGCGAAGGGACTTTTGCGGTTGATAATAGTTTAGGCGAACGAACAGCATATATGTCTGTTAATGAGTTAAGACATGGTAAAATTGAGAATGCTCTTGGTAGTTTGACGGTTTATCTTAACGGGACAAGTCTAGATGAAGCAGGCGCTACGATTGATATCGATAATGGCTTAGGTAAGCTGCAAGTCTATGTGCCAAAAGAATTTAGAGTGCGTCTTAACGCCGACAATGGTCTTGGAAGTATTAATACACACGGCACATCATCTACAGATACTAACCAACCGCTCTTGACCCTTAACGTTGACAATGGTCTAGGAACTACGGATATTTATTTTGAGTAGACTTGCTAAGCACAGAGCCTTGAAGAATTTCTTTGAGGCTTTTTTAGTTTTGTCTTGAAATGCATTTTTAGGTAACGTATAATAAAAATGTTTTGAAAATTTAATGAAAATTTGTAACAGATACATTTAGAATTAGGAGATAACGATGACACATAAGTTACCAAAACTGAAAGTGCTGATTTTAACGTTGCTAATGGCATTTATGGAACTGTCAGCCTTACCTGCAGCTTTTTTAGGTCAAATAACTTTTAAAGATATTAATCCTATGTATTTTACATTGATGTTCAATTTTGTCATAGCTTTGCTTGTTTGTTGCTTGTGCCAAAAATTTTGGATTAAGTCTTTGCAGTTTGGGTTACAAAAGTCAGGACTAATGATGGGCTTGAAAAGGTATGGTTTGCCAGCATTTATAGCAACACTTATTGTAACGCTTGTTTTTTGCATCAGCTTAACACCATTTGACAATCAACCGACTTTTTGGCGTGTTTTAATCGAAGGAATTGTCTATTATGTTGGCGTAGCTCTTCTAGAAGAAGTGTATTTGAGAGGATTGCTGCAAAATCTTTTAGAAGATTGTTTTGAAAATAGTCAGAATGCGGTCTTGTATGCTATTTTGATAACTTCTTTCTTATTTGGTTTTGGTCATATCTTTGGGGCACTTGGACAACCACTTGGAACAATTATTTGTAAAACTGTCTGGGCAATGGCTCTTGGTGTTTATCTTGGAAGTGTCTATGTAAAAACTCGTAACTTTTGGGTACCAATCGTCTTGCACTTTGTTATCGACCTTTGTGGCATTCCTTTCTGTTTTTCAACAAGCAATCAATATCCGCAAATTGCCTTGGTAACGTCACTTGTAGCTTATGTTTTGTTAGGCATTTATGGTTTGTCCCTTTTAAAAAATTAATGAAAGAAGTGAGTGATAAATGTATATCCATGAATTTGGTAATCCTGCACATCCCAAAATAATTCTTTTAGCTCCGATGATGATATCTGGCGAGAATTTATATCATTTGATGAAGCCTTATTTAAAAGGTAATTATTGTATTATTGCACCTGATCAAGGTGGTCATGGTAAAGCGGGACAGTATTTGAGTGCCGATGATGAATATCAACATCTGAAATATTATTTGGAAGAAAAAGGGTATTTTGATATTAAACTGGTTTATGGCGCCTCACTGGGTGTAGCTATTGGATGGCGATTATTTAATGACCAACGTTTCAAAATTGAACACGCTTGGTTTGATGGAGTTGCTCTAAAGAAAAATGCTTGGTTGTTGGAAAATGTCACGCGCCTTCTTTTTAGACAAAAGAAAAGAGCACTAAAAAAGTCAGGCGCAGCTGCCTCACAATCTCTTGTTAAAATGTATGGCGAGGATTTGGCTAAGTTGATGACGAAAAATTTTGATAGAATTACTAGTCAGGATATCGATGCTATTTGTCACGCATGTTGTCATTATAATTTACAGCTATTAACGCAAGAGCAGCAAAGTAAGCTTCATTTAGAGTACGGTGAGAAAGATTTTGATCTTGGCGTTTCTAAAAAAGCTTTTAAAAAATATCTTCCAGAAGTTGATGTGATTATCCGAATGGGCTACCCACATTGTGGTTATTTTGCTGGTAATACAGCAGCTTATGTAGCTGAATTAGAAGCGTTTATAAAATAAAAAATTTAGGTAAAAGATTTTTAAATATGATATGATAACTATAATCAATAACAATTATGAAGAGAATTATGAAAAAAGAAAATATGAAATTAAACAGAGTGTGGCTATCTTTTCTGGCATATTTAGTGCTTTTTTGGTTTGGCATTCTAATACTAAAACAAAAACAGCTTATTTGGCTTCTTTTAGAATTTTATGCGCTTGTAATTGCTAGTTTTATCCTTTGGAAATACCATCGTTATTTGCAGCGTAAGCACCTTATCAGTTCTAGTGTGCTTTGTAGTTTGTATGCTTTGTCAGAACTAATTCACATGACACCATTATCGATTTTTAATATCTTACTTGTCTTTTTATCGGCTTGTGCTGTGATGGCTGTTTTTGCTAAAAAACCAGAAGGAGCACTAAAATGGTTTAAAGGACATTCAAGAAAAAGTATTGCAACAAGTGTTAGTATTGGAATACTATGTGGACTCATTTGGGGTGCTATTAATTGTTTACTGATGTTAGGAAGCAATGACCTTCAGCCTTCTAGTATTTTTAAAGCTTTTTTACTTTCTTTAAGCCCAGCTATTATTGAAGAAGTTGCTTATCGAACTGTTTTTTACGCTTTTTGTTTAGCCATGATAAGTGGCGAGAAGCTGAATACGAAAGGTCAGGAATTGACAACTTATGCTATGATGACTGTTCCGCATATATTACCGCATACGGTGGAGTGTTTTAACAATGGTTTTCTATCTGGATTGTTGGAATGGCTGATTTCAGTGGTTTTATACATCCTTATTTTTGGACTGATTTTTGCTTTTTTGCAGAGAAAACGAGATATTGTATCGGCTATGATTGCCCACGGTACCGTTGATTTTATTCGCTTTTGTTTATTTGGGTTGCCTATTTGATTTGAATGGGGTGAGATAAATGAGTAAGAAACCTTTTTTGCAAGCTATCAGCAAATTTTTCCTTGGCTTTTTGCTTGTCGCCACTTTGTTATTTCTTCCAGCAGGGACTTTGTGTTATTGGAATGCTTGGCTTTTGTTAGCGATTCTTTTTATTCCGATGTTCTTGGCAGGGCTTGTTATGATGATTGTGAATCCAGCTTTACTTCAAAAACGTTTAGATGCCAAGGAAAGTGAGAAAGAGCAGCAGCAGGTAATTAAGTTCAGTGCGTTGATGTTTATGGCGGCTTTCTTGTCAGCTGGCTTTACTTTTCGTTTCAATTGGCTTCGCTTATCAGCTAGTGTCAGCTATATCGCAGCAGTTATTTTTCTATTAGCTTATTGCATGTATGCTGAGGTTTTACGTGAAAATGCCTATCTAGCTCGAACGATTAAGGTTCAAGAAGGGCAAAAAGTGATTGATACAGGATTATATGGTGTGATTCGTCACCCGATGTACACGGCAACTATACTTTTGTTTTTATCAATGGGATTGGTTTTAGGCTCACTACTTTCTTTTATTATTTTGCTCTGCTATCTTCCGCTAATCATCAAGCGCATTCGCAATGAAGAAGCAGTACTAGAAAAAGATTTAGAAGGCTATTTGGCATATGAGAAGAAAGTTCAGTACAGATTATTTCCGTTTATTTGGTAAGTCATTTCTTTTGAAATGGCTTTTTTAATAAGCAAAAGTCGTTTGATTAATCAAAGTAAGACTTTGCAAAGCTGCAAATTCCGAATGATAATTGAACTTTTTCTGAAATTTTCTTGAAAACATACAAAAATTACTTTTCACACTTCAAAAAATGGAGTAATATAGTTACTGTTCTATTTTTTATGGGAAAGGGATACAACATGGAAAATAATTTAGGAAAATGCTTTAAACTTTTGAGGGAGTCAAAAGGTTTATCGCAAAAGGAAATAGCCGGGGAAGTTATTTCGATTGCACAATTGTCACGCTTTGAGCGTGGTGTCAGCAACATAAACGCTGATACACTTTATCATTGCTTAGAGAATATGAATGTCTCTATTGCTGAATTTCAATGCGTTTGTCGCAATTATTCGCAAAATCAAAAACTACTTTTTCAGGATGAAGTGGCTAAAGCCTATCTTGAAAAAAATATATTGACCTTGAAACATTATTTGGTTAAATGTCATCAGCTAGAAGCAGCGTTTCCAAGTCAAAAATTTTATAAACTCAATACGATTATTGTTAGAGCATTGATTTACCAATGTAATCAACAAGAAAAGATTGCTAAAAAAGATATCCAATTTTTGGTTGATTATCTGTTTTCTGTTGATGAATGGGGGCGTTATGAACTATGGCTGTTCACTTACGGCGCTTCTTTGATGACTAACAGTATGGTGGAAACATTTGCTTGCGAGATGATTAGTAGAACGCAGTTTTATCAAGAAATCCCAGAAAATCGACATTTGGTGAATCAGATGTTATTCAATATCATTAATATTTGTATTGAAAGAAGTCACTTTTCACTGGCTTTCAAGCTGTTAAATTACGCTGATAATTTAAAACAGAATGAAACAGATTTATTTATGCGAAATGCTATCAAATATTGCCGTGGCTATTACTTGTTTAAAACAGGAAATTTATCAGGTTTGCAGGTCATGGAAAAATGCGCAGAAGTCATGATTTTTTTGGAATGCCATAGCATCGCTCAGCAAATGCTAGATAGAATTTCAGATTTAAAACAAGAAACATCACATATGCAAAAAGAATTAACCCATTTATAATTTTGAGTAAACTAATAGCTGTAATCTTTTTATGGAATTTATTTAGGAGGATTTATGGAAAAAAAGATTCGCTATAAGCTACACAAAGTTAAAAAGCAATGGGTAACTATTGCTGTTACAAGTTTGGCACTTGTTGCAGGAGTAGGCGTGGGAGTTGCTAGCTCAACACAACAAGTATCTGCCGACGAGTATGCTGTCACAAGAGGAAGTGACATGCCAAGAACAAGCGAAAGCAGTAGTCAAACTCAAACAAGTAGCACAGATGTCGATACTCAAGAGTCATCAACAGAAGCTAGTTCAACAGTAAAAGAAGAAACAAATACTGAAACTACAACTGGAGATGCTACTCAAGAAACAACTGAAAGTTCAGTAGAAAAAGCAGAAACTACAGAAGCTTCATCAGAAGAAACTCAAGAAAAAGCTGACTCAACTGAACAATCAGAAACAACTGATGTTGAGGATGTTGCAGACGACAGTCAAAAAACATCTGAAACTGATGTTCGTGATGACAAAACAACAAAAGCAGCTGAAGAAGAAACTCAAAAAGCAGAAGACGAACAATTGAGCTTGGACAACATCAAGAAAATTGATGGTAAATACTACTATGTCCAAGAAGATGGTACTGTTAAGAAAAACTTCGCCATCACTGTAAATGGTCAATTGCTTTACTTTGATGCTGAAACAGGTGCTTTGTCATCAACTTCAACTTACTCATTTACAGAAGGTTTGACAAATCTTGTCGATAACTTCTCAAAAAATAACCAAGCTTATGATTCAACTGAAAAAAGCTTTGAATTGGTTGACGGGTATTTGACTGCCAACTCTTGGTATCGTCCTACTAAAGTTTTGGAAAATGGTGAAAAATGGGTTGATTCAACAGAAGACACTTACCGTCCATTGGTAATGGCATGGTGGCCTGATGTTGATACACAAGTCAACTACCTTAACCATATGTCTGAATACTTTGGCATGGGTAAAAAATACTCAGCAACTGACAAACAATCAACATTGAACGTTGCAGCAGAAGCTATTCAAATTAAAATCGAACAAGAAATCGCACGTCGTGGTAACGCTGCTTGGTTGCGTGAAATCATTGCTTCATTTGTAGCTACACAAGACAAATGGAACATGAATTCTGAAGACCGTGACACTGACCACTTGCAAGGTGGTGCCCTTCTTTACGTTAACAGTGATTTGACTGAATGGGCTAATTCAGACTACCGTCTTCTTAACCGCGCACCGACTTATCAAAATGGTCAAACAAATTACCACAAAGCAGACCGCACAGGTGGTTATGACTTCTTGCTTGCAAACGACGTCGATAACTCAAACCCAGTTGTTCAAGCAGAACAATTGAACCAACTTTATTACCTTATGAACTGGGGTAAAGTGGTCTTTGGTGATGCTGAAGCCAACTTTGATGGTGTTCGTGTTGATGCCGTAGATAACGTGGACGCTGACCTTCTTCAACTTTACACAGATTTGTTTGAAGCAGCTTACGGCGTTAATAAAACAGAAGCACAAGCTCTTGCTCATATTTCTATTCTAGAAGCTTGGAGTTTCAATGACCCTGATTATAACCATGATACAAATGGTGCAGCCCTTGCTATCGACAACGGTCTTCGTATGGCTTTCCTTGATGTTTTAACACGTCCAGAAGGTAGCCGTTCTAACTTGGAATCATTGATTCATAATGATCTTGGTATGACTGACCGTACAGTAGATAGTGCCTACGGTGATACTATGCCTTCATATGCTTTTGTTCGTGCACACGATAGTGAAGTACAAGGTATTATCGCATCAATCATCGCTGGTCAAATCAATCCGAAAACAGATGGTTTCACATTCACACTTGAAGAATTGCAAAAAGCCTTTGAAATCTATAACGCTGATATGAACAGTGTTCACAAAAAATACACTCACTTCAATATTCCAGCAGCTTATGCACTTCTTTTGACAAATATGGAATCTGTTCCACGTGTTTACTATGGTGATTTATTCACTGACAATGGTCAATACATGGCAGTTAAATCTCCATACTACAACCAAATCGTTGCTCTTCTTAAATCTCGTATTAAATACGCAGCTGGTGGTCAAGCAATGAACGTTCAATACCCTGCAGGAGCAAATGGTGGTATTTTAACATCAGTTCGTTTCGGTAAAGGTATCATGACTGCTGACCAAAAAGCAACAGACGAATCTGTTCCAACTTCAGGTATTGTCACAATCATCTCTAACAATCCAAATCTTAAATTAAATGGTTCTGATGTGATTGCAGTACAAGTTGGTATTGCACATGCTGGTCAATACTACCGTCCATTGCTTTCACCAACTGAAAACGGCTTGCAAGCTTATCTCAACGATTCTGATACTAACATCACTAAACTTGTAGACGAAAACGGATTTATCTACTTCACAGGTGATGAAATCAAAGGTTTCCAAACTGTTGATATGAATGGTTTCCTTACTGTTTGGGTACCAGTTGGTGCAGCTGCTGATCAAGATATTCGTGTTAAAGCAAGTACAGAAGCTAAAGAAGCGGGCAAATTAACTTACGAAACATCAGCAGCTCTTGATTCACAAGTTATCTTTGAAGGATTCTCAAACTTCCAAGATTTTGTAAAAGATCCTTCACAATACACTAATAAAGTGATTGCTGAAAATGCTGATCTCTTTGCATCATGGGGTATTACATCATTTGAATTGGCACCACAATACGTGTCATCAACTGACGGTACATTCCTTGATTCAATCATCCAAAATGGTTATGCCTTTAGCGACCGTTATGACTTGGCAATGAGCAAAAACAATAAATACGGTTCAGCAGAAGATTTGCGAAATGCTATTAAAGCCCTTCACAAACGTGGTATTCAAGTTATTGCTGACTGGGTTCCAGACCAAATCTACGCTCTTCCAGGTGAAGAAATTGTTACAGCAACTCGTGTTAACGACTATGGTGAAGAACGCGAAGGTGCTCAAATTAAGAACAAACCATATGCCGCAAACACTAAAAGTAGTGGTAAAGACTACCAAGCACAATATGGTGGTGAATTCTTAGATTATCTTCAAAAAAATTACCCATCAATCTTTGAACGTGTCATGATTTCTAACGGTCAAAAAATTGACCCATCAACTAAGATTAAAGTTTGGAAAGCTGAATACTTCAACGGAACAAACATTCTTGGTAAAGGTTCAGATTACGTTCTTAACGACCAAGCAACAGGTACATACTTCACAGTCACTGAAAATGGAGCCTTCCTTCCAAAACAAATGACATCAGATGATGCTAAAACTGGTTTCTACTATGATGGTAAAGGCATGACTTACTTCTCAACAAGTGGATACCAAGCTAAATCATCATTTATCGTGTACAACGGAAATCGTTATTACTTTGACGAAGAAGGTCACATGGTGACAGGTATGCGTGAAATCGATGGTGAAACTTACTTCTTCTTGCCAAATGGTATTGAACTTCGTGACGCTATCTACGAAGACGCTAACGGTAACCAATATTACTTTGGTAAATCAGGTAGCCGTTATGCAGGTGGTCACTATTATGCCTTTGATTCAACTGAAACAGTTGATGGTGTGACTAAGAAAGTTACTAACTGGCGTTACTTTGGTAAAGACGGTGTCATGGCGCGTGGTCTTGTCAAAATCGGTGAAGATTACCAATACTATGATGAAAATGGTAACCAAGTTAAAGGTCAACTTGTCAAAGACAAAGATGGCAACACTCGTTACTTCAAAGGTGATTCAGGTGCAATGGTTGCAGGTGAATTCGCCCTCATCAATGGCGGATGGTATTACTTTAACGAAGATGGTGTAGCAGTTAAAGGTGCCCAAACAATTAACGGTCAACAATTGTACTTTGATGAAAATGGTGTCCAAGCTAAAGGCATTTTCGTAACAAACGAAGACGGTACACGTAGTTACTATGATGCTAAATCAGGTGAAAAATTCGTTGGTGATTTCTTCACAACAGGTGATAACCACTGGTATTTCGCTGATGAAAATGGTAACTTGGCAACAGGTTCACAAGTTATCCGTGGTCAAAAACTTTACTTTGCTGAAGACGGTCTTCAAGCTAAAGGTATCTTTGTAACTGATGCAGAAGGAAATCGTCACTTTTACGATCCAGATTCAGGTGATCTTGCCACAAATAAATTTATCGCTGATGGTGACGATTGGTATTACTTCGACGAAAATGGTCAAGTAGTAACTGGTGACCAAGAAATTAATGGTCAAACATTGCACTTTGATGAAAACGGTGTTCAAACCAAAGGCGGCTTTGCAGCAGACGCTAACGGAAACGAACATTACTATGACGCTAAATCAGGCGACATGGTAGATGACTCAGAACTTACTATTGCAGCCAAAGCAGAAGCTTAACTACACATTTTATGGCTTTGGTATTTCAATACTAAGCATCAGGATAGTCGTTAAAATGCAATAACTCCATAATAAAAAGAAAGTCTACTAGGTTTAGTATTTAAATACTAAGTCTTAGTAGGCTTTTTTAATGCTGTGTTTTATGTGATCTTGTTGTATAATTTTTGTAGATTAAATATGAGGAGAAGAAAAGAAGGATATGTTTTTAAAATACGTCAAAGCAAATTTAATCCCGCTTATTATCGAGATTCTATTTATCATTTCATATTATATTGTTCCGAAAGATGATTTTATTTATGTAAATGCCTTTTTTTATGTTTTGTTGTTTGTTTATTTTCTTATTTCTAAGGATCTCAATCTGAAAGAATGGTTTTTGAGTTTTAGAAGTGGTAAAAAGTATTGGATTCAGGTTTTGCTTACTTTTTTAGGATTTATGTTTGCTTTTATTCTTACGACGATTTTGGAAGGCATTTTTCCTGGACTTGAGACTGGGACTATTAATCTAAGAAGAGATACTTGGCTGACCTTAGGTGTATTTGCCATTTCAACAATTTTATTTCCCGCAATTACTGAAGAGACATTTTATCGAAAAAATTTGATTCTCTTTGATAGCAAAAAAGCAGTTATTATTACAACGATTCTAAGTATGTTTTTATATGCCTGTGAGCATTCGCTAGCGCTGTGGGGAATATTTCTGACTATGATTTGGGCACTGCCGTTGAGTCTTTCTTACATTAAAACTAGAAATATTTATGTTGTCATGACGGCGCATTTTCTTGGAAATCTTCTCGGAAATGGAGTAGACGTGATATTAACTCTGATTCATTGGCTGTAGTCTAACAAAAGTACCTCTAGCTAAATAGCTAGGGGCATTTTTTATGTTCTAAATGTCTAAAATAATTGTGCAGACTTACTACTAGATTTATGCAAACGCTTGCGATATAATTCAATTATCATATTTTACGGAGAATGCTCATGGAAAAAAGAAAAGGATTTTTAAAAGAGGCAATGATGATTGCCGTACCAGTAGCGCTACAGGCGATGCTTCAGTCATCGTTTTCGATGATTGACCAGCTGATGGTTGGACAGCTTGGTAAAACAGCTATAGCAGCCGTCGAAGTCGGTGGAAAGCCACAATTTGTCTTTGCATTTGTCAGTGGAGCTATTGCCACGGTTACGGGTATCATGGTTTCCCAATACATGGGGAAAAATAACCAGAAAAAGATTAATACCAGTATGTCTGTCAATCTATTAGTGATGCTAGTATTAGCAGCTTTCACTATGGGGCTTTGTTTGTTGTTGCCAGGTGAGTTGGCAGGAATCTTCACCAAGGATACTAGCGTTATTCAGGCTGCAAGACCTTACGTGCAACTGTTAGCTTGGGTTTATCCTTTATCTGGAATTTCCTCGTTGTTAGCAGTTCAATTGCGCTGCCGAAATCGAGCAAAATATCCTCTTTACATCAGTGCGGTTGCGGCTGTGGTTAATACTGTATTGAACTATACTTTGATTTTCGGGCATTTTGGAGTTAGTCCAATGGGGATTAAAGGTGCTGCACTTGCTAGCTTATCATCTCAAGTGGTGAATCTGCTCTTGATGGTTTATTTTTACCAAAAAATGTGTCGATTTACTTTTGACTTACATCTACCAAAAACCGAGATTTGGCAATATATTTTCATGCTGTCACCAATTGTTGTTAATGAGTTATTGTGGACTTTAGGGCAAAATGTCAATACTTACATTTATGGGCATATGGGAACGAGCGAACTCGCTGGCATGTCTCTAACTGGTCCAATCCAAGGGCTTTTTATTGGAGCTTTATCAGGTTTATCTCAAGCAGCGGGAATCTTGATTGGTCGACGTCTTGGTGAGCACGATTACGAAAGTGCCTATCGAGATTCAAAGCGGCTTTGTTTGTATGGATTTGTTGGTTCTTTGATTTTATCTGTGATTCTTATTTTGGGAGAACGTTTCTATATTGGTCTGTACAATGTTGGCGCTGATGTTAGTCTAGTGGGCACACAGTTGCTGCTGGCTTTTGCCTTTTTAGCACCTGTTAAAGTGCAAAATATGATTTTAGGCGGAGGCATTATTAGAAGTGGTGGTAGAACCAAGTACATCATGATAATTGATATTATTGGGACATGGTGTATTGGTGTGCCTCTAGGACTTTTGACTGGTTTAGTTTTAAAACTTCCGATTGTCTGGGTGTATTTCATCCTTTCTCAAGAAGAACTTTTCCGTTTTATCGTTTCAGTCTTTATGTTCCGCAGTAAAAAATGGATGAATACGATTCATTAACTAACTTAGAGCTACTTTTTGCGAAAAAATATATCTTTTTCAACTTTCTTTTAGAACTTTTATTAAAAAAGTTTTATAATTAGAGAGAAGGAAGCTTTGATAGCGCTTTCTGTATAGCAGTGTTTAGGATATAAAAGGGGTGCTTATATGAAATTAGAGACTGCAAAAAGATGGCTCATCTTGTTTTATGAAAAAATCCAGGAAAATGAGAAGGTTTTAGCTGAATTAGATTCTTTCATGGGTGGTGATGGTGATCACGGTGAAAACATGCTGCGCGGCATGACAGCCGTCGTCAACGAAGTCGAACCAAGAGAATTTGAATCAACAGCTGATTTATTTAAGAATGCGGGAATGCTTCTTTTGACAAAAGTCGGAGGTGTCTCCGGAACCCTATACGGCTCAGCATTTTTTGGAATTGCGCACGCTGAAAAAGAAGATGGTACGCTTTACCAAGATATTAAAGAAGGTCTAGAAATGATTCAAAGACGTGGTCAAGCAAAAGTCGGTGATAAAACCATGGTCGATGTTTGGGCACCTGTCGTAGATGATTTAAAAGAAAATCAGCTAACACCTGAACGTATCGACGAGTACGTTTTAGCGACAGCTCTTTTACGAGCTGCAAAAGGACGTCAAGCACTGCTTTCAGATGGTTCATCTGGTCTTGTCGATCCTGGTTCATACTCATCTGGCTTATTGTTTAAAGCACTATTAGAAGCGGAGGAAAAAGATTATGTCTAAAAAAACTGGTATTGTTATTGTGTCACACTCAAAAGATATTGCTCAGGGTGTCGTAGATTTAATCTCACAAGTTGCGACAGACGTTCCAATTACATTCTCTGGTGGAACTGAAGATGGTAGAATCGGAACAAGCTTCCAACAAATCAAAGAAACTGTCGATAACAACGCTGCAGATACCTTGCTAGGATTCTTTGATTTTGGCTCTTCAAAAATGAATCTTGAAATGGTTGGGGAGCTTTCTGAAAAGAATATCTTGATGTGTAAAGTGCCACTTGTCGAAGGTGCTTATACTGCAGCATCATTGCTACAAGCAGGAGTTCCGTTTGAAGTTGTCATCGAACAACTTCGCGAAATGGACATCGATAAATAAAGCTAAACACTTCAAGCGGACGTGAGTCCGCTTTTTTTCGGTCCAAAAGAAATATTTATGATAGAATTAATAATAATTAGATGAAAAGGGAATTTTTTTATGGGAACAGTTAAAAGTAGTCAGGAAATAGCGCATACTTATGCAAGTCAGTTGGCAAATGCTTGTCAGACTTTGTCTTCAAGTGGCACCATTAGCAAAGATACACAGACCAATTTAGAAGGTAATACATGTAGTCACACAGCTATTGATAAGTCTGCGGCTTTCCTTGTACAAATTACATCAGCCGTTAAGGCAGCGTCAGATAACCTTCATTCAGTGGCGAGTGATTTTGAAGCTGTTGATCAAGCAGGAGCTAAATCTTTTGGAGGCTAATATGGCAGATAATTGGGAAATATTAGATTACAAGGAACATGATTTACTTAAGAAAATAGATGACGTGGCTGATAGGCAGTATCAAGCAGAGCAATCATTTAGCGATTTTGAGGCTTACGATGAAGCTACTTATGATTCGGAAAATAATTTGTGGGAAGCTGCTTATCATAGCCGTTATAGCAATCAATTAGAAAATTTGAATGAACAACGTCATTATCTTAAAGAACGGATAATAGATAATTTCATGCATTATAGAGATGATTTAAAACGTGAGGAAAATCATCTTGAAATGAAAATTGAAGCTATTCGAGTTCAGAAACGTCAGGAAAAGTAAAGGGTATAAGGAGACTGCGAAAATGGGACTTAATATGACTTTGGAGCAAGCACAAGCCCAGTCTGCAAGCGTTAGTAGCGTTTGTCAAGCTCAAGTTCAGGGATATCAAGCTTTGCAACAAGCTATCCAAACCTTTGCAGAAGATACTAAAAATTTGCAAGGAAAAGCTTATGATTCTGCCAGAAATTATTATCAGCTAGTTTTGTTGCCACTGGCTCAAGGTGGACAACTGTACGCGGAAACTTTAAAAAAAGCTAGTGCCGATTTTCCAACTGGCTATGAAGAAAAAGTAGATACGAAGAGTTGGAGCGAGGAACAGCTTCAAGAGTATATTCGCAAAGAAGAAGAGATGATTGCCAAGCTTAATGATTATGCAAAATCACTGGCACGTTCTAGCATGCCTTCAGAGCTTAAGCATCAACTTGAAATCAATAACACAGAATTACTGCGTGGGCACCATATGACAAAACATGTTTATGAGACGATTTTGGCTCATTTACGGGCTTATAGTACGGATTCTGTCCACTTATTTGATGAACTCAATGATATTGATGCCCAGTTAACGATAGGTATCTCACAGACAAAAACATGTTGGAATGCTTCATCTGGTACCTTTACCATTCCAAGTGATTTGACTTGGGTGAATTATTTGTCAGCTTACTCAGCGACAAAAGATTTAAATCTTAGTCAATCTGACCGTGCTTTTGTCAATACCATGATGGCTGAATACGGTTTTGATCTAACAACAGCTAAGCAATTGTTGACCGTCAAAAAAGGCATTGATAAGAAATTTTCGAACCTTTCTCAAAAGGAGAGAGACTATATCTTTTTAAGAGTGGTTGGTGCAGCTAATTATGATGGCTTTCAGTGGGATGAAACAGCTGGTTATTTAACACCGTACTTCTATATCGAAGTTCCTAGCAGCCCCATCACTGATGAAAAAGCTAAAGTTGTTAAACCATTGCTTAGCATTTATCGAGATTTAGGACTTAGCGAACAAGAAGCCAAACAATTAAATTACAACCTTAGATTGCAGCATGCTCTGGCAAATGGCGGTAAAACTATAAAAGAAATGTATAATGAGGATTCTGTTAAAGGAACTAGTTCTTATAATAATGCAAAAGAAAATTATAAAAAAACTTATGGAACAGCGAAAGGTTTCGACGAGTTTTGGGATAGTCATTTAAAATCATATTCTAATAACGGTGCAGGTCACGCTGATTTTACTCACCAATCTATTACCATGGCAACACATTTAAATCCAACAAGTCTGCAGTTATCAGATATTAATGGTGGGAGAGAGAATATCAAAGATTTATCAGGATGGGAAGGTGATACTACCTATAATGCTAATGATATGAGGCCTAGTATTGGCGAGGATGATTACAAGGCAGATTTAGATTCTGTCAATATTATCGGACGAATGGAAAAGGGTCAAACCTACAGTCAAGCCAGTGTTTCTTATTACCGTGATGTTAACAAAGATAGCACTACTCGTGAAAAAGAATTCGTCAAAAATAAGGATTGGGATGAGGTGAAAAAAACAATTTATGACAGTTTAGTTCCAAAGGAAGCACAAAAGGCGTTTGGTGAAGACGGTACAAGAAAATATATTTCTGAAAGTTATAAAGACGTTTCAAATTTTTTGAATCGCATAGAGTCCGCGACAGGCAAATAAAGGAGAATTTATGATTAAAAAACTAATCGGCATTCTGGTATTGCTAGTTGCAGCACTAGCATTTGGCCTTCATCATTTTAGTCAACCCAAAAATATTTTTGATGAAATGTATTTAGAAATGAAAGGAAATTATTTAGGGGAGAATAATTTCTATAAAATAAAGGATGTTGATATTAAAAACTATAAAATCTTTGACAAAGACATGAATGAAACTGATAAGTTTGAGCCGACTATTAGTTATCCAAATTATTATCTTGATGATTATAATCCAAATTTACATCTGTCTTTTGATTTGTATCAAAAGAATAAAGGAATTCGTATGACTTTTGAAAAGCGCATCAATTCAAAAGTAACCGTTGTCTTTAATGTTTATTATTCAAAAAGAGAGAAAATATTAGATAAAACGCTTCGGCTTAATCTAGCTAACGCAGATAAATACATTGAAGACCAAACCAAAGTCAAAACTTATCTTGCAAAATATGGCATCACGGCATCTGATTTAGACAAATACTACGACGAAGTTGTGAACCAAAAAGTGTTAAAAGATTGGTGTTCTATCTATGATAGTAAGTTTTCACCTAAAGATTATGGTGATGTGACTGTCAGGACTGAGTGGGAGAATTGGTAATTTTTGAGTGGACATCAGTCCACTTTTTTTATATAATAAAGTCAGTTATATAACTGACTGATAAAATCAGCAGTTATTATCTAAGAGAAAAAGAGGTGAGTTTGATGTATTATCCTGAAAAATTGAAAAATCGTCGTTTGGAGCTTGGATTAAAACAGACTGAGTTAGCAAAGAAATTAGGCATTTCAAAGCAATCTTACTTTGCTTGGGAGAAAGGAACATCACAGCCAACAAAGGCTAATTTACTAAAGTTAGAAGAGCTTTTGCAGGTGTCGCATGGCTATTTTAGTGAGCTTGAGATTGCGACATTATACAAGCAGCTAACTGACCAAAACCAAGAACATGCATTGACTTATGTTAGAGATTTGCTGGAACAACAATCAAAAGTTGTCTCTATCGTGCCAGAGCCACGTTTTGCCTATAAGGTTTATGAGCGTTTGTCAGCTGGTGTCGGGACTAATATCTATGACGATATGGACTATGATACGGTTTATTTTGATAAGGATTTGGCACATGACTTTGCATCATGGATTGACGGAGATTCGATGGAGCCTACTTATCAGAATGGTTCTGTAGCTCTCATTCGTGAGACTGGGTTTGACTACGACGGTGCGGTTTATGCGGTCGTTTGGAACTCACAGACTTACATCAAAAAGGTCTATCGTGAGGAAAATGGGCTGCGCTTAGTGTCGATTAATAAAGATTACGATGATAAGTTTGCGCCATATGATGAAAATCCACGTATTGTTGGAAAAATTGTCGGCAACTTCATGCCAATCATAGGAGGATAAGATGCATTTAAAAGATATTTTAGATTTGGATTCATATGATTTAGCACCAGATAGCAAGGTCGAAATTTTTGATATGGATGATTTTGCGGATTCTGTCATGCATCAGCGTTTTACTAGGGTTTATTTACCAGAGGATAAAGAGAGTGAACTCTCACCGTATGCTTTCTTGGTTAATGATTCGATTTTAATCACCATGGAGGCTTAGATGGGCTATTTTGATTATTCACGAGAGCCGCGTTCTGATATCGCCTTTGTGGATATGAAGTCCTTTTATGCTAGTGTGGAGTGCGTGGACCGTGACTTGCATCCTTTGAAAACTTCGCTTTGCGTTATGAGCCGAGCTGAAAATGCCAGTGGCTTGATTTTAGCGTCTTCACCGACATTTAAGAAAGTTTTTGGAACGTCAAATGTCAGCCGAGCTTATGATTTACCGTTTGATGTTCACACGCGCAAGTTTTCTTATTACAATGCTAAACGTCAAGGTTTGCCTACGACGCCTGAATATGTCGCTTACATCGAAAATTGGGCAAAGGCGACTTGGATTGTACCGCCGCGAATGGACCGCTACATTGAGAAAAATCTAGAAATTCAGCATATCTTTCAAAACTATGGCAGCATCGAAGATATCTTGCCTTACTCTATCGACGAAGGTTTTATCGACTTGACCTCATCGCTGAACTATTTTATCCCAGATAAGACCCTAGGTAGGAAAGAAAAGCTGGATAAGGTTTCTGCTATGATTCAGCGAGAAATTTGGCAAAAGACAGGTATCTACTCAACGGTTGGCATGTCAAATGCCAATCCATTACTTGCAAAGCTTGCCCTTGATAACGAAGCCAAGCACAATCAAAACATGCGTGCCAATTGGTCTTACGAGGATGTTGAGACCAAGGTTTGGGCGATTCTTAAGATGACTGACTTCTGGGGAATTGGCAGCCGTATGGAAAAGCGTCTTAATAAGCTTGGCATTTTTACCATCAAAGAACTCGCTAATTTCAATCCCGATATTCTCAAGAAAGAGCTTGGTATCGTGGGGGTCGACCTCTTCTTTCATGCTAACGGCATTGATGAAAGCAACGTTCACCAGCCCTACAAGCCTAAATCTAAGAGTATTGGCAATTCTCAGGTTTTGCCACGTGATTATCGTAAGAAGGCCGATATCGAGTTAGTTTTTAGGGAAATGGCAGAGCAGGTTGCTATTCGCCTGAGAAGAGCTCACAAGAAGGCGACAAATGTGTCGATTTATGTCGGTTTTTCAAAGCAAGAGAAAAAACACCATATTCAGGCGCAAATGAAAATCGAGCCTAGCAATAACACCAAGCAACTGACTGAGCACGTTTTAACTTTGCTGCGCAAAAAATATGATTCGGGTGCTGTCAGACATATCGCGGTATCTTATTCAGGCTTAGTCGATGAATCGTACACTACGTTTTCTTTATTTGATGACATTGAAAAAATAGAAAAAGAAGAAAGGCTCCAATCAGCTATTGATGCTATTCGTGATCAGTTTGGCTTTACGACTATTCAAAAGGCTAATGCTCTGCAGGAAGCCTCACGCAGTTTAGAGCGCAGCAAATTGGTCGGAGGGCATTCAGCAGGAGGATTGGATGGATTAAGTTAAGATGATTGACCGCAGTTATTTACCATTTCAAGCGGCGCGTGAGCATCAAGACCGAGGCATGGAGAAGTGGATGGGCTTTTTCTTATCAGAACACACTAGCTCACTAAAAGCTGACAAAACCAAAGAACTCCTACACACCAACCTTACCAAAGACCAAAAAGCCCTTCTCCTAAGCCAACTCTACACCAGCCACCTCACTGGTGTTTTTACAACCGCAAAAGACAAAGACCACAGCCAACAACTCAGAGGCAAAATCACCGAAATCACCCCACAAGAAATCACAATCAAAACGAAATCCCACTATCGCCTCATCAAAACCAAGGACATCCTAGCAATCGGCGTCGAAGTTGAAGGAGTAGTCTAATTTTTATACAAAAGAAGGAGAATAATGAAAGATATAACAAAAGCAAGTCAATTAATTGTATTAGGAAATGGATTCGATTTACATTGTGGTTTAAAGAGTTCTTACAAGGATTTTTTATATTATGTGATAACACAAAAATATGCTGAGTATTTTCCAAATGATAGTGAAAAATCTCCTGAAAAGGCTTTTGAATATTTTAAAGAATATCTAAAGACTGGGGAAGAAATGTTTGATAAATGGTACTTTGAAAGTATTAATTTTAATATGACATCACAAATTTTTCCTGATATAAACATCTGGTACTTAATTTTATTTCACGAGAATCTAAAACAATCATCAAATTGGTCAGATATTGAATCTGTTATTGAGAAGTATGTTAGTGGTAAATTTATTTTTGATAACGATAAAGAAAAACAAATCCAGAAAACATTTATTGATATTCTAGTAGATATCTTTTTTAACTATGGTTTCGAGGTAAATATATTATCAGAAGATACGATGAAGCAAGCTGAATATAATTTTGCTGGTCTCCTTCTCTATCATATTTTAAAAAGAGATGATGGGTGTTATGAAATTGAGACAAAAGTCAATGAGTTGAAAACTGCCTATAAAAACTATAAGTCTCGTTCTAGATGGATTGGAGCAGATGTTGATAAAGAGAAAGAATTTGTATTTGGCTTAAAAAATTCTCAAAGAAGTAAAGTCAAAGAGTTAATTAGCAACCTTTTAATGTCTGAACTCCATAATTTAGAAAAAGATTTTCAAGCTTATCTAATTCAAGAAATAAAAAATGAAGAATACAAGAGTAAGGCTAAAAATTTCTTGCGAACTATAGTTAGCGATGGAGGATATCCATCAAGTTATAGTGTTTTTTCATTTAATTATACTAATTCGTGTTCTGGTAATCTTGGGACTCAAGTAGCTTTCCGTAATGTTCATGGAGCATTAAATCAAAATTCGAATGAAAGTAAGATTATTTTTGGAATAGATAACATTTCTTCAGATTCGAGAGCAGAAGATATTGGCTATCGTTTTACAAAATCTTACCGCACTATGAGATTATATACCGAATTAGAAAATGATATAGCTTTTGGGGATAGGATCGATAATATTTTTGCTCAAAATATAAAAGTTATTAAATTTTATGGTCACTCTTTAGCTAGAGCTGATTACAGCTACTTTCAATATATTTTTGACATGTATGATTTATATAATTCTGATGTCAAATTGATTTTTTACTATTCAAAAATTGAAGGACGAACAGTAGAAGAAGCAAGACAAGAACAGTACCGTAATATAACGAAATTAATAGAACAATACGGTGAGACTTTAGATAACAAAGCTCATGGAAGAAATCTTTTAACAAGACTAATTCAAACAGGAAGATTGAAGATAGTTGGATTGGAAGACGACAATAATAAAATGCAAGAAGAATAATCAAAGCTACTCTATCTAGTTTAAACTGGATAGGGTATTTTTTATTTGAATGGTCAAGATAACGGTTCCGTGCGTAGTCGAAGCATGATATAATATACTTGATATTTTAAAAATATACTTAGAAGGAAATTTTTATGGCTGAAAGTAAAGACTTATTACAGGTACTATGGAGTGGGGCAGATGTTCTTCGCGGGAAAATGGATGCGAATGAATATAAAACTTACTTATTAGGCCTTATTTTTTATAAATATTTATCGGATTCTTACCTTGTGAGTGCTTATGACCTTTTGACTGATGAAATGCCAGAAACATTAGAAGAAGCACAAGCAGCGTATGAGGAAGAAATGCAAGAAGATGATGCAGAGGAGTTTCTTAAAGAATTAAAAGAATCTCTTCACTACACGCTTGAACCACAAATGACTTATACAAGCATGTTAAAAGATGTGAAGCTCAATGCTTTTAATCGTGAAAAATTACAAGCAGCCTTTAATCGTATTCACGAATCAGACGAACTTTTCAACGGTTTGTTTGCAGATGTTGATTTGTATTCAAATCGTCTTGGTACTGGAGACCAAAAACAAAGTGCAACAGTTGCTGAAGTCCTTCGAGTTTTAGAAGATGCTGACCTTATCCATGCCGAAGGTGATGTCCTTGGAAATGCTTATGAGTATTTGATTGGTCAATTTGCTTCTGAAACTGGTAAAAAAGCTGGAGAATTCTATACGCCACATGGCCCAGCTCAACTTTTGACACGTATTGCCATTATGGGGCAAGAAGATAAAAAAGGTTTGCAAGTTTATGATCCATGTATGGGGTCAGGTTCTTTACTTTTGAGTTGTAAGAACTATTCTAATGAGCCTGGATATATCAAGTATTATGGTCAAGAACTAATGCCATCAACTTACAATCTTGCTCGTATGAATATGTTCTTACATAAAGTTCACCCTGATAATCAAGTATTGCGTAATGCAGATACACTTGATGCCGACTGGCCAACAGATGTTGAAACAGGTTTTGATATGGTTACTATGAACCCTCCATATTCAGCAAAATGGTCTGCAGCAAAAGGTTTCTTACAAGATGAACGTTTCATGGATTATGGTGGAAAATTAGCTCCAAAATCAAAAGCTGACTACGCTTTCTTACTTCATGGTTTTTATCATTTGAAACAAACAGGAACAATGGCAATCGTACTTCCTCACGGTGTTTTATTCCGTGGAGCTGCTGAAAAGACTATTCGTGAAACACTTCTTAAAAATGGTTCTATTTATGCTGTTATTGGTCTACCAGCAAACATGTTCTATAATACGTCAATTCCAACATGTATCATTGTTTTGAAAAAACACCGCGAAGGTCGTGATGTTTTCTTTATCGATGCCTCAAAACAATTTGAAAAAGAGAAAAAACAAAATGTCATGAAAGATGAACATATCGAGCATGTTCTAGAACTTTATAAAAATCGTGAAAATGTCGAAAAAGAAGCTTATCTAGCTTCATTTGAAGATATTGAAGAAAATGACTTTAACCTTAATATCCCACGTTATGTTGATACTAGTGAAGAAGAAATTCCAGTAGATTTGAAAGCATTAACAAAAGAAATCGAGGAAACAAACAAAGCTATTAACGAAGCAAACGCTAATTTCCTTGACATGCTTGGTGACTTGACTTTTGCGGATAATGAGACTAAAGACTCAGTTGAAGCCTTTCTAAAGGTATTTAAGGAGATGTAATATGACTAATAAAGTACCTAACATAAGATTTAAAGGTTTTACTGATGATTGGGAACAGCGTAAGTTGGAAAACGTATTTGAACAAACATCAAATTTTGCAAATCCGAATGAGCAAGACATCGAATTATGGAGTTTGACTGTTGAGGACGGATTAATCCCTAAGTCTGAAAGATATAACCGAGAATTCCTTGTTAAGAAGGAAGATAATTTTAAAGAAGTTCGCCCTGGTGATATTGTATATAATCCGATGAACATGACACTAGGGGCTGTCGGTTATAATGGGATGTCGAAGAGTGTTGCTGTTTCAGGCTATTACACTACTATGATTGCAAAAAGTGACAATGATGCGTACTACATCAACACGTGGTTAAAGAGCCCACAGGCATTGTTATTATATAAAACTTATGCTACCGGATCCTTGATTGAAAAACAAAGAGTACAGTTCCCAACACTTTCTATAATCCCAGCAGCGTTTCCTTCTTATGCTGAACAAAGAAAAATGGGAAGGTACTTTAAAGAACTTGATTTCCTCATCACCCTTCATCAGCGTAAGTGTGAACAGACAAAAGAGCTTAAAAAATTCATGCTTCAAAAAATGTTTCCGAAAAAAGGTGAAAAAAATCCAGAAATTCGTTTCCAAGGATTTACTGACGATTGGGAACAGCGTAAGTTGGGAGACCTATCTGAGTCATTTGAGTATGGACTTAATTCTGCGGCAACTGAATATGATGGAGAAAATAAGTACATTCGAATTACAGATATTGATGATGATACAAGAGAATTTAAAACTGATAGTTTAACTTCTCCTGAAATAGATCTATCTAATGCGGAAAACTATATACTTCGAGAGGGAGATATCTTATTTGCAAGGACTGGAGCAAGTGTTGGGAAAAGCTATATATATAAGTCTTCAGACGGATTGGCTTATTATGCCGGATTCTTGATTCGAGCAAGAATTAAGAATAATTATAATCCTGAATTTATTTTTCAGAATACACTTACATCGCAATATGAGAAGTTTATAAAGGTGACTTCTATGCGATCTGGGCAGCCTGGAGTTAACGCACAAGAATATTCTCAATATAAAATAATGCTTCCAACAAAACAGGAACAAGATAAAATCGCAAGCCATTTAAGAAGTCTTGATAACCTCATCACTCTTCATCAACGTAAGTGTGAACAGTTAAAAGAATTGAAAAAATTCATGTTACAAAACATGTTTCCAAAGAAAGGATAAGAGATTATGGCAGAATTAGAATCAGTTTTAGAACAAAAACTGATTGATCAACTGTGTCAAGGCGAGTCTCAATGGACTTATCGTCCTGATATTAGAACAGAAGAGGAGCTTTGGGATAATTTCAGATATATTCTTGAACAAAACAACAAAGCTAAATTAAATGATGGTCATCTAACTGATAGTGAGTTTGCTAAAATTAAAAATGATTTATCACACGCTTCTTTTTACGATGCAGGAAAATGGCTGGTTGGTGAAAATGGTCAAGTATATGTGCATGTTCAACGTGGTAATGAAACGCTCCACTTATTGGTTTTAAATAATGAGCATGTTGCAGGTGGGACAAGCGTCTATGAAGTTATTAATCAATATCAAGCTTTTGGCGACGAAGATGATGCGCGTGATCGTCGTTTTGACGTGACTTTACTCATCAACGGAATTCCGATGATTCATATTGAATTAAAAAACAAAGATCATTCTTATATGGACGGATTCCATCAAATCAAGAAATACATTGCTGAAGGCAAGTTCCGTGGGCTCTTCTCAAATGTCCAAATGTTTGTTGTCAGCAACGGTGTTGATACTAAGTACTTCTCAGCTGCCAGAGACAACGAGTTAAACAAAAAATTCTTAACAGGTTGGATTGATAGCAAAAATCAACCAGTCCCTGACTTTCTTGACTTTGCAAAAGCAGTTTTAAGAATTCCAGAAGCACATGAAATGGTAACGAAGTATATCGTACTTGATAACGATAAGAAAAAACTTTTGGTTTTACGTCCATATCAAATTCACGCTATTGAAGCTATGCGTGATGCTTCAAAAAATGGGAAATCTGGATTTATTTGGCATACGACAGGTTCTGGTAAGACAATGACGTCTTACAAAGCGACTCGTAATCTTTTGATGGATATCCCGTCAATTGAAAAGACAATTTTCTTAATTGACCGAAAAGACCTTGATTTGCAAACAAAATTAGCTTTTCAGTCGTACGCTGATAATGATACGATTGATGTCGATGACACAGAAAATGTCAATTCGCTGATTAAAAAGATGACTGATGGAAAACGTCAGATGATTGTAACCACGCGTCAAAAAATGCAGACAATGGTCAATAAGCGTTTGACAGAGGGAACGCCAGAGTATAACAAGATACGTGCTTTAAAAGTTGCTTTTGTTGTTGATGAATGTCATAGGGCTGTAACACCACAGACTAAACGAGATATTGAAGCATTCTTTGCTAACTCATTATGGTTTGGATTTACAGGTACACCAATCTTTGAAGCCAATAAATACGATCAAAAAGGTGATTTAGCCCAAACTACAGAACAGCTATACGGTGATTGCTTGCACAGTTATACTATCAAAGAAGCAATCCATGATGGGGCTGTCCTTGGTTTCATGGTTGAAACACTTGGTAAAAACGGGCTTACTCCAGAAGAAGAGGAGCATACCTATGGAAAAGAAGCTCATATGCGTCAAGTTTTAGATGTTATTTTGAACAAATCTTTTGCCAAATTTGGTATGGAAAAAGGTAGAGGTGAGACCTATGAAGCTATGTTTACTGTAAGTTCGATTGAACAAGCTCAGAAATACTATGAATTGTTAAAATCAATTAAAGCTGGTAAGGATGAGCTAAAAATAAGTGATGACATTCGTCGTGCTTTACCTGATTTTCCAAAATTTGCGATTACTTATTCAGTTACTGAAAACGATGAAGCTTCTAAACTTAATCAAGATAAGATGAAAGAAGCTTTGGACGATTATAATGATATGTTTGGTACAAATTATAATCTGGCGGGTATCAATGCTTACAATGCTAATTTGAATGATCGCTTAGCACGTAAAGAGAAAAAATATTTAAATCGTAGTCAGCAACTTGATATCGTTATTGTTGTCGATAGACTTTTGACGGGATTTGATGCTCCTTGTTTGTCAACACTTTTCATTGATCGTCAACCTATGTCTCCTCAAAACTTGATTCAGGCTTTTTCACGTACTAATCGTCTTTTTGATACTAAAAAGCAATATGGCCAAATTGTAACTTTCCAATCTCCGCAAGCTTTCAAGGAAGCTATTGATTCAGCGCTAGCATTATATTCACGTGGTGGAGAAGGAAAACCATTAGCAGAAGACTACGAGGCTGTTAAGGAAGAATTTGTTACTTCGTTAAAATCTGTCCGTAATCTAGCAGATACTCCTCAAGATGTTATCGGATTATCTGAAAAACAAAAGAAACAATTTATCTTTGTCTTTAGAGATTTGGACCGTTCATTTAATCATCTAAAAGCATTTTCAACTTATGATCCACAAATTTTGAAAGATAATCATTTTTCACAAGAAGAATATGAAGATTATGCAGCGGTTTATAAAAATGTTTTGGCAGAACTAAAAGAAGATAAACCGGAAGACAAAGTAGACGATGAGCCAATCATCGATGATTATGAGCTAGTGGCTTTTGATAAAATAAAAGTTGACTATGACTATATCATCGATTTAATTAGTGGTTTTGTTGATTCTCTTGGTGAGGTAGAGAGTGAAGCAGAATATAATAAAAAGCTTAATGAAATCAAAGAAATTATAGCGGCATATTCTGAAGATAATCCAAAACTTGGTTCACTACTCGAAAGCATTCTTGAAGATATTGTAAACAATAGTGAAAAATACGAAAATCAAGATGTATCAGTTATCATTAATCAAATGAGACAATCAGCAATTGACAAAGAAATTAGATTGTTCTCTGAAAAGTGGTTTGTAGATTTTGAAGATGTTAAGTATGAAGCATATCATTTCAAAGATGGTAAATTAGCAAATGAAAGTAAATTGAAAGAAAAAGCTGATTATGCAGCATACAAAGAAGCAACAGAAGAGCCAGTCAAAAAATTTAAATTCTTTAGTGCGATGATTAAAGACTTTAAAGAAGACTTAATGCCTGAAATTGCGCCTTTATTTAATTAAGGTAATAAGCCCTGAAGTAGTATATACTTCAAGGCTTATTTTTTATGAATTCAAACTTGATAATGACCGCATGATAATATCGATATCTTTGCTTTCTAGTTCGTTAATGATGTGAAGATATGTTTTTTGTGTTGTTGTCATGTTTGAGTGTCCTAGTCGTCTAGCCACACTTGCTATAGAAACGCCAGCAAAGAGTAGTAGTGATGCGTGGGTATGACGTAAACCATGAATAGAAATAACAGGAACACCAGCATTTTTACAATGGCGTGCTAGGCGATCATTGACAGTAGAATTGTACACTTTTCCTTTTACAAAAATAGGCTTGTCTTCAGGTAAGCTTTTTAAAAGCTCAGCAAATTGGATAACAGTTTGCCAATCAATAGGGATTTTACGAACAGAAGATTCGTTTTTTGTAGGGAGAAAGCCGCCATTTTCTTTATAGTTCCATGTTTTTGAGACAGAAAGTGTTTGTCGTGTTAAATCAAAATCTTTTGGAGTTAGAGCTAATGCTTCAGAAAAGCGCAAGCCTGTTTTAGCAATAAGAAGAATGAGCCAATCCATATTAATCTCACCTTTTAAATCCAAATCATCAAGAAGTTTGTGGAGTTCGTATTGATTGAGAAATTTAGGTTTCTTTTCACGTGGCTGTTTTCCCTTAATAATAGCTTTTCGAGTTGGATCTCGGGGAATAAGCCCTTCATCAACCGCATCAAGAATGGCACATTTTAAATGGTGATGAAAATCCATAGTTGTTTGTCTTTCGTGAACACTAGCGTACTGATTCAAAATTTTTTGATAAGAGATGCGATCCAAATGTTGTATCTGCAGTTTGGGAACAAGTTTTTCCAGCCAACGGTAAGCCATATAATATTTTTGCATAGTGATTGGTCGAATCGCCCCCTCTTTGTAAACCATAATCCATTGTTTGTAGTAGTCACAGAATAACATTTTTTCAGAATTGATTATCATTTCATCCATTTTTATAAACCTCCTGACAATAATGTATCACAATGCTTAAAAATTATGCTTTTTTCGAGTGTAAATTGTACAAAATCCTTACGCTGATGAAGAGTGATGAGATGGTCTAAGTTTGAGAAATATTCACCGATTTTTTGTTGTTCACTTTTTTCAGATATTGCCACAGGAAAGTTAACTAGTATATTCTGATTAAGGTGCTTTATCGTTCCACCTGTAGCATTTTTCTCAACATACTCCATTAAAAATGGGGCTTTAAGATATTGAAATAAGTATTTCCCATCTGTTCTATTTTCATCCTTAATTTCAACATTGAAAACACCTGCATTGAGAGTAGCTGGTTTCTTCAGCCCCTGAACATAAGCAACTTTTCCAAGTGTTCCATCTTTTGTTATAAGAATACTTCCGTTGCTAATTTGAATATGTTTATCTTGATCGTATCTTTCTTTTTGGACATAGTGACAAGTTGAAAAATTAATGGAACCATCTTCGAAATCAGTTCCTGTTACAAGCATGTAGTCACCTTGATCAAGAAATTCTGAGGTTCGAAGATTTTGCCACCCTATTCTTGCATGCATCGTCGCAAGTTCTGATAACTTACGCTGTTCCCAATCGTGATTATCTCTCCTCCCCAATTCTTCCAGCGCTAGTTAATTTTATCCACACTTACAAAAATTCAAAACAAGCATTGTACTTTCATAATCTTCTTTACAGCCCCGCCATTTTCCAAAAGAAATAATACCGTGACTAAAAACTTCCTTGATTTTATGCTAAAATAGAGCTAAGTTATTTAGAACAGAACGGGAGTAGAGGTTATGATTCCAGCGTATATTAGAATTCATGATGCGTTAAAGAAAAAGATTGACGATGGTTTTTGGGAGATTGGTCAGCGTTTGCCGAGTGAGCGTGATTTGGCGGATGACTACGAGGTGAGTCGTATGACACTTCGTCAGGCGATTACGCTTTTGGTGGAAGAAGGAATTCTTGAACGCCGTGTGGGTAGCGGGACTTATGTGGCGAGTCATCGTGTGCAAGAGAAGATGCGCGGGACAACGAGTTTCACAGAGATTGTGCGTTCGCAAGGCAAGACCCCGTCATCTCAGGTGGTTTCTTATCAGCGTAAGCCTGCCAATGAGACTGAGATTCAGCAGTTGCAACTGAAGCCTAGTGATTATGTGGTGCGTATGGAGCGCGTGCGTTATGCGGATAATATGCCACTTGTTTTTGAGGTGGCATCAATCCCAGAGAAGTTGATTCGTGAGTTTAAGCGTGAGGACATCACGGAGCATTTCTTTCAGACTTTGACGGATAATGGCTATGAGATTGGTAAGAGTCAGCAAACCATTTATGCCAAAAATGCGAGTGAGCGCGTGGCTAACTACCTTAAGGTTCCGAAAAATCATGCCGTACTTGCTTTGACACAGGTCTCATATTTCACAGACGGCCGACCATTTGAGTACGTACATAGTCAGTATGTCGGCGACCGCTTCGAATTTTATTTGGAGAATAATTAAAATAAGAGAGCAAGTTTTCTTGCTCTCTTTTGTCATCAAAGATAAAAAGGTTGAGAACCCTCGGGGATTTTCCTTGAAAAAATCAAGGCGGCAGCACCTCTACCTAGTGCAAATGCACTCTTTGGATAAATCGTCACCGATTTAAACTCAGTCTCAACCTTGCTTTATTGTATCATTTTAGAGAAAGTTACACTAATTTTTGCTTCTAAACTGATATCGCTTACGACTTTTGTGACTTATTGGGTGTGATTAACCAATTCTGACTATTAAAATCAGTCAAAATATGGTAAAATAAAGGCTATGGAAATTGAAAAAACCAATCGTATGAATGCTCTTTTTGAGTTTTATGCTGCGCTTTTGACAGATAAGCAGATGAATTATATCGAACTGTATTATGCGGATGACTATAGCTTGGCTGAGATTGCTGAGGAATTTGGTGTTAGCCGTCAGGCAGTCTATGATAATATCAAACGTACTGAAAAGATTTTAGAAGCTTATGAGATGAAGCTGCACATGTATTCGGATTATATTGTTCGCAGTCAGATTTTTGATGAGATTTTGGATAAATACCCATCAGATGATTTCTTAAAAGAAAAGATTGCCATTTTGAGCAGTATTGATAACCGAGATTAATTTACAGATAATTGATAATTTATAGATTTAGGTAGGAGAATTTATTATGGCTTTTGAAAGTTTGACAGAACGCCTGCAAGGGGTTTTTAAAAATATTCGCGGAAAGAAAAAGCTATCTGAAAAAGATGTTCAAGAAGTAACCAAAGAGATTCGCTTAGCTTTGCTTGAAGCTGATGTTGCTCTTCCAGTCGTTAAGACATTTATCAAACGCGTTCGTGAACGTGCTGTTGGTCATGAAATCATCGATACGCTTGACCCAACACAACAAATCGTTAAAATCGTTAACGAAGAATTAACAGAAATCCTTGGTTCTGAAACAGCTGAGCTTGAAAAATCACCTAAAATTCCTACAATCATTATGATGGTCGGTCTTCAAGGTGCTGGTAAAACGACATTTGCTGGTAAATTGGCTAACAAGCTGATTAAAGAAGAAAATGCACGTCCAATGATGATTGCGGCTGATATCTATCGTCCAGCAGCCATCGACCAATTGAAGACTCTTGGTAGCCAAATCAACGTTCCAGTCTTTGATATGGGAACTGACCACTCAGCCGTTGAAATCGTAACAAACGGTCTTGCACAAGCTAAAGAAAACCACAACGACTACGTTATCATCGATACAGCTGGTCGTCTGCAAATTGATGAAGCTTTGATGCAAGAACTTCGTGATGTTAAAGCTCTCGCTAAACCAAATGAAATTCTTTTGGTTGTTGATAGTATGATTGGTCAAGAAGCTGCCAATGTCGCTGACGAATTCAACAAACAATTGGATATCACAGGGGTTGTCTTGACTAAGATTGATGGTGATACACGTGGTGGTGCGGCACTTTCTATCCGCGAAATCACTGGTAAACCAATCAAATTCACTGGTACTGGTGAAAAAATCACTGATATCGAAACATTCCACCCAGACCGTATGTCAAGCCGTATCCTCGGCATGGGCGATTTGCTCACATTGATTGAAAAAGCAAGTCAAGAATACGATGAAAAACGTTCAATGGAACTCGCTGAAAAAATGCGTGAGAACACCTTTGACTTTAACGATTTCATCGAGCAACTTGACCAAGTGCAAAATATGGGACCAATGGAAGATCTTCTTAAAATGATTCCTGGTATGGCTAATAACCCTGCACTTAAAAACTTTAAAGTTGATGAAAAAGCTGTCGCTCGTAAACGTGCAATCGTGTCATCAATGACACCTGAAGAACGTGAAAATCCTGATTTTCTAACACCTAGCCGCCGTCGTCGTATTGCAGCTGGTTCAGGTAACAGCTTTGTTGATGTCAACAAATTCATCAAAGATTTCAACCAAGCAAAACAAATGATGCAAGGTGTCATGTCTGGTGACATGGAAAAAATGATGAAGAAAATGGGTATCAATCCAAACAACCTTCCTAAAAACATGCCAAATGGTATGGATATGTCATCACTTGAAGGCATGATGGGTGGAAACGGTATGCCAGACCTATCAGCGCTTGGTGGAGACATGGATCTTAGCCAAATGATGGGTGGCGGATTCAAAGGTAAAATTGGTGAATTTGCTATGAAACAATCAATGAAACGCATGGCAAATAAAATGAAAAAAGCTAAGAAAAAACGTAATAAAAAATAAAATCATACAAAAAGCACGAGTTAACCTCGTGCTTTTTTACTTCAGATTTTCAGTGGCTGTCTTTACGTCACAGAGTTTATTAAGGCAGTTGTGACATGGGCCTTTTTCTTTGTTTTTAGGTTGTTTTTTAATATCGTGTGGGTAAACGCCGACATACTTTTTAAATAAGCTTGAAAATCGGCTATGTGAAGTGTACCCAACGGCGATAGCCACCTCTTTGATTTCAAGTTGAGTTGTCATTAAGAGGTGCTCTGCTAGTGCCATACGACGTCGCTGGATGTATTCGGTAATTGTCATATGATATTTGGTTTTAAAAGCTGTTTTTAGCTTGGTTTTGCTCATCATAGCGATTTTAGCCAGTAAATCCTGTGGAATTGTTGCCATTAAGTGATCGTTGATATAGCGGCGGACATTATCCAAGGCAACACTGTCTTCTTGGCTGATTTCCTGCTCATTTTGTGTAGCATAATAGTTGTTAATAATGCTACTAAGCCATTCTTTAGCTTTGATTTCATAGAAAAGTTCGCTAGCAGAAGAGCCTAGTTTATAATGTAAAATGTCATCAGCAATTTTTCCAAGTCCCGCTCCAAGAAAATGATTGGCTTCTTTGAAAATGTGACACAAATCATCTGGCTTTAATTGATAGCGCCCAATAAGACAATCGTCGATAATTTTTTGTTTAAAATCAAAACAAACCGCTTAAAAATTAGTATGCTCATGCAGCAAGGTCTGAAGAATTTGATGTTGATTACAAATCACAAAACTATCGTTGCTTGATAGTTGTTGATAGGGTGGTAAAATCTCACCATTTGCTGAAATAATATGAGCTGAAAAAAGTGCAGTATCAGGAAAACGTGATAAGTCGCAACAATAAATGGTCTCTTTTTTTAAATCAAAATCAAAAATACTGACTCGAAAATATTCGGTATCATAGGTCCAATAAAAGCCTTCTAAATCATCGCAAGATAAGTAATAACTTTGTCCATGAGGGGCAAAGCGACTACAATTCGGCAGTAAAATAGCCTTTTCTTTGATATTATCATTAAAAAAGATAGCAGACATAAGGACTCCTTTGATAAAATGCTACGATTAGTCAAATGCTACAATTCGTCATAATATTCTTTATGCATTGAATACATAATTATTACATGCTAGAATGTATGTCAAATCCATTATAATGCTAAAATGCTTATTTATCAATATTTTGGATAAAAATATAAAGGAGTTCATATGATTAAGGTTTATAAAAAGTTATTTTCTTATGTACCTGAATTTAAGTATCTGGCTTATCTTGCTATTTTATTAGCGGCGATTTCATCAGTCTTTACGATAGGTGCTTTTTATGACATGTATCTCTTTTTAGATCATCTAATTGTTCAGAATAATGCGACAAATATTGCACATTATGCTAGAACGGTTGTTGGTTTTATGATGACCGGGATTGGTATTTATCTTTTTGCAGGTATTTTAACGCATTTGGTTGCCTTTCGTTTGGAAACAAACCTTAGAAAAAAAGGAATTGATGCTTTAAGCCAATCAAATTTTGCTTATTTTGATACACATACATCGGGAAATATCCGGAAAACGATTGATGATAACGCAGCTGAGACTCACACAATCATCGCACACTTGATTCCTGATAACACAACTAGTGTTATGACCTTGCTTTTGCTCGTTCTTGCAACTTTTGCGGTTAATCTTTATCTAGGAATTGCTTTTGTCATTTTAGCGATTATTGCTCTTATGCAGATTAAGTATATGATGGGAAATGCTGATTTCATGAAAGCTTACATGGCATCGCTTGAAAAAATGAATAGTGAAACGGTTGAATATGTCCGTGGTATGCAAGTTATCAAGATTTTTAAAACCTCTGTTCAGTCTTTCAAGGCACTTTATATGGCGATTAAATCTTATTCAGATTATGCTCTCAATTATAGTTTTTCTTGCCGAACAGCTTTTGTCATGTTTCAAGTCTTATTTGTGGCATACGCGACACTGGTTGTTCCGATTCTTTTAAATCTTGTCCCACAGGCGCAGCATTTAGCCATGCTTCCAAAATTCATTTTCTTTTACTTTGCGGTTGGACTTCTTTATGTCACTTTTATGAAAATCATGTATGTTTTTATGTATCAATATAAAGGAAGTGCTTCGACAGAGAAAATCGAAACTTTATTTGATGAAATGACTAGTCACAAAGTAGCAAACGGCACAGAAGAAGTATTTAAAAATGGCGATATTGTCTTTGATAAGGTTAGCTTTGGGTATGAGGAGCAAAAAATTATTGATAATCTTTCTTTCAAACTAGCTGAAAACAAAGTTTATGCATTTGTAGGAAGTAGTGGTAGTGGAAAATCAACTATCGCAAAGTTGATTGCTGGTCATTATCCAGTCGACAGTGGAAATATTACGATTGATGACAAAGTAATTACTACTTATAGTCAAAAAGCGTTGATGAGACAGATTGCCTTTGTATTCCAACAGTCAAAACTTTTTAAAATGTCAATTTTTGATAATGTTAAAATTGGTAATCCTGAAGCTAGTTATGATCAAGTCATGCAAGCTTTGTCGCTAGCATCATGTGACGAGATTTTGGATAAATTCCCAGAACGTGAACAAACTATGGTTGGTTCAAAAGGGGTTCATTTGTCTGGTGGTGAAAAACAACGTATTGCCATTGCTAGAGCGATTTTGAAAAATGCTAAAATTGTTATTTTAGACGAAGCGTCAGCCTCAACAGACGTTAACAATGAATATCAAATTCAAAAAGCTTTTGCTAATTTGATTGTTAATAAAACGGTCATTATCATTGCCCACCGTTTGTCATCTATCAAAGGTGTTGACGAGATTTTAGTTATTGATAAAGGACAAATTGTTGAACGTGGCAACCATGCTGATTTGATGGCTAAAGGCGGCAAATATAAGGCGTTCAATGATTTATATGCTGCAGCAAACGAATGGAGGGTGTCATGAAAAAGAGATTACAGGAGCTTTTTGCGGTAACTGACCACGGAGCAGGTCAGCTCTTATATGCTTGTTTGACAGGATTCTTGGTCTATGTGGCTGAATTGAGTCCTCTTGCTTTAATGATGTATTATATCAAGCATATTCTAGCTCATCAAGGATTTTCTCTGATGACGGTCGTTTTAGGGCTTATTTTAGTGGTTCTTGTGACTTATGTTTTTATTTATCTAGATTATAATGCAACATACACAACTACTTATCAAGAAAGTGCAGACCTTCGAATTGATATTGCTGAAACTTTGCAAAAACTGCCCTTGTCTTATTTCACACAACGAGATTTGACTGATTTATCACAGACTTTAATGAGTGATGTTGAGCGCTTGGAGCACGCGCTTAGCCATGCAGTTTCAAAAACGATTGGTTTTGTGACTTATTTTGTCTTTTTGTCTGTGACTTTATGCGTTATTAATCTTCCGTTAGCTGCAAGTATTTTCCTCCCCATCTTTGTGGCAGCACTAGCCCTTTCTTTATCTAAAAATATGCAGAAAAAAGCTGTGAAGAAATACTGGAAACAGCTGCGTGAAAACTCTGATAGCTTTCAAGAGGCTATTGAACTTCAAGAAGAAATTAAAGCTTATAATCTGACAGATACTATTCATCAAAAACTCTATCAACAAATGGAAAAGAGTGAAAAAACACATATTATTTCAGAAATTTTACAAGGTATTCCAATCAGCTTTTCTAACTCGGTTATTCGTTTGTCGATTGGTTTAGTAATTCTAGTTGGAACAAATCTTTATTTTCAACATCAAGTTAGTCTTTTAGTCTTACTAATGTTTATCTTGTTAGCTATTAAAGTGTCAGATGGCACCGAAGACATCATCTTAAATATCGGTGAAATTCTTTATATTGATTCAGCGGTTAAAAATATCAAAGAGCTTCGTGCAATAAAACAACAAGCTGGACAAGATGTAACTCTTAATAAATTTGACATCGAACTTAAGAATGTCGGATTTTCTTATAAAGATGGACAAAAAGTCATTAATGGTGTTTCTTTTGTTGCTAAACAAAATGAAATCACAGCTCTTGTAGGGCCATCTGGGTGTGGTAAGACGACCTTGTTAAGACTTTTATCACGTCTATATGATTATCAAGAAGGACAAATCACTATTGATGGCAAAGAGATTCAGAAAATCAGTACCAGCAGTCTATTTAATTACATTTCCATTGTTTTTCAAGATGTGACTTTATTTGATAATACGATTTTAGAGAATATACGCTTAGGACGTCCAGATGCAAGTGATGACGAGGTTAAGCAAGCTGCTTATCTGGCTAATTGTCAAGAATTTATTGAAAAATTGCCACAAGGTTATGAGACAAAAATTGGTGAAAATGGTGCGAAGTTATCTGGCGGTGAACGTCAACGTTTGTCTATTGCTCGTGCGATTTTGAAACAAGCACCAATTGTCATTCTTGATGAAATCACTTCATCGTTAGACATTGAAAATGAAAAAATGATTCAAGAAAGTTTGAATTACCTTTTGAAAGATAAGACTGTGATTATCATCTCACATCGCCTCAAATCTATCGAAAATGCCGATAAGATTGTTGTGATGAAAGATGGTCGAATTGATGGGATTGGTAAACATAAAGACTTGATTGAAAAGTCAGTTGTCTATCGTGAACTTATTGAAACCTCACAAAAAATCGAAGAGTTTAAATATCAAAAAAATGCATAGGAGAAAAAGATGAAAGCTAATTCCTTTACTGTTAAAGACTTAATTAATGCTGGTTTATTCTCGTTATTAGTTTTTATTGCTATTTTTGTAGGTGGCATGGTTGGTCTTATTCCAATCTTTATGCCTTTTATCCCTTTCCTCTGCGGGCTTTTTGCAGGTCCAGTCTTTATGCTTTATAGCACAAAAATCCATCGCTTTGGAATGGTCTTGATTATGGGAGTCATTATCGGACTTATTTTCACAGTGACTGGACACGGTATTTACATTCTACCAGGAATGACAATTTTGTCTTTAGTAGCTGAATACATTTTGAAAAAAGGAGATTATGCTAGCTTGAAGCATACGAAGTGGGCTTATACTATTTATTGCTTGGCTTTTGGTTTCAATATGATTCCAATTTATGTTTCAAGAGCAGCTTACGTTCAACGCTTAGTAGAACAAGGGTACGGAGAAGCTTATGCTGATAAAATGATCAGTGTTCTCCCATATTGGTCATTTTTCCCGATTCTTGCATTAGGAGCAGTAGGTGGCTATATTGGTGCAACAATTGGTGCTAAAATGTTGAAAAAACATTTCCAAAAACTGGAAACTGTATAAAAAACAAGAAAAAATATAATCTTGGTCGCTTGATGGCGGCTAAGATAGATGCCTTTTGAGAGTGAATGAAATGACATTAGATTTTCGAACTAAATTATTAATGACAGTAGTTATTTCCTTGGTGTTATTATTTGGTAACCTGCAAGGAAATTATCCGATTCTTGGTTTGATTGTAACCTTTTTACCTTATGTTTTTTTATTGTTAGAAAGAAAAGTAAGCAAGGCGATTAAGGGAGTCAGTCTGATGATTTTCGCTTTAGTATTGCAATACTATGCTGGATTACATGCTTTTAGAGGTATTGGCGCATCCTTTGTTTTGTTTTTTTCTATTATTGTTTTACGCATGGGACCTGGTTTAGCCATGGGTGAGTACAGTCTCTTAACGACAAGTATGAGTGATTTAGTAGCATCTTTAAAGAAAATGAAATTTCCTGATAGTTTAATCATACCTTTGTCAGTCATGTTTCGATTTTTTTATACGGTAAAAGAAGATTATCAGCAGATCAAAGAAGCTATGTATTTACAAGGGTTAGTGACTAGTTGTTTTTTTCGTCATCCTTTACGCATGATAGAATATCGATTTGTTCCGCTCTTGATGTGTTTGTCCCGAACAGCAGATGACGTGTCTATTTCAGCGATGACCAGAGGAATGGCTGTTGGTCAAGCAAGGTCTAGTATTTCAAGATCTCGCTTGAGTTTACTTGACTATTTTTGGATGCTGTTTATGTTGGTTATCCTAGTTTTGATGATTTGGAGTTAAACGATGCTAAAATTCAAACATTTTTCACTTACTTATGATAATCCCATTTTAGAAGATATCAATCTTAGTTTTAAGCCAGGAGAAATTTCTGTTTTAACAGGCAGTTCAGGTTGCGGGAAAAGTAGTCTTTTAAAGGTTATTAATGGAGTGATTCCTTATTTTCAAACAGCTAAGCTATCTGGTAATTTGACTTATTGTGGACAAAATATGCTTGATTTGGATATAGCTGAAAGAAGTCAAATGGTAGCAAGTGTTTTTCAAAATCCTAAAACACAGTTTTATGCTGTTAATTCAACGGGTGAGATGGCTTTTGCTCTTGAAAATCGCAATGTTCCTGCAGAAGATATTTTTGAGCGAATCAACTATTATACGGATTTATTAGAAATACAAGATTTGCTTGATCGTGATATTTTTACTTTATCAGGTGGTGAAAAGCAATTATTAGCGATTACTAGCGTTGCTTGTATGGATAATGACATTTATTTATTTGATGAACCTTCATCATCTCTTGATCGTGAGTCTATTTCACGTTTTAAACGTGTTTTACAAAAGCTTAAAGAGCTAGGAAAGACGATTATTATTGCTGAACATAGACTTTATTATCTTAAAGATTTGATGGACCAATTTATTCTTATTTCTGATAATAAGGCTCATGCTTATCCAGCCTCTGTAGTCAATGATGAATTGATTCAAGAGAAAAATTTGCGAGCACTAACGGAAATCAGCAAAGCTGAGCTGGTTAGTTTTTGTCCGTATCAAAGACAATCAAAATTCGCTTTAGACCAAGTAAGCGGCAAGCTGATTTGTCAGCAATATAGCTATCAACATGATGGAAAAACTAATAAAATTTTTGATTTTAACCTAGGCATTGACTCAGGTATTAATTTTATTATTGGAAAAAATGGTATTGGAAAGACAACTTTTTTAAGGTGTTTATCTGGGTTGAATAAGAAATTTAGAGGAAAAACATTTTATGATAAAAAACGTGTCAAACCAAGTTATAAATGGATAAGCGAGGTTGTTCAAGATGTGAATTATCAGCTATTTACAGAATCAGTATGGTCTGAAATATCCCTAGTTAGCGATGATGAATTTGCTAAAAAAGAAGTACTCACGCAGTTTGATTTAATCGACAAAATGGACAGACACCCACAGAGCTTATCAGGTGGTGAAAAACAGCGTTTGCTTTTGTCCATGGCTAAAGTATCTGATAAACCAATCGTTATCTTAGATGAACCTACAAGTGGCTTGTGTCGAGGACAAATGATTAACATGATTGATATTTTACAGCAAATGGTACAAAATGAAAAAATAATAATTATAGTTACTCATGATTACGAGTTAATCAAAAATTGTAAAGGCAAAATCATCGAATTTGTCGAATAAAAAAGAACTCCGCATTTAAAAATGTGGAGTTTGTATATTTGTATCCGTTTACACTATCTAAAAAACAGAAAAAAGGATAAAATAGAAGGTGTTTTTAGACAGTAATATGATAGTTTTCCTAAAAAGTAATCAATCAAAAAGTTTGTTTATTAGTAAATAATAATGAAAATTTATTGAAAATCACCTAAAGTAGATAAAAATAGGGATTTATGTAAAAAATTGATAAATACCATGATTTAAGATTTCAGCTAGATGATTTATTATTTATCTGCCGTAAAAATAGAAAAATTTTTCGAAAAAAGATTTTTTAAATAAGGGAATTGAAGAACAAGTAGTCACTAAAAAATCTAATGTTTGAGACAAATATAAAAAATCAATATAAAGTACTTGTTTCTAAAATTTCTCATTACATCTTTCCGAAAAACTGTAATTTTCTTGAAAAATAAACCAGTCTATGATAAACTACTATTATAAAGACATCTGTGGAGATTTTTAGATGAAACGTGAAAAATTACTTGAAAAAATTGATGAATTAAAAAAAATAATGCCCTGGTATGTCCTTGACTATTACCAATCAAAACTTTCTGTGCCATATAGTTTTACGACCTTGTATGAATATCTCAAGGAATACAGACGATTTTTTGAATGGATTCTTGAATCAGGAATTTCAAATGCTGAAAAAATTGCTGACGTTGAGTTAACAACTTTAGAGCATTTGTCTAAAAAAGATATGGAATCTTTCGTTCTCTATTTGCGTGAACGACCTTCGCTAAATACCTATTCAACTAAGAAAGGGGTTTCTCAGACCACTATCAATCGCACGTTATCAGCGCTTTCAAGCCTTTTTAAATATCTAACAGAAGAGGTTGAAGATGAAAATGGTGACCCCTACTTCTATCGAAATGTCATGAAAAAGATTGCAACTAAGAAGAAGAAAGAAACTTTAGCTGCTCGTGCTGAAAACATCAAAGGAAAGCTATTCTTGGGAGATGAGACGATGGCGTTTATCGAGTATATTGACAAAGAATATCAGAATAAGCTCTCTCACCGTGCCCTCTCCTCCTTCCAGAAAAATAAGGAGCGAGATTTAGCTATTATTGCACTTCTTCTTGCTTCTGGTGTCCGTCTTTCTGAAGCAGTTAATCTTGATTTAAAAGATTTAAACCTCAATATGATGGTTATTGAAGTCACTCGTAAAGGTGGAAAACGAGACTCTGTTAACGTTGCTGCTTTTGCTAAACCATATCTCGAAGAATACTTAAAAATTCGTGCACCTCGTTATAAAGCAGAAAAACAAGATCAAGCACTATTTTTAACAGAATACCGTGGTGTTCCAAATCGTATTGATGCATCAAGTATTGAAAAATTAGTAGCTAAATACTCACAAGACTTTAAAGTTCGAGTGACACCCCACAAGCTACGTCACACTTTGGCAACAAGATTGTATGGAGCTACTAAATCTCAAGTACTCGTCAGCCACCAATTGGGACATGCAAGTACTCAAGTTACCGACTTATATACCCATATTGTCAATGATGAGCAGAAAAACGCTTTGGACAAATTATAATATTAAACCTGGTCAATCAAAGACCAGGTGTTTTTACAGAAAATAAAACTAGAATCTGTGGTTTACATAAATAAAAATATGTATTTTATTGTCACCTTTTAAAATTACTTTCCCAATAAACATTTTGATAAAAATAAAAGCAAGACAAAATAGTCTTGCTTTTATTTTTGAGGTGTAATGAAAACTTGAGTTCCTTGCTCGATTTGACTTTTGATAGAAATATTTAGATTAAGACTATCTAAGACTTGTTTTGTCATATAAAGACCAAGACCAGTTGCTTTTTGATGTTCGTGACCATTAAAACCAGTAAAGCCTTCTTCAAAAATTCGTGGCAAATCTTCTTCTAGTATGCCAATACCATTGTCTGATATTTCAATACAACCTTTAGATATTTGAATAGAAATCTTTCCGCCATCTTTTGAATACTTAACGGCGTTATCAATAAGCTGTGTCAGAGCAAAATTTACCCATTTACGATCTGAGTTGAGTTGCCAATCACCATTAACTTCTACAGAAAGATGCTTTAGTAGACAAGAAACACGGTATTTTTTTACAATTTCAGTTACACAATCTTTAACTGAAATTTTTTCAAAACGAAAATCATCTTTATTCTGATTAAACTTCAAATAGTTTAACAAAGTGTCTAAATAATTCTGGAGTCGATTTAGTTGTTGTTCAACCTCTTTTTGTTGAAGTTGATTTGTTTGAGCCATAAGAGATAATGCTGACAAAGGAACCTTCATCTGATGTGACCACATTTTAATCAGATTTTGGACGTTTTCGATTTGTGTTTTAAGATTTAAAACTTCAGTTGCCTGTTCTTCTTTTTGCTTAAAAATAATGTTTTTAAATGCTTCTTCAGACGGCAAGTTAAAGTTATCTAATTCTTTTACATAAATAAATTGTTGTAAAATCACTTGTTTTTTCTTAAATTTACAGTATTGTCGTATACTGATGAAAATTAGTATTGTAATATTAAGGCTAAAACTGACTTCAAAATATGCCAGTGGTAAATGAAATAGGAAAAATGTTATTAGAAACAGACTGGCTAATATAGCATAAGTCAAATACCAAATACTATATTCTTTAAAAAATTTTTGGATCATTTTAGAAGGTACCCTACTCCTCTCACGGTATGGATGCGATCAAAGCCAATAGGCTGTACTTTTTTACGTAGACGTGTCATATTCACACTCAAAGTATTTTGGTCGATAAAACTTTCGTTCTCCCACAGTTTTTCTAGCAATTCTTCTTTTGGGACGACTTGATTTTGACGTTCAAACAAGATGCTTAGGATTTTATTTTCTGTTGGAGAAAGATTAATTTGCTCGCTCCCATTTGACAAAATACCATCACGTGACAGTGAAAACTCATCAAGTTGATAGTTATCAGAAGTGAACTGGTATGCTCTACGCAAAAATGCTGAAATTTTGGCATCCAAAATAGTTAGAGAGAATGGTTTAGAGATAAAGTCATCTCCTCCCATGTTAAGTGCCATGACAGTATCCATTTCATCATCGCTTGAAGAGATAAAAATAATAGGTAAAGTCATGGTCTTGCGGATTTCGGTCGTCCAGTAAAAGCCATTAAAGTAAGGCAGTGTAATATCCATCAAAATAAGATCTGGTTTTATTTCTTCAATCTCTTGCTTAATAGCACGAAAATTGTTGACACTAAAAACGTCATAGGATTTAGCCAAGTGCTGCTTTAGCAAAGTTACAATGGTTTTATCGTCTTCGACAATATAAATTTTTCCTTGTTTCATATTTTCAATTGTAGCAAAAAATGGAAATAATTACCATTATGCGTCTTTCTTACCACAATTGAACCATTCTTTATGATATAACATATTTAAATTATGCAAAATTATTTTTTATTCATGAAAAGAGAAAAATAGTTGATTAATTCAATCAAAGGTATTGACTATCTTTATTCATTGGAGTATCCTTAACAGGGCCTGTGAAATATTTGAATAAAGATGTACAAAGTATTATTCTACGTAATGTTAATTAAAATATACTATATTATAATATATGCATATGTGCAACTACTGAACCACACTAAAAGCTGAGAATGGAGAAAAAAGAAAAATGGGGATTTTACAGTCAATAGCGACTTTATTGTTTTTAGGAAGCTTATTAAGTTTTGTCGTAGCTTTAGTGGTTTTATTTTGGTCTCTAGTAAGAAAAAATAAAGAACTACGTAAAAAATCACTTATAGGACTACTTATCAGTTTACTTGTGTTCTTTTTTAGTGTAGCTATTTATCCTAATAAAGACGGTTCTGATTCATCTAATGAGAAAGCTAAAACTGAGCAAACGTCATCAAAATCAGCTTATAGTTCTAGCTCTTCATCAAGTTATTCATACAGTTCAAGTAGTTCTTCGGCTAGTTATTCTTATAGTTCTAGTTCAGAACCATTTGATCCTAACAATTATGAAGTCCCTGATTTTGCGGCTTGGAATCATGATCAATTAGAGAATGATAAAAAAGTTCAAGTAACAGGTACGGTAGTTCAAAATACGGAAGACGATGGATACCACTTCCTACGTGTAGCAATTGATGGTGATTATGATAAAATTATTATGGCTGGTATCACTAATTATGTATACGATGATATTATTGCAGAAGATGATAATGTAACTTTTTATGGAATTTCTAAAGGTTTAACTTCATATGAAAGTACTTTGGGAAAAACAGTTACACTACCTTTGATGTCTGTTGATTGTTATAATATAAACAGCTACGGAAATTAATGAAATAGTAAAAACTCCATGCTCAACTTGAATTAAAGAAGAGTATGGAGTTTTTATTTAAAAGAGTAGTTTTATGATTAGCGCTCGATTGCTTTGTAGTATGTTCGACTAGTAAATTTATAGATTAAGAAGTAAATGATAATGAGACCTAGTATTGTAATACCACTCACAATAATCATACTTGAGCCAGTTACACTAAAGAGTAAGAGCATTTGTTTTAACATTGTTAACGCAAAGATAAAGTGCACAATTGCAACTCCAAGTGGCATGAAGAAAACAAGTAAGGTTTGTGAATTGATAGCTTTTTTCACAGCTTCTTTACTCATACCGACTTCTTGCAAAATCTTGTATGATTTTTTATCTTCGATACCTTCTGTCAATTGTTTGTAGTAGATGATTAGGGCTGCACCAAGTAAGAAACTAAGCCCAAGTAGGAAGCCTGTAAAGAGGAAGCCTCCAGTAATAGCATACATTTCATTTCTGAAGTTTTCTTTCGTTTCAACGATACCTTGAACTTCTTGATGAACATCATCGTCAGGCAATACCATATCTTTAGAGATTTGGTTAACTTCATTTTTTGTCAAATCACCATAGGCAATTAAGTTCTCTTGCATTGGCATACTATGTGCCTTAAAAAGGTTCTCAACTTCTGTTAATTCTGAATCACCACTAAAGATGATGACACATGGATTGTAAGAATTTCCGAATTCTGGGAATATTGCTGACTTGAAGTTTTTAACATTTTTAAATGTCTTATCAAATAGAGTTAATTCCTCAAGCTGGCTATCTCCTTTTTGTTTGAAAAAAGCGATTTGACCGTCTTTTAGTATTGGAGTATCATTCCCTAGCGCTCTGAAATCATCTTGTGTTGTCATATAAACAGATCCAAATGCATTGACATTAGGGTGTTTAACATCATTATCTGTAAGTTTCATTGACTTTCCTGTCGGAACAGAGAAAGCTGCCAAATCGGATTGATAAGTTAGAAAATCATCATTTGATTTTCCGAGTTTATCACTAACTTGTCTTTTGAGAATATCAGTGAAATCGAGCTCAGTGAGTGTTTTTGAATCGTCATTTGAGTTAATGTAATTAGTCAACGTAATCTGTGTTTGTTTAGGAAACAAGGTATCAAGTTGATTTTGTCCACTGACGTACAATGATGTTGTTGTCGCAATCGCTACAAAAGACATGATGGCAAGTAACGTGATATTAGCAAGACCAACTGCATTTTGTTTCATTCTGAAAATCATTTGTGAAGTTGTCACAAAATGTTCGGGCGTGTAAAAATATTTTTTATTTTTGCGACGATGTTTTAGGTACCATGCCATAAAACTAATGTAAAAGAGATAGGTACCAATAATGACTAAAACTACTGCGATAAAGAAACGATATAGGACTACTAGCGCAGCTATTTTTTCAGAAGTTACTGATAGATAATAACCAGAACCGAGGCAAATAAGGCTGAGTAATGCAAAAATGATATTGCCTCGAGGTTCTTTTTCACCTTTTTCTTGGCGTTTAAACAAACTAAGAGGTGATGAGCGATGAATGGTGATGAGGTTTACGATTTCTAGTAGGACAAAAATTACCGCAAATGCAACGATATTTAGGATAAATGCTACAGGTGATAAAGACAAAATGAGCTTATCATAATGTAATAGGTTGACAAAGATGAGGTAGAAAAACTGAGAAAAAATTGCGGACAGCACACTACCTAGTATGATAATACCAATGAATGACAGAATTAATTCAATCGTTGATACTAAGCTAACCTGCTTACGATTCATTCCTAAGATATTATAAAGACCAAATTCTTTACTTCTCTGCTTCAGCAAGAAATTGTAACTATAAATTTCCATGATGATTGTGAAAATCATTAGGACAATAATTGCAAGACCAAGAACGGAATTGCTATACTGCATGTCATCAGAGATTGGACTGTAAAGAATCAATAGTGTAGAACAATCTAGGATAAACAGTACAATACTTGCTAGTAAGAATGGGGCAAAGATGTTAAATGATTTTTTAAGGTTTGACCAAGCTAATTTAGCATAGAACATCTTACTCACCTCCTAGAAGGGCTGTCATCGCAAGTGAAATGTCTTTACTGAATTCTTGATTGGTTTTATTTCCACGGTAAATTTGGTGGAAAATACGACCGTCTTTGATGAACAACACACGTTTGGCATGGCTTGCTGCATTTGCGGAGTGAGTTACCATAAGAAGTGTTTGACCATCGTTATTGATTTCTTCAAAAAGATTTAGAATATCTTCTGAATTCTTGTAGTCTAGTGCTGCTGTTGGTTCATCAGCTAAAAGAAGTTGCGGATTTGTTATCAAACTACGAGCGATAGCAACACGTTGTTTTTGACCACCAGATAGTTCAAATGGACGTTTTTCAAGCAGCTCTTCTATGTGTAATTTAGGAGCGAGTACTGCAATGCGTTTTTCCATTTCTTGATAGTTAACACGCCCAAGTACTAAAGGCAAAAAGATATTATCCTTAACAGACAATGTATCAAGCAGATTAAAATCTTGGAAAACAAATCCTAAGTTTTTTAAGCGAAAGTCAGCTAAGTTACTTTCTTTTATTTTTGTAATTTCTTGACCATTTAGGAAAACTGATCCGTTTGTTGGCTTTTCAAGTGTTGCCAAAATATTTAACAAGGTTGTTTTACCTGATCCGGATTCTCCCATGATTGCGATGAATTCTTTTTCATCAACCTTAAAATCAACGTCTTGCAGTGCGCGCGTCACTTCTTTTGAAAAGCGCGTGCGAAAAACTTTCTCTAAGTGATTGATTTCTAGTAACATAATTTCTCCTTTGTTTCATTATATCTTTTTTGTTTTAGTAACTCTACTTCTGCTTTTATTTTTCAAGTCTTTTTTGGTGGTCTTCTACCACTCCAGTACCAAAGTGCTAAACTAGCTACTCCTCCTACGATGATTGATAGAATTGTTATTAAACTATAGCATTCAATCATAATAATCTCCTTCTTCTACTTTTTAATGCCAAGTGCATAGAAAATGATATAAATGATGGAACCTAAAAAGAGCAACATAAGCCAAACAATAAAAGTATTCCATAAAGTGATGTGTTTTTTGATATTATCAGCCATACTGCTACTCCCTTCCTTCTTGACATCTTTATTTTATCGAAAACAAAGGCTCTTATTCTTACACTTTCAGGGAGAAAACTTACAAAAATGTAAGAAAAAAGTCCAAGACTTTAATAGTCCTGGACTTGTCATTATAGCTGACTAGCGATTTTTTTGAGGTAGTCATGACTTTCTAGTTGCTCAACTGGGTTTGTCAGATCTTTTAGATTAATTTCATATATGCTACTTGCCTTTTCATTAAAGAATGGCAGAGCTTTCGCCCAATCAACTTTTCCATGCCCGAGCGTCAAGCTGTCATGTGTTTTCCCAAATGAATCTACTAAATGATAATGAACAATGTTATTTTTCAAGACTTTTAGAGATTCTTGCAGGGCTTTGTTGTCACCATGAAGAAAGATAAAGGCATGAGAAATATCATAAGCAAGTTGATAGCCCTTTTTAGCAATAATTTGGTCTAATTCTGGATTACCATATGAATATAGTATTGAAATACCATTTTCAAAAATAATACGACCATGCCCAATCTTGCAAAGATAATCCATGCGAGAAAACAAGTATTCTCTTGCTTCTTCAATGCTTTTAAATGGTTCTAACAAATCTTTTTCTCGAAGTTCGTATGAACCATGAACTAAAACTTTACAATCGTATTTTTTAGCGATTTCTAACAATTTTTCTGTTGAAAAATCAATAAATTCAACTAGTTCAGCATTATTTGAAGGGTGTGCGACAAGTTCTAAAAAGCGTCCATGATATTTCATAGGATGATGAAGTACGATGGCTTTAACGCCAGATTTTCTTACAGTTTGAACAGCATTTTCAAGTTGTTTAAGCCCTTCAGGCGTAAAATCATTTTCACTTGTGAAAAATTCAAAAACATCTGGCTGATATTTCAAACGTGTCATCATTTGCTCTAGATTACAACTTGCTTTTAGTCCTAATTGAATTGGAAACATTGTGCACCTCTTCTTTGATTAATAGGTTTAAACGTTAAGGTATTCTTCTAAGTCTTTCAAAGCACGTTCAGCAACTTTTTCGTAACGTTCTTTTTTATCACGGATACGTGGTCCTTCAAGCTCTTTAACGATACCAAAGTTAACGTTCATTGGTTGGAAATGTTTGCTTTCAGCATGAGTGATGTAGTGAGGCAATGCACCGATAGCTGTTGTTTGAGGGAAAATAACAGGTTCTTCACCCTTGAAACGACGCACAGCATTGATACCAGCTACAAGACCTGAGGCAGCAGATTCTACATAACCTTCAACACCAGTCATTTGTCCAGCGAAGAAAAGATTTGGATTTTGACGTGTAGCAAATGTTTCTGTCAAAAGATTTGGAGAATCCATGTATGAGTTACGGTGCATAACGCCGTAACGGACAAATTCAGCATTTTCTAGACCTGGAATCATGCGGAAAACACGTTTTTGTTCACCCCATTTGAGGTGTGTTTGGAAACCAACGATATTAAATAGGCTACCAGCAGCGTTATCTTGGCGGAGTTGAACAACGGCATATGGTGTTTTAAATTCACCGTCACGTGGACCTTTGTAGTCATCTGGATATTCGAGCCCAACTGGTTTCATAGGACCGTAAAGCATTGTTTTAATGCCGCGTTTAGCCATTACTTCAATTGGCATACAACCTTCGAAGTATTTTTCTTTTTCAAATGAATTAAGTGGAGCTTCTTCAGCATTGACAAGAGCTTCGTGGAAAGCCATGAATTCTTCTTTTGTCATTGGACAGTTAAGGTAAGCAGCTTCCCCTTTGTCATAACGTGATTTAAGGTAAACTTTATCCATGTCGATTGAACTTTTATCGACAATTGGTGCTGCCGCATCGTAGAAATAGAAGCCGTCGCCGCCGTTTAATTCGTGGATTTTTGCAGCCAAGGCATCTGAAGTAAGTGGACCACTAGCGATGACTGTGATAGCATCGTCAGGAATTTCAGTGATTTCTTCACGGATAACTTCGATAAGTGGGTGGTTTGTAACTTCATCAGTTACCATTTGTGAAAATCCGTCACGGTCGACAGCAAGAGCACCACCAGCAGGCACACGAGTGCTTTCAGCAGCTTTCATGATAACAGAATCCAAGCGACGCATTTCTTCTTTCAAAAGACCAACAGCATTTGTTAAACTGTCACCACGAAGTGAATTTGAGCAGACAAGCTCAGCGAATTTATCAGTTTTATGCTGAGGAGTTGGTTTAACGCCACGCATTTCGTAAAGTTTAACTGGAATACCACGCTTAGCAATCTGATAAGCAGCTTCAGAACCAGCTAAACCAGCTCCAATAACGTTAATGTATGATGATTGAGACAATATACTAATACCTCCAAAACGATGCCAAAATGGCTAAATAAGCCAATCTAACATCGCTTCCAGACATGGGGATTTCCCATATCTGAATCTTTCTATTTTTAATACTTGACTATCATAACATAAAATCATTGAAATACAAACAAATATTTAAAACGTTATACGTAATTAAAGTTATGTAAACAACGTTAAAACAAACAAATCCAAGCAGCGAGCAAAACACTTAAAATACTAAATAATGATCCAATCAAATAATATTCTGCAAATGTTGGACTTTCTGAAATTTTGTTATAACGTGCAATAGATTTTGCTGTAAAAACTAAGCCTATTGAGGCGAATTGATTAAAAATGATACAAATACTCATTACAATGCGTTCTAAAAGTCCGATGGTAGCTCCTGCTCCTGGAATAGTATCCATTTTTTGATTGTCTTTTGGCTGATATTTTTGAAAGAAAATCTTAAAAAAGACATTAGTCGGTTTAGTAATCAATACAAGAAACAAAATCATATTGAGGATTTGCGCAATTTGCCTACTTGCCATGAAGCTGACTTCAGTGGTATTTTTCACTAGAAAAAGAATAATTGCTATATGAAGCATCTGGTCCAAAAGAAAAGTTAGCATGTCGCTTAAGCGCAACCAACTAGATGCATAAGATTTTCCAAAATCAATAAGAGCATGACTAACGAGAATAATCAAGCTAATCATCCAGAGTTTTGGCAAAAAACAAGTCACAAGAATTAGCGGAAATGCAACGCCAAATAAGTGAATCATTAGATATTTCCTATCCGTATTTTTACGGTCTGCGACAGTTTGACTTTGAAGTTGAAAATCCGATAAAAAGTGACAAATCAATAGTAAAGTCAGTGTAGGATTTTGGATTAAATAGTGTGAAAGTCCTGTAATTGGCATTAATCTAGCTCCTCTCCGATGTGTTTTAGTGCCCGTAGTGCAGCATTTCGAGCACGTAAGTATATTTTGATATTGCTGCTTTTTAAGCGTTTTGAAAGAGCGCTAGTTGACAATTCTAGACGTTTAGCTAACTGTTTTTGGTCAAAGTGCTCATCATATATTCCCATACTTAGAAGTTCTTTTAAAACCACTTCTTGACTTGCTCGCCAGTCAGATTTGATAGCTTCGCTACTTGCAATTAAGGTGTTGATGATACTAATTTTCTCTTCGTTGTCAGAATAAACAGCGATTTGCGTGTTACCGTAGTCATTTTTCTGGTGAATATAATTAATCGCTTTTCTAGCATGCCAATAGGCTGGACCATCTGCGCCAATACTTAGTTCTGGGTTGATGTCCGTTAAAATTTTTCCTAAACCAATTCCAAAACGCACTTGATAAGGCTGCATAGCTAGATTGATACGGTCAATGATTTGAAATAGTGGAGCTTCAAGGCTAAGTAATCCTTGAAATTCATCACCAAGTGTAATGGAGAATTTGGATACTAAAACGGTTTGATATTCATTATTTAAATCATTTAAGCAAGTTTCTAACGTTTTTTGGACTTGATAGCGGTTATTAATTTTTTTTGAATCAATAATGTCGCCAATTACTGCAAAATAATTCATAGGCCACCTCTCTTATAGGTCTATTATAACAGACTTATCAAAAAAAGTCTGTTATAACGGAAATTTTTCAAAAAGTCCATTATAATGACAACAAAAATGCATAGAAAAACCTTGCAAAAGGAATTGCAAGGTTGATTGTTTTATTTAACTTTTGCTTCTTCGTAGTCACATTCTTCATTGCTGCAGACGACTTGTTTACCGCCGCCACGGATTTTCTTCTCAACAAGGAATTGACCACATTTTGGACAAGAACGTCCGACAGGTTTGTCCCATGAAGTGAATTCACATTCTGGGTATTTGTCACAACCATAGAAGATACGGTTACGTTTGGTTTTGCGTTCGATAACTTGACCTTCACCACAAGTTGGACAAGTAACACCAATCTCTTTCGTGATAGCTTTCGTGTTGTGACACTCAGGGAAATTACTACAAGCGTAGAATTTTCCGTAGCGTCCAAGTTTGATAACCATTGGATGTCCACAAACATCGCAATCAAAACCAGCAGGTTCATCTTTGATTTGAATCTTTTCGATTTCTGTTTCAGCTTTTGCTAGTTCTTTTTCAAAAGGTTTGTAGAAAGCATCAATAACTTTTTGCCATTGTTCTTTACCTTCTTCGACTTCATCAAGCTTACCTTCCATATCGGCTGTAAATTTGACATCAACGATATCAGGGAAGAATTCAACGATTAGATTATTAACAATTTCACCGAGTTCAGTTGGCTCAAAACGTTTTGAAACCAAACGAACATAGTAACGTCTTTGGATGACATCAAGTGTTGGCGCGTAAGTTGATGGACGACCAACTCCATTCTCTTCCAATGTCTTGATAAGAGTTGCTTCAGAATAACGTGCTGGTGGCTGAGTGAAGTGTTGTTCAGGATTTGTAGAAACTTTCTTAACAACATCGCCTTCAACCATATCAGGTAGCATTTTATTTTTATCTGAGTCGTTGTAAACGGCTAAATAACCGTCGAATTTAACTTTACTACCATTTGCTGTAAAGCGTACACCATTTTGTTCTAAATTAACTTTCATGGTATCAAAGACAGCTGCAGTCATTTGACTTGCAACAAATCGATTCCAAATCAGTGTGTAAAGTTTTAATTGGTCTTTATCTAGATGTTTTGCAATTGATTCTGGTGTCAAATTAACATTTGAAGGACGAATTGCTTCGTGGGCGTCTTGTGCACCAGATGCATTTTTCACGCGGCTACCATGTTTAGAATAGTTTTCGCCGAAACGTTCAGTAATAAAGCTTGCAGCATCATTTTGTGCTACAGGACTGATACGTGTAGAGTCGGTACGCATGTACGTAATCAAACCTTGTGTACCACTCTTACCGAGGCTGATACCTTCGTACAATTGTTGAGCGACCATCATTGTCTTACGTGTACGGAAGTTAATTTTGTTAGCAGCATCTTGTTGAAGAGATGATGTTGTATATGGAAGTGGTGCATTACGACGACGTTCTTTCTTTTCAACTTTGGCTACATTGAATTCATCACTAGTAAGTCGAGCAAGAACTTCTTGAACATCTTCGTTAGTGTTAAGTTTTAGTTTTTTGCCGTCAATACCATAAAAAGCAGCTTGGAATTTTTTAGTTCCTTTTTTGAAGAATCCATCGATTGTCCAGTATTCTTCAGGTTTAAAGGCTTTGATTTCATTTTCACGGTCAATAATTAATTTCAGTGCTACAGATTGCACACGACCAGCAGAAAGACCTTTTTTAACTTTTTTCCAAAGCAGTGGTGAAATAGAATAACCCACAATACGGTCTAGTACACGACGTGCTTGTTGAGCATCTACCAAGTCCATATCGATTTGACGTGGTTCAACAAAGGCATTTTTCACAGCGTCTTTTGTGATTTCGTTGAAGACAACACGGTTTTTGTCGTTTTCATCAAGACCTAAAATATGTGCCAAATGCCATGAAATAGCTTCTCCTTCGCGGTCCGGGTCACTTGCGAGATATACTTTTTTAGATTTTTTAGCTTCTTTTTTCAAATCATTAATCAAAGGACCTTTACCACGAATATTGATGTATTGAGGTTCATAGTTGTTCTCAAAATCAATAGACATGCTAGATTTTTTCAAATCGCGGATATGACCAACTGAAGCGACAACTTTATAGTTGCGTCCTAGATATTTCTCAATTGTTTTTGCTTTAGCTGGTGATTCCACAATAACCAAGTTTTTCTTGGCAGCTGTTTTTTTCTTTGTTGTTTTTTTACTAGTTTTTTTTACAGCTGTTTGGGCTTTTGTAGTAGTCGTTGCCATAAGCTCACTTCCTATCAGTAATAAACTTATAACATGATACCCCGCTTTTTAAAAACTGTCAATAAAAAAGTTGTATTTAATAGAAAAGATTTTGAAAAAAATAAATAAAAAAATGCTCCCAACCCTTGCTATGACAGCGCTTAGCTAATTATCTGAAAAATCCATATTTGTCTACAAAAAAGCACTGAATAAGGTGCTTAATAATTATAATTGGTATTCTGAGAGGACATCCATGCCTGATGTAATGCATTTTGCTCCTTCCTTTATCAGGTGATGGCAACCGTCGGATTTTCCATCCAAGATATTTCCTGGAATTGCAAAAACATCTCGTCCTTCTTCCAGTGCTCTCTCGCAAGTAATTAAACTACCTGAACGCATTTTTGCTTCTGCTACAATAACACCTTGAGACAATCCCGCAATGATGCGATTGCGTTCTGGAAAGTGGAATTTTAGTGGAGCCTCTCCTACTGCATACTCACTTAGAATTAGGTGATTTTTACCTAGATATTCTTGCAATAGCTTGTTTTCTTTAGGGTAATGAACGTCTAAGCCACAGCCGATAACAGCTATAGTTGCTCCGCCATTTTTTAACGCTGAAATGTGTGCACTTGTGTCAATTCCACGCGCCAACCCGCTAACAATAACAAACTGATTTCCGAGTTCACTAACAATCTTTTGAACAGATTTTGTCCCTGTTTGAGATGCTGTCCTCGCTCCTACTACTGCCATTTTCGGACGTTTAAGCAAATCTACATTGCCTTGGTAAAAGAGCAAAACAGGCGGATTATAGCAATTTTTCAATTCTATTGGATATTCATCGTCTAGTATTGAAATACTAGGATACTGATTAAAAATATGGCGCAATGATTTACTATCAAGAGATTTGTATTTTTCCATGAAAAGAATCGGATTCTTACACTTTGAAGCTACAGCCATATCTCGCAAGGACAAAGATTTTTCTTGTTTACTCTGATAATCCAAAAGAGCTAGAATATTAAGATTAGTCAGTCCTGCTTGTTTTAATTTAAATAATTCAAAATTGTTCATTTTATACCTCACTGCTTTATTATTCGAAAAAAAGCCCTGAAAACAGGACTTTGTGAGATAATTTTTGATACTAATCTAATTTTTTTATGATTTTTGCAGGATTACCAGCAATAACGACGTTATCATCGAACGATTTTGTAACGACAGAACCAGCTCCTACGACAACATTGTCACCTAGCGTAACACCAGGTAAGATTGTAACGCCTCCTCCAAGCCACGCGTTGTCTCCAATAGTAATTGGTGCGCCGTATTCTAGACCAGAGATACGTTCCTTGGCATCGAGCGGATGCAGAGGAGTCAGAAGTTGACAGTTCGGACCAAACATAGCATTGTCGCCAACATGAATCTCACAGACATCTAACATTGTACAATTATAGTTTGCAAAGAAATTTTCGCCGACATAGATATTTGTTCCATAGTCACAAACAAAACGCTGTTCCATCAAGAGATTTTTTCCAGTAGCACCGAACAGATTTTTAATAATCTCTTTTCGCTTGTCACGGTCGTCTTCGTTATTAAAAAGTGAAATTTGTTTACGAGCGTGTAAACGCATAGCTACAAGTTCACTATCTCCAGCGTTATACAATTGACCAGCGAGCATTTTTTCTTTTTCGCTTAGCATTAGCTCTCCTTTAACATAGACTTGATTGGTTCAAATGTTTTACGGTGAATAGGTGTAATTCCGAGTTTTTTGAGCCCTTCAAGATGATCTTTTGTTCCATAGCCCACATTTTTTTCAAAAGCGTAGCCAGGGTATTCTTTGGCATAATCAACCATCATGCGGTCACGTGTTACTTTAGCGACAATAGATGCGGCAGCAATTGACAAAGAGTTGGCATCGCCTTTGATAAGAGATTCTTGCGGAATATCTGTATCTAAGTGCATAGCATCGATGAGAAGATAGTCTGGTTTTGTAACTTCTCCCTTTAATTGGTCGATTGCCTGTAACATACCAACTTTAGTTGCTTCGTAGATATTGATATCATCAATGACAGTGTTATCAATAACACCAATTCCAACTCCTAAAGCACGCGCAAGTACTTCTTCATAGATTTCTTCGTGATGCTTTTTAGGAATTTTTTTAGAATCGTTAAGATGCTTGATTTTACAATTTTTAGGAAGAATAACACAAGCTGTCACTACTGGTCCTGCTAGCGGGCCTCGACCAACTTCATCAATTCCGCCAATAGCTTGATAGCCTTGCTTGTAAAGCTCTTTTTCATAGCGCAGCATTTTTTCCAAACGCAAATCTTCGTCAATATCAGCTTGAATGGCTTTTTTTCGCTGTGCTATCGCTTTTTGAACTCCTGCACGGCTATCTGATTCATAATCAAGCCAACGACTGTCATCAAGGCTATCGATAGCTGCTAGTGCTTCTTTTACTTCTTTAACGGTCGCCATTTTCGATTTCTCCTACGACGTCTAAAGTGTAACGACCGAGTTTACCTTCACGTACGTCTTTAACGAACAAAGCATAGAAACGGTCGTAGTCATCACGGAAACCTAGTTTTTGTGTCATTGCCATGATAATTTCAGGTGCTTCTTCTTCTAGGTCGATTCCTTTATAACGCTCGATCAAACGTTCTGGATAGTGTTCTTTGAAGAAATTAAGCCCGAAGATAGTTACTTCATCCATTGGTAATAGTTGGTCTTTAATAGCACCTGTAAGAGCAAGTTTTAAACCAACGACTTCGTCTTCAAATTTTGGCCAGAGAATCCCTGGTGTATCAAGAATTTCTAAGTCTTTATTAGATTTTAGCCATTGTTGGCCTTTAGTAACGCCTGGTTTATTACCAACGACAGCAATTTTCTTACCAGCCAAACGGTTCATGAGTGTAGATTTACCAGCGTTTGGAATTCCAATAATCATAGTACGTAGTGTTTCTTTTTGAATACCACGTTCACGTAATTTGGCTAACTTATCAGCCATTAATGATTTTGCGGCTTCAGTCACTAATTTAACCGTTGATTGTTCTTTTGAGTTAACAGCTAGTGTTTTAATCCCTTGGCTTTCAAAATATTTGCGCCATTCTTTGGTGCGATTACTGTCAGCGAGATCTGCTTTGTTTAAAATCATTAGTTTTGGTTTATCACCAACAATTTTTGTTAGCATTGGGTTTTGACTTGAAAGTGGTAAACGTGCATCCACTAAAATAGTCACGAAATCAACGTGTTTAATATTTTCCTGAACTTGTCGACGGGCTTTTGACATATGCCCTGGGAACCATTGAATAGTTGCCATAAATTTTCTCTCCTTGATTAACGAATCTATATTTTAGTATTTGACTATTATTTTCTATTTACAATTGTGAAAATCCATCACGTAATATTATATCATAAGTCTTTTTATTATGGGAAAAAGCCGAGAACTTACAGTACTACTCCATTCTTGACTATCATATCTCAAGGCGATACAATGATATCGAATACGAAAAGGCTTACCCACAAGGAGATTATATGATTGATTATAATGAAATGTCAGTAGAAACATATGTAACAGAACGTTTAGAAAAAGCTATCGATACTTATAGCAAAAAAGCAAAATTCCATCGTGCTTGGTTTATTGTATTTAAGGTTATTCAAATCATTGCACTTGCCCTAATTCCGATTTTAGCAAGCTTACCTATTCCTTGTTTTAAACTTTTGACTGTGATTATTTCGTCTATTGTACTTGTTCTTGAGGCACTTATCGCTCTTTCAAGTCATAAAGAAAAATGGCAACTTTATCAAGAAACATCAAAAATGATTACTTCAGAAAAATTTGCTTTTCAAACTAAAGCTGGTCTTTATCAAAACAAAGATGATAATAATTGCTTTTCACTTCTTGTTGAACGTTGTGAAGCTATGATTAAATATCGTGATTAAAAAGAACCCCGTGTTTTATAAACATGGGGTTAATCTTTTTTTCGCCAAAATAGTATTGGAATACTTAGCATCAAAAAATAATAAGGTAAAAAATGCCAATACGGTGTTCTATGCGGATCTAAATAGGTGATTATTAAAATAAATAAGCACCAAGATATCCAAAGTATGGTTACTAATTTACGCTTTTTCAGAATAAAATCTTTGAGTTTATTTTTCAATAACCTGATACTCCTTATGAAATCTCTTCTCAGAAATAATACGATGGTTAGTACAATCAAGATAATCTCCTAAATAGCCAATCTGATACATGCCATAACCAGCAAGGCCTCCGCCAAGGCTTCCAACTGCACCAAGTTTAAGGTTTGTTACTGTAGAAGGATTTAATCCTGCCATTAAAATACGTAAATGATTGTCTAACCAATACAAATAATTCTTTTCGAAAGCTTCCTTTACCCAATTTGGATAGCTTTCAACATTTTCTTTACTGATTTTCCAAACATCAGCCACTTTTTCTTTATAAATTGCTTTCATACTTCTCCTTTAACTCCCTTATAACTAAAAAATGAGTGCCACTACTAGGCGTGTCAAAATAGTAATGACTAATAGTTTTTGAATACAATATTTGGTATCAGCGGACCAATCTGTCATTTGGACAATACAAACACATAGTATTAAAATACTGATAAAACTAAAAAATAACATTTTTCCTTTCCTTCAAAATCCATACTCACTAGGCATGGAATTGTACGAAATTAGTATACCAGATTTTTTAACTAATTGACGCAAATGTCGTAAATGGTCGTTTTTTTGTCGTGAACGGTAAAAAATAAGAGCCTTCAGCAAGACTCTTGTTTTTATTTTACATTAGTTCGTTAAAATCCCAAACTTCTGTCCAACCTTCATAGAAGTCAGGTTCGTGGCAAACCATCAAAATACTTCCTTTGTATGCTTTCAAAGCGCGTTTAAGCTCTTCTTTGGCATCAACGTCCAAGTGGTTGGTTGGTTCGTCAAGGACAAGAACGTTATTTTCACGATTCATAAGTAGACAGAAACGAACTTTAGCTTGCTCACCACCTGAAAGTACTTGAATTTGACTTTCAATGTGTTTAGATGTTAAACCGCAACGAGCAAGAGCGGCACGTACTTCTGCTTGGTTTAAAGCAGGAAAAGCATCCCAGACAGCTTCAAGTGGTGTTTGGCGGTTACCAGCAGCAACTTCTTGCTCAAAGTAGCCGAGTTCAATATAGTCACCACGTTCAACACTACCTGCTAATGGTGGAATGATTCCTAAAAGACTCTTAAGAAGAGTTGTTTTACCAATACCATTGGCACCGATGATAGCAACTTTTTGATTTCGTTCAAAAGTTAGGTTAAGTGGTTTTGTCAATGGACGGTCGTAACCAATTTCTAAATCTTGAGTTTGGAAGATGAATCGGCTTGGTGTACGAGATTCTTTGAATTCAAATGAAGGTTTTGGTTTTTCAGCTTGTAATTCAATACGATCCATCTTGTCTAATTTTTTCTGACGTGACATAGCCATATTACGTGTTGCAACACGCGCTTTGTTACGGTTAACGAAATCTTGCAAGTCAGCAATTTCTTTTTGTTGACGTTCGTATGCTGCTTCAAGCTGCGCTTTTTTCATAGCATAAACAGCTTGGAAATTGTCGTAATCACCAGTGTAGCGAACCAAGTCATGGTTTTCTACGTGATAAACAATATTAATAACATCATTTAAGAATGGAATATCGTGCGAAATCAAGACAAAGGCATTTTCATAGTTTTGAAGATAACGTTTCAACCATTCAATGTGTTCAGCGTCAAGATAGTTAGTCGGCTCGTCAAGAAGCAAGATATCTGGTTTTTCAAGCAAAAGTTTTGCTAGAAGAACTTTTGTACGTTGACCACCTGATAATTCTGTAACATCAGAGTCCATTCCAAAATCCATAACACCAAGGGCGCGTGCGACTTCGTCAATCTTGGCATCAAGCGTGTAAAAATCACGTGATTCTAGACGATCTTGTAGTTCACCAACTTCTTCCATAAGTGCATCCATGTCAGCACCTTCGTCTGCCATTGACATGTAAATATCATTGATACGAGCTTCTGTTTTGAACAGTTCATCAAAAGCTGTGCGCAAGACGTCACGGACTGTCATACCAGCTTCAAGTACAGTGTGCTGATCAAGATAACCTGCAGTTACATATTTTGACCATTCTACCTTTCCTTCATCAGGTTGCAAATGTCCAGTAACGATACTCATGAAGGTAGATTTTCCTTCACCATTTGCTCCGACAAGACCAATGTGTTCACCTTTTAATAGTCGGAAAGACACATCTTCAAAAATTGTACGTTCACCAAAACCATGGCTTAAATGTTTAACTTCTAAAATACTCATTCTTTATTTACTTTCATTATTTTTTTGAAAAAATAGCAGAGCTTTATAGCCTGCTTCATACATAATCTTTTCAATTATAGCATGACTTTAAGAAGTAAAGCAATTACTTTATACCATTGAAAGCACAAAATAAAAAGCTCTTGTCAAAGAGCCAATTATTTATTCAGAAATGGTTTTGGTATGAGCGTGCTCATAATCAAAAACTTGTTTTAAAATCGGGTAAAGAATTGGAACTGAGATGATTGTCACTAATGCAGAGCCAAATGTTCCGCCAATTTTAACCAAGGCTGTCAAAAAGGCAACATTCAGTTGTAGACTGCCAACCACGCTATTGATGATAGTATATTTAACCAAATTGCTGATGATTTTAGTAATAGCAGCTACAACACCAACGATAATAACGTTACGAGGTTTAGTTTCAGAATGCATCAACTTTTCAAAAACTAAATGAAGAATCAAGCATACAATCAAAGATTCTAAAATAGTAATCCAAACCTCTGCAGCGTACCCATTAATGACATCAAATAGCCCAAGACCAATTGAAGCTACCAAAGCTGCAATCTTTGAACCGAATAATAGTACAGCAACTACTACCAGTGCGTTTCCAAAATGGACAAATTGTGCGCCCAGCGGAATTCTTAAGAATTGTACACTGATAAAAATCAAGGCTGAATAAAAACTAAGTTCAACAAGTTGACGTGTCGTAAGATTCTTCATACTTTTTCCTCCATTAATCGTTTGATGTTAAGCGCTAATTCTGGCAAAAATGGCTCGTAAGATAGTCCAAATCGCAAATCACGATTCAAGGCTAGAGTTCGTTCAAGTGTTTTATCAATAAAGTCTAGCGCAACTTCTGCCACATCATCTAAAGATAAGTCATGAAAATAACCAGCTCCGAGAATTGCAGTCATTAAATCGCCAGTTCCAAAAAAGTGGTATGGGTAAGCTTTTGAAAAATGATAAATAATGTTGCCACTCTCACGATTAAAATGAGCAAGGCCAATTTTACCATCTTCAAAAGAGATACCAGTTAAAATAGTGTGTTTATTATTGAACTTTACTAATGCTTGACACAACTGCTCGATATCTGCTCTTGAATAATTCTCACTCAAGTAAGGTAAGTCTGCTAACAAGCAAGCCTCAGTTAAATTAGGAGTAATAACGTCAGCGTCTTTGCAAAATTGCTTCATCTTTTCGACAAATGCTTCTTGATATCCAGCATATAAACGACCATTATCAGCCATAATCGGGTCAACAAAGCGTGGCAATTGGTGGGTATTAGCATATTCAGCTAGTACGTCCAACTGTTTCTGTGTTTTAAAATACCCTGTAATGATACCTTGGCAAGGAAAATCTAAGTTATTCCATTGTTTAACGAAGTCTTCCATCGCTTGCGTTAAGTCTGAAATGTGAATGTCACTGAATCCACCTGTATGAGATGATAAAAGAACGGTTGGCATCGGAATAACTTCGATTTGACACGATGATAGTACCGGCAAAGCGCTAGACAAAGCTACTTTTCCTATACCAACAATATCGTTAGCAACGATTACAGATTTTGTGAGTTCTTCCATAATAAACAACTTTCTAATCTCATATAAAAAAACAAATCAGCATGCTTGAAAAGGTTTTATATGAAAGTTTAAAAATATTGTAAGAAAATTCAATTTATTATACAATAGGTATTATCTAAAACTGTATGGGGACAGAATATGGCAAGTAAATATCAAGAAATTATCACGTCACTCATTAATCAAATTGAAACTGGAAAACTGTCAAAAGGTGATAGAATTCCTTCAATTCGTAGTTTGAGTCGAACTTTTCACTGCAGCAAAGATACTGCTCAGCGTGCTTTGCTAGAATTAAAATATCAAAATTATATTTATGCTGTTGAAAAAAGTGGCTACTATGTTCTTGAGAACAAACAACAGGAAGAAGCACCCTTAAATCTCAGTTTAAGCGATTATAACAATATGGCGTATGAAGATTTTACGACTTGCTTGACAGAAACACTAGTTAATCGCGAAAATTATCTGTTTAACTACTACTATCAGCAAGAAGGGCTTCAAGAGCTCATTGATTCATTGCAAAAATACTTAGAAAAAAGTGCTATTTATGCTAAGAAGGAAGATATTGTGGTCACTTCAGGGACTCAACAGGCGCTTTATATTCTATCGCAAGTGATTTTCCCAAATCAGAAAAAAACGATTTTGTTAGAACAACCGACCTATCATCGTATGATTGATTTAGTGCAATCGCTTAACCTTCCCTACCAGACGATTAAACGCCATTTTAATGGCATTGATTTAGATGAACTCGAAGAATTATTTAAAAATGGCGACATTAAATTTTTCTACACAATCTCTCGCTTTTCAAATCCACTTGGTCTATCTTATTCAAATGCTGAGAAACAAAAAATTGTTGAACTAGCAAAACGCTATGACGTTTATATCATCGAAGATGATTATATGGGTGATTTTGCAAAAAGTACTGATTTACCTTTGCATTATTACGATACTTCAGACCATATTATCTATCTAAAGTCATTTTCAATGACTATTTTCCCAGCTTTGCGTTTGGGGACTATTATCCTGCCACGAACATTAACAAAAGCCTTTTTGAACCTCAAAAAAATGATTGACTACGATACGAATTTAATTATGCAAAAAGCTTTGTCACTTTATTTGGATAGTGGATTGTTTGAAAAAAATGTCACTTATTTGAAGCAGGTGTTCCAAAAACAAATTTCCAAATCTCGTGAAGTACTTAAACAATTTTCCAACTTTCAGCATTACAACACATCGTTTCATGGAGTTGTTCTTGAATTACCAGAAAATCATCACCTTGGTAGCTTAACTTTTACTGAGAAAATCAATTATTTAGAAGATAATTATATCGATATGTGCGAAAAACGATTTATTCGAATTCCAAATGATGACAACCTTCAAAAAAATCTCGCTTTGATTGCTGACAAATAATATAAAAGCCACGGAAATTCTTCAGTGGCTTTTTATTCTAATTAATAATCTGGACGTAGGACACCTGTAACGGTTTCTTTAGTTGCTTTTACATCTCCGTCGATAACAACGTCAATGATACGTTTGGCATCTTCTGGTGAGCAGCAAACAAGCGGCAAACGTAAAGGACCAGTTTCAAACCCAAGGTAATTGAGTACAGCTTTGACAGGAGCTGGACTAGGGTATGAGAATAGAGCATTAACTTTTGGAATAAATTGACGCTGAATAGCTGCTGCTTTCTTAATATCATTATTTTCGATGGCAGTAAGCATTTCATGCATTTCGTCGCCATTGACATGTGATGCTACAGAAATAACACCATCTGCACCAAGGTTCATGGCATGGAAAGCATCTCCGTCTTCACCAGTGTAAATCAAGAAGTTTTCAGGTTTGTGCTCAATAAGGTAAGCCATATTAGCGAGGCTTGTACATTCTTTAACACCAATGATATTTGGATGTTCAGCCAAACGAAGCAGTGTTTCAGGTGTCATTTCAACAACAACACGACCAGGAATGTTGTAGATAATGATTGGAAGATCACTAGCATCGGCGATAGCTTTAAAGTGTTGATACATTCCTTCTTGTGATGGTTTGTTGTAATAAGGGACGATTGCAAGCCCTGCAGCAAAACCTCCAAAGGCGGCAACTTCACGCGCAAATTCGATTGAATCTCGTGTATCATTTGTACCTACACCTGCAATCAAAGGTACGCGACCTTTAACAATCTTTTGGACAGCTGCAAATAATTGCAATTCTTCGTCGTGAGTTAACGTTGGACTTTCTGCTGTTGTTCCTGCCAACAAAAGGGCATCTGTATGGTGTGCTAGCAAATGCTCGATGAGTTTTGGAAGAGCATCAAAATTAATTGAACCATCTGCGTTAAAAGGCGTAACCATCGCAGTAATAATTTTAACATCTTTTAAATCTTCAATAGACATAATAAACCTCTCTCTTTGTCTAAGATTTCAATACGCAATACAAATATGGCTCAAACCAGCTTCATGAGAAACTGGCTTGAGAATCATTATTTAAGTTCGAATTTTAGCTCTTTAGTTGGATGAACAAGACCACGTTCGTGAAGTGTTTCAGCGATTTGAACTGAGTTCCATGCAGCGCCTTTTAGAAGGTTATCAGAAACAACCCACATATGGATACCGTTTTCGACATCCAAATCTTTGCGGATACGTCCAACAAATGTTTCTCGTTTTCCGACAGCATTTGCAGCTTGAGGATAGACTTGGTTAGCTACATCGTCCTCTAGTACTGCACCTGGGAAGGCTGCGATAGCTGCTTTCACTTCTTCGATTGGAGCGATTTCTTTTGTTTCGATGTAAACTGATTCTGAATGTGAGAAAAGAACTGGCACACGAACACAAGTTGCTGAAACAGGAAGTTCTGGTTCTTCCATGATTTTCTTAGTTTCGTTTGTCATTTTCATTTCTTCATAAGTGTAGTCGTTATCAGTGAAGACATCGATTTGTGCAAGAGCATTAAATGCAATTGGGAAGTGTTTTTTATCACCGCCACATGGCAAAATATCTGCATGAACGTCTTTAGGAGCTACACCATCGTTGACGACTTCTTTAATTTCACGAAGTGTTTCATTGATAGCTGATTGACCTGCTCCAGATACAGCTTGATAAGTTGATACAATGATACGACTCAAGCCCCATTTTTGACGAACTGGTTCTAAAGCAACCATCATTTGAATAGTTGAACAGTTTGGACAAGCAATGATACCATTATGAGCATCTAAAGCATGAGCATTAACTTCTGGCACAACAAGTGGTACATCAGGATTTTGACGGAAATAAGATGTGTTATCAACGACGACAGCACCTGCTTTAACAGCGTAAGGAGCGAATTTTGCTGAAACAGAACCTCCAGCAGAGAAAAGTGCGATATCTACACCTTCAAAAGAATCTTCTGTTGTTAACTCAACGGTAACATCTTGTCCCTTATACTTTAATATTTTCCCGGCAGAACGTGAAGATGACAAAAGACGTACTTTGTCAATAGGGAGTGTTGATTGTTCTAATTGTTGAATCATACGTGTTCCAACGGCACCTGTGGCGCCAACGACAGCGACTGTATAGCCCATTTCAATACCTCTTCCTGGAAAATAGTATAATCTATTCTCAATTTTCTAAAAATTTTATAGTAGCTACATTATACAATTTTTTAAAGTAAAAGAAAAGACTCAATTTTATGAAATTTTAAAATATTTAAAAGAATTTTTGTAATTTTTTGACAAACAAAAAAATCCCTACCAAAATGGTAGGGATAGAGGCACTCAAGAAAGAGTGTGGCAAAAAGGTTCACACAGATTGCCAAAGTCCGCTCCTGCGTTTCTAGTCGAACTAGAATGACCTCCTCTTGCGCAAATAAACTCTCAAATCGAGTTAATTCGGCTCATCGCATGTAATTAGTATACCATAGAAAGTAAGATTTGCAAACACTTCTTCTCTACATCAACGGTGCGATGGTTTTGACGAGTAAGCCAATGAGTTTTTCGTGAGTTGGACGTTCATCAAGCATTTCTTGAGTAACACGTTCACTTTTTCGCATTGTTTGGATGCAATCATCATAAATATCACGGATTGCGGCAACTTTATATAAGTAGGTTGCACACTCAAAATGATGATACAAGCTACGGTAATCAAGATTAATTGTCCCAACGACTGCTTTGCTATCATCGCTGATAAAGACTTTAGCATGGATAAATCCAGGAGTGTAATAATAAATTTTGACACCTGAACGCATAAGTTTTCTAAAGTAAGTTTTAGCAAGCATATAAGGTACTTTTTTATCTGGAATACCTGGCATAATGATTCTAACATCTACACCACGCTCCGCCGCGAAACAAAGCGCATGCTCCATTTCACTATCTAAAATCAAGTAAGGTGTCATAATATAGACATACTCTCTTGCGTGATTGAGAATGTCAATGTAGACATTTTCCCCAATTTTATCCGTGTCAAGTGGCGAGTCACCATACGGTATAACATAACCTTTGGCTTTTCTCTCCTTGTCATGTTTGGCAAGATAAGGTTTAACAACCATCTGTCTTTCAGTGATTGACCACATTTGTAAGAAAAGTACCAAGAAGCTATCTACTGCTTCGCCTTCAAGCATAACGGCAGTATCTTTCCAGTGACCAAAACGTTCATACTTGTTGATGTATTCATCAGCTAAGTTAACGCCACCAGTGAACCCAACTTTACCATCAATTACTATAATCTTGCGGTGATCTCGATAGTTATAATAAGTTGAAATAAATGGTGAAATTGGCGAGAATGCTTTAGCCTTAATACCAATTTTTTCAAGGCGTTTGGTATAGTCAAACGACAACGTAGAAAATTCAATCATGCCATCGTAAAGAACACGAACTTCTACTCCTTCTCTGACTTTCTGCTCTAAGATGCGTAGGATTTCACCCCACATAACACCTTCAGCAATGATGAAAAATTCCATGAAAATGTATTTTTCTGCTTTAAGCAGTTGTTTTTTCAATTCTTCGAAAAATTCTTCCCCAGTTGGGAAATAAGTGACTTCAGTATTTTGGTAGGCTGGGAAGTCTCCTCGGCTGCGGTCAAAATATTGAACCAAGTGGTAAGTTGTCGAAGTATTTCCTTTTAAAACTCTTAAAGTCTCTAGATTATCTTGTAAATATCGGCTACTAGAGTCCATCAAAAAATTCATTCGCTGCTTCAGACCACGATATCCCCAATCAAGTTTTGTATAAATGAGGAAAAGTGAGCCCAGCAAAGGTGCAATCATTACCAAAATCAGCCATGTGACGCGTGATAGAGCATCCATTTCGCTGTTGACCAAATAAAGGACAGCTGCTATTGCTAATGCTCGTTCAACGATAGCCACCCAAATTCGATACTGATCTAACCAAACAAATGAAGCGATAATAAAGAGCAATTGTAAGATTAAAAGAATAGAAATAACAGTCGTTCGACTAAAAATTCCTCGAAGAAAACTGCGTCGGCTTTTATCTAATAAGCTCAGTGCTTTTATTTTATTAATATTTTTGTTACTGATAAGCTTGACCTCCACATAAACTTTTTTCTTCAATCGCTACTATTATATCATAAGTTGTGTGAACTCTCGTGTTTGACGAATAAGAAAAAAGCCAGCTACTGAGCTGACTTTTGTATTAATTAGAATAATCCGATAGCTGTACCATCTTCAGCAACATCCATATTAAGTGCTGCTGGTTTCTTAGGAAGTCCAGGCATTGTCATCACATCACCAGTTAGAGCAACGATGAATCCTGCACCAGTTTTTGGAACGAATTCACGAATTGTGATGTCAAAGTCTTTAGGTGCGCCAAGTAGTGTTGGATTATCAGAGAAACTGTATTGAGTTTTAGCCATACATACAGGCAATTTGTCCCAACCAAATTGAGCGAATTGTTTTAATTGGTTTTTAGCTTTTTTACCGAAGATAACTTTGTTACCACCGTAAATTTCAGTAACGATTTTAGTGACTTTTTCTTCAAGTGAGTCATCATCAGCGTAAAGGCGTTTGTAGTTTGCGTTTCCGTTTTCAACAGCGTTTACGACAGCTTTAGCGAGGTCAACACCACCATCAGCACCATTTGCCCATACGCTAGCAAGTTCAACTGGTACATTGATTTCAGCGCAAAGTTCTTTAAGAGCTGCGATTTCAGCTTCAGTATCAGCTACGAATTCATTGATTGCTACGACTGCTGGTACGCCAAATTTACGAACATTTTCAACGTGACGTTTAAGGTTAGCAAATCCTGCACGTACAGCTTCAACGTTTTCTTCACCAAGATCAGTCTTAGCAACGCCACCATGCATTTTAAGCGCGCGAATTGTTGCAACGATAACAACAGCATCTGGTGTTGTTGGAAGGTTTGGTGTTTTAATATCAAGGAATTTTTCAGCACCAAGGTCAGCACCAAAACCAGCTTCTGTGATTGTATAATCAGCTAAATGAAGCGCTGTTGTTGTGGCAAGAACTGAGTTACATCCGTGTGCGATATTGGCAAATGGTCCACCGTGAACAAAAGCAGGTGTACCATAGATTGTTTGGACAAGGTTTGGTTTGATAGCATCTTTAAGAATAAGTGTCAAAGCGCCTTCTACTTTGAGGTCGCGAACATAAACTGGCGTACGATCATAACGATAAGCAACAACGATGTTTGCTAAACGTTCTTTCAAATCTTTGATGTCTGTTGCAAGACAAAGGATTGCCATGATTTCTGATGCAACGGTAATATCAAAACCATCTTCACGTGGAATACCATTAACTGGGCTACCAAGACCGACAGTTACATGACGGAGGGCACGGTCGTTAAGGTCAACGACACGTTTCCAAATGATACGACGTTGGTCAATACCAAGTTCATTACCTTGATGCATGTGATTATCGATAATTGCTGAAAGAGCGTTATTAGCTGTTGTGATTGCGTGCATATCACCTGTGAAGTGAAGGTTGATATCTTCCATTGGAAGGACTTGCGCATAACCACCACCAGCAGCGCCGCCTTTGATTCCCATGACAGGACCAAGTGAAGGTTCACGCAAAGCTAACATTGTTTTCTTACCGATTTTATTAAGGGCATCAGCAAGACCGATTGACATTGTTGATTTACCTTCACCTGCAGGTGTTGGGTTGATTGCTGTTACAAGAACTAATTTACCAGGTTTGTTTTCTTGAACTGATTTGATTTTATCAAAAGATAATTTTGCTTTGTATTTGCCATAGAGTTCAATATCATCAAATGTGATACCAACTTTTTCGACAATTTCTGTAATTGGTTTAAGCTCAACGCTTTGTGCAATTTCGATATCTGATTTCACGGGAAACTCTCCTCTGATAATTTTTGATTGATAAAAACATTATAACACAATTTTTCAAAAACGCACGATATTTCTTAAAATATTTATCAATGTTCGTGTTTTATGTTTAAATCGAGTTCTTTTTTATTACAAATCATAGTTAAAAACTATATCGTATAACATTCGTTAAACCAGCGTTTTATAGCCTCTTAACAAAACTAATCAAAATTATAAAATCCTTTTCTTAAATAAAATGCAATAAATAAATGTTCGTGTTTCGTCCCAGTGTTCAGTGAAAAATCCTTTTTTTCGTTTTAAAAGCAACGTAAACAATTTACGAAATTTTTGTTTTTGTGTACAATAAATCTATGAAAATTTTAATTACATCCGGTGGAACAACCGAAAAAATTGATTCTGTCCGTGGTATTACAAATCACGCCACAGGGTCTCTTGGAAAATATATTGCTGAGATTTTTCTAGAAAATGGTCACGAAGTGACTTTGGTTACTACCAAAGAAGCTGTTAAACCAGAAAATCATCCTAATTTGACTGTTTGTCTAATCACAAATGTTGAAAGTCTCATATCGACACTTGAGCTGCTTGTAAAAACTAGCGATGTTTTTATTCATAGCATGGCTGTATCTGACTACACACCTGTTTATATGACAGATTTACATGAAGTCGAACAGGCTGAGCATGTTTCTGATTTGTTAAAACGTCAAAATACGGAATCTAAAATCTCTTCTAAAGAAGATTATCAAGTGCTTTTTCTGAAAAAAACACCTAAAGTGATTTCTCTGGTTAAATCATGGAATCCTGATATTACACTAATTGGTTTTAAACTGCTCGTTAATGTTTCAAAGGAAGAATTGTTTGCAGTGGCGCGTGACAGTCTTCAAAAAAATAAAGCACGATATATTGTTGCAAATGACTTAGCAGAGATTAACGGAAATCAGCACCATGCTTATTTGCTTGATGCTGAGCACAGTTATGAAGCTAATAACAAGAAAGAAATTGCCAATTTGATTTATGAAAGGGTGGTAAATTATGACTAAAACGATTTTACTAGCTGTATCAGGCAGTATCTCTGCCTATAAATCAGCTGATTTAGCTAACGAATTAACAAAATCTGGTTATGATGTCCATGTCCTAATGACAAAAGCTGCGACGGATTTTATCACACCACTAACACTTCAAGTACTATCTAAAAATGCTGTGCATCTTGATGTTATGAAGGAAGATGATCCAAAAAGCGTTAATCACATTGAATTAGCAAAAAAAGCTGACCTCTTCGTTCTTGCCCCTGCTTCTGCCAATACATTAGCTAAACTTGCACATGGGATGGCTGATAACATTGTCACAGCTACTGCTCTGGCTCTTCCAGCAGAAACACCTAAGTTAATTGCCCCAGCAATGAACACAAAAATGTATGACAATCCATTAACACAGCGTAATATTAGTATCTTAAAAGAAGTAGGCTATCAGGAAATCGAACCACGTTCTAGCCTTCTAGCCTGCGGTGATGTCGGTCGCGGTGCCTTAGCTGAGCAAGATGTCATTTTAGAGCGTATTATAAAATCACTTTAAATTTTACACTTGTCAAGACACCTGCAAACATGTATAATGTATTGGGTTTTTATAGAGAGAACTAAAACTCTCTAACCAAAAATATCATTCCTTTAGGAGGAGTTATGAAAAAAAATAAAGCAGCAAGTAATATTGCAACTATCGCAATTTTCTTTGCTATCATGATTGTCATTAACTTTTTAACAAGCCTTGTATTCAATCTTTGGCCTGTGCCAATCAAACCAACGCTTATTCACATTCCAGTTATCATTGCATCAATTGTCTACGGTCCAAAAATCGGTGCAACACTAGGAGCTTTGATGGGGGTAATCAGTGTAACAGTTAACACTTTGACTTTACTTCCAACAAGTTACCTCTTCTCTCCATTTGTTGAAAATGGTAATCTTTCATCACTGATTATCGCTATGGTTCCACGTATTTTAATTGGTATCACACCATACTTTGTTTACAAATGGCTTCATAATAAAACTGGTATTGTGATTGCCGGTGCCGTAGGTTCAATGACAAACACAGTCTTTGTTTTAGGAGGAATTTTCTTCTTATTTGCAAATGTCTATAGCGGAGACATTAAAGCATTACTTGCGGTTGTTTTTGGTACTAATGCCATTGCAGAAATGATTATTTCAGCTATTTTAACACTTGCAATTGTTCCAAGTTTACAGAAAATCAAAGCATAAATAATGAAAGGCACGTGAAAAACGTGTCTTTTTTGCTCACAAGAAGTTAAAAATGAGTTAAAATTTTACTTTACGCAAACGTTTGAGTAGAATGCTAAAAAGTCCTAAAAACCTTGATTTAACAACATTTTAAACAATGTTAAGTTTTTAGTAGAATTTTTTTTAACAAAGTGGTATAATGAAAGCGTTTATAAGATCATAAAAAGGAGTTCCATTAATGACTTACACTGAAAACTATCAAAAATGGCTTGACTTTGCAGGTCTTCCGGACTATCTTCGTGAAGAATTGCTAGCCATGGACGAAAAGACAAAAGAAGATGCTTTCTACACAAACCTTGAGTTTGGTACAGCAGGTATGCGTGGCGTTATCGGTGCTGGTACTAACCGTATCAACATTTATGTTGTACGCCAAGCAACTGAAGGTCTTGCTAAACTTATTGAAACAAAAGGTGAAGATGTTAAAAAACGCGGTGTTGCAATCGCTTATGACTCTCGCCACTTCTCACCTGAATTTGCATTTGAATCAGCTCAAGTGTTAGCAAAACACGGCATTAAAGCTTATGTTTTTGAATCACTTCGCCCAACTCCAGAATTGTCATTTGCTGTTCGTCACCTTGGCACTTTCGCAGGTATCATGGTAACAGCAAGTCACAACCCTGCTCCATTTAACGGATACAAAGTTTATGGTGAAGATGGTGGACAAATGCCACCTGCAGATGCTGATGCTTTGACTGACTTTATTCGTGCAATCGAAGATCCATTCTCAATCGAGTTAGCTGATCTTGAAGAAAGTAAAGCTTCTGGTCTTATCGAAGTAATCGGTGAAAACGTCGATGCTGAATACCTTAAAGAAGTTAAAGATGTTAACATCAACCAAAAATTGATTAATGAATACGGTAAAGACATGAAAATTGTCTACACTCCACTTCACGGTACTGGTGAAATGCTTGCACGTCGTGCACTTGCTCAAGCAGGTTTCGAATCAGTTGAAGTTGTTGAAGCTCAAGCTGTTCCAGATCCAGACTTCTCAACTGTAAAATCACCAAACCCTGAAAACCAAGAAGCATTCGCTCTTGCTGAAGAACTTGGACGTAAAGTTGATGCTGACGTTCTTGTTGCAACTGACCCTGATGCTGACCGTCTTGGTGTTGAAATTCGTCAAGCTGATGGTTCATACCGTAACCTTTCAGGTAACCAAATCGGTGCTATCATCGCTAAATACATTCTTGAAGCTCACAAAACAGCTGGAACTCTTCCAGAAAACGCAGCCCTTGCTAAATCAATCGTATCTACTGAATTGGTAACTAAGATTGCTGAAAGCTATGGCGCTAAAATGTTTAACGTTTTAACTGGTTTCAAATTCATTGCTGAAAAAATTCAAGAATTTGAAGAAAAACACAACCACACTTACATGTTTGGTTTCGAAGAAAGTTTTGGTTACCTTATCAAGCCATTTGTTCGTGATAAAGATGCCGTTCAAGCTGTTCTTATCGTAGCTGAAATTGCTGCTTACTACCGTTCACGTGGTCTAACTCTTGCAGATGGTATCGAAGAAATCTATAAAGAATATGGATACTTCGCAGAAAAAACTATCTCTGTAACTCTTAGCGGTGTTGACGGTGCAGCTGAAATCAAGAAAATCATGGATAAATTCCGTGACAATGCTCCTGCTCAATTCAACTCAACTGACATTGTTAAAACAGAAGACTTCTTGGCACAAACAGCTACTAGCGCTGCTGGCGTTGAAAAACTTACAACACCACCAAGTAACGTATTGAAATACACACTTGCTGATGATTCTTGGTTGGCTGTTCGTCCTTCAGGAACTGAACCAAAAATCAAATTCTACATTGCAACTGTTGGTTCTGACTTGGCTGATGCTGAAGCTAAAATTGCTAACATCGAAAAAGAAATCAACGCTTTTGTTAAATAATTACTAAAAACACCTTCTACACCAGGAAGGTGTTTTTCTTTTACTTTACTATTAGATAGATATTTTACATAATTATATTTACGAATACAAAAAGAGCAACACCAGGGAGAAAGTGTTGCTCTTTTTGTATTTTAAGAGAGTTTATAATTATATGAATAATTCTCTTTAAATCTTACCTGATAACCAAGCAAAGACAAAGAATAGCGCAAAACCGAATAGGTAAATCAAACCAATAATTGATAGAACTTTTAACCAAGGTTTGATTTGGTGATCTTTGTTATTGACCAATGAATAATTCAAATAAGCAAAGAATGGTGTTGTAATAAATGATGCGACCATTGCGAAACGGAGCATTGTAGCAACATTACCGGCAAATAGATAAACAATTACAAGACCAATTGCTGCTGTCAAAGAAACCCAAATTGATAATGCTTTTGGAGACAATTCTTTTTTGCCAAGAAGCAATCGAAGAGATTCGTTGTTAGCACGTGAGTAACCATCAATTACTGTGATTACTGTACCAAAGATACACAAGAAAGCAATCAAAGTAATCAAAATACGTGACCAGCAACCAAAGACTTTAGCGTACATGTTTACAAATTGTGAAATGTAAGCTGCTGATGCTGCTTGTACTTCTTCTCCTGACCCAAATTGAATCAAGGCACCTAAAGCACAGAAAATAAGTGCTAGGATAGCTGTACCAATGTAACCGATATTGAAGTCAAAAACAGCATCTTTTTCTGACATATTTACCGTTTTTCTCTTTTCAACTGACCACATTGAATTAATTGCTGAAATTTCAATTGGACAAGGCATCCATCCCATCAAAGAAACGATAAATGGAAGTGCAGCCATGCGCCAAGGTGTAGGTGCTTCAAAGTTTGGAGCGTATTCACGGTGTTTAAAAAGAGCGATGACAACTGCTAGAACTGTTGCGAGCGTCAAAGCAGTCATGACACATTTTGCAAGTGTATCAAGGAAACGATAGCCACCAATTAGTAACATTGCCCAAATAATGACAATTATAATCGTTGTCAACTGGGAAATGCTTAATCCAAGTCCATTTGGAAAAACATCAAATAAAATAGCTGCACAAAGGATACCAACACCTGCTGTATTAACGATTGCTGAAAAGACATTCAGCACAAAGAAAATTGTAAGCCAGACTTTTCCTTTTTCAGCATAACCTTCAATAAGACTTTTGTTATTTTCCAGTGTATACTGAGAGCCGAAACGGAAAAATGGGTATTTAAAAATATTTATCAAAATAATCAGCAAAGCAAGTTGCCAGCCATAAATAGCCCCTGCTTGTGTTGAAGATACGATGTGTGAACCACCTACAGCTGCTGAAGCCATTAGGATACCAGGACCTAGGGCTCTAAGCTTGGTGTGCCAATTTGATTCTTGTTCTATGTTTTCAGTCATAAAACAAACCTCTTTCTAAATAAACTTTTCAATATTCAGATAATTCTGAAATATGTAAATCTTATTTTACAACTCAAGTAAACTAAAGTCAATACATTTTTGTAAATTTTCTGAAAAAACTGAAAACGTATTTTTTAGAAAGAAAAAAGGAAAGAACTGAAATAGTTCTTTCCTCATTAGTTTTGTACTTAATTAAATAAGTTACTAAAGAAGTTTACGATCACTTGCCAGATATTTGCTAAGAAGCCTTTTCCTGATTCCAAAGCATTTGAGGCATCGAAATTCAAATTAATCCCTTTGAATGATGAACCAGCATTTGATACGATACTGTCTTTTAAAGATGACAACGCAGATTTGAAGCTACTGCTATTAATAATATTTGAATTTGAAAGATTAAAAGCAAAGTTCACAATCATATTGATTTGGTTGTTTGATAACACATCTTTCAGTTTATAGTTTTCAAGCGTATCATCAACAATTTGACGAACTTCATCCTTAGTGACATCTGATCCGGCGTCTGCTACTGCTGATTTGATATCAGCAAGAGCGACGTTTAATTTATCGGCATCGTAACCGTCTGTTCCTTGATTTTCTGAGTTGATAGTTGATAGTGTATTCAACTCTTCTTGAGCTAATTTTTTACTTTCATCTGAGACTTTGGCACCATTTTCTTCCAGAGAATAGTAAATACCAGCAAGTGCAGATTCACCTGTTACAGGAATTGGTGAAGCAACAGTAATTGCTGCGTGTTCAATTCCTAGTGTCACGGCTGCGTTTCGATACATATCTGAGGTAACTTTTGTGATGTTTTCTGGTGTCACAATGTTAACAGTCAGTGTTTCTGATGACCCCAATTTTTGAATTTTAACAGATGAGTACAATTGTAAGCTTGGATCATCTGCGACGTCCATAATATTAGCGTAAGCTGTTGTCGTAATAGTCTTCAAATTAGTATCTTTAGAACTATCATATCCAAGCAAAGAAAGAGTTTGATTACGTTGGTCTTCAGATAATGAATAGCCTAAAACGTAATCTGGTTGAACATAAGTTTCATCAATAACATTTTGAACAGAATTACTTGCTGCTTGTACATTTCCCATTGTAAAAACAGAAAACAAGGCTAGCGCACAAGCTGTTAAAGTTTTCTTAAATTTCATTTCTAATTAATTCCTTTCACTTAGGTATTTAATTATATCACTTATTATTTAAAGCGTCAGAAAAAAACTGTACTAGTTACTCATGAAGTTCTAATGGCAAACCATCTGGATCAAAGAAAAATGTCATTTTTTTACCAGTATAATCATCATGACGAATTGGTTGGACATAAATTCCCATTGATTCAAGTTCTTCTTTATAAGCTTCGATGTTTTCAACATAAAAAGCTAAGTGTCGAAGCCCGCAAGCTTCCATGTGATACTCAGGTTGACCAACACGTTTTGGCGGAGCAACATATTCTGGATCAGATAGCTTATTACCAAAAATTTCTAACTCAATAGAACCGCATTTCAAATCAAGTTTGTAATCATGACGTTCTGGACGATGATTTTCACGAATCACTTCAAAACCTAATTTATTGACGTAGAAATCGCGTGATTTATCATAATCTGAAACGATTAAAGCTACATGGTGAACAGCAGTTAACTTCATACTAATAAATTCTCCTCACTTTAGAGTGTAAGTTTGTAAAAAAGCTGAGAATAAAACTTACTCCCAGCTTTTTCTTTAAAATTTCATTTGATTATAAGAATAAGCAAAGGCTTTATGGATATCATCTAAAGCTTGATCATAAGCAACAGATGATTCTAAGTTACCTTTAACAACAATCCGACCAGTTGCCTGCTGGTCAGTACAAGTCACCAATGTGACCTCTGCTTGACCAGAATTGTCATTTAAAACATCCGACCGATCAGGTGTTACTGAAAAGACCTCAGAAATAACATAAGTGTAAATATTTGTTTTATCTGTAAGATAAATTTTCATACCAACTTTAGCGTTTTCTAGGGGCGAAAACAACATTTTCGAAGAACCTGTAATACCAAAAACATGGTGGCTGGCAAGCGCATAGTTATTTTGCCCACCCATAACTTGTTCTTCTTTCATCGTTCCAGCACCGTAAGATAATTCTACATTGCCAAGTCCCTTAAAAATTGGTAGGTTAATACCAACATCTGGTATCGCAATACCACCAATTACAGGGAGATTTGCAACTTGTGATTGAGATTCAATAACAGATTGTACTGACATAGGTTCAACAGCTGAAAAATCATAAGTGACGTTAGCTGATTCGTTCTTCTTGATTTTCTTTTTAGAAACTTTAGTGATTTGATAATTATTAGATTGATGGCCAATCAAAAAATTACAAATCGATTTGTTGAAAATCAAAGCAAGACCTACAAGCAGTAAAATCAAGCATACTAGAATTCTTATAAAGTTAAAAAAACGATGTGTTTTCTTCTTTTCTTTTTTCATTCGCTTATTCTTCTACTTCTTCAGTTTCTTGTTCTTCTTCAGCTTGAACAAGGGCGAGTGTCATAATTTTAGCATCTTCATCAAGGCGCATAATTTTGACACCGAGTGTCGCACGACCAGTTTGTGAAATATCAGCAACGTTTGTACGAATCATTACACCAGTATCAGTGATAACCATGATGTCCTCATCGCCGTTAACAGTTACTAGACCAGCTAGTTGACCGTTCTTTTCAGTGATATTTGCAGTTTTAATACCTTTACCGCCACGGCCTTTTGTTGGATATTCAGAAGCTAATGTACGCTTACCGTAACCTTTTTCTGTGATAACCAGAACTTCTTGATCATCAGTAATACGAGAAGCTCCGACAACTTCGTCACCTTCACGTAGATTAACACCACGAACACCTGTAGCTGAACGACTCATGCTACGAACAGATGATTCATTAAAGCGTACGCTATACCCTGTCTTCGTACCGATAATGATGTCGTCATCACCATTTGTACGAATAACATTGATCAACTCATCACCTTCTTTAAGGTTAAGAGCTTTCAAACCATTTTGACGGATATTGCTAAATTCAGATTCTTTTGTACGTTTAACAACACCTTGACGTGTTACAAAGAATAGATAATTTTCTGTTTCGTCATTACCTTTTTCACTGATAATCGTTTGAACGGTTTCACCCTCATCAAGTTTTAACAGATTAACAATTGGTAAACCTTTAGCTGTACGACCGTACTCAGGAATTTCATAACCTTTCAAACGGTATACGCGACCTTTATTTGTCATGAAGTAAACATGATCATGTGTATTGGTTGATACTAGCTCACGAACAAAATCATCATCGTTAACACCGGTACCTTGAACACCACGTCCACCACGTCTTTGAGCGCGGAACTCATCTTGAGCCAAACGTTTGATGTATCCTTTGTTAGAAAGAGTGATTAAAACATCTTCTTCTTCAATCAAATCTTCATCTTCAAGAGAAAGGACTTCACCAACCATCAATTCAGTACGGCGTGGGTCAGCGTATTTACGCTTAATTTCATCCATTTCTTCTTTGATGATTGTAATGACACGTTCTGGTTTAGCTAAAATATCAGCCAAATCAGCAATCAAAGCAAGAAGGTCATCATATTCAGCTTGGATTTTCTCACGTTCCAAACCTGTCAATCGACGAAGACGCATATCAAGGATTGCTTGACTTTGACGTTCTGATAAATCGAATCGACTCATCAACTCGCTTTGAGCAATTACATCTGTTTCGCTATTACGGATAATGCTAATAACTTCATCAAGATGGTCAAGTGCGATTAACAAACCTTCTAAAATGTGCGCACGTTTTTCGGCTTTAGCTTTATCAAATTCAGTACGACGAACAATGACTTCTTTTTGGTGCTCAATATAATCAACGATGATTTGTTTCAAAGAAAGAATTTTCGGAACACCTTTTTCAATAGCAAGCATGTTAAAGCTGAAGTTAGTTTGCAAACTTGTCAATTTGAATAAGTTGTTCAAAATAACATTTGCTGACGCATCACGACGAACTTCGATAATAAAACGAATACCTTCACGGCTTGATTCATCACGGACAGCTGTAATCCCTTCGATACGTTTTTCTTGTGCTAGACGAACAATGTGTTCGTGTACTTTAGTTTTGTTAACACCGTATGGGAATTCTGTAACAACAATACGTTCACGACCACTCTTAGTTGTTTCAATTTCTGTACGTGAACGAAGAACGATTGAACCTTTACCAGTTTCGTAGGCTTTACGAATACCAGATTTACCCATAACAAGTGCTCCAGTAGGAAAGTCAGGTCCAGGCAACACTTCCATCAATTCACGTGTTGTAACATCAGGGTTATCCATAACCAACTTAACAGCATCAATTGATTCTCCCAAGTTGTGTGGTGGAATATTTGTTGCCATACCAACGGCAATACCTGTAGCACCGTTAACTAGCAAGTTTGGAAAACGTGCTGGCAATACTAACGGTTCGCGTTCACTACCATCGTAGTTATCTTGGAAATCAACAGTATTTTTGTTAATATCACGAAGCATTTCTAGAGCGATTTTACTCATACGTGCTTCTGTATAACGTTGTGCGGCAGCGCCGTCACCATCCATTGAACCAAAGTTTCCGTGTCCGTCAACTAGCATGTGGCGGTAGCTCCACCATTGTGCCATACGAACCATGGCTTCATAAATTGATGAATCACCGTGTGGGTGATATTTACCCATAACATCCCCGGTGATACGTGCAGATTTTTTATGTGGTTTATCTGGCGTTACACCGAGCTCATTCATTCCATAGAGAATACGGCGGTGAACTGGTTTTAATCCATCGCGCACATCAGGAAGAGCACGAGCAACAATAACAGACATGGCGTAATCAATAAAGCTTGTCTTCATTTCTGAAGTTAGATTAACGTCAATTAAATTCTTATCCTGCATTAAGGAAAAACACTCCTTTTCTAGTGTAAAACTCAATTATATTATACCATATTTTGCTTATTAAAACCACACCATGGTCACCTGCTTTTGTTTGTACAAAGTCATAATTTTAGGGTCGATTTTTGATTTTTTAACGCAGATTTTATTCCTTTTTAAAATGCTTTCTTATTTTTTCAAATTTTTCCAATTAGTTCGTGACATTTCTCACTTAACGTGTTAAAATATTATTCGTATGGGCGTCAGCCTAAAAAAATTAAGGAGATGTTTAGATAAATGACTGCAACTAAACAACACAAAAAAGTTATCCTTGTTGGTGACGGTGCCGTAGGTTCTTCTTACGCATTCGCACTTGTAAACCAAGGAATCGCTCAAGAACTTGGTATCATCGAAATCCCACAATTGTTCAACAAAGCTGTTGGGGATGCTGAAGACCTTAGCCACGCTCTTGCTTTCACTTCACCTAAAAAAATCTACGCAGCTAAATATGAAGACTGTGCAGATGCTGACCTTGTAGTTATCACTGCAGGTGCTCCACAAAAACCAGGTGAAACTCGTCTTGACCTTGTTGGTAAAAACCTTGCTATCAACAAATCAATCGTAACTGAAGTTGTTAAATCAGGATTTAAAGGAATCTTCTTGGTTGCTGCTAACCCAGTAGACGTATTGACTTACTCTACATGGAAATTCTCTGGATTCCCTAAAGAACGCGTTATCGGTTCAGGTACTTCACTTGACTCAGCTCGTTTCCGTCAAGCATTGGCTGAAAAACTTGATGTTGATGCTCGTTCAGTTCACGCATACATCATGGGTGAACACGGTGACTCAGAATTCGCTGTATGGTCACACGCTAACGTTGCTGGTGTAAACCTTGAAAGCTACCTTAAAGACGTTCAAAACGTTGACGAAGCTGAATTGGTTGAACTTTTCGAAGGTGTTCGTGACGCTGCTTACTCAATCATCAACAAAAAAGGTGCTACATTCTACGGTATCGCTGTTGCGCTTGCTCGTATCACTAAAGCAATCCTTAACGATGAAAACGCAGTTCTTCCACTTTCTGTATTCCAAGAAGGTCAATACGCTAACGTAACTGACTGCTACATCGGTCAACCAGCTATCGTTGGTGCACACGGTATCGTTCGTCCAGTTAACATTCCATTGAATGACGCTGAACAACAAAAAATGGAAGCTTCTGCTAAAGAATTGAAAGCTATCATCGACGAAGCTTTCTCTAAAGAAGAATTTGCTTCTGCTTGCAAAAACTAATTTCTAGTTTTTGATTAAAAAAAGCCATCCTTTCGGATGGTTTTTTTGTGCTTCTAATTACTAATTATTTTGCATTCAGCGCAGCCATTGTAATGTAGTTATATGGCTTATTAAAATGTGGTAAGAAGAACAAATCAGTGAGCGCTAATTTATCAATCGTTAGTCCTTCTTGGATAGCTAATGAAAAGAAATGTATACCAAGTGAAATATCAGTCATGGCTAGCATCTGAGCACCTAATATTCTTCTTGTTTTTTTGTCATAGGTTATTTTTAGGGTAACTTCATAATTATCTTTTTTGATGAAATCAGGTTTCTGCTTATCAGAGTATTCTATTTCTTCTGCATCAAAACCTTTTGATTGAGCTTTTTCAAGTGTTAATCCTGTAGAAACAAGATTAAGACCATAAATTGAGATTCCATTTGAGCCTTGTACACCAACACCTTCAAGACTATGTCCACAAGCATTGTGAGCAGCGACGATACCTGTCCTAACAGCGTTGGATGCAAGAGCAATATAGTCTACTTCCTGCGAAGCATTGTTATAAATTGTAGCACAGTCACCTATAGCATAAACTCCAGAAACACTTGTTTCCTGCTTCTTGTCAACGAGAAATGCACCATTTTTATACAGTTCGACACTTCCATTTGATAGACTAGTGTTTGGTTTAAAACCAACAGCTAGGATAACCATATCTACCTTGTAACTTGCTTTATCAGTAATAAGTTTCTCAACTTTTCCGTTACCAGTAATCTCTTGTACGGTTTCACCAAAAGCAAGCTTAATACCGTGTGCTTGAAGATTTGCTGCCATGATATCACTAAAATCATCAGCGTAGTAACCTGAAAGACAAGTTCTAGCGACATCAATTAGCGTTACCTCTTTTCCCTTACGCTTGAAGGCTTCAGCAAGCTCGACACCAATATAACCTGCTCCCACTACTGCAACTCGTGAAATATCTCCATCATCTAACTTTTCAATAACATCTTGAGCATTCTGATACAGTTTCACAAATTGAATGTTTTCTAGTTCTGCTTGAAATTCCCTTGAATCTTCTTTAAGTTTAACACCTTTAATCGGTGGAACGATTGGCTGGGATCCTGTCGCAAAAATCAATTTTTCGAAGGTTTCAATATGCTCTTTTCCATCGACTATGGCTGTAATAATTTTTTTATCATAATCAACAGCTATTACAGGAGAATTCATGTAAATCGTAGCTCCTAATGCTTCAAGTTCTTCCTTACTTGAGTAAAAAAGTCCTTCAGGACCAGAAATTTGGTCTCCAATCCATAACGCCATGCCACATCCTAAAAAGGAAATATTTGAATTTTGATCAAAAACTACGACCTCATTTTCTGAACCATAGTTAGTTAAGATTGTTTTTATGCAGGCTGTACCAGCATGGTTTGCTCCGATTACAACAATTTTACTCATAAAAGTAACCTCACATTATTTATTTAGTTCAATATAACATATAATTAAAACGCTTACAACTTTTATGCTTAAAAAAGCTGGTAAAATACCAGCTCATTTATTATTTAGATTTAATATAATTGATACCATCTGCTTTTGGAGCAACTGCTTTACCAAAGAATGCTGCCAAGACAACGATTGTCAAAACATATGGAGCAACTTTCAAGTAAACTGATGGAATACTTGAGAAGAATGGCAATTGTGCACCGATAATAGCAAGTGATTGTGACAAGCCAAAGAATAGACTTGAAAGCATTGCACCAATTGGATTCCAACGACCGAAAATCATTGCAGCAAGCGCGATGAAACCAGGTCCAGCAATAGTTGTTACTGCAAAATTGTTAGAGATTGTTTGGGCATAAACTGCTCCACCGATTCCTCCAAGGAAACCAGAAATCATAACACCTGCATAACGCATGAAGTAAACATTGATTCCAAGTGTATCTGCTGCTTGTGGGTGCTCACCAACAGAACGAAGACGCAATCCAAAACGAGTTTTAAAGATGATAAACCATGAAATAAATGATACTAAAATTGCGACATAAGCAACTAAAGATGTATTGTTAAAGAAAATTTTACCAATAACTGGGATATCTTTCAAAATCGGGAATGAAAAGCGACCGAAAGTTTGAGTAATCGTATCTGTTTGACCTTTACCAAACATATGGCGACATTGGAAAACAGCAAATGCTGGTGCAATCAAGTTAAGTACAGTACCAGAAACGACGTGGTCAGCACGGAAATTAATTGTAGCTGCAGCATGGATAAGAGAATAAACAATACCAACTAGACCTGCTACAATTGAAGCAACCCAAGGAGTTGCATGTCCAAAAACATCGGCGTATTTCAAATTGAAAACAACACCAGAGAAAGCACCCATAACCATGATACCTTCAAGACCGACGTTAACGATACCACCGCGTTCTGAGAATGTACCACCGATACTTGTAAAAATCAAAGGTGCTGAGTAAATTAACATGGAAGAAACTAATAGGGCTAACGTTGTTGAAAAACTCATCTTACTTTCCTCCCTCTTCATTTTTAGTTTTAATAAATTGACGAATCATATAATCTGCTCCAACAAAGAAGATAATGAAGGCAGACACAACATCGATAACTTCTGATGGAATACCAATCATACCTGTTTTACCGATAGCTAGAACAGCATACAAGAATGCTGCAAACGGAATACCTAAGGCAGTGTTTACTGCAAGAAGTGAAACGGCCATACCGTCCCAACCAATACTTAGAGAACTTGTTTGTGAGTAAACATTTCCAAATGTACCAAGTCCTTCTACAGTACCACCAAGACCAGCAAGGGCACCAGAGATAATCATTGAAACAACGATTAAACGTTTAGCTGACATACCAGCATATTCAGCAGCATGAGGGTTGATACCAACTGAGTTAATTTCATAACCCAATGTTGTTTTACGCATCATAAACCAAACAACAACAACGGCAATCAAAGCGATGAAGATACCGATATTGATACGAGAATTATCAGTCAAAGCTGATAACCATTCTGTCTGATAAGAAGCATTTTCAGAAACTTTGATAGTTGCTTCTGTTGTACGCATGATTTTATCAGAGAACACATCTTGAATAAGATACTGTGTACCATACAAGATAATGTAGTTCATCATGATTGTAACGATAACTTCACTTGTACCGAGGAAGGCACGAAGAATACCTGGTATCGCTCCAGCGATACCACCAGCAATAAGACCAACTAAAACAGTACAAATTACTGAGATTGGTTTTGGTAGGCCAGGAAATGAAAGGGCAAACCAAACTGACATTACCCAACCGATTAACGCTTGACCAGGAAGACCAACGTTAAAGAACCCAGCTTTTGAAGCAACTGAGAAACCAAGCGCAATAAGGATTAGTGGACCCATTGCACGGAAAATTTCACCGATATTTTTAACTGAACCAAATGCTGTATAAAGCAAATCGTTGTATGCCCATAGTGGATTGTAACCAAAAGCAAGCATAAGAATCGCTCCGAGCAACATTCCAAGGAAGACTGCAATCAATGGAACAGCCCATTTTTGAGTTTTCTTAGACATTAACATTAGAATCCTCCTTTTCCACTTTACCACCAGCCATCAAAATACCAAGTTCTTGTTTATTGGTTGTGGCAGCGTCTAAGATACCTTGAATTTTACCATCGTGAATAACGGCAATACGGTCAGAAACATCGAGGATTTCATCTAATTCAAAGCTAATTACTAAGACTGCTTTACCTTTGTCGCGTTCTGCAACCAAGCGTTTACGGATATATTCAATCGCACCGACGTCAAGACCACGTGTCGGTTGACTAACGATAAGTAAATCAGGATTACGGTCAATTTCACGAGCGATAACAGCTTTTTGTTGGTTACCACCTGATAAGGCACCACCTGAAACGAGTTCGCTAGCTGCACGAACGTCAAATTCTTTCATCAACTTACGAGCATGTTCATTTAATTTGTTGTAGTTCATGAATCCATGTTTGCTGAGCGGCTCTTTGTAATAAGTTTGAAGAGCAATATTTTCAGCAATTGTCATGTCGAGAACCATACCATCACGGTGACGATCTTCTGGCACGTGACCAACACCCAATTCAGTAATCTTACGAGGACGTTGGTTAGTCATGTCAATACCTTTAATGAAGAAGTGACCTGACTCTACTTTGCGCAAACCAGTCAAAGCTTCTACCAATTCAGTTTGACCGTTACCGTCGATACCCGCGATACCAACGATTTCACCAGCACGAACATCAAGTGACAATTCTTTAACTGCTGGTACTCCACGGTTTTCATTGACAACTAAATCTTTAACTGACAACACAACATCTTTTGGATTTGCTGGAACTTTATCAGTTTTAAATGAAACTGCACGACCAACCATCATTTCTGCAAGTTCACTACTTGTTGAATCAGCAACTGGAACTGTTTGAATTGACTTACCGTGACGAATAACAGTAACTCGGTCAGCGACAGCACGGATTTCATCAAGTTTGTGAGTAATCAAGATGATTGATTTTCCTTCTTTAACCAAATTACGCATAATGTCAAGCAATTCAGCAATTTCAGAAGGTGTCAAAACAGCAGTCGGTTCATCAAAGATGATGATATCAGCACCACGATAAAGTGTTTTTAAGATTTCAACACGTTGTTGAGCACCGACAGAGATATCTGAAATTTTAGCAGATGGATCAACAGCCAAACCGTATTTTTCAGATAATTCTTTGATTTCTTTGCTTGCTTTTTTGATATCAAGAATACCAGCACCTTTTGTTACTTCATTACCTAAAATAATGTTTTCAGCAACAGTAAATGCTTCAACAAGCATAAAGTGTTGGTGAACCATTCCAATACCCATCTTGGCAGATTTAGAAGGTGAATCAAGAGTTGCTTCTTCACCTTTCACCAAAATTTGACCACTTGTTGGTTGTAGTAGACCAGCAAGCATATTCATTAAAGTCGATTTTCCTGCACCATTTTCTCCAAGTAGCGCATGGATTTCACCTTTTCTGACTTCTAAATTAATATGGTCATTCGCAACGAAATCACCAAATTTTTTGGTAATCTCACGCATTTCAATGACGTTTTCTTGTGTCATGTGTGATCCCTTTCAGTCTAATAATAAAATTTTTAGGTCAGTTAAGCCCACCAAAATAACTTTAGTGAACTTAACTGAGATAAAAATATTTTTATCTCAGCTCGGAAAAAAGGCGACCGTGTGGTCGCTTTTTCCTAAAGAGCGATTATTTTTCGTCTACTTTGATTTCGCCTTTGATGACTTTTTCTTTTGCAGTTTCAACTGCTGATTTAATGTCATCAGAAAGGTTTGTTGTTACGATATCAATACCACCGTCTTTAAGACCATAAGTACGAGTTGTGTTACCTTCGAATTTATCGCCTTTAACTTGACCGTTAGCAATATCTTTAACAACTTCTCCCACTTCTTTGATAGTTGAAGTCAAAACAAAGTTTGATTTAACTTTATCAGATGAAGTGTAGTTACCTTCTTCAGTTTGGTCACGGTCTACACCGACAACCCAAACTTTTTTATCGCTATCAGCTGGTAATTTTTCGTTGATTTCTTTTGCTTGTGAGAAGACACCAGTACCAGAACCACCTGCAGCATGGTAAACGACATCAGCACCACCTGCATACATAGTTGCAGCGATTGTTTTACCTTTAGCTGAATCTGAGTAAGAACCAACGTATTGAACATCAACTTTGATAGAGCTATCAACTGATGCAACACCTTCTTTAAAACCAGTTTCAAAGCGAGTGATAGTGTCAGATTCAACACCACCTACAAAACCAACGTGTTTTGTTTTAGATTGCATTGCAGCTGCGATACCAGCAAGATATGCAGCTTCGTTATCTGCAAATACAACACTTTCAACATTTTTTTGATCTTTAACAACGTCATCGATGATAACATAGTTTGTATCTTCATTTTGTGGAGCAGCTTCTACAACTGCGTCGTGAAGATTGTAACCAATTGCAAAAACAAGGTTGTAACCATTTGAAACAGCTGAGTCAAGGTTTGTTGCGTAGTCTGACTCACTATCTGATTGGAAATAAGTGTAGTCAGTATCTTTTTTCAATTTGTTTTCTTTACCCCAAGCTTGCATACCTTCCCAAGCAGATTGGTTGAATGATTTGTCATCAACACCGCCTGTATCAGTAACGATTGCAGCTTTTACGCTAGAATCTGAGCTAGAGCTAGAAGAATTTGAACGGCTACATGCGCCAAGAGCTAGAGTTGCTACTGCAGCAAGTCCAAGACCAACAATTTTCTTGTTCATGAAAATGAACCCTCCTAAAAAACTTATAAGCAACCTTCGTTGCTAAAAATCTATCACAAGCCAAATGGCTTAATGAACAACTTTAAGAACAGACTTCTGTGAGTCCTAAAACTGTGGCAATGTCACCACCTGACCATCATCGCGACCGTCAACAATCAAAAAATGTTCTATTTCTTCTTAACTAATGATTAATAGCTACCTTCTGCTGCTGTTTCACCATTTACAATAGCGACACCCGAAGAAGCACCGATACGAGTTGCACCAGCTTCAACAAATGCTTCAGCATCTGCATATGTACGAGCACCACCTGCAGCTTTAACACCAACGTTTGGTCCTACTGTTTTACGCATTAAAGCAACGTCATGAACATTTGCACCAGCAGTTGAGAATCCTGTTGAAGTTTTAACATAATCTGCACCAGCAGCTACAGAAAGTTGACATGCTTTTTCTTTTTCTTCATCAGTTAGTAGACAAGTTTCAATGATAACTTTAACTAATTTATCACCACTTGCTTCAACAACAGCACGAATATCATTTTCAACAAAATCATATTGTTTAGCTTTTAATTGACCAATATTGATAACCATGTCAATTTCATCAGCACCGTTTTCAATCGCATCTTTTGTTTCAAAAGCTTTAACGCGACTTGTATTTGCTCCAAGAGGGAAACCAATAACAGTACATACTTTAACGTCAGAATCTTTCAAAGCTTCTGCTGCGTGAGAAACCCATGTTGGATTTACACAGACGCTTGCGAAGTTGTACTCTTTAGCTTCAGCAATGAGTTTATCGATTTGCTCTTGAGTGCTTTCAGGTTTTAACAAAGTGTGATCAATATACTTATTAATAGACATTAAACTAGTTTATTCCTTCCTGAGAATGATTTTATCATTCTGATTAATATTTACACCTCATCTATTCTACCATTTTTTCGACACAATAAAAGGCCTTTTGACTATTTTTTTAATAATCAACAAAAATGGCAAAATCCGAAAATTATTTTTAAAGGAATTCTAAAAGGTTAAGTCAATAAAAAGCTTATTAAAGCACATCATACACGATACATATGACATATATGTCATATGTCATATTCGTTATTTCTGAACTATTTTACAAAAAAATATATTCATTGGCAAGTTTTTCTAAAATAAAAAACGGTTTTCACTTTTGTTTGAAAACGGTTAGAATGGTTATTTTTATCAATATACTTGGGATAAATATTCATTTCCTTGTGACTTAGATGTCATAATTATTCTATGACATTTGTCATAAACACTGATATATCAAGGATAAAATAAAAAACTTTATCAAATAAGAATCCTATTCTCATTCAATAAAGTTTCATAAATATTTTTTTAATTTTTTTTACTTTGAAGGATATAATAACCTTTATCGCGTTTTAAAATCTCAACATTTCCGAAAATTTCTTCCATTTTCGCTTTTGCACTTGGGGCACCTTGTTTTTTCTGGATAACAATTGTCAAATCGCCACCAACGTTCAAATGGTTAATACTCTCAGAAATAATTGCGTGAACCACTTGTTTACCAGCACGAATCGGTGGGTTACTAATAACGTGATCAAAAGTTCCTGTAACTTTTTCGTAGATGTTAGATTGATAAATGTCGGCATCGACACCATTTTTGTTCGCATTTTGCTTAGCCAAATCAATCGCACGGTTATTGATATCGACCATTGTTGGTTTTATTCCTTGGACTTTAGCCAATGAAATTCCTAACGGTCCATACCCACATCCTAAATCCAAGAGTGTTTCACCTTGATTAAATTCTAAGCTATTTAAAAGTACTTGGCTTCCATAGTCTACCATTTTTTTAGAAAAAACACCTGAGTCAGTCAAAAATGTGAATGATTGACCAAGTAGTGTGACTTTTAATTCATGAATGTCATGAGCACTATCAGGGTTTTCAGCGTAATACATTTTAGTCATTCTTCTATCACTTTCTCTTATAATGCATTTCTATTTTAGCATACATTGTAACTGTTTTCAATCTATCTTTAAAATGCTATAATAAAGTACACAACCTCTTTAAGGAGTTTCGTATGACAAACGAATTTATTAATTTTGATCTTATTTCTCGTGAGAATTGGAAAGAATTTCACCAACAGACACAACCACCTCTTACGGCAGAGGAACTTGAGTCTATTAAAAGTTTGAATGATAATATTAGCATTCAAGATGTTATCGAAGTCTATCTTCCGCTGATTAGTTTGATTCAAATTTACAAAAACTCACAAGAAAATTTATCTTTCTCTAAAGGGATTTTTCTAAAAAAAGAAGCTAGCAAACGACCTTTCATTATTGGTATTTCAGGCTCAGTTGCAGTTGGAAAATCAACAACAAGTCGACTTTTGCAACTGCTTTTAGCTAGAACGTTTAAGGATAGCAAAGTTGAAATGGTTACTACTGATGGTTTCATCTATCCAAATGAAGTTCTGATTGAGAAAAATATTTTAGACCGCAAAGGTTTTCCTGAAAGCTATAATATGGAACTTCTCTTAAACTTTTTAGATACGGTCAAAAACGGCATGACTGCTCATATTCCAGTTTATTCACACGAAGTTTACGATATTATACCTGACCAAAAACAAACCATCGAAGCTCCAGACTTCTTAATTGTTGAAGGTATTAATGTTTTTCAAAATCAAAAAAACAAACGTATTTATATGACAGGTTATTTTGATTTTTCAATTTATATTGATGCTGAAAATGAGTTAATCGAAAGATGGTACTTAGAACGTTTTGACAGTCTGCTAGAATTAGCTAAAACAGATAAAACAAACTACTATAATAGATTTGTAAAAATGCCTCATAACGATGCAATTGGATTTGCTAAAATGGTCTGGAAAACGGTCAATCTTGTTAACCTTGAAAAATATATCGAACCAACTCGTAATAGAGCAGAGTTAATCTTGCATAAGACCAACAATCACAGAATTGACCAAATTTACTTGAAAAAATGAGTAAATTTCACTGAAACGACGATTAAGACTTGCCAAATCGCAATAAATTCTATATAATAATGTAGTTAGATTAATTTGGAGGTGAAAACATTGGCAAATATTAAATCAGCTATCAAACGCGCTGAACTTAACGTTAAACAAAACGAAAAAAATTCAGCACAAAAATCAGCTATGCGTTCTGCTATCAAAGCATTTGAAGCTAACCCATCTGAAGAGCTTTTCCGTGCTGCTTCTGCAAGCATCGACAAAGCTGAATCAAAAGGTTTGATTCACAAAAACAAAGCTAGCCGCGATAAAGCACGTCTTGCTGCTAAATTGGCTAAATAATATCCAATGAAAACTCCAAATGGAGTTTTTCTTTTTATCTAATGAACACTCTTACAAAAAAGCGCTGATTACAGCGCTTTTTTATTTACCAAAATTATGTCTGTTGAAACGAACTTCAAAAATAGTTCCTTTTGGTTTGTTATCTTTAACCTGAATATCACCCTTCAAAGCATCAACAATTTGCTTCGCTAGAGACAAACCCAAACCAAATCCACCTTGTTGACGCGTCCTTGCCTTGTCGACACGGTAAAAGCGATCAAAAATCTTCTGTTTATCGGCATCACTAACACCAGGTCCGTTATCAGCAATAGTTAAAATAGTTTGGCGTTCTGTTGTTTTAATGGTAAATTCAATAACGCCATCATCACCAGTGTACTTAATGGCATTATCAAATAAAATAGTCATTAGTTGTTTCAAAAGAGTCTTATCTGATTTTATCGGACGATTAGCTAAATTGTGTGCAGTAAACTTTTTATTATTTTCGTGAGCAATCATCTGATAATTTTCAAAAATCTCGTTAAAGGTTGATGGATGAATCTCTTCCAATTCAACTTTCAAACCATCATCACGTCTAGCAAGATTTAAAAGATTTGTTGTCAGAATACGCATATTTCGCACTTCATCAAGACTTGCAGCAATACTTTCGCTATTATCTAAAATTGTTGCATCTGGACGTCTAAACAAACTTTCAAGACGATTTTGCAAAACAGCAAGCGGCGTTCTCAACTCATGACTGGCATTCTCAACAAAGCGTTTCTGTTTTTCATAACTTTCAAGAATCGGTTTACGAGTCCAGTTTGCAAGATAAACACTCGCTAAAATTGAAATAATCCAAAAGATAACCATAACTGTAATAGTAATTGTCACATATCTTTCATTTGCCTCGTCAAGCTGACGAACACTAATTAGAAAGGTTGCGTATTGAATTGTTGGATAATCACTACTATAAACTCTGACAGTCAAGACGTGATACTTTTCAGTTTGACCGAAAATCGTAGTCATCTTCTCTTCGCTTATTTCACCGATTTTATCATCATTAACACTCGTCGTTAGTGAGCCAAATTGAATAAAGGCATCTAAAGCATTAACTATTTTACCGTTGCAATCATACAAAAGGACACTAACATTACTCAATCCATCATTTGAACTCGATTTATTTTTTCCTGACTCATTAATCGTATTATCAGATTGAATCGAATCACTTCTCTCCATCGTTCTCGTAACGTAATCACTGGCATTATTTGCAGCATTTTGTAACGTCGTGTCGACAGAAGAGTATAAACCATATCGCATGATTTGCAGGATAATAATTGTCATAATGACGAAAATCCCTGTAAACACAGCAAAAAAATGGAAAAAGTGTGAGAAAGTCCCCGTTGATATTTTTTTCTGTATATTATTCAGCATCTTTCAATATGTAACCTACACTACGTAGTGTTTGAAGATTATTGGCAAAGCTAGTACCTTTAAGTTTTTTACGAATTTTTGAAACATATACTTCAACAACCGAAATTGTTGTATCACTGTCAAAGCCCCAAATACGGTCAAAAATTTGTGATTTTGGCAAAATGACATTTTGGTTTTGCAAAAAGTATACTAACAAATCAAACTCTTTACCTAGTAATTCAACTTTTTCACCATTAACGGTTGTTGTATTTGTTGAAGTATCCGCAGTTAATTCATGATATGACAAAGTATTGTTATTAAATTTACCTGAACGTTTTAAAAGAGCTTGAATACGCATCTTAAGTTCTTCAAGATAAAATGGTTTTGTTAGGTAATCATCAGCGCCTAATTCGAATCCATGTCCTTTGTCATCAAGACTTTCTTTAGCTGTCATAATCAAAACAGGTGTTGAAATGCCTTTTTCACGTAATTCTTTAAGAACTTGGAAACCATCTTTTTCTGGCAACATCAAATCAAGCAAAATAAGGTCATAAACACCACTTTCTGCTTCGTACAATCCTTCTGCGCCATCAAAAATCTGCATGACATCCGCAAAATCATCCAAAAAATCAAAAATTGAATTTGACAAGCTCAAATCGTCTTCTACTAATAAAATTTTAATCATATATCTGCTCCCTTATTCACTTTATTATATCATGACTTATCTCTTAGGTCTAAGCATTTTACACAATTTATTAATAGAAAAAGGATACCTTAAAGAACTTAAGATATCCTAAAAAAGCATCTGAGATGACCTCAAATGCTTTTAAATTTATATTATTTTACAGCTGCGAGAGCTTCTTCAACTGCGACTTTACTTGTGCTAATCAAATCAAGACGAGCAGAGATTTCTTTGATACCCATTGTGATATTACGGCTGATTGCCATATCATCAAGTTGTGGTTCAAAGAATGCTTTGTATTCATCAAGACGTTCGACTGTCTTGAATGAATTAGCTGGGTAGATAACAAATTTATCAAAGCTCATGTCACCACCAAGTGCTGCTTTAATCCAATCCCAGTTTTCACGTGCCCAAGTCCAGAATGCTCCTTGAGAGAATGGTTTGTCAAGGAATGGACGATACCAACTCATAGCAAGGTCTTGAGGTTTGACAACATCTTTATTTTTCAACTCAGCTAAGACACGTTCAACTGTTGCTTCAGATTTTGTATTTGACAAAGCTGAGGCTAACTGACGTTTGAAGTTTCCATCATTTGTCTTAACGTAAGTATCCAGATAAAGTGAGACTAATTCTTCAGTTTCAGCGTGTTTGATTTGGTTTGCTAGAACTGACATGCGAATTGATGCAGGAATTGCTTCAATATTATCCTTGTGTTGATGGAAAATAGCTTCTGCTTTTGTTACTGCATCTTCATTATCAGCATACAACATCAAAGAAATTGTATTTTGACGAACCATTTCATCTTCATCAGATTCACCAGCTTTTGGTTCAAATCCAAGACGATCATAGTTCTTTTGCATCAAATGACTAATCAATGCTTTGAATTGAGCTTGTGCTTGGCTACCTTCTTCTAAGAAAATATCTAAACCATCAACAACTTGTGAAATAGCTTCAGCAACTAAATAAGAAGTTTCATCAGCAAGTTTAGTCAACAAAGGTACTAATTCTGCGTATGAAATTTCACCACTTTCAGCTAACAAACGACGTTCTTGAATGACTTGAAGTTTTGAAACAGTATCAAGTTCAGTTAGTTGGTCAAGAACTGTATTTAGCAACTCACCTTTATAGTTAGTGATGTAGTGTGCTGTGTTTTCAGTGTTGAGACGGAAAGCACCTTCGTTATCAGCAGCTAATTGACTATAATTTGGAATTTCAAGGCGTGCATCTGTAAGAGTATCTGGCAGACCTTCCCAGTTGCTATTGAGTGGAATTGGCCAAATACGATTTTGGTCTACATTTTCACCAATGAAGAATTGTTTTTGACTAAGAACAAGTGTGTCATCAACAACTTCTGCAGTCACAACTGGGTAACCAGGTTGTTCCAACCATGCATCCATAAATGCTGCAACATCTTTTCCAGATGCTTCAGACAATGCATTCCATAAGTCACGACCAATTGTATTTCCGTATTGGTGTTTTTCAAAGTAAATCTTAAGACCTGCACGGAAATCATCATCACCTAACCAGCGACGAAGCATGTGCATCAAACGGCTACCTTTTGCATACACGATTGCTGGGTCAAACAATGTATTGATTTCATCTGGGTGTTTAACTTCAACGTGAACTGACTGTACGCCATCAGTAGCATCACGTTTAAGAGCCAATGGAAGTCCACCAGTTTGGAAATCTTCGAAAATATTCCATGATGGTTCGATGGCATCAACTGAAACGTATTCCATCATATTGGCAAATGATTCATTCAACCATAAATCATCCCACCATTTCATTGTAACCAGGTTACCGAACCATTGGTGAGCCAACTCGTGTGCAACAACAAGTGCTACACTTTGACGGCTTTTAACAGTTGAATTTTCATCAACAAGAAGGTAAACTTCACGGTATGTTACCAAGCCCCAGTTTTCCATAGCTCCAGCTGAAAAGTCTGGAAGAGCCACGTGGTAAGACAATGGAATAGGATATTTAACACCAAAGTATTCTTCATAAAAATCAATAACGCGAACAGCAATATCAAGTGAGAAATCGAGAGATTTAAGTGCGTGCGCTTTTGTTGAGAAGACACCAACTTCAGTACCATTTTTAGTTTTTGCTGTTTTTCCTTGCAAATCACCAAGTGCAAAGGCAAGCAAATAAGATGACATACGAGGTGTAGTGTCAAACGTCCAAAGACCAGTTTCTTGACGACGTTCAGCATCAACTTCTGGCATGTTTGAAAGAACGATTTCACCTTCAGTTTGGTCAAATTTGATACTTAAATCAAAAGTAGCTTTTGCTTCTGGTTCATCAATACATGGAAATGCTTCACGCGCAAAGTGGCTTTCAAACTGTGTTGAAATAACTTCTTTTTTAACACCATCCACTGTGTAATATGATGGGTAAATCCCTGTCATATTATCAGTGATTTTACCAGAGAATTCAAGAACCAACGTCATTGTTCCAGTTTCTGGTAATTCAACGTGAACTGCTTCATTATCGTTATCAATTGTAAATTCAAGATTTTGATTGTCTAACAAAATTGATGCAATTGTCAAATCTTTTTGGTGGAATGAAATGGCATTATCCAAAGCCTCACCATTAATGGCAACATTTCCTGAAAAAGTTTTATCTTGACGATTGATATCAAGAAAAATGTTGTAATTCTCAGGAACAAACTTTTCAATAAAATGTTCTACAGTTTTCATATAACTCCTTTAAAACGTAGAATGAGGTCTTTCCTCATATCATCTAATCTCTAAAAATTTGAATCCGGTGACAGCCTCATATATCAGAGGGCAATTATTTTATAATAGACATACGAGACCATCAAACTTCATCATTATATCACAAAATATGATATATGTCAGTTTTTAAAAATTAAAAAAGAGAAGGTTTTCCCTTCTCTTAATTATTTTATAATTCAATGATTTTCCCTGTTTTAAGGTAAATAACCCATTCACAAAGGTTACGAGCATAGTCACCAATACGTTCTAAGTAAGTAATGACTTGAAGGTATTCTTTACCAGCAAATACTGTATCAGGTTGTTGTCGAATAGACTCAACAGCCATATTTTGAATTTCTTTAAAGTAGTTATCAATTACTTCATCTGAAGCTGCAACTTCATAAGCACGTTCTTCATCACCTGTTACGTAGACGTCTAGCGCTTCTTCAACCATATTTCGAACGGCTTTACCCATTTTTTTGATTTCTGCTTCTACTTCTGGAAGACGTTCTTCACCTTTAACACGAATTGTTGCTTTCGCGATTGATGCAGCATGGTCGCCCATTCGTTCAACGTCACTTGAAGCTTTTAAAACAGTAATTACAGTACGTAAATCTTGTGATACAGGTTGCTGTAAAGCAATGATTTCAAGAGATTTTTTTTCAAGTTTTGTTTCGAAATTATTAACAATTTCGTCACCCTCAATAACTTCTTTTGCCAGTTCTCGGTCATGACTGATAAAAGCTCTAACAGTTTTATTGATTTGTGACAACACTTCAGTTCCCATTGCATAGAACTGATTATGCAATTTTTCTAAATCATCATCAAACTTTGATCTTAACATAATATCATCTCCCTTTTGAAACTTTTCATCATTATCCAAATTTACCGGTGATGTAGTCTTCGGTTTCCTTGCATTTAGGATCCATAAACATTTCATGTGTTTTACCATATTCAATAAGTTTTCCATCCAAGAAGAATCCTGTACGATCTGAAATACGTGATGCTTGTTGCATTGAACGTGTGACAAGAAGCATTGTGTATTTATCTTTTAAGCCATAAAGTGTGTCTTCGACTTTACCTGCTGAAATTGGATCGAGTGCTGATGTTGGTTCATCAAGCAAAATAATTTTTGGACTTGTTGCAAGAACACGAGCAACACAGACACGTTGTTGTTGGCCACCTGATAAACCAAGTGCAGAATCATGTAAACGGTCTTTAACTTCATCCCAGATTGATGCACCAATTAAAGATTTTTCAACTGCTTCGTCAAGGACTTGCTTGTCTTTAATCCCTTTTAGACGCAACCCATAAACTACGTTTTCATAAATTGACATTGGAAATGGATTAGGTTGTTGAAAAACCATACCAATTTCTTTACGAAGTTCAACAGTGTCAGTACGTGGACTATAAATATTGTGCCCGTTATACACAATCGACCCTGTTAAAGTTACTTCGGGATTCAAATCACCCATACGGTTAATTGAACGCAATAATGTTGATTTTCCTGAACCAGATGGTCCGATGAGAGCTGTAATTTCATTAGGATAGAAATCCATAGAGACATTATTGAGAGCTTTTTTCTTATTATAGTAAACAGATAAGTCTCTTACTTGTAAAATAGGTTCTGTCATGTCATGCCTTCCTAACCAAAATGTCCTGATACATAGTCGCTAGTTGATTGTAATTTAGCATTTTGGAAGATGTTGTTTGTTTTATCGTATTCAATCAAATCTCCCAAGTAAAAGAACGCTGTGTAATCACTAGCGCGAGCAGCTTGTTGCATGTTGTGAGTCACAATAATGATTGTATAATCTTTTTTCAACTCAAACATTGTATCTTCTAACTGCATTGTCGCAACAGGGTCAAGTGCTGATGCCGGTTCATCCATCAAAAGGATATCAGGTTTAACTGCAATAGCGCGAGCAATACACAAACGTTGCTGCTGACCACCTGATAGCGTAAAAGCAGATTTGTGTAAGTCATCTTTAACTTGATCCCATAGCGCAGCTTGTTTTAAAGAAGTTTCAACAATCTCATCTAAGAATTGTTTATCTTTGACACCTGCACGTTCATAGGCAAATGTAATGTTTTTATAAATTGATTTAGCAAATGGATTTGGTCTTTGGAAAACCATTCCGATGTGCTTACGCATTTCGTATACGTTAATATTTTTGGCATTAACATCGATACCTTCATATAAGATTTGACCTGTTACTTTGGCGATATCGATGGTGTCATTCATACGATTTAGGCTACGAAGAAAAGTTGATTTACCACATCCTGATGGACCGATAAGCGCAGTAATTTTATTTTTTTCAAACTGCATATCAATCCCTTTGATAGCTTCTTTTTGTCCATAATAGACATGAAGGTCCTTTGTAGAAAGTGCTAATTTTTCTTCAGGAAAAGTAATAATATGTCTTTCATTCCAATTATATTTTGTCATCTCTTCTCCTTTATTTTGCTGAAGTCAACTTAGCGTGAAGTTTTTTACCAATATAGCGAGCTGAAAGGTTGAAAATCAAAATGAAAACTAATAGAACAGCAGCACTACCTTGAGATACTTGAGTTGCATCAGGAATTGTTCCTTCACTATTAACTTTCCAAATGTGAACAGCTAGTGTTTCAGCTTGACGGAAAATTGAAATTGGACTTGTAACACTTAGTGGATTCCAGTTTCCCCAGTCAAGAGCTGGTGCTGACTGACCAGCAGTATAAATAAGCGCAGCTGCTTCACCAAAGATACGACCTGATGCTAGGACGATACCAGTGACAATACTTGGTAGTGCTTCTGGAATAACCACGTGAACAACTGTTTCCCAGCGTGACAAACCAAGAGCGAGTCCAGCTTCACGTTGTGTATGGTGAACATTACGAAGACCATCTTCAACATTACGTGTCATTTGTGGCAAGTTAAATACAGTAAGTGCCAGCGCACCTGAAAGGATTGAAAATCCATATTGGAACTGAACAACGAAGATAAGATAACCAAACAAACCAACAACTACAGATGGTAAAGATGAAAGAATCTCAATACAAGTCCTGATAAAGTTTGTAAAGTGTCCTTTTTTCGCATATTCAGATAGATAAATTCCTGCTCCCATTGAAAGTGGAATAGAAATGACTAATGTAATCACCAAGAGAAAGAGGGAATTATACAATTGAATCCCGATACCACCACCAGCTTCATACGATGATGATTTTCCTGTCAAGAATGACCAATTAACATGTGGTAATCCATTAACCAAGATGTATAGTAGTAATGATGCCAAAATTGCAACAATGATTCCAGCGATTGTGTAGAGAATTCCTGTTGCCAACTTATCAAATTTCTTAGCGTGCATAGTTTCTCTTTCTTTCTCTTGTAATAAATTTAACGAGCATGTTAAATCCTAGACTCATGATGAGCAAGACTAATGCTAGTGACCAAAGAACATTATTTTGAACAGTGCCCATAACTGTGTTACCAATTCCCATTGTAAGAACTGATGTTAATGTTGCAGCTGGAGTTGTTAGCGAACTTGGCACTACTGCTGAGTTACCAACAACCATTTGAATAGCTAAGGCTTCACCAAAGGCACGCGCCATACCGAAAATGACTGCGGTAAAAATACCAGGTCTTGCAGCGTTTAGGATAACACGCCAAATTGTTTGCCAACGAGTGGCACCCATAGCTAAACTTGCTTCTTTATAATGTCTTGGTACTGCTTTTAAACTATCAATTGTCATGAAAGTTACCGTCGGTAGAATCATAACAAATAGCACGCAGACACCAGATAAAATACCAAAACCAGTTCCACCAAAGATTGAACGAGTGAATGGTACGATAACCTGCAAACCAATGAATCCATAAACAACAGATGGAATACCTGTCAGTAATTCAATAGCTGGTTGTAAAATTTTGGCTCCATATTTTGGAGAAATTTCTGTCATAAATACTGCTGCACCAATAGCAATCGGTGTTGCTATCAAGGCAGACAAAATAGTTACAATAAATGATCCTAAAATCATTGGTAAAGCACCAAATGATCCTGAACTTGGATCCCATTTACTTCCAAATAGGAATGTGATTGGATTAACGCCATCAACAAAGAAAGTAGATAATCCTTTTTGAGCAACGAAAATTAAAATCATTGCTACAATGAAAACAATAAGTACTAAACAAAAGAATGTAATACTTTTTCCAAATTTCTCAAGACGAGAATTCTTCGAAGGCGTCGTTAACTGTTTTTCAAGATCTTGATTTCTCATAGCATCTCCTTTATTTCGTTGTAACTGTGCCATCAGCTGCTTTTGTAACACGCATATCATTAACTGAAATATAGCCCATGTGTTCAACAATACCTTTTTGAACTTTGTCACTCATAACAAAATCCAAAAATTCTTTAGTCAAGCCAGTTGCTTTACCTTTGGTATACATATGTTCGTACGCCCAAAGTGGCCAGTTATTTGTTGTTACATTTTCAGCTGTTGGTTTGTACCCGTTTAAACGAATTGTTTTAACAGAAGTATCAACGTAAGCAAAAGCAAGATAAGAAATAGCTCCTGGTGTTTGCGAAACGATTGACTTAACCATACCATTTGAATCTTGTTCTTGACTTTGGACAGCTGAATCACCTTTCATGATGATGCTGTCAAATGTCGCACGCGAACCTGAACTTGCAGCACGGTTAATGATTGAAATAGCTAAATCTGGTCCTCCAACTTCTTTCCAATTGGTAATTTTACCAGTAAAAATCTGGTGAAGTTGGTCTGTTGTTAAATTGTTAACTGAAACTTTTTTATTAACAATCACAGCAAGCCCTGCTACCGCTACTTGATGGTCAACTAGCTTGTCAGCATCAATTCCTTCTTTTTCCTCGGCGAAAACATCGCTATTACCAATTTGTACAGCCCCTGATTGAACTTGTGACAGACCTGTACCAGATCCACCACCTTGAACATTGACTGTTTTTCCAACATTTGTCGAACCAAATTCATCCGCGGCAGCTTCAACCAAGGGTTGTAAAGCTGTCGATCCGACACTAGTAATCGACTGACCTTTGTCAATCCAGCTTGCACAACCAGATAGAGCAAAAGTAACTGAAGTAACTAGCAATAAAAAGCTAATAATTTTCTTTTTTTTCATTTGCGATTCCTACTTCTTTTGAAAATAAAGAGTAAATTCTATGAAGTATTAAAAATACCTCACAAGGAAATAGTAACACATCACAGAAACCTTGAAAAGTGTATGTAAGGTAAAAATTGTACCTGTAACAGTTTACGGATTAAAGCGAAGACCCTTTGGAAAATAATTTTTCAGAATATTTCCAGTAATTTTTGCAAAACCTATTCCATTGCCATTTACAGAAATTAAATACCAACCATTTTTTAGTTGCTCAGTTAAATTTATGACATTTCCAGTGACATAAACCTTGAACTGTTCTATATCAATTTCTACAGACTGTACTACTTCTTTTGGAGAAAGTGCCAAGCCTAAAGCAAACGATGGTTCAAAACGATTTTTCTTAAATGTTCCAAGATGGAGTCCATTTCGAGCAATTTTTAGTTTTTTAAGATCTGGCAGACCTTCTGGCAATAAATACAAATTATCACCAAAAGTTTGCAAAAGTCCTTCCAATTCAACCTTAATATGTTTTTTTGCAAAATCTTGCCATAATGTCAATTGATCTTTTGTCAAATTAGATTTAACTGGCTTAACTTTGGAATGAGAAGGTTCTCGTGTATCACGCAATTTAGCAACGAACTGACCCTCGCCTTTAAAACGATGTGGATACATACGAGCAACTTCTGGCATCTCAATTCCTTCGGCCATCCCATTAACTTTTTCGATAGGAACAAGCTCTAAGTTATCATAGGTTGACAATAACCATTTAACAACACCTTCATTTTCTTCTGGCGACCAAGTACAAGTTGAATAAACTAGTGTTCCACCAGGTGCTAGCATTTTCATGGCCTCTTCCAAAATTTCTTTTTGGAGACTTGCACATTCTGCTGGGTAACCTTCATGCCAATACTGAGTCGCTTGAGGGTCCTTACGGAACATTCCTTCTCCAGAACATGGACCATCAAAAACAATCAAGTCAAAGTATTCTTTGAAAACTTTAGCTAACTTATCAGAACTTTCGTTAGTTACCACAACATTTCTAGCACCAAATCGTTCGATATTTTCAACCAAAATTTTACTACGTTTGCTTGAAATTTCATTGCTGACAAGCACCCCAGTGTTATTCATATAACTAAGAAGGTGGGTTGATTTTCCACCAGGCGCTGCTGCTAAATCAAGTACTCGCATGTTTTCTTTTGGTGATGCAACTTGGGCAACCATCTGTGCAGCTGGTTCTTGAGAATAAACAAGACCCGAAACGTGCTCAGCTGATTTTCCAGAAACTTTTCCATAGTATCCCCAAGGAGTATTTGGAATCGGGGAGTCAAATTCTTGCTGAGCATTTTTTAGAGGATTTACTCGAAATCCAGAGACCGCTTCTTCATCAAATGTAGCAAAGAAATCATCTGCTTCTTGACCAAGAAGATTACGATATTTTTCAATAAACTTATCAGGTAATTTCATACTTCTATGATAACAATTTCACATATGATTTACAACTTTCAACTAATCTTAAAAGCCCTAAATAAAAGAAAAAAGTAGCCATTAAAAGCTACTTCTTTATCTCGTTATCACTAATTTCTCTGAGCCCCTTTAATAACAAAGTTATCTCATCGTAACGAACTCTTCTGATCCAGTTGGATGGATGGTTCAAAAGCTTTGATTAAGCTTTTGAATTCGAAAGAAACTTCTCTCGATTTTTTAATGAAAGACATCCAGACAACTTAAAACATCCAGAATCTTATGGTTGTTTATTATAGGTAAAGTTATCTCATCGTAACGAACTCTTCTGATCCTGTTGGGTGGATGGCTACCGTACTATCAAAATCCTCTTTTGTTGCCCCCATTTTTATGGCGACTGCGAATCCTTGAATCATTTCATCAACACCGTATCCAATACCATGAAGTCCGATGATTTTCTCTTCCTTACCAAGGGTCACTAATTTCATCTTACTTGGTTGACGATGAGCTCCCAAAGCTGTGTACATCGGAGTAAAACTTGAACGGTAGACTTTTACGTTATCAGCGCCATACTTTTCAATAGCTTTTTCTTCCGAATAGCCAATAGAACCTATTGCTGGGTGACTGAAAATAACTGTTGGAACATTATGATAATCTATCTTTGCATCAGGTTTGTTGTTAAATAGTCTTTCAGACAATTGTCGTCCAGCTTTAACAGCAACTGGAGTTAATTCCAATTTACCATTGACATCTCCCAAAGCATAAATACCTTCAACCGAAGTATTTTCGTATGCGTCTGTTTCAATAAAACCATCGTCTGTTAACGCAACACCTGTCTTTTCAAGCCCGAAACCAGAAATATTAGCTTTTCGCCCAATTGCCCAAATAATAGCATCAACTGTATACGATTCACCGTTTTCTAAAAACAATGTGAGTGAATCATCATCGTTTTTAATAACTTCTTTTGGAACAGAGTGAGTGTGCAGATCCGGCCCATCTTCAGACATCACATCAACAAGAACATCTACAATTTCTTTATCAAACTTACGAAGTGGGCGGTCTTTTCGAACAAATAAGTCTGTCTGTGAACCAAGAGCGTGTAAAACTCCAGCAAGTTCAACAGCAATATAACCCGCTCCAACAACAGCAGTGCGTTTTGGAATTTCATTCAGCTCAAAAAAGCCATCCGAAACCATGCCATACTCAGCACCTGGAATATTCGGATAGATGGCATGACCACCGGTTGCAATTAAGATATGCGCAGCTGTGTAATATTGCCCAGCTGCCTCAACAGTGTGTGCATCAACAAAACGAGCATACTCGTAAACACGTTCGACGCCATTACTATCAAATCCACGTTCATAAGAAGCATGAATCCGATTAATATAATTTTGTCGATTCTCTTTCAATTTTTTAAAGTCAAATGTTGTATTTTCGATTTGAAAACCATACTCTTCAGCGTACGTATTTAACGTTTCTGAAACCTGAGCGCCATACCACATTACTTTTTTAGGGACACATCCTAAATTCACACAAGTACCACCAACTTGTTTTGCTTCAAAAAGAATGACTTTTGCGCCATGCATGGCAGCTCGATTTGCAGAAGCGATACCGCCAGAACCGCCACCAATCACAATATAATCGTATTGTTTAACTTCCATAGAATCTCCGAATCTATTTTTTAATAAAATCCAAAATCTCTTCCTCTGATAATGAAGAATCACAAACTACTTTAACTCTGCCACCTTTAGCCACTAAAAGACCTGGCACTGTAGCGACATTGTAAGTTGAACGAAGATTATCTAATTCAGGTGAAATTTCATCACTGTTAATGTAATAAACATCAAGTTTATTCTCTTTAGCAACCTGAGTTAATTTTGGCTCAAAACGTCGACAATAAGGGCATGTAGGGCGCCCAATAAATAGAATAAATTCTACAGCGTTTTGTAACTGATTTTCTGCTTTGGCTACGTTTATTGGTTTAAAAAAATCTGCAAATGTAGTCATATAATTCTCCTAATTATTTACGAATAAACTCGCTATCAATATCAGTATCGTCCGACACATAACGTTCTACCGTCATATGCAAATCATACTTGTCACGAAGTTTTGCTAGAGTGGCCATCATCGGTGAAGCATGGTGAACGTCGATAGCTTCTTGATTTTCCCAACTATCAATTAAAAGAACTGTCTCAGGGTCTTTGGCGGGAATAAAGTAATCATATCTTAGGTTTCCTTTTTCTGCACGAATAGCATCTGCTGTCCCTGAATTTTCCATCTCTTCCATGAATTTTCTAGCATTTCCATTAACGCCTTTATAGTATAAATTAACTGTAATTGACATTTTAATACCTCTTTCTTTTTTACTATTTTATTAAATTTTGAAAACAGTTTCAAATAATCAGCACGCAAAAAAAGCTAGCAAGACATGCTAGCTTTTCACCCTTCATCACTAACCTAAGGCGACATCCATCACCATCATAATCACAAAACCGACCATTAAACCAAGTGTGGCAACATCAGTATTTCCATTAGTTTGTGATTCTGGAATTAGCTCTTCAACAACAACGAAAATCATCGCACCAGCTGCATAAGCAAGTGCATAAGGAATAATCTGCAACATGACGATGACAAGAGCTGAGCCAAGGACAGCTCCAATAGGTTCAACAATCGCTGACATAGAACCAAGGAAAAATGCTCGTTTTCGAGAGCTACCATCCGCACGAATTGGAATTGATAAGGCTGCTCCCTCAGGAATATTCTGAAGACCAATCCCAATAGCAAGACCGATTGCTCCAACAAGCGCAGCGGTTGTCATATTTCCAGAAGCAAGCGCACCAAAAGTAACCCCTACTGCTAATCCTTCCGGAAAATTATGAATAGTTATTGCTAAAAAGAGCAAAGCAGTTTTTGATAATTTCTTTTTAGGTTGAATCCCTTCTGCCTCTGAAACATCCATACCAAGGTGCAAGTGTGGCACAACAGCATCAATCAAACGCAGACTAAATCCTCCGAGAAGAAAGCCTACAGCCGCTGGAACCCATGCATAACTTCCATAATCGGCTTTGGCATAAGCAAGTGCGGGATCAAGTAAAGACCAAAATGATGCAGCAATCATAACTCCAGCTGCAAACCCCATCATCACATCAAGTAATTTACGACTTACTTTGGTAAAGAAAAAAACTACTGCAGAACCAAGAATCGTACAGCCCCATGTAAATAGGCCAGCTAATAAGGCTAAAAAGACAACATTCTGCGTCAATAGCCAATTCATCATAAAAATTTCCTCTTCAATCTATATAATATTTGTCATTTAAACGTTTTCTCAAATTAAACCTATTTTACCACAGAAATAAAAGAAAAACCTAGTAAAACATACTAGGTTTCCTTCAAATAAGCTTGTATTTCTGGTAATTTTTCTTTTGGAACAAACATAACTTTCTGACGATTAACAAAATCTGGTTCTTTTCCATCAATAGTCAATAAAGTATAGCCAAGTTTTTCTCCCATGACCTTAGCTGCCGCATAATCCCACGGTTGAATATAAGAAAAGTAAGCCATTAGCTGACCTTCCATTACAGCAGCCATACTAATACCTGCTCCACCGTAAACGCGAATCCCTAAAGTTTGTTCAATCATATCTTGAAGCCCGTGATAATTAGTTGCATACATGCAAGCATTACAACCAACTAAAAAGCGATTAAGAGGTCGATTCTGGAATGAAGGCAATTTTCGATTATTTTTATAGACATCAAACTGACCACCACCAGAATACAACAAATCGTTCATCACGTCATAAATAAGACCAAATTTCCCCACACCGTTTTCGTAGTAACCAATCATGACAGCAAAATTCGTCCCTTGAGCAACAAAATTAACCGTTCCATCGATTGGATCAAGAACCCAAACATTGCCATCAGATATGCTATGTCGTAAGCCGTTCTCTTCAGCAAAAATATTATCATTAGGATAATATTTTTTAATTTTTGTAACCAGTAATTCCTGAGCCGATTTATCAACGTTTGTTACTAGATCATCAAAACGTGTTTTTTCTTCGACTTGAAGATTACTGAACATACTCGATTTGATTAAATCGCCTGCTTCACGAATAATTTGTTTAGCAAATTCAAACTTATTTTCCAAGGGAAATATATCCTTTCTCCTTAGCTTTAGCAGCTTTTACAGCTTGATAAGTCGAGTATCCACTACTTTGCTGAAATTCACGATCAATTTGCTTTTCTTGAGCTTTGCTTTTAACGATTGTTTTAAATTCAGCGTAGCTATTCAATAAATCACTCACTGAAACTTTTGTTTCGTATGCGGCTTCAACTTGATTCAAAAAATGAAGCACTGATGCTATCTCTTCAGTGCTCCAAGACAAATCAAGTGGATAGCTGTAATTTTTCATACAATAATGTCCAAACTCATCGAAAACAAGTAATCTTTAATACAAGTAAAACCGATGAGTCATTCCTTTCTATCCTTCAATCTCTGCTTTAATTGTTGCTTCACGCAACTCTTGTTTGCGATAATCGCGCGGCAAAAACGCACGAATTTCGTCTTCATTGAATCCAATTTGCATTCGTTTGTTGTCCAATATAATCGGACGACGAAGTAAACCAGGATTTTTTGAAATTAAATCAATTAAATCTGAAACAGATAACTCGTCAAGGTCAATATCCAATTTTTGGAAAACTTTTGAACGAGTTGAAATAATATCTTCTGTCCCATTTTCGGTGAACGCTAAAATATTCATCAATTCATCGCGACTAAGAGGGCTGGTAATGATGTTGTGTTCTTGAAATTTAACATCATGTTCATTAAGCCAAGCTCGCGCTTTTCGACAGCTCGTACAACTTGGTGACAAAAATAAAGTAATCATAAAACCACCTCTCTCATCTTCTTATCTTAATTATACAAAATTTTAAAAAACATTGCTATTTTTTCTCCAATTTTGGGCAATTTTTTTATCTTTTTTTAATTGCTCAACTAGCTCGTCAGCATCGGAGAATTTTTCCATACCTCGAATCTTGTCTAGCCAGATTATTTCTACAGTTTCACCGTAAATATCTTCTTGAAAATCAAAAATATTAGCTTCCAATCGTAAATCTTGACCACCAAAGGTTACATTTTTCCCGACACTAGTCATTGAACGATAACGTTTACCAGATACGATAATATCCGTCACGTAAACACCGTCACCTGGAGTATAAACACGATCTAATACAGCAAGATTTGCAGTAGGAAATCCGATTGAACGTCCTATTGCATCTCCGTGAACAACAATCCCTTTTGTTGAAAATTCATATCCTAAAAGACGATTAACCTCAGAAACATTTCCAGATAAGATTTCTTTACGAATTCTTGTTGAGCTAATCTTTTCACCATTTTCTTGGACTTCAGGAACGACAATAACTTGGCCATCAAAAATCTCTGAAAGATAGTTAGCATCCTTACGGTCATGACCGAATTTATAATCAAAACCAACAACAATTGTTTTGGCGCGCAACGCTTTAATATATGTTTCAAGAAATTCTTTTGACGAACCCTTTGAAAATGATGATGTGAAATCAATCAAGTAAAGATTATCAACACCGTACTCAGCGAATTTGTCATATCGCTTTTGTGGAGCTGTCAAATTAAGGAGCAACTCCGGTGTAAATCGAGCAAGAGCTAAGCGTGGTGACTCATTAAAAGTCAAAACAGTCAATTCTAATTGATCACGTTCAGCAATTTCTCTTGCTTGATCAAATAATGCTTTGTGACCTCTATGAAGACCATCAAAGTATCCCAATACTAAAACACTATCTCGAGTAGTTTTTATACTTCGAGCATCATTTATTTGTTGAATATTCATATCTTCCAATCTATTATAAAAACACTTTATTAGGTTTATATAGGTCATCGCGTGGAATCAGAATAGCTACAACTTTATCTTGGTAGAAGGCTGCTATTTGCTCTTCATCTCTATCGATGGCAATCTTTCGGCCAAAAGAGATTTCAGTAACTTCCTCTTCAGTCAAATCAATACGAGGTAAATCCATGACACCGTATTCGATTGGCAAAAGGAATGAAAAATCGTCATGTGCAACTTTATCAGCAATTTCAGATAAAGTTAAAGCATCTTCCAATTGCAAACCTGCTGAAGCTTGACGTTCTAGGTAGGACATATGACTCGCATAGCCAAGTTCTTTTCCTAAATCAACTGATAACGTTCTAATATAAGTGCCCTTGCTACAAGCAACTTCAAAATCAAAATAGCAGCAGTCATTTTTAAATGATAACTGACTAGTTCGTTTGAAATTATGAATAGTTACTTGACGTTTTGGACGTTCGACTGCTTGACCAGCTCGAGCATACTCATACAAACGTTTACCATTAACTTTAACTGCTGAATACATCGGTGGGACTTGAATGATGTCTCCAATAAAGCGAGACAAAGCTTGATCTACCTTCTCTTCAGACAAATCAGTAACTGGAGTTTTCTCAAGAATCTCACCACTAGCATCTTCTGTCGTTGTTGAGAAACCAAGACAAATCTGCCCACGATAAACTTTTCCAGCTTCAGTCATATATTCAATCACGCGAGTTGCTTTTCCAACAGCGATTGGCAAAACACCGACTACATCAGGGTCTAGCGTTCCACCATGACCAATTTTCTTTTCATGTAAAATTTTTCGAAGCTTGAAGACTGCGTCATGACTAGTCATTCCTGCTTCTTTTTTTAAGTTAATAATTCCGTTAATCATAACTACTATTATAACCGTTTTCAGTATTAAAAGACAAGCTAAAACTTTGATTTTGTTTCAACTTGTCAACATTTTATTACCAAAATTTAAATCAATCTTTCAGTGCTTCAAACTTGGCACGCATAGTAGGATTTTTTCGAGTTAATTTTTTTACCGAAACATCATCCAGTTTATTATTTGCAAGACGAAGTTGGTTTTCACTAGTAGTTAAGAAACGTTTAACTTCTTCCATACGACGAATAGATTTATCAATTTCGTCAATGGCTTTTTTGAAGTTATTGCTTGCTGAATTGTAATTCTTAGCAAAAGCATTTTTGAAGGTCTCAAGATCATCTTCAAAGTGTGTGATGTCAATATTTTGTTCGCGTACTAAAGCTAATTCTTGCTTGTACTTAAGCGAATTAAGCGCAGCATTTCGCAAAATACCAATCAGTTGAATGAAAAGTTGCGGACGCACAACGTACATTTTTTCATACTCGTGACTAACATCGACAATCCCAGTATTGAAATAATCATTGTCAGCTTCTAGCATGGTTACTAAAACGGCATACTCACAATTTTTCTCGCGACGGTCTTTATCAAGTTCTTTATAGAAATCCTTGTTTTTATGCTTGGTTTTAGTCTCATCAGCCTCGTTTTTCATTTCAAACATAATCGATAGTATTTCAACACCATTTTCATCTGTTTCACGGTAAATGAAATCACCCTTTGAGCCACGACTTGAAACTTCATTATCTTTTCCAAAAGTAGCATTTGGGAAAGCATAGGCACGAACTTTGTTAAATTCTGTTTCTGCATAAACTTCTAAGCTTTCTCCAATCGCTTTTGTAGATTGCTGAGCTTTAAAGTTTTTGTAGAACTCAACTTGCTCGTTGGCAGCTTTTAACTGTGCCTCATAATCGCTTTTAACTGATGCAAGAGATAGCTCTGCTTCCTTTTCCTGCAATGCAAGCTTAGCCTTTGCATCGTCGCGTTCTTTTTCAACACTTGCAACTGCTTCAACCAAGCTTGTTTTATTTTCAAGCGACAAGCGCTCAATTTGATTATTAAGGTCAACAAGCTCTTTATCTTTTTCAGCTAAAGCTTGTGTTAATTCAAGTTTTTTAACTGAATTAAGATTATCTAATTGTGACTTTAAAGTAATGATTTCTTGATCTTTCTGGCTCAATTGGCGTTGATTTTCTAGTTCAAGAGTTTGCTTTGACTGCTCTAATTGAGCTGATAACTCAGCAATTTCTTGGTCCTTGATACTGACTTGAGTTTGTAAATCGTTTTTAGATTTTTCTTCCATCAAGGCTTTTTCTTTTGCCAAACGTTCATGTAATTCTTTGTCAAATTCACTGCTGCGAACTTGCGCAAGCAATTGACTATATTCCGTTTCATTAATAGTAAAAACAGTTCCACAATGTGGACATTTGATATTACTCATAGTTTCCTCGCTCATTTGATAATACCCCTATTATAGCAAATCTTTGTCATAAATCTGGTAAAAATGTTTCATCAACAGATTTCACGCAGATAAAGAGGTTAGGAGAAACCTGTCCTAACCTCATCAAATAACCTTTAAAATAAATTCTTTTCAACTTCATCACGGATGTGTTGCCATTCTTGCTGAGCTCTGTTCATTTTACGCTTATAATCTCTAAGCCCTTGCTCGTAGCGTTGTAAGAGATAGGCTTGCTTAAGAGCTGGAAGTTTTGGTATTTCAATACTAACGATTTTTTGAGTATTTAAATTCATAACATTCTTGCCTGTATTAGTCTCTTCAAGAAGTTCTTGGCCAAGTTTTGAATCTAGAAATAGTTTAATGTAGCCTCCTGCAATATCAGCAATGGGTCTCAAGACAGTGATATTAGCTGAGGCAATAACTGGATAATCTTGCTCATGAAAAATAGCTGTTTTTTTGACTGTCCCTTTTGAAGCAATCAAAACGTCACCTTCTTGCAATAGATAACGCTGCACGCTATCCTCATCTGCTTCAATTTTTTTCAAACCGTCATAGTTTATACCTATTTCAAGCATGTCGCTAAGATTGACAACTGAAATATTTCCTTCACTACTTAATTTTGAAACAGATTTTCCTTTGAAATGTTCAGTTACTTCCTTTAAGGAAATTTTGGCTATATTATTCACTTGATATCTTTCAATTGCTTCGCTCATAACTATCTCCTTTACAAATAGTATTCTAATACTAAGATAAATTTTTGACAAGTGAAAAGAGCAGCTTCAGCCACTCTTCCACTATATTATTCGTTTTTTGCTGCTAATCTACAGACTTCAACGCCTCTAACATATCAACAGTTTTCAAGATATGATTAACTAAGAAACCAAGAAGTAATAGAATACCAACAACTACAACAACTGGTATGATATAAATTTCTACTCCGACTTCTGTACCAAATTTAATCGCATCTGAACCAATCATATTCATAATGATTTGGTGGAGATATTGTCCTCCAACCAATCCAACGACAATTCCAATTAGAGATAACACAATTGTCTCACGATAAATGTACATAGTCACTTCTTTATCATAAAAACCAAGAACTTTAATCGTTGACAATTCTCTAATGCGTTCAGCAACATTGATATTAGTCAAATTATAAAGAATAACAACAGCGAGTAGTATTGAAATAATAATTAAAATTGTCATCGCGCCATTTAGTGATGCAACAACCGAATTGACATTTTTAACAAGTGTTGCATTTTGGCTAATGGCAGATACCTCATCCATTGCTAGCAATTTTGTCGCCATATTTTCAATGTTCTTACTTGAATGATTTTTAAGAATCACAAGATATGCATTATTTGAAACAGTATCATCGAATATTTTTTGATATGATTTTTTCGACATAAACAGATAGTGTCCAACATTCATCTCAGCAACTTTAGAAACTTTGATAGAACGTCTATGACCATTTTGATCTGTCAGAGTAAATTTATCACCGGCTTTTACACCATATAATTCTGCTAATTTTTCGGAAACAATAGCTCCATCATCAGATAAAGTGAGTTCTTGTTTAGTTTTAGCATCTTTAAGGTGGATGAAATCTCCAAAATCATTATCGTCACTTACAAGAATTGAAATGTCTTGTTTATCAGTCGAACCAGAAATTTTTTCCGTTAGATGTGACATGAATACACTTTGGTATTTGGATACTTTTTTAGAATCCATGAATGAACTTAATTCTTTTGAAGCAGCATCTTCACTATTTTTGACGATAATCATATCATACGGCATCAACCGTGTAAACTGATTGTCAATAATTTTACCTAGCGATGATTGAATACCAAGCCCTGCAAATAGCAGAGCTACTGAACCAGCAACACCAAAAATCGTCATTAACATACGCTGCTTGTATCGGAAAATATTTCTAGCAGTCACTTTATGTGTGAATGACATTCTACTCCAAATAAATCCAATTCTCTCTAATAAAATTTTTGAGCCTTTAACTGGAGGTTTAGGGAGTAACAGTTGCGCTGGTTTTTCACTTAGTTCACTGCGAGCGATAATAAAGGCAGGCAGCACTGCGCTAACAAGAGCAAATACAAATGCAATTAAAGTGTATGACCAATAGAAATACAAGTGAGTACTTCCAAGTGTTGTATCACCAGTAACGATTTCAGCAATAACTTGTGATAAAATATAATGCCCTGCAAAAACACCAATAACCGTTCCGGTCATACTTGCTACAAAACCATAGATAACAAACTTTTTAATAACATCACTATTACTGTAGCCGAGCGCTTTTAGAACACCTGAGTTAGTACGTTCTTCATCAACAAATCGAGTCATCGTTGTAAATGTAACAAGCGCAGCTACAACATACAAGACAACTGGGAAGACATTCCCGATACTTCCGATACTTGAAGTACTTGATTCGTAAGTCTGGTAACCTCCACCACCTGGGAAAGATGAGCGTGTATAAATCGAATATGTTGGTGCCTTCATTGCTTCAACCTGCGCTTTAGCTTCTTGTATTTGGCGTTCGCTCTCTGTGATTTTAGCTTTAGCGTTATCAATTGAGCTTTGGGCTACCACTTGTTGTTCCGCAGGTAAAATAGCTAATGCAGCTTCTTGCCCTGCTAATTGTGATTTGGCAGTAGTTACTTTTTCTATATTCGTATCAATATTAGCTTTAGCTTCTGATTTTAGTTGATTTAAACGCTTGTCAGCATTGTCAGACAACAAATCATCTAAGGAATCTTCTTTAGCTGCTAATTTTTCTTTATAACTTTTAGAAAAAGGATTTAAACTTTTCAAATCATTGTAGCGAATTCGGGCAATAGTATAAAATTCGCTATCAAAAGCTGAGTCACTTGTGACAGCGTAGTATTTTAATACTCCATTACCAGCGCTTGATGTTCCTAAGCTATTTTTAGAGAGAATTTCTGATGAATTGAGAAATCCAACAATCCTAAAAGTTGTTTTTTTAAGAATAGCATTTTCACTAGATTGAGCAAATGATATCTCATCACCAACATGATATTTTTTCATAAGCGTTGATGCTAGCGCAATTTCGTTATCTGCTTTTGGAAATCTTCCAGATACAAGTTCGTAAGTTGAAATATCCTTGCTCTTTGAAAAAATTCGGATAGCATCATCGGTATTTTTTATAGTCACATCAGTTAAATAACCGAATTCAACCTGACTATTTTTTACAGATGATAATTCATTTTTGTCATTATCACTCAAACCATAGCTCGCAATAACAGACAAGTCCATCGTGTTGTGCTTTTTAAGATAATCACTTGCAGTTCTTTGCATATCTGGCCCAGTAACTTTCAGAGCAACGAAGGCAAAAGCTCCTAGCATCATCAAAAGCATAATAGACAAAAAGCGTCCTTTAGATGCAATAATTGCCTTTCTAATATCTTTCCAATACGTTTTCTTCGACATATGAACCACCTCAATATTCTAGTGTTTCAATGTCTTGCGGATGCTCATTAACCTCAATACTAGAGACTGTCGCATCATGCATATGAATGACACGGTCAGCAATCGGAGCAAGAGCTGAATTATGCGTTACAATAATGACAGTTGAGCCTTTGTGGCGTGACATATCCTGTAAAATTTTTAGAACCTGTTTTCCTGTTTGATAGTCCAAAGCACCAGTCGGCTCGTCACAGAGCAGCAATTTAGGATTTTTAGCCACCGCACGCGCAATTGAAACACGCTGTTGTTCTCCACCTGAAAGCTGTGCAGGAAAATTATTCAGACGTTTTCCTAGACCAACATCAACCAAAGTCTGTTCAGCGTCTCTAGCATCTGGAACAATTTCAGAAGCCAATTCAACATTTTCTTTAGCAGTTAAGTTAGGCACCAAATTGTAGAATTGAAAAACAAAACCGACATCATTACGACGATAGGTTGTCAATTCCTTGGCATTGAATTTAGCAATATCAACACCATCAATCAAAACCTGACCCTCGTCATTGGTGTCCATTCCACCGAGAATATTTAAGACAGTTGATTTTCCAGCACCTGATGCACCAAGAATGATAACCAACTCCCCCTTTTCAATCGCAAAATTGATATCATTATTAGCAACAATCTCAGTCTCACCTGCTTGATAACGTTTATAAGAATGTTTCATTTCAATATATGACATTTTAACTAACCTCTTTTTAGTAATTAAGAAAGCCCTTTCTCTATATTTTACCGAAAAAAGGGAAATTAGACGAAAGATATGCTCAAAACTCACAAATAGTTACTAGTTTCTCTGGTTGTCAATACAGCTATATTTAGACTAGAAAATTTCTAACTTCATTCTAACAAAAAAGCCTGAGTGATTTTCTCTCAGACTTTTTGCTTTTACCCTATATTGACACAATTTTTACCTTAAATCTTATCCAAAGCTAATCGTAAGTCTTCAATCAAATCATCTGCGTTTTCTAGACCAACTGAAACACGAATTTGATTGCGTGTGACTCCACAAGCTTGCAAATCTTCTTCAGACAATTGTTGGTGTGTTGTTGTTGCTGGGTGCACGACAAGTGATTTAGCATCAGCGACATTTGCCAAATCAGAAAAGATTTCAAGATTATCGATAAATTTATGTGCTTCTTCTTGACCACCTTTGATATGGAAAGTAAAGATTGAGCCAGCACCTTTAGGGAAATATTTTTGAGCTAACTCATAGTAAGGACTTGATGGCAAACTTGGGTAGTTAACCTTTTCGACTTTAGGATGATTATTCAAAAATTCGACAATTTTTTTCGTATTTTCAAGGTGACGATCAATACGAAGAGACAATGTTTCAAGACCCTGTAACAATAGAAATGCGCTAAATGGTGATAGAGCCGCACCAGTATCGCGTAACAATTGAACACGAAGTGCTGTGATGAACGCTGCTGAACCAACATCACGTGTATAGCTAATGTTGTGGTATGATGGATCTTCATCAACAAATTGCGGGAATTTGCCGGAAGCTTCCCAGTCAAAGTTTCCAGAATCAACTACCACACCTGCAATCGTTGTTCCGTGCCCACCAATAAACTTAGTTGCAGAATGAACTGAAATATCAACACCATGTGAGAAAACATTAATGAGATAAGGCGTTCCAAACGTATTATCTGTGACTAATGGAATTTTATGAGCGTGTGCAATATCAGCAATTTTTTCGATATCAGGGATATTAATAACAGGATTACCAAGGGTTTCAATCAAAACTAACTTAGTATTCTCTTGAATTGCATTTTCAAGTTCTTCCAAATTTGAGACATCAACAAATGTTGTTGTAACACCATAACGTGGCAAGGTTTCTTTAAGTAAATTGAAAGTACCGCCATAAAGTGTTGTCGCAGCCACAACGTGATCGCCTGCATGTGCTAACCCAAGCACAGCGTATGTAATTGCTGCCATACCAGAAGCTGTCGCTACAGCACCAACGCCATTTTCAAGAGCTGCAATACGTTCTTCAAAAACAGCTACTGTCGGATTGCCAATACGAGAGTAAATATTACCTGGCTTCTTCAACCCAAATAAATCTTCACCTTCTTGGGCATCATCAAAAACATATGAGGTTGTCTGATAAATTGGAACTGCACGAGATTTTGTTGTTGGATCGACTTCTTGACCTGCGTGTAATTGTAACGTTTCAAAATTATATTTTCGTGTCATGGCATGTACTCCAATCATTAAATTTTCTGAATGTACGTACAATTTTACACTTTTTTAAAAAACTTGACTAATACTTATTAAAAAAGACTAGATATAGTTTCAAACTATACCCTTAATGAAAGGCAGCTGAAAATCGTTGAGTATCTAATTCAATCTGAGATGATTTTGCCAAAGCTGAAATAACTGCAACACCATCAGCACCCGATTCGCAAATGGCTGGAACATCTCCAATTATAATGCCCCCAATCGCTACAATTGGAATTACTTTATCCAATTCACGAATTTCTCTTAAGCCTTTTAACCCAATCACTTCCCCAGCATCTGACTTAGATGGAGTCGGGAAAATCGGACCTACTCCAATATAATCAACCAAGTCTATCTCGGATAGTTGGTATTCCCTCACGTTTCCAACCGATAGACCTATAATTTTATCTGGAAATAGCTTGCGAGCTTCAGTAACTGGCATGTCATCCTGCCCAATGTGAATGCCATCTGCATCAACTTGTAAAGCTAAATCAACGTCATCATTAATGATAAAAGGAACGTGGTATTTATGACAAAGCTCCTTGACTTTGAGAGCCAAATCCAGTTTTTTTTTTCCAATTAAAGCTCCATCTCCTTTTTCACGAAGCTGAAAACAAGTCACACCCGATTTTAACGCTGCCTCTAAAGTCTTAAAAAACATTCCTTTTGGACAATTCGGAGTGCCACAGATAAAATAGACTCTTAATTCTTCTTTATTCACAATAATCCTCAACCTTTTTCATTTTTTCAACGTCATCATTCGAAATTTGATGGAGTGCATCTATGAAAGCTACTTGAAAACTTCCTGGTAGACCAATACCAGAATTTCTTTCGGCTATTTCTCCAGCTATGTTATAAACAGACATCGCTTCTTCTAGGCAGGAAAGTAAATCATCACTAGCTACACCAATAAACGCTGCTAATACAGCACCAAGTAAACAACCAGTTCCAGTCACTAAAGGCATGAGACTACTGCCATTATGCAAAAGTTTTACATGACCATTTACAGCAATAGCGTCTGTTTTTCCTGTGATAACAATTGGTAGTTTTAGCTGTTTATGTGCTTTTAAAGCAAGTTGTCCAATGTTCGCAACGTCAGCTGAATCTACACCTTTGCTTGCTACATCTTCTCCAATAAGCGCAGCAATTTCACCCGCGTTACCACGAATTAATGAAAGTTTGTGATTTTTAATTAAATCATTTGCAACTCGTTTTCGATATGGTCCAACACCTGCAGCAACAGGGTCAAGTACCGTTGGGACACCATTTTTTTCAGCAATATCTAAGGCATCCTTATACAGCTGCCAAGTTTTATCACTTAATGTTCCGATATTGATAAGTAACCCGCTGGCACTTGGTAAAAAGTCTTCTAAATCCTTTTGATACTCACTCATTGCTGGCGAAGCACCCAGTGCAAGCAACCCATTAGCTGTAAAATTCTTCACAACATCATTTGTGATACAAATCGTTAGCGGATTCTGTTTTCTCAATTCATCTAAATAGCTCATTTAGTCTCCTTTGTAGCTGACATGGTTGACTGGACCATTTCCATGACCGAGTTCTGGTGCAGTTTTTATCGCTTCAGTAATAAAACGTTTAGCAGTTGCAACTGCTTCTTGAACACTTTTGCCTTTAGCAAGCTCTGCTGTAATGACTGCTGCGTAAGTGCACCCTGTCCCATGAGTATGCTTGGTATGAATACGTTCCGATGAAAACGTGACAACTTCTCCATCTTCTAAGAATAAAAAATCTTTAGCTTCTTTTTCTAAGTGCCCACCTTTGATGACAACATTTTTGACACCATATTTTGATTGAATGATTTTTCCCGCATCAAGAATTGCAGCCTCGTCTTTTAATTCTTTTCCAAAAAGAACTTCTGCTTCTGGCAAATTTGGTGTAATTATAGTGGCAATTGGCAGCAACTTTTCTTTTAGAGCTTCAACTGCTTCTGTACTAATCAAACGGTCGCCACTAGTTGCTACCATAACAGGGTCTAATACGTATGGGCAAGAAATAGTATTCAAATACTGACTTACTCTTTCAATTGTCTCAACTTCAGCTAACATTCCTGTCTTGATTGCATCTGGTGTGATATCTGAAAAGACACTTTTTAACTGCTCATCTAGAATTTTTTGGTCAAGATTACAAATATCTTGAACGCCTTGTGTATTTTGAGCTACAACGCTTGTTACTACTGCCATTCCGTAAACACCACGCGCCTGAAAACTCTTCAAATCCGCCATAATTCCTGCGCCACCGCTCGGATCTGTACCTGCAATTGTTAATGCTACGTTTAATTTAGACATTTCTTACCTCCTCTGGCCATTCTTCTTGATCATATGCCATTTGGAAAAATTGACGTTCATGCTGACAACTTTCTAAAAAGACTCGAACGATTTCCTTTTCCTTATCTTTTGGTAGCTGGCTACTATATGTTTTTAATAATTCAAAATAAGTTGGTAAACAAGCAGTTGCTTCGTCTTTAGCATAGAAATCAAACCAAGCTTTAAAAGGATTCTCATCTGAAACTTTTCCGCTTTCCAATACTTTTTGAGCCACTTGCTGATAGATCCATGGACACGGAAGCATGGCTGCTAAAATATAAGCTGGATTATCTTGATTAAGCTGATAATACATATGCTTAATATAATGATCTGAACTTGGATACCATGCCTTATCTGCAATGATATCATGATACTCTTTACCAGCAGCTTTAGCCAAAATATGGTGGGCGCCAACTTCATGGTTAAAAATAAAATCAATTTGTCCTAAGAAAAAATTCTTACTTGCTTTATCAGGAATTTTTGCAAATAAAAGAGCATAAATATCAGCAAATTTTTCTAAATAGATTGCATCTGCTTTTAGATAATGACAAATCGCCTTTTCAGACAGTGTCCCATTTACCATATCTTGAATAAAATCATCTTTAGAAATCTTATCAATGAAGACAAGGCTTCGTTCTTTCATTTCATTAATCATTTACTTTTCCTTTACTATCTCTATAAATTCATCTAAGGTTTGAATGGTTTTAAAATCATGTTCAAAACTATCTTGAGGGTTATCTTGATTTGATAAAAATACACCATTTATATCACATTTTTTAGCCTCTTTGAGATTTCTAAGACTGTCTTCTAAGTAATATATTTTTTTGTCTTGTAAATTTTCTTTCTCCAAAAGACAATGATAAAAATCCTCAGTTTTATCAGGAAATCCTATTTCAATACAGGAAATGATTTTAAAAAAGTATTTCAATACTCCTGAAGATTTTAAACCAATCTGAGCTAAATCATGATAATTTGATGTTACGGCGTAAATCAAAAATCCTTGGTGGAGTAAGTCAGATAACATCTCATAAGCCTTAGGCATTAGGCTCACTTGTCGATAAGCATCCACCAGAAGACTCTTTAATAAGTTTTCTTGAAAGACGAGATTTTGTGATGTGAAGAATTCTGCAAGATACATCTCTGCTTCTGGCATGTTTAATCGCCAAAGATGCTTTTTGATTTCATCAGTATAATCAACATTTGCCATAGCCAAAAACTCTTTAACCACATCATCCCATAAGCCGTACGAATCAAAAATCACGCCATCCAGATCTAGGAAAATTGCCTTATTAGATTTCTTTTTGGAATCGAGCAATAAACTATCTAAACTTCTGAATCCCATTATTTGATATCACCACTTTTTCTATTACTTGCGTATAACGCTTCAAGACTCATAAAATATCTTGAATACCTCAAACCTCGAAGAACAAGCATAGCAATTGCACCTCCGATTAACGTTGCCAAAATAAATCTCGGTGTAAATAAAAATAATGATTGCGCTTGTGATGCTTTTGCTAACAATTCACTATCACCATTTGCTGAGTAAGTCCAAAACCAGACCATAACTGGTGCTGAAATAAATGATCCAATCAAACCTGTTCCAAGAAATTCGCCAAACCAAGACATACTAACTTTTCTGGTCAACCGATAAAAATATGAAGCCAAAAACGCGCCTGGAACCGACCCAATAATAGCTAAAGGTGCAACACTTGCAACACCTGGCTGCGTTAAAATCCGCATAATAGCAACAATAAAAGCCATCGCTACTGCATATAGCGGTGTCATAAAAGTTCCTGCTATAACGTTCATAACGCTTGACATAAATACCATTCCTTCGATTCTAAAAATCGGTGTTAGTAAATAATCCAAAGCTATCATAATAGCTAAAGCAGATAAACGGTGTACACGATTACTCGTCATAAAAAATCCTTTCTCGACACCAAAAAGCACACAAAGCTCACAGAAAAATAAAAAACGCCATCTGAAAAAATTCAAATGGAGTTTAATTTATAATACTGCGAAACAGCTCTCTTGAATGAACAAAAGAACTATCAAATATCGATTTTAACGTACAACAAAAAACGTTGTAACTTACACATTTCCCTTCGTCAGTTCTAACTGCATCAGGTTCAATGGGTATAATCTCAGCTTTTACGCACCCCAAATGTCATATTTAATTACACAGATACTTTACCACAATCTTTTTTATACTACAAGTGCTTTCAGGAAGATTTTTAAAAAAATAGAGACTAATAAAGTCTCTGTTTTTTTATTTCTTCTCAATCGGTGCAACGCTAGCCAGTAGTTTTTTGAGTCCGACTTCTGGGAAATTAATTTTAAGTTCTTGTGTTTTACCTGTTCCAGAGACAGCAAGGACAGTTCCATCACCCCATTTTCTGTGATGAGCGATATCTCCAATTTGCCAGTCGACTGCTTCTTTTGAAGCGCTAGCTGATTGACCAAACGGAACCCCTTTAACAGCTTTTGAATATGGCTGTGCTGCTCGTGTCGTTGGTTGAACTTTTGCTTTACGTGCTTGAAGAGCTTGCTGAAGACTCATGCCTTTACCAAACGACATTGAGTTATCATTGCTATTGCTATAGCGTACTCCAAATGAGGAATTAGCTGGGCGAGCTAAACCTTGATATTGCAATAGCTCATCATCGATTTCACGAATGAAGCGTGATGGACGATTGTAACTTGTTTTACCAAACAAAGTACGTGTATTAGCATTTGTCACAAAAAGTAACTGCTCTGCACGAGTGATACCAACATAAGCTAAACGACGTTCTTCTTCCAACTCGTCTTGGTCTTCAGCAGCTCGAGAAAGTGGGAATACCCCTTCTTCCATACCAATCAAGAAGACAATTGGAAATTCCAAACCTTTGGCAGCGTGCAATGTCATCAAAGTCACTTCTGCAGTCTCAGCATCGCCATCATCAGTATCAGCAATCAAAGCCAAGTCATTCAAGAAACGACTTAGTTTGTCAATACCAGATTCATCTTCTGGAGCATCATCTTGATTTTCATCAAAGTTTTTCGTAACTGTCAAGAATTCTTCGATATTTTCAATACGTGCTTGGCTTTCAAGAGTATTTTGTACACGAAGGGCATCAAGATAGCCAGTCTTGTCAAGAACTGCTTCAACTAATTCAGTCACGCTGTATTTGTCTAAATCATCACGAAGATTCATGAGCAAATTAGACAACTCCCAAACAGCTTGCGCTGCTTTTCCTTTAACACCAGAAAGCATGATATTTGCCGATGCATCAAGCAAACTCATATTTTGTTGATTAGCAAAAGTACGAATTTTTTCAAGTGTACCAGGACCAACACCACGTTTTGGTTCATTAACGATGCGTTCATAACTAATGTTGTCAGCAGTATTTGCAATGACATTCAAGTATGAAATGACATCACGGATTTCTTTACGGCTGTAGAACTTCGTACCACCAACCATTGTGTAAGGAATATTTGATTTGAGCAAAGCTTCTTCAATGGTACGTGATTGAGCATTCGTACGGTAAAGAACTGCAAAATCTTTAAAGTTTTTACCTTGTTCACGGACAATGTTATCAATAGTTGAGGCTACAAAAACGGCTTCTTCACGTTCGTCACGCGCGCGGTAGTAAACAATCTGCTCACCATCAGCATTTTGTGTCCAAAGTTTTTTAGGACGACGATTGCGGTTGTTATTGATAACAGCGTTTGCTGCTTGAAGAATCTTCTTAGTTGAACGATAGTTTTCTTCAAGCATAACAACTTTTGCTTCTGGATAATCTTTTTCGAAATCAAGAATATTTTGCATATCAGCACCACGCCAACCATAAATAGATTGGTCTGCATCACCGACGACACAAATATTTTTAAAACGAGAAGCTAAAAGTTTGACCAACTGATATTGTGCATGGTTAGTATCTTGATACTCATCAACGTGAATGTATTGGTAGCGTTGTTGATAGTATGCCAAGACATCAGGGTTTTGATCAAACAAACGAAGTGTCAACATGATGAGATCATCAAAATCCATAGCTTCACTTTGACGAAGTTCTGCTTGATATGCTTTGTAACATTTGGCTACAATTTGCGTATACATATCGCCTGCTTGATTTTCATAGGCAACTTCATCAAGAAGGTCATTCTTAGCATTTGAAATTGTCCCTAAAATCGCACGTTCATTCCATTTTTTAGGATCAAGATTAAGCGTTTTAAGGATTCGTTTCATAAGCGTACGTTGTTCACCAGGATCAACAATCGTAAAGTTGCGATTATAGCCAATATGGTCAGCATCACGGCGCAAAATACGAACACACATACTGTGGAAAGTTGCAATCAGAGTATCTGCTGTTGCTGGATTTAAAGCCATCGCACGTTCACGCATTTCACGCGCCGCTTTATTGGTGAAGGTAATCGCTAAGATATTCCAAGGATTGACAAATTTTTCATCAATCAAATAGGCGATTCGATGTGTCAACACACGTGTCTTACCTGAACCAGCTCCTGCCATAATCAAAAGCGGACCTTCAGTTGTTTTTACAGCTTCGGCCTGCTTGTCATTCATACCATTTAATAAAGGATTCATCGTATACTTTCACGGACATGTAACTGCTAAAATATCCGCGATTTATTCCTCTCTATATCAATAATTTCATTTTTAAATAATGCTTATCTATTGTACCATTTTTTGGAGAAATAGTCTTTGCTGCTTATTCTTTGTTTTGACAAATCTTTAAGAAATATGAATGAATGCTATTATCGTTATCAACTTCTGGGTGATAGGCTAAAGCAATTTGATTTTGATAGCGTACTGCAACGATTTTACCATGATGCTCAGACAAAATCTCGACACCATTTCTAACTTCACTAATGAATGGGGCACGGATAAAAGTTGCAGGTACTTGACCAATATTTTTAAAATCTAGATGAGTAAAAAAACTCCCTAGCTGTCTTCCATAAGCATTTCTTCTAACCGTTACTGGCAAGGTTGCTAAATACGTTTTAGATTGATTTTCAACCTGCTCAGATAGCAAAATCAGTCCAGCGCAAGTTGCAAGAACAGGTAAACCTTGTATAATCTTCTCACGCAAAGGCTCTAAAAGAGACAAATCATTCAATAGTTTTCCTTGAACTGTTGATTCACCACCTGGTAACACAATGCCATCCAAAGGTTTGTGTAAATCATCAAATTGCCTAATATCAACTGTCTCAGCTCCTAATGAAGCTAATTTTGCTTTATGCTCTGCAAAATCACCTTGCAAAGCTAGTACTCCAATTAAAACCATTATACCTCCTAAATGCCTCGTTCAGCCATGAGCAACTGAATTTCTTCTTCATTAATCCCAACCATAGCTTCGCCGAGATTCTCTGATAAATTAGCAAGTAAGTTTTTATCTTGATAGTTTGTCACCGCTTGAACGATTGCACGAGCGCGCTTTTGAGGATTTCCAGATTTAAAAATTCCTGAACCAACAAAAACTCCTTCTGCCCCAAGTTGCATCATAAGCGCAGCATCAGCAGGCGTCGCTACACCTCCTGCAGCAAATAAAACTACAGGTAATTTTCCGTTCTCATGAACTTCTTTTACTAAATCATAAGGCACTTGCAATTCTTTAGCAGCTTGATACAATTCATCTTCACGAAGAGATTGTAGACGATGAATTTCTTTGTTTAATTCACGTAAGTGACGAACAGCTTGGACAACATCTCCTGTACCAGGTTCACCCTTTGACCGAATCATGCTAGCTCCTTCAGAAATACGACGAAGGGCCTCACCTAAATTTTTTGCACCACAGACAAAGGGAACATTAAATGTTGTCTTATCGATATGATAAAGGTCATCAGCAGGTGATAAAACTTCGCTTTCATCAATGTAATCAATCTCAATCGCCTCTAAAATTTGTGCCTCAACAAAATGCCCAATTCGAACTTTTGCCATAACAGGAATAGAAACAGCTTCTTGGATTTCTTTAATCATTTTAGGGTCACTCATGCGAGATACTCCACCTGCAGCACGAATATCTGCTGGAATTCTTTCAAGCGCCATAACGGCACAAGCTCCCGCTTGTTCAGCTATCCTTGCTTGCTCGGGTGTTGTCACATCCATAATAACGCCACCTTTTAACATTTGCGCTAATTGTTTGTTGAGCTGATAACGTTGATTTCCCATAAAAAAACACCTCATTTACATTTTTATTGCTTTTCATTATAATAAAAACTGACATGGTATCAAGCGCCAAATAAAATCTTTTTTATAGGGTCAGATTGGAGAATTTATGCTTACATATTCACTAGATAATCACGGAAATATTCCGCTATATGAACAACTTTATCGTGCAATAAAACAGGATATTACAAGAGGTACTTTATCAGCTAATGAAAAACTTCCCTCAAAGCGAAATTTAGCCAAACATCTTGGAATATCAATGGTTACTGTCGAAAACAGCTATCAACAACTTAAAGCAGAAGGATATATTTACAGTCTACCTAAAAAGGGGTTTTTCGTTTCTGAAATCAACCTGCACCATCCGCCTGTTGAAAAAACAATAAGGTTACTTTCACATCCAGAAACCATGCCAGATGAAAATAAGTCTCTTTTACGATTAAGCAATAATCAAACTAATTCAGAAACTTTCCCATTTGCAACCTGGTCAAAAATTGTTAGACAAGTGCTAAATAATTGTCAAAACGAACTTGTCCAACCATCTCCTAGTAAAGGTATTCTTTTACTTCGACAGGCAATTGCAAAGCATCTTAACGACTATCGAGGAATGGCTGTCGATCCAAGACAGATTATAATTGGTGCTGGAACAGAGTATTTGTATACTATTCTCATTCAATTACTTGGGCTTGATAAAATAATCGCCTTGGAAGATCCTAGTTATCCTAAAATCCGAAAGATTTACCAGCAATTTAATATTAATCAAACCTACATTGATATGGAAAAAGACGGCATTAGTATTTCAAAACTAAAGCAAACAAAAGCTGAGGTTATTCACTTATCACCCTCTCATCAATTTCCAACTGGGAGTATTCTTTCGATTGGTAAACGTTACGAGCTTCTTAGCTGGGCTAATCAAGGAAATCGTTATATTATTGAAGATGATTACGACAGTGAGTTCCGTTTTCAAGGTCTTCCCATACCCAGTCTGCAAGAAATCGATACACTTGGAAAAGTGATATATATTAATACTTTTAGTAAAAGTCTTTCTTCTACGCTGCGAATTAGTTATATGATTCTTCCACCACAGTTACTTGAGCAATTTGAAGATAAGCTAAATTTTTACAGCAATACTGTATCGAATTTGCAGCAATACACTCTTGCTTATTTTATAAAGGACGGCTATTTTGAAAAACATTTAAATCGTATGCGTCTGTTTTATCAAAGAAAACGTGATAGCTTGGTTCAAAAATTACTTTCAAGTCCACTCAAAAATCACATTACAATACATGAGGACGAATCTGGTCTACATTTTATCATGACTATCACCAGTGATTTATCAGAAGAAAAAATTTGTCAACTAGCATTAGAAAATCATTTGTTAATGACTCCAATTTCACATTACTATCACGGAAAAAATAGGCTATTTGAGAAAAGTTTTATTGTCAATTATGCCAACATTTCTGAAAAAGAAAGTGATTACATCATTAATGTTTTATCAAAAATAATTCTCTGATTTTTTAATTTTTTATATTTTTCCCAAACAATTCAAAAAATAGGCTTGACAAAGTTCGGTTTTTACTTTATCATAGTAGACAAATCAAATAGCGAACCGAATGATGTCATTCAGGAGAAGAAAGCTTGCCTTTCGCCGAAGGAGTTACGCTCTCAGGTGTCATAGACAGGGACTGGGTGATGGACGGACTTCTGGAGAGACCTAGCCATTTTCAATGGCACTGGTATTCTTTAGTTAGTATGTTTTTAAGGACTAAGTATTATAATACTAACTTTGAGTACTGGATAGGCGCCGAAGGGGCAAGGCTAAACGTTTTGTTTAGCTCAAACTCTCAGGCAAAAGGACAGAAGATAAGAATCGATTAACAGGTAAGGTATATTATCTTTGTCAGTCTTCTTATCACTTTTCAGGAGTTATCTTAATGATAACTCCTTTTTCTTTTTTTAATGGCATCATAGGCGCTATATTAGTAGGAGACTATTCATATATGCTTAACTTTTTTACAATGCTTGATGATATTGTCTGGGGTGCCCCACTATTGATTTTATTGGTGGGAACAGGGATTTACTTGACTATTCGTCTTGGTTTACTTCAAATTCTTAAACTCCCTAAAGCATTTAAATTAATTTTTGCTGACGATAAAGGGCAAGGAGATATTTCAAGTTTCGCCGCTCTTGCAACAGCCTTGGCTGCGACAGTTGGTACTGGTAATATTGTTGGTGTCGCAACAGCTATCAAGGCTGGTGGACCAGGAGCTCTCTTTTGGATGTGGATTGCTGCATTCTTTGGAATGGCTACCAAATACTCTGAAGGACTTCTTGCCATTAAATACCGCACTCGTGATGATAACGGAGAAGTTTCTGGTGGACCAATGTACTACATTTTAAATGGTATGGGAAAACGTTGGAAACCACTTGCTATCTTCTTTGCCGTTGCAGGAATTCTTGTAGCTTACTTTGGTATTGGTACTTTTTCACAAGTTAACTCAATCACTTCATCTCTTGAAAATTCTTTCGGACTAGCACCGCAAATTGTTAGTATCGTAGTTGCCGTTGTGGTTGCTATTATCATCTTTGGTGGTATCAAATCAATTTCTAAAGTTGCTGAAAAAGTGGTGCCTTTCATGGCAATCATTTACATTCTTGCTACTCTTGCTGTTATTTTCTGTAATGCTAACCAAATCATTCCAGCCTTTGGGCAAATTTTCTCTGGTGCATTTACAGGAACTGCTGCTGTCGGTGGTTTTGCTGGTGCTGTTGTAAAAGATGCTATTCAAAAAGGTATTGCGCGTGGTGTTTTCTCAAATGAATCTGGACTTGGTTCTGCTCCGATTGCCGCTGCTGCCGCTAAAACTGAAGAACCTGTAGAACAAGGGCTTATCTCAATGACAGGGACTTTCATTGATACAATCATCATCTGTACATTAACTGGACTTTCAATCATCGTAACTGAAAAATGGACAGTTGCAGGTCTTGAAGGTGCTCCGTTAACACAAGCTGCCTTCTCTTCTCTTTTTGGAACTCCAGGAGCACTAGCTCTTACATTCTGTCTTGTTCTATTTGCCTTTACGACTATTCTTGGTTGGTCATATTACGGTGAACGTTGCTTTGAGTTTCTTTTTGGAACAAAACACATTAAACTTTATCGAGTAGTTTTCGTTATCATGGTTGCACTTGGTGGTTTCTTGAAACTTGAGCTTATCTGGATTATTGCTGATATCGTCAATGGTCTCATGGCATTGCCAAATCTGATTGCCCTCTTAGCACTTTCACCAGTTATCATCCGTGAAACAAAAAATTACTTTGCTCGTATGAAATAAATCAAACTCCTGAGATTTCTCAGGAGCTTTTGTTTTAATGAGATGCTAAATATTTTTCAATAACTTGAAAAACACCAGATTTGGTATTTGCAGGAGCAATAAAGTGTGCTGTACTTTTCACACGTTCAGTTGCGTTTTCCATAGCATAAGAATATTCTGCTAACTCAAGCATGGCTAAGTCATTATCACCATCACCAAACGCCATGACTTGGTTGCTTGATATATTTTCCAATTTCATTAGTTCTTTAATACCAAATGCTTTATCGACACCTGGCAAGACAACATCGATAGCAGCAAAACCACTAGCCATAGGTACTAAATCTGGAAATTCTTTTTTGAATTCTTTTGTTACGTCTTCTTCCAACTTTTCAGGCAACTGCATTGTTAGCTTGTTAATTGGCTCATTCGGAAGCTCAGACATTGAATCAAGAAGAATTACATTTGGAAAACTCGCATTATAATAAGCAAGTCTTTCAGGATTTCCAAGATTTTGACAATTGTAAGCGCCCTTTGTCATGTAAGAATGGTCAGGTGACGAGATGACCATATGATAATCATTAAAATGATTTTGATAAAAGTCCAAAAGGTGGTCGAGCTGTTTGGGTGTAAAATTTTTCAAGTACTTCGTTTCATTTTTTACAACCAAATGGCTACCATTTCCAACAACGTATGCAAGTCGCTCTGCTTGTTTGCCAAAAGTGAGTCTCATTCGAGAAATTTGATTTCCAGTAGCTACAACAAAAATTATCCCGCGTTTATCTAGCTCGTTAAGAATTTTTTCAAATCTTTCAGAATCATACTCACCTTTTCCGTCCAGAAAAGTACCATCCATGTCCACTGCAATCATTTTTATCATATTTTTCACCATTTCAAAGTATTCTAATACTATGATAGCAGTTTCAAAAATCTTTCGCAAAATAAAAATTGGAAGTTGTTTAAACTTCCAATTTTGTAATCATACATCTACTACTTTAACAAATGGATGGCCTAAACCATTAACATCAACTGCTTGTGTACTTTGTTCTCTCCAAAGTAGTTCAATTGAATACCAACCATTATTTGAAGCGTTGTATGGGTCATAAACATATGTATTACCGTTTGAATAACCTTTTAGAACAATTTCATGGCTAGTTCCCCACCCCCAAGGTGAGAATTTATCCTGTTGAACAGCTGCTACCACATGGTGCCCTTCTTTGAGTGCACTTGTTAGTGCAGCTGAAGAATTGATAACCGTCGGTGTCAAGCCCCATTGACGAGAGGCAACCAAAATACCATTTCCTGTTGTTCCTTCTGTTCCTCGATTAAATTCAACAGTATTGTTATAGAGGTAACTTGCTACTGTAGTTGGGAGCACTTCATTTCCTGTTAGAGATGAGAAGACCATGGCAAGACTAGTTGGGACGCAGCCTGTAGATGCCAAAGTGTAGTAACCATACCGATTACCACCCCAACGGCCATCACGTTGGTTGTAATAAGGGGTATTGTAATTTGTACGTTTAACGGTAAAATCGGTAGACGTCAAAAAGTACATTTGACCATTATCAGACTGGTAAACATGTAAATGATAAGTGCCAGTTCCAGAATGATTTGCAACATTGATTAAACCGTTTGCTGAATTTCCCGATGTAATAGCATCATACCATCTAATGTCATCTTGACCGTTAACCTCTGACCAAACAGCGTACTTCACTGTACCGCTTGAATAAACACCAGAAATATTTACGCCATAGACACCAGTTCCCTTGTAATTAGTTGATACGCTAGCAGTTACTTGTTTATTATTTAAAGCGTATTGACCAAGATTATAGCCTTTAGTTTCACCATCTTTTGTCTTGACATAAACGTGGATAGTATAATCTGCTGAAATGTTATGATGATATTTTTCATCGACATTAATAATCACTCTGCCATTTACAACTTTTGCTGAATTATACCAATGGAGATTTTTTTGATTTGGATCTGACCAAGCTGCAACTGTGACACTTTGAATATTTTTTGAATTCTCAGTCTCTGCAATCACAACTTGTAATGTACCTCTTTCAGAATCATGGTTTTGAACAGCTACCGTTGGATTTGTAAGAGTTTCATCAAAAATTAAATCAATTCCATCAGAACCTGATAAGCAAACAAAAGAATGTGTCACTTCACTCGTACCATAGACGTGAACGTTATAGTGGCCTGATTCAAATTTATGATTTTTGGCATAGAACGTATACACATAAGAACCATCAGCTTGTTTAGTAGCATGATACCACTTGATATCATCCTGATTATTCTTACTTGTCCAAGTTGGTAGTTGAATATCATGAATATAAACAGGAACATTTGAAATAGTTACTTTTGCTGAATAATCTGTCACCTTATCAATCTGAACAGCAACTTCTGGTTTTGAAATATCAAGACTAGTTGCACCAATACAAATCATTTTACCATTGACATTTGCATAAGTGTGTACGAGATATGTTCCGTAGTCACCTGAGTATGGAGCAACTACATGTCCTGTGGTATCACTGTACCACTTGATATCATCTTGGCCTTTGACTTCTGACCAAACAGCATGATATACATTGGTTACTTTTGCAATATCTTGAGGCATTGCAATTTCAATACCATTTGCCCCCGCTTTGGCTGTGATAGCAATATCTCCAAACTGATAATCACAATTAAAACTTGTACCACCTAGACCTGTTAAAGTATTGGTGACACTGCTAATTCCGTAATAGTGAACATTGTACTTGCCACTTTCAAAATTATGTTCAGCGACACTAAAGGTTTTGGTGAATGTGCCATCAGAATTATGAGTAGCACCATACCAAACGATATCATCCTGGCCACCTTTTTCTGTCCAAGTTGGTAGTTGAATACTAGTGATATAGGCAGGAACATCAGACACTATAACTTTATAAGTTGTTCCACTTTCTTTTACGATGCTAACTTTAGCACTTGGTTTTGGAACGTCAATACTTGTTGCACTCAAGCACACCATTTGGCCTTTAATGACACCATAAGTGTGAACGAGATATGTTCCGTATGAGCCAGTATATTTAACTGTCAACCGTCCATTGGCTGGAACTTTATACCAAACAATGTCATCTTGGTCGTGCTCTGCTGACCAAACAGCATGATATACTGTAATATCCGAACTAACATCACTTGGCATTGAAATACTAATACCATTTTGCCCAAGACTAGCCTCAACATGAACGTTACCAAATTTGTAATCACCTTGGAAGCTTGTTCCAGTCAGACCAGTTAGTGAATTGGTTACCGCGCTTGTACCATAAACATGGACATTGTACTGACCACTTTCAAAATTATGTTCAGCGACACTAAATGTTTTAGTGAATGTGCCATCAGAATTGTAAGTTGTACCATACCACTGAATATCATCTTGACCACCCTTTTCTGTCCAGGTTGGTAGTTGAATACTAGTGATGTAGGCTGGGATATCTGACACTGTTACCTTATAAGTTGTATTACTTGCTTTTACAATACTCACCTTTGCACTTGGTTTTGGGACGTCAATTGTACGCCCGTTTAAACCTTTCATTTGACCATTAAGATTTTGGTAAGTATGAATGTTGTATAAACCATATGTGCCAGTATACTTAGCAATGGCATGGCCGTTACTATCAGCCGTATACCAAATCAAATCATCTTGACCATTGACCTCTGACCAAACGGCAAACATGATTTTAGCACCTGGTGTGATGGCTTCATTGTATTGAAGGTCAAAGCCTTTAGCGGTTAGAGCTGCACTTGTCGTTTCTGTTGTAGCACTTCCAGTTGCTCCTCTATTTGCTGATTTACTATCTTTTAAAGTTTCAGAAGTTACTTGATCTTGTTTTGATGATTCAAGCGTGGTTTCTGTAATCGTGTCTGAATTGTCAATTTCTGTACTTTCATTTTGTTTTTCTTGCTCACTTGTCACTCCATTAGAATTACCTTCATTTGAAGTATCAGAAATGACATCATCACTTTTTAGTATTTGACTACTATCAGATGTTTCATTTGTAGCAATCGTTGACGATTGAGACGTAGAATTACTTTGATTGTCATCAACAGTTTCATTTGTTTTAGAAACTTCATCATCAGTAGTTGTTGCTGTGAAGCTGTCAGCTGTTTCAGTTAATGGGCTATCAATCTGATTTTCTACATTTGACACATTTTCAATAACATTAGATGAAGTATTAGTCACTTCATCAGCACTGACACTTTCAAAAGACACAATCAAAGCAGCCGATAATAAAAGCGTGCCTATTACCCCGTAAGCTTTTGATTTCTTAATTGTTCCATGACCTTTAATTTTCATAAGTTTCTCCTATTCAAACGTTTTCATAGCACAGCTTTATTCTATCATAATTATCGTATGAAAGTTACTAGAAAGCTGAATTTACAAACAAAAATCCCTTCCACCATAGGTGAAAGGGAAAAGGATTCACATTAATTTTCTATTATTTTTGTTCAGCTTCTTCAATAGCTTTTTGTCCATTTGATGCAATCACATCTTTATACCAATAGAAGCTATCTTTCGGTGTGCGGTTAAGAGTACCATTACCTGCGTCATCCATATCAACATAAATGAAGCCGTAACGTTTACGCATTTCACCTGTACCTGCTGAAACGATATCGATACATCCCCAAGTTGTGTAACCGATAAGATCTACCCCGTTTGCAATAGCATCTGCCATGGCATTGATATGAGCACGGTGGTAATCAATGCGGTAATCATCATGAATTGAGCCGTCTTCTTCAACAGTATCAAAAGCACCAAGACCATTTTCAACAACCATCAATGGAATTTCGTAACGGTCATAGATTTTTTCAAGATAGTATTGAAGTCCTACTGGGTCATGTGCCCATCCCCAATCAGAGTATGTCAAGTAAGGGTTTTTGGCACCAGTTGAGAAATTTCCTGCCACTTCTTCAACACCAGTGTGGGTAGTAACGTTGTTAGACATGTAGTAAGAAAATGTGTACATATCAACTGTACCACGTTTCAAATCTTCAAGGTCTTCTTCAGTGATATCTAACTCAACATTGTGTTCTTTCCAGAGACGTTTTGCATAAGTGCCATATTTACCTTTGGCTTGAACGTCACCACAGTAGTAAATACCTGATTGCCATTTGTGTTCATTAGCCAAGATATCTGCTGGGTCACAAGTTCCTGGGTAGAATGTAATACCACAAATCATGTTACCAATCATAAAGTCTGGATTGATAGCATGTCCGATTTGGACTGCTTTAGCTGACGCGACAAATTGGTGGTGAAGGATTTGGTAACCTTCTTGATAATCAGCATCGGTTGCTTTTGCACCAAACATGTCAAGGAACATAGTTGTATTGTTGATTTCGTTGAACGTCAACCAATATTTGACCAAGTCTTTGTATTCGTTGAAAATCACTTCACAGTAGCGAACATAAAAATCGATGAGTTTACGATTCTTCCACCCGCCATAGTTTTCTTCAAGAGCAAGTGGTGTATCAAAGTGCCAAATTGAAACAAGTGGTTCAATATTATATTTACGACATTCTTCAAAAACTGAACGATAGAAATCAAGTCCAGCTTGATTTGGTTCTTTATCATCACCATTTGGGAAAATACGTGCCCAAGAGATTGACAAACGGAATACTGAATATCCCATTTCAGCAAACATTTTAATGTCTTCTTTATAGCGATGATAGAAATCAACTGCCATGTGATTTGGATAATGTTCAGTATCTAAAACAGCGTGTTTTGCACCTTCAGGAATCTTACCATTGTGTCCCATGGCTGGTACTTTACCAGGATTACCATCTTTATCAATATATGTCATGTAACGTGGTGAGTTAACGCTACCACCTGTAGTTACATCTGTAGCAACGAGTCCACGACCATCTTCATTATATGCTCCTTCAGCTTGGTTTGCTGCGATTGCGCCACCCCAAAGGAAATTTTTTGGAAATGTTTTTGTCATCTATTCATTCCTTCTTTCAATGTTTTACAATAATATTATACCGTCATTTGGAAGCGCAATCTTGCATTATTATCTTAGAAACTGATACTATCCAACTATAAATGCTGCTGAATAATTTTAGAAATGATAGTATAACCATCTATCGTCAAATGAAGACCATCAACTGTTAAGTCACGACATAATTGTCCAGATTCATCACAAAGCAAGTCATGAACATCCAGCCATTTCACTTTATCACTTGCCAAATGAGAGAGAAATTTATTTAGTATTGAAATACTTTTATTACTTCGAAGACTTGGTGTGCGAACAAATTCAGGCGATTCATTCATCGGAAAAACTGACAGCAGAAAAATCTGTGTTTCAGGTAATTTTTGCTGAATCTTATCAATGATTTCACGAACAGTTTCACAGACTTCCTCTGGTTGTCGATTTTTCAAATCGTTGACACCAATCAACAAAAAGACTTTACTTGGCTTCAAGTCTAAAATTTGACTGTCAATATGATCTAGCAACTGCAGACTATTGATGCCGTGAATACCACGGTTGTAAAGTTTCAATTCAGATTGAAGCATTTCATGGACTGGGAAAAATTCGGTAATCGAATCACCAGCAAAAACAATGTTTGGTTGTGAGGCAAGCTTATTAAGCGCAGCATATTTTTCCCACAACTGCTCCTGCTGATCCTTTAGCACATAAGCTCGAAATTCTTTGACATCACTTTTTTGATACAAAACTTGAAAATCAGTCATTTAGATTCCTCTTTCTAAAATGTTTTCAATCGCATTGAGCACGCCATCTTTGGCATTTGATTGGATAATGTAACGAGCAACCTTTTTAATCTCATCTGAAGCATTAGCAACAGCATAAGAATGCCCAGCTAACTCAAGCATTTCACGGTCATTACCGCCGTCACCAAAAGCAGCAACTTCTTCTGGTTTAATGCCATGTTTAGACATCAACGTTTGCACTCCCCAAGCTTTATGAATCCCAGTTTTGATAATATCAACAGCACCATAGCCACTTGCGACCGCACGCAGTTCACCTTTAAAAGCTCGGTTAAATCGTTTTGTGACCTTTTTTGCGGACTTTTCACTAACGGTCATCGTGATTTTAACAATCGGGTCAGCAGGGCGTTTATGAAAATCATTCACTTGAACCATATTTTTGAAAAATTGTTGTACATCTTCTAATTCAAAATCAAAGGCTTCCATATCAAAATCAGTCCCAGTCATAACGTAAGCTGAATCAATCCCTGAAAGTACGATACGATAATCTTGAAATTTGCCATCAAAAAAATCAAGAACAGCATTTACCTGTTCTTCTGACATAGACTCACGCGCAATCACTTCACCATGATCAATAACAAGCGCTCCATTTTCAGCAACAAAATCAATATTACCAGAAATCCCTGAAAAAATAGCATTCAAACGGTCCATGCGATTCCCGCTAGCTACTACAAAAGAGATGCCTTTTTCAGTCATTTTATCAAGTAATTTTTGGAAGCGTTCTTTGTCATATGCCCCTTTTGGATTTAAAAACGTTCCATCCATATCACTAACAATTAATTTAATCACAATCTGCCCCCTTCAAGAAATAATCTGACAAGACTCGCAGTACACCATTTTCCTGATTTGATGGTGCTTGATAACTAGCAATATCTTTAATAGCCTGCGGTGCATTAGACATAGCAAAAGAGTACTTAGCTAATTTCATCATTTCAATATCATTACCACCGTCACCAAATACCATAAGGTTTTCTGGACCATATCCCCAATGATTGAGTAAAAAATCAAGCCCAGTTCCTTTATGAACATGTGACGGAATTACATCAATACAGCCAAATCCACTAGACGTTGCTGTTAGCTCATACTTTTCAAAAAGTGTATTGATTTCATCGCGAACTTGAAATGTTAATTCATCACGAACAAGCAAGGTCACTTTGAAAAAATCGTCATCAGGAATTGGATGAAGATTATCAACGTATTTTAATACAGGTAAGTAGTATTGCAACATATTCTTTGCCTTAATCGGTGTTGATTTTGGAAGATACGATGAAGCTTTACCAGCTAAATTAATAATAGTATCAGGATACTTTTTCTCAATATAGTTTACCAAAGCTGATACAGCTTCTGTCGTTTCAAATTCTTCCTGTAACGTCTTTCCATTTTCAACAATGTGACCACCGTTTTCGGCAACAAAAGACATCAAATGTTTGTGTTTTGGAAATTGCTTGATAATCTGACGATATTGATTACCACTTGCTACCACAAATTTAATACCTTCTTCAAGAAAATGATCAAAAAGACGTTCAAAGAGATCTTTGTCGTATGTTTTTGAATCTGTTAAAAACGTTCCATCCATATCTGTTGCAATTACTTTTACTGTCATATGAGTCTCCTTTTACTTTCATTATACGATAGATTCCTGAAAATTTCTTTGAATATCTTCAGAAAAAATAATACTATAATATGAAAAGTATCTTATTTTCTTTCATTTCAAAACAAAAAAAGAACGGGAAAACCCGCTCTTAATTTTTATTAAGCTTCTACGCCTTCTTCTTTGAGAAGTTTCAAATCATACATTTTAAGGAATGGGAACCAAACAAAGAATGCTGCTACAGCACAAACAAGAGCTGTAATAACGGCACCGATGTTACCACCTGATCCGATGTAAGCACCAAGACCGATTGGTGTTGGCCATGGAGTTTGAATGATAGATACAGCGGCAAAACCAAGTTTGATTGACCAATATGCGATTGAAGCACTCACGATTGGTGCCAAGATGAATGGAAGGGCAAGAATTGGGTTGTATACAACTGGAAGACCAAAGATAAGTGGTTCATTGATATTGAAGATTGCAGGACCCATAGCTGCACGACCAAGCATTTTAAGTTGAGATGATTTAGCTGCTACTGCAAGCCATACACAGGCAAGAAGCATTGCACCAGAACCACCCATGATAACGTATGAGTTTGAGAATTCACCGGCAAATGCGATGTGAGCTCCATCAACGTTTTCTGCCATGTTTGACAAAAGGATTGGGTTAACAAGCCCCATGACAATGTTAGCACCGTGAATACCAACAATCCACAAAGCGTGAACAAGAAGGTAAATAACAACAATACCAAGCCAAGAGTTTGCGATGTGTTTAACAAATCCAAATGGAATAGCAACAACGTTGTAGATATCAGTACCAAGTGAAATGAAGATACCATTGATGATAAGAACAACAAATGCAACAACTGCTGCTGGAATCAAAGCTGAGAATGAACGAGCAACACCTGAAGGAACAGCTTCTGGCATTTTTACAACCCAATTGCGTTTAATACAAGTTTTGTAAAGTTGTACAGCAAGAAGTGCCATCAAAATAGCTGTAAACATACCTGAAGTTGACAAACGGTCTAGGCTGTTACCACCAACAGTCCAACCATTGATAGTAGCACCTTTAACGTTCAAGTATTCAAATGCACCATTTTTGACGAATAGTTGTGGAATTGTCAAGAAGTATGCAAATACTGAAAGCAAAGCACCGTAAACTGGATCTACATCAAGTTCATCTTCATCAGCGAAGATCTTTGTGTATTCATAACCAATAACAATGGCAAAGTATAAAGACAAGATACCCATTGTACAGTTGTAAGCTTGCAAGTAAAGCGGTGCAATCTTATCAACTGAGTTTGCCCAAATAGTGGCTAAGGCAGGAATTGGAAAGGCTTGTGGAATAATGCTCAAGACAAGGAACATTGACCCCACGATAGTAAATGGAATACTGGCCATACCAGCGGCAACAATTGCACGGACAGGACGCCAAGCAGATACTTTAGCCATTGGCCCCATCAAGTACTTTTCTAAGAACTCAAACATTTTCTTCTCCTCCTAAAAACTGTTGAATTTTTTATAAACTAATTAATTGATGCCAAATATTGTTGAATGCGGTAATATTGTTTGTCTGCATTTCGATTGATACGTCCAAGTTTTACTAACATCCATGATGCAATCATAATCCCGAGTAAAAGCACCACAAGAAGGAAAATTTGAGTCGTACCATTTTCAGACAAGAATGGATAAAAGTATGGATATTGATTAAATAAAGTAGCAATCATTAAAATGACATTTAATGCAATAATCGTTTGGAAATAAAATTGCGTTTTAACCGCAGGTTTTTGCTCCCTTGAATACATTCGCGATTGTTCCCACATACAAATAGCACCAAAAATCGCCATAAGAACTGGAATGATAACTAGACTGATTTGGCTGGCTGATAGAAACATCAAAATCCAGTACAGATTTACGAAAAAGAAGAAGGCAACCACATAACGAATGAGAAAATATCGCGTATAATACATGTTTTTAATCCCATTTTCACGTCTTGTAGCATCTAATTCTCTTTTTTCTTTCTCTGTTAAAGCAGCCATAGCTATCCCCTTTCTTGCCTAACTAACCAAGTTTTTTGTATAGATTTAACATTTCAAGCGCCACTTCACGAAGTGTCATTGTTGTCATCAAATGGTCTTGGGCATGAACCATAATGATTTCAACATTAATCTCTTTACCACCTGCATATTCTTGTAACAAGTGAGTTTGTGATTGGTGTGCTTTTAGCAGTTCATCATTTGATTCTTTCAACTTTTCTTCTGCTAGCGCGTAATCTCCATCACGCATAGCATCGAATGCTTCGTGCACAATGGAACGAGCATTCCCAGAATTTAGAATAATTTCAAATGCTGCAACTTGCAATTCTTCTGAATTCATATAACTCCTACTTCCTTTTAAATGGATAAAAATATTTTTTTAAATTCATCAAATGATTGGCAAGCTAACATTTGTTCTTGAAGTTTTGGATTATCAACCAAATCAACAATGGCAGATGTTAACTCTGGTAAGCCATCATTATCATGAATTGACATTGACATTAAAAAGATGATTTTAATTGAAGAATATTGTTCATCCCATTTGACACCATCCTTGACAATGGCTACTGCAAAGTGATGTTTGCTTCCAACGGCTTTTAGTGGATGTGGTACAGCAATATTTTCGCCGAATACAATCGAGCTCATCGCCTCACGCTGTTTCATCATATCCAATAAACGTTTTTCAAATTGATCATTTTCATTAACTGAAATACTTTCAGCAAGTTTTTTCAAAACATCTTCTTTTGTTGCATCCAACATTAAGAAGAAATAATCTTCTGAAAAATAATCGTCAAAAACATCTTTTACAGTAAGTTCAGCTTGATGATCTTCAACATTTGCCATAGAAGTATTCAAATGAGCGATTCCCTGTTTAATATCTTTCAATTCCTCATCATTTAAAAAGACTGAAACCGTAAATACTGGAATGTTAAACATCAGATTTGATAAATCGATGGAAGATACGATGAAATCGATCCCTTTTAACTTTTCATCATTGATTTCATAGTATCCGATAACATCTGTAATTGAAACTAAGTTCCCGAGCTCATTTTCAATTCTGCTCTTAAGCATTTGAGCGCTTCCGTAACCTGTGGCACAGATAACAAGGACATTGTATTTACGCTGTTCTTTGTAACGCTCTTTTGCCGCCATAAAATGCAGGGCAATGTATGCGATTTCATTTGGTGATAAAGTATAAGGGCTGAAAGTTGGCATATTTAACACCACGCGCTCTGCTAACTGATACATGTCACGATAGTTGGCTTGGATTTCTGCTGTTAAAGGATTTTCCATAACAACTTTTCCTTGCAAACGAATGTACATAGTAGACAGATGAGCTAAAAGCCCTTCAATCAGCTGAAAATCATTTTTCACAGTTGGATTTATATGATCAATACTGTCAATCAATTCCTGACGAATTTGCTCTTGCAAAACTTCAGAAATATGACAAGAGTTCCCGTGACCTTTTGACACCAAGTGAAGCGTAATGTAATCAACTTCTTCAATCGGAAAATGAATTCCTGTTGAAACTGAAACGCGTTTTAAAATATTTTCAGCAACACGTCGTTCTGCCAAGCCTCTCAGCACCACTTCATCATCAGACACCTTACTGATACGAAAACCTTCAGTAATACGTCTAATAGCTAAAGCAATATGGATGACCAAATTTTGAATCACAAAATCTGATAATTTAAGACCACCCTCCCGGCACTCATCAAGAACGATAATCGTTAACTCTTCAAAAGAAATCTTTTGGTTGAGCAACTCATTATCAACATATGAATGCATGGTATTGATGAAACCAGAATCGATAAAGTAATCCATAATGAATCGACGTTTATCACGTTCTTGCCCCATCACGTAAACACCCTTATTGGCTTTGCTTTCAATTTTTAAATGATATGGTTTAAACTTTTCTCTGATCTTTTTAAAGTCACTGGATAAAGTTGATCGACTTACAAATAATTCATCTGCTAAATCATCAAAATAAATTTCGTTTTGTTCAAACAACAATTTATTTAACAGAAAATTGTAGCGATCATTGATATCCGTTACACTTTGATAATTAAAATGGTGATCATTGATGTGATTTTCTTCCAAGAAATCAGCATAAGCATCGTCATCTAAAATATCAAGCTTATAACCGTATCCTTGCTTAGAAATCAAATCAAGTCCAGAATGATTATCTAATTTTTCAACTAGTGTTTTATAGTAAGTTCTAATTGTTCTATCCGAACATCCCATGTGCGCTGCTAGTTCTTTACTAGTTACAAATTGTTCTTTATCTTTTGTTAGATATTGAATAATTTGCTTTTCTTTTTTGTTTAACACAGAAAAGGACACCTCCAAACAACAATAGAACTATTATATCACATTAGGCATTAGATGTTTTCTTTCACCAAAGCTGCCATTTTTTCAATTCCCATTGGAATTGGAATGTAAGCTTGTGGTGGAATTTGAACGATTGGTTTGTTTTTCTTAGCAGCTGCATCTGCTAATTGTTTGAAGTTCATTTTTGTTTGTGGGCTGACAAGATACAAATCATATTTATCAGCTTCAATACGTTTTTGACCTTCCGGAACACCAACGGCATCCATTTCGATGTCTTCACCTTTTTCTTGAAGGTATGTCATCGTTTTTTTAGCAATCATTGATGATGACATACCGCCTGCACAGATAATTAAAGCTTGTTTAGCCATAATGTGAATCTCCTTTGTTTTTTGTTTACACTGATATTATATGAAAACGCATCCACTATGTAAACGTATTCTTTTTCCTTTGCAATACGGAAAAAATTCCTACTATTGCGGAAATTACTGTAAAATCTAGCATTTTTCCGCATTGAAAAATTCCCGCTACGGAAAATACTTGTTTTTTTTAGAAAAAAAGAGACAGACTAGAAAAACTAGCCTGTCTTATCTAAAAGAAAGCTGGAATAAATAGTTTTGTGTAAATCACAGAAACTTGATTTTCTTGTAAACCTAACTCATTGATAATTAGCTTTTTAAGTTTTTCATCATTCACCTTAGAAAATACACGGTAGCCTTTAGAGTCCTTGTGAAGCAGTTGAATTGTTTCAGCAATTTTTTGATTTGTTAAAATATCTGGCTGCTTTTCAAGATTTGAAAACTTGATAATATAGGGGCCTCCCATTTGTTCACCTTGATTATCATAAGTTTTTCGATATTTACTTGTTCCAAACCAAGCAGCTGCAATTGCTACCAAAAAAAGTACAATCCATAAATTAAAGTGAAGCATTTTTACATCTCCTACATCATACCAAGTGCACCAGATAGTTGTGCTGGGCGAATAAAGACCTGCTCATCTGATAAGTGATAGTCTGCCATTAAAATCTTTTTCAATTCCACATCGTTGAGGTGTGATTGAACACTGCAAGTATCATCTGATGAGCTAACAACTCTAATTTTTCCTTTAAGATGCGCATTACTTGCTAAATCAGGCAATGTTACCCCATCTTTCACCACCACTACGTAGTTATAACCAAAGGTTTTTGTCACCAATAGTTTTGCATGAACTGTGTAAATGGCAGCTGCAATAAAAGCAAGCATTACAATAATTCCTACAGTTTCTAACATCGTTAATCTCCTTATGCCTTTTATTCTGAAGCGTTTCTTAAGACTTCATTGGCATTATAAGACATTTATACAAAAAAACAATTATTTTTTAAAACAAAATGTCATAAATATTAACTTTTTTAGATACACTTATTTTTGAAATTCTTCGACAAGTACCTGAGTTGAATCCAAACCATAATCTTTCATCAAGGTTGTTTTCAGCTCAGTATCATTAATCTTTGATTGAACCATACAAGTGTCATCTGTCACTGAAATAATCTTAATTTTTCCTCTGAGATTATGATTTTTTCTCAAATCTGGTAACTTCAAGCCATGTTGCATAGCAATCGAATAATGGTAAATTGGACCTTTGGTTAGTCCAAGCTTAATCTGGGCAACCCGAACAATTGCAAAAACGAGCAAGAGTCCAAAAATAATTGCTAAAATCGTCACCATAATACCTTAAACACCTCCTGGTTCCTAACAGGAACACTCGAATTATACGATTACTATAATCTTTTTTGAAAGCCCTGTCAATTATTTTCTGCAAAGCTAATTACTGCGATTAAATAAGAAGATTTTACAACATTTCTCTTGCAAAAAAAGCCTTCAAAACATCGATTTATCAACATTTTAAAGACTTTTAAGATTATTTATAAATGATTTTACAAATTAGGATAATTCCTGCTAAAGCAACAGAAATGGAATTTGCTACGATTAGAGCTGGATCTGAGACAGAAATGCCATGAGCCAACCATAATGCCATACCAGATACTGACATGGTATACATGCCAAGTGAAATTGATTCAACATCTTTTGTCTTTAAAACTTTAATCATTTGTGGTAAAAAACCAAAAGTTGTCAAACAAGCTGCAATATATCCAATCATAACTTTCTCTCTTTCTTACAACCATCTAAAAACCTTCGTGAGGTAAGAGATTACACCCTCACAAAGGTTTCATAAATAAATTAATAGTTTTAGACTTCTTCACCGTTAGAAGCAATGACTTTTTTGTACCAGTCAAATGACAATTTTGGTGTGCGTTTATAAGTACCGTTACCTTCATCATCTTTATCAACGTAAATGAAACCATAACGTTTACGCATTTCACCCGTACTTGCTGAGACAAGGTCAATACAACCCCATGGTGTGTATCCCATCAAATCAACACCATCTTCGTCAACAGCTTTAATCATTTCTTTAATGTGAGCGCCAAGGTAATCAATACGATAATCATCGTGAACCATGCCGTCTTCTTCAACTTGGTCAATAGCACCAAAACCATTTTCTACGATGAAAAGTGGCAAGTGGTACATATCAGTAAACCAGTTCAAGCTATAACGAAGTCCTTCTGGGTCAATTTGCCAACCCCATTCAGAAGCTTTGACGTATTTATTTTTAATCAAATCTTCTGTTTCAAGGTAGTCAAAGTGAGGATTATTTTCACGGTGGGCATCAATTGCAAATGACATGTAGTAAGAGAATCCGATGTAATCAACAGTTCCTTCTTTCAAATCTGCCAAATCTTCTTCTGTCACGTCGACATCAATGCCTTTACGTTCCCAATACTTAAGAATGTGATTTGGATAGAAACCATGAACATGTACATCAGCAAAATAGTAACGTTTTTCCATGGCTTTTTGTGCCATTAAGATATCTTTTGGATTGCAAGTTGCTGGATAAATTGGACACATAGCAATCATACAACCAATTTGGAAATCAGGGTTGATTTCACGACCAATTTTAACCGCACGCGCTGACGCTACCAATTCATAGTGAGCTGCTTGATACATAATCGCTTCGCGGTCATCGCCTTCTTTGTAGACGATACCAGAGTTTGTGAACGGTGCAAAATCTTCTTGATAGTTAGCTTGGTTATTGATTTCATTGAATGTCATCCAATATTTAACTTTATCTTTGTAGCGACGGAAACATGTTTCAGCAAAGCGAACAAAGAAGTCAACCAATTTACGATTTGTGAAACCACCATATTCTTTAACTAAGTGATATGGCAATTCAAAGTGAGACAAAGTGACAACTGGTTCAATACCATGTTTCAAACATTCATCAAATAAGTCATCGTAGAATTGCAAGCCTGCTTCATTTGGTTCTAATTCATCCCCATTTGGGAAAATTCGTGTCCATGCAATTGAAGTACGGAAGCATTTGAAGCCCATTTCAGCAAACAAAGCAATGTCTTCTTTGTAGTGGTGATAGAAATCAATTGCTTCATGGTTTGGATAATATTTTCCTTCAACAACACCATCAGTGATTTCACGAGGAACACCATGACGTCCTGCTGTCATCACGTCAGCAACACTGAGTCCTTTTCCTCCTTCTTTCCAACCACCTTCAAGTTGGTGAGCAGCAACTGCACCACCCCACAAAAAATTATCTGGTAACTTAGCCATTACATATCCTCCTTGTTTTTTACAATGTCATTATAGCAAGCGGTTACAAAAATAAAAATAGAAAAAATTTCCTAAGTCATTAGGAAATTCTATCTATCTTGTTTCAGTACTATTTTTTTAAAATGAGAAATAAATCCCATACAAAGAGTAAACCAGACATAGCAAATAATCCTATTGATACTGGAGTCATTTGTGGGTTAAAGCTCAAAATTACTGCTGCCATTAAAACAGCAAAAAAGAGAATGCTTACGACAAATCGATTAGCAACTCGGTTAAAGAACTTAATGCGATTGGTGTAGTCGTACAGGTCATGATTAACTAAGATTCGTCCATTTAGCACCTGCTCTAAAAGTTGATTGAGCCTGCGTGGGATATTTTTGCCATTCTTGAGTTGGTAGAATAGCTCAATAAGCAAAGTTTCTTTATTCAATGCTTGTTTGAGCATATCTGGTCCCATATTTTCCAAGAAATAATTCTTAGCAAGCGTCATTAAATCAACTTCTGGTGCTAACTCTCGGAAAATCCCTTCGATTTGAAGCGCAGCTTTTTCCAAAATCGTAATCTGTGGCGAAGCCTTCAGACCATTTTTGACAAAAACATTAAGCAAGTCTTCAATCAAATCTGTAATAGATAAAGCACCGATATCAAGGCTAGAATACTTAGCAAGCATGCGTTCAACATCTTGGGCTAGCGCTGTTTTGTTCATCGATGTGTCAAAACTTGTGACCGCAAGAATTCCTTGCATCATTCCTTCAACATCTTGAGCCGTAAAGCTATAGAGAATGTCATTTAAAGCCACGCGCATGCCATTTTCAAGTTTTCCCATGATACCAAAATCAATGAAATAAATCTTTCCATCAGAAATAAAAAGATTTCCTGGATGCGGATCACCATGGAAAAATCCGTCTTTAAAGACTTGCTTGATAAAGCTTAGCATCAGCTTTTTACCAACATCTTCAAGGTCATAACCAGCTTTAACCAACTCATCATAATGATTAATTGGAATACCTGAAACGTAGTCTTCGACAATCATTCGAGGAGTTGTAAATTCATCATAAACTTCTGGAATAGCAACACATTTAACGTTTTGATTGAGTTCCGCAAAAGTAATCATAGCTTGTGCTTCATTACGAAAATCAATCTCACGTGTCAAACTTTCCTTAATCTGTTGCAAAACTTCAGGTAGATTGACCATTGGAAGAAGTGCTTTTGGAACACGTCTTGATAGTCGAATTAACAAAGTTAAATCTTGTTCAATAATTTCAGGCAAATGAGGTCGTTGAATCTTGATAATGACATCTCGACCATTTAACAAACGAGCGCGATGTGTCTGAGCAACTGAGCCACTTGCCAAAGGTTCTGGTGTAATTTCAGTAAAGTATGCTGAAACTGGACCAGAAAGCTCATCAGAAATGGCCTCCATCACCAGTTCAGTTGGCAATGGAAGCACATTACTTTGCAATTTACTCAACTCTTTGACATAAGCTTCAGGAAATAAATCACTTCGTGTTGATAAAATTTGACCAATTTTTACAAAACTTGGCCCCAGTTTTTCAAAAGCAAGACGTAGTTTTCTTGGCGTTGACTTATCTTCTGTTGCTTTTCCTTTTTCGATTATAGACGTTAATCCAACTGAACTAAAAGCACCAATGATTTCTCGTAAGCGTCTACCTGACATACTCCACCTTTTCTAATTTAGGATATTTGATTTTTTCAACAATGCATCAATCTTGTCTTCAAGACGAGAAACATCTTCCTTGGTAGCGTATTGAATTGGCTTTGTTTTTCTATCAAGGTCAGTTAAGAATTCTTTTGCTTCGTCTTCACTTCGTCTCTTGAGTTCAGACTGTAATTCCTTTCCTTCGTCAACAGTGAGGCGTCCTTTTTCGACTAACTCTTTAACAAAAGCATCAGCTTTTTCCAAAGTCATAGACGTCAAACCAATACCAGCTAAGAGAACTTTTTTCAATTCTTCCATGATAATTCCTCCTTGAACGACTTTTATTAACATTATGTTTACCCTTTCATTCTACTACTTTTGAATCAAAATAGCTAAAAAGAAGGGCAACCTTTCATGAAAATACCGTTAGTGCTTTTCCAAGCAATAATACTTTAATCTTGATATTTTTTAGAAAAACCATGAAAACCTTTTCTAGAATACGCTTCCATTTTAAAAAAACTTTTGATATAATAAAAAGGTATTATAATACTATGATATGATTAGAAGGATTGTTATATGAATAAGATTAATTCTGCTCATGAAATCAAAATAGATGAAAGTAAACATCTATTGCCTTACGACTACTACAGCACAGTCGTTGAGAACGGCCGTCCTGACGTGCTTTTTCACTGGCATCCAGAGGTTGAAATCAATTATATCTATGAAGGTTCTGCGCGTTTTCACATTGACTATGATTATTTTAATAGTCAAGCTGGTGATATTATCCTCATCAGACCTAATGGTATGCACTCTATTCACCCACTTGAAAATCAAAAACATGTGACTGATACTTTCCGCTTTCACCTAGATATGATTGGCTATTCAATCGTTGACCAAGTTAGTTTAAGGTACTTGCAACCTTTGCAAACCAGTCTTTACAAATTTGTTCCACGCATTCAACCTGATATGGAAGGTTACGAAGAAATCAAAGAATGCCTCTTCACTATCTTTGAACTTTCAAAAAATGAAGGACGTCACTTTGAATTAATGTTAAAATCAAAGCTCAACGAATTTCTTTATCTACTTTTTTACTATCGTTATGTTTTGCGAAAAAATACTGACGATACTTACCGCAAAAATGAGCAAATTCGTGAATTGATTGATTTTATTAACAATAACTACCAAAAGAATCTTTCGATTGATTATTTATCGAAGTTTATGGGTTATAGTAAAACCCATTTCATGGCTGTTTTTAAGCAGCACACTGGTAGTTCATGTACTGAATTTATCATTCAAGTTCGACTTAGTAAAGCATGTGACATGCTAATTAATACCTCAAATCCTGTTCTTGAAATTGCAACAGCCGTTGGTTTTAATAATTTATCTAATTTTAATCGACAGTTCAAACGCTACTATGAATTGACTCCAAGCCAATACCGCAAACAATTCAGCAAACGAAAAGAAAGCCGAATCTTGATTAATCCAGCTAAAAATACTAAATAAACTAAGCCAAAACAGCTTAGTTTTTTTAATTGATTTTCGAGTTTTACAGCAAAAAAAGAGCGCTTTTCGCGCTCCCTTTTTGTTAGGCGAGTGTAGTGAGGAGATAATCGCCTGTAGTAATTTGTGTTTCTTGAGTTGTCAAGACATCTTCATAGTCTGATGAATTTGTGACAATAATTGGTGAGATGACAGGTAGATTTGCTTTGCGAATAGTATCCAAATCAAACTCAAGTAATTTTTGACCTGCTTGAACTTTATCACCAACTTTAACAAGTGTATTGAAGCCATTACCTTCAAGTGACACAGTATCCATACCAACGTGAATCAAGATTTCTGCACCATTTTCAGTACGCATACCGATAGCGTGTCCAGTTGGGAAGACTAGAGTGATTTCACCAGATGCTGGTGCTGCTACTACACCTTCAGCTGGATCAACAGCAATACCTTTACCCATTGCTCCAGAAGCAAATACTTCATCAGGAACATTTTCTAGTTTTACAACTTTACCAGAAATTGGGCTAGCAATGATTTCTTGTTTTAATTCTTTAAGTTCAGCAACTGGTTGTGCTGGTTTTTCTTCAGTTTTTGGAGTTTCATCTTTTGGTCCACCGTAAAGGTAAGGAACTGGGGCAACCATTTGAATGGCAAATGAGATAAGAATTGCAGCAAGTGTGAATGCAAGACCAATCCACATTGGAGTCATCCCTTTAGTTGGGCTAACCCATGCTGGGAATTGGAAAATACCCATCGCACCAAAAGCGTACATTTTAATATGGAAGAGTGATAGACCTGCACCAATCAAACCTGAAACTGCACATGAAATGTAGAATGGAGTTTTCATTGGTAGAGTAATACCATAAATTGCTGGTTCAGTAACACCAAAGATTGATGAAATGAATGCTGGCATTGCAATTGTTTTAACTTTTTGTTCTTTTGTTTTAAGCATAATTGCTGCAAGAACACCTGTTTGTGTAAAGTTTGGAAGAGCTGCAGCAAGAAGAATATCTGTCCATCCGTTTTGTGAGAATTGAAGCATTGCAAGTGGAACAAGTGCCCAGTGAAGACCAAACATAACCATAACTTGCCACAAAGCACCAAGTAACAATCCATAAACGATTGGACTAAAGTTCATAATTGATGTAAAGGCATTTGAAATTAAATCAGATGCGTAGTTAGCAACTGGTCCCACAACCAAGAAAGTCAATGGAACAGTTACAATAATTGTAACAAATGGAACAACGAAAACTTTAACAACATCTGGAGTGATTTTTTTCATCCATTTTTCAATCAATGAACCAACCCAAACTGCCAAGATAACTGGCATTACAGTTGAAAGGTATGAACCTGATGAAGGTAATTCAAAAGGAATACCTAAAACGTTATTAACGCCTGCTTTTGTCAAAGTCGCAACAGTTGTTGCAATATCAGGATATACAAGTGCTGTAGCAATCGCTGCTGCTGTCCATTCGTTCATCTTGAATTTACGAGCTGAAGTAAATGCGATTAAGACTGGTAAGTATTGGAAGAAACCATCACCTGCAGCATTTAAAATAGCATAAAGTGCATTGTTATCTGCTGTCCATCCAAGAGTTGCACCTAAAATAGCAACTACACCTTTAACAATACCTGCAGCAGCAAGTGGTCCAAGGAATGGTTGGAAAATACCTGAAATCAAATCAACAAATCTATCAAAGAGATTTCCTTTTGGTCCGTCACCCTCATCGATATCAAGACTTCCTCCAGCAGCAATGCCACCAACTTTAAGAACTTCGTCGTAAACATCTGGAACATGATTTCCGATAACAACTTGGTATTGACCTCCGGCTTTAACAACCGTTACAACACCGTCACGTTGTTTGAGATAATCATCATCTGCTTTTGATTCATCTTTCAAATCAAAACGAAGACGTGTGACACAATGTTTTAAGCTGTTGACATTTTCTTTACCACCAACGTGTGCTAAAATGTCTTGAGCTAATTCAGTATATTTAGCCATAATTGGCTCCTTTCTAAGTAACAGAAAAAACCTAAATAAACACCAAACAACTTCTTGCGCCCAATCGGTAACGCCGAAATTATCTCGTATTTATTTAGGTTTTGCCTGCTTATCAGTAACAATCCTTTTAACAATTCTTAGTATAGCATGCGCTTTCATAAAATGCAAGCGCTTTTTTAAAACTTTTTCTAAGATTTTAAACCGTTTTCATAGAAATGAAAACAAAAGCTTTCTTCATTTACTGCTACTTCAAGTTTTTTCAACGTCTTCCAAAAAATTTTCATCATAAAATTTTCTCAAAAAAATCTTCTCGAATTCAATTCGGGAAGATTTAGACTTAATTACTACTAGTTTCTAAACGTTGAATATGGATGGTAATATAGACCTGCTCATCCTTGCTCATTGGAAAATCGTAGCTACTTTCAACATAGTTTTTAATCTTTTCAGAACACGAAAAAGCAACTGGATAGTTTGATTTAACTTGCTCGTACAAAAAACTATCATTTTTCCCTTGAACAACGCCATTAACAACACGTTGGGCAAAATACTGAATATGAGTAATGAAACGATTGTAACTAACCGAATCCTCATCAACGACTTTACCATAGAACAAGCGTACAATTCCCAAAATATCTGTTACAATTTTTGAAATTTGATAATTTTGTTCTATCATGCCAGAATCCTTCTGAGCATTAATAAAATGAAGTGCAATTGATGAGATTTCATCATCTGGAAGAATGACACCCAATTTTTCAAAGATAATCTTCAAAGCATCACGTCCCAACTGATACTCTTTTGGGAAAAATTTTCGAATTTCCCAAGATAGTGGATTTTGAATCGTTAAATTCTCACGATTTCGTTGAAGTGTATAATGGATGTGGTCAGCAAGTGCTATATAAAAGGCTGTATCAAAAGTTGTATTTAGAACTTTCTGTCCATGCTTGATAATATCAAGAACTACCTCAGTCTCAGCTGGAGACAAATCAACATAGACACGTGTCAATTCATTAGTAGCTTTGCTATCTTGCATAACAAATGTTTTTTCAATTAAAGTTGCATCAATCTCATCACCTGGTTTCTTTTGAAAACCAAGACCTCTCCCCATTACGATGATTTCTTCGTTGTTGTCACCTTTAACCAAAACAACATTGTTATTATAGACTTTATCAATCCTCATTATCTACTACTCCCTCAAAAAAATTCGGAAAGAAAAGGCAAAACTAATGTACACAAAAGGCAATGCCAAACTGACATTTTCTTTACACTGTACATTAGGTTTTGCCTGCTTAACCAGTAACAATCCTCTTACTTTATCCATTGTATCAAAACTTTTAAGAAAATGAAAGGGGATACAAAACTTTTGCTCAGTAATTTACATTAATAATTGACGAATTTTTCCAATTTCTGGCTCATTGACTACCAAGAAAATGGTGTCACCTGCATTGAGGACAGTATTTCCTCGTACAACCTCTGATTTTTGACGGTGAATTTGGGTTGTGATTAAAACATTTTTTGGAAGAGTCAAATCACGAACACGTTTACCTGCTATTTTATCAGACACGGTCAATTCGATAAGGGTTGGTTCAATAACTTCGCGGTCTTTAGAAATCGATAGCTTAGCAAGCATTGCTTCATAGATTGGTTCACCTTTCAATAAATCCATGACAATATAAGCAACCAAAGTAACTACCGCAATTGTCATAAGTTGACGGAAATCACCAACCATTTCAGTTACCAAAATCATAGCAGTTAGCGGAGCTTTAGAAATGGCACCAAAATAGCCAGCCATACCGAGCACAAGAAAATTAATCAAGGCTGCTGTGCTAATAAAACCAAGCTGATTAACACCCAAACCAAAGCCGAAACCAAGAAGTGCGCCCAAAGTTAAAATTGGAAGAAAAATTCCTCCTGGTAGGCCACTCGCATAACTAAAAGTACTCCAAATAAATCTGATAATAAAATACAAGAAAACTACTGCTAAAGTCAAATGACTAGTCGTCAAAGACGTGATTAAACCATTACCACCACCAAGTAGTTGTGGGTAAAAATAACCGACTGGGATAATCAAAACTGCTGCAAAAATGCCATAAAAATAATTTGGAATATGGCATATTTTTCCTAAGAAATCATAGACAACACCTGCATTCAACGTTACCTTTTCATAAAGATAGCCCATAGCACCTAAAAATGCTCCCAAAATCAACAAAAGCCAATAATCTTTCAAAGGTAGAATAACAAGTTCACCAGGCATGTCAAGAACTGGGGTCAAGCCAAAAATATTTAAAGAAATAAAGTTAGCAACTAAACTTGCAACCAAGGCTGATATCCAAACCAAACGAGAAAACTGGTGATAGATTTCTTCAACAACAAAGAGCAATCCTGCAATTGGTGCATTAAAGGCAGCTGAAAGTCCTGCTGCTGCACCACTAGCAATCAAAACACGCTGTTCCATGCGCTGTGCCTTCAAGGTTTTTGCAACTCCTTTTCCTGCCATTGCTCCCAATTGAATACTAGGACCTTCACGACCTAGCATAAATCCCATTGAAATTGCCAGAGTACCACCAAGGAATTTTTTCCAAAGAACTGACCACCAATCAGGGTGAAGTAGTCCTTTTAACTCACCTTCCACGTGAGGAATTCCAGAGCCCTTAATATCAGGATCAGATTTCACCAAAAATCCAATTGCGATAACTACAATAACACTTACTAGCAAAATTAAACCTAACAAAGAAGGATTTTCATGTGATAGTTGGTAATATTTGACAACTTGAGCAAAGATTTTTGCAATCAAGAGTCTAAAAAGGCTAACCACAATTCCCGCAGCGCACCCAACTACAATTCCTCGCCAGACAAAACTCAAAATCGAGGACAGAGAAAATTCATACTCCCTACGATAACTTTCCATTTAACACTCCTTACTAAATCTTATTAAGTACAAACTGTTATTAAAGATTTTCAAAAAATCTCTCATTACTATTTTATCAAATCTTAGTGATGATTTCGAGTTCATTAAAAAAGAGCTTGGAAATTTCCAAACTCAATTTTTTATTTACGATACATTTTAAATTGTAAGTATAAATCGTTATAAATGCCAAGCCATTTTTGACCAAGATTGTCATAAACTTCTAGATTTTTAAAAGTTTCTGTTGATGGATAGAACGCCTCGTCATTTTTTACATCATCAGGTAATAACTTCTTAGCCTCATTATTTGGTGTTGCATAGCCGATGTATTCAGCATTCTGCGCAGCATTTTCAGGCTTAAGCATAAAGTTAATGAAAGCGTAAGCTTCTTTAATGTGTTTTGCTGTTTTTGGAATGACAAGATTATCAAACCAAAGATTAGAACCTTCGCTCGGAACTACATAATGCAAGTGTTCATTAGAATCAAGCATTTCACTTGCTTCACCTGAGAAGGTGACACCAATTGCCGCATCACCATTAATCATATAGCCTTTCATCTCGTCGCCGACAATCGCTTTGATATTTGGTGTTAAGCTATCTAATTTTTCAGATGCCGCATCAAGTTCAGTTAATGATTTTGTATTTAGGCTATAACCAAGTGTTCCAAGTCCAATTCCCATCGCTTCACGGGCACCATCAACAAGCATGATGTCATTAGCGTACTCAGACTTCCAAAGATCTGACCAATGCTCAGGTGCATTAGCAACCATAGTATCATTGTAAACAATACCTAGCGTTCCCCAGAAATATGGAACAGAATAATCATTGTTTTTATCAAAGCTTAAGCCAAGAAATTCTTTTCCAATGTTACCCAAGCCATCAATCTTTGATTTATCAAGCTTGATAAGAAGATTTTCTTTACGCATCTTATCAATCATGTAATCAGATGGAACTGTAATGTCATAAGTTGTCCCACCTTGCTTGATTTTAGTGTACATAGATTCATTAGAATCAAAAGTCTCGTACTGAACCTCAATACCAGTTTCTTTGGTAAATTTTGTAATTAAATCAGGGTCAATGTAATCACCCCAGTTATAAATGACCAATTTATCAGACTGGCTAGAAGAACTTGACGTCTTTTGCATATAGACTGAAACACCAAACAAGACGAAAGTTACCGCAATTATTCCGAAAACAAATGAATATAGTCTACGCATCGCGAGCCTCCTTCTTATCTTGTGAGATGAAGTAATAGCCAATCACGAGCAAAATACTAAAAATAAAGACAATCGTTGAAAGAGCATTGATTTCTAGAGAGATTCCACGTCTTGCACGTGAATAAATTTCAACTGAAAGTGTTGAGAAACCATTTCCTGTGACAAAGAAGGTTACCGCAAAATCATCCAAAGAATAAGTAAATGCCATGAAGAACCCTGAAATAATTCCAGGTGTCAAATATGGCAGCATCACTTCTTTCAGCATTTGCCATGGAGTTGCTCCCAAGTCATAGGCTGCATTAATCATATCGTCATTCATTTCTTTAAGTCGAGGCAACACCATAAGCACCACAATCGGAATTGAAAACGCAATGTGACTTAGCAAAACAGTCATAAATCCTAGATTAAAGTGAAAAATATCAGCCAAACGAGTGAACAGAATCAAGAAACTTGCACCAATCATAACATCAGGCGCCACCATCAAAATATTATTCAAAGATAAAATAGATTGCTGACGTTTTTGGCGTGATTGGTAAATGTAAATTGCTCCAAAAGTACCAATTGCTGTCGCTAAAAGCGAGCTCAAAAATGCTAGGAAAAATGTTTGAATCAAAATCAACATCAAACGACTATCTGCAAACATTTCTGAATAATGCTCCAAGGTAAGACCTGTGAAGCCGTTCATATCTCCACCTTGATTAAATGAATAAAAAATCAAATAAAAAATTGGGATATAAAGGATAACAAAGACCAAGGCTAAATATAGATTTGCAAATTTTTTCATTTTCGTCTCTCCTTAGTCATCCACATAATCACAAGCATTGCCATGATTAAAATTACTCCAATAGTAGAACCCATTCCCCAGTTTTGAGTTGTTAGGAAATGTTGCTCAATGGCAGTACCAAGTGTAATCACTCGGTTACCACCAATCAAACGTGTCAACATGAACAGACTTAAACTTGGAATAAAGACAGACTGAACACCACTTCTGACACCGTTTAATGACAGTGGAAAGACAACCTTTGTAAAGGTTTGAAAATTATTTCCGCCCAAGTCATGACTAGCATTAATCAAATTCTCATCAATATCATCAAGCGCATTAAAAATCGGCAAAATCATAAATGGAATTTCGATGTATGATGCAACAAAGATAAATGAAAAATCAGTAAACAAGATTTGTTTTGGACCAATACCGACAAATGATAAGAAGGCATTGACACCACCTTGTTGACCAAAAATTCCCATAAAAGCGTAAGCTTTTAATAAAAGATTAATCCAAGTTGGCAAAATAACCAGCATTAACCAGAGTTGCTTATGCTTAAGCTGCGTCAAAAAATAGGCAGTCGGGTAAGAAATGACCAAAGTTACCAAAGTGATAATAGCCGCATACAAGATTGAGTTAAAACTCATTCTAAGATAAGTCCAAGAACTGAAAAAAGTCTTGTAGTTATCTAGCGTAAACTGACCTTGGATGTCAAAAAATGATTGCCACAAAATCAAAATAACTGGCGCAATGACAAACAGCAACAACCATAAAATATATGGAATGGAGAAGAAACTATTTTTCTTCATTTCGCTCCTCCTCGATTGCATGAATCAAACCATCTTCATGCTCTTCCATTTCAACATACTCTTCCAAACGGGCATCAAATTCTTCTTCTGTCTCATTTAGACGCATGATGTGAATATCTTCTGGCGTGAAATCAAGACCAATGACTTCTCCTTCAATCGCCTTGCGTGTTGAGTGAATCATCCATTCATTGCCAAGTTCATCATGAGCCATAATTTCATAGTGTACACCACGGAAGAGTTGTGTATCAACTTTAACACGAAGTTTTCCTTCTTCTGGCATTGTAATTTGCAAATCTTCTGGACGAATGACAACTTCAACCGCCTCATTTGGTCGCATACCACCATCAACTGCTTCAAAGCGTTTGCCATTGAACTCTACTAAGTAATCTTCAATCATTGTTCCTGGCAAAATATTTGACTCACCAATGAAAGTCGCAACGAAGTGGTTGATTGGTTCATCGTAAATATCAACAGGTGTACCAGATTGGACAATCTCACCATCATTCATGACAAAAATCCAGTCAGACATAGCTAGTGCTTCTTCTTGGTCGTGAGTGACAAAAACAAAGGTAATCCCAAGACGTTGTTGCAATTCACGAAGCTCATATTGCATCTCTGTACGAAGTTTTAAATCCAACGCTGACAAAGGTTCATCAAGCAAGACTACTCGTGGCTCATTGATAATAGCACGTGCAATAGCCACACGCTGACGCTGCCCACCAGATAATTTTTGAATTGGACGCTTCTCAAAGCCAGCCAAACGCACCATTTTAAGTGCTTCTTCTACACGACGCTCAATTTCTTTTTTGTCGACTTTTTTTAATTTTAGAGGAAAAGCGACATTTTCAAAAACATTCATATGTGGAAATAGAGCGTAATTTTGAAAAACAGTGTGGACATCACGTTTATTAATTGGAATTTCATTAATACGTTCACCATCAAGGAAGACATCACCAGTCGTTGGTTGTAAAAGACCAGCAATGATATTTAAAATGGTCGATTTACCTGAACCTGATGCACCAAGAAGAGTGTAAAACTTTCCTTCTTCAAGTTCAAAGTTAATGTCCTTTAAAACAACTGTACCGCTGTCTTCAAATACTTTTGATACGTTTTTAAATGCAATAATTGGATTAGTCAATTCTCATAAAACCTCCATGGAGCTTCTTTAATCTTTTTTCTCACCGATAATTCGAACTTCTCGTTCTAAGCGAACACCTGAATTTTTCTCAACGGTATCAATAACGTAAGCAATCAAATCTTCATAATCTTGTGCTGTACCATCAGCGACATTCACCATAAATCCAGCGTGTTTTTTACTAACTTCAACACCACCGATACGATGTCCTTTTAGATTTGCCTCAGTAATCAATTGTCCAGCAAAGTGACCAACAGGTCGTTTGAATACTGAACCACATGATGGGTATTCAAGTGGTTGTTTCAATTCACGTAAATGTGTTAAACGAGCCATTTCTTGCTCGATAAGAACGTAGTCACCTGGTTTAAGGGCAAATTTTGCTGAAATAACAATATCACCACTGTCTTGAACTGCAGAATGACGGTAACCAAACTTCATGTCACGTGCTTCGATTGTCTTAACTTTTCCTTCTTTTGTAAGCACTTGTGCAGAAACTAAGACATGTGAAATTTCACCACCGTAAGCTCCAGCATTCATGAAAACAGCACCACCGACACTACCTGGAATACCACAAGCAAATTCAAAGCCTGTTAAACTGTGGTATTTAGCAATACGTGTTGTTTCTGCTAAGTTTGCACCTGCTTCTGCTTCAATAACATAACCGTTAACAGTAACGGTATTTAATTTATCAAACATGATGACAAAACCACGAATACCACCATCTCGAACAATGATATTACTTGCATTACCAAGTACCATCCATGGAATGTCATTTTTATTAGCGAATTCGACGATACGAACCAATTCATAACGATTACGTGGAAAAGCGAGATAGTCTGCTGGACCTCCCACTTTTGTAAACGTATATTTTTTTAAGGGTTCATTAACGCGAATATCAATTCCTTTTAGTTCATCATTTAAAAATTCTAACATTTTCTTCCAACTCTAAAACTATTTAATCAAAATCGTAGTTATCTTTTGATTAAAATCAACTAATTCATCTAAAAAATTAATTAGCTCATTTATGATCAAATGATTGTATCGACTACTAAAAAATCGGCATAAAGCCGACCTTAATTATAACAAAAAAATCAGCTTTTGACGATATTTAAGACTGAAGTTTTCGCACTTCTTCAAGATTTAATTTTTTTAAATAAGACGTAATAGATTTGCCACAAATGTCAAGTGACGGTGCAATATCATGCAAAGGCACCAAAACAAAGGCACGTTCTGTCATATAAGGGTGCGGAACTTTCAAATTTTCTTCATTGATACGGTCATCACCATACAAAAGAATATCAATATCAATTGTTCTTGGTCCCCAATGTTCATGACGAACACGGTCTAAATCTTTCTCAATTTGTTGACAATTCACTAGTAACTCTTGTGCAGGTAAACTAGTTTCTAGCTCACAGCACAGATTTAAAAAATCATCTTGGTCTATTTTACCCCAGGCAGCTGTTTCATAAAATGGCGAAACAGATGTTACCTGAGTTTTTGGCAATTGGTTTAGCTTATTAAGAGCAGATTCTAAATACGCCTTTTTATCACCAATATTACTACCAAGACTTAAAAATACTTTTGTCATTGACGCTCCCGTTCTAACTCAATGCCAACTGAGTCATAATGTCCGTTAATTGGCGGATTTTCTTTTGAAATCTTGATTTTAATAGCTTGAACAGCAGGAAATTGCTCAAAAACATCTTGGCAAATCGCACCACCTAAGCGTTCAATTAAAATATATTTATGTTCTTCGACTTGTCTTTTAATTGCTTCAAAAACTAAACCATAGTGGACAGTATCTTCTAAACAGTCACTTTGCGAAGCCTTTTGTAAATCAACAGACAAGGTGCAGTCAACGACAAAAATTTGACCTAGCGTCTGCTCTTCTTTGAAGGCACCGTGATAACCATAAAATCGGCAACCTTTCAAATAAATTTTATCCATATATCTTTATACAACAAAGAAGCTTTGCCATATAGCAAAGACAACTTTTATTACTCCTTTCAAGCGAGTTGACTAATGACATTAACAATATCTCGGTTAGCTTCCACGTTATGCACACGAACAATTTGACAACCTTTTGCAATTGCCCATGCAGATAACGCTGCTGTACCCATATCACGATCAGTAGCTTTTGTTCCACCACCAAGCAAAAAGTCAACTGTGCGTTTACGTGAAATACCAAAAAGAACTGGGTATCCTAATTGACAAACGGCATCTAAACCTTTCAACAGTTCAATATTTTGTGCTTCATTTTTAGCAAAGCCAAAACCTGGATCAATCCAGATATTTTCTTTAGCAACGCCAGATGCTAAAGCTGCATTTGCTCTTTCTTTCAAGAATTCACAGACTTCTCTAGTGATATTGTCGTATTTTTCTTCTTCCTGGTTATGCATTAAAATAATCGGAACATTCTTTTCGGCAGCAAGCGCTAGCATTTCACCATCATAAAGACCTGCCCAAACATCATTTAAAATGTCTGCGCCAGCCTCCAAGGCAGCACGAGCTGTTTGAGTTTTATAAGTATCAATACTCACTAGCACATCAAATTTTTCTTTGAGAGCTTTGATGACTGGAACAACACGTTTTATTTCTTCTTCAGCATCGACAAAAGTGTACCCTGGGCGTGTTGATTCTCCGCCAACATCGATGATTTTAGCACCTTGTGCAATCATTTTTTCTGCTTGATTAAGCGCTTTTTCAACAGATGTATAAGAACCACCATCTGAAAATGAATCGGGAGTGACATTTAAAACACCCATAATGCATGCTTTACCATCAACACTATGCTTACCAATTTTCATAATTCTCTCCTTTTACCAATGCTTAACTAGCTATTATTTCCCTAAAATAAGTGACAAAATTTCTTTTCGTTCTTCACGATTTTCTTTAAAAATACCACGAGCAACTGTTGTTACAGTCTTACTACCTGGCTTTTTAATACCGCGCATTGTCATGCACATGTGCTCTGCTTCTACCATCACAAAAACACCTTTTGGATGAAGTGCTTCTTCGAGGGCAGTCGCTACTTGATCAGTTAAGCGTTCTTGCAATTGTGGACGTTTACTTGCCACTTCAACAGCACGCGCTAATTTGCTAAGACCAGTTACGCGACCATCACTTGGCAAATAAGCAACATGCGCTTTTCCGTAAAAAGGAACTAAGTGGTGCTCACACATTGAATAAAAAGGAATATCCTTCACAAGCACAACCTCATCATGATTTTCAGAAAAAACTGCTGTAAATTGATCTTTTGGATCTTCGTTTAAGCCTGAAAACATCTCTTGATACATCTTTGCAACACGTTTAGGAGTGTCAAGTAATCCTTCACGTTCAGGGTTTTCACCCAGTGCTTCTAAAAGTTGATATACTGCTGCTTCAAGTTTTTCTTGATTTGCCATTATCTTTTCCAATCTTTTTATATTTTTTCTATTATAGCTTAATTTTCCTGTCTTGACAAAAGTACAGGACGTACTTGTGAAATAAAATAGAGTGAACCTGTAATTAAATAAAAGTCTTCTTGACTATTTAGGTTAATCTTATCAATCCACTCTTTCCAATTAGCAACTTTATGGTAGTTGCTTGGGTATTTTTCAAGTGGTAGTGAATTATGATAAACAAAAGTTGTCACATCAACATCAGATAGTTGGCTGAGCAATTCCAACATGGAATCAATAGGTTTGGTATCAATTGCTGCAAACAAAATGTGAAGATTTTTATCTTTGTATTTTTGCATAACATCAACCAAAGCTTTGACGCTCTCATTATTATGCGCACCATCAATCATAACATTTGGAAACATGAGTTCAGTACGTCCAACCCAATGTGTCTCCTCAAGGCCTTTTCTAATAATATCATTAGTTACTTTTGGATAATCCTTTTTCAACAACAAAGCAGCTGTAATTGCTAAACTAGCATTGCTAACTTGATGTTTTCCAGGCATTGAAAGTTTCACATTTTTAAGATTTTCAAGGCCTTGATAATCAAAACCGTTTTCATTTTCTTGAGCATAAAAATCTTTTGAAAACTCAAACAGACAGCTATCACAATCATGTGCTTTATTGACAAAAACGTGACGAACATCTTCTCGTTCAGTCGCAAAAATAAACGGCACATGCTCTTTTAGAACGCCAACTTTTTGCGCAGCGATTTCTGCATAAGTCTGTCCCAAAACATTTTGGTGATCTAATCCAATCGATGGGCAAACCACTGCTAAAGCTTTAAAAACATTTGTCGAATCATAAAGTCCACCCATTCCTGCTTCGATGATTGCAATATCAACTGGATGCATGTGACCAAAATATTCAAACATCAACACAGTAATTACTTCAAATTCTGTTGCTGGTTCTAAATCAGTTTCGACCGACAAACGCTCAACAACAGGACGAACACGTTCGACCAAGTCAAGAAAATCAGTTTCTGAAATCATTTGACCATTTAGACTAATACGTTCACGAAAATCAACGATGTAAGGTGATGTAAACGTTCCAACTTCGTACCCAGCTGATGAAAAAATATGCTGTAAATAACTTGTGACAGAACCTTTGCCGTTTGTCCCAACAACGTGGACAGCTGCTAAATTTTTTTGAGGATTTCCAAGTTCTTCTAGCATCCATGCCATTCGTTCTAAACCAGGTTTAATTCCAAATTTTAACTTGCCATGAATCCAATCCAAAGCTTCTTGATAATTCATTAATGAACTTCCCAATATGACCAAAATTGCCTGCATAAAGAAAGATTGTTGAAGTGCAATTTCCGAACAAAATCTTTCACTAGAGCAATTAAAATCTATGTTTTTCCTTTCTTTCTTGACTTTTACAGTAACAGTTCTATTATATCATAAGTATTTACTAAAAAAAGCCAGCTAAGCTGACTTTCTTCAAATTCGTATTGCGTTTTCGAAATAGCTTCCAAACCTGACCGATACAAAAAATTATACCCCGCTCGTATACTCTAAATTATTTATAGGTAGTCATAAATAATTTTTATAGCAAGAATACAGCACTAATTATTTTTTCCAATAGCTAACAAATTTTCTCTTCTCCCAAAAACAAAGCTGGACAAAATGTCCAGCTTTGTTTAAGTAATTATATTTCCAATATATGATGATTTTGACTTCAACAATTTGAAAAAATAGAATGAGATTATATAATGTCTATCTCATAAAGCCCACGAACGCTATTACACACATAAATATGGTCAGCATTCTCCAAATCTGTTTTTGTTAAATAGCGTTCAGTTACTTCTCCTTGTTGAATTAAATACTTCCTATATATGCCATCTAATATCCCAACTTCAACTGGCGGAGTATAATAAGTCCCATCGATTTCTAAAATAATATTCCCTATCGAAGTTTCTTGCAGATAGCCATCACTAGAAATGAAAACTTGTTCCTTATCAGAATTAGGAATATGAGGGCGATAACTTGTTTTAAAATAGGTAAAGGGTGAATCACACGCTTCTTCTCTTTGAACCAATTTAGCCTGTAAAAATGTTGAGGGCAAATCTTCCAATATCGACACTTCAAACGATAGTTGACCAGATTTATGAAGTAATACCCTTAGACGATAATCAGACAAATCTAGCGTCTTAAGCAATTCTGAAATTTTATCTAAAAATTCTGTTTCAGAAAAAGGCCATCCAAAAAATCGAGCCGAACTTTTTAAACGCTTTGTATGCTCTTTAAGGAAAATTACCTTTTTTTGTGTAATCTTTGCAGTTGTTAAAATATCGAATGTGGGCTGTGATTTATACAAAAAAGCACTCTTTTCACATGTTTCTCTGTACTCACTTTCCCATTCACTATCCCAAGTAATCCCCCCACCAACACCGTAGATTGCTTGATCATCCTTCACCTGAATTGTTCTAATAGCAACATTAAAAATTGCTCTGTCATCGTGAGGCAAACATATTCCAATAGAACCACAATAAATACCTCGTGGAGAAGTTTCTAGCTGATTGATTATTGACATTGTCGAAATTTTAGGTGCTCCTGTTATGGAACCACACGGAAAAAGGGCGTTAAAAATATCAAATAGAGATACATCTTCCTTCAATTGACTTTCAATCGTTGAAGTCATTTGCCAAACAGTAGAATATTGTTCAATATCACAGAGTTTGCTTACTGTTACACTTCCCAATTCTGAAATACGTCCCATATCGTTTCTTAGAAGATCGACAATCATCATATTTTCAGAGCGATTCTTACTATCATTAGCTAACCAATGTTTATTTCTAAAATCTTGCACATCATTAATCCCACGAGCAACAGTACCTTTCATTGGACGTGTTGTCAATTTTGATCCATTTTTTTCAAAAAATAATTCTGGACTCATTGATAAGACGGCAAAATCATCATGTTCAATATAGCAATTATATTTGGCATCTTGTTCAATCACTAGCCGATTGTAAAGCTCAAAAAGATTCGAATTAATTCTATTATGAAGCTGTACAGTATAATTAACTTGATAAGTATTTCCCTGACGAATTTGTTGTTTAATTTCTGAGATAGCTTTCTCATATTCATCTTTATCCGTCTTAGATTCCCAAACTTGTGGCATTGTGACATTCATCTCGTAATCAAGAGGAAAAGGTTCTTTTTTTACTTCACTATGAACCGTAAAGTAAACAAGGTATTCCCCAGATAACGGAAAAGTCTTTACAGAAAAATTGTTTTCAAATGCTTTTCCTGCCTCATAACTGACATAACCAACAACATAGTATCCTTGACTTTGATAATAAACTACTTTCTTAAGAATAGTCTCTACATCATCAATCAACTTTGTTGCTAATATTTTTACTGGATTTTCAAAAATTAATCGGTGTCCCAATTCTTTGAAATCAACCACAGTCTTTTTATGCATCCAAACTCCTTGTCTTTACCTGCTTTTCTTCCGCAACGACATCAGCTGTCCTAAGATAAAAATAGCAATCGCTATCCAGATGAAAATAAAACCACTAACTTCTCCATTGCCTACCTTTTCGTGAAAAACGAACACGGCTATTGCCAGTTGAATTGTGGGATTGATGTATTGGATAAACCCAATGATATTCAACGGCGCACGTTTTACCGCTTCTGCAAACAGCAACAAAGGAATCGCCGTCACAATGCCAGATGCTAAAAGTAACACGTTTTCTAGCAAGCTATAATCTAATAAACTTTCTTTTGAAAAGAATAGCAAATAGATAAGCACAAAAGGGGCGACAACACTACTTTCTACCAACATGGCAACGTCACTGGATAACTTGACATTTTTCTTAACCAGTCCATACAAAGCAAAGGTAACTGCTAACAGTATCGAAACAAGAGGCACCTGCCCTGTGTTAATTGCTAAAATTCCCACACCAATGCCTGCAATGATAATCGCAGCAGTCATCCATGGACTCAATCGTTCATGTAGGAAAACTAATGCTAATAATATTGACACAAGAGGCATAATATAATAGCCAAAACTAGCTTGTGTTGCCTGCTGGTGACTAACTGCAAAGATATAAGTTAACCAATTCAATGCAATCAAAAAACTTGCCAAAACAGCCATAGCAAGTTCTTGCTTATGACTGATAAGTTGGCGAATTTCATCACGATATCTCTCCTTATTTTTGGATAAAACCATGTAAACCAACATTGTTAAAACAGTAAAAATAATGCGATAAGAAAAGGTGTTATATGAATTAACACCTGAAAGTAATTTCCAATAAAGGGATAAAAAGCCCCACAAAATATAGGTTATTAAGCCAAGCAAAATCCCCAAATTAGTCTTTTTCAACAAAAACTCCTTTAGTATCAACGTAAAGTGCGACAACTTCACCGTCAAAATTCAGTGACTGGATACGCTCAACAAGCTCTGCTTCTTTTGCTTTTGGCGCCAAGGTCATAATCGTTGGACCTGCACCGGATAAGTAAGTCGCATAAGAACCAACTTCGTGTGCCACTTCTTTAATCTGAGCAAATTCTTTGACTAATTTTTGGCGGAAACGCTCATGGAAAAGATCTGCTTCAATCGCTTTTCCAGCTTTTTTCAAATCACCTGTTAAAAGCGCAGCTACCGCAACATTAGCAATTGACGATGCTGCTACTGCTTCTTTATACGACAGCTCAGAAGGCAATACATTGCGACTATCACTGGTTTTCAATTCATAATTTGGAATGAAAGCAACAAATGACGCTTCTGGAAATGGTGCAACAATGCTGCTGACTTTTCCTTCGACATACGATGAAACGACAAGGTTACCAAAAATCGCTGGCGCAACATTATCAGGATGCCCTTCAATTTTAGTAGCTAAAGTCAACTTTTCATCATCTGATAAATTCAAGCCAGCTAATTGATTAGCTAACTCAAGCCCCGCTACAATAACTGAAGATGAAGACCCTAATCCTCGCGCTAACGGGATATCAGAAATCATCTTGATACGATGAGGAGTGAGGTCTTCTTTTACTTGCAATGCTGTTGCAACCAAAAGATTATTTTCATCACTAGGCACATCCCCTAAGTCATGTAAAACTTCCCATTTATCAGCAGGTTCAAGCACTTCAATTGTAAGGTACTTAGAAACTGCTACACCAACTGAATCAAACCCAGGTCCAATGTTAGCAGATGTCGCTGGTACAGTTATTTTCATATCTCTATCAATGCTCATTTTACATGAGCTTTCCTTTCATTTACTAAGTAATTCTTATTCGCCCAAAACTTTAAGTGTATTTAATACTTTGAAATCTTTTTCAGCTTCAAGTTTTTCAGTAACTGCTGCCAATTGTGTCTTACTCATTGAGTGAGTGATAATGACAACACGTGCACGTGTTCCGTTTGCTTTTTGCTGAAGCACTTGTTCAAATGAAATGTTTTCAGAGTTAAAGATTTCAGCTAAGCGAAGCAATTGACCTTTTTTGTCTGGTGTATTAATTGCAAAATAATAGTGACTTGTCACATCTGATGGATTTGCCATTTTTGTCTCACGAGCAAATTCATTGAAAGGTTTGCCGACATTTCCATCTTTGATACGGCGACAAATGCGGATAATATCCGCTGTAACTGAAGTTGCAGTTGGTTTTTGACCAGCACCTGGGCCATAGTACATTGATTCACCAATACCGATTGACTCAACAAAAACGGCATTCATCACATCGTTAACACTAGCAAGTGGGTGTGATTTAGGCAAGAACGTTGGAGAAACCTCAACTGAGATACCAGACTCAACTTCACGAATATCACCAACAAGCTTAATGACATAGCCAAGTTTTTGTGCAACTGCAACGTCATCTGGTGTGATTGTAGTGATTCCTTTGTGAGCAACATCATCAAAATCAATTGTCATACCAAAGCCAAATTGACTCAAGATAACTGCTTTATAGGCTGCATCAATACCTTCAACGTCATTTGTTGGGTCACTTTCAGCGTAGCCAAGTTCTTGAGCTGTCTTAAGAGCATCATCGTAAGTCCAACCTTCATCAACCATTTTAGTCATCATGAAGTTTGAAGTACCATTGAGAACACCCAAAATACGAGTGACTTTATCAGAAGTGAGTGAGTTAGCTAGAGTACGAAGAATTGGAATACCACCAGCAACTGCTGCTTCATAATAGAAAGCAACACCCTTGTCTTTTGCAAGAGCAATCAATTCTTTACCGTGAGTCGCAATCAAATCTTTGTTAGCAGAAACAACATTTTTCCCAGCTTCAAGCGCTTTTGTAATGAATGTACGAGCTGGTTCAATACGTCCCATTAACTCGATAACAATGTCAATAGTTTCATCACTCAAAATCTCATCAACATTTGTAACAAAATTATAGTCGTTCCCAGCAGCCAACAAACGATTCTTTTCATCATCGTCTTTAACGAGAACTTTTGCGATTTCAATGGTATCATGAGCTGCTTCTGTAATTTTTGTTTGATTTTCTTTCAAAAGAAAAGGAACACCACTAGCAACCGTACCAAAACCGAGCAAAGCAATTTTTATTGACATCTTATTCTCCTTAGTAAGTAATTTTGAATAGAAAAGCGGTCCCGAAAACCAACAATCCTAAGTATAAAAACATTTTCTACATTATACCACAAAATTATTCAGAATTTACAGAAAATATAACAAACTTTGAAAATCTTTTTCTAATTTAAGGTAAATTCTTTATTTTACTTTCAAAAAACAGTACAATGGAAGAAAGATTTTATTTTTGGGAGAGATTTTTATGAAAAAACGTTACAAGCACGAAAAGAATTCAAAAAAGCCTTTGGCAATTATTAATATCATTCTTTTATTAGCTTGTATTATCGCTAGTGTTTTCCTTTTCTTTGCCTTAAGGAATAATCACTTGATTTTATCAAATGAAAAAACAGAACACGTTGTGCAGAAAAAAGCAAAACAATCAAACACCACTTCTTCTAGCAGCTCTTCTCAAGCAGATCAAAGCATTGAAAAGACTGAAGAAGTTAATTGGGTTCAACAAGACTCAGATGTTTCTCTTCCAATTTTAATGTATCACGCTATTCATGAAATGGCTCCTGAAGAAGAATCTAATGCTAACCTTATCGTTGACCCGGCGACATTTGAAAGTCATATTCAGCGTCTGTCTGAAGAAGGTTACTATTTCTTAACCCCAGAAGAAGCTTACAAAGTCTTGAGTGAAAATGTTTTACCGAATGGAAATTCAAAAATCATTTGGTTAACTTTCGACGACAGCTTATGGGATTTTTACACCAACGCTTATCCAATTTTGAAAAAATATCAGGCAAAAGGCACAAATAATGTCATCACAAGTACTGTCGGTGATAATGGTAACTTAACTCTTGATCAAATGTTAGAAATGAAAGAACAAGGAATGTCTTTCCAAAGTCATACTTCTACTCACCCTGATTTGTCAGCAAGCGATGATGACACTCAGAAATCTGAAATGGAAAATGCTAAAACGTACCTTGATAACAATTTATCACAAGACACGATGGCAATCGCCTATCCTGCAGGACGCTATTCAGATACAACACTTCAACTAGCTAGTAACCTCAACTACAAGATTGGTGTCACTACCAACGAAGGAATTGCAAACAAAGAAGATGGCCTTCTATCATTGGATCGCGTACGAATTTTACCAGAAACCACTGCTGATAGCCTTATGGCAAGCATCAGCTAGTAAAAGGAGCCCAATTCGGGTTCTTTTTTTGTCTTCAATTTTCTTATCCAATATTAAATTTTAGTCAATATCCTATTCAAGAGTATCTACCTATAATTTCAAATAACTATACAACTTTTTGGTGCTCATTTCTCTTTGAAGTGCTATAATAGTTCTATTCGTTATATAAAATGAAAGTAGTTGATAGCATGGTATGTGAAAAATGTGGTAAATTACAACAAATAAAAGATACAAAGAACAGACTTTTTCTCGCTCTTATCTGTCTTATGAGAAATGAAAAATACGAAAACATCACAATCAAAGATATCCTTGAATACGCTGAAGTTTCTAGAAGAACATTTTACAGGCACTTCAAAAATAAAGATAACCTCTTAAATTATTATTTTAAAAAAATAATCAATGAGTATTTAGCTGAACGCCGAATTTTCGAACAATCAGATAGCTTTGAGGAAATGCTAGCGGGCTCTTTTAATTTTTGGTATAAAGAACGTGAGATACTATCAATTATAATCAAACATCAGAAACCTGAATTTTTATTTCACCAAATGAAAAAATATTCAAAGGAAATCTACGATAGTATCACTCTTCCTTGGTTTGCTTACGACGGAGATGTTACTAAAATAAATTATGCCATGTCATTTATTATAGGTGGCTATTACAGTGTATTATGCAACTGGTTAGTAAAAGATGAGCCCGAAGATCCTAGTGTTATTGCTCTCGAAGTTAAGAAAATGGTTATAAAACTTACCAAATTTTTCGACCTCGATGTTGAGCAGAACTTACAAGATTCAAGTAAAATCAAAAAAGCTTTGTAATAATTTCAAAGCTTTTTATTTTTTTATAGAAATTTTTGGAATATCACAAGGATAAAAATCAAAATCATTACAGAATAACTCTGAATAAATTTTTTCTCGGTTTCAAGCAAAATGGGAAACTCTCTCAAATTAGCCTTTTTTCGATACCATTTTGACCAGAGTATACTGACTTCGCCAATAATGATTGTGATAAAAGAAAAAAGAAAGAGAGAATCTTTATGAGGATAGCTATAAAACGTTCCTTCTTTAAATTGATTTAAAGTTGAGCTTGGCGAAAGAAAAAAGAAAACTAACGTCATAAGAAAAAATATGAGGTACAAAATTCTAACATATAAGGCCATTTTTTTCATAAAACTGTGCTCCTACTACATTCTCAACCACAATCATAGTCTTTAAAATGGAAATTGTCAATGTATCTTACGATTTTGTCTTTTCAAAACTATAAAAAAACCGCTAGTCCTAAGACCAGCGGTTTTATCAGCTTTATTAAGCTACTTGAGTAATAACTCTATTATTTAAGAGTGATTGAAGCTCCAGCTTCTTCAAGTTTAGCTTTGATTTCTTCAGCTTCTGCAGTAGCAACGCCTTCTTTAACGTTAGCAGGTGCACCATCAACAAGAGCTTTAGCTTCTTTAAGACCAAGACCTGTAACTTCACGTACAGCTTTGATAACAGCAACTTTTTTGTCACCAGCTGAAGTCAATTCAACGTCAAATGAGTCTTTAGCAGCACCAGCGTCTGCAGCACCAGCAGCAGCAACAGCTACAGGAGCAGCTGCAGTTACACCAAATTCTTCTTCGATAGCTTTTACAAGATCGTTCAATTCAAGGATTGAAGCTTCTTTAATTTCAGCAATAATGTTTTCAATGTTCAATGCCATTGTAGATTCCTCCAAAAATATTAATGTTTTATTAGATAATTGTTTGTAGCGCTAGGCTACCATACGCATTAAGCAGCGTCGTCTTCTTTGTTGTCTGCAACTGCTTTGACAGCAAGTGCAACGTTGCGAACTGGCGCTTGAAGAACAGAAAGGAGCATAGAAAGAAGTCCTTCGCGGCTTGGCAATGATGCAAGGGCAACAATTTCTTCTTTAGAAGATACAGCGCCTTCGATTGCTCCACCTTTGATTTCAAGTGCTTCAGCATCTTTAGCAAAGTCGTTAATAACTTTTGCTGGTGCAACAACATCTTCGTTAGAAAATGCTACTGCAGATGGTCCTACGAAAAGATCTTTCATTCCGTCAAGACCTGCTTTTTCAGCTGCACGAGTCAAGATTGAATTTTTGATAACTTTAAATTCAACACCGTTTTCGCGAAGATTACGACGAAGAACTGTATCTTGTTCAACTGTAAGACCACGTGAATCAACAACAACGATAGATGCAGCAGCTTTCATTTTTTCAGCAACAGCATCAACTTGTTCAGCTTTTTTAGCAATAATTGCTTCACTCATTAGTTTTTACCTCCGTTATTATTTTTGGGCTAGGTACAAAAAAATTCGCACCTAAACCTAGACACGAAAGTACAAATACGTTATTTCATCATTACGTTTTGTGCCTCGGCAGGAATATTATGAGCACTGCTCCCCTGCTGTCTTAGGTCAGTTTTATTACAAAACCTCATTTATTATAACTTACATTTTTGACTCTGTCAACACTTTTTTATTATTTTTTTCAAAATTAATTACTTTTTATTATTTCTACTATTAAATTATTTTATAATTCTTCTTTTATGATGACTGTTTTTTCTACCATTTCAGATTATAATATCATAATTGCGACTAATAAAACGCTATCTAAGAAAAATAATCATATTTTCTGCGCATAAATATTTGACTTTTACTGACCAATGAGTTATTATATCCTCAGAAGGTGATTGATAGGAACAATCAAAGATTTCTTTAAATACGACCTCTCTACTCTGATATGTAAAGACTAAAGAACTCCTACCTTCTATCAAATCGTATCATTTTGATTTGGTTAAATTTCACAAATAAAGCGAGGTAATTAATATGGCAAACAATCAATTTTATGGAAGAGATCCTTTTGGAAACATGGATGACATTTTCAACCAACTTATGGGAAATATGGGAGGATATAACACAGAAAATAAACGTTATTTGATTAACGGACGTGAAGTTACTCCTGAGGAATTTGCTCAATATCGTCAAACTGGTAAACTTCCTGGAAATGCTGAATACCAAGAAGGAGCTCCTACTTCCGCTCCAAAAGAAGGTGGTATCTTGGCTAAACTAGGAACTAACTTAACTGAACGTGCTCGTAATAATGAGCTTGATCCAGTTATCGGACGTAACAAGGAAATCCAAGAAACTGCTGAAATCTTGTCACGTCGTACAAAAAACAACCCAGTTCTAGTCGGAGATGCTGGTGTCGGTAAGACTGCTGTCGTTGAAGGGTTAGCGCAAGCTATTGTTAATGGTGATGTTCCTGCTGCTATCAAGAATAAAGAAATTATCTCAATTGATATCTCAGGGCTTGAAGCTGGTACACAATACCGCGGTGCTTTCGAAGAAAACATCCAAAACATGATTAAAGAAGTTAAAGATGCAGGTAATATCATCCTCTTCTTCGACGAAATCCATCAAATTCTTGGTGCTGGCTCAACTGGAGGTGACTCTGGTTCTAAAGGTTTAGCAGATATCCTTAAACCAGCCCTTTCTCGTGGTGAATTGACTGTTATTGGTGCAACTACTCAAGATGAATACCGCAATACTATTTTGAAAAATGCTGCGCTAGCTCGTCGTTTCAACGAAGTTAAAGTTAACGCTCCTTCCGCCCAAGACAGTTTCAACATCTTGATGGGAATTCGTGACCTTTACGAAAAACACCACAACGTCATTCTTCCAGATAATGTTTTGAAAGCTGCTGTTGATTTTTCAATTCAATACATCCCACAACGTAGCCTTCCTGATAAAGCAATCGACTTAATTGATATGACTGCTGCTCACTTGGCTGCACAACACCCTGTGACTGATGTCAAATCTTTAGAAAAAGAAATTGCAGACCAAAAAGAAAAACAAGAAGCTGCCGCTGCAAAAGAAGATTACGAAGCTGCGCTTAATGCTAAAGTTCGTATCGAAGAATTGCAAAAACAAATCGACAATCACACAGAAGATAAAAAAGTCACTGCAACTGTTAATGACGTAGCTGAATCCGTTGAACGTTTGACTGGTGTGCCTGTTTCAAATATGGGAGCTTCAGATATTGAACGTTTGAAAGAATTGGCTAGCCGCTTGAAAGGTAAAGTTATCGGTCAAGACGAAGCTGTTGAAGCTGTTGCACGCGCCATCCGTCGTAACCGTGCTGGTTTTGACGAAGGTAACCGTCCAATCGGTAGTTTCCTATTTGTCGGACCAACTGGTGTCGGTAAAACAGAACTTGCTAAACAATTGGCACTTGATATGTTCGGCTCAAAAGATGCCATTATCCGTCTAGATATGTCTGAGTACTCTGATCGCACAGCTGTATCTAAATTAATCGGTACTACTGCCGGTTACGTTGGTTACGATGACAATAACAACACACTTACTGAACGTGTTCGTCGTAATCCTTATTCAATCGTCCTTCTTGATGAAATTGAAAAAGCTGATCCTCAAGTTATCACACTTCTTCTCCAAGTTTTGGATGATGGTCGTTTGACAGATGGTCAAGGTAATACTATCAACTTCAAGAACACTGTCATCATTGCAACTTCAAATGCTGGATTTGGTAATGAAGCCTTGACAGGTCAAGAAGACAAAGATGTGAAGATTATGGATCGTATCGCTCCATACTTCCGTCCTGAATTCCTCAACCGTTTCAACGGTATCATTGAATTCTCACACTTGACTAAAGATGACTTGAACGAAATTGTTGACTTGATGTTAGCTGAAGTTAGCAAGACTATTGCTAAAAAAGGTATTGACTTGGTTGTTAGCGACGATGCTAAAAAACATCTTATCGAAGAAGGATACGATGAAGCAATGGGTGTTCGACCACTCCGCCGTGTTATCGAACAAGAAATCCGTGATAAAATCACTGACTTCTACCTTGATCACACTGATGTTAAACACCTTAAAGCTGATATGGTCGACGGAGAACTCATCATCAGCGAAAAATAAGTGTAATCTCACTCCTATTTCTAAGCACTCCTTACATAGCTCAACTCAGACTAATGAGTTGAGCTTTTTTATTTTAATAGTAAAAATTTTGCGAGTTCACCAATGAATTCACTCAATCTATTGATGATTCGAAGAAAAGCTTTCTTGTTTAGAACCAATTAAAACTCGATTAATTTTTTCACAAATCTCCCCTAGTACCTGACTTAATAAAATGTTACAATATGACTGTTGACTCTATTAGAAAGAAGGACATGGTGTGAATGATTTAGAATACATGCCTCAAAATAGTCGTTTTGAAGCTGTTTTACTTGGATTTTTAGGCGGAGCTCTTGATGTCTACTGTCAAATTCAATTTGACACCTTAGTTGCTACTCAAACAGGGAACATTTTGTTTCTTATTGCTGATATCAGCCATAGTTCACTACATCAGACATTAATCCGTTTTTATTCAGTTTTCTTTTTCTCACTCGGATTTATGTTTGGATTGCGTGTTCGAGCTCGGGCAAAAACAGCATTTTGGCGTGCTTATGCTATTTTACCATTGCTATTTGTTACCATTGCTCTACCGCTCTTACCTGAAAATCGACTTTTATGGGTAATTCTTTTAGCATTAGGAACTGGTCTATTAACCTTGACCTTCTCAGGCAGCCAAATTGAATCACACGCTTACTCGATTTTGATGACTTCCGGAAATTATCGTAAGATGATTACCGCATGGCATAACTACCTTACTACTGAAAATAAAACTGCTAAGATGAAACGACAAGCTGTCAATTATTCATTGGTCGTTGTCAGTTTTGTTCTTGGTGCTATCTTTGTAGCAATCATTCACCACTTCATCCAAGTAAGAACCATTTGGATTGTATCATTGATACTATTAGCAATCATTTATCACTATACAAGTGTCGTTATCCGCTATCGCTTGCAAACAGCAAATATTTAACAAAAAACGTCTAGAAAATTTCTAGACGTTTTTATTATCTAAGATGATTAGTCAAACAAGCAATGTCATCAGGTGTTGTTCGGCAACAGCCCCCAACAACTTTTGCACCGAATTGATGCCAAATCTGACTGTTTTCTAGTAAAGTGTGAGTGTGATCTGGAAGAGATTTCCAAGTCTGTGTAGCCCCATCATAAACCTCTCCCGAGTTAGGGTAAGTGACTAGTGGCTTTTGTGACACTGTTCGAATTTTCTTAAGTAAATTTGAAATGACAGCTGGACTACTACAATTAATCCCAAAAGCTAAAATTTGCTTGCTAGCATCACACAATGCTGCTACAGTTTCAATCGTAGTTCCATCAGAAATAGACTCATCATCCTGTGCCGTAAATGACATATAAGCCTCAGTTTCTGGAAATTCATCAGCCAATAATTCAATTAAAGCTTCTGCTTCAACAACATTTGGAATGGTTTCAATTCCCAAAAAATCACAGCCAGCTGACAATAGTGCCTTGATACGAGTGCGATGAAAATCTTTGAACTCTTCCTTAGACAAGTGATAGTTTCCATTGTATTCGGAACCATCAGCCAAATAAGCAGCGTAAGGTCCAACATCACCAGAAATCAAAGGATAGGGACGCTTATTCTTTTCATCATCAGACAAAGCATTCCAAACATTTTCTCTTGCTTTTTTCGCCAAATCTACTGTTAAAGCAATGGTGTCAGTAGCTTCTTGTTCTGTTAAACCGTAATCTTCAAGTCCTTGAATGGTTGCCTGATAACTTGAAGTTGTGATGATATCAGCACCAGCTCGCAAATAAACTTCGTGTAAATCTTGAATCACTTTTGGATTTTCAAGTAAATACTTAGCGGACCAGAGTTTTCCTGACACATCGTAGCCACGATTTTCTAACTCCGTTCCAAGCGCACCATCTAAGATAACATATTCATTCTTATCTAGTAAATCCTTAAATTTCCCCATAACTAACCTTTCTTACCATTTTTTATAACGGAGGTAATGATACAAATAGCACAAAATAATAAATGGAATTCCAAAATAAAGTCCCGCTCTTTGCGAAGCATCCCAAGCAATCCCAACAATTGAAACTAACAATAGGATAATAGTAACGTACGGTAGCACCGGCGTAAATGGTGTTTTGTACGATAACTCAGAAATAGAGTGTTCTTTTAAAAAGACTTTTCTGAACTTAATCTGAGCTAAAGGAATTGATAGCCAAACCACTACCACAGCAAAACCAGCAATAGAAACAAGAGCAAGATAGACAGTATCTGCAGCGTATATACTTGAAAAAAGTGATAAAACAGCACCCAGCATTGATAATAATAATGCGCGCATTGGAACACCATGCTCATTGATTTTAACAATCTTTTTAGAAAGCATGCCTTCATTTGCAAGAGACCAGAGCATACGACTTGAAGCATATAGTCCAGAATTTCCTGCTGATAAAATAGCAGTTAGAATAACAAAATTCATCACATCAGCTGCAAAAGGAATTCCCATTTTATCAAAAACATCAACAAATGGTGCACTTGATACTCCAGCTTCTTTCATTGGTAGCAGCGATGCCAAAACAAGAATTGTCAAAACAAAGAAGATGACCAAACGACCAATCGTTGTTTTAATTGCCTTTGGCACTGCTTCTTTAGGATTGTCAGTCTCACCTGCAGCAATTCCGATTAACTCAGTTCCAGAAAAAGCATAATTGACTGCTAACATTACTGAAACAACTGCAGCAAAACCTTTTGAAAATGCGCCGTTAGCAGTTAGATTTGTAAATAAAATTGCCTTGTGCTGACCTTCAAAACTGACTATTCCAAGCATTGCACCTAACCCAAGAATGATAAAGATAATGATGGCAATGACCTTAATGGATGCAAAAAAGGACTCCGCTTCCGCAAAACTTTTTACACTTAAGGCATTAATAGCAAAAATAATCAGAGCAAAAAATGTTGCAAAAGCCCATGTCGGAACACCCGGAAACCATCGTCCCATAAGCATTGCTGCTCCTAAAAATTCAGTTCCCAAAGCAACTGTCCAACAAATCCAGTACAGCCAGGCAACTGTAAATCCAGTTCCAGGGCTTATGAATTTTGTAGCATAAGTGTGAAAAGACCCAGTAACAGGCATCGCTACAGCTAGCTCACCAAGTGATAGCATAACCAAATAAACAACAACCGCTCCCACCAAGTAAGATAGAACTGCTCCGAAAGGACCTGCTTGCGCAATTGTATACCCAGAACTGAGAAATAATCCCGTTCCAATAACACCACCAAGCGACAACATAAAGAGATGCCTGCTTGTCATCTTGCGTTGAAATTGACCTTCATTTTCAAAATTATGATTTTCCATAAAAACCTCTCAATACATAATAGGTCTATGATATCACAAGATTTTAAGAAGCGGTAATAGACTTTAACTATCGACTTCTTAGTTTAAAACTATAGCATTGAAAAAAGCTTGAAATTTTCATCTCAAGCTTTCAATATTATAATTCTTCTAAAATACTATCCCATGATTCATCAAGACCAGTACGATCAACAGATGAAAAGATAATAAATTTATCAGTCTTATCGAAGTTCAATTTTTTCTTGATAGCTGATTCGTGCTTATTCCATTTACCTCGTGGAATTTTATCTGCTTTCGTCGCAACAACGATAACAGGAATTTCATAATATTTTAGGAATTCATACATTTGGATGTCATCAGCGCTTGGGTCATGACGAAAATCAACTAAGCTGACAACTGCACGAAGATTATCACGGCTTACAAGATATTCCTCAATCATTTTGCCCCATTTAGCACGCTCAGATTTAGAAACTTTGGCATAACCGTACCCTGGAACGTCAACAAAACGCAATTTGTCATCAATGTTATAGAAATTAAGCAACTGCGTTTTTCCTGGCTTACTTGACGTACGTGCCAAGTTTTTACGCCCTAAAAGTGTGTTGATAAAACTAGATTTTCCAACATTTGAACGACCTGCAAGAGCAATTTCAGGCAGATCATCTTGTGGGTAATGTGATTTATTAGCTGCACTTAGTAGAAGTGAGGCATTATGGGTATTTAAATACTCAGTCATTTTCTCTCCTTATGCAGTTTCTAAGATAGGTTTATCAGTACCTTCGACAGCATCTTTAGTGATGCGAACTTTGGTAACTTCTTCGCGACTAGGAATTTCAAACATGATATCCATCATTGTTTCTTCGATAATTGAACGAAGTCCACGCGCACCTGTCTTACGTTCGATAGCTTTATTAGCAATTGCTTGAAGAGCATCTTCATCAAATTCCAACTCAACACCATCATAAGATAGCAATGTTTGGTATTGTTTAACCAAGGCATTGCGAGGTTCAGTCAAGATACGAACCAAATCATCCGCAGTCAATTGTTCAAGCGCAGCTACTACAGGCAAGCGTCCGATAAACTCTGGAATAAGACCAAATTTTTGAATATCTTCTGAGATGATTTCTTGCATATAAGATGCATCTTCATCAATTTTACGGTTATTTTGACCAAAACCAATAATTTTTTCACCAAGACGTTGTTTAACAATATCTTCGATACCATCAAACGCACCACCAACGATGAAAAGAATATTCTTGGTATCAATTTGAATCATTTCTTGGTTAGGGTGTTTACGTCCACCTTGTGGTGGTACGCTAGCAACAGTTCCTTCAATGATTTTAAGAAGAGCTTGTTGAACACCTTCACCTGAAACGTCACGAGTAATTGAAACATTTTCACCTTTTTTAGCGATTTTATCAATTTCATCGACGTAGATAATACCACGTTCAGCACGTTCAATATTAAAATCAGCTGCTTGAATCAGTTTCAAAAGGATATTTTCAACGTCTTCACCGACATATCCTGCTTCAGTCAATGATGTCGCATCTGCAATCGCAAATGGAACATTAAGACTTTTAGCCAATGTTTGAGCAAGGAAAGTTTTCCCTGACCCTGTTGGCCCGATAAGCAAAATGTTTGATTTTTGCAATTCAACATCTTCTTCATCACGACTTTCAGCAAAAGATACACGCTTGTAGTGATTGTAAACTGCTACTGCAAGGGCGCGTTTTGCACGTTCTTGACCAACAACATATTCATCAAGGGTAGCTAGTAATTCTTTTGGTTTTGGAACTTCTGCCAAATCTGCAAGAACTTCTTCTGCTAATTCTTCTTTAATAATCTCTTGGGATAAAGCCACACATTCATTACAAATAAAAACATTATTTCCTGCAATAATTTTTTTTACTTCGTCTTGGCTTTTTCCACAAAATGAGCAATAAACTTTTACATCATTTGTTCGATTTCCAACCATTTTGTTCTCTCTAACTTCATTTTTTCTCTCTATATATTAAAACAAGGTACCATACACGGCATGAATGGTATTTACAATATTAGTAAATGCATTCAAAAATAAAAGGACAGCTAATCCATAGCGTTTTTTACGAAGTGCTGGAATTGCACACAAAATACAGATAACTGCGAGCAGAGCCGTGAATACACCGAAAATACTTCTTTGCATTCTTATCTCCATGTGTTATTTTTCAAAAACAGTAATTGTAAAGTCATAGGCATTCTTGTCATCTTTTTCATAAAATGACTCAGAAACCTTTGTAAATTGTTCTAAATCAACGTCTGGGAAGTAAGTATCTCCCTCAAACTCACCGTGAACTGTTGTTTTTATAATCTCATCACAATAAGGCAAGAAGGCTTTATAAATACTTGCACCACCAACAACATAAAGGGTCTTATCGTGATTTTTAAACCACTCAAAGACTTGATCCATATCGTTAACGACCTTCACACCATCAGCTTCAAAAGCTTTATCTCGAGTCAAAATCAGTGTTTCACGGCCAGGTAAGATGCGACGTTTCATGCCATCAAAGGTCACTCGCCCCATTAAAAGAGCTTGCCCCATCGTTGTTTCTTTAAAATGCTTCAGTTCCTTTGGGAGTCGCCAAGGCAACCCATCATTCACACCGATTAGATGATTTTCATCTTCGGCCCAGATAGCAACGATTTTCTTTGTCATATTGTCCTCTCATTCATTACTTTCATTTTATCAGATTTCCTATAAAAATGCAGAAATGCGATACGAAAAAGCCATGAAATAGATTAAATGGCTAAGTCAAATTTTAATTGTGGTTTGACTGGATCATAATCGACTAATTCAAAATCTTCAGGCTTAATATCAAAGAAATCTGTTCCATCTGGCACATTAAGAACCAAACGAGGTTTGCAATCAGTAGGTTCACGACGAAGCAATTCTTTTGCTTGTTCAAATTGATTGTCATAAATGTGCAAGTTGTTAACGAAATAGAAGAATTTTCCGACCTTCCAACCGAAGTGTTTTGCAATCATCATTTGGAGAGCAACGTATTGCATAGCATTGATATGGTGTGAAACCAACATGTCATTTGAACGTTGAGTCAAAGTGGCATCAAGATAAATATCGCCATCAACACGACGCACATCATACATGGTTTGGAAAGCACATGGCAAAAGACCGTCTGTATTTTCAAAAGCTTCGTAATCCCAAAGTGAGATAACATTACGACGATTCCATGGGTTTGCTTCTAATTGTTTTAAGATTTTACGAATGATATCGTGTTTCTTAACAACCGCTCCATAACGTTCACCGATTGTACCAGTGCCATCGACTTCCCAATCGTTCCAATATTTAACGTTGTATTTATCATTTAGAACTGAAAGATCATTGGTTTGATCTTGATAGATCCAAAAAATTTCGCGAATAGCACTTTTAATTGGAATAGGACGAAGAGTTGTAATCGGAAATTCACCTTTACTCAAATCATATTCAGCAAAAGCACCTGTTACGTATTTAGAATTTGCTTGTCCACCACTTTGGTAAACAGGACGTGCGTTTTCTGAAAATACCCCTTCATCCATAATTCTTTTGATATTTTCTTTAAAAATAACATCTGCTTTTGTCATGCTATCCGCTCTCCTTTGATTTATTGTTTGATTTTAAAAAAATCATTCTTTTCCATTTTATCTGAAAACAGTTAAAATTTCCAGCTTTTTACCAGCTTTTTAGTAGATTTAATAAGATTTTCTCATTTACTTTGAAAGATTAAATCAATATTTTTTTATAGAGTAATTAGGCTACTTTATGGTAAAATTATCAATGGACAATTAGTCACGCCGTAAATTTACTAAAAAAAGAGTTTCTTATTTAAAAGGATTTCCCCGCCTTTTAAAAACTTGTTAGGTTAATAAGAAGAAAATAAAGCACCTAACATTTATTGGAAATTCAATAAAAAGAAAGGTTTTTTCATGAACATTGGTATTGATAAAATTGGATTTGCAACAGCACAATATATGCTGAATATGGACGACTTAGCCGAGAGCCGAGACGTTGATCCAGATAAATATAGTAAAGGTCTTCTATTAAATAACTTAAGTATCACACCTGTTAACGACGACATCGTAACACTTGGCGCTTCTGCTGCAAAAAGTATCCTTAGCGACCAAGATAAAGAAGACATTGATATGGTCATTGTAGCAACAGAATCATCTGTTGACCAAAGTAAAGCAGCTGCAACTTGGATTCACCACCTTTTGGGTATCCAACCTTTTGCTCGCAGCATCGAAATGAAAGAAGCTTGCTACAGTGCAACAGCTGCACTTGACTATGCTCGATTGCATGTTCAAAAACACCCTGAATCAAAAGTATTGGTTATTGCTGCTGACGTAGCACGCTACGGGGCGAACACACCAGGTGAACCTACTCAAGGTGCTGGAAGTATCGCTATGCTAATTTCAAAAGACCCACGTATCATGCTTTTAAATGATAATTCAGTTGCTCAAACACGCGATATCATGGATTTCTGGCGTCCTAACTACTCAACAACACCATTTGTAAATGGTATTTACTCTACAAAACAATACCTCAGCATGCTAAAAACAACTTGGGAAGAATTCCAAAAACGTTTTGAAACATCACTAGCTGATTTTTCAGCCTTTTGTTTCCACTTGCCATTTCCAAAATTAGCCCTCAAAGGCTTTAATAAAGTAATGGATAAAAATCTACCAGAAGAATTGCAAGCAAAACTCAAAGACAACTTTGAAAAATCAATTCTCTACAGCAAACAAGTTGGTAACATGTACACTGGTTCACTCTACCTTGGACTTCTATCACTTCTTGAAAACTCTGAAAATCTCGCTGCTGGTGACAACATTGCCCTCTTTAGTTATGGTAGTGGTGCCGTAGCAGAAATTTTCACAGGAACTTTGGTAGAAGGATTTAAAGATATGCTTCAAACAAGTCGTCTTGAATCTCTAAAAAATCGTATCAAACTTTCTGTTGAAGAATATGAAAAACTCTTCTTTGAAGAAGTTGAAGTTGACTCAGAAGGTAATGCTACCGTTGCCGATTACAAAACTGGTGCATTTGCCCTCAAAGAAATTCGTGAACATCAAAGAATCTATGGTGAAGTAAATGACAACAAATAAAGTGACTTGGGGAGGTTTCTCCAAAAAAACGTTGGCTGAACGCCTTGAACATCTCGAAAAAAATGAGCTAATCAGTTCTGAAAATCTTGACCGTTTAAAATCAAATGAGCTACTCTCACTTGAAACAGCTAATCAGATGACAGAAAATCTTATCGGAACATTTTCATTGCCGTTTTCATTAGCGCCAGATTTTCAAATTGATGGAGCTATTTTCAATGTTCCAATGGTAACTGAAGAACCTTCAGTGGTTGCTGCAGCTAGCTTTGCTGCGAAAATTATCAAACGTTCTGGAGGCTTCAAAACTCAAGTTCACTCTCGTAAAATGATTGGACAAGTTGCACTTTACGATGTTCCAAATAAAAGTGCTGCGAAAAAAGCAATCATCGAACACACCGACCAATTGATTACTTTAGCAAACGATGCTCATCCTTCTATCGTAAAACGTGGGGGTGGTGCTCGTGAATTGAGTATCGATGAAAAAGATGATTTCCTTATTGTCTACTTAACTGTTGACACTCAAGAAGCGATGGGTGCTAACATGGTCAACACCATGATGGAGGCTTTAGTACCAAGTCTTGAAGAGCTCTCTGGTGGAAAAAGCTTAATGGCAATTCTATCAAACTATGCGACCGAATCTTTAGTAACAGCAGAATGTCAAGTAGACCTACGTTATCTCAGTCGTAATAAAGATGAAGCTAAAGAGTTAGCTCGAAAATTCCACCTAGCAAGCAAACTTGCCCAAGAGGATGTTTACCGAGCAAGCACACATAACAAAGGTATTTTTAACGGAATTGACGCTGTTGTTATGGCAACAGGAAATGACTGGCGTGCCATCGAAGCTGGTGCAAATACTTATGCTTGTAAAGATGGTCAATACCGCGGTCTTGCCACTTGGATTTTTGATGAAAACGCTCAGGTGCTTCGCGGTCAGCTAACGCTTCCTATGCCAATTGCAACTCGCGGAGGTTCAATTGGTCTTAATCCAACAGTCAAAATCACTCACGATATGCTTGGTCACCCTGATGCTCGTCAACTAGCTCGAATCATCGTTTCCGTCGGTTTAGCACAAAACTTTGCTGCCGTTAAAGCTTTGACTTCAACTGGTATTCAAGCAGGGCACATGAAACTACAAGCAAAATCACTGGCACTTCTTGCAGGGGCCAAAGATAAAGAAGTCGCTGGAGTTGTGAAAGCTTTGCTTAAAGCACCACATATGAACCTTGAAACAGCGCAGCATATCTTACAAAACATTAGAAATTAAATTACATCGAGCCAACTTATTAATATTGGCTCGATTTTTTTAAACTCTGAACAACTAATCTACTGTTCTATTACTAAGCTCATGAAAAACTGTCTACTGGACGTAACTCGCTCTTTTGTTTCTAGGCTCGTGAAAAAACTGTCCACTGGACAGTTTTTTTCCTTGACTTCGATTATCGATAATTATATAATCTAGTTATCAATACTAGATGAAGAGGTGGAGATAACTTTATGAGTACTACTTATCCAAAATGGTCTGAGTTACCGCAAATTGATTTATACTTAGACCAAGTTCTTCTTTATGTTAATCAAGTTGGTCAGGCTAATCAGCAAGATGCAAAAGGCTTGACTGCTTCTATGATAAATAATTATGTAAAACATGGTCATCTTGAAAAACCAATTAAAAAGAAATATAGCCGCAAACAAGTTGCTAGACTAATCGTTATTACAGCATTGAAAAATGTTTTTTCAATTCAAGAAATTAGTCAAACTTTGGCGCTTCTGACTGCTGATGACCAATCACAAAAACGTTACGATGATTTTGTGTCATGTATGAATGGCGAGAAAATTGATGACTTACCTCCTGTGGTCGTCTCTGCTTGTCAAACTTTGAAACTTTATTTTCAAACACATGAATTAGTCCAAAAATTAGAAGGAGAATCTCATGAAAGCTAGCATGACTTTAAAACTCAGTAAACGTCTTTCTTTTGGTGAAGAGGTTGCAAATAGTGTTACTCACGCGGTTGGTGCGGTAGCAATGCTTGTACTACTTCCTATCACTGCTATTTATAGTTATCATCACTATGGCATGCAAGCTGCTGTGGGAATGTCAATTTTCGATATTAGTTTATTTTTGATGTTTCTGTCGTCAACAATCTATCACTCAATGCAATATGACTCACCACAAAAATTCATTCTACGAATCATTGACCACAGCATGATTTACATTGCTATTGCGGGTTCATACACACCAGTTGCGCTTTCTCTTGTTGGTGGCTGGCTTGGTTATTTGATTATCATTTTGCAATGGGGTGCCACAATCTTTGGAATTCTTTACAAAATTTTTGCTAAAAAAATCAATGAAAAATTCTCACTCTTTCTTTACTTGCTCATGGGATGGTTGGTCATTTTCATCATTCCAAGTATTGTAAGTAAGACTGGCGTCGTCTTTTGGGCTTTGATGCTTGCCGGTGGTCTAGCTTATACTATTGGTGCAGTTTTCTATGCTAGAAAACGACCTTACGACCATATGATTTGGCACATCTTTATCTTGATTGCTTCTGTTCTTCATTACATTGCAATTGTTTATTTCATGCTATGATACAAAAAAAAAACACTGATTTAAAATCAGTGTTTTTTATTTGCTTCGCTTAATTTTCCGTATAAAAGGTAATCAACATTTCGTAAGTCTGCAATTGTCTTACAATTAAGAGCACACATAATAAGACGCAAATCATCTTTCCAGCCATTTACAATATTAACAACTTGATCAACTGGATATTTCTCAACAAGTTCTAAAACGGTTCGTGAAAGACCAACACCTTTTGCACCAAGAACAAAGCATTTCACCATGTCAAGAGGATGACGTACACCACCTGAAGCCAGAATTTCGACGGTATCAACAACATCTTGTAGATTTAAAAGGCTTTGAACGGTAGTTTGACCCCATTCATTTAAGTATGAACGGTCGCCACCTCGTTGGTTTTCAATAAAAGCAAAACTTGTTCCGCCACGTCCTGAAATATCAAAAGTTTTAATGCCAAATGCATGTGCCATCTGAATAGTTTTTAAATCCATTCCGAATCCGACTTCTTTTAAAACGACTGGGACAGGCATTTTTGTGGCATAGTTTTCTAAATTCTTCTTCCAAGAACGAAACTCTCGTTCACCCTCAGGCATCAAGAGTTCCTGCATCAGATTCACGTGAACTTGCAAGAAAATAGGTTGCATTTCATCAACGGTCTGCAATCCTAATTCATATGGTTTGTCAATACCAAGATTTGTCGCAAGTAATAAATCTGGATAATCTTTCTTGCTTGGATAAGAATCATCTTGCGGATTTTTTAGCGCAGCACTATATGATCCTGTCACCATGACAAGACCTGTCGCTTGAGCAACTTGAGCTAATTTACGGTTAACTGCCTTTGCTTTTTCTGAGCCACCTGTCATCGCATTGATATAAAATGGGTAATCAAAATCGCGCCCAGCAAAATGCGTGTGCAAATCAATCTCACTCAAATCATAATCCGGAAGAGAATGGTGAATCAATTCCATCTCATCAAAGGAATTATAAGGAGATTGGTATTTCAATGCATACTTAATATGCTCATCTTTACGATTCATCATGATAATTTCTCCAAATCTAGTAGTTCAATACCAAGATTTTGCCAACGTGTGATAAGTTCTTTCGTGTCATTGCTCTCAAATGATATTGCAATACCACAGTCACCACCGCCTGAACCAGATGATTTAGCAATCACATCCAGACCTTCTTCTGCAGCCTTCAAATCTTTTAGTTTATCAATATAAATAGCTGAGCTAAGGCTGAGCAATAAATCACTGACGTTTTGAAGTGCAGATTTAATTTTTTCTTTATCACCGCTCAAAAGAGCTTTTTTACAAGTTTGAACTTGCTGTTCAGTTTCCGTCAAAAATTCTTCTGAAATGGCTGATTTAACGAGATTAATCATATCTTTTGAAATTGACGGTTGCTTAGTCCAACCGACCAAAAACTCACAAGACAAGGCTGGTTTTATCACCTCAATCTGATATTCCCAGTCTTTATCAAGAACAGTCTGAATTGGCTCATCCGCAATCCATTTGGCAACCTTTTGTCGATTAAATGAAGTAAATGCAACTAAGTCATCGTAAGCAATACAAGCAATATCCCCCATCGAACCATTGTCACCGAGTTTTAAAAGCGTGTAAGACGCCAATTTAAAAAGAAGGTCGTCTGACAAATTCAAATCATAAAAAGCTGATAAAGCCTTGAGCGTTAGGACAGTGACTGAACCACTTGAACCAATGCCAAATTTTTTCCCGTCACGTTCCATTTTTCCTGTGATTTCAAGTGAAAATGGTACTAATTCATCAATTGACTTGCCAAGATAATCAGCTAAAGTCTGAACACTTGCTTGAATTAAAGCATAATTTTTATCTTCAGACATTGTAGCTGAGTAATCAAACATATCAGAAGAAAGCTTGATTGTAGAATTCTCTTTAACAACCGCTGTCATATGAATTGGGATATTTTTAATGATTGCAGTCTGCCCAGGTGTTAGCACAGCGTATTCCCCAGCGATATAGAGCTTTCCACCCGTCTGAACTTTAGTCATTTTCATCTGGTAATTCCTTAGTACGTGAAACAATTACGCGATAGTTTTCTTCAAAACGTTTTGTCAATCGCTCTAAATCTTCTTCTAAACAAAGCACTTTAACATTTGGCCCAGCATCCATTGTGAAGTAACATTTTTCACCTTCAGCACGAAGTTGTTTGACAAAGTCCATTGCCTTATAACTTTCCTCTGTTAGGTAATTAAATGGTGGATTTGCATGTGTGTTTGTGTCATGCATTGCAAGTGCGTTGCGTTCAGTTAACTCACCAACACGTTCAAAGTCGTTATTTTTAAGATAGCCTAGCATGTCTTTGTAATCTTGTTCAGATTGTTTGACCCAATTCTCAAACGTTGTTGATGTTTCAACACAGCGTTTCATACCTTCTCGACTAGAGATTGGTTTCTTGCTATCGCTCAAAACAAGCATAATCATGCCAAGTTTGAGGTCAGTTTCTACTTGATAGACTTCTCCAGTGTCTTTATCCCATGCAGCAAGTGGTCCGAAGAATGAACGTGAAGATGAACCAGAAGCAAATTTTGCTTTTTGAGCCAGTTCAGCCTGAGTCAAACCTGTTTCAAAAAGTTCATTACATGCCTTCACAAGCGCTGACAATCCACTAGAACTTGATGACAATCCTGCTGCTGTTGGCATGTTATTACTTGTCTCTACTTTTACAAACTCCATACGCTGCCCGCGATACTGGTCAATGATAGCAGAAATTTTAGCATGCTCTTTCTCATCTTGCAAAACACCGTTAATGTAAAATTCGTCGTGAGTTGCTGTGTCTGGCAAAAAGGATACACTTGTTGTGGTAAACATATTTTCCAGTGTCAATGAAATACTGCTGGTTGCTGGAATCATCTTAGCTGCGTCAGCTTTCCCCCAGTATTTGATAATAGCGATATTGGCATATGATTTTACCGTTACAATTTTTCGATCCACGTTTGAACCGCTCCTCCTTCTGTTAATGCTTTACTAATTTTTTCTGCCTGTGCTTTGGTCTGTGCAAGGGCGATAATACATCCTCCAAGACCTCCGCCACTCATTTTGGCACCAAGGGCACCATTTTCTAAAGAAATCTGAACTAATTGGTCAGCTTTTTCAATACTAACGCCAATTGCTTGTAAGTGACTGTGTGCTTTTGTCATCAAGGGACCAATTTCAGAAATAGCCTTGTCTTGAATCGCTTTTTGAACCATTTCTGTCAAGTCTCCTAAAGCTGCAAGATGTGGCAAATTAGCTTCCTCAGCTTGTGCAACTTTTTCAACTGCTTCACGAGTATTTCCATAAATACCCGTATCTGCAATAACAAGATAAGCATCCAAGTCTAGGTCAAGTGTACTAAAACCAATATTTCGAATAAAGGTAATTGCCTTGTCACTCAAACATGTCTTAGCATCAAGGCCACTCGGATTTGAATGTGCAATAATTTCTGCTTTATTTACCAAAATTTCAAGAGTATCCATGTCAATACTTTGCTCGAAATAATCAAACACGGCACGAATTGCTGCGATTGAAACCGCCGCTGATGAACCCATGCCTCGTTTTTGAGGAATTTCTGAGCGAATATCATAAGTGATTGAAACATCAGTATGATTTAGGTACTCAAGTGCCGCATAAACGGCTGTTGATAGTGTGTCATAATAATCAAAGTGAATTTTTTCATCAGCTGGATAAATACGACATTCCACTTCAATACCCTGAAGTGGAATTGCAATGGCAGGATAGCCATACACCACTGAATGTTCACCCATCCAAATAATCTTACTATGCGCCTTTCCGACGCCAATTTTCTTAGTCATTTTCTTCTCTTACAATTTTTAGTTTACACTCCATTTTATCATTGTTCCGCAAAAAAAGCGACTCTTACTAAAAAATGTTATAGCATTCAAATAAATCATGAAAAAATCTGAGACAATCAATCTCAGATTTCTTAATTTTTACATTATTGATTTTTTAATCAACTTCACCACTCTCTACGACCAAGTCATCTGCTTTTGCAGCATCACCGTAAACTGGAGCTAATGTCTTATCATAATCTTCGTGGAAGAAGTTTTCATCACCCAAAGATTTAATTTCATCATTAATCCAATCAAGAAGCTCAGTATTTCCTTTTTGAACTGCTGGAGCAATGGTATCTGTGTCACCCAAACTTGTAATGCCAACTTCGTAACCTTTATTTTCCAAAGCCCATGCTAAAACTTCTGTATTGTCAGTTGATAGCGCGTCACCTCGACCATCTAACAGTGCTTGATATGCTTCGCTGTACTGGTCAAATTTTAAAAGATTTACTTTTGGATAATGTTTTTCAAAGTATGTTTCAGCTGTTGTTCCTTTGCCAACAATCAAAGTTTTTCCTTCTAAAGCATCAACGTCAGAAATTAATTGATTACTTGGCGATACGACACCTAACGCTACTTTCATGTATGGCAAAGCAAAATCAACTTGTTTTGCACGTTCATCAGTCACTGTAAAGTTGGCAAGAATAATATCTACTTTAGCTGATGTCAAATACTCAACACGACTTGCTGGGTCTACTGAAACATATTTAACTTTAACACCCAAATCTTTTGCTAAACGGTTTGCAAAATAAACATCATATCCTTGGTATTTTCCTTTGTCATCAACATAACCAAACGGTTTTTTATCTGAGAAAACTCCAATTTTAATGGTACCGCTCTTCTTGATTGCATCAAGAGAGCGAGCTTTGGCTGTTGACGTAGCTGAAGATGAATTTTTAGTTGTTGAGGATTTTGATGTTGAGCATCCTGCAGCAAAAACAATTAATAAAAGACTAACAATCGCTAAAAAACGTTTTACAATTTTCATATATAACTCCTTAAAATTTTATTACCTATTTAACCAACTGTAGAAAAATCAAAGACATTCAAGAAATCACGCGCACGTTGAGTTCTTGGTTGGCTGAAAAATAATCTCGCATCACTTTCTTCTACAATTTGTCCCTTTTCAAGAAAAATCACACGATCTGCTATCGCTTTTGCAAACTGTAGCTCATGCGTCACAATAATCATTGTCCTACCTTCGTGTGCAAGTTCCCCAATCAACTCTAAAACTTCTCTAACCATTTCAGGGTCAAGTGACGCTGTAACTTCATCAAATAGAAGCACTTCAGGATGTAAAAGTAAACTTCTCACAATAGCACCCCTTTGCATCTGACCGCCAGATAACTCGTGAGGATAACTATTTTCTTTTCCTTCTAAACCAACTCGCTTAAGTAGTTTTAATGCCTCGCCCTTCACTTCCTCTACTGACCTTTTTTGAACCTTTACTGGTGCTAATAAAAGATTTTTTAGAACTGTTAAGTGTGGGAAAAGGTCGTAGGATTGAAATACCATGCCGATTTTTTGGCGAACAAGAGGAAGATTTTTAGACTCTTTTAAAATTTCCTTGCCTTCAAGTTCAACTCTTCCTGCTTGAATTGGTTCCAAGCCATTGATACAACGAAGTAATGTTGATTTTCCACAACCTGACGGACCTAGAATGACTAAAACTTCACCCTCTTCAACGGAAAACGAAACTTGGTTGAGAATCTTTTGCTCGCCATAAGATTTTTCAATATCTTTAAGTTCTAAAATCGTTGCCAAATGATTCACTCCTTCCAACGTTTTTCTAAATAAACTGACAATCTCGAGATTGGAAAACAAACAGCAAAATACATCATAAAGATTAAGCCATAAATCCAAATTGCGGTGCTAGGTACCGTCAAACGATTAGCTTCAATAATCTCTTGACCAACTTTTACCACTTCGACAACACCAATCAAAACAATTAATGACGTTGTTTTAATCATTCGTGTCATTAGGTTAACCGCTTGGGGTAATAATTGTCGTAAAATTTGTGGCATAACAACGTAAATGAATAACTGTCGATTGTTTAATCCCAGAGCAAGACCACTTTCAATTTGGTGTTTTGGTAGCGATGTCAACGCTCCGCGAACAAGATCTCCCATCTCAGCTGTCCCCCACATTGAAAAGACAATAAGTGCTGCTACTTCACCAGATAAATTGAGATTAAAAGTTCTAGCTAAACCAAAATAAACAAGAAAGAGCAAGACTAATTGTGGCATGATTCGAATAAATTCTAGATAGATTTGTGAAATAAAGCGAATCACTCTAAAGCGTGAAATCATTATAAAACCAAACAAGAATCCTAAAACCACTGAAATAAGAATGGACACTAGGGAAATATTAATCGTAACTAACAATCCTTTAAGGAGTCGCAAAAGATTATTTCCCTGAAACAGCACCTGGAGTCCTGAAACCTGCATGATGCAACCTCCTTTCTAGTACCCTTGCTAATAGTGAAATCGGTAAAAGAACAATCAAGTAAGCAACTACCAACATTAACAACGCCTCATCGGTCTCATAATACAGTCCAATCAAATCCTTAGCTACGTACATCAAATCAGCAAGTGCAACGATTGAAAAAACAGACGTCTCTTTGACAAGAAAGATGATATTAGCAACCAACGACGGAAGTGCAACTGCGATTGCTTGAGGAAGGATGACATAAAAAACATTCTGAAGATGTGATAATCCGATGCTCAAACCAACTTCATACTGTCTTTTGGACACTGCTTCCAACCCTGAACGAAATGACTCCGCCATGTAAGAACCACCTAAAAAGATTAGACCAACAATCGCACAAAGCTCCGATGGTAAAACCACTCCAACTTTAGGCAAACCATAATAGAGAAAATAAAGCTGTATCAAAAGCGGCGTGTTACGAGACAATTCAATATAAATCTGGCAAATTTGACTTAAAATAGCTACATTGTAGTACTTAATCAAACTAATGAAAAAGCCTAAAATAATCGCTCCCAAGATGCCAAATAAAGCCAAACGAATCGTAAGCACCAAAGCTTGTTGATACAAGGGAATATTCTCATAAACAAAGCCCCAATCTAACATAATATCCCTCCAAACGTTATAAAGGTATTATAAAGAATTCTTCTATAGTCGTGTACTCTAAATATTTTATGCTGTGCCATAAGTATTTTTTATAGCACAACACTTAAAAAGAAGCTGAAATGTATCAGCCTCCTTTTGTTTAGGTAGTTAGTTCAGTTGATAAAACCAGTCATAACATAGCTTTTTACTTCTTCTTTTTCAATAATCTCATAAGAGCCATCTATATCACTGGGTCAATATTTAATTCTGGAATAATTCGTGTCAAGAATTGTTTGGTACGTTCTTCTTTTGGTCGTGTGAAGAATTCTCTCGGTTCACCTTCTTCTATGATATGCCCACCTTCCATAAAAATAACGTGCGTTGCGACATCACGCGCAAAACTCATTTCGTGAGTAACTACCACCATTGTCACACCCTCTTTAGCAAGTTCTTTCATGACATCAAGAACATCACCGATTAATTCTGGATCGAGTGCAGACGTTGGTTCGTCAAAAAGAATAACCTCTGGTTTTACCGCAATAGCACGCGCGATTCCAATACGTTGTTGTTGACCACCTGATAATTGGCTTGGGTAAAAATCTCTTTTTTCTAACAAACCAACCTTTTTTAACGCACTCTCAGCAATCGGAATAGCTTCTGCTTTTGGAACTTTTCGCGCGATGACTAAGCCTTCTAAAATATTTTCAAGCGCTGTTTTGTTGGCAAATAAATTATAATTTTGAAAGACAAATGCTGTTTTTTTGCGGATTTCAAGCACCTCTTTACGGTTAATTTTTGCCAAATCATATGTCTTTCCGTCCAACTCTAACTGACCTGAATCTGGCGCCTCAAGATGGTTTAACGTTCTCAAAAAAGTTGTCTTTCCTGACCCAGATGGCCCTAGAATGGCAACAACATCCCCTTTATTTACCGTCAAACTAATCCCATCTAAAACTTTCTTTTCTCCAAAAGATTTCTCAATATTTTTAACTGTTAGCATAACTTCTCCCATCTTTTCTCTCAACCAATCTGAGCACGTCTTTCCAACACTTTAAAAGCATATTGAATCAACCCACAAATCACAATATAAATCACAAAAATAACAAAGTAAGATTCAAAATAATGATAGCCGTATGCTGCCTCAACCTTAGCAATCGCCGTTATATCTTTTACTGTCATTACAAAAACAAGAGAGGTACCTTTAACTAGATTAATGACAAGATTGCAAAGATTAGGAAGAGCTTGCTTGATTGCCTGCGGAAAAATAATCCTCAAATAAGCTTGTTTTTTCGTAAGTCCTATAGCAAGTGCTGCTTCTAGTTGCCCTTTATTTACCGTCAAAAGACTCGACCGAATAATCTCTGAAAGACTGCCTGTTGTCATAAGCCCAAAAATAACAAACGCGTAATAAATAGGATTGATGTCAAAAACGTTAAAGCCAGAAGCTTTCAATACTTGATTAATCAAACTTGGAAACAGGCTGTAAAAAAATAAAATTAACAAAATCGGCGGCGTTGAGCGAATAAAAGCAAGATAAACCACTGAAAATCCCGTAACACCTTTTACTTTGTGAATTCGCCCCAATGCTAGAAAAAGTGCCGGAAAAAAGCTGATAAGAATTGAAACAATCATAATTCCTAAAGTGACCGGAATTCCTGCAAGAGCCTTGATAAACGTTTCTGAAATATAAGAAAAATCCATAATCTCCTCCTTAGCCCTTTTCGGTATTCAATTCATTTTCAGTCACATGTGCAATAAAAGATAAGAAGAAGGCTAAAACCCAGTAAACAATAGCAACTGCCGTATAAGTTTCAAGAGAATAATTTCCCATATTTCTTGAAATGATGAGATTTCCTTCTCCCATTAAATCAACTAAACCAATCGTATAAGCAAGTGCAATATCTTTTAAAAGATTAATAATAGCTGTCACAATATTTGGAAGTGCAATTCGAAACGCCTGTGGTAAAAGAATTCTAATAAAGGTTTGATATTCTGTCAGACCAATGCTAAGTCCAGCCTCTAATTGCCCCTTAGGTAGAGCTTGATAAGATGACTTAAAAACTTCAGAAATGCTTGCACCAAACAGCAAAGTCATTGCCAAAATGACAAATACCGCACGAGACCAGCCATTCACATCGATACCAAGCCACCATTCAATAAAACGAGGTAAACCATAAAACACAAGAAAAATGAGAACAATCGGTGGCGTACATCTCAAAATAAAAACATAACCTTTTGCGATTTGAGAAAAGCTAGCTTCTCTCGATATTTGTGCATAAGCTAGTAAGAAACCTAATAAGCTCCCTAATAAAACAGTCACAACTAAAACCCAAAGAGTGAGAGGCAAAGCTGACAAGATTTCAGGAATAACTCTTATCACACGAGACGGTTCATAAGAAACCATAGGCACCTCCTAATCTGTTACATAACTAAAGACATCTTCTCCAAAGTATTTTTCTGAAAGTTTTGCAATCGTACCGTCTTCCTGCAATTCTTTAACTGCTTTGTCATACTCTTTTGCAAATTCTTTGTTAGTTGAATTTTTGTGAATCAACGGATAAGTTTCAATTCCCTTATATGGGAACCAAGTTAATTGATCAGCGTACTGATGATAAGCACCATCTTCTTTTTGAACGGCTTCTTCAAATGATAACTTAATTGAGAAATAAGCATCGTAACGACCTTCAAGAACCCAAGCATAGGCATCAGCAACAGAGAAACTTTCTGACTCAGTCAATTCAATCTGATTTTTAGCTTTCTTATTGTATTCTTGAATCACATTGTATTGAGCATTTTGTGGGGAAATTGGCACTAACTTACCACCGTTTTTTGCAAAAGAATCAATATCTTTGTATTTAGATTCGTCCTCTTTTCGAATAGCAAAGCCAATAACACTTGCACCGATAGCTTCATCAGGAATAATGAATTTTTGAGCACGTTCTTCAGTGTACCAAGCACCTTTGACACCAATATCATATTTGCCAGATTCAAGTCCAATCAACAAATCTTCATCACTTGTTCCAGTGTAATCGAATTTATAGTTTTTCAATTTTTCATCAACAGCTTTCAATACCGCAACTTCAAAACCATCGCTATCACCTTTTTCGTTGATATAATCATATGGAACATAGTTTTGCGTGTGAGCGACTTGCAAAGTTGTCACTTTTTCAGAGCTTTCTGATGAACTATCTGCACTTGCTGAATTTTTCCCTGTCAATTGACGTCCAACAATAGTTGCTGCAACAAGTGCTACGATAACGCCTCCTGAAATAATCCATTTTTTCTTACTCATATAACTCTCCTTTTTCTTTTTACCTAAAACTTTCCTTGATTTCTGAAATCTCTAAAATCCGACAGCTTCTTTGAGAACAAGTTCATCTGCGACGGCTTCTTTGACCCAAGCAATACGCTCAGCTGCAATGTCATTTGGCACTGTGCAGTCAGCTCCAATAACTACACCTTTTCGACCTGTTTCATCAAGAATTTCTCTAACTTTATTTTGAATCGCTTCTTTGCTGCCTTGATAAAGTAAGTCATTTTCGGTATTTCTAAATCCGCCAAGAACTGTCTTCCCGCCAAATAATTCACGACCTTCTGATAAGCTAACACCTTCCAATTCAACAGCCCAATTAAACACATCAGCAGGATAACCAGTATAGTAAGAAATGTCATTTGTCGCACCTTCGTAACCGCAAATGTGAAGAATATTTGTGCCACCTGAGCTAATAGCTCGATTCAAGATATGAAGTTCACCTGGCTTAATAACATGGTCATATTCCTTACGACTCAATCGTGAATCTTGCAAATTTTGAACACTGAGATAAATACCATCAACACCTGCTTCTTCAATCAAACGTTTCGTTAATAAGCCAATATCAAAGGCAATCACATCAAGAACTGTCTTAGTCAACTCAGCATCTTCTTTGATAAAATCTTCGATAATCGTATCACCATTACCACCTTTTCCTGCGAGATGCCATTTGAGATAAGTCGCGGGAGCAAAAATATTATAAAAAGAGGCGATATCTTCAGGAAAATCGTCACGGATTTTTTTAGCGAGCTCAATTTGCTTTTCAATCCATGGATGATTTTCACCGATTGATGTGATACCTTCGAGTTCTTTAATGGAAGTAATTCCTTCACGAATTTGTTCGTTTGGATAAGTGAAGAAACCATCACTCATGATTTTGACAAAATCAGGATTAACGTCAGCGACAAATTTTTTGTGACCAGCAATATTTTTATTAAAAATTTCTGGATTAAAACCATCACTTCGTTCCTCATCAGTTGTAAAGTGATACCAGAAGCCGACTGGAACCTTGTCAACTGATTCATTTTTAAATGCCTGTAAAACCCATTCTCTTTTTGTTGTCATAATGTCATCTCCTTTGCAATTGGTATGGCAATTATACTATCACGCTTTAGAAAACTTGAAAAATCTATTTTATTTATGCTTGGTCATAAAAATTAGTTATGACCTTAAAAATATAATGACACCAAAAAAGAAGCTGAGCACTTTTATCCCAGCTTCCTTTACTCGTAAGGTAGGTGTGTTAAATTTCTTAGACTTTCTAAAAAAACAATATCTTCCTTTTCAATATGTGAAGAGATTTTATTAGTTTGATAGGCTTTGAAGGAAGAATATTTAAAAAATATTAGAAGAGATATGACAAGAACAATTGTAACAACGATTGAACTATTTCTTAAGCGCTTTTCTGTAAAGAACATTAACACATCACCTCCGAGAAGCTTTCTAGGCTCATTGTAGCAAGCTTTCACACATTTGAAAAATCTTTATTTTTTATGACTAGCCATAATATTGGTTAATGATTAGATTGTTTTATCACTGGCTATAGGATTTTTTTATCAAGACTTTAAATATTTTTATCAGAATATTGCTGATTTTTTAATTTAATTCAATTATAATAATATCAATTATTTCAAGAAGGGATGATGTTTTATGAATTTCCAACAATGTCGTTATGTCGAAGTCGTCGCTCGTGTGGGGTCTTTTAGTCAGGCTGCCAAGGAATTATATATGACTCAACCCAACTTGTCATGTTCTATCAAGGATTTGGAAAATGAGCTTGGTGTTCAACTGTTTACTCGCTCAAACACAGGAACTCGTTTAACAGAGGACGGGCATGATTTTTTGAAATACGCCAAACGTATCATTGGTGAGCTAGATTTGTTGCAACAACGCTATCATGACCAATTCAAAAAGAGCTTTACGGTTGCTTCTCATCACTATGACTTCTTATCAATACCCCTTGCCAAAGTCGCTCAAGAATTCAAACATGATTACCAAGAATTTCAAACTATTGAAACAAGTACTAAAAAAATCTTAGACAGCGTAGCATCTTTTGAAGCTGATTTGGGAATTATTTACCTAGATGATGAAAATAAGCATATTTTAAAATCAGCTCTGGAGCACCATGAACTCGAGTTCACTTCACTTGGTGACTTTCCAACACGTATTTTTCTTAGACGGAATCACCCGTTGGCAAGTAAAACTGTCATTTCTGAAAGTGACTTGAAAGGTTATAATCAAATTCGTTTTCGTCAAGAGCAGTCTGGACTCAATTTTGACGAAGACGCACTTGAAATTCATGATAAGCAACATATTCTCTACAGCAATGACCGTGGAACTGTGATGAATTTATTGTGTGCAACCGATGCTTACGCTTCTGGTCTTGGAATTGTCAATAGCTTTGTTCGAAATCAAATTGTTCTTATTCCTCTAAAAAACAGTCCAAAGCACACGCTTGGTTATGTGACAAATAAGAAGAAAAAATTGGCGCCAATCAGCCAATATTTTATCAATGAAATCAAACTTAGCTTAAATGAATTTGCTGACCATAGCAACATAGTTTGAGACAAATTTTTTTAACATGAAAGCTTTTTATGCTAGAATCAAGGAAAAAAGGAGAATTAACATGGAATATAAAACTTTAAATAATGGTGTCGAAATTCCAAAATTGGGATTTGGTGTTTGGCAAATTTTCGACCAATCTGAGTGTCAAAAATCTGTTGAAGATGCTCTTGAAGTTGGCTACCGCCTTATCGATACTGCTGCTCTTTACAAAAACGAAGAAGCCGTTGGTCAAGCTATCAAAGCTTCTGGTATCAAACGTGAAGATGTTTTCATCACAACAAAAGTGTGGATTAACCAGCTTGGCTACGATGAAACCAAAAAAGCATTTGAAACAAGTCTTAAAAAACTAGGAACAGATTATCTTGACCTTTATCTCATTCACCAACCTTATGGTGACACTCATGGTGCTTGGCGTGCAATGAGTGAACTTTACAAAGAAGGTCGTATTCGTGCCATTGGAGTATCAAACTTCTCAACTGGGCGCGTGACTGACTTTGCAATCAACACCGACATCGTTCCTGCACTAAATCAAATCGAACTTCACCCATACAAGCAACAAACCATTCTTCGTGCGACAAACCAAGAACTCGGTGTTGCTACCCAAGCTTGGAGTCCATTTAACCAAGGAAAAGATGATATTTTTAAAGACGCTACGCTCAATAGCATCGCTGAAAAATACGGCAAGTCTGTCGCTCAAATCATTCTTCGCTGGCAAATTCAAAACGACATTCTTACTATTCCAAAATCAGTTCATATCAACCGTATCAAAGAAAATTTTGACGTTTTTGATTTTGAACTTACCCAAAACGACCTTGATACCATCGCTAAACTTGACCGTTTTCCAAACAACTACGGACCAAACGAAACTCTCGAACAAGTCAAACGACTTTCAGGATTTAGTGTTTGAGAACTAAAAACCAGCTAGTTTAACTAGCTGGTTATTTTATATGCTCACCACAAATGTAATGGTATCATCTTTATAATTCACAGAGATATTTCCCTTAAAGAGTTTCACCATAGTTCGTGCCATAGAAAGTCCGATGCCGTAGCCAGATTTCTGGTTATTGTGCGACTCATCTTCACGGTAAAAGCGTTCGAAAAATTTGCTGTAATCAACGTCTTTGCCTTCAGCATAAGTGTTTGAAATTTCAAGTTTTGCTTTAGATAATCTGCCCTTACTCAAGACAACAGAAACTGTACCACCTGGGTCACAGTATTTATTGGCATTATCGACGAGAAGCGTAACCAACTCAAACAAAGATTTTTCTTCAGCCTTGATGTGAATATTTGGCTGAATGTCCATGACGAATTTCTTGCCATCTTTGATAACTGGTCCTTTGAAATCTTCTGCAGCATCTTCTGCAATCTCTGAAAAATTCAAATCTGTTAGCACAACTTCAGGCTGTTCTTCTAAACGCGCCATAGCCACCAAACCATTAATCAGACCAGTCATGCGCTGAATCTGGTCATTTGTACTTTTTGTCCATTCAGACTCACCATTCATCAGCTCAACAAGTTCATTATTAGCTGAAATGATGGCAAGAGGCGTCTTTAATTCGTGCCCAGCATTTGTGATGAAACGGCGTTGCCTTTCATAATTTCTGATAAATGGCTTAATAACCTTACCAGAGACAATCGAAATCACCAAGACAAAGAAAATAAAACTAATTCCCGACATCCAAATTGACAAGTGCACTAAAGTCATGTTGTCATTAAATTGATTGGTCGAGTCAAGAACAACGATTGATTTTACCCCCTTGTCCTCTGTCACCAAATAAGAATAGGTGTGGTGATTGAACGAAAAATCATCTCTTGTGTTTCTAGACTTGCTCACCTTAACAAGAAACTCTTCTACTTGCTGGTCAGACAAATCTGAAATATTACTTGAATTCATGGAAATAATATTGCCATTTTGATTGATTTTCGCACTAAAATAACGGTATTGAAAGAGTGTATCTGTTGAAACGGTGTCACCAAGCTCACTTGTCGTCTTAGAAATACTTGGAAAACTACCACCATTATCTGCTAATAAATTCAAGATTTTATTAATCTCATCTACTGTCTGAACATGGCGTGCTGAATTTAAAACCCCAACAACCGAAAACAAGACAAGTAGAATCGCTAAAGAAGCAATCGCAATAAACCGTATCCGAAGTTTCCGAAACATAAGCCACCTACAATTCTCTTAACTCGTAGTCTCCCATTTCCTCTCCTTCAATCACGAGATTTGCCCCAATAGCTTGAAGTTTCTGGCGAAGGTAGGAAACATATATAAAGACATAACCATTATCAATGTCAGGATCATCCTTATCTGTTGCCCATACGTGATTAAAAATTTGGTCGGTTGATAATTTTTTCCCTGGGTTCAACATGAAGAATTCAAGCATTTTTGCTTCTTTACCAGCTAATCGAATCGTATTTTGGCTAGCAAGTTCCTGCTCACCGACATTTAAAGTAACACTACCCAGTTTTAAAATATTTGATGTGAAAGCTGTATCAACACGACGTGACATTGAACGAAGTCGCGCGAGCAATTCCTTCAACGAAAAAGGTTTTGTAAGATAATCATCAGCTCCTGCATCAAGCCCTGTCACACGATCGTCGATTTCTGACATAGCTGTCAGCATAATGATATGAGCTTGATTGCCACTCTGGCGAATTTCCTGCACCGCCTCAATTCCAGACTTGATGGGCATCATGATATCCATGACCATGACATCATATGCATTTTCATTTGCCTTATCAATCGCAGCTTGTCCATCATAAACGGAATCAACGTCATATCCTTCATGTGTCAACGCTGTTGTCAAAACACGATTCATCTGAACTTCATCTTCTGCAATCAAAACTTTCATCGTTTTCTCCTTAAGTTAATCACTTTCCTGAATCAAATTACGAATGGTTTGCATGGTCAAATCACACGATGCCAATTCATCTGCGCAGCGTTTTAACTCACGTACAATTCGTTTTGGGTCTTTGATGTCATGCTTGTATTTCATTTGATGTTCTAGGCTCGCCCAAGAATCCATAGCAATCGTGCGAAGCTGAATTTCAATGAAGTATGAGCCTTGCTCATTTCCAAGACAGTCAGGATATGGTGTCACCACCTCTACAATCATGTGATATGAGCGGTAACCGTTTGGTTTAGCATTTTTGATGTAGTCTTTTTCAGTAACCACTTTACAATCATCAAAACTGCGAATCAGTTCAACCAAGGTATAAATATCATCAACAAAACCGCAGACAATTCGAAGACCAATACTGTCACGAATCTCTTTTAAAGCTGACTCAGTAGTCACTGGAAGACTTTTCCGTTGGCATTTTTCAACCATACTCTCAGGCGTCTTCACACGCGCCACAAAATGCTCAAATAGCTTATATCCTGTCGCCTGCTTCGCCTCTTTATTTTTTTCTTGAATACGCTCGCTAAAATTTTCTAAAATCAAAGGAAGATACTCAGCATATTCTCCATAAATTGTATCTGTCATATTATTTCCTAACTAAGTGATATCTCAATTATAGCAAAATTCCTTAAAATAAGGATAAATCAAGCTATTGAGACAAATAAAAAGCCGGTCTAGCCAGCTTTTTCATTTTTAAATAATTCTTTAATCAAATAGAAAAGTAAGTTAGCAAGTAAACTCAAACCAACTGCCAAAATAATACCCCAGAGGAGCTTAACTAGACTCATCGTTCGAAGTCCATCAAACAAAATAGTCCCAATTCCACCCGCATTAATTGTTGCACCAATAGTTGCTATAGCAATAATCATCTTATCTTACCTGATGGTCTTCTAAAAGCCCTCTTAAATTTTCTGTAAACATCGCTGTCGCTGACAATAAAACTTCTTGTTGTTCTTTGCTTAAAGCTGCCATTGCTTGCGCTTCAAAGTTCGATAAAGGTTCCAACAATTCTGCAGCAAATTTTTCACCTTTTTCAGTCAAACGAACAATTTTTTTGCGACCATCTTTTTTAGAAGGCTCTAAATATAGAATATCCTTTTTGATGTAAGTTTTTACAATCGCTTGAATAACTTGTTTCGTTGAAAATGTTCTTTTTGCGATACTTTCTTGAGTCATACCGTATGAATTGTGATAAATCCACATAAAAACTAATAATGACTTGCTGTTTAATCCATGTTTTTTAGCGTAATTTTCAAATAAAGCGTACTGTTCGTCACGTAAACGAGCGTATTTTTTTGCGTTACTAATCATCTTCACCTCCAAAGATTGATTTCGCGGTTAATTAAATTCGCGTAATACATTAGATCAATATTTTCAATCTGTAAATCATCGATTTCTTTAAGTATCAATCGACTATGTTCAACTTCATATAAAAATTTCTCTGATTTGATGTGATATTTTTCTAAAATGGCAGGCATTTGATAAAATGGTATCTTCTTGCCTTCGAAATACTGTCGGTACTGCCAAGCATTTTTGACATCAGTTGAAGCATAAAAAGCCTCTGCTGAGGTAACTTCAAGATAAGTCTCACCTTTGAATAAATACTGAAACTTTGCTTTTATTGGATAAATTGGAACCATGAAAAATTCTTTGATTTTATCAAGAGGCTTCTCTTCTAAAAAGAACTTCAGATACTTAAAAATAAGATTTTCATCAAAATCACCATTTTCAGTAATCATTTTTTGTAAAACCCAGTCAACAATTGGTGGAGTGTCCATGTTAGTCGTCACATCAGAACCTTCATGATGATTAAAAGATGCTCCTCTAAAAACGTGCTGCTTAGTCTTCATATCAAAGTAAGTATAATTATTGGTATCCTTAATGATTAAATTTTCAATAAAGCGATAGTCAAAATAAACATCCAACACACGAAGACACTCTTCAAATCGTTTCTGATTAAAGTTTGTTATCTCAAAGAAAATGACTTCATTATTCAAGCTAATTGGAACCATTCCTTCATCTGTCAGTGTTTTTAGTAAACCAACCAACAAAAGATTATGAACCAACCGCATGCTGTAAGCATATCTTGGTGTGTGTAAATCATGTTCAAAAGGTGTATCCATACTTCCTTGAATGGGATACAACAATCGATTAAGTGCTAAACGATGCTCAGGCTCAGTTTGCCATCTGCTCAAGACCCGTGCTAACTGACGTTTAAAGTAAGAATCTTTTACCGTTTCTAACATGATATAAGATTGAATATGCGTCAAATCAAGACGAATAGCTCTTTCATATCTTTTGGTTTTAACTTGAGAGGACCATGATTTTTGGGGATTATAATTTTCAACATAAAAGCCAATTGGAGCTGATGCTCCTGATAATACCGTAAAATGCGAAAGTTGAGTCACGGCACCATTCTTTCCAAAAGTTTGTCGGATTGCTTTTTTAGGATTTTTGGATTGATAACAATCGTACAACTGTTTCAATTCTCCTTGTAAAAAATAGCAAAAAGGCTTGTATTTTGGGGGAATAAAAACTGAATAGGCATCCTGTAATTTTGATTTTGTATAAAATGATTCTGTCAGCTGCGCATCTGTCGTTGTTTCATTAACAGGAATATGAAAATTTCCCTTAAACGTTTCTAACAGATATCTTTTTTGTTGAAAAACTTCTTGAAAAGCTTTACTTCTAAAAATAATTTCTAGATGCGATAAATACTCTCTCTGATTTTTAGCAGGTGGCAGCAACGATTGAATTTCCAAGCGTTCAAATGAGTTATGATAAATTCTGCCATCAAAGGTTTCAATATCAAGCATCAACGGATGAGACAATAGGGCTAAATACTCCTCATAAAAATCGACTTTTAGGTCTAACGTTTTAAGTGTATCATTCAGACGCTTGGTTGGAGCCATATCAGAAGCATTCAATTCTTGAAGTTTTTGCAGGAAAATGTCATTTGCAACTTTCTCCTTTAATAAAATAGCAATTAAAACAATCAATGGTTTTTCAATGTGATTTCCCCGGTAAGAAATCTTGTAAAAAGTTTTATTTCTAACAATCCAATCTAGCTTCTCTTTAAATAATTTGCTGTCCGAAAAATAATCATAAACAGCGTATTTTCCTTGATACCAAAGATGTAATTTCAAAGAATCTTTAACAGTCAGTGAGTAATAAATAAATTTCATATCGTCTTCCTTTGTCACATTATGTCATATCCTTGAAATATAGTCAATTTTTTTTACTATTTTGAACAAAAAAAGAAAACTAGAAAAGCTCTAGTTTTCTAACATTTTTATGCTACTTCAAACTGTGAATTGTAAAGGTCAGCATAGAAGCCACCTTCTGTCATCAACTCATCATGATTTCCTTGTTCGATGATGTTACCATCTTTCATAACAAGGATAAGATCAGCGTTTTTAATAGTTGATAGACGGTGAGCAATTACAAATGATGTGCGACCTTCCATCAATTTATCCATAGCTTTTTGAATCAATTCTTCAGTACGTGTATCAACTGATGACGTTGCCTCATCCAAGATAAGAAGCGGAGCATTTTTCAAAAGCGCACGCGCAATTGTCAAAAGTTGTTTTTGACCAATTGAAAGGGTTACTGAGTCATCAAGATAAGTATCATATCCATCAGGAAGCGTCATGATAAAGTGGTGAACACCGACTGCTTTAGCTGCAGCAACCACTTGTTCATCAGTAATGTTTTCTTGGTTGTAAATCAAGTTTTCTTTGATTGTACCTTCAAATAACCAAGTATCTTGAAGTACCATTGAGAATTGGTCGTGTACTTCTTCTCGTGACATGTTACGAGTATCGATACCATCGATAGAGATTTGACCTTTATCGATTTCATAGAATTTCATAAGCAAATTAACAATGGTTGTTTTACCAGCACCTGTTGGTCCAACGATAGCCACTTTTTGTCCTGGTTTAGCAACAGCTGAGAAATCATGGATAATCGTTTTATCTTTAGAATAACCAAAGAAGACATTATCAAAGGCAACCTCACCTTTAACAGCTGTCAATTGACGTTCTTTGTGAGAATCATCTTCCATTTCTTCTTCTTCAAGGAACTCAAAGACGCGGCTCATTGCAGCAGTTGCTGATTGCATTTGTGTGAAGGCTTGCGCAATTTGTGATAATGGTTGTGAGAAGATACGAACGTAAGTCATAAAGGCAACCACATCACCCATTGTAATATCACCGTTAATAACTTTGACGGCACCAACAACACAGACCATAACATAACCAAAGTTACCAATGAAAATCATCAGCGGCATCATAATACCAGACAAGAATTGTGATTGCCACATTGATTTATAAAGGTTTGTATTTAGTTTCTTAAAGGCTTCACTTGTTTCTTCAGAGGCGTTGTAACTTGTTACCACATTGTGTCCAGAATAAATTTCTTCGACATAACCATTGACTGCTGCCAAGTTGTTTTGTTGACGTTTAAACAATGGTTGTGATGAACCCATAATGACGATAACCAAAAGAAAACCAACGAAAACTGAGCCAATAGCTGTCAAAGCCATGCTGACGTTTGAATGGAACATCATGAAAATTGAACCAAACAAAAGCACAACAGAAGTCACTAATGTTCCCAAACTTTGGTTAAGCGATTGAGCAAGTAAGTCAACATCGTTTGTCACACGAGAAAGGGTATCACCTTGTGAATGACTATCAAAATAATTTAGTGGAACACGGTCAATTTTTACTTGGATAGCTGCACGCAATCGTTGTGAAAAACGTTGAACGATTGTGGCAACTGTAAAGTTTTGAATATAACCAACCACAGCTGAGACACCATACAAAATAGCAAGTGTCATTGCAATTTCTCCAACTTTATCCAAATCAACACCTGGAATTGTCCCCATTTTCGTAGGTGTCAATCCGTCCATAATCGTATTTGTAATCTCTTTTAATTTATCAGGTCCAATAACCGTGATAGTCGCAGAAATAATCGCTCCAATCACCGCAAGGATGAATGGAAATTGGAAACCTTTGATATATGGCTTCATTCTGCTATAGAAAGATGCTTTTTTCTTATTTTCCATTTTCTAATTCCTCCTTAGATAATTGTGAGTAGGCAATTTCACGGTAAACTTCGTTGTTTGCAAGAAGTTCTTCGTGAGTACCTTGACCAACAACTTTACCTTCGTCAAGAACCAAGATTTGGTCGGCGTCCATGATTGTCGAAATACGTTGAGCAACAATCAATTTTGTCATGTTGGCTGTGCGTTCTTTCAATTGTGAACGAAGAATTCGGTCAGTCTTGTAATCAAGTGCAGAGAATGAATCATCAAAGATAATGATTTCTGGTTTACGTGCAAGAGCACGCGCAATTGCCAAACGTTGCTTTTGACCACCTGAGAAGTTTTGTCCGCCTTGAGAAACTGGTGCTTTTAGCTGACCTTCTTTGCTTTCGACAAAGTCTCTACCTTGAGCCAAGTCAAGAGCTTCCCAGATTTTATCGTCATCAAGTGGTGAGCTATTGCTGTCACCCATATCCATATTAGAAGTGATATCTCCGCTAAAGAGAACTGCTTTTTGTGGAATGTATCCGACAATCTTATGAAGCGTATCATGGTCGTAATCACGAACATTGACACCATCAACCTTGATTGTTCCTTCCGTCGCATCGTAGAAACGTGGAATCAAGTTCACTAAGGTTGATTTACCTGAACCAGTTGACCCAATAAAGGCAACAGTATCACCAGCTTTTGCTTTGAAAGAAACATGTTCTAGGACAGCCTCAGAATTTTTACTGTATCGGAATGAAACATTGTTAAATTCTACAGTTCCTTTTTCTTTTGGTTCAGCTTTACTTTCTTCAGGATAAAGTACAGATGATTTTGTATCCAAAACTTCATTGATACGACCTGCCGCTACAACCGCACGCGGCAAGATGAAGAACACAGCAATCATCATCATAAATCCGATAACAACTTGCATGGCATATGATGAATAAACCACCATATCAGAGAAAATGTTCACCTTGTCTTGCATAGCGCCTGCAATTTTTGTCGGATCTTTTGGAATAGCAATATCTTCAATCAAGAAGGCACCAATCCAGTAAATCGCCAATGTCATACCACTTGAAATACTTGTCATCACCGGTGACATCAATGACATTGAACGTCCAATGAAAAGATTAAGATTTGTGACATCGTTATTTGCCTTTTCAAATTTACCATCTTGGTAGCTTTCAGCGTTGTAAGCTCGAACAACACGAATACCACTTAATGATTCACGTGTAATACTGTTTAGTTTATCAGTAAGTTTTTGAATCATACGTTGTTTTGGCATTACCATCATAAGAAGGAAAGCAAGCATGAAAATCATGACTGCAACCGCCACAACAAGTACCATTAACCATTCATGGTTTTTATCAGCAATCTTAGTAATTGCCCAAATCGCCATAATCGGACCTTTAGTAACAACTTGAAGTCCCATTGTGAAGACTAATTGAATTTGAGTAATATCATTCGTTGTACGTGTCAAAAGACTTGGAATTGAAAACTTCTTGATTTCGGCATCCGAATAGTCTAAAACACTATGGAAAATATCATCACGCAGACGTGTACTGAAACTTGCTGCGATACGTGCCGCTAAGAAACCGACAACCACAGATGCTGCAAAACTTCCTAAAGAAAGCAAGATCATACGCATTCCAGGGGCATCAAAATTCCAAGCAAATATATCTTTCGCTTTTGTTCCTTGAGTTGATAGCAAGGATGTGATATCTGACATGTAATCAGGGATTCTTAAATCCAAGAAAACATTCAAACACACAAATAGTACGGCAATAATTATCATAGCGACTTCTTTTGCCGTTAATCGTTTAAAAATCTTTAACATGCGTTACTCCTTGTTTTCTAAATTTTTCAAAATACGATCAAAGACACGACCAGAAATTTCAAGCTCTTCACGACTAATGCCATCAAAAATTTGCTTGTGAACCGCAGCGTGAAAGGCATCAATATCTTTTGTCTTAGCTCGACCAAGTTCAGTAAGCTCTACACGCTTGTAACGTTTATCTACTTCAGATGGAACAACTTTTATAAAACCATTCTTTTCCATTCTTTTAATCAAATTACTGGTTACAGATTTTGAAATTTTAAGCTTACGTTCAATATCTTTAATGAAAACTTCTTTATCTTCATTATCTCTCAAATATAAAACCGCAAACCCCTGCGGACCAGCTAAGTTCTCCACATCATGAAGTTCACCGAGTTCGTGCACACGGTTTTCCATCAAATTAACAAAGTCTCTTAATTGTGAAAACGGATCTTTATCTCGCATTTTTTCCTCACTTTCTGAAAAGTTTTCAAGAATAATTCTTGCAAGTTACATTCTAGTTCTTATGAGAACTATTGTCAAGAAAAAAGTTCTCATGGTAATTATTTTTTGACTATAAAAGAAAAAGCACTGACTATCAGCGCTTTCACCTTAAATAATAATACCTTCTAAATGGTCCAGCTCATGCTGACAAATTTGTGCAGGTAGCCCTGTCAACGTAAGGCTTTGCTTGTTCCAATTTTTATCCATGAAAGTAACATCAATTTTTTGATAACGACGTGTCGAACGTGAACCCACCAAAGAAAGGCATGATTCCTCTGTATCAAAAGGCAATGATTTGTTCGTCATAACTGGGTTAAACATAACTAAATCACCAAGTCCCATATTCACAATGATAGCACGTTTTTTAACGCCAATCATATTTGCCGCCATACCAACACAATTTTCACGATTCGCATTCAAGGTATCTTGTAAATCCGTTGCAAGATACAAATCGGCTTCTGTTGCTTCTTCTGATTTTTGTGCCAAGAAAAACGTATCTTTTACAATTTCTTTAATCATATTTACTCCATTACTAATTCCATAATATCAAAATCAATCAAAAGTCCATCGACTTCCATAAAACCTTTAAAGGTACCAATTTTTTGAAAACCCAAGTTTTCATAAAGGTGAATAGCTGACTTATTGTCAGACCTAACCTCAAGGGAAAGAATTTTTAAACCAGACTGCTTTGCAAGAGCAATTAATTGAGTCAAAAGTTTTCGACCGATTCCCTGATTCCAATTAGACTTTTTTACCGCAATTCCAATCTCAGCTCTATGAGCTAAGCGTTTTTTACGAAAACCACTACAGTTACAAGTACCAACAATTTGGTTATTAATTTCAGCTAACAGAAAAAAAGATGTATCAGCATTCTGAACTTCTGCTAAAATACTCTCTTCATCGGCGACAGAAAGTCCAATGCCTTCACTCCCATAGGAAAGATTGTCCGTTTCTGAACCAATTTGCTGACAAAATTCTATAATCGCTTTAGCATCACTTGCTTTTGCTTCCCTTATTGTGACCATGTGAAAGTCTCCTCTTTCGATAAAATCATTATATCAAAAAATGGTATTAACCAAAAGAGCCCACCAAAGTGAGCTCCGTTCGTTTATTTGATATTAGAGAATTAATTAAGATAATAATGGCTTGTTTAATCTGTCTGTATGCTTCTAAAAAATTAGACAATACCTTGTGCTGACATAGCTTCCGCAACTTTAAGGAAACCAGCAACGTTAGCACCAACAACAAGGTTACCTTCTGCACCAAATTCTTTGGCTGCAGATGCTGCGTTTTCGTAGATACCTTTCATGATGTTATAAAGTTTAGCATCTACTTCTTCGAATGTCCATGGTGTGCGTTGGCTATTTTGTGCCATTTCAAGTGCTGAAACAGCTACACCACCAGCGTTTGCAGCTTTGGCAGGACCAAATGAAACACCAGCTTTTTGGAAGACTTCAATTGCTTCAAGTGTAGATGGCATGTTTGCACCTTCAGTGACTGCAATAACACCATTTGCAACAAGAGCTTTTGCATGTTCTTCGTTGATTTCATTTTGAGTAGCACATGGGAATGCAAGATCTGCTTTGATGTTCCAGATTGAACCTTCAGATGCAGGAGTGAATGTTGCACTTGGACGAGCTTCTGCGTATTTGACGATACGAGCACGTTCAACTTCTTTCAATTGTTTAAGAAGTGGTACATCAATACCTTCTGGATCATAAACGAAACCAGATGAGTCTGAAACAGCGACAACTTTAGCACCCAATGTTTGAAGTTTTTCAGTTGCATAAATCGCTACGTTACCTGAACCAGATACAAGAGCTACTTTACCAGCGAAATCTTCACCGCGTGCTTTAAGCATTTGTTCTGCAAAGTAAACTGCACCGTAACCAGTTGCTTCAGTACGAGCAAGTGATCCACCATAAGTAAGGCCTTTACCAGTAAGAACACCAGTGTATTCGTTACGAAGGCGTTTGTATTGACCGTAAAGGTAACCAATTTCACGTCCACCAACACCGATATCACCAGCTGGTACGTCAGTGTCAGCGCCGATGTGTTTGCTCAACTCAGTCATAAAGCTTTGGCAGAAACGCATAATTTCGTTGTCTGATTTACCTTTAGGATCAAAGTTTGAACCACCTTTACCACCACCGATTGGTTGACCAGTAAGAGAGTTTTTGAAGATTTGTTCGAAACCAAGGAATTTAATGATTGATTGGTTTACAGAAGGGTGGAAGCGAAGACCACCTTTGTATGGTCCAATTGCAGATGAGAACTGAACACGGAAACCACGATTCACTTGAACTTGACCTTTATCGTCAACCCAAGGAACACGGAAAGTGATAATACGTTCTGGTTCTACCAAGCGTTCAAGAAGGTTTTCTTCGATATATTTTGGATATTTATCGAACACTGGGACAAGTGATTCGAAAACCTCTTCTACTGCTTGTAGAAATTCTGGTTCGTGAGCATTTTGAGCTTTAACCTTTTCAAAGACGCCAGCTACGTACTCTTTACCTGTTGTCATATATATTCCTCCAAATGCGAGATTGTAATTTTTATTACATTAAATATTATAAATTTTCTGAATATTATTGTCAAGCATTTTCGGTAAGTTTTTTGAAAAATTCACGATTTTATGTCATAAAATATTACATAGAATGTTAAAAACTCCTAAAAACCTGTCAGTACATGCTCTAACAATCTTTTTTGTGAAAAATGTGATATGATAAAGGTGACTTATAGGAGGTATCATTATGAAACGTTTTTCATTTCTAGCAGGGATTATCGCAACCCTTATCGGCTTGTTTCTTTTTATCCATCCTTTTACAACAACTGCTATGATTGGCTGGATCATCGCCATCATCATTTTCTTGTCTGGTTTCACCAGTCTTATGATGTTTTCTAGCAGTTTCACTCGTTCACCTTGGTACTTATTACAGGGAATTCTATCCATTATTTTTGGCATTATTCTTCTCTCAAGTTCAGTTATGTCACTATCAAGTGCGGTTATGACAATCGCTGCTTACTGGTTTTTGATTAGTGGTATTCTTCGCTTAATTGGTGGATTTCAAATGCGTAAAGCAGGATTTTACGACGCTAATCGATTTTTGAGTTCAGCCGTAATTGCTATTCTTATTGGACTCTTCCTCCTATTTAATCCAACATTATCAGCTATATTTGTTGGTCGACTTGCTGGTCTTCTTCTTATGGCTGTTGGTGTTTCAGGAATTACTTTTTCATTTAAACTATAATAAACAAAAGTCTCGGATAATTTTCCGAGACTTTATTTTTAGCGGTTATCAATTTTTTCTGGGTAGAGATCGTGATTCATCAAACGATGCTCTGCCATTTTTTCATATTTTGTACCAGGTTTACCATAGTTGAAGTATGGATCAATTGACAATCCACCACGTGGTGTGAATTTCCCCCAAACTTCAAGATATCGAGGATTAAGCAATTTAATTAAATCTTTCCCGATTGTGTTAATGCAATTTTCATGGAAATCTCCATGATTGCGGTAACTAAAAAGATAAAGTTTTAAAGATTTTGATTCAACACAAAGTTTGTCAGGAATGTATGATAGATAAATAGTAGCAAAATCAGGTTGCCCTGTAATCGGACAAAGCGATGTAAACTCTGGACAGTTAAATTTGATAAAATAATCATTTTCAACGTGTCGGTTATCAAATGATTCTAGGATACTTGGATCGTACTCATATGTGTATTTTGTATTTTGGTTTCCCAAAAGTGTTAAGTCTTTCATTTCATCTGTTCTTGTCATGTTAAATCTCCTTTTTAAACACCACGTTTATTGTCATATAAAAGCGTATGTAATTGTGGCAATACTCGTACAGATTGCCATTCAGGGTCTGCAGCCACCGTTTCCCATAGCATGCGCAGACGATTAAGCTGTGCTTCTACAATATTTCCAGCAGCATGAGGCTCTGGGTTCCCTGCAGATAGGTACAAAACATCTGGTTGATAACGGTTTTGAATCATTTTTGCAAATGCCAAATCGTCATCATCAAAGACAGGAATTTTAAAAGTAAGCTGGTCTTTTTCCAATTGTGACACAATAAAATCAAGTGTTTCAAAATTCACAGTCATTTTACTTGATGGTGGTTTTGGGCTAAGTGTCACCTGATCAATATCCTTAAGCCAAGTTTGCCAACGTGACCCTTGAGTTTCAATACCAAGTGTGACACCACGCGCCTTGAGTTTAGTAACTAATTCTCCCATACTTGCCCCTAAAAGGCATGGATTCCCACCTGACAAAGTCACATAATCGTAAGTACCCAGTCGATCAAGCTCAGTGATGATTTCATCTGCTGTCATACGATTTGGCTTTTCAGAACCATTCCAAGTAAAATCTGAATCACACCAAGCACAATGATAATCACAGCCACCTGTTCTGACAAACATGGTCTTTTGTCCAATTGCTCTGCCTTCTCCTTGGAAAGTTGGACCAAAAATTTCTAAAACAGGAATGGTTAATGGTCGCTTAGGCATCTAACTCCCACTCCCTTCTGAACTCAGCATAAGAAGTTGGTGTTTCATATAAACGGACATATTCTACTCGAATATCTCGCTCTTTTGGCAAATACTGCTCTAACTGTTTAAAAATCCAATAAACCATATTTTCAGCTGTGGTATTCATGTAAGGTAGACTTTCATTTAAATAGCGATGATCCAAATATGGTTCCAAGTGGTCTTTATAAATTTGCTTGATATCTCCAAAATCAACTGCCATTGCGCGATTATCCAGCATTCCAGAAACAGCAAGTTGCAAGTGATAAGTATGCCCATGAAGTGCCTTACACTTTCCATCATAATCATATAAATGATGCGCTGCATCAAATGTAAATTCTTTTGAAACCATGACACGGTGCGGACAATACACAAGTGACTCACCTGTCGGTTTTTTAATTTCTTTTGGGATTTCAAACATCAGTCTTGACCTCTTCTAGCTAAATACTTTTCAAGACCAGCTTGACGAAGTTTACATGAAGGACATTCACCACAACCACTTCCCTTGATACCATTGTAACAAGTCAAAGTGTTTTCTCGAACATAATCAAATTTTCCAAGTTTATCTGCCAACTCCCATGTTTCTGACTTATCAAGCCACATTAAAGGAGTTTGAATGACAAAATTGTAATCCATTGCCAAATTCAAAGTCACATTTAGTGATTTGACAAAGGCATCACGACAGTCAGGATAACCTGAAAAGTCAGTTTCACAAACACCCGTAATAATATCTGTAATACCAAGACGTTTTGCAAGCACAGCCGCAAACGATAAGAAGAGATGATTACGACCATCAACAAAAGTATTTGGCACATCATCATCAGGATTTTCAATCTCAATATCACGAGTCAATGCATTTTCAGTTAATTGCCCAAGCAATGACATATCAAGCAAGTGATTTTTAACACCTTGCTCAGCTGCAATTTGTTTAGCAACTTCGATTTCAAGGCTATGGCGTTGACCATAATTAAAAGTCACAGTTTCAACATGTTCATAGTGCTTCAAAGCCCAAAATAGGCAAGTAGTTGAATCTTGTCCGCCACTAAAGACGACAAGAGCAGATTGACGTTTCATTCAATATCTCTTTTCTAAGATATCTGGGCAAAGAAAAAGCCCCTATGGGAATCCACAGGGGCGCTAATATCAGTCATTAGGCTGGTTTTTTTTAGCGATGGCTTTTCCCAAACATCGATAATATACTTTTTAATCATACCATTTTTAAAACTGATATTCAATTTTTAACTGTTTTTAGCAAACTGGCTATTGTAAAGGTCATAATAGAAACCTTTAGCAGCAAGTAAACTTTCATGATTTCCTTGTTCGACAATTTGACCATTGTTCAAAACAAGAATTTTGTCTGCATCTTGAATAGTAGACAAACGGTGAGCAATGACAAAGCTTGTTCTGCCATGCATCAATTTTTCCATAGCTTTTTGGATAAGCAATTCCAATCGTGTATCAACTGAAGATGTCGCTTCATCCAGAATCAGAATTTTTGGATCTGCTAGAAGAGCACGCGCAATTGTTAATAATTGTTTTTGACCAAGAGAAACATTGCTTGATTCTTGGTTCATTTCCATGTTGTATCCACCAGGAAGGGTGCGGATAAAGTGGTCAACGTTCGCGGCTTTAGCAGCTTCAACAATTTCTTCATCAGTCGCATCAAGATTACCAAAACGGAGATTTTCTTTAATCGTTGCTTCATAAAGCCATGCATCTTGCAAGACCATGCCAAATTGCTTACGGTATTCCTGACGTGATAGATTTCGAATGTCATGACCATCAATTTTAATTGAACCACCAGTGACATCGTAAAATCTCATCAACAGATTAATCAAAGTTGTCTTACCAGCACCCGTCGGACCCACAATTGCAACCATTTCTCCTGGTTTGACGTCAAGATTAAAGTTACGGATGAGTGGTTTGTCAGGTGTGTATTGGAAAGAAACATCCTCAAAAGTGACTTGGCCAGACAAATCATGTGTCAATTGTTCTTTGACTTCAGCTGCTTCTTCTGGCTCATCAAGAACTTCAAAGATACGTTCTAGTGATGATTTTGCACTTTGTAGAATACTTGCCAGTTGCGTAATCGTTTGAACTGGCTGGCTAATTTGCCAAACGTATTGAACAAATGCCTGCATATTACCAATTGTCAAAGCACCTGCTAACACTTGAAGCGCACTGAGCATGGCAATGAGTAAGTAAGCCATATCTGAAATTGCACTTAAAACAGGCATCATAATCCCAGAAATGAAACTTGCTTTAAAACCTACTTCTTGCAGATTTTCTGTAATGTCTCGAAATTCTTCACTTGAAATTTCTTCACGACCATAGAGTTTAATGACATTAAAACCAGAAAGATTTTCCTGAACAAAACCATTCATATCTCCAAGCGTATCGGCTTGTTTTTTGAAATACGGCTGAGATTTTTTCAAAATGAACTTAGCACTAAAATAATTAATCGGAATAATGGCTACAACAATCAAAGCTAATTTCCAGTTAAGGTAGAAAACCATAAACATAACTGCAAAAATCGTTACAAAAGCATTGATAATTTGCAAGAAACTTTGTTGAAGAGCGTTTGACACTGTTTCGACATCAGATGTGAAACGTCCCAAAACATTACCAAATTGTTGGCTATCAAAATATGAAACTGGAATTTTATTGATTTTTTCACTCAAATCACGTCGCAAATCATGAATCGTTTTTTGCACCGCTTTAGTCATAAAGAAGTTTGAGCCGTATGAACCAATTTCATAACCAAATCCACGAATAAAATACAGTACCAAAATAATCGCAATATAGGTTGTATTGATATGAGCACCAGAAACACCTCGAGCCATATCAAGTAAGTTTGCTGTTAATTCAGTGATTGCAAGACCAAGTACGAAAGGCTCCAACACACTCATGATACCACTAAAAATTTTAAGAAAAATCGCTAAGAAAAGTGAGCCTTTATAGTTTCGGAGATAATCCCATAAACGTAAAAATACATTTCGTTTTTCCATGTTTACTCTCCTTTCATTCCATCTACATTTTTCAACTGTGAATTAGCAATTTCACGATAAATGTCATTTGATTGCATCAATTCGTCGTGCGTACCACGCCCAACAATTTCACCCTTATCAAGAACGATAATTTGGTCAGCATTCATGATAGTACCAACACGTTGAGCAACAATTAAAACCGTCGCATTATGTGTAACCTCTTTTAAACGAGCACGCAACTGCGCATCAGTCTTATAATCAAGAGCTGAGAATGAATCATCAAAAATGTAAATATCAGGTTTCTTAACAACTGCACGCGCAATTGACAAACGTTGTTTTTGACCACCAGACAAATTACTTCCGCCCTCTGCCAAGTGAGTCTGATAACGTTCATCACGACTTTCAATAAATTCTTTTGCCTGCGCAACATCAGCAGCTTCTTGCAACTCAAAGTTTGTTGCGTCAGACTTACCATATTTTAAGTTTTCCTCGATTGTTCCTGTAAATAGCAAAGCTTTTTGAGGAATAAAACCAATTTTTTGACGAAGTGCTTTCAACTGATAATCTCTGACATCAACACCATCCACTAAGATTTTACCAAGTGTGACATCGTAAAAACGTGGAATCAGATTAACAAGTGAAGATTTACCAGAACCAGTTGACCCGATAAAGGCAATGGTTTCACCAGGTTTTGCCTTGAAGGAAATATCTTTTAAGACCGGGCTTTCTGTTTCGCCAGGATAAGCGAATGTAACCTTGTCAAATTCCAAATAACCTTTTGTTTGTGTTTCAGTTACACCATCTTCATTCGGATTGATAGAAATTGGCATATTCATAACTTCAGAAATACGTTCACTTGAAACAACCATTCTTGGATACATAGTAAATAAATTGGCAAAAAGCAAGAATGAGAATAATGCGTGGAAACTATACTCAATGAAGGCAACTAGGTTACCGATTTGCAAAGCACCGCTGGTTAACGGGTTCAAAGCAAACCAGACAATTGAGACAATCATTGAAATGATAATCAAAACAAACAGCGGCTCAGTCAATCCTGTCAAAATAAAGAGACGACTTGATAAATCTTTGTATTCTTCGTTTTTCGAATCAAAACGTTTTTCTTGGAAATCTTCTCTAGCAAATGCACGAATAACGCGCAAGCCAGTTAAATTTTCACGAACATATTGGTTAATTTTATCCAAAGTTGCTTGTTGTTTTTCAGATAATGGACGTGTCTTAGTTGCCACATAATAAACAACTAAAATCAAAAATGGAATGGCAACTGCTACAATCCATGCTAACGACGGACTTGTCAGCAAAATCATAACAACACTAGAAACCATCATCAAAGGTGTAATCACACCCATTCGAAGTGACTGCTCAGCAAATTGTGTCAAGATGAAAGCATCACTCGTCATACGCGTAACAAGGGAAGACACACCAATTTGTTCATATTCATGGTGTGAATATTGTTGTAATTTATCATACATATCATTACGCATATCTTTAATCATATTAGTTGTGATTTTACCCGCCGCATAAGCAAGTACAACACGCCCAACAGTACCAATGACAATGATGGCAAACATAACAATCGCCCAAAAATAAACACGTTCTTTATTTCCAGGTGTTACCCCTTGGTCAATCATTCGAGCAAGAGCTGTTGGCAAACCTAAGTTAACCAACACAAAAGTTAACGCTCCGACAACATCAAGAATTAGCCATTTGGGATATTTTTTCAAATAAGTCCAAATTAGTTTCATGGTCTTTCCTTTCTATATTTTGTGTATGAAAGAAGTGACCTCGCCTACTCGGCTAAGTCACTTAGGTATTCATATCTTTCGTATTTTTCAAGTAAGTTTTCATTAGCTTCATCTAATGAACGCTGAAGCTCTGCTAATTTGCCATAATCACTGGCATTTTCTTGCATTTGAGCTTCGATAGATTCGATGTCTTCTTCAAGTTTGGCAATTTCATCTTCGATGACTTCCCATTCTTGTTTTTCAAAATAAGACATGCGTTTCTTTTTCGTTTTTTCTTTTTCGGTCTTTTGTTGAGATTCTTTCTTAACTTGTTCTGCTGCATTTTCTTCAAATGCTTTTTCGTCAAGATAATCCGTGTAATTTCCGAAAAATTCTCTGATATGACCATTTTCAAAGGCCAAAATTTTATTAGCTACCTTATCAAGGAAATAGCGGTCGTGACTAACTGTGATAACTGGCCCTTGGAAAGTTTGTAAAAAGCTTTCAAGAACAGTCAAAGTCGCAATGTCAAGGTCGTTTGTCGGTTCGTCGAGCAAAAGAACATTTGGTTTTTCAATCAAAATTTTCAAGAGATAAAGACGTTTCTTCTCACCGCCAGAAAGTTTTGAAATCAAAGTTCCATGCGTTGAACGTGGGAACAAGAATTGTTCAAGTAAATCTGTAACGCTTGTTGAACCTACACTTGTCTTAACCTCATCTGCCACTTCTTGAAGATAATTGATAACACGTTTGTTCTCGTCCATATCTTTTGGCAATTGTGAGAAATAACCAATGCGGACAGTCTCACCAATTTCAAGTTTACCTGAACTTGGCTTCAAATCACCATTAATCAAATTAAGAAGGGTTGATTTCCCGACTCCATTATCTCCAACAATCCCAATTCTGTCTTTATTTTGCACCAATAAATTGAAATCTGTTAGGATTTGTTTATCAGGGAAAGCAAATGAGACATCTTCAAAATTGATAACTTTTTTCCCGATTCGACTTGTTTCAAAGTTAATTTCAAGCTCTGTCGACTGAGTCGTACCAGACAAGTCAGCTTTCAAATCATTAAATCGATTAATACGTGCTTGTTGTTTTGTCGCACGAGCTTGTGGTTGCGTACGCATCCAAGCCAGCTCTTGCTTGTAAAGTTGTTTTTTCTTGTGAAGCGTTGCTGCGTCACGCTCATCTTGTTCTGCACGCAAACGAACGTAATCCTGATAATTTCCTTGGTATTCTGTCAATTGACTATTTGCCAATTCAAAAATACGTGTTGCCACATTATCCAAGAAATATCGGTCGTGGGTGATAAAAAGAACTGTCTTTTTAGAAGTTTTCAAGAAATTTGTCAGCCAAGCAATGGTATCAATATCCAAATGGTTTGTCGGCTCGTCAAGCAACAACAAGTCAGCATCATTTAGCAAAACTTGTGCTAATTGCACGCGGCGACGGAGACCACCAGACAAATCACCAACTTTTTGTGATAAATCTTCAAGACCAAGTTTTGTCAAAACTGTCTTCACTTCACTCTCAATCGCCCAAGCATCAAGTGAGTCCATCTCGGCCATGACTTTTTCAAGCTTATCTTGATTAGCTTCATCATAATTTGCCATCAAGGTTTCATAAGTCTTAATCAAAGTCATTTCGCGTAAATCAGATGACAAAACAGTGTCCAAAATAGTTTTCTCATCGTCAAACTCAGGTTCTTGCGTCAAATAAGCAATTTTATAACCATTCTTGGCAGAAAATGGTGACACATCACCGTCAAAACCAAGTCGACCTGAAATAACATCGAGCAAAGTCGTTTTACCGGTCCCATTAACACCAATAATCCCGATACGATCAAAATCATGAATAATAAAGGAAATATCACGAAAGACGGTTTTATCTCCAACAGATTTTGTTAAATGTTCTACGATAAAATCGCTCATTTGTTTTCCTTTCTAATGAATTCAAAAATTGCCTCTTTGTCGTTTGCTAATTCTCCAAGGACAATTTGTTTTTCGATTTCTTTTAAGATTTTACCAAGTTCTGGTCCTGGTTTGTATTGCATTTCTTTGATTAAAATGCCTCCATTAACCACAATTTCATGCTTATCATGAATCGTCAATTCTTTATCTAATCGATCAATAATGTCAAAATCAACTGGCAAACCAAAACCTAAGCGAAGATCTTCAGCTTGCTCAATCAAGTTTCTACCATAGCTATACATTTCCATCTTGTCAAGTTCATTGGTCATGCGGAAACGATAAATTGATACGATTTTTTCAACATCCTTTTGGAATTGACTTGACGTTTTCCAAGCACGCAAGAATGCTCGAACATCCTTAATCTCTAAAGCTAATAGCAAAGCTGCCCAAGCTTGTTCAGACGATTTAAAGTGATAATCACAAGATAAATCATCCAACAATTGCTGCAAATTATCATGTGCATTTTCAAGATAAGGAAGATATTTTTGAGCATCACTTGCAATCATGGCTTTAATCCCTTTACGCCAGAAAGGTGCCATCAAAAGTTTGTCAAACTCAATAAAAGAGCGCTCTACCGAAATTTTTTCAAGTAAGGGCGCATGTGCTGCCATTGCAGCAAAAGTTTCAGGTTCAATGTCAAAATCAAGACTCGCAGAAAAACGGAAACCACGCATAATGCGAAGAGCATCTTCGTTAAAACGCTCTGCAGGATTTCCTACTGCACGCAAGAGCTTCGCTTTCAAGTCGTCTAAACCATTGAATTTATCAATAATCAAACCTGTTTCGTCAAGAGCAAAAGCATTCACCGTAAAATCACGGCGTTTCAAATCTTCTTCAAGTGATCGAACAAATGATACGCTGCTTGGTCTACGATAATCCACGTAAACATCTTCAGTACGGAAAGTCGTAATTTCATACTCTCCACCCTCTTCTAACACGAGAACTGTTCCGTGTTCAATACCGATATCAACCGTACGATGAAAAATATTTTTTGTCTCTTCTGGATAAGAGCTTGTCGCAATATCAACATCGTGAATTGGGCGGTGCAATAACACATCACGTACACTACCGCCAACAAAGTAAGCTTCATAGCCTGCTTCACGAATTTTCTTTAAAATTGGTAAAGCCTCCTGAAATTCAGAAGGCAAATTATTTAATTTCATAGTAATTTTTCCAAACCATAAACAAGTTTATCTTGTTTCACAACTGCTTTAATTCCAATATTTACGCCACTCATAAATGAAATACGATCATATGAATCATGACGAAGTGTCAAACCTTCACCTTGTGCTCCAAAAATAACTTCTTGGTGAGCAACCAAACCAGGTAAACGAACACTGTGAATACGCATGCCATCAAAATCAGCACCACGCGCACCTTTTAGTGTTTCAACTTCATCAGCTGCACCTTGTTTTTTAGGCTGACGCACTTCACGGATCAATTCAGCAGTCTTAACAGCTGTTCCTGAAGGAGCATCTTTCTTCTTGTCATGATGTAGTTCAATAATCTCAACATCTGGGAAGTATTTAGCAGCTTTAGCGGCAAATTCCATGAGTAAAATAGCACCGATAGCAAAGTTTGGAGCAATTAGCCCACCTGTTTTCTTTTCTTCAGAAAGAGCAATAAGCTCTGCAATTTCTTCTTCAGAAAAACCAGTTGTTCCAACAACAGGAGCAAAACCATTCTCCAAGGCAAAACGAGTATTTTCATAAGCGACAGATGGCATCGTAAAATCAACCCACACGTCAGCGTCAAAGCCAACTAGTTGTGATTTGTCAGTAAAAACTGGAACACCGTCAACTTCTGTTTCAGTCGCAAATGGATCAAGCAATCCTGCTAAGGTCAAGTCTTTGTCTTCCTTAACCATATTAACGGCTGCTGAGCCCATTCTCCCTTTAAAACCTGCTACGATAACTTTAATACTCATGTTTTTTCCTCTCTAACACTTAGACAATTGGTGTGAAACCAAATGCAACTGCGCCTTCCCCTAAATGAGTAGCAATTACGCCATCAAATGATACAATTTCAAGATTATCAGTCTGACCTTTATCTGCCAAAGCTTGATAGAAGTGTTGTGCTTTTTCTTCGGCACGAGAATGGATAATAAAGACTTCGTAATCTCCATTAACTGTCACTTCTGAAAGAACATCAACGAGACGTTTAATAGCTTTTTTCTCTGTTCGAACTTTTTCGTAAACTTCAATAACACCTTCGTCGTTAAAGTAAAGAATTGGTTTGATGCTAAGCAAGTTACCAATCAAAGCTGAACCATTTGACAAACGACCACCTTTTACCAAGTGATTCAAATCATCCACCATGATAAAGGCGCTTGTTCCATCGATTTGTTTTTGCAATTTTGCTAAAATATCGTCGAATGAAACACCTGCTTCAGCCCAGTTCAAAGTATTGCGAACCATGCTACCTAGTGGTGCTGAAGTGATTTTGCTATCTGGAAATGCAATCGTCAATTCAGGGTAGTCTTCAATCAAGAATTGAATATTTTGCCAGAACCCTGAAATACCAGATGACAAGAACAAACCAACAACATGTGTGTAGCCTTCAGAAGAAACTTTTGTTAAGATTTCATCTAATTTTGCTAAACTTGGTTGACTTGTTTTTGGAAGAACTGGTGATGCTGCCATTTTCTTGTAAAAATCATCTAAGCTTAGATTTTTACCTTCTACATAAGAAACACCATCAATCATAATAGGGATATCAAGGACAAAAAGATTCTCTTTAGCCTTGATGTCATCTGACAAAACTGCGGTTGTATCTGTTATAACTGCTAATTTCATTAATTTCTAAACTCCAATTTAACCCCTGGACGATCGAGGGCAATTTCGGTTACTTCGTATGTTAGGCGTTGCACGATATCTAGTAAAGGCGCTGCCAAATATTCAACTTCGTCCTTAGTGAATTCGCTCGGTTCGTTAACAATACGATTTTGAATGTGAACCATTTGTGAGACAACACCGCTAATAACAAACTCTTGTTTCACGACCATAAACTGCAAAACAGAAACAATTGTTGTTTGATTGTTGTCTGTGTCTTTTTTCACTAATTGAAATGTTACTTCAAAATTAGTCTTCGGTGTACCATTTTCTTTTTCCCATTCGAGATTTCTTGCATCATAATGGTATTGGTTGACAAATTCTTTTTCACGTACTAATTCCATACTAATCTCCTCTTTGTATATCACTTTTCATTATAGCATAAATAACTTGTATTTTGCACGCTTTTCTTTGAAGTTTAAAACAATATCGAACAACTTTTTCAAAAGAAGGAAACGCTCACCAACTATCGTAAATTGTCAAGTCATATTCTGAAATAATTTGGTTTAACTTGCTGCCGTACGATGTGTCTGTGGCATAAGTTCCTGTCAATGCTGCCGTAGCATCTTGATAAGATGTTGTATTTGATTTTCGAACCCCAGCATAAATATCTTTTTGTAAGAACTGTGCATAATCTTGTAACGATTCTTCTTGGCAACCGTAAGAACGGAACTGAGCATCAATCGTATAAGCATTCCCACTGCCATCATCTTCCCAAGTTTGCATAGTTGTCGACTGTCCGTTGTAATCACCTTTAATGCCAAAATAATTATAGTAAGGAGGTTGACTAAGCGCAGACTGACCACTATTTGACTCAAGAATAGCTTGTGCAATCATAACCGAAGCATACAAATCATTTTGAGCAGCAATTTGGCGCGCTGTTTCACCAATTTCCTGAATAAATGAAATCGTTGTCGTATCTTGAGATGATTGGCTTGTATCTGCAGAAGCTGAATAAGCGCCGTCTTGCGAAGAAATAGCATAGAACATCAAGGTCGAACAAGACAAAAAAGCCAGAAAAACCATTCCATACAAAACTGATTTTGACAGTTTTTTAGAAGTCCGTTTTCTCCTAACTTTTCTTCTTCCTTTTATTTTTCTTACCTTTGCCAAATGCACACAATCCTTTCAAAATATCAATTTTCAGTATACCAAATTTTCATTAAAAATGAGTTATTCAACTGTTAAGTTAAGAAAAAAGTCAGCGTCTAACGGCACTGACCTTTCTATTTTATTAATCTACATTTTTCAAAATGTTGTTAACGATATTTTCTACAGAAATACCATTTTCAGCTAACAATTCTTGAGCATTGTAACGGTCATGGAAAGCTTTTTCCACTCCGTAGTTTTGAACATTAAGATCATGGTCACCAAGATAGCTTGCAACCATTTGACCGTAACCACCTTCAAGTACACCATCTTCAAGCGTTACAACAAGCTGGTGCTCAACTGCCAAGCTATCAAGCAATTCTTCATCCAATCCTGTGATGAATTTTGGATTAACAATTGTCGCTGTAATACCATGTTTGTCAGCAAGTTCTTTAGCAACTTCCTCTGCTAAAGCGTAGAAGTTACCAAGTCCAAAGATAGCAACCTTGCTACCTTTTTGAGTCACTTGGTTTTTATTAAGAATTGAGTAATCTGTGTTATCAGCAACACCTGTCTCACGAAGTGGTCCAACAGGAATGCGGATAGCAACTGGATGTTCAATTTGTTCAACTGCCCAATCAAGCATAGCCAAGTGTTCTTCTTTACTTGTTGGTGCCAAATAAACAACGTTTGGAATGTGTGCCAAGAATGGAATATCAAAGAAACCAAGGTGACTTTCGTCATTCATTGCATTAACAGATGCTGAGTAAACAAGTGTTGTAACCGGAAGATTATTCAACGCAATGTCATGTGACCATTGGTCATATGTACGTTGCATAAATGGCGCTGCAACATACCAAATTGGTTTGGCACCATTTTTAGCAAGCCCAGCTGACATCGTAGCAGCTTCTTCTTCAGCGATACCGACATCAACAAATTGTTTACCAGCTTCTTTACGTTGATCTTGGTTCAACATAAACATTGGTGTTCCAGCATTAACAGCAACAACTGTCGGATCATTCTTAATTTTATTCAAGACAAAATCTGTAGTGATGCTATTATATGTTTCACCAGCATTTCCACCTCGAAGATACTCACCTGTTTCTGGATTGTAAGGTCCACCTGCATGGAATGCTTCACGATTTTCTTCCATGAATGTCACACCATGACCTTTTTGCGTATGAATATGTAACAAAACTGGATGATTAATATCTTTGATCTCTTCAAACAAAGCAATCAAAGCATCGAGGTCATTACCCGCATCAAGGTAGTGATAATCAAATCCAAGAGCTTCGAAAAGATTATTTTCAGCTTGACCATTGCTTTCACGCAAATCACGAAGGGCTGTGTAAATACCACCAGTTGGGTTAACAGCAATTGATTGGTCGTTATCGTTAACAATGACAATTGTATTTGTGCCTTCTGTTGCGATTTGGTTCAAACCTTCGTACGCCATACCACCTGAAAGAGAACCATCCCCAATGACTGCAACTACGTTGTATGATTCATCTTTTAAATCACGCGCTTTAGCAACACCTGATGCAAGAGACAAAGAAGTTGACGTGTGACCTACTGTGAAGAGGTCATGTTCGCTTTCTTTAGGATTTGTGTAACCTGATACGTCATCATAATGCGCTGAGTCAAGAAAAGCTTGCGCACGTCCAGTCAACATTTTATGAACGTATGATTGGTGTGACACGTCAAAAATGAATTTATCTACTGGTGAGTTAAATACATAGTGCATAGCAACTGTCATTTCAACCATACCAAAGTTTGGTCCATTGTGTCCACCATGTTGGCTTGTTTTTTCAAGAAGCGCTTGTCGTGCTTCATCAACAACACGGTGCAAATCTTCACGTGATAATTGTTTTAAATCTTGTGGTGATGAAATTGTTTCAAGTACCATATCGTCTCCTTTGAGTTTTTTTCTTTTCAAGTATGATTATCATACACCTTGGAGTCCACTCCAAGTCAAATACTTTTTTATTTTTTTCAATAATAAACTAACTAATCAGACCGTTATCTGCCAACCAGCTATTAATTGACGTTTCGCTTGATAAAATACGCCCCTTGACAGGATTTTTCAGCAAATTATACATTTCAATCTGGGCATCATTATAAGTTGAACCGCCAGAGGTTGCAAAACTAGCCACTTTTTTATCAGTCAAGTCCAAAGCTTCAATGACCGTATAGATGATACGTGGCGGAATTCCCCACCAAATCGGATGACCAAAAATAACCGTGTCATATTGGCTAATATCAGGTAATTTCCCGTGATAAGCTGGGCGACTGGCTGGGTCTTTTTGTTCAACATTGGCACGACAATTTGGAATTATCCAGTCTAAATCCTTACTTGTATAGGGATTTTCAACGTCAATTTGATACAAATCAGCGCCTATTTTACGTGCCATTTGCTGTGCAACACGTTTCGTATTTCCCGTAATGGAAAAGTAAATAATCAATGATTTCGACATCAGAATCCTCCCTTCTGAAAGTCATTAAATTTTCCAAGTGTCTTTTATCATACACCTTAGAGTTAACTCTACGTCAAGCTGTTTTTTGACTTTAATCAAAGATTTTTTCAATAGGTGTATTACCTGGATTAATGGCAATCACACGTTTAAAAGTTGACGGTTTGTCGACAACTTCTGCCAAAACACTTGCAGTATCTTCGATTGAAATAACCGTAAAACCTTTATCTCCCAGTTCAACACAACCTTGACCTGCTTCTTCTAATAAACCACCAGGCTGAATAATGGTATAATCCAATTCAGACTGATTTATCAAGTAATTGTCGGCAAAAAATTTAGCAACATAGTAATCTTTAAGATTCTCAGGCCATTTTTCTGGTGTTAACGAAAAGAGGGCACTGAGCATAACAAAGCGTGTTATGCCAATTTTTTTAGCTGCTTGCATTAATTTAACAGCTCCGTAGGCATCCGTTTGAAGTAAGTCCTTACCACGAGAACCCGCCGCAAACACAACAACGTCAGCACCTTTTAAAAGTTCTGCAATATTATCAACTGAAGCATGCAAATCCATTTTCTGTGGTGTAACGTTGGGCAGTTCAACAACTGCTTCTGGACGACGAGCACCCGCAATCACTTGGTAATTTTTTGCTGATAATTTTTTCAAAAGTTCTGTCGCTACACGACCTGTCGATCCTGCCACAAAAATCTTCATTTTGATACTCCTTTTCTGTCTCATTCGTTCCAACCAAATAAACCATGTCCACGGTCAAGCTTGCGAATTGCTTCCATATCTTTAGCAGACAATTCAAAATCAAAAACCTCAAAATTCTGTTTCATCCGCTCACTATTGGCTGATTTTGGAATAGCTACCACACCTTCTTGAAGTAAAAAGCGTAAAATAACCTGCGCAGCTGTCTTGTGATATTGGCTACCAATCGTTGTTAACAAAGGATGATTAAAAATATTTTCCTTGCCTTCGCCAAAAGGCGCCCAAGATTCAAATTGAATATCATTTTCGTAGCAAAATTGTCGCATAGCAACTTGTTGCTGAAAAACGTGCATTTCATTTTGGAGCACCGCTGGTTTCACAGAAAATTTAGCTAAAATTCCTTTGATTTGTTCTTGGTTAAAATTCGACAAGCCGATTGCTTTTAATTGACCTGCTTGATAAGCTTCTTGCAAAGCTTGGTAAGTTCCTTCGTAATCAGATACCACCCAATGAATCAACATCAAATCAATATAATCTGTTTGCAAATTCTTTAAAGCCTGCGCAATCTGTGCCTTTGTCGCACGATAACCTGATGTTGCTAATTTGGTTGTGATGAAAAAGTCCTCTCTTGGCAAACCAGACGCCTTAATCGCCTGACCAACACCAACTTCATTGCGATAATATTGTGCCGTATCAATGTGACGGTAGCCTGTTTTTATCGCTTGACTAACAATTCTCTCTGTCTCTTTTTCAGGAATTTGATAAACACCAAATCCCAACTGAGGCATCTGTGCCCCAGTATTGAGGATTACGTATTGCATCGCTTTCTCCTTTCGCTTTGAAATGAAAGAAATTATTCTGCAGATAAAACTTCAACAAATTTTTCGGCTTGCTCTGATAAGTCAGCATCACTTAGATTAAGAGTGCCAGTTGTTATGAATGGTTCATGGAATTGCAAACCTGTGTGGTATTGGATAGTCACAATTGGTTTTAAAACCTCTTCAATAGTTGTATGAAAACGACCTTCAAGTTGGTAATCATCAAGAGCTGCACCAAAACTTGCTGCTAAAATCACTTCTTTACCACGAAGAGCATTTCCAGTTGAACCATAAGCCCAACCATATTCTAAAACAGCATCAAACCATTGTTTTAAAAGAGCGGGTGTTTGGTACCAATAAATCGGAAATTGCAAAACAATTCGATCAGCTGCTTCAAGTGCTGCTTGTTCTGCTGCCACATCAATTTTAAAATCGGGATATAATTGATAAACATCGCGAACCTCAAAACCTGCTGTACTGGCTGCTTTTGCAAGGCTAGCATTAATGCGTGAGCCATTTTCTAAATTAGGATGAAATGCAAATACAGTTGTTTTCATGAATCAAATCCTCCTTCAGTAAAATTAAGCTTGACCTTCCCAGCCACCACGAGTATCAACACCTGATGCAACAGCAGTTTGTTCCAATTGTGAGACTTCCCCATCTGTCAAGATAATAGTCGAAGCTTTTGCAGCATCAATCACTTGTTCCACTTTTGTTACACCTAAAATCGGTGTTGTTCCTCGACCAATCGCCCAAGCAGTCGCAATTTGTGCTGGAGAAACATCGTACTTATCAGCTAACTTACGCAAAGTAGCAAGTAAATCTTTCAAAGCTGAGAAAAGTGGATTATAAGTTTTACCACGACTTGAATTTTCTGGCAGCAAGTGGTTCTCATCATATTTTCCTGAAAGAGCACCTTGTTCTAGCACCATATATGAGAAAAATTGAATATCATTTTCTTTACAATAATCAAGTAGTCCATCTTCGATAGAATTACGGTACAAAAGACTAAAGTGATTTTGAACAGCTGAAACTTTAATACCATGTGGCGCTAAAATGTCTTGAACTCGTTTTACTTGGCTAAGACTGTGATTTGAAACACCAATACGTCCAATTTTTCCAGTTTTAACCGCATCAACCAAAAGTGGTGTCCAGCGTTCTACATCTGCTGAATTGTGAATCCAATAAATATCAATAAAATCAGTTTCTAAACGCTTTAAACTTCCTTCAAGCATATCAACAACTGGATTTTCAGCTGCATCATTCTGCATACCTGGTGTAAATTTATCTGAAATAACGACTTGGTCACGACCATAAGCATTAGAAAGCTCACCAAGAATACGTTCAGATTCACCATTTGCGTAAGCATAAGCTGTGTCAAAAACATTAAGTCCATTATCCATGGCAGTATTGAAGACATCTTTCAAATCAGCTGTATCTAGTTGGTTACCAAAAACGGCATCACCACCAGCAAAACCACCGACTCCCCAAGACCATGTTCCTAGTGCAATTTTTGCTTCTGTTTTTTGAGTCATATCTGTCACCTCTTATTTTCCTTTATAGTCTGTAATATTTTCTGCGATAATATTAGCTTGAAATTCGTGAACATCATAAGTTGCCATATCTGGATAGTAAGCATCTTTAGCAATCAATTCATCTAATTCAGCTCTGCTATTTGCCTGTGCAATCACAAGCCCTGCCATTGCTTTATCACGATATGGTCCTACTAACAAAAAATTACCTGCCTTAGCTTGAGCACCAAACCATTCGCGATGCCCAGCCAAAAGTTCATCAGCCTTATCAGCAGGAACTTGCTCAGCGTTAATTGTAATATCGATTAAATACATTTTTCTCCTATTTCATCAAATTTAAAATACAATTTTCAATCATTTCTGAAACACTCATGTAAACGTAAGGAACTTCTGCCTCAGCCATTGCTTCTTTTTGCTTTTCTGTCACTTCTGTGTACGGATAAACGCCGTAAAGAAATGGGAAAAAGGCAAAAATAAACTGTTGATTGGCAATCTCACTTCGTTTTGGAAAATGTTTTTCAAGTATCTGTCTCACCAAATCAAGAGAGCGTCCATAAACTTTTTTGAACTCTACTAAAGGTTCAATTCGACTTTCAGCATCAAGCGAAGCCATGTCCACCGCTAAAATTTTAAGCAAAGTTAATCTCTCTTCAAGACTTTTTGCCATTTCACTAGCAAACATTTCTTGAGTTAGTTTTTCCTTTTTCAAAATGTCTTGCAAATCTTGCTCCCATTTTAAATATTCTCGCTCCAAAAGAGCTAAAAAGATTTCTTCTTTATTATCAAAATAGGTATAAATAGCTGTGCGGGTAAACGACAGACGATTACCAATTTCTTTAACATTGATTTCCTTAAATGGCATTTCTTGGTAAAGAGCTTGTGCTACATCAATGATTTCCTCACGTCTTCTCTGACATTCTTCTCTAGAAATTCTACCCATATTTACCTCCTTTTATTTTGACACGGTGTCATTTTATGATTTTATTATACTCTTTTATGACACCGTGTCAAGTTGAACGAATCGAATTAACCAAAAAAGTTTCCAGCACAAAGCCAGAAACTTTTGTCTTATAAAGCACCAACAATCTTATGTGGTAAATATTTTTCATCTAAATAAGCCATATCATCTTCAGTTAATGTCACATCAAAAGCGCCCATAAAATCATCTAGGTATTTTTCTTTTGTGACACCGACAATTGGTGAGTCAATTCCTTTTTGCCATAGCCAAGCAAGTGCAACTTGAGCGCGAGTCACACCATATTTTTCTGCGACTTCTGCCACACGCGCAACAATTGCTTTATCTTGCTCTTCAGTGCTATCGTATTTCATTTTTGCAGTTTCATCCGTTTTACTGCGAGCAGTATCAGCATCCCAATCTCTGACCACACGACCTGCAGCTAAAGGACTATATGGCGCTAAACCTACACCTGAATCTTTACAAAACGGAATCATTTCACGTTCATCTTCACGATAAAGCATGTTGTAATGATTTTGCATGACTGAAAATTTCGTCCAACCATTTTTCTCAGCCACATATTGTGCTTTTTGAAATTGCCAAGTATACATTGCTGACGCACCAAGATAATGCACCTTGCCAGAACGCACCAAATCATTTAGGGCAGACATAGTTTCTTCAATCGGCGTATTGTAATCCCAACGGTGAATGTAAAGGACATCGATATAATCTGTTCCTAAACGTTTAAGACTAGCTTCCACTTGATTAAAAATCGCTTTTCTAGATAAACCAGTTGTATTTCTTCCATCGTGCTGACCATCACCAAAGAAAACCTTAGTCGCGATAATCACCTCATCACGGTCTGCAAAATCACGAAGGGCACGCCCAAGATATTCTTCGCTAGTTCCTTTTCCGTAAACATTGGCTGTATCAAAAAAATTGACACCCAAATCAAGGGCTTTTTTAATAATAACGCGTGATTTTTCTTCATCTAAGAGCCAACCAGAATGAAAACCAAGGCTAGCATCCCCAAAACTCATGCAACCAAGGCACAATTTTGACACTTCAAGACCTGTATTTCCCAATTTTGTGTATTCCATAAGAGACCTCCACTTATTTTTTAAACGGTTTCATTTTACACCTTAGAGCCCACTCCAAGTCAAGAAAAAAATGGACTTAATTGTCCATTTTTATGATATTTTTTGTTTTTTCTCTTCCACCTTTTGGTGAATGTAATTAACTAGCTCAACTGTCAAGTCATAGCGCATAAAAGGGGTAATAAGATAAATCCCATTAAAAAACTCTAAAGCGTAGTCAATTAAAGCCTTGCTTTCTTGTAATGCTAATTCTTGACATTTATTCTTATCGTCTTTGACCGCTTCTATTTTTTCTAAAAAGTCATCCGACAACTGAATACCTGGAACCTCATTATGTAGAAAAATTGCGTTATTGTAGCTCGTAATTGGCATTATTCCAACAAAAAACGGTGCTTCATAATCTCTTGTTAGCTCTGCTAAATTTTCAATAATCTCTTTGTTAAATATGGGTTGCGTAATAAAACAATCAGCTCCTGCAGCAATTTTTTTATCTATCAAACGACTGCAACGTGATAAATTTTTAACATTTGGGTTAAATGCTGCGGCTGCTGTAAAAGTTGTTTCTTTTTTTATGCTAGCGCCACTGTATCCTTTTCCCTTGTTGAGCTGCTTAATCAACTCTAATAACTTAAAACTTGTAGCATCATATACGCTGGTTGCCCCCGGAAAATCTCCTATTTTAGATGGATCCCCTGTAATTGCTAGAACTTGATGAAATCCTAAAACGTCCATTCCCAAAAGACGTGATTGAAGACCTATCATATTGTGATCACGACATGATAAATGTAGTAAAAATGGTGTTGAAATCTCATTTTTCAAAAGCGATGCAATACTGACATTGCAAATTCTTGTCTTAGCAAGAGAATTATCTGCCAATGTTATAGCTGAGACACCTGCGTCATCTAGAGCTTTGACACCTTCAGTAAACTTCTCAATATCCAGTGTTTTTGGAGGATCAATTTCTGCAATTACAGTCACTTGCCGTTTTACCTTGTCGACAATAGTCTCAGACTGCTTGACTGCCTTAATCAGCTCAGCTTCTTCAACCATTGGTGTCACAAATTTTCGCGAAACTGGTTTCAAACCTTTGATAGCACGCTTGACAGCTCTAATGTGATCTGGTGTCGTCCCACAACATCCACCAATCAAACGAGCCCCTTCAGCCACTAAAAGCTCTGCACTTTTTCCAAAATAATCCGCATTTTGACTAAAGCCATATTGCCCACTACCATTGTCATCAACAAATGATAATAAACTAGCATTTGGATAAACCGACAAATAAGACTGGGCAAAAAGTGGGACTTGTTTTAGAGATTGAATCATGTGATAAGGTCCCAAATGACAATTTAATCCAACAACATCCGCTCCCAACATGACTAATTTGCCAAAAATTTCTACTAAAGGCTTACCATTTTCTGTAATTCCCGCTTCATGAAGAGCAATGTTAGTGATAATTGGTAAATCCGTCAATGGCCTGACTGCTTTTAAAACCGCGATAATTTCTTCTTCATCATAATAAGTTTCAAAAAGTAATCCATCAATCTGATTGGTTTCAAGTAAGTAGTTCACCTGTTCAAGCGTTTCTTGGATAATTTCATCAAGTGATAACTCACACTGTTTTAGACCACGAAGAGCACCAACCGTTCCCAAAACAAAGATATCTTTCCCAGCAGCTTGTCTTGCAATTCTGACTCCAGCTTGATTAATCTCCTTGACTTTATCTTCATAGCCATATCCCTTAAGTCGGTGTCGTTTTGCTGCATATGTGTTAGTCTGGATGACATCAGCTCCTGCTTCAATATAAGCTTTATGAATGGCAGATACCTTTTCAGGATGAATCAAATTATAGGCTTCATAGCAATTGTCAAGACCATTGGCGTAAAGAAGAGTTCCCATAGCACCGTCAGCTACCAGAATATCTGTTTTTAAACGTTCTAATAATCGTGACATAGCTTAACCTTCCTTATTTTCTATATTTTGCTCGGACTTCCTTTGTTGCTTCCACTAAAACTTTAAGCGCTGCAACTGTTTCTGGTTCACGACGTGTTTTTAATCCGCAGTCAGGATTAACCCAGAATTGTTCGACAGACAATTGACGAAGAGGACGTTCGATATTTGCAATAACTTCTTCTTTTGTTGGAACACGAGGTGAGTGAATATCGTAAACACCAAGACCGATTCCAAGCGGATAAACCGCTGTTTCAAATGACTGAATAACATCTCCATGACTACGACTTGTCTCAATTGAAATAACATCAGCATCCAAATCTCGAATCGAGTCAATAATTTCGTTAAATTTTGAATAACACATATGTGTGTGAATTTGCGTTTCATCTTTAACCGACGAAGTAGCAATACGAAAAGCATGCACAGCATCGTCAAGATATGCCTGTTGTTTAGCTTTACGAAGTGGCAAGCCCTCACGAAGTGCTGCCTCATCTACTTGGATAATAGCAATACCCGCATCTTCTAGCAATTTGATTTCGTCTTTGATGGCAAGACCAATTTGATTAAATAAATCAGCACGTGAAATATCAGAACGCTCAAACGACCAATTCGTAATCGTGATTGGACCTGTTAGCATGCCTTTAACCGGACGATCAGTTAAACTTTGTGCATAAACCACTTCTTTCACTGATAATGGTTGAATGTGTTTCACATCACCATAAATAATCGGCGGTTTAACGGCACGAGAACCATACGATTGAACCCAACCAAGTTTTGTTGTGGTGAATCCAGCCAATTTTTGACCGAAGAATTCCACCATATCCACACGTTCAAATTCACCGTGCACCAGAACATCGAGATCTAAATCCTCTTGAATTTTAATCCAACGAGCAATTTCGGATTTGATAAAATCTTCGTATTCTGCATCAGAAATATCCCCACGCTTCCAAGCCAAACGTGTTCTTCTAACCTCTGGTGATTGTGGAAATGAGCCAATAGTTGTAGTCGGAAGAGTTGGCAAACCAAGTTTAGCTTCTTGTACTTTACGACGAACTTTATAGTTTACACGCTGAGTTGGAACATTATCTAGGTTTTCAAGGGTAACATTTCGAAAATCAGCTGCTTGTAAAGCATCAAAGTTAGCAAGATGCTGTTTGTAACTATCTGACTCTTTCCCATCTAAATGCTGAGCTAAAAGAACTAGCTCTTCTAATTTTTCATCAGCAAAAGCAAGACCATTTTTCAATACTAACTCTAGCTCATTCTCATTTTTTGTCGTCACCGGAACATGAAGTAGGGAACAAGACGGTTGAATCACAAGATTACCAACCTTATCTTGGAGCTTTTTCAACAGTTCTGATGTTTTTACAAAATCATTTGACCAAATATTTCGCCCATCAACTACGCCAGCAAAAACTTCTTTATTCTCAAAAAGACCATTTTCGACAGCTTGCAAATTTTCATCAAACCCATGAACAAAGTCAAGTCCAAAAGCAGCTACAGGAAGTTCAGACAATGTTTCAGCATCAATCAATGCTTCAAAATACGTTTGGAAAATAATTTTTACCTCTGGCACTTCCTTTGCAAAATAAGAATAGACATATTTCGCAGCCTCTAAAAGTCCAGCACCCTCATCTGTCACAAAAATTGGTTCATCAACTTGAATATAAGTTGCACCAGCTGCAGCTAATTCATTAAAAACTTGCTTATAAAGTGGCAAGAGTTTTTTTACTGCCGATGTAAAATCACCAACTTCAGATGAAAGTGCAACATAAGTAATAGGACCTGTAATTACCGGCTTTGCCTTATCACCAACAACCTCTCTTGCCTCAATGTATAAATCAAGCAAGCGTGTATTTGTCAAATGCGGCTTCACTTTTGACCATTCAGGTACAATGTAGTGATAATTTGTATTGAACCATTTTTTCATTGAAGAAGACACATTGTCCTTGTTTCCACGTGCAATCGCAAAAAACAAATCCAGATTGACGTCTTCTTTTGAAAAACGATTTGGAATAACACCAAATTGAACAGATAAATCCAAAATATGGTCATAAAGTGAAAAATCACCTACTGGAATCAAATCAAGCCCTGCCTCAGCTTGCTTTTTCAAAAATGACAGACGCAACGTCTTAGCTTGTGCTTCTAACTCAGCTTGAGAAATATTTCCAGACCAATACGATTCAATCAGTTTTTTCCACTCACGATTCTCACCTAAACGCGGATAACCCAAATTCGAAACCTTAACCATAGTTACCTCCTATAACCTCATTAGTTTAAAACTATATGGATCAAAAATTTTATAATTTAGATTTTAACTGATAAGCCCTTATTTTTCAACGGTTCTAGCCATTCTATCTTTTTATGCTTTGTTATAGTTATCAGCTATGTAGTTAGATGTTGCTATAGTTATAAACTATAACAGTGGTGTTTAAACAACAAAAAAAGAACCCCCGAAGGGATTCTCTAGTGTGTTAGATTAATAAAATTTTTATATTAGTTGTTTTTAATTATTTAGCTTTGCGAAGAGCACCAAATAGGATACCCGCAATGATTGCTCCGATGATAACAAAGACAAGGTAAAGGATTGGAGCGCTTGTCAATGCGATAACGAAGATACCACCGTGTGGAGCCATAAGTTTGATACCAAATGCACCAACAAGACCACCAGCTACAGCTGAACCAACCATGAAGCTTGGGATAGCACGAGCAGGGTCAGCAGCACCAAATGGAATAGCACCTTCAGTAATGAATGAAAGACCCATGATAATGTTAGTCAAACCTGAGTTGCGTTCTTCTTCAGTGAATTTGTTTTTGAAAAGAAGAGTTGCAACAAATACTGCAAGTGGTGGAACCATACCACCAGCCATAACTGATGCCATAGCAACTGAACCACCTGATGCTACTGATGCAGCAAGTGTACCTGTACCAAATACGTAAGCAGCTTTGTTAAATGGTCCACCCATATCGATAGCCATCATTCCACCAAGGATAGCACCTAGAAGAACAGCTGATGCACCTTGAAGACCTCCAAGGAAGTTGTTCAAACCAGTGTTGATTGCTGCCATTGGGATATTAACAAATAGCATTGCAAAACCTGTCAAGAATACACCAAGTAATGGGTAAAGCAAGATAGATTTAATACCTTCAAGTGAACGTGGAAGACCAGCACATGCTTTTTTAACAAGGTTTACAAGCCAACCAGCAAGGAAACCACCAACAAGAGCACCAAGGAATCCTGAAGGAGTTCCTTCAAGGTTACCCCACGCTGCACCACTTGAAGCAATAGCACCAGCTACGAAACCAGCTACAAGACCTGGTTTTTCAGCGATTGAGTAAGCAATGTAACCAGCTAAAATTGGAAGCATGAATCCAAATGCAGCACCACCGATTGATTTGAAGTAAGCAGCTGCTTGGTGATATGTACCCAAGTTAGAAAGTTGATCTTTTGGCACACCCAACATGTTATCAATCAAGAATGCAAGTGCAATCATGATACCACCACCGATAACGAATGGCAACATTTGAGAAACACCACTCATCAAGTGTTTGTAGAATGCAGCACCAAGGCTAAGTTTTTCACTTGATTCTTTTTCTTCAGTAGAAGAACCTGCTGCAGCTTTGTAAGTGTCAGCTTTACCATCAAGGATGATGTTAATTAATTCTTCAGTTTTCTTGATACCGTCAGCAACTGGACGAGATACCAATTGTTTGCCGTCGAAACGAGCCATTTCAACAGCTTTATCAGCAGCAACGATAACACCTTTAGCGCGAGCAATTTCATCTGCTGTCAAGCGGTTACCAACACCTGATGCACCATTTGTTTCAACACGAACTGTTACACCCATTTCTTCACCTTGTTTGATGAGGGCTTCTTCTGCCATATAAGTGTGTGCAATACCAGTTGTACATGCTGTTACAGCAACGATAAGTGGTTTATCGTCTGAAACTGGAGCAGCTTTGGCTTCTTCTTTTGCTTTGTTATCTTCTTCTGCAGCGTTAAATGTTGCAATAACTTCATCAGCAGTAGTTACTTTACGCAATTGATCTGCAAAACCGTCTTTCAAAAGATATTTTGAAAGTTCAGCAAGGGCTGCCAAGTGAGTATCGTTTGCCCCGTCTGGTGCAGCGATCATGAAGAATAGGTATGTTGGTTGTCCATCCAAGGCTTCATAGTCAACACCAGCAGTAGATTTTGCAAAAAGAACTGTTGCTTCTTTTACAGCAGCGTTTTTGCTGTGTGGCATAGCGATACCATCACCTAAACCAGTTGATGTTTGAGCTTCACGGTTCATGATACCTTGTTTAAAAGTATCAAAATCAGTTACAACACCATTTTCAACAAGGCTTGTAATCATTTCATCGATAACAGCTTCTTTTGAAGTTGCTTTCAAATCAAGAATCATGACTTCTTTTTTAAGCAAGTCTTGAATTTTCATAGTTTTTCTACCTCTACTTTTTGATATGTTTCTTTGATGAATTCAGCAGTTGCTAAGTCATCTGAGAATGTAGTTGCTGTTCCGCAAGCGACACCCCATTTAAGAGCTTCAACAGGGTCACCAGATTTAACGTATTCTCCAGTGAAACCAGCCACCATTGAGTCACCAGCACCTACAGAGTTTTTAACTGTACCTTTAATTGGTTTTGCGAAGTATGCTGCTTCTGGAGTTACAAGCAATGCGCCATCTCCAGCCATTGAAATAATAACGTTTTTAGCACCTTTAGCAAGAATTTCACGAGCATATTTTTCAATATCAGCTAGACCGTTCAATTCTACACCAAAGATATCAGCCAATTCGTGATTATTTGGTTTTACTAAAAGCGGTTGATAGTTTAGTGAGTCAAGAAGAGTTTGTCCTTCAAAGTCACACACTACTTCAGCACCAGCTTTTTTAGCAATTGGAATCAAAGTGTTGTAAACTTGGTTTCCAAGGCTGCTTGGAGCTGAACCCGCAAAAACAACAGTATCTTCGCTAGACAAGCCAGCAAGAATTGATTTCAATTCTTCTAATTTTTCATCTGAAATTTTTGGACCAGCACCATTAATTTCAGTTTCTTCACCAGCTTTGATTTTAACGTTAATACGTGTATCTTCAGAAACTTCAACAAAGTCAGTTTTAATACCTTCAGCTACTAAGCTATCAGCAACAAAACGTCCAGTGAAACCACCGATAAAACCAGTTGCAGTATTATCGATATCCAATCGTTGCAAGATACGACTAACGTTAATTCCTTTACCACCAGCAAACTTATCATCGCTAGACATACGGTTAACACTGTCAAGTACTAAGTTATCCAAGCGAACGATAAAGTCGATTGATGGATTCAGAGTTACTGTGTAAATCATACTTCAATTACCCTCGTATTTTCTTTTATTTTTTTCATCAGTGCTCCGCTAGATTGATTGGTAATAATCGTAACATTTTCAATCTTTTCAACCTTTGCAAAAGAAATACGACCAATCTTTGATGAGTCAGTGACTACATAAGTCTTTCTGGCATTCTCGATAACTGTCCTTTTAATAACCGCTTCCTCTACGTCAGGTGTTGTTAGGAATTTTTCATCAATTCCATTAATACCTAAGAAAGCTTTATCAAAATTCAACTGTCGAATTTGATCGTAAGCTGCTACTCCGATACTTGCATCAGTTGATTTTTTTACATGACCACCAATAATGATGGTCTTGACGTTTTTATCAACCAACTTAGCAGCGTGGTGAATTGAATTCGTTACAACCGTTAAATTATCCTGATTTAAATAGCCTAATAATAATTCGTTGGTTGTTCCTGCATCCACAAAAATAACTTCATCACTTGAAATCATTTCTGCTGCTTTTTGAGCAACTAGCTTTTTTTCTTGAATGTTTTTGATAGATTTTTGCTGATTGGTAAATTCCTCTTGGAGCGAGTGAGGAAGTTCAGCTCCACCATGAACTCGGTGAAGTTTTCGCTCACTTTCAAGCTCGTCTAAATCCCTTCGAACAGTGGATTCAGAGGTATCTAGCAGGCTAACTAAGTCATCCAGCCGAACAAATTTATCATGAGACAATTTCTGCATGATTAATTGTTTTCGTTTAGACTTTAGAATCCTCATCACCTCCATTGAAATCGTTTACAGATAAAATTATACTACATTTCCAATCAATGTCAAGCACTTTCTCTCAAATTCTATCATTTTTCTGCAAAAACGTCAATTTCAGAAAATGAATTTTTGATTTCAGAAAAAGCCTTGTAAAACAAGTGGAATTCACTGTCTTACAAGGCTTTTTTATTATTCATTAATTAGTGATGTTGAGTGAACAACTCGGTTATCACGATCAGGGAAAATGTATTTAATAGCTTGGTTAATAGCTGTTGGTGCTTCACCAAAACCAGTTGCAATCAAATCAACTTTTCCTTCATAATCAGCTGCATCACCGATTGCATAGACACCTGGTTGACTTGTTTCAAACAATGGTGAAACTGTAATACTTGAACGTTTGTAATCAACATTCCAGTTTTTTAGGTTTTTATTTGAAGTTGAAAAACCAAAGCTTACAATCAATGCATCAAGCGGTAACTCTACTGTCTCATCTGATTTCACCTTTTGAACTGTTAAGCTCTTAGCAAATTGGCCATCACCTGAGAGTTCGTATGGTACATAAGGTGTCAAAATATTGACATTTGAATTTTTCAACACTTCAACACTGTGTTCATGAGCTCGGAAAGCATCACGACGGTGTACGATTGTGACACTTTTAGCCAAACCATCCAAATGGTTTGCCCAGTCAACTGCTGAGTCTCCTCCACCACAAATAACAACATTTTTACCAGCGAATTGGTCAAGTTTGTGAACGTTGTAGAAAAGGTTATTATCTGCATATAATTCTTCGCCTTCTAGACCAAGTGTACGAGGAGCAAACGCGCCATTACCACAAGCAATCACAATCGCACGTGAAAAATGTTGTCCTTTATTTGTGTCGATAGTGAAGATGTCACCATCTTTTTCAAAAGTTTTAACTTCCTCTTTAAGGCAAATAGCTGTGTTATCTTTAAAACGATCCAATTGTTTAATAAGATTTTCAGTTAAATCTGCTGCAGTGATTCCTGGAAAACCAGCAACATCATAAACCATTTTTTCTGGATAAAGTACTGCAGGTTGGCCACCAAGTTCAGATAAGCTTTCAATGATTTTCACTGAAACTCCACGCAAACCAGCATAAAATGCTGCAAACAGACCAACAGGTCCACCACCAATGATAGTAATGTCATAGATTTCACGATTTTCTGACATTTAAATTTCCATCTCCTTATATATTTGTTCAATAGTAGTTGATTTATAGGCTATATAGCTATCGATATCTTTAGGAAATAGCTGCGCTGCTTTCTCTTTTACTTCGCCATAAACCTGAACAGCTTCTGGATGACAGCGTAAATAATCTCGAAAAGCAAAATGACGTTTTAACTCACACGAACTTTCAGGGCAGACATAGAGATGATGAAGTTGCAAGTGCTCTTTGCCAGAATAAGCAAAAGCCTCTCTTCCTTCTATCCCTAAATTTCCTTCATGAACATAACCAATTTTTGACAAACTATCAATCACTTCAGTTAAATCTGTATCATCTGAAACAACAAGATCAATATCAATAATTGGCTTTGCCGAAAGTCCTTGAACGGAAGTGCTACCGACATGTTCAATTCGAAGTATTAGCTTCCCTGCAGCTTCTTGTAACTCTTTTGAGATTTGCTCAAAATCGTCTTTCCAACTTTCTTGGTAAGAAAGCACTATAACATCTTTTGTTCGCATAAAACCTCCACAAAAATAAAAAGACATACAGCCGCATGTCCTTTATTATATCACATATTCTATTTTTTCGCGTCTCTGTCCTTTAGAATCTTACGGAAAATAGCCTCTTCTTCTTTCGTAAAGGTATAGTTTTCCAATAAATCAGGTCGACGTTCCAATGTTTTACGAAGACTTTGCTCAATTCGCCACTTACGAATATTTTCATGGTGACCACTCATCAAAACATCAGGAACTTTCATACCACGGAAATCATATGGACGAGTGTACTGAGGAAACTCTAGTAAGCCAGATGAAAACGAATCATCTTGGTGACTTGCTTCTTTTCCGAGAACATTTGGAATCAAGCGAACTGTCGCATCAACAATCGTCATCGCTGCCAGCTCACCACCCGTTAAAACAAAATCGCCAAGTGAAATCTCATCTGTCACTAACGTCTTAATACGCTCATCATAACCTTCATAATGACCACAGATGAAAATTAACTCTTCTTCTTTTGAAAGCTCCTCAGCATAGCTTTGGTCAAATGTACGACCTGCAGGATCCAAAAGAATCACACGAGGTTTTTTAGCGTTGATTTTGTCAATCGTATCAAAAATAGGCTGCGCACGAAGTAACATTCCTTGACCACCACCATATGGTTCATCATCAACATGACGAGCTTTTTCAGCATTATCACGGAAATTATGGTAATTAATGTCAAGCAAGCCTTTTTCAGTTGCTTTTCCAACAATTGAGTGTTCAAGCGGTGCAAACATTTCTGGAAAGAGTGTCAAGATATCAATCTTCATCGTCAAGTCCTTCCAATACATCTACATCAACACGATTACCTGCAACGTCAACATTCAAAACAACTGGTGGAATGTATGGCAATAGCAAATCGCGTTTTCCTTTACGTTTGACAACCCAAACATCATTAGCACCAGGTTGAAGAATCTCTTTAATTTGCCCAATTAAAACATCATTTTCATAAACGTCAAGTCCAATGATTTCATGATAGTAAAATTCACCATCTTCAAGTTCTGAAAGATTTTCTTCAGCAACCTTCAATGAGCACCCTTTATATTTTTCGATATCATTGATATGATACATACCTTTGAATTTGATGATGTCAAAATTCTTTTGTTTGCGATGGCTTGCAATTTCTACATCAAGCAGAAAACGATCCTTATCATCAAAAACAGCTAGTTTTGAACCTTTTTTAAAACGTTCTTCAGCAAAATCTGTAACTGACAAAACACGCATCTCACCTTGAAGACCTTGTGTGTTGACAATTCTTCCAACATTATAGTAATTCATTTTCACTCCACATAACTTAGTCTTTATTATTTTACCATAAAAATAGTAAAGAAAAAACCAGCTGCCCTACTGCAACTGGTCAAGATAGTCCGTACGGGATTCGAACCCGTGTTACCGCCGTGAAAAGGCGGTGTCTTAACCCCTTGACCAACGGACCATATTAACAAAACCATTACGGTTTACTGGGGTAGCTGGATTCGAACCAACGCATGAGGGAGTCAAAGTCCCTTGCCTTACCGCTTGGCTATACCCCATAAACAACATAATCTATTCTATCGCAATCAACTTTATTTGTCAACCCCTTTTTTGAAGTTTTTTCAAAAAGTTTTTTAAACTGCGATAATCTGACTTGCACAACAACTCTCAAAAGTTATCTCTCAAATCAAGACAAGATATATTCTATCATGATTGAGGCACTTTGGCAATACTTTTTTGAAACTTTTTTCAATTTTTTCAGGATACTTGACATTTGCAAAAAGAAAAAGAGTAGCATAACACTACTCTTCTCCTTTTTCGTCAATAACGAGTCTTACTTTTTTACCTTGAGTTGGTACCGAATAGACAATCGATCTTATCGCTGTAATGGTACGACCTTTTTTACCGATAACACGACCGATGTCCTGTGCATCCAAATCCAGATGATATTCTAAAAACTCAGGTGTATCTTCAATTTTAATGGTAAGATTATCTGGTTGTGAAATCAAAGGTTTCACAATAGCGATAATAAGATTTTCAATGGTATCCATAGGCTTTTGTTACTCTATTATTTTGAGAATTTTGAATCGTGGAATTTTTTCATAACGCCTTGTTTAGAAAGGATGTTACGAACTGTATCTGAAGGTTGAGCACCTTTAGACAACCATTCAAGAACACGTTCTTCTTTAAGTGTTACTTGGTTTTCAGCTACAAGTGGGTTGTAAGTACCAACTGTTTCGATGAAACGACCATCACGTGGAGCACGTGAATCAGCTACGTTGATACGGTAGAAAGGTTTTTTCTTAGAACCCATACGAGTTAAACGGATTTTTACTGCCATTAGTATAAAGTCTCTTTTCTATTTTTTTGTTTAGGTTAATAGCTCTGCTACTAACTCACTTAACTTATTATACCATAAAAGAAGAGGGTGTCAAGAAAAAAACTTGACACGAGTTCATATTTTTTAAATACCTATGAATCAAGAGATTTATCCAAATTTATTCCAAAATAAATATGTGATGGCTAGACCTAGGCACAGTCCAAAACCAATTAGTAAATAAAATATTTGGCTGGATTTTATTGCAAAAACTCCAAATACAATGAGCGTAAAAAACGCTAAGTAGACTAAAAACTTTTTCATTCTATCCATAGCATCTCCCTCTAACAGAAGTCAAGCACTACTCTTTTAGAGCTTTGCATAGACTTTCTTTTAATTCTCCAACCGTAGTAATATCTATACTCACTTCTTCTACAAAAGGTGTCTAGGAAAAAAAGAACACTTTACAGTGTTCTTCAAATCTCAATAACGCCATAATGGAATTTTTGATTTTTTCTTATAAGATGTTCAAAGCCATATTTTTCAAAGACATCATCTCTAAAATGAGCTTTAATGATAATCTTCTTTCTAGCCACGCGCTTAGCTTCTTGCAAAAGCTCTTCTGAAAAAGCTGTGACATTAGCATACTGACGTAAGCCATCCAGATTCTTCGATTCCTCAATTCTCTCAGAAAACATTGGATCACAATAAATCACATCAAAAGAATTATCTGGCATCTTTTTAAGATAGGCTAAGTTTTCAGAACACACTGTCTGAATTGAGCGCATAGCTTGATTTAAAGCATCATAGCCAGATTGATAACTTTTTAAACCTTCTGAAACAATAAAATGGATTAAAGGATTGCTTTCTATTGCAGTCACGTCATGTCCAGCATGGGACATAACGATACTATCACTTGCTAATCCCATTGTCGTGTCAAGAACCTTCAAAGAGTCCGTACCAAGTAAATCAACCAATGCATCGTGTGAACTTTTTATTCGTAGCATAGCCGTATCTGGATGAAAAGAAAGCTCACTACCATCTTGATTTAATAAGCGCAGCTTATTTTCATAAACCAAAAGGACACCCTCGCGACCCTGTAACAGCTTTTTTGCTGATTGTTTATTTCGCTCAATCACTGGAAGATTAAGCTTTTCACCAATTGCTTTTGCTTTAGCAAGCAAATTAGCATTTTCTCTCAAACTAGTTGTAATTACAATTGACATAACCACATTATACCAAAATCACAAAAAACTTTTGATGAATCGTCCACCATAAATCCAAAAATAACTAAAAGCAACAATCGAAATCGGCTTACAAATTAAGATAATGTATAAGAATCGTTTAAAGGACATTCTTGATAAGCCGGTTACCATAACCAAAATATCTGCTGGTGATATAGGAGAAGCCATATTCAAAGCAAATACAGTTTCATATGTTGATGATGCCAATTTTTCCTCATAATGCTTAAATGATTTCTCATCTACAAATAATAAAATAAACGGTTTACCATATCGCCTCGTAAGCAAAAATAGAATGATGCTCCCAATCACAATTCCAACATAATTCAGAATAAATCCCAGAATTGGTCCAAATGCCATAAAACCAACAACCGTTGTCACACCACCTGGAATAATCGGGATAACAACTTGAATAATTTGTAATAGTAGAAATCCAATGCTACCTAGAATCAAATGGCCTTTAAGCGCTCTTGTTAAAGCATCAGGATCATTTAAAATATCCATGTTCTTAAATAGATAGACTAAAAATAAAACAGTCAAAGCAATTGAAAAAATTCCCAAAAATTTAACCAACTTCTTCAAAGTATCATACATCATATCACCCTTTATCACGTCTATTACTTAAATTTATTATACAAGGGTTATTCTTTTTTAACAAGAAATTATGTAACTCCTTTCATTATTCATAACGAAGGGCTTCAATTGGATTTAGTTTACTTGCTTTGTTAGCCGGTAATAACCCAAATACAATACCGATAAAGGCTGAAAAGATAAGGCTACCTAGTGCAATATTTAGAGAAATAGATGGTTTAACATTTGGAATAGCATTTCCAAGCAAGGCAGTCACTCCAGACGCTAAGGCAAGCCCAATCAATCCACCTAAAATTGTTAAGACCATTGATTCAATCAAAAATTGAGTCAAAATTTTCTGGCGCGTAGCACCGAGAGCTTTACGTAAACCAATCTCACGTGTTCTCTCAGTTACAGATACTAACATGATATTCATGACACCAATACCACCAACAAGCAATGAAATACCTGCAATAGCACCGATAACCGTTGTCATCATGCCATAAGCTGATTTCACCTGAGAAAGTACTTGCGTCATGTCATAAATTGTAAATCGACCAGTTCTAACACCAGAAATCTGTGTCATCAAACGAGCAGCTTCTTTTCCGACTTTAGACGATTCTTTAACATCGCTGACATGAACAAATGCTCCCTGAACCTCGTCAATGTTGAACTCTGCAGCTAACTGAGTATTTGTCATAACAGCATTTCCGCCTGATTGCATGCCATACTGTGCCGAACCAGCATCTGGATCTTTATAAACGCCAACAACTAGATAGGTTTTTGAACCGATAGAAACTTGCTGATTAAGCGCAGCATCATTGCTGCCGAAAAGTTTAACAGCTAATTTTGTATCCAACATAACAATACGAGAAAAACGATCATAATCTCCCTTTTCAAAACTTCGTCCTGCTAGTACTTTGAATTTTTTAACCGCAAAATAAGTCTTGTTTACCCCTGTTATATTAACATTTTTAGATTTTTTCTGATTTCCCTCAACTGTTGAAGTTGTCCCATTTGTTAAATAGTAATTCGTAACACCTGGAAGCTCGCTTGTGATTTTTTGCAACCACTCTTCCTTAATTTGTGGTCCTTTGTCAGACGCTGTAGGGTCTTCATCATCAAAAATATCAATATCATCTGACTTCTTAGTTGTGTAATAAATTTGAATATTTTGATTGTCAGAAGCAAACATATTAGTGACTTGATTTGTCATCCCTTCACCCAATGCCATAATGACAACCACTGAAGCCACACCGATAATGATTCCTAAAGTTGTTAAAAACGAACGCATCTTGTGCCCCATGATTGAACTTAGGGCGAATTTCCAATTTTCCATCATAATCCTCCCTTAATCAATTCGAACACTTTCTGTGGTATCTCTTGTAATCTCACCATCACGAATAATAATTTTTCGTGTTGCAAAATCAGCCACCTCAGGCTCGTGCGTTACCATAACAATCGTTTTTCCTTCACGATTTAACTCCGTCAATAAGTCCATGATTTGAATACTTGTCTTAGTATCAAGGGCACCTGTTGGCTCATCAGCAAGAATAATCGAAGGATTATTGACCAAAGCACGCGCAATAGCGACACGTTGCTTTTGTCCACCAGACAACTCAGACGGCAAATGCTTCATTCGTTCGCTCAACTCAACTTTTTCTAAAAATTGTTTTGCTAATTGACGACGCTTTGAAGCACCGACACCAGCGTAAATGAGTGGAAGTTCAACATTTTGTAAAGCTGATAGTTTAGAAAGAAGGAAGAATTGTTGGAAGACAAATCCAATTTCTTCGTTTCTAACTCTGGCAAGTTCTTTTTCTTTGAGTTCTTCGACTTGTTTGCCATTCAAGCTATAATCACCAGATGTTGGTCTATCCAAAAGACCGATAATGTTCATCAAGGTTGATTTACCTGAACCAGATGGTCCCATAATGGCAAGAAATTCACCTTCATAAACTGTCAAATCAATTCCTTTTAAAACATTGAGTTCTTGATCGCCATTCTGGTAAGATTTTATAATATTATTTAATTGAATTAGTGGTTTTTTCTCATCTGTCACTACTGTCACCTCTTATTCTTCTTTAGCAGTGGCATCTTCTTTAGTTACATGTTCAACTTTTTCACCATTTTTTAGAGCTTTATCAGGATTTGAAATAACAGATTGACCTACTTCTACTCCACTTAAAATTTCTTGTTGTGAAGCATCAGCATTTCCAAGGGCTACTTCTACTTTGCTTACTTTTTTAGAATCTTTGTCATAAATCCAGACAAACTTTTTATCTCCCTCAGTAGAGACAGCGTCAACTGGGACAAGTTTATTTTTGTTTTCATTAACAACTTCTACAGAAACCGTAAAACCTTGTTGAAGGTTAGTAGTGTCACCTGTCAAATCAATTTTGTAATCATATGAAGCTGAACTATTTGATGAGTTGCTTGATTCAGAAGTTGCTGCATCAGCAGTTTGATTTGGGTAATTTGAAATGTATGAAATTGTACCAGTCCATTCTTGATCAGGATAAACTTTTGACTTAATCTTAACGTTTTGACCAGTCTTAATGTTTGCCAAATCGTATTCTGTCAATGTTCCTTTTACCTGAAGTTGACCTTCTGTTGCCACGTGAACAAGCGTTTGACTATTTTTAGATGATGGGTCAATATCATTATTAACTTCAACAACTGTACCAGAAACATCACTTGTAATAATTGTTTCATTTAGTGCTTGTTGAGCTTTATTTACCTCAGCTTGAGCATCCGCATAGGAATCATTCAAATCTTGTAATTGCTGATTGTATTCAGCAGTTTGTTGAGCTGTTGGCTGAGAAGTAACTGTTGTTTCCTCACCAGTTTCTTCATCGGTACTAGTTGATGTTGTTGGCAGATTACCGTATTTTTTCAAATAGTCAATTTGGCGTCCAACTTTATTAAGTCCACGAACAGCTGTATCATAAGCTGCTTGTGCCGCTGTTGAGTCATATTGAACAAGTTGTTGACCTGTTGTGATTTGGTCTCCGACAGCTACAGTTGGTCTAGCTGAAGTACCTTTGCTACTATCAAAATACACATATTGCTCCTGAGAAGCTTTCACTTTCCCAGTTAGTAAAGTAGATGATGAAATTGTGCCTTCTGTTACATTAACAGTGCTGTAAGATACTTCACTTTTTACTGATGATTTGGACTGTTGCCACATCATCAAACCCCCACCAGCAACCACAAAAATTGCTACTGCTGCTCCAATTGTAATCTTAGTCTTTTTTGACATACTTGACTTGCTTCTTCTAGACATTTTCTTCCTCGATTTCTTATTGTATAATTGTATCACTAAGATAGAACAATTATACATTTTTGGTATTTTACTGTCAAGAATAAACCGAAGTTCATCTTTATAACCATTATAGTTGAATTCGTTAGCAGAAATTCTTACAAGTTTGTAAGTGAAACACAAAAAAGCTGAGACAATAGTCTCAGCTTATGATTTATATTAGATGGCTTGTGTTGTAAATCCGCGACTTTCAAGCACACGAATCATAGCATCAACAGTATCAAGCGCAGTAAAGAGAGGAACACCGTGCTCAATAGCAGAGCTACGAATAATAGCTCCATCTTCATCAAGAGTACGTTTTGTACCAACTGTATTAACAATTGCTTGAACTTTTCCTGCACGAACAAGTGCTGGAATGTCATTATCGTCATCTTGACCAATCTTATCAATGATTGTTGAATGAAGGCCATGCTCAGCAAAGAACTTAGCTGTTCCGTGTGTTGCAAGGATGCAGTATCCAATATTAGCAAAACGTTTAGCTAATCCAAGTGCTTCGGCTTTAGTATCATCAGATACAGTAAAGACTACATTACCAAATGATGGCAAGTGAAGATATGATGCTTCGAACGCTTTGTAAAGAGCTTTTTCAAGTGTTTGATCTGATCCCATGACTTCACCAGTTGATTTCATTTCAGGACCCAAAAGGCTATCAACTTTAGCAAGTTTTGTAAATGAGAAGACCGGTGCTTTGACATGGACATAATCAGCTTCTGGATAAAGACCATCTTCATAACCAAGGTCTGCCAAAGTTTGTCCAAGAATCAATTTTGTTGCTACTTGAGCCATTGGAATATTTGTTACTTTAGATAAGAATGGAACTGTACGACTTGCACGTGGGTTAACTTCGATAACATAAACAGTTTCATCTTTGATAACAAATTGGATATTCATCATACCAAAGCAATTCAAACCAATCGCTAGACGTTTTGTATAATCTGCGATAGTTTCTTGAACTTTCTTAGAAAGTGTTTGTGGTGGGTAAACAGCCATTGAGTCACCTGAGTGAACACCTGCGCGTTCAATGTGTTCCATAATACCTGGAATCAGAACATCTTTACCATCTGAAATGGCATCCACTTCACATTCACGACCAACAATATATGAGTCTACAAGAACGGGATGGTCAGGACTTGCTTTTACAGCTGTACGCATGTATGAACGAAGATCTTCTTCATTTTCAACGATTTCCATAGCACGTCCACCTAGAACATAAGATGGACGAACAAGAACTGGGAAACCAATCTTATGAGCTGCTTCTACCGCTTCTTCTTCATTTGTTGCAGTTTGTCCTGGTGGTTGTGGAATGTTCAAAGCTTTTAGAGCTTGTTCAAAAAGATCTCGGTCTTCAGCACGGTCAAGGTCAGCCACTTGCGTACCAAGAATTTTGACACCTGCTTTTGACAATGGTTCTGCTAAGTTAATCGCTGTTTGACCACCAAATTGAACGATAACACCTTTTGGTTGTTCAAGCTCAATCACATTCATAACATCTTCAAATGTAAGTGGTTCAAAGTAAAGTTTGTCTGAAATTGAGAAGTCAGTTGAAACTGTTTCAGGATTTGAGTTCATGATAATAGCTTCATATCCTGCAGCTTGAATTGCTTTAACAGAGTGAACTGTTGCATAGTCAAATTCGACACCTTGACCAATTCGGATTGGACCAGAACCAAGTACGATAATTGATTCTTTGTCTGATTTGATTGATTCATTTTCCCATTCATATGTTGAATAGAAGTATGGTGTTGCTGATTCGAACTCAGCAGCACATGTATCAACCATTTTATAAACTGGAATGATTTTATTTTCGATTCGAAGAGCTCGAACTTCTTCAGCAGTCATGTTCCAAAGCTCTGCGATTTTAAGATCCGCAAATCCATTTCGTTTTGCTTCTTTAAGAACATCGACATCACCAACGTGAGTAGCTAATTCTTGCTCGATTTCAAAAATGTGAAGCAATTTATCAAGGAAGAAAAGATCAATTTTTGTTAATTTTGATAATTCTTCAATTGTGTATCCACGACGGATGGCTTCAGATAGGTAGAAAAGGCGATCGTCTTGAGCACGAACAATCTTATTCACCAAATCATCATCTGAAACATTTGCTAATTCGGGCATTTCATTGTGATGAACACCAATTTCAAGAGAGCGACAAGCTTTCAAAAGTGACTCTTCAATGTTACGACCGATAGCCATAACTTCACCAGTCGCTTTCATTTGAGTACCTAGACGACGTTCACCATTTTCAAATTTATCAAATGGGAAGCGAGGAATTTTAGCTACAACGTAGTCAAGAGCTGGCTCAAACATAGCGTATGTCGTACCAGTAACAGGGTTTACCATTTCATCAAGTGTTAAACCAACAGCAATCTTAGCAGCTAATTTTGCGATTGGGTAACCAGTAGCTTTTGAAGCAAGAGCTGATGAACGTGACACACGTGGATTTACTTCGATAACATAGTATTTAAAACTATTTGGATCAAGGGCAAGTTGAACGTTACATCCACCTTCAATTTTAAGAGCGCGGATAATACTCAAACTTGCATCACGCAACATTTGGTTTTCAATATCTGAAAGAGTTTGCGTTGGCGCAAAAACAATTGAGTCACCTGTGTGAATACCAACAGGGTCAAAGTTTTCCATGTTACAAACAACCAAAGCGTTGTCTGCAGCATCACGCATAACTTCGTATTCAATTTCTTTAAAACCTGCAATTGAACGTTCAATCAAACATTGTGTAACTGGTGACAATTTCAAACCATTTTCAGCGATTTCACGGAGTTCATCTTCATTGTCACACATACCACCACCAGTACCACCAAGAGTAAAGGCTGGACGAACAATAACTGGATAACCAATTGAGTCAGCAAAAGCAACTGCTTCATCAACAGTATTTACAATTTCAGATTCAGGAATAGGTTGATTCAAATCTTCCATCAATTGTTTAAATTGATCGCGGTCTTCAGCTTGGTCAATAGCTGATAATTTTGTACCTAACAATTCAACACCAAGTTCGTCAAGAATACCTGCTTTTGACAATTCCATTGCCATGTTAAGACCAGTTTGTCCACCTAATGTTGGAAGAAGTGCATCTGGACGTTCTTTACGAAGAATTCTAGTTACAAATTCTGTTGTCAAAGGCTCAATGTAAACTTTATCAGCAATTTCTTTATCTGTCATGATTGTTGCAGGATTTGAGTTAACAAGAACAACGCTGTATCCTTCTTCTTTCAAAGCAAGACAAGCTTGTGTTCCTGCGTAGTCAAACTCAGCAGCCTGACCGATAATAATCGGACCAGAACCAATCACCATAATTTTTTTAATATCAGTACGTTTCGGCATAATCTATGATACAAGAGTTACTCATCCAACAACTGGTGAGCACTCAAATGCTCAAGTTAACTTCTAGCTAACTTGCAGCTTGTATCTTCTCCTTTCTATATTCTCTATCTCACGGGATAGAATTAAATAGTTCTCCGACATTTAAAACTAACTTATTCGCAAAATCAGTTTCAAACTCATGTATGACTAGTCATACTTCTTATATTTTCTAACTCTCAGGTTAGCTTTAAACATTAGTTACGAGTTTTTCCAGCTTGAAAAGCATCAATTAATTCGATAAAGTCATCAAATAGATAACTTGCATCGTGTGGTCCAGGCGCAGCGTCTGGGTGGAATTGAACTGAAAATGCTGGGAAATCACGGTGACGAACACCTTCTACAGATTTATCGTTGATTTCTTCATGAGTAACCATTAAGCAATCAGGAAGTGAGTCTCGATCAACTGCATAACCATGGTTTTGACTTGTAAAATCAATACGTCCAGTAGCAATTTCGCGCACCGCATGGTTAAATCCACGGTGACCGAATTTCATTTTATATGTTTTAGCACCATTTGCTAAGCTGAAAAGTTGGTGACCCATACAAATACCGAAGATTGGAATTTTTCCTTGAACACCACGAATCATATCCAGAACTTCTGGAACATCTTCTGGGTTACCTGGACCATTTGACAGCATAACACCGTCAGGGTTGAGTTGGAGAATCTCATCAGCAGTAATGTTATAAGGTACAACCGTTACATTACATTTACGTTTTGAAAATTCTCGTAAAATAGAATGTTTAAGTCCAAAGTCAACCAAAACAATATTTTTACCAACACCTGGTGCTGGATAAGCAGTTTTTGTTGATACTTGCTCAATATTATTAGTTGGTAAAACTGTTGCTCGCAACTGGTCTTGTAAATGCTCAAGAGTATCTCCTGCATTTGCCAAAGTTGCTTTCATCGTACCATGTTTTCGAATGATTTTTGTTAGAGCTCGTGTGTCAACTCCTGAAATTCCAGGAATATTTTTTGCTTTCAAAAATTCATCCAAAGTCATTTGATTACGCCAGTTATTAGGTCGACGTGTGTTTTCTGAAACAACAACCCCTTTACATGTTGGTTTAATTGATTCGTAGTCATCTCGATTGACACCGTAGTTACCTACTAGCGGATAAGTAAATGTCAAGATTTGACCGTTATAAGACTGGTCAGTAATTGATTCTTGGTAACCTGTCATACCAGTATTAAAAACAATCTCACCTGTTACATCAAGGTCAGCTCCAAAAGCTTTCCCTTCAAAAATTGTTCCATCTTCTAAAATTAAAAGTCTTTTTGCCATTTTTATTCCTCTCGTTTGCTCTCACGGGAGCAGTTTAACGTTTTTAGCGGACACTTCAAATAAGTAAATAGTTAAGCTTTACCATTAAGTACAGCTTCTAAGATTGCCATTCTCACAAAAACACCGTTTTGCATTTGTGTAGCAATTCTTGATTCTGGTGCTTCTACCAGTCTATCAGCAATCTCAACATCACGATTAACTGGTGCTGGGTGCATTATGATGGCAGAAGTCTTCATTTTGTCATAACGTTCGTAAGTTAGACCATAAGTTTTATGATAAGTTTCTTTTGAAAAACCACGCTCGCTATCATGACGTTCATGCTGAACACGCAACATCATCATGACATCAACTTTGTCAACAATCTCATCAATTGTTACAAATTTTCCATAGACATCAAATTCACTTGAATACCATTGCTCTGGACCAGCAAAGTATAACTCTGCTCCAAGTCGTTTAAGAATTTGCATGTTCGATTTTGCAACACGAGAATGTGTGATATCACCGACAATAGCAACTTTAAGATTTTCAAAACTTCCAAACTCTTCATAAATTGTCATCAAATCAAGCAAACACTGACTTGGGTGTTGACCAGAACCGTCACCACCATTAACAATTGCTGTTTGAATTGTTCGGCTATCAATCAACTCTTTGTAATAATCCTCCATTGAGTGACGAATTACGCAGATATCAATTCCTAGTGAGCTCATTGTCAAAATCGTATCATACAAAGTTTCACCTTTGTTAACTGAACTTGTTTTTGCATCAAACTCAATGACATCAAGTCCAAGTTTTCTTTCAGCAACTTCAAAAGATTTGTGTGTACGAGTTGATGGCTCAAAGAAAAGATTAGCTGCAAAATATTGTCTATCTAAACTAAAGTCAACTTCGTTATTCTTAAACTGAATACCACGTTTGATTAAACCTAACACTTCTTCATTTGATAATGTTTCCATTGTAACCAAATGTTTTAATGAAACAACGCCATCTGTAATTGCCATTTTTTAGTCCTTTTCTGGAAGAATTTGATACAAGATAATTCCTAAAAGTGTTGAGAAAGCAACACCTGTAATTTGAAGACCAGCGACTTGTAATGTCAAACCACCGATACCAGAAACTAGGATAACACTTGCAATTAAAAGATTTTTCTTATTATCAAAATCAATTTTATTTTCAACTAAAATTTTAAGACCACTTGATGCAATAACACCAAAGAGTGCGATTGAAATACCACCGATAACTGGTGTTGGAATTGATGAAAGAAGAGCTGAGATTTTTCCGATAAAGCTCATCACAACCGCAATCACAGCAGCTCCAGCGATAACGTACACTGAATAGATTTTGTTAAGAGCCATGACACCGATGTTTTCACCATATGATGTTACCGGTGGAGCACCGAAGAACCCTGCGATGATTTGTGCTAGACCATCACCTGTAAGAGTGTGATCAAGACCTGGATCTTTAAAGAAGTCACGTCCAGTTAAGCTATTAAGAACCATAACGTGTCCAAAGTGCTCAGTCATTGTAACAAAAGCGATTGGAGCCATTGTCAAGATGGCACTTGGATAAAGTTTAAAGTGATAATCTACAAATAGAATGTCAAAATCTGGAACTTGGAACCAAGCTGATTTTGCAACGCCAGACAAATCAACAATGCTTTGACCTGTCACAGCACCAATAACCAAGGCAAAAATATAACCAACAATCAATCCAAGAAGAATTGGAATAACACCGATGATTTTTTTGCCATACATGTTAAAGAGAATAACCGCAAGCAATGTTACCATACCAATCAAAAGGTATGTGAAATTATAAGCGCCATCTTTAAGCATTACGTCATTAACGGCTGTTGTTGCAAGGCTAAGACCGATAACAATGATGATTGGACCAACCACAACCGGTGGCAATACTTTATCAATCCAAGCATTTCCTGCAAATTTCACAATCAAGGCAACAATCAAGTAAACCAAACCACCAGCAATTGCCCCCTGAGCTACCGCAGCAATCCCATCTGTTTTCATGAGCATTTGCATTGTTGCGATGTAAGCAAAACTTGAACCCATATAAGCTGGAATTTTATATTTGGTTACTGTCAAATGCGCTAGAGTACCCAAACCACTTGAAAATAGTGCAATCGCAGGATCAATTCCAACTAGAATTGGAACCAAAACTGTTGAACCAAACATTGCAAACAAATGTTGAAATGATAGTCCAAAAAGCATTCCTGGTTTTGGCATATCATGCACATCGTATCTTACGTTTTCCACTTTTTATCACTCTCCTTAATTCTTATACTGATTAACTTGGATCAACAATGCTTACGCGATCTTTACCGTCTACTTCGATAACTTCAACGATAATTTCTTCGATTGCACTTGTTGGAATGTTTTTACCAACGTAATCAGCACGAATTGGGAGTTCACGGTGTCCACGGTCAACTAATACTGCAAGACTGACACGCGCTGGACGACCAAGACTTACCAAGTTATCAATTGCTGCACGAATTGTACGACCTGTATAAAGAACGTCATCTACCAAAATAACGTCTTTACCAGTAATATCAACTGGCATATCAGTTGTATCTTCTTCAACTTTCATATCATCTCGGAAAGGTTTGGTATCAAGGTCACCAATCGGAATATCAATACCTTCCAATTGTTTCAAACGGTCTTGAATACGACGAGCGATATAAACACCACGTGTCTTAATACCTGCAAGGACGATATTATCAAGATTTTTATTGCGCTCGATAATTTCATAAGTGATACGTGTAATAGCACGTTTCATTGTTACGCCATCAACAATTTCTTTTGTTTTCATAAACAAACCTCTCTAAATATACAAAAAATCTCCTCGTTACCAAGGAGATTCCACAAAATATAGGTACAGCTATACCAGCTGCACTTTTCTTTTACCGTTCTCTCCTTGCCTGCCTCACGGGACAGTATTAAAGGATAATATTTACTGTCTATATAATACCAAATCGTTCATCGTTTGACAAGTAATTTACGAACTTGGACAAAAAATATCTTGAAATTATTTTTAAAAGACGAATAAAAAACAGGTAGCAATCACCTGCTAATCCTGTTTTCATCATATTTTCTTACGCTTTACCGCTTCTTAATTTTTCTAGTGTTTCTTTAAAAATTTCAGGAACTTCTGCCGTAAATGTCATTGTTTCACCAGTTTTTGGATGAGTAAAGCCAAGAGTTTGCGCATGCAAAAATTGACCATGACCTTTAAGTGTTTTACGTGGTCCGTAAAGTGGATCACCTGCGACAGGATGTCCAATATAAGCCATGTGCACACGAATTTGGTGAGTACGACCTGTCTCCAAAGTCAATTCAACTAGCGTGTAGCTTCCAAATCGTTCCAAGACTTTAAAATGTGTCACAGCTGGTTTTCCCTTAGCTGTTACAGCTTGTTTTTTACGATCTTTGTCTGAACGTCCAATCGGTGCTTCAATCACACCACGATCGTTTGGAATATTTCCGTGAACGATGGCAACGTACTTACGAAGTGATTTCTTATCTTTCAACTCTGCTGCAAGTGCATTATGCGCAGTATCATTCTTTGCAATCATCAAAAGGCCTGAAGTATCTTTATCAATACGATGGACAATACCAGGGCGAATAACACCATTAATTGATGATAAATCTTTAATGTGATACATCAATGCATTTACTAACGTACCAGAAGTATGCCCAACTGATGGATGAACAACCATACCTTGTGGCTTATTAACAACAGCTACATCTTCATCCTCATAAATAATATCAAGTGGAATATTTTCAGCAGTATACTCTAGTACTTCTTCTTCTGGAACTTCGTAAGTGACAACATCACCAACTTTAACAGCATATTTCGCTTTGACAGCTTTGCCATTTACCAAAACAGTTCCTTTTTTAATTTCATCATTAGCTTGGCTACGTGACAATTCTGTCAAATCCGCTAAGGCTTTGTCCAAACGAGCACCAGCTTCTTTAATGATTAATTCCATTTTCCTCCTCTTTCCATAGGGTAATGAAAAGAATAATTACCCCAACAGTTAAATACGAATCTGCCACATTAAAAATCGCAAAATTCATAAAATCTAAGTGAACCATATCAACAACATAGCCTAGGCGCACACGATCAATAAAATTTCCTAATCCGCCTGAAATGATTAACAAAAGCCCAAACAAGAGCCAAAAATTACCTTGTAAATTTTTAATAAAATAATAACAAGCAGCGCCAACAACAGCAAAAGTAATCACCGTAAAGAACCATTGTTGATTTTGTAAAATTGAGAACGCAGCGCCATAATTACGCAAGTAAGTTAAACTAAAAATACCCGGCAAAAATTTATGAATAGTGTTTAAAGGAATATGATTGACAATCCATAGCTTGCTCAATTGATCTAATGCAATCAAAACAACAGCAGCTAATGGAAAATAAATTTTTCTATAGTTTTTCATTTGGTCACCTTTGGACTGAATTTTTCAAAATAATCTCTCATGACAGCAGTAAATTTTAAAGCAATCGGCGATAAGTTTTTATCACGTCGTTTAATATAAACCATTTTATTATCTAGCTTATCTTCAAGAGGAATAACAGTGATACCATTAACACTTCTACTATCCAGAAAACCTGACCCTGTTGCAAATGCATCTGTTCGCTCTAAAATACCATTTAACGTTGCCCTGTCAGTCACATTGAAAATATGAGGACTGTCAGAAGTGTCTACAAAGTTTTCAGAATAATAAAGATACTCATCTTTTTCTTGAGTGAAACGCACCGTTGGCAAGTCCTTCAAGTCATCCATTACAAGACTTTCTTTTTGAGCTAAAGGATGATTCTTAGCAATATAGATGTGGGTTTTAAACGGAATCAACTCAATGAATTCCAAACCCAGTTTTTCCATACGCTGTAAGAGTCCCTTTCGATTTTGATTATTTAGATAAATAATCCCAATCTCACTGTCACCTTGTGCAACCTCATCAAGGATTTGAATGGTCGTTGATTCAAAAATACGAAAATCCTTGTGTTCTGGATGAGCCTTAGAAAAAGCTGTGATTAACGGTGGCAAAAAATCATAGTGCTGACTTGCAATTGAGAATTCATCAGAATCAACTGCCGATTGCGAAAATTGCTTTTCAAAAGAATCAAAACTCTTAACAACTTCGAGTGCCTTTTCATAAAACGTCATACCATGACTGGTCAAAACAGCACCAGTTGTTGTTCGTGTAAAAATTTGAAACCCTAATTCACCTTCAAGATCTTTTATAGCTACTGACAAACTCGGTTGGCTAACAAAAAGCTTAGACGCCGCTTCACGAAAAGTACCGCTATTTGCAATAGCTACAACGTAGCGTAGTTGCTGTATATTCATGTCAATCATTCTTTCTAAAAAATCAATCAGTTTCATTATATCAAAATATAGTAAAAGGCGCTATATCAAGTAAATATTGACAATAACTTAAAAAATCAAACAAAAAAAGTCTGCATAAAGCAGACTCTTTTGCTAAATTATTTTGCGATTGGATAAACTGATACTTGACGTTTATCGCGACCTTTACGTTCGAAGCGAACAACACCTTCAACTTTAGCGAAAAGTGTATCGTCACCACCGCGACCTACGTTCACACCTGGGTAGATGTGAGTACCGCGTTGACGGTAAAGGATTGATCCACCTGAAACAGTTTGACCGTCAGCTGCTTTAGCACCAAGACGTTTTGCTTCAGAATCACGACCATTTGATGTAGAACCTCCACCTTTTTTGTGGGCGAAAAGTTGCAAGTTAGCAAGATTCATTTTTAACATATGTAGTGTCCTCTTTTCAAATTAGTTTGCAATGACCTTAACTGAGACAAACTCTTGAGAGTTCTCTGCCAAGTTGGTCATTCCTAAAAGAAAGCTTTCAAATAAAAGTTGAACTTTCTCATCTGTCTTTTTAGTCATATGAGAGATATCAATCTTCATATAACCACCATCAATCTCATTGACAGCTAAATCAACGTCACAATCTGTCAAAGCCTCTAACGAATTAACTAAATTAATCGATAAGGTTGAGACAGCTGCGCATACGATATCAAAGCCATATTCACCACTGCCGGCATGTCCAGTAAGCTCAACACTTTCTAGATTTCCTTCATGACGAATAAAAGTTGCTTGAATCATGAGAATGCTAAATTAAGCGTTGATAGCGTTGATAACAACTTTAGTGTAAGGTTGACGGTGACCTTGTTTACGGTGTGAACCTTTTTTAGGTTTGTATTTGAAAGTAACAACTTTCTTTTGTTTTCCTTGTTTTTCAACAGTACCAACAACAGAAGCTCCTTCAACAACTGGTGTACCAACAACAGTTTTTTCACCACCAACAAGAACAACTTCGTTAAATGTTACTTCTGAACCAGCTTCAACATCAAGTTTTTCAACATAGATAGCTTGACCTACTTCAACTTTAACTTGTTTTCCACCAGTTTTGATGATTGCATATGTGCTCATCGTGCACCTCCTATAAATTTTTGTTGCGGATTTTTCCGCTTGTGAAGACTCGCCTAAATCGTGAACCTCGAAAGTTTCTTAAAAACGATTTTCGTGCGGTTGCACAGGATGTGCATTTAGTCAACGTTCATATTTTAACACGTTAAGGTGATTAAAGCAAGGAATATGCTGCCTTTTTTTAATGATAGTACGTTTTCATTCTCTATTTTTTATCATAAGATACTTTTACTAATCCCAGAACTGCTTTTTTCGTCAATTTTTCGATAGAGTCAATTTCAATTGTTTTATTATTTGCCATCATCTGATAAGTCTCAGTACCCTCATGATAATAATATGCTGTAATGTGAAAACCATTTTTCTCATAAAAACGCACGCGTTTCAAACGTTGGTCAAAGTTGTCAGCTTTTTCATCCATTGGCTCAATAGCTAGAACAACTGGACGGTTTCCTGCTATTTTTTTAATATCCTGCAAAATCTCAGAGCCATATCCACGGGAACGAATTTGCGGATTAACCGCCAAGAAAAATAAATAAACGACATCTTCATTTTGTAAAACATAGGCTAATCCAACAAAGTCATCTCCATCATAATAAGCGTAAAAATCTGCCAATTCTCGGTAACTTGTCAAAAGCATTGGAAAATATGGCACACGTTCAACAGCTGGAAATGCTGATAAGTATAAGTTTTTGACATCACGGGAACTTTTAGAAAAAAGTTTCACCTTTTGACGTTTTAATTCCATTGTAAATTCACCAATTCATTCATTTCTTGATAGGCAGTATCAACTCTTTCTTGCATTGCTGCATCGAGTTTATCACGATATTTACCACCTTTGATAAAATCTTCCAAAATCAGCGTACGGTAATCTGAAAGTACAAAACCTTCTGAACCAACTACGCCTTTGCTCCAAACCCAAACCATAGTTGGGTGAGCAGCAACCTTCTTAATAGTAGTTTTATTGTTTTTCTTCTCAAATGTCACATCCATCAATAAACCACGTTCTGTCCAAATATCGTCTACTGTCTCCAAACGTTGATTAGAAATGAAGTTTCCCATTGAGTAGATAATAAATTTCTTCTCACCATTTTTTTCGATTGTTTCTGATGGTTCTACCACGTGTGGATGTCCACCAAAAATAACGTCTGCACCCCAATCAATCATTTTGTGATAGAGCGTTACCTGCTCTTGAGTTGGTTCGCGCTGATATTCAACACCCATTTGGGGCATGACGATAGTGACATCAGCTTTCTTTTCTGCTTCCTCGATTTCAGACTTCATCTTATCTTCATCTAAATCAGACATGTGTTTTTCATAGTCACTTGAAGATAGATTTGCTTCTAAACCATTGTAAGCATAAGAATAACCTAGGATTGCAATTTTGATTCCATTGACATTTTTAATTAAAATATCTTCTTTGTCACGATTGTTTTTATAGACTCCGATACTTGACATACCAAGTTTGTCAAATGTTTTTACAGTATTAATGGCACCTGAAAGCCCTGAATCCAAAATATGATTATGAGCTAAATCAACGACATCATAACCTGTATCCTTCATTGCATCAGCAATCTCACTTGGCGCATTAAATAGCGGGTAACCTGCTAGAGGATAATCAGGACTAATTGTCCCTTCATAGTCTCCAATCGCTAAATCAGCGCTTGAAATCCAACTCTTAGCGTATTCAAAGAAAGGCTTAAAATCATACGTTCCATCAGATTGCTCAGCACTGCCATAAAGTCCATTATGGATTAGAATATCACCATTTGCCATAACACGCGCAGTTTTAACTTTTTTAGAACTTACTTTTGCCTGATTAACACTGCTTGTCGCATGCTTTTCAAAAATCAAACCATAAATGGCACTTCCAAGCAAACTAACCAGCAAAAAAGCTAAGCAAGCCAAGGTTGTTTTTTTATAAATTATCCTATCTAACATCTTTGTCACACCTCCATGGGCATATTATACCATTTTATGATGAGGCTTTCAGACTTTAACTGGTACAAAAAAAGCCATCTAAGATGGCTTTTTATTATAGTAGGTCGTCGATTAAATCATCGACTTCATCATGTTCAGCTTGAGGTGTAATTGTTGTCACTTTGATGCCAGCAACTGCACGTTCAACAAGTCCTTCAACATCCATACGTTTTTCGTATTGTTCAACATTTTTGATTTTTGGATTTGTTTTTGGACGATCTGGTGCAAAGATTGTACAACAATCTTCAAATGGTTGGATTGAAATATCAAAAGTATCGATTTTTTGCGCGATATCAATAATTTCCAATTTATCCATTGTAACAACAGGACGAATGATTGGTGTTGCAGTTACAGCATTAATAGCTCGCATACTTTCAAGTGTTTGACTAGCAACTTGACCAAGGCTTTCACCATTGATGATAACCAAACCATTACGTTCTTCACGAATTCGGTCTGTAATACGCATCATGAAACGACGAGTCAAAGTCATCAAGTAAGCTTCTGGTGCTTTTTCTTTAATTTCTTCTTGAATTTCAGTAAATGGAACTTCGATGAAATCAATATTACCGCCAAATTTTGTCAATTTACGTGTCAAATCTTGAGCTTTTTTAAGAGCGCCTGGACTAGTATATGGTGGGCTAGCAAAGTGAACAGCTTCGATATCAACACCACGTTTAAGTGCAAGGTAGCCAGCAACTGGTGAATCAATACCACCAGAAAGCATTAACATACCACGGCCTGCAGTTCCTACAGGAAGGCCTCCAGCACCTTTAATATTTTCATATGAAAGATATGCCGCTTCTTCACGAATCTCAACTTTTAAGTTGACATCTGGGCCTTTCATCTGTGCTTGAATATCTGGTAAGACTTCAAAAACGGCTGAACCAAGGTATTGGTTTAACTCACGGCTGTCCATTTCAAAGTTGTGATCACTACGTTTACTTGTGATTTTGAAAGTAAGCCCTTCACGATAAACGTCTTTCATCACATCTTGAACAGCTTTTTTGATTGTTTCAAGATTTTTTTCGACCTTGTAAGACGGTGAAAATGCTTGAATCCCGAAAATTTGTTTCAATGATTCAGCAACTGGTACGTAATCTGTTCCATTCAAATAAATGTGAGCGCGGTCGCGATCTGCCACAACTCTAACATCAGGATAAATTGAAAGAACATGTTTCATGTTACGTTTCAATTTATTGATGAAACGCATGCGGTTCTTACCTTTTGTTGATAATTCGCCGTAGCGAACCATGATTTCTGAGTATTGCATAGTTTATTAAAGAGAGAACTCTCTTTATCCTTTCTTCTTATTATCTAACTTTTTTTGTTTTTTCGTAAACTTGTTTGAAAATCGTTAAGAATTGCTCAACTTGCCCCATATCATTGTCATCATCAAGACTAATACGAACAGCTGATTGAGCTTGTTTTGTTGGAACCCCCATAGCAATCAAAGTTCCAGCTGGTTTTCCAGCTTTTGATGAACATGCTGATGTTGTAGAAATGTAGATTTCGTGCTCTTCAAAAGCATGAACAACAACTTCGCCTCGGACACCTTTAATACCAAAAGTTAGGATATTCGGCGCAAAATCATTTCCTTTACCAGAGAAAATCATAATATCTTCGTGTTTTGCAAGTTCATCATAGATGATTTCTTTCATTTTAGCAATTTTAGGAAGAGCAAATTCTTCTTTATCTGTCACCAAACGAAGTGCCTTAGCTGTTGCTGCAATTCCTGCAACGTTTTCAGTAGTTGAACGAAGATCACCTTCTTGCCCACCACCGGCTAGCAATGGATTTAATTTCTTGCCTTCTTTTTTGTAAATGAATCCAACACCACGAACACTGTGGAATTTGTGACCAGAAAAGCTTGCAAAATCAACGCGTTCTGTCAGATATTCATTCACAGGGATTTTACCAATTGCTTGTACTGCATCCACATGGAAAGAGATTCCAGGTTTGTCAGCTAATAATTCTGAAATAGCATGAATTGGTTGGATTGAGCCGATTTCATTATTGACTGCCATGATTGATACCAAAGTTGTATCTGGTCGCAAAAGCTCAGCTAATTTATCAACATCGACAAAACCTTTATCATTAACAGGTGCATATGAAACTTCAAATCCGTGTTCTGCTAACCATTTTGCAGATTCTTTAACAGCTGGGTGTTCGATATCTGATACGATGATGTGTTTTCCATAGCGTTCTTTTTCAAAAGCAACACCTTTTAGCACCCAGTTATCTCCTTCTGTCCCGCCAGAAGTGAAAATAATCTCTGTATTTTTGACACCAAGTAAGTCAGCAATTTGTTTACGACTAGCTTCTAGAATACGGCTAGCTTTTGTTCCGAGATTGTGCAAACTTGATGGATTTCCATAAATCTTAGTTGCCACTTCCTGATATGTTCGTAAAACCTCAGGATAAGGAATTGTAGTGGCAGAGTTATCAAAGTAAATCATTTTTTCTTCCTTCACAAAAAAATCAATACTACCATTATAGCACAGTCTATCAAAAGTGTGAAAGCTTTAATACTAAGTTTTTAAGGCTTATTTTAAGAATCTCTGATAAAATATTTTATAAAAGACAGCTATTTTATACTAGACATTTAAAATGAAAAAACTATAATAGAATCATACGCGAAAAAGGAGTTAAAAATGTCTCAACATTATTCAAGACGTCAAAAATCATCAACTGAAGATAAGGAACCAACTCCGGCAAAACACATCAAAAAAGGTTTTTCAGCCTTTCAAAAAACAGTTGCCCTAATCGGTTCTATTCTTAGTATCATTGTGGCAAGTATTACGATTACTAATGCTCTTAAAGGTTCATCAGCAACTAAGCCAACTGACAAATCAACGACAACTGTTGTCATCAAAGGTGGCAATAACAGTAAAACTGACACTTCAGCATCCTCAGCTTATTCTGATGATACTGATAATGATTCAGGCACAGTTAATAATACTTACAATGACGATGCTAACACAACTTACAGTTCAAGTTCAGATACTACATACAACTATAGTTCTGATGATAGTCAAAGTGATAGCACACAAAACAGCGCAGCAACTTCTGATGACACTGCAAGTAGTGCCACTGAAGCTACTGAATAAGTTACTAACGGAAGGAGACATATTATCTCTCCTTCCTTTTTTATAAGGTATTAATAACAATGAACTATACTACTACACTTAATTGGATTCATTCTCACAAAGCTAATGGCAGAAGACCTAGCCTTGAACGCATGCGTTACTTACTTGATTTACTTGACAATCCCCAAGATAAATTTCCTGCTGTCCATGTTGTCGGAACAAACGGCAAAGGCTCAACGACGAGTTTTTTACAGCATATTTTAACAAGTTCAGGATATAAGACTGGCACATTCACTTCTCCATTTATCACGCGCTTTAACGAACGTATTGCAATTAATGGCGAACAAATTTCAGATGACGACTTAGTCCAAACAGCACAAGCAATTAAACCAATTGTTGAATCAGATTCTTTTCAAGAAAAAGTTGGAAAAGTGACTGAATTTGAATTGGTCACAACTCTGATGTTTTACTACTTTGCTAAGATTAATCCTGTTGATATTGCTGTTATTGAAGCTGGAATTGGCGGAACATTTGACTCAACCAATGTTTTCGCTGCTCAAGCAGTCATTTGCCCTTCAATTAGCATTGACCATCAAGACACGCTTGGAAATACTTTAGCTGAAATTGCTGGACATAAAGCTGGGGTTTTAAAACCAAATGTGCCATTCATTTTTGGGAAAATGGCTCCTGAAGTTAGAGAAGTTTTTTACCAAAAATCAACTTCTTTAGGATGTCCAACATATGAAATTGACAAAGACTTTTTTGTCACTGAAAGCAAGAAGACATTTACTTTTACTCAAAATGATTTCTCTATCTCAGACATTTCATTGAAAATGCTTGGGCACCATCAAAAATCTAATGCAGCTCTTGCAGCTATGACGGCATTAATTCTTCAAGAGAAATTTTCAAATATCAACAGAAATAGTATTAAAAAAGGTCTAGAAAATACCATTTGGGCAGGACGATGTGAATTAATAACTCCAAACCTCATGTTAGACGGCGCCCATAACGAAGATTCCATCGCAAAATTAGTCGACGTTCTCAAAAATGAATTCTCTGAAAAACATATTCACATTCTTTTTGCAGGATTAAGTCGTAAACCATTAGACACTATGCTTGAAGAGTTATCATATTTTGACTTGTATGTCACAACTTTTAATTTCTATCAAGCACAGGATCTTTCTGATTATCCCGAAAAATATCAAAAAATACCGGATTATAAAAAATGGTTACAACAAGCAGAGCAAAATCCCAACGACATGTTTGTCGTCACAGGTTCTCTTTATTTCATTTCAGAGGTGCGCAACTACTTATTAAATCAATAATCCCATCTAACCAGATGGGATTTCTTTTTTACTAATTCAGACTTTCTGCAAATTTACGTTTGATAAAATTAGCTGAGTTTTCTAGCTTAGCTTCTTCGTCTGCTGGAAGAGTCAATTTAATTTGTTCAACAATACCATCTCGACCGACAATCGCTGGATAACTAAGATAAGTATCGAGTGGCTCATAGTAATTTGAAACCGGTAGTTCTTCGTGACTATCAGAAACTACCGCAATTGCCAAACGAATAGCTGCACTTGCAATACCATAACTTGTGTATTTTTTACCATAAAAGACAGTATGACCACCAACCATTGCTTCGTGTGCAATTTCTTCCAAGGTTGCTTCGTCTGTAAATGTTGAAATTGGTTGACCTTTAACACGTACTTGACTCCAAGCTGTAAACTGAGAATTTCCATGTTCGCCTAAATTATAACCGTAAACACTGCGAGCATCAACACCAAAACGTTCTGAAACCGCACGCTTCATTCGAGCTGTATCAAGTAATGTTCCTGTACCAATAACGCGTTCTTTAGGAAGACCAGAATAATGCTGATAGAGGCTCGTAATGACATCAACAGGATTTGAAATGGCAATGATAATTCCGCTAAACCCTACTTCTTTTAATTTTTTAGCAACTGTAGGAACTTCTTTTGCAGTAAAAGGCAACTCAGCAAAGCGATCAGCGTTAGGGTTGTCTTGAAGTTTGATATTTCCCAAAGCTGAGATGACAACATCCGCATCTGCTAAAGCATTATAGTCATTAACCACAATATTTGCATGTTGATTGAGGTTTGCTGCTGCATCTCTAAAATCAACAGCATCTGCCGTTACTTTTTTCTCATTAATATCAATTAAGACGTAATCATCAAAAGCACCCTGTGCAATCAGACCGTGAGCAACTGTAGAGCCAACATGCCCCATTCCAATAATTCCAACTTTACGTGACATAAAACAACCTCCTTATAAAAGTTAACACTCATTATAGACCTTTACGGATAAAAATACGAAAAAAACCTAACACAAAATGTTAGGTTGTAATCACTATTTCAAAAGATCTTGAAGTGGACCAAAAATAATTTTTTCAAGGTCTGAAACATATACTGACAAAGATTGTTGAGCACCAAGGTATGCTTTCAAAATTGGGTTTGCTTCAATTTTTGCGCCCAATTCCTGCATCTTAGTTTGCTCATCACCTGTAGGCATTTGACCAGATTGTAATTTTGCATAAAGTCCTTGTTGAAATTCAGTAAATTCTTTAAACAAAGCTTTTGCTTCAGCATCGCCGTCAATTGCTGCACGACACTCTTGCGCTTTTTTGTATTCTGGAAGAACGCGAATTTCTCGTTCTAATTCGTTTGCTAAATCATAAATATTTGCCATGATAATTCTCCTTAATTAATATGTACTTTATAGTTTGTTTTTTCTGTGATAACTTTCTTGGCGTGCTCCAAGTCTTTGGCACTCTTAAAGGAAATTTGTAAAATACCATTAATATCTTCACGGTTCTCTTCATTAATATGAATATTGACCAAAGAAATCCCACGAAGTAATTCCAAAATTTCTAGAATAACATCTTCCTTATCCGGAACATCAACAAAAATATCAAAGGCACTTTCTACCCCACCACGCTTATGGATACGCATTGCCTTACGAGTCTCTCTAGCTTGGTTGAAGTAATTCCAGATAGCGTCGCCATCACCCTGCGCAATCAATTCTTTTATACCGTCAAGCCTTGTTTTGAAATCATCAATACGCTCCATAACAGCTGATTGATTAGTTAAAAGAATACTTGTCCACATACCAGGCTCACTCTCAGCAATACGTGTCATATCACGAAAAGCACCTGCAGCAAAATGATTTGTCATCTCATGCTCACAAGCATAATCACCAGCCTGTTCCATCAAACTTGCTGCTAAAATATGTGGAAAATGCGAAATCTGACTAGTAACACGGTCATGCTCACAAGCATCAATTTCTACAAAACGAGCATGCAAGCCAGATAAAATTTCTTTCATCTCATCAATGGTACCTGCTGTTGTTAGAGGTGATGGCGTAAAAATATAATAAGCATTTTCAAACAAATTGACATCAGCTGCGATTGCACCAGACTTGTGTGAACCTGCCATTGGATGTGAGCCAACAAATCTAACATTTTTTCCAGTTAAATACTTTTCTCCAGCTTCGACAATTTCTCGTTTTGTTGACCCCGCATCAGTGATGATGACATTGTCCTTCAAATCCATTTCAGCTAAATCTTTGATGAATTCAATGGTCTGCTTGATTGGAACAGCTAATATAATCACATCCGCTTGCGGAGCAAATGCTTTAAAATCTCCAGTAGCCTCATCAACAATTCCTCTTTCCAGAGCAACGTTTCTCGATTTATCAGAACGATTATAGCCTAAAATTTTATAGTCAGGATGGTCACGCTTAATTCCTAGCGCAAGCGATGCACCAATTAATCCTAAACCAGCAACATAAATCACTTTATTTTCCATAATTTCTCCATTTCCGGAATCTACAATCTTTATAGAAATAATGGAGAGCCTATGCTCTCCATGTCAACTGTTTATGCATTAAAAATGTTTGACATAATCACGGTGACGGGCAACAGCTTCTTTTAATTCTTCAAGATTATCAGAAGAGAATTTCTCAAGAATCTCATCAGCAATAACAGTTGCTACAACTGCCTCCATAACAACTCCAGCTGCTGGAAGAGCAGTCGGATCAGAACGTTCAACTGTTGCTTTATATGGTTCATGAGTTTCAATATCAACTGACATCAAAGGTTTATAAAGTGTCGGAATTGGTTTCATAACGCCACGAACAACAATAGGTTGTCCGTTTGTCATGCCACCTTCAAAACCACCAAGATTATTCGTACGACGTGTATAACCTTCTTCTTCGTTCCAAAGAATTTCATCCATCACTTGGCTACCCTTTAGATATCCATCTTTGAAGCCCAAGCCAAATTCAACACCTTTAAAAGCATTGATAGAAACAACCGCACCTGCAATCTTAGCATCTAGTTTCTTATCCCATTGGACATATGAGCCAAGTCCAACTGGGACACCTCCAACAACTGTCTCAACGACACCACCAATCGTGTCACCATCTTTTTTAATCTGGTCAATGTAGTCTTTGATTTCTTGTTCTCGTTCTTGATTAACGATAGAAACTTCAGATTGACTTGCCAATTCTCGAATTTGAGAGACTGTTAGTCCTTCCGGAACGTCGACTTCTTTTCCGCCAAATACTACAACATGGTTAGCAATTTCGATATCAAGCTCTGCTAAAATACGTTTTGCAACAGCTCCTACTGCTACGCGCATAGTTGTTTCACGCGCAGACGAGCGTTCAAGGGAATTTCGCAAATCCTCAAAACGATATTTCATACCTCCGACCAGATCAGCATGCCCTGGTCGAGGATGCGTAATTTTTCGTTTAGTTTTTAGAGAATCATCAATATCCTCAACTGCCATAATATCAAGCCACTTTTCATGGTCTTTATTAATGACATTCAGAGTAATAGGAGCACCAGTAGTTTTTCCGTGACGTACACCAGAAGTAATTTCGACTTTATCTGACTCAATCTTCATACGACCGCCACGACCATAGCCGCCTTGGCGTCGTTTCAAATCTACATTAATATCTTCAGCAGTCAGTGGGAGTCCTGCTGGAACTCCTTCGATGATTGCAGTTAAACGTGGTCCGTGGGATTCACCAGCTGTCAAATATCTCATATTATTTCTCCAAATACTCTTTCATCTCTTCTAAGGGAATCTGATTGATTGCTGCACTACCAAGCTCTGGCACGATGACGGTCTTAATCATTTTTCCACGAGCTTTTTTATCATGCACTAAAGCACCATATAAAACATCAATATCCCATGGTTGATAATCTGTTGGCAAACCAAATTTTTGGCACATGTTAAAGATATCTTTTGTGATACCTTTAGGCATCAAGCCTTTTTTCTCAGCAATTCGAGAAATTTGCACCATACCAATCGCAACAGCTTCACCATGCATGACTTTGCCATAACCTGCTGTCGCTTCAACAGCATGTCCTATAGTGTGACCAAAATTAAGGTAAAGTCGAACACCATTATCAAGCTCATCTTCTACAACAACTTTGCGTTTAACATTGCATGAATGATAAATAATACTTTCAGCATGCTTTAAGATGCTTTCTGGTGAACCATCCATAGCTGACAGCTCATCCCACAATTCAACATCTTCAATCAATCCATACTTGATAACCTCACCCATACCTTCAATGAGTTCACGTTTACCAAGCGTTTGAAGAGTTTCTGGATCAATTAATACACCATCAGGCTGCGTAAAAGTACCAACCATATTTTTAGCAAATGGTGTATTTACCCCTGTTTTACCACCAATTGACGAATCAACTTGAGCAGTTAAACTTGTCGGAATTTGTAAGAAATGGATTCCGCGCATATAAGTAGACGCAACAAAACCAGCTAAATCTCCAACGACACCACCTCCGAGGGCAACAATACCATCACTGCGTGTCATCTCATTTTTAACCAAAAATTCGTAAGCTTTATTTACAGTTTGAAGATTTTTAGAAGCTTCACCTTCTAAAAAATCAAAAACAATCACTTCAAAACCAGCATCTTCAATACTGAGTTTAACCTTTTCAGCATAAAGACTTCCAACATGGTTATCTGTAATAAGGGCGATTTTTTGAGGTTGCCATAATGATTTTACCCAATCACCGGCTTTTGCTAAGACACCTTTTTCAATGACAATATCATAAGGTGTTTGGGGGAGATTAACATTTAATTTCATTAGCGTCACCTATGTTTTATCCTATTTTGTATTGTACTTTTCTTCTAATGCAGACCAAATCTCAGCAGTCGGCATTTTTTCACCAGTCCAGATTTCAAAAGCTTCAGCTGCTTGGAACAAAAGCATTCCAAGTCCATTGAGAGCTGTTAAGCCTTTACTTCTAGCTAATTTCAAGAACGGCGTTTCAAATGGTTGGTAAATCGTATCAGCAACTAAAAGTCCTTCAGGAAACTCAAAGTCTTCTGTAATAATCATTGACTTACCGTCCATCCCAACACTTGTCGCGTTGACAAAAAGTTGTGATTCTAACACTTTTTCTTGAATTGTCTTTAAATCTTCAACTGGATATACAGCGATTGATACACCTGTTTTATCAGAAAGTTCTTCAGCTTTTTGACGTGTAGCATCTAAGAACTGTGTCTGATTGAAAATGTTAATATGACCAGCACCGTTAAGCGCTGCTTGAGCAATTAAAGCTGTTGCAGCCCCTCCGCCTCCAAGGATGGTCATTGTTTTACCTTTAACATCAAAACCAGCAAAAGTAGAAAGGCTTCTAAAGAAACCAATACCATCGGTATTGTGACCAACTAATTTACCATCACGATTAATGACAGTATTCACAGCACCAATCAAGGCTGCTGAATCAGTCAACTCATCCATGTACGGCATAACTTTTTGCTTGTACGGCATGGAAATATTCACACCGAACATGTCATAACGTTTAACATTTTCTAAAGTAACCGCTAAATCTTCTTCTGGGATATCCCAAGCAACATAAACACCATTCACACCTGTCTTATCAAATGCGTAGTTATGAATAAACGGTGAAATAGAGTGCTTAATAGGTGTTGCCACGACAGCGGCTAAGCGAGTGTATCCATCAATCTGCATCAAGTACCTCCCTAATACGTTTCATATCAGCAAGAGCAACCTGTCCTGGTGCGCTTGTTTGATCTAGGCTTGCAAAAGTCCATGATGATCCGAAAACATCAACAGCAAAACGTGATACGCGACCAAGTTTTCCCATTGACATAGTGGCATACTCTTGCTCAGGATTTAATGTCTTAAATCCGCGAGTATAGTTCATCAAGTCAATAACATCTTGTTCACTCTGTGGCATAACAGCAACTTTAACAACACGTGGTGCTAAAGCTGTCAGCTCAGAAAATGACTCCATCAAATTCTCAGGTGTCTCATCAAAATTATGATAAGACAAAACGAGATTTGGAAATTCTAACATTTGTTGAAAAGCTTCTTTATGTGAAAAATATTCAAAGTCAATATAGTCTGGGTGGTAAATAGCATTAATATTTTTCAAAAGCTCAACATATTCTTCGTCAGACAAGCTAAGGTTTCCACCTTCTTTATCTGTACGAATTGTAAAAATAATTTCTCTGCCAGAAAATTTTTCAAAGATTGCTGGTGCAACAGTCATGATATCATCTTTAGGTAAAAAATCTGCTCGCCATTCAATAATATCGACGTCGTCAAATCTTGAAATATCAATTGACTGTGCCTCATCTAAATCTCTCGGCATAATAGGTACTACTATTTTCATTTCTTAACCTTTATTGTAAATACTTTCAAATAATTACTGCTCATGTCTGCTTTGTTAACCGTGAAATCACTTGGCAATTGCTGCAAGCGAATATATTCGTGTTTAACAGAAGCAAATCCCTTTTCCAATTGCTTTTTAAACTGCGCTACTGTTAAGTTAGCTGCGTTTGTAGATGCGATTATTGTTCCATCATCAGATAATACTTCCAATGCTTGGCTAATTAATCGGTGATAGTCTTTAGCAACTGAAAATGTTTGTTTTTTATTACGAGCAAAACTTGGTGGATCGATAACAATCAAATCAAAAGTCAAGTTTTTGCGCTTAGCGTACTTGAAATATTCAAAAACATCCATGACCACAAAATGGTGATTTGCCAAATCAAGGCCATTGGCTTCAAAATGTGCTTGAGATAGCTCTCGAGAACGTTTAGCAAGGTCTACAGATGTTGTTTCTGTTGCACCACCCATTGCTGCTGCAACAGAAAACGCCGCTGTATAAGAAAACATGTTCAAAACGCGTTTTCCAAGACCAAGTTCATTAATCAAAGCATCACGGACTTCATGCTGATCTAAAAAGATCCCTGTCATCAGGCCATCATTCATGAAAACACTGTATTTGACACCATTTTCCAAAATTGTAAAGGTTTCAGGTGCTTCTTCACCATAAATGTGAGCTGACTCATAATCAAGTCCTTTAAAACGGATTTTTTCATATCCGCCCTTAACCGTAGGATAAACCTCTTGGAAAGCTTTGACAATTACATCACGATACTGATAAACAAAAGTGTTGTACCAAGAAAATACAACAAAATCAGCATAACGATCTATCGTCACACCACCAAAATTATCTCCATCTTGATTAAATAATCGATAAGCTGTTGTCAAATCCGAGTTTTCAAAATGCTGACGCTTTTTCTTTGCCTTATTAAATAGGTTAACAAAGTAAGTTTCGTTCAAATCAACATTTCCATTTCCTAAAAACCAACCAATCCCTTTATTTTGACGAGAAAGGTATGCTGTTCCTAAGAACTTACGTGAATGACTATAAAGAGCAACTAATTGATCATCTAAATCAAGTTGATGAAAATCTTTTCCATCCAAAAGTTGAATACCACGCTTAATTTTCTTTTCAACAAAAGAATCCACGTATAGTTTGTTCATGAAGCCTATTATATCAAAAATTCAGAATTTTTCCCACTAAATTTTGCATTTCTCACTCATACCAATAAAACTTTTTTGACTCAAAAATACACACACATTCAAGATGAAGTTGCAAACGAAGTTACCGATTCATTCCTGCGAGCGATTAGATATAAATCCCCGCCTCAGTCCCCGCCGACATACCTACTTCTATAGAAAAATAACTGATTATTGTTCTTTTATTCTTTAGGATTTTAAAAAAATAACGTTAAAATGCGGTACGGTTCGTTATACTAAAAATCCTTGCTTTATGTTATAATTGAAGATGAGATTGTATCTTTAGGAAAAAAAGAATAAAGGAAGTTCCTACAGTGAAAAAATTGAAACAAATTATCTCTCACGTGGTTAACACACGTTTGGGATTTATTTTGACACTTTTAGTCATTTATTGGCTAAAAACAATGTGGGCTTATCATGTTGACTTTAGTCTTGGACTAGAGAATCCGTACCAACTACTACTATCACTTATTAATCCTATTCCACTAGGATTACTTTTACTCGGGTTAAGCCTTTATATCAAAAGAACGCGTGTTTTTTACACCGTTAGTTGGATTATCTATACTATTTTAAACATCCTGCTTATTTCTAACGCGATTTATTTCCGTGAATTCACAGACTTCATTACTGTAAGTACATTGCTTGCAAGTAGTAAAGTTTCTGCCGGTCTCGGGGATTCTGCTTTGAATCTATTTCGTATCTGGGATGTTATTTATATCATCGACTACGTTATTTTAATCGCGCTATTTGCTACTAAAAAAATTAAAGCTGATAATCGTCCGTTTAACAAGCGCGCAAGCTTTGCTATTACAGCCTTATCAACTTTATTTTTTTCAATTAACTTATTCATGGCTGAAATTGACCGTCCAGAACTTTTAACGCGTGGCTTCTCAAACGTATATGTTGTCCGCGCTCTCGGATTGCCATCATTTACAGCCTACAGTGCTAATCAAACTTATCAAACTGAAAAAGTTCGTAGCGAAGCTACAGCATCTGATTTAGATGAAGCTAAGAGTTATATTAGTGAGCACTACGCAGCACCTAATTCAAAATATTTTGGGATTGCTAAAGGTAGGAACGTAATTGTTATCCACTTGGAAAGTTTCCAACAATTCTTGATTGACTATCATTTGCAAGTTGATGGTAAATCATACGAAGTAACACCTTTCCTTAATTCACTTTACCATTCAAATTCAACCCTTGCCTTCTCAAACTTCTTCCACCAAGTTAAAGCTGGAAAAACATCTGATGCTGAAACATTGATGGAAACATCATTATTTGGTCTTAGCAATGGTTCTTATTTAGTTAACTACGGTGGTACTAATACCGCTTATGCTGCCCCATCAATCCTCGGTCAAACAGGTGATTACACAAGTGCCGTATTCCACGGTAACGTTGGTACTTTCTGGAACCGAAACAACGCCTATAAACAATGGGGTTATGATTATTTCTTTGATTCTTCATATTTCACAAAACAAAATAGTGAAAATTCATTCCAATATGGTTTGAATGATAAATACATGTTTGCAGATGCTATCAAATACTTAGAGCATATGCAACAACCATTCTATACTAAATTCATTACTGTAAGTAACCACTATCCATACACTAGTTTAGCTGGAAATTCTGATGAAGAAGGATTCCCATTAGCTGATACCGATGATGAAACAATCAATGGTTACTTTGCTACAGCGAACTACCTAGATTCTGCTGTCAAAGCGTTCTTTGATTATTTGAAAGAATCTGGTTTATATGATAATTCTATTATCGTCCTCTACGGTGACCACTACGGTATTTCAAACTCAAGAAACACTGACTTGGCTCCGCTTCTTGGAAAAGATTCTGAAACATGGACAAGCTATGATAACGCCATGCTTCAACGTGTCCCTTATATGATTCACATTCCAGGATTTACCGAAGGACATATCAGCGATACCTTTGGTGGTGAAGTTGATAACTTACCAACACTACTTCATTTGTTAGGTGTTGATACAAGCGATTATATTCAACTTGGGCAAGATTTACTGTCAGAAGACAATGACCAAACCGTTGCATTCCGAACTGCTGGAGATTACGTTACACCAACTTATACCAGCAGCAGCGGACACTTATACTACACTGCTACTGGTGAGGAAATTACTAATCCTGACGAGAATACTCAAGCAGCAACTAAAGCAATACGTGATGCTGTTGCCTTACAGCTCTCTACAAGCGATGAGATTCAGACCGGAGATCTTCTTCGATTTGCAAAAATCCCAGGTTTGAAACAAGTTGATAGCTCATCAATTTCCTACACAGACTCACTTAAATCACTAAAAGCTATTGAGAAAAAACGTGGTGACGAGTCGACAAGTCTTTACAGTGAACACGACAACGAATCAACTGTAGATATGTTTAAAGCTCCAAGTTACATGCAACTTCACGAAAGTTCAAGTAGCTCTAGCAGCGAATCAGAATAACTTATCTATAATCAATAAACCACCAGCAAAGCTGGTGGTTTTCTTATACTCTGTTACTTTACTACATAACTGCTTCTTGATATATATATCTTCTCCTACTCTATAGGAAAAAAATATGATTAAATTAAGTTTACTCCTCAAACAGCAGGTAATTTAAACACAAAAAAAGACTAACATTTGTTAGTCTTTAATTAATTATTTACCAAGTTTAGCTTTAGCTGCATCAGCAAGAGCTGTGAAAGCTGCTGCATCGTTAACTGCTAAATCAGCAAGCATTTTACGGTTAACTTCGATTTCAGCCAATTTCAAACCGTGCATCAATTGTGAGTATGACAAACCGTTCATACGAGCTGCCGCATTGATACGAGTGATCCAAAGTTTACGGAAATCACGTTTTTTCTGACGACGGTCACGGTATGCATAGTAGTAAGAGTTCATTACTTGTTCTTTTGCAGTACGGAACAAGATATGTTTTGCACCATAGTAACCTTTAGCAAGTTTCAATACACGTTTACGACGTTTGCGTGATACAACGCCACCTTTAACACGAGCCATTTATATTCTCCTCCAAATAATTCTTTAATAATATCGAGTAATTGCTTTAGTCTTATTTAAGACCTGAAAGCATTGCTTTAATACGTTTGAAATCTCCTGAGTGCACCATAGCTGCTTTACGAAGATGACGACGTTGTTTTTTAGTTTTACCGTGGAAACGGTGTGAAGTAAATGCGCGGAAGCGTTTCAATCCACCAGAACCTGTACGTTTGAAACGTTTAGCTGATGCGCGGTGTGTTTTTTGTTTTGGCATTTTAAAATTCTCCTCTTAAAATAGTTTAAAATTGACAATTATTTTTTGTCTGGAATTGGAGCAAGTTGCATGAACATTTGACGTCCATCCATTTTAGCTCGTTGCTCAATAATAGCAATGTCTTGCGTTCTTTCTGCAAATTCCGCCAATACCTTTGCTCCAATTTCTTTGTGAGTAATCATACGACCTCTAAAGCGAATAGAGACTTTCACTTTGTTTCCTTTTTCAAGGAATTTACGGCCGTTACGAAGTTTAGTCTCAAAGTCACCTTTATCGATAACTGGGCTAAGACGAACTTCTTTAACAGTCACAACGGCTTGTTTTTTACGTTGTTCCTTACGTTTCTTCTGATACTCAAATTTGAACTTTCCGTAGTCCATAATTCTAGCAACAGGTGGCGTAGCTTGTGGTTGAATAAGAACCAAATCAACATTAGCGTCATCAGCAATAGCTTGAGCTTCTGATAATGGTTTAATTCCTAATTGTTCACCATCAAGACCAATGAGACGAACTTCGCGAACGCGGATTTCATCGTTAATGAATAGATCTTTCTTAGCTATGATCTTCACCTCTTTATTTTTTTAGAGAAAAACGAAACGGACCTGATAAAATCAAGCCCGTACACACGTAATATTCCTAATGGAATCTTTGACATGTTGGGCCAGACAACCGTAGTCGCAAGGCGAGAAGTTCTCACTTCTGCTTTTCTCATTGATTATATTCTATCACAGTAACTAATCCATGTCAATGATTTTTTCTGCTTTTTCTTGAATAAATTTAACAACACCGTCAATATCTACTCCAGTTGTGTCAAAAGTGATGGCATCTTCAGCTGCTTTTAGTGGAGAAACTTCACGGTGACTATCTTTGTAATCACGCTCAGCAATTTCACGTTTTAACGTTTCAAAATCTGTTTCAATGCCTTTTTCTTTGTTTTCTTTGAAACGACGTTCAGCACGTTCTTCAACAGATGCAATCAAAAAGATTTTAAGTTCTGCATCAGGTAGAACGACTGTTCCAATATCTCGACCGTCCATGATAATCGCTCCATTTTTAGCGATGCGACGTTGTTGTTCGACAAGTTCTTCACGAACTTCTGGAATAGCTGCTACCCAAGAAACATTATTTGTTACGTCATTTTGACGAATATCAAGGGTAACTTCTTTATCTCCAACAAATACTGTTTGGCTACCATCTTCAGCGCGCCCAAATGATACTGGGTTCTCAGCCAAAGCTTTTAAAATTTCTGCTACATTATTTTCTGTTAAATTATTTTTTAATGCAAGATAAGTTGCTGAACGGTACATTGCTCCAGTATCAAGATAAGTATAGCCAAGATTTTTAGCAATAATCTTGGCTACAGTACTCTTTCCGCTTGAAGCAGGACCATCAATCGCAATTCTAATTGATTTCATGATTCCTTTTTCTTCCTAATTAACGTGTACTTCATCTCCAGGATTGGCGTACCAATATCCTTGAGTCATGTGGTCTGGGTTTAATTCGTAAAGTTTATCGACTGAGATACCAGCACGAGCTGCAATTGAGGCAGCACCTTCACCTGACATAACAGTGATTGTATCGCCGTTGCTTTCACTTGATGATTCTTCTGTTTCATCACTTGAACTTTCTTCAGTTGAAGAAGCTTCTGTTGATTCTTGAGAAGTTTCAGAACTTGTTGCTTCACTTGAAGATACGACGCTGCTAGACGATGCACCGTAAAAGTTTGATGTTTCTGATGCTTTGTCGCCACCACGATTTGAAGTGTAAAAAACAACAAACAAAATCGCAACAACAATAACAAAGAAAACACTCAATAAAGCTGTCAAAAAAGGTGTGCTAATAACAGAATCTTTTGTTTTACGGCTAATTCTGATTTCGTTGTCATCGACTACTTTTTCTTCCCATGGTTGTTTTGCCATAATGTCCCCTTGTTAAATATATCATTTCATACTACAATAGTAATATGAAAGTATCAATTATTCCTGAAAAATGTATCGCCTGCGGTCTCTGCCAAACATACTCTGACCATTTTGATTATCATGATGATGGCATTGTAAAATTTGCTAATTCTGATTCATTAGAACAAACTTTTCCAGACTCAGACAAGGACACATTTCTCGCTGTCAAATCTTGTCCAACCAAAGCTCTTACGATTTAGTAGGAGCTTTTTTGTCAGACTTATAAGTTTCAAAATAATCAAGTTTAATTAGATTATCCGTCAGCTCAACTGAACCACGGAAATCTGGGTGAACAGCCAAAGCATCTAAGAAATATTTCTTAGGCCATTTTCTCATGTAAAAAATTCTATCTGGCTGATTTTTTATTTTTAAAGTTAAACCTGATTTATTAACATCAATTCTTTTAATCTGTGCAATTGCAACTCTTGATTTTTTGAAAGGATTTAATGAAACGATGCGAAGTTTTCCATCTTCTTCTATCACAAAATAACGGTGAAAACCTAATCCAACCAAAATAATAAAGATAGCAAATAAAACAAAGAATTGACTTGGTATTTTTGTTCGTTCAAACAATAATGATAAGCCGATAAACATTGGTACCAGAGCAATTGACCAATAAATAATTGACCAGGATAGTTCTGGCTGCCAGTGATATCGAATCTTTCCAAAGATTTTAATCATTGCAGTCCTCCGTTAGTTAATGTAACAAACATTGCTTAGATAAAACTTAACTATTTTTGAACAATTCCAATGATAACATCAACTGCTTTTTCCATTGTTTGAAGGCTGACAAACTCAAAACGTCCGTGCATATTTTCACCGCCAGCAAACAAGTTAGGTGTTGGAATACCCATAAATGAGATTTTAGACCCGTCTGTTCCACCACGAATTGGCTCAATGACAGGTTTGATATCTAAATCTTCCATAACTTCTTTTGCTAGTTCAACAGAAGTCATATCTTTTTCAATGACTTTTTTCATGTTGTAGTATTGGTCATTGAGTGTAATAATAACACACTCTTTGCCAAGTTCAGCATTCATTTTATTAGCGATTTCTTGAACCATTTTTTTACGATTTTCAAATGATTCATCTTCAAAGTCACGAATGATGTACGAACTGTGCGCTTGTTCTACACTACCATTCATTCCGTGCAAGTGGAAGAATCCTTCATAGCCTTCAGTGTTTTCAGGACGATCAGCTTCTGGTAGTTTATTGTGGAAATCGATTGCCAATTGCAAAGCGTTAATCATTTGATTTTTAGCTGTACCTGGATGAACATTGCGTCCCATGAAATCAATTTCTAAGCCAGCAGCGCTAAATGTTTCGTACTGAAGTTCTCCAAGAGGACCACCATCAACAGTATACGCAAAGTCAACGTTAAAGTCTTCAACATCAAACTTATCAGCACCAACACCGATTTCTTCATCAGGACCAAATCCAACACGAATCTCACCATGTTTGATTTCTGGGTGAGCAACAAGGTACTCAATCGCTGTCATAATTTCAGCAATACCAGATTTATCATCAGAACCAAGAAGTGTTGTCCCATCAGTTGTTACCAAAGTTTGACCAAGGTAATTATTCAAATTTGGAAATTCTTCTGGTGTAAGAGCATAACCTGATTGACCAAGTTCGATAGCTCCTCCAGCATAGTTCTCAACGATTTGTGGAGCAATTCCTTCAGCATTAAAATCAGCCGTATCCATGTGAGCGATAAAGCCAATTTTGCGTGTTTTTGTAGCATCGTTTGCTGGTAATGTACCAACAAGATAACCATTTGTTAAATAGTGCACATCTTGCAAACCAACAGCTTCCATTTCAGGTTTCAAAACGTTAAGTGCAAAATCAACCTGAGTCTGAGTTGAAGGTGTTGTTGTGCTTTCTGGGTTACTACGTGTATTGACTTTCACATAAGTCAAAAAACGATTCAATAAGTTTTCGTAAGACATTATTCACCTCTATATTTTTCCATATCATTATACCATATATTCACCAACAAAAAAACAACCACGTAGGTTGTTTTTTGCATGAGTTTTAGAAAAGTAATTTCTAATTTGAAACGTGATAATAAGCTTTTGAAGCTAAATCACCTGAACCAATATCTGCTGAAGAAATTACACGATCTTTAGAAATATCTGTATTATCTTCTTGTCCATTTAAGTAGTCAGATGAAAATGTTGTATTCGCTGGAACAATATAAAGCGTAACATTTGAACGTTGTCCTGTCTGAACATCAAGCAAAAGAATACCATTTTGATCAATGTCCAAAATATTAGGTGTCATACCTTCAGTTGCTAATCCTTGATTACTAAAAGTTAGGACATTTCCTGCAGCATTTTGCCAATTTCCTGCCATTGTCGAATAGTTTGCTTTTAAAATCGCACCAGTATAAATCGGAGCAATCTCTTGTTCAGCTTGTGATTGTTCAGTTGATGTTTCTGCTGTAGATGATTGACTCTCTTGAGAATTAGACGATGAACCACTTGTGCTTGAACTTGAGCTAGAAGAAGTAACTTTAGTACTTGTCTTTGCTGTCTGTGAACTGTGTTTTGTCTGATGTTGAGTCTGACTTGTACAAGCTGTCACCATGCAAAGTGATAAAATTAAAGTCAGAACAAGTTTCAATTTATTTTTCATCGTAATTCTCCTCCCTTACCAAGTGAATCGACCAGTATAATCAATACTTTCATCGAGTGGATGAGATAATTTTGGTGATACACTTGTATACTGCCATGCAGCGCTATTTGAATAGTAAGACAATGACTTAGCAGATTCTTGATCCAAATACTGAGTAGAGTACAAATAATGCGCTACCCAAAGATTTGACATGCCAAATTTTGAAGTGTTGAATTTTCCACCTTTAACATCAAGCCAAGATGCCATTGTGTAATAAACGTTATTATTGTAACCAAGACGATTCATCTCGTCTTTCCAAGCTTGTGTATTAGCATTCAAATCACTTCTAAGCATAGCCTGCTCTTCCATATCATTAACCATAGTTGTCGCACCAGAAAGCCCCATTGACTTAGCAGCATTTACAAAATATTGCGCCTCAGCTTTTGCTTCTGCTGCTGTTTCATAATGAGAATAGTGGTAAGCCGATACTCGCAAACCTGCAGCTTGCGCATTAGCAATTTGAGCACGAGCATATGGGTTCGTATATGAAGTTCCTTCGGTTAATTTAACAACTACTCCAGTAATTCCTTGACGTTTCAATGATTGATACTCGCTAACAGAAATCACACCATTGTGACTACTAATGTCGATAAAGTATGACTGAGCATGAACTGGTTTATCAGCATTCAAACGATAGGTACCAAGATTAAATCCTGAAGTTGTGTTATCCGTAAAGTCTACATAAACGTGAACAGTATAATCTCCTTTGATATAGTCATGATTCTTTTCATTAACCATAACAGTCACTACGCCGTCATAGATATCTGAGGCTGTATACCAGTGAATATTTGATTGATTATCCTCTGACCACGCTGCAACACGAACAAGTTTTATAGTCTTAGAATTCTCTGATTCTGCAATACGAACTTTCAAAGTACCGCCATTAGCATCATGATTTTGAACAGTTACAGTTGGTTCAACAACATATTTCTCAGTTGCTAAATCTACACCACCTGTAGATGACAATCCTTCTAACGAGTGACTGATTTGACTCTGACCATAAATGTGAATATTATAGTGACCTGACTCAAAATTATGTTGCTTAGGTGAGAAATTTAAAACATATGTGCCGTCAGATTGCTTAGTAGCCTGATACCATTGGATATCGTCCTGACCATTTGCTTCAGTCCAAACAGGAATTGTGATACCAGTAATATAAACAGGAACATTTGAAACCATCACTTTAACACTAACTTCACTTTCTTTAGTGATTGTTGTTTTAATTTCTGGTTTTGGAACGTTAATGCCTGTTGCACTGATACAAGTTTTCTGGCCGTTAACTACTGCGTAAGTATGTATAAAGTACATGCCATAATCACCATGATACGGAACTGTCACCTTACCATTCGAAGGTACTTGGTACCATTTAAAATCATCTTGCCCATTTACCTCTGTCCAAATGGCATGGTAAATCGTAGCTGATGAACTAATTTCGCTTGGAATTGAGATATTAATACCATTCTGACCAAGGCTAGACTCAACATGAACATCATTAAATTTATAGTCTGCTTCAAAACGTGTAGCAAGCAAAGCAGTCTGACTATTCGTCACATGACTATTACCATAAACGTGAACATTATAAGTACCAGTTTCTAAATTGTGTGTTGCCTCACTGAAAATCACATAATATGATCCATCAGCTGCTTTAGTAGCTTTATACCATTGAATATCGTCCTGACCGCCCTTTTCTGTCCAGGTTGGTACTTGAATACTATCAATGTAAACTGGGACATCAGTAATTGTGACTTTATATGTCATAGCACCGTCTTTGGTAATTGTAGCCTTAGCACTTGGTTTTGGAACGTTAATACTTGTAGTACTCAAACACATCATTTGGCCTTCAACGACACCATAAGTGTGGACAAGATACGTTCCGTATGAACCAGTATATTTAGCTGTCATCTGACCATTAGCTGGAACTTTATACCAAACAATGTCATCTTGGTCGTGCTCTGCTGACCAAACAGCATGATACACTGTCATATCCGAACTAACATCACTTGGCATGGAAATATTAATACCATTTTGACCAAGATTAGTCTCAACATGAACGTCACCAAATTTGTAATCACCTTGGAAACTTGTTCCTGCAAGTACAGTTAGTGAATTCGTAACAGCACTCATCCCATAAACATGGACATTGTACTGACCACTTTCAAGATTATGTTCGGCGATACTAAATGTTTTAGTGAAAGTTCCGTCAGAATTGTAAGTTGTACCATACCACTGAATATCATCTTGCCCCCCTTTTTCTGTCCAGGTTGGTAGTTGAATGCTAGTGATGTAGGCTGGAATATCTGACAGTGTTACCTTATAAGTTGTTCCACTTTCTTTCACGATGCTAACTTTAGCACTTGGTTTTGGAACGTCAATTGTTCGGCCATCCACGACAATCATCTGACCATTAAGATTTTGGTAAGTATGAATGTTGTATAATCCATATGAACCTGTATATTTAGCTACTACATGACCATTACTATCAGCCGTATACCAAATCAAATCATCTTGACCATTGACCTCTGACCAAACGGCAAACATGATTTTAGCACCTGGTGTGATGGCTTCATTGTATTGAAGGTCGAATCCTTTTGCTGTTAGAGCTGCACTTGTTGTTTCTTTCTTAACAACTTTTGAATCAGCTAATTGATCAATAACTTTCTGGCTAAGTGTTTGAATGTTCGATGTAGAAACTTTAGAGTCTGTAAGAATTAATTTTTTCGTCTCATCTGGAGAGACATTTTCATCATCACTATTAGTTTCTTGCTGTTCAGACTCTGAAGTAGTGATATTTTCATCTTTAATAGATTTATCAGATGTCTCTTGTGAAATCACAGGGGAGATTAAATTATTATCTTCTGTAGTTTCTTGAGTCTCAGAAGACACTGCTTCTTGATTATTAAAATCTGATTGTTCTTGATCTACTGACTGATTCTCTGATAATTGAATGTCGTTATTCGTATCAGTATTTTGCTGAGCCGACTCAGATTCATTTACAGTTGATTGAACATTCTCAGTGACTGTCGTTGCTTGCGTTGGGACATTTTCATCAGCGAAAACGTGCCCCGAACTTAAAAAAGCTCCTATAATAAGTGGAGATACTAGGCAGCTTCGAAGGATATTCTTTTTCACATTAATCCCCCCTCTTTCTATTTTTCCTAGTAAACATTTTACCATGATTTTGAAAGCCCTTCAAGTGTTCAAAATGCTGAAATGGCAGTGATTACTACCACTGCCATTCATTTTAATCTGGATAAATGTATGAAACGTCACCGCCCCAGAATGAATCAAGCGGATTGAACCAGCCTCGGAAATTGCCAATGTATTGTTTTCCTGCATAGTTTGCTTCTTTAACTTGAATACGTGTATTACTTGAAACATGAGTTACGTAAGCAACGTGTCCATATCCGCCACCATCATGAGGCCAAACAACAATTGATCCTACTCTTGGAGTCGTTCCTACTCTAAATCCCTTCGCACGCGCATTGACTGCCCATCCACCAGCATTACCAAGCCAGTTTGGAATCCAAGGTGCTAAAGACTTAACTCCCCAAGTACATTGTCCAACCGGATACGTATTGGTCTCATTAATGTATGTTGTAATACGTGGAGATGGGGTTGCTTGAGGTTTATAAGACTGATCAGCAAGATTAAATGTCGCTGTCGAATTATCTGAGTAAATTACTGTCGCAGTCATAGAGAAAGTATCTGCTTGATTATTAATAGATTTCAAATCAACTGTCTGAGAAACCTTACCATAAGACGTCGTTTTTGCCTCGTACATTTTTGTTTTTTGTGAATTTGATTTTGAAGTAACTTGTACTCGCAAACCATTAACTCGTTTGGACATTGCCTTTTCAGTAGCAGTTACTTTAAATGTACCATTTCCTGTATTAACCTCACTAATACCAATCGCAGGATTTTCTAGGCCACTAATCTGTTCAACTCGGAAACCCGGGGTTCCAGACAAACAATCAAAATTATTTGTAATTGAATTCTGACCATAAATGTGAACACTGTAATCTCCTAAATCAAATCCATGATTAGTTAATTGAACTACAGCTTTGTAAGTACCATCAGAAATTTTATCCGCCTGATACCATTTTAAATCATCTTGACTATTGACATTTGACCAGACTGGTACAGTGATTGAAGTAATGTACTCAGGAACATTGCTAACCACAACTTCATAAGTCTTATCAGAAATCTGATTAATCTGGCTTGAAACTTCTTGCTTTTCAATCAGTGTATCCTGACCATCAATTGCTGTCATTTTACCATTTTGAGCTAAGTACGTATGAACAAAATATCTTCCATACCCCTTATGATTTTTCAAGTCGACGCTCGTCACACCTTTTCCTGAATCATCATACCATCTTAAATCATCTTGACCATTTTCTTCTGACCAAACAGCATAAGTAATTTTTCCGTTAGATGGAGCATTAATATCAGTTGACAACTGAATTTTACCATTTTGAACACTTACTTGCGGAGCTTTTGGATTAATTTTTACAGCATCTAATGCTACACCTGAAACTCGTCCATCGGAATAAGTTGTATAAACATGAGTAATATAATTCCCAGCACGATTACCATAATCCGCTAAATTAACTTTAACTTTTGCTTGACCATCATTAATATCAGTTACATTGTACCACTTAAGATCATCCTGTCCATTTTCTTCTGACCAAACGGCAACATCAATACGCGTAATCTCCTTACACTTTTCTGTTTTTTGTGCTGTCACTTCAAACGTTTTACTAACAGCATCGAATGGTGTTTTCGTTACCAGTGCATCATTTTGTTGATCTGCCATGACAGAGTTAGAAAGAATTGCCATACTTAGTACGGCCGTAGACAATAAAGCTGATTTGATTTTATTCAAAAAGCTGTTCTCCTTTTTTAATATAATGTTTTACACTATATTAATTCGGAAAAACAGCTAAAAACTTTTATAAAATTTTAATTTTATCCCTTTTCTCTGATGATATAAACAGGACGCTTTTTAGTCTCAAGGAAAATCTTAGAAATATATTTTCCGATAATTCCAAGAGCAAGTAGTTGAATACCACCAATAAATAAAATAATACAAACTAAACTTGCCCAACCAGAAACACTACCACCAATTGTAAGTTTGCGGATAATAATAAATAGAATTCCTAAGATTGATACAATAAACGATACTGCTCCAGCCCAAAGAGATAAATCAAGTGGCGCCTCAGAAAAATTGATGAACCCTTCCATTGAGTATTTTAACAAGCTCCAAAAACTCCACGATGTTTCACCGGCCACGCGCTCACGATTTTCATAAGCGATATATGTAACATCAAAGCCAACCCAAGAAAAGATTCCTTTTGAGAAACGGTTAACTTCTCCAAGTTTCAAGATACTATCCACAACTTGTCTAGTCATTAATCGAAAATCACGCGCGCCGTCAACCATCTCTGTATCAGAAACGGCATTAATGATTTTATAAAACATCTTAGAAAAGAAAGAACGAATAACTGGTTCACCTTTTCGATCAGCACGACGTGTTCCCACAACATCGTAACCCTCTTTGATTTTTTCATACATATCAATCAAAAGTTCAGGTGGATCTTGCAAATCAGCGTCCATAACTGTGATAAAATCACCATCTGCAGCTTCAAGCCCAGCTAGTAAACCGGCTTCTTTCCCAAAATTACGTGAGAATGACAAATAGTGAACATTCGCAAAGCGATTGGCGACATCTCGAAGAACTTTTAAAGTTTCATCCTTTGAACCATCATTGACAAAAATGTAATCAAAAATCAATTGGTCCTTCATTTTACTCTCAACTTTTTGAGTTTCTTCTAAAAACGGATAAATTGTTTCTTGTTCGTTGTAGCAAGGAACAACAATAGATAGTTTTTTCATTGTTTTCCTTTCAATCTAACTCATCTTTATATTGCTCAATTACTTTTTGTACAAAATTATAAATTATTTAAACATCAGTAAGGGTTATTATTGATTCCCTCAACTTTTTAGCAACAGCAATTGTTCCAATGAGCATTGTTATAGTATAAAGAAGATATGCAGCTGAGGCATAAAATCCATAAATAATAGAATTCAAATCGGTTGTAATCCACCTTGAAAATAGGCAGACTAAAAAAATATTTAAAAAGGCTGACAAAGCTGCTCCAGTCATAATCAAAAAGAGAGTCATTGATTGTTGAAGATTTCTTTGCTTAACAATATCTAAAATTAAAAAGTAATAGCCTAAAAATGATAAAGGCAAGCAAATATAAGAAAAAATTTGATAAATAATAGCAATTAAATTTTCTTTCTTCTGCGCTTTTTTTCGATTTGATAAAATATACTCGTTATTTTTTTGACTAATATTATTAAAAGTTGTCAAATTTAAATCATAGTCATTATACTTTTTATTAACATCAAGATTAGTTAATTGGTTACTAGTTCTAGGTAAGTCAGTATTCAAAATATTTTCGAAGAAAGTCAAATCTGTTTCAGAAAAATCCTGATATGTTAAATATCCATCACTGACTTGTGTATTGCAATAATTAGAAATTTTTCTACTTAAAGCTAACGCCATATAGGTAGATTGTAAAAAGTCTGAAATATGAAATGCACCAGTTTGTGATGACAGATAAATACCTGATTTTTTGTGTAATTTCCCACTTCTAAAAGCTTCTGTCAACTCTTCGTACACTTTTTTATAAAAAGTATTCGTCTTTCTAGCATTACCATGGTAATAGCCTTCTTCTTCAACCGCAAAACGTAAAGACCACTGACTTATATCTCCTTTTAATTCTAATTCTTCTCCACCAGCCCATAAATTATACGAAGCTAAAACCCTATCTCCAATTTTTCTTAGAGTCGGACTTTCATTAATTGCTAGACGCATTGACTCTCTTGAAGCCCATACATCTTTATCTTTTGTTCGACCATCGTCAATTCTGTAGATTAAACTCATTGCTTTTGGAGCATATGTCTGTGTTCTATCATTCATCGCCCATATACCATAATGTGAATAGTTAATAGCCGAAGTAATTATTGACACAGCAATAATTCCACTCAGTGGCAGTAAAGCTAAAAGAGTTTTATGGATAAATTCTCTTCTTTGACGCCAAACTAGAGGAAGATTAACAATAATAATCATGATAGATGCAGTAAATACAAATGGAAAAATCCAAATAGAATCTTCACGCAATATCCAAAAATACATTATTGACGCCATAGCACCTATTGACCATGGGATTTGTTTGCTAACTTTTTCCTTGTGTCTAATAAACAGTGCAATCATACATGATAGAACTAAAAGAAAGAACCATGGAACTAATGCATTACGATAAATTCGATAGAATGCCTCATGATTTATCGGAGCAAACAAAATAATCACATAAATTAAAAGCAATAATTTTCGACTTGAAAAAATAGGAGATATTGCTCTAACAAAAATCAGTGATGCAAAAATAATAACAGCACCATATAAAAAACCATATGATATATTTAACCACTGACCTATAGCTAAAAACAAGGGATAGCCAACATTTTTAGCCATTGAAGTATAAAAATATGAACCTCCCAACCAATCTCCTGCTGTCATTGTAACAGCATTTTTCATCTGCATTATATCATCATATCCTGTTGATAATATAAGCTCCCACGAACTTTCTTTCAAAAGTTTTAGCCTATAAAGACTAATCACAAAGAGTGCAATTATAAATAACACATCTTTCTTTTTTTTCATAAATCTCCTTACTCTATTTATCTCCTACAACCCTATAAATATTGTTGTTATCCTTATCATTATAAATTAATTCGAAATTATTTCCATATAATTCTGTCAAGTTTCTTGTAGTAAGTACATAAGAAACATTAAGTTTTTGTAAATCATGTATACTTAATGATATATCTAATATATCTTGTGCACTACCTACTCTCATTGAAGAATCATCTGGAGTCAGTGTAACTCTCATATGAGCATATCTGTTCCAATCATCTTCGAATTTTTTATTTGGGTCTAATATAGACATCAATTTAACATCTGGATAAAAGCGAACACTATTAATTGTTTTCGCACCAAACATTTGTGGATAATTGTATGCCATCGTCTCCGTAACCCAATAAGCGTTAGAATCTGATTTAACAATTGACTCTACTTCAGATGATAGAGCCTTGTTTTCAATGACTCCTATCCCTTTTACAAGGGGATTAATTGTCATACCACTCACTACGATAAGAGGCAATAGTAGCGCAACAAAAACTTTCTTATATGAAAATACAAAAGTTAAAGTTATTAATGCATATATAAGGGTAAAACCTAAAATGTAATTTTTTCCTAAGTAAGCTAAACAATTAATATCTTTAATAGCAATTATTGAAATGATACAAAGTATTGCTACCATTATCATAGTCACTGCTGCTTTAGGTATTTCTTTATGTTCTCGCCATAAATATGAAATAAACCAAATGGAAGCAAAAACGCTGATAACTGCCAACGTCTGCCAAGCTCGACTTCCGGTCACATAGCTAAAAAATGTTACTTTTGCTAACCATTTTGGTATACCAATAATCGAATACGCAGCTAATAAAGTACTATAAAGGACAAGAAAAATACCGAATAAATTTGAACGAATTTTTTCTTTTTTTAGAACAATTGGAATAGCAATTAATAAAGCTGGAAAGAAAGAAACTGAAGTTGCTGATTCAACTTGATTCATCCCACTCGGTATTTTAAAAGGTAAAAGAATGGATATAAATATATCTGAAAAATGCGATATCGTTATATCTCCTCCAACAGACAGTCGTCTTCCAGGATAAACAGTATTTAGTGTTAATACTAGGGCATCCCAGCTTCTATAGAGAGTATAAATTATAATACTTCCCGAAAGAATTAAAGTTGAGGCTATAACAATCCAATCCCATTTTTTTATTCTTCCATTTTTTAATGCCCATATAAACTCAAATAAGAAAAACGCCATTAACAAGTAGGCAAACGGTATTTGAAATGCCGGGTATATTACCAATGTAAATCCTATTATAGAACTTACTAGAATCAAGGCCATGCCAATTTTTTTTAATTTTGAATCACTATGAAAATAATGATAAAGTGCTACAGCAATGGCTAATGAAAAATACACTACATCGCCCAGATGCTGCATAAACCACCATTGAATAGCCGGAGTAAAGGTAATCCAAAAGCCACCAATAACCGATAAAAAGCGGTTTTTCTTGGTTAAAATCATGCTAAATTCAAATCCTAAAAGTAGCATGCCAATCATTTTAAAAGACCAATACCACGAAACACCTTTTTCGGCACCAAATATTAGGTACCCCCAATTAAATGGTTTTCCAATTACTGAGATATCACGAACTGGAGCATTATAGGCTACTACCATATCCATTCCTGATAAGCCATATGATTTATTAATATAATGATTACCAGTATTAGCCTGTGAAATAGCAAATGGTGTTTGAACAAGCCATTCATCAGTCCGTATCATTCGTGGAACTCCAACGATAGTTCCATCAGAACGTGGTGTTAAGGACACCCAATTTTTAACAATGGATGCCCAGTCAACACTATCAGCATCTTCTGAAAAAGAATTAACCGTTACTGATTTTGTTCCCGATGACATTTCTGAAATTCCGAAATTATTCCAATTTCCAATTGAACTTCCATTAAAATTAAAAAATACACATAGTCCAAAAAGTAAAACTGCAAGATAGTATCGGTAATCAATTATTTTATTGATGCTTTTTTTCATAATAGTCATAAACTTTTAATTCATATTGCATTCGATTTTGACGAACTAATGTATCGAGAATAAATCCTGAAACAAAAGAAAGTGCTGCTAAAATCATTAAACCTGTTGCCAGAATTGCTGAAGGCATCTTGTGAATCATACCAGTTTTAGCAAATTCACTAATGACAGGCATTCCAATTAACAACCCTAAAATAAACAGAATTCCAGTAACTAAACTAAAGAACAATAATGGTTTATAATCTTTAAATAAATTAAAAATCATTTTCAAAACTTTAAAACCATCAGCAAATGTATTTAATTTAGACTCACTACCTTCTGGACGATCTTGATATGTGATAGGTACTTCAACTAATTTAAAACGTTTGTCTAAAGAATGAATTGATAATTCTGTTTCAATCTCAAAACCTGGTGATAAAACTGGGAAAGTTTTTACAAAGAGTCGATTAAATCCACGGTAACCTGTCATAATATCATTGTAATTTCCTTTGTACAATTTATTAATAAGATTTTTAACTAAGTTATTTCCAAAGCCGTGGAAACCACGTTTGTTTTCCTTAGCATATGTACCGTTTGATAATCTGTCTCCAATAGTCATATCAGCCATACCACTTCTTAAAGGCTCCAAAAGTTTTTCAACTTCTGCTGCTGGATAAGTATCATCAGCATCAACCATAATATAATAGTCAGCATCAATTTCACGAAACATTGAACGAACAACATTTCCCTTACCTTGTCGAGGTTCAAAACGAACAATCGCACCAGCTTCTTTAGCTAGCTCATTAGTTCTATCTTTTGAGTTATTATCATAAACATAAATGTCTGCTTCTGGCAAAACTTTTTGAAAATCTTTAATAACTTTTTGAATCGTCACTTCTTCATTATACGCGGGAAGTAAAACTGCAATTTTTTCTTTCATTTTTTCTTTTTCCTTTTTATTTTATTTTAAAAAAATCATTATACTTACTAACATAGTTTTTACCTATGGAAATATCATATTGAATCAATTTTAAATCTTCTTCAACTTGCTTTTGTGCATCTGATAATTGATCATCAGGGGTATTCTTATTTTCTAAAACACAAGTTAATAGAGCATAATATGGCGAAATTTTAGAATTAGTATGTGTCAACAATTCTGCTGTAAAGTCGCTTGAACTAACATAAGGATAATCCAATTTAACATCATGATGATTACTCCAGATAAAATAATCAGTCTGATATTTGCTTTCAGGTTTAGCACTAAATGCACTATTAGGATATAAACCTGGCAAATGATCTCCATAAAAAACAACACTTATATCCTTATCAATCTGAGCCAACTTAGATAAGAATAAAGAAGTCGATGAATCAGTTTGACTCAATAATCGTGCATACTCCGTTAAATTTGTATTTTCTTCATCAGTAAAGCCTTCTCCTGTTGCAACAACCTCTTCTGGAAATCCTATTGCCCACGGAGCATGATTTTGCATTGTAATCACAGAAAAGAATTGATTTTTAGATGTATCAATTTTACTTAAAATCTCATCATAAACCGCTTCATCACTCATATACGCACCTGTTTTTTTGTCATTAGAGAAGGTTTCAGTACCTCCATCTAAAAATATTTGATGTTTAAACCCTAATTTCGTGTAAACAGCATTTCGACTATAATTACTTGCAGCAGAAGGATGGATAACATAACGATTAGAACTTTCAAATAAGTTACTAATAGAAGGAACAGTGGAAAGTTTTGGAAATACTTCAGTATATAACGTAGATACAGTATTTGAATAATTTGTATATGGCAGTCCCGTTAAAGTTTGAAACTCCATATTAGCTGTTCCTCCACCGTATCCATCTGAATGCATAATTCCGCTAGTTGTTGAATTTTTAATTCCATTAATATTACTCAAAACATCAGTAGAAACACTAACTCCATCAACATAAGTTGGATTTGCAAGGCTCTCACTTAAAATATAAATAACTGTTTGATTTGAAATATTATTACTACGTGTCTGATTAGTAGTATTTGATAAATCGGTATATTTTTTTACAATTTCTTCTATTGCTTTTTTACTGTAATTATCTGGAGTTTCCATAACTTTTTTAGTAAGTTGTTTAGTCCAAACATACATCAAGGATTTATACTGTGCATTAGTATTAGCACCCATATAAGCAATATTAATATCATTATTTAGCTTGGAGATAACTGGGATACCATCAACAATTTTATTGTCTTTTTCATTTTTGAAAATAGTATAGATACCAAAAATTAAGATTAATAAAACTACTGAGATAGATACACGATAGCGTTCCTTTTCAAAAATTTTCCCTTTAAAAATTTTCTTTCTAAAAAAATAAATTAGGCCAATAATTAATAAAAGGAGAATGATACTCACAATAATAATTCTACTATCGACAAAACTTATTAAGAAGGCTGGTTCCTTTATCCAAGTAAAATCAGTAATCAAGAGAGGCTCACTCCTCATTTCACCTTTTAAATAATTTATAAACGATATTATAGTTCCTAAAACAATTATAAAAATTGTCGTCGGTATGTAACTGTTTATAAGTAAGTATAAAAATATAAAGAATACTGATATGAAACTTACTTGATAAAGGGTTGCACCTTTTAGAATATATGCCCCGAAAGGACTAGTATTTTCTTGAATTCCTAATTGTATTGTATAGTTAAATATTAATGCAAAGAATACACTCGTTATGACAGCTAAAGAAAAATTTATTTTATTATTTTTTATAGCTTCGAACGCTCTAAAAGTCAATGTAATAATAAAATAAAAGATAGCAAACGTAATAATTGAACTTATAAAAATTTGTTTAATAAAGTCTGAAACATTTTCATTTGCTAAACTAGGTGATATATTAGCTATTAATTTATTGTCAGATACTACTAAAAAAATTATAAGATAATATATTGGACTTTCTGAAAGATAATAATCTTGAAAAAAAGAATTAAATTGCTCGCCCAAGTGAAGAGTATCAACAATATATTTTATAATAAAAGCCAATATGATTGAGAATAAAACAATGACTAATCCTCTATACTCAAAAAATTGATTCTTACCAAAATCAAATATTTTAAATTTGTGATTGTTAATATTGTGAGTCACTAACAAAAAATATGAAACTAGAGTATAGCTAACGTATCCCCAAATCACCTTATAAGCATTTTCTACCTTCAGATAATGAATTAAATAAGTTGAAAATCCAATGAGTGATAAAATACCAGATACTACAAAGAAGTTTCTTACAGTTATGAAGTCATCTGAAACTTTGTTTTCAAATAGGATTCTACACCCAATAATAGCTAATGAAATATAGAATGCGAAGATTAGCAATAAAAAGCTATGTAATTTTTGAGTCCAATTAACCTCTGAAAAAGCTCCTTTAACCTTTTCTATCATGCGTCACTTTCTCCAAACTCCTTCTAATAATATACTTAACAGCTCTAGCTGGGCCAATAAAAATATATTTAAAGGCACCTTTTATACCACCCATATATGTGAAGTCTACGTAAGTGTGCGGAGCACTATCACCACGTTCATTATATAATTTGTTATCTACAAACGGCGTCATATCAATTGGATTCTTAGAAATTCTAAAATCATAATGTTCATTCCACGCAATGTAGATAAGAAGGCGTTCAATAGCATGTAAAATAGAATTTTGAGGTAGTGGTTCAGCAGGAACATCTTCATCAGTTAATCCTAAATCAAATAATGGTTTTAATGCGTCATACTTAAACCAAACGTATGTACCATAACTCATGACAAAATTATGGAAATTATTAAAATCAATCGCTTTAGTCATTCCCATTTGTTGCCACAAATCATTCATTGCGGGAGCAATCAAATGTTCATTCCATGCATCAACAATTTTGTTAAATCTAAAGAAAGTTGGAATATCTGCAATAACAATACCCAATTTATCATTGTCAAAGTTAGCCAAAATATTGTCAGCAGGTTTGATAAGCATATCTATCAGTTCATTACGCCAAGACTCACCTGCCCAAAAATCTGCTTCCTTAGACTTTTTAGTATGGAAATGTCCAATATAATCATAATCTGACAAATAGTCTTTTAATTTTAACATTGGAAGGACATCACGACCAACATTTCCAGTTACAAAAATTTGAGCATCTTTGCCATTACTACGTAAAATAGATTCTATCTCTTGTTTTTTAGTAGCATTATCTGTTGTGATAAACAAATCATAAACAAAATGGAAGTTTTCAAAAGCATCCAAAAAATCTTCTAATAAGTCAACATAAAAAACATGAAGATGTACCGCAATTTTTTTCCCAGCTAAAGAACCGCCGATTGCTGGTTGCAGATACTTACGTGCTAAAAGATATTTAAAATCTGGGAAATTAATCTCAGACATGTGAGAAACAATCAAATCAACTGGATAATCACTTGTTTTCTCGATTTCATCTAAAAGATATGGTGTTATATGCTGATTATTATCGATTGCTTTAACTTTTATAAATGGAACTCTGTGGTTCAAGATTGCTGTTGGATTATAGTATGAGAAATCCGCATGTAGCATATGACTAGCATCTTCGTTAACAGTATTAAAAATAACCGCATACTTAAAGCCAGCATCTATAAATTTTGTTGTTACTTGCGTTTCGTAATTATCAATAACATCTTGAACATTGGTATAATTTTTTACATTTTCCCAAAATTCTCTAAATGCGTGAGAAGTAATAACCGATTTTTTAAAAGTAATAAAATAACTTTGAATATGTTCACGAAATCCCTGTGTGTAACGTGATTTTGGAGTTTCGCGATTATTTGTTAATCCCCAAAAATCTACATTTTCATCAGCTTCATATTTTAAATAATATTCTTTAATATCCCAAAGTGGACCAAAGCATGTATCATTCATAATAGTGATAGAATCATAAGTTTCTAGTTCTTCGAATCCAACTTTTGACATTCCATCTCGCCAAGCTGCAAAATCAAAACCAACATTCTCTCTTTGAATAAAATTATCCACTAAATGAAGGTCAACCAATTTTTGATAATCTTTATCACTAACTGAGCTATTTGAAATAAATACTACATTAGAAAAAATCTGACGCATTTTTGTTAGCTGATAATAAACGTGCGAACTAATGCGATTGTACTTATTAAAATGGACGTACAATAATAAACGTTTCATTTTTTTCTCCTAAAAAAGTTGATGATAGCTGTTGGAATTGTCCAACGTCGTGAATGAGTAACCGAATTATAAGCAACAATCATTCTCTCTAGCTCTTGTTTATAATACTGTCTTTCATCATCGACTTGTTTATATTTAATTCTGCATGACTCTAATTCTTTCACGCGACTATCAAGATGCAACAAATCTCTCGAAAGAATTTTTGCAATATAATCATCTTGATTGATATCATCAACATTAAACATCTCATAATCCAATGTAAATGATTTTGAGCGTAATATTGAAATATCATATACTAGTTGAGGATCGTTATCTTTAAACATTACGTAATTACCAATGATGTCACCATTAGTATAACTTGGTAAAATTTCGGTGTTAGATTCATTATTAACTAGAGCAACTCTCTTATAAAAGCTTGGTAATTCAGACAAATCAATTCGTAAACTAGTAGCTTCTTCTGGAACACTAAAAAAGACATTGTCTTTGTATTGTAGTTGAAATTCCAGTGCTTTTTCTTGAGAAAATCCTTCTTCTGGTGTTGCATAATAAATTGTTACTTTTTGAGAACTTACTCGTGAATGGAAATAATCATGCTGAGACAATTCTTTTTCGAACTCATTATGGCGTTCTAACAATATACGAAGTATCTCTTTATAATTTGCTTTAGGATACTTATCAAGATATGCCAACTGAGTTTCTAAAAGTTTATCAAAACGTTTATCAAGTGCTTCTTTACTCTTAGGGCGAGAATCTGAACCTTGGTTAACACGATAAGCTACTGTCGCTTCTGGCAAAAAAACAAATTGAGTATGATTAAATAAATCAAGCTGCAAATTAAATGTATCATCAGCAGTGTTGATATCATCATTTAACATACTATTTACGAGTAACATTAAATCACGTTTAACTAACCAAGTTGATGGTGCCGTAAAACCACGTGTTGCCATCATCTTCTCATAAGTATCTGAAATGGCAATAATTTTACGAGTAAAGACATTTTTTTCAATAATCACACCATCTTCATCAACAAAATCAACATCAGTTCCACACCAGTCTGACTCTGGATGATTTTTCAAAAAATTTAATTGCTTTTCTAACTTACTATCATCAACCCAATAGTCATCTCCATCACATCGAGCAATATACTCTCCACTGGCAGCTAAACAAGCTTTTCCCCACGTCTTAGTAATTCCTAAATTTTTATCATTATATATTGCAATAATTGTTTCTGGATATTGTTGAGCAAATTCTTGAATAATTAATTTTGAATTATCTGTTGAAGCATCATCAATAAGAATGATTTCCAAATCAACATTTTTTTGGCTCAAAAAACTTTCAATTGCTTTATTAAGCCACTTCTCCTTATTATAGACCGTACAAATAACAGAAACAGTCGGAGTATTAGCTTCAGACATCTACTACTTCTTATCCTTTCTAACTATTATTCCGATAAAATTTTCCAACTACCATTTCTTTGAATGATGCCAGAAGCAGAGTCTAGCGCAGATAAGTCATCCAAAGCTATATCATCTCGGTTAATAACAATAATAGGTGAGTTATCAGAGTTAGCAAATGCATACATTTCTTTTGATTTTCCAAGAATAGTAACTTCTAATTTCAATTTCATATCATTAACCTGATCCAATGAACATGAATAAGAGTATGATTTATGACCTGTGCCTGTCGTTGGAATATCAGTTGCATTATCATTGTACATCCAGATTTTTCTATCAATATCAGTTAATGAAAATACAATATGAGTTTCGACATCTTTTAGAACATCATAAGAAATTTTAAATTCAATTTTTTCTTTAGGCGTAATTTTATTTGGAGACAACAGTTCTACTTTTAAGTTGTCAACAAAAATTTCAGCTTCTTTTTTGCTTTCAGTTTCTTCATCATTTTGCACATCTTGAGGAGCAGATGAAACGGCATTATCAAAACTGTATTGATTGGCAACATCCTCTGGATTACCATACGCTTTAACCAAACCATTTTCAATTAAAACAGCACGGTTACAATATTTCTTAACTGCTCCCATATCATGGGTAACAAGAATAGTTGTCTTACCACTTTCTTTACGTTCCATGAAGTAATCATTGCATTTACGTTGGAAAGCTTCATCACCTACGGCAAGAACTTCATCAAGGATAAGAACGTCACCTTGAGCTTTAATCGCAACTGAGAATGCTAGACGAACTTGCATACCACTTGAATAGTTTTTAAGTTTTTGGTTCATAAAATCTTCAAGCTCAGCAAATTCGACGATGTCATCGTACATAGCATCGATTTCTTCGGTTGTAAAGCCAAGCATGGCACCGTTCATATAGACATTTTCACGTCCAGTCAATTCAGGATTAAATCCAACACCAAGTTCGATAAATGAAACCATTTTACCATTTACTGTAACTGAACCCTTTTCAGGGACATAAATTTGTGAAATGATTTTTAAAAGTGTTGATTTACCTGACCCATTACGTCCAACAATCCCGAAAAAGTCACCTTTATAAACATCAAATGAAATGTCTTTTAGGACATGTTGCTCACGATAACCTTTGATTCCTTTAAAACGGTTAACAAGTGCTGTACGTAAACTGTGTGTTGCTTCAGTTGGTAATTTAAAATATTTACTTACATGATCTACTTTTACTGCAATTTCTTTATCTGACATTATAAAATCTCCGCAAATTTCTTAGCATGTTTATGGAAAATTGAATATCCAATAATGAGAATCAAAACTGGAAGAACATAAGGAATAATTCCCCAAATGTGATTATTGTATAAATCCCAGCCACGCATGCTTCCTGAATAAACAATGTAGTGACGTAAATCTTGAATAATTTGTGCCAGTGGATTTAACATCATCAATTTCGCTACAGTAAACTGATTTTTTTGAATAATAAAAGTCAATGAATAGATAACTGGTGTAGCGTACATTCCTGCTTGCATCACAACTTCCCAAATTGGTCCCAAGTCACGATATTTAACAAATAAAGCAGCAAGAATAAAAGCAATCCCTGCTGAAATCATTGCTAGTTCAATGAATAATGGAATAATAATTAAAAAGCTCCAACTTAATTGAACACCATTAACAAGCGCAAAAACAAACACAACCAAGAGATTGATACCATAGTTGATAGCTGCACCAACAACTGAAGAGATAACAATGATTTCCTTAGAGAAATTCAATTTACGCAATAAGTCTCCGCGAGTTACAATTGATACCATCCCCATATTTGTTGCTTCTTGGAAAAATGACCATGTCACCATACCAAGAAGTACACCAATAGCATAATGCGGTGTACCATCATCCAATCGCAAAAAGCGAATGAACACAAAGTACATGATTGTAAAGAGCATAAGTGGTTTAAGAATTGACCACAAGTGCCCGATTAGACTTCCCTGGTAACGAAGTTTAAAGTCCGTTTTTACCATTTCTTTTAATAAGATTTTATTTTCTCTACTAAAGAACTTCATTTATTTCTCCTATAACCAAATTTGGTAATAATTAGTGTTCTAAATACAAAAGTATGGAATGCTCTGTTTTTTCGTAAGCCGTATTTTCTTAAAGTACGGATACGTTGAAAAAGTGGCTTATCCAAAATAGTTGTGAACTGTTCAACCAGTTCTCTGTTTTCAAGTGATAAATCTGTATCCAATAAAAAGCGAGCCTGAGTTTGGCTTGCACTGATTAACCACCAATATTTTTCAACTAATTTATGAGGTTTAATCCAATTTTTCATACGTTTAGACCACGTACGTGCTCCTAAAACATTAGCATCGTGTTGACGATACAATTCTGTTGGGTAGTTAACATAAGCAAGTGTCCCTAGAGCGCTTGCTAACAAGGCTAAATACCAGTCATGCATCAACAAATCTTCTGTCGATGTCCATAACTCAGCAAGAGCATGATTAATCATCGCTGTTCCACCGGTTACTGTATTTTCTGTCAACTCTTGAACCAGCTCGGTATTAGCATGATCAGATTGCGTTTTTATCATACTTTCATGTAAAACATTTAATTCACGGTCAACAACTTTCAAATCTGTGTAAACCAATAAAGGCTTTTGATTATCGTGTTTTTGCGCTTCTGTTAAAGTCACAGCTAACTTATCTTCTAGCCAAATATCATCTTGGTCAGAAAAGAAATAATAATCTGCTTCGCTATGTTTCAAAAGCGTATAAAAGTTTTTGATGACACCAAAATTTTCACGATTGTCGGCATTAATAAAAATAATACGTGAGTCAGCCTGAGCATATCGTTTAATAATATCTGGTGTTTTGTCACTTGAACCGTCATCTCGAATGTAAAGCGTCCAATCTTTGACCGTTTGATGTTGAATACTCTCTATCTGCTCAGCCAAAAATTGCTCACCATTGTAGGTAGACATCAGTATATTAATCTTCATTTAAAAATAGTCCCTCATACTCTCCTACAATTTTTTCCCATGTATAATTTTTCTTCACAATCGCACGCGCACGGTTACCATATTCTGTAAAATCATAATGACCATCAGCGTCGTTAATCAAGCATGAGAGATTTCCAGATGTCTTATTCCAGTAAAATGCACTCTGCCCAGCGACAGATTTATTGAAATCAACATCCAAAACGAGATTTAACTTCGTATGTCCCAAAGCCTCAAGCAAACCAGGGTTTGTTCCACCGACTTCATGACCGTGAATATAAGCGAAGGCATTTTCACGGATGTAATTTAACAAATCACGATCATAAACTGTTCCGACAAATTTGACCCTATAATCACGTTCAAAATTTGTCAAATGCTTCAACTTTTCAAAGTAAGCACTATTCTTATGATTCGTAATGATAATCAAATCACGTCTAGTTTTTGATTTCATAAATTCACGAATAGCTGTTTCATAGTTATTTTCTGGAACAAAACGTCCGACAATCAAATAATAGTCATTCTCTTTTGTTTTCCAATTATCGAAGCATTTTCTTACCTTGTAATCATCAGCTGTTAAAGTTGATTTCTTCAAATCTGTTCCATAAGCAATAAAACGCGTCTTAGCTTCTGGATATGACTCTTTAATGTAATTTTCAATTCCAATGTTATCAGAAATGACCAAATCAGCTGTCTTAGCCATTGATTTTTCAGCATATTTTAAATAAGCTTGAACCGGTTTTGACCATTTTGAGCGTTTCCATTCAAGACCATCTGGATTGACGTAAACTTTTCCGCCAACAGCGTGAATTAGTCTTGCAAAGGGCGCAATAAAAGCACCAATCGTGTTGCCCAAGATATAAAAAATAGGTTTTTTAATACCAGATCTTTTTACCATTTTAAGTCCGTAAGTAATCGCCATCATATCATAGGCGATAACACGAGCAGGACCAATCTTAGGTGCCTTGATGGTAAAACAGTCTGCGCCCTCGTATTTGAAATGCGTATGGTGCTTATCATCGCTTAAACAAGCGACATGATAAACAATGTCTGAGCTCTGCTTATTTTTTACCAACTCCTCAACAAAAGTCTCAAAGCCACCGTACTTAGCAGGCAAGCCTCGACTTCCGATGATGAATACATGTTGCATGGCACACTTCTCCATTCTAAAATACAATCAAAAATATTATATCATAATTTAGATAAGCTGGCGATGAAAAAACGAAAGAGCCTATATGTAATAGGAAAGACAGCCATTTTTAGGACAATAAAAAATATCAGTAATCGTAAGATTACTGATATTTTTCTATTATCTAATTCCTAAAGCAATGCGAGCATAGCGACTCATTTTATCAACTGTCCAAGCTGGATACCACACCAACTTGACCTCTACGTCTGCCACCTCAGGAATATCACGCATTGCATCATGAATTTGATCAGTCAGAAGATTAGCCAACGGGCATCCCATTGTTGTTAATGTCATATCAATCTCAGTATGTCCATTCTGTTCAAATCGAATCTCATAAACAAGACCAAGATTGACAATATCAATTCCCAACTCTGGGTCAACAACCGTCTCCAAAGCTTCAAGAATTCGATCTTTAATCTTTGTGACGTCTTCTTCTGTATATTTTTGTTCAGACATAAGCGAACCTCTTGATTAATTTTAATCTTCGATGAAATCGCGAAGCTGTTTGCTACGGCTCGGATGACGAAGTTTACGAAGTGCCTTAGCCTCAATCTGACGAATACGTTCACGTGTCACATTGAAGACTTTACCAACATCTTCTAATGTACGCATTTTACCATCATCAAGACCAAAACGCAAGCGTAAAACATTTTCTTCACGATCAGTCAATGTATCCAAAACTTCATCAAGTTGTTCACGAAGGACAACACGCGTTGTGTAGTCTACAGGGTTTTCAATAACTTCATCTTCAATGAAATCTCCAAGATGGCTATCATCTTCTTCACCAATCGGTGTTTCAAGAGAAACTGGTTCTTGAGCAATTTTCAAGATTTCACGAACTTTATCAGGAGTCATATCCATACGTTCAGCGATTTGTTCTGGTGTTGGATCTTGTCCAAGTTCTTGAAGAAGGTTACGTTGTTCACGAACAAGTTTGTTAATTGTTTCAACCATGTGAACCGGAATACGGATTGTACGAGCTTGGTCTGCAATCGCACGTGTAATTGCTTGACGAATCCACCAAGTCGCATAAGTTGAGAATTTGAAACCTTTTGAGTAATCAAATTTATCAACAGCTTTCATCAATCCCATATTTCCTTCTTGGATAAGGTCAAGGAATTGCATACCACGTCCAACATAGCGTTTTGCGATAGATACAACCAAACGCAAGTTAGCTTCTGCCAAACGTTGTTTTGCTTGAAGGTCACCTGCAGCAACTGCGACTGCCAATTCTTTTTCTTCTTCACTTGAAAGAAGCGGCACAACACCAATTTCTTTAAGGTACATACGAACTGGGTCATTAACTTTTGCTGAGTTGCTACCAAGTAACTCTTCGTCAGTTAATTCTTCAGGTTTTGGTTCTTCAACAACGTATTTAGTTGAAGGATTTCCTTCTTTGTCAGTAATTGAAATACCACCATCTGTCAAACGTTCCAAAAGGTCATCAATTTGATCGGCGTCCAATGAAAATGGAATAACCAATTTTTCTGTCACTTCGTCATCGACAGCTGTTCCGTTCTTTTTATGATTACGAATAAATTCTGCAACTTGAACATTAAAAGTTGTAATTTCTTTTTCTTTAGCCATATTTTCCTCTATTCCATTTTTCTTTTTTGGGCAATAAGATTTTCTAAAGCAGCTAGAGCCGCATCAACGTCACCAAGGTTGCTAGATTCACGAATTAATTTACTTTGCTTTTGTAAATCTCTCTCCTGAAGCAGACGATTACGTTTCTGAATAATTTCTTCTATTTCATTAGGAGCGACTTCATCTGGTAAATTTTCCTCCAAAACTCGATAATACATCTGCCGCGTTCGATCATCCAACTGCGCTAGGTCATAAGATGTTATCTCACCTTGCTGCATCAATATATCGTACAAATTCTGCAACTCTTTAGTATCAAAAATAAACTCTTCTTGATTTCTAAATTCATTGAGCAAATAGTCATGCGTCATCAAACGTTGCAACAGCTGACCTTCTGCTTTCATAATTGCAGAAATGTTTTTAGATATCGGCAACTCAACTACAGTGACGCTTTGCTGAACAGTCCCTGATTGAAGAGCAGAGCGATTTTGAAGTCGTTCGCTGTTAACCGACTGCTCCACTTGATAGTAATCAAAGTCAGGTAATAAATCAGCCACCATATTAATATACGAATTTTGTGCTGTAATTGATGGCGATTGCGCAATGATTTTAGAAATTTGCTCAACATAAGCAATCTCAGCCTGAAGATTATCACTATTTTCTGGTTTCAAGTAATGAATAAAAAATTCCGTACTACTAATGCGACTATTTTCAAGCAAATTCGCTAGAGCATCAGGTGAATTTTTTTGGATAAATTCATCTGGGTCCATTTGTTCAGGAACTCGCACAATTTCTACATTAAAGTCTTTTAGAAGTTCCAAAGATTTAGCAATTGCATTTTGACCTGCGTTATCACCATCATAGGTCAAAATAACCTTCTTAACATAGCGTTTTAAATGTCTCACATGTTCTGGTGTCAAAGCAGTCCCCATAGAAGCGACAGCATTTTCAATACCTGCCCTATAAGCGGCAATTACATCCATAAAACCTTCCATCAAATAGACTTCATGCTTTTTAGACATCACCGGACGTGCCTTATCCAGATGGTAAAGTTCATATGATTTGTTAAAAAGCGCTGTTGACCGCGTATTTTTGTACTTAGCCTGCTTAGCTTCTAAATCTTCCTTAGTCCATATACGCCCCGAAAATGCAACCACCTGACCAGTATCATCCGTCAACGGAAACATGATTCGGTTTTGGAAAGCATCATAAACACGATTTGTGCGTTCAGACAAATTAAAAAGACCTGAAGCCATCAAAGCATTTTCTTCATATCGTTTTGCGAGAGATTGATAAAGAAAATCAGGCTCATTTGGCGACAATCCAATGTTAAAATAATCAATCAAATCATCTGTCAGTCCACGCTGTGCCAAGTAAGCTTTCGCTTCTTGTCCTTCTTTAGTCGTTTTTAAAACAGCATTGTAAAACTTAGCCGCATCCTTATGAATGTCAATCAAAACTTGATTTGGATTTTTAGGCTTAGATTGCACTTGCTGTGTTTCAACTTGCAAAGGAATCCCAGCACGCTCTGCAACAAGATGAACGCTTTCTAAAAAGCTAATCTGACGATATTCTTCCAAAAATTTATAAACATCACCAGATTTTCCGCAACCAAAACAATGGAAAAACTGCTTATCTTCTATTACATTAAAAGAAGGTGTTTTTTCCTTGTGAAACGGACACAATCCGATATAGTTGCGACCTGCACGTGTAAGATTGACTACTTCGCCAATAACATCAACAATATTAACGCTATTTTTTATCTCGGTAATTAACTCTTTGTCAATTGCCAAAAGCTCACCTCCACGCACTATTCCCATTTTAGTTTTGTATTTCATTATAACATTTTGATTGTGATTTGTAAATTCTCAAAAACCAGACTTTAGATGCTATTTTTGGTATAATAATACTAACAAAACATACAGGAGGTTTTTCGTATGATTAAAGAACTTAAAGAATTTTTGTTTAAAGCAAATGTTCTTGATCTTGCTGTCGCTGTTGTTATGGGGGCTGCTTTCAATGCCATCGTAACATCACTTGTCAATGATGTGATTACACCACTTTTCTTAAACCCAGCTCTAAAAGCCGCAGGCGTTGAAAAGATTGCTGATTTGTCTTGGCATGGTGTCGCTTATGGTAGTTTTCTAAGTGCTGTTATTAATTTCTTAATCATCGGTACGACACTATTCTTCATCGTTAAAGCCGCTAATGCTGCTGCAGCTCTCACTAAAAAAGAAGAAGCTGAAAAAGCAACTGAAGAAGCTGCCCCAACTCAAGAAGAACTTCTTGCAGAAATCCGTGACTTATTAAAAGAAAAATAAATCTTATTTTTAGAGCATAAAAAGAGACGCTAGGCGTCTCTTTCTTTGTATCTAATATTAATTAGAATTTTTTACGTTTGCGAGCTGCTTCTGATTTGCGTTTACGTTTTACAGAAGGTTTTTCGTAGAATTCACGTTTACGTGATTCTTGAAGAGTCCCAGCTTTAGTCACAGAACGTTTGAAACGACGAAGTGCATCGTCAAGTGATTCGTTTTTACGTACTACTGTTTTTGACATGTGTTTCACCTCCTCAAGACATTGTAACATTTACACGTTCATTACCATGATAACTGAAATATGCTAAAAAGTCAATCTAAAAGATGTAAATATTGCTACTTTTTATCTATTTTTCTCCATTGCTAAATAAAAAGAAAGGAGTTGATAATCAACTCCTTTTAATTACTCGTCAATTTCTTTCCCTGTCAACTGTGCAGCATCTGAAATGAATTGCTTATATTTATCTTCTTTGGCTAATTTTTTGATAACTTTATTAACCGTTTTGACAAGTTTTCCGCTACCTTTTGGCATCGCTACAGCTTTAGCATCACCGTCACTTGTTTTCAATACAAAATTAGCTAGCGCTAAATCTGAGTTTTGTGAAAGGTATCCTTCGGCAACTGGTTTTTCAAGATCAACTGCTTGAACTTGACCAGATTTCAATTCGTTAATAGCCTCACCCATTGCTGTCAAAGAAATGATTTTTGAATCTTTCAATTGTTCTTTAGCCAAGCCTTCTTCAATTGTTCCTTTTTGAACAGCTACTTTAAGACCTGACAAACTATCAATTGAATTATATTTATCAAGATCACTTGCCTTAACTAAAACAGCATTTTCTGTTTCATAGTAAGCATCTGAAAAATCATATGCATTTTTACGTTCTTTTGTTGCAGACAATCCTGAAATCGCCATATCTGCTTTTCCTGTTTGAAGGCTTGAAAGCACATTGTCAAAACTCATTGAAGATAATTCAAGTTTAACATCAAGTTCATCAGCAATCGCTTTAGCCAACTCAACATCAGCACCAACAATAGTATCTTTACCATCGATCAAAGCTTTAAATTCAAACGGCGCGTAGTCTGGGCTAATAGCGACAACTAGTTTACCTTTTTTCTCAATCTTATCTTGTAAATTTTCATTAGATGAAGATCCACAAGCAGCCAAAGAACACACACTAACAAGCGCAAGTGCCCCTAAAATAAACTTTTTAACTTTCATATTTATTCTCTCTTCTCTTAAACTTACCTTTATTTTATCTATTTTTTTGCAAAAAGTCAACAAATATTGAATAAAAATTCACTTTAACATACTAACTATTTTTTGAAATTTTTCAAACATATTGATAATAAAGCAAGTCCCTTTTCCAAAGTATCTTGGTTGCAAGAGTAACCAAGTCTCACATAACCTTCTCTGTCAAAGCGATTTCCAGGAACCAGCAATACGCCGTAATCTCTCAACAATGTTAAACAAAAGTCTTCGATTGGCACACCAACATCTATTTTGACAAATGAAGTTGGAACTTCTGCTGGTCTTACGTAGGATACCTTTGGTTCTTTAGCAATCCAATTGTCTAGAATAGTTAGATTCTTTCTAATAATCTTACGATTACGTTCTAAAATCTCTTCTTTATGTCGTAGTGCTAGGCTCGCCACCATATCATCAAAAACACCTGCACATATCATAGTGTAATCACGATAATCTCGTAAAATATCAGTAACCTCATCACAAGCAGCAACCCAGCCAACACGAATCCCTGGAAGCGAGAATGTCTTCGACAAACTATTCACCGAGATTCCTTTATCATACAAATCAACAATAGATGGTACCTTGCTGTCAGTAAAGGGGCGATAAACCTCATCAGCCAAAATGTAGGCACCACACGATTTAGCAACCCTAACCAATTCGCGTAGATACTCCTCATCCATAACAGCACCAGTAGGATTATTAGCATTATTGATGCATATCATCTTTGTATTTGGACGGATTAACTTGTGCAGTTCAGCTAAATCAGGCAGCCAGCCATTTTCTTCTCTGACTTGCCAAAAATCCACTTCTGCTCCTAACGATTTTGGAATGTCATATAGCTGCTGGTATGTCGGGTAAATAGAAACCACATGGTCACCTGGCTCAATAAGACTGTACAAGACCAGCATATTTGCTCCAGTAGCTCCATTTGTCTGGAGGATTTGCTTTTCATCTACAGTCTGATACAAATCGCAAACTGATTTTTTAAATTCTGGCGACCCTTCAATCCAACCATAATTTAACTTTTTGGAAAATAATTCTTGATAGAATTCTTCCTTTGATTCTCCTGTTAGCTCAAACAACTCTTGCAAAGTCAAAGCATCAATTGACACGCCAGCAATGTCATATTTTGCTTCTCGTTCATGGCTATTAAGCCACTCTTCAACACCAAATCGCGGTAATTTCATTGCATTCACCCTTTTATTTTCTAAAAATATTTTATCATTTACAGTCAAAAACTGAGAGTAAAAACCTCTCAGTTTCCAAACTATTCTTCTGAGCTTACTTTGTTCTGCGTATAAGTCGATGCTTTTTCTATCCAAGCATCAAACTGACCTGTTTTCTTAGCGTTTTTAATGACTTTATTTACAGAAGCAATCAGTTTTTTATCAGTACCTTTAGCAAAAGCAACCGCATAGGCGTCAGTAGCAGTTGATTTCAAATTCAAATCAGCAATTGTCAAATCATCATTTTGTGAAATGTACCCTTCAACAATCGCTTTTTCTAAAACAACAGCTTGAAGTTGGTTGTTTTTCAACTCATTAATCATTTCACCATTTGATGTCAAGGAAACAAGACTAGAATCAGGTAACTGATCTTTAGTGATATTTTCTTGAATTGAACCTTTCTGAGCGCCGACTGATTTACCAGACAAACTATCAAGTGTTGAATAAGCAACTAAGTCTGTCTTTTTAACAATCACAACATTTTCAGCTTCATAATATGATTTTGAAAAGTCATAAGCTTTCTTACGCTCATCTGTCACTGAGATTCCTGCAATAGCAATATCCGCTTTGCCAGATGTCACAGAAGCTAAGACATTATTAAATGACATCACTGAAAAATCTGCCTTAACTCCTAATTCTTTCGCGATAGCTTTACCAAGTTCAATATCCGCACCAACTAAGGTATCTTTACCATTAATCAACGTTTTAAACTCAAATGGAGCAAATTCAGATTCTGTGGCAATAACGATTTTACCTTTGTCTTGAATACTTTTTTGATTTGTTCCAGATGAACAAGCTGTCATCGTTCCAAGTGTTACTAATAGAAATAAAGCACCTAAAATCTTTTTCATATTCTCTCCTTAGTTGTTTGAATCACTTGTTGAAAGAGCATAAGCATCTTGAACAAATTGGTCAATCTTACCTGAATCTTTTAGCTCATTGATAACTTTATTGACTTTTTTAGTCAATTTATCGTCATCTTTAGGAAGGGCAACGGCGTAAGCATCTGCGTCATCATTTTTCAAAGTAATATTTGAGATTGTTAAATCGTCATTATTGGCAACATAGCCTTCAGCAATTGGTTTTTCAAGAACAACGGCTTGGATTTGACCATTTTTCAATTCATTAATCATTTCACCATTTTGTGTCAAAGCGACAACTTTTGCCCCTTTTAATTGTTCAGAAGCAACTGTTTCTTGGATTGTCCCTTTTTGTGTTCCAACAGACAAACCATCTAGAGACGTTGTTTTTGTATATTTATCAAGATCTGTTTTCTTAATCAAGACAACATTTTCTGATTCATAGTATGGTTCTGAAAAATTATAAGCTTTTTTACGTTCTGGAGTTGCTGAAATTCCTGAAATAGCAATGTCAGCTTTTCCTGATTGAAGACTCGCTAAAACATTATTGAATGACATTGAAGAAAATTTCACTTTAACACCTAGTTCTTCACCAATCGCTTCAGCAATCTTAACATCTGCACCTACAATAGTGTCTTTACCGTCAACTAATGTTTTAAATTCAAACGGGGCAAATTCTGGATTAAGTGCTACCACCATTGTTCCTTTATCTTTAATATCTGAGACAGACGTGTCTTTTTTGTCGCTTGAGCCACAAGCTGTCAACAAGCACGCAGAAGCAACAAGAACCAACCCACCAAACACTTTACTCAATTTCATAGTCATTTTCTCTTTTCTTTTTTGATATGTATACATTTTATTTTATATTTATACATTTGTCAATAGATTTTTTATAAAAATTCAATGTTTTTTGCATAAAAAAAGCAAAGTTGCTATAAAACAACTTTGCTTTTTCATTTTAAACGTTATGTTTATTTACTGTGCCAGATTTCGTTATTGTATTGTTCGATTGTGCGGTCTGATGAGAAGAAACCTGCTTTGGCAATATTTTTGATAACTTTTATCATCCAAGATTTTTGATCTTCATAATCCGCTAGCATTTTTTCTTTAACAGCAATATATTCTTTAAGGTCAATCAAAGTCATGAACCAGTCTTTGTTAATCAATTCATTGTAAAGACGTTCTAGGCGTTCTGCATTACCGTGTTTCACCAATTCATCGCTAACGATAAAGTCTACTGCTTCTTTAATAACTGGATCATTTTCGTAATAGTCAGTTGCTACATAGCCTTGTGTCGCATAAAGGTCAATGATTGTATCAGAATCTTTACCAAATGTATAAATATTATCCATGCCAGCAAGTTCAGCAATTTCAACATTAGCACCATCCATTGTACCAAGTGTCAAAGCACCGTTAAGCATGAATTTCATGTTACCAGTACCTGAAGCTTCTTTAGAAGCAAGTGAGATTTGTTCTGAGATATCTGTCGCAGGAATCAAATGTTCGGCTACTGTAACATTGTAGTTTTCAACCAAGTGAACATTCAAATATTTATTAACTTCAGGGTCGTTGTTAATCAACTCTGACAAGCAAAGAATCAAGTGAATAACATCTTGTGCGATGATGTATGCTGGCGCTGCTTTACCACCGAAGATAACTGTAATCTTACGTTCTGGTAGGTTACCGCGTTTGATTTCAAGATATTTATGAATCACATAAAGTGCATTCATTTGTTGACGTTTGTACTCGTGGAATCGTTTGATTTGTGTATCGATGATTGAGTTTTCATCAAGCTCAATACCTTTATTATCTTTAAGATAACGTTTAAGAGCTAATTTATTATTGTGTTTGATTTCAGCAAGTTTTGCATGAACAGCTTCGTCATCAGCAAATGCAAGCAATTTTTCAAGTTTAGTTGCGTCAGTGAGGTACTCGTCGCCGATTAATTCTTTAAGGTAATCCGCTAAATCTTGGTTAGCAAATTCAAGCCAACGACGGAATGTGATACCATTTGTTTTGTTATTGAATTTTTCTGGATAAATATCATAGAATGGTTTCAATTCACTATTTTTAAGAATTTCAGTGTGGAGCGCTGCAACCCCATTGACAGATGTTGAGAAGTGAATATCCATGTGTGCCATGTGAACGCGACCTGATTCGTCGATAATTTGGACAGCAGGGTCAGAATATTTATCTGCAACCAATTTAGCAAGTTTTTCAATGATTGTTACTAAGTGTGGCACAACTTCGTTAAGGTAATCAAGTGGCCATTTTTCAAGTGCTTCTGCCAAAATTGTGTGGTTAGTGTAACCAACCATGTTTTTCACGATTGATACTGCTTCTTCAAAATCAATGCCGTGTTTTTCAGTCAAAAGACGGATAAGTTCCGGAATAACCATTGATGGGTGAGTATCATTGATTTGCACGTAAGCGTAGTCAGCTAAATCATGCAAGTTTGAACCTCGTTCAAGTGCTTCATCAATCAACAATTGCGCAGCATTTGAAACCATGAAGTATTGTTGGTAAATACGGAGCAACTCACCGTTACGGTCTGAATCATCTGGGTAAAGGAAGAGTGTCAAATTTTTCTTGATTTCAGTCTTATCAAATGAAATACCATCGTGAATCAAACCGTAATCAAGACCATCGATATCAAACAAGTTCAAATAGTTCTTAGTATCACGTTTGTAACCAAGAACATCGATGCGGTCTAGGCGAGATTTAAGTGTGAAGTTTTTGAATGGTACATCGTAGCTAATATCCGTTGGAACAAGCCATGAATCTTTTTCAATCCAGTAATTAGCTTCTGCTTCTTGTTGGTTGTCAACAAAGACTTGTTTGAAAAGTCCGCAGTGATAGTTAAGACCGACACCTTCACCGTTGATTCCAAGAGTTGACATTGAATCGATGAAACATGATGCCAAACGTCCAAGACCACCATTACCAAGTGATGGTTCAAGTTCAACGTCTTCAACTTCAGCGATTGATTTACCAGCTGCAGCTAATTCAGCTTTAACATCTTTGTAAATACCAAGGTTAATCAAGTTATTTGACAAAAGTTTACCAATAAGAAACTCAGCTGAAATGTAGTAAACTTTGCGTTTTGCAGTGTTTTTTGGTTTTTGTGCAGCTAATTCTTTGACGTAGTGTAAAAGAGCTACATAGATATCTTCATTGCTCAATTCAGCAAGCGTTTGACCTTTTGAAGTTACGTAATCTGTAAATTTAGTTGTCATTGTAATATTCCTTTTTCTTTTTTTATTTAAATGTATTTTTGCGGCAATAAAGAGCTGTAATGTCTTTCAAGAAAGCTTTGCGCTCATCAGTCAAATCTTCCTTAAGCATACGCCATTGCCAGTTTCCACCAACGGTATTTGGAATGTTCATGCGAGAATCAGCTGGTTTATCCAAAATATCTTGCATAGTCGCAATTGCAACGTCACTAACAGTCGCAAACAAAGTACGAAGCATAGTTTGTGTGATTGGTTCACCATCCTGACGATGTGTATAAGCATCAACAAATGCTTTTTGTTCATCAGTCAAGTTTTCATACCAACCATTAACTACTTCATTATCGTGTGTACCGTTGTATGCAACACTGTTTTTGTTGCAGTTATGCGGCGCATCAATACTCTTGCCTTCAATGTCATAGAAACCAAACTCAAGAATCTTCATGCCTGGGAATGCTGTATCTTGTAAAAGTTTTTCAGCTTTAGCATCGATGTAACCAAGATTTTCAGCAATGATTGGAAGGTCTCCAAGTTCTTCTTTTACAACATCAAACAATGCTCGTCCTGGACCAGGTTGCCAGCTACCATCATTTGCAGTTTCGTAATCACCACGAATTTCCCAATAATCTGAAAAGCCTTTGAAATGGTCGATTCGAAGTAGGTCGTACAATTTAATACCTTCTTTAATACGGTAAACCCACCATGCATAATTTGTTTTCTTATGATTTTCCCAATCGTAAATTGGATTTCCCCAAAGTTGACCGTCATCACTGAATGAGTCAGCAGGAACCCCTGCAATGCAAAGTGGATTCTTTTCAGCATCAACTTTGAAAAGTTCTGGCATTGTCCAAACTTCAACACTATCAGCTGAAACATAAATTGGCATGTCACCGATAATCTTGATACCTTTTTCATTGGCGTAAGCTTTAAGGTCAGCCCATTGTTGATAGAAGAAATACTGAGTGACTTTGTGATATGTAATAACATCTTTTAATTTTTCACGATAAGTATCAAGTGCTGCCTCTTCACGTCGAACAACTGCTTTATCATCCCACTCTTGCAAAGCTTTATTGCCAAAGAATTCTTTAATCGCCATAAATTCAGCGTAGTCTTTTACCCAAGTTGCTTCTTTTTCAAAATCAGCTAGCGCTTTTTGATTATCAGCATTTTGCATGAACGCCGCAACTGCTTTCTCTAAAATTGGACGACGTGCTTCAAAGATACGAGCGTAGTCAACTTTTTCTAAGTCATCTCCGAAGTTAACTGTTTCATAGTCTTCTTTTGCTAAATAGCCTTGTTTACAAAGTAATTCTAAGTCAATTAAGTGTGTATTCCCAGCAGTTGCTGAGAATGATTGATAAGGTGAATCACCATAACTTGTCGTTGTCAATGGTAGAATTTGCCAGTAAGTTTGATCAGTTTCAACCAAGAAATCAACGAAGTTATATGCTTCTTGACCAAATGTTCCCACCCCTTGTTTGCCAGGTAATGATGTGATATGCATCAATACACCACTTGCACGTTTTTCCATATGTTTTCTCCTTTATCAGCTATCTTTACACTGCAAATTATAACGCAAGCGTTTGCGTAAGTCAATCATTTTTTTGCAAAAAATATAAAAAATACCTCAACTACTTTAAAAATTAGCAGTTAAGGTATTCTTTTTTTCCTATAAGATGTCGTGAAAAAACGTATATTAATTTTTTTCAGTTAACTGACGAACACTTTCGCGCTCTTTTAGCGTGAATGGAACAATAATTTTTTCGGTAATAGCTTTATCTGGTGATTTGATTAGCTCAACCAATCGTCTGAAGCTTGTTCGACCAAGATTTGCAACGTTGATATCAAAAGTTGTCATATAAGGATGAACCAAGGTTGAGTAAGCTGAATTATTGAAAGTGATAATCGAAATATCATCAGGTACTTTTAATTCATAATATGATAAAAACTGAGATAATCGCACTGAAATTGTATCAGCAATAACAATCAAAGCCGTAGCCTTGCTTGATTTAATCTGCTCAATCAAATTTTCCATTACAACTGGATCTCTACGATCGAATAATAAGGCTTTCTCACTTTGAAGTCCTAATTTTTCCATACCACGAAGATATCCAAAATAACGTTCTGATGACACTTCTGATTTCAAATCATCGGTAATAAATAAAATGTCGCGATGACCTTTTTGGTAAAGGTACTCAACAGCTTTTTTCCCCATCAATTGGTTGTCATTATCTATATAAGTAATATCATTTTCAAAACCTTCAGGGGCACCAACGATAACAAATGGCACTTCATTTTCCATCAAATATTTACGAACAGGGTCTTCTGGATCTGAATATAAGATAATAAAACCATCAACACGTTTCTGACGGTACATCAATTTAACCTGTTCTTCCAATTCTTCAACAGTCATACCCGTTGCAATTGAAACAGTGAAGTCATTTACTTTAGCTTCGCTGGTTATTGTTGAAAGAATTTGCATAAAGAACGGTTCATTCAAACGATCTGGGGTAATCAATGGTGGAAAAATTAATCCGACGTTATAAGTTAAACCACTTGCAAGCATTTGTGCAGCAACATTTGGGACATAGCCAAGTTCTGCCATCGCTTTCCTAACTTTTTCTTTTGTTTTCTGAGAAATGGATCTATTATCCTTCAAAACACGGCTAACCGTTGAAGGATTCACACCAGCTTTAGCCGCTACATCTTTAATTGTAACCATCTAAGTCTCCTTTGCACCTTTCATTTTATAATAGATTTACTGTACTGACAAGGTTTTCGAGGTAAATTATCCTTTTTTTATCACCTATTATACATAAATGATTGATTTCTGCAATTGTTTGCTTTGCTTTTCTCAAATTTTTAAATTTAAAATAGCTTTTAATAGTAAAAATCGACGGTTTTATATCAGATTTATGTTTTTTATATCAGTTTTTTTATTTCAAAGTTCAATTTTTTTAAACTTTTTTGATGAAAACGCTTGACATTATCCGCAAACGGTTGCATAATAATAACTGTAAATAATATAAAACTTTCTCTAGGAGGGGAAACTCATGAAGAAGAACACATGGAAAAAAATGGTCCTTGCCGGTGCAGGTTTGACACTTGCTGGAAGCGTTTTAGTTGCTTGCTCTAATAACTCATCAACTAAATCATCTTCTGCTTCTGACAGCAAGACAATTAAACTTTGGGTACCAACTGGTGCTAAAAAATCTTACACTGCAGTTGTAAAAGATTTTGAAAAAGAATCTGGTTACACTGTTAAGATGGTTGAATCAAACGATTCAAAAGCACAAGAAAACGTTAAAAAAGACCCACAAAAAGCTGCTGATGTCTTCTCACTTCCGCACGACCAACTTGGTCAATTAGTTGAATCTGGTGTTATTCAAGAAGTTCCTGAAGATTACGCTAAAGAAATCGCAGAAAACGATACTGACCAAGCAGTTGCTGGTGCAAAATACAATGGCAAAACTTATGCATTCCCATTTGGTATCGAATCACAAGTTCTCTTCTATAATAAATCAAAACTTTCTGCTGACGATGTTGCAAGCTATGAAACAATCACAAGCAAAGCAACATTTGGTGCTACTTTCAAAGCAATGAACGCTTATTCAACAGCTCCACTCTTCATGTCAGTTGGTGACACACTATTTGGTGAAGACGGTGAAACTGTTGACGGCACAAACTGGGGTAACGATGCTGGTGTATCAGTACTTCAATGGATTGCTGATCAAAAATCAAACAAAGGCTTTGTTAACTTGACTGCTGAAAATGCTATGTCTAAATTCGGTGATGGTAGTGTTGCTTCACTTGAATCTGGTCCTTGGGATCTTAAAGCTGCTCAAGATGCTGTCGGTAAAGATAATCTTGGTATCGCAGTTTATCCAAAAATCTCAATCGGTGGCAACGACGTTCAACAAAAAGCTTTCCTTGGTGTGAAACTTTTCGCTGTTAACCAAGCTCCTGCTGGTTCTGATACTGATCGTATCGCTGCTTCTTACAAACTTGCTTCTATGCTTACTAGCGCAGAAAGCCAAGAAAACCAATTCACTTACGAAGGTCGTAACATCATTCCTGCTAACAAAGAAGTTCAAGCATCAGACACAGTTCAATCTGATGAACTAGCTCAAGCAGTCATCAAGATGGCTTCTTCATCTGACTACACAGTAGTTACACCTAAACTTAGCCAAATGACAACATTCTGGACTGAAAGTGCTGCTCTTCTCAGCGATGTCTACAATGGAAAAATTCAAAGTAGTGACTACCTCGCTAAATTGCAACAATTTGACAAAGATTTAGCAAACGCTAAATAAAATGTTTTTGGTGGGGAGTTACTTCCCCACTTTATTTTTAGGGAAAACATTGTCGGAGTTATTGCTAAGCCATTTAATTTTAAAGTTTTAGCAGTGACTTCCAACAATGCTTTAAAAGGAGTTTTGTATGACAAATTCACACTATTTTGACAGTGTATCTGTTAAAGAAGCCTTTCAAAAAGGAAAATTCGACACTAAACTGTCATTTCTGATTATGGGATTTTCAAACTTTTACCATAAACAGATTATCAAAGGTTGTCTATTTTTACTTTCTGAAATTCTTTTCTTGATTACTTTCTTCTCTCAGATCATCCCAAATCTTCAAGGGTTAATCACTCTGGGAACACACGAACAAGGGCTCGTTGAACAAACCGTTAATGGTATAAAAATGAAAGTTGCCGTAGATGGTGATAATTCAATGTTAATGCTCATCTTCGGACTTGCATCATTGATTTTCTGCCTTGTCTTTGCCTACATCTACTGGTGCAACCTCAAGAGCGCTCGAAATCTTTACGTCATTGATAAAGAAGGTTTGAAAGTTCCTACCTTTAAAGAGGATTTTGAAACTTTGGCAAACGGTCGTTTCCACATGACTTTGATGGCAATTCCAATGATTGGAGTTCTGCTCTTTACAATTTTGCCATTGATTTACATGATTTGTCTGGCATTTACAAGCTATGACCACAATCATCTACCACCGAAAAGTTTGTTTGACTGGGTTGGTTTTGCTAACTTTGGTAACATCTTTAATGGTCGTATGGCTGGAACTTTCTTCCCAGTTCTTTCTTGGACTTTGATTTGGGCAGTTTTTGCAACAGTTACTAACTTCTTCTTTGGTATCGTTCTAGCACTTATCATCAATACCAAAGGTTTGAAATTGAAAAAAATGTGGCGTACAATCTTCGTTATCACAATTGCTGTGCCACAATTCATTTCACTTCTCATTATGAGAAACTTGCTTAGTGACGCTGGTCCAATCAATGCATTCCTTGAAAAAATTGGACTAATCTCTGCAGCAAATCCATTACCATTCTTATCTGACCCAATTTGGGCTAAATTCTCAATCATCATCGTTAACATGTGGGTTGGTATTCCAGTAACAATGCTTGTTGCTTCTGGTATTATCATGAACTTGCCACAAGAACAAATCGAAGCTGCTGAAATCGATGGTGCCAATAAATTCCAAATCTTTAAATCAATCACATTCCCTCAAATCTTACTTGTGATGATGCCAAACTTGATTCAACAATTTATCGGTAACATCAACAACTTCAACGTTATCTACCTTCTTACTGGTGGTGGTCCTACTAACTCTAACTTCTACCAAGCTGGTAGCACAGACTTGCTAGTTACCTGGCTCTACAATTTGACTGTAACTGCTGCTGACTACAACCTTGCTTCTGTTATCGGTATTCTCATCTTCGTTCTTTCTGCGGTATTTAGTTTACTTGCTTACACAAGAACAAGTTCTTACAAGGAAGGGGTTGCCAAATAATGAAAAACAAAAAACGTTTAACACTGACATTTGTCTATATTTTATTGATTGTCTTATCAATCATCTGGCTCTTTCCAATCGTTTGGGTTGTTCTTACTAGCTTCCGTGGCGAAGGAACAGCATACGTTAACTACTTCATTCCAAAAACTTGGACGCTGGATAATTACATCAAACTCTTTACCTCAGATGCCTTCCCATTTGGACAATGGTTTATGAATACCTTATTTGTAGCTTCTGCTACTTGTGTGATTTCAACATTCATTACCGTTGCTATGGCATATTCTCTTAGCCGTATCAAGTTCAAACACCGTAATGGTTTCTTGAAACTAGCTCTTGTGCTTAACATGTTCCCTGGATTTATGAGTATGATTGCAGTCTACTACATCCTCAAAGCATTCAACCTCGACCAAACATTGTTGGCACTTATCCTAGTTTACTCAGCTGGTGCGGCACTTGGTTTCTACATCGCTAAAGGTTTCTTTGATACAATTCCTTACTCCCTTGATGAATCTGCCATGATTGATGGGGCAACACGCGCTGACATTTTCTTTAAAATCACTCTCCCTCTATCAAAACCAATCATTGTCTACACAGCGCTTATGGCTTTCATCGGTCCTTGGATTGATTTCATCTTCGCCAAAGTTATCCTTGGTGATGCGACAAGTAAATACACCGTTGCCATTGGGCTCTTCTCAATGTTGCAACAAGATACCATCAATGACTGGTTCATGTCATTCACTGCTGGTTCAGTTCTTATCGCTGTTCCAATCACATTGCTCTTCATGTTCATGCAAAAATACTACGTTGAAGGCATCACTGGTGGTTCAGTTAAATAAGAAGAAGTTACCAACTTCTCCCCTTCTATTTATTAATTATCAAAGAAAGCTTGGAACAATAGTTCCAAGCTTTTTGTATGTATTAAAATCTTCTCATATTATAGGAAGAAAACTTTCTATTCTCACCAAAATTCACGTAAGAAATCGTCTTTCAAACGTTCACGATAAAAGAGTTCATTGAGGTCATCTTCTTCAAAGACACGAAGTAAGTTAAGCATATCATAGGCTAAATCTAAATTAGGCAAATCTTTTCTGGCTACCCATTTGATTTCACCTTCTTCAGTTGAATGAATCTCGCCATCAAAATCAGAAGCGCGATACAAGAAAACAAGGTAACGCTCATCTTCTTTAGTATACCAGTGTTTTATTCCTACAAGCTGCGGATTTTTAATGGTTAAACCAGTTTCTTCCTTAACTTCACGAATCACAGACTCCACAAGCCCCTCGTGAGCCTCGATGTGACCCCCAGGAAGGGCATATCCTGACCAAGAATAACGTTTTGGGTCACGAACCTGCATAACGACATTTCCATTTTCGTCATCAATTAGGCACATATTCGTTAAAATCACACTTTGTGCACGAGACATTTTTAAAATTCTCCTCTTCTAATCCATCGCTTTTAATTCTAACACCATGTCACGCAATTGAGCAGCGAGCTCGAAGTCGAGCATTTCAGCAGCTTCATGCATTTGTTTTTGAAGTTTCTTAATAGCTTCTTTGCGCTCAGTTTTATTCATGCTGCTGTAGTCAGGTGTGTCTTCAGCAACGTCTGTTTCGTTTGCTTTAGAAATCGAAATCAAATCACGAATATCTTTCTTGATTGTTTGCGGGATAATGCCATGTTCTTCATTGTAACGCATTTGAATTTCACGACGACGTGCCGTTTCATCCATAGCTTTTTGCATAGATTCAGTAATCTTATCAGCATACATAATAACATGTCCTTCGCTATTACGAGCTGCACGACCAATCGTTTGAATCAGACCTCGTTCATTTCGAAGGAAACCTTCTTTATCCGCATCAAGGATAGCAACCAAGCTAACTTCTGGTACGTCAATCCCTTCACGAAGCAAGTTAATCCCAATCAAGACATCAAAAACTCCCAGACGCAAGTCACGAATAATCTCCGTACGTTCCAAAGTCTTGATATCTGAGTGCATGTATTTGACTTTGACACCCATTTCCTTGAGATAGTCGGTCAAATCTTCTGCCATTTTCTTAGTGAGAGTTGTAATAAATGTACGCTCACCTTTTTCAACACGAGCATTGATTTCACCAAGCAGATCATCCATTTGACCCATAGTTGGACGAACCTCAACTTCAGGGTCAAGCAGACCTGTCGGACGAATGATTTGTTCGACGATTGTGTCTGTTTGCTCAAGTTCATAATCACCTGGTGTCGCTGATACGTAGACAATCTGATGAACATGGCTTTCAAACTCCTCACGACGAAGTGGACGGTTATCAAGAGCACTTGGAAGACGGAAACCGTAGTTAACTAACATTTCCTTACGAGAGCGGTCGCCGTTATACATTCCCTTAATTTGCCCCATCGTCATGTGACTTTCATCAACCATAATGAGGAAGTCTTCTGGGAAGAAATCAAGAAGTGTGAAAGGAGGTTCACCTTCTGAACGTCCATCCATGTGACGAGAATAGTTTTCGACACCATTTGTATAACCCATTTCACGTAGCATTTCCACATCATACTCTGTACGTTGTCGAATACGCTGCGCTTCAATGAGTTTTCCTTCTTCTTCGAACTTCTTAACCTGTTCTTCCATTTCTTCCAAAATGTTCTTGATGGCATGTTCCATGTGCTCTTCATTAGTCATGAAGTGAGTAGCAGGGAAAATTGCCAAATGTTCTACCTCACCAAGAACCTTACCAGTCAAACTTTCAATTTCTCGGATGCGGTCAATTTCATCACCAAAAAATTCAACACGAAAGGCGTGTTCATCTCGGCTGGCTGGGAAAATTTCAACCACGTCCCCACGGACACGGAAACGTCCACGCTGAAAGTCAATGTCATTTCGCTCAAATTGAATATCAACCAAGTCGTTTAACAATTGGTCACGTGAGATTTCTTGACCTGGGCGAAGGCTGACAACACTATCTGCATATTCTTTCGGTGAACCCAAACCATAAATACATGACACAGATGCTACCACGATAACGTCATTGCGCTCTAGCAAAGCTGAAGTTGCCGAGTGACGGAGTTTATCAATCTCATCGTTAACTGAGCTATCTTTCTCAATGTAAGTATCGCTAGATGGCACATAAGCTTCTGGTTGGTAGTAATCATAGTATGATACAAAATATTCAACCGCATTATCTGGGAAAAATTCTTTGAACTCACCGTACAGTTGACCTGCCAAGGTTTTGTTGTGGGCAATGACTAGTGTAGGTTTATTGACCTTAGCAATAACCTGACTCATTGTATAAGTCTTACCAGTCCCTGTTGCTCCAAGAAGAATCTGCGCTTTTTCGCCACCTTCGATATTATCAACCAAAGTCTCAATCGCTTGTGGTTGGTCTCCTGAAGGTTCGTATTTTGAAACAAGTTTAAATTGATTATCTTCTATTCTATCTATCATCGTATTCCTCGAACTGTCATTATAATACATTCATTTTAACATAAATATAGGTAAATTACTCTTACTAGGTCCCAAAACCATCACATCATTACATCTTATGTTAGGTTTTCTAACATTAACAAGAAATCTAAGTTGCCTTGGTCCTGTTATTTTGATATAATTATACCAATCTATACAAAAGGAGACTAACATGAAGCACAAATTGAAAGCTATTATGCTAGCTATGATTTCTGCAATCTTTGTGTTTGGTGCAAATGCGCAAGCTGATACGATTAGTGTTGTATCTGACACTGCTTATGCCCCATTCGAATTCAAAGATTCAGATCAAGTTTATAAAGGTATTGACGTTGACATTATTAATGAAGTCGCTAATCGAGAGGGTTGGGATGTCGAGATGACTTTCCCTGGTTTCGATGCTGCCGTTAATGCTGTCCAAGCTGGTCAAGCCGACGCTCTTATGGCTGGTACAACAGTTACTGAAGCTCGTAAAAAAGTCTTCACATTTTCAGATACTTATTACGATACCGCTGTCGTTGTCTACACTCGTAGCGATGCTAAAGTGACAAACTATAAACAACTTTCAGGAAAAACTGTTGGTGTTAAAAATGGTACCGCAGCTCAAAGCTTCCTAAAAGAAAACCAAAAAAAATACAACTATAAAATCAAAACATTTGATACAAGCGATTTGATGAACAACAGCCTAGATGCTGGTTCTATCTACGCTGCTATGGATGACCAACCAGTTGTCCAATATGCTATTAACCAAGGTAAAGACTACGCTATCAATATTGATGGTGAAAAAGTTGGTAGCTTTGCATTCGCCGTTAAAAAAGGTAGCAAATACGAATACCTTATCGACGAATTCAATGAAGCCTTTGATGCTATGAAAGAAGATGGTACTTATGATGCCATCATGACAAAATGGCTTGGCGATTCTGAAGACTCAGCTGACAAATCAACTGTTGTCACATCAGATAGCTTAAAACTTACTGGTGATGCATCAGCAAAAGCAACACCTGTAAAATCAACTTACAAAATCGTTATGGATTCTTCATTTGCCCCATTTGAATACCAAAATGACTCAGGCAAATACGAAGGAATCGACGTTGACTTAATCAAAGCCATCGCTGAACAACAAGGTTTCAATATTGAACTTTCAAATCCTGGTTTTGATGCTGCACTTAATGCTGTTCAAGCTGGTCAAGCAGATGCTGTTATTGCTGGTATGTCAATCACAGATGCTCGTAAAGAAATCTTTGACTTCTCTGACCCATACTACACTTCAAACATCTTGCTCGCTGTTAAAAAAGGTAGCTCAGTAAAATCATACGAAGACCTAAACGGTATGACTGTTGGTGCTAAAAATGGTACTGCTTCATACACATGGTTGTCAGAACATGCTGACCAATACGGTTACTCACTTCGTGCATTCGATGAAGCATCTACTATGTACGACAGTTTGAACTCTGGTTCAATCGATGCTCTTATGGATGACGAAGCAGTTCTTCGTTACGCAATCAAACAAGGTCGTAAATTCGAAACTCCAATCGACGGTGAAAAATCTGGTGAATATGGTTTTGCTGTTAACAAAGGTGCTAACCCAGAATTGCTTGAAATGTTCAACAACGGTCTTGCTGCCCTTGTAAAATCAGGTAAATACGATAAAATTGTAAACAAATACCTTGGAACATCTGAAAACAAAAAATCATCTTCAAGTGTTGATGAAACAACAATTTGGGGATTGATTAAAAACAACTATTCTCAATTGCTCACAGGTCTTGGAACAACACTTAGCCTTACACTTATCTCATTTGCTATCGCTATGGTTATCGGTATCATCTTCGGTATGATGGCAGTTGCTCCAAACAAAGTCCTTCGTACAATTTCAGCAATCTTTGTTGACGTCGTACGTGGTATTCCATTGATGATTGTTGCTGCATTCATCTTCTGGGGAATTCCAAACCTCATTGAATCAATGACAGGACACCAAAGCCCAATCAATGATTTCCTTGCTGCTACTATCGCTCTTTCATTGAATGCTGGTGCTTATATCGCTGAAATCGTTCGTGGTGGTATTGAAGCTGTTCCAAAAGGACAAATGGAAGCAAGTCGAAGCCTTGGTATTTCATACGGTAAGACAATGAAAAAAGTTATCTTGCCACAAGCAGTTCGTGTAATGTTACCAAACTTCATCAACCAATTTGTTATCTCACTTAAAGATACAACAATCGTTTCTGCAATTGGTCTTGTTGAGCTCTTCCAAACTGGTAAAATCATTATTGCACGTAACTATCAATCATTCCGTATGTACGCTATCTTAGCAGTAATCTACCTTGTAATGATCACCCTTTTGACTCGTTTAGCAAAACGTCTAGAAAAGAGGCTTAAATAATGGCAGAATTAAAAATTGATGTACAAGATTTGCATAAATCTTATGGAGATAATGAAGTCTTAAAAGGAATTACAACACAATTCCACGAAGGTGATGTTGTCTGCATCATTGGACCTTCTGGTTCTGGTAAATCAACTTTCCTTCGTACCCTTAACCTCCTCGAAACAATCACAAGCGGTAAAGTTGTTGTTGATGGATATGAACTTTCTGATCCAGCTACTGATGTTGATAAAGTTCGTGAAAACATCGGTATGGTGTTCCAACACTTCAACCTCTTCCCACACATGACAGTTCTTGAAAACATTACTTTTGCTCCAGTCGAACTTGGAAAACAAAGTAAAGAAGAAGCTGAAAAACATGCGATGGAACTTCTTGAAAAAGTTGGTCTTGCTGATAAACGTGACGCCAAACCAGATAGCTTATCTGGTGGTCAAAAACAACGTGTTGCTATCGCACGCAGCTTGGCTATGAATCCTGATGTCATGCTTTTTGATGAACCAACTTCTGCACTTGACCCAGAAATGGTCGGTGACGTTCTTGGGGTTATGAAAGACTTGGCAGAACAAGGCATGACAATGTTGATTGTTACTCACGAAATGGGATTTGCCCGTAAAGTTGCCAACCGTGTTATCTTTACAGACGGTGGACGATTTATCGAAGATGGAACACCAGAACAAATCTTTGATAACCCACAACACCCACGTCTAAAAGACTTCTTAAACAAAGTATTAAACGTTTAATAACATAAAAAAGCTAGTTAAACTAAACTAGCTTTTTTCTTACTTTCAAAGCGCATTTGTTGTTAAAATTTTGACTTTCATATTTCCTTTTGTTAGACTTAAGTTAAGTTGTTTAGACAAACTACAAGTCAAAAATTCTATCAGACTTGGCTTTTACCTCACTTATCTTTATAAGATTTGTCATAAGCGAGATAATCTTATTTATTCGTAGCAAATCCAAATGACTACTCATCTGTGATACTCAGTAGACTTTCTACTGTTTTAATATAAGGAGGACTTTGATATGTCTAAGTATGCAGGCACTCAAACTGAAAAAAACTTGCAAGCTGCGTTCGCTGGAGAATCTGAAGCTCGCAACAAGTACACTTTCTTTGCTTCAAGAGCTAAAAAAGATGGCCTCGAACAAATTGCCGACCTTTTCTTAAAAACAGCCGACAACGAAAAAGAACATGCCAAAATGTGGTACAAGGAATTGTATGGTATCGGAGATACTTCTGAAAACCTTGAAACTGCTGCCGACGGTGAAAACTACGAATGGACTGACATGTACGTCCAATTCGCTAAAACAGCTGAAGAAGAAGGCTTCCCTCAATTAGCTAAAAAATTCTTGATGGTTGCAGAAATCGAAAAACATCATGAAGACCGTTATCGTGCTCTTTTGAAAAACATCGAAACTTCTCAAGTCTTTGAAAAGAGTGAAGTTAAAATTTGGGAATGCCGCAATTGCGGACATATCATTGTCGGAACAAAAGCTCCAAAAATTTGTCCAGTATGCGCACACGCTCAATCTTACTTTGAAATTCGCGCTGAAAATTATTAATAGACACAACTTCCGACTTTTTGTTGGAAGTTTTTTATCATATTCTTTGACAAGATTGCTGCTTATCTGCTAAAATTAAAACAAATCTATTAGGAGGACACAGTGCAATGAACAACTAAGAACAAAAATTTTGGTAATCCTTATCAGGTTTTGTTTTTAGTGCACTCTTATACCTTCTTCCATCCCCTACAAGATATTAGCCAATTTTGGGGATATTTTTAGCGTTGACCATAATGAGATACACTCTGCCTGATAAGGTAGAGTGTGTTTTATTAAAAGCGAGGTTTATATGCTAGAAATTTCTCATTTAACCATAACCCATATCAAGGATTATAAGCAGATAGTTTGTGATTTAAGCTTAAATGTTAAATCCGGTGAAAAATTAGCAATCATCGGCGAAGAGGGAACTGGAAAATCTACTCTACTAAAACTCATACTTTCTCCTTCAAAGATTCACGATTACACAACTGTTGAAGGAACTATTCAAAATCCTTTCAACAAAATTGGATACTTACCACAAACTCTGTCAGAACAAGAAAGACAACAAACTGTTTTAGAATTTTTGTTCAAAAATTCCGAGGATTTATTTGACTACAATGCTTTTTATCAGTCGGCTGCATTGTTAGATTTAGACGTTAAAAAATTAGAAGATAGTAACATACATCTAGGTCGCTTATCTGGAGGAGAACGACTGAAACTCCAACTTGCAAAACTAGCTGGTGATAATGCTGATTTACTTTTACTCGATGAACCCTCTAGTGATCTTGATTTAGAAAGTCAATTAGCCCTACAAAAATTTATCCAAACATCAGCTAAAACTATTATATTTATATCTCACGACGAAGCAGTCCTAGAAAAAACAGCTACTGCCATTTTACATCTTGAACTTATCAGACATCGGCAACTCGCCCGTTCTAACTATTTTCCAGGAAAATATTCAGATTATCTCAAATATCGCAAAAACTCTTATCAAAAACAACTCAATTTAGCTAAAAACGCTAAAAAAGCAAAGCAAAAACGGGACGAAAAAATTCACCGACTACACCAGGCAGCCCAATTCAACGTCAGAAATACTCATGATAGCACTCTTGGTAGACTTGCAGCTAAAAAAATGAAAAATATCCTTTCACTTGAAAAAAGATACCATAAACAAGATGAGCATTTACCAGATTTTCCAGAAGAAATGGATAATCTATCACTTTCTTTTAATAACATCGAACCACTTGATAACAAAAAGTGCATTCTATCGTGGAATAACGAAAATTTGCTTACTGGTCAGAATATTGATTTAAAAATTTTTGGAAAAGATAAACTTGTCATTACAGGAAAAAACGGCATAGGAAAATCTTGTTTACTAGAGAAAATTTATGACACATTACAGCAAGATAAAAATTTATCTATCGGTTACATGCCACAAGATTATGATAACTTTTTACCTAAAGAAATGAACGCCATAGATTTTTTAAGAGAGGTTTCAACCGAGACCGATGCGAGAACAATCTTAGGCAGTCTGCAATTTACTCGTTTTGAAATGGAACACCCTACTAATGAATTATCTGGTGGTCAAAAAGCAAAATTATTTCTAGCTCATATGGCCTTAGCCAAAAATCACATTTTGATTCTGGACGAACCAACCAGACACTTCTCTCCAACCAACCAGCCTATCGTAAGAAAGCTCTTATCAGATTTTGATGGATGTATTATAAGTGTCTCTCACGACAAAGCCTTTATTCAGGAAGTTCCAAAAATATCCTATCGTTTGAATGAAAAATTTTTAGAAAAGCAATAAAAAAGCCCAGCAAATTGCTGAGCTGTGGCAGGAAAGACGATTAAGACTCTTGATCGTCAACTTCTCCTGCTTTTTCTTTTGCCAATTTTTCGCGTTCCAAACGGAAGCGACGATTTGGATTAAGTGTATTGAAAAGTTCTTCTAGCTTTTCAGCATTCCAAACATCGGCTGCTGATACAAAATTACCATCTTTATCTCTAAAAGATATCGGTTTTTCACCCATAAGAACCTCCAGTTAAATCAATTTAATACCAAAACAAGTCTATCTCGACTAATATAACAAGCAAGCACGTCCTACAAGCTATGCAAAAAGATATTTTTTGCTTCGCTCGTTTAACGGACTTTGTATCTTATATTAATCTACAAATTCGAATTCGAATTTACCGATTCGAACAATGTCACCATCTTTTGCACCGCGTTCACGGAGAGCCTCATCGACACCCATACCACGCAATTGACGTGCAAATTTCATGATAGATTCATCACGTTCCATATTAGTCATGACAAAGAGTTTTTCAAGTTTTTCACCTGACAATACCCAAGCAGCATCATCATCACGTGAAATTTCAAATGGACGTTCATCTGGATCAAATCCATAGTAAACTTCTTCATCAATCATATCATCATCAGAGTAAAGCAAGAATTCGTCAGTCTTATCAAGCAATTCTGCAGTTGCTTCCATAAGATTTTCTAACCCTTGGTGAGCTAAACTTGAAATTGGGAAAATCATTGGCACTTCATCAAAATCATCATAGTTAGCCGCTAATTTTTCTTTGAAGACTTTCAAGTTTTCTTCTGCTTCAGGCATATCCATCTTGTTAGCGACAATAATTTGCGGACGTTCCATCAAACGAAGGTTGTAGCTTTCAAGTTCTTTATTGATTGCAAGATAATCTTCATAAGGATCACGTCCTTCGCTTGCTGACATATCGATAACGTGCAAAATAACACGTGTACGTTCGATGTGACGAAGGAATTGAGTACCAAGACCAACACCTTGTGAGGCTCCTTCAATCAATCCTGGAAGGTCAGCCATCGCAAAGCTATCACCTGATTTTGTACGAACCATACCAAGGTTAGGTACGATTGTTGTAAAGTGGTAAGCACCGATTTTTGGTTTTGCAGCAGTCACAACACTAAGAAGAGTTGATTTACCAACTGATGGGAAACCTACAAGACCAACATCAGCCAAGATTTTCAATTCAAGTTGAAGGTCGCGTTCTTCTCCAGGTTCACCGTTTTCGGCAATTTCTGGAGCAGGGTTACGTGGTGTTGCAAAACGAATATTACCACGTCCACCGCGTCCACCGCGCGCAACAACAAATTCTTGACCATTTTCAACAAGGTCAGTGATGACTTTGCCAGTCTCTGCATCACGAACAGTTGTTCCTTCTGGGACACGAACAATAAGGTCTTCTGCACCACGTCCGTGCATTCCTTTTGTCATCCCTTTTTCACCTGATTTTGCTTTAAAAATGCGGTTATAGCGGAAGTCCATCAAAGTACGAAGCCCTTCGTCAACTTTAAAGATAACTGAGCCACCTTTACCTCCGTCACCGCCCCAAGGACCGCCGTTAGCAACATATTTTTCACGACGGAATGCAACCATTCCATCACCGCCGCGACCTGCTTTAACGCTAACCTTGGCAGTATCTAAAAACATACTCATTATTAATTCCTATTCTTTCATTAGTATAAACTTGATTTGTCAAAGCATAAAAAAACGCCTCTTCAGCGTTCTTTAAATAATTGAACCAATAGCAGTCGCAATAAGACCACCTACAGTTACTAGAACCATTAAGATAACAACTACTAAAGTTAGTTTTTCAAACGCTGTTTTTTTACGTGGTCCGTTTTCACCAAATGCCACCTTAATACACCTCGCTCAATTGATTTTATTACTATTATCTTAACATGATTACCTTAAATAAGCAAATAAGTAATGCATAATTTTTATAATTCGACGCCAAATTTTTGCAAGCTTTCCAGTTCTTCTGGAGAAAGTCTTCTCCACTCTCCCAAAGCCAATTCGTCATCCAATTGAAGTGGTCCCATGCTCAAACGTTGTAAATCAGTTACTTCTTTTCCACAGGCCAAAACCATGCGCTTAACTTGGTGAAATTTACCTTCCTTGATTACAATTTCAACCAAAGACGTATTTGATTCTTCATCAGCCTTGATAATATCAAGCTGCGCAGGTTGACACGTGAAATCCTTCAGTTCAATTCCATCCGCAAACGCCTTAACATCTTCATCAGTCATAACGCCAGCAACTTTAGCGCGATAGAGCTTATCAACATGCTTTTTCGGAGAAAGCATAGCGTGCGCTAACTTACCGTTATTTGTCAATAGTAAAAGACCATGAGTATCAATGTCTAGACGACCAACAGGAAAAACTTCTTTGTCCCAAGCTGTCTTGTCCAGTAAATCTAAAACTGTCTTATGATGGTCATCTTCTGTCGCTGAAATAACCCCTTTAGGCTTATTTAGCATGTAATAAACGAATTTTTCATAAGAAAGATTTTGACCCTGACAGACGATCTTATCCAACTTTTCATCAATTTGTGTTTTTGGGGAAGTTTCTAATTTTCCATTTACCAAAACCTGTTTTTTCTTCAGCAATTGTTTGACTTCTGTGCGTGAGCCAACTCCTGCTTCTACTAAAAATTTATCTAAACGCATCGTTTTCCTTTATTCTGATTTGATACCTTCATTGTAACATTTTTTGAAAGATAAAAAAACAAGGTCGAGCAAGCTCGAACCTTGTTTTATCACTCTTAAAACGACTTATTTTTTGTATGCGTATGTGAAGTCAACTTGCAATCCTGTTGAGTTACGAACAAGACCTTTAAGGTCAGGATTTTGAAGTGACTTAGTGCTACGGAAGTAGATTGGGTTGTAAAGTGCGTTATCATAAAGAGCTTTTTCAGCAGCTTTATAATCATCAGCAGCAGCTTTAGCATCTAGAGCGTCTGTAGTGATGGCTTTTTGGTAAGCAGCATCGTAATCAGCATTTGAGAATTTACCGTAGTTGTATGATGAACCAGTAGTGAAGAGTCCGTAGAATGTAGATCCTTCTGGATAGTCACCACCCCAAAGAACAAGGGCAACATCGAAGTTTTGGTTCTTAGTATCTTCAAGACGTTGTTTGAAAGTAACGAATTTTTCTTCAACTTTCAAGCCTGGAAGAGCTTCTTCCCAAGTTTGTTTGATGTAGTCAACAGCAGCTTTAGCAACTGGAGCGTCTGAGTCAGCAGTTACAGTCAATTTAACTGAATCTGTACCAAGTTCAGCAAGACCTTCTTTGAAGAGTTTAGTTGCTTCTTTTTTATCATAACTGTAACCTGGTGATACATATTTAGCCAAGTCTGTTCCATCAGGCAGTTTTTCAAGACCTGTTGGAGCAAGCGCTGTTGCAGCTTTTGAACCAGTGTCGATAGCAGCTTTAACGATACCTTCACGGTCAGTTGCAAGGTTAAGCGCTTGACGAACTTTAAGGTTGTTCAAAGCAGTAACTGTACCAGTTTGGTTGTAAACCATGTAAGCTGTTGTTGCTTCTGGAACTGGAACAACATCTTTACGATTTTTGTTAGCTTTGAATGTAGCTTCTGTATTTGAGATGTTTGCTGTATCAAGGTCACCATCTTTGTACATTTGAACAGCTGTATCAGGTTTCTTGATTGTTTGAACGTTTACTTTCTTAGTTTTAACGTCTTTAGCATCCCAGTAGTATTTGTTTTTCACAAGTGTGAAGTTACCGCTTGTACCGTTCCATTTTGTAACAGTGTATGGACCTGAGTACAAAGCTTTTTCTGATGTTGTACCATAGTCATCACCTGCTTTTTCAACAAATGCTTTACTTTGTGGCATGAAGTTAGCAAATGATAGAAGACTCATAAATTGTGGAGATGGGTTAGACAAAGTAAAGATAACTTTGTTTCCGTCTGCCTTAACTCCAAGTTCATCAAGACCTTTTGTACCAGCAATAACTTCGTCAGCGTTCAATACATGCGCATCTGATACTAGGTAAGAATATTCTGAAGCAGTTTTTGGATCTGCAATACGTTGCCATGTGTAAACAAAATCTTCTGCAGTCAAATCACTACCGTCTGACCATTTAAGACCATCACGCAATGTCGCAGTGTATGTCAAACCATCTTCTGAAACATCAACACTTTTAGCCAAATCTGGTTGCAATTTTCCATCTTTATCAACACGGAGAAGGTTACTTCCTGAGTTACCAATAGCAATTGATGAGTAAGTATCAGTTACTTTAGAAATATCAAGAGTACTGATTTCAGTTGGCACGAACCAATTGATATCTTTGCTAGCAGATTTTGATGATGAGCTATTTCCACCACATGCTGCTAGTGTAGCAACAGACAACAATGTGACAGCTCCAAGGCCGACACGTTTTAAAGATTTAATCTCCATAATGGATCCTCCTACCATATAACTTTCTTTCGGTATGTAAAGTATTATAACACAATATTTTCTAAAAATACAGAAAATTTGTAAATTAATTAAAATTTCAAAAACATATTTTGGATTAACTTTTGTATCATTTTCTTTTAATTTTATACAACAAGAGGATGAATTGTCTGTTTTTTATAAAAATACAACCCATTTTATCACATTTGAAGTAGTCTTACATCTTTCATTTTTAGCTACTATTAGAACTTCTATCACTCAAACTATCGACTTTATCAAACTTTATGCTGTTGTACAAAACCTGACATCATTTTACATACATTTTCATTTTATGGTATAAATATCATCAAAAAAGCAAGGTATACTTTTACATAAACCTTGCCTTTTTTCAACATATTTCTAATTTTTATTTTTTATAAGCGTAAGTAAAGTCTACTGTCAAGCCAGTTGAATTACGAACAAGTCCTTTAAGAGATGGATTTTGAAGCCATTTTGTACTACGGAAGAAGATTGGATTGTAGTGTGCACCTTCGTAAAGAACTTTTTCTGCAGTCTTATAATCTTCTGCAGCAGCATCTGTATCCAAAGCATCTTCTGTGAGTGCTTTGTTATAAGCTGCATCAAATTCATCACTAGATACTTTACCATAGTTGTATGCTGAAGTTGATGAGAACAAGCCATAGAATGTTGACCCTTCTGGATAATCTCCGCCCCAAGAAACTAGTGCAACCTCAAAGTTTTGGTTTTTAGTATCTTCAAGACGTTGTTTGAAGGTTACAAATTTTTCTTCAATCTTCAATCCTGGAAGAGCTTCTTCCCAGCTTTGTTTGATGTAATCAACAGCTGCTTTTGTCACAGCATCATCAGAGTCTGCAGTTACTGTCAATTTCACTGAATCTGTACCAAGTTCTGCAAGACCTTCTTTGAATAATTTAGCTGCTTCTTTTTCATCGTATTTATAACCAGGTTCAACGTATTTTGAAAGATCAGTACCATCAGTTAATTTTGCAAGACCTGGTGTTGCAAGTGCTGTCGCTGGTTTTGAGCCAGTATCAATAGCAGCTTCTACGACACCTTGACGGTCTGTTGCCAAGTTAAGCGCTTGACGAATTTTTTCATTAGCAAGAGAGGCAACTGAGCCCGTTTCGTTATAAACGATGTAAGTCATTCGAGCTTCTGGAACTGGAACTGCTTCTTTGTTGCTCTTGTTTGCTTTATAGATTGATGAGGTTGCTGAGATATTTGCGGTATCAAGCTCACCGTTTTTGTACATTTGAACGGCAGTATCTGCTTTTTTGATTGCTTGAAGATTGACTTTTTCAGTCTTAACGTTCTTAGCATCCCAATAGTATTTATTTTTAACTAAAGTAAAGCTGCCATCACTTCCGTTCCAGCCTTTGATAGTATATGGTCCAGAATAGATTTGGTCTTTAGAAGTTGTAGCATATTTGTCGCCTTCTTTTTCAACAAATGCTTTTTTCTGTGGCATAAAGTTAGAAAAGGCTAGATAGTACTTAAATTGTGGACATGGACTCGTAAGCTTAAAGGTAATTTTATTACCATCAGCTTTAACACCAAGCTGACTCAAATCAGAGATTTCACCAGCATTAATCTTATCAGCATTTTCAAGATGTGATTCAACAGCTAAATAAGCGTATTCTGAAGCTGTCTTTGGATCAACCATACGTTGCCATGTGTAGACAAAATCATCAGCAGTCAAGTCACTACCGTCAGACCATTTCAAACCATCACGCAAAGTCGCTGTATATGTCAAACCATCCTCAGAAACTTCGACACTTTTTGCCAAGTCTGGTTTTGGTTCACCTTTTTTATCTACACGAAGTAGGTTACTTGATGAGTTCCCAATTGCTAGCGCAGAATATTGGTCAGTATTTTTTGAGATATCCAGTGTCAAAATCTCAGTCGGTGTGTACCAATTAATCTCGTTTTTATTAGCTGCAGTTTTATTTCCGCCCCCACACGCAGCCAATAAAGCAACTGAAGCCAAGCTTACCGCTCCAAGTCCAACACGTTTTAAAGTAGACTTATTTTCCATAAAAGTTTCCTCCTACCATAAACTTTCTTTCGATATGTTTGGTATTATAACACACTATTTTCTAAAAATACAGAATATTTCAAAATTAACAAAAATTAAATTTTATTTCTTCAGGATAATCAAAAAAATCCAGCAGAAGATTCTGCTGGATGTTATCTATTTATATCTTTATTTTGCTAGGCTTGCTGCACGTTTAAGTGAGGCATCGATATTTTCACAAAGGTTTTCTTGACCAACTTTTTCAACAAAACCAGCTTTTTCCATTACGTGATAAGGTTGTTTATTCACGTGAGAAAGAATCAATGTCATGCCACGTTTTTGACAGATTTCAAGTGTTTCTTCAAGAGCTTCAAGTCCTGAAATATCCATAGCAGGCACATTACGCATGCGAAGGATTAAGACATTTTTACCTTCTTCATGGTTAAAGTTAAGGAAGTCATTTGCAGCACCGAAGAACAATGAACCAAAGATTTCATAAACAACTGTGTTGCTTGGCACGTGTTTCAAATCTGTATTTTCAGAAAGTTCAGCGTCATCAAGGCTATCTTTGTCAACCCATTGACGAACAGCAGCAACATCTGACATGCGTTTTAAGAATAGGAAGGCAGCCAAAACCATACCGAATTCGATGGCAACAACAAGGTCAAAGAAGACTGTCAAGACAAGTGTAATCACCAAAACAGCAATATCACTCTTAGGTGCTTTTTTAAGCATGTGAACAAATGTACGCCATCCGCTCATGTTATAAGCAACCATAATCAAAATAGCAGCCAAACAACTCATTGGAATAAGTGACGCATATGGCATCAAGAACAAAAGAATTAAAAGTAGAGTTACAGCATGAGTCATACCAGCAATCGGTGTACGACCACCATTTTTAACGTTAGCTGCTGTACGAGCAATCGCACCTGTTGCAGGAATACCACCAAACAAAGCAGACATCATGTTACCAACACCTTGTCCAACCAATTCAGCATTTGAACGGTGGTGGCTACCAATCATACCATCTGAAACCACACATGAAAGAAGTGATTCGATAGATGCCAAAATTGCAATTGTAAAGGCTGGTGAAATCATTTGACGAACAAGACCAAATGACAATTCAGGCATTGTGAATGTCGGCAAACCAGCTTTGATAGTGTACAAGTCACCAATTGTTTTAACTGACAAGTGACCAAATCCAACAATCGCTGTTGTCACGATGATAGCAACAAGTGAACCAGGGATTTTTTGAGAGACACGAGGCCAGAAGATTTGGATGAGCAATGCAATCATACCAATCATAAGTGTTGGCCAGTGAATTGTATTTAAATGTTGAGCGTATGCAACCATTTTTTCAACAAACTCAGCTGGAACTGCACCCATGCTTAGTCCGAAGAAATCTTTAAGTTGTCCAACAAAAATACCAACAGCAATACCCAAAGTAAATCCAACTGTGATTGTTTTAGGGATGAATTTAATCAAATCTCCAAAACGAAGAAGCCCCATGATAATCATCATGATACCAGCTAAGAATGTTGCAATAGTAAGACCTGCCATACCATATTGAGCAATGATACCGTAGATAATAACAACAAATGCTGCAGTTGGTCCACCGATTTGGACACGGCTACCACCTAAAAATGAAATAAAAAAACCTGCGACAACGGCAGTATAAAGACCTTGTTCTGGATTAACACCTGATGCAATCGCTAAGGCAATTGACAATGGTAAGGCAATGATTGCCACAATAATCCCTGCAACAAGGTCTTTTGCAAACTGCGCACCCGAATAATTTTTAAGAGTACTAAACAGTTTTGGCTTAATATACTTAAAAGCGTCCATCTTTTCCTCCTACTTTTATTTGTTCTCAGACGCTTACGAGAACTGACGTTACCATTTTATCACACCAAAAGTTAGAATTCTAGGGATATTACCATAAAAATTTGCAATATTTGCCCCTTTTTTGCTCCTCTAAGGGCTTCTACTTGAAAATTTGACCAAAAAACACTAACTAGCTAAAATGTAAGCGCTGCACGACGATATACGCTTATCTAAGATAATCAAAAAACTATCAGTAGGAAAAATTCTGATTTTTTCATAAAAAATATCTGAGATTTTCACCTCAGATATTAAAATTATTCAAGTGCCTACTTTCTACAAAAGCTCTACAACTTCAAACTCTTCAAAGACAACTGGCATTTGCGGTGAAAAGTGATACCCAAGCATCTCTCCCTCACGAGTAAAGAAACGCTCGTGGCTTCTTTTCCAAGAGTCTAGTGTCTCATCTTCGCCTTCAAGCTTAGCAAGGTCATAAGTGATTTCCTCATAAGGAAGGATGTGCAATTTCTTTGTTCTCACCACACAACGAGGATTACCATCACAATCAGTAATGACACTTAACTCTCCTTCTTTTGGCATAGTTTCATCACCAAGTTCAAAGGCTGCTAAGCTACTTGACGTTGCTCTTTTCTGACCTTTTAAAACCAAATCAAGCAAACTATTGCAGGCATCCTCAGTCAGCTCGAAATGCCATTTTTCAAGATTTTCGATGTTCATTTACTTTTCCTTTTCTCTCTTATTTTTATTAAATGTTACAAATTGCCATCACAGATTGATACCATTTTTCAGGATATGATGCTAAAAGCTCTTCGTGACGATAATTTTGTCTATGAATAATAGGATTTTTGAAATGTTTTTTATAGCGTTTTAAATACTTCTCGCCCATTTTTTCCGCATAAAAAATATGCACCTCTGTCTCATCATTTTCAATCATATTAGATAAAGGCGTGATTAAATCTGAATAGAATTGATTGAAAAGTGATTGTTTACTGACAAATGTCAAACCAGTCATGAAAGAAAAAATGTCCCTCACATACGGATCTTTAGAAGACTCTTTTTGAAAATAGCTTTGCACACATTTTGGAACAAAATACCCGTTTTTCAAAAAAGGATGCATTAGCATTACTAGCAATTTTCCCTTTAAAAGGGCCAATAGATGATTCTCTTGGTCAAAATCTGAGCTACCAATGATTGCTTTTGACATTATCACTTTCTTTCGTGCCACAAGCTGTGCGACAAGCGTTCCACCAAGTGATGAGCCATAGGCTGCAAAAATTTTTCCTTGATAATTTTGCTGAATCATCTCTTCAATCTTTTGAACCTCAGCCAAAATTGATTGAAAATCCTCCCTATCCTCACCATCAAAACCCGTATACGAAACAACAAGGACAAAAAAATCAGACAGCAATCGTGGAATCACTTTCTCAAAATTCGCTTTCCAGTGACACATCGTTCCTGGAAAGAGCATTATAATTGGTTTTGAAGGGTCACCGAACTCATGAAACAGCACACTGTTCACCCCAAAAGATACTTACTTTAAATTCTTTCATCTATTAACCTTTTCTATCATCTATTTTCAAATAACTTTCTATGTCCACAAAGATGTCAAAAACAGCGCTGAACAATTTTCGCTTTTGACAAAACCTGCATTTTCATAAAAGTTGATTTCTTTATTATAGCCAATCACGGCAAGTCTCATAAATGCCTTATATTTTTCCTTGACCAGTTGAAGCAAATGACTGCCAATAGTACGATCCTGATAATCAGGATCTACAAGCAGATAATGAATATAAGCATTCATCACGCCATCATCCATGACACAAATCAAGCCAACTAATTTGTCACCATCCCACGCTGAATAAACAGTACTAAAATTCTGCATAGCAAGAACTAACTTTTCAGGGTAATACCCCGAAGACCACTCCACTGAAAGGAACAAATGCTCCAAATCACTGCACTTGAAACTCTGGATAGATTTGTATTCAATATCAGCTGCCATACTACAACCTCTTTCTTTGTTCAGGTAATTCTTCTCGGTCAGTTATCACGCGCTTTAGTTTTATGTCTTCAGTTAATCTGTCTGGCAAATGATGTAAATACATGTCAATAGCATCAGTACTTTTTTCAAGAACTGCCATTAAACCTCGATCTGGTTGTGAATGATTATCATGATAGTCAATCTCTCCAATATCATTAGGATAAAAAGCAAGTTTCTCACCATCTAACGAAAACTCTGCTTGAACATTTTTCTTATTTCCTCTAGCATCTAGGCGAAGCCATTTTCCTATAGAATCAAGATAGACAGTATTAAGAGCATGGATGCAATAGCCCGTATCCGGAGTAGATCCAAGTATCAAGCGCTGGTAAGAAAAACCTGACGGAATACCATTGGCACGTAGTAGTGCTGCTAAAAGATTAGCTTTTGCCCAACAAATGCCAACACCTTCACAAAGACAATCACTTGCTGAAACTGTAACGCGCTTATCTTTAACATCCCATGAATGGTGGATGTCGTCTCTCACAAAATGAAAAGTGTTTTTTACCAAGTCAATCTCATCATTACTTTCTGCATTTAATTGGCGAGCACGTTTTTGAATTTCTGGATGATAGTAATCAACGTATTTATTTGCTTCTAAATACCCTGGATTCATGGAATCACTCCCTTACTTCAAATGTTTTTCAATATAATCAAAAAATGGTTTCTTTCTGACATCGAAGACGTGGTTTTCATACCATGTGTAAGATTCTTTTAAGCCGATTGCTATTGGTGTCAAATCAGGCAAGAGCTTTTTTTGCCTTTCAACATCTAAAAAGAACTCATAATCGTAAAAACTAAAGTAATTGCGCTGGTTGACTTCGTCAAAAACCTCAATAAATTCTGGAATTTTATTGCTGCAAGCGTAACAGAGTTTCACCCACTGACGAATACTTATGGCTTCGCTATTTCCAACATTATAAAGATGTTCTTTTGGCTGATTTTCGATGATTTTTTCCATCATGCGACACAAATCCTTGATATAAAAGAATTGCAATTTTAATTCACCCTTGCGTGGCAGATAAAAAGGCAAATCATCTTTGGCACAATCAAAAACAAAAGCTTCGCGGTAGACATTATTCATCGGTCCATACAAATAAGGTGGACGTAAAATATAAGCATCTGGAACAAGCTCAAGTAGTCGGTTTTCAGCCGCAATCTTGTCTAAACCATATTGTCCCCAGAACTTATTATCCCCAAGTTGAGAGGTTTCTAAAAATGGCTGTGCTCCATCATCTGGATAAACAGAACTTGAACTAATCATAATGTATGTTCCAAATGACCCAAGTCCTTCAATGAGACAAGAAATATCAGAAGCATTATAAGCTGTCACATCTAGAACGACATCAAAATGAAGATTTTTCAGTCGATTGCCTAAATCGTGTCTATCAGCTTGAATCAAAGTCACACCATCGACTTGTTTTTTGCTATTTCGATTAAGTACATAAACATCGTAACCCTTTTTCACAAAGTAGTCCGCCGTATACTTGCTCACAAAAACCGTTCCACCCGTCACGAGCACTGTCTTCATCCTAGAAACCTCCTTCTAATTATCAGAATATTATGATACCTGCATTGTAACACAAAAAAACAGCAGTTACAAAGAACTACTGCTTTCAGTGCTAATCCTTTTATTTTCCCCATAAAAATTAGTCAAATTCATTATCGCTGTCGTCATCATCTGTACTTAATAAAAGACCAGCAATAAGTCCGAAAGCTATCCCAAGTGACGTCCACAAGCCAATACTGTGTGTTAAGGCACCAATCAATGCTCCGATAAGGACACCAATACACATTGCAACTGCAACTCCACGTTCTCTATTCATAATACTCTCCTCCTAAATTTAAAAGCTATTATCCCCTAATCATTTAAAAATTTGACTTATTTATCCTCCAATCTTGAAACTAATTTTAAAAATTTTTTGTCATTCATTTGCTCATTTGTTACGTAATCGCCATTATAAAAAAGAGCATAAGTTGTAATCGGTGTCGGTGCCGACCTTGCTTCTTCCTTGCTAGTAAGATGGATAGCCTTAAAAGCAATCCCGTGCTCTTTAGCAGTTTCTTCTAATATTGGAACGTACTTTGCATTAAACGGGCACTGGCTCGTGCAATATAAAACGTAACCTTTTTCTTCTACCTGAGGGTGTTTGGCACAGTCTTTAAAACTTGGCACAACAGCATCATCATCAAATGGCAAGTACCAAAGTTGAATACCATTATCAGCCTCATCAGCCACCTTAAAGCCTTTGTGTTTTAGATACTTCGGGTCAGCAAGAAATGGTTTCTTCTTAGCAGCTGCTAAAATGCACAAGCCCTTCTTTTCCTTAGACTTACTGTCTGCGATGCAAGCTTCAAGCAAATCATTCGAATAGCCATGTCCTTTAAAACTCCCCGAAACCCAAAGACAATCAATATACATGTAATCTCTAGCTTCAATCGGATTCCAGGCATTTTCAGCAGGAATATACTCGATAAAACACTTGCCACGCTCGATACTTTTTAAAAACACCAGTCCATCATCAAAACGCTCAGAAAGCCAAATTTTTTTAGATGACACTTGCGCATCCTTGTTATTTGAAAGGGCACAGCAAATATGCTCTTCTTCTAAATTTTCTTTTGTTACTTGGATGTATTCCATGCTAATACCTCCCTAGAGAAAACGCTATCATTGTTATTTTCATTGTATCAAAAACACTATAATCTTTCAAAAGAAAACCGAACTCACTTGATTTTTACGGAATTTTGACAAATAAAACCCAGACAAAAATAGATTGTCTGGGTTATTTTACATGTTTCATCCTACTAACCATTACTAAATTTCCAAGATAAAATAGGATAACGTAACCTAATAAGGCTAGAAAACTTGGAAGTTCAAATTCAAAAATTAAGTTAATTGGAAGTGCAATCGACATCCAAAGCACGTTTAGAAAAGCTTTGTTTGTCGCAAAAATGACAAATAAGCATTCGACAAACGAAATCAGAAGATTACCGCCTTTGCCCATAAATAGACTCAAAAACATATGAAAATGATTAAGCATAACTAGCAGCAAGCAAATAATCAAGCCAGCATAAGCAAAATGAGAAACATTATCAAGCTCAACACCAACGGCTAGCCAAAGTAGAAATGTGGGAACCATCACTACCAAATCAGCAGCCACAAGCTTCATTGTCCAAATGCTCAGTTTATGTTTTTCGCTTCTGATGTTTTGAAAATGATTGGCATCCATTTCTTGCTCATGTAGCAAAATGGACAGGACACTCATCACAATGCAATAGCCAAGCATGTATATGAAAACAAGATTTTCCAGTATAGTCGGGTTATTAACAAGCAAAACATACGGCAAAATTGTCGCTAATTGTAAAACTGAAAGGACTAATATTAAGTAACAAGCATAGGAATTTTTCCATTTTAGCAACTCACTTTTTAGATAATTCATTGCTATTTTCCCTCCATTTCAGTAAAAATATAAATAGCAAACACATCAAAAAAGATAATACCAGTGCCGTAACAATCAGCTGAACATCAACCACTCTTGCAACATCTAAATCACCTGACGGTTTTAATCGCATCATGCCATAAGCAATTTTATAATGGTAAGTATAAGGAAAAACATACCAAATTGGTGCTTGTGCCAAAAAAGGCGCCACCAGTAGGCAAATCAATGAATTTCCTGCCAATAAAAGGTAAGGGCTCAACCATTTTGACAAGAAATAAAGAAATGGAAGGTTCCAGATGGAAGCTAACATAATCAGAAGCAGACAAAGAAAATCCTTGCCGATATTCACCGACATCACTCCTGAAAATAAAAGCGAAACAAGATAGAAAATCACAGTAAAGATTACCGTTGCCACAAAAGTATCCTTTACTTTTAAAATCAGCTTAGCAAGATAAATCTTAAATGTTTCTTTTCCTAGATGAATATTTTGAAAATGCCCTGCTTTTTCTTCTGCTTTATAGTCGTAAAGAAACAACAATCCGATTAAAGTGTACAAAAAGATAGCTTCCCACCAATAAACCGAAAAGCTTTCCAAAAGGCTGTAACCAGAAAGCAATACTGCGATAAAAATCGTCAAAAAAGGCACAAAGAACAATAATTTTTTATCTGAACTCGACTTTTGCTTTAACCATTCTGATTTCAATATTTTTTTCATCCTAAGCACCTCCATGAACGATTTTAAAGAATAATTTTTCCAAATCATCATCGTGAGTATTAGCTTCATCATAGAAAATTTCGCCATCATGTAAAATGACAATGTGGTCAGCAACTTTACTAACTTCGTGGAGTTGATGACTTGATAAAAGAATGGTCATGCCAGTATTTTTCAAATGAGAAATCAAATCCAATAATTCCTTAATCCCATCTGGATCTAAACCATTTGTTGGCTCATCCAAAATCAACAAATCAGGATTAGTTATCATTGCCATACCAAGGCCCAAGCGCTGTTTCATCCCTAATGAGAAGTGCCCTGCTTTTTTCTTACCTATATGAGATAATCCAATCAACTTCAGCACTTCTTTGATTCGAACGTCAGAAATATCATATAAGAGTGCGCGTGTTTTTAGATTATCAAAAGCTGACAAATTCATATAAATCGCTGGTGATTCAATAAGAGCACCGATGTTAAAATCTGCACTAGATTTTTCACTAATCTGTTCACCATTAAAAACAACAGCACCACTATCAGCTTCTTCCAAGCCAAAAATGATTTTCATAATGGTTGATTTACCAGCTCCATTAACACCAAGCAAGCCACAGACACTTCCTTTTTCAATTTCAAATGAAACACCTTTTAATATCTCTTTATCTTTAAAGGATTTTTTCAAATTCTTAATCTGAACACCCATAATGCTACCTCCTTTTTATAGATTAACTATACCGAGACTTTTTCAGGATTTGTTCAGAAAAAGAAAATAGCACCTAAAAAGATGCTATTTTTTAATAGATAAACTAACTGTCGCTCCACCCGTTGGAGGATTTTGCAAGACAAGTTTTCCGTGATGTTTTTTAGCGACTGCTTGTGCAAATGACAGACCAATACCATAATGCTTGTTACTTCTACCTTTATTTTCAGTGTAAAAAAGGTTATCCGCGCTCTCTAAAGCCTCTTTTGTAAAAGCAGGGCCATTATTCCAAACGGTAAAAGTCAGAAAATCTTCCTTCTCAATCACTGAGAGTGTTACTTTTTTATGACCCGAACTATACCTAGCAGCATTTGACAAGATGTTAATCAGCGCACGACTTAAATTAAGTTGATTTCCTTTGAAAAATTCAGAGTTAACGCGCTTAGTTACATCAAATTCAGCTCCCTGCGCATCCATGATTGCCTTTGCTTCGGTAGTCAGCTCTTCTAAAAATTCTGAGAAGCAAATCTGTTCCTGATAATTTTTTTCTTCCACCAGCAAGCGAGAATAATGAATCATGTCATTAAAATATTTCTCAAAAATTTGGATACTGTTATTAGCTGAAGTCAGAAATTCTAACTGTTTTTTTGTTAAGCCAGTCATTTCAAGCAACTCCAAATTTCCCTTTAAAACCGTCAAAGGAGTCTTGATATCGTGAGCCAAAGCTGCCACTTGAAAGGACAAATCTTTCTTTGCTTTTCGCTCTGCCTGAAGCAAAGTAACTAGCTCCGCATCTTTCTGGTAAAGCATTGATAAAATGTCATTGAACTCTGTCATTTCAGTCTGAGAATGTTTTATTGCTACTTCAGGCTGTCCCATATTCATAGAAATCTCTTGAATTAATCGAAAATTTTTAGTGAATTCCTTTAAGAGCCTTGAAACTGACCAAATGACTAAAATGAGCTCTAGTATCAAGAAAAACAAATATGAAAAACTGTTAAACGATAAATGCCTTAACCTAGGGTTAACAAATTCAGGCAAAGTCGGACATCTAACGATAAGCACATAGTTTGAATTACTGAATTTTGCGTAGCGAATCGTTCCAAAATCCTCAGACCTAGCATGATTAAAGGCAGCTCTATAGCAGCCATAGTCTTCTCTCTGATACCTACCTGAGCTGACTTTTCCAGAAGACTTTTCAAATAATATATAATCAAAAGTCGTTTGGTTTAACCGCTTAGCAATCTTCTCAGCAGAGGCACTATCTTTAATGTCAACTTTAAAATCAGAACCGTAACTATTTAGCTGACCAGTCATCGCTAAAACATAGCTGAGTAAAAAAAGCACAAAAATATTAAGCACCGTCCCAATCACTATCTCAGAAACGCAACGTAAAACTCTTCTTTTGATTGAATACTGTTTAGTCATACCATTTATATCCCATTCCTCTTACAGTCTTAATCGGATTAATATCATATGCAGAAAATTTCAGCCTTATCTGATAAACATACTCTGATATCGAGCGAAATAGCGCATCTGCCTCATCATCGTAAATGTGGCTATAAATATCTTCCCGCGTAAAAACTTTATTGCGATTAGCTGATAGCAAATCCAGCAAATCATATTCTCTGCTGGTTAACGGGACAATATTGCCATTAACACAAACTGTTTTTTCCTGCAAGTAAAATGTAATCGGCAGCAGTTCACGGATAATTTTCTCATCAGATTCAGCTTGTCTAAAGCGTTCTCCACGTTTTAAATGCGCAGCAACCTTAGCCACCAGCTGCTTCACACTAAATGGTTTTGTAATATAATCATCCCCACCAAGATTTAAACCAGTGACAATATCATCTTCTTCATCTTTTGCACTCACAAAAATAATCGGCGCATTCACCTTGTCACGAATCTGTCTGCAAACTTGCAAGCCATCAATATCAGGCATCATAACATCAAGTAAAATCAAGTCAAAGCCTTGAAAATCCTTGCTATTTAGCGGTAAGGTTATTTCCTGATAAGTTGTCACATCGTAATTTTTCATCTCCAAAATCGTACGCATCAATTTCAAAATCTCAAAATCATCATCTACAACTAAAATTTTATACATTCATATCTCCTAATTAACACTCAAGTTTTCATGATAGTTTACCATTATTATTTCAGAATTTGTTCAGTACTGAATCAAAATTTTCCAAAAGCTCTTTCACGTATAAGTCTGGATGATTGATAGAATACTGACCGTGAGCTAGACCAGATTTGATTTCAAGATGGCTGTCTGGCAAAATAGCGTGAAGCATTTTAGCTGAAGCATGCATCTTTTTAGTTTCTTTTTCTCCCACAATAATACAAACACGTGCTAACGAATCCTTCAAACTTTTCTTTACCTGATACAAGCTACTTGCTTTTGTAAAAGCAATCAAATTTTGCTTGGAAAGTTTCACTGTGTCCTCATAATAATGCTCAAACAAATCAGCTCGAATACCAAGGTAGCGAAACTGCATCTTTGCAAACCACTTCTTCTGAATCAAAGGAAAACTCATCGAAAATAGCGGAGCAACCAAACCTGCTGTCAATTTATCTGGAATAATGGCAGCACTTTCTACAATAGCGTACTGACAAATATCTTTTCGCAAAGCAAGTATTTCTAAAAGAATCTGACCACCTAGCGACAAGCCAGCAATCAGCAAAACCGAACCACCATATTCTTTATCGATGTAAGCTAGCAGCTGCTTGGCACTTGCTTCTATACTGACAAAATCAGCATTGCTACCAGCATGCCCATCAAGAATCGGAACGACCACATGATAATTTTTACACAGCAGCTCCATCTGAGATTGATACTGCCACCAGGACAAGCCACCACCGTGAAGTAACACGATAACATCTCGATTTTCTTGACCAACTTCAACAACTTTCATCACAATCTCCTACCCAAAATGCTAACAAAAAAGACCAAAAGTCCTAGTAAAATAATAACATAGCACAACTAATCAAGTACCTGTTATCATATTACCATACTTTTGGTTTTATTTGATGGGGGTAATGTTTTTATATGAGATATAGCTTTTCGACGCCTAGAACCCTACTTCGCTGTTTCAACAGCTTGCCTTAAAATTCAAAAGCAAGCTAAATTCTTATTCTGCGTTTTTAACTAGTAAACTTACATATTCAGCGGTTCGCCGTTACCGTTTCATTTCGTCGCTAACTCCTCATTCTACGACAGCTATCGCATGGGCAGAACATCTACTTCTACTTCGCTGTTTCAGCAGCTCGTACAAGCAGTGATACTGCCTCAACATGGTGCGTGTTCGGGAACAAATCTACTGGTTGTACTTTTTGGAGTTTGTAGCCAAGTTCTTGGTAGAGTTTGATGTCACGCGCCATAGTTGCTGGGTTACATGAGATGTAAGTGACTTTTTCTGGTTGCATGGCTACGCTTGCTTTGATAAAGTTTTCTGTCAATCCTTTACGTGGTGGGTCAACCAAAATGACGCTTGGTTTGATGCCGTTTTTGCTCCATGTCGCCATGGCATGTTCTGCAGAATCAGCCACATAATGCGCATTAGTAATGCCATTAAGTGCCGCATTGCGTTTAGCATCTTCAACCGCTTCTTCAATCACTTCAACACCATAAACTGCTTTGACATTTTTAGCAAATGAAAGTCCAATTGTTCCAATTCCAGAATAAGCATCAATCACGATGTCATCAGCCGTCAAATCTGAAAAATCAATAGCAGTTTGGTAAAGTTTTTCAGCCATTTCAGTATTAACTTGGTAGAATGAACGCGCTGAGATTTCATATTGATTGCCAAGCATGCTATCAACAATCGTATCTTTTCCATAAAGTGTTCTAAAGTCATTACCAAAAATCGCATTGGTATTTTTATCGTTGATATTTTGGACGATTGATTTTACGGCTGGAAATTCAGCAACGATTTTTTCGATGATTTGCTCGATGCGGAAAATTTTCGGACGTGTTGTGACAAAGACAAGCATCATTTCACCAGAATAATGTCCACGACGAACGACCAAGTTACGAATTAAACCTGTTTGCTCTTTTTCGTCATAAGGTTTGAGGTCAAAACGACGAAGCAAATCACGTGTGAAATTAATCAAGCGGTCAATCTCTTTATTTTGAATGTAAAAATCAGAAATTGGCATCAAATCGTGTGAATGTTTACGGAAGAAACCAGTTTCTAGTTGTCCATTAACACGGCGAACTGGCACTTGCGCTTTGTTACGATAGGCGTATGGGTGCTCCATTCCAAGTGTCTCAGCCACTTCAACATCTGAAATACCAGCTGTTTTGTAAAGATTATCCGCTACTTGTTTGCGTTTAAATTTGAGTTGCTCTGAATACGCAAGGTGACCAAAGTCTGCGATTCCTGTACGCAAATAGTCAACATTCAAATCTTGATTGCGGTGTTCAGAAATTGTCAAGTATTCCTCAACCTTACCAAATCCAATATTTTTCTTCACCTTCAAGACGCGCATCTTGATTTTTTCACCTGGAAGAGCATTTTCAACAAAAAAGACAAAGCCATCAACCTTGGCTACTCCAGCTCCTTCATGTGATAAATCTGTGATTTCAACCTCAACAATGCTATTTTTTTCTAACATATTTTCCTTTCAACAAGCCTGTAAGTTCAAGCTTCTAATAATCAATTCTCATTCGGTTACTTTTCTCAAAAAAAGAGAAGCATAACTGCCTCTCTATTATATCATATCTCATCTAGCGTAAGCCTAGTTCTTTCAACTCTTCTTGATATTTATTAAAATCAATCGAAATACCTAGACCGCCATACATGTCATAATCATCTGTCCAATCCCCTTCTTCAGGAATTGTTTTTTGCTCAATGCCTTTTTTACCGCTCGTCACCACACCCAAACCTTCTTTTACAAGAAATGGATAAGAAACGTTAGTTGAGGTAAGAGCATAAATTTTTCCGATTGCAGCTGAACCAGTAAAGAGTTTTGACGGATCTTTAATCTGGCTGACGATTGCTGAAATGACTTGTTGCTGACGCTGTGTACGTCCATAATCTCCGTCATCATCCTTACGGAAACGTGCATAATTTAGCAAAGTCCTGCCATCCATCTTTTGCTCACCGACTTCAATGGTTTGGTTTGGAACGGTTCCATCAGCTCGCATATTAAGATCATCAGGCACTTCCACAGAGGACACTTCTTGACCATCAACCGTACCAAATTTGGCATCGATGTCAACACCATTAGGGAAGAGCGTGTTAATTGCTTCGGCAAAGGTTTCAAAATCGACCATAACATAGTACTTGATATTAATATCAAAATTATCCTTCAATGTTTTTCGCATCAACTCTGCACCCTGACTCTCATCTTGTTCGCCGATATTAAAAGCAACGTTTAATTTTTGGTCATTAGCATAGTCGTTATAACTGACACCGTTAATATTGACAAGAGTATCGCGCATAAAGCTAACTAGCTTTACTTTTCCTTCTTTGTTGCCGATGTTTAAAACCATAATGGTATCTGTTCTGGCATCTGATGACCCTTGAGAAATTCGCTTATCACTTCCAAGAATCAAAATATTAGTACCATCTTTGCTATCTTGTCCATTAAAAGGCTCAGTAACAGCTGCTGAATAATTCGTCTCACCACTTGAGACTTCTTTCACTCCATGAAAAAACATATAAATCATTCCTGCCATAACCAAAACGATTAGCATGGCAAAAAATTGTAAAAAATGTTTCAAACGTTTTTTGCGTTTCTTCTTTTTAGACTTTTTTACTTTTTTGACAGGCTTGTCATCGATGCCTTCGTAATAGTCTAGATAAGAAGACTTTTTTGACTTTTTTGGCTTTTTTTGATGTTTACGCTTAGGACGTGAAACTTTTTCAAACTTTGGATATTTAGGCAAACCTTGTGAGGTTACTTGATCATCATAGCTATCATATCCAGAATAATCATCATAATCTACATAAGCAGCGCTATCTTCATAATCATCATAGTAATCATTATTATAATCATCGTAATAGCCATAATCGTCATACTGATCATCATATGTCTCGTTATAGGCAGACGAAGAGTAATTTGATGGCTGTTGCATGCTCATCAATTTTTTCTGATAAAGATAATCAAACTCTTCTTTTTGTTGGGCATTCAGATATTCTAAATTGCCCAAAAGATATTGATACCTTAATTCTTCATGTCGACTTAATCTATTATTTGCCATATCTTATACCACTCTTTCATTCTAGCTAACTAAAGTCAGTACAAGTTTAACGAAACGACTATATTCTTATTATACTAAAAAATGACAGCGCTTGCTACTTTGGGCACAATCCTATCAAAAAAACACCTGATTTTGCAGGTGTTTCTTTAGTATTATAATTTGTAAACGTCATAATTGCCTAGAGTTTTGTAATCAATGCCCAAAAGCTGCAGTTCCTCAAGGGCACATACGACTAAAGCTTCGTTTGAATTGTCTACATCAACAATGAAAAAGTATTCTCCAAGAGCTGTCTTCAAGGGACGACTTTCGATTTTTGTCAAATTAATCCCACGCCAAGCAAAGACTGACAGAGCTTTATAAAGCGCACCAGGCAAATTATCCTGCAAAGTGATAGCTAAAGACAGTTTTTGCTGAGACTTAGGCAAATCAAATACAGGCTTTTGGCGTCCAAGTAGCCAAAAGCGCGTGTAATTTTCATCCATTTCTTGAATATCTTTTGCGATAATCACAAGACCATACTCTTTTGCCGCTGCTGCTGGAGCAATGGCTGCGTATGGCTCATCAGGATTTTCTGCAATATAACGCGCGGCATAAGCAGTACTTGCTGTCATTTCGATTTGAGCATTTGGATAATGTGCTTTAATGTATTTCTTGCCCTGAGCAATAGCCTGCGGGTGTGAAAAAATCTTTTCGATTTTTTTATCCTGTGACGTTGCTAAAAGCTGTTGCTTAATCGGCTGAATCATCTCGGCAACTGCTTCAATATTGGCTTGGTGATAAAGATAATCAAGCGTTTCATGGACAGAGCCCTCAATTGAATTTTCAACTGGAATAATGGCATAATCCACGACACCTTCTTCATAAGACTTAATCACTTCTGTGATATTGGCAAAAGGCATGCGCTCATCATCTGGAAAAGCCTTAACAGCAACATTGTGCGTAAAAGAACCACTCGGTCCTAGATAGCCAACTTTCATCCGATTTCCTCAACAATTTCTTCTGGTGTTTTTCCAGCGACTTCGATAATGCGATTAGCTGCTGACTCATACATTTCTCTACGCCCATCAAAAATAGCTTTAAATGCTTCTTTGCTATTATTGATAAATAGCGGACGCACATTTTTCGTATCATTTTTGATACGGTCATAAAGCGTGTCAAAATCAGCTTTAAGATAAATCGTCTCACCATTTTTTGCCAAAATGTCACGGTTAACAGGATTAATCACAACACCGCCACCAGTTGAAATGACATGCTCAGAATTAACCAACTCTGCTAGCACTTGAGACTCAATCTCACGGAATTTTGCTTCACCTTCTTTTTCAAAAAAGTCAGCAATCGACATGCCAATACGCTCCGTAATCAAAGCATCCATATCGACATAATCTTTATCTAAAAGTGATGAAATCGTTGACTTACCTGAGCCCATAAATCCGATAATAATTCTAGCCACGTGACAACACCTCCAAATCATTAAAGAAGCTTGGGTAACTTGTATTGATTGCTTCTGCACGTTCCAATTCAACATCACCATCTGACACCAAAAGTGCAGCAATTGCTGTCATCATGCCAATGCGGTGGTCACCAAAAGTATTGATTTTAGCACCATGAAGCGGTGTTTTTCCTTTGATAATCATGCCATCATCCGTTGGTGTGATGTCAGCGCCCATTGCATTAAGAGCGTCTGCAACCACCTGAATACGGTCAGTTTCTTTGACCTTCAATTCTTCCGCATCACGAATCACAGTTGTGCCATTTGCTTGAGTCGCAAGAAGAGCAATAATCGGTAATTCGTCAATCAAGCGTGGAATGATTTCACCACCGATTTCAGTACCATGAAGTTCAGAAGTTTCAACGGTAATTGTCGCAGATTTTGCGATGTCATCGACATCTGAAATCGTCATCTTGCCGCCCATCGCTTTAATAACATCAAGAATACCAGTTCTCGTTTCATTGATACCAACGTTCATCAATGTCACTTTTGCATTTGGGACAATAAGCCCTGCAACGAGCCAGAAAGCTGCTGATGAGATGTCACCTGGCACAACCACATCTTGACCAGTAAATTCTTGACCACCTTTGATGCGGATTTCTTTGCCGTCTACATCAATTTTTCCACCAAATTGAACAATCATATCTTCGGTGTGATTGCGAGTCTTCTCTTTTTCGATAATGACTGATTCACCTTCTGCCTGCAAAGCAGCAAAGATAAGTGCTGACTTGACCTGAGCAGATGCCACAGGAAGTTGGTAGTGAATTGGTTTTAAAGCTTTGCTACCGTGCATAGTAAGTGGTGGCAAGTCACGCTCAGTCTGACCTGAAACCTCAACACCCATTTGGCGAAGCGGAATCGTCACACGGTCCATAGGGCGTTTTGACAAACTATCATCTCCAAACATTTCAACGGTGAAATCTTGCCCAGCCAAAACACCAGAAATCAAGCGAATTGATGTTCCTGAATTTCCCATATTCAATTTATTTTTGGGTGCTTTAAGTCCGTCAAAACCAACACCTGTAATGGTAACAAGCTCACCATCATCTTGAATATCTACACCCAAATCACGAAAAACTTGCATCGTTGACAAAACATCTTCGCCACGCAAAATATCGCGAACAGTCGTTTTTCCCTTAGCAAGACTTCCAAACATGATTGAACGGTGGCTAATTGATTTATCGCCAGGAACACGCAAGGTTCCTTGTAATTGTGACACATTTGTCAATAATTTCATACAACTCTCCCATGATTTCATTTTTAATCTATTGTACCATAAAAATACTGAAAATTTGCACAACTCTCTAATTATTCTCTTTTTATGGCTGAAATAAGTAGAAAAACAGCTGAAAATTCAGCTGTTTAATGGTTTATTTTTTACTGCTTTCGTCATCCATTGAAAGTACTGACAAGAAGGCTTCTTGTGGCACTTCAACTGAACCGATAGCTTTCATACGTTTTTTACCTGCTTTTTGTTTTTCAAGCAATTTACGTTTACGAGAAACGTCACCACCATAACATTTTGCAAGCACGTTTTTACGAAGGGCTTTAATATCTGAACGAGCCACGATTTTTTGACCGATAGCTGCTTGAATTGGCACTTCAAATTGTTGACGTGGAATGATTTTCTTCAATTTTTCAACGATTAATTTACCACGTTCGTAGGCAAATTCATTGTGAACGATGAAGCTAAGCGCATCGACTTTGTCGCCGTTAAGCAGAATATCCATTTTAACCAATTTAGATTTGCGGTATTCTGAAATTTCGTAATCAAAGCTTGCATAACCACGTGTTGATGATTTCAATTTATCAAAGAAATCAAAGACAATTTCAGCAAGTGGGATTTGGTAAATGACATTAACACGATTTTCATCAATGTAATCCATTGTCACAAAATCACCACGTTTACGTTGAGCAAGTTCCATAACAGCTCCGACAAATTCTTGTGGAACCATGATTTGTGCTTTAACGTATGGTTCTTCGATGCTTGCAACCTTAGTTGGGTCTGGGAATTCAGACGGATTTGACACCTCAAGCATGTCGCCATCAGTCGTATTAACATGGTAAACAACGGATGGTGCTGTCATAATCAAATCAATATTAAATTCACGTTCCAAACGTTCTTGGACAACATCCATGTGAAGAAGTCCCAAGAAACCACAACGGAAACCAAAACCAAGCGCTTGTGACGTTTCTGGTTCAAATTGAAGACTAGCATCATTCAATTGAAGTTTTTCAAGAGCTTCACGAAGGTCGTTGTATTTGTTTGATTCGATTGGGTAAAGACCAGCAAACACCATTGGGTTCATTTGTTTATAACCGTGAAGTGGTGCTTCTGCTGGGTTATCCGCAAGAGTAACCGTATCACCGACACGAGTGTCCGCTACAGTCTTAATTGACGCTGCGATATAACCAACATCACCAGTTGCTAGAAAATCACGACCCACTGCTTTTGGTGTGAAGATACCCACTTCAGTGACATCAAATGTTTTACCATTAGACATCAACTGGATAGTATCGCCAGGTTTTACCATACCATTGACGATACGAACTTGAAGAATAACCCCACGATAAGCATCGTAAACTGAGTCAAAGATAAGTGCTTGAAGTGGTGCTTCAACATCTCCTGCTGGCGCTGGCACGTACTCAACGATTTGCTCAAGGATTTCTTCAATCCCGATACCAGCTTTTGCTGAAGCAAGTACTGCTTCTGATGCATCAAGTCCGATAACATCTTCGATTTCTTGACGAACACGTTCAGGGTCAGCAGCTGGCAAATCGATTTTATTGATAACTGGCAAAATTTCCAAGTCATTATCAAGTGCTAAATACACGTTGGCAAGCGTTTGAGCTTCGATACCTTGTGCCGCATCGACAACCAAAATAGCACCTTCACAGGCTGCAAGTGAACGAGACACTTCATATGAAAAGTCAACGTGCCCTGGTGTGTCAATCAAGTGGAAAATGTAAGTTTCACCATCTTTAGCTGTGTAGTTCAACTCAATCGCATTCAATTTGATTGTGATACCACGTTCACGTTCCAAATCCATGCTATCCAAGAGTTGAGCTTGCATTTCACGACTAGAGACAGTTTCAGTTTTTTCCAAAATACGGTCAGCCAAAGTTGACTTCCCGTGGTCAATATGCGCAATAATTGAGAAATTGCGAATCTTTTCTTGTCGTTTTTTTAATTCTTGAATATCCATCTATCTATAATCCTATACAATTATTCATTATTTCTATTATAACAAATAAACACCACTGGTGCTATAAAAAGTTTTCTAGGCACGATAAATATCGCTAAAATCAGCTACCGCAAATCATTTTACAATTTTTGCAGAAAGCGTTATTATTTAAGCAAAGATAATAAAAGCTCAACTCATCGCAAACCTATGACCCACATAGATTACCCCACCCAGTGACGAACTAGGTGGGGTTTTGGTATATTCATATTTAGTAGCTACAACGTTTTGGAACCATTCGAAACAACACAGCTCTAAAACCTCGTGGACCATTTTTCTCACGAAATTTCGTAATCGCGCCATTTGTCTCAGCCTGACTTCAGCTCCGAACGATTCCTTATTTAATTATTTTATTCCCCAAACCAAAGGGCGATTTCGCGTTCGACTGATTCTGGTGAATCTGAACCGTGAACGATGTTAAATGTTGCAGCGCCTTCAGCTGGTGCTTGAGCAAAATCACCACGGATTGTTCCTGGAAGAGCTTCTTTCGGGTTTGTTGCACCCATCATTGTACGCCAAGAAGTAATCACTTCTTCTCCTGACATAACACCAGCAATCACTGGACCACTTGTCATAAAGTCAACGATTAGTGGGAAGAATGGACGGTCAACCAAGTCTTCATAATGTTTTTCTAACAACTCAGGAGTTGCCATACGCATTTCTAATTTTTCAATTTTGAAACCACGACGTTCAATACGTTTAAGTACTTCGCCAACAAGTCCGCGTTTCACGCCATCTGGTTTAATCATAAAGAAAGTTTTTTCCATGTAAACAATCCAACCTATCTAACTAAAATAAATTCACTTTCAATTTTACCATAAAAGAAAACTTTTGAAAAACATTGAAAGTGATTTTCACTAAAGTTTTAGTTGGAATTTAAAAAGTTAAACTTCCACAAATTCCACATGTCCGTCACAAGTACATAAAGTATCTACATTACTCGGATCTGGTAAAGGCATTTTTTCAATATAATAAGTTTCTAATATTCCTGATAAAAACTCCTTAGCATACCTTCTAGCTTCTTCCAAGTTATCACCCTGAGTTCCGCCAGCAAAATCAGGAAATTCTACCCAATAACTTCCATTAGTTTCAGTGTGAAAAATAGCTGGATAAATTTTAATCATTGTACTTCTCCTTTTTGACCCTAACTCACCAACCAGCCCCAGAAGAAGGGGAGGAGAAAGGCGATGATGCCGCAGATGACATAGGTGATGCGCAGCCATTTTTGCGAAATGTTAGAGGACTTTACCCAAAATGTGATGGCAAATATCCACGCTACTGCAAACAGTAGCCAAAAGTACCATGCAAGTGTCATTTCTCATCCTTTCTCTCGTTATTTTTTAGGCGATGATTTAATTGCTTACGAGCTATTGCGACTAAACTTAGCATCATCACTTCATAAGCTACAAAGAAAATGATAAAGCAATGCATGAAGTATTCTTCTGGTAAAACCCAGATAATTGGGTCAGTCGCTGGGTTAAAAAGCCAACTGCTATCACCAGGAAATAAGGCTTCATGAAAAAGAGTAAAGAATTGCTCAAAACCAATCAAAAGCCCTGCTACTGCAATAACAATCGGTAAAATTGCAGCTAAGGTAAAAGCTCTCTGATGAAGAAAAAGTGATTTTTTAGCTCTGCTATTTTTCAAAAAACGCCAAGAAGGATATAGCAAAATCACAAAGACAGCTTGTGCTAAGTGAAAAAGGTGTTTAACATCACGAAAATGCTTGAGTCCACTAGCTGATGATGGAAAATCCGGCATCGCAAGCTTGTGCGATAGTGGATTAGTCAGGTAAGTCATCAAGATGTTAAAATTTTTCAAAAGCTCATCTTTTGTGATAGTCACTTGGAGGCTCAGTTTTAGCCAGTCAATCTCTAGTGGATAAATCAACCACGCGCCATAAATGGCTACAAGGACCGCGAGTGACAGCAACCACAACCAAGTGCTAAAGGTCCAAATTTTAGTTTTCATCGAAATTCCATTCATCAAGACTAGCAAGAACGTGATTAGGTTTTACCGGGAGAGTTGGGACTTCTTCAGGTTTAGTAAATCCAGTTGTGACAAGAAGTGTTGCAATATCATTTTGAATTCCCGCCATAATATCTGTCAGATAATTGTCACCAACCATAATAGCTTCTTCACGTTTAACTCCAAGAACATCGAGAGCTTTATTCATGATAATAGCATTTGGTTTTCCAATAAAGACTGGTTGCACGCGAGTAGCTGCTTCCAATAATTTGTTAATAGCGCCCGCACCTGGCATCAAGCCACGTTCAGTTGGGATGTTCAAATCTGGATTTGTTCCGATAAAGACAGCACCTTTTTGGATAGCTAATGTCGCTACTGCTAATTTTTCATAAGTCAAATCATTATCAAGACCAACAACAACATAAGCTGGATTTTCAGTGTCTTCTACATAACCTGCCTCAGCAATAGCCGTTTTCAAACCAGTTTCACCAATGACATAAACTGTCTTACCACGATTCAAATCATTCATGTAATCAATCGTAGCCATTGTTGCTGTGTAAATTGTTTCAAGTGGTGTGTGAACATTGAACTGAGTTGACAACATTTCTTGAACTTTTTCAGGTGTACGAGTTGAATTATTCGTTACTAAAACGTAAGGAATATTTCTTTCTTGAAGTCGTTGAATAAAACGTTCCCCTGCTGGAATACGATTTTTTCCTTTGTAAATAGTTCCATCCAAGTCGATTAAATAGCCTTTATAAGTCATTTTCCCTCCAATATAAAATAGTAAATGACCTTTCATTTAATATTAAAAAGGTCATTAAGCATTACTTCCTAATTATTTCTCCATCCATTCAATGAGCGCTTGCGCTCTCACTGCACCTTGTGTGACAATTTCGTGTTTTGTTGTCAATCCAACTCTCTCTACACGAGACTTGATGTCATGTCCATAGTGAACTTCTTTCACATATTTCAAATTAATACGATGAGGAATATATTCTTCTAAGAACTTCACATCAAGCACATCGTACATCCACTCAAGGTATTTACTATTATTAACATGTCCGTTCAAATCAAGATCAAAAAATCTAACATGATAAAGTGTTTCTTCTGGATTTTCAAGACCTTCGTAACGTGGTCCACGGAAGAATTTCTTCACTTTTTCAACTTGATAAACTTCTACAATCTCATCTAAAACAGGATGTACTTTACGAGTATCATAATCCATCAAAACAAACGTTGAATGAATCGTCAAAAGCTTTTCACCAGATTCACTGTAGACATTAAAATCGCGATAACAAAAGAGCTTATTGTAAGCAGTCGGTACTGTTTCAATCACGATATTTTCAGTGTATTTTGGTAAGCGTTCAATTTCGATAGCGTATTCTGTAATAATCCAAACAAGATTGTAAGTTTTATAAATATGTTCGTCACTCATTCCTAAGCTCAGCGATTGTTTTCCAGAAACCTGTAAAACTAGCGACAAAAGCTGTGACAATTTCATATTTTGATTAATATCACTTTCATAAAAAGGCACTTGATATTTTTCTCTATAACTTAATCCCATCTTGTTACTCCAATATAAATCTCTCCGCGACAGTGTCTCCCAAGAATAATCCTTTTTTGGTCATACGAACAACTTTGTCATCTGGCACTAAAAGCCCTTGGTTGCAAAGTTCCCTTACAATTTGTCCATAACGTTCTTCGAAAGACACACCGAATTTTTCTTCAAATCTAGCAATCGAAACACCAGATTTTTTGCGTAATCCTAAGAACAATTCTTCTTCCATCATCTCTTCTTTTGTCAAGGTTTCTTCTGACAATCGAGCATTGCCTTCTGAAACAGCCTTTAGATAATGCTGAATTGGTCCACGATTACGATAACGCACACCATTCAAATAACCAGAAGCACCTGCTCCAACGCCATAATACTCCGCATTATCCCAGTACATTAAATTATGGCGACTTTCAAAACCAGGTTTTGTAAAGTTTGAAATCTCATAATGCTCAAAGCCATTTTTCTCCAACTCTGAGATAATGTATTCAAACATCTCCGCTTCCAAATCTTCTTGCGGCAACTGTAATTTACCGCGACGCATCTTATTCATAAAAACTGTGTGATGCTCTAAAATCAGACTATACAAACTCAAATGTGGAATATCAAGAGCAATTGCCTTGACAACATTTTCTTTGACATCTTCCATCGTTTGACCAGGAAGAGCATAAATCAAATCAATCGAAATATTATGAAATCCAGCTTTTTTAAGATTTTCAATCGTTGAATAAATCTGAGCTTCATTATGGCTACGACCGATTTGTTTTAAATGTTTGTCGTTAAAAGTCTGAACTCCGAGCGAAACACGGTTAACAGCTGAATTTTTCAGCACTTCAATCTTATCTTCAGTCAAATCACCTGGATTTGCTTCGATAGTGAATTCTTCCAAAACACTTAAATCCAAATGCTTTGTTAAATTCGTCAATAAATACTCCAATTGCTCTGCAGTAATTGAGGTTGGAGTGCCACCTCCGATATATAAAGTACGCAATTTTTTGATATCATATGATTCAAATTCACGAAGAAGAGCCTGCAAATAAGCATCAACAGGCTGATTTTTGATGAATACTTTTGAGAAATCACAGTAATAACAAATTTGCGTACAAAATGGTATATGTACATAAGCTGATGTTGGTTTTGTTAGCATGACGTTATTATAACATTTTTAAGAAAGATAACCAATGAAATAAACACAAAAAGGTCTGAGCTAAACACCCAAACCTTTTCTTTTTTATTGAATTTAGTCGATACCGATTTCGTTACGAACAACGTCAGCAATAGTATTTACATAGTAGTCAACTTCTTCATCAGTTGGCGCTTCAGCCATAACGCGAAGAAGTGGTTCAGTACCACTTGGGCGAACCAAAATACGACCGTTTCCATTCATTTCTTCTTCCATTTTGCTGATGATTTCAGCGATTGCTGGAACTTCCATCGCTTTGCTCTTCATGCTATTTTCAACACGAACGTTAACTAATTTTTGTGGGTAGATAGTCACTTCAGCAGCTAATTCAGAAAGTGGTTTACCAGTTTCTTTCATAACTTTAACCAACTGAATACCAGTCAATTGACCGTCACCTGTTGTGTTGTAGTCCATGATAATAACGTGACCTGATTGTTCACCACCAAGGTTGTAACCAGATTTACGCATTTCTTCAACAACATAACGGTCACCAACAGCTGTGATAGCTTTGTTAATACCTTCACGGTCAAGTGCTTTGTGGAAACCAAGGTTAGACATAACAGTTGTAACGATTGTGTTGTGAGCCAATTGACCACGTTCAGAAAGGTATTTACCAATGATGTACATTACTTTGTCACCATCAACAATTTCACCATTTTCATCAACGGCAATCAAACGGTCACTGTCACCATCAAATGCCAAACCAACAGCTGCACCAGATTCTTTAACAAGTGCTTGCAATTGTTCTGGGTGAGTTGAACCAACACCAGCGTTGATATTAAGTCCGTCTGGATCTTCACCGATAACTGTAATATCAGCATCCAAATCTAAGAAAATATCACGCGCAGACACTGAAGCTGAACCATTTGCAGTATCAAGAGCAACTTTCATTCCTTCAAGGCTAACCCCTGTTGAAACAAGGAATTTTTCATATTTACGAAGTCCTTCTGGATAATCAACAAGTGTTCCAAGACCTTCAGCTGAAGGACGTGGAAGAGTATCTTCTGGAGCATCAAGAAGAGCTTCGATTTCTAATTCTTGGTCATCAGCCAATTTGAAGCCATCACCACCGAAGAATTTAATACCATTATCTTGTGCAGGGTTGTGACTTGCTGAAATCATAACACCAGCGCTAGCTTTTTCAGTACGAACAAGATAAGACACACCTGGAGTTGCTAAAACACCGAGCGTGTAAACTTCAATACCAACTGAAAGAAGACCAGCAACTAAAGCTGATTCAAGCATTTCACCTGAAATACGAGTATCGCGTGCGACGAATACTTTTGGACGTTCTGTTTCATGTTGACTAAGAACATAGCCACCAAAGCGACCCAATTTGAAGGCTAACTCAGGAGTTAACTCAACATTTGCTTCTCCTCGAACACCATCAGTACCAAAATATTTACCCATTATTCATTTAGCGAAAATTTCGCTTCCTCCATTACTAAATTCATTTTTACCAAAGAGTTGAGTTTTAACAACAACTCTCATTATTCACTAATAGACTATCTTTGTTATTATCTACTATTTTTTTGTTGCTGTCAACTGTACAGTCACGACAGATGGCTCAACTGACACATTATCTGCGGCAAGATTAACACTTAAGCTTGTATCCTTCGTAATATTTGACACATTGACAGTTGCAACAACTTCGTTAACGGCATCAAGTGCTGCCTGACTTCCAGAAATTGTTACTTGATCTTGATTCAGATTATAAGAAATATCCGAAACTTTATCATTCATCTTTCCAGTCAACTTAACTCTTACAGGAACAGTCTTGGTTAATTTCTTAACACTGACTTCAAGACGTGCTTTTGATGGGTTGATAGCACTAGCTAGAATTGTTCCATCAGCAGAAACAGCTTGAAGGGCTACACGTCCGCTATAGTTGCCATTAAGAACTTCGTTTTCCGGAAGATTTGCAACAACGTGATCAATCTGATCAATGATTGATTCATCACTTGTAACTTCAACTTCTGAAACATCGGTTGAAACTTTTTTCAGCTCAAAACCTGGCGCCAATTGACTGACGTCAACTTTGCCTTGAACATTGAATGTTTTTGTTTTTTTCTTTCCGATTGTTACAGAAATATTGTTAGGTGAGGCTGTTGCGGTAACGCCAGATGGCAAATTCATAACCTTTAGCGGAACTGTTTGAGTGCCTTCTCCTAGCCCCGTCAAATCAGCGACAACCTTAAAACTTCTTGTATCATTATTGATTTCTGAATCAAGTTTCACACGATTGATTGAGGTCAAATAAACTTCAGTCTCATAAGAATAACCACTAATAAAGTACTTATCACTATCATATTTGATATCAATAGGCACATTAGTCAAAGTATGGGTGTAAGTCTCAGTTGCACCTGAAACTTGTGAACCAACGTGCGTATAATTACTTGTCGTAGCAGCCAAAAATAGGAGAAGAGAAAGGAAAATTGACACAATAACCAACCAGAATTGACTATTGAAAAACTTTTTCATTTTTTCTTCCTCCAAAATTTTTGATACCAGTGTTCTTCTTCCTCGACTTCAGGAATCAAATGTGCACGAAGAATGGCTTCAAAGTTTTCTTTTGACAAATCATGTAAGAATTCACCCTTTGAAGTGATGGAAATACCACCAGTTTCTTCTGAAACGACAATAGTCAAAGCATCTGAGTTTTCGGATAGACCAATGGCAGCACGGTGACGTGTCCCAAATTCTTTTGAAATTGCCATTGACTCAGACAAAGGAAGATATGAACATGCCGTTGCAACTTTATTTCCTCTGATAATGACGGCACCATCATGCAAAGGCGTGTTTGGAATAAAAATATTAATCAAGAGTTGACTTGAAATATCAGCATTCAAAGGAATCCCTGTTGAAATATATTCTTGTAAGGTCTGAGTTCGTTCAATTGAAATCAACGCCCCAATCTTACGTGGACTCATGTAAGCAACTGATTTAACCAGTGCTTCAACGAGTTTTTCTTCGTCACTAACTTGTTGTGTTTGTGAAAAAACTTGTGTTGAACGACCAAATTTTTCAAGTCCTGTTCGAATTTCAGGAGCAAATATAACAACACAGGCAATAACACCATATGTAATAACTTGGTTCATCAAATAAGAAATTGTCGTAAATCCAATCCACTCAGCGATGAATTTTAGTAGGATAAAGAAGACAACCCCTTGAATCAAGGACATAATCTTCGTGCCTGCTAAGGCTTTTATTAATCTATAAATAAAATAGGCTACAATTAAAATATCTAGCAAATGAACAACAATAGTCCATGGATTTTCAACTAAAGTTGCCCAGAATTTGGCATCAATAGCCGCTAAATTTCTCATACATACATCTCTTTTCTCTAACTAATTAAAACTACCTTTCTATTATACCACTTTTAAAGCAGATTTTCTTTATTAGAAAAGCCCTTTTTATGGTACAATATTCCTATGAAAGCAAACACATTAATGGGAATAACAGCTGGTAAAGCAGCTCACGCCATTCTTTCAAAAATGGGACGTGGTTCAACTTTGCCTGGAAAAATCGCCCTCAAATTCGACAAAGACATTTTAGATACGATTGCAAAGGACTATGAAATTGTAGTCGTTACTGGAACAAACGGTAAGACACTTACAACTGCTCTCACTGTTGGTATTTTACGCGAAGCTTTTGGTGAAATCGTGACAAATCCAAGCGGTGCTAACATGATTACTGGGATTACCTCAACTTTCTTAACCGCTAAAAAAGCAAAATCTGGTAAGAAAATTGCTGTACTCGAAATCGACGAAGCAAGCCTTCCAAAAATTACTGAATACATCACACCAAGTCTCTTTGTCTTCACAAATATTTTCCGTGACCAAATGGACCGTTATGGTGAAATTTACACAACTTACCAAATGATTTTAGATGGTGCTGCTAAAGCTCCTAAAGCTACAATCCTAGCTAATGGTGACAGCCCACTCTTCAATTCAACAAAAGTTGTGAATCCAGTAAAATACTATGGTTTTGACACTGAAAAACATGACCCAGAGTTAGCTCACTACAATACTGAGGGAATTTTGTGTCCTGAATGTCAAAATATCCTGAAATACAAACTAAACACTTATGCTAACCTAGGTGATTATGTTTGTGAAAATTGCGGTTTCCACCGTCCAAAACTCGATTACGCTTTGACTGATTTGACAAAAATCACAAATACAACATCAGAATTTGTCATTGATGGTCAGGATTACAAGATCAACGTTGGTGGTCTGTACAATATCTACAACGCACTTGCTGCTGTTTCTGTTGCGGAATTTTTCGGTGTCGAGCCAGAAAAAATCAAAGCAGGATTCGACAAGAGCCGTGCTGTCTTTGGTCGCCAAGAAACCTTCAAAATTGGTGACAAATCATGTACCTTAGTTCTTATTAAAAACCCAGTTGGTGCCAGCCAAGCCCTTGATATGATTAAGTTAGCTCCTTATCCGTTTACGCTGTCTGTTTTGCTTAACGCAAACTATGCTGACGGTATTGATACAAGCTGGATTTGGGATGCGAATTTCGAATCTATCCTTGAGATGGATATTCCAGAAATCTTCGCTGGTGGTGTTCGCCATTCTGAAATTGCACGCCGCCTACGTGTCACTGGCTACAACGAAAACAAAATCACAGAAGCTGAAAGTCTCGAAGATATCATGGCATTAATCGAAGCGCAGCCAACTGACCATGCCTATATTTTGGCTACTTACACAGCTATGCTACAATTCCGAGAAATCTTGGCAAACCGTCATGCTGTTGGAAAGGAGATGAACTAAGATGACTTACACTTCACTACAATCTCCTGCAAACAAGGATTATCAATTCGAGCTTAACGTTGCTCATCTTTACGGAAATCTTATGAATACCTATGGTGACAACGGTAATATCTTGATGATGAAATACGTTGGTGAAAAATTAGGTGCTAAAATGACCTTCGACATTGTCTCACTCGGAGATGATTTCGACGCTGATTATTATGACATGGTCTTCTTTGGCGGGGGACAAGATTACGAACAATCAATCGTCGCCAAAGACCTTCCAGGTAAAAAAGAAGCTATCGCTGATTTCATCAATAAAGATAAAGTCATCCTTGCTATCTGTGGTGGCTTCCAATTGCTTGGTCAATACTACGTTCAAGCAAACGGTGAAAAAATTGATGGACTTGGTGTTATGGGACACTACACTCTTAGTCAAAATAACAACCGCTTCATCGGAGATATCAAAATTCACAACGACGAATTCGATGAAACATACTATGGCTTTGAAAACCACCAAGGTCGTACCTTCTTGTCTGAAGATGAGAAACCTCTAGGTATGTGTGTCTACGGAAATGGTAATAACAAAGAAGATGGCACTGAAGGTGTTCATTACAAAAATGTCTACGGTAGTTATTTCCACGGACCAATTCTCTCACGTAACGCAAACCTTGCTTACCGTCTTGTAACAACTGCTTTGAAAAACAAATACGGGTCTAGTATTTCACTACCAAGCTACAATGACATCCTTTCAAAAGAAGTCGCTGAAGAGTATGCTGATACTAAAAGTAAAGCTGAATTTGGAAAATAAAAACAAAAACGTCTGATAATTTCAGACGTTTTTTTGTAAATACATCCAGTAAATCTTTGACCTAATCCACCTAATGTCATAAAATTAAGTTGTAAAGAAATCGTTAACATCGCACGATTTAGATTGGAGGCAAAAAATGGGATTATTCAATAATGTAAAGGAAGAAAGCACATTTTCAACTGCATCTGGTTCTGATGGGCTAAAATATGTCGTCCTTCAAGTTACCCTAAAAGAAAAATTCATCGGGACTGGTTCAGGAAACCTAACAGAGTTAGAAAAAGTTATCAACGAACAAGCTGATAAAGGCTACCGTTTACACACAATCACAACTACAAACGGAGGCAGCAAAGGACTAAGCGGTGCTGACCGAATCCAAGCTACTATGGTATTTGAGAGAATCGACTAATATCATCTCACCTAACAATCAATTGACCATCAAAGTTTAAAATAACCTCAGGATTACTCCTGAGGTCTTTTAATAAATTCCCCCTTAGCATAAGCCTCTTTAGCTTCTGCTAGAGTCATTTTATTCTTTACATTAATTATATATCAGAGATTTCAATTCCAAATAGTAAGTAAAATTTTAATAGTATTACTCGACCAAAATGATAAACCAACAATAGATTTTCTGTTTTTACACAAAAAAAGACTCCGTCTTAACAGACAGAGTCTTTAAACTTGATATAATCAGAGATTATTTTTTCAAGTTGTAGAATGATTTCAATCCACGGTACTCAGCTACTTCACCAAGTTGGTCTTCGATACGAAGCAATTGGTTGTATTTAGCGATACGGTCAGTACGTGAAAGTGAACCAGTTTTAATTTGACCAGCGTTAGTTGCAACTGCGATGTCAGCGATTGTTGAATCTTCAGTTTCACCTGAACGGTGTGATACAACTGCAGTGTAACCAGCTTCTTTAGCCATTTCGATAGCTTCGAATGTTTCAGTCAAAGTACCGATTTGGTTAACTTTGATAAGGATTGAGTTAGCAGCTTCTTCTTTGATACCACGTGCAAGGTATGAAGTGTTTGTTACGAAGAAGTCATCACCGACCAATTGAACACGTTTACCAAGACGTTTAGTAAGTTCTTTCCATCCGTCCCAGTCGTTTTCGTCCATTGCATCTTCGATTGTGATGATTGGGTATTTGTTAACCAATTCTTCGATGTAGTCGATTTGTTCTGCAGCAGTACGTTTAGCAGCACCTTCACCTTCGAATTTAGTGTAGTCATAGATTCCGTTATCGTAGAATTCTGATGAAGCACAGTCAAATCCAAGGAATACATCTTCACCTGGTTTGTAACCAGCAGTTTCGATAGCTTTGATGATTGTTTCTACAGCGTCTTCAGTTCCTTCAAATTTAGGAGCGAAACCACCTTCGTCACCAACAGCTGTTTCAAGACCACGTTCTTTAAGGATTTTCTTAAGAGTGTGGAAGATTTCAGCACCCCAACGAAGAGCTTCTTTGAATGTAGGTGCACCAGCAGGTACGATCATGAATTCTTGGAAAGCGATTGGAGCGTCTGAGTGAGAACCACCGTTGATGATGTTCATCATTGGAGTTGGAAGAACTTTAGTGTTGAAACCACCAAGGTAGCTGTAAAGTGGAACTTCAAGGTAGTCAGCAGCTGCGCGAGCTACGGCAATAGAAACACCAAGGATAGCATTTGCACCGAGTTTACCTTTGTTTGGAGTACCATCAAGAGCGATCATAGCACGGTCGATAGCTTGTTGATCACGAACATCGAAACCGATGATTGCTTCAGCGATGATGTTGTTAACGTTGTCAACAGCTTTTTGAGTACCAAGACCGTTGTAACGAGATTTGTCTCCGTCACGAAGTTCTACTGCTTCGTGTTCACCAGTAGAAGCTCCTGAAGGAACCATACCGCGACCGAATGCGCCTGATTCTGTGTAAACTTCTACTTCAAGTGTTGGGTTACCGCGTGAGTCAAGGACTTCGCGAGCGTAAACATCAGTAATAATTGACATTATGTTACTCTCCTTATGAGTTTTTAATATTTTTACACTAAAATAATACCATAATATCGGCGCTTAGGCAAATAAAAACGAGAATTTTTGAAAATCGCTACCAACTTTCATGACTTTTTCCATAAATTGGGGTTAAAACAGTCCAAATCTGACAGTTTAGTAAATTTAACTTATAATTGTTTTAAATAAACCATGGAGGTTTTGATATGGCTGATTTAGAAAGTAAAGTGCTGCAGGCTGCAACTGGTGAAAAGCGCCTTAATCCCGATGAACAACGTCTTTATTTCGGAACATTTGCAGAGCGTGTGGTACTATCTATTCCACTTGAAGATAGTCGTTTAGAAGATGTTCAAAAACGTTTTAATGACATTTTAAAAGAATTAAATGGCAAATACGATACTTTGTCAGTTAAAATTTCACCAAAATTATCCGTTTCAAATCAAGTCTTTTACATGAAAATTGCTCAAGAGCTAGGAAATCAAGCAACTATCGTCGATGAAAAAAATGCACAATCACCATATGGTATCATTGTGCACTCTAATCAGGCTGAAAATGTCGATAACCCTCTGCTGTCTGAACAATTTCCAACTCAGCAAAAAGAAACAAAAGAAGCCCCTGCTAAAAAAGGCTTCTTATCAAAATTATTCAAAAAGAATTAATGAATTTTTACCGCTAAAAGGTTACCAATATTTTGAGCGGTACGTTCTAGATTTTCTCTAGCTTTTGCTAAGGTATTTTCCAAAGTTTCAACGCTTGAGATAATCGGGAATGCCGCTTGAATATTTGAATTTGGGAATGCTGGTAAGTCATTTTTTAGGCTACCGCAAATGGCAATAACAAGTTTACCTCGTGGAGTTCGCTGTGCAACGCCAACTGGTGCCTTGCCTGAAAGGCTTTGTTTATCCATACGACCTTCACCAACAATGACAATATCAGCATTTTTTACACGTCGATCAAAGTCAAGGATGTCAAGGACCGCGTCTATGCCAGAAATGATTTCACCGCCTGTAAAGGCTGATAGACCTGCTGCCATACCGCCGCCCGCTCCTGCTCCAGCTATCTCAAGAACAGCTGGGAAAAAAGTTTGATAGAATTTTTCCATATCCTTATCAACGCTTGCGAAGTCATCTTCTGCAAGCCCTTTTTGACCACCAAAGATATAAGTTGCACCGTTGGGTCCGCACAGTGGGTTCGTAACATCAGTAATAACTGTAATTCTTACATTCGATAAATCCCAGTAGCAATCTTCATACGACACCATTGCTATTTCTCCGAGGTTCTTCCCAATCGCAGCCACTTCGTGACCTGATTTATCAAAAAAGCGATACCCTAGACCTGCTGCCATACCAAGACCACCGTCATTGGTTGAGCTGCCGCCAACGCCAATCATGATTTCCTGCACACCATTTTCGACCAAATGACCAATCATTTCACCGACACCTCGAGTTGTTAGGGTCAATGGATTACGCTGATTGAGCGGAACTTTTTCCAAACCACAAATGTCAGCCATTTCAAAAACAGCTAGACGACCATTTGTTGCATAATGCGCTTCGACAGTATCACCAAGTGCACCAGTTACAGTACAAGTTTCACGTTTTAAATGTAAACCGTCTGTTAATGCTTCAAGTGTTCCTTCACCACCATCACCTACTGGCATCAAATCAAATGTCGCATTTGGCAGAGCTTTGCGAAATCCATTTTGAATTGATTTTGCAACTTCAAGTGCTGATAGGCTTTCCTTAAATGAATCAGGTGCAATCAAAATATGCATGGTACCAACTCCCTTACAATTTCTTAATACTATTATATAATTTTTTATACGAAAGAGGTTGCAAAAACACGAAAGCATGACAAAAATCCCCTTCTGAATTAGAAGGAGATTTTTATATACCAATCAAATGTTATTGACTTTTCTTACGTCTTTTGACTTCTAATACTGCTAAACTTGCTAAGCTTAAAATACCAGTAAAGGTTAAAACTTTACTATCTTTTTGACCTGTTTTTGGCAGAGCAAGAGTACTATTTTCCACGACAGCAACCTTTTGAAGATTTTCAAAAGGCTCAGAAGTATCTTCACCTCGGACAGCAGCCTGATTTTGTACTGTCGCTGCAATTTGTGATACGTAACTAAATTCCGCTAGGGTTTCATTTTCTGAAGCTTGAGTTTTATAAATAATACCATATTGACTAAAATGTTCAACGTCAAAGATAACAAATGTGACGACTTGCCCCTCAACAATTTTAGTAACTTCTCTAAAGTTCAAAGCTTGTGGCTGTGCATTTTCTGGAAGGAAGAAAACTTTGGCAACCGTCTTACCAGCATCAATCGGTAAAATGATTTGAACTTGCTGATTTGGACTAACAGCATGCCCATAAGCATCTTCAGGCTCAATATCATACAAATCATAATCTTTTCCTTGTAGAGCCTCAGGTGTTTGACTATCATTTGTTTCTTTATGATGAACAGCAATTTGTGTAATATCTTCTCGTTCACCTGGTGCTAGAATGACACTTATACCACTTGCTTGGTCATAAAGTGTACGTTCAGTTTCTGTACCAACTTTTTGCAAACGTAAAATTGTAGCTGTAAGTGGATCGAGTTTAACGCTATTTTCTGTAAAAGCCACACCTGTCGGATTTGAAATTGCAGTTGTTCCTGCTTGTTCACTATCTGCAAGAACTTCCCCATTAAGGAGAGTTTTATAGGCATCTGACACGACAATCTCACGCGCTTTGCTATCAGCATTGATAAAGACGGCATAAACATCGCCATTGCTTGCTTGTGTTTGATAAGCGATTACCAAATCTTCTTGAGCAACCCCATTTTCATTTGGAACAGTAATCAGTTTAACTTTGCTATCAACATCTGCTTTTGTTTTAAGCGTAAAGGCATCTGTTGAGCGACGAAGTGCAATAAGACCTTTTGTGTAATCCTTCGTTTTAACATTTCCTGAATAAAGGCTACTATCAGTTGCTTTTGCCCAATCAAAATGATTAATCGCATCTGTTGAATCATAAGAATCACTGATAAAGTAAGGATAAACAAACGGTGTGCCATCTGCGTTTGTTAGCAAATCAGATTTTGCTGGAACCTGATCAGCTGGAACTGGTGTCTTATAGGCTTCATCACGGAATTGCTTAGTACGACCGTATTCCTGACCTGAATGAATAAAGGCTGTTCCCTGAGACGTTAAGATGATAAGATTTCCCAAACGTTGACGACGTAAAATTTCAGCTTCATTTTCAGTCACTGATGGATCTTTGTGTATTGACTTGGCAATAATATCGTGAAGAGTTAGGTTATCATGAGCTGCAATGTATTGAATCACATCACCCGGATCATCTGCTGTGAAATTATTTGGTTGAGCTTTGATGGTATTAAAGAGCTCTTGCAAATCTTTTGCACCACCTGTGATAAAGCATGGTGAACCTTCACTAGGATAACCTGATTTAAGGAGATTACGAATATCATCAGAGAACGAAGCAACACTATCTGTCTGTGACATCCAAGTTTGGTCAGCAGGTTGGCGAGAATCATTAGCATCCCCAACATAAGTAATCCAACCCTCACCAAGCATAATAACATTTGGATTTAAAGCTTTTGCCTTGTCGTAAGCCATTTGAACTGTCTTGGCATCCAAATCACCCATCATATCAAAACGAAAACCATCTACTTTAAATTCATTTGTCCAATAAGCAATTGAATCAAGTACCATACGTCGTGTCATGTAGTGAGTTGTTCCTGGGCGACCACCACCAAAGCTTGTCTTAGCTGTCCCATCTGCTTCCATAAAGTGATAATATCCAGGTTCCAAATCTTCAAGAATGGCAAGATCAGCAGTGTGATTGTAAACCACATCAAGAATAACTCCCATGCCATGTTTATGAATTTCAGCAATCAAATTCTTGAATTCTTCAATTCGTTTTGCTGGGTCGGATGGATTTTCAGAGTACATTCCTGTCAAAGCAAAGTAACTTTGTGGGTCATATCCCCAGTTGTAGTTTGTATTGCTTGAAGAAAAATAATCCAAGCGCTGTCCGTTAATCTCTTCGTTCGCAAAATAATAACTCATCACAGGAAGTAATTGAATATGAGTGACACCAAGACTTTGGAGATAGTCTAATTTCTCTGCAAAGGCTGCAAATGTTCCAAATTGGTGCTTTAGGTCATCAGAAATTGCCTTATCAGAAGTAAAATCACGCACATGTGCTTCATAAATAATGGCATCTTCACGAGCCGTGTAACCTTTGATATCTGCGTAAGTCAGGTTTTGATTTCCAATAGCACTTATATCGACAATAGCTGCTTTTGCCACCTTAGATGACGGATTTGTTCCGATTAAATCGCTATTCCACTCTGCAAGAGAGTTTGCGTATGGGTCAAGCGCAAGAACTGTTTCATCCCCACGTGTGATTTCATAATGGTAATAATAGCCACGATAATCACTAACTCCCCAACCGAGACTTGGTGTTAGACTAGCTGACCATTGACCTTTATCACCTTTTGTCATAGCTACTTTGCCAATAACTTTAGTCTGGTCTTCTTTATCATAAAGAACAACTGCTACTTGGTCTGCACTTGGTGACCAGACAGTCAACTCAACACGCGCCCCGTTATCAAAAATATGTGCTCCCAAATCACCGTCATAGGCATACTTAGAATCTGTATATTGCCAACTTTGCTTAGCTTGATATTGGTCTCCATTATAGCTTACTGTGTAAAGACCATCACTTGAAAAATCACCAATGATACTAACTTTATTACTTGTTTTATCCAGACCGATAGCTGTAATGCTAACTGCATTACCATCTTTGTCTGTCACTTTAAGGTTTTCTAAAAGCTCATCTTTCTCAGCATCCGCTAAGTTACTGATAATCACTACAAGCTCTGAACTACTGATTTGTTGTGCAGATGTTAAGCGAATTGTGCTTACAAAATATGGATTCGTATAAATGGTCTTATCCTCATCTTTCAAAAAAATTTGTGTTTGATTTATTAAATCTTTAAAAATATAATTATCTGGTTGAATTTTAGCCGCATCGCCTTCTTTAGACTCATCAAGAAGTAAGAAACCAAGCTCATTAAAATCAGCTAATGGCACATCGATATAAGCACCGTATTTGCCAAAGTTTTCAAAATCAACACCATCTGGCCAAGAACCTAAACGACCAGTGATGGAACTGTCTGCACTTCCCCACAACCAAATTGCTAAATTCTTGTAATTACCATCACTACGATAATAATTGATACGGATTTTTCCTTTTTCAAGCGGAGCATAATAATTAGCTTGATAATTCTCATCAAACCAAACTTCATTCATATCAGGGCTGATAAGATTAACCACTTTATCCCCTGAAATATTCTCACCACTAGTATTATTGATAAGTAGTCCAACTTTGTGACGATTACCATTGACCAATTTCACATCGAGATAATAACCATAAGCATCGTGCTTAAGGTTAGAAAGATTAATTGCACCATTCGGCCAAGATTCCGACGGGTGTTCAACATCCTCCCAAGTCCATAAACCAAGACTTGCTAAATTCTCAGATGGCAAGGCCTTAAAATGAATGCGCAGCGTATTTTCAGCTATTGGTTCTTCTTCAGTCTGAGCAATAAGAGCTTGCGTAATAGCGCCTGCAGAGACTTTTAGAAGCATGGTACCACCTTTTGAAATCGTTGGCGCTTCAATATCAAGATAATATTGACCATCTTGCCCGAGAAGAGCTTGGTAAGTCCTTCCTGTGTAATAATCAGTTACAGTTGCTGCCTCAGATAAAATTAAGTGAAGTTTTTGTGACTGGTCTTTCAAATTGTACAAAATATAAGCTGCATCTGAGTCATTTGCTCGTTTGGCAAGAAGCCATCCTTGGCTATCATTAACTGCTACTGTACTGTGACTACCACGCGCCAACAATTCACTATTTTCACGACGAAAAGCTAATAATTTTTGATAGTGCTCTAAGATTGCATTGCCTGAAACATCATTCCAATCAAACTCATAACGATTATCATAATATGGCCAGTTATTAGCACCAGATTGACCTAATTCTTCACCGTAGTAAATGACAGGTTGACCTTTAGCTGTCAACAAGAGTGTTGCTGCTAATTTTAATTTATTTAAATCACCACCGATACTGTACAGAAAGCCATCTTCATCATGGCTGCCAAGAAACTGCGCCAAGGTATAAGCGCTAGTAAGCGTATCATTTCTAGCAATCAACTCATCATTAGCTTCTTTCAAACGACCATTGACTAATAACTTAGCAATATCTTTAAAACCAAAGTCAAGAAGACTATCCATACTGCCAGTACCTAAATCACCTTTAGTATCTTTATAATTTGCTCCCCAACTTTCTCCAACTAGATGAAAATCAGCATCTTTTAGCGCAAGCTCATTTTTGAAATACTGCCATGTCGTATCATCAACATGTTTAACAGTGTCGACACGAAAGGCATAAATGCTGTTTCCTTTAGCAGTTGTTGATTTTTCAAGCCATGCTGTTTGCCAAGCAACTAATTGCTCACGAACAGCTTTTTCTTCTGTTTTGAAATCTGGAAGACCTGATTGTGAACCTTGAATGTCATCACCTTTATCTTCTTCTGGTGTGCGCAACATACCAGCATATTTGTCTTCGGTACCATAACCTGAGTGGTTAAGTACCACGTCGACAATGATATTAATGCCACGTTCTGCAGCTTGGTCAATCAACTCATGAAAATCATCCAGTGTCCCAAGATGTGGGTTGAGTTTTTCAAAATCTTCTGCCCAGTAACCATGATAGGCATAATATTCCTTACCAGCTTCTGTACTGACATCTTGCGGAATATTATCAACAATCGGTGTCACCCAAATACTTGTCACACCAAGTTGTTTGAGGTAGTCAAGCTTTTCAGTAACGCCTTTAAAATCTCCACCTTTATAAACACCAGCTTGATTAATTGCGCCAGCATAATCTTGATGATAAGGATTGTCATTACTTGGATCACCATTATAAAAGCGGTCAGTCAACATGAAATAAATCACTTGTTCATCCCAGTCCACTTCACCAGCTTGTTTAAAACGCTTGGTTACAGTGACTGATGCCGTTGTGTCATAATAGCCATTATCCTTGTCAAAAACTCGAACGGGTAAGTCGTAAGTTCCTGGCTGAGTATCTGACGTTGCCGTGATTGTGACACGGTTGAGCTCTGGTGAAATTTCGATTACACCCCCACCAATTGGTGTGGTATCAACTTGCATGCGCGTGATATCAACATTTTCTGGATTGATTACTGTTACATCAATCAAATCAGTTTCATTATAGTTAAAAGGCCGGTAACTACTTGCTGATACTGAAATATTGTGTACTCCAGGTGTAGCCTTTGAAAAATCTTGTCCAGTAACAGTAGCAATATAATATGGGTTGGTATAAACAGTCATATCATCGTTATGTAAGAAAATTTGGCTATGAATGTTTCGGTCAGAAAAATTCATATCGATTGTTTTATTGCTCGTTTTTTCTGGGTCGTTTTGATTGACTAGTAAAAAACCAATATTTGACTCTAATAATTTTGATAAAGGCAAATCAATATAGCGGCCGTAATCTCCTTCTTGAGTGAAATCAAGTGCATCCGTTGGCCATGTTCCAAACTGCGCAGCCACATCACCCCAAGCCCATAGGCCCCAGCCGTCATAATTACCATCATCACGCTTATAATTGATGCGAACGAGTCGATCATCAGCCAATGGTTTATAGCTATAGGCAGTAAAATCCAAAGCAACCCAAACTTCATTTACATCTTTTGATAAAAACTTAATAGTTTGATCAGAATCGCTGGTCTTCTCACCATTTTTAAGAAGGAGGTAGCCAATATCACCATGGCTTGCTGCTTGAGTCAAATCAATGTAGTAACCAAAATCATCTTTTTGATTAGCCGAAAATGGCGTTGCTGCCGCTGGCCAATTATTACCATCAGACGGTTCTGCGACTGCTCCCCAAGTCCACAAGCCGTACTGTGTGTAATTGTCATCAGTAACAGCTTGGAAGTGTACGCGAACAGTATTTTCTGCAATTGAAGGTTTCGTCACTTGATTATCAGATTGAGAAGATTTTAGGAGATTAATCTGATTACTATTTTCAGTACTTGTCACTGTTTTGACTTCATCAATTCTAACAGATTCTGCTGTCCCTCGGACATCTTGTAGATTTGAATTAGCTTCTGAACTCTGTGACTCTGGTATAGTTTCTTCTACTGCTGGACTCTCAAGATCATTTAATTGACCTTTGCTATCAGCATTTAAATTCGACGAATTTTTTTCTTCAAGATTTTGACTAACATCATCCGTCTTCTCTAACTCAAGAAACGACTGGTTGTCATCTTCTGGAAGTGATGTTTCATTTACCACTTCCGAAGCAGGTGTTTGAGAAGAAATTTGATCTGCTGAAACGTTTGTTAATCCAGCGCCCCAAAAAAGAGTTGTCGCAATCGCAACCGAAGCAACACCAACTTTTAGCTTACGTATCCCAAAGTACTCTCGTTTTTCTGGGAAAGAAAGCCGACTTACCTTTTTCATAGAAGACCTCCGTCTTAAATTAGTAGTATTTTATGCTTTCAGTATACAAAATACTTTATATTTACGCAAGCGTTTTCGTTGATTTTTTCTTGTTTTTAACAGGTTAAATAGCATATATACAAATAACACCTTCTAATAAATAGCGCAACCGATTGCTTTTAAGGGGATTGAAAAAAGCAGGAATTAATTTCCTACCTTTTTTAGCTTAATAATTTGTAATTTCTGGTCTATCGTGAACGTTACTCTTTTTTCCTTGGCGAGCTTTTAGGACTGCCTCAATATCGTCTGGTGTCAAACCTGTTTCGACCAACATGACCGCCAAATGATACAAAACATCTGCTGTTTCATTTGCGATTTCTGCTTTATCTGCATTTTTGGCTGCGATAACAACCTCTGTTGCTTCTTCACCGACTTTTTTCAAAATCTTGTCTAAACCTTTGTCAAAAAGGTAATTGGTATATGAACCTTCTTTAGGGTTTTCCTTACGGTCTAAAGCTTCATTATAAAGTGTTTCTAACATCATTTTTCCTTTCTATAAAATCTCATTGAAGAAGCAGCTGTATGCTCCTGTGTGACAAGCTGCACCTTCTTGCTTGACAGCAACCAACAAAGTATCACAGTCACAATCTGTTTTTATAGATTTAACATACTGATAATGCCCACTGGTTGCACCTTTATGCCAAAGTTCATTGCGCGAGCGACTCCAATAGTGCATTTGCTTTGTTTCAAGAGTCAAGCGATAAGCTTCTTCATTCATGTAAGCAAGCATTAACACTTGCCCAGTCTGATAATCAGTCACAATAACAGGAAGAAGACCTCCTTGCTTAGCAAAATCTAGCTTTATCTCACTCATCGTCTCACCTCAATTCCTGCTTCTGCCATAGCAGATTTGGTATCTGCAATCGAAACCTCACCAAAATGGAAAATCGAAGCGGCAAGCGCACCTGTTGCACTTGTTTTTTCAAAAACTTCAACCATGTGCTCGATATTTCCTGCTCCACCTGAAGCAATGATAGGAACATCGACCACATCAGCAACTGCATTTAACATGTCTAGGTCAAATCCTGACTTCGTGCCGTCTTTGTCCATGCTGGTTAGCAAAATCTCACCTGCGCCGAGGCTAACCACTTTTTTTGCCCAGTCAATCAAGTCAATTCCAGTATCCTTGCGACCACCTGCAACATAAACATGCCAAGTGCCATCACTTTCTTTTCTAGCATCAATAGCAGCAACCACACACTGATTGCCAAATTTTTCTGAGCAGTCTTTGATAAGTTGTGGGTTGGCTACAGCGGATGAATTTACAGCAACCTTGTCTGCACCGGCTTTGAGCATTTTATTCATATCTTCAACTGAACGAATGCCACCACCAACTGTAAATGGAATAAAAACCTGATCAGCTACACGTTTAACCATTTCAACTGTCGTGTCACGTTTTTCATGAGTCGCTGTGATATCTAGAAAAACCAGTTCATCACAGCCAGCTTCATAGTAAGCACGAGCTGCATCCACTGGGTCACCAACGTCTGTCAAATTAACAAAGTTAACTCCCTTAACCACTCGACCATCCTTGACATCAAGACAAGGAATAATACGTTTTTTCAGCATCGACTACCCTCCAAAAGCTTTTAACTCTTCAAGGCTGATATTGCCATTATAGTAAGCTTTACCAACAATGGTTCCCGCAACGCCAATCTTTTCTAACTTAGCTAAGTCTGCCTGCTCTGCTATACCACCAGATGCAATGACCTGCGCTGTCGTCAGTTCAGCTACCAAGCGCTCATAATGCTCAAAATTAGGTCCTGTTAGTGTCCCGTCTCGGTCTACATCCGTATAAACAAAGAGAGTCACCCCAATTTTTTCCATAGCCTTTGCTAAACTGATATAATCGACATCACTTGTCTCAAGCCACCCTTCGGTTGCCACCATGCCAGCTTTAGCATCAATTCCAACCACGATTTTGTCACTGCCAAATTTTTCCAAAGCAGCTCTTACAAAATCGGGATTTTTGACTGCCATTGACCCGATAATCACACGATCAATACCAACCGCTAAGTAATCTTCAATCTGTTCAAGTGTACGAATGCCGCCGCCGACTTCGACACCAAGACCAGATTCTTTTTTTAGCTTGGCAATCAAATCACGATTCGTAGCACGACCATCAAGAGCACCATCAAGATCCACAACGTGGATAAATTGGATTCCTGCCTCAGCAAAAATCTTGCCTTGTTCAAGTACGTCAGGATTAACCACCGTTTTTTGATTAAAATCACCTTTGAAAAGACGAACAGCCTGCCCATCTTTAATATCAATTGCTGGAAGAATTTGCATACAAAACTCCTTTTTCATCACGTGTTAGCTTTACAAATATCGACAAATTTTTCAAGAATGCCTAGGCCAAGGTCACCTGATTTTTCAGGGTGGAACTGGGCACCGTAGACATTCGCCTTATGAATCATAGCTGGTACTTCAATGCCGTAATCCGCTGTAACATCAATGTACTCTTCAGGGACATCTGTAAAATAGCTATGCACAAAATAAACTGACTGTCCATCCAAGCCACCTGTCAATGGGCTATCTTGTTTTACTGTTAAATCATTCCATCCCATATGAGGGACTGGCAAATTTTTACTAGCCTTTATTTCTCGACAAACACCTGGAATGAAACCAAGTCCTTGAGTTTCTTGGTGTTCAAGACCTGTTTCAGTCAGCACTTGCATGCCTAGACAAATGCCAAGTAGCGGAATACCTTTAGCAACTGCTTCTTTGATTGCTGTTACTAAATGTCGTTTTGTCAGCTCAGCCATTGCAGCTGGATAAGCACCGACTCCCGGCAAGATAAGGCCATCCGCAGCCAAAATTTTCGTAGAATCACTAGATAATTCAGCCTGAACACCAATTTTCTTCAAGGCTCTCAAGACATTCGCTGTATTTCCAGCATCATAATCAATCACAATAATCATTAGCTAAGTTATCAAACCTTGAAAACACCAATAATTTTTAGTGTTTTGGCTGATTTTCCTTTCTATATATTAAAGCAAACCTTTTGTTGAATTAACCCCGTGAATTTCAGGGTTAATAGTAACCGCTTCGCGAAGAGCACGTCCTGTCGCCTTAAAAAGACTTTCTGATTTGTGGTGGTTATTTTTACCATGCAAAATCTTCAGATGCAAATTCATTTGAACATTGAAAGCAAATGCTTGGAAGAATTCTTCAACCAACTCAGTATCAAAATTACCAAGTTTTGGATTATCAAACTCACAATCAAAAACAAGGTAGCTGCGTCCTGACAAATCAAGACTAGCCATTCCAAGCGTTTCATCCATTGGAACAAAAGCTGTTCCGTAGCGATTGATTCCTGCTTTATCGCCAAGCGCCTCTTTCAAAGCTTGTCCCAAAACAATTCCAACATCTTCTACAGTGTGGTGGCTATCAACATGCAAATCACCATCTGCCTTAACCACAAGTGACATGCGACTATGTCTTGCAAAAAGAGTCAACATGTGGTCAAAAAATCCGACACCTGTGTCAATAGAAACAGGCTCTTGAGCATCCAAATTAAGGCTCAATTTTATTTTTGTCTCAAAGGTATTACGTTCAATTTCTGCTTGTCTCATTTATTGTTCTTCCTTTTCTTGACTGTCTATAATGTCAATCACCTTGTACAAATCCGCTTCGTTAATCTGATGTGGAGCTTCTTTTCGAACGATTGGCTTCGCACAAAAAGCAATGCCAATTCCTGCCGTTTTAATCATAGGAAGGTCATTTGCACCATCTCCCATAGCAATTGTCTGACTAAGTTCCAAATCATTTTCTGCTGCCCACTGCATTAAACTTGCTTTCTTGACATCTTTTGTGACAACTTCACCAAGGACCTTTCCTGTTAGCACACCATCTTTGACTTCCAAGCGATTAGCTCTCACATAATCAAGTCCGATGCGATTTGCCAAAACGTCAACCGTTTCGTGAAAGCCGCCAGACACAACAGCAACTTTATAGCCGCGACGATGAAGCTCAGCCACCAACTTCTCAGCACCATTTGTAAAATGCATGCGCGCAAGCACCTTATCAAAAATACTTTCTGGCAAGCCTTTCAATAAACCAACACGCTCGTCCAAAGCTTGTTTAAAATCAAGTTCACCATTCATGGCACGCGCTGTAATATCAGCGATTTTTTCACCAACACCAGCTTCTTCACCTAATAAATCAATTCCTTCTTCTTGGATGAGAGTTGAGTCCACATCCATTACCAATAAACCTTTTACCTTAGTCATGACGCACCTCGATTGCTTTAGCGTGTGCTTGCAGACCCTCAGCGTAAGCAAGCGTTGTAATATCGTGACTAGCTACATTAACAGCCGACTTAGAATATTGCATGTACTGAATACGTTTTACAAAATCATGTACGCCAAGTGCAGAAGAAAATCGACTCGTACTTGTTGTAGGCAAGACGTGGTTGGCACCAGCGTAATAATCTCCAATCGGCTCACTAGTAAAGTGTCCGAGAAAGACTGAACCAGCATTTTCAACTTTATCAAGATAATCATAAGCATTATCCATCGCTAACTCCAAATGTTCTGGCGCCACTTGGTTCATCAATTCAAACATGGCCTCCACTGAATCTGCAACGATAATACGTCCATTATTTTCAATCGAAGCTCGAGCAATTTCTTCACGTGGCAATGCTTTTAGCTGAGCTTCTATTTCTGCTTCAACCGCATCAGCTAATTCAGCAGAATTTGTAACCAAAATCGCACGAGCACGTTTGTCATGTTCAGCTTGAGAAAGCAAATCTGCCGCAACGTATTTTGGTGTTGCAGTGCCATCAGCAATCACTCCGATTTCAGATGGACCAGCAATCATATCAATGCCAACAAGACCATAAACCATTTTCTTAGCTGTAGCTACAAAAATATTTCCAGGTCCAGTGATTTTATCAACACGAGGAATACTTTCAGTACCATAAGCAAGAGCTGCAATACCTTGTGCACCACCAACTTGATAAATTTTATCAACACCAGCAAGTGACGCAGCAACCAAAATAGCTGGTTCAAAATGCTTTTGTGGTGGCGTAATCATGATAATTTCTTTAACACCTGCAATTTTTGCTGGAATCACATTCATCAAAACTGATGACGGGTAAGCAGCTGTTCCTCCTGGAACATAAACACCCGCACGTTCAATCGGACGAATCAATTGACCACGAATGACACCATCTACTGGAGCATCTTCGAAGCCTGATTCAAGCTGTTGCTTGTGATAGCTTTCGATGTTAACTTTAGCGTTCTTAAGAGCTTGTAAAACTTCTGGATTAATTTCTTCAAAAGCTTTATCAATAAGGTCTTGACCAACTTCAAAATCATCTAAAGCAAGCTTGTCAAATTTTTCAGAATAAGCCTTAAGAGCTTTATCGCCATTTAATTTGACATCTTCTAAAATCTTACGAACTGCATCGTCAACATCAAGATTTTCTTTACTCAACTCCAGCTGTTCTTGATAAAGAATTTCTGAAATCTCTTCAGTCGTTCCAGTTAATCGTTTCATTTAAAAGCTACCTCCTCATTTCCGACAATTTCTTCTATTTTCTTGATAAATGGCATAATATCAGGATTATTCTTTAAAGCCGCTTTGTTGACAATCAATCTAGCTGAAATGCGGCAAATATCTTCATAGACTTTAAGACCATTTGCAACCAAAGTATTTCCAGTCTCAACAATATCAACAATAGCATCCGCAAGTCCAATAACTGGGGCAATTTCAACACTTCCTTGAATGGAAATAATCTCAACATCCTCCCCCTTTTTATTGAAATAATCTGTTGCGATGGTTGGGTATTTTGTGGCAATTCGCTTGCGCTTATGGTCATGTGGCTTATAATCATCTGTTGACGCTACTGAAAATTTACATAAACCAAAGTTTAAATCTAACATTTCAAGATACCCTGTCGGATGTTCAATCAACAAATCCTTTCCAACCACACCAAGGTCTGCCACACCATGTCTCACATAAGTTGTCACATCAGGTGCCTTTACTAACAAAAAGCGAAACTTTTTATCTGGACTTTCAAAAATCAAGTTGCGCCCTTTATTTGCCATAAATGACATATCAAAACCAGCTTTTTCCAGAAGTTTCACCGTATCTTTTTCAATACGACCCTTCGTCAATGCAATCGTAATTTGATTTTCCATTAGGCACCTCCTTCTAAGCTATCGTGGACAGCTTGGTAAATGGCATCAATGTCAACTGCCCAACCAACTGCTGTTAATTTCTTAGCACCAAAGCGTTCAAATAATTTGTCGTAGCGTCCTCCAGATGCAAAAGCATCAGGAACCTTGTCACCAAAAACTTTGAACATCACACCAGTATAATATGGCATTGATGGAATTTGTGCTAAATCAATATTGCTTTCAGGCAAAATATCAGAAACTTGTTCCAATAGATTTTCCAAATCACTCAAAGCAGCTAAAACCGATTCATTTGTAACAAGCTTGCGAGCCGCTTGCAATACTTGATGACTTTCTCCAAATAAAAACGGCAATTGTTTCAAAAATTCATCAAATTCACTTGGGTACTTTTTAGTCAGTTCATTTAATTGTGTAATATTTTTATCTTTGATTGCCACATCGAATTCTCTGCTAGCTGTTTCTGGTAAATTAAGCTTTTCAAAAATCGTTTGTAAAATACCTGCATGAGAAAATTCAAATTGGTAAGATGGAATATCAGCTTTATCAAGAGAAGCTTTCGCTGATGCAATCGCCTCGTAAACTGCTTCGTTTGCAGGAAATCCGACAATTTCAACACCAGCTTGCGTGTGTTCATTCATCAAGCCACGCATCTCTTCATTGTACTTAAAAACTTTTCCAGAGTAAGAAAATTTAATCGGTGTTTCAACCTGAGTCGAGGCAATCACACGACCAATCTGACTTGTAATATCTGGACGAAGAGTTAACAACTCACCACTTTTATCAAAAAAATTATAATTATTTTTAGTAATCGAATCACTAAAAACCTCAAAGTGCTCAAGTGTCGGAGTTTCAATGCGATTAAACCCTTCACTCATCAAAAAGTCACTGATGTCACGCTCAATTTTATAGGTTACTCGAGCACGTTTAAACAATTTATCATGCATACCGACAGGTAATGTAGTTTTTTTCATTCAATCGCCTCCTTACTTCATATAATATTTCTTAATTACTCTGATTACTTCTTCCATTTCGTCTTGACGACCGATGGAAATCCGCAAATGATTCTTAATACGCTCAACTTTTGGGAAATATCTGACATAAATGTTATTAGACTGCAAATACTCAAATAGCGATTTCGCAGAGTGATGTGGACATTCTGCCAATACAAAATTTGTCTTTGACGCCAAAACACTGAAATCAAGAAATGTCAATTCATCAGAAAACCAATCTCTTGTCGCCATAATTTTTTTGCATGTAGCTTCATAGTAATCCCAAGATTCAACCGCTGCAAGCGCAAGTTTTTCAGCAATCAAATCAACGTTATAAGGGTTCACTGAGTTCTTTACTGCATTAATAACCGGCATCAATTTTTTACTTCCCATGCCATATCCGACACGAAGCCCAGCAAGTGAAGCATCTTTTGAAAATGTTCGTGTGATAAACACATTGTCATATTTTTCAAGTAAGGGAATAGCTGTTTGACCACCGAAATTAATATAAGCTTCATCAATAATAACAACCACATCTTGATTAGCTCGAATAATATGCTCAATCTCATCAAGCGACTTATAAATCCCCGTTGGTGCATTTGGATTGGTAATGACAATGCCACCATTATCAGCGATATAATCAGTCGCATCTATTTCAAAATTGTCATCTAAAGGAATTTCACGATAGTTGATGTGATACAAATCAGCCCAGACTTTATAAAAACCATATGTCAAATCAGGAAATAAAATAGGATCATCGCTATTAAAGAATGCCAAGAATGCCATAGACAAAACATCATCAGATCCATTACCAACAATAATCTGATCTGGATCAAGACCATGTTGTTTAGCGAGAGCTGTACGAAGTGATTTTTGGTCTAAAGTAGAATATTTTCGCAATTGATGGACATCAAAGTGTGAAAAGGCATCTGCTACTTTAGGACTTGGTCCGTACGCATTTTCGTTTGTGTTTAATTTTATTAAATTTTCGCCACTCGGTTGACTTCCGGCAACATAAGGGTCAATTTTTCTCAATCCTTTGATAGTTGTCATAACAAAATCCTTTCTATTTTCTGATATAAAAAAGCCCTCGCAAAAAAATTTGCAAGGACGCTTAAAACGTGGTTCCACCTCTGATTCAGCAGCAAGTCGCCTTTACTGCTCTCATGAAGTACGTGACTTCTAGTCTGTAACGTAGACCACGCGTCGTGCACTACTGTCATAAGAGTTCGCACACGCACTCAAGAATGTGTCGCCCAAGGATTGCACGCTTTTCTCACCATCAAGCACTCTCTGTCTGTTGTCTCAGGCTCTTTCTATCACTGCTTTTTTATATTAAGGATATTTTACAAGAAAATTCTGAAAATTGCAAGCTAAATTTTTAGAATTTTTTACACAAACAAAAAATCAGTCGAAATGGCTGATTTAGACTGTTTTATATTCACTCTATAATCATGTAAGAAATAGATAAATCAAAAAAGGTTTAGAAAAATTTTCCAAACCTTTTAGTATATCTTCGTCTTAGAAACGAATTTGTTCACGTGTTTTTTCGTATGATGTTACAAAACGATCAGTTACACCTGGTTCAACCGTTTCAAGTGCATATGAAATTTCATCAAATGATGCTTGATAATCATTATCCACTTCAAAGAGATGCAAAGCATGTTCGAAGCTACTTTGAACACTTGGTTCAAAGCTACGATAACGATTTGAGTATTGTAACAATTGTTCAGTCAATGTAGCATTTTGAACGACTTGATATGCAGAATCTTCAAGATTAGCAATTGCTGCAGTCGCAACATCTGTCAATCGTGAAACAGCTTCAATATCAATACGACCACGGCTAAGTTCATCAATCAAAACTTCTAATTGTTTGCTTGTTGTGAAGAATGCACTCAAGAAACCTTGAGGGATACCAGGCAAATTACGTTTTTCGATGAAACGTTTAATCATGTGCAAACGATTAATGTATTGATCCAAGCTTTGGCGAGCAACACTTTCAATTTGTTCAATGTTTTTAACGTGTTCAAAGACTTGCATTTGTCCTTCTTCAACAGCATCAAGAGTTTTCAATGTACGATCAAAAATCAATTGAAGTTCAGAGAACGGTTTGTCTTGGTTATCAAACACTTCAACAATTGGTAATGTTTCTTGTTCGATTTCTTCCAAGTTCTTAGTAAATGAACGAAGATTAAGTTTTTCATTGTCATTCAAAATATACTTGTGAGACAAACGTTTAATTTCATGCTCTAATTTTTCGTTATTAGCTTTAGCATGAGCTAAATAATCCGGAATAATCTTACTGTCTTTAAGAGCTGACTTGTGAGCTTTGATTTCACGTTCAAATAATTCGTACAATGAATCAATATTTTCTTGAATGTGCTCATTTTCATCACGTGCACGATCCAAATCAAGTGTCACAAGTTCAGAAGAGTTAGCACGAATTGAATCACGCACTTCTTGGAAACGAGCTTCAATGTCTTTTTCAGCGAAGTGGTAATTTTGTTCAAGCAAACGACGATAACCTTGTTCCAAATCATCAAGTTGATCTGGGAAATCATCTTCTAATTTAGCAACAATTGCTGGAATTTGTTCAGAAATTTGTCCAAGCGCAATTGTGTGTTCTTCAGCACGGTCAAGTACTTCTGAGGCTTCAACGGGGTCACCTGTTGAGTTAAGAGTTACAAATTGAGAAAACTCAGTTTCAATGTTCTTCAATTGTTTTTCAATTTCAGGCATTGTTGAACCAAAGTTATCTTCTTTTTCTGAGATTGAAGCTTGAAGAGTTTCGTACAAATCCAAAGCATGTTTAACACGAGCACTATTCTTTTCTTCTTGTTCTTTCAATACTGAAAGTGCTTCTCGAATAGCATTGATATCTTCTTCAACTAAATTCAATTGACTTTCAACATTGTCAATTTCGTGTTTTGCGCTGATGAATTTGAAACTATCATTAAGATCTTCTGCTTCAAAAATATGATTTTCAATATCTGAAAATGAATTTAATGAAAGGTCAACCCATTTTTGATTCCATTCACGGAATGTTGTTTGACTTTGTCCGATAAGATGAAGATTTTTAACAGCTTCGACTTCTTCATTGACTGGTAATCCAAATAATGATTGTTTTCGTTCTTCTAAGCTTGCAATCAATGAATCATTTCGTTTGCGTACAACAACGCCAACTAGATAAGCAATAATGACTAAAACAACTATTGCTACAAGCAGTAAAATAATTCCGCTCGACATTTAAAACTCCTTATAAATTGTCTTTTTATCGTAAAAAATAGCTATAACGTTACAATTATACCATACTTAGAGATTGCGTGCAGTATTTTTCTGTTAATATTCTGTTAAATATCAAGTGTACTGTAAACCGCATTTTCTTCGATGAACTCACGACGTGGTTCAACCTTGTCACCCATAAGCATATCAAAAATCTTATCAGCTTCAGCCGCATCATCAACTGAGACACGCGCCATCAAACGATTCTCTGGGTCCATTGTTGTTGCCCAAAGTTGGTGGTCATCCATTTCACCAAGACCTTTGTATCGTTGAACAGATGGCTTAGAACGACCATTACTGTAACGTTCGATAGCTGCTTGAAGTTCACTTTCTTGATTTGCTCCTGGTTGGATATACTCTTTAATCTCACTACCAACTTTGACACCGTAAATCGGTGGTTGTGCGATATAAACATAACCTGCTTCTAGAACAGGACGCATAAAGCGATAAATCAAAGTCAATAACAATGTACGAATGTGTGCACCATCGACATCGGCATCGGTCATGATAACCAATTTGTGATAACGTGCTTTTGTAACGTCAAAGTCAGCACCAAATCCAGTTCCCATAGCTGTAAATAAGCTTCGGATTTCTTCGTTAGCAAGGATTTTATCCATACTTGCTTTTTCAACGTTCAAGATTTTACCACGAATTGGCAAAATAGCTTGGTGTTCACGGTCACGACCTGATTTTGCTGAACCTCCGGCAGAGTCCCCTTCGACGATGAACAATTCGTTCATTGTTGCGTCATTTGAAGAACAATCAGCCAATTTACCAGGAAGATTTGAGATTTCAAGACCTGATTTCTTACGAGTAACCTCACGAGCTCGTTTGGCAGCAATACGAGCTTTAGAAGCTAAAATACCTTTTTCAACGATTTTCTTCGCAATTTGAGGATTTTCTAACAAGAAACGGCTAAAGGCATCACTAAACAAGCGGTTAGTAATTTTAACAACTTCTGAGTTTCCAAGTTTTGTTTTTGTTTGCCCCTCAAATTGTGGGTTAGGGTGTTTAACAGAGATAACAGCCGTCAAACCTTCACGAACATCGTCACCAGTCAAATTGTCATCTTTTTCTTTAAGGATTTTATTTTGACGAGCGTAGTCATTAATCACACGTGTCAAAGCTGTACGGAAACCTTGTTCGTGTGTACCACCTTCATGTGTGTGAATATTATTTGCAAAACTCATAACTGTTTCGTGGTAACCTGTTGTGTACTGCATTGCCACCTCAACAGAAATGCCGTCCATCTCACCATCAGTGTAGATAGGAGTATCAAAGATAACATCTTTGTTTTCGTTAATGAATTGAACATAACTTGAGATACCACCTTCATAGTGATAGTGTTGCTCTTGCTCAATTCCTTCACGTTTATCAGTGATTGAGATACGTAGACCACGGTTCAAGAAAGCAAGTTCTTGAATACGTTTTGCCAATTTATCAAAATCAAAAACAGTAGTTTCTGTAAAAATCTCACCATCTGGAGTAAAGTGAACAGTTGTTCCGTGACGATCTGTTTCACCGATAACTTTCAAATCATCAACAACATGTCCGCGACGATATTCTTGGTAATGAATCTTACCATCACGATAAACTGAAACATCCAATTGTGTAGAAAGGGCGTTTACAACAGATGAACCTACACCGTGAAGACCACCTGATACTTTATAACCGCCTCCGCCGAATTTACCTCCGGCGTGCAAAACTGTAAAGACTGTTTCTACGGCTGGGCGACCAGTTTTTTCTTGAATGTCAACTGGAATACCACGTCCATCATCGACAACTGTAATTGAGTTATCTTTTTCGATAAAGACTTCAATATGTGTTGCAAAGCCTGCTAAAGCTTCATCGATAGAGTTATCAACGATTTCCCAGACTAAGTGGTGCAAACCTTCTTTTGAAGTTGAACCAATGTACATCCCTGGGCGCATACGTACAGCTTCAAGACCTTCTAAGACCTGAATCTGACTCGCGTCGTATTCTTTGGCTAATTCTGCTAAATTTTTATTTTCTTCCGTCATTTACTTCACTATCTCCAATAAGGATTTTTTTCCATCAACTAATAAGGTATCAAAGCCTGCTGCTTGACCAGCTTCTTTATCAATTTCACGATCTCCAATTACCAGAGCTTGCTCAATGTTATATTTTTCTTTGAGGTACAACATTGATTCTGGATTTGGTTTGCGGGCAAAGCCGCTCTCAGATGTAACAACTTCCGTGAAATATGGAAGGACCTTAGTTTTTTCTAAAATATCAAGGACTTGCTTATTACGATGAGAAACCAAAAAGTTTCTTCCTCCGCTTGCCACAATTGCCTGCAAAACATCGCTGGCACCCGCAAAAAGAACCGGTGTTTTCAAATAATCGGCTTCTAAGGTTTTATAATCTTTTAAAAATTGTGGTTGGTTTGGGATAAATTGTGCAACAGCGGCATCTGTGGATTCCTTTAGCTTTTCATAGACCTCATCATGTGATGCTTGTTGGCCAAAATCTGCTAACGTTTTCACAAAAGCCTGAGTAGACATCTCATAATTATCAAGTAAAGTGCCACCCAAATCCCAGATATAATCATGGTAATTCATAACCAATATTATATCACAAATTTACATTTTTTTACAGTCTCTGCCCAATCATTTTCATCTCCCAAACGGCTTCATTTTGACAAGAAAAAAGGCTTGGAATTTCTTCCAAACCTCTTTTAATAACGTTCACTTCTTCTGAAATGTTCTTCGATTTCTTGCTCATGATGCAAATTATTTTGATAACTCATTGATAAAATCAAGCCGACACAAATCAGATTAGAAATCAATGATGAACCACCTTGTGAAATAAATGGCAAAGGGATACCAGTCAGAGGTAGAATTCCGATTGCCGCACCAATATTTTCAAAAATATGGAATAAAATCATCATGATAAATCCTGTTGAAATATAAGTGTAGAATCGATTGTTAGATTCAAATGTCACACGGAGCATTCGATAAATCAAAATAAGGTACAAGCCCATGACAACAGCGCAGCCAAGAAAACCAAAATCTTCAGCAATAACAGTGAAAATCATATCACTTTCACGAACTGGAACTGAAAGATCGACCACATTGAACCCTTTACCGCTGAAACCACCGCTACCAATCGAAATCATTCCTTGAGTTTGTTGGTAGGCAATTGATTTTGCATATGAAAATGGATCTAACCAAGCTGAAATACGGTTAATTTGATAAGTATCCATCCCCAAACTATAGAAAATATCTTTCCCATGAGGAGATAGAAAAAGCGCCAAGAAACCTGCAATAACAACTGTAACAACAATAACTACAGGTAAGATAATCCACCAAGAAATTCCTGACAACAAAATCAAACCTGCTAAAATCGCTGAGAAAACCATTGCTGTACCAAGGTCTTTTTGCAAGCCTAAAAGAATCATCACTGGCAAGGTAATCAAGGCAAAAACTCCAAGAAGTTTCCAATCATTTTTCAAATTATCTTCTGAAAATTTTTGGCGGAACCATATGGATGCCCTAGCAAGCATTAAAATATACGAGACCTTCATAAACTCTGAAGGTTGAAATAATGTCACAGAACCAATTGTCACCCAGTTTTTAGCACCTGTAGACTCTACCAATTCAGGACTGTAAAAAATCAAAGGTAAAACCATTAAAGCTAGTCCTAATCCATATAGATACGGGGTGACTTTCCATAAAAATTCTGTGCTAAAGAGCATGACAACAAAGGCAACTGCACAACCTAAAAAAATCCAAATGCCTTGTTGCGTCATCACTTTTGCAATGGTTCCAGGATAATCATTTGCTGTTGCAATATAAACAGCAACTAAACCAATAAGCAAAAGAAAAAAGACAGGTAAAATCACAGAATAGTCGATGCGACTATCGATAGAATATTTTTTTCTTGCCATTATACTTCCTTCGTTTCTAATCAAAAAATATTATATCATTTTTTATCTAGAATAGAGGAAAAAACCTGGTGAAAATAAAAGATTTTTTCAGAAAAAATTAACACAATATTTCTTGAACTTTTCACTAAAAAAGAGGAAGAATTTTTGAGACAAAATTTTGGACAAAATCCATTTCAAGCACAAGAAAAAGCCTTGATATCAAGGCTTTTTACGATAATTTCTATCTCCCCTGCCGGAATCGAACCAGCAACTACTCCTTAGGAGGGAGTTGTTATATCCATTGAACTAAGGGGAGTTAAGAAAAAATCTGCCGCAAGGACAGATCTTTTCATCGAATCGTGTTCGTTAAAATTAACGACGGATTTCTTTAATACGAGCAGCTTTACCTTGCAATGCACGCAAGTAGTAAAGTTTAGCACGACGTACTTTACCGTGACGAACAACTTCGATTTTTTCTACACGTGGAGTGTGAACTGGGAATGTACGTTCAACACCGATACCACTTGAAATTTTACGAACTGTGTACATTTCTGAGATCCCTTGACCTTTACGTGAAATTACCACACCTTCGAAAATTTGGATACGTTCGCGGCTTCCTTCAACAACTTTTGCGTGAACACGAACAGTATCACCAGGTTGGAATGCAGGGATGTCAGTACGTAATTGACCTTCAGTCAAACTTTGAATTAATGGATTCATTTAATTATTCTCCTATCTTACTAATCTTAAGTGCTTGTCCCAGCGGATTAGCCGTATTTTAGTGCGTCCATTACACACATATCACATTCTACCAAAAATAGCCATGGCTGTAAAGCAATATGACGTATTTTTTAGAAAGAAAGTACCTCTTGACCAGTGTAGATAGAATTCCTGCGATTAAGGCTATAAGCGAAAATCATTACCAATGTAAAATACGGTAAATTGGCAAAACCAAAAACTTCACCACCAATAAAAATCGGTGCGAGCAGCGTATTCGTAGCACTGCCAAAAACACTGATATATCCAGCTGCTGCTACAAATTCAACAGGAAGTCCAAAGATTTTTGCTAAGACAACGCCAAGCGATGCTCCAATTGCAAACAAAGGAGTTACTTCGCCACCTTGGAAACCAATAGCAAGTGTCGCAGCTGTAAAAATCAGTTTGAGAAGCCAATCATAAGTGTGAATATCGCCTCCAGAAAAACTTGCAGCAATCAAATTTGTTCCAAGTCCTGAGTAACGCCCGTTGAAAAACATCAAGAAAAGTAAACTTAGAAAAATCCCACCAAACAAAATACGATAGTATGGATTTGCAAAAACTTCCTTTGCTTTTTCCTTAGAAAAGGCTAAAAACGCTGCAAAAGCATTTCCAACCAAACCAAAGATAATCCCTAACAAAGCTAATTTGAGAAATAGAAATATATCAAGATTTAGCGATACATCAACAAAGTGAGAAAATTTTTCCAGTCCTAAAAAATGTGATGTCGTACTTGCAACAAAAGAAGCAATCGTCATTGGCAATAAAGCAACTAACTGCAACTTGCCAAGTACTAATATTTCTAGTCCAAAAAATACGGCTGCAAGCGGTGTTTGAAACAAGCCTGCAAAACCTGCTGCCATACCGGTCACAAGAAACAAGCGCGAGCTATTTTCAAAAGAAATAAACCGACTGAATGCATGTGAAATCGTTGCACCGAGCTGTACAGCCACGCCTTCTCTACCAGCACTACCACCAAAAAGATGTGTTGCCCAAGTAGAAGCAGTTACCAAGGGCAGTAAAACAAGAGGAATCTCGTCTTCTTCTCCACGTCCGACAGCAAACATCAAACCCATTCCTTTGGCTGCTCGACTATCTGCTTTTTGATAAAGATAAACAATTAAAAGTCCGACAAGCCCTAAAAATGGTATCAGATAATTGAAGTTTGCAACTCGAAAGTCGCTCAAAGCAAGTAAGACACGTCCGAAAATAGCATCAACACAGCCAATAAGAATTCCTATAAGAATGCTTAATCCTACTAATTTTGCTAGTAAATCCAAGGAATAATCTTGATTATCCTTTAGTTTTTTTATCATGATAAATCTCCCTTAAACTCAATCATCAGCTAATTGTTTGGCTTGATAGTTGCGAGAATTTTTCATAATATCTGCGAAAGTATTTACTAATGTTTCTTCAAAAGCTTTGTTTTGAACGCGGCTAGCAACTTTGTTTAGCACAATTCCTTCACGGCTAGTATCCAAAATAGGCTTACCATTAGCTTTTTTATAGGCTGCAACATCATTGACCAACTGCATGCGCTTTTCTAGCAAAGCAACCAGTTGTTGATCAACTTGGTCAATTTCTTTACGAGTAAGCTCTAAATCTTTTACTGACATATCCCTATAACCTATCTTTCTTCTATAGTATAGTTTCTATTATAAAGAAAAGTTAATAGCTTGACAAGAATACTTTGAAAAGTCTTAACCAACTGAGCCTTCCATACTCATGGTGATTAAGCTATTCATTTCAACAGCGTATTCCATAGGAAGTTCTTTTGTGATTGGTTCCATAAAGCCATTAACAATCATCGCTGTCGCTTCTTCTTCAGAAATACCTCGACTCATCATGTAGTAAAGTTGTTCTTCTGAGACTTTTGAAACTTTTGCCTCATGTTCTAAGGAGACATTTGAATTGTGAATCTCATTGAAAGGAATGGTATCAGAACTTGATAAATCATCCATTAAAATGGTGTCACATTCAATATGAGATTTTGAGCCGTCACTATGCTTACCAAAGTAAACTGACCCACGATAATCTGTTTTTCCACCATCTTTAGCTACAGATTTTGAAATCAAAGTTGAAGACGTATGAGGAGCATTATGATAAACCTTACAACCCGCATCTAGATGTTGTCCATAATTGGCAAATGCCATGGAAAGCACAGAAGTTTTGGCATGAGGTCCTGCTAAAATTGAGCAAGGATATTTCATGTTAACCTTACTTCCAAGATTACCATCAATCCACTCCAACATACCATTTTCTTCAACTCGACCACGTTCTGTTACAAGATTGTAGACATTATCTGACCAGTTCTGCATGGTTGTATAACGAAAACTTGCATCGCGTTTAACAACAATTTCAACAGTGGCAGCATGCAAACTATTTGTCGAATAATTTGGCGCTGTACAACCTTCGATGTATTGAATTGAAGCACCTTCATCAACAATAATCAAACTGCGTTCAAACTGTCCAGCATTTTCACCGTTAATTCGGAAATATGTCTGAACGGGAATATCACATTGAACACCCTTTGGAACATAGATAAATGTTCCACCTGACCAAACCGCACCATTTAGCGCAGCAAATTTGTGCTCGCTATTTGAAACAATTTTTCCAAAATACTTCTTAAATAGTTCAGGATATTCTTGAAGAGCTGTATCGGTATCTGTGAAAATAATGCCTTGCTTTTGAAATTCTTCTTTCATATTATGGTAGACAACTTCAGATTCGTATTGTGCCACGGCACCTGATAGATAGTCTCGCTCTGCTTGCGGGATACCAAGTCTCTCAAATGTTTCCTTGATTTTATCAGGAACATCATCCCAATCATTAACTTTTTTATCAGCTAATTTTTGAAAATAAATCACATCATCAAAGTCAATTCCAGATAAATCTGGTCCAAAATCTGGCATGGGAAGTTTGTAAAACAATTCCAAACTTTTTAGCCGATACTCAAGCATCCATTCTGGCTCATGCTTGTAAGCAGATATGTTTCGAACGATTTCTTCTGTCAACCCTTTTCCGGTTGAATAAGTTGGCGTCACATCATCGTGAAAGCCATAATCGTATTCTCTATTTTTTGCCATACGGCACCTCACTTATATTTAATTCTTTATGAAGGAGAAGAGAAAAAAAGAGATTGGAGCGCACTCCAACCTCAGGTTACTATTAGTTTACTTTTTCAGAAATAGTTTCTGCGAAAGCTTCTAGATTTGCAATGTCTTCTTCTTCAGCTGACAAATCAACTTTGACTGAATCAGCACCTTTTGTAGCGCCTGTCAATGCAAATTGAGCTTCAAATTCATCAACTGCTTTACAGAAGTAATCATAGAAAGTGTCACCAGAACCGACAACACCAAAAATTTTATCTGACAAATCAACATCTGCCAAATCTTCGTAGAAATCAACGATTTCGTCTGGTAATTCACCGTCTCCGTAAGTGTATGATGCAACGATTGCAACATCAGCATCTTCAAAATCAGCTGCGTCAACAGTTGTACATTCGTCTACCTCAACAGTGTGTCCGAGTTCTTCAAATTTATTTCCGACGATGTCAGCAATTTCTTCAGTATTTCCTGTCATGCTGGCATAGACAATTTTAACTAAAGCCATAGTTCCCTCCAAACATAAATTACCATTATTGTAGCATATTTTTACAAAAATGTTTTATATAAATCGTCAATTTTCGATAATAATTCAGCTTTTTGACCTTCACTTGTGAAAGATGCATGAATGGCATTTTTATTAAAGGTTAGAAAATCAGCAGCATTTACTCCGAAATGTTTAACAAAAAGTCCGTATTCTTTTGTCAGATTTGTATCAGAAACTGTTCGATTGTCTGTGTTAATTGTAATTTTAGCGCCAGCATTTTTCAAAGCAAGAAACGGAAATTCATCGATTGATTTTGCTGCTTTTGTCTGCAGATTACTTGTCAAACAAAGCTCAGCCGTTACATTATTCTCAACAAATTGTTTGATTAATTCTGGTTGATTATAAATAGCTGTGCTATGCCCCAAACGTTTGATATCAAGGGCAATTGAGTCTGCAATGTAGTGAGCGCAGCCACATTCTCCAGCGTGAAAAGTCATCGGAAGACCAAGTTCTTGAGTGTAACGAATGAGTTTTTCCAATTCTGCTGGTGGAAAATCAAGTTCATTTCCTGCAAAATCAAAACCAACCAACCCTTTTTTGGCTAACGGTACAACGTGGTCAAAGATATCTCGAGTAACACTTGCAGGTGATTGTTTCATTCCACAAACAAGCACTTTAGCAACGATGCCAAAATCATTTTCTGCTTGCTCAAGACCAGACAAAACAGCTTCGACGGTCTCTGAAGCTTTTAAACCTTCGTCCATTGAAAACTCAGGCGCAAAACGGATTTCAGTGTAAATCACATTTTCCTGCGCAGCTTGTCTAGCCACATCGTAAGCCGCTAAGTGTAAAGCCTTCTTTGTCTGTAAAAGCGGACGAATAAAATCAAATGCCTTAAGGTAATCCATCAAAGATTCTGCCTCAGCAGGTGCCACGACAAGTTTTTTTAATTCATCATCAGATTCAGGAACAGCAATGTCTGCCATATCTGCCAATTGACGAATTGTCTCCAATGAAATCGAACCATCCAAGTGACAATGTAATTCTGTCTTTGCCAAGTCTTTTAACGTTGTTGTATCCAAGTTAGCCTCCTCTAATTAAATTTTTTAGGTACTATCTTAACACATTCTTTTTGTTTTGCAAAGAAATTTTTCTCAAAAAAATAAGTCACTGAAAATTTTCAGTGACTTACGTTAAACTCTTGCTCCATTAAAACAATTGTTTGTAAAGTTCGATTGTTTCTTCAAGGGTTGGCATAAATGGATTACCTGGTGCGCAGGCATCGAGCAAAGCGTTTTTAGAAAGAAATTCGAAGTCGAATTCTTCTTCCTTGATACCAAGCTCAGTCAATTTCTTAGGAATACCAACTGTTGCTGACAATTTTTCAATTTCTGCAATAGCGTAATCAGCACATTCTTGGTCACTTTTATCTTCTGTATGAAGTCCTAGTCCTTTAGCCACATCTCGGAAAGCTGCTGGAACGTGTTTGGCATTTTCACGTTCGACGATTGGCAAAATCATGGCACAGCAGACACCGTGCGGCAAATGGTAAACTGCTCCAAGTTGGTGAGCCATCGCATGCACATAACCTAGTCCTGCATTATTAAACGCCATACCACCTAAGAAAATAGCATTGACCATAGCTTCACGCGCTTCCAAATCTTCACCATTTTCAACAGCTCGTGGCAAAAATTCTTTGATTAGCTCAATTGCTCCGATTGACAATTTTTTAGTTGCACCGTAAGCACCTGGTGTCACTAAAGCTTCGATTGCGTGAGTCAAAGCATCCATACCAGTTGCCGCTGTTAATGATTTTGGCATTGAAACCATAAGTTCTGGGTCATTAACTGATATCAAGGCTAAGCTATTTTTATCAACCATAACCATTTTAACTTTGCGTTCTTCATCCGTGATGACGTAGTTGATTGTAATTTCAGCTGATGTTCCTGCAGTCGTATTAACGGCTACAACAGGAAGACCTTTTTTAGATGATTTGTTGACACCTTCGTAGTCTTGCGGACGACCACCATTTGTTGCCAAAATTGAAATACAACTAGCAGCGTCTTGTGGTGAACCACCTCCAAGTGAGATGATAAAGTCACAAGCATTTTCTTTCAAAGCAGCTAGACCACCTTCGACATTTTTAACTGTTGGATTTGGATCAACATCGCTATAAACAACATAATCAATATTTTCTGCATCAAGTGGTGCAGTTACTTTAGGTAAAATATCACTTCCAGCAATAAAATGGTCTGTTACCAAAAGAGCCTTTTTGTAGCCTAATTCTTTAATATGACTTCCGATTTCTTTAACCACTCCGAGACCAATAAGGTTTTGAGATGGAACATAAAATACTGACATGAGCATAGCCTCCTTATGATTTTTTGTTTTTTAGAAAACGTTTACATTTTGATTTTAGCATTTTTAAAATAAAAATAAAGTAATAAACTTATTTTACAAACTTTCTACAGTTTTTCTTTTTCATGCTATAATAAAATAAATCTCAACTTGCAAAGGAACAAACTATGAATACATTTGAAGAAATTTTAGAAAAGATAAAAGCTTACGATACTATTATCATTCACCGTCATCAACGTCCTGATCCAGATGCACTAGGTAGCCAAGCCGGTTTGCGTGAACTCATCAAGCATAATTTCCCAACTAAAAAAGTTTTAGCAACTGGTTTTGATGAACCAACTCTTGCATGGATTACGACAATGGATGAGGTCTCTGACAGCGACTATGATGGGGCTTTGGTCATTGTCACTGACACAGCAAACACTCCGCGCATCGACGATGAGCGCTACACAAAGGGCGATTGCCTCATTAAGATTGACCACCACCCTAACGAAGATGTTTATGGTGACCTCTTGTACGTCAATACGAATGCCTCAAGTGCCAGCGAAATCATCTCTGACTTTGCCTTCTCTACTGGCTTAACCATCTCTAGCGAAGCTGCCCGCTTACTTTATTCAGGTATTGTCGGAGACACTGGGCGTTTCCTTTACCCAGCCACAAGCAGCAAGACTTTCATGATTGCAAGTAAACTTCGCGAATACGACTTCGATTTTTCTAGTCTTGCTCGCCAAATGGATTCTATTTCATTTAAAATTGCTAAACTTCAAGGCTTTGTTTACGATAATTTAGAAGTTGATGACAATGGGGCTGCGCGTGTTATCTTGACACAAGAAACAATGAAAAAATACAATGTCACAGAAGCTGAAACATCTGCTATCGTTGGGGCACCAGGTCGCATTGATTGTGTCCAATCATGGGCAATCTTTGTCGAACAAGCAAACGGAAACTATCGTGTCCGCTTGCGCAGTAAAACAAAAGTCATCAACGAAATTGCCAAACGTCATGACGGCGGAGGCCACCCTCTTGCCAGCGGAGCTAATTCTTACAGCCTAGAAGAAAACGAACAAATCTACCAAGAAATCAAAGATTTGCTAGCTGAGTAAAAACACGATTGAACCTTACCAGACTAGACTTTATAACAATTCCATTTCAATTCAATTATTTTGCACAAAAGTCTTGTCAAAAATTGGTTTATTTGATAAACTAAAGAAGTTAAAATAACTATGGTGCGGAAAAGCGCCATGGCAGAAAGGAAATCTTTTAACAATGAAACAAAACATCCACCCAGAATACCGTCCAGTAGTATTCATGGACACAACTACTGGTTACAAATTCCTTAGCGGTTCTACAAAAGCTTCTGACGAAACTGTAGAATTTGAAGGCGCTACTTACCCACTTGTACGTGTGGAAATCTCATCAGATTCTCACCCATTCTACACTGGTCGCCAAAAATTCACTCAAGCAGATGGTCGTGTGGATCGCTTCAACAAAAAATACGGTTTCACAAAATAATAAACCGCATTTTACTACAGAAAAAGCCAACTCTTTTAAGAGCTGGTTTTTTTGTTATACAAAAAACGTTAACTTGAAAGCTAACGTCTTTTAACTGATATAAGCTATCCACGCTTCATCTTCTGCTAAGATGTCTTTACTTGTATATGATCCGCGGTACTTATTCCAAACATGATTTGGGTCAGTTGTCTGTTCACTATTTGTCTGATTCTCTTCTTCAACAACGACAGGGTCATCATATGTTGTTAAACCGTACTGCTCAATTAGTGCATTTAATTTATCAGCATATGCTGTATCTGTTGCATATCGACCTGTGAGTGCTGCTGTTGCATCCTGATAAGATGTGGTATTTGATTTCCAGGTATCTGCATAAAGGTCCCAACTTAACAAATTAGCATAATCATTAAGCGAATCTGACAAGCTATTATAAGAACGAAAATCTTGGTCAACCTCGTAAGTGTAGCCACTACCATCATCTTCCCATGTCTGCATGGTCACTGAATTGCCATTGTAAGCTCCCTTAATACCAAAAAAATTATAATAAGGTTGCTGACTAAGTGCGGATTGACCACTATTTGATTCTAAAACAGCTTGTGCAATCATCACTGAAGCATAAAGATTTCGTTCTTGACCAATTTGTCGAGCTGTTTCACCAATACTTGCGATAAAATCTGCCGTTGCAGTTGGCGAAACCTCACCAGACTCAGCAATCACTGCGTGAGCAGCGTGACGAAATGTGAGATTAATCCCAAGAGTAATGCAAGTAACTAAGGTCGAACAAGCTAAAAAGAATTTCGTAACTTGTTTTTCTTTCACGTGGCCTCCTAAAATGTAAGTGCTATCTTGTTTCAATTATAGCAAAGATTTCAAGGACTGACAACGTACGAGACTTCATCTTCATACAATCAAAAAAAGGTCTGAATCAGATGATTCAAACCTTTTTATCTTAATGAGCAACAAGGTCTTGAGCAATTTCTTGACCTGATTTGCTTGCTGGGAAGTAAGTTGGCCAGTTATCCATTTCTTTTAGAATAGCTTTTTGGCTAGTGCTTCCCCAGAATAAGTGGAAATGCTCTGCTTTTGTTGATGAAATGTTGTGGTCACTAAATTGAATGTACTTAAAGTCACCAGCATTATCATCTTTTGCTTCAAATAAGTAACGAACACCACGATTTCCTTTTTCGTATTTCAAAATTTTGTAACCTACATATTTGTAAGTGTACTTATGTTCTTCACCGTTTTGAACGAATGTAACCGTGTTTTTCTTACCGTCAATAATGATTTTTTCAACATCAGTTTTGTAACCAGTTGTGTAATAATCTTTGACTTCTTGGGCTGTTTGTTCACCTTTTGAGGCATCTGCCTTATATTCCCAAACCTCATCAAGTGTCCCATCAAGCAGATATGGGTAAACAGATTGCCATGTTCCTGACCAATCTGTTAGTTTACGGTCAGTGACGTCTTTATCTTTAAAATAACCGTGCTGAACCGTTTTAGTATCGTCTGTTTCAGCCTTAATTTCTTTACCTTTGACATCTGTTGTCAATCGCAAAGCTTTTAAGTTATCTTTCATCACAGTGAAGTAATCTTCGCCTGCTTTAATTTCTTTTGTCGTCAAACTTTCAAGCGGATTTAGCACAGCAGTTTTAACTCCAGCTTCGTCTGCTAATGTTGCTGCAACTTTGCTTGAAGCATTTTCTTCAAAGTAAATGTATTTGATGTCGTATTTTTTGACATATTTTGTAAGGCTTGCTAAACGTTTGGCTGAAGGTTCAGATTCAGCTGATACACCAGTAATTGGAATTTGGTTCAAACCGTAATCAAGTGCTAAGTATCCAAAAGCAGCGTGCTGAGTGACGAAACTTTTTTGCTTAGCATTTGATAAAGCATCTGAATACTTTTTATCTAAATCATTAAGCTTTTCAATGTAAGCTGCACTGTTAGTTTTGAAAGTTTCAGCTTTATCAGGATATTTTGCCACAAAAGCATCACGGATATTTTCAACCAATGTCACAGCACGTTTTGGTGATAACCAGACGTGTGGGTCATACTCATGGCTATGCCCTTCATGACCTTCTTCCTCTTCTTCAGCAGTGCCAGCCATCAAAAGCATATCACCAGTAGATTTAACAACAGTCAAATCATCAGAATTAATTGATTTTTGAACTTTTTTAACCCATGTTTCCATGCTATCATCCATATAAACAAACATGTCAGCATCAGAAATCGTTGCGACATTTTTTGTAGATGGTTCAAAATCATGCGGCTCAGTTCCTGCTTTAATCAGCATCGACACATCGGCTGAATCTCCTGTGACAGCTTTGGTGAACTCATAGACAGGATAAAAAGTTGTCACAACTTTAATCTTGTCATCTGCTGCAACTTGCTTGATATGGCTAACTTGCCATGCAAACAAAAGTGCAAGTAAATTTATGAACAAAAGAAATTTCTTCTTCATGATGGCTCCTTTTCTTAACTAGTTAAGTTAATAGTTTACCAGTAAAGTATATCTGAACTTTTAGTTTTTTGCAAGTATTTTTTGCTTAAAAAATAAAAATCCCTTGAAAAACTTCAAGGGATTGAACGATTAGTCGCTTACTGAGAAACGGTTTGTCATGAGATTGCTTGCATCAAAGAGAACTTTATTCAAAAGTTTTTGAGTTTCTTCTTGGATGTAATCACTCATAGCTTGGTTTTCAGCATCGAAATCGACGCTTTCACCATTTGCCAAAGCGCAATCAACACGTTTGATGCGTGCATGTCCTGCTGCCATTGTTTTTTCAACATAGGCTTCAATATCACCTTCATGTTGGTGGAAATGTGGATCAGCAATCGCAGCAATCAAGCGGTTTGCCCAGTAGAACGAATCTGTTGAAACATTTTCGCCAGTATTTGCAAAATATCCTGGTGTTGTAGAAATTTGAGTAAAGAATGGCACCATTGTTCCAAAAGGCATTGAGCCATATGCCAACCATTGAATACCTGTTGTGTCATGTGGTTGGTCTGGACGCAATTGAAGAATAGCTGTTTGGCTTGTGCGGTTGATACCGATTGTACGGAAGGTACGTTGGCTAACAGCATCACCTTCTGGTCCATATGGGTCAAATTCAGTATCTTGATAATGATTGCTCAAGACATATTTCACATCTTCGACAGTAATTTTGCGGTATGGTTTTTGTGCCCATGGGATAAAGAAACTACGTGGGTCTTGTTTGATTTCTGGATTCAAGAAACATTGCATTGCCCAAGCACGTGGAGTGTTGTAATGACGGTCTTTATCACGTTGACTACCAAAGGCATAACGAGGATTGAAATGTTCATTTGAATAAGTCAAATCCAAATTATTATCATCGATAAAGTCACGCAAATCACTTGAGCACATGTAATCATCTGGGTTGTTAAATTCAAAGTGGTCAATTCCAAGTTGGTTAGGATTTGTCACGTAGCAATCATCTGGCACACGGCGAGCAATCCAGTGGTGACCACCGATTGTTTCCAACCACCAAATTTCATCAACGTCTGAAATAGCAACACCATTTGATTCATAAGTACCGTATTCTTCGAGAATCGCACCAAGACGTTTCACACCTTCACGCGCTGTACGGACATATGGAAGCACCAATGTCAACATATCTTCTTCACCGATACCTGATTCAACGAGCGGATCAGCACCCAAAACACGCGCATTTGTTGTGATTGTTTCTGTTTCACTCATCGCAACATTAGCTTCGTTGATACCTGCTTCACCCCAAATACCATCTTTACGCAAAGCATCAGGCACTGAAGTGTAGCGCATTGGATTGTCTGGCAAATCGATTTCAAATGAAGATAAAACTGATTTATAATGACGTGGTTGGTCTTCTGGATTAACCACGATAAATTGTTTCGGTGTAAAATCACCACTTTGTGAATCTTCTGTACGGGCAATCATTGTAGAACCGTCATAAGACGCTTTTTTGCCGACGAGAATTGTAGTACATGCCATAGCAAATATTCCTTCTTTCTATAATTCATTTGCGATTTTATTGATTTTGCGAAGTCGGTGATTAACACCGCTCTTTGTTAGAGTACCTTCCAGGTGATCAGCAATCTGCTGGATTGAGTAGTCTGGGTTCTCAACACGGATTTTTGCAACTTGCTGAAGCTCAATTGGAAGTGTTTCAAGACCAACAGTGTCCATGATTTTGATGATGTTGTTGATTGTCTTCATGCTGGCTGTTACTGTCTTTGCGATATTAGCAGTTTCAGCATTATTAGCACGATTGACATCATTACGTGTCTCGCGCATAATCTTGACTTCCTCAAAAATCTCTTTACATTCCATGGCACCGATGACAATCAAGAAATCCATGATATCCTCAGCTTTTTGAAGATAGGTCACTGCACCATTTTTATGCTCAATAACCTTGGCATCAAGGATAAATTTCCGCATCAAGTTAGCCAAATCTTCGGCGTGGTCCTGATAAACAGAAAAAATCTCTAGTTGATATTTCCCTGATTCAGGGTCACGAATAGTTCCTGTTGCAAGAAAGGCTCCGCGCAAATAAGCACGTCCCTTGTCGTCATCATCTAAAATCGTTGGGGTAATCCCCATCTCAATACCAAAGAATGAGTCTGCCAACTGCAAGTCTGTCAAAATTTCTCTGACATTCTCAGCAACAAAAACGTTATAAACACGATTCTTACGGAGATTTGTCTTTTGGTGATATTTGATTTCAGGCTGAACATGATAAATGGTTTCAATCAACTCGTAAATATGACGAGCAACTTTGGCATTTTCGGTTGTGATAGACAAGGTCAAGCCTGAAGAAGTTAATCCCAAACTTCCTGACATTTTGATAATCGCTGACAACTCGCTCTTATCAAATCGCGATAAATTCAACAATTCTTCTTTAACTTTTACTGTAAAACTCATCGCGTCTTAATCCTCACAAGGTCCATTAATTCTTGAACGACATAGTCGCCATTGTGAAAAGCTCCGCCATTTTCCAAACGAAGAAAATCTGATGAAATCACGCGCTTAACTTGCTTACGAAGTCCCGCAAAATCATGCTCAACTTGAACCAAATATTCGTCAAATTTATTGTGATCCATGTAATCTTGCGGCACTTTTTCGATGTTGACAAGAACGGTATCAATCACGTTTTCACCGAGATGTCGATTAAGCACTTCAACGTGATTAGCATCTGTGAAGTGTTCAGTTTCGCCGTACTGTGTCATGATGTTACAAACATAAGCAACCTCAGCATCCGTTTCAATCAAAGCTTGCTTGATTTCTGGAATCACTAGGTTTGGCAAAATAGATGTAAATAATGACCCAGGTCCAAGTACAATCATGTCGCTATTCATAATAGCATTGACGACTTTACGACTGGCTGTTGGCTCTTCATTGTTATAAGTATTAGTAACGTAGACATGGTCAATCATGCCTTTGTAATCAGCAATATGACTTTCTCCTGCCACTTCATGACCATCTTTAAAAACAGCATGCAGTGTTAGCGGATTTTCACTAGCTGGATAAATCTTTCCTGTTACGTGGAAAAACTTTGTCAAAATCTGCATGGCATTGTAGGTAGAGCCTTCCATTTCAGCAATTCCTGAAATGATTAGATTTCCAAGAGGATGCCCGGCAAGTAGCCCATCGCCTTCAGCAAAACGATACTGAAAAACTTTTTCGTAAAACTTAGGCATATCACTCATGGCTACTAAAACATTTCGAAGGTCTCCTGGCGGCGTCATCTGCGTTACCGAACGCAACGCCCCAGAGCTTCCGCCATCATCAGCAACCGTAACGATGGCTGTAATATCGACTTCTTCATGCCTTAAACTATTTAAAATAACAGGAATTCCTGTTCCTCCACCGATAACGGTAATTCTAGGTTTTCTCATGAACGGTTCACAGTCTCCTTGCGACGATTTTTATCACGGTGAGTTTCATTAACCACCCAATCCGCTTTAAGGTCTTCAGCCAAGCGGTGAGCAAAAGCTACGCTTCGGTGCTGACCACCTGTACAACCAACAGCAATCGTTAAAACAGATTTTCCTTCTTTTTTGTAGCCAGGCAAAATTGGTTTAATCAATCCTGTCAAATGTTGGTAGAAATCTTCTGATTCTTCATGGTCCATAACATAGTCGTACACATCTTTTTCAAGACCTGTTTGATTACGAAGCTCAGGTTTGTAATATGGATTTGGCAAGAAACGCACATCAAAGACCAAGTCAGCATCAAGTGGCAAACCATATTTGAAACCAAAACTCATAACCTCAATACGGAAAGATACTTGATTTTCATCACTTGAAAATTGTTCAGAAATGGTTTTACGCAATTGACGTGGTGTTAGTTCTGTCGTATCAACAACATTCTGACTCAAGTTTTTCAAAGGTGCCAAAAGTTCACGTTCCAACTTGATACCATCCAAAATACGACCATCAGCAGCTAATGGGTGACTACGGCGTGTTTCTTTATAACGTGCCACAAGCTCACCATCTGTAGCATCCAAGAATAAAATCTTGAAATCAATTTTCGGATTTGAATCAATTTTATCAAGGACTGAATTAATTTCATTGAAAAAGAGGCGACTGCGCATGTCGACAACGAGAGCAACACGATTATTGTCACTTGTTTTCTCAACTAATTCAATAAATTTTGGCACCAATGTTGGCGGCATATTATCAATAGTAAAATAGCCTAAATCTTCAAAGGATTGGATAGCAACTGTTTTACCAGCACCACTCATCCCTGTCACAATAACCAAATTAATTTCTTTATCAGACATTTTCTTCGCTCCCTCTCATTTTTTCAATTTGACCCATCAAACGAGCCTGCTCTTCTTGCATACTGACCAGCTGTTTTGTTAGAGAAGCAAGCATTTCCGTTTGTAATTTTTGAATTTCCAATAAATCTGATTGATCTTGCTGAACCAAGTGATCGAGCTTGGTGTGCAGTAATCGAATTCCTTCTTCTGAGACTTTATTAACATTGTAATCATTCTTTGCTTGCAAGCGATCATAATCCGATGCACGATTTTGACTCATCATAATCAGTGGCGCTTGAATCGCTGCAAGCGTTGATAAAGCAAGGTTCAATAAAATAAATGGATACTTGTCAAAAGCAATACCAAAAGGTTTTACAACATTTAAAGCCATCCAAGCTCCCATAAAACAAATAAAGGTAATAATGAACGTCCATGAACCGCCAAAACGTGCGACATCATCAGCGATTCGTTGTCCAAATGTAATCTTTCGATCCAATTGATCTTGAACATCCAGTGCCGTGTATCCTTGATGCTTAGCCGCATCACACACTGCCTCACGAACACAATCATTTTTTCGATTAGCCTTATCAATAATCTCTTCTAGAAAAAGAAGGCGAAAGTAAGTCAGATTCTTGTTGCTGATAAAAGCATCCTTTCCCAAATCAGGGTGCTGTCGCTTAATAATCTCTTGTAATCTGATATCCAATGAATACAAGAAAGTTCCCTCTTCAATGGGATAATAGCAATTATCAATACAATCTTGAAACAGCTTTTTTTGACTCATACAATCCTTCTTTCTGTCTGTTACATTATATCAAAAATAAAACAAAAAAGCTGATTTCTCAGCCCTTTTTCCACTAATCTTCTCGATCAATAATAACTCCCATAACAGTCAAATGACCATTACTAATCAACGTCAAAACTAAACGTGCTAGTTCTTTTGCAGGCATCGAAAAATTTGATTTTATCCACCAGAGTAAGGTTCCTGAAAAGATACTTGTCAGATAAGCCACAATAAATTCTGTTGGAACCTGCTCGCCAGATTCTGTGACATTTAATTTTTCTAATAAATGGTCATATTTTTCGTGCATCAAACGCCCGAAATTTTCTTGCATGACTTCTTGAGAAATACTCCTTAAGACAATTTTCGCGATTGCCGAATTTCTCTCCAAACCATGATAAAATTCTGTCAAAAGTTTTTCAGCTCTTTTAACCTTGACTCTCTCACCAGTTGCAATCTGAGCTGCATCAATCATGTCAGACATTTGCTGCAAAACTTGTTTTTGAATACCTTGTTGAAGATCATCTTTATCAGCATAGTGAGCATAAAAGGTGGCACGATTAATCATAGCCTCATCAGCAATATCTTGTACAGTGATTTTCTCATAAGGCTTCTCACTAAGCAATTTAGCAAATGCATCAAAAATTAATTTTTCAGTTCTCAAATAGCGAATATCAGTAAATTTCACAGCGACACCTCCCGAGATAAACAACAGATTGTCGGGAATGTGTTGCTTAAACAACACAACGCCCAAAATTAGCGATTGCAATTGACAATGAGTGTTTTATAATACTATTATAACAAACACTCTGTTGAATAAGCAACAACTTGTTGTGGCATTAACACTGTGTTAGATATCGTAAGAAAGGATTGAAATAGTGTTAAAGAACAGCCGACGTAACTATATTATTCGTTGCTAGATTATATCATTTTTTAGGAATAATATTATCTATCACTTTCTAACACTTTTGGTATTTTTATGTATAAAGCAGGTATAGATGTCGGATCGACAACCGTCAAAGTTGTCATTTTCGACGAGAATTATCAGTTGTTATTTTCACGCTATGAACGTCACTTCTCAGACGTCAAAACAGCTACCATAAAAGTTTTAAACGAAGCTATCTCAGAAATTGGTGACCACAAGGTCAGTATTGCCATAACTGGTTCTGGGGGAATGGGCTTAGCAGATGTTGCTAAAATTCCATTTGTCCAAGAAGTTATCGCAGCCACTACTACCGTTGAAAAATTCATCCCACAAACTGATGTCGTCATTGAACTTGGTGGTGAAGATGCCAAGATGACTTTCTTTGGTGACACACTTGAACAACGTATGAACGGGACATGTGCCGGTGGTACAGGTGCCTTCATCGACCAAATGGCTGGGCTTTTGAAAACTGATGCCAACGGCGTCAACGAATTAGCCAAAGGCTATGAAACCATCTATCCAATTGCCAGCCGTTGTGGTGTTTTTGCCAAAACTGATGTTCAACCTTTGATTAACGAAGGTGCTAGAAAAGAAGATATTGCTGCTTCTATTTTCCAAGCCGTTGTCAACCAAACGATTGCGGGGTTAGCTTCTGGACGTAAAATCACTGGAAATATTGCCTTTCTTGGTGGACCGCTCTTCTTCATGAGTGAACTACGTCAACGTTTCATTGAAACACTTGATATCAAACCAGAAAATGTGATTTTCCCTGAAAATCCTCAACTCTTTGTGGCAATGGGAGCTGCTCTTGATGAAAATCAAGTTCAGATTACTTTGTCTGAAATCATTCAAAATCTAGAAACTAACACATCAACATCTCTTGTTCCTAAAAATACGCTCGATGTTCTTTTCAAAGACCAAGCAGAACTTGACGCTTGGCGTGCCCGTCACAATGAAGCAAGTGTTGAATATAAAGACATTGCTTTTGCTTCAGGTCCACTTTTTCTCGGAATCGACGCTGGTTCAACAACTTCAAAAGTCGTTCTAACTGACCCTGATGGCGCTATTTTATTCCAACATTATGGCAATAACCAAGGACAACCTCTTGAAAATGTCATTTCAATCTTAAAAGAACTTTACCACCAACTCCCTCAAGATGCCTTTATCGCACGTTCTTGCGTGACAGGTTACGGTGAAAATCTGATAAAAGCTGCGCTGCACGTTGATTACGGTGAAGTAGAAACCGTTGCTCACTTTAAAGCAGCCAACTACTTCAACCCAGGTGTTGATTTTATCCTTGATATTGGTGGTCAAGATATGAAAGCCATGAGTGTCCGTGATGGTGCTCTATCAAGTATCCAACTAAACGAAGCTTGCTCTTCAGGCTGTGGCTCATTTATTGAAACATTTGCCAAATCCCTTAAATATGATGTCAAAGATTTTGCCCAAGTCGCACTTCTTGCCAAACACCCCGTTGATCTTGGTTCACGATGCACTGTTTTCATGAACTCAAAAGTTAAACAAGTTCAAAAAGAAGGTGCAACTGTTGCTGATATCTCTGCAGGCTTATCATATTCTGTCATCAAAAATGCACTTTACAAAGTTATCAAACTTAAACGTCCTGAAGATTTAGGTGAAAAAATCGTCGTTCAGGGTGGTACATTCTACAACGAAGCTGTACTTCGTGCCTTTGAACTCGTTAGTGAACGCGAAGTCGTTCGTCCAAGTATCGCTGGGCTAATGGGAGCATATGGATGTGCTATCATCGCGCAAGAAAAATATAATGACGAAATTACTGCAACTGAACCCGCAGTAGAACTTGCCACTTCAGTAAAAGGAGGATTGCATGCCTGAGACATTGCTTGAAAAAAATCGCACACACTCTAGTTTGATGGGGCTTGATGAACTCGATCAATTTACCACTCAAAAAGAATTCACACGTTGTGGGATGTGTGAAAATAACTGTGCGTTAACCGTAACAATCTTTAACGACGGTTCAAAATTCGTCACTGGTAACCGTTGTGAACGTGGTGCTGAAAAAGTCACTAAAATTAAATTTGACCGTTCAAACAAAAAAGAAAATCTCGTTGATTACAAATATAAAAAGCTTTTTAAATTCAAAGCACTTTCAAAACGAGATGCTGTACATGGTGTCATCGGTGTTCCTCGTGTGCTTAACATGTATGAAAATTACCCTCTCTGGCATACTATTTTAACTGACCTTGGTTTTCGTGTTCAAATTTCTCCAAAATCTGACAAACGCTTATTTGAAAAAGGAATTGAAACAATTCCTAGTGATACTGTCTGCTATCCTGCAAAAATGGTTCACGGTCACATTCAAAGCTTAATCGACCGTAAAGTTGATGCCATTTTCTATCCAAGTGTCATTTATGAACAAATTGAAAACAGCAAAGCACCTAATCACTACAACTGTCCAATCGTTCAAAGCTATCCAGAAGTTATCGAAAAAAACATAGACCCAATCCGCAACGGTGAAGTCAAGTATTTCCATCCATTTGTCAACCTTGCTGACCACGAATCTGTTGTGAAATCACTTGCTAAAAGCTTTAATAGCTACGATGACATTACTGTTGATGATATTAAAAAAGCTGTTGAGCACGGCTATCAAGTCCTTGCTGATTTCAAAAAAGATTTACAAGATAAGGCTGATGAACTTCTTAGCCGCTTAGCGCTAAATAACGAAAAAGCTATTGTTCTTTCTGGTCGTCCATATCACCTTGACCCAGAAATCAACCACGGTATTGCAAACATCATCACGCAAGAAGGGTTCCACGTGTTAACGGAAGATATGGTTTCAGGTCTTGAAGAAGTTGCTGGACTTCGTGTCGTTAACCAATGGGTTTATCACTCTCGACTCTACGCAGCTGCAAAAGTCGTCTCTAAAAACCCAAACCTTGAACTTGTCCAACTAAACAGCTTTGGTTGCGGACTTGATGCCGTAACAACTGACCAAGTTGAAGAAATCATGCGAGCTCACAACAAACTCTACACTGTTCTAAAAATTGATGAAGGAAGCAACCTCGGTGCTATCCGTATTCGACTTCGCTCCCTCAAAGCTGCTGTTGAAGAACGTGATAAGAAAGCTAAAAAAGCAAATCTTGACCACATTTTCAACCAAACACCACAATTTAATAGCTCTGCTGATGTTGAAGAAGTTAAAGAACCTGTCTTCACTAAAGAAATGAAGAAAAACCACACGCTTCTAATGCCAATGCTTTCTCCAATTCACCAAAATGGACTTATTGAAGAAGCCTTCAAACAAGCTGGCTACAACGTTGTGATTTTGCCTGCTATGGATAGAAAAGCTGTTGACGTTGGCCTAAAATATGTCCACAATGATGCTTGCTACCCTGCTATTATCACTATCGGTCAGCTGATTGAAGCACTTCAAAGTGGAAAATACGACCTCAACAATACCAGTGTCATGATGACACAAACTGGTGGCGGTTGCCGTGCAACTAACTACATTCCGCTATTACGTAAAGCTCTCAAAGATGCTGGTTACCCTCAAATTCCTGTCGTTTCAATTTCAATGGGAAATCAAGGTACAGAAGAAACACCAGGCTGGAACATCACGCTTCCATTTGTCAAACGCCTGCTCATCAGTGTTCTCTACGGTGACCTCTTTGAACGTGTTCTTTACCGCGTTCGTCCTTACGAAGCTGTCCCAGGCTCTGCTAATGCTCTTTATCATAAATGGCTAGAAATTGCCCGTAAAAACGTTAAATCAGGCTCATACTTCGAATTTAACCACAATATGAAACAAATCATTAAAGAATTCGATACACTTGAAACTGTTGATTTTGGACAAAAACCACGCGTTGGAGTCGTCGGAGAAATTCTTGTCAAATATGCTCCAACTGCCAACAACGATATTGTTGCTATCATTGAAAACGAAGGTGGCGAAGCCGTTGTTCCAGACCTCATCGGCTTTATGAATTACTCGCTCTTCAACCAAATTTGGAAAGCTGACGAGCTCAATATGAGTAAAAAAGCAAAAGGTTTTGCAAAACTCGGTATTGATGCCATCAACCTTCTTGAAAAACCAATGAACAAGGCTCTCGAAAAATCTGAACGCTTTGAAGGTATCGAGTCAATCTACGACATTGCAAAAGGTGCATCAAAAGTTATCTCAATCGGTAACCACACTGGTGAAGGTTGGTTCTTGACAGGTGAAATGATTGAACTGCTCAATAACGGTGTTAAAAATATTGTCTGTCTTCAACCATTTGGTTGTCTTCCAAACCACATCGTTGGTAAAGGAATGCTAAAAGAATTGCGCCGTCAATTCAAAGGTGCTAACATCTCACCAATCGATTACGACCCAGGTTCATCAGAAGTTAACCAATTGAATCGTATTCGCTTAATGATGACAACAGCTAAAAAAATGCAAAACACTGTAAATGCAAAATAAAACGAAAAAAGTTCGCTGAGAGAGTAGCGAACTTTTTTCATGGTCAAATAATATAATAGAACATCTAGTCGAGATAAGCGATGACTTCAATTTCCACTTTGACGTCTTTTGGCAAACGAGCAACTTCAACAGCAGAGCGCGCTGGAAAATCAGCCTTAAAGGCTGTCGCGTACACTTCATTAAATGGAACAAAATCATCCATGTCACTTAAGAAGCAAGTTGTTTTGACGACGTGATCAAAATCAGTACCAGCTTCTGCTAAAATAGCAGAAATATTCTTAAGGACTTGTTTGGTTTGTTCCTGAATAGTTGTACCGATAACTTCGCCTGTTTCAGGTGACAAGGGAACCTGACCTGAAGCAAAAAGGAAATTACCAACGACTTTTCCTTGAACATAAGGACCAATTGCCGCGGGCGCTTTGTCCGTATGAATTGTTTTCGCCATGAACTTTCACCTTCTCTCAAATAGATTGGAATTATTATATCACAATATTCAGAAAATTCAAGCTTCTTAACAAATAAAATTCAATCTTTTATCAAATGTTTACAAATGTCAAAAATGTTTATATAATAGTAGGCGTGCATAATCAAAAGTACTACTTTTGGACTGGTTCGAAAACTCCCAGAATAAAAAACTAGCTATCTACAAATAGACATGCCTTTTTAGGGCTTGTTTTTGTGTGGCTTTGTTTTTTATAAAACAAAGCCGCTTTTTATTTTCTATCAAATTTTTTAAGAAAGGAGGAAAACATGACAAGACAAAAAATTATTATCGACTGTGATCCAGGAATTGACGATACTTTGGCACTGCTTTATGCCTTAAAACATCCTCAACTTGAAGTGGTTGCCATTACTATTGTTGCTGGAAATTGTCCAACTGACCTCGGAGTAAAAAATACCTTTACTACCCTTGAACTCCTCAATCGTCTTGATGTCCCTGTTTATCAAGGAGCAAGTGCCCCTATAAAACGTGACTACGTTTCTGCTCAAGATACTCACGGAATGGACGGCTTAGGAGAAACCTACTTTCAACTTAAAGGCAATCACCAAGCTCAAGAACAATCTGCAGAAAGCTTTTTAGCAGACTATTTTAAAGAACCACAAAACACATCCATCATCGCTCTTGGTCCTTTAACAAATATTGCTAAAGCTCTTGAAATTAACCCTAACCTTGGCAAAAACTGTCACCGCTTTGTCAGCATGGGTGGAAATTTCAAATCACATGGAAATTGTTCTCCAGTAGCCGAGTACAATTATTGGTGTGACCCGCATGCAGCTCAAATCACTTTTGAAAAATTAGGCTGTAAACTTGAAATGGTTGGGCTTGATATCACACGTCATATTGTATTGACACCAAATCACTTAGAATATATGAGTCGTATTAACGCTGAAATGACAGCATTCATCACTAAAATTACCCGTTTTTATTTTGATTTTCACTGGGAATACGAACATATCATCGGTTGCGTGATTAATGACCCGCTTGCGCTAGCATATTTTATCAATAGCGAAGTGTGCTCAGGTTTTGATGCCTATACAGATGTTGTTACTGACGGTATTGCACTTGGTCAAACAGTTGTTGACCAATATGATTTTTACCACAAAGCTAAAAACAGCACGATTTTAACACAAGTAAACCCAAGTTTATTCTGGGAAGATTTTCTAACCGTACTTTTAGATGCACAAAAAGATATCATTCAAGATGATCTAAAAAATCTACAGTTAGAAAGTTAAATCATGAAAAACACATCTACTCGTATTATCTCTTTTATGGCAATTGCTATCGCTATTAACTATATCGGTGCAAATATCGCACTTTTCCTACGTTTACCAATCTACCTTGACATGATTGGAACCTTACTCGTTGCAGTTGTCTTTGGACCTTGGCTTGGTGCTGGAGCAGCAATCATCAGTGCTCTTATCAGCTGGATGACTACAGATATTTTTGCCATCTACTTTGCACCTGTTGCTATCGTCGCAGCCTTTATCACAGGTTTTATCGTTAAAGAATCAACTAAATCAAGAGACTTAATCTGGAAGAGCCTACTTGTTTCACTTCCAGGTACAATCGTCTCATCAAGTATCACAGTTATCCTCTTCCACGGTATTACATCAAGTGGTTCAGGTATTTTGGCGCAAATTCTTCACGGCTTAGGCATTGATTTGACTGCAAGTCTAGTTCTTGTACAAGCTATTACTGACTACGCAGACCGCCTAATCAGCCTTGTCCTAGTGCTAACTATCATCAAATCTCTTAAAACATTTGCACCAAGCATCATGATGAAAAAAGTAAATAATTAATAAATAAACCCAGCTATCAAAAATAGCTGGGTATTTTTTAGTTCTTTTTACAGCATGTGATGGAAAGAACTGCCTTATTCTCTCCTAAATCTGAAAAATGTTTCTGCATCGCACGCATAAAAAGCCTTTTATAAAATTGTTCAACGTTTGATGACATTCGAAATAGATTTGAAACACTATCTCCCCATGTCTTTAATTCATTCTCAACAAGTCTTACTCTATTTTTTATCGTTTTTAAAAGTGTATTTGATACTTTAGCTAATTCTAAAGTGACCGAAAAAATAGAGTCATAAAAGGCAATCTCCGTGATATAAGTCATCATGTTTACTACCTCCTTTATCATGGTAACAAATAAAACTTAAAGGAAGCAAAAGAAATTCTTACAATTCCTTTACAAAAAATAACGATTTCAAAACAAAAAACCAAACCACAAATGGTTTGGCTTTTATTATAAATTGATTTCTATTAAGGTTTGATGCGGTGTAGCATACGTGGGAATGGAATTGCTTCACGAATGTGTTTAGTTCCAGCTACGAATGTTACCATACGTTCGATACCGATACCGAATCCTGCGTGTGGTACTGAACCGTATTTACGAAGGTCAAGGTAGAATTCATATTCTGATTTATCCATACCAAGAGCATCCATTTTAGCTACTAATGTGTCGTAGTCATCTTCACGGACTGAACCACCGATGATTTCTCCGTATCCTTCTGGTGCAAGAAGGTCAGCACATAGAACGCGTTCTGGGTTACCAGGAACTGGTTTCATGTAGAATGCTTTGAAGCTTGCAGGGTAGTTGATAACGAATGTTGGCACACCAAAGTAGTTTGAAATCCATGTTTCGTGTGGTGAACCAAAGTCATCACCGTGTTCTAGGTGTTCGTAATCAGCATCTTCATCATTTTCGTGTTCTTGAAGAAGGTCGATTGCATCATCGTAAGATACACGTTTGAATGGTTCTGCAATGTATTTTTTAAGAAGATCAACGTCACGTTCCAAGATTTCAAGTGCTTGAGGAGCACGGTCAAGAACACCTTGGATAAGAGCTTTAACGTAAGCTTCTTGAAGATCAAGTGATTCTTCGTGTGAAAGGAATGAATATTCAGCATCCATCATCCAGAACTCTGTCAAGTGACGACGAGTTTTAGATTTTTCAGCACGGAATACAGGACCAAAGTCAAATACACGACCAAGTGCCATAGCACCAGCTTCAAGGTACAATTGACCTGATTGGCTCAAGTAAGCAGGTGTACCGAAGTAGTCAGTTTCAAACAATTCTGTTGAATCTTCAGCAGCGTTTCCTGACAAGATTGGGCTATCAAATTTGATGAAACCATTTTTATCAAAGAAATCGTAAGTAGCATAGATGATAGCGTTACGGATTTGCATGATAGCCATTTGTTTACGTGAACGCAACCACAAGTGACGGTGGTCCATCAAGAAATCAGTACCGTGTTCTTTTGGTGTGATTGGGTAATCTTCTGAATGACCAACAATTTTAAGGTCAGTCACATCAAGTTCGTAACCAAATTTTGAACGTGAATCTTCTTTAACGATACCTGTGATAAGGATAGAAGTTTCTTGGCTAAGGTGTTTGATTGTGTTGAATTTTTCAGTTCCTTCTTCTTCACCATATTTTTCGATGAAGTTTGGTTTGAAAGCAACTGCTTGGAAGAACGCTGTCCCGTCACGAAGTTGTAAGAAAGCAATTTTCCCTTTTCCTGATTTGTTAGCGACCCAAGCCCCAATTGTGACTTCTTCGCCAACATGATTTTTAACATCAATAATTGATACGTAATCTTTAGACATAATTCCTCTTTTCAAATATTACTCTGACATTTCTGTCAGTTTAATCTTACTAATTTTAGTTTTTGTGCTACTAATGGTGACACGATAAGTCAATTTTGGCTTACCACTATCCCAATCTCGGCAGTAAATTAAATTGAACTGGCTTTGTCCAGCTTTTTTGACTTTTCCAGCAAGTCGACAATAACCACCAGAACCAGCGTGTACATTTTTACTAGGATAAGCTTGATAAACAATATCGTCTAAACTGCAATATTGCTCATCAACATCTCTAGCTGACCAGCTGTAACCTGTTGTTGCATTACTTGCTAAGTCAATTTCAAAGTTCATACCATCTGATTTGACAGCGTAATCACCAACTTTGGTTAACTCTGGAGATTCTGGTTTAAAATGAATACCCAGTCCAACGGCAATGATTCCTGAAAGAGCTACTAGCGCAATTAGAAATTTTCGTTTTTTGGACATCTCAGCTTTCCATGAAGACTTTCAAACGTCTTACAGCTTCTTTCAACGTATCCAAATCAGTTGCATAACTCAAACGAACATTTTCAGGCGCACCAAATCCTGCACCAGTAACAAGAGCTACTTCTGCTTCTTCAAGAATAGCAGTCGTAAAGGCAGTCACATCAGTGTAACCTTTCATTTCCATTGCTTTTTTCACGTTAGGGAAAAGATAGAAAGCACCTTGAGGTTTGATGACTTCAAAACCTGGAACTTCACAAAGCAATGGGTAAATCGTATTAAGACGTTCTTCGAAAGCTTGACGCATTTCTTCGATAGAATCTTGTGGGCCAGTAAATGCTTCAATAGCAGCATACTGAGAAACGGCAGTAAGGTTTGAAGTTGTTTGGCTAATAACTTTTGCCATACCAGAAATAATTTCTTCACTACCAACCGCAAAACCAACACGCCAACCAGTCATGGCATAAGTTTTTGAAGTACCGTTAACAACAACTGTTTGATTTCTGATTGCTTCAGAAATTGATGAAATCGGTGTGAACTCATTACCATTATAAACCAATCGACCATAAATGTCGTCTGCTAAAATTAAAACATTGTGCTCAACTGCCCAATTACCAATTGCTTCTAGCTCATCACGGCTGTAAATCATACCAGTTGGATTAGATGGTGAATTTAGCAATAGAACTTTTGTTTTATCAGTACGAGCTGCTTCTAACTGTTCAACAGTCGCTTTGAAATGATTTTCTTCAGTCGTTTGAACAGTTACAGGAACACCATCAACCATTTTAACTTGATCGACATAAGACACCCAACATGGTGTTGGAATAATAACTTCATCGCCTGGATTAAGAACAGTTGTAAAGAAAGTATACAGAATAAATTTTGCACCAGTTGCTACAACAATTTGATTACGATTGACTGAGTAACCATAGAAATTTTCCATGTAATTATTGATAGCATCCTTCAATTCTGGGAGACCTGAAGCAACTGTATAAAAGCTAGCTTTACCATTTTGAATTGCTTCGATTGCAGCATCTTGAATATTTTTAGGAGTTACAAAATCTGGTTCTCCTAAAGTCAGTGATAACACATCACGTCCTTGTGCTTTCAAGGCTTTGGCACGCGCACTTGCTGCTAAAGTCACACTTTCTTCCATGTTCAACACGCGATTTGATAAGTTTGTCATATGCCCTCCTTCTTCACGAGCTCACTTGTTTCAAAGTTAACAAGATAATAACCATCAGTAGCAGTGACTTCCCAAATTGGTGTCTTTCCATCAATACCATAAACAACTTTTGAAATACCAGTCGCTCCGTTTGCTGCAGCTACTTGCTCAGCTTCTTTGCGACTGATTCCATCGCTTACAGAATAGACAAATACCTTGCCATTGTCTTCACCCACAGAAACAATCTTCTGTTCACCAGAAGCCGTAGTTCCATAAACACTGTAATAAGTCTTAGAACCATTATAAAGGTCAACAGAAGATGTCTGTACCAAATCAGCTGTATCAATGGCTACTTGAGTCGCCACTTTTTCTGCGCTTAGTCTTGGTTTCATTGCTAAAAACAAAACTGTTGCAGCAGAAATCAAGAGAACTAATAAAATCAAGCTAAAACCGAGTAAATACTGTTTTACTGGTGTTAATTTTTTCATTTACTTCTCCCTTTTTGTTTATCCCTTTTATTATAGCAGAAAATTCTTTATTTCAGTGAGACTCTTTAAAAATTTTTGATGAGAAATGAAAAATTCTTCAGATAATGAGTCACTGATTGTTTTTCCGTACGATTTTGTCAAAATTCGCGAATCAAGTAGAAGCACAGCCGAACGTTGATTATCACGTCTCATGGTTCTACCGATGGCTTGTTTAAGTTTTAAAATCGCAAGAGGTAAAGAATAATCATTAAAAGGTGATTTCGCTTGCGCTAACAAATGGTTACTGATTTTCTGAACAAATAAATCCTTTGGATTTTCAAACGGTAAACGAGTAATGACTTCAATCATCTTATCTGATTGAATAAAGTCTACTCCTTCCCAGAAAGCACCTGTTCCAAGAAGAATATGACTCTCACCACGTTCAAAACGACGTTTAACATTATAGGCAGTACCATTTTTCTCCTGAGTCAAATGATGCAAATCCAACTCATCTAAACGTTCAGAAACATCAAACATAGCTTGTTTAGAATTGAAAAGAACCAACATTCGCTCATCTAGTTGCCTAATTTGATAAATTCGCTCAGCAATTACCGAAGCATACTCTTCTTCTGAAATCTCAGCTACATTTGGCATCTCTTCATCAATCCAAATACGTTGTGAGCCGTTCTTATCACGCGCAATGCTCATATAATGATACTGCTCAAATCCAAGCAAATCAGCAAGACTAACTTGAGGACTAATGTGTAGCGTAGCAGAAACCATATAAGTTTTTCGAGTTTCTGGTAAAAATTCTTGGAAATTCAAAAGCTCATCACTACTTGCATTCAAGTAGGTTTGACGTTTTTCATTTTCATAACTTGTCTCAAACCAAAAATCAGTAAATGGCTGCGCAAACAAATTCATCAGATCTTCTAAGCACAGATAACGCCAATCAGCATTAACAGCCAAAAGCTCATTAACTGCTTGCTCTAGTTTTCTAGCATCCTCAGTCGTCACATAGACTTCTTGATTTTGATAAAAACGCGTTGCCAAGTGAGTTAATTGGAAAGAAAGACTTTCAATCAAACGTTTTTCAAGCGTCGGAAATGCAGAATCTAAATGCTTTTCAAGTTTTTGAACCAATTGAGTAACGTTCACACGACGACGTGAAAATTGTTCTAGGTTCAAAATTAATTTTTGAGCTTCATCAAAAACCAAGATTTTATTTGCCGCAAAAGCCTTGTCATCCTGAACACGCTCTAAGAAATAAGCATGATTGATAATCAAAAGCTTGCTTTGCTTAGCTCTTTCGTAGTTACGGTTCCAAAAATCTACTTCTTTGAACAACGATTTCTCACTCAAATTGCCATCGTGTTTAATCTGTTCAAAATAGGCTTCATAGCGCTGCTTTTGTCTGATTTCATCCAAGTCTCCAGTAAGAGTCTCTGTCAACCAGACCAGAAGTTGCATTTTATAGCGATTGACCAGACGATTATCACCTTCATGGCGTAGACTTTGCGCAAAACTATCTAGTTTAATATAATTTCCAGGACCTTTGATTGACGCACAAGATGTATGGAAAACATCCTGAAGATGCTTAACTTCATTTGCCATAATCTGGTCTTGCAAAATCTTCGTCGGCACTGAGACGATGACTTGTTCATCCTGAGCCAATTGTAAAAGTGGCAACAAATAGCCATAAGTTTTTCCAAGCCCTGCTTGTGCTTCTAAAAATGAAACCTTAGACGACTGAAAATCATCTTTAACCATCTGAGCAAATTGCTTTTGCTTCTCACGCGCATCCAAGCCCAAAAGTGCCATATTAAGCTCAAAATCATCTGACATCTTACGTTCACTACCAAGCTCTTTTGGTTGTCGTAAAATGAGACCACCAACTTCTTGATAATCCTTTTTCGACATGACCTTAGCTTTTTTAAAACCTTCTTCAACCAACATTCCTGTTTCAAATACAAGATTATCAGCCAAAGGCAAAAGCTGTTCTAAAAGCTCTTTTGGCATACTTGCCATTTTTTCTTTTAATTTTAACAATAGCTGAGCTGTTGCATAGGCATCTGAAATAGCCGTATGCGCATCTGTCAAATCAAGTTGTAAAACATCAGCCAAATGACCTAAAGTGTATTTTTCAAGGGTCGGATAAAAGACCTGTGATAACTCAACAGTATCGACAAGCGGCGTACGCAATTCGTAGCCTTCTAAAAATAATTTTTCTGCTAAAAGATTGGCATCAAATTTTACATTGTGAGCAACAAAAACACAATCTGAAATCATGTTGTAAATCTTTTGGGCAACCTGTGAAAAATCTGGCGCTTTAGCCAACTGTTCGTCAGTTATCCCTGTCAAATTAATGATATGTTCAGTGAGTGGTTCATGCGGATTAACATCCGTTTGATAAGTCTTCACAATTTTATTATTTTCAATAATGACAATGCCAACCTGAATAATTTCTGCCATTGCGTGGGCACCTGTAGCCTCCAAATCAACAACAGCATATTTTTGAGAATTAACTTGCATCATAACATTTAAATTATACCATTTTTAGGAATGACATTCACCTAATCCCAATGATAAATACAGGAAAAGAGAATTTTTGAAAAATGACATCGTATGACTTTTCAAAACTTTTTTGATACACTTTTTTTATGAAGATTTTTAGATTACTAAATCACGTTGCACGTGAAAACACTTATTTATTAGTCAATGACCAGGCAATCATCGTTGTTGACCCTGGTAGTGATACTGACAAAATCAAAGAAAAAATTCAGTCACTTGATAAGCCAGTCGCTGCCATTTTACTCACACATGCTCATTATGACCATATCATGGGACTTGATGTGATTCGCGATGCCTTTGGTCACCCACCTGTTTATATTTCTGAGAAGGAAGCTTCTTGGCTTTATTCACCTAAAGACAACTTCTCCGGGCTCGACCGTCACGCCGACATGGACGATATTATTTTAAAACCGGCAGAACATCATTTCCAATACACTGATGATTACAAGTTGTCTGGTTTCCGTTTCCAAGCGCGCATGACACCTGGGCACTCATGGGGAAGCGTATCTATAGTCTTTCCAGATGACGAGGTCGTTTTAACAGGTGATGCTCTTTTTCGTGAAACTATTGGACGTACCGATTTACCGACTGGAAATGCTAATCAACTCCTTGACAGCATTAAGTCTGAATTGTTCACTTTACCAAATCACTTTACTGTTTACCCTGGACATGGTCGCGAAACGACTATCGCACATGAAAAGAATTTTAACCCGTATTTTAACACATTATGAAAAAGCTTAAAAAATTTCTACTCTACTTTTTAGTTTGTTTGGCAGCGCTGCTTGCTTTAGGTCTTGGTTTTATTCGCCACAAAACCTACCAAGCACACAAAAGCTCTATAGCAGCTGCTGAATCCGCTAAAATCACAAAAGGCTATCTATTCTTTGAAAGTAAAGAGAGCACAAAAGCAAATATTGTTTTCTATCAAGGTGCTCTTGTCGAAGAAAAAGCTTACGCTAGCTTAGCAAAAGACTTATCAAAATCAGGCTACGGCGTCTATATTTTGAAAACACCACTAAATTTACCAGTCCTTTCAAGTCAGAAAGCTTTATCTATCATCAAGGCGAAAAAACTAAAAAATGTATATCTTGCTGGGCACTCACTTGGTGGCGTTGTTGCTTGTATGAATGCAAACACTGCAAAATCAGATAATATTTCTGGCTTAATTCTACTCGCAAGCTACCCTTCTGAAAAAGTTAATCTTTCTAAACGACACTTGAAGGTCTTATCAATCACAGCTAGCAACGATAAGGTTCTTAAATGGGACCAATATAAATCCGCTAAGAAGAGACTACCAAGTAATACAACTTACCTATCCATTTCTGGTGGAAATCACAGCGAATTTGGAGACTATGGTCACCAATCGAAAGACGGTGATGCAACAATCTCACCAAAAAATCAAGAAAAACAAATTGCAGCTGCCGTATCAAACTTTATAAACTAAAAACAACTTCTGAAATCAGAAGTTGTTTTTTTTATATTAAATTTTAAGATAACGTCGCATTGAAATCACTGAACCAACTGATCCGATGATAATTCCCACACAGAACATACCTCCAATAAGCATTGGAACAAATGAATCAGCAGGGTACAATGTTAAACCTTGAACTTCAAATTGTGGATTTACTGAAGCATATACAGCTTTGTATGCAAAGTAAATAATAATTGATGGTACGATTGCTCCAAGAAGTCCAACCCAAGCACCTTCAAAGAAGAATGGGCCACGGATGTAAGAGTTTTTAGCACCAACCAAACGCATGATTTCGATATCACGATGACGAGACATGATAGTCATACGAATTGTATTTGAAATCAAGAAGATAGCAATGATTACAAGAAGAACTGTTCCTGCAAATCCCCATGTGCGGATGAATTTAGAAACTTTGAAAAGTTGGTCTGAGTTTGAACCACCATAGTCAACTGACTCAACACCTTCAATGTTTGAAATCTTCTTAGCAATTTTTTTAACTTTTGAAGCTGATGTTGCTTCTACGACATAAACATCTTGAAGTGGGTTTGAATCACCATCAAACATTGCCCAGTCATCACCGTAAGTTTCTTTTAGTTTAGCTAATTGGTCATCTTTACTTGAGAAAGTAACAGATTTTACACCAGAAATAGCATTAATGTGGTCATAAACTTGGTGGAATGAATCGTTTTGGACAGTTTCACCAACTTCGTTTGTCTTTGTCTCAGAGTTATCTGCTGAGTTCACATCCAAGTAAACGTTAATTTGGATGTTATTTTCAATACCTTGAGCGACTTTTTCAACGTTCATCAAAACAGCAGCGAAGATACCAACCAAAGTTAGGGTAATTGCAACTGAGCTGACTGAAGCAATGGTCATCCAGATATTACGTTTCAAACTTTTAATGGATTCCCACAAATGGCGGAAAAAATTTCTAATCATTATATCCGTATTCTCCTTCCTCTTCATCACGTACAATTTTTCCTTCTTCGATAGCAATAACGCGGTGACGAAGGTTATCAACGATTTGTTTGTTGTGAGTTGCCATTAGAACTGTTGTTCCTTGAAGGTTAATACGTTCTAACAATTGCATGATTTCCCATGAAATTTCTGGGTCAAGGTTACCAGTCGGTTCATCAGCAATCAAAACTTTTGGATTGTTAACAATTGCACGCGCAATCGCAACACGTTGTTGTTCACCACCAGATAATTGACCTGGGAATGAACGCATTTTATGTTTTAACCCAACCAATTCAAGCACTTCTGGAACACGTTTTTTGATTTCGCGTGGTTTTTCACCAATAACTTGCATTGCATACGCAACATTTTCAAAAACTGTCTTTTTAGGAAGTAGTTTATAATCTTGGAAGACTACACCGATGCTACGACGTAAAATTGGGATCTGACGTTTTTTAAGTTTTGTAAGATCGAACTCACCGACTTTAAGTGATCCAGCAGAAACTTTTTCTTCACGGTAAAGCAACTTAATAAAGCTAGATTTACCAGCACCAGAAGGACCAACAATATAAACAAATTCACCTGGGTCGACAGATACGTTAATATCTCTCAAAGCAGTTGTTGAGCGGCGATACTTTTTCGTTACGCCTTTCATTTCAATTAATGCCATTTGTAATTTCCTTTACAATTTTGTTATCCTAAAATTTTACTTTTTGGTTAATCAATACGCCATTTCAAGAAAGCGTCGATGAAACCATCAATGTCACCATCCATGACTTTATCAACTTGAGCAACTTCATATCCAGTACGGTGGTCTTTAACCATTGTATATGGAGTGAAGACATAAGAGCGAATTTGGCTACCCCATGTGATTTCTTTTTTATCACCTTTAAGAGCATCAACTTCTTGTGCTTTTTTCTCTTGTTCTAATTGATAAAGTTTAGCTTGCAACATTTTCATAGCGCGGTCACGGTTACCATATTGCGTACGGTCTACCGTAGATGCTACAACGATTCCTGTTGGAATGTGAGTCAAACGCACCCCTGTAGAAACCTTGTTGACGTTTTGTCCACCGGCACCACCTGAACGGAAAGTGTCCATTTTAATATCGTCATCACGAATTTCAACTTCAATAGTATCATCCAATTCTGGCATTACTTCAACAGAAGAGAATGATGTGTGACGACGTTTTGCAGAGTCAAATGGTGAGATACGCACCAAACGGTGAACACCCATTTCTGATTTCAAAAGACCATATGCGTTTGGCCCTTCAAAAGAAAGTGTCACTGACTTGATACCTGCTTCATCACCTGCTTGATAATCAAGGGTTTCAACTTTGAAACCTTTAGCATTTCCATAACGTGTATACATACGGAAAAGCATATCAGCCCAGTCTTGAGCTTCCGTACCACCAGAACCTGGGTGAATTTCCAAGATGGCGTTGTTACGGTCATAAGGTTCTGACAAGAGAAGAGTCATTTCATAACTTGTCATGATTTTATCAAGTTTTTCGAGAGTTTCTTCCAACTCAGATTGAATAGAATCATCTTCATCTAACATTTCTAGATAAAGTTCAGTTTCATCTGACAACTCTTGCATTTCATTAAATGTCTCATAAGTTTGTTTCAAACTATTTAACTCTTGAGAAGTTTTTTGTGCTGCAATGTTGTCGTTCCAAAAGTCTGGCTCAGTCATTTTGTTTTCAAGAAGCGCAATGTCTTCTTCCAAACGATCTAAGTCAAAGAGACCTCCTGAAGCTAGTCAACTTCTCTTGATTTTCTACTATTTTTTGGCGGATTTCAGCCACTTCCATGAGATAACTCCTTTTATTAAGATATTAAGTTCGTTAAACGAGTAAAGCAAAAATAGGAATTTTGACGAAGAGCTCCTAAGCTCTAGGAAAAATTATCTTTTTTGCACAACTCGTAGAACGTATTCAGTTAACACAAAATATTTAGTCCGTCAAGAAAGCGAGATGAAAATAGGAATTTCGACGAAGAACACCGAAGTTCTAAGAAAAGTTCCTCTTTCACAGCGCTTGCCGAACCTCTAAAACTATCCTTGATTATCAAGTTTACATAGTTCTATTACTGTCTTTCTATTTTACCATAAAGCCCTTAAAATTGCTATTTCCTACCATTGCTAGCAATTCACAAAACTGTTAAGATTCTTTGTCAATCACTTGCATAGCTTCTGTCAGATTGTCAACCAAAATACTTGCTTTTGATTGATCAACACCAAACTCTTTATCACGAATAGCAATGACACGAACGCCTGCAGCTACTCCTGCTTGAATACCTTTTTGGCTATCCTCGATTATAACAATGTCATCTTTATCAAAACTTAACTTAGCACATGCGGCATTATAAATGGCAGGATTTGGCTTACCTTCTGTAAAATCATCTCCTGTCAAAATATGTGTGAAATACTCGATTAACCCACATTTTGTCAAAGCAGCTTCAACATCACTACGAACTGTATTTGAAGCCAATGCTAAAACAAATCCTTTAGCTTTCAGCTCTGCTAAAACTGTCTTGGCATCAGAGAAAACCAAACTCTTGTAATCTGGTCGATGAACGTTTTTATAAGCAGTATATTCAGCCTCCAAAGCTTTAGTATCATAATCAGAAATCTTGTCACCTAAAATCTTTTCCCAAAATTGATCGATACGACCACCAACGAAAAATTTAGGTGGTAAATGCTTGATAGAAATTCCCTTGCTCGCCAAAAATGCTTCACGTCGTTTAAAATAAAAACTCTCAGTGTTAAATAAAACACCATCCATGTCAAATATAATTGCTTTAATCATGACAGCCTCCTGAAAATATTCTACCATAAAACTTTCAAATATTTTTCAGAAAATAAAAATCAGACTGCTATATGCAGCCTGACTTTCATGATATTTTAAATAGCTTTTTCGTCTTGTCCAAGTAGACGTTGAATAGCTTTTACAATTTCTGTAAGAACAACCATCAATAGACTTCCCACAATAACAGCCAACCATTGAGTAACACTCAAGTGTGATACATGGAAGAGTTGGTTAAATCCAGGAACTGCAATAGTCACCATCAAAAGAAGGAAGGCTACTGGAATTGCCCAGTTAAAGGTTCTATTTCTGAATGCACCAACAGTGAAAATTGATTGGTAAACAGATTTTACGTTAAAGGCATGAAGCAATTGGATAAGACCAAGAGTTGCAAATGCCATTGTCAACGCATCTTCGTGCATCATGCGATTTGAAGCGTGTTCTGGGAACATCAATGCCCAAGCATAAACACCTAAAACAAGCAATGTTTGGAAGATACCTTGATAGATAATGGCTCCCATAACCCCACCGTCAAAGAAGTTTGATTTACGACCACGAGGTTTGTGAGTCATCACATCTGGTTCAGCAGGTTCAACACCAAGTGCAATCGCTGGTAGTGTATCAGTTACCAAGTTAATCCAAAGAAGGTGAACTGGTTGAAGAACATCCCAACCAAATAAAGTAGCAAAGAAGATTGTAAATACTTCTGCCATGTTGGCTGAAAGAAGGTATTGAATTGATTTTTGAATGTTAGAGAAGACTTTACGTCCTTCTTCAACCGCAACGATAATAGTTGCAAAGTTATCATCAGCAAGTACCATGTCTGAAGCACCTTTAGATACTTCAGTACCTGTGATACCCATACCAATACCGATATCAGCTGTTTTAAGTGATGGCGCATCGTTAACACCATCACCAGTCATGGCAACAACCTTACCTTCATTTTGCCAAGCTTTAACGATACGAACTTTGTGTTCAGGAGATACACGCGCATAAACTGAGTATTGTTTGAAGACTTTTTGGAATTCTTCATCAGACAATTCATTTAGTTCAGCACCTGTAAAGACATGGTCTTCACCGTCATCTTCGATGATACCAAGACGTTTGGCAATAGCTTCCGCTGTATCTTGGTGGTCACCAGTAATCATGATTGGACGAATACCAGCTTCTTTAGCAACTGCTACGGCTTTAGCAGCTTCTGGACGTTCAGGGTCAATCATTCCGACAAGACCTGAGAAAATCAAATCAGCTTCAACAACTTCTGATTCAAGATTTGGAACTTCAGAAACGTATTTGTAAGCCATCATCAAAACACGAAGCGCTTGTTTAGCAAGGTCCTTATTGACATTAAGAATAGCTTCTTTTTCTGCTGCAGTGATGTCGCGAACTTGACCATTTTCTTCGATACGAGTCACACGTTTAAGAAGTTGGTCAGGCGCACCTTTAACAGCAACAAAATATTTACCGTCAGCTTCTTTGTGGATAGTTGACATCAACTTACGATCAGAATCAAATGGTAATTCAGCCACACGTGGTTCAGCTTTCAACACTTCACGAATGTCAAAGCTGTGATCAAGACCAAATTGAACAAGTGCTGTTTCAGTTGGGTCACCAATCAATTTACCATTTGGATCGATTTTTGTATCATTTGCAAAATTCATAACACGAAGTGTGTTATTGTCAGATGCAATCTCGCTTGCAGAGCTTTGCAATTTTCCATTTGTGTAAACTTTTTCAACTGTCATTTGGTTCATTGTCAGTGTACCAGTTTTATCTGATGCAATGATTTCTGTAGAACCAAGTGTTTCAACAGCTGGCAATTTACGAACAATTGAATTACGTTTAGCAAGTGTTGTTGTTCCCATTGACAAGACAATTGTAACAATGGCTGGAAGTCCTTCTGGGATAGCAGCCACGGCAAGTGCTACGGCAACCATCAAACCATTAAGTGGAGCTTCTCCTCGAACAAAGACACCAATAAGGAAAGTAACAGCAGCGATACCAACAATCAAGTATGTCAATACTTTAGACAATTGGTTCAAACTTTGTTTAAGTGGTGTATCTGTTTCATCAGCGTTAGCAAGCATATCAGCAATTTTACCAACTTCAGTGTACATACCTGTGTTAACAACGACACCAACACCTCGCCCGTAAGTAACATTTGAGTTTTGGTAAGCCATGTTTACACGGTCACCGATTCCTGCATCAGCAGGTACTTCAACTGACAAATCTTTTTCAACTGGAACTGATTCACCTGTAAGAGCAGCTTCTTCAATTTTCAATGATGCCGCTTCTAAAAGTCGCATATCTGCTGGAACAACGTCACCAGCTTCAAGCATGACAATATCACCAGGAACCAATTCACGTGAATCAATTTCCACTACATGACCATCACGACGGACACGCGCGATTTGACTTGACATATCTTTAAGAGCTTCAATCGCCGCTTCTGCTTGACCTTCTTGGTAAACACCAAATGCCGCATTCAAAATAACAACGGCTAAAATAATCAAAGCATCGGTTAAACCGTGCATACCTTCTGTGATGACAGAAAGTGCTGCTGCAACCAACAAGATAATAATCATCAAATCCTTGAACTGGTCAATAAACTTAGCTAGCAAGCCACGTTTTTCACCTTCATCAAGTTCGTTGTGACCGTATTCGTCCAAGCGTTTTTGAGCTTCTGCTGTAGACAAACCTTCACGTGATGAATTTAGAGTTTCCAATGTTTCATCTTTGCTCTGTATATAAAACAGAGCTTTACTTTGTTCTTTAGACAAAATAGCTTCCTCCTATGGTCTCCTCTATAGAAAAAGAGACCTGTTTTTTTAAAACAAGTCTCGCTGTTTAAGACAGGGCCGGAAATTTCTTTCGTAATGACGACCATGTCACGGGATTTACCCGTCTGCTACTCCCTTGAATACAGAGTAATCATATCAATTTTTAAAAAGTTTGTCAACTAAACACATTAGTCACAAAGCCTTATATATCAAGCTTTGTTTATGCTTACAACCATTTGATTTCTAGTTGATAATTGGCAAAAACACTATCTCCTTCAAGCTGTTTTAGTTGATAATGAATTTTTAAATTTTGCTTAGTTTCATCCAATTCATAAACGCTTGTTTTTGTTTGTAAATGTTGTAATCCAACAGGAGTTGGAATAGCAACTACAGCTGGATTTTCACGATGAAAACGCATGATTGATTTTGGATTTGAATAGCGTGTCATAATCAATTCTTGGTCATTACATTTCAACATAACAGTTTCTTTTTCTTCATTAGTGTAAGTAAGATAGATATGACCATTTTTTTCTGTTAATTTGACTGGGTATGATTGCTCAACGAACTCAACTTGTCCATCAACATTAATCTTATTCTTAATATGAAGTTTCATCTAGTATTAGCTTCTTCCTTTCTCTAAAATTATACCAATTCTTTCTTCGTAAAGCCAGAAATTGCGCTGAGTTAGCGCTTGATAGCTGATGAACGAAGCAAACTTGTTCCAGTAAAAATAGCAATAAAAATAATAAGAACCTTGAATTTATTGATATCAAGTTGACTGAGGAAGAATGCTGCTGTCAGTACTCCAAGAGAACCACCAACAATAATTCCTAGCACACCAGGCCAGTTCACACGACCTGATTTGATAAAATCTGTCGTACTTGCTGACATGATAACGGCGGCATCAAGCATCATAACTGGAAGTGCTACCGATGGATTGATTCCAAGTAGTGAGAAGAAAATCAACTCTGGAGCGTAATTTCCAAGTCCCATCGTCATCAAAATACCAACCGTAAAGTTGAAAACAACCCCAATCATGAGCCAAATGCCATGAAGTCCGTGAACACTATCACCCACTCCAGCACCTGGATTTGCAATCATACGATATCCCATGATAATAGCTGCAACAATCAGCAAAGTCCCTAACACCCTTTGTACTTTTTGTGTCGGCCAATTTTTAGTGATTCGTGTTCCGACAAAAGCGCCTGCAAATGAAGCTGCTGCCATTGTTAGCAAGGTCGGCAATTCTACTTTGACAATCGTAATAAAACAAAGCGCCTCAATCATTACCGGAATGACGTGCGCTGTAGACAGCGTTGCTGGAATTTGTTTATCATCTTTGACTAATTTTGTTGCCTTAAAAAGAGCGGTACTCGTGGCAAAAGTCCCAATTCCCAAGGTATCTAATAGGTCAGTAAAATACCCAATCCAAAGACCTGTCCAGAATTTTTCTTTTAGATTAATTTTATTTTTCTTGGCATGGAGAAAGATATTTCCCAAAACCCAGATAATCAAAAATACCAAAAATAATTGGATTAAACGTAAAATAAGTTCATTTGTCATAGTCTCAATTATAAGCAATTTTTCAAAATTCGTAAATACAAATATGACACGATTTAAATAGTCAGGATTTTTGAGCATTTTTGCTATAATGAAATTATGAATGAAAAAGTATTTCGTGACCCAGTTCACAATTATATAACTGTTAATCATCCGGTCATTTATGACCTTATCAATACTAGAGAATTTCAACGTCTACGCCGTGTTAAGCAGGTTTCGACAACTGTTTATACCTTCCATGGTGCTGAACACAGTCGCTTTTCACACTGCCTTGGTGTTTATGAAATTGCTAGACGTGTCACAGAAATTTTCGATGAGAAATTTCCTGATATTTGGGATTCTAGTGAAAATCTTTTAACCATGGTAGCTGCACTATTGCACGATGTCGGACACGGTGCTTATTCGCACACTTTTGAAAAACTTTTTGATACCGACCACGAAGCTATCACGCAAGAAATCATCACTAGCCCAGATACTGAAATCAACGCTATTTTAAAACGTGTGTCGCCCGATTTTCCAGAAAAAGTCGCTAGTGTTATTAACCACACCTATCATAATAAACAAGTCGTACAACTCATCTCAAGTCAAATTGATTGTGACCGCATGGACTATCTTTTGCGAGATTCATATTACAGTGGTGCAAAATATGGACAGTTTGATTTAACACGTATTCTGCGCGTTATTCGTCCGACAAAAGATGGCATTGTGTTTGAGTATAATGGTATGCATGCTGTCGAGGATTATATCGTCAGTCGATTCCAAATGTACATGCAAGTTTACTTTCACCCGGCCAGTCGAGGAATGGAAGTTTTGTTGCAAAATCTCCTAAAACGAGCTAAACACCTCTACCAACTCGACAGTCAATTCTTTGAAAAATGCTCGCCTAATTTAATACCATTTTTAGCAAATGAGGCTAGCTTAGAAGATTATCTTGCTTTAGATGACGGAGTTATGAACACATACTTTCAAGCTTGGATGAAATCTGAGGATAAGATTTTGGCTGATTTAGCTAGCAGATTTATCAATCGTAAAGTTTTAAAATCTATCACTTTTGAAGAAGATTCTCGTAAAGAGCTCAGCCACTTGGTCGACCTAGTCAAATCAGTCGGTTTTGACCCCGAATATTACACAGGAATTCATGTTAATTTTGATTTGCCGTACGATATTTACCGTCCCGAAAAGAAAGAACCTCGCACTGAGATTAACATGATTCAAAAAGATGGCTCTGTCGTTGAACTCTCAACCATTTCACCTATTGTAAAAACTTTAACCGGAACCATTTATGGCGACCGACGCTTCTATTTTCCAAAAGAAATGCTAGAGGATAATGACCTTTTTGCACAAAATAAAAAGCAATTCATGAGTTACATTTCAAACGACCATTTCGTTTTTCATAACTAAAAGAGTAAGGATTAAAATGTTGCTAACCACTTCATTTTGATTCTTATTCTTTTTATTTCAAAATGAAAACGGTACCTAGTAGATTTCCCTATGTTCCCCATGACAAATAAGCCACTTTTTAGTAAGATATATAGGTAGAGATTTTTAGAAGGGGTAAATGAACCTTATGTCTATTAAATTAGTCGCTGTCGACATTGACGGCACACTTTTAACCAACGACCGCAAAGTCACGCCAGAGGTTTTTGAAGCTGTACAAGAAGCTAAAAAACAAGGTGTAAAAGTCATCATCGCAACTGGACGTCCAATTCCTGGTGTTCAGCCACTTCTTAACGAATTAAACCTTAGAGAAGAAGGCGATTATGTCATTACCTTCAATGGTGGACTAGTTCAAGATACATCAAATGGTGAGAACATTATCACTGAAACCATGACCTATGAAGATTATCTTGATATTGAATTTCTTAGCCGTAAATTAGATGTTCACATGCATGCCATCACGAAAAAAGGCATCTACACAGCTAATCGTAACATCGGAAAATACACTGTTCATGAATCAAGCTTGGTTAACATGCCAATTTTTTACCGCACACCTGAAGAAATGGGCGATAAAGAAATCATTAAAATGATGTTCATTGATGAACCTGAAATTCTAGATGCTGCTATCGAGAAAATTCCACAAGAATTCTTTGATCGATACACGATTGTTAAATCAACACCATTTTACCTAGAATTCATGAATAAAAAAGCAAGTAAAGGGAATGCCATCAAGCACCTAGCTGAAAAAATGGGACTTACACCAGACCAAACAATGGCAATCGGTGATGCTGAAAACGACCGTGCCATGCTTGAAGCCGTTGGTAACCCAGTAGTTATGGAAAATGGTACACCTGAACTTAAAGAAATTGCTAAATATATTACAAAATCAAACGAAGAAAGCGGCGTAGCACACGCCCTTAGAGAGTGGGTCTTAAAATAATGTATAGCTATAAAATCGGTATCTCAGCTGAAGAACACGATAATTTTGCAAAAGCAAGCAACCAAACAAACCTTTTACAATCATCAAATTGGGAAAAGGTCAAAGATAATTGGGATAATGAGCGCATTGGTTTCTACAAAGATGACCAACTAGTTGCGTCAGCATCTATCCTTATCAAAGCTTTGCCACTTGGTTTCACAATGCTTTACGTTCCACGTGGACCAATCATGGACTACAGCGACAAAGGACTCGTTGCTTTTGTGATTAGCTCACTTAAAAAATACGGTAAAACAAAACGCGCCCTTTTCATCAAAATGGACCCAGCTTTGCTACTTAAACAATACAAAATCGGTGAGGAAGTTGACGAAAACAAAGACACACTTCTTGCCATCGACAATTTGAAAGCTGCAGGTTGCGAATGGACTGGACGTACAACTACAATTGCTGAAAGCATCCAACCACGTTTCCAAGCTAATGTCTACACACAAGAAGACATGACATCAACTTTCCCTAAACACACTAAACGTTTGATGAAAGATGCTGTTCACCGTGGTGTCATCACAACTCGTGGTACTATCGATGATGTCAAAGCATTCGCAGATGTCGTAGCTCTTACAGAAACTCGTAAAGGTGTTGCTCTTCGTAATGAAGATTACTTCCGCAAAATGATGGAAATCTACGGTGACGATGCTTACCTTCACTTGGCAAAAGTGAACTTGCCAAAACGTTTGGCTGAGTACAAAGAACAACTCGCTCAAATCGAAAAAGATTTGTCTGAAACAGCTGAACACCAAAAGAAACGTTTGACAAAACTCACTCAACAAAAAAATTCTGTTACTAAATACATCAAAGAATTTGAAGAATTCGTTGAAAAATACCCAGATGAACTTATCATCGCTGGTATCCTGTCAGTATCATTTGGTAACGTTATGGAAATGCTTTACGCTGGTATGAACGACGAGTTCAAAAAATTCTACCCTCAATACTCACTGTATCCAAAAGTATTCGAAGACGCATATGCTGACGGAATCATCTGGGCAAACATGGGTGGTGTTGAAGGAACACTTGATGATGGTTTGACAAAATTCAAATCAAACTTCAATCCAACTATTGAAGAATTCATCGGTGAATTTAACATCCCAGTGAATGGTTTACTTTATAAACTATCAAACTGGGCTTACAACGTCCGCAAACAAAGGAGAAACAACCATTAATGTCTCTTGAGATTATTGATAAAAAAGTTTTTGGAACTTTTTGTGATACGGTTGACTACAAGTCATTTATGCAATCTGTCGAAATGGCAGAATTGCTTGAAAAACGTGGCTATCAAGTCACATATCTTGGCCTTAAAGAAGATGGAGAATTACAAGTCGCTGGTGTCCTTTTCAGTATTCCAATGGCTGGTGGACTTCACATGGAAATCAACTCTGGGCCTGCTTCTCGCAACCAAAATTATTTAAAAAGTTTTTACAAAGAACTTCAAGCCTATGCAAAAGCAAATGGTGCTATCGAACTTTTAGTAAAACCTTTTGATACTTATCAGCATTTTGATACCAATGGCGAACCAACTGATGAAGAGAAGAAAAATCTTATTGAAGATTTTGTATCGCTTGGTTACCAACACGATGGGCTCCTTACTGGCTACCCAGGAGGTGAACCTGATTGGCATTATGTTAAAGATTTGACGGATTTGGATGAAAAATCACTCCTAAAATCTTTTAGCAAAAAGGGTCGTCCTTTAGTTAAAAAAGCAAAAACCTTTGGAATCACTCTTCGAAAACTTGACCGTAGTGAATTACCATTATTTAAAGAAATCACATCAGCTACTTCAAACAGAAGAGATTATGTCGATAAATCTTTAGAATACTACCAAGATTTCTATGATAGTTTTGGTGACTCTTGTGAGTTTATGGTTGCAAGCCTGAACTTCCAAGATTACCTAAAACACCTCGAAGCTGATCAAGCAAAACTCAATCAAAAAATTGATAAACTCAAAGCTGCTATTGAAAATAATAACGCTTCAGAGAAGAAACAAAATCAATTGCGTGAGTTATCAAGCCAATCCGCAACTTTCGATACTCGTATTGAAGAAGCTAAAGTATTCATCAAAAAATACGGTTCAGAAAATGTCATTTTAGCAGGTAGTCTATTTGTTTACACTAAACAAGAAGCTGTCTACCTATTCTCAGGTTCTTATACTAAGTTTAACAAATTCTATGCTCCTGCTCTTCTTCAAGAACACGTCATGCTAGAGGCGATTAAGCGCGGTATTACAACCTACAATCTTCTAGGTATCACAGGAGAATTTGATGGATCTGACGGCGTTCTACGCTTTAAACAGAACTATAACGGCTACATTACCCGCAAAATGGGGACTTTCCGCTATTACCCTCATCCACTCAAATATAAACTTATTCATAATCTCAAAAAATTACTTAGACGTTATTAATTAAAAAGCTTTGGAATAAATTTCCAAAGCTTTTTTCATACAAAAAAACTACTTGCCAAAAGCAAGTAGCCTTATAACTTCAATGATTCTTGATTATTTTACAAAGTCAAGAAGAGCAAGGAAGCTTTCTGGTTGAAGTGATGCACCACCAACAAGGGCACCATCAACGTCTGGGCAAGCCATGTAAGCTGCAACGTTTTCAGGTTTAACTGAACCACCGTATTGAACGCGAACTTTGTCAGCTACTGCTTGACCGAAGTCTGCTGCAACTGTGTCACGAACAACTTTACACATTTTTTGTGCGTCGTCTTGGCTAGCTGATTTACCAGTACCGATAGCCCAGATTGGTTCGTATGCAATAACAAGTGAAGAAACTTGTTCTTCTGACAATCCAGCAAGAGCAGCTGAAACTTGTCCACCTACGAATTCAGCAGCTTTACCAGCTTCGTAAGTTTCAAGAGTTTCACCACAGCAGATGATTGGAAGCATACCGTTAGCGAAGATTGCTTTGGCTTTTTTGTTGATATCTTCGTCAGTTTCGTGGAAGTATTCACGACGTTCTGAGTGACCGATTACAACGTAGTCAGTTCCCATTTCAGACAATACTTTAGGGCTGTTTTCACCAGTGAAAGCACCAGCGTTTTCAAAGTAGCAGTTTTCAGCAGCAACTTTAAGGTTTGAACCTTTAGCTGCAGCAAGAACTGTTGAAAGGTCAAGTGCAGGAGCTGCAATACCAGCTTCAACAAGTTCTGATGAAGGCAATTTAGAAGCTACTGCTTCAACGAATGCTTTAGCTTCTTCTGGATTTTTGTTCATTTTCCAGTTACCAGCGATAAATGGTTTACGTGACATTTCACATACCTCTTCTATTTTTATTTACCCCCTTATTTTATCATATTTTCAGCATCTTTTAAAGGTTAGAGGGAATTTTTAGGCACAAACATCGAATAAAATCATAAAAAAAGAGCCCCTTACGGGGCCCTTTTTCACAATTACTATCTGACTAATAATTGTTATCTGGGAACTTAATTAATTAACTAAAATTAAGCTTCGATTTCTGAAACGATACCTGAACCAACAGTACGTCCACCTTCACGGATTGAGAATGTAGTACCTTGTTCAACGGCGATTGGGTGAATCAATTCAACGTCGATAGTAACGTTATCACCAGGCATTACCATTTCAGTACCTGCTGGAAGTTCGATTGAACCTGTAACGTCAGTTGTACGGAAGTAGAATTGAGGACGGTAGTTGTTGAAGAATGGAGTGTGACGTCCACCTTCTTCTTTAGTAAGGATGTAAACTTCACCTTTGAATTTAGTGTGTGGGTGGATTGAACCTGGTTTAGCAAGAACTTGACCACGTTCGATTTCATCACGTTGGATACCACGAAGAAGAACACCAACGTTATCCCCTGCGATACCTTCATCAAGTTGTTTACGGAACATTTCAACACCAGTAACAACAGCTTTTTGGATGTCGTCACGGATACCAACGATTTCAACTTCGTCGTTGACTTTAACAGTACCACGGTCGATACGTCCTGATGCTACAGTACCACGACCAGTGATTGAGAATACGTCTTCGACTGGAAGAAGCAATGGTTTGTCAGTATCACGTTTTGGTTCTGGAATGTATTCATCTACAGTGTTCATCAATTCCATGATGATGTCTTCGTAGTGAGTGTCACCTTCAAGAGCTTTAAGAGCTGAACCTTGGATTACAGGGATTTCATCACCTGGGAAATCGTATTCTGAAAGAAGGTCACGGATTTCCATTTCAACCAATTCAAGCAATTCTTCGTCATCAACAAGGTCAACTTTGTTCATGAAGACGATAAGGTGTTTAACACCAACTTGACGTGAAAGAAGGATGTGTTCACGTGTTTGTGGCATTGGACCATCTGTAGAAGCTACTACAAGGATAGCACCATCCATTTGGGCAGCACCAGTGATCATGTTTTTAACGTAGTCTGCGTGTCCTGGAGCGTCGATGTGAGCATAGTGACGTTTTTCAGTTTCGTACTCAACGTGTGCAGTGTTGATTGTGATACCGCGTTCGCGTTCTTCAGGAGCAGCATCGATTGAAGCGTAGTCTTTTGGTGTGTTAACTGCGCTTGGAAGACGACGAGCAAGAACTGTTGTAATTGCAGCTGTCAAAGTAGTTTTACCGTGGTCAACGTGTCCAATTGTACCAATGTTAACGTGTGGTTTACTACGATCGTATTTTTCTTTTGCCATTTGGGTAAAAGCCTCCAATAAAATATATTTTATAGATAGACAGTAGGCAATACAGTCTAACTTTACCTTACTATTTTAACAAATTATGCAAGAATTGCAAGTATTTTTATTTATTTTAGATTTTCTTCGCTCTATAATCCTTATTTGCAGGTATTTTTGTAGGTTGGTTAGTCCAGTTTTCTATAGATAATTACAAAAAAATCTCCTATTTCTAGGAGATTTTTCTTCATTAATAAAAACTATCTAAATCAATAACGTTATCTTCTTCGACAATTGCTGCTCGTTTTTTAGCTTCGAGCTCAGCGTCTGCTTCGCGATAAATTTCTTCACGTTTTTCATTAGCATCGATGTTGAGTACAAATCCGACTGCTACCGACAAGACAAGAACACTATTTCCTCCTTGTGATAAGAACGGGAATGTTACACCTGTAGATGGAATCAAACCTGAAATACCACCGATGTTAACAAAAGTCTGCATCAGAATCATTCCACCGATTCCCAGAGCAATCATTGAGTTAAATGGATTTTTAGCTTTAATACCTACGTGCATGATACGTAAGATAAGGAAAAATAGCAAAGCTAAAATTAAGCACGCACCAATCATTCCAAGTTCTTCCATAACCACTGGAAAAACAAAGTCTGTCGTTGCTTCTGGTAAGTAACCAGCTTTTTCAATTGAATTTCCCAATCCTCGTCCAAACCAGCCACCATTACTCATCGCATAATAAGAATGAGCCAATTGGTGACCTGAGTCAGACAAATCGTTAAATGGATTAAAGAAAGCACTGAAACGTTTAGCAACGTAACCAAAGACTGGAACTTTCCCCATCTTATCAACCCCAACAATAGCAATTAGTCCAAGAAAGACGGTTGAAAGAGCCGTTACTGTCGTTAAAATGGCTGAAAACCAACGGTAACCAATCCCGCTAACAGAATACATGATTAAACCTGTCAGAACGATAATAGCCGCATTTCCCAAGTCAGGCTGCGCTGCGACTAACAGAATCATCACAAGCGAGTAGACACGCCAATCTTTCAAATCACTCCACTTGCTTGGCCACCATTTTCGCTTAGTCAAAGCTTGATAATCGTATGTTGAAATTAATTCTTGACGTCTAGCAAATGTAAATGCCAAATACCACACGATAATAATCTTCAAATACTCAGCAGGTTGGAAACTAATCGGTCCAATAACAATCCAACCATGGGCACCATTGACGGTCTTTGTAAAGAAGCGCGCAATTAGCAAAAGCACTACTTCTACCATCATTGTCATTGTCAAAGTACGAGAATTTTTTAAAAAGTTTAGCTTTAATTTATAAATAAAAAGAATAGCAACCAGACTGATAATCCAGAAAACACCCTGATTAAGTACTGATGCAAAAGGGTTGGCACCATACTGAATCAGCGTTGCACTAGTTGTTGAGTAAACAACAATCAAGCCGATTACTGAAAGGATTAAATAAGGCACAAGGATAGAATAATTTAGGAGATGCCTTTTATCAATTTTCATAGAGTCACCTATAATATCTTCGAGTTTATCATATGACATTATACCATCTTTCTGCACTAAAAAAAAGACTGTGATGAAAATCACTACCCAAGACCTAGAACTTCCATCAATTCGGTAACTTTTCCGATTTACCATCAAAAATAAAAAAGAATCTGAGACAATTGTCTCAGATTCCAGTGGTTAAACATATCAGCCAGAGTTACGTAGTCCTGTGGCAATACCGTTAATAGTAGTGTGAATGAGTTTTTCGTAACCTTCATCCAATTCATCGTGACGCAAACGTTTAATCAATTCGATTTGAATGTAGTTCAAAACGTTGAAGTATGGAATACGGTAATCCAAACTTGCACGAAGTGATGGGTTTTCTTCTAAGAGGTTATCGTGTTTTTCAATTGCCAAGATAACATCTTTTGTCAATTGCCATTCATCTAAGATGATATTGAAGACATTACGAACTTCTTCACTTTCAGCTAAACGTGAATATTGGAAAGCAATGTTCATGTTTGATTTAGAAAGTACCATGTCAACATTTGAAAGAAGTGAATGGAAGAATGGCCATTTTTCGTACATGTGTTGAAGTTTTTCGAGGTTACCTTCTTCAGCATCGATGAAATGTTTGAAGGCTGAACCAACACCATACCAACCTGGGAACATGATACGGCTTTGTGACCATGAGAATACCCAAGGAATTGCACGAAGTCCAGAAATTTCTGTAATTGTTTTACGAGCAGCTGGACGTGAACCGATGTTTAGACTTGATACTTCTTTGATTGGAGTAGCTTCGAAGAAGTAATCGTAGAAATGCGGATTACCAAATACCAAATCACGATAAACACCGTTTGAATATGTCACGATACCGTCCATTGTTTCACGGAAAGTATCAATTTCATCAGGATTAGTAATCATACGAGTCACGATACGGTCGACAGTCGCTGAAACAAGCATTTCAAGGTTGTAGTAGGCAACATCTTTATTACCGTATTTGTTTTCGATGATTTCACCTTGTTCAGTCAAACGGATACGGTCTTTAATTGAACCAAATGGTTGTGATGTGATTGCTTCGTATGATGGACCACCACCACGACCAACAGTACCACCACGACCATGGATAAATGTTACTTTGATACCACGTTCAGAACCGATGCTAGTCAATTCGTTTTGGGCTTTGTAAAGTGTCCATACAGATGATAGGTATCCACCGTCTTTGTTACTATCTGAGTAACCAAGCATGATTTCTTGGTAACCTTTGTTAGCTGAAATCCAACGACGAACAATGTCATAATCAAGGAATTCTTCCATGATTGCACGTGAATTTTCAAGGTCTTCGATAGTTTCAAAAAGTGGAACGATTTGAACACGCGCTTTTTGATTGTCAAGCAAACCAACTTCTTTAAGCATGATAGCCAATTCAAACATATCAGAAACACTTTCAGTGTGTGAAATGATGTGTTGTTTGATAACTTCATCACCTAATTTGTCTTTAAGGTAACGAGCTGTTTCAAAGATAGCCAATTCTTTTTGAAGTTGTTCAGATTTTTCAGCATTAGTTGATGACAACGTACGTGGGTCTTCTTGCAATTCTTTAAGAAGAACTTTAACTTTTTCTTCTTCAGAAAGAGAACTGTAGTCGTCAACAATATTTGCTTGTTTCAACAATTCAGCAACACAAGCTTCGTTAACACTTGAGTCTTGACGCATATCAATTGTTGCAAGGTAGAATCCAAAGACATCTACAGCTTGAAGCAACTCACTAAAGTCACCAGTCAAGAGTGCATCATCACCATTGTCAAGCAATGATTGTTTGATGACAAGTAAATCATCTTTAAATTCTTTAGCTGTTTTATAGCTTGGAATTTCATCTTGAAGTTCAGATGAAACTTTATTGACTTTGTTTTGCAAATATTTAGCAACAACACTTGCATTATTAGTACTTGTGTAAACGTCAGAACCAAGTTTGCTGTTTTCAAGAGCTTTACGTGAAATTGTTGGACCAGCTTTTAATTCAATCAAAGTTTGAATCAATTTTGATTGGATGTAATTGAAAGCTTTACGATATGGTTCGTTTTCACGGTAGATTGATTTATCGCTAGATAGCTCTGCCAAACGTTCAACTTCTGGACTAATTTTTGTCAAAGTTGTTGAAAGTGAGAATGTGCGGTAAAGTCCTGTTAATTTTTCAATGTAGTAATTAATGATTACTTCACTTTGTACAGTAGCAGATAAACGAAGTGTTTCAGCAGTTACGTATGGGTTACCATCACGGTCACCACCAATCCACATACCCATTGTAATAGGTTTTGGATCAGTCAAATCAATTCCTTTTTCTGCTGCCAAACGTTTGTACTCTGACGTTAACTTAGTAATCGCTTGAATTAAGGATGTATTGTAATACTCCATAACATTGGTAATTTCATTTTTTACCTTAAGTTTTTTCTCACGAATGATGTCCGTTTGCATGATGATTTCAATGTAACGGCGTAAGTCAGTGTACCATTTTTCACGGTTAACAACTCCTGCTTTCACATCACGGTATTTGCGCAAAAGGTCGTGAATCTTATTAGTCAATTCAAGAACCGTTTTACGTTGAACTTGTGTTGGGTGAGCAGTCAAGACAGGTACAACATTTACGTTCTCAAGGATTTCTTTTGAATTTTCACTTTCTGAAACCATATCAACTGTCAAAGAAAGTTTACCAAGATAATCTTGATTTGTATTATTTTGGTAATTGATTTCATAAGCGAAGTCAACGTCTTCTGAAATGTTGATTAGCAGTGGCAAAATTGAAAAATAACGAGACACAACAACCATCTCTTCGTTGGTCAACTGAGCTACTAATTCTTCAAGTTTGACATATTCATCACTTGCTGACAATTCAACAATGTTTTGAATTTTAGCGAATACCTCATCACCAACCATCTGATGGGTTGTTTCATCGAGCAAGCTTTTTAGTACTTTGACTTCCTCGGTAATAATCGACTGGGTATCATTGTTCTCCAGTTTTTGGATTGTCACACTCTTCACTCCTTTTTTGTTCGGATTTTAATCCTTTATTACAAGCGTACTACTTTATCATACCACTTTTTTCCGAAAATGTAACCCAATTTCTATAAATTGATTATTATTTTATATAATTTTCTGACTTTTTAAATAAACTTAAACTCAAATTGCAGAAAACAACATCTTAAAATCACTGTTATATTAACATTGTTAACGTTTTTATAGTTTTTGAAGATTTCAGGACTTCTTTTTTCGTTTTGCTATTTTTTTCTGCTATACTGATTTATAAAAAGTTATAAAAAGGAGTTTTATATGGAGCTAAAACAACGTTCGGAGTTTCCTGAAAATGAATTATGGGATTTAAGTGCACTCTACCAAGACCGCGAAGATTTCCTTCGTAGTATTGAAAAAACAATTGAAGACATTAATCTTTTCAAGAAGAATTACCAAGATAACTTAAAAACTGTTGATGATTTCACGCGTGCGCTTTATGAAGTCGAACAAATTTATATCGAAATGAGCCATATCGATAACTACGCCTTCATGCCACAAACGACAGATTTTAGCAACGAAGAATTTGCACAAATTGCTAAAGCTGGTGCGGATTTCTTCACCAAAGCAAATGTAGCTCTAAGCTTCTTTGACACTGCTCTTGCAACAGCTGATTCTGACATTCTTGATACCTTAGAAGCTAATCCACACTTTAGCGCAGCTATTCGTCAAGCAAAAATCAAGAAGAGCCACTTCATTTCACCAGAAGTTGAAAAAACTTTAACTAATCTCGGTGAAATCTTTGGTGCTCCGCAAGACATTTATACAAAAATGCGTGCTGGTGACTTTGAAATGGATGATTTTGAAGTTGATGGCAAAGTTTACAAAAATTCATTTGTTACTTACGAAAACTTCTATCAAAATCATGAAAATGCTGATGTTCGTGAAAAAGCCTTTCGCTCTTTCTCAGCTGGTCTTCGTAAACACCAAAATGCCGCTGCTAGCGCTTATCTTGCCCAAGTCAAATCTGAAAAAATCATTGCTGACATGCGTGGCTATGAGTCTGTCTTTGATTACTTACTTGCTGAACAAGAAGTCGACCGCGACATGTTCAACCGCCAAATTGACTTAATCATGACTGAATTTGCACCGGTTGCACAAAAATATCTCAAACACGTTGCCAAAGTTAACGGGCTTGAAAAAATGACTTTTGCCGACTGGAAATTGGACTTAGACGCCGAGTTAAATCCAGCTGTCACTATCAATGATGCTTATGATTTGGTGATAAAATCTGTCGAACCTCTCGGACAAGAATACGCAAATGAAGTCTCACGTTTTAGAAAAGAACGCTGGGTAGATTTTGCTGCCAATGCTAACAAAGACTCAGGTGGCTATGCTGCTGACCCTTACAAGGTTCACCCTTATATCCTTATGAGCTGGACTGGTCGCATGTCTGATGTTTACACATTGATTCATGAAATTGGACATTCTGGTCAATTTATCTTCTCAGATAACAATCAAAGCTACTTCAACACACACATGTCAACATACTACGTTGAAGCTCCGTCAACTTTTAATGAGCTCTTATTAAGTGACTATCTGGAAAGACAATTTGACAATCCACGCCAAAAACGTTTTGCACTGGCGCACCGTTTAACAGATACTTACTTCCATAACTTCATCACACATTTGCTTGAAGCTGCCTTCCAACGTCGTGTTTACAAACTCATTGAAGAAGGAAAAACATTTGGAGCTGAACAACTCAACCAAATTATGAAAGATGTTCTAAGCCAATTCTGGGGTGATGCTGTTGAGATTGATGACGATGCTGCTCTGACTTGGATGCGACAAAGTCATTACTACATGGGACTTTATAGCTACACTTACTCAGCTGGTATGGTCATTTCAACTGCAGGTTATCTCAACTTGAAGAATAACCCAAATGGTGCTAATGACTGGCTTAATTTCTTAAAATCTGGTGGCTCACGCACACCACTTGAAACAGCTAAATTAATTGGAGCTGATATTTCAACAGCTCAACCACTTCGTGACACTATCCAATTCCTAAGTGATACCGTCGACCAAATCATCACCTATACAAAGGAGCTTAACCATGACTAATATTTACGATTTTACTGTTAAAGCACAAGACGGATCTGACGTTCAACTATCAAAATACCAAGGAAAAGTTCTCTTGGTTGTTAATACTGCAACAGGTTGTGGTTTGACACCTCAGTACGAGGGACTTCAAAATCTCTACGACACTTACAAAGAAAAAGGTTTTGAAATTCTAGATTTTCCATGTAACCAATTCATGAACCAAGCTCCTGGAACAGCTGATGAAATCAACACTTTCTGCACTTTGAATTACCAAACAACTTTCCCACGCTTTACTAAAATCAAAGTCAACGGAAAAGATGCTGATCCACTTTATGATTGGTTAAAAGGAGAAGCTAAAGGCCCTCTTGGCAAACGCATTGAATGGAACTTTGCAAAATTCTTAGTTGACCAAAACGGAAATGTCGTTAAACGTTTCTCAGCAAAAGCAGAGCCTGAAACAATCGTTACAGAATTGGAAAATCTTCTTGCAAATAACTAATCAAGACAAGGTCAATCTGTTAACATTATCCGCCTATCTTGTCCATAGATAGGCGATTAAAAAATATGACAAATTGATTACAAAAACAACATTGTTTTGATTTTTGCATCTTTTTACGCTAAAATATGACTAATGAGAAGACGATTAAAACCAATTGTTGTTGTAGTTTTCTTTGCCCTGTTCGGGCTACTTCTCGTGATTGGTAGAACTCACTATGATAGCTTACGAAAGCAACAACTGGCTTTGGCTAAGGTTTCTATTCCAACGTTGAGTAGCTCAAGCACGACAACTACCACTACATCAACTTCAGAAACTGATGAAGAATTTGTTCTTAATCCGATTATCGATATTTCAGGATGGCAACTGCCAAATGAAATTGACTATGACACTTTATCTCAAAATATTTCTGGCGCTATCGTTCGTGTCTATGGAGGGTCACAAATTAGCAAAGATAGCAACGCCGCCTACACGACTGGTATCGATAAATCATTTAAGACACATATCAAAGAATTTCAAAAACGAGATGTCCCTGTAGCTGTTTATAGTTACGCCCTCGGAAAAAGCGTCAAAGAAATGAAGAACGAAGCGAAAACTTTCTATGAAAATGCTTCGCCATACAAACCAACTTTCTATTGGATTGACGTTGAGGAAGCGACTATGTCAGACATGAACAAAGGTGTTCAGGCATTCTTGAGCGAATTAAAACGACTCGGAGCTGACAAAGTTGGTATCTACATTGGTACTTACTTCATGACCGAGCAAGAAATCTCTGTTGACGGATTTGATGCCGTATGGATTCCCGCTTACGGTTCAGACTCTGGTTACTATGATGCTGCTCCACAAACAGATCTTGACTACGATCTTCATCAGTATACATCACAAGGTTATCTTGGCGGATTTGATTCTGCTCTTGATTTAAACCAAATCGCAGTCACAAAAGACCGCAAAAAAACTTACGAAAAACTTTTCGGAAAAATTGATAATAAATAAAAGGCTGGCATTTGCTAGTCTTTTTCTTGTTTTAAAGTTTATTTTTCTTTAAGGCTAAAACTTTATAGTTAGGTCATGCGAAAAATAAAACAATTATCACGAAGTAAACATCGACGGAACTCTGTCTACCTAAATATTTTTATCTTAATTATCTCCTTTGTTGCCATTCTTATGATTGTAAGCAAAGTTTTCTTTTCAGGTATTGTCACCCACGCTCTAGACCACGGGCTTGATTTGTCAAATACTAGTACCTACACAACGTCTCAAACTGCTAATGTCTCAAGCTCGAAAGCTAACATTTACACCAGTGATGGCTCAAGTAAAACCATTTCACAAGGTACCACAATTTCAATTGAAAGCTATTGTTACAATGCTGAGATAAATCAAAAAGAAGCAACTCTTGCCAAATTTAGCATGGATGGAGAGACATACTACATTGATACCAATGATATTTCTCTTGAAGAGACCAACGACATCAATCGTTACATCGCTGAAACACTGAATTATTCTCACTCTGATATCACTAGTGATATCAAGGAATCTTTTGAACAAACTAGCTACAAAACAGACGACGGTAAACCTCTTGGAATCATTATCCATGACACTGGCGTTGACAATTCAACCATTGACAGTGAAGTGAATTATATGATGCAAAACTATGAAGGCCAAGGTGTTTTTGTTCATTCTTTTATTGATAGTGACACCATTCTTCGCATCGCTAATGAAAAATACGAAGCTCAGGGAGCAGGCGCTAAAGCCAATCCATATTACATTCAATTTGAACTCACACACGAAGACTCTCAAGATGGCTTTGCAAAACAACTAGCAAATGCTGCTTATTACACCGCTTGTATGCTCAAAAAATATGACCTTCCTGTAACACTCGGTCAAGAAAATGGAGAAGGAAGTATTTGGACACACGAAATGGTCAGCAACTACCTTGGTGGAACTGACCACATAGACCCAACTGATTATTGGAGTGAAAGTGCAAATGATTATTTCGGCGTTGATTATGACGTTGAAGACTTTGCAGAACTTGTCCAAGCATACTACAATGCTCTTTAAAGGTGCAAACTTGTACCTTTTTTATTTTATAGTAAAATAGTATGTGAATAGACTGAATTAGAAAGATTGAGAGAAAAAATGGCAAAAAAAGCGAAATTGAAAAAAACTTTGGTTGACCAAATTTTAGATAAAGCAAAAATCGAACATGACAGCTTAGCCATTAATGCTTTAAAAGATGAGCTGCCTGAGGGCATTGAAAAATCTGATATTTTCAAGACACTTGCTCTAACTGGTGACAAAACTGGTCCGCTTATCGGAATCGTTCAAATCACTGAACACCTTTCTGAGAAAAAGTTGGCTAAGATTTCTGGCAACAAAAAAGTTAGCATGATTCCACAAAAGAATCTTCAAAAAACAACTGGCTACATCCACGGCGCAAACAACCCAGTTGGTATCCACCAAAAACACAATTTCCCGATTTTCATCGACAACCGTGCTCTAGAAATGGGAACGATGATTGTCTCAGCTGGTGAAGTTGGGCGCTCTATCCGCATCGATAGCCAAGCTTTGGCAGATTTTGTCGGTGCAAGTTTTGCTGATTTAATTGATGATTCACACCAATGATGGCTTAGATTGGACAAAAAATGAAATTATATTTTGTAAGACATGGTAAAACACAATGGAATCTAGAAGGACGTTTTCAAGGGGCAAATGGTGATTCTCCGCTTTTAGAGGAATCTGTCCGTGACTTAGAAAAATTAGGTGACTACCTAAAAGATATTGAATTCGACGCTGTATTTTCAAGTGATTTAAAACGTGCCAGCGATACTTGTAAAATCATTATGTCACGAAATAATCACCCTAGAGCAATCAGTTTTCAAACTGCTCTTCGTGAATGGCATCTTGGAAAATTAGAAGGCAGCAAAATTTCAACAATGGCTGACATTTACCCAAAACAATTGGATGCCTTCAAACACAACTTAGCAAAATTTAACAACGATATTTTTGACGCTGAGTCTGTCTACCAAACCACAAAACGTGTTAGAAGTTTTATCCGCTCAATGAAAGGACGCGGCTACCAACATGTGCTACTGGTCGGTCACGGCGCAAACTTTACCGCATCAATTCGTAGTTTACTTGGTTATGAACCTGCTGTTTTACGCTCTAACGGTGGATTAGATAACGGAAGTGTCACTGTTCTTGAAACCTTTGATTTTGAACAATTTTCATGCATCAAATGGAATGACACTTACTATAAAGAAAAATAAGTTATTTGATACTAAAAAAGCTCTCCGAAAGGAGAGCTTTTTGTTATCTTGCGTATTTCATGCGAAGAATTTTTTCTTGTTGTTTGTCCAAACGAAGTAGGATAACAACTTTATCAATACTCATGTTACTTTCTAGCAAACGTTCTGCTGCCATCATCAAACCGTTGTTGATTCCCAATTCAAGGACTGGGTTTTTCTTGTCATTGACATCAAAGATGAATTTATTATCTGGAAGGTCAAAAAGAACTTTAACAGCACCAAATAATTGTTCAAAATTGTCGATAGCAACATCGTAAACTGGTTTTGTTCCTGGTTTTAGGCTACGACCACGGTGGTTAAACCACATAGAATGCCAACCGCCGTTGAATGCTCCCATAACATCGTTATCGTATGAATCACCAACATAAAGTGTTGTTGAAGGGTTCATATCAAATTGTTCAGCAGCAAGATTGAAGATTTCTTTTTCGGGTTTTTGGAAACCAGTTGCTTGGCTGACAATGACACGTTTAGGGTCAACATAATCGTAAAGACCAAGTTTTTTAACTTTTTTCAATTGGTGTTCAGTTGGACCATTTGTGATGATTCCCATTGGAACACCTTTTTCTTTAAGAAAATCAAGCGTCATGCGCATTTCATCAAGCATTGTGATGTTTTCCAATTCTTCTTCGTAGATTTCTTGGAAATGAACACCAGTAGCTTCATCAATTTCGCGATAACCAAATTCAAGCAAAGTTTCTTTACAACGCCAGAAACGGAAATATTCAGTTGTCCATTCACCAGCCATAACACGTGGGAAACCAACGTCTGAATAATGGCGGAAACGAATGTAAGCTTGATTGATTTTACTCATATCAAAGTCAGGGAAACATTTCTCAACGGCAATGCGATAAGGCGCCTGTTGGTCATAAATCGTATCGTCAACATCAAAAACAATTGAAGTAATCATGAATCTCTTTTCTCTCTAAGTTATTTTTACCGTCACATATTATACTATTTTTTGGCTTTCTTTTCAATTAAAGTCATTTCTGCAACTAGAAAACACTTTCTTCCTCAAACCCTCCTCACACAAGCAAAAATAAAGTGAATTCTAGCGTTATTTATGTTACAATAGGAAAGAATATATATTGGAGGAAAACATGTCAAACGAACACATCGAAGAATTAAACGACCAACAAATCGTGCGTCGTGAAAAAATGGCCGCTTTGGCTGAACAAGGCATCGATCCTTTCGGAACTCGCTTTGAACGCACAGCTACTTCTGGTCAATTAAAAGAAAAATACTCTGACAAAACCAAAGAAGAATTGCATGAAATTAACGAAACAGCTACTATCGCTGGTCGTCTTATGACTAAGCGTGGTAAAGGTAAAGTTGGTTTTGCTCACATCCAAGACCGCGACGGTCAAATCCAAATCTACGTCCGTAAAGATGCTGTTGGTGACGAAAACTACCAAATTTTCAAAAAAGCTGACCTCGGTGACTTCCTCGGTATCGAAGGTGAAGTTATGCGTACAGACATGGGTGAATTGACAATCAAAGCAACTCACATCACTCACTTGTCTAAAGCACTTCGTCCACTTCCAGAAAAATTCCACGGACTTACTGACGTTGAAACAATCTACCGTAAACGTTACCTTGACTTGATTTCAAACCGTGAAAGCTTCGACCGCTTTGTAACACGTTCAAAAATCATCTCAGAAATCCGTCGTTACCTTGATGGACTTGGCTTCCTAGAAGTTGAAACTCCAGTTCTTCACAACGAAGCTGGTGGTGCTGCTGCTCGTCCATTCGTTACTCACCACAATGCGCAAGATATGGACATGGTTCTTCGTATCGCTTTGGAACTTCACTTGAAACGTCTTATCGTTGGTGGTATGGAAAAAGTTTACGAAATCGGACGTGTCTTCCGTAACGAAGGTATGGATGCAACTCACAACCCTGAGTTCACTATGATTGAACTTTACGAAGCATACGCCGACTTCAAAGACATCATGGATATCACAGAAGGTATTATCCAAAACGCTTCTGCTGCTGTTAACGGTAACGGACCTATCACTTACCAAGGTACTGAAATTGCTATCGACAAACCATTCAAACGTATCCACATGGTTGACGCTATCAAAGAAGTTACTGGTGTAGACTTCTGGAAAGAAATGACTCTTGAAGAAGCTCAAGAACTTGCTAAAGAAAAAAATGTTCCAGTTGAAAAACACTTCACTTCAGTTGGTCACATTATCAATGCCTTCTTCGAAGAATTCGTTGAAGAAACATTGACTCAACCAACATTCGTATACGGACACCCAGTTGAAGTTTCTCCTCTTGCTAAGAAAAATGCAGAAGACCCACGCTTCACTGACCGTTTCGAACTCTTCATCATGACTAAAGAATACGGTAACGCTTATTCAGAGCTTAACGACCCAATCGACCAATTGGCACGTTTCGAAGCACAAGCTAAAGCCAAAGAACTTGGTGATGACGAAGCAACAGGTGTTGACTACGACTACGTCGAAGCCCTTGAATACGGTATGCCACCAACAGGTGGACTTGGTATCGGTATCGACCGTCTTGTCATGCTCCTTACAGATACAACAACAATCCGCGATGCATTGTTGTTCCCTACGATGAAATAAAACGTCTCAGAAACGCTGTCATATCAACGTTTTCAGAGGGTAAATGGTACAACTTACCAAAAATTTACCACAACTCATACAAACAGTTATAAGAACTTATAACGACTTACAGCTTCTCTTGGACTATTCCAAGGGAAGTTTTTTTGGTTTCTGGAAAGCAAAAAAATGACAGCAGAATTTCCACTGTCATTTATGTGTTTCCGAAAAATCGGTCTTTTTTGGAAACATAGATACTATATGCTTATAGAGCTTCCTTTGATATTTTCAAAGAATTCCATTTTAATTCCTTTTTGATATTTTACACTTTTTTCTGTAACATAACTAAAGTGTTCACCGAGCTTATTACCAGGTCCAATGAAAAAACCTTCAATGACGCATGTTTGAGGATTTGTAAATGCAATTACATATCTTACATTTTGAGTTGTAAATACATCACTTCCCTCTACGAATTCTAAATCCTGTGGTGAATACCTGCCTAAATCTATTGTTGGTGAATCCTGCACTTTTACCTCTATCATTTGATTGGGTAAATCAGGATATTGACCTTCCATACTTTCTGGGATAGTATACCCCATTTTAAGCATTATATGCTTCTCTAGTTCGACACCTTTTCTTCTCGTTGATGTTTCTTCTAATTTGGTACCAATTAAATCTTTTAGTAATAGTCGTAAATCAGTTAAAGGCGTTATCGCTGATATTAATCTAGATTTAACGTCTAAACATGAAACATCTTGATTTTGTTCCAGTAAATGCGTTAAAGATTTATCGTCTTCATAAAATAAAGTCTGGTCGTCCCCTTTAACTATTTTTTCTCTGACCTTGTTACTCACTATTAATTGTTGTTTAGAAGTAGGAACTCCAAAGTCTCCAAATTTTGATACTATCATATCCGGTGTTGTGACTAGTATTGACTCAATAATATTTTTCTCTACGTCTATTTTTCCAAAAACAAATATAACATCTTTCGCTCTTAAACTAACGTTTAACTCTGGATAAAATATTTGTACGTGATCTGAAGTAGGATTTCTGTTCCAGACCTGAAGATTATAATTATCACCTGTTGTAACTAAATAGGTATCAATATAATATCTCAAAAACTTTGGAACACCTTTTGATTTAGGAGGAAGAATCTCAAAATCTGATTGCTGAGCAGGTTTAGGTACCAAATCCTTGTTTTCCATCAAAGTCTTCGTTACAAGTTTTCTAAAATTTGAACCATCTGTTCTAGGAGCTCTATTAAAGTTGAATTGAGTCCCAACTAACACTTCAAGCGCTTTTGCTATGTCCTCTTTACTCACTAAAGAGTCTGGAGAGACAGGTGGAATCTTCCCTTGTTTTATATAATCAGTCATTCTTCGTACCTCGACTTTTTGTTTACATTTTATTATAATAAATATTGTGTCATTTTAAAAGGAGCTACTATGAATTTAACCGTAACAGAAAAAGAATTGGGTGTTGTTTATACACCATTACAGCTTGGTAAGTACATGGCCAAAAAAATGTTTAATTTTTGCGAATGTATTGATTCAAATAAAGTTTATAAAATATTAGACCCTTCTTGTGGTACAGGTGAGTTACTATTTGCAACTTATTTAATTGCAGAAGAACTAGGAATCAATATAGAAATCTATGGTTTTGATTTGGATAAAGAGGCTCTAGAGGTTGCATCAAATAAATTTAAAGATTTAAACATCAATACTCATTTTTATCATGAAGACTTTCTAACCTATGCACTAGAACATGAATTTAATCAACAGTCACTTTTTTACAATGATAAGTTTCCTACCTTTGATTTTTGTATTGCAAATCCTCCATACATTCGTACTCAATTACTCGGTGAAGACTATTCACAAAATCTTGCAAAAAATTTCAACCTTAAAGGTAAAGTTGATATATATCAAGCATTCTATATGGCGATTAATAAAGTCCTAACGTCTACGGGACATATAGCAGTTATCACTTCTAATAAATTTATTACTAATAATACTGGTAAAACACTTCGAAAAGAACTATTAAAAAACTATTCTATACATGAGCTAGTTGACTTAGGTGATACTAAATTATTTAACGCAGCAGTACTCCCAGCAATTATATTCGCGCAAAACAATACATCACCCAAAAAAGATGAAACAATCCCCTTTTATAGTATTTATGAAACCCGAGAAATTGATAATATAAATAAATCTAAAAAAGCCAATATCTACGACATCATAGATACTGACACCACTGGAATTTATCAAGTTAATGAAACTTGTTTTATATCTCAAAAAGGTGTAATTATTCTCTCTGATGATGAAAGCGAACCTTGGTCTCTTTCGAGCATTGAAGATTATATTTGGACGAAAAAGATTGATGAGATGTTTCCTTATAGAATAAGCGATTTTGGAAAAGTACGAGTTGGAATAAAAACAACAGCTGATAAAGTTTTTTTGAATCAAGGATTCGATGGATTCAACCCAGAGGAAGAATTGGTACATCCAATTTTTAGTAGCGATAATTCCTCTAGATGGATGCTTAAGGAACCAGTTCAAAATTTGAAAAAAATTCTGTATCCAATGAAAATCGGAACAGGTAAAAGAAAAGCTGAGCCAGTTGACTTAAGTATGTATAAAAACACCTCTGACTATTTAAATAGTTACTTTGAACAACTTAATCAGAGGAAGTATATCCACAAATCGGGAAGAAAATGGTTTGAGATTTGGGTTCCACAAGATCCAAGTTTATGGTCTAAAAATAAAATTATCTGGCCCGATATCTCGGATGAACCTAAATTTATCTTTGATTCAGATGGATTGTATGTTGATGGAAACTGCTATTGGCTTACCTTAGATAACGACGTTGATGATGAGGTTATCTATCTTATTCTAGGTCTTTGTAATAGTAAATTTATGAATAAATATCATACTATTCGTTTTCAAAACAAACTATACTCCAATAAATACCGATTTGTATCTCAGTATGTTTCAAAATATCCCGTTCCAAATCCAAAATGGAAAGAGTCTAAGAAAATAATTAGTATTGTAAAGCAAATAATATTAAATGGATACTCTCAAGAATTAGAATCAGAAATTGATTTGATTCTCTTAAAACTACTTAAAAAATAATTTTTTATATTTCATATGAAGAAAACTTATTTTCCCAATCCAATATATTCGAATTTTCTTACCAATTGATTATCATTATCAGATGTTATTCTAAAAATAAAATAATGGTCACGCCCATCCTTACTATGTCGTTTGCTGAGTTTAAAGCAGTTCTTTTGGCTCATCGCCATTGCTCTGAGGATATCATCAGTGAGGGTTGTCAGTGGCTCCCCTAGTGCTGAATAACGGTAGAAATCCTCTTCAAACTTGAGATAAGAATCAGAGAAATAGTCGATTTGTAGTTTACCTTCATAAATTTCTTTTCTACTCAAAATATGTCTCCTCCGTCATATTGATGGATAAAATATCCTTTACTTGAAGCAGCTGGTATTTGTCAGCTGTTTTTATTGTGATTTCCTGTGAGCTAATTTCAGTCACTCTTCCAAAAGCGTCACTACACAAGGAGGAAACTCTTATCCAATTGGCCAATGTACTTGGTATGTATGTAATAGACTAATTGAGACAGGTATTTGTACTGATCCTGCTATTTACAATAATAATGGTAATGGGCAAGATTGGGTTTCAGCACTTGTCTCAAAAGGTTGGAAACAAAGTAACTCACCACAAGTCGGTGCGGTTATGTCAGTAAAAGGAGGATATGGAGAAACATTAGCACAATACGGACACGTTGCCTTTGTTGAAGCTGTCAATAAAGACGGTACATTTCTAATATCAGAATGTAATTATAATCACACTCAAGACAAACCACACTATCAAGTTTTATCACCACAAAGCTACTATAGCTTTGCGACCAAGTAATAAGAAATACTATTTATGATTAAGACTAGTTTAAGATGCTATATGCTATAATATAATTATCCTAAAACTTTTCTTTTTCATAATCTCCACGGGAGCAAGTATCAACTTGCTTCCTTTTTTATTTTTGAGGAGGAAAAATATTATGAAACAATCAATTCCAATCTGGGAGAAATCCAATTTAACTGTTGAAGAGGCCGCTTCTTATTTTAGTATAGGTGTTAATAAGCTACGAGAAATCACCAATGATGACGATTGTGATTTTGTCCTTTGGTGTGGAAGTAAAAGACTCATAAAACGTGTGAAATGTGAAAAATTTCTCGAAAAGCAATTTTCAATTTAATTATTAATTCAAACGCGATAGTTTAATAGCTATCGCTTTTTTTGATTTTACTTGAAGGAAGGAATGTAACATGAAACTAAAGAGGAGAAAAGACAATAATAATCGAGTATTAAAAGATGGAGAATACCAACGTACAAATGGATCATATGAATATAAATGGCGTGACAAAAAAGGAAAAAGGCACTCCGTTTATGCAAAAACTCTTAATGAACTTCGTAAAAAGGAATCTTCTTTACTAAAAGACTCAATAACTGGTATCAATTGTAATGAAAAAATTACTATAGATGATTTATTTAATAAATGGAAAACACTAAAAAGAGGATTGAAAGATAATACTTTTCAAAATTATCAATATCTATATGAATTATTTATTTCGGAATCAATCGGAAAAATAACAATAACAAATCTTAAAAAAACAGATATACGTTTGTTCTATAATCATTTAGCTGATAAAAGAAATTTAAAAATCTCTACAATCGACAATATCCATAATGTACTTCACCAAATTTTGAGTATTGCAGTTGATGATGAATATATCTTAACTAATCCAGCTGATAATGCTTTAAAAGAATTAAAACAAGCTAGAACAAATGGTAAAAAGGGACGCCGAGCCCTTACGCTTGAACAACAAAAGATATTTGAAAACTTTTTAATTAGTAATAATAAATACAAAGGATGGTATCCAATTTTCATTACTATGCTTTGGACTGGCATGAGGGTTGGAGAAATTACTGGCCTTCGATGGGAAGATGTTGATTTTGACAATAATATCATTCATATTAACCATACTTTAGTTTATTATGACACACGTACAGAAGATGGATGTAAATATGCTATCCATACTCCAAAAACAAAAGCAGGCAATCGAACAATTCCAATGCTTCCAAAAGTAAAAGCAGCATTAATGCAGGAGAAAAGAAGACAAGAAGATTTAAAAATAGAGTGTCATATTAAAATTGATGGATATACAAATTTTATATTTCTCAATAGATTCGGAAATGTTTATCAACAATCTTCATTAAACAAAGCATTAAAAAGAATTATTCGAGATTGTAATTATGAAATATTCGATGGTAAAATAAATAGTAATACAATATTACCTAACTTTAGTAATCACTCACTTAGACATACCTTTACTACTCGCATGGTTGAATCTGGTACAAACTTAAAAGTTATGCAAGAAATTTTAGGTCACTCTGATATTTCTACTACAATGAATATATACGCAGAAGCAACACAAGAATTAAAAGAAAAAGAAATGAAAAAGCTCGGAGAATCACTCCAAAATAACCTTTCAGGCTTACGACAAATTTACGACTGATTTACGACAACTTGTACAAAGTTTAATGAAGAATTAAATTAGTAGAATTTAAAATATGTCCGCTATAATGGGCTTCGTGAATTAATGAAAAACTACATAGATTTAGGTTTCTTTTCCCAACAATGAAATAATTTACGTTAAGATTATAAAAAGAACCACTGGCATAGCTAGTGGTTCTTTTTTTGAAGCTGGAAAACAATAAGGAATTTTCTCCATCACTCTTTCACTTTTTTATCTGTCAGGTAAGCGAGTGGGCTTGTGATGAGGACGATTAGGGATGCGATGATGAAGACTTGGTTAAAGGCTCGGCTAAGATTTTTATTTTTAGAGTCTTTAATCTTTTGGAAGGTATCGGTTAGTTCTTCTTTTTGAGCTAGGAGTTGGATTCCTTGTCCTAGTTGCGCTTGCCCTTGACTTAAAGGTATTAAGGCTGAGCTGATTTGTTTTGGAAGGTTGGCTACGACTTTTTCTGAGCCTGCGACTAATTGGCTATTAGCATCATAGAGTTTTCGATAATCACTGCCTTTCTTAGGGAGAGGAAGATTATCAGTCTTTTTAGCCGCAGCTTTGACCTTCGTCAGTATTTGATTTTGTTTTTTAGAAGAATCAGTGGTCTTACTTGTAGAGTCAAAGATTTCTTTGATTTCCATTTTAGCAACAGATTTCACCGAGTCAGATAAAACATGTTTATCAATTTGGACATAGGCATCGTGTCTGATATTGTCTTTTGCGGTGCTAATATTGCCATTTAAAATGGTTACAAGTAAAGCCATACTAACTGCTTGACCGATGTAGCGAGCAGCATTGATAATCCCTGAACCAATTCCTGCCTTAGTAACTGGAAGATATTTTACAGACGCTGTCATGGACATTGCCATAAATCCTAAACCAAGACCAATAATCACATTACAACAAATGATAATAGATTCTGAAGTTTCAAATTGAACTAAGCTTAGCATGAATAGTCCAGCTGCTGTGATAAACATCCCAATTCCAATAAGAAGTTTCGCAGAAATTTTTTGGTACATTTTGGTTGCCAGAGGCATTCCGACAGCAATCGCTAGAGACGTTGGCACAATGAGATAGGCAGAATGTAAAGCCGTAAATCCGCGAACATTTTGAAGAAAATAATTCAAAATCAAAGACGGAACAATAATCGCAAAACCAAAAATCATGTAAATAATGCTTGAGGCTGTAAAAGTCTTTTCTTTGAACAGTGATAATTCAATAATCGGTGATTTTACTTTTCCTTCTACGAAAATTAATAAGATTAAGCCAACTAAACTAATGGCAAAGCTTGATAAAATGATAGTTGACGTCCAACCAAATTCTCTTCCTTCTAAAAGACCAAATGTCAAACCTCCTAAGGCACAAGTCAAGAATAGCATGCCAAGCCAGTCAATTTCTTTAGCAATACTAAAATCATAAGATTCTTCATTGCCAACTAGAATAAGTACAAAAGAAATCAAGGCAATTGGAATATTAATTCCAAAAATCCAGTTATAACTTGCCCAATTAATGATAAAGCCACCTATGACTGGACCGCTTGCTGCAGCCAAAGCGCTGAATGCACCTATGACTGCTGTTACCTTACTTGTGTTTGCTTTTCCAAAAAGTGCAATCCCCATTGGCAAAACAAGCGGCGTTAAAATAGCTCCGCCAATTCCTTGGAAAAAGCGATAGCAGATCAATAATCCTAGTGAACTTGCTGTCATGCAAGCAAAAGAGAAAATTCCAAACAACGCAACACCAATCAGCATGACCAATCTACGACCATACAAATCAGCGAGTTTAGAGGCTGTAATAATAAAAGCAGCCATTGCCAGAACATAAATCGTTGAAACCCAGCTCGTATCTGTCAAACTAGAATTGAGATGCTTCATAATATCCGGTAATGCGATATTAACAATCGTAGCATCCAAAGCTCCCATAAACATGGCTAAAACCAAGCCAACAAACCCAAATAGTTTCCTTGTTTTTGACATATTCCTATCCTTTCTTCATAAAACCTCGTGAAGCATTGACATGGTCAGTCAACGCTTTAATATTTTACAAAAAAATAATACAATATTAGCAAGCAAAATAACATAACAAATTTTAATAATGTGTCTAATTAATAAAAAAATGACTAATATTCGAAAAACTAACAGTGTTGAAAAACTAAAAAACGCCCTTATTGAATTACTTCTTGAAAAAGATTATTCAGAAATCAGTGTTTCTGATATTACCAAAAAAGCTGGCGTTAGCCGAGGAACCTTTTATCAGCATTTTCTTGATAAAGACGATCTTGCTACTACAATCGGTGAAAAGACATCTCAAAAATTCCGAAATATTTTATCAAAAGGAAATCTCGATAAACAAGATAAGATTCTTGAAAGTCTAGATTACATTAAAACGGATGCCAAACACTTCAAGGCAATTTATCACGCACCTCATGTGCAGTTCTCTAAAAACGTTCGCATTTTACTAGAAGATTTGATTACAAGTAATGTCAATCTTAAAAATCGAATCAGACAAAAGACTAAGGTTTCTGATGATTTGGTTATTCAAGCCTTCTGCGCTTCTTTTGAGCGAATCATCTCTGCCTGGATTGAAAATGATTTTCAACAGAGTCCTGAGGAAATCAGCGAAATCATTATAAAATTGGAAAAATTGTTTTTATAAAAGGTCATTTTATGTGGCTTTTTCTCTATCTTACCATTTAAATAGCATTAATCATACTATTAACATTTGAATTGTTTCAATATTTTTTATATTAACAAAATAGCATGAGCAGTTATAATAAAAACTAATGAAAGGACGATTTATGATTTTAAGAAAATATAAGGATTTTGGACATTTATTTTTAGGACGGCTAATTAGCAATTGTGGTGATTCAATTTACACTATTGTTCTATCATGGTATGTCTTAGAAATGACAAATAGTGCTTGGTATGTTGGGTTATTGAATTTTTTGATTTTTATTCCCAATACCTTTTCTTTTGTTTTTGGAAAGAAGATTGACTCTCACCCTAAAAAATTTCTATTAGTACTATTAGAGTGGGCACAACTATTAGCAGTACTAGGTATCATTATGGGAATGTGCCTAAAAGGCATAAATGCTAATCTTAGTTTAGCCATTATTTTTACTTGTGTTTTCATCGCCTCAACTGTCGGGCTAAATACTTACACTGTTCAAGATGCGCTGGTTCCAAAGATTGTCGCTTCAAAAGATTTAGCAAAAGCAGAGATGTATATGTCTATAGCTTACAACGGAACAGAATACGTCTTCACTGCTATTAGTGGATTCTTACTTTCTGTTATCAGTTATATTCCTTTACTTTTTATTGATGTCTTTACTTTCTTGGGATCAATCATTTTGTTTAGAAAGATAAGATTTAAAGAAAAAATTGAAAAAAGTGTTGAAGAAGCAGACTTCCTTAGCGGACTTCGCTTTATTTTGAAAAATAAAGTCGTATTTTCAATTACACTTGGAGGGGCTATTCTTAACTTTCTCTTTGGTGGATTCAACGTTTATCAACTCCTAATTGCTAAAGAAGTTGGTAACTCTGTCTTTTAGTATCTGCTTGTGCTGTGGGAACTTTGCTCGGAACAACCTTTGTGGCAAATTTTTTACTACAAAAACTAAGTTACGGTAAAGCTTTTTGGCTAGCAACTGTTATTTTTGGAATCGGAATTGGATCCACTGCATTGGCACAAAATCGTTTCGTCATCTTGCTAATTTGGTTTATGTCGTGCCTATTTTTAGGAGTGACACATGTTGCTCAAAAGCCAATTTTACAGACTGAGATTCCGAATGAGCACCTTGGAAAAGTATTTAGTGCTTTTTATACAGTAACTATTCCAACATTGGCTATCGGCTCACTTTTCTTTGGTTATATTGCTGATTTCTTATCATGGCGCATTTTTGTTGTACTATTTGCAGGAGCTTTGCTTTTAGTCGCTTTACTTTATTATTCAAACAATAAGTTAAGAAATTATAGCATTTGAAACGTTACTAATCTTTATAACATAAAAAGAGTTTGGAAAAATTCCAAACTCTTTTTTCATTCTCTCACCCCACCAACTCACTGATATCATCAATTACTTTAGCATTCATGATGTTAAGCGTTTGGATTTCGTCTTTGGTGTAAGGAAAGGTATTGAGTAGAATACCATCGATGCCTGCATCCTTTGCGATTGCCATGTCACTGGTGAAGTCATTTCCGACCATGACGGTTTCTTTAGGGTCAAGTTGATTTTCCTTCAGGACAAGGTTCATAAAGTCAACCTGCGGTTTCTTCATTTTATGGTCTGATGAGATGTAAATCTTATCCAAAAATTCTCTGCATCCTGTCATTTCAATCTCTGCTTGGGTAAATGCACGCTGAGCATTTGAAAGTAAAATGACCGTAGCTCCTGCTTCTTTTAATGTTTTTAAAGTAGCTAGCGTATTTTCGTAAGCTTGCAATTTTTTGCGTGACAGCATTCTAAAGGTCTGGGCAATGAGATTCCCCCAAGTTTCCAAATCAAGAATGATACTATCTGTCGCATGCTTGCGCGGCGCTTCAAGCATAAGCTCGATAAAAACCACTACCAAATCAACCTCAACATGCTGCCATGAATAATGTTTGTGCAGTTTTTCTTCTTGGCGTTTGATTAGCTCATCATAATTAGCTTTCAGCTCTTTTGCTGAGTAATCAGCACCATATGCACGATACAGCTCTGCCATTTTTTGCCAAAGCGCTAAGTCAGCCTCATCTGTCTCAATATCCACCAAAGTGCCGTAAAAATCAAAAATGTAATTCTTATACTGTAAATTTGTCATTTGACCTCACCTTATGATTACGTTTACAAAGGTTATTATAGTGAAAAATAAAATATTTGACCAGTCTCAGCCGCAAAAAAAGCCGACAGACCATAAAAAATGATTTGTCGACTCTTTTTTATCCGCGAAAAGCATCCAAAATGATTTTGAATTCGTCGTTTGTAAGTGTGATACCTTTACCCATTTTGCTGTGGTCTGGGCTCCATGAACGAATATCAAATTTTGGTTCAGCACCATTAAAGCTGACACGGTTCAATTCTTTGGTCCAGCCTTTGTCGCTTTCAGATAGGGTAAGCAAGTGTTCAACGATTTCAAATTTAAATTCTGACATAATTAAGTCCTCCTACTTAATCTATTCGTAAAAAAATCCTAAACTTTTGATTATTTATTTTTTTAACTAAAAGGTGTATAATCATTTTATCAATTTTTGGGGTAAATGACTATGAAAAATATTATTAAACAATTTAAAAAGCAGGCGCAGGCTTACATTGACTTTCGTGCTCCGCAGACAAATGAAGTCAATCTAAAAGCAAATAAAATCGCAGCTATTATCAAAGAAGCGCAGGAAAAACATTTAGCTTTGCATGCGATTTATCTAGATGAAAGTTTCACTGGAGACCTTGTCAAATATGACGCTAAAGGTAGCAAGCTTATTCTCAAAAATTTTCAACAAAACATCTCAACCATTATCCCAATTGAAGACATTAAACGTCTGACTTTAGTCCCACCGACTGTCAGAAAATCACAACTTCAAAATCCTAACAAAAAATGAACGACCAAAACAAAACTGTTTTTATGTCGTTCATTTTTTATTATTACTGCTTTAATTATGCACGAACGGTTTTGCTTGAACCGTCAGTTTTGTAAAGGTTGACTAAACCTTCTTTACAAGCACGAATCATGTCACCAGGCTGAACAGCTTGTGGGACAGTGATTGTCAAAAGTTCCATTGGGTTTGGAGCACGGTCAATTTTATTACCATCTGCGTCGTGCAAGTCTTTGATTGTTGTTTCAAAGTGACGAAGACCTGGTCCATAAAATTCGACTTTGTCTCCTTCGAGGATAACGTTACGTTGACGGATAGTTGCTGTCATTGTTGATTCATCAAAGGCAACAACTTCACCGACAAATTTATATTGTGGAATTTTACGGCGAGCACCGAAAAGTTGCTCGTTTTCTGTTGGTGTTTGGTAGTAAAAACCAGTTGCTAATTCACGTTGGGCAACTTTCCAAAGTTCATCAAGCAATTCACCTTTAATAGCTTCAAATTTTGCTGGGCTTTCTAGGTAAGCATCAACAGCTGCGCGGTAGCAGTTTGTAACTGTTGACACGTAGTGAATTGATTTCATACGACCTTCAATCTTGAAGCTGTCGACTCCATTATCAATCAAATCAGGCAAGTGTTCAATCATGCACATGTCAACTGATGACATAGAAAATGGTTCTGGAACTTCACCTTCAAGACTCTTACGATTTTCACCGAATGGCATGTCGTAAAGGTCATATTTCCAACGACAAGATTGTGAACATCCACCACGGTTGGCATCACGGTGACTCATGTGGTTAGAAAGGACACAACGTCCTGAGTAACCGATACACATTGCGCCGTGAACGAAGGCTTCGATTTCAAGTGATGTGTGTTTACGGATTTCTGCAATTTCAGCAACCCCAACTTCACGCGCTAAAACGACACGTGACACTCCAACTTCTTCCCAGAAAGCGAATGCTTCATAGTTAGTTGTAGAAGCTTGCGTAGAAACGTGAACTTCTAAACCTGGTGCTTCTGTTAAACAAATTGTAATCATGGCTGGGTCTGATACGATAACAGCATCGAGTCCCATATCACGAAGTTTACGGAACCACTCTCCTGCACCGACTTCGTTTCCTTCGTGAGTAACCATGTTTGCTGCGACGTGGACACGAGCGCCACGAGCGTGAGCGTAGTTAATACCTTCTTGCAATTCTTCCATAGTGAAGTTACCTGCACGGCTACGAAGACCGAATTGTTGACCACCTACGAAGACTGCATCTGCTCCATAATCAACAGCGACTTTTAATTTTTCAAGAGTTCCAGCAGGTGCTAAAACCTCTGGACGTTTAAAATTATTTTTTGACATTATATTCTTCCTATTTTCAAGATAGTAAAAATGATTTTCGGTAAAATAGCTTTTACCACATTTCAATAATTCTGCTTAACATGCCCTGAAATAGTAACTCAATCATGATTAAGCAGTAGTTTACGTGAACTTATTTCACTTCTTTTGGATCAAACTCGTAGAAACCAGTTCCAAGTGTACGACCTTTTGGATGCAATTTACGGATTTCTTCGTCAAACAAGAAAGCTTGATCTTGAGTGAATTCACCCTTTTCTAGCAATTCTTTTGTCTTAACAAAGATTTTTGTAATCTCAACAAAATTATGACCTGGGCAATAGATACCGTCTAATTTCCAGTGTGTGTAGTTATGTTCTACCAACTCAGTAATTTTTGGCATCATATCAAGGTCATCGGTATCAAAGATGTGTGTACCTTGTTTGTCTTCATAGATTGAATAATGTGTGTCTTTATCACTTGGTTCAGCAAGGAAAAGACCACGTTCACGTGTTTTTTCATCATCAATGTGTGTAAAATTGAAGTAATTTTGCAACAATGGACGTTTTGAATGATGAATAACAGTTGCTCCATAAACAAGCACTTCCGCCGGGTAGCGAAGATTTTCTGACATTTGGAACAATTCAGCTGATGGGATTTCACGCGCAAGAACTGTTTCACTTGCACCGTGGTCACCCCAGAAGTTTACTTGACGGCTTGATGTTACAAAAACTGATGCGTCGTAAATCATCTTGAAATTGTAGCCTTCAGCTTTATTGACGTGGAAAAGACCAGCATCGCATGCCACAACATAATCCACTTTGATTTCTTTCAAGAAATCTAGATAAGTACGAATGGCATTAATCATGTCTTGGTGTAACAAAGCATTACATGCAACACTCAATTCTTTACCAGCAGCATGAACCAATTCAGCAATTTCACGAAGTTCATCATAAGAGAAATTGTGCGGTAAACGCAAACCATAATTTTCTTCACCCACATAAATGCGGTCAACACCTGCATCTAAGAGCTCTTTAACCTGCTCAATAGATTCAGCTGTCGCAGTAATAATTATTTTTTCCATAACGTTTTAATTATACCACTCCTATAACAATTAGTCACTCAGATCTCCTCGGAATCCTTTTGTTATAGCTTTCTAAAGTATTTTATCAATGCCTCAAGAATGAGCAAAACTTTATGAGAGGAGAGGCTCAAAAAGAAATCCTCATTTTGAAACAAAAAAGAGGAACAACTATTTTAAACATATTTTAGAGCAAGAGTCAAGTCCCTTTTTTAAAAATAGGTGACAAATATCACAAAATGTGATATGATATCAGTTGAATTAGAGGAGAGGATTATGCCAACACCGTTAAAGCAACACAAAGACCTTGAAGATCAACATCTTCAGGCAGAGGATACCCCTAAATTTTACGAATTTAAAGAAATTAATCATAAGAGCGCTAAGTTCAAAGAATTGATGTTCTTTGCACGTATCGCTTTATTTGCTATTTCTACTGTTGTGGTATCTTTCTTTTTACTTGTCTTGAATCTCGCTCCTATCTGGGCTTTCTTATTTGCCTCTCTTATTAGCCTAGCTATCACTTCAGCGATTTCAAGTATTATTTGGTCATTACGACACTGATATAAAGCTCCTAAGTTGGAGCTTTTTTAATACAAAAAAATAGCGGTCATTTGACCGCTATTTTTATTCTTTATCTTCAGTTGTTTCTGTTTTTTCATCTTCAGAAGCTGGTGTTTCATCCTTTGGTGTGTAATCGATGATAATGTCATCAACATCTGCTTTTGTTTCTTCTTTAACGTCATCTGCTTCATCAACTGCTTCATCAACTGCTTCAGATACTTTTGAAGTGAATTCTGATACTTTTTCAGAAGCAAAATCTGCAGCAGCTTGACCCTTTTCTTTAACGACTTCAAGAAATTCATCAGTTGTTAATTCACCAGATTCAAATTTTTCTTTGTAGTCATTGAATGTATCAACAGCCAAATCAGTGTATTCTGTTGCTTTGTCTTTAGCTTTTTGATGATATTCAGAAGGATTTTCTTTGTAAGCTTGGTAAGCATTAGTTGCTTTTTTTTGCAATTCTTTACCTTTTTCGGTAGATAGGAAGTAGGCTGCTGCGGCACCTGAGGCAACACCAATAATCACATTTCTTAATAGTTTACTCATGATTTTTCTCCTTTTTCAATATTTTTGAGGCAACTTTACCAACAGCGTAAGCTGCGCTAGCTTTACCAACATTTGACGTTGCTTGAGAAGCTTTTTGAGACAAAAGTCTAGCTTGAGCATTCAAGTCTGAAACTGTCTCTGAAAGGTCTGCAACTGCGACAAACAAAGGATCAATCGTTGACACCTTACCATTGACATCTTCAACTAAGACATTTGCCTTAGCAAGAATTTCGTTGGTTTGGTGAAGAGTGACATTAACATCACTCGTCAAGACTTTAATCGTTTGCTTAGATTCATCAATTGTCTCATTGACAACATCAACTGTTTTATATAGTTTAACACCAATTGGTATAAAAACAACAACTAAAACTGCAAAAGCAATGGCAAAAATTAATAGAGCTAATTCTAACATCTTATCTCCTATCTACTAAGCTAATTTTGATAATAAGGAACTTCCTTTTGTCTTCGTCTCCAGACAATCATGACAATACCGATAATGACCAAGGTTGCTGATAACCACTGCGACACGCGCATGCCAAGAAACATCAAACTATCTGTCCGCATTCCTTCTATCACAAAGCGTCCACATCCATACCAAATCAAGTAAAAGAAAGTAATTTCACCTTGTTTAAAGAAATGTGGGCGGTGTCTTAAGCTCATGATAATGATAAAACCAAGCAAATTCCACATTGACTCATACAAGAAAGTCGGAACACGGTAACTACCATCGATATACATCTGATTTTTAATAAAATCTGGAAGGTAGTTTAAGCTTTTAACAGCTTTACCATAGGCTTCTTGGTTGACGAAATTTCCCCAACGACCAATGGCTTGCGCAATCATCACTCCAGGAGCTGCAATGTCAAGAAAATCAAGCGGATGAATCGCATGATAATATGAAAAGATAAACAAGACAATGGCACCTGTCAGCAAGCCTCCATAAATGGCTAAACCACCATGCCAAACAGCAAAGATTTCTGTCCATGGTTGACTAGCATAGTAGTTAAAATCAAAAATCACATAATAGAGACGCGCACCGATAATGGCAAGCGGAAATGCAATCAAGATAAAATCTAAAATGTCGTCTGGAATTATTTTTCGACGCGGTGCTTCTTTCATCGCAAGGTAAACAGCAAGAAGCATACCTGACACAATGAAAAGAGCGTACCATCGAATCGCAAAAGGACCAAATTGAATCGCAATTGGATTAATCATTTGATTCCTCATTCTTTGTAATGAGTTGAGTCAAACGATCTTCAAAAGTCTTAGTAGCATCAAATCCCATTTGTTTTGCACGATAGTTCATAGCTGCTGCTTCGATAACAACAGACATGTTTCGACCAGTTTGGACAGGAATGCGCAAGCGCGGAATTTTAACACCTGATAATTCAAGCTCTTCATTTCCGTTTCCAAGACGGTCAAACACTTTACCAGATTCGTAATTTTCAAGGTAAATCGCCAATTGAACTTGTGATGAATCTTTAACAGCACTTGCACCGTAAAGGCTCATAACGTCGATAATTCCGACACCACGAATTTCTAGCAAGTGGCGAAGGATCTCAGCAGGTTCACCCCAAAGTGTTTCTTCATCTTTGGCAAAGACATCAACACGGTCATCGGCCACAAGACGGTGACCACGTTTGACAAGTTCAAGACCAGTTTCACTTTTACCAATACCTGAATCACCTTGAATCAAGACACCCATGCCATAGATATCCATCAAAACACCGTGAACACTTGTACGTTCAGCCAAGCAAGAATCAAGATACCATGACATTTCACCTGATAAACGACTCGTTGGAACGTGACTTTGCAAGATAGCAATACCTTTTTCCTTAGCAGCAGCTAACATTTCTTCAGGAATCGCTAGATTACGAGCAACGATGATTGCTGGTGTTTCAGGCTTAATCATTTCTCGCAAAACATGACGACGATTATGTGACGTCATTTTTGTCAAATATGACCATTCCTTCATTCCCAAAAGTTGCAAACGCTCAGGCGAATAATAATCAAAATATCCAGTCATTTCAAGACCTGGACGTGAAATATCTGCCGTTGTTATTTCTTTTGCTAATAAGTCATCATCACCGTAGATAACATCAAGTTTTACCTTGTCTACCAACATTTTTACAGTAACTGACATGCCCCATACCATGAACTTTTTACAAAAAATGTAAATGAATTGAAAAATGAAAAATAGACTGTTACTATATTTGGCCTATTTTCAAAATATTTAACAATTCTGTTCAGTCCTTTTCCTCTTTTTTCATTATTATATCATAATAATCCTAAAAAGTAAGCGCTAACGCAAGCTTTTGGAAATTTCACTTCAAGTGTCAAAAAAGGTTTGAGAATGGAACTCAAACCTTTTATCGTTTCTTAAGACTAGGATAAGTTCCTGTTATACTTATCTAGGCTATTAACTACAAACATTAAAAACTTTTTTGCCAGTGATTACCAGAACCAGCCGTCGTTGTCTTTGTCATCATCGTCAACAACTTCAGCATCCTTTCTTCGACGTGGCCCCGTACCATAGTTGTCACGATCGAGATCTTCTTTGTAAGGAAGAAAAATTGCTAAGAGAATGTATAGCACAATACCAAAGCCATAAAAGTACATTAGCAAAGCTGCTAAAACACGTGTCAAAGGCAAGTCCCAGCCAAACTTATCAGCAATTCCGGCACAAACACCGCAAACCAGTTTATTTTTTCGCTGTTTATAAAGAGCTGATTTCATTTTCATCCCTTCCTTCCTTTTCTCACTATAAATATTATACAAAATATTCTTTTAAATAAAATCAGCCTTACGACTGATTTTAAATTGAAAATAAGATTATTTTATGTCAACATAGGATAATTTGCCATGGCATCGTCCACAAACGTATTTTTTAGTGTTAACACGGCGTTTTCGGTGATATTCTTGACCACATTTTTGACAACGATAACGGTAAAATTGCTCCTTCTTAACAAGGCTTGGGGCGTAGCGAAGTCCATCAACTTTTCGCAACAATTCTTTAAAATCAACATCTGAATGCTTGTAGCCTTTACCTTCAAAATAAAGGTGGTAATGGCAAAGCTCATGTCGAACGATTTTTCGAAAAATTTCTTCTCCAAAGGCTTCATAAAGTTTCGGATTAAAATCAAGATGACCATCTGCTGGAAAAAAGCGTCCACCAGTTGTGCGCAGACGAGCGTTCCAAGTCGCTGTATGCAAAAATGGTTTGTCAAAATCTTCTAGTGAGACAGTTTTCACATAATCAGTTAAGTTCACGTAAATCTACCAATGAAAGATTAATTTTTCCACGTTCTTTATCGATTTTTGAAACCCAAACCGTGACAACATCACCAACGGAAACCACTTGACTTGGGTGTTTGACAAAGGATTTACTCATTTGAGAAATGTGAATCAATCCATCATCGTGAAGACCGATATCAACAAAGGCACCAAAATCGACAACATTTCGGACAGTTCCTTCTAATTTTTGACCAATTTCAAGGTCTGAAATATCTAGAACATCTTGACGTAAAACGGGCGCTTCGAAATCATCACGTAAATCACGTCCTGGTTTCAAGAGGTCAGCAATAATATCTTTTAATGTTTCTTGTCCAATATTGATTTTTTCAGCCATCTCTTTGATTGATACAGCTTGTAATTTTGCTTTTGCAGAATCATCTAAATCAGTGATAGCAAGTTCTTTTAACAAATGTTCAACGGCTTTATATGACTCTGGGTGAACACCTGTATTATCAAGAATATTTTTAGCACCTGGAATGCGCAAGAAACCTGCAGCTTGTTCAAAAGCTTTAGCTCCCAAACGTGGCACTTTCTTGATTTCTTCACGAGAAGTGATTCGACCATTTTCATCACGATATTTAACAATATTTTCAGAAATTGTCTTGTTAAGTCCTGAAACGTGTGACAAAAGCGCAGGACTTGCTGTGTTAATATTTACGCCGACTTGGTTAACAACGGTATCAACAACAAAGTCAAGGTTTTCAGCAAGTTTTTTCTGACTGACATCGTGTTGATATTGACCGACACCAATTGATTTTGGATCGATTTTAACAAGTTCTGCAAGTGGGTCTTGCAAACGACGTGCAATGGAAATAGCTGAGCGTTTTTCGACAGTCAAATCTGGAAACTCATGACGTGCCAGCTCTGAAGCAGAGTAAACAGAAGCTCCGCTTTCATTGACAATCACGTAAGAAACATCTGGAAAATCTTTCAAGACTTGCGCAACAAATGCTTCACTCTCACGACTAGCTGTCCCATTTCCGATAGCAATGATTTCAACACCATAAGTGCGAATCAACTCAGCCAAGTCTTTCTTAGATTGCTCAATCTTAGCTTGGCTAGCTGGTGGAACTGGATAGATGACTTGTGTTGTCATTAGTTTTCCGGTTTGGTCAACGACAGCAAGCTTTGCACCTGTACGAAAGGCTGGGTCAAATCCGAGAACCATTTTTCCTTTCAACGGAGACACTAAAAGAAGGTTACGAAGATTTTCTGAGAAGAGTTCGATTGCTCCATCTTCAGCACTCTCAGTCAGCTCACTGTGGATGCGACGTTCCATAGCAGGAACAATTTTTTTCTTGATTGTTTTTGAAATAACATCATCGATATAGGCATTTTTCTTTTTAAAACGTGCTGCCATAAATCGAATCATTTTATCAGTATTGTGGTCAAAACCAACTTTCAAGATACCAATTTTTTCCCCACGGTTAAGGGCAAGGATACGGTAACCTTGGATTTTACCAACTTTTTCTGAAAAATCATAGTAGATTTGGAAGGTCTTTTTGTCATCCGCAGCTTCATCTTTAACTGTTGAAGTAATTGAACTGTATGACCAGATTTCATTGTAAACCCATGAACGAAGACGATTATCTTCTGAGAAGGATTCAATCAAAATATCACACGCGCCAGCAAGTGCTTTTTCTGCTGTCTCAAAGCCTTCTGTCACAAAAGCTTGCGCTTCTTTTTCTAGCGAAGCTTTATTTTGTAAAATCAAACGTGCTAGAGGAAATAGCCCAGCTTCTCTGGCAATTGTTGCTTTTGTGCGGCGTTTTTCTTTATACGGAAGGTAAAGTTCCTCAACGTCAGCCAATTTTTCAGCTGTCTCAATAGCTTTTTGAAGCTCAGCTGTTAATTTTCCTTGCTCTTGAATCTTAGCAAGAACAGTCGCTTTACGTTCAGCAAGAGCTGTCATGCTCTTATCTAAATCGATAATAGACTTAATCTGAACCTCATCCAAATTACCAGTCATTTCTTTACGGTAACGAGCGATAAATGGAATGGTATTTCCTTGTGACGTTAAGTCTAAAACCTTAGCGATTTGACTTTCTTTAACTCCTAATTCTTGAGCAATTTTTATTATATTTTCATTTTTCATAGCTTATCCATTATATCAAAAAAATGCCTCAAACAGTGTTTTTAACTAGCATTTTGGAAGATTTCAAGTTAATATTTACTGATTTTTATTAACTGACTTTTTATATTTTTCCAGCAAAATTTTGTAGAATTAGACGAATGATAGTATAATAATGTGTGATTATATATAGAAAAGAGGCTACTAATTATGGCTATCACTCATAAACGTCAAGATAACTTAGAAGCAATGTTTGAAAACTTTGCAAGTTTTCCTAAAATTTCTAGTGACCCTGAAAAAGAAAAGAAAAATGAGGACAACGAAACAAAGAAAGCGACTAATTAGTTTTTATGACCATTTTTAATCAATTACCAGCAAGTGTCTTACAATGGTTTGCTATTTTTATATCAATCATTATCGAGGCACTGCCTTTTGTTTTATTAGGAACTATTTTTTCTGGTATCATCGAAGTATACGTCACGCCTGATTTGGTTCAGCGATACCTTCCTAAAAATAAGATACTACGAATCATTTTCGGGACTTTTATTGGTTTTGTCTTTCCATCTTGTGAGTGCGGGATTGTCCCGATTATCACACGTTTTTTGGAAAAGAAGGTTCCAAGCTACACGGCAATTCCTTTTTTGGCAACCGCACCGATTATTAACCCCATCGTATTATTTGCGACTTATTCGGCTTTTGGAAATAGCTGGCGCTTTTTAGGGTTGAGGTTACTGGGGGCCATTGTTGTCGCGATGACTTTGGGGATCATGCTTGGCTTTGTCGTCGATGATAATATCTTAAAAGAAAATGCAGCACCGTGCCATTTCCATAATTACTCAAATGAGCCTTGGTACCGCAAGATATTTCTTGCGCTAGCGCATGCCATTGATGAGTTATTTGATACGGGACGTTATTTGGTATTTGGGTCTTTGATTGCCTCAGCCATGCAAATTTACTTGCCGACACGTATTCTGACAACAATCGGTGGTAATTCTTTAACAGCCATTCTTATCATGATGCTTCTAGCATTTATCTTATCACTTTGTAGTGAGGCTGATGCCTTTATCGGAGCTTCCCTACTATCATCATTTGGTACAGCGCCTGTTCTTGCCTTTCTTTTGATTGGTCCTATGGTGGACATCAAAAATCTCATGATGATGCTAAAATCATTTAAGACTCGCTTTATCGCACAATTTATCAGCGTTTCTGTTGTTATGATTGTCATTTATTGTATGCTTGTGGGGGTGATTGGATGATTCGATTTTTAATTCTTGTTGGCTATTTTGAATTAACCATGTACCTCCAAATCACTGGAAAATTAAGCCAGTACATCAATACTCACTACGCATACTTGGCTTACATTTCTATGGTTCTGTCATTTATTCTAGCCATTATTCAGCTGGTTATCTGGATGAAAGACATGAAATTGCACAGCCATTTGCATGGTAAATTGGCTAAAATAACAAGTCCAATTATTCTTGCCATTCCGATTGTCATTGGTTTATTAGTGCCGACTGTTTCTCTTGATTCGACGACAGTTTCAGCTAAAGGCTATCATTTCCCATTAGCTGCAGGCTCTACTGGCACTGTTAGTGATGATGGTACGCGAGTTCAATATCTAAAACCTGATACAAGCCTTTACTTCACTTCTTCTGCTTATGACAAAGAAATGAAGAAAGAAATGAAAAAATATCAAGGTTCAGGTGATTTAACCATTACAACTGACAATTACATGGAAATCATGGAACTCATCTATCTTTTCCCAGATGAATTTTCTGGTCGAAATATCACCTACACTGGCTTTGTCTACAATGAGCCTGGGCACGATGGTTATCAATTTCTTTTCCGATTTGGTATCATTCACTGTATCGCCGATTCTGGTGTTTATGGGCTTTTAACCACAGGAAATGAAACAAGCTATAAAGACAACACTTGGATTACAGCTACGGGAACAATTAGCCTCGAGTATGATAAAAATCTAGAACAGACTTTACCAGTTTTACACGTTTCAACATTCAAAGAAACTGATGAGCCTGATAATCCATATGTTTATCGTGTATTTTAACTAAAAAAATAAATCCCTCTTTATAGAGGGATTTTTTCTATTTTTTGAAATAAGCAAAAGCTAAACGAGCAATGTTAATAAGTGTCACAAGTGCCCAGACAATCGTGATTGTCATTTTACTCTCGGCAAGATAAATCAGAGTTAAGACGAATGTTGCTGAAGTGAGTAAAATTGTCGACAAATGGACTTTTACAAAATCAAGCATAATCCTTAAATAATCCCTTCTAGGAGACCACGGATAAAGTCTTCAGAATCAAATTCACCGATATCGTCAATTTTTTCACCAAATCCGATGAATTTAACTGGGATATCAAGTTCTTGACGAATGGCAAGAACGACACCACCTTTGGCAGTTCCATCGATTTTCGTCAAGATAAGTCCAGTCAACGGAGTGATTTTTGAAAATTCTTTAGCTTGACTAAGAGCATTTTGACCTGTTGAAGCATCAAGAGCAAGAAGGGTTTCATGCGGCGCATCTGGTACCACGCGCTTGATGATACGGCCAATTTTTTCAAGCTCAGCCATCAAATTATCTTTGTTTTGCAAACGTCCTGCAGTATCAATCAAAAGGACATCAACGTTTTCAGCGACAGCTCTTTCCATGCCATCAAAAACAACTGAGGCTGGGTCTGCTTTTTCTGGACCAGTCACAACAGGGACACCAACGCGACGTCCCCATTCAGCAAGCTGAGCGACCGCACCAGCACGGAAAGTATCTGCTGCAACAAGCATAACTTTCTTGCCTTCATTTTTGTATTTGTAAGCCAGCTTACCAATTGATGTTGTTTTGCCGACGCCGTTAACACCGACAAAAAGCATAACTGTCAAATCATCTTGGAAATTGATTTTTTCGTTAAAGACACCATCTTTTTCATAAATTTCAACCAATTTTTCGATGATGACACGTTTTAAATCGTCAGCTTTTTTGGCATTTTCAAGCTTAGCTTCGTAGCGAAGATCTTCTGTTAGCTGAGTCGCCACATTAACACCAACGTCTGAAAGAATAAGCATTTCTTCAAGTTCTTCAAAGAAATCTTCGTCCACACGACGGAAGTTTGCAAGGAAAGCATTCAAACGTGCACTAAATCCTGTACGTGTCTTTTTAAGACTACGATTGTATTTTTCCTCTTCAGTCTCAACAGGAGCGCTAGCTGGCGCTTCTGGTTCAGATACTTCTTCAACCTCTTTACGTGTTTCAACTGTTTCAAATTCAACTGTTTCACCACGGTCAAGAGCTGCTTGGGCGGCTTCTTTTTTAGCATAGTAGTCAGCCATAACATCTGAAAACTCATTAGAAGTCGTTTCACTTGATTCATCAAAAGTTGATGGTTCTTGAGTAGCTTCTTCGCCTGCTACCTGCTCAACATCTTCACTAACAGTTTTTTCAGTTGCTGGCTCTGCTACAGTTGTATCAAGAGTTCCTTCGGCTTCTTTTTTGTCGAGTTCTTGAGTATTTTTTTGCTCCTCAACAACTTCTTCAGTATCCTTTTTCTTTCCAAATAAACGATCAAATAATCCCATATTAAGCTACCAAGAGAACGCTAAGTGTCTCTTATCCTTTCTACTTCGCTTGTAAAATGTATTTTTCAACAGCTTCTGCGACACCTGACTCTTCGTTTGTACGACTAGTCACAACGTCTGCTGTCTCTTTTGCAATTGCAACGCCATTTGCCATAGCAACGCCTAAACCTGCCCATTTCAACATAGAAAGGTCATTTTCTTCATCACCCATAGCCATGACATTTTTTGATGATAAGCCCAAGTGCTCCACCAACTGATTTAAACCAGCAGCTTTGTGAACACCTTTAGGCATCATTTCTACTATAATATCACGTGATTTAAAAATTTCAAAATGTTGGTGTAACTCTTTTGGCAATTTTAGCAATTGTTGGTCCAAAAATTCTGGATTTGTCACGCTGACGACTTTATTATAAATCACATTCTCAGGAATTTCAGCAAAGCTATTTACTGTAACAAAATCAAGAGTTGGATTTGCTTCTGGGTAGTGCGAAACATTGCCACGGCAAGCAAGGCTGTATACGATACCGTCGCTAAGCACATCAAACGGAAGAGCCAGCGGCTCTAGATGACTGTACAAAAGTTTTAACTGTGAACGAGTCAACTCACTTTTGTCCAAAATTTCCCCATTTGTCTTTTGAACCAAACCACCATTAAAAGTGATAATGTAGTCCTCATCAGAAATCAAATCTAACTCTTCAAGCAAGCCACTAATAGCTTTTAGTGGGCGTCCTGTTGTGATAACAACCTTGACACCTTTGTCACGTGCAGCTCTAAGCGCAAGCTTATTTTCACGTGTAACAATTTTTTTACTGTTAAAGAGCGTCCCATCCAAATCCAAGGCAAGTAATTTGATATCTGCCATTAATCAACTAATCCTTCCATGTAAGCCATAACTGATTCGTCATCGCAGTGCCCAATGATTTCACTTGAAATTTCCTTGATTTCTTCTCGAGCATTTTCTGTTGCTACAGCTGTTCCAGCAAATTCAAGCATCTCATAGTCGTTAAGATTGTCACCAAAAGCCACAACTTCAGAAGCAGACAAACCATAAGAGTCGCAAAGTGCCTCAAGACCTGTTCGTTTGTTGACATCAGAAAGAATAATATCGATTGATTTAAAACCAGTCGTTACTGCTTTGACATAATCAATGCGTTCGTTAAACCAAGCTTCACCTTTTCGCACAGTGTCTTCAGAAAAGTTAGCCGTAACTTTCAAAATATTATCAGTAACGTTTGCCAAATTATCGACACGTTGCACATTTTCATAATAATGACTGATAAAATCTAGGTATTCATCACTAGCTTTCGGGTGCAAATAAGCACCATTTTCACCTGATAAAAGGAAATCATACCCATCCATATATGGACTTTCAATCAAAGTATCGGTAATTTCCAAAAATTGTGGTTTTGACAAACCTGATTCAAAAACAACTTTATCTCCGACTTTAACGAGTGTTCCATTTTCAGCGATAAACGCCATTTTATCGGCATGATGCTGAAACATTTTTTCCAAAGCTAGCATTGAACGACCGCTAGCTGCTACAAAAAGCATATTATTTTCTTTAAATTTTTCAAGGACATTATGGAGACGACCACCGTCAAAATAACCTTTACTTGTTAAAAAGGTTCCATCCATATCTGTCGCAACAAGTTTTACCATTTCTCTCTCCCTTAAATTACATAATTCTATTCTAACAAAAAACACTGTAATTTTCCTGCTAATAATCCATTCTTTTCTCCTTCAAAAAAGTTTTTCATTTTTTTTGAAAAAAATCCAAGTTTTTAAAAAGTTTTTCGAATATATTATTGAGAAATAAATTTTGAAGAGGTATATCATGAAAAAACGCAAGCACTATTTTCGGATTTCTGGCTTACTGGTAGTGAGTTTCTGCGTGGGAGCTTTGGCTGTCCATCAACATTCAAAGCACCAAGCAACAACTGCTCACATCGCTCAAAACAATCATTCCAAACCAAAATCTCGTAAAAGAACTTCAGCAGCAACTCGTAAAAAAGAAGGCAAAAAACGCCTTGATTTATTCGAACTTCCAAATGAGAAAAAGATTACTGATACTCTGGTAAAGAGTGGAAAAGAAATTGTCGATTCTCGAAAAGTTAGTAACGAAACCAGTCGTTTTGATTTTGCTGCACTAGCTCAGGGTGATTTTTCAAGTCTTGCTGGAACTTGGCAGGACGCCAATGGTTTCACTTTTGAATTCTCACCGCAAGGTTTGGTGTCACAAGACGGAAAATTAACTCTGTCAGCACTTGCCTACGATGATAATGGCGAAGCTGTTTCTCAGGTTTCATCCCTAACTGGAGGGTTTATCCTGTACTACTATCCTGCAGGCAAGCAAATTCCTAACTGGCATTTTAACATTACTGATTCTGACCCATCTGATTACGGTCGTGACCGCTTATTTGCTGCGCAGCTCAGCCGATTCGACTACGAGTCAACACAGCAATTCGTAAATGGCGTCTTTTACAAAGTTTCTGATAACTATAGCAGAGTCACTCAAAATGACAAAAATGAACCTGAACAAGAAGAAGTTGATGAAGGGACAACAGAGCAAGAAACTGCTGTGACAGATGAAGAAACGTGCAACACACAAGAAAATACTCAAACAGAAACAACAACTAAAGAATAAACTCAAAAAGCCCAACAAAAGTTGGGCTTTTATCTATTGATTATTCTACAAGATTTTCAGCATCTTTCAGCTTAACGGATACGATACGTGAAATTCCTGATTCTTGCATGGTTACCCCGTAAATACTGTCAGCGGCAGCCATTGTTCCCTTACGGTGAGTGACTACGATGAACTGACTTGATTTATCAAAGCGGTTGAGGTAATCACCAAATCGTTTGACATTTGCCTCGTCAAGCGCTGCTTCAACCTCATCAAGAATGACAAACGGAATAGTTTTCACGCGAATAATGGCAAATAGCAGAGCAAGAGCAGAAAGTGCTTTTTCCCCACCTGACATCAGGTTAAGGGATTGAATCTTCTTACCTGGTGGCTGAACAGAAATTTCAATTCCCGCTGTTAATAAGTCACCTTCTGTTAGTGAAAGGTCTGCAGAACCGCCACCGAACATTTGTTTAAAGGTTTCTTTGAATGATTCACGAATAGCATTGAATGTCACTTGGAAACGAGATTTAACTTCATCATCCATCTCGTTAATAGTGTCAAGTAGAAGATTCTTAGAGTGAACCAAATCTTCTTTTTGACCATTCAAGAATTTCAAACGTTCATTGACTTCATCGTATTGTGAAATAGCATCTAAGTTAATTGGTCCAAGTGCTTTAACACGACGGCGCAATTCTTGCAAGCGTTCACGAGCAGCCTCTATATTTTCAATAACTTGGCTTGCTTCTTTTGCTTCGTCTAAAGTCATATGATAGTCTTCAGTCAAATCATTTGAAAAACCACGCAAACGTTCCGAAACTTGACTCACTTGCGCTTCAATTTGGGCTTGTTTGCGAATCAATTCTTCATTTTTCTGATTTTCTTTAGCAACTTGTTCTTCAAGCTCTTCAAGATTAGCTTCACAATCTTCTAATTCAAATCGAAGACTAACTAAGCGCTCTTCTTCACTAGCTTTTCTTTCAATTGCTTCATCATGTTGTTTTTGTAAAGCTGGTAGATTTTCGACTTGATTATCACTAGCATGAAAGGCAAGTAACTCTTCACATTTTGCTATTTCAGATTTGTTTTCTGCTAAGCTGATTTCAAGACGTGTCTTGTTAGCTGATTCAAACTTACGTTCACTCAAGAGCTCACGTTCTTGCAATTTGGCTTGTGACAATTGTTGACGAAGATTATCAACTTTTTGTGTAATTGAGTTTTTGTTAGCTTTGATTTGCTCAATTTCACTTGTCAATTCTTGCTTACGTTCTGCAATTGTTGTTAATTCAGCTTCAAAATGAGCTTTTTGAGCTTCCAAATCATTTGAACTGTGCTCTGTTCCATTTTCCTCAAGTTGTTTGCAAAGCTGATTAACATCATTTAAACGCTCAGCCAATTGTTGATATTCAAGTTCAGCTTTTTGTTCAGCAAAGCGAGCTTCCTCACCTTGAGCTTTCAAAGTAGCTAATTGTTCTTTATTAGCTCGCAAAGTTTCTTGAAGTGATTGAACATGTTTTTCTTGCTTGATTTGGCTTGCTTGAAGCTCATTCAACTCAGCAATTAGATTTTCAAGTTCTGGCTTGATAAACGTTGTGTTATTTTGACGATTAGCACCACCAGAGAATGAACCACCTGGACGAATTTCAGTTCCATCCAAAGTCACCAAACGCACTTGATAATGCAGCGCACGCGCAGCTTTATTGGCATTATCGACGGTATCAAAGACAGCTGTCACTCCAAGGAGGTTTTGGAAGATGTTTTCCAGACGTTTATCATAGGAAACCAAACTGCTCGCTACACCAAGGAATCCTTGACTTGATGTCAAAATAGAATGGTTCTGCTGTGATAAGTGACGTGCTTTAATCGTTGTCAATGGCAAGAATGTCGCACGCCCTTGACGATTTTTTTTCAAGAATGCGATTGAACGTTTTGCGGCGTTTTCATCTTCAACAATCACATGCTGACTTGAGCCGCCAAGTGCAATTTCAAGCGCCGTTTGGTACTTACGATCAAAGCTCAAATGCTCACTCACCGCACCAATAATCCCACCAAGTTGGCTAGAAGCTTGCAAAACTGATTTGACACCAGCATAGAAATTGCTGTGATTTTTGAGAATTGACTCAAGACTTGACTTACGAGCTTCTTTTGATTTGATGACATCAAGTTGATCAAACATTTTAGTTTGCTCAGCTTGATAATCTTTTTCAAGTTGGCTAGTCTTAGCAAATAATTCTTGGTAAGCATCAAGTAATTCTTTAACCTTACCACGTGTAGCTTCAAAAGTATCTAAAGCTTGTTTAGCATTTTCTTTCAATTCAGCTAAATTTGCCTTTGTCTGTGCCAATTCTTCAGATTTTGATTCTGATAATTGTTTTTGATTGTCGATATCAGCAATCGTCATGGTCAAACGGTTAGACAAATCCGCTTCTTTTTGCATCAAACCAACAAATTCTTCACGTAATTTTTCAATGATTTGATCTGGATCTGTTGAAAAACGGTCCAATTCAGCTTGTAATTTTTGAATAGTAGCCGTTGTTTGAGTTAACTGACTATCTAACTGCTCAAGTTGGTTTTCTTTTTGAGCTAACTCTTCCCGTAAGCTTGCTTGGCTCTCTTTCAATTCAGCCAATTTTGTGCTAGCTGCTTGTTTTTTCTCTTCTTTTTGACTTGATTCCAAAGCAAGCAAATCCATTTGGCGTTCAAAATCAGAAATAGCTTTAGTAATATCAACCAAACCTGCTTGTTTTTTCGCCATCTCTTCAGATAATTGATGACGTTTTTCTTTTAAAGCTTGATTTTCTTTTTCAAACTTCTGACGTTGTTCATAGTAAGCAGATAGGTTTGATTTAATTTCTGCTAGGTCTTCTTTTAGCTCACTCAAGCGTGCCATGTCAGTTTGAATGTCTTTAACTAAAATATTTAAGTGAAGCTGTTTACGCTCGTCTTCTAAAACGATAAATTCTTTAGCAACTTGTGCTTGACGTTCCAATGGCTTAACTTGCGCTTCTAACTCATAAATAATGTCATCCAAACGGTCCAAGTTGTCTTGAGTTTGATTTAGTTTAGTTTGCGTTTCTTTTTTACGAGTTTTGTATTTTAAAACACCGGCTGCTTCTTCAAACACCGCACGACGGTCTTCGGGTTTACTATTAAAGATTTCTTCGACACGCCCTTGGGAAATAACTGAGAATGAATCTCGCCCCAGACCAGTATCCAAAAACAAATCATGAATATCACGTAAACGAACTTTACGTCCATCAATCAAATATTCACTGTCACCATTTCGGTAAATGTGGCGCTCAACACGGATTGTTTCCTTGGCATCTTTAATGAAACCATCCGAATTATCCAAGTTAACAACAACTTGTGCATAGTTAAGTGGCTTACGATTTTCAGAACCCGCAAAAATGACGTCTGGCATCTTGCCACCACGCAGATTTTTTGCAGAAGACTCACCAAGTGCCCAACGGAGACTTTCAGTAATATTTGATTTACCAGAACCGTTAGGACCTACAACAGCTGTCACTCCCTTATCAAATTCAATTGTTGTCTTGTCGGCAAAGGACTTAAAGCCCTGCATTTCAATTTCTTTTAAATACATAAAATAAGAGATAAAAAGACAAACAGCCTTCCTGAACTAGCAATCAAGAAATCACTATAATTTCTTAGTTGCCCTCTAGGCTACGCCAAATACGTATCAACCTAGGACAGGTTGGACATTTGCCTTACTAATTCCTTTCAAACGTCTTATTGAAGTAACGCTAAAGCGTTTTTAGCAGCATCTTGCTCAGCCAATTTTTTAGATTTTCCGATTCCTTGACTTTTGGCTTCATCGTTGACATACACAGTCACTTCAAAAACTTTAGCGTGTGCAGGTCCAGATTCATTTGAAACACGGTAGTCAATCGTAACATCCCCATGACCTTGTAGTAACTCTTGAAGTGTTGTTTTATAATCTTTAACACGTTCAAAGTTACCTTTTTCAACTTGCGGAATCATAACTTGATTCAAGAATTTATTGACAGCCTCAACGCCTTGGTCCATCAAAAGTGCTCCAAGAAAGGCTTCAAACAAATCTCCTAAAATTGTGTCACGGTTACGTCCACCAGATTTTTCTTCACCATTACCAAGTTTGATGAATTCATCAAAACCACAGTAACGTGAAAATCCAGCTAATGATTCTTCACGAACGATAACTGAGCGCATCTTAGAAAGGTCACCTTCTGGTTTCTTAGGATACTTTTTAAACAAGTACTGTGAAATCAAAAGTTGAAGAACCGCGTCTCCTAAAAATTCCAAGCGTTCATTGTGTGAAATGTTTAGGAGGCGATGTTCATTAGCATAAGATGTGTGAGTAAAAGCAGTTTCGAGCAAAGTAGTGTCTTTAAATGTGATACCAAAATCTCGCTGAAGTTTTGTATCTAAAGCTTGCATGATAAATCTCCCTTCAAAAAGTGGTCTATTAATTTATATCATCAAAGTATTTCTTGAGATGACTCAAGATAATTTTCTACTATAGACTATATCATTATACCAAAAAATCTGTTAAAAGTGGGACTCAGCCATAAAATCACTTGAATTCTTTCTATTAAAGGTCACTTTTTCACTTAAACAAAGTATAAATTTCTAATTATCTTTTTATATTTTCTTAAATGCTCGTAAAGCCTTATTCTATGTGCTTTCGAGTATTTTTACTGTAGGAAGATACTTCACGTTTCTTTGCATATTTCCTCATG